>Ga0335071_10000002_pt1 | contig 754533 bp, 610 predicted proteins | sample Lox_Sample_15_FD_206724 | JGI IMG/M metagenome (GOLD analysis project Ga0335071, IMG submission 206724) | Soil microbial communities from Loxahatchee National Wildlife Refuge, Florida, United States - Lox_Sample_1.5 | ecosystem: Environmental > Terrestrial > Soil > Wetlands | place: USA...
GTAACCCAACCGACTCGACCTATGGCCAAATCACAGGGCCGCAACAGGCCTTCCATCAAAGGGTGATGCAGTTTGCCCTCAAGTTCTACTGGTAACGCAGCGGTTGCGGTCTAAAATAGCATCACGGGTGAGGGCCCGGAGTATCGCTTCCGGGCCTTCAATTTGCGGGCGAGGAAATGCGGTTCTTCAAAGGGGCACAGGTAAACACAGTCGTGGTGTTGTGTCTGTTGGGGCCGCTTGCGCTCGCCGAGTCAACTGCAACGCTCGGGCAATTAGCTGAGCGAGATATTGATGCGGGTCAATACTCGCGCGCCGAAGCGGAGTTACAGAGCGCACTAAAGGCAGATCCTCAAAATGGTTCTCTTTGGTTTTTGCTTGGCGTAACGCGAGCACAGCTTAAGAAGACTGATCCTGCCATCGAAGCCTTTGAAAAGGCTCTGCCGTTGGCCCCCGAAAAGGCTCCAGTTTATTTCGATCTTGGCCTCCTCTATATGGAGAAGAACGACTTGGCAAAAGCGAAGGAGGCATACGATCACGGACTCGCGTTAGATCCCTCGAACGTTCCCGCCAATCAGAACTATGCTTACCTGCTGATCCAGCAAGGGGCATTTCAAGAGGCAACTGTGCCCCTTAAGCGGCTGGAGGCGATGACGCCAGGCGACATCCCAAGTCGAGCATCCCTTGTTGAGGCGTATTTCAAGGCGGGAATGAAAGACCAGGGTGAGGGTGAGGTGGACGAGCTACTGAAATCTCACCTCTTTACGCTGCCACAAGGGTTGGCGTTAGCCAAACTTCTCCTTGCAAACGGAGAGACAGATTCCGCCAGGCAAGTTTTAGAATCCCTGACAAGCTCCTGGCCCGCCTCGGCTGAGGCCCATGGTGAATTGGGAGTGCTGCTGAATCAGGCGGACAAATCGAAGGAGGCTGCTACGGAGCTTTGGCAGGCTTTGAAGCTCGAGCCGAATTCCGAAAGGTACAGCCTGGAGTATGGAGAAGCATTAATCGATTCACAGCAGTATTTGGTTGCGCTTCAGTTTCTTCAGGGTGTGCAAAGTAAGTTTGCAGATCAGCCATACTTCGGCTATCAATTAGCCCTCACGGATATTTGCCTACAGAGATTCCCAGAGGCGATTTCGGTGCTCGAAAGCCTCGCGCGCGAAGGGGCGGATTCAGGTAAGGTGCAATTCCTTCTAGGAGGAGCTTACGAGCTCTCCGGCGAATTGCAAAAGGGGGAGGAGCACTATCGAAATGCCATCCAGCTTGCCCCGCAGGAGCCAGCATACTACCGGGTCCTTGCATCGTTGTTGCAAAAACAAGGTCCCGAGCACCTCGCCGAGTCCATAGAGCTCCTGAGCAAAGCACTGGCTCTCGACCCCACCGATGTGCAAAGCAAAATCATTTTGGCGCGCTGCCTGGAAAAACAGGGCCAATTGGATGAGGCTGCATCACTACTTGAGCAAGCCGTTGCAACTGACCCGGCTTCGCGGCGAGCTCACTCAGCGCTGGCGGAGCTATATCGTCGTCAGCGGAAGTTGGCACAGGCTGAACAAGAGCAGTCCATTGCGGCGAAGTTAGAGGATCAGAAAATAACGAAGGATTGGGACATTTGGGGTCCTAAATCTGCTGGCGGACCCTAAGATTGGCCCGATCGATCTACAGGTGATTTGCGATCCCGGAGCCCTGAGCAGAGGATGATCCCACAGCCAAGGAATCGAGAACAGATGTGGCGAGCAGTGATACTTGGAGTATTTCCGTTGTTGCTGGCCGTGGCACTGCGCGGCCAATCCTCAGGAGTGTTTGTCAGTCGAGCACAGGAAGACATTGCGGGCGGGCGATACCCCCAAGCTGAGGAGGATCTGTCCCGCGCTGTCGAGGCAGAACCTGCGAACTGGAAACTCTGGAGCAACCTGGGCGTTGTGCGGGTCCAACTCGGAGAGAACGAATCCGCCATCAAGGCCTTTCAAAGAGCTCGCAGCTTGGCTCCCAAGGAAGCTCCCCCCTACTTCGGTCTTGGATTCGCATATATGAAGGCAGGTCATTTTCAGGAGGCGCTCGAGGCGTACCGGGATGGAGTTTCCAGGGATCCGAACGATGTAGCAGCGAATCAGAATTACGCCTTCCTGCTCACGCAGGAAGGCGATTTTCGAGATGCAGTCGAGCCTCTCAAGAGATTGAAGAGCTTGCAGCCGGAGAATGTATCAGCGCGGTCGACCCTCATCGAGGCGTATCTGAAAGCGGGAATGAAGAATGAAGAGGAAGACGAGATCAACCAGCTCCTGAGCGCTCATATCGCAACGATGCAGGAAGAGGTGTCGTTAGCCAAGCTGCTGCTTGGCGATGGAGAAGGCAAGGCCTCCGCAGAAGTTCTCCGACACGCTGCAGCGACCTGGCCTGATGCTGCTGAACCGCATGGAGATCTCGGCCTGCTTCTCGCTCAGGGACAGCAATATGAAGCCGCGGTAAGTGAGTTGGGACACGCTGCTCAACTCGATCCCGATTCGGCAGTGTATGCGCTGGGTCTTGGGGAGGCTTTGCTGCGCTGGAGGCATGATCCCATCGCCCTGCAATTCTTGTTGGCCGTCCGCGCCAAGTTCGGAGATCTCCCGCTTTATAAATTCGAGCTGGGGCTGGCGTATTTCTATTTGACTCGGTTTCAAGAGGCACTTCAGGAATTCGAAAATCTTGCTAAGGAGCAACCGAAATCCAGTCGCGTTCAATACCTTTTGGGTGGCACTTATCAGGAATTGGGAGAATTGGATAAAGCGGAAGACTGTTATCGGAAGGCGATTGCACTTAAACCAGACGAGGCATCGTACTATCTGAACCTTGCTTCCCTTCTTAAGAAAGTCCATCCGGCAGATCTCACGGAGATTGTTCGCCTAAGTGAGAAGGCGTTAGCCCTAAATCCCAATAACGAGGATGTCAAACTGCTCCTCGCCTCCTGTTATCAAACGCAGGGACGAATAGCCGAGGCCCAGGCATTACTTGAGGCCGTGGTCATTAGTGACCCTGATTTTCGCGCCGCTCATGTGGCTTTGGCGCAGGTTTACTTTCGACAAAAGAGAATGGAGGACGCCCAAAAGCAGGAGTCGATCGCCGCGAAGTTAGAGGAACGTAAGCAGAATGAAATATCTCCTTGGGGGCCGGGAGGCGTTAGTGGTCCCTGAGAACATTTATGCCATATCTGAGAAAGGTTCTCGCCGAGTTCGTGGACGAGCGCACAAAAACTAATAACTATGAGGGAGAATACGATGAGCCAATCCGAGACCAACCATGACGCCGTCGCGATGAGGGAGGCCCACAAAAGGGTGCCGAGAAAGGCCATTCGCGCGCCTCAAGTTCTTAATGAAGCGTACGCTTATGAACGTCCATCTTCCTTTTCGCGTGGCTTGCGCCTAGACATCAAGGGTGTGACCATATTGCTAATTTCGGGAACGGCGAGCGTGGATGAGCACGGACGTACCATCCATGAGGGTGATTTCCGGGCGCAAACCCTGCGGACCTACCAGAACATCACTGCACTGCTTGAGTCCGAGCGTGCATCCTGGAAGGATGTTGTGCGGACCACCTGTTACCTTCGCGACATCGAACGCGATTACTCTGCCTTCAATGAGATTCGAACGGAGTTCTTTCAACAACAAGGTCTGGATCCTCTTCCTGCATCCACAGGAATTCAGGCTATTTTGTGCCGGCCCGATCTTTTGATTGAAATGGAGGCGATGGCTATCTTCGAGTCGGACAACCGGAATGCTGCGAGCAGCCATTCGTGACAGTGGGAGTTCTCGAACGACGAGTTGTGCAGACACGAACTTATAATTGAGTTCGGTTTGGAGAGGGAGCTATCCGGCCAAATTCGGAGCGAAAGTCGACGACTTTGTAATTTGGCTTGAGGCGGAAACTGGTGTTGCATGGGTAAAGCGGTCCACTGCAGCGGAATGAAATACCTCAAGGCAGGCGCGTGCCTATTACTCGCTTCTATTCTTATCGGCTGCAAATCGAAACCTGCAGTTGAAGAGAATAAACCGGGCGGCAATGCTTCAACGCACGCGACGAAACCCTCGCCTCCCTCAGCGGCGCTCCCAGCCGCTCGCGAAGCGGTCACCGAAAATGAAAAGAACGTTGTTTACCGAAATATCGGCGGTGGAGTTAGATTTGTAGGCTCAGAAGCCTGCGCTCCTTGCCACCAGAAGATTTACCAAGATTACATGCGAACGCCTCACGGGCAAGCGGCTACGCTTCCCAGCCAACGTCCGGAGCTTCGTGATCTACCCGCCGCAGGGGTCTCTGTTTGCGAACAGGATTCCCAACATTGTTTCCGAGTATTTCGAGAAAATGGCGAATACTTTATGAGCGAGTTTGAACCCGGCTCGAATGATACTGAAGTCTCCAAAGAGACTGAAAGGATTTTCTTAGCTTTGGGAGAGCCGATGGCGGGTGTCGGATATGGTATTCGAAGGGGAAATTACCTTTTTGAAGCACCTCTTTCCTACTACGCCGGCAGTCAGGATCAATACCCCAAAGGTTGGGGACTTTCGCCGGGGTACGAAAAGGACCCTCTCGGTTTTGCCCGTCCCCTCGTTGGTTCATGCATGTATTGCCATGTAGGCCGCGAACTTGTGAGTGACGATGCGAACAACCTCTATAAAAATCCGCCCATTGCCGAATTGAAGGTCGGCTGTGAGAATTGTCACGGGCCCGGAGGGTTGCATGTCGACGAGCAATTGAAGCACATTCCGATCTCAGGTATCGACACCTCAATCGTCAATCCCGCTCATCTTTCCCCTCGTATGAGTGATGACATGTGCATGTATTGCCACGAGTTTGGCGAGGCCAGGATACCCCAGCCAGGAAAGAAATTCGAGGACTTCCGTCCCGGAACTCCGCTTCTCAATACGATGACAATCTTCAAATCCCGCCCCATCATGGGTTGGAACATGATGGAGTGGTCTGATGAGATGGCCGAGAGCAAATGTTACCGAGCCTCGGGCGGGCGTCTGAATTGCAGTAGTTGTCATGATGGCCACTTTACGCCGACTGCGCAACAAACTCCGGCGTTTTATCGGAGCAAGTGCCTGAACTGCCATCAACAAGGAAGTTGCCGCGAGTCGCTTGACAAGCGCCGTAGTACAAACCCGTCCGATAACTGTGTTTCTTGCCACATGCCAAAACATGTTGCCCCGCGATTTGTCATGTTAGGTACGCAAGGCACATCCCACCGAATTGTGAAGTACGAAGGTGAACCTCTTCCGCCTGCCTCGACACAAGAGGAGTCACCGGACCCAGCGACGGGTCTGATCCTCGTGGACAGAATTCCAGGCTCGCCCAAGACCACGCTCTCACCATTAGTGCTTTTGCAGGCATATCAGTCCGTACTTGGGCGAAGCCCAAGCCGGACCGATATTAGTGCGCGCTATAATGCGCTGCTTGACCGGTTGGCGAAGTCCGATCCGGATAACGTCTTGGTGTTAAGTGCGCTCGCGAATCGGGAATTGGCAAAACGATCCACTCAAGGTAATTCAGCTGCAGAGAATTACCTATCCAGGGCGGTTGAACGCGGTTCCAAATCTCCCCAAGACTATATGATTCTCGCTGAACTACTCTATCACTCGAATCAGCGCTTGCAAGCCATAACGGTTCTGAAGCATGCTGTTTCCCTTTTCCCGTATATCCCCACTCCCTATGAAGATCTCTCTATTTGCTACATGTCAACTGGAGATAATGGCAACGCGAAGGAGATCGTGAAAAACGGCCTAAGCATTTTCCCCAGTGATCCGAATCTGCAAGCCATTCAGCGCAGATTGGGAAATCTTCCGTGAGGTTTGCTCTTTGTGCACGGGAATCCGTACATGTCGTTCGTTTGAACGTTTATGCCTAGACCCCGGTCAACTATGGCGGTGTCGTTCGAATCAAATCCGCGCAGCATGGCCTATGGGGTCAAATCGGTGCGTTCTCCGAGAAACGGCATCGTTCTTGGCGGTCCTGCATTCTTAGCCGGCATCTCCCAACGAATTTTTTCTTGACAATTCTCACAGCGAGCGTATAAATCTCTTTGGTATGGTAAAGTAAACGATAACTCTAACGTATGTGTTGTTCGCAAAAGGGGCGGAAGACGGGCTAATCGGCGAACCAATTGTGCTGGCCTGCCTGACACCCAAATGCGGACTTTCGCTGGGTTTCAGGAACCGGGTAGATTCGGCTTTTCTCAATAGGCGCCCAGTCAGATGACGGAGGATTAATGAACCGGAGAAGATTCCTGACAAATGGGATATCGGTCCTCGCACTGTCACGATTGACAAAAGCGTTGGATGGGGAGACCTTTCAAGCGCAAGCCGCCACTCTCATCGGTGGAGCGTCGACGATAGCGGATCGCAATTCATCCGCCGGATACCTAGTCAGCCTGACCCAGTCCGGCCATGGCGTCCGGTTCGCCAACCTCGCGGCGGGTGAGAAGTTGGCGATTCGCTATGCCTCCCTGTCAGCCGGCACAGTCAGCGTGTCGATCAACGACTTGCCGGCCTCCAAGGTGAACATCCACTCTTCAGGGGCACTCACTGGCTCCTATCTAATGGCCGTCGTTGATCTGTCGATTCCCGCTCACGCCGCGGTCACCATTAGCCTGGGCCCCGACGACGTCGGAGTGAACATTGACGAAATCATCGTGGGAGATGAAGCCGGACTGCCGCTTGACATCTGGAATCTGCCACCCCTGGAGGTTGCACCCGGTCCATGTTCCCCCGACTGGAAGGAACTTAGCCGGATCTATACCGCTCCGGCGTGGTGGCGTGACGCCAAGTTCGGCGCGTGGGCGCACTGGGACCCGCAGTCCATGCCCGAGCAGGGCGATTGGTATGCACGCGGCATGTATATGGAGGGCAGCCGCCAATATGAATTTCATCTCAAACACTTCGGACACCCGTCTGAATATGGCTACAAGGATATCTGTCATAACTGGGTCATTGACCGATGGGACCCCGATGGGCTGGTGAATCTGTACGTTGAAATGGGCGCCCGCTATTTTATGGCGATGGGCTGTCATCACGACAACTTTGACTGTTTCAATTCAAAGTATCAGCCGTGGAATTCCGTCCAGGTCGGCCCGAAGGTAGACATTGTCGGCACGTGGGAGAAGGCGGCTCGCCGTCGCGGAATGCGCTTCGGAATCGGTTTTCATGACAGTCCGCCGCGCACCTGGGGTCAATTCATGCCGGTGCGTTATACCAGCGATAAGACAGGTCCGATGAGAGGCGTACCCTACGATGCGCTGGGAACAGTGCTGGACGGAAAAGGAGAATGGTGGGAGGGTAGGGATCCGGTGGATCTCTACGGGCCACCCCATACCATTGCCCTGAATAAGCCGCGTTCTGAGGGGAACGACCCGCTACTGTCGCCGTTTGCCAACCAGTTCATGTGGCGGGTAGACGATGCAATCAGCAAGTATCATCCTGACGTAATCTATTTCGACGAGCTCGCAGGCGATTCCTATCTGGACCTGGGTGTGAACATGGGGTTGGGTTTTCTCGCCCCGCCGCTGGTCGCGAATTTCTACAATAAATCATTGCAGTGGAACGATGGAAAGATGGATGCAGTTGTCAATCTCAAGGGAGTGGGTGGACATTACAACAGTTTCAAAGATCACCCTGAGCTTCTTCCCTACGTTGACCGTTCCCTGGTCAAGAGCACTGAAGCCATCATCGAGCCGGAAATCATGGCTTATCCATTTCAGACTGAAACGACCATCGCGGATTGGCATTACAGAACCGGACAGAAGTATATGGATGCTCCGACCATTGTTCGTTCGCTGATGCAGAATGTGTGCCGCAATGGATCGATGTTGCTGAATCTCACCCAGCACGGTCGCGGAGATCTCGATCCCGAGGTCATCCAGACGGCCAAAGACGTTGGCGCATGGTTGAAGACGAATGGAGAAGCAGTCTATGGCTCGCGCCCGTTTGAAGTTTATGGTGAGGACGGTGTCTGCTACACACGCAACCGAGGCAATGTGTATGCAGCGCTCCTCGACTGGCATGGCGGCGCAGTCACTCTTAAGGGCCTTCGTTCCGGTGGAGCAACGCTCGGCAAGGTTTCCAAAATCGAACTGCTCGGATCCAACGTTCCGCTAAAGTTTGTCCAGGACGATCGAGGATTGACGGTCACCCCCGGCGAAACCGTGGAATCGCTTCCCGGAATCAGTAACCCGTCTCTGGCGTCCGCCTGCCGGGTTCTGCGGGTCTACCACGACAAGCGCTGGATCAACGATGACGATCTCGAGGTGGTCGCACACGGATGGCTTCGCCGTTGTAATCTCGGCAGCGGCGATTACAACAACGATCTGTCGACCAGTGACACGCCCGGTGACATCTGGAGTTGCACGTTCGTTGGAAAAGCAGTCTCCGTCATTGCTCCGAAAGAAGCAGGAGCCGGAAAGATCGAGGTGCGGATTGACGGCCGATCCCGGGCGATTGCGGATCTGTCGACTGCCGGCCTACGTCAGGCTCAGCAGATAGTTTGTAGAATCACCGGATTGGCTCAGGGCAAGCACTCGATTGCGATAGTCAATAAAGGTCCGGGGCCGGTGGCCGTGGATGCATTGGACGTTCACTGAGAATGTTGTACCTGGCGCGGATCCCCACGTTCAATATCAAGACTTCCGATCAATCGATGAAGACCAAAGTTAGGCATCATTAACGGGCATTTACGATTCCGTACTTTCCGTGAAGTGATTGGGGAGCGCATCTTAGGATCGAGCTGAAAATCTTCACTATCGCCGCCTGAAATCGGGCCCAGCCCCCAGACTGTATTTTTTGTGAGGCGAAATTGGAGATTTCACTGCGTTGTTTGAAGCCGGGAACTACTAAGCTTTGCAGATTTCCTCACGACGATTCGAGGAGTGACAACTGATGTCGACATTGCGAACGCTTTGTGTTTGTCTCGCTGTAGCCGTATGCAGCATTCTTACCTCGCCGCTTCAGATCCACGCCCAGGCGATGGATCGGAGCGCAAATGGCGTAACTCTGCATTCTTCCGGTGGCGCTCTTCGGCTGACTGTCTGCTCTGACAGCGTCATTCGAGTCGAAGCGAGCCTTACCAGCGAGTTTCCGAAACCTATCGTTCCTGTAGTGATTCGTCCATGCGAGGGGGCTCCGTTCACACTCTCCTCCAATGCTTCTGCCGTCACCATCAAAACGACCGTACTCAAGGTGGAAATTGACCGGGCGACGAACTCCGTGCGATTTTTGACCGCGGCTGGTCAGCCGGTGTTGAGCGAACAAGGCCGTGATGGCCGCGCGATTCTGCCTGTGGATGTCGACGGATTGCATACTCATCAAATTCGACAGGACTTTTTGTTGTCGCCTGGCGAGGCCTTATACGGATTGGGGCAACATCAAGAGGGATTACTGGATCTGCGCGACATCCCGATTCGGCTGCTGCAGGCAAATACAAACATTGCGATACCATTTCTAGTTTCGACGAATGGATACGGCCTGCTATGGAACAATGCTGCGCTTACGGATTTCAATCCGACCTCCGAGGTGATTCATCTGGACGAAAACGGTGCAGGCACATTTCAGACGGGCCCGGAAGGGGAGTATGGCTTCTTACTGACTGGCAATGGAAGAGACAGGCTTGCGCTCAGTGTCAACGATGAAAAGGTCATCGACCTCAAGAACATGTGGCTTCCGTGGTCTGCTGGCGGCAAAGTTCATCTGGCAGCGAACACAACCTATAAAGTGAGCGCGGAATCGAGAGGGCCTACCGAAGTATCGGTACGCGTTCCTTCGGACACAATGACCTTTCGGTCGCAAGCCGGCGACGCGGTTGACTACTACTTCTTTTACGGGGCGCCCAACCGGGTGATCGCTGAATATCGAGAGTTCACCGGCGCTGCTCCGCTGCTCCCTCTTTGGGCGTACGGATTCTGGCAGTGTCGCGAGCGCTATTCAAGCCAGCAACAGATTCTTGATACGGCGGCCGAGTTTCGCAAGCGGAACATTCCCGTCGACGTTCTCGTTCAGGATTGGCAGTATTGGGGTAAATACGGCTGGAACGCTATGAGATTCGATGAGAGTTCGTATCCGAATCCCGCGGAAATGATGACCGCGCTCCATCGCCAGAACTTCCATATGGTGATCTCAGTTTGGGCGAAATTCGGCGCAGAGACAGCGGTCGATCACCAATTCAAAGTTGCCAACCTGTTGCTTAAAAGCGCTGCGGCCACCGCGGAGCCAGGCGAAGCGAAAGAGCCTGAGGGCTGGGCGGATCTGTTCGATCCGAAGGCGCAGAAACTCTACTGGTCCGATATCGATCATGATTTATTCAGCGATGGATTGGATGGATGGTGGCTCGATGCCTCCGAGCCAGAAGGCGATCCACTCAAGGACGACAATACTTACCTGGGACCGGGCAAGATTGTGCGTAACGCTTTTCCATTGTTTGAGACTTCAGCGGTCTACAAGGGACAAAGGGCGACAACCGAGGGTAAGCGGGTCGTGATCTTGTCGCGGTCGGCCTACGCGGGGCAGCAACGTAATGCATCCATCTCCTGGTCAGGCGATATCTCGGCGAATTGGGAGACGCTGCGGCGGCAAATTCCCGCCGGTCTAAGCTTCGCGATGTCCGGCTTTCCCTACTGGACGACAGATATTGGCGGCTTCTTCCGGCCATCCGACCAATACACGTCTGAAGCCTACCATGAGCTTCTTATTCGATGGTTTGAGTTCGGAACTTTCTGCCCCATTTTTCGAATCCACGGATATCAATCCAAAACTGAGATGTGGAACTACGGTCCCGAGGTAGAGAGAATCCTCACTCAATACGATCAGCTTCGTTACCGCCTCATGCCTTACATCTACTCCGCTGCATGGGGTGTCACTGACCGCGGAGAAACCATCATTCAGGCATTGCCTTTTGTTTATCCGGACGACCGCGCCCTTAGGGATGTCGACGACGAATTTCTGTTTGGCAACTCGCTGTTGATCAGCCCAGTGACGCAGCCCAACGCGGTGAGGCGCAGCGTCGTCTTGCCGGCCGGCAACGACTGGGTAGACTTCTGGTCCGGAAAAACATATCACGGTGGACAGGCGATTGTGGCGAGTGCACCGTTGGACCAGATTCCAATTCTGGCGAAGATGGGCAGCATCGTTCCCATGGGGCCCATCGTGCAGTCCACGGCAGTTCCGCAGGACCCGCTGGAGATGCGTATTTACGGCGGTAAAGACGCCGACTTTCTGCTCTATGAGGACAGCGGCGACAGCTACGCATACGAGCATGGGGCCAGAGCGACGATTCGCTTGCATTGGGACGATCGCCGGAAGACACTGTCGATTGGGGATCGCTCGGGCTCGTTCCCGGGAATGCCGCGGGAACAGAACATCCATGTTGTGTTAGTGAAAGAGGGGCACGGTATAGGAATCGCGCCGGAGTCGGAGGTGGATCGTCAAGCAACTTACAACGGACATCAGCTAACCGTCAATCTTGGCAATCATTGAGATCCGGGCGGGATTCCAGCCGATCCAATCAAGTCGTGGATGAATTTTTACAAAAAATAAGGGCGAATCTGAGAATGGATAAAGACGACGTGGAATAGACTCCCACCGTAACAGGGAACGATGATTCCCTGTTGCGTGGGTAAAATTCCCTGTTAGTTATTCCACGAAAGTCAGGTCGCACGGTTGGAACGAGCTTTGTTTCAACGGTATAGAGAACTCCGCGCGCGAACATTCGGGTCGGAACCCGCGAATTTCCCTGTATTATTCCCTGTTAGCAGGGAATTCGGCCGGAGAGCGGTTCGCTCGAGACTCCGCCCACCGCCATAGAGTCAATATAAGCAGCAATTTATAGAGAATCGCCAGCATATTCTCGGATTTCCGGGCAAACTCGCAGGAATCTGGTCCGGAAACGGACTGGAGAGGATTTTTGCAGTTTTCGCTGAGTAAGAACTCGGCACATGCTACATTTGCCCCCTTTTTTGAATACTGAGCAGGACATTCAACGCAGGTTACAACGTCCGGCACAGAGTGAAGAGGCTGAATTGCGTTAGCGCTGTCCCGCTGAAGTGAGAAGGTGTTTGGGCGAATTGTGCACCAGTGAACGTCACCATTCTTAGACGCTTCGCTGGAACCCTTAAGGACGCACCGCCAGTTCTCGTTGATCTCGTCGGGTCAAAAGGCGTGAGCTGTGAAACGGCGTTATCAAGAGAACTGAACTCTTTCTCGTCCTAGTCCTTCCCTGCGGCAAACGCGTCGGCCTCGTGGTTCAGTTCGTCCGGCGTGACGGAATGCGTGTAGAACACCAGGCGATAACGGAACGTCGTCGTCTGTCCCTTCTCGAGCGTGTAGTCGAGCGGCGGCTGCTTCGGATCGAACATGTGGCGCCCCAGCGGATTCGCGGCAAACAGCCCGTAGCCACGCGCGTGCCAATACGTCGGATAGTTCACGTTACCGGGGTGGTCGAAGATCGCGATGGTCACGGTGTGCCCGGCACCGTCATGGCCGGTAAGCGAGCACCATCGCCCGCGCGTCGACCACGCCGCTTCTCCCTTCACTCCCTCGCTCGTGAGGTACTCGCCGGTCGGCGGCGCAACACCGGGCTGATCTGCCGCCGCCGCGACCTTCGTTGCCACGCCGTTCGCGTCGGTGAACGTCCCTCCCTTTTCTTCGGGCGACTCAAGCCATCGCGCGACACGCAAGCCCAGCAAACCGTCCTTGTCATCGTTGAAAACTACGTGGTCGAGCGCCTTAAGCTTAACGATCAGGTCGATGCTACGCGTCTCTCCGTCACGAGCAAAAACATAACGCGTAGTTTTTGCCAGAATCGGATGATGATTCCCGTCGATCCAGGTTGAGTCAGTGACGAGTTCGCCGCGCGACGCGCCGCTCCTCGCGGAAACGATTCGGTCGAACACAATCGTGCCCATCTTAGGCGCCCGCTGCGGCGGAATGGCATCGGAGTTGTTCCAGAAGTCGAACCCATTCACGTTCGAATAGTTGAACCACAGGCCGTCGTGGTGCGGATGGTCGGTTCGCTCACCCGGCCGCGGCGCGAGCGGCCAGCCGCGCGTGATGGTCACTCCGTCCCCATCCACGATCGGAAAGAGCACTGGCTTCTTCAGCGTCGCAGGCCAGATAAACGAGGTAAAAGGTTGCCCGTCGATCGTGATGTCGACGCGCCGATTGGCGGTGTCGGGGACCACTTGCACGCCCTTCGGCGGCGCCGCCAGGGCAACCGCGGCTAGCCACGAAACTGTTGCCGCCGCGGCAATCAACAATCGACTACGCATACACCTTGCCTCCGGCAAGCACCTGCTGCGTTTTGTCATCGAAGGTGATCTTCAACCCAGTTTGGATAGCGGCCACGTTCATGCATAGCGCGACGGAATGGCTGTAGCCTGCTTCGATCGGCGCGTTCGGAGTCTTGCGCGATCGGACGCACTCCATCCAGTTGCGCATATTCGCTGCGGTCTGCGGATCGCCGTGCGTGTTGGCATCCGTTTCAACGGTTTCTGCCTTTTCAACCAGCGAGAAGCTGGGAAGCAGGTTGGGTTTCATGTTCATCTCGGCGGCATACTTCGCGGTCAGCCCGCCCGTCGGCGCAACGGTTTGCTTGTCCATATCCATCATGCCGCCATTCGAGTAATAAAGCTCCTTCACGCCGCCGGCCGAGTTAGTGAAGCGCGACGTGTACTGCACCTGGAAGCCCTTCGTCGGATCGTCGAGCGGCCCGTAATCGAACACCGCCGTCATCGTGTCCCAGTTGGTGCGTCCGTCTTTCCATAGGTAAATGCCGCCGTTCGCTACGCAGGAGCGAGGATGCGGCAGCCCTGTGAACCAGTGCACCGTATCGATCTGGTGGACCAGCCACTGATCGGGAATCCCCGATGAGAATGGCCAGAAGAGGCGGAACTCAAGATATTTCCGAGCATCGAACAGCCCCATGTCCCTACCCAGCGAATAGCGTTTCCAGTCCGTGTCTTCCTCTTTCAGCAACGGCACTACGTCGGGCCGGCGCCAGCGGCCGGGCTGGTTCACATTCCAGCTCATCTCCACCATCACGATGTCGCCGAACTGGCCTGACTTGATGTATTCCGCCGCCTTTTGATAGGCAGGCGTCGAGCGGCGCTGCGTTCCCACCTGCACAATCTTCCCGCTCTTCTTCACCGCATCAAGAATCATGCGCGCGTCGGCCATGGTGTGTGCAATCGGCTTCTCCACGTAAGCATCGCGGCCCGCTTTTACGGCTTCGGTGCCGTGGTACGCGTGTTGGAAGTCAGCGGTGGCAATGATCACCGCGTCCACGTCCTTGCGCGAATACAACTCGTCGTTGTTGCGAACCGGGTCGGGATGGTTGCCGCAGAGCTTCTCAATAAAAGCCGCACCCTCATCGCGGCGGCGGCTCCAGATATCCGAGACCGCCACGATCTGAAAATTGAGTTCCTTGGCATTCTGCTGGAACGCGGGCAAGTCGCCGCCTTTCATGCGATCGCCGCAGCCCACGATGCCCACTCGCACCCGATCGTTCGCGCCAGCGATCTGTGCGTAACTCTTCGCGTTCCATGAAACCGCGGTCGCCGCCAGAGCCGCGCCGCCGGCTTTCAAAAACTCCCTGCGATTGTTTTGATTCGATTCCATGATGAGGTCCTTTTGAAGATTGGCTTTCCGGTGAAATTTGCATGCGATGTTTGAAACGCCGGGGTAAATAGTGTAAAAGCCGTCGTGATAAGTTGGGCGCTTCGAAATCCCTCCGATAGAGATGCGAAGCGCCCGTCGATTCAAAACGACCTCAAAAAATTTCAGAAGGTGATATGCACCGCCCCCTGAAACACTCGAGCGCCGAACGTGTTGTTTGTTCCGTTAGCTGCCGTTGACGAAATCTGGCCAAAGGTTGACGAGGTGTAGCTGATGTTTGACCCGAGCGAAGCAGCCTGGAAGTTGGGGTGATTGAGGACGTTAAAGGCTTCCAAGCGGAGATCAAGCGCCAGGCGCTCGTGGATCGGGAAGTTGCGATCAATCTGGGAATCCATCCCGAAGAACTTGGGCCCTCGATACGCGTTCCTGCTGACGTTCCCGTATGTTCCGGCCGCGGCGCAACCAGCCGTGACGTTGTTGGGGCAGATTTCCTGGAACGCCGCCGGGTTCAGGTACCCACGATTCGTTTCTCCTGTTCCCGAATGGATCTTCGTCCCAAGGTATGGGTTAACTCCCGGAACAATGCTCGGGCGGTCGTTGCCCACGTCGGTCAGTGAGTTATCCGCGCCGGCTGTAATGTTGAGAGGCGCGCCGCTCTGGATATGCATGGCATCGGAGAATTCCCAACCATTGATCAGCGCTCTGCCCAAAGCGTTAAAGCGATGGAAATTGCTCCTCGCAACGAGCGACATATTAATGATGTGGCGGAAGTCAGAGCCGCACGGTCCCCAGTCCAGCGATGGATGGGCGATACTCTCCACCGCCGTTCCGGCATAGTCGCCCGACGCGTCATCGATGTCGAGGCACTTCGACCACGTCCAGTTGGTCAACAGGCTGAAGGTGGACGAAAGACGATGCTGTAAGGTGGCAACCATACCGTTGTAGCTGGCGTTGGCGGTGTCGGACACAATCACTGAGCCGCCGCCGCCGCCGGCAAACTGATTGCCCTGGCTGGGGTTCTGAACCGTGAGAGCGAATCGCGACGTCTGGTTCTTGGTTGTCGAGCAAGGCGTTCCAGCGGCCCCGGGAGTCACCTTCGCCGGACCCGTCGTCACAATGCCAGTGCAACCCGTTCCGCCAGCTCCCCAGTTTCCGGGGATATACACCGCCGTGTTTACGCCGAAGCCGATGGGATCGTGCCGCGTAGCATTGCCGATGTAATCCACCTGCACCTGCCAGCCGTGGCCAAACTCATGCTGAACGCTGAGGGTCCACTGGATTGTATAGGCCGCGTGGAACTGCTGGACCATGAAGATGTACTGGGATTGAGCCGCGAAAGTCTGCGTGGGACCCGGAATCGCGGGTTGCGGGAAGGGGCTGGTCGTGTATTGTCCCACCGACCAGGGCGCGTCGAAGCTCAGAGGTCCGGTACTCGACGTTTGCACGTTGCTGATCGCGGTGGCGTAAGGCGGGTTCTGCTGGTTGCGCTGCGCAGTAAAGAAATTCGGGTTGTCGTAAGCCAATTCGCCGCCGGCCCGAATGACCGTCTTGCCGTCGCCCGTCGGATCGAATGAGACGCCCAGGTTCGGCGAAAACTGCCACGGCGTGTTCTTGGTGAACTGGCGAGTCACCCCCTTGTCTCCGTAGTACAGCACGCCTGCGGGAGCAAGAGGATAGACCGTGCTGACTACGTTCGCGAGAAAATCAGCCGAGTTGAATACGAGGCCGCGGTTGAAATAATCAACGGGCATAAAGTTCGGATTCCAACGCAAGCCGCCGGTAATGGTCAGCCTTGGAGACGCATGAAAAGTGTCCTGAATGTACAGGCTGGGAATCGGCCCGCGCAGAGCATTTTGCTGCTGCTTGCTCTGCTGGAAGGCGCTGAGCGTACCCTTCAGGAAGTCCAGGTTCTGATCGCCAATTGTGCTGCCTCCGGCCGGACCGCTACCGCTGTACTCTCCATTGAAGGTGAAGGTGCCGTTGCCCTCGTAGATGTTGCCGATGTTGAGTTGATTCTGCACCCACTCGCCGCCAAACATAATCTGGTGTTTGCCGCGCACCCACGTCACATCGTCGCCGATGACACCGGTGTTGTCGTTGAAATGCGAAAGCGAGTTTGTGCCGCCACCGATGGTGAACTTGCCCTCGGAGATTTGCAGGCCAGCCTTCGCGGGATAGTAAAGGCTTATCCCTAGATTGCTCCCGTTGATGTCCGCAGCGTTGTATCCGCGATTGTTTACCCGCCGCATAATCGTGAGGTGCGCCGAGTTCACCAGGTTGGGTGAGAATGTATATGCGTCGCCGAGTACGAACGACTGCACCCGCTGGATGTTGCCGGATTGTGTCGTGGTGAGGATATTGGTCGGATCGAAGTAGGCCGGGAATTGATATCCGTCGATGAAGTACCGGCCAAAGATATTGTGCTTGGAACTCAGCGTCCAATCGACCCTGGTCACAAACTCGTTGTCGTAGAGCGCATACGGGATCGAGTAAGACACAAAACCGCAGTTACTCGTATCGTAGGAAGGATCGATTTTGGGCAGATATTTCTCCAACGCGATCGCGGCCGGGCTATATGTCGGCGCAGTCGAATATTTGTTGCCCGTGAGCGCGGCGCCGGTGAGGGGGTCAACCAGCTGAATGGGCGCGTGGCTGGAGTTGCAGGGATTGCTGCCCGAAACCCCGGGAACGCCGTCCGTCGTCGAAAAATCGCCCGCCAGGTTAGCTGCTGTGGGTACCGTCGCTTTGGTGCTGGCTTGTGACTGGTCTGCCTTGGTGCGCTGATAACCCGCAAACGCAAACAGCTTGTTGCGGATGACTGGACCGCCAAACGTACCGCCAAATTGATTCTGATGCAAAGTATCTTTGCTGGTTGAGAAGAAGTTCGTCGCGTCGACGAAGTTATTCCGGATGTACTCGAAAGCCTCCCCGTGGTAGGCATTGGTTCCCGACTGCGTGACCACGTTGACCTCGCCGCCGATGTGGCCGCCGTCCTGCGCGCCCAGCACCGTTGACTCAACGCTGAACTGGCTCACTGCCTCAGGAAACGGATAGGGCAGATTGCCATTGGCCATATAGTCCTGATTGTCGCCGCCGTCCAGGCGCCATAGCGTTGTATTGCCGCCGCCTCCGGCGATGGAGATCGAAATCGTCTGGTAGGAGTATTTACTCCCGGTGAAGTCTCCGTTGGGAGCGATAGCCGAGCCGCCGGACAAAGTAATCAAGTCCGTCATGTGCCGGCCGTTGAGCGGCATCGCGGTCATTTCATTGTGGTCAATGGTCTGCTTGAAAGTGGGATCCTCGGTCTGCAGCGCGAGGCCTTCGGCCTGAACCTCGACACTTTGCGACGCCGTTCCAACGCTCAATGTAGGGTTGATCGCAATGCTGCTACCGACCTCAAGAACAATGCCCCTTTGCACATAGTTCTTGAAGCCCGAGGAAATTACGCTGATGTCGTAAGTTCCAACCGGGACGCTGGGGAAAAGATAAACGCCGCTGCTGCTGGTGACGGTCGTGCGCTTGACGTGAGTCGCTTCCTCGGTCAGCGCGACCGATGCGTTGGCGACCACAGCTCCTGTGGGATCTGTGACTGTTCCCTGGATATTCCCAGTACCGGCGATCTGCGCGCGGAGTCCCGCCGGGGCAAGCATGAAAGCGGTTACACCGAAGGCCACTATCAGGCTCACGGCCCACCGCAGTAATCTCTTTTCCTGCCGAAACTCTGGGTTCATAGCGACTTGTTGCATCTTTCCCTCCTCAAGTAGACCGATTGGTCCTGCGATGATCGATTCTGCTAATCCAGTTTTCGATGGCTTGCGTTGAATGGAACCGGCGCTTTGTTTTTCTGGGGAAAGTGGTCAGACCACTACCGGCCCGCGCAACATCGTTACAAGCATCCTCAGCCGCTGTCAACATTTATTTCTATTTCAGGTCTCGAAGAAACCGGTCTGAGTGTTTATGGAAGCGAGAATCTCGCCGTTTGGGCGCCGGGTTTCTCCTTGGTAGCAAACAGAATAGAAACGAGTAAGCGATTTCTCAAACTGTATGCTGATGAGCCGGGTTCACCCGTAGTTTTGCCGCCCGCGCCGTGCTCCGACGGCGAGCTGGCGAGGCAGTGTACGGTCCACTTCAATCGAGGTGAAAGATTTCTTCAAGCGGAAACATCGCGTCGTCAGCGCTGTCGCCGTTTAGTGAGTCGAAGAGAGGCGCCATTTCAGACTGCCAGCGCTGGTTTACCGGGTAGTGCTTCATGGCTGCGCGGCATTGATCGAAATCGTCGGTTTCGCAATAGCCGACCACAATGCCGTCAGGACGCAAAAAGAGGGAGTAATTTCGCCAGCCGGTCTGGCGAAGCGCGGCCAGCATCTCTGGCCAAACCTGCGCATGGCGGACTTTGTATTCTTCGATTTTTTCTGGGCGAACTTTGAGCAGAAAGCATGTGCGCATCACGTTCCTTTTCGCATGCCAAACAATTTCGAAAGATCCCGCAAAAATCCTACCACCGGTTGCAAGCGGGAAGTGAACGGAGGCGGGGACCCCTGCTGTTTCGTTGCGCGTTCTGTTTCTCATTTTGTATCCCGCTAGATTACGATGGACCGGCCGAGGAGGCTCCGTCGTGCGATTCTCCTGGACAACGCGCTCTTTTCGTCTCTGTGCCCGCGTTCTCGCCGCCGCGATACTAGTGGTTCTACCAGCAACTGTCGCGGCTCAAGCACCGGATCAGCCGGATTCCCCTGCAGCCATTCGCGCTGGATTTGCCACCCCGCCTGGGGACGCGCGGCCCATGATGCGCTGGTGGTGGTTCGGGCCGGCTGTGGAGAAGACTGAACTAGCCCGCGAACTACGCGCCATGAAGGCGGGCGGCATCGGTGGCGCCGAAATTCAACCGGTGTATGCGCTCGAGCTCGACGATCCGGCGAAGGGCTTTCGCAACTTACCTTATCTCTCCAAAGATTTTCTCGGTATGGTGAGCTTCACTGCGCAGACGGCCCATGATCTTGGCCTGCGCCTCAATCTGACGCTCGGCAGCGGTTGGCCTTACGGTGGATCCTATGTTCCGGTCACGGATGCGGCGGGGAAGCTGCGCATCGTGGTTGACGCGGTGCCAATCGATGCCACTGCCCTTTCTGTTCCTTCCATTGGGAACGGAGAGAAACTGCTGGCGGCGTTTCTCTCTACTGGAACTCCGAGCCAGTACGATGCGGAACACACGCAGCAGTTGCAGGCGATAGGCGCCTACAGGCTGACCCTGCCTCTCGGCCTTTCCGGACCGCATGTTGTGCTGTTCTTCATCTCCAGCCGGACCGGGCAACAGGTGAAGCGCGCAGCCGTCGGCGCGGAGGGATTTGTTCTTGATCACTTCAGCATGGAAGCGATTCAGAACCATTTGAAATTCGTCGCCGATCCGCTCATCCAGGCCTGCGGGAAGAACATCCCCTACTCGGTCTTCAGCGACAGCCTGGAGATATACGAATCCGATTGGACGCCGGACTTCCTCGAGGAATTTCGCGCGCGCCGCGGTTACGACCTGACGCCGCACCTGCCGGAGTTCGCGGCCGGGACCACGCCTGAGGCCGCCGACCTGCGCTACGACTGGGGCCGCACGCTGGCCGAGTTGATTGACGAGCACTATCTGACGCCGCTGAACACCTGGGCGCGCGAGCATCACACGCGGTTCCGCTCGCAGAGCTATGGAACGCCTGCCGTCACGCTATCGAGCAACGCGCTCGTCGATCTGCCCGAGGGCGAAGGCTCGCAATGGCACGGACCTTTCTCGTATACGCGCTGGGCGACATCGGCGAGCCACCTGTATGGTCAGACCATCACATCGTCGGAGACTTGGACATGGCTGCATTCACAGCCGTTCCGCGCCACACCGCTCGATATGAAGGCCGAGGCCGACACGTTCTTCCTGCAGGGAATCAATCAGCTCGTCGGCCACGGTTGGCCCTATTCGCCGCCCTCCGCCGGGGATCCCGGCTGGTCGTTCTACGCGGCCGCAGTCTTCAACGATCACAATCCCTGGTGGATGGTGATGCCAGATGTGACTGCGTATTTATCCCGCGTGAGTTATCTGTTGCGCCAGGGCACGCCGCAAAGCGATGTTGCCGTATTTTTGCCGGAGGAGGATGCGCAGGCGCTATTCCGGCCCGGGCATGTGTCGGTGAGCGACGAGATGGCCTCGCTGCTGGGGCCCGATCTGGTTCCTGCGATTCTCGATGCCGGCTACAACTTCGATTTCATCGACTCGGCGGCGATCGATCGCGAGGGCATACATTATCCGGTTTTGGTCCTCCCCGGCGTGGATCGACTGCCGCTCCCGACGTACCGGCACATTGAGGACTTTGCACGTCGCGGTGGCTTGGTGATCGCGGTGAAAAGCCTGCCGTCGCGTGCGCCGGGCTTCAACGAAGCTCCACGCGATTCGGCTGCCGTGGCGCAAATCTCGCATGTGCTGTTCGCGACAAGCGCGAAGAATGCAACGCTTATTGCGAGCCCTTCTGAGTTGGTCGGGGCCATCGGCGCGGTGCTCAAGCCGGACGTCGCGATTTCTCCCACAACGCCCTCCGTTGGCTTCATCCATCGCAAGCTGCCGGATTCGGACATTTATTTCTTGGCGAATACCGATAATCGCCCGCATGCGTTCCAGGCGACGTTCCGCACCGCAAGAACCGGAGCGGAGTGGTGGGATCCGTTTAGCGGCAACGTCACTGGCGCCGGAGCAAACCGCACGCTGTTCATACATCTCGAGCCTTATGAATCGAGAATAGTGGTCTTCTCCGATCATGCCGCGCCCACATTGACACGACAGCCCTCCGCAGAATTTGCGCCGATCGACTTGACTCACAATTGGAAGGTGACGTTCGACAAAACCGGCACGAAGCAGTCGATGCAAAGCCTGCACTCATGGACGGTGAATGAAGCTCAGAAATACTACTCCGGCACGGCGATCTATGAGCGCGCGGTCGAGGTTCCCGACTCCGTTGCCCACGCTGGCGCCGTGTTGCTCGATTTCGGGACGGGAACAGCAGTTGAGCGCACGACGCTTCATCAGGCGGGAATGCAGACATGGTACGACCCACCGCTGCGCGATGCGGCGATGGTTTACGTAAACGGAAAATTGGCAGGTCCGGTCTGGCATCCGCCGTACCGGATCGACATTGCGCCCCTCATACATCAGGGGACGAACGAACTGAAGATTGTCGTGGCCAACACTGCCATCAACGAGCTCGCCGGGCGCGCCGCGCCGGATTACCGGCTGCTTAACCTGCGCTACGGCGAGAAATTCACATCGCAGGACATGGATCATCTCGAGCCGCTTCCCTCAGGAATTCTGGGCCCCTTGCGCCTGATTTCCGAGCAGGATGCGGAACGTGAGGTGAATCCGCAGTGACTGTAACCCTCCGCGCCTACTGCTTGCGGAAGTGTGCGGCGAGGTTCGTCAGGACGCCCGAGAGGATGCTGACGTCGTTGCCGGCGGCACCGGTTGATGCGAGGAATTCTCTGCGATTCATGTCTTCGACTCCGGTGGAGGCGCGGCCCAGTCTTTAGAAAGCAGAAGACGCGACGCGCACCTCAGTGAAAATATGAGAGCGCCTGTATGCCTGTAAAGGAGAATCACAACTTCGCAAGGTCAGGTTTATGATCGAAAAGCAGCGTGGCTGAGTTGACGACGGCCGGGCAGCGGGAGCTTGCCTATGAATCCCCGATTTATTTGCGTCAATGAGCGCGACAATGTAGCGATTGTCGTGAATCAAGGTGGACTGCCGGCGGGAAGCCGCTTCGATTCAGGGCTGGAGTTGCGCGAAGCCGTCCCCGAGGCGCATAAGGTTGCGCTCACTGATCTTGCCAAGGGTGAGGCGATTGTCCGCTATGGTGTCACGATCGGATACGCCAATCGGAATATTGCGCAGGGCAGTTGGGTGCATGAGGGGCTGATCATCGAGCCGGAACCTCCGCTGCTGGCTGATTGTCCGCTGGCAACTGCAACTCCCAACGCATTACCTCCGCTCGATGGGTACACCTTCGAAGGTTACCGGAACCACGACGGCTCGGTGGGCACGAAAAACATTTTGGGCATCAGCACCACGGTGCAGTGCGTCGCAGCGACCGTCGACCACGCAGTGCGGCGCATCAAGGCTGAGATCCTGCCGCGATATACGAATGTGGACGATGTCCTGTCCATCACGCATCCTTACGGCTGCGGCATCGCTCTGAGCGCGCCGGGCTCGGAGATCCCGGTGCGCACGCTCAGAAATCTGAGCTTGCATCCGAACTTCGGCGGCGAATTGCTGTTGGTGAGCCTGGGCTGCGAGAAATTGCAGCCCTCGATTTTGATGGGGGACAGCGGGCTCAACGTGCTCCGGGAAAAGCTGTCCGTGGCTGTGCTGCAGGACGCGCACGACGGCTTTGGCGAGATTGTGGAGACGATCATGAAGCTGGCCGAGGCACGGTTGAAGAAACTGAACGATCGGCGGAGGGTGACTTGCCCGGCTTCCGATCTGGTCGTCGGCGTGCAATGCGGAGGGTCGGACGCGTTTTCGGGAGTGACCGCGAACCCGGCCGTGGGATTCGCCGCTGACCTATTGGTGCGCGCCGGCGCAACGGCTATCTTTTCAGAGGTGACGGAGGTGCGCGACGCCGCGCACCTGCTTACGGCACGCGCGGCCACGCCGGAAATTGCACGAGATTTTTTGCGCGAGATGGCCTGGTACGACGACTACTTGCATCGCGGCGGCGCAAATCGGAATGCGAATCCGACCCCCGGCAACAAAAAAGGTGGCCTGGCGAATATCGTCGAGAAGACGATGGGATCGGTAGCCAAGGCGGGAAGTTCAGCTCTGATGGGCGTAACCGGACCTGGCGAGCGCGTGACGCAAAAGGGGCTGGTGTTCGCGGCGACGCCGGCCGGTGACTTCATTTGCGGCACGTTGCAACTGGCAGCGTCGATGAACGTGCATATCTTCACGACCGGCCGCGGCACGCCCTACGGCCTGGCGATGGCCCCGGTGATCAAAGTGGCCTCAAACAGCGGGCTTGCCCAACGCTGGCATGACCTGATCGACGTAGACGCGGGAAGGATTGCGACCGCGGAAGCAACGATTGAAGAAGTCGGATGGGAGATCTTCTCGATGGTGCTGGATGTGGCCAGCGGCCACAAGAAAACGTGGGCCGACCGTTGGGGCCTGCACAATGAGTTCACCATTTTCAATCCTGGCCCGTTGACATAGAGCCGAGCGCGTTGCGCGTAAAGACTGAGCGGGGAACTCCATCCACCGCCAGCATTGTGTGCAGCAGCCGCTCGCTAGCCGCTCCCGTTAGGTTCACGCTTAATGCAAACGGTCTGATCCGTTTCCCGCCACGGCGGACTCAGGATTTCGGCTCGCGATTTCCCGCCTATTGACGATCCCGCTCCGTGATTCGCGAGCGATTTAAAGATAAGTCACCTGTCCCAAAATTACCCGCCGTTTTGCACCCGTCGCGCTCGGCACATTGCCCGGCGAATGGTGCCAGGTTTGCCAGGCCAGCAGCGCGAACGCCATCGCCTCTTTTGCCTCTGCCGGCACCCCAAAGTCCCCGCTCGCTGCGAGCGTGCAACCCAACGGCTCCAGCCGCTGCCCCAGCATCGCCATGAGCGTCGCGTTTTTCGCTCCTCCGCCTGAGACGATGTAATCGACGCCGGCAGCCTTCATTGCCCGCAAAACAAATTTCTCGTAGCTTCGCGCAATCGACTCCGCCGTCAGCGCGGTCGCCGTGGCCACCGCATCCTCAGGCCGCTTGCTCTTTTGCCTGCACGCCGCGAGAAACTCCGCTGCGTACTCGCGTCCGAACTGCTCGCGGCCCGCCGTGCGCGGCGGTTCCAGATTGAAGTACTTGTTCTCGAGCGTCTTGCTCAACACCGGCTCAAGCACTTTGCCTCGCGCAGCGAAAGTGCCGTTAGGATCGAACTGCTTACTGAAAAGCTTCTGCGCCAGCGCATCGATCACCATGTTGCCCGGCCCGGTATCGAACGCGATCACTTCGTCCGCGCCAGCGCCCGCCGGAATCGCAGTCAGATTCGCAATGCCGCCGATGTTCTGCAGCACGCGCCCACGCTTCGCGTCAGCGAAGAGCGCATAATCCAGTAACGGAACCAGCGGCGCTCCTTGGCCGCCGGCCAGCATGTCCGCGGGGCGAAAATTCGATACCACCGGAACGCCGATTGCCGCTGCAATCGCAGCCGCTTCGCCTAATTGCCATGTGCATGCAAAGCTCCGCCCCGCATAATTTTCCGCGCGCGGCTGGTGATAAATCGTCTGCCCATGGCAGCCAACCAGATCGATTTTCAGCCTGTGTCGAGCGAGAGTCGCCTTCACGGCATCTGCGTAAGCCAGTCCGAGGCGCCAGTTCAAGCGCGCTAACTCCGCTGTCGAAATCGACGCTGCGTTCATCGCCGCCAGAATCGCGCGCCGCAGCCCGGCAGGGAACGGAAAGCTCTCATGCGCCAGCAGGGTCAGCTTCGCCCGCTGCTTCCCCGCGGCAATTCTTGCTACTGCCACATCGATTCCATCGGCCGACGTGCCGCTCATAATGCCGGCTACGGTCATCGTCTTCGCTGGCATTCTTCGCATCCCCATTTGCTGCTTCGGTTCGCTTGAATTCTACTGTAACCAGCGTGCCGCCTCGCGCGTCTCATTGTTTTGGAGGATCGATGCTTCGTTCCAACACTTTCTACCTCGCAGTCCTTTGCGCGGGCCTATGCGTGATGATCGGAGCCATCGGCATAAGCCGCTGGGGACGCGCCCAGACACATGGCGGCATACCCGCTCCCAAAGATGACACACCTCTTGCGCAACATTCCGCGCGAGAGACGGCTGTCTTTGCCGGCGGATGCTTCTGGGGAACGCAGGCGGTATTCGAGCGCGTGAAAGGCGTGGTGGCCACCACGGCAGGTTACGCGGGCGGCTCTGCGGAAACTGCTACCTACGATCAGGTGACCACGGAAACCACGGGACACGCCGAATCAGTCAAGGTCGTTTACGATCCCTCGCGGATCACTTACGGAAAGCTCCTGCAGATTTTCTTTTCGGTGCACGACCCGACCCAACTGAACCGGCAGGGCCCCGATGTGGGAACCTCATACCGCTCCGCAATCTTCTATACAAACGAGAAACAAAGGAAGATCGGCACGGAATACATCGCTCAGCTCGATGCTGCACGCGCGTTTCCAAAACCGATTGTCACCGAGGTCACGCCGCTGAAGGGCTTTTACGACGCCGAATCCTACCATCAGGATTACGCGCTTCACAATCCCGACAATCCCTACATCATGGTCTGCGACCGGCCCAAGATCGAAACCCTGCGCCGGGAGTTCCCTGACCTGTTCCAGGAATACACGGGAAGGTGATCGGCGCCGGTGCGGCGCCTCATCGCAGAAACCGAGCGTAGTCTTTTCTACGGGTGATATCTGCGTGTTCCCGGGATAGCGTCGCGAAGCCAGCGAACGAACGGCGCCCGCGTGACGACTAAACTGCAATCGAAGCAAACCGATGCCGATGAGTATGCCGGACGAACGCGCCAAATCATACGTTGCAGGTACCATTAGGCTGCCAAAATGATTGTCATCCAGTCACCGAGATTGCGGCTCAGCCAGTTCCAGATTACGGATGCCGAGGAGGTTTTCGGTTGCATCACCCCGGCCATTGCCACGTTCATGCCCTGGGAGCCGCCATCATGGAGCGAGTACGTGGCGCGATGCGAGAAGAGAGTGCAGACTCCAGAACCGAACCAGTTTTCCTTCGTCGTCAGGAGGCTCGACAACGAGGAGTGCCTTGGGATGGCTTCGTTGGAAGGCGCCGATTCGCTTTGCCCCGAGCTTGGCCTTTGGCTCAAGGAAAGCGCGCACGGGCAGGGTTTTGGGCGGGAAGTTGTGGCCGCACTTGTTGAGTGGGGACACGCATTCCTAGGCAAAGGGAGCTTCATCTACCCGGTAGCAGTGCGAAACATCGCCAGCAGGCGAATCGCTGAGAGTCTTGGTGGCGAGATTATAAGCAACCGCACGAATCCAAAATATGACTCGGTCGTTTACAGGATTCCTTACACCAGTCGAAGACCCAGAGAAGGGTCCATCAATAGGGTCGTGTGAGGATGAAGCCCGCACTGCATGGGCTCCCCGCCAGCGCTCTCCACAAGGCTCCGCGCCTCACTCCTCAATCGTCACGAACTTCGCGTTGAGCTGCGCCTTCAGCACCAGCTCCGCCGCCAGCAAACATTCGTCCGGATTCTGCGCCGTATGCGTGCGGTTCACGATGTCGCTCACGAACTGCGGCCCGAACGGCAAAGGCATCGCGTTGCAATCGATATACCGCGCCTGCTTGTTATCGACCACGAAAAGATTGTTGCCCTGGTGGCTGACGGCAATGTTGGTGTATTTGCGCACTTCCATGTATCCGTCGGTGCCGAGAATGAACAGCCGCCCGTCGCCCCACGTGCCCACGCCGTCGGGCGTGAACCAGTCGAGCCGCACGTAACCAAAGCCGCGATTGCCTCGCAGCACCATATCGCCGAAGTCCTGAAATCGCGGATGCTGCGGATGCCGCACGTTTGCAATCTGTGACTCCACCACCTCCGCCTCGGTGCAACCCGTATAGAACAAGAACTGATCCACCTGATGCGAACCGATGTCGCACAAGATTCCCCCGTATTGCTCAGGATTCCAGAACCAGTCGGGCCGTCCCGAACCTCCGCCCGCTTCGCCCCCATGCTGAAAAATCTGGTGCGGAGCGATGTTGATCGTCTGGATCACCTTGCCGATCGCGCCCTGCTGCACCAGAACGCCCGCATATACGGCGGCCTTCACTTCCAGCAGTTCGCTGTACATGATGGCGTAAATGCGCTTGGTCTCGGCGATCGTCTTACGCACCTCCGCCAGTTGCTCAAGCGTCGTCAGCCCCGGCTTGTCCGAGAGAACATCCTTGCCGCGCTTCATGGCACGAATGGCGATGCCAGCCCGCTCGTTGGCAATTTGCGAGGTAAGAATCAGCTGCGTCGAAGGATCGTCGAGAATTTCGTCCTGGGTGGCCACAATCTTCACGTCGGGATACTTCTTGCGAAACGCCGCCAGCTTGTCCTGCTCGCCGCCCCACGCAGCCACCAGTTCTCCGCCGCCGCGCTGCATCGCGCCGATCATGCCGTTGATGTGATCGTGGCTCATGCCGCACACGGCAAACTTGATGTGATACTTCGGCGCCTCCTCGGCCTGCGCTGGCGCAACCGCATCTTGGACGATGCGCGCTGCTCCACTGCCCAGCGCCAGCGCCGACTCGGGAAGACCGGCCATCATCGCCGCCGATCCAAGCGATCCCAGCAATCCTGCCTGTTTCAAGAACTCACGCCGCTCTTTCAAAATCGTTGTCATCTCTCCTCCGCTTGTGTCCGGTTTGGTTGTCCGCTTGCGCCCATCCATCATAGTCGCCTTCATGGGCGCGCGTGAACTGCTGCCCGAAGCGCCGACTCGAGGTGGGCCCACCACGGGAGAGTTCTTTCATCTGGCCAGTTTGTCTGTGGTAAATTGGCCGCATGAAAACCAGCCCGTGGAGAATGGCCGCTGTTTTGGTGTTGTGCTGCGGAGCGTATTTGGTCTTTCATAGGCCTTCCATCCTTCGGGCATCTCAAGCACCATCCGAAAGGGCCGACTCGGTTCTGGTTTTGAAGCACGATCACAAGCTGGAGTTATTGAAGGACGGCAAAGTAATTCGAACCTACAAGGTGGCGTTAGGGCGCGGCGGATTGGCTCCGAAGGAGCGCGAAGGAGATGAACGGACTCCCGAGGGGCACTACATCATCGATTCACGAAATGCGGATAGCCGCTTCTACAAGGCGCTGCACATTTCATATCCCGACGCAGAGGATCGCGCGCGGGCGGCCAAGTTGGGGGTTTCCCCCGGCGGGGCAATCATGATTCATGGCTTGCCCAACGGGATGGCCTGGATTGGTTCAGCGCATCGTCTTTACGATTGGACGCAGGGCTGCATCGCTCTGACTGATTCCGAAATGGATGAAGTATGGAACCTGGTGCCTGCGGGCACGCCGGTTGAGATTCGGCCATAGTTATCTGCAGCGCGTAAGCATGAACCCCTCTGCGAGAATAGACTTTCATGCTCTCGCTCCAAAATGCCGGCAAGCGGTTCGGCCCTCGAGTCCTTTTCCTCGAAGCAAACTGGCTCATTCGCAACGACGAAAAAACGGCGCTGGTGGGCGCCAACGGCACCGGCAAATCCACGCTGATGAAAGTTCTGGCCGGCCTTGAAACGCTCGACTACGGCACGCTCGACGTCACGCGGGGCATCAGCGTGGGCTACCTGCCGCAGGAAGGCCTGCAACTCGCGGGCCGCACGGTCTTCGAGGAATGCCTTACCGTCTTCGACGAATTCCACGAAATGGAGCGTGAGATTGAGCGGCTCACCGGCCAGATGGCCGAGCTCGACCACGAGAGCGCCGAATATCAATCCGTCGCCGAGCGCTACTCGCTCTTGCAGGATCGCTTTCACGCGCTTGACGGTTACGCGCTCGATGCTCAGGTTGGCAGCGTGCTCACTGGCCTCGGCTTCGGCAAAGAAGACTGGTCGCGCCAAACCGATGAGTTCAGCGGTGGATGGCAGATGCGCATTGCGCTGGCCAAGCTGCTGCTGGCCAAGCCCAATCTGCTCCTTCTCGACGAGCCTACCAATCACCTTGACCTTGAAACCCGCAACTGGCTCGAGGATTACCTCAAGAATTATCCCTTCGGCTACATCCTCATCTCGCACGACCGTTATTTTCTCGACGTAACCATCGACCGCACCGTCGAGATTTGGAACAAGCGGCTCACTATCTATCACGGCAATTACACAAAATACCTCAAGCAAAAAGACGAGCGCCGCGAGCAGTTGATGGCCGCCTGGCGCAACCAGAAAGATCGCATCGAGCATCTCGAAGCGTTCATCAATCGCTTCAGATATCAGGCCACCAAGGCGCGGCAGGTGCAATCGCGCATCAAGGAACTCGAAAAGATCGAGCGCATCGAGGTGCCCGAGCAGGAACCGATCATCCACTTCAAATTTCCGCAGCCGCCTCCGTCTGGCCGCATCGTGGCCGAGGCCGATGGACTGGCCAAAAGCTACGGGCCAAAGCAAGTCTTCACCGGCGCGCGCTTCACCGTCGAGCGCGGCGATCGCATCGCGCTGGTGGGCGTCAACGGCGCCGGCAAGTCCACCATGATCAGGCTACTCACCGGCGACGAGGCGCCCACCAGCGGGATCATCAAGCTCGGACACAATGTCGTCGCCGAATACTTCGCGCAGGATCAGTACAAAGTCCTTGACCCCGAAGCCCGCATGCTCGACGACATCAGCCGTACCGCGAAGCGCATTCCGGAGGTTGAGTTGCGATCTCTCCTGGGATGCTTTCTCTTCTCCGGCGACGACGTCTTCAAGCCCCTCGGCGTGCTCTCCGGTGGCGAGCGCAACCGTTACGCATTGGCGCGGATTCTCGTCTCGCCTTCGAACTTTCTGCTGCTCGACGAGCCGACCAACCACCTCGACATGCGCGCCAAAGACGTGCTGCTCGACGCGCTCGCTCACTATTCCGGCACCGTGATCTTCGTCTCGCACGATCGCTACTTCATCGATCGCCTGGCCACGCGCGTCATCGAGATCGAGAACGGTGCGGTCACGTCGTACGAAGGAAACTACGAAGACTATCTGCGCCGGAAGGGAGCGCTCGCGGCTGTTGCCCCTTCCTCCACCAGCACCGCCATCCACAGCGACGTCCCGTCCTCATCCCGCACTGTCATCCAAAGCGAAGTCCGGTCCACATCCAGGACTGTCATCCCGAGCGAAGTCCCGCCCTCCTCCAGCACTGTCATCCTGAGTGAAGTTCCGCGCGGCGCGGCGGAGTCGAAGGACCTGCGGTTGCCTTTGTCTTCATCGGGTGAAACTCCCGGCCACCCACACCCCGCCTCTTCGGCCGGAACCACCATCCTCATCGAAGGCGGCTACGACGGCCCCGACGCCGCCGCGCCGAAAAAACAGACCCGCCGCCTGAACCCCATCAAGCAGAAGCAGATGGCAGACCGCTGCAAGTTTCTCGAAGAGGAAATTCCGCGGATCGAGTCGTCGATCGCCCATACCGACGAGGAGCTGGCGGTCTATGTCTCTGCGGCAGAAACCGCGCGCCTCACCACACTCGCCGCTGAGCTCCGCGCACAGCTGGCCGCGCTGACTGCGGAGTGGGAAGAGCTGATGGCGCAGCTGTAAATGCGGAGATAAAAATCGGCGAGGTTCAGCCTGGATTGCGCGAGGTAGCTGGCCTATCGAAAAGACTGGTCACGCGACTCCAGTTCGGCTGCTTTGCGGCTAAGTTTGGATGCCACTCGGAAATGGAGTATGGCAAGACCAACCGGTATAAGAAGAGAAATGAGCCCTAGGTCATAGGGAATGGCCAGCAAATCCTGCCGACTGGTAATGAGTACAATCGCCAGACCTCCGAGGTACATCCACGCCAGTCTCCGATTGGCCCGAATCGCTTTTGATCTTTGTTCTTGAGTCTGTGGTGGAAGGTGGCCCCGATAGTGACGCCCAATAAGGAAACCAGCCAGCAACACTACGGCAAAAATGGGCAGGATCACCCATTTTGCTACTGCGCCAATATCTAGATTGTGGAAGACTGCAAAAAGCATGATGAGCGAGATCGACAGACCTGCCACAACGCTGATCCCGATAATTGCAAATACGTACCGTGTGCGAATATCCATGAGGTTTTCCGCCGGTGTTAATGCGTTGACGACTGGGAATTTGCATACATCTTAATCCGTGCGGGCTCGCCATGCATCATCGAAATACGATGCCTTTGTTGCGGAATCCCGAAAGCCGGTCGCAGTAGCTCGCCGCCCTGACCGCCGAATGGGAAGAGTTGATAGGTCAGCTTGAGGGCGCGTAATTTCGCGCGCCTCGTTCCGTTGGAATCGCACTCAAGCCGTTCCTCGCGTTCGCTCGTCGAGGATTATCGAGGCACGTAACCCGCCCAAATGTATTCGAGCGCCTCCGGCAGCGTCTGTTCCTTCACACTGCGCTCCACGTGGCCGGCGTTGCGGGCAAACACAAACTGATACGAATAGTGCTTTTTCTTGAGCACCTCGGCCATCCGCTCGTTGGCAAGCACCCAGTCGTGCATATCGTCGCGCATCGCGTTTGGGTTCAACAGATCGCGGTCGCCCACCTCCATCCACAATCGGATCGGCTTGCGCGCGCTGTGCGGGATCAGCGTTTCATGAAAGCCCCAGGCTCCGTGGGGAGTTTGCGGATTCCACGGCCACTGCTGATTCACAAACGTACCCGAATATGTAAGCACACGGTGGTACCACTCCGGGTGATACCACGCCATGGCCAATGCGCAGGAGCCGCCGGAACTTGCGCCCATCGCTACGCGCCCGTTCGGATCGTGTGTGAGTTGGACATTCGCGTGACTTTCGACCGCAGGTAGCACCTCGTTCTCGACAAACTCCGCGTAGCGACCCGACATAGTGTCGTATTCCAAGCCTCTTTCGCTGCCCTGAGCGTCGTTTCCTCCGTTGCCGATCGAGATGGCCACTATCGGCGGCAATTTATGTTCGGCAATCAGTGCGTCGACAGCAGCGAAGAGCATGCGGTCAGGGCCGTCTGCGCCAACAATAAACGGTGCTTCGCTCCCCGGTGTATAGCCTTTCGGCACGTATACGGCAACTTTGCGCACATAGGGCGCAGGATGTGTCTCGATGCCGACAAGACGAGCCGGGTTATTGGGATCGGGCGTTGGATGGGAGTCGGGATTGCGCGCGATTCCAGGGAAGTATTTGCTATCCTCCGACCGCATCGTGAATTCCACTACGGTGCCGTCGAGCGGGCGCGACGGGTCTGCAAGCTCAGGAGCCGGATTGTGTGTGGGTCCAATGATGAAGTTCCCGTTCTGATCGGGAGCGGGAACGGCGCCGTCCGGCAACTCCATCGCCGCTACATATCCCGGCGTATGCGGATCGCGCGTGGGCATCGGCGGGCGCGCGGGACGCGGAGTCGACTGCTGCGCAGCTGGATTGGTGCCCGCCTGACCGTACGCGAACTGGGCGGCGGCAAAAACACAGGCGATAACAAAAGGGAAGACTCGGCGGGGATTTCGCATGCAGCCATTGTGCGCTATCGGCCCGGCGGCGTGAAAGTCCGATCTCCACCACGGAGGACGACCCTAATCCCGTCATGCATAATCGAAATACGATGCCTCTCTTGTGGAATCCCGAGAGCTGGTCGCAACGGCTGGCCGAGCTTGAAGCGCAATCCGGCGACCTGAAAGAGGCGCCGCTGCGCCGCGATGTGCGCTCGCTCGGCACTCTGCTTGGCGTAGTTTTGCGCGAGCAGGCCGGCGAAGAGCTCTTCGCGCAGGTTGAAGCGCTGCGCCAGGGAACCATTCGCCGCCGCGACGCCGACGCGCATGGCAAAACCGAAGAAGCCGCGCGCCAGGATTCAGCCGCAATGGCCCTCGTGCACTCGCTGCCAGTGGAGCGCGCCGTTCTGCTCACGCGTGCCTTCGCCTTTTATTTCGAGCTCATCAATCTGGCTGAGACCAATCACCGCAAGCGTCGCCGTGTAGCGCTGCGCCTGAGCGGCCAGGCGGGTCGCCAGCGCGGATCGCTCGCGGGAACTTTGGCTGAAATGCGCCGCGTGGGCATCGGCGCAGAAGAAGCGCTGAACTGGCTGCGCCGCGTTTTGATCGTGCCGGTTTTTACCGCTCACCCCACTGAAGCGGCTCGCCGCACTGTGATGTTCAAGCGCCGCCGCATCGGCGAATTTCTCGAGGCGCTCGATCGCATTCCGCTACCCACGCAGGATATGGCGCGGCTCGAAGAACTGGTGCTGGCCGAAATCACCGGCCTTTGGCAAACCGACGAGGTGCGCTCGCGCCGCCCTACGGTCTACGACGAAGTGAAGATGGGCCTCGACTACTACGACGTCTCCATCTTCGAAACGCTGCCCGAGCTTTACCGCGAGATTTCCGCGGCATTAGAATCCGCATACGATCTCGAAATTGAGCCGCTCGATCTCCCACTGGTGTTGCGCTTCGGCTCCTGGATCGGCGGCGACCGCGACGGCAATCCCTTTGTCACTCCCGACGTCACGCGCGCCGCACTGCAGCTTGCCCGCGGCCACCTTCTCCTTCACTATCAGCATCAGCTCGACGGGATTATCGATCTGCTCACCACCAGCGCGCAGCAGCGGCCGGTGAGCGAGGCTCTGCTCGAGCGCCTGCGCGCTTACGTTGCGCAGGTGCACACACCGGAGGCGCAGGTCTTCGGCTCGCAATACGAGTTTGAGTATTACCGCCGCTTCGTGATCTGTCTCAAGGCGCGCATCCAGCGCACTCTGGAGCAGGCAAGCGACGCCATGGGCGCGGGAAAGGGACTGCCCGTCACGCCTTTCACGCTCGCTCGCGGCCACGACAAGCTTACCCAAGCGCTGCCTGCTTACTGCTCCGTCCAGGATTTTCTCGACGATCTTGAAACGCTCCGAGCCTCTCTCGCGGAGCACGAAGGCATTCGCATCGCGCGCACGCTCATCGATCCGCTGATCCTGAAGGTGCGCACCTTCGGCCTGCATCTGCATACGCTCGATATTCGCCAGCATGCACGGCTGCATGCAGCGGCCCTGCGCGAAGCCATCAGCGATACCATTGCGCCCGCGCTGCAAATCGAGCTCTCGAACGAAACCGGAAGCATCCTCGAAACATTTCGCGTTGTGGCCGAAGTGAAAGCAGGCTGCTCGCCCGAAGCCATTCGCCAATACGTCATCAGCGGGGCCTCTTCTGTAGAAGACGTCCTCGCCGTGGTGCGCCTGGCGCGCCTTGGCGGAGTGAAGGTTGAAGGTGCTGGCCCAGACCCGACTCTCGACCACAATTTCGCTTCCGGCCGCGATCCCGGCCTCATGCCTGTGCCGCTGTTCGAGTCCATTGAAGACCTGCGCAATGCGCCCGCCATTTGCCGCGAGTTGTGGAGTCGCGCCGACTATCGCCGTCTGCTTGAGTCCTGGGGCAACTGGCAGGAGATCATGCTCGGCTACTCCGATTCGAATAAAGACGGCGGCATGCTCACCTCGACGTGGGAGATCTTTCGCGCGCATCGCGATCTGCATGTTTTTGCGCGCGAAGCCGGCATCAAGCTGCGCCTCTTTCATGGCCGCGGCGGAACAGTCGGCCGTGGCGGCGGCCCGACGCATCGCGCCATCTTCGCTCAGCCTTTCGACTCGTTCGACGGCCAGTTGCGAATTACCGAGCAGGGTGAGGTGCTCAACTTCAAATATGCCGACGAGGTTCTGGCCGAGCGCAATCTGGAGCTGATGATCGCAGCTTCGCTCGACGCGCTGGCCCGGCCCAATGCGCGCGATCCCGAGGGCCATTTCACCGGCGTGCTCAAGCCCGAGTGGGAATCCGCGTTCGACGAGCTTTCGAGCCTTGCATACGATTCGTATCGTCAGCACATTCTCGACGATCCCGGCGTAATGATCTATTTCGAGCAGAGCACTCCTGTGGGCGAGCTGGAGAATGCCAAGATCGGCTCGCGTCCGGCGCGCCGCAATCAGTCGCCCAAGCTCGCGGATCTGCGCGCCATCCCCTGGGTCTTCGGCTGGACGCAGTCGCGGCTGCTGGTGCCGGCCTGGTTCGGCGTCGGCTTCGCCATCGAGCAGTTTCTCGCGCGCCCGGGCGCGTCACAGGGAGCCGGCCTTGCTCTGCTGCAAACCATGGCGCGAGAATTCCCGCTCTTCATCGATTTGCTCCGGAACGTCGAAATGGCGCTGGGCAAGGCTGACCTGGGCACCGCGCGGCTTTATTCCACCCTCGTGATGGACGAGAAGCTGCGCGAGCGCATCTACGGCATGTTCGAAGCCGAGTTCCATCGCACGGTGCGCGCGCTGCTTGCGGTCACGCGCCAGAAGGAACTGCTCCAGTCAAACCAGGTGCTGGCGCATTCCATCAGGCTGCGCAATCCCTATGTCGATCCCATGCACCTGATCCAGGTTGACATGCTGCGCCGCAAACGCGCCGGAGAAGACACTCCCGACGTGAACCGCGCCATTGCCGCCACCATCAACGGAATCTCTGCCGGTCTGCGCAACACCGGCTGATGCTCTCCGTCTCCGGGCCGGCGCGCGTTCAGACTTTCGTCTGGCCCAAGCCGTCCTATGATTGTGGTTCCCGAGGTACGATTGCATCCATGCCCAAACGCTCGGTCGTTTTCGTTCCGGCGATTTTGCTCCTGCTGATTTTCGAGAGCATTGCTCTACATATCGGACTTCGTGCGCAACAGCAAACCCCACAGCCTGCTCCGCCTGCCGACGCGCTCACCAGCTTCACCGTCAAGATCACCTACTCTCAAAAGGCCATGGACACACTCGTCGCGTCGAAAGAGACTGTAATTGTGGCCGGCTATCTGACAGCTTCCCCGATTCCCGGAACGCCTAAGAAGTATGTTGACCACGTTGGCGAAATTGGCATGGGAACGGTCCATAAGGAAATCGCTCCCGGAGAGATCGCCACGTTCGCCGGCGTGGAGCCCACCCCGGCCATGACGAAATGGGTTGACAGCAGCGGACCCCAACTCCTCATCAACGTCTACTCTGGCCGCAAATCTTCGCCCAACAACCTTCTCGACTGCGGAATCTATGAGGGATCTCTAAAGGCCGCCCAGGGCAAAACCATCCCCATCGCCTGCAAATTGATTGGGGAGTGATTGCCGGAGCCGCATTTTGGGCCGTAACCCCGCGTAAACAGTAGCACTTGCTATCGCCAGCCCGTTGGGTCTACGCTATAGCTATGCATCGATGTCGCTAAACACCGCCCTGGTGCCAGCTCCGATGCCGAAGTGCGCTTGATGGCGCGCGAATTTTCCTCCCTGACAAGCTGCACCGTTCCCCAAGAATCCGTTCCATCAGCAGTCCGGGCCTCCGCGCTCGGGAAAAAAGGAGATCATCATGGCGCGCATTGCCGCGAACGTAACTGAATTGATTGGCCGCACTCCGCTTGTGCGGTTGAACCGCGTGGCTGCGGGATTGCCCGCGACCGTTGTCGCAAAACTTGAAAGCCAGAACCCGGCATCGAGCGTGAAAGACCGCATCGGCTTCGCCATGATCGACGCTGCCGAGAAGGCCGGTAAGATCGCGCCCGGCAAGACCACTCTCATTGAGCCCACCAGCGGCAACACCGGCATCGCGCTGGCGTTTGTGGCTGCGGTCAAGGGCTACAAGATCATCCTCACCATGCCTGAGACCATGAGCCTGGAGCGCCGCGTAACCCTGCTCGCCTATGGCGCCGAGATCGTGCTGACGCCGGGACCGAACGGGATGAAGGGCGCAATTGCAAAGGCCAACGAGATCAAGGACAAGACGCCCAACGGCTACATCCTTCAACAATTCGACAATCCAGCCAACCCGGCCATTCACTTCAAGACCACCGGCCCTGAAATCTGGGATGACACCGATGGCAAAGTCGACATCCTGATTTCCGGGGTCGGCACCGGTGGCACCATCACCGGCGTTGCCAACTACATCAAGCCCAAGAAGTCTTCGTTCAAGGCGATCGCGGTTGAGCCGACTGACAGCCCTGTGCTCTCGGGCGGTAAACCCGGCCCGCATAAGATTCAGGGTCTCGGCGCGGGATTCATTCCCAGCATTCTCGACACCAAGCAGATCGACGAAGTCGTCCAGGTCACGAACGACGAGTCAGTCGAAATGGCGCGCCGCTTGGCCAAAGAAGAAGGCCTGTTCGTCGGAATCAGCTCCGGCGCGGCGGCTGCGGCAGCGCTGAAAGTGGCTGCGTGTCCCGAAAATGCCGGTAAGCTGATCGTGGTTGTGCTGCCCGACTTCGGCGAGCGTTATCTGTCGAGCATTCTGTTTGAGCCGCTGCGCCAGCAGGCTTTGGCGTTGCAGCCCGAGCCGATTGCGGTGCCGGCCTAAAAGGCAGGGAGCAGGGAACGAGGGATCAGGGGATCCAGGCGCCGCCGGCTTGATATGGATTCTCGTCTTCTAGGTCCCTGGTTCCCTTGTTCCCTCGGTCCCTGCATCTTATGTCCCTGTTTGCCCGAATGCGCGATGACATCGGTTCCATCATGGAGCGCGATCCCGCTGCGCGCACGCGTCTTGAGGTCCTGCTTTGCTATCCGGGTCTTTGGGCGGTTTGGATTCATCGCGTCTCCCATTGGCTCTGGCGTCACCATCTTCGTCTCCTCGGCCGCGTGCTCTCTCAGGTCGCTCGCTTCTACACTGGCGTCGACATTCACCCCGGCGCGCTCATCGGCGAGCGCCTGTTCATCGACCACGCCACGGGAGTGGTGATCGGCGAAACCGCCATCGTGGGCAGCGACGTGACCATGTACCAGGGAGTGACGCTGGGTGGCACCGGCAAGGGCCACGGCAAGCGACATCCCACCATTTGTGATGGCGTGTTTATCGGCAACAATGCCAACATCCTGGGCAATCTGACGGTCGGCGAAAACTCGCGGGTGGGGGCGGGGTCGGTTGTTCTCTCCGATGTGCCGCCGAATTCGACCGTTGTTGGCGTTCCGGCTCACATTGTCTATCGCAACGGCGAGCGCGTGCTCCTCACCGATCCGCACGACATCAAGGATCCGCTTTCCGACGCTCTCATCGCGCTTTCGGCGCGTGTGGAATCGCTCGAAGAGCGCCTCGGCGCCGAGCCCTGCCCGCCCGATCCCTTCGCGGCCGAAGAGGCTGAGCGGACCGCCTACCGTACCGAGCTTGAACGCATGCGCGTATACGTGACTATGGGCGAAGGCATCTGAAGAAGATAGCCGGCGCATTGCCAGACCGCCAACGACCCAATATTCTCTTAGATGGGCGAGGTGAACTTCGCCGGCCACAAGGGCTGACTCCCGTCACTCCCTCGGCCCCAAAGGAATGTGTAAGGCTCGATGGCAGGCTCACTCTCGTTTGCGAAATTTGTCTGGAAGAATCTCCGGCGGCGGCGGCTTCGAACTCTTCTTACCCTGGGCGGCATCAGCATGTCGCTGGGCGCGTTTGTCGGCCTGGTCGGCTTCTCCCGTTCGTTCGAGCAGCAATGGCTGCGGATTTACTCGAGCTCCCGCACCGACATAGCAGTGATTCGCGGCACGTTCCTCAACACTTCGCTCGATGAGTCTGTTACCGCCAAGCTGCGGGAGATCCCGGTTGTGGCGCAGGCCGCGCCCGCCATCATCAACGAGCTTGACCTCACCTCCGATGAAAATGCCCTGGTCTACGGCTGGCAGGCCAATCAATATCAACTTGACTCGCTCCAAATCCTGTCAGGGAGGCGCTTTCGCGACGGCCAGCTGGAAGTGATGCTGGGCGATGTTCTGGCGCAGGGCCTGAAGAAAAAGCCCGGCGACACGTTGGAGATCGAAGGCACGCTGTTTACCGTGGCCGGCATCTACCATAGCCCATCGGCGCTGCAGGCAGACGCAATGATCATGCCGCTCGACGAGCTGCAGCAATTGAGCAGCGTGCAGGGCAAGGTGTCTACGGTGGACGTGCGCCTGCGCCCGGCTCCGCCCGGTGAACCGTGGGACCATTATGTGAAGCGCGCACAGGCGGAGATTGAGGCCGCCCTGCCGGGACTGCGAGCCATTCCTGCGGCCGAGCGCGCCAGTGACAACCAGTTCGTAAGGCTCTCGCAGGCTTCGGCATGGGGAACGTCGGCGCTGGCACTTATGATCGGAATCCTGGGCATTGCCAACACGATGGTGATGAGCGTCTTCGAGCGCACGCAGGAGATCGGCACGTTGCGCTCCATGGGCTGGACGCGGCGCCAGGTGCTGTTTCTTATCGAATTCGAATCGGCCATCCTCGGTGTGTGCGGGGGAGTGATCGGTCTTCTGCTGGGCTGGGGCGCGCTCTTCATTCTGGCAAGGCTGCCGCAAACAGCCACGTTTGTTTCCGCCACAATCGAGTGGCCACTGATTGTGCAGGCGATGGTGATTGCGCTGGCCGCAGGCCTGATTGCCGGCGCCGCCCCCGCATGGCGGGCGGGAAAGCTCTCTCCCGTCGACGCCCTGCGCCACGATTAGCGAAAGGGTAGGCGGCATTCAGCAGATGTCTAAGGGCGAAATCGTGACCGCGCCGCGGCGGACGAAGGATCAGGCCTTGCTTGTCAGCGCTGAATCTCGTGCGAGCGGCTGCTCCATGCAATGGTGGCGGGAGGCAGGATCGAACTTGAGCCGCATTCAAGGCGTGAGGAGCGCAAGCGACGGGAGCCTTGAGGCGAAATCCTGAGTCCGTCGTGGGCGGACGAAGGATCAGGCTGCAATAGTGGTGGCGGGAGGCAGGATCGAACTGCCGACCTACGGGTTATGAATCCGTCGCTCTAACCATCTGAGCTACCCCGCCACATGGGGGACGCGCCGTGTAAAACCGCGCCAAATTTGATGATACGGGCCTGCCAATATCCGGTCAAACCCCGAAGCTCGCGAACTCCTGCGACAATTTAGCCATCATCTCCACAGCACCCCGGAGCCTTCCATGCCGAGTCTTCTTCACATCGACTCCAGTCCGCGAGCCAATTCCGTTTCCAGCCGGCTCGCAGCCGCCTTTGTCAAAAAATGGCGGCGGCAAAACCCTGCAGGCACCGTCATTCATCACAACACTTCGCTTGAATCGATTCCCTATCTCGACGAGGCAACAGCCGAAGCCTTCCTCAATCCCTCCGTCGTGTGCGTCCCCGAACCAGGATCGACCCTCGCCTGCTCCGACCGTTTCATCGATGAGTTCCTTGCTGCTGATGTCCTGGTTCTCGCGGTTCCCATGTGGAACCTTTCGATTCCAGCGTCGCTCAAGGCCTGGATCGACCTCGTCGTGCGCGAAGGCCGCACCTTTGCTTTCACTGAGAGTGGTACGGTTCCGCTCATCCCATCCGGCAAAAAGGCCTTCGTGTTTACTGCCCGCGGCGGCGCCTATCCTGCCGGCTCGCCAATGCGCGCGCTCGATTTTCAGCAGCCCTACCTGCGCGCGATTTTGGGTGTCATCGGCATCACCGATATCGAATTCATCCACGCTGAGCGGCAAAGTGAAAGCCCCGCAGCCGCCGTCGAAGGCCTCGCCCTCGCCGAGCGCGCCCTGGAAGCGCTCTCCCCTAGCTGTGCCGCACGCCTTGAAAGACGATAGCCTCGTCACTCCGCTCCCTTGCTCCCTCGCTCCCTGTTCCTCCTGCATTTACACTCTCTCCATGCCCCTGCGCATTGCAGCCGTCATTCCCGCGCGCCTCGCGTCCACGCGCATGCCGCGCAAAGTGCTGCGTACGATCGCGGGCCGGCCCATGCTTGAGTGGGTATGGCGCGCGGCCAGCGGCAGCGGGCTTATGGATCCCATTGTTGTGGCGACGGATGCCGAGGAAGTGGCCGAAGTTTGCCGCGCCCGCTCCATTCCCGTCGTCATGACTTCGCCCACCTGTCCCAGCGGATCGGACCGGGTGAGGGAAGTCGCGCGCCAAATCGACGCCGACATCTACGTCAACATTCAGGGCGACGAGCCGACGCTCTCGCCCGACTTCTTTCCGCCGCTTCTTGAACTCTTCGACCGGCCGGAGGTCGAAGTCTCCACGCTCGCCGTCTCGTGCCCGCCGCACGAGATCGCAAATCCCAACGCCGTCAAAGTGGTCACCGCACTCGACGGCCGCGCGCTCTACTTTTCCCGCGCCACCATTCCATTCGATCGCGATGCTGCCGGGTTCACCGGCTACCGCAAGCATCTGGGCATCTACGCCTATCGCAAGGCCGCGCTCGAGCGCTTCGCCGCGCTGCCCCCATCCCCGCTCGAACAGGCCGAACGCCTGGAGCAGCTCCGCCTGCTCGAAAACGGCATCGCCATTTATGTGGCCGACGCGCCCCGCGACACCATCGGCGTCGACACTGAAGAGGACCTCGCCCGAGCCGAAGCGCTACTGCGTGAGCGCAAGTTCTGATCCGGGCAGCGAGGCTGATGCGAAAGCAAGCGGGCGGAACAGGCTTGTGTAGTTGGGCGGTGATTCAGAGGAAAGATTGCCGAGTTAACAAATAAGATAACAGTGGTTTACTGATCTATAAACGAAAAGTTACTTATTTATTAACATAATGTTATTGATCGATAAACAGGTTGTTTATCGATTTATAAACAGTTAACTCGTTGATTATAATCGGTTCACGGTACTAAAGTTACTGAATCTGAACCAGGGCCGGTGCAATTTTTAAAAAAAATCTTTTCTGGCCGGGTGGCCGGAAGTGGCACCCAGCGATGAGCAACCGATTGAGAAGTCTCTCCATGGCAACGCTCCCGCGCGAAGTTTCGATGCTGAGACCATGATGCACCAAAGGGGCATAATTACCGGCAAACTTGATGAAACAGGGACTGGGGAATAGGGAACTGGGAATAAAGGACTTGCGGGAGGGCAGCGATTTATTTTTGGCCAAAGGTCTTGACAGGGAGATGGAGTGAATCTCCTGGGCGAGACAGAATGTTATTTGAGAGGGCGCTGTTGCCGAAGGAAATGTTCAAATTGCCGTCTCGGCCGCGGAGCCTTTTTCTGAATTCCCGGCAAGATTCGGATAGCGTAGAAACTGGGTACGCGCGACGATGAAAAGCATGACCGCAACCGCAACATCGCAACCCGCAGCCATGAATCCCGCCGCCAGTCCCGTTCCGGCCCGAACCGGCCGCATTCCCGCGCTGGCCTCGTCCCTTGATCCCGACGCCGCATGGCAACAAATCGCAGCGCGCGACCCGCATGCACGTTTCGTCTACGGAGTTATAACGACCGGCGTCTTTTGCCGCCCTGGCTGCGCCAGCCGCAGGCCGTTGCGCCAGAACGTGCGCTTCTTCGCGACACCTCTGGAGGCACAGGCCGCGGGCTTTCATCCTTGCAAACGCTGCAAACCCACCGCGTGGGGCAGCCCCTTAGGCAAGATTCGCGCGTACATCGAGCGGAATCTCGATCGCCCCATTCGTCTCGCGGAACTCGCACGCGTCGCCGGACTCAGCCCCTTCACCGTGCAGCGGCTCTTCAAACGCGAGATGGGCGCGAGCCCGCTTGCATACCAGCGCGCGCTGCGAGCTTCACGCTTGCGCAGCGAGCTGAAGCAGGGCGCGAGCGTGACCGACGCTATCTACTCCGCAGGCTTCGGCTCATCGAGCCGCGCCTACGAAGGCAGCCAGCTGGGCATGACGCCGGCGCGCTTTGCGCAGGGCGGCAAGGGCGAAACGATTTCGTTCACTTCCGCTCAGACGGCCTTTGGCTGGATCGTTGTAGGCGCCACCGAGCGCGGCCTTTGCTGGCTCTCGCTCGCCGATACCAAGAATGAAGCCGAGGCCAGCCTGCGCGCGGAGTTTTCAGCGGCCACGCTGGGCCGCGACCCCGAGCTCTCACGCCTCGTCGATGCGGCGGTGCAGAATGTCAGCCCTTCCACAGGTCTCCTCCAAAGCCAGGACGAAACGAAGTTTGATCTCCGCGGCACCATCTTTCAACTGCGCGTGTGGCAGGCGCTGCGCAAGATTCCGCGCGGCGAAACGCGCAGCTACTCGCAATTGGCGCGCGAGATGGGCGAGCCCAACGCCACGCGTGCAGTGGCCCGCGCCTGCGCGCTCAATCGCGTTGCATTGCTCGTGCCATGCCATCGCGTCGTGGGCGCGACAGGCTCGCTCACCGGCTATCGATGGGGTGTGGAACGAAAGAAGAAACTGCTCGACGCCGAACGAGAATAATTGACCTTCTTGATGAACGCCTTGAAAGGGCACGGCTTCAGCTGTGCCGTCGGAAACTCATAAACACTGGGCTTTAGCCCTTGCGGGATGTTTTTGGCGTCCCTCAATTCACCTCTGCAATCGGTTCTGGCCGCGTCTGCGCTGCGGCTGCTACATTGGTTTCTCGGTTCGAAGCGGTTGCATCGGACGCGCTTCTGCCCAGGAGCCAACCATTATGCCGCGCACCGCGCACATCGCTCTTCTTGCATTCATCTCTGCTTCGCTCGTCGCAGGCCAACAGCCGTCACCCTCGCAGCCATCGCCTCAACAACCATCGCTGCAGCCCACCACCGCTGCCGAGGCGCCGAACCGCGACACCAGTTACATCGAGCCGAACGGCACCGTCCACGTGACGCGCGTTGTTCCCGTGCCGCAGGACCTGAGCCCGGAGGCGCAGAAATTCATCAGCCGCGTGGTGCCTGACGAAGCTCCGCCCGAGCCGCTCGCCAATCGGCGCGCACGCATGGACGCCACGCAAGCTCTCGCAAAAGTGGAGTGGAGCAAGATCTGCCCGAACACGAGCGTCGACACGGAACTCGGCGGCGTTCCGGTGCACATCGTCACGCCGGACAACATGCCGGCTGCGAATGGAGACAAGGTTCTCATCAACCTGCATGGCGGCAGCTTCAATGCTGATTCAGGCTCTTACAGCGAGTCGATACCGATTGCCGGTTTCACGGGAATCAAAGTGGTGGCCGTGCTCTATCGCCTTGCTCCTGAGCATCCTTTTCCCGCGGCCGTGGACGACGCGGTCGCCGTGTACCGCGAGTTGCTGAAGACCTACAAGCCAGACCACATGGTGATCTACGGAACATCCGCGGGCGCGGCGCTCACCGCGGAAGTTGCGGTGAAGCTGAAGCAGCTTGGCTTGCCGATGCCCGCCGCGCTCGGCATTTTCAGCACGGTGGATAACTTTGCGTACATGAGCGATTCCTGGTCGATCTATACGTTGAACGGATTTGCCGGCCATCTCGATCCACCAACCGCTGGCGGCCACGATCCGTATTACATTGGGTCGACGGATCCCAAAGACCCGGTGCTTTCACCCATCTATGCCGACCTGACCGGTTTGCCGCCGGCGCTGTTCATCACCAGCGAGCGCGACGCGCTGCTGAGCTCGACGGCGAACCTGCACCGCGCCTATCTGCGCGCAGGTGTCGATGCGAGGCTGGTGGTGTTCGATGGCCTGCCCCATGCGTTCTGGTACCGGTGGGAGCTACCCGAGTCCATCGAGGCGAGCAAAATCATGGCGAAATTCTTTCTGGATCATCTGGCCAAATAGCCAGGATCAGACACACTCCCAATCGCCGAATGTTCCTTTCGGCTCGAAGTGTTGACGACTGCGCCGCTCGCGGGAAGCCGCGGCGCAGTTCGATGGGACTTCAGCCGGTGTAGCCGCCGGAAGCGTAGACGGTTTGCCCGCTGAGCCAGCCGGAGTCTTCGGAAGCCAGAAACGCTGCCACCTCAGCGATGTCGCGTGGTTGGCCGATGCGGCCGAGCGGCGTCTGCGCTGCGGCGTGCTTTTCAAATTCGCTGCCGATGAATCCTGCGCGGTGCGCACCTTCAGTCTCGACCATGCCTGGGTTGAGGGCGTTCACACGAATTTTTTTCGGGCCGAGCTCCTTTGCCAGCGAAGTGGTGATGGTATTGACGGCTCCCTTGGTGGCGCTGTAGACCGCGGCATTGGCGAATCCCGAGGCCACCACCGATCCGATGTTGATGATGCTTCCGCCGGCCGGGTTGAAGCGCTCCACGGCGGCCTTGGTTGTGAGCAGCAGGCCGAGAACGTTCAGATCGAACTGCTTGTGGAAGTGCTCGGGAGTGATCTGCTCGAGCGGGCCAAATTCATAAATGCCGGCATTATTTACAAGGATGTCGATGGGCCCGAGCTGGTCGGCAACTGTCTTGATGAAAGGTCCGACGGAGTCGGGATTTGAGAGGTCGGCCTGCACCGCGATGGCTTTTCCGCCCGCGGACTTGATTTCCGCGACGACTTTTTCTGCACTTGGCTTGCTGCCGGAGTAGTTGACGGCGACGGCGGCTCCGCGCGCTGCCAGCTCGCGGGCGATTGCCGCGCCAATTCCCTTGGATGCGCCGGTCACCAGCGCCACTTTGCCTTCAAGATTCTTCATTGTCTGCTCCCTCTATCGAATGCCATCTGTTCGACAGTCCGATAACTGTCGAATTGATTCCGGAGGCGGAAGAAAGGATTCAGGCAGATTGTGAAAATCCTGTATTGAGGAGGAAATTGGGAGATGGATTGTCGGCGCGCCGGCAGTTAGCGACCGGGACGGGCTGCAGATTCGAGCGAGGCAAGAAAGGATGCGACGGAGGCTAGAACTCCCGGCCGGAGCGTGAGATAAGCGAACTTGCCTTCGCGGCGAACCTCAATGAGCCCCGCCGTTTCAAGCTCCTTGACGTGGTGGGAGAGCGTGGCGGCGGAGATGGGCAAGGTGGCCAGAGCCTGGGAGCATCCGAACGGGCAGCCGGCGTTGGCAATGCTTTGCAGGAGTTCGAATCGCCGCGGGTCGGCGAGCGCTTTCAAAATCAACGCTCGCTGCGTGCGATTCAGCCGCATCGCTTTTGCTGCTTCGGATTTTTCGGCAGCTTTGCGTGTTCCTGCCATCGCACCCACTTTTTGCTGCAGCGCGTTCGAACCTATTTTAGATCGAATTCAGAGCGCATCGATTGGTCGGACCTGCGTGGACGCGAAGCGCGAACGAAGTTGTCGGAACGATGCAGCGCGTTGAGCAATGAAAAGGGCAGGCTGAATCGCCCGCCCTTCTTTCTCATCGAACGAATTCGACCCCTAATCCAACCGCCGCGATTCTAGTGGCAGCCGCCCACCAGTTTTCCCGGCTCGGTGGGTTGCGTGCTATTCAGCAGGCCCGGAATCTTGCTCGTGAGCGTGGGCGCTTCATAGTTGAAGAAGACGCCGGAGCACGCCACGCCACCATTGAGCTTGAAGAACGCGTATGTGCCGACCGCTCCGCCGCTGTAGCTGGTCTTGGTGCCTGTGAATCCATTGCCGGACTTCATCAGCGTTCCGCCGGATTCGAGCGCCTTGACCGAGAGCACATACCAGACGCCGTTCGCATTTGAAGAGGCCGACTGAAGCTCCTGCGCAAGGCCGTCTGCCCTCATGACCGCATTCAAATGCGAGATCACAGGCCGTTGCGATTCCGGCGGCGCGCCCGCGGGCGGCTTGGGCGAATCAAACACGTCCGGTTCAGTCAACGATTTCAGGTAGCCATCGATAGCCTCGGTAATGGCTCGTTTGTCGGCTGCCGTGTGCGCGTCTGATTCGGCATTTCCGCTGCTGCCCGGCTCAGCGCCCGGCGCCTGGTTTTCAGTGGCGTTGCCAGCAACGCATGCGCGCACCCTGAGGAGGCCGACGTATTTGGTGAGAAACGGCGAGTGGCCGATATCGACCGCCGCGAGCGAGTTAGGCATGTATGTGTCAGGAATGACGACGTCGAGGCCGAGCGCCCGCAAATGTCCGGCTACGTCGTCTACAAGAGTCTGATCGAGGATGTTTCCTTCAAGCGGGTGCGTTTGCGCGGTCTGGCTCAGCAGTGAGAGGGCGAACGATGCGGCCTGGCTCTCAGGGAACATTGACATCAGCTGGGAACTCAGACTCGTGGCCGCTCTCGAACCACCTTGTGGGCAGTAATGGTCGGCGCGCTGCGTCAGCATGTCCATGGTGGAAACGTCGGTGCGCCAAAGCTGGAACTCAGAAATCGCGCTGGAATCTCCCGAAACCACGACGACTCCCACGGGAGGCCCGTTGATCGCCTGCGCATTGCAACTGGCGTCGGCTGCTCCCACATTCTTTCCCAGATTGCAGGCCAGCGCAGTGCCTTCGGCATCCATTGCGGTATAGGTCATCATCTCCGACTCGATCGCGAATCCCTTGCCGCTGTTGTCTTCATCCGAAGTGGTGCTGGACTGCGGGGCGCTGCTCGACGCGCTGAATCCGCCGAACCCGCCCGACCCGCCGGATCCGCCCGATTTCTTCTGGCTATAGGCAGCGGCAGCTAATGTAAGAACGGCGCAAGAAACAATGACCGGGCTCCGCAAGGGCCCAAGAAACCTGAGCATCGAACGCATGACGTACCTCCAATTTGTCTGGGGGGACAGAATCTTTGGATGGCGCCTCAACAACCCGACCAGCTCTTCGCAGCTGTCGCGGCTCTTCCGCTGATTGATCCCGATAATACCATCAATCGACGCAGACAACGCGAAGAATCTGGCGCAGCCGACTCCCCGTTTGCAGATGACGTTGCAGGCAGTGGCGGAGTTTCACGGTGCAGCTTGTCTCGACTGATTTCTGGCCGCGCCGGAGGGTCTTGCGTCGCGCCCACATCGTAAAAATTCAACTCGAAAGCTCACTTCTTCTTTTCGGCGACCACAAGCAGCGTTTGAAACTGCGGCGCGTCCGGCTCTTTGTCTACAACTGCGACTTCGATGTTTATGAAGCCCGCGTGCTCCAGCATGGCTTCGATCTCTGACTCGCTGAAGCCGAGCCATTCGTCGGCGTAAAGTTCGCGCGCCTCCTCAAAACGATGGCGCACGAGATCGAGAATGATGACGCGGCCGCCGGGACGAAGGATGCGGGCCGCTTCAGCCAGTGCACGCTCGGGATGGAGCGCGTGGTGCAGCGACTGCGAGAAGAAGACCAACTCGACTTCGGCATCGCCGATGGGAACCTCTTCCATGTCGCCGAGGCGATAATCGATGTTCTTGACGCCGTGGCGGCGCGCCAGCTCGCGACCGACTTCGATCATCTTGGCGGAGCTATCGACGGCGATGACGCGCTCGGCATTATGGGAAAGTAAAAGGGCGGAACTCCCTTCGCCGGCGCCGAGATCGGCAACAACCAGCGGCGGCATCAGCCGCAGCAGCACTTCGGCCAGGCCCTTCCAAGATTTGCCAGGCACGTAATCCTTGCCGAGGCGGCCAGCAACGCTATCGAAAAATGCGCGGGTTTTATCCTTGCGTTTGCGCAGCACGCGCCGCATGGCAGCCTGATCGGCAGAGCCTTCGGCAATCTCCTCCTTTGCCTGATCGAGGATTTCGTGCAGCGGGCTGCTGCCTGCGAGGGCGGCCGGAGAAACGCGATAAAGATTGCTCTTGCCGATGCGGCGGTCTTCGACCAGCTCCGCCTGCTTGAGCTGGGAGAGATGCGTGGAGATGGTGCTCTGGCCCATTCCGAGGATCTCCTGCAGCTCGGCAACGGAGAGCTCCTCATCCTTTAAAAGCAACAGGATACGGAGCCGGCTTGGATCGGCCACCACCTTTAACGTTCTGACTATTGACGGCATACGAAGATTCTGCTACATATCAACATATCACGATACGTCGATAAAAGGAGATCTGAATGGCAACCGCAACCCTCGAGAAAGTCCAGACCGAATACAAGGTGGCCGATCTTGGCCTGGCCGACTGGGGCCGCAAAGAAATCGTCATCGCCGAGCAGGAGATGCCGGGATTGATGTCGATCCGCAACAAGTATGCAGCCGAGAAGCCGCTGAGCGGAGTGCGCATTACCGGATCGCTGCACATGACCATTCAGACCGCGGTGCTGATTGAGACGCTGGTGAGCCTGGGCGCCGAGGTGCGCTGGGCGAGCTGCAATATTTTTTCGACGCAGGACCACGCGGCGGCGGCGATTGCGGCAGCCGGGGTTCCGGTGTTCGCGTGGAAGGGCGAGAGCCTGGAAGACTATTGGGAGTGCACGTATCGCGCGTTGACGCACAAGGGCGGCAAAGGGCCGCAGCTCATCGTAGACGATGGCGGCGATGCGACCTTGCTGATCCACAAAGGCTATGAACTTGAGAACGGCGACAAGTGGGTGGATACGCCGAGCGGCAATCACGAAGAGCAAGTGATCAAGGACCTGCTGAAGAAGGTTTTCGCCGAGGACAAGCAGCATTGGCACAACGTCGTGAAGGATTGGCGCGGAGTGAGCGAAGAGACGACAACGGGCGTGCACCGGCTCTACAAGATGATGGAGCAAGGCAAGCTGCTGGTGCCGGCGATCAACGTGAACGATTCCGTGACCAAGAGCAAGTTCGACAATCTTTACGGCTGCCGCGAGTCGCTGGCAGACGGAATCAAGCGCGCGACGGACGTGATGGTGGCGGGCAAGGTCGCAGTGATCTGTGGCTACGGCGACGTGGGTAAGGGCTCCTCACACTCGCTGCGCGGAATGGGCGCGCGCGTCGTGGTGACGGAGATCGACCCGATCAATGCGCTACAAGCGGCGATGGAAGGCTTTGAAGTGACAACCATCGAAGACACGCTGGGCCGCGGTGACATCTATGTTTCCTGCACGGGCAACACGGATATCATCACTCTGGAGCACATGGAGAAGATGAAGGACCAGGCGATCGTCTGCAACATTGGCCACTTCGACAACGAGATTCAGATCGATCGTTTGAACGGGGCCAAGGGCGTTACGCGGACCAACATCAAGCCGCAAGTGGATAAGTACACATTCCCTGACGGCCACTCGATCTTCATCCTCGCGGAAGGGCGACTGGTGAACCTGGGCTGCGCGACGGGCCATCCGAGCTTCGTGATGTCGAACAGCTTTGCCAACCAGACGCTGGCGCAGATCGATCTTTGGAAGAACCGCGACAGCTACAAAGTGAACGTCTACACGCTGCCAAAGAAGCTGGACGAGGAAGTGGCGCGGCTGCACCTGGAAAAGATCGGCGTGAAGCTGACGAAACTCTCGAAGAAGCAGGCCGACTACATCGGCGTGCCGGTCGAGGGCCCCTACAAGGCGGAGAACTACAGGTACTGAAAGGCAGGGAACAAGGGAGCGAGGGACCGAACCGGCTGCAAATGCCACGGTCCCTTTTCTCTTGGGCTTTTCGATGACAGGCCAACGCACATTCTCGTTTGAACTGTTTCCGCCGCGCACGCCGGAGGCGCAGGCCAAGCTGCCTGCGACCATTGCGCAACTGGCGGCGGTGCGGCCAGATTATTTTTCGGTGACGCACGGCGCGGGCGGCTCCGACCAGGAAGGCACTTACGAGACGATCCTCGCCGTAGTGAAGCACTCCGGCGTTGAAGCTGCGCCCCACCTTACTTGCGTGGGCTCGACGCGCGCCGCCATCGCTGCACAGCTTAAGCGCTATCGCGAAGCGGGCGTGAAGCGCATTGTCGCGTTGCGCGGAGACCTACCGGCCACGGCCATGAGCGCTGCGGCGCCCGGTGAGTTTCACTACGCCAGCGAGCTGGTCAGCTTTATCCGCAAGGAGCACGGAAGCGCATTCAGGATCGAAGTGGCTGCGTATCCCGAGATGCATCCGCAAGCCAACAAACCGAACGAGGACTTTGAATTCTTTCGCCGCAAGGTGGAAGCGGGCGCGGACGCCGCACTGACGCAGCTTTTCTACAACGCAGACGCATATTTCGACTTCATGGAGCGCTGCGAGAAGGCCGGAATCAAAATCCCCATTGTGCCGGGCATTATGCCTATCACCAGCTACGCAGGCATCATGCGCTTCTGCACGGGCTGCGGCGCAGACCTGCCCCGCTGGATTCGCCTACGCCTGGAAGAGCTCGAGAACGACAAGATCGCGCTGCACGATTTTGGGTTGAGCGTGGTGACGCGGCTTTGCGAGACGCTGCTGAAAGGTGGGTCGCCGGGGCTGCATTTTTACACCATCAATCAAGCGGGACCGACGCTGCGGCTGTGGGAGAAACTGGCGCTGAGAAACGAGCCGGCCGCGCAGCCGATCGAACAGTCACTGCGTTGAGCGCACACCGACCGCGTTGGACATGCTAAACCCGGCGACGCATGGATTCTGATTCCGTTTCAATGCTAGAATTTGGCGAATTCAGATTCCCCGAGGTCAAATGCGTCTCTCAATAAACTTCCTGCTCTGTCTCAGTCTGCTCGCGATCGGCTGCAAATTTTCTGGCGCTTCCAGCGCCATCATTGGCACCTGGATCTCAACCGATCATCCAATTCCAGCCGGCTGCGATACCAAACTTGTCTTCACATCCGACACAGAGTACTTCGAAGATCCTGGCACGCCGGGGCTCACTCCTCCCAGGAAGGGCACGGTTCACGTTATTATCGGCGGCGACCCCAAGACGCCGAATCAATTCGTCATCCAGAATCCCGCGACCGGCTTTATGGACGATTTTGATCTGACCGACCCAACACACGCCATCGGAGGCAGCGTGGCCCAGTGCCACTACGCCAAGCAATAAAGCGCTTTAAGAAACGCTTCCCGACTACGCGGCTGACATCGGGAGTTTACGCCTGTGGCATGGTCGCGCGGCTCGGCGTTCCAGCCGACACCGCCGTTCCGTAGCCGGAGCAAATCGCATCTGAGGCTGTAGGGAAGCTCCAGAAAAGGGGCAACTCCAATGGCAAACGATGCGCATTCCACGCCTCCTCCCGATCGGGAAAGGCCATTCCTGGAACCTATAAGGATCCTGGCAATCGTGGTCATTGCTTTCCTTCTGTTTTTGCTGGGGATGAGCATGGTGCGCCACCGGTTCTTTCGCGGCGGATACGTCAGGCCCAACCAATCAGTCGGTCCATGACACGACCATCCGATTTAACCTTGGCATGGGAGGCTTCAGAACGCATGCCGCATCATTGGATGAATTTGATCGCGCAATACGCCAGTGTGGTGGGATTCATGATCGGGTTGCCGATCATGGCAGGCACATACTTTGAATCGCTGAAGGCAAGGCAGGAAGCGAAGCGGGCGCGAGAGGGAACGCTCCATGCGCTGAACTGCCTGGAGTTCATCGCCGGCGATGGGACGTGCATTAACGTGGTGCCGCTGGAGACGCTGCACTCTCTGCCCCGCGAAGGCGATGTCCTGTTGCTGCCGGGCGACGGGATGGGAGCTGAATCGCTCTTTTTACCCGGAGCCTACCTTGTGGAGGCGATCGAGCACATTTACACGCCGAGAGAAAGCAAAGGGGCTCGCCCGCACGAAGCGCGGCTGACGAAGGCCGTGGCGAGGGTGACGTCGCTGAATCCGCAGATGATGGCTGAGGCGCCTGCGAAGGCTTAACCATTTTTCCGCCGGACGCGCCGGTGCCACGCGCGCCACAGCGCATTGTGCAGGAGGCGCGTTTGCTCGGCTTTGAGCGCCTGGTAGGAGCGCTCGACGTAGCCGTCGAACTCCGCGGGCCAGCCGATCATGGAGCGCCGCTCAGTGTAATCGCCCTCGGCCCACTTTGTGAGCAGCGCTTTGTAGCCCACCACGTGCGTGACGAAGTCGAGCAGGCATTGCGGCATCTGTTCCTCGACGATGAGGTGCGCATTCTCAATGATGATTTTCTCGCGAATGTTGTTCAGCGGCATGAAGATCGTGGTCATCCACAGGGTCCACTCCTTAAGGTCTTCGTCGCGGATGGGATGGCATTGGGTTTTGCCCTGGCGGGTGAGTAGCGATTTGTAGGCAATGTTGCCGGCGACGGTGGCGACGTAAAGCGGACCGTAAAACTCGTTGAGTCGCTGGTTGACGAGGCGCAGGCGGTCTGCGCGGCGAGCGGCGACACGGTTGCCGAGAAACGTGACCAGATAGCCTGCAAAGGCCAGCACGATGGTGAAGACGGCGGCGTTTTGCAGGCTCGACGATAACGAGATGGAGGAGAGATCCATGGCGGTCTTCTATTCCTTCGGCGCAGAGTATACGCGGGCGGCGGGAGCGGAGACGGTGACGGCGGTCAGGCATGAAGGGTGCCGTTCCGATTTGTTACTTTGCGCGGGCAGCGGGAAGGAGCTTTGCCTTTTTCGGGACAATTTTGATTTCGAAAAGCAATGGCCACAGCTTGCCGGTGACGAAAAGGCGATCGTGCGCGGAATCGTAGGCTATTCCGTTGAGTACAGCATCCTGGCTGGGCCGCTGGTTGGGCGGCAGCAAGCCGGCGAGATCGATCGAACCCAGCACTCGGCCTGAAGCTGGCGAAATGCGGACGATACGGTCGGTGAGCCAGACATTCGCGTAGATTTCGCCGCGGATGTATTCGAGCTCGTTCAATTGCGTCATGGCGATGCCGTGGTCCTTTACTTCGATATGCCGCACTTCGCGGAAGGTTTTGGGATCGAGGAAGCGCAGCATCGCGGAGCCGTCGCTCATGATGAGGTTGTGTCCATCCTGGGTGAGGCCCCAGCCTTCGCCGCTGTAGTTGAAGGTGCGGACCAGGCGGAAGCTGAAGCGGTCGTAAACGAAGCCGATGTGCGATTGCCAGGTGAGTTGGACGAGCGTGCTGCCCCAGTCTGTCAGTCCTTCAGCGAAGTATTGGGAGGGAACGGCGACCTGCTGGAGCACGCGGCCGGTTGCGAGATCGACCATGCGAAGCGAAGAGTGGCCATTGAGGCCGGTGCTCTCGTACAGGTAGCCGTCTTTGTAGATCAATCCCTGGGTGTAAGCGTGGTTGTCGTGCGGATAAGTGTGAACGACGCGGTAGGTGTCTTGCGCCGGCAGCTCGAGCGCGATGAAAAAGGCGAGCAGTATGAATCGGTGTGGGCGAAGGGGATGAGGCATGGCGGCGTTTTTTGGCTAGTTTGCCGGTCCGGCGTCGTCGGCCATCGACACCTGAACCGGCGGGTTCGAGGTCAGTTGAGCATCCATGATAAGCGCGGTGCGCGCCTCGCCGCCAACGAGTGTGATGGGAGACGAGGTGTAGGCGGGCTTGGTTACGCCCGTGGGCGTGACGACCATGGTGACGGTTTGCGCCGTAAAGCTGATGTATCCGGCGGTGGCTCCAACGGGGAGATCGGTGACGAGAGGAATGGCGTCGGCGAGGGCGACGCCCGATGGAACCATGTAGATGTCGACGGCGCCGGTTTTGGGCGCCTGATTGAGGAAGCGGAAGGCCGCGAGGTTGGCGGCCGCGTTGATCTGCTGGTCTTCAAGCACGGTGACGGTGTAACTGCTGGGCGCGGCGCCGTTGTCCGTGAGGAAGACCGAGTGCTGATGACCGGGCAAGAGCGTGCCGCTGGTGGAGACGAGCGCCGGTCCGCCGGTGGCGGCGGTGATCTGGATCAGGGCCGCTTCGCTGGCGGAAACTGTGCCGTAGGGCGTGATGGTTCCTGCGCCCGCGCTGGCGGCGATCAGCTGGCCTTCAACCTGGACGTTGACTGCGGGAGCGATCGTTGAAGCGTCGATGAAACGGACGAGGCTGGGCTGCGTGTAGGTGGCAACTTTTTCGCAGGCGGCGAGAGAGAGAGCAAGGGCCAGCGAGACGGGGACTGCGATGGCGAGAGCGCGCAGCGTCAACGGCCGCGAAAATCTCTCCGGGAGGCTGGTTCGCATCGAGCGCATCTGGGCGAGGATCACAAGCTTGCACTCATAGTACAGGCAATGAATCGACGGCGATTACGACTTTCTGGCCAGAGAGCGCGGAGCGGAATCTGAGTGGGCATCGCGGCGAAGCGATCTTTAGAGCAATCCGCTGTGGAAGCGGCCGAAGTGGCGTGCCATCATGACGGAAAGCAGGAGCGCGCCGGCGCCGGCTGTGACGACGTGCAACCAGAAATGAATGTTGAACTGGCCGAGCCAGATGAGCAGAACGTAAGCGAAGACCAGATTCAAAAATCCCCAGAGGACGTTGACGGTGGAAGACGAGAGGCCCTGGCCGGGCGGCTTGGCAAAGGGCGACTGGAATGGGCGGCCGGAGATTCCATTCACGATGTGCGGCACAGAGTTGGCGAAAAACGCCCCGCCGAAAAACCATTCGATCAAGTGGACGATGAGCATGGCGATGCCTCGGTGAACGACGGTATCCATGGTAGTTCATGCCGAGTCAGTGGTCAGCGAGATTGCGGGTCTGTGATTCGGACTCTAGCTCGCGCCGAGATAGATGAAGCGCGCGAGAAAAAGTGCGGCGAGGAGGTAGAGCAGCCAATCCTGACGGCGGGCTTTGCCCGCGAGCAAATTCAGCACTGCCCAGTAAATGATGCCGAAGCCGAGACCATTGGCGATGGAGTAGGTGAAGGGAATGAGGATGAGGGTGAGGAAGGCGGGAACGGCGACGAGGGGGTCGTGCCAGTGAATCTCAGTGATGGCAGCCAGCATCATCGAGCCCACCAGAATGAGCGCCGGCGCGGTGGCAGCCGTGGGGACGATGCCGATGAAGGGAGCCGCGCCGATGGCCGCGAGGAAGAGCAGGCCGGTGACGATTGCGGTGACGCCGGAGCGGCCGCCCGCGGCCACGCCGGCAGTGGACTCAACGTAGCTGGTGACGGTGGAGGTTCCGGTGAGTGAGCCGAAGACGGTGGCAGTGGCGTCGGCAAAGAGGATGCGGTTGAGGCGTGGGATGGAATGGTCTGGCGCGATGAGACCGGCGCGCTTGGTGACGGCGACGAGAGTGCCCAGGTTGTCAAAGAGATCGACGAAGAAGAAGACAAAGATGATTTCGAGCAGACCCTTGTTTACCGCGCCCATGATATTGAGCTTGAATGCGGTTTGGGTGAGCGCGCCGATGCCGCCGGTTTGCGGGGTCCAGTGAACCATGTGAAAGGCCCACGCGACGCCGGTGATGGTGAGGACGCCGATGAGGATGGAGCCTTTCACTTTGCGGACTTCGAGAGCGACCATCAGGATGAGGCCGAGCAGCGCGAGGTAGGCGGTGGGATTGCGAATGTTGCCCATGCCGACGAGAGTATTGGGATCGCGCACGACGATGCCCGCGTGCTGAAAACCGATGAAAGCGATGAAGAGGCCGATGCCGCCAGCGACCGCAGCGTAAAGCTGGTGAGGAATGGCGCGGAGGATCATTTGGCGGATGCCGACGGTGGTGAGCGCGAGAAAAATGATGCCGGAAAGAAAGACTGCGCCAAGCGCGGTCTGCCAGGGCACATGCATTTTGAGACAGACGGTGTAGGTGAAGTAGGCGTTGAGGCCCATGCCGGGCGCGAGAGCGATGGGATAGCGCGCGATGACGCCCATCAATATGGAGCCGAAGGCGGCCGAGAGGCATGTGGCAGCGGTGACCGCGGGCAACGGCACGCCAGCGTCGGCCAGCACGGCGGGATTGACCAGCACGATGTAGGCCATCGTGAGGAAGGTCGTGACGCCGGCGAGGATTTCGGTGCGCCAGTTGGTTCCCAGACGGGCAAATTCGAAATAGGCTTCGAGTCGCTTGCGCATAGGCGGGTACCTGCTAGAAAAACACAGTGCGGCGCGGAGACAAAGCGAATTGTGTGGAAGACGAGTGAACTCGGCGAGCCTTATTGTGTCGGCGGAGCCGCTGGAGGAGGCGTGGCCGGCGCAAGATAGCCGGAGTCTTTCATCCAATCGGCCATGCGCTGCGGCCAGGTGTTCACGGTGACGAGCTTGGAGCGATCGCCCATGTTGAAAGCGTGCTTGCCTTGGGGCAGAAAGATTGCTTCAACGGGAACGCCTGCTGCGTGGAGCTTTTCGTAAAACTGAAGCGTGACCTTGTCGCATCCGTATTGATCGTCATCGGCGACCAGAAGAAATGCCGGCGGGGCATTGGCGGGTACTGTGTCGGGCACGCCGCCGCCGGGATAGACCATCATTTGAAAGTCAGGCCTGCCGTTGAGGCGGTCGATGGGATCGGGCCCGGCAGGATCGCCGTCACCGGGCGCGTAGGCGACCATCGAAACCACTTCGCCGCCAGCTGAGAAGCCGAGCATGCCCACGCGATGCGGATCGATGCCCCATTCCTGCGCGCGGCTGCGCACCAGGCGAATGGCGCGATACGCATCCTGCCGGACGTTCTCTTTCGTGTAGGGCGAGTTTGGCTCACCGGGCAGGCGATATTTGAGCGCGAACGCGGCGACGCCGATGCTGTTGAAGAATTGCGCGGCCTGCACTCCTTCGGCGTTGAAAACCAGCTCGCGAAAGCCACCGCCGGGCGCGATGACGACCGCGGTGCCGTTGGCTTTGTCTTTCGGCGGCAGAAAGACGGTGATGGAAGGATCGTTTACGTTGCGAACCCAATAATCCTGCGCCTGTTCGGGAATGTCTTTGCGGCTCTCGAAGCCGGGCGCGCCGTTTTCCCATAGATGAACGACCTGCGGCGCGGTTTGGGCTACTAAGCTTGGGCAGATGGAGGCAATCGTGAGGAGGGTGAAGAGAATCTTCATGACGGTGGCAGCCTTTACAGTGGATGGTGAGCGGCGCGAAAGTCTAGCCGAGCAGTTTTGCCGCGTCCTTGGCGAAGTAGGTGACGATGAAGTCGGCGCCGGCGCGGCGCAGACCGACGAGCGACTCGAGGATTGCGCGATCGCGGTCAAGCCATCCCTTTTCAAACGCAGCCTGCAGCATGGAGTATTCGCCCGAGACCTGGTAGGCGCCGATGGGCACGTCGACGCGGTCGCGGGCCGCGCGCACCACGTCGAGATAGGGCATGGCGGGCTTCATCAGAATCATATCGGCGCCTTCTTCAATGTCGAGATCGATCTCGCGCATGGCCTCGCGCAGGTTGGCGCCGTCCATCTGGTAGCTGCGGCGGTCGCCGAACTGGGGCGCGGAATCGGCGGCCTCGCGGAAAGGACCGTAGAAGGCTGACGCGAACTTCGACGCGTAGCTGAGGACGGGCGTTTGCGAAAAGCCCGCGCCATCGAGCCCGCTGCGGATTGCGGCCACCCGGCCGTCCATCATGTCGCTGGGAGCGACGACATCCGCGCCGGCCTTTGCCTGGCTGACGGCAGTGAGTGCGAGTAGCTCGAGCGTGGGATCGTTGTCGACGTCGAAAGCCGCGTTAGCGCCGTCGCCCGATTTCACTACGACGCCGCAATGACCGTGGCTGGTGTACTCGCAAAGACAAACGTCCGCGATCAGCACCAGTTTTTTGGCGGCCTGAGACTGCTTAAGCGCGCGCAGCGCCTGCTGCACAATGCCGTTTTCATCCCATGCGCCGGTGCCATGATCGTCCTTGGTTTCTGGCAGGCCGAAGAGGAGCAAACCGCCGAGGCCGAGCCGCGCGGCCTCTTCGGCCTCGCGCACCGCTTCATCGACCGAGACGTTGAAGACGCCGGGCATGGAGCTGACGGGCGTGCGTACGGCCTTGCCGGGACAAATGAAGAGGGGATAGATCAGGTCGCCGGGCTCGAGCGCGGTTTCGCGAACGAGAGCTCTGAGCGCATCGGTCTTGCGCATGCGACGCATCCGGCTCACTGGGAAAGTCATGGCTCGATTGTAAGGCAAGGTTCCAGACTCTAGCTCTTAGCTTCCAGCCTCTTGCTCTTCCGTGCGGCGGGCGCGGCAGTCGTTCACAGGTCTTCGTAGAGCGCCCAGTTTCGCTGGCCGATCAAGAGGATGAGGGTGGCGATGCCGAGGGCCAATCCCAACGGGAAGAAGTGGAAGAGGTTCAGAATGGCGGCAACGATCGCCACAATGCGTCCCCATTCCGTGCGCTCAAGCAAGCCCCATCCGGCGACGGCGGCAAGAATGGAGCGGCCGGCGAGGAAAATCCAGGCAAAGCGCAGCAGGGTGGGTACGAACCACATTTGCGGCCCATTGCCGTTCATCCAGGGTCCGAAGCCGTGAACGATAAAGGTATGGGCAAAGGCGAGTCCAACGAAGCCGCCCACCAGCGACACACCGGCGTAAACCAGCCACAGGATGCCGAGCACTCTGATTTTGCCGGCATAGGCAGCCAAAATGTATTCAAAGCCGGGCACCGGAGGCACTGGCGGCGCAACCGGGCGGTTGCATTGAGGACATACCACCTGCCCCTGCTCCAGAGCGCGACCACATCCGCTGCAAAACATATTGCCTCCTGGCGTTCAACCTATGCATACGCATGCGACGAGGGGATGGTTCCGGCCAAATCCGGGCCGACGATGGTTGCGCGGAACGGATCATTCACTTCGCCGCGCCGGGCCGAAGTTTTTCCCAGCGTTCCTGATGCCGATTGTCGTCGAGAATAAAGCCGGTGACGTGCCCGGCGGCATCGTGCTCAAACGTCAGGTGTGTGGGCTTTGGAGCGTGCAGATCGCCGGGCCTTGTGAATGTGTCGGCCGCTTCCGCCTCGAGCAAAACCACTTCGCCGGTGGTGCTTTTTTCGAAGAGCTGCTCGCCCTGGCTGTAGATGGTTGCGGTCGCGTCCCCGTTGGGTTCGCGATACTCGCCTGCGAAACTCTCGAGTTGCGCCGGAGAAAGAATGATGGTGGGAGGATGGAGAGGAACCACCAGCCGCTCGGCCATCGCCTCCGGCGCGACGGGCAGATGGTGCGCAAGTAGCCAGCGCGGCAACTCCGGTTCGTCGTAAGCGCGCGTCCAGGAATCGTGCCCAAGCCCCTGATAGATCCAGAGCCGAATGTCTCCGCCATTGGCTTTGAATGCGTCATACATGAGCTCACTTTGGCGGGGCTGGACAACGGGATCGAGGCTGCCGTGGAAGAGCCAGACGGGCGTGTGCGCCACAGCCTGCGCATATTCGGCCGGCAGAACAGATGCTTGCTGCCAACGAGCGGGTTCGTAGCTCCAGAAGATGCCGCCGGAGGCGATGACAATCGCAGCCCAGCGGTGCGGATGCAGGCGCGCGAGTTCCCAGGCGCCGTAGCCACCCATCGAAAGCCCGGTGAGATAGGTGCGCGCGGGATCGCCATGGAACTCGGCCGACTCCTGATCGAGCGAGGCCATTGCCAGGTCAAGCATGGGGGGATCGGTCCAGTGCAAAGTCTGAGGGCACTGTGGCATCACGATGACGAACGGCCAGCGATCGGGGTGATTTCGGACCGCTTCGGCGATGCCGGTCTGGGTTTGCCACATGCCTTCGGAGCCGCGCTCGCCGCGGCCGTGCAGGGCGAGGATGATGGGCCACTGCTTGTGGTCGTCGCGCCGCCAGTCTTCAGGCAAATACACCTGAAAGCGGTAGGTGACGCCCTGAAGGACGATGCGGCGATTCAGGAATCCGGTGTCCTGCGGAATTTCAGGCTGCGCTTGGCGAGATTCTGCCGCGGTTGCGCGGGCGCCAGCAGGCCACGCCGCGCAAGCCAGTGCCATGCAAGCGGCGGAGATGCGAAGCAAACGGGGCATCTTCACGATGCACACCATCATAATGATTCTCTGAGCGGCAAGCGGTGATTTATTGGTTGGGCTGCGCGGTTTGGCGGCCGGCAGCGATGGCTTGACGACGGATGGGCGCAGGGCTTCGCAGTTGCCCGCGGCCTTCGCCGATCCTTGCGATTTTCTTACAAATTGCGTGCAACAATCGAACCTGCGATGCTGACAGGAGCCATGCCGAAACTGGAAGCCGGGGACATGCTGGATCACTACCGCCTCGACGCGGAGATTGCGCGCAGCGGTATGTCTACGTTGTTCCGCGCGACGGATCTGAACACCGGGCGGCAGGTGGCGTTGAAGGTTCCGCATCCGGAGATGGAAGCCGATCCGGTACTGCTCGAGCGCTTCCGGCGCGAGGAGGAGATTGGGCAGGAGATCGATCACCCCGGCGTGGTGAAGACTTACGACGGTGAAAACCGCAGCCGGCGGTACATGGTGATCGAGTGGGTGGATGGACGGCTGCTGCGGGCGATCTTGAATGAAGAGCGGAAGCTGCCGGTGGAGCGGGCGGTAGCGCTGACGATTGCGATTTGCGACGCGCTCGACAATCTGCACAAGCATGGCGTGGTGCATCGCGATCTGAAGCCGGAAAACATCATGGTGTGCGATGGTGACCGGATCAAGATCATCGATTTTGGGATTGCCTTGAAGGAAGATGCGCGACGCATCACGCAGGTGGGGCTGACGCCGGCGCTCGGCACGCCGGATTACATTTCTCCTGAGCAAGTGCAGGGCAAGCACGGCGACCAGCGCAGCGATATTTATGCATTAGGAGCGATGCTCTATGAGATGCTCACGGGCCAACCACCGTTCACGGGGCCGAGTCCGCTGGCAGTGATGAACGAGCGGCTGGTTCAAGATCCCACGCCGGCTCGGGAGCTGAATGCGGAGATTCCGGCGGCGGTGGAGGAAGTTCTGTTTCGGGCGCTGGCGCGCGACCCGCGGCATCGTTATTCAACGGCGGCGGACATGGCGTGGGAGCTGGAACACCAGGAGCTTGTGGGTCTTGAAACGGGACATCATGGGCCGGTGCGGCTGGGGCGGTTTGCAATTGGCGGGCGGAAGCTGGCGCTGTATGCGGCGCTGGCGCTGGTGCCGTTGGCATTGTTTGTGGTGATGCTGGTGATGGCGCGGCGGTGAGAGAAACAGGGACTAGGGAAGCAGGGACTAGGGACGTAGGGACTAGGAAACAGAGAACACACGGCAGAAAGCAGAGAGAGTTAGGCGGGCAGGCGTTTGAGCAGGGCATTGGCTCGACGAAACCACGGGCGCTCGCGGCGGCGGAGATAGCTGGGCATGGTCGGCCGCTTATCCAGGACTTTTCTGGCCCAATCGCGCGCTTCGGCGCTGCGGCCCTGCGAGGCCAGAAAATCGGCGTAGTTGAGATAAGTCTCAGATAACGTGGAACGCTCGACCGCCTGACGAAACGCGGCCTCGGCTTTTTCTGTCTGGCCGGTTCTTGCATAGGCGTGCGCGAGCAGCCCAATGGCGCGATAAAAGTCATGACCGGGATCGCGCTTGACGGCCATTTCGAGGTCGGGCACGGCGGCCGCGGCATCGCCAATAAGAACAGCACAGACACCGCGGTGATAGAAGCAGTCGACAGCATCGGAGCGCGCGGCGATGGCCTTATTGAAAGCGTCGCGTGCCTGCGGCAGCTCACCTTCGTCCATGTAGAGATCGCCGAGTTCCTCCCAGTTCCCTGAAGAGGGATTGTCGTGAATGTCGATGAGAAGCTGGCGAATGCGCTTGCGGCGCGGGAAGGTTTTGAACGATTGGCGGAGGAGGCCAAGATCGGGCAGAACCTCGACAAAAATGTAAACGAGGGCGCCGAGCCAGCCGAGAAAAATGATGATAAAGATCCAGAAGGTGTCGGGGCGTCGGCGGATGAAGTGGATGATGGCGATGGCCTGCAGGATCAGGCCCCACGGATAGATCAGAAAACCGAGCAATCCCATGTGCTTTCCATCCCAATCAGCGGCCGAATGCAACGAGTGATCTTCCGCTCAGCGGTACGACTCATCGCGATGAACCACGAACTCCGGATACGCTCCGCCGCCGATTTCGTGCAGGTCCATGCCCATGCGCTCGCCATCGGGATCGACGCGGAAAGGAACGAAGCGATTGAGCACCGCGAAAAGAAGATAGATGAGCGGAAAGATGAAGCCGAGAAGCGCGGCGATGCCGACAAGCTGCGCGAGAAGCTGGCCCGGCTGCGGCGCGAAAAAGCCTGCAGCAATCAATCCCCAAAGACCGGCCGCGCCGTGGACGGTGATGGCGCCGGTTGGGTCGTCGATGGAGAGCGCAAGCTCGAGGAGCTCGACGAGCAGCGGGGTGAAGATGCCAGCGACGCCGCCGACAAAGAGCGATCCGATGGGCGAGGCAAAGGCGGCGCACGCGCTCGATGCGACCAGGCCCGCCAGCCATCCGTTGGCGCAGAGGCTTGCGTCGGGCTTGCCAAAGCGAAACCGCGTGACGGAGAAGGTTGCGGCGAGCGCGCCCGAGGCCGTGAGCAGGGTATTGATGGCGGTTCCAGGAAGCGAAGCGAGTGGAGCGTGCAGCCAGATGATCGCTCCGGCGAGGTTCCACGCCAGCCAACCGACGAGCGCCAGCAGGCAGCCGAAGAGGACGTAGATGGCGTTGTGCCCGGGCATGGCTGTTGAAAGACCTTCTTTGGGAAACTTTCCGCGGCGCGGCCCGGCGATCCAGACCACAGCAAGGGCGCTGAGGCCACCAACGACGTGAACTGTCGCGGCGCCGCCGGCATCGAGAAAGCCCGCACCTGAAGAGAAGTTCGCGCCCAATGCAGCCAGCCATCCGCCGGCCCAGATCCAATGCACGGCGAGCGGAAAGACGATCGCGGCTAGAACTGCCGCCGATGCACAACCGGCTGCGAGCCTCCAGCGATCCGCTCCCGAGCCCCATGGGAGCAGGACCAGCATGGCCACAGCCAGGAATTCAAACAAGACGGCGAGTTGAGCGCCAGGCGTGGCGGCGCCGAGACCGTGGAGCAGAACGGGGCTGAGACCGAGAATGCTCCAGGTTTTGCCGGCCGCGTGCAGAACCACTTCTTTCGCGCCGAGCGATCCGGTGAAAGTTGCGCCGATAAAAGCGAAGACGATGGCCGCGACGGCAAGCAGGGACAGGTTGCCGAGCATCGCCTGCGCCGCTGAGCGCGAACGTCCGAGACCCGTATTAATAAGCGCGACGCCTGCGATGGCCATGGGTGCGAGCAGTAGGAGCGCGAGCGTCAGCGCTGTAAGTGCCTCGCTCATTGCGGCAGTCGCGTTCATTCGTGGCCTGCTCCTCGCTTCGGCATGTGGCCGCGCACCGCGACGACCAGGCCCATGGCCTCGACGGCCAGACCGCAGAGCACAAATGCCAGCCGGCGCCCCGGATCAGGAAACAGCGCCAGCGCGGCAAGGGTGAGAAAGAACCCGGCAGGCATGACGAGTAGTCCGGCGTATTTCATGCTGTCTTTCTTTTCCCTCGTTGGCTCAGAGTACGCGGATATTGCTTCGGCGCCGACGGAGAGAGAATTCCAACCATCGTGTCGAAGGGATGTGCCCAATGCTTGAGAGAGCGATGTAAGTGCAGGTTACGTTCCTTTGAATTCTAAACGATTTGAATGTCTGGATCGGGGGCAATTGGCTGCGCGTTGTGGCGAGTCTTTACGGATTCCTTTCGTTGTGCGCGGAATAATGAGGCATGGTGTTGCATCGGGGCAGCCATCAGCGGGTTGTCGCAGTTGTGCTAGGCGCCGTTACGCTTGCCGCGGTGGCGCTGCTGCTGGGCTGGGACGCCTTTCCGCTGCACTATCCAGCCGGAAGCCACAGGTTTCTGGGGGCATTCTCGCTGGCGCTGATCGCGCTGGCATATCTGGTGGATCAGAGTGCGCGCCGCCCAACACCGCTCGAGTTCGCGAAGGCAGCGATGCTGGCCGCAGCCTTTCTGTTCTGGGCCGCCAATCAATACTGGCCGAATTCGCCCCAGGCCACGGTGTTCAACGACATCGCGATCGCGCTCTTCGTTCTTGACGTTTTTCTGGTGATTGCCGGCTGGCCGAAGACGTCATTTGCCGAGTGCTGTTCCCAGCGATGCGACGAGTGCGCCGCCTCGCGCGGGAACGAGGGGTGTTGCTGCGGGTCAATTTCCGCCCAATGAGAGCAGCGCAATTCTGAAACTCGGCGTGCGTTCGGCGGCCCGGCTTGATTGCGATCGGGGCGGACTTGCCAGGCATCGGCTGCGCCGTGATATTTTTTGAACTGCGATCCCAACTTCTGGTACATCTGGCCAGGAGGATGGTGGGGTTTATGCCGCGGACGCGCTTGTCACAAGCGATTTTCTTTTCAAGGGGTTGCAGAGAAGTTTCCCACAATAAAATTTTCGCAATGTGGCACACAACGCTTGTCGATTGAGGGTTGTGGTTTGCTATATTGAAATTTCGGGCGATCCGCCCCTTCCCTGTACTTCTATCATTGAGCCTTTCTTGTACATAACCCGTGTGACCGCCGATACACGCGGCGCATGCTAACGAGAGTCAGACCGGGAATCTTCGATGGCGCAAATTTTCGACCGCAACTCCAATGCACTGGCCCGCATGAGCCTGGTGCTGACGGGGTTGATCGTGATTGCGCTGGGGGTAACGCTGGATCAGTTGCAGCGCTCGCCGTGGGTAACGCGGCAAGGCCAGCGCGCCGATCAGCCGGTTCCCTTCAGCCATAAGCATCACGTGCAAGGACTGGGCCTGCAGTGCCAGTACTGCCACACGACCGTCGAGAAATCCAGCTACGCGGGCATTCCTCCCACGCGCACCTGCATGAATTGCCATGCGGAGATCTGGACGAACGCGCAATTGCTTGAGCCGGTGCGCCAGAGCTGGTATACCGGGCAATCGATTCCCTGGATCAAGGTGCACGACCTTCCCGACTTCGTCTTCTTCAATCACGAAATCCATGTGAACAAGGGGATTGGCTGCGAAAGCTGTCACGGCCGCGTGGATGAGATGCCGTTGATGTACGCGCAGAACACGCTGCAGATGGAGTGGTGCCTGGACTGCCATCGGAACCCGGCGAAGAACCTGAGGCCGACGGCCCAGATCTACAACATGGACTGGCAGGAGCCCGCCGAGGATCATCCGGTGTGGTGCGCGGCGACTGCGATCGCTTCGGGCACGCCGACGGCGCAAAGCGTGAATTGCACGACGAAGGACCCCGGGGGCGCTGGACCGGAAGTGGCTTCGCTGCATTTGCCGCTGAGCGCGAAGGGATTGTCGAGCGATGTTGCGGGCGCTCCGATGCCCGCGGCCGCGCCGAGCTACGTGAAATTCACAAGCCAGGAAGCGCTGGGCCTTTTTCTGGTGGACCACTACCACATTCGGGCGCCGAAAGATCTGCAGAGCTGCGAGGTTTGCCACCGATGAGCAAGAGCAAAACAAATCGAGTGGTTGAGGAGCGCGCCTCAGGGGCTAAAGCCCCAGAGTTTATGGTTGCGGCTGACGGCACGGCTAAAGCCGTGCCCCTTCAAAGCACGGCCGATGCAGAGGTTAAAGCCGGTACCCTCCAAATGGAAGAGCCGATGACTTTGGCTGCTGTTCGGGAAAAGCTGAGCGGTACCAAAGGCAAGAAGTTCTGGCGGTCGCTGGACGAACTGGCGAATACGCCGGAGTTTCAGGCCGCGGTTGAACGCGAGTTTCCGTCGGCAGCGCAGGAGTGGGTCGATCCAGTTTCGCGGCGCGGGTTCCTAAAGCTGATGGGCGCGTCGATGGCACTGGCAGGACTGGCCGGTTGCACGAAGCAGCCCGACGAGCCGATTTATCCCTACATCAAGGCGCCGGAAGACCTGATTCTCGGCAAGCCGATGTACTTTGCCACGGCGCATCCATTTACTACGGGGGCCGTGCCGCTGCTGGTGAAGAGCGATGAATTTAGGCCGATCAAAATTGATGGAAACCCGGAGCACGCGTACAACCACGGCAGCTCGGACCCCTACACGCAGGGCTCGCTGCTCGATTTGTACGATCCAGACCGCTCGCAGCACGTTAATTATCGCGGCGAGGGTAGCTCGTGGCAGGAGTTTGCCGAGGCGCTGACCCAAAAAGTCGCGTCGACGAAGGATGGCAACGGGATTTATTTCCTGAGCGCGACGATCACGTCGCCGACGCTGGCGCGGCAGTGGGGCGAGGTCCAGAAGGCGTGGCCCAAGGCGAAGCTGGTTCAGTACGATCCCGCGATTGCTGGCACGTTCCTGGAAAAGGGATTGAATGTTCAGTACGACCTGAGCCAGGCGGACGTCATTGTTTCGCTGGACGCGGACTTTATTTCAAGCGCTGCGTATCCGGGATTCCACAAGCTGGTGTGCGACTATGCGGCGCGGCGCAAGCAGCCCGAAAACGGCATGAACCGGCTGTACGCCGTGGAGAGCACGACGACTACCACGGGCATGAAGGCCGAGCATCGGCTTGGATTGAGGGCGAGCGAGGTGCCGGCGTTTACGGCGGCATTGGCACAGGCTTTGGGCGTGGGAGCGATTCCTCCGAATTATTCCTGGACCGGCGAGCAGCAAAGGTTTTTGGCCGCTTTGGTCAAGGATTTGAAATCTGCCGGCGGTCGGAGTGCGGTGCTTCCGGGGCTGTATCAGGATCCGGCGGTCGCAGCGCTGGCGCTCGCGATCAATAACGCGCTTGGCAATGTAGGAAAGACGGTTTTTGTTTCTTCCGATCCGGCGATTCCGCTTCCGAGCGATCAGCTTGGCGACTTCAAGGCACTGGTGGCCGATCTGAATGCGGGCAAGGTGGATTGGCTGGTGATTCTGAATGCCAACCCGATTTACGATGCCCCGGCCGACCTGAACTTTGCAGATACCTTCAACAAGGCGAATACCGTGGCGCATCTCGGGTCGCACTACGACGAGACGGGCCAGGTTTCGCACTGGCATATTCCCGCTGCGCATTACCTGGAATCGTGGTCGGACGCGCGCGCTTACGATGGCACGATTTCGATTGTGCAGCCGATGATCGATCCGCTTTATGGCGGGCATACCGCGCATCATGTTTTCCAGGCGCTGCTCAGCGATCCGATGGTGAGCCCATACGACGCGGTGCGCGAGACCTGGAAGACGACGATCAAGGGCGATTTTGAGACGGGCTGGCGCAAGGCGCTGCACGATGGGTGGATCGCAGACACGGTGCCGAGCGGGCCCGCGAAGGGCAATGCGGGCGCAGGGTTCAATGGCGCGGTGCCGACGCCAACACCGAAGGACTCGCTCGAAGTCATCTTCAGGCCCGATCCGAGCGTCTATGACGGCCGCTGGAACAACGTGGGCTGGCTGCAGGAGCTGCCGAAGCCGATCACGAATCTAAGCTGGGACAACGCGGCCATTGTTTCCGGCGCGACGCTGACGAAGCTCGGGGTGGAAGAAGACGACATCGTCGAGATTTGTGTGGGCAACGGCCGAGTGAAAGCACCGATTATTGTTGCTCCCGGTCATCCTGACAACTCGGTGACGGTGTATCTCGGTTACGGCCGTGAGTTCGCCGGACGCGTTGGATCGGGGCAGGGCTTCAATGCATACCTGATTCGCAACACCTGGGCGCCGCTTTACGCGACAGGATCGATCCGGCAGGTTCCAGGCAAGTGGGGCATTGCGATCACCAAGAGCCATTACCAGGACCACCGGGCGAAGTCCCTCTTGGGGCAGGGAACGGGAAACAATTCGCTGGAAGGCGATGAGGCGCTGGGTCCGCGCGGGATTATCCGCTACGCCACGCTGGAGGAGTTCAAGGCCAATCCCAACTTCGCGCACGAGGGCGTAACTCACGATACACCGAGCCGCGACACCTCGCTGTTTCCGAACTGGACCTATAACGAAGCGAACGCGTGGGCGCTCTCGATCGACATGAACAGCTGCACGGGCTGCAACGCATGCATCGTGAGCTGCTATGCCGAAAACAACATTCCCGTGGTGGGCAAACAGCAAGTGCGCATCGGCCGCGACATGCAGTGGCTGCGGATCGATACCTATTACGAGGGCGACCTGTCGGCGCCACGCGCACACTTTCAGCCGATGAACTGCCAGCACTGCGAGAACGCGCCATGCGAGCAGGTTTGCCCGGTAGGCGCGACGGTGCATACGCCCGAAGGCCTGAACATGATGATTTACAACCGCTGCGTGGGGACGCGGTATTGCTCGAACAATTGCCCCTACAAGGTGCGGCGGTTCAACTTCCTGCTCTACTCCGACTTTGAGACGGAGAGCCTGAAGCTGATGCGCAACCCCGACGTGAGCGTGCGCTCGCGTGGCGTGATGGAGAAGTGCACCTATTGCGTGCAGCGCATCCAGGAAGCGAAGATTCGGGCCGACAAGGAAAATCGCAACATCCGCGACGGCGAGATTGTGACCGCATGCCAGCAGGCGTGCCCGGCGGAGGCGATTGTGTTTGGCAACAAGAACGATCCCAACAGCCGAGTATCGAAACTGCGGGCGCAGGAGCGCAGCTACGGCGTGATCGCCGACCAGAACACACGGCCGCGCACGCAGTACATTGCCGAAGTGCTGAATCTGAACCCAGAACTTGAAGAGACGCCGACGGAGCACGATCCGACGTAAAGGCAGGGACGTAGGGACATAGAGAACAGAGAACAGAGAACAGAGAACAGAGAACAGAGAACAGAGAACAGAGAACAGAGAACAGAGAACAGGAAGCAGACTTCAGAGACGACGATGGCGACGAAGGAAATCAAACCGAACGATCCCATGATCGATCCAGCAACCGGAGAATACCGGGTTATTGCGCAGGGCGAGACCTTCCGGTCGATCACAGAGAAGATCGCGCGCATAGTGCTGACGCCGCACACGCCGATGGGCTGGTTTGGGTTGTTCACCATCGCCGGCGGTGGCGCCACCATGCTGCTGGTCGCGCTGACCTGGCTGTTCCTCAAGGGCGTCGGCATTTGGGCCATTACGCAGCCAGTCGCATGGGGATTCGCGATCATCAACTTTGTGTGGTGGATCGGTATCGGCCATGCCGGCACGCTGATCTCGGCAATTTTGCTTTTGTTCAAGCAGGGCTGGCGCAACGCCATTAGCCGGTTCGCCGAGGCGATGACCATCTTTGCGGTTTGCTGCGCCGGCCTGTTCCCGCTGATTCACGTGGGCCGTCCATGGCTGGGATACTGGCTGTTCCCGCTGCCGTTCACGATGACGGTGTGGCCGCAGTTCCGCTCGCCGCTGATGTGGGACGTATTCGCGGTTTCGACCTACGCGACGATTTCGGTGGTGTTCTGGTACATCGGCATGGTGCCGGACCTGGGCACGCTGCGGGACAAGTCGCAGTCGAAGATTGCGCAATATTTTTACGGAATCATCAGCGTGGGCTGGCGCGGATCAGTGCGCCACTGGATGCGTTACGAAACGGCCTCCCTGCTGCTGGCCGGATTGGCGACGCCGCTGGTGCTCTCGGTACATACGGTCATCAGCTTCGATTTTGCAGTGGCTGTGCTGCCCGGCTGGCACACGACAATTTTCCCGCCGTACTTTGTGGCCGGCGCGATTTATTCCGGTTTTGCCATGGTGCTCACGCTGGCGATTCCGCTGCGAAAGTTCTATCACCTTGAAGCGCTGGTGACGGAACGCCATATCGACAACATGGGCAAGGTGATGCTGGCGACGGGATTCATTGTCGCCTACGGCTACGGGATGGAAGCTTTCATGGCCTGGTACTCGGCCAACCACTGGGAGGCGTTCACCTTCTGGAATCGCGCGTTTGGGCCAATGGGATGGTCCTACTGGGTGCTGATCACCTGCAACCTGGCGATTCCGCTGACGACGCTTTGGTCGCGCAAACTGCGCACCAACATTTCATTCATGTTTCTGATGTCGATCATTGTGAACACGGGCATGTGGTTCGAGCGCTTTGTGATCGTCGTGACCAGTTTGACGCGCGACTTTCTGCCATCGTCGTGGGGCACCTATCGCGCGACGAAGTGGGACTACATGACCTTCGTGGGAACGCTGGGATTCTTCACCTTCCTATTCCTGTTGTTCGTGCGGTTCCTGCCAATGATTCCGATGAACGAAATTCGCATGTTGCTGCCGGGGGCGAAGATCAAGCCCAAGGTGGCGGAGGCTGCTGACTAATGCCCGCACGCGAAGGAACCTACGGCCTGCTGGCCGAATTCGACACGCCGGGCGACCTGGTGAGGGCTGCGCGGCAGGCGCATGACGACGGATGGCGCCGCATGGATTGCTATACGCCCTATCCCGTGGAAGAGGCGGCCGAAGCGATCGGATTCCATCGCAACAAGGTGCCGCTACTGACGCTGATTGGCGGGTTGATGGGCGGCGCGGCGATGTTTGCGCTGGAGACATGGATCTCGACGCTCGCGTATCCGCTGAACATTGCGGGGCGGCCAACGTATTCATGGCCGGCGTTCGTTGTTCCCGCATACGAGTGGACCATTCTGTGGGCGGGACTTTCGGCTGGGTTCGGGATGCTGGCGTTGAATGGGTTGCCGTCGCTTTATCATCCGGTCTTCAATGCTCCCAACTTCCGCGACGGCGCGACGACGGACAAGTTCTTCCTGTGTCTTGAGGCGCTGGATCCAAAGTTCGATCTGGCGGAGACGAAGGCGTATCTGCAGAAGTTTGGCCCGACATCGGTGGTGGAGGTGGACTACTGATGCAGCCGTCAGCCGTCAGCCGTCAGCTTTCAGCCACACATTCGGCGCGCCAACTTGCGCGACAAAGCGCGGTCTTCGCGATTGCCGGCGCGGCGTTGTTGGTTGCCGGATGCCGGCAGGATATGCAGGATCAGCCGAAGATGGATCCGCAGCGGGGATCGGATTTCTTTGCCGACCATCGCGGCGCGCGGCCGCAGGTGCTGGACACGGTGGCGCGCGGGCAGCTTCACGAGGACAGCTATTTCTACACCGGCGTGGTGCAGGGGCCAAACGGCTACAAGCAAGAGCTTGACGAGATGCCGGCCGAGATTCCGCTGACGATGGAAGTGCTGGAGCGCGGGCAGGAGCGGTTCAACATTTATTGCACTCCTTGCCACTCGCGCGTGGGCAATGGGCTGGGAGAGATTGTGCAGCGCGGATTCAAGCCCGCGGCCAATTTCCACGACCAGGTGCGCATGTCGCAGCCGCTGTCGCACTACTTTTACGTGATGACGCACGGATACGGGGCGATGCCCGACTACTCGTCGCAACTGCCTCCGGCGGACCGGTGGGCGGTGGCGGCTTATATCCGAGCGCTTCAATTGAGCCAGGCGGCGACGACGAAGGATGTGCCGGCAGGCACGCAGATCAAGAATCTTAAGGACCTGGCCGCAGCGGAAGGACATCCGGAGTACGCGCAGCCGTGGCCGATGCCATCGACGGCGGTAGAAGCGTACAAACCGATCGCGAGCGAAGGAACGCCGGGCATGGCGCCCGCCTTCCCGGCCGATCCGAAGATTTCGATTCCGGCAAGCAAACCGGCCCCCGCGGCCCAGAACCAGAAGTAGGAAGAAGGCAATGGCACAGGACGCACATTTGCACGCCAAGACGCTCCCCGCCGATCTCGCGGCTCCGGCATTTGTCGACGCCTGGAGAAGCCGCGCGCTGATCATCGCGGGAGTGTTCACGGTGATTGCCGTGATTCTGGCGTTCCTGGGGCAGGCCCAGGACGGTTTGGGTTGGGAGCACTTTCTGCGGGCCTGGGTCGAGGGATTGATGTACACCTTCGGCTTTGCCGTGGGCGGGCTGGCATTGCTGATGGTGCAGTATTGCTCGGGCGGAAAGTGGGGACTGCTGCTGCGGCGGCCGCTGGAAGCGATGAGCCGCACGCTGCCGCTGGTGATTCTGTACTGGCTGGTTATCGCGGTCTTCATGAAGAAGCTTTACCTGTGGGCGAACTACACCTCAGTGAGCGACACGGCGGCCGGGTTGAACGCAGGGAAGATCAGCGAAATTCAGGCGCATTGCCTCAACTTCAAGCGGGCGATGCTCAATCCCAACGGATTTTGGGTCGTGAGCCTGCTCTGTTTCGCCATCTGGGGGTTCTACACGTGGCGGCTGAATGCGATGGGGCTGAAGCGCGACACCGAAGGGCCGGAGACGACTCCCTACTGGATCAAGAAGTTCGAAAACATCTGCGGTCCGGGCATCGTGGTCTACTCCCTGACCATGACGGCGGCGGCGATTTACTGGGTGATGTCGATGGACGTGACCTGGTTCTCGACGGTGTACGGGCTGCTGTATCTTGTCGAGCACGGCTTCCAGTGTCTGGCGTTCGCCATCATCATTGCGCTGTTTCTTTCAAAGGGCGAGCCATTCAAGACGATTTTGCGGCAGACCGAGCAGCACGACCTGGGCAAGATGACTTTTGCCTTCGTGATGCTGAACATCTACCTCAGCTTTGGGCAATTTCTGATCATCTGGTCGGGCAATCTTCCCGATGAGATCAACTGGTATCTGGATCGCATTCGCGGGGGCTGGGGCGTGATCATCACGCTCGACTTTATCTGCCACTGGCTGATTCCGTTCACGCTGCTGCTGTCGAGAGATTTGAAGCGCAACAAGAAGCGGCTGATTCTGGTTTGCCGCATCATGCTGGTTGCGGTTTTGCTGAACTTGTTCTGGCTGATCGAGCCAAACTACAAAGACGCTGCGCGCAACCTGCACTTCAGCTGGGGAATTCTGGAGTACATTGCCGTGCCGGTGGCGATGATCGCATTCTGGGTGGCATATTTCTGCCGGCAGCTGAAGGCGCGGCCGTTGGTGCAGGTGAACGATCCGCATGTTGCGGAAATTCTGGAGCCCGAACATGCCCATGCATAACCAGCCCGATCCGGGCCACGATCCGGAACACGAAGTAGACGCATCAGCGGGATTTGAGCGCACCGACGCGAGCGTGACCGGAATCGCGGTGTTCCTGGTGTCGCTGCTGATCTTCGTCGGAGTGATCGGATTGCTGTGCTACGGCATTGGCGCGTGGTTTAACGCGCACATGAATCGCGAGGACGGGCCGAACAGCAAGTGGACGAAGACAGTGGATGTGCGGCAACTGGGCAACATGCCATCGAGTCCCGAACTGCAGAACAAAGTGGCCGAGATCACGCAGACGTTTCCGACGCCGCGGCTGCTGACCGATGACGGCGACCAGGATGTGGCAAACATGCACGCGCGTGAGGATCTGCTGCTCGACAACTACACGTGGGTGGATCAATCGAAGGGAACGGTGAGAATTCCGATTGAGCAGGCGATGCAGTTGATTGCGCAGCGCGGGTTGAAGGCGGCGCCGGCAATTACGACTCAGGCGCCGATGACGGGCGATGTTGTGCCCACTGTGCCTGTGCCGCTGACCGACGGATTTGCGCGCACCAGTTTTGAGCAGGATGAAGCCGAGGCCGAGGCGAAAAGAGCGGGGAGTAGCCAATAGGCGGCAGGGACAAAGGGACTTAGGGACATAGAGACTTAGGGAATAGGGAATAGAAAACGGCATGATGCGCGAACCCACAATTCGGAGATGGCAGAAGCGGGCGGCGGTGAGTACCGCAGGCGCGATTGTGCTGGTGCTCGGCGGAGCGCTCTTGACCGCGCAGGTTTCAACCTACAGCGATAAGCAGGCAGGCCAGCCGGGCGACAAGCCGCCTTCGATTCTGAGCGGCGTGGGCATCGATCAGCACCTGAATACGCAGTTGCCCCTGAGCCTTGCGTTTACTGACGATGCCGGCAAGCCGGTGACGCTTGGGAATTACCTGGGCAAGCGCCCGGCGATTCTTGCGCTGGTTTACTATCGCTGCCCGATGCTCTGCTCAGAGGAGCTGGACGGGCTGACCAGCTCGCTTGAGATGGTCCGGTTCATTCCGGGCAAGGACTTCAACATTATCGTGGTGAGCATCGACCCCACCGAGGGCACCGACCTGGCTGCTGCCAAGAAGCGCGAGTATGTGAAGCGCTACGGGCGGCCCGAGACGGCGAATGGATGGCACTTCCTGACCGGGACTCAGCCGAATATCGACGCGCTCACCGCGGCGGTTGGATTCCGATACGTGAAGCTGAATGTGCCGGGCTCGAACCTGGTGCAGTATGCGCACGCGAGCTCGATACAGATTGTGACACCGGAGGGCAAGCTGGCGCAGTACTACATGGGCGTGGAGTACTCGCCCAAGGACCTTCTGCTGGGCCTGGATGAAGCCTCGTCGAATCGCATCGGTTCGCCGGTGGACAACATTCTGACTTACTGCTACCACTACGATCCCACGACCAACACGCACGATTTGATCATTTCGCGGGTAATTCAGCTGGGAGGATTGGTAACGATCGTGCTTCTGGGGGGATTCATGTTTGTGATGTTCCGCCGCGACTACACGCACGATCACCATGCGGAAACAAGAACTTTGGGCGCGGCGAAGAAGGCGAACGGATAAAGAATGGATCACATCAGCCCAGTATTGTGGCAATTCCTTGAGAAATGGCTGGGGCATTTCCCGCTGTTTCCTCCTGAGGCGTCGACGGTGGCGGCTCAGTCGGATGCGCTCTTTTTCTTCATGGTTCTAGTCAGCCTGGTTGGGCTGACGCTGGTGATTTTACTGCTGGTCGGATTCTCAATCCTCTACAGCAAGTCGCGGCACCCGATAGCAGTACAGATTGAAGGCTCGACGGTGCTTGAGGCGACGTGGACGATCATTCCTTTGGGCCTGTTTCTGATCATGTTCGTATGGGGCGCGCTGCTTTACTTCCGCATCTACACGCCGCCGGCGAACGCGATGAACATTTACGTGGTGGGCAAGCAGTGGATGTGGAAGGTCGAGCATCCGGGAGGCCAGCACGAGATCAATGCGCTGCATGTGCCGACGGGGCGTCCCGTGCAGCTGACGATCATTTCGCAGGATGTGTTCCACAGCTTTTCGATTCCCGCATTCCGCGTGAAGCGCGAAGCGATTCCCGGCCGGTACACGACGGTATGGTTTGAAGCGACGACACCGGGCACTTATCACCTGTTCTGCACGCAATATTGCGGAACGAATCACTCGCAGATGATTGGCGACGTGGTTGTGATGACGCCCGACGACTTCAAGAAGTGGCTTGCGGGCTCGACCAGCGGCGACTCGCTGGCGCAGGATGGCGAGCGGTTGTTTGCCAGCCTGAGCTGCAATGCGTGCCACAACACACGGCCGGATGCGCGTGGGCCCAGCCTGGCGAACGTGTATAACTCCCAGCTCACACTCTCAAGCGGCGAGACGATCACTGCCGACGATGCCTATTTGCGGCAGGCGATCCTTAACCCGTCGCAACACATCACGCAGGGATATGCGCCGATCATGCCCACGTACCAGGGCCAGATCAGTGAAGAAGGCGTAATTGCCCTGGTGGAATACATCAAGAATCTCGATTCCGATTACCGCGTTCAGCAAACTCTCAACACGACCGATCTGGTCCCCGAGAGCGCTGGCGCGAAAGCAGCGGCAGGGGCGCAGTCGCCCTCGACGCAGAAGGAGGTCAAGCCATGAGTGCTGCCACCATCGTTCGTCTTCCCGATCAAGCAACGGCCAGGATTCCCAAGATGAATTTCCTGACCAAGGAAAACGGCCTGCTCAGTTGGCTGCTCACCGGCGATCATAAGCGCATCGCCACGCTCTACCTGATTTCTATAACGTTTTTCTTCTTTATTGGCGGAGCGCTGGCCGGACTGATCCGGCTTGAGCTGCTGACGCCACAGACCAGCCTGATGGCCGCCGACACCTATAACAAGGTGTTCTCAATGCACGGGCTCATCATGGTTTTCTTCTTTCTTGTGCCTAGCGTGCCGGCTACGATTGGGAACTTTGTCATTCCCATGATGGTGGGGGCCAAGGACCTGGCGCTACCCAAGATCAACCTGCTGAGTTGGTATCTCTACATCGTCGCTGGCGGGATGATGCTCTACACCATGGCAGTGGGCGGCGTAGATACGGGCTGGACTTTCACCACTCCGCTGTCGACGCATTATCTGAATACGCATGTGATCTCGGCCGCGATGTGCGTTTTTGTGGCGGGCTTCAGCTCCATCCTGACGGGGCTGAACTTCATCGTGACCATCCACAAGATGCGCTGTCCCGGCATGACATGGTTCCGTCTGCCGTTGTTTGTGTGGTCAATGTACGCGGCCAGCCTATTGATGGTGCTGGGGACGCCGGTTCTGGCGATCACGCTGGTGCTGGTTGGCCTGGAGCGCGTGTTTCATATCGGTGTCTTCGACCCGGCGTATGGCGGCGACCCGATTCTCTTTCAGCATTTGTTCTGGTTCTACTCGCATCCGGCCGTCTACATCATGATCTTGCCGGGCATGGCGGTGATTTCGGAGGTTGTATCGACCTTCAGCCGCAAGCGCGTATTCGGCTACACGGCGGTCGCATTCTCCTCAGTAGCTATCGCGGTTTTCGCATTCTTCGTCTGGGCCCATCACATGTTCATCATGGGCATTTCGAATTACGCGGCGCTGGTTTTCTCGCTGCTGACGATGCTGGTTGCGGTGCCTTCGGCCATCAAGATTTACAACTGGGCGTTCACGCTCTACAAAGGCTCGATTACGTTTGAGACGCCGATGCTCTACGCCTTCGGCTTTATGGGGCTGTTCACGATCGGCGGGCTGACCGGCGTGTTTCTGGGCTCAACTGGAACCGACATCCACCTGACGGAGACGTATTTCATCGTTGCCCATTTCCATTTCGTGATGGTGGGCGGCATGCTGATGGCGTTCCTTTCGGGGATTCATTTCTGGTGGCCGAAGTGGACGGGGCGCATGTATCCGGAAAAGCTGTCGCAGCTTGCGGCGCTCATCACGTTTATCGGTTTCAACTTTACGTTCTTCCCGCAGTTCATTCTAGGGATGCTGGGCATGCCGCGCCGCTATGCTGCGTACCCGCCGGAGTTCCAAGCGCTGAACGTATTTTCGACCGCAGGGGCGACGATTCTCGGCGTGGGTTACCTGCTGCCAATCCTTTACCTGACATGGTCGCTGCGCTACGGCAAGATCGCCGGCGACAATCCATGGCAGGCCACGGGATTGGAATGGCAGACGCAATCGCCGCCGCTGACCGAGAACTTCGTGGAGATTCCCATCATGGACCACGAGGCTTACGACTACGAGTGGCTGGAACGCCAGCAGCAGAAAGAGGTGGCGAGTGTCGGATAGCACCGCATCAGCCAGCAGCGCCGTAGCCGACGTTCATCACGAGCATCCGGCCTACCAGCGCCACCACTTCGAATCCGTCGAGCAGCAGTTCGACGCCACGAACTTTGCCATGTGGCTGTTTCTGCTCACCGAAGTGATGTTCTTTGGCGGGCTCTTCACGGCCTACCTGATCATGCGCAACTGGTATTACCCGGCGTTTGTTGAAGCCTCGCACCAGTTGAACATCGGGTGGGGCACGGCGAATACCGGCGTTCTGATCGTTTCCAGCTTCACGATGGCGATGGGTGTCTGGTCGGCGGAGATGCGCAAGAAGGGAATGCTCATCCTGTTTCTCTCGCTCACGTGGATCCTCGGCATGGCCTTTCTGGGAATCAAGTCCATCGAGTATCACGAAAAGTGGGTAAAGCACCACGTTCCCGGATTCCACTGGAGCGAGGCGTCGTTCCTCAATCCCGCATCGGATGTCGATGTTCACAAGGACTATCCGCAAGACAAGCCGCTCGCGCCGGACATGGCGGTGAAGACCGAAATGTACTTCTTCCTGTACTTCGCGATGACCGGGATGCACGCGCTGCATATGATCATCGGCATTTCGATTCTGACCTTCATGATCGTTCGAGCGCGGCAAGGTGCCTACACAGCGGGGCACGTGACGTATGTTGAGAACTTCGGCCTCTACTGGCACTTTGTTGACATAATCTGGATCTTTTTGTTCCCGCTGCTCTATTTGATCAGCCGCTATTGAGGGGAATTCCGGAATGAGCGAACACAACGGACAATACGAGCAAAAGGAAGAACACGATCAGGAACACCACATTGTCAGCCCGATGGTCTACGGCGCGATTTTGCTGGCCCTGCTGATCTTTACGGGCCTGACCGTCTGGATGTCGTTCATCGATCTCGGTGAATGGCACATCGCCGCAGGTTTGACGCTGTTCTGGAACCCCGTGGTGGCGCTGGCCATTGCCTGCACCAAGATGACGCTGGTGGTGCTGTTCTTCATGCATGTGAAGTACAGCCGCAAGCTGACGAAGCTCACCGTGGCTTCGGGGCTGTTCGTTTTCCTGGTGCTGATCGGCATGACGATGACCGACTACGTGACGCGCGCGTGGGGACGGTGGTAGGGAAGCAGGGACGTAGGGACATAGTGAGCAGGGGCCGCCGAGGGGCGGCCCGTTTCGTTTTCGAATGAATAGCGTTTCTACAGCGTCGGTTTGAATTGTGCGATGGAAGAAGACCGGATTCCTGTTGAGCTTGCGCGGTTGGCGGAACAGCCGCGTGTGCTGGTGCGTCGTGCAGGGCCGCCGAGAAGGCCCGCTCGCTCGGTCGTCTACTGGATGCAGCGATCGGTGCGCGTCGTGGACAATCCAGCGCTGGAAGTTGCGATTGAGGCGGCGAATGTTCTCGGCTTGCCGGTGGTCATCTACTTCGGAGTAATTCCCAACTATCCGCATGCGAATTTGCGGCATTACCACTTTCTTCAGCAGGGGCTGCGGGACGCTGCGGAAGGCGCAGCGGAGCGGGGCGTGGGATTTGTTGTGCGGCGCACGCAGGATTCGCCTCTCGAAGCATTTCTTGAAGAGGCGCAGGCGGCGTTACTGATCGGCGACGAGAATCCATGCCGCGAGCCGGAACGGTGGCGCAAAGTCCTCGCGCGCCGGCTGAAGATTCCTTACTGGACGGTCGATGCGGACGTCGTGGTTCCATCGCGCGTCTTCAACCGCAGTTTTGTGCTGCTGCATCATTTTCGGCCGCGGCTCAAAGCCGAGTCGCCGAAGTTTCTCGTGGCGCCAAAGAAGGTAGAAGTGCTCCATTGCTGGGGGCCTACGGAGCCGCTCGCAAGCCTTGCACTGGCAGGGGACATCACTGCTGGATTCTCTGGCTTGGATCGCTCGGTGGGACCGGTGGACACGTTTACCGGCGGAACGCAGGCCGCGCTGAAGCGCATGCGAGCATTCATTGCGCGCGGCCTCGCATCCTACGATGAAAACCGCAATCGCCCGGAGTTCGACGGCACGAGCGCTTTGTCGCCCTATCTGCATTTCGGCAACATCTCGCCGCTGACAATCGCTCTGGCAGTGCGGAAAGCCGCCGGCAGCGGCAAAGTGTCGCCTGAGAACGCCGAGAGATTCCTCGAGCAGCTGATTGGCTGGCGCGAGTTGGCGGTATTGTTCGTTTGTCACGAGCCGAACTACGACACCTGGGAGTGCGCGGCGCCGTGGGCGCGAAAATCGTTGCTTGAGCATGCCGCCGATCCGCGCCCGTACCGTTATTCGTTCGAGCAGTTGGAACGCGCTGAAACGCACGACGACTTGTGGAATGCGGCCCAGCGCCAGATGGTGGCGACGGGATGGATGCACAACTACATGCGCATGTATTGGGCGAAGAAGATGCTTGAATGGGCGCCCGATGCGGCCACGGCTTTTGATTGGGCGGTGATCCTGAACGATCGATACGAGCTGGATGGACGCGATCCCAACGGGTACGCGGGAATTGCGTGGGCGATTGTGGGGAAGTTCGATCGGCCGTGGTTCAATCGCCCGATCTTCGGGCTAGTGCGGCCGATGACAGGCGCGTCGATCTCGCGCAAGTTCAATGCGGCAGCCTACATTCAGCAGATCGGCGAGCGGGCTATGCCTGCGACGAGAGCGAGCGGCTGATTGAGCATAGACCTTGTATCCGGGATCACAACTGGACGCGGATGAGGTGGTCCTATAATGGGCCACGTTCTCATTCCCGGAAATTGCGTGTTTCGTTGAGCGTTTTCTGTTGGATTCTCTGCTGATTCCCATTGGAAGACTTTCAGAATAGGGAAAGCCGGAGAGCCATTCAGGCGACGCATAACGAATCCAATGTTCAAACGGTGGAAGAAGGCCGGCGTCCGCGGCGGTGCGGGGAAGCGAGCTGAGCCGGCTGGGCAACACGCAAAGTGCGGCGAACTGAGTGCCGTTGCGCAGGCGATTTGCTTGCTGGCGCTCGTTGCCATTGCTCCTGCCGGCGCGCAGATGCCGAGTCTGCAGGCGCAATCTTCCAGCGGATTAGGACAAGCTGAACGAAAATCAGTTCAGTCGGCACAGGCCATGCCGATTCCTCCCCGCATTCTGGAAGCGCAGCGCTTTCTCAGGGAACGGGGCTGGAGCCCTGGTCATCGCATGCCTCCGCGTGCGGGCGTGAAGAGCCAACAGGTTGCCGACGCGCACGCAGGTACGCTGAAGGCTCAAAGCAGGAATACCACGGCTTCAAGCGCGACCTGGCAGCCGCTTGGACCGACAGCGGTAATCACGCCGAACTTCGGTCTCGTCTCGGGCCGCGTTTCGGCTCTGGCGCTCGATCCTTCCGATGCGACCGGCAATCGGCTCTACATTGGCACCACGGGCGGCGGAGTTTGGGTGGCCAACAATGCCGCAGCCTCAACGATTTCGTCGATCGTGTTCACGCCTCTCACCGATACAGTTGCCGCTCTTGGCGCAGCCCCTGACGCTTCGATCAGTGTTGGAGCACTGACGGTGCAGCCGGGCGGGACTGGAGTGGTTCTTGCCGGGACGGGCGATCCCAACGACGTACTTGATTCGTACTATGGCGCGGGCATTCTGCGCTCCATCGACGGCGGCAACACTTGGAGTTTGATTGAGAAAACCAATGACCGCGACGAGGGAGGGTCAACGGATTTCAGCTTTGCGGGACAGGGCTTTGCAGGCTTTGCCTGGAGCACCGTGAACTCGCAACTGGTGGTGGCGGCGGTTTCAGAAGCTTATGAGGGGACGCTGGTAAATGCCGACTGGCCGGAGACCACAATGGAGGGACTCTTCTACTCCACCGACAGTGGGGCAACCTGGCAAATGGGCACCATCAGCGACGGCGACGGTGAAGTTGTGCAAGGCCCGTTCGCTCCCGCAGTTGGGGAAGGGAATGCCGCGACTGCTGTCGTATGGAACCCGGTGCGCCGGCTTTTTGTGGCCGCGGTGCGCTATCACGGCTACTATCAGTCGCCGGACGGGATTACATGGACGCGCATGACCGCGCAGCCCGGAGGCGGGATGACCACTCAGGCATGCCCGACCAATATAGGACAAGCCGGATCGATCGCATGCCCGGTTTATCGGGGCGCGCTCGCGGTGAACCCGCAAACAGGGGACACGTTTGCGTGGACAGTGGACCTGAACAATCAGGATCAGGGATTGTGGCAGGACACATGCGCAATCAGCGGAGGGAAGTGCACCAATGCAACGATTACCTTCGCGACGCAATGGAATACGAGGCCGCTCGAAGCGAACTCGCTGGAGGGCGCGGCCACAATCGCCGACGGCGACTATAACCTTGCGCTTTCCGCTGTTCCCAACCAGCAGGACACATTTTTGCTGGCCGGGGCGAATGACCTGTGGAAGTGCAGCGTGGCCATGGGCTGCGTGTGGCGGAATACAACCAACTCAACCACGTGCATGAGCGCGCAGGTGGGTGAATATCAGCACTCGCTGGCCTGGAATGCAGCAAATCCGCTGGAGATTTTTCTTGGGAACGATGGTGGACTGTGGCGCTCGACCGATGGGATCGGCGAGACCGGGCAGACATGCGCGGCTACTGACGCCACGCATTTCCAGAACCTGAACGGCAGTCTGGGGTCGCTGGCCGAAGTGGTGAGCCTGCCTGCGATTCCATCATCGCCTTATGCAATGATGGCGGGGCTGGGAGTGAATGGAACGGCAGGCGTGAAGGCATCGGGCCCGACAAGCGATTGGCCGCAGATCCTGGGAGGCTATGGCGGACCTGTTGCGATCGACCCCTATAACAGCTCGAACTGGTTTGTGAACACCCAGCCGGGAGTTGCCATTTACCAATGCTCGCAGACGGCTGCCTGCACGCCTGCGTCGTTTGGCGCGAGCCCGGTGATTACGAACGCGGACATTGGCGGCGACGGCGACACCATGCCGACGCCGGCGCCATTCCTTGTGGACCCGCTCGATGACTCTCAATTGCTTATTGGAACCTGCCGGGTGTGGCGTGGCCCGGCTAACGGCAGCGGCTGGGGCGGAAGCAACGCAGTGAGCCCCATTTTCGCCAGGGGAGGACCGAGCAGTCCCTGCGATGGCGACGGACTGATTCGGTCGATGGCTGCGCTGCCGGTGTCGACAAGTGAAGAGGTGGTCTACGCGGGCATGTATGGCGCGGCGAGCAATGGCGCTAACCTGCCCGGCCATATTCTAGGCGCGATCATCGACCCCTCTTCAGCAACCGCGCCGGTGTGGAGCGATTTGACGCTGAATCCGGTCGTCAACAGCCAAGTTGCGGTGAACTCGAATAACTTCGATCTATCGAGCGTTGTGATCGATGCTCACGACGCGACCGGCAACACGGTTTATTTGACGGTTGCGGGAATGGAAGGCCCGCTCCAGAAGATGCCGACCGTTTACCGCTCGACGAATGGAGGGGCGAGCTGGTCGAGCATCACGGCTAACCTGCCGATTGCGCCGGTAAACGGCTTGGCGATTGACCCGCAGGATGCCAATACTGTCTACGTTGCAACGGACCAGGGCGTGTATTTCACGACGGAAGTGTCAAGTTGCGCGCAGTCGTTTTCGGAGTGCTGGTCAGTCTTCGGCTCCGGATTGCCTGACGCTCCGGCCGTTGCCCTCGGTATCGTACCGGCATCCTCTTCATCCGCGGCGAGCCTGGTCGCAGGCACTTACGGACGCGGCATCTGGCAAACTCCGCTATGGAGCGCGGGGACGAGCCTAACCGCGGCGGCTGCGAACCCGCCATCGCTCGCGTTCTCCAGCCAGACGTTTGGAACGGCCAGCAGTCCCCAGACCGTGACTCTGACCAACACGGGCAGCCTGGCACTTGCTGTTACGTCGATTGCGATGAGCGGCGATTTTACTGAAACCGACAACTGCGTGAATACCTCCGTGGCCGCGGGCGCGACTTGCTCCATTCAAGTTGTCTTCACGCCGCAAGCGACCGGGGCGCGAAGCGGCACCATGACGATTTATGCGAATGTCTACGGCGGGCAACTGGCCGTGGACCTGACCGGAACGGGGTCGCCGGCAGGCGCGGTGAGCCTTGCGCCGGCCTCACTCGACTTTGGCCAGGTGGAGACCGGAACGACGTCGGCGGCGATGCAAGTGTCGGCGACGAACAGCGGCGCAACGGCGATTCCGATCGCAAGCGTATCCATCACTGCGCCGTTTGTGCTCTCCTCGAATTCCTGCGGCACCACAAGCCTGGCGGCAAATTCCGTGTGCCAGCTTTGGGTTGAGTTCGCGCCCACGCAAGCCGGCTCCGCTTCGGGGCTGCTGACGCTCGTGGACGGAGCGGGCACGCAAACTGTGCAGCTGAGCGGAACGGGCATGGCGCCGCCGAATGACGTCCTTAATCCGCTATCACTTTCATTTCTGCCGACGGCTGCTGGGCAGAGTTCGTCCGCGGAGAACGTGACGCTGACAAATTCCGGCGGCTTGCCGCTTACATCGATTTCGATTTCTGCGAGCGCCGGGTTTCAATTCTCGAGCACCTGTGGAACGCAATTGGCCGCGGGTGCGGTTTGCAGCATCAGCGTGACCTTCGCTCCCGCTCAGATTGGCGCAATCGCGGGGACGTTGACGGTCGTGGACGCGCTGCACACGCAGACGGTGACCTTGAGCGGCACAGGACTGGCGCCGGCAGCGTTTGCCGTGAGCCCGGCAACACTGACCTTTACAAACCAACAGCCAGGCGTGGCGAGCGCACCGCAGACCGTCAGCGTGAGCAACATTGGCGGCTCGCCAATGGCTAATATCAGTTTTTCGATCGCGGGAGCGGCGGCATCGAGTTACTCGATTGCGTCGACAAATTGCGGAGCGACGCTGGTCGGCGGAAGCAATTGCGGCGTGCAGATTGTTTTTACGCCGAACGCGACGGGCGTGATCGCGGCTACGCTAGCTGTTTCTACGTCCACCCCAGGAGTGACCCCAGCCTCAGTGTCGCTGAATGGCTCGGGCGTGCTTGCAACGGGCCTCGCGACAAATCCAACTCAGATTGCATTCTCCGTGGTCGCTGCGGGGCAGTCGAGCGCAGCACAGGCGGTGACCGTCACGAATTCTTCGAACTACGCCATTGGGGCCGTATCGCTTTCTTTGCCCGCGCCGTTCACGATCGCGCAGAACACGTGCGCCGGGGGCCTGGCTGCGGGCGGCAACTGCACGGCTTCGGTCGTTTTCCAGCCGAGCGCCGGCGGCTCGGCATCGGGATCGCTGACGATCGCGTCATCGGGTGTTTCTGCCCCCGCGAGCGTCGCTCTTTCGGGCACCGGATTCGACTTCTCGGCTGAAGTGAGTGGCTCAGCGACGCAAACTGTCGCAGCCGGGCAGCAGGCGAGCTACTCGCTGCAGATTTTGCCGGTGGGCTCGGGCGCCACGTTTGCGTTGTCCTGCGGCACTTTGCCCACAAATGCACTGTGCCTCTTCAGCCCTTCGAGCGTCACGCTCGCCTCGGGCGCGCAAGGCTATGTGGCGGTGAGTATCTCGACGGGGATTGCGGCGACGTCCCAGGCGGAAAGGCCGGGCGATGCGGCGAGGCCGGGGCCCGATGGTTTCGGTCGCGGCCGTATTGGCTTGAGCGGTCCTGTCTCCTTAGCGTGCGGGTTGCTGTTGCTTCCGATTGCGATCTTCCGCCGGCGAAGGGCGTTGTTTGTGATTGTGCTGATGCTGTGGACGGTTTTTGGCGTCTCGAGTTGCACGAGCTCGGGTGGCGGAGCGACCAAGACCGGAAGTGGGAACGGCTCAAACACGCCTCCGGGGACGTACACGATTCCTGTCAACGTGACATCGATGGGACTGTCGCAACGAGTGAACCTGACGTTGACGGTGGACTAAACGCGGAGGGATTCAAGAGCGCGAAACGCTATACTTGAGCTTCAATATCGAGATCGACATGAGTGAAAAAGTAACCGTCGAAGCTGTGCAGCGAGTGGCGGAACTGGCGCATTTGGAGTTGACTCCGGAGGAAACCGCTCCTATGGTGCGCGACCTGAACGCGATCCTGGATTACGTGGCCGAGCTCGATGAGCTTGACACCTCGAACGTGACGCCGCTGGCCCAGATGAGCGAGCTTTCGGGCGATGGGATCGTTGCCGTTCTCCGCGCCGACCAGACGGCGCCGTCGCTCAATCGCGCGGTTGTGATGGAGCAGGCACCGGAGACGGACGGAGCATTTTTCAAAGTGCCGAAGGTGATTGAAAGATAGAGAGACAGGGACGTAGAGGCAGGGACATAGGGAACAGTAACCGGCTCAGTTGGCAGGATGGACGTGGCAGAAACCTTCACACAAAAACCGATGAGTCTCGCCGCGCTGAGCGCAGAGATCGCCGCAGGGCGCACGAAGGCTGCCGATCTTGCGGCTACTTACTACGAGCGCATCGAGGAGTTGAACCCGCGCCTCAACATTTATCTCAGCCTGACGAAAGAGCGGGCTCTGGCGCAGGCGTCGAAGATCGATGCCATGGCTGCGAAGGGCAATCCGCTGCCTCCGCTGGCCGGGATTCCCGTGGGCATCAAAGACGTGCTCGTGGTACAGGGCGTGCCGTCGACCGCAGGCTCAAAGATTCTTCAAGGCTATCGGCCGCCCTACGATTGCACGGCTGTGGCGCGGCTGGAGGCCGCGGGTGCGGTGCTCTTGGGCAAGACAAACTGCGATGAATTCGCGATGGGCTCGTCGAACGAGAATTCTGCCTACGGGCCGGTGCGCAATCCTGTCGATCCGGAACTGGTTCCTGGGGGCTCGAGCGGCGGATCGGCTGCAGCCGTGGCAGCGAACCTAGCCGTGGCCGCATTGGGGAGCGATACCGGCGGCTCGATTCGCCAGCCGGCCAGTTTTTGCGGCGTCGTGGGCGTGTTGCCAACCTATGGCCGCGTTTCGCGCTACGGGTTAATTGCGTTTGCTTCTTCGCTCGATCGCATTGGACCGCTGGCGGCGAATGTTCGCGACGCCGCGACACTGTTGGGCGTGATTGCCGGGCACGACCCGAACGATGCGACCAGCTCGCCCGCACCAGTGGAGGATTACGCGACTGAGAGCGACAAACCTGCGGCGGGACTGCGCATCGGCGTCCCAGCCGAATACTTTGCAGATGGGCTCGATCCGGAAGTCCGGGCGGCGGTCGAGAAAGGGATTGGGGCACTCGAGGCCGCGGGATGCACGATCAAGCCTATCTCGCTGCCGCATACGAAATACGCTGTTCCGACTTACTATCTGGTTGCTACGGCGGAGGCCAGCGCCAACCTTGCGCGCTTTGACGGCGTGCGTTACGGCTACCGATCGGCGGATTCGGGGACGCTCTCTGCAATGTACTCGCATTCGCGAGACGAGGGCTTCGGCGCGGAAGTGAAGCGGCGGATTTTTCTCGGGACTTACGCGCTTTCGGCGGGCTACTACGATGCGTACTACCTGAAGGCGCAGAGGGTTCGCCGGCTGCTGGCAGAGGAGTTCCTGCGCGCGTTTGCCGAAGTGGATGCAATCGTGACTCCGACATCGCCGTTTCCAGCGTTCAAGCTCGGCGAAAAGACGGGCGATCCGCTAGCCATGTATCTCGCCGATATTTACACCGTGACCGCAAGCCTGGCGGGCATTTGCGGCGTATCGGTTCCTTGCGGCGCGACGAAAACAGGCTTGCCGGTGGGCATGCAGGTGTTGGCGCGGCACTTTGGCGAGAGCACGGCGTTTCGCGTGGCGCGCGCTGTGGAGGCTGCGGGTATTTGAGGACAAGGAGCCATGAGCAAGACTGCCGTTTTTTCGGCTTTGGCATTGTTGGCAACATTGGGAGCAGCGGCTTCAATCCATGCGGCTCCGCGGAAAGCGCACAGCGTGGTTCTGGGCGCGGTGAGACAGGTTCCATACTCGCTGGAAGGAGATCCGGCGGGCGCTGCGGCGGGCGAGAGCGAGTTAAGGGTGCGCGCGCTGCTGGTTGACGGCGTGCTGAAGGAGTGGACCACGGGCGATGCGCACGACGTGACCGATCGCAGCTTCACGGTGCGCCGGGCAATTCGGCTGAACGATGCGCTGCCGGGCGACAAGCCCGGTCCCGGAACAAAGCTGGAGCGGTGGGTATGGCAGCGCGGACCGTGGCTGCTGGTTGATCGCATGACGGGTCACGTGACTGCACTGCGGCTGCCGGACTACGATCCGGGCGCGAGCCAGGTGAGCTGGTTCCGCGACTACGCTGCGTATTGCGGCATTACCGCGAGCGGCAAGAGCCTTTATGCGGTGGTGGCCCAGATTGCGGGGCGCAAGCCGGTGCTGGCGAAGAAGCTGGCGGCCTTCGACGCTGAGAATCACCCGGAGCCGATTTGTGAAGCGCCGATGTGGCAGCGCGAGCCGCTGCGCATTACATTTCATGCAACGGGCGCCGATGCGGTAAGCTACGACGTTGTCCCCGGCTCGGCGGTGCTCGTCGAAGACGCGGACGATGAGGAAGAAACTCCCGCCGCGTCCCCTGCAAAGTAGCTTGTCCCGCGCGGCAGGTGCAGGCAGGTCGAAATCAAAGTGGAATCGCTTGAGGAGCTTTTGCGGCAGGCTGAAGCCGCGCACGGCCATCTGTGCGCGGGCCAGGTGCTTGGTGTGCGCATGGCATTGCTGGGCCTGGAGCGGCTTGGAATTACCGATCCACACGGCGCCGATCGCAAGCGGCTGGTTACATATGTCGAAATCGACCGCTGCGCGACGGATGCGATTGGGCTGGTGACGGGCTGCAGGCTGGGCAGGCGCGCGCTGAAGTTTCGCGATTGGGGCAAGATGGCGGCGACGTTTGTCGATCTCGAATCGAGGCGCGCGATCAGGGTGGTGGCGCTCGAAGACGCGCGCGAGGCGGCGGACGAGCATTATTCGCATATCGAAGCGAAAGGGCAGCGGCAGTTGCAGGCTTATCGGGAACTGCCGGATGCTCGGCTTTTTCGTGAAGAGTGGGTGAGTGTCGACATCGATGCGGCGGATTTGCCGGGCGGCTCGCGTGAACGAGTCACATGTCAGCGCTGCGGCGAGGGCGTGAACTTCGGCCGGTTCACGGTGGTCGATGGCGAGGCGCTTTGCCTCAGCTGCTCAAGGCCGGAGCTTCGGTACTGGAAGCCGGCTGCGCCGGAAGAGTGAGTGGGGCTGATGTCCTTGCGGGGATGCTCTTCGCGCCACCAGTTGCAGAGAACCCACACCATGAAGCCGACGGCGAGAGCGACGGGAATCAGCCAAAACGTCTGCTCATGAAGTTCGATTGTCATCGCGGATTCCCCGTTCCGTCCTCGTTTGCGCTGCGGGCGTGGATAGGCGCGGCGGAGGACGGTCAGAGACCAGATGACGCCTTTTTGCATAAAGAGAGGGTAGGCAGAACGTAAAGGGTGTGTAAGGGTCGGGCCTGAGGCGGTGCATCGAGATCGTCGGAAAGACGAGCTGTTTTGTTACCAGAAAATTAACGTTAATTTTCTGGTAAACTTGCACCAGTTTTGGTGCATTGCATACTGATTATAAATGACTTATCTATTTACCATTTCGTCAATGGCCACCAAAAAATGATTTCTCGATTCTTCATTTCGTAGGCGAATGTTTGCAGATGAGTAAATACCAGATCGATGGCCGAATTCGAAGGCGAAACACGGTGTTTCGAAGGTCCGTTCATTTGTCTCACTTAAGACAAGTATAGGGATTTTGGCGAAATTACCGGCAAACTTGAAAAGTAAAAGTGAAGGAGTGAACGAGTGAATAAGTGAAGCGGAATGAGAGGGTTCCCGGGCTGCGATTGGGGCGTGTTCCTGCGAAAGGGGCTTGACAGCGATGCGGCGGGGCAGCGGAGGATCAAGTCTCCGGTTTGAGCCTTCTTCGGTTCGGTCCCGGATGTTTTCGCATAAAGGGACCTTAGCCACGGATCGGGGCCAAGGGAGTTGAGTGGTGACGCAGGCGGACGCGAATGAGTGGTTTGGCCTGAACTCGTCAGTTGACTCTCGAATCGGTTGGAGCTGGACAGTAGCCGACTGAGGGTTAGCAAAACTGCCAGCGTCTGGCAGATCCTGCTCGGCACTAAGAGCTGATTCCCGAATTGAAATCAATCTGGCGGCTTTGGCTCGATTCCTGTGGGGATCTTGGCCCCGTAAGTCGATTTGAAAGTGAGCCACTGGGACCTGCGCTTTTCCATAAATGCAACAAAGCGGGGATTCTGACGAATTGGGTCAAGACCCCGGTCCTTTTCAAAAGAGGGATAACAGGGGAACCCCGTTCCAGCTGTTTTTTCAAGCCAGCTTACGGCCAGGTCCGGCTTGTTCAATTGCGCATAGATTATCGCCACGAAATTCGCCAGATGATGAAAGTGCCCGTACGCTTTCAGGCTTTCACCCTGCCTCAGAATCTCGGGGATGTGCCTTTCCGCGTCGCGGGTTTGCCCCGCGTCGGCAAGAAGAAGCGTGTGCAACGCCGCCAGGAATACGAATTGCTCCTGCGGATCGGCCGCAAGCAGCTCGCGATCGATTTTCCAGGCCTCCTCCTTGCGCCCCAATTCCCAAAGGCAAACGGCTTGGAGGGTTTTGGAAAATGGCGTGTTCGGATAGGTATTCAGGAAGGGCAGCGCCTCTTGCCATCGGCCCGCGAACATCAAGGTAAACCCGATATACAGCGAAGGCAAAGAATCTGTCGGATTGATTTGTGCAGCCGTCTGAAGCTCCTCGCGGGCTTCGTCGAGCAGTCCGATGTGGAACAACACCACACCCAGGGTAAGGTGCGCATCGGCCAAATTGGGATTGAGAGCCAGCGCCCGCCTGCATTCTCGGATTGCTCCTTCGTAATCCCAGCTATGGGCGGGCGTGAATAACAGCGCCGCGAGAGACGCGTGCGCTTCGGCGAGATCGGGGTCGAGGGAGAGCGCCTTTTCCACCGCGGCTTCCGCCTTGCGGTCCCATTCGTCCTTCGCCTCCCAGGAAAACAGCCTGGCACTGAACGCTCGTCCCAGCGCGGCGTATGCGGGAGCGAAGTTGGGATCGATTGCCACCGCGTGTTGGAGAACATCCATCGCAACCCTGTTGTCAGGTTCATTGTCACGGCTCTCCAAGTCCATGCCTTGCAAATAGAGCGCGTACGCTTCAGGATTGACTGCATGAGCGCCGGCGGGACGATACATCTCTTCCGGCGTGGCCTCTGCCTGGATCTCCTCGGTAATTGCGCGAGCAACCTGGCTCTGCAAGAAAAGAACGTCGCTTATGTCGCCGTCATACGTCTGCGCCCACAAGTGCCTGTCGGTAGCTCCGTCAATCAGCTGCGCGGTGATGCGTATATGATTGCCCGCGCGCTCTACTGCGCCTTCGACCACTGCGTCCACCTGGAGTTCTTTCGCAATTTCAGGCAGCGACTTTTCAGTCTTTTTGTACCGCATAACCGAGGTTCGCGAGATGACTCTCAGTGCTTTTACTCGGCCGAGGTTGGTAATCAATTCCTCTGTCATGCCATCTGCGAAATACTCCTGCTGCGGGTCGCCGGTCAGGTTCTCCAGCGGCAGAACGCCTAACGATACGATCCTTTTCGGTTGGGCGCCTCCAGGCAGCCATTCGCGCCAACCTCGGAAGTGAACAGCCAGTGCGGCCCCGCCCACCAACACCGCTACGAGGGCAATCGCCCAATAAACCCCACCCAGTGTGCCGCGTCGAGTGCCGCCGAGCGCGGGAGCGCCTGCAATGGCCGGGCCCGCCAACACCTGAGCTGGTGTAGGCTCACGGCTGATCGCATCGCCATCCTCTTCGGTTGTGATGATGTGGAGAGTTCGCACCTCCTCCTGGATCGTGTCTCCGGACTCCGCTTCCCCATACGCCTCCACCTCGGCAGCGAACTCGAATCCGATCCGCGGAATTGTCTTTAGAAAACGAGGAGTCTGTGCGTCATCGGCCAGAGCCGACCGAACCTCCTTTACGCACTGCGAGAGCACATTCTCAGTGACTTCCACGTCGCCCCACACAGCGTCAAGTAGTTCGCCCTTCCCCACCAGACGTCCGTGATGCTCGAGCAGGTACAGCAGGATGTCATATGTCTTGGGACGCAGGTAAACCGCGCGCCCAGCATGGACGAGACAGTGATTCCGTGTATTCAGGGTGAATTCGCCGAACCGGAAGGTCGTTACGGAGGCTTTCATGGGTCAACCTGAGACCCTTTTTTGGCGTGACAGAACTATATCACGGTTATTTCAGCCCGGTTTCAAGACGCTGAATTGCTGCACTGCCATGATAGGGCCAGTTGTGCGAGGTTCGGCGATGAAACGGACCACGGAGTTGATTGCCGTTCAATACCGGCGTTCGATTCACAGTCCTGCATCCGCCCTTCCAAACGGCACCTGCCCGGTTTGTTGCAGTCATCTCGGAGCGGAAACCGATCGCGAAACCAAGTCGGCGGATTCGCAGATGGGTGACCGCGCTGGTGAAGACAAGCTGTTTCGCCACCCTTTTCCGAAAGAGCAACCGGATCGTTCCGCGGCAGCGTCCGCCAGAACGTCCCGGCGCGCTCGTATAACAATTGCCGATTTGCTACGGAGGTGGAAATGGTAACTAGAAGAGCTATATGCACACTGCTGACCCTGTCGGCATTGGCTTCTTTGCCGACGCTTTTCGCGTGCGGTGCTGCGGTTGCCCGCGCTCAGGATCAATTTGCGCAACCTGATATCACGACAGTAAACCCCGCAAACCACTGCACGCTGGCATCTCTCAAGGGCGCCTACGGGGGCCATAGCGAGGGAACCATCGTGGCCCAGTTGCCTGGTCTGCCGCCGCCGCCGTTTCCGTGGGCCGGCGTCGCCCTTCACGAATATGACGGCGCAGGCAACGTGCGAATTACTTATGCCCTCAGTTTGGGCGGCAACCCCGTCCCATGGGGCACAACAGCGATCGGAACCTACACCATAACCGGGAATTGCCTTGTCTCCGTCACGATCAGCGAAGATCCTCTGATGGGCCCGTGGCACTTCCAAGGCCAAATCCTCGGCTGGGGAATGTTCCAGAAAGCGCATTTCATGTACACCGACCCGTACATGGTCGGGTTTGGAGCCATCGAGAGAACCCCGGTCGGCGGCTGCTCGCGAAGATTGCTCCGGGGCACCTACGCGATCGTGGGCCAGGGCACGGATGTTTCCGTTCCGCTGCCGGGCTTTTCGCCGCCTTTCCCGATGGGGCATTTGGCGACCCTTACGGTTGACGGCGCGGGGAATATCACCGGCGAAGGCGAGGAAGATACAGCTGGCTTCGCTTTCCCAGCAACCTATACGGGCACATACACGGTTAACCCCGACTGCATCGTTTCTTTTGCGATCAGCGATACCGCCCTCGGTACCACAATGACCATTCCGATGCAGGGCGTCATCACTGGAGAAGGAGAATTCCAGCAGATCCACACCATCGTGACCGTTCCCGGACAGGTCTTCTCGGACACGGGCACGAAGGAGTAACGCGCCGGTTTGCGGCTCGCAGTTCGCCGCTGAACTTGCCCCGCCAGCGTCTCGCGTTTGTGGGCCTGAGAACGAGATCATCTCGGCCAGCCTGATCCTCGCCATCGGCTTCTTCGATAGCGAGGATCAGTTCTTATCCGCGGGTTTGTCAGACCTTCGACATAGAGAGGCGGAGAGTCCGTGTTCCGCCAATCAGAGAGAAGGTGACGTAATGAACCTAGTAATCACTCTGCTCTTTTTCGCAATCGGCATTTTCGTGTCCTCGGTCCGTGAGAAACAGCGCCCTTGAACGGCAGACGTTGCGTCCCTGGCTCTGCAAACGTGGTCCCGAATAACGTAACGTGGACAATGTGATTCGCGAATCGGAAGGAACAGAAATGGTGGCCTGTGTTCTTCGTTTTCGTCTTCACCTAATGGACGGGGCACCCATTTTCGTGCAGAGTGAGGAAGAGCAACCGCGGATACTTCGTCGGCTTCGCTGCGCTTGGTCCTCCGGCCGGGAGGGTGGGCGCGGTGGCGCCTTCTCTAACCGAGCGCGCCGACCAACCTTGTGAGACACAGCATCAGCAAAAAGCCGAGGACTGCAAGGGATAGCACCAGACCGCGGCTTGCGCGTCGCCAGGCGTCTGGAAGCAGACAGAAGAACGCGGTAAACAGAAAGGACCCTGCTGCAAGGCTGAGAAAAACCATGACCAGCACATCGGAGACCCGGAAGAGATGAGCTGCGATGAGGCCGCCGGCGATGGGAGCCAGGGCATCGAACGCCAGAAATCCGTAGTCGGTCAATTCGGGCTTTTCTGCGCCGGTGGCCAGCAGAATCGTGTTCAATCCGTCGCATATGTCGTGCGCGACAACTCCGAGCCCCACAATCATGCCCAACTGCAGCGATATGGTGGACGCGGCGAAAATGGCCGTTCCGTCTAGGGTGCTGTGCACAACGAGGAAGAAGGCACTGACCCTTCCTGCTGCACGATTGCCGAGCTTGTTCGCTCGATAACGCGACGCTGCCTCACCGATGCAGAAAACGAGCAGCCCTCCGAGGGCAGCGATGGGAAGAACCAGTGCCTTCGATGAACCCGAGATTTCCGCGGCCGACGAAGCGGAAGGAAACAAATCCAGCAGAGCAGCGCCAATGAGCACTCCCGTGCCGAACGACATGAGCAGATGAACTCTCCGCTGCAGCAGGACAGCACAAGAACCGCCAACAGAGGTTGAAACGGCCGCCATCGAGGTGAGAAGCAGAGGGTTCATTGTGTGACTCCACGATTTTTCTGAAGGTCATTCGAGACCACGGATTGAGCCGATTGATCCGGTGGGGAAGTGCCGGAGTAGGGAGTTGGCGGTGGTCGCAATAATGATAATAGTATATCATTATCGTTTAGTGAGATCGCGCAATCCGGCAATGCTTCATTTCGGTGCGTCGATTAGTGGAGAAGTCCGGCTCCTGTGGAGGCGCTAATCTGAGCAGAGGAGATTCGATTGGGCATCAGGGACATTCGAAACACCAGACAAAAGACTGCCATTCGTGAGGCTTTTGCCGAAGCCGATCGGCCGCTGGCTCCCGAAGAAGTTCTCCGCTTGGCACAGCGGCATCATCGTGGCGTTGGGATTGCCACGGTGTATCGAAATATCCAAGCGCTGGTCGCGGAAGGATGGCTGCAGCCGGTCGAAGTTCCTGGCGATGCCGCGCGCTACGAAGTGGCCGGCAAAAAGCATCATCATCACTTTCAATGCAACGAATGCGGCAAACTGTATGACCTGGAAGGATGTGCTGCACAAAGCAGGCCAAAATTACCCAAGGGTTTTCGCGCATCCGGACACAAGTTTTACGTTTACGGCACCTGTGCGGCGTGTATACCCAGCCACTCGTAACGCGGCGTCTCAACCTTCGTTATGGGTTTCGAGGCGCCGGTCCTCAATGCGGGGCGGGCCCTAGACACGCGACGAACGATGCGCTGCTTTCACTCGGTTCTGAGGGCGCGCATGGGGTCGGCGGAGGCGGCGCGGACAGCGGGAATGAGCGCCGCGAGGAGGGCGCAAAGGCCAAGCAGACCAGTGGCACCGATGAATGCGAGAGGGCTGCTGGTGCTGATCTGATAGAGCAGGTGGGCCATCATTCGAGAGGCAAAAAAGGCAGCCGGAATTCCGATTGCGAGTCCCACAAGGAACTGCAGAAAAGCATTGCGAAGCATCATGGAAGCGATCATGGAGCGCGTTGCTCCCAAAGCCATGCGGATGCCGATCTCACTGGTGCGGCGGGCGGCATGATACGACATGACACCGTAAAGGCCGACGGAGGCGAGAAGCAAAGCGAGGATGCCGAAGGCTTCAGTGAGGCGCGCAAGCAGCCGGTCCTGATTGAATCTGCCCGCGACCATTTCCGGGTAGGGCGTGACACGATTCACGGGAATGTTCGGATCGATTTGAGCGAAAGTGGAACGAACTAACTGATCGGCATCTTGCTGAGGACGATTGAATTCCAGGACGATCCGGTTCAAGTAGAGTGAGTTGGTTTCGCCAGCGTCCATCCCAGGACCCTGGTAACCGGAGTATTGCTGGCCGAGGACGCGGAGAAAGAGAGGCTTGACCACCGCGCGCGGATCGGTGAGTTTGAAGTCGGCAAAGACACCGACGATCTGGAATGCGCCTGAATACTTGGAATCTGCCACGCCGAATCTCTGCCCGATGGGGTCGACGTTGGGGAAGAATCGGTTCACAAATGCCTGGTTGACCATGACGACCTGCGTGGAGCCGTTTTCGTCATCGGGCGTGAATCCGCGCCCGCGAAGAACGGGGACCCCGACAGAATCGAGAAAATTGGCGCTGACGCGATCCCAGTCGGAAAAGCAATGCGCATTTGGCCCCGGAGTGGGGTGGCCCTGGAGAATGACGCAGTCGCCCCACTCGTTGCCTTCGAGCGGAAGATAGCGGGCGAAGCTCACTCGCGTGAGTCCCGGAAGCGCTGAGAAACGATCCTGGATGCTGCGATAGAGGGCGGGCAACCGTTCGGGAGTGTAGCCAGCTCCTTTGAGGTCGATTTGCACCGTATAGCGATCTGCCGTTTCAATGCCCATTTGCTGGTGCTCCAGATTGTAGAGCGATCGCGTGGCGAGAAAAGCGGTGGCCAAAAGGACCATGGAAAGCGCGACCTGGAAAATGAGCAAGAGGCGCTGGGGAATGGAGGCGTGGTCGCGCGATGAACTGTTGACGGTGCGCGTGGCATCCACGGGCTGCGCGCCAGTTGACACCCATGCAGGCGCGGCGGCAAAAAGCAGCCCTGTGAGTATGGAAATGGCGAAGGCAAACGCGAGCTCGATGGATGATGGGCGCGCTGAAACCGGCAAATCGGGAGAGAGAGGAAATGCCAGGGTCAGCATGGCATGCGATCCGAAGAAAGCGACCGCCAGCCCGACTGCTCCGCCGATGGTGCTGAGGATGACGCTTTCTGTGAGGATCTGGCGAACGATTCGTGCGCGTGTGGCGCCGAGACCGATGCGGACAGCGATTTCAGTGCGCTGAGCCATGGTTCGGGCCAGCATGAGATTGGCGATGTTGGCGCACGCGATGAGCAAAACGATGCTGGAGAGAAACATCAACATGCGAAGGCCGGTACCGGTCTGCTCCTGAATCTTCTGGATTCCTCCGCCAGCGGGTGACAGGACTACGTGTTGCCGCGGAATGATAGCGGCTCCGCCATTGGCGGTAAACGCAGCGCGCGTGGTCATCCAATTGCGAAGCACGGAGGAGAGTTTGGCCTGAAGCAAGGCGAGATTCACACCGGGCCGCACACGGCCGATGGCGTAGAGCCAGGCCGTATCGGGCTGCAACACGATTGAATTGGAGCCTTCCATGATCGGCTCGGTGGCCAACGGCAACCACATCTCTGGAGGGAACGGTGAAATGCGATCGCCGAAGAAGCCGGGCGGCGCAATTCCGGCGACCACGAACGCGTGTTGCTCAAGGTAAATGGTGGAGCCGACGACGCCGGGATTTCCGCCGAAATCACTTTGCCACGCGGAATAACTGAGGACGGCGACGGGTTCAGCGCCGGTGACGTCGTCGCTCGATGAGAGCGGGCGGCCGGCGTAGGCGTTGACGCCGAGCATGGTGAAGTAATTGCCCGATACATACTCAGTGCGCAAGTCCTTGGCGGGCGAGGTGCCCCAGCGCATGACGTAGCTACCGCCGCCGGCCTGGACGGCGGCCAATTGCTCAAACTCTGGCGACGATTGCTGGAATTGGCGAACGACATCGTAAGAGAAGAGGTCGACGTCGCCATCGCTGTTCTGGAAGCCGTGAAAGTAGCAGCAACTCGAGTGGTCGCCGATGCGGTAAAGGCGCGCGGGATCGGAGACGGGCAGCGAACGCAACAGAATGCTTTGCACGAGTGAGAAGATGGCGGTGTTGGCGCCGATGCCGAGTGCGAGCGTGAGCACAACGATCGTGGAGAATCCTGGAGCCTTGCGGAGGCGGCGGAAGGCAAATTGCACGTCGCGGGCAGCGGATTCAAGCCAGGCCCAGGACCAGACTGCGTGCGTTTGGTCACGGATGAGCGTGGGGTTGCCGAATGCACGCAGGGCGGCGAGGCGGGCCTCTTCCGGCGGCATGCCGTGTTCCAAGTTCTCGCGGGTCTGCCGGTCGATGTGATCGCGCAATTCTTCGGCAAGCTCCGCGTTGGCGCGGTTGCGGTGAAAGAGGGAGCGAAGTTTGAGGGGAAGAGTATAGAGCCAGTGCTCGAGACGCATGCCTAGACCTCCGTGAGCCGCATGACACCGGAAATTGCCGTGGAGATTCGATCCCAATTTGCGGCTTCGCGTTCGAGATGGCGGCGGCCGAGGCGGGTGAGCGAGTAGAACTTTGCACGACGATTGTTCTCGGTGGGTTTCCACTCCGATTGGATCCAGCCCTGCTGTTCGAGCTTGTGAAGGGCCGGGTAGAGAGATCCATCGCTGACCTGCAGCACGTCGCCGGAGATGTGCTTGAGCCGTTGACTGATGGCCCAGCCGTGCAGAGGCTGGAGGTGAACGATCTTAAGGATAAGAAGATCGAGAGTGCCCTGGACGAGATCGGAAGGTTTGCTCATGTGCTCCCCACGGTTACCGAGAGAGAATAGCGCATCTTCCCTCGGTAAGCAAGGGGAGAGTTTTGAGGGTGGATTGCAGAGTTTAGTGGGCGGTTCAGATGCCCGGGTCGCCTTGACACCGAAGGCGCCGCGCATTTCTTATCTTTTCAGGTACTCTTTTGGCCATGCGGGCGGGGCGAACGGGTTAGTCGGTCGCTTTCCTTGTGCCTGGATGCTCAGGGGATGCTGTGTCGAACAGGAAGCATGCGGCAGTGGGGTTATGAGTTGTGCGTGCGGGCGGGATGGGAACTGGGTTCCGCCGCGCGATCGGACCCTCCTTCCAAAGCCTGGGCCGGAGAAGTACGAGGCCCAAGGAACCTTTCCCGGAGACAAATTCTTGTCAGGCCCCGGCTATGAAGGCCGGTGAGCCTGCGCCCGGAGGCGGTGAGATGTAGCCGCGAGGGCGAGTGAGGAACGCGAGCCAGATGAACGGATTGACAAGTTTGGCGGTTTGGGCGGCTGCGCCCCCTGCAGGCGGCGGGCTGGTTACGATGCTTCCCATACTGCTGGTGATTCTGCTGCTTTACCTGATGATGATCCGCCCGCAGCAGAAGCGGCAAAAACAGTGGCAGCAGATGCTGGCGGGGATCAAGTCTGGCGACCGGATTACGACGACGGGCGGAATACGCGGCATCATCATTTCGCTCAAAGACGATACGATCATTATTCGCGTTGCTCCCGACAACCTGAAGCTGGAAGTGGCGAAGAACGCGATCGCTTCGGTGACGCAGGACGAGCGCTCCGCGCCTTAATCCTTTGGACCAGAGAGCTGGGAAGCTGTGGTTTCAAAATTGCGGCGCTCCGCGCCTTAATCGTCTGAACTAGAGAATCGGGACTATGAAGAAGAACCTGAAAAACAAAATTGCGCTGATTATCGCGGTGATGCTGATTTGCCTGTGGGGAATCTTTGGCGATCTGAGGGGGTTCAGCGGGCAGGCGTTCCTCACCGCGCTCTCGAACCGCATTCATATGGGCCTGGATTTGCAGGGCGGGGCACACCTGATCTTGCAGGTGCAGGTATCGGACGCGGTGAACGCGGAGACCGACAACTCGATTCAGGAGATTCAGCAGGACCTGAAGAAGGCGAACCTGACGTTTTCGCAGGTCTACAAGCCGGATCCGAACAAGCCCGACGTGATTCGCATCGAGGGCACGAATCAAGCTCAATCCGATGCCGTGGAGGGCGCGCTTTCGGGCAGCAAATATGCGAACGAATACGACCTCTCCGGTGGAAACGGGTCGCCATTCGTGCTGACCATGAAGACGCCGTTCGAGACCGACCTGGACAAGCGCACGGTGGACGAGGCGATTGAGACGATTCGCGACCGCGTGGACGCATTGGGCGTGAGCGAGCCGCTGATTCAGCAATACGGCCTGGGCGACAACGAGATTCTGGTTGAACTGCCGGGCATCAGCGATCTGGACCAGGTGAAGAGCATCATCAAGTCCACGGCGCGGCTGGAGATTCATGCGGTGGACGGCGGGCCGTTTCCGACCGAGGACGCGGCGCTGCAGAGCGTGAACGGCGCTTTGCCGCCGAACGATGAGATTCTGCCTTTCACGGGCGATTTGGGCACTACAAACGGGACTTCCTACTACCTGATCGAGCGCACCTCGATTGTGGCGGGAAGCGATTTCCGCTCGGCTGAACCGGGAGTCGATTCAAACACCAATCAGCGCGAAGTGAATTTCACCCTGACGGACGAAGCCGGCGACAAGTTCTACAACTACACCAGCGCCAACATCGGCAAGGACATGGCGATCATCATGGGCGGCTCGGTGCGCAGCGTGGCGGTGATCCAGGGCGCCATCCGGGACTCCGGCGTGATCAAGGGATCGTTCTCGCAGGCCGAGGTGATGGAGCTTTCGAAGCTATTGCGGACGGGCGCGCTGCCCGCCTCGCTGAACTACATTGAGGCGAGCACGGTAGGCGCGACGCTGGGTGCTGATTCCATCCGCGAGGGCGTAACCGCGGCGATTGTAGGCATCGTCGTGGTGATGGCCTTCATGTTGATTTATTACAAGGGCTCAGGCATCAATGCGGATCTGGCCCTGATTCTGAACCTAATTATTCTGCTGGGGATCATGGGGCTGTCGGCGGCGATTTCAAACGCTTCGGGAGGCGGAGGCATGGTGCTGACGCTCACTTTGCCGGGCATTGCCGGAGTGATTCTGACCATCGGCATGGGCGTGGACTCGAACGTGCTGATTTTCGAGCGCATTCGCGAGGAGATTCGCGCGGGGAAGGCTGCCTCGGCGGCGGTGGACCAGGGATTTGCGCGGGCGTGGGTGACGATTCTGGATACGCACGTGACGACGATTGTTTCGGCGGCGATTCTGTTTATGTTTGGCACGGGGCCGGTGAAGGGGTTTGCAACTACGCTGACGGTTGGTTTGGCGGCAAACCTGTTTACGGCTGTGTTTGTGTCGCGCGTAATCTTCGAGGCGCACTTGAACAACTTGAAGGCCGGCGAGATGGTGTCGATTTAAGAACAGCTATTAGCCATTAGCTTTTAGCTCTTTCGTGCTGAGTTGATGGAGGCGGTCTGAGCAAGATGTAGGTAAAAGCAGACGGCCAAAAGCTAGGAGAAAGCAGTGGAATTTTTTCGCAGTCCGAATGTGAACTGGCTGGGGTGGAAGTGGTATTTTCTGGCCTTTTCCATGATTTTCAGCGTGGCGGGCATTATCAAGATGAGTTGGAACTGGTCGCACATCGGCAGTCCGGTGCCGCTGGGCGTGGATTTCCGCGGCGGCACGCAGCTGGATGTGCAGTTTAAGAACCCGCCGGATATCGATGCGATTCGCAAGGCGATCGAATCCGCAGGGGTGAAGGATGCGACCATTACGACCTTCGGGCCGGCAGCCGATCACCAGGTGCTGATCAGCCTGCCTGAATCGACCAACGAGCAGGCGCTCGATACCGGCAGGCAGGAGATTGAGTCTGCGCTCCAGATGCACTACAACAACTACTTCAACCCCAACACAGGGGTGAAGGTAGACGTGGTTGGGCCCACGGTGGGGCACCAACTGGAGAAGCAGGCGACGCTGGCGACACTGTATTCGATGGCCGGCATGCTGATTTATTTGTGGTTCCGGTTCCAGCTGATTTATGGAGTGGCGGCGGTGGTGGCGTGCTTCCACGACACGCTGATTACGGTAGGCGCGTTCGCTCTGTTCAATAAGGAGGTCAGCCTGACGGTGATTGCGGCCATCCTGACGCTGGTGGGCTACTCGATGAACGACACGATCGTGGTTTTTGACCGCATCCGCGAGAACCTGCGCTTAAGCAGGCGGGACAGCCTGACGGACCTGGTGAATCGCAGCATCAACCAGACCCTGAGCCGGACGGTGCTGACTTCGGGCCTGACCTTCCTTACGGTGTTGTCGTTGTTCATCTTCGGGGGCGAGGTGCTAAACGGGTTTTCATTCGCGCTGGTGATCGGCATCCTGATCGGGACGTATTCTTCGATTGCGATAGCCGCGCCAATGCTGGTGGCGTGGCAGGAAACACGGGCGGGAAAGGGAAAAACGGCTTCCCTTCCACCGGCCAGAGGGTCAAAACGCTAAGAACCGGGGCTGGACGCCCCAGGACGCTAGAGAATATGGCCGCGCAGCTCGATTTGTGCATCCATTCTCGGTGGGGCGCCATTCCCCGAGGGAGGGTTGGGCGGCTGGCCGATGGACCGGTTTCTGGAACAATTTGGGCATTGGAACATTGCACCGGTTTTCGAGCGCCCTTGGCAGTGGCGACTGAGTTCTGATAAGGTTTACTCGCTCCTTTGTGTGGATTTTCCAGTCGGGAACAATTCCCCCTCCCGTGGTGTCTAAAATAGGAGTAACGATACCCGATTAACGAGGCTGGCTATGTTCGAAGATTCCACGTTTGAATCCAGCAAAAGGATCAAAACCAAGAGCGGCCGGTGGATGTTATTGACCGGCGGCATCAATCTGGGGATCCTGATTCTGCTGATCCTGATTCCGCTGATCTATCCCGAGGCACTGCCGAGCGCGCTGATGGCGACGATTTTGACAGTGCCGCCGCCACCGCCTCCGCCACCCCCGCCGCCGCCGCCGCCGGAAGTTCATGTGGTGCACGTGCAGTCGGAGATGATGAACAACCAGCTGACGGCTCCCACCAAAATTCCGAAGAACATTGAAATGGTTTCGCAGAAGGAAGCGCCGCCATCGAATTTCGGCGTGGCGGGCATGGAAGGGATGGGCAGCAGCAACGGCGTGATGGGAAGTCTGTTCGGCAGCGGAAACGGTCCGCAGGTGAAGGCCGCGCCGCCGAAGAAAGTGAATATCTCGGCCGGTGTGGAGCAAGGTTTGCTGATCCAGAAGATCACGCCGACCTATCCGCCCATTGCGAAGGCCGCGCGCGTGCAGGGTACGGTGGTGCTTCAGGCCACGATTTCGAAACAAGGCACGATTGAGGATCTTCACGTGGTCAGCGGTCCCGCCATGTTGACGCAGGCCGCAATGGATGCGGTGAGACAGTGGCGCTACCGGCCTTACCTGCTCAATAACGAGCCGGTCGAGGTGGAAACCACGGTCGATGTCATTTTCACCCTGGGTGGGTGACGATCAATTCCGGCGCCCTGCCTGACTTTGGCAGGGCGCACTGCTTTCAGGCCGGAATGCGCAGTGCGCGTTCCATCGAACTTAGCCACCCTTCGCCGGGTCTAATCCAGTAAAAAGAATCTCCTTAGGAGGAACGATTCAGTGATTCTCGCTCAGCTCGCACATTTAACTTCGCACACGGTCAACAGCCTGGCCATGTTTCAAGATGAGGGCCAGACGGTTGGTTTCAGCCCCATGCAATTGTGGGAACACATGGCCTGGATGGCCCGCACCGTAGCCATCGTCCTGTTCATCGAGTCGGTCTGGTCACTGGCCGTGATGATCGACCGCTACCTGTATTTCTCCGCCGCCCGCAAGCAGTCGCGTGAGTTTGCGCCCAAGGTGGCCGGCGCGCTGAAGGAAAGCAAGCTGGAAGAAGCCATCAAGATTGCCGACCGGAACAAGAAGTCGCACCTGGCCGAAGTTGTTACGGCCGGTCTGCAGGAGTTCCGGGCGTCGCAGGGCACGGCGACCGATGAGACGATCGCCAGCGCAGGGCGCGCCCTGGAGCGGGCCGAAGCGATCGTGCACGCAAAGCTGAAGAGGGGCCTGTCGGTTCTGGCCACCATCGGCTCCACGGCACCGTTCGTGGGCCTGTTCGGCACGGTCGTGGGCATTCTGCACGCATTCGACGCCATCGCCACACAGAAGATCGCCGGCATCGGCGCGGTCGCGGGTGGTATTTCCGAGGCCCTGGTGACCACGGCATTCGGTTTGCTAGTGGCGATTCCCGCGGTTATGGCGTTCAACTACTTCACAGGACGCGTTGAGGCGTTTGACGTGGAGATGGACAACTCCTCCAGCGAGCTGGTGGACTATTTCATCAAGCAGAGCCACAAGCGCTAGGCGCGAACTGGCTTATCTCTCGAGCGAGGATTCTCGTCGGGCAGAGGGTGTGAAGCTCTTCTGCCCGGCGATTCGATAAACGCTTGAGAGCGGAGAATGCCGGACCGGATCCGGCAGAATTTCAGCGGTACGGAGTTCAGGCAATGGGTATTACGGTTCGCGACGAAGGCAGGAAGGTAAATTCCAACATCAACGTGACGCCGATGGTGGACGTGATGCTGGTGCTTCTGATTATTTTCATGGTCATCACGCCGATGCTGCAGAACAAAGTGCAGATCGACCTGGCCAAAGTGGATAACGCCACGCAGATGCCAGACGCCGACAAGGAAGACGCGATTGTGGTCGCGGTGACACGGGATGGCGCGGTGTATCTGGGCCAGAACAAGGTCGATCCGGGGCAGCTGGGCAGCCTGGTGCGGGATAAGCTCGAGGACAAGACCGACAAAACGATCTATGTCCGGGCGGATGCGCGGGCGCAGTACAAGGCAGTGGAAGATGCCATTGATGATGTGCGGACGGCAGGCGTGGAAGAAGTGGGCCTGTTGACGCAACGGCGTGAAGGCAACCAGATTGGCGGCCAATAGCGCCGCGCCCGTCAGCGGGTTTTGAAGATTTTGAGGAAGCGAGGAGTTTAAGCCATGGCATTTTCAATGGGTGGCTCTGGCAGCATGTCGGAGATCAACGTGACGCCCATGATCGATATTTTGCTGGTGCTGCTGATCATTTTCATGGTCATTGTGCCGGTAACTCCGAGGGGTCTGGATGCGCTGGTACCTCAGCCGCCCAAGAATCCGCAGCAACAGCAGCAGCAGAATGACCGCACCATCGTGGTGCAGGTTCTGTATCGTCCGGGGCAGACGCCGGCCTACAAGATCAATGACACCGACGTGAACCACCAGGATCTGCTGCCGAAGCTGACTGACATTTACGCCAATCGCGCCGAGCGCGTGATGTTTGTGAAGGGCGACGACGACGTGAACTTTGCCTATATCGCGGACGTGATCGATATCGGCAAGGCGGCGAACGTGGACCACATTGGGTTGATGACACCGAAGATCCAGGCGGGGCAGTAAGCCGGCTGTGTCCGGAGACACTTGATCCGGTTGCGGGGAAGAGTACAATTTTTTTGCCCTGGCTGCGGACCATTTAGCCGCACCCGGCTGTTCAAGTTTTCGAGGTGTGGCCGAGCCGGCCCAAGCCTCAAGGAGAAGGAACGAACATGATTGGAACCGCACGTTTTTGGGCGCTGGCGGCAACCTTAACCGGGATGGTGATCGGCATGAGCGGGTGTAACCAGCTCATGGCCCGGGATCAGTTGAACAAAGGAGTCGATGCCTACAAGAACGGCCACTACGACGAGGCCATCGAGCACTTTCAAAAAGCCACTGAGCTGGACCCGAAACTGCCCATGGCGAAGACCTATCTGGCAACAGCGCTGGAGCAGGACGTAGCTCCGGGCGTTACCACGCCGGACAACCTGAAGATCGCCAACCAGGCCATCGACATGTTCAAGGAAGTTTTGAATGAAAAGCCGAACGACGTCGATAGCATGAAGAAGATCGCGGGCATTTATTTCAGCATTAACCAGATGGACGAGGCCGAGAGCTGGCAGAAGAAGGTTCTCGACGTCGACCCGAACGATCCCGAGGCGGCATACACCATCGGCGTGATCGACTGGAAGAAAGCGCACCAGAACAAGCTGGAGGCGTTGCAGTCCGTGGGCCTGAACGATGACGGCAAAGGGAACGTGAAGGCCCCCAAGAAGGTGATGGAGGACCTGGCCCAGAAGAATGCGCCGCTGGTTGACGAAGGGCTGAAGTACCTGACCATGGCGGTTAACGATCGTCCTAACTACGACGATGCCATGCAGTACCTGAACCTGATCTACCGGAACAAGGCGGATGTGGATTACGGCAACGCCTCGGCGGTGAGCCAGGACCTGGCGATGGCAGACCAATGGACGACCAAGGCGATGGATACGCGCAAGGCCAACGAGGCGAAGAAGAACCAGGGCCCTGGCGGCATTCAGATCGACAACAGCGGGCAGATGCACTAAGCGCCACTCACAATGTCCCGGAAAGAAATCGACGGCCTCTGCAATGCGGAGGCCGTTTTTCTTGACAACCTGAATTCTGTTTCCCGAGGTGCGACTTGAATCAAGCTTCCGGTATGACGCGAATGTTTTCTCTTGTTTTGGTTTGCTGTCTTGCGACAGCGATCAGCGCCCAGGCCCAAACGGTGCCGGGTGTTGCGCCGCATCCGGGCGCGATGCACGCATCGCAATCGACGGGCGGATTGGCGGCCGCGAACGAGCGGGAAACGCTCGAGGTGACGGTGTGCGGGGACTCGCTGATCCATGTGACGGCGAGGCCGGCGGGCGCGCCCGCGGCGACGGATCCCCAGCCATGGATGCTGGCAGCGGATCAAGCCTGCCCAGGAGCCCCTTTCCAGTTCGGCGAATCCAATGGTTCGGCGCACCTGACGACAAAGCAGCTGGTGATTTCGTTTTCCGAAGCGAATGGCAATCTCAATTTCCGCACACCCCAGGGCGAGGAACTGATCCGCGAGCGGCCCAACCTGCCGCGAACCTATCAGCGCTCCGATGCGGAGGGAAAGCTGCATGTTGAGGACCGCTTCAGTCTCGATGCGACGGAGGCGATCTACGGGCTTGGGCAGCATCAAAGCGGGATGTTCAATTATCGCGGGAGCGTGGTTGAACTGGGGCAGAACAACACCGACGTTGCGATTCCATTCTTTGTGTCGAGCAAGGGCTACGCGATTCTGTGGAACACGGCTTCGTTCAGTTACTTCGATAACCGTTTTCCACTGGACCTGAATTTAGAGTCGATGGCCGCGCCGCAGATCGACTATTACGTCATCTACGGTCCGGAGATGGACTCGATCATCCATCAATATCGGGCGATGACGGGTCACGTGCCGCTTTTTCCCGAATGGGCCTACGGATTTTTCCAATCGAAGGACCGCTACAAGACGCAGGACGAGATTCTGTCGATCGCAGCCGAATACCGCTCGCGCCACATACCCATCGACGCCATTGTGCAGGACTGGTTCTGGTGGAAGGACGGGGGCAAGGGCGACCCGGTGTTCAACTCCGGGTACACCGACGTTCCAGGCGAATTGAAGGCGCTGCACGACGAGCATATTCATGCCATGATTTCGGCCTGGGCGCTGATGGACCCGACGAGCGAGAATTTCAAGCAGATGGTGGAGAAGGGCTACGAAATCGACGACACGCAGGCATACGATCCGACGAATCCCGCGGCGAGCGATTTCTTCTGGAACCAGTTTGTGGGCAAGCTATTCGCGCAAGGGTGGGACGCATTCTGGCTGGACAGCTCGGAGCCGGAGGAGGCGTGGCCGCATTCCGGCGACGCGGCTCTTCGCGACAAGCAACTGCTCATTGGCAGCGGCCTGGAATACACGAACGTCTTCCCGATGGAGCACACGGCGGGAGTAGCGGCGCACTGGAAGCAGACCGACACCGACAAGCGCGTGTTTCTGCTGACACGATCGGCGTTCATGGGGCAGCAGCGCGTCGGAACGACGGTGTGGTCGGGCGACGTCTACAGCAGCTGGTGGGCGCTGCGGCGGCAGGTTCCCGCGGGATTGAATTTCGCGCTTTCGGGTTTTCCATACTGGACCACCGACATCGGCGGATACCATCCGTTGAATTATGCACAAACCATGCCGCCGGGATACCAGGAACTTTATGCGCGCTGGTTTGAGTACGGCGCCTTCTGCCCGATCTTTCGCACCCACGGGCACCGCGACCACAACGAGATGTGGGTGTATGACCAGGTGTTTCCCACACTTCTGGCGGTGGACCGGCTACGGTACCGGCTAATGCCTTATGTGTATTCGCTGGCGTGGAAGGTGACGAGCGACGATTACACGCTGCAGCGGCCGCTGGTGATGGATTTCCGCGACGATCCGACGGTGAGGGAGATTGGCGACCAATTCATGTTCGGGCCCGATATTCTGGTGAGCCCGGTACTGACGCAGGGTGCGACCTCGCGGACGCTGTATCTGCCAGCAGGAACGCGCTGGTACGATTTCTGGACCGGGAAGCGTGACGAGGGCGGCGCGGAGGTGAATGTGGAGGCGCCGCTCGATCGCATTCCGCTAGCAGTGCGGGCAGGATCGATTCTGCCGCTTGGTCCGGCGATTGAATACGCGGGACAAGCCACAGATCCCATCGAGCTGCGGGTCTATCCGGGCGCCGACGCCAACTTTACGCTTTACGAAGATGAGGGAGACAGCTATCGCTACCAGAGCGGCGCGCACGCGACGATTCCGATCCATTGGGAGGATGCGTCACGCGCGCTGACCGTCGGCGACCGCGTGGGAAGCTACCCCGGCATGCCGGCGAGCCACACGTTCCACGTGGTGATTGTGTCTGCCGGCCACGGCGTGGGCGGCGAGGCGACGGCTGCGCCCGACAAGACGATTCAGTATGCGGGCGCGAAGGCGGAGGCGAAGTTCTGAAGATGAGAGCAGCAGGCGCTATTTGCCGCCCTGTTTTAGAATCTGCTCGGCGAGGAAGTTGCGCACTTTGGCGCTGTCAGTCAGCGTCTCGAGATACGCGGTTTGGAGAAGCTGCTTCTGGCCGTCGTGAAGCGACTGATGGATGGCCTGAACGACGCGCGGATCGTTAAGCTCACGCTGACCCGCAGGCTCCCGGGAAATGAGCTTGAAAATGGCGTAGCCGGCAATCTTATGTGTCTGGTCGTAAATCGGCAGCACGTCAGTGAACTGATCGGGCTTGAGCTTGCCGATCGCGTCGTAGACTTCGGGATCGGTTTTGAGCTGGGATTCGCCCACGGAACCCATGACGCCGCCATTGGAGGCGGTGTTCGGGTCCTCTGACATGTTCATTGCCACGGTGGCAAAATCCTCGCCGCTCTCGAGCTGGCTGTAGGCCGCGTCAATCTTGCGTTTGGCATCGGCCTCGCTGGAAGGCTTGGCGGGCTGCACATTGCCGGATTGCTGCGGGGATCCGATATAAGCCACGATTTGCGCGAGGTAATACTGCGGCTCAATGCGATTGAAGTCGGCCTTGTGGGCAGCGTAGAACGCGGCGATCTGCGCGTCGGTGATATCGATCTTCGACTCGATCTCCTTGTTCATGAGCTTGGTTTCAGTGAGGCCGCGACGAATGTCGCGCTTCAAGTCGTCGAGCGACTGGCCGCGCTGCTTCAGCATGGCATTGAACTGCTCGTCGGTATACGGAGCCTTGATTTCAGCGAGCTTGGCGTTCACGTCTTCATCGCTGGCGGTCAGATTGAGCTTGGCAGCCTGCTGATCAAGAATCTCCTCCTGAATCATTTGATGAAGCACGCTGAGACGGCGGATGTCAGCTTCCTGCGGCGATGGAGTCTGCGGGTTGTCGCCCAGGGTGCTTTGATAGTTCCTGTCCAACTCGGCGCGCAAAATCTCTTTGCCATTGACAGTGGCGACAACGTCGGCAGAGGGGGACCGATGGCAACCCGCAAAACCGTAGAAAAGAGCGGCGGCAGCCAGTGCGGCTGCGGCAGCTGCGGCCAAGCTGGCGCGGGTTTTGAAACGAGATGTGGCTGCGAAGCTTATGTCTTTCATCAGGCTCCAAGCCTTCTAGGATAAATCCCCACGAGGGCGCGCGGATAGAGCGAAAGCGTCATCAGTTAGCACCTGCCGGAGTGGGAGCCGTGGGAGGCTGAACGGGCGGGGGCTGCTCGCCCGCGGCGCGCAGAGCGCGGTCAATTACCATCCAAAGCTGATCTTGCGGGACCGCGCCGCCATTGACGCGTTCTCCGTTTACATACACTGCGGGAGTACCGTCGATTCCCAGTGCGTCAGCGGACTTGGCCGAGGCTCGAATCTGCGTTTCATCCTGCTTGGCGACGCAGGCGCTAAGGGCGGCCTCGTCGAGCTTGGCGAGCGTAGCCTCCTGCAGGGCGACGCGGTCCAGCGCGGCAAAGCTCTTCTTCAAGTCGCGATCCTGGCCGGTGATCTCGTCTCCGTGAGCGTGAAGGTAATCCACGTAGGTCCAGTAGACGTCGCCGCTTTGCGCGGCCAGGCAGTTAGCGTCGACGGCAGCGTGCATGGCCCAAGGATGCATATCAGAGAGCGGATCGTCCTTATAGACGAAGCGAACGAGATCCTTGTAGTGCTCGAGGGTGGCGGGGAAAAGCTCCGCATGCAGGCGCGCGCAATAGGGACATTCGAGGTCGTCGAAGTTGACCAAGGTGACTTTGGCGTTGGGATTACCGCGAATGGGGCGGCCCGCGATTGAAATGGCGTCGGCGGGATCCTTGGTCAGGTCGAGCGTGTCGAAGTGAACAAGCTTGGTGTTGTCGGAGGAGATGAGGAAATTGATGACCTGGGACTTGGAATTGCGCGAGATGGTCACCGGAAGCGTGTCGTAGCCGGTGAACTGGCTCGGGGTTCGCGCGCCGAGAGCGATGGTCACGTCGGGCGGCATATCGTACTGAGAACGGACCAGAACCTCAATGCGGCGGTTAAGAACAGGATCGGTGCCGGAAGGCTGGTTGCTCTGGGCTCTGCAGCCCGCGGTCAGGGCTATAACGAGCAGTCCTGCCAGAAAACGAAAACGATGCAATGCTTTTTCCTCTCTCAAAAGGATACTCCAGCAGGGTGCTCAGGACCCCCGATATCCCTCATTCCTGTGCTGCGATAGAAGGACGCTCGGAGCGGGAAAAGGCAACCGTGGCAAGGGGTGGGCGGGATCGTTGAATGGTCTTCGGGGCCGGGTTCCCGGAACGGAACATGGCAGGCGCGGCAGCTTCTAATACGCAGGCGGCAACGCGGGATCGCGGAAGACGGAGTTGGAGTGGCGGATGTCACCGACGGCGCCGAAGTTGGCGAGCGTAAAGCTGTAAAGCCACTGCGTCTCGTCGCGGCTGGTTGAACCAATGTTGCCTAGTTCGTAGCGCCTGTAGCCGGCTGTCAAGCCGCAGCAGTTCCAGTTGTAGACGGCCTGTGCGCCGGCATACTGCACCTGGTGCTGGACGAAATCGTAGCCGCCATTCACGGCGAGGTCGAATCCTTTGCCGCTTTGCTTGCCGAACTCGAAGAAGGGCTGCACCTGCTGGCTCTTGATCATTTTGGCGGCATTGCTGGTGCCGGGTTGCTCGTCGGGAGCGTTGAGCAAAGCGTGCCCGATGCCCAGCGTGGTTCGGCCAAAGCTGTATCCGGCAAAGAGATTGTTGGCGGCGATTCGGCCCGCAATCGAGTCGTAGTCGAGATCCCACTCGACGCGCAGGTTATCAATGGCTTCAAAGCGCATGCGCGAAACCACGGGGGCGATGTTGCGCGGAGAAGTGAGAAAAGTGGGCGCCATCAAATCGAGCGTGGCGTCGAAGACGTTGCGGTTGCCGGAGATGACAGCGCCGCCGAAATTGGGGTCGATGAAATACTCCTGGGCGATTTGCCACGTGGCCCACTCACGCAGGTTGTCGGGACATGGCCTCGTCGAATCTCTGCCGGTGGAGGCTTCATCATCGGCGGCGTTGCATGGGCGTGGATTAGTGGGCCGCAGATAGAAACGCTGCGTGAGCGAGAAGCCGGCTTCGTTGACGTCAGTGGCGATATCGGTGGTGTCGAAGAGGAGCACATTCTGAGCCTGGGCTCCGATTCCTCCGACGTAGCGATACGTGAGCTCGGGCTCAATGACGTGGCGCAGCTCGCGGTGCCACATCGGGAATTCGAAGTCGCGCTCGAGCGCCGGAGGGCGGATGTCGACTTGCGCTTCGAAGTCGCCGCGGTTGAGTCCTCTGTGATCGATCTGCGGCACGGAGGAGGGCCCAGACAGGGCCGGCGTTTGGCTAATGGTATACAGCGTGTCACGCAGTGCAACCTCGGGGACGAAGGTCCATCCGCCGGCAGTGAAAGGCAGAGAAAGATGCGGATACACATCGAGCCGCACAACATTGCGCGAATGAAAGGAAGGCTCGGAGCGGTTGAGGTAGCCGAGCGACGATCCCAGGCTCCAATAGAAGGGTGAGTCTCGAAGAGGCCGATCAAGGACGTCGTAACGGAGCAAGGGCAGGCGCAGAATCTTTACCTCGTCGCCATTGGTGGTGCTGGCGAAGGACTGGAAACGGTCCAGCCAAACGGTTGGCGCCACGCCGTTGCGATTGTGGGTGAGGACGACGTCGCTTGCGACCTCGGAACTTGTCGCCTGCAAGTAGTTGTCGTTGAAGAGCAGCCGATAGACGTAGCTCGACAGATATTCGATGGTCCCGGCGATGCGCGTTGAGGACGAGAGATCTTTTCGTCCCAGAATGCTGACATCGACGCCGCCCTGATTGACGAGCTGATTGACGGTCTGGCCGGTCTGCGGGTCGGTGACCGGCTCCTCAACTCCCCGATCGACGAGCGAGCTCCAGCGTGCGATTACCTGGTCGAGTCCGAGGCCCCTGTAGCGGAAATCGCCGGTGGGCGCCCAGCCGCGCTTGCTGTAGTATTCAACGCCTGCCGCAATGTCCATGCTGCGATTGATGACCCAATACACCTGCTCGCCGAGCACGTAGCCTTTGATGGAAGAATTGCCCACGAAGGGAATCATGAATCCGCTGACGCGGCCGGTGTCGTTTGCCGGGTGCTCGAGATAGGGCAGGTAGAAGATGGGGATGCCAAGAAATTCGAAAAAGGCATTGGACGTGGATGCCTTGTCGTTTTCAAGCGCGATGGTATGCGCAATGATTCGCCAGTCGGGATGCGGAAGCCGGCAGTTGGTGATGGAGCCGTCGATGACTTTGAACTTGCCCTCGCCCAGCTGAAGCAGTACGCGGCCCGAGAAGAGCAATGGAGTGGGCGTGGAATAGACGACCGAATGGCCCAGCGTGCGCACTCCCTGCGAGCCCTCCACATCGTAGAAGCGGGCGGTGTGCATGTTGAGACGCATGTCGCCGTGCGAAGCGTTGATTGATACGTCGTTGGGGCCGCCGGTCAGTTGCAAGTGGCCGTCGGCCTCGAGCTCAGTGGTTTTTCTGTTGTAGACAACGCTGTCGGCGTGAAGGACGTAATCCTCGTAGTGCACAACCACAGCGCCAGTGAGGGTGAGGGTGTCGCCGGCCCACTGCTGGCGCATCGCCTGCCACTGGACGGGTGTGCCGGTTGGGGGCGCGGGTTCGGGCTGCGCAATTGGGATCAGCTCCTGGCCGGGATCGTCGGGAAGCGATTGCGGATTCGCGGTGGCGGCATCCGGAGGGCCGTTCGTCTCACTCTGCGAGGAAGGTATCGCATTAGTCAACAGCGATGCAGTCTGCGCGCCCAGTCTCAGGTGACAGAGGGCCAACAGAGTGATACATAGTAAGTAACGAGGGCACATCCAAGTTCACGACCGGTGTAAGGCTCAGCATAGCAAAGCCGGCTACGTGGTTTGGACTCAGTCCACGCAGCTCTGGTCACTTAGAATCCCGGGTCGATACCACGAAGACGAATCTAAATCTCGCGGCGAGGCCTTTTATATATCCGCAGTATCCTTCCTTGGTTCAAACGCAATCCCTGTGCGGTTCGAGATCGAATTCATGCGCGCGTGAACGGAACTCGCGGCGGGGACCGGCAAGCAGCTTCGCCGCATGCGAAGGAGAATACAACCATTGAGTACACAAGCCAGTTCGGCGACACTTTTCCCGGCATGGAAGCAGGAAGTGAATCGGCGCATTGCAGCGCATATGAGCCTGAAAGCGCATTCTCGCGGTGAAACGAAGCCGGCCCGTGGCGGCCGCGCGGCTCATGGAGATCGGGCCGCGCAGGTTGCAGCTCGAGTGGCCGAACGATATGCCCATGCTCCCAGCTACAGCGAACTGCTGGCCGATGAAGCGCGGAACGCGATGCGCGCTGCCGAAGCCGCATCGCAAGCGGCCCAGCAGGCACAGGCGGCAGTGCAGTATGTGCTGGATGGACTTGAGGCTGCAGCGACGCCCGAGTTGGAAGAGCAGCATGATGCGGCAGCGGCGCATGCGGCGGCGGAGCCGGAGGTTTCTGAGGCAGCGCCGGATCATCGCGATTCGATGGATGCATGGCGAGCATCACTCTCAGGGTCTGCGACGGACGAATTGGCGGAGCCGATCTATCCGAATCTGATTCAATTTCCGAGGCAGATTTTTGCGACGCGGAGGATGCGTCCGCGACGCGCGGAAGGGCCATTGGCAGCCACGATGGCTGAGCCGCAGTTGAGCATCTTCGAGGTGGATCCGGGGAGCGTCTCCACTCAAGCAGCCGCGACGATGGAAGAAACCGCCGCGCCGGTTTGGATGCGCGCAGAAGAATCAAGGGTCGAGTTCGCTCCGCAGCCGGAGCCGGAAGTTCATGAAGAGCTTGCGCAACAGGCGCAGCAGCGGGCAATCAATGCCACGCCCTTGAATCTGCGCACGATCGCACAGATGGTGGATGCGAGCCTGACACTCGCCGCGTTTCTCTTGTTGACGATGCCGGTGATCTCGCATGTTGGACATCTGCCCGGCCTGCGCGCGGCTGAATTGACAGCGGTATTTGGGATGGTAGTGGTTGGAGCTGCGTATCAGGCATTGTTTCTGGTGCTGGGGAAGACCACGCCCGGGATGATGTACGCGGGGCTCGCGCTGACCACCTTCGATGGCGATGTGCCGGATCGCGCGCAGCGCTGGAAGAGGCTGTGGGCGACGGCGCTGTCGATTGCACCGCTTGGATTGGGACTGGTGTGGGTGCTATTCGACGAGGATGGCCTGATGGGCCACGATCGGCTGTCGAGGACTTACCTGCGGCGTCGGTGAGGAATCAGCTGGCGAGAGCGCGAAGTGCGCTGACGCCCGCGCCGATGAGGCCGGTTTCGTCATCGGGCGGCAAGATTTCCAAAGAAAAACTTTGCAGCGGGCTCATGCGCACCATGGTTTCCAGATGGCTGCGCAATTTTTCCAAATCGAGAAAACCTACGTTGCTGCCGGTGAAGTAGAAGCGGCCGGGTCCGGCTAGATGGATGAAGGACGCAGTCGCGGCGGCGAGAGCGCGATGCCATAGATCGACAAACTCGCGGCAGCGCGCGTCGCCCTGCTTCGCGTTGGCGAAGACTTCTTCCGGCTCGAGATCGAGAAAACGGAGGCGCATCGCGCGGTGGCCCATGATGCCTTCGAGATGGCCGGCTCCGCCGCAGCCGCAGTAGCGCTCTTTGGGGTCGAGGGTGACGGTGATGTGGCCGCCTTCCCAAACGCCGTCCATATAGGGCCAGCGGCCGTAGCCGATGCCTTTGCCGATGGTCCAGACGCGCGTGAGTTTGTCGAGCTTGCCGCGAGTGGCGGCGACTCCGGCGGCGATGGCGTCGGCATCGTTGGCGATGTGAACGGGAGCATCGAGGCCGCGTGCAGCGAGCGCGCGCGAAAGATCTTCAGCCAGGCATGTGCCTTTCAGCTGCTTGAGATTGGGCGACTCCTCGACGACGCCGGAACGGACGATTCCAGGCACTGCCACGCCGATGGCATCGGGCTTGCCGGCTTCGCTCGTGAGCTCGTGAATGTGGCCGGCGATGATTTCAACGATTTCGCCGCAAGGAAGCGCGTCGAGCTCATTGGTCAATTCGGGGTCTGCGGGATAGCGCAGCAACTTCCCAGCCAGCCGTTGATCCTGAAGCCTGCCGGTCACGATATGGCCGGTCATCACGACGCCAATTGCCGTGCTCATTCAAGCCCTCCTTGGGGAACGAGGGAAGATCTTCACTCCGACTGGTACTTGTGCAACCTGCCCAGTCCGTTGAACGCCGCTACTTTGTAACACTCCGCGAGCGTGGGGTAATTGAAAACGGTATCGATGAAGTAGTCGACGGTGCCGTCGAGTGTCATGACGGCCTGGCCGATGTGAACGAGCTCGCTGGCGCCCTCGCCGATGATGTGCACGCCGAGTACCTTGCGGGTGTCGCGATGAAAGATGAGCTTGAGGCGGCCGGTGGTGTCGCCGCGAATTTGCCCACGCGCGACCTCGCGATAGTAGGCCATGCCGACTTCGTAGGGAACGTCTTCGCCGGTCAATTGCTCTTCCGTCTTGCCAATGAAACTGATTTCGGGGATGGTGTAGATGCCGTAGGGATAAAAGCTGGGATTGGAGCGTGCAGTCTTGTCGCCGAAGGCGCGAACGGCTGCGATGCGGCCCTGCTCCATGGAAACGGATGCGAGCGAGGGAAAGCCTACTACATCGCCGACCGCGTAGATGTGTTCGACTTTGGTCTGGTAGTTCTCGTCGACGGCGATGCGGCCGCGCTTGTCGGCTTCAAGGCCCGCAGCCGCGAGGTTGAGGTCGTCGACATTGCCCTGCCGGCCCACGGCGTAAAGAAGCGCGTCGCCGGAGACCTTCTTCTTGCTCTCGAGGTTGGCGACGACGGTACCGGGCGAGGGCTCTTCAACGCTCTGCACTTCTTCGCCGAGGCGCATGGTGACGCGCGCGTCGCGCAGGTGGTAGCTGAGCGCCTCGATGATCTCCTGATCGGCGAATTCGAGCAGCCGGTTGCGTTTTTCGATGAGCGTGACGCGCACGCCGAGAACCGCAAACATGCAGGTATATTCGACGCCGATGACGCCTCCGCCCACGACGATCAGCGTGCGCGGAAGGGTATCGAGGCCCAGAATCTGGTCGCTGTTGATGATGGTTTTGCCGTTGACGGGGACCTTGTCGGAAACGGCCGGCTTAGTGCCGACCGCGATGATGACCTGACCGGCCGAGAGCGTGGAATCGCCCTGCGGGCCTTCGACGCGAATCTGGTGAGGATCGAGGAAATGCGCGACGCCGTGCACAACGTCGATGCCGTTGCGCGAGAGTTGCGCCTCGGTGACGTCGACTTCGGTTTTGATGACGGCCTGAACGCGGAAGGCGAGGTCGGCCATGGAGATTTTTTCCTTGACGCGATAATTGACGCCGTAGATTGAGCGGTAGTTGTAGCCGGAGAGATGCAACACCGCTTCGCGCATGGTTTTGGAGGGGATGGTGCCGGTGTTGACGCACACGCCGCCGACGACGGAGCGCGCTTCAACGACTGCGACGCGCTTGCCCATCTTGGAGGCGGCTACGGCGGCGCGTTGTCCTGCCGGGCCGGAACCGATGACGACGAGGTCATACTCTTGCGCGCTCATGCCAGTCTCTCTCCCGCTTGGATGCTCGGCGATAGCCTGCGACAAAAAAAGTGCGTCGAAGCTCAAAGGCCAAATCGGCTTCAATTCCAGAATAACTGTACAGATCACTGTACTAGGGCAATCGCGGGAGTTGATGAATAGCTGTTAACTTCGCGGCGCATGCAGAGCGGAGAGAGACAGGTGGGCGAGCGAGGGCGGGGAGCCCCGGCGAGCATGGTGCGATCGCACGCCAGGGCCGCAGATATGGGTTCCCGCCAGCTCAATGCCAGGTTGGACAGTCGCGTGAGGTAAGCCCGGCCTCAAACGCAGAGACGAACAGACGTGCGCAACGCGATTCCCGATGAGCAGCGAAACTTTTCGGCGAATGCACTCACCTTATCGGCGAATTCTGCAACGGCTTGAGCGCGGTGAGAGAGAGCAGGCGCGGGGAGTGACCGCGGCGGGATTCATTGTGTGAGATGGTGTGTTTGCGATCAATATTGGTGGTCTGACCACTGGCGGCACGACCTGAACCGGCGATGCCGGTTATTCCGCCGGTCACTCCCCGCCGAGCAAGAAATGCTTTAGGCTCATAACATGGAATTCAGAATTCTCGATCTCGAGCGCGAGCCGATCGAATTCGACCTGGGGCTGAGGCCCGGGGCCATCGATTTTGGCGAAGAAGCCGAGCAAATTGGGCAATTGGCCACTACGGGCCAAGCCGAAGTGATCCACGAGCACCGCGGGCCGAAGGATGTGGTCGCGGACATACGTCTGAAAGGGCGCTACGCCGGCAGATTCGAGGTTCCCTGCGCGCGTTGCATTGAGCCGGTTGAGATTCCGTTGTCGGGCGAGTTCGACCTGATCTTCCGGCCGTTAGGGGCCGATGCCGGGGCGCCGGAGCGCTCGATCTCCACGTCAGAGACCGAAATCGGTTATTATCAAAAGGACAGTCTTGTGCTTGAAGATGTTCTGCGGGAGCAGGTGCTTTTGTCCCTGCCGGTGAGGACGCTGTGCAAGCCAGATTGCAAAGGACTTTGCCCGCACTGCGGAACCAACCGCAACACCCAATCCTGTTCTTGCGAAGAGGGTCAGAGCGATCCCCGGTGGGAGGGGTTAACGGGGTTGCGCAGCCGGTTTAAGTCCTGAGGACAGCAGCCTTTAGCTTTTAGCTTCCAGCTTTTAGCATGTTCTTGCGGTCGCGAGGGTTTTTCGGCCAGGAGCAATCTGAAGGCGAGGGCGAAAGCTCAAGGCCATATTTTCGACCTGCCACGCAGCGATCAAGATGCGAAGGCCGGCCAAAGGAAGCACACCATGCCGAATCCGAAGAGGCGTCACTCGACGCGCCGCACTGCCAACCGCCGCGCTCACGATTTTTTGTCGGCGACGGGGCTCTCTGAATGCCCGAATTGCCACGAAAAGAAGCTGCCCCATCGCGCCTGCCCGAAATGCGGGGCTTATAAAGGCCGTTCGGTTCTGGAAGTGAAGGAAGAAAAGTAGCTCTCCCAACCCAATGCTGACCGACATCGCGCTTGACGCCGTTGGCACCGATAAGGCCCCCGAGCCGGAGATTAAGGGAGCTATTCTGGCGTGCCGCGCTCTTCCAGTGCGGGTTCATCTGATCGGGCCGGAGCCGGAGCTGCGCGACCTGCTCGACGAGCACCTGGAAGACGAAGACCTGCCCATTGTCATCCACCACGCATCCGAGCGGATTGCGATGGATGAGAAGGCGGCGCACGCGGTGCGCACAAAACGCGACAGCTCCCTTCGCGTGGGGCTGAAGCTGGTGCGCGAGGGCAAATGTGCCGGCTTTGTAAGCGCAGGCAATACCGGCGCGGCCATGGCTACGGCGAAGATGGTTTTGGGCGGCTTGCCGGGCGTCGACCGGCCGGCGCTGGCCACGCCGATGCCGACTTCAAAGGGCAATCCGTGCGTGCTGCTCGACGTAGGCGCGAACGTGGACTGCAAAGCGCAAAATCTTGAGCAATTCGCGGTGATGGGCGAGATGTATGCCCGCAGCGTGCTGAAGATCGCACGGCCGCGCGTTGGACTGCTATCGATCGGCGAGGAAGAGACCAAGGGAAACGAGCTGACGCGCGAAGCCTTGCCGCTGCTGAAGGCGCTGCCGATCAACTTTATCGGCAACGTGGAGGGGCGCGATATCTTCAACGGCCAAGCCGACGTGATTGTGTGCGATGGATTCGTGGGCAACGTGGCGCTGAAGACTAGCGAAGGCATTGGGCGCTTTGTGCGCGATGCGCTGCGCAGCTCGTTGAACAAGACCGTGACCGCGCAGGTGGGCGCGCTGCTGTCGCGCAAGGCGTTTAACGATTTTCGGCGGCGGCTGGATTACACCGAATACGGCGGAGCACCGCTGCTGGGCGTGCGCGGTGTGTGCATTATCGGCCACGGATCGTCAAACGACGTGGCGATTTACAACGGCATCCGCGTGGCTCATGAATTCTCGCGCTCCGGCGCGAACGAGCGCATCGAGCAGGCGTTCGCGGGCAGGCCGAAGCCGCGCCCGGACGGCGCTGACGCCGAAGCGACCATCCACTAGGTTATGGATGGCCGCCCAGAAAGTGCATCAAGGTTCGATGGTGCAGCCCTTGCACGACTAGCGTGTCCCGCCTGTTATGGCGAGCTCAAACTTGAAAGCACGCACTTGCTGTGCGGAGCATGCGGCCGCGCCTACCCAGTCGTCGAGGGAATTCCCGTATTGATCGTAGAGCGAGCCGAGGGGCACGGCGACGGGCGCTGAGCGGGCTGGTTTAGTGCTGGTGGTGGCGCCAGTCCCAGTAGGCCTTTTGGTCCTCTTTGCTGCGCTTGGCGAATTCGGCGTGATCACGATGAGTATCGTGCTCCCACTGGTTGTAGTAAGGTTCCTCTGCCGCCCAGCCGTGATAGTCGTGGTAGTAGGGATCGTAGACGCGTACGCGCGCTGCGCAGCCGTTGCAAACCACGGGCACGGCGAATGCCGCCGCCAAAAGTATGGGAGCAAAGCGTCCCATCAGTGAAGCGCGAAGAGCTTTGATTTGTCCATTCAACATCTTGTTTCTCCTATCGGTTTCGACAAGATAAAACACATTTTAAGTTGGATGCGGCTGGTTCCGATGGGGATGTGTCAGTGGGGCGCTGAATCTTTAGCGGCGCAGATAGAACGGACGGACTATGAATGCCGCCAAGAGGATGGCGGCGACCAGCGCCAGGGCGATGAGAGTGTAGAGAAGAACGAGATTGGGGCCATGCGGGGAGTCGTTGTTCGGGCCTTCCGGCTCGACATCCGGTGGCGCGCCGTCACTCATACTTCAGCGACTCCACGGGATCCAATTGCGCCGCGCGCGTGGCGGGGACGGTTCCGAAGATCACTCCAACTAGAGTTGCCGCGGTGAGGGCGATGAACACCGAGAGGTACGAGATAGGAAAGTCGTAGCCACTGAAGAGGCGAATGGAAAAGGGGATGGCGAGGCCGACGATGCTGCCGACAATGCCGCCGGTGAGCGAGATGAGCACGGCCTCGGTAAGGAACTGCAGCTTGATTTCGCGGAAGGTTGCACCGAGGGCCTTGCGAATGCCGATTTCGCGAATGCGCGAACGCACGTTGGCGAGCATGATATTCATGATGCCGACGCCGCCGACTGCCAATGTGACCGCGGCGACCATGACGAGCACGGCGGTGAGCGCGTCTGCAACCTTAGCCGCGGTGTCGAGCAGGTCAGTGAGGGTTTGCGCTTTGTAGACGGAGTTTGGCCGGTGCCGCGCCTTCACTACGCTGACAATCTCTCGAGCGGCCTCAGGAACTTCGCTCATATTCTGCATGGAAAAGTAAATTTGATTCACGCGCTCGGTGCCTGTGAAGTAGCGAGCGACGGAATAGGGGATGAGCACGGTTTCATCCTGAATCTCGGACTGGCCGTAGTCGGAAAAACTCTCTTTGAAGACGCCGATGATGGTGAATGGGATCCCGAGGATCTGGAAGGTTTGGCCAACAGCCGCATCGTCGGAGCCGTAGCGCTCACGCGCAAAAGGTTGCGTCACCACAGCGCACTGCTGGTGCGTGGAGTCGTCGGTGTCATCGAAGAAGCGGCCGTCAGTGACGATGAGGTTGCGGATCTGCTGATAGTCGGGGCTGACGCCGAGCACAACGGTGTCTTTCTGGATGCCACCGGGAAAGCTGAGACGGTTGTGCATCGAGAGGACGGGCGAAGAATACATGACGCCCGGCACTTGCTGATCGACGGCCTTCTCGTCGTCGCGAGTGAGAAAGTCGTTGTATTGCGCGCGCTCGGCGGGGGTTGCGCCTCCGCCCGCATATTCCAGCTCGACGGAGTTTGTCCCGATCTTCTGAAGCAACGCCAGAATGTATTGCTTGCCCGTCAAGCCGATGGTGACGACCAGGATGACGGATGCGGTGCCGATGACCATGCCGAGGGCAGTGAGCGCGAAGCGTGTTTTGCTGGCGCGGAAGCTATCGCCCGCGAGCTTGAGGATCTCGCTCATGAGCATGGTTCGGCGCGCACTGACGAGGGTTTCCTGAAAGGTGTCAGGCCGGTTTTGCTGGAGGATCGGATTCATCGTTCGTCTGGTTAGACTCTTGCTGGCGGATTGCGGGTTCCGGATTTTCGCCGCGAATATGGCCATTGCCGGATCGCCGGCCGCCAACTTCTAGATTACGCGCGCGGCCCATTGCGGGGGCACTCTGAGCGGAACCGATTGTCACTCATTGATCAATTCCTTGTCGACTTTGATCAATCTTCGGTCAATTTGCGCCTTGGTCAATGTAGTCCTTGTTCAAAACGCGCCATAGATCCGCGAACGCTTCGAGGGGAAGAGATTCGGCGCGGGCGAGCGGGTCAATTGCGGCGGCGGCGAGGGCATCGTCGATTTGCGCTGTGGAGAATCCCGCGGCGCGAAGGTTGTTGGCGAGGGTTTTGCGTTTTTGCGCAAAGACCTGACGCAGGAAGCGAAGAAAGCCGTCTTCCGGAACGCATAACTCCGCGAAGCGTGGCGCAAATCGCCAGCGAAAGACGCTGGAATAGACCTGCGGCGGCGGCGAAAAAGCCGATGGCGGCAGCGTGAAAAGCTGCTCCACGGGCCCATACATCTGAACGGTCGCAGACAGCAGGCCATAATCGCGCGACCCCGGCGCGGCGGTGACGCGGTCGGCGACTTCGCGCTGGACCATGAGCACGGCGACGTCGAGGGCGGCGTGGCTGGCGGCGAGCTTCAGCAGGATGGGGGAAGTGATGGCATAGGGCAGGTTGCCGGCCACGCGCAGCGGGGATCCGTTTCTGGCCGCGGCAGCGGCGAAATCGAAACGCAAAACGTCGTCTTCGACGACCGTGAGGCATGTCGGCTGGAAATGATTACGCAGATCGGCGGCAAGCTCACGATCGAGCTCGATGGCGATGACATGCCCGGCGCGCGAGGCCAAGGCTCCGGTGATTGCGCCTTTGCCGGGGCCGATTTCGACGACGGCGCGGCCGCCGATTTCGCCCAAGGCTGTGACGATGCGCTCGGCGGCATTCGGGTCGACGAGGAAGTTCTGCGAGAGTTTGGGTTTGGTGCGCATGCGCAGGTGTGATGCTGTGCTTTTTCGATGGTAGACGAGCGGCCGGGATCTTGCCGTGGAGCAACGGGGTGCTGCTGCAGGCGACTCCGGCTGCACTAAACTGGACGTTGCCGCGCATCGACGTTGAGGCGCGGCTCGCGAGGCACCTTTGCTGATCGATTCCCATGCTCACCTTGACAGCTCGCGTTACGCAGACGACCGCGAGGCGATGCTGAAGCGCGCGCGCGAGGCGGGTGTCGGAGCTGTGCTTGCGATCGGCATTGGCGAAGGGCCGAGCGAGATGCATCAGGCGCTGGAGATTTGCCGCGAGTTCAATGGCCGCCGCGAGAAGGGGGCAGGACTGCCCAGGCTTTTTGCGAGCGCGGGGGTTTATCCGCATAGCACGCCCGAGGCCGATGAGGCCGCGTTGGCCAAGTTGGATCGATTGCTCGCCGAGCCGGAGGTGATCGCGTGCGGCGAAATCGGGCTTGATTATTATCACGAGGGCGCGGCGCACGATGTGCAGCGGGCGGGACTGATTCGGCAGCTGGAGGTTGCAGCGGCGCGCAAGCGGCCGATTCTGATTCATTGCCGGGGGACGAATGAATCCGCCGACGCGTGGGACGATCTTTTTCTGGTTTTGGACGAGTTTTGGGGGAGAACTGGACTAGGCGGCGTGATGCATTGTTTTGGCGGGGGCTGGGAGCAGGCTCGGCGATCGCTCGAGTTGGGCTTCCTGATCTCGTTTGCCGGCAACGTGACGTATCCCAAGGCGCAGGGGCTACGGGATGTTGCCGCGCGGGTGCCGCTGGATTCGCTGCTGGCGGAAACAGACGCGCCTTGGCTCGCGCCTGCGCCGCATCGCGGGGAGCGGAACGAGCCGGCGATGGTGACGCGAACGGCAGAGGTTCTGGCCGAGCTCCACCATGTTGCGTCCGATGAGTTCGCGGCCGCGACGACTGCGAATTTTCTGAGATTTTTTCATCTTCCGGCGGACGTGGGAAACTGGTAGAGGCATAGCAGGCGAAGAACGCCGATGCTTTAGAGGTTGAAGAAAGCCATGGCACAGGACAATTCATTCGACGTGGTAAGCAAGATCGATTTGCAGGAAGCGCGCAACGCCATCGACCAGGCGATGAAAGAGATTCGCCAGCGATTCGATTTGAAGGACACGCATTCCGAGGTAAACCTCGAGGGCCAGGACACGATCCAGCTTGCTTCAAGCAACGAGTACAAGCTGGAAGCGGTGAAGGACATTCTTTGCCAGAAACTGGTGAAACGGGGCGTTTCGCTGAAGAACCTGACTTACGGCAAGGTTGAGCCGGCAGCGGGGCAGAGCGTGCGTCAGAAGATCAGCCTGCAGCAAGGCATTCCGGTGGAGAAAGCGAAAGAGATTGTGCGGCTGGTGAAAGATTCGAAGAAGAAAGCGCAAGCCAGCATTCAAGGCGATACCGTCAGAATTTCGAGCAAGGATCGGGACGAGCTGCAGGCAATTATCGCCATGCTGCGCGGAAAGGATTTGGGCCTGGAACTGCAGTTCACGAACTACCGCACGAACTGAAGGGGGCCGGAGTTTGGGAGCCGGCCGCAACAATTCGTGGCAATGCATGGCGAACCATTCACGGCAAAACAAGTCGCCATTTCCCCACTCGATGCTTTAAAATCGGAGCACTTTGAGCACATTCACCATAGCCTCGGCACGGGAGGTCTTTGAGCTGCTGAGGGAGGACCTCGTTGCGGTGGAGCAGGAACTGGGCCGGGACGCCGCGTCCAGCGTCAGCACCATCACCGAGATCGCCGAGTATCTACGCGAAGGCGGCGGCAAGCGCATCCGACCTTCGCTGCTGCTGCTGGCTGCTCATCAGATGGATTTCTTTGGCCAGAGCGCGATTCGGTTGGGCGCGGTGGTGGAGATGTTGCACACGGCCACCCTGGTCCACGACGACATTATCGACAGTGCAGACACGCGACGCGGGCGGCCTTCGGCCAACACAACGTGGGGCAATGAGAAGTGCGTGCTGGCCGGCGACTGGCTCTATATGCAGGCCTTCAAGGTGGCGCTGGAAGAGCGGAACCTGCGCGTGCTCGATCTGCTGATCAACCTGACGCAGCAGATGGTTGAGGGCGAGCTGCTGCAGATTCAGAAGCTCGGCAAGATGGTTTCCGAGGCCGAGTATTACGACCTGATCTTCCGCAAAACCGCATGTTTGTTTTCAACGTCGATGCGGCTGGGCGCCGTGCTGGCAGATGCCAGTGAGGCCGATGAAACCAGCCTGGCGACTTTTGGGCGGGCTGTAGGGCTGGCTTTTCAAATCGTCGACGATGTGCTGGACCTGACGGCCAGCGAAGAGGTGCTGGGCAAGCCGGTGGCGAGCGATCTGCGCGAGGGCAAGGCGACCTTGGCTGTTGTGCACGCTGCCGATCACGGCACTGCCTCGGATCGCAAGGCGATCCGGCGCGTGCTGGACGATCGCAGCTTTGAAAACGTGAGCCGGCAGCAGATTCGCGAGATCCTGGTGCGCAATGGATCGGTGGAATACGCCATGGCCGCGGCGGATCGCTACGCCGAGCAGTCCCGACAGGCTCTGGCGCCGCTTGCTGAAAGCGACTTCAAGCGTGCGCTGCTGTGGGTGCCCGATTTTGTGGTGTCGCGGGAGAAGTGAAGAACAGTGGTGAGTGATCAGTGGTCAGTGATTAGGGATCAGGGATCAGGGGTCAGTGATCCGTAGCAAGTGGGACGGCAGAAGTCGCTACATTCCATCCACAAATGAAAAAAGACTCGCAAAAACTATGGACCGCAATCGATGGCTATTTGGGCGGTCTGTTTGCGCCTTCCGACGAGAAGCTGGATGCTGCCTTGAAGGCGAATCGCAAGGCGGAGCTGCCTGCCATCGATGTAACGCCGCTGCAGGGCAAGTTTCTCCAAGTTTTGGTTCAGATGACGCAGGCGAAGCACGTTCTCGAGATTGGGCTGCTCGGGGGCTACTCGACGATCTGGATGGCGCGCGCACTGCCCAAAGGCGGACGCATCGTTTCGCTCGAGTTCAATCCCCGGCACGCTGAGGTGGCGCGCGCGAATCTGAAACGGGCCGGCATGCTTGGCCGCGTGGATATTCGCGTGGGCGCTGCGCTCGAGACGCTGCCCGCTTTGAAGGCGGAGGGGGCTGGGCCGTTCGATTTGATCTTTATCGATGCCGACAAGGTGAACAACCCGAGATATGTCCAGTGGGCGCTGAAACTCTCGCGGCGCGGGACTGTGATCGTCGTCGATAATGTGGCGCGGCACGGCCATGTGATCGACGCCAAAAGCTCGGAGCCTGACGTTGTAGGCTCGCGACGCTGCCTGGAGATGATGGCGCGGGAGCCACGATTGAGCACTGTGGCCATGCAGACTGTTGGCGCGAAGGGCCTGGATGGTTTCGCGATGGCGGTGGTGCTGCAGTGAGATCAGCCGTCGGCCCTCAGCTTTCAGCCTTCAGCTTGTGGGTGCGATAGAGAAGGTTGTGTTGCGTCGAGTTTCATCTCAGGCGTCCTGGACGATGGTTCCCTGGTGATAGAGGATCTTCCAGCCATCGGCAGTGCGCTGCCAGATGGTCGCGCGGCGGGTAAGGCGCTGACGATCCTGCAGGAGCGTGTAGGTGAGCAGGTAGGTATCCGGCCCGAGCTTGCGGCAATAGAAGTCGCGCGTTTCCCATACGTCCTGATGCGGAACGGAGAAGCGCTCCTCCAATCCGTCAAGCACGGCTGCGCGTGAGTAGCGGCGTCCTGACGCACCAGTCTCCCAGTAATCGTCTGCCGTCATTCCTTCGAAATCCGCGCGTGTGGCGCCAAACTCGCGACGGTGGAAAATGGGCTCGCGCGCGGAGAGCTCCGCGAGGATATCGTGCAATTCCGACGCGGTGGCGAGATTCGGCTCAACATAGTCGAATTCCATAGCAAACACCTCGACTGGGTTGATTTTAAGCGTAGAATTCAGTGCAACAAGAATCAGCGCCCAACATGAACCAGCGAATTGAGAAGATACGGCAGCTCCTGAACGAGCTCGAGACGGAGCCTGAAGCGCAGGCTGCGGCGAACCCGGATTTTTCGGCTTCGGAGCTGTCGCACGTTATTCAGCAGGTCGTAGATGATCTGCAGCCGCAGCTTTCACCGTACGACGCAGCTTTTTACTGGTTTCTCTTCCGGCACTCGATTGCCACGGATGGCGATCCGCACTTGCGGGTGAGCACACGCCAGTTACAGACCGCCGTGGTGAAGTCGTCGTATTCGCAGCTGGAAGAAAACCCGGTGTCGCTGGGGAAGGTTCAGGACACGTTGCGCGCGCTTGAGGCGATTGGGGCGATTCGGAAAGAAGGCGAGCCGAACCGGGATGGAACGCTTTACCGCGTCATGATTCCCGATGAGATCGATGCATGCAGGAAATATCGCCAGGAGCGGCTGGCTGAGGGGCAAAAATTCAAATTTCCGCGCGAGGGGATTGAAATCAGCTGATCCCCGGCGGTTGCCGCGTTAGGCCGTTATTCGTCTTTCATCAGCGCTTTCAGCGCTTCGGCATATTTCTCGGGCAGAGGCTTGCGTTGAAGCTTGTCGTCGCAGACGACGTGAACCGTCTCCCCTTCTGCCAGGAGCTCGCGCTCCTTTTTCTTGTGGTCAGCCTTGCGGAAGATCTGGTAGGCGAACTTGATCACCGTACCGCGCAACAGAGCGGGCCGCGTTTCGATGAGGATCTCGTCATCGTAGCGGGCGGGCGATTTGTAGCGGCAGGATACGTCGATGACAGGAAGGATGCATCCGTGATCGGTTTCGAGGCTGCTGTATGCGAGGCCGATGGAACGCAGCAGCTCGACACGGCCGAGTTCAAACCAGACAAGGTAGTTGGCATAGTAGACGATGCCCATCTGATCGGTTTCAGCATAGCGGACGCGGACTTCGGTGGTGACGGGCATGGCGGTTTGATGGATGGTGAACGGTGTACGGTGAACGGTGGTCGGTGAGAGGTCAACGGCGTAGAGAAGGCGCGAATTTGGATCGGTTGTGAGCCGATCACTGCTCACGAATCACGGGTCACGGCATTTTCACGGCTTGATGTGCATGAACAGTTGCAGCTTGCTCACATCGTTGAAGATGGTGAATGCGATGAAGGCCATGAGGACGACGAAGGCTGCCGTATAGATTCGTTCTTTGATGGCCAAACTGATGTCGTGGCGCATGACGCTCTCAATCAGGAGCAGCAGGATCATGCCGCCATCGAGAATGGGGAAGGGAAGCAGATTGAGCATGCCGAGCTGCAGGCTGATTTCTGCAGCCAGGCCGAACTTGGGATACCATCCGTCCATTTGCGCGGCTTCGCCGGCTGCCTTGGCGATGCCTACCGGGCCCATCATCTGGGTGATGGAGAGGCGGTGGGTGAAGAGCCTATCGAGGACTTCGCCGACAAGCAGGGAATTATCTCTGAAGAAGCCGAGCGACTTGCCCGCCGCCGATGCGAGCGACAAGGGCTCATCGCGGATGGGGGTGGGGGTGGTGGAGAAGCCGAGCATGTATCTGGTATCGAGCTTCTCTGGTGTGGCCGTGATTTCGATCGTAGCGCCGCCGCGGAGGACGGTGAGAACCATCGGCTTGCCCTTTTCGGTCTGCATATAGGTCAGCAGGGTACTGACCGAATGGAAGGGATGGCCGTCAACAGCCTGAATGGCATCGCCAGCACGGAGCCCAGCCTGCGCGGCCGGCAAGCCCGGCTGCACGTCAGCGACTGCGATGGGGCCGGGAAGGAACTGAGGCGAGATTCCCATGTCGCTGAGGTCAAAGCTGTCGCTCTTGGCGCTCGCGGGAACAAAGATGCTTGTGAGGATGGTCTTCCCATTGCGGCTGACCGTGATCGGGACCGTCTGGTTGGCGTTTAAACGGGAGTGGTCGTAGACGCTATTCCAGTCGGGATTCTTGACCTTGTCGAAGCTCAGGATGATGTCGCCGGTTTGAAGGCCGGCATTGGCGGCATCTGAGCCCGGAGCGACCCACTCGACTGTGGTTGTTTTTACCGTGACGGACGGAACTTCGTTAATGAAGGCGAAGTAGAAACCCATCAGGCCCAGCGTGAGGAGAAAGTTGAAAAAGGGCCCGGCGAGCCCGATCAACATGCGCTGCCAGCGAGGGCGCGAAGTAAATGCGCGCGGATCATTGGCCGCCGCTTCGCTGTCCATTTCCGAGGGGCTGCCGGTGAGGCCGGACTCGGTTTCACCGGTCATCTTGACAAAGCCGCCGAGAGGAAGCAGGCAGACTTTGTAATCGGTCTCACCGATTTTGAAGCCGAACAGGCGGGGTCCAAAGCCGAAGGAGAACGCTTCGACGTGCACATTGCAGAGCTTGGCCACGACGAAGTGGCCAAGCTCGTGCACGATGACCATCACACCGATGAGGATGATGAATGCAACGGCAGAAACGAGAAAATCATGCATGGTTGTGCGATTAAGTCCTTCGGCAGAGCTAGGCGACCCACGCACTGCATGGGTTCCCGGCTCTTGCTCATTTATCTCTACGTAAGTGACGCACGAGCCCGTTCCCGAGCCTCCAGATCGGCTGCCAGGACCTCCGCAATGGTGGCGGGGTGGGCCTCCGGGGTGGCTGCGAGCACCTTTTCAATTGTACCCGGGATGCCGGTGAAGGGAATACGCCGCTCAAGGAAGGCGCTGACGGCTATTTCGTCGGCCGCGTTGAGGGCGATGCAGTGGGCACCGCCTTTTTCGGCAGCCTCAATGGCGAGCCTGAGGCAGGGGAAGCGCTCGAAGTCCGGTTCCTCAAAGTCGAGGTGGCGGAGGGCCGCCAGGTCAAAGGTGAGCGTAGATTTGGGGCGTTCCGGCCATGCCAGGGCGTAAAGGATGGGCAGGCGCATGTCGGTGACAGAAATCTGCGCGAGGATGGATCCGTCGACGTACTCGACCATGGAATGCACTGTCGACTGGGGATGGATGGTGACGCGGACCTGGGCGGGCGTGACGTCGAACAGGCGGCAGGCCTCGATGACCTCGAGGCCTTTGTTCAGCATGGTTGCCGAGTCGATGGTGATGCGGCGGCCCATGACCCACGTGGGGTGCTTGAGGGCCTGTTCGGGCGTGATGGTGGCGAACTGGTCGAGGGGAAGCCGGCGGAATGGTCCCCCAGAAGCGGTGAGCCAGATGAATCTGACTTCGTTGTGCGCGCCGACGCGCAGGCACTGATGTACAGCGTTGTGCTCGCTGTCGATGGGCAGAATGGGGACGCTGTGTTCGCGGGCCGCAGCGGTGAGGATCTCGCCTGCGGCGACCATGCACTCTTTGTTCGCCAGACCCACGGGCTTTCCCGCGAGGATGGCCGCATGCGTGGCCTCGAGGCCGGCGACGCCGACGATAGCCGAAACGACGAAGTCGGCTTCGGGCAGGGTAGAGCAGGCGACGGTGCCTGCAGTTCCGTGGACGACTTCAATGCCGCTAACGCCGGCCTGGCGCAGGCGGTTGGTGAGCTGGCCGGCATGCTCTTCGGTGGCGAGCGAAATCATGCGCGGCCGCCAGCGGAGGGCCTGGGCGAACGCTTCGTCCACGTTGCGGCCCGCTGCCAGCGATGCCACGGAGTAGCGATCAGGGAACTGCTCGACGATGGAGAGGGTGCTTTGCCCGATGGAGCCGGTGGAACCGAGAATGGCGAGTCGCTTCAAAAGACAGCCTTCAGCTTTCAGCCCTCAGCCATCAGTTGGCTTGCGCAAGAATTTTCGGCTGAGGTGTGCGCTTGCTTAAGTCTAGTCGATCGGCACCCGGAAAATTCGCGTGGCTGGCCTGTGTGCAGTTCCAGCGAACCGAGGCTGAAAGCTGAAGGCTGAAGACCGAGACTCGAGAGCTGAAAGCCGACTGCTGAAGGCTGCTTTAGAACCTCTGGTGAATGAGCTGCGCGTACCAGAGGACCGGAGCGGCGAGGAGAAGCGCGTCGATGCGGTCGAGCATGCCGCCGTGGCCAGGCAACAGATTGCCGGAGTCCTTGACGCCGGCTGACCGTTTGAGCGCCGACTCGGCGAGGTCGCCCACCTGCCCGGCGATGTTGATGATCGCCGCAAGGAGAAGCCAATACCAGAGCTCGTCAGGATAGGCGAGGACCGCGGAAGGGAATGTGCGCTCGAGCCAGGCGAGGATGGCTGAGTTCGAGGGCTCCTGCATCACGGTCGCCAAACTGAAGAGCACCGCCGCAATCACTACGCTGCCCGCCACGGATGCGATCGAGCCTTCCCACGTTTTGCCGGGGCTGATCGTGGGCGCGAGCTTGTGGCGGCCAAAGGCGCGGCCTGCGTAATATGCTGCAGTGTCTCCAGCCCAGACGGAGCACAACAGGAGCAGGACGAGAGACGGGCCATTGGCCTGTTCGCGCAAGGAGGGAAGCGCGATGAGGGTAAGGCCGGTGTAAAGCAGACAAAAGATTGAGGCCGAAGCGTCCGCGATGGTCTCCGCGACGGGCTTGAAAAAAGTGCAGTAGACGAGCAGGCAAAGGCCGAGAAATCCAAAAAAGGCCGGCGTAAGGTCGGGCCATTCGAAGTTGACGACAAACAGCGCCATAAGCGCCACAAGTGTGGCAATGCGCGGAGGGTTGGCGCCACAGCGCCGGGTGAGGGCCATGTATTCCCAACCCGAGAGCGCCGCAACCAGAGCGACTGCCATGTTGAACAGCCAATGCCATCTTGCTGAGAGGAACACAAGAACCAGAACGATGGGAATCAGAGCGGCGGCGGTGGCAACGCGTTTCATCCAGCGATGAGGATACACTGCCGGAGCCGGAAAGCCCTGGTTACTGAAGATTTGGAGACGAACCAGTCGGGAGCCGAAAAGTCGCTCAGCTAACGGCGATTCGAATCTGGTCGGGATTTTCTTCGACCTCGCCGCCGCCTTCGCCGATAGCGCCGTAGCGGCGCTCGCGACGCTGGAAGTCCGCGATGGCTTCGAGCAGATGGATGCCGCGGAAGTCGGGCCAGTAGCGGTCTGTGACGAAGATTTCGGTGTAGGCGATTTGCCAGAGAAGGAAGTTCGAGATGCGCTGCTCGCCCGAGGTGCGGATAAGGAGATCGGGATCGGGCATGTGCGCCGTATAGAGATGGCGGTGAATATCTTCTTCCGTGACGTGATCGGGGCTGAGGTGCTTGTGCTTGAGCTCGGTCATCAAAGCGCGAAATGCGTCGAGCAGTTCCGATCGACCGCCGTAGTTGAGGGCCAACGTGAGCGTGGTGCCGGTGTTGCGGGCGGTTTCTTCTTCGACCGAGCGCATCCTGTCCTGGATGTCGGGCGCCAGTTCGTGAGTGCGGCCAATGTAGCGGAAGCGGACATTATTGCGCATCATGCGCTCGACATTGCCATCGAGGTAGGTTTTGAGAAGGCGCATGAGAAAGCTGACTTCGGCGCGCGGCCGGCGCAGATTGTTTTCGAGAGAGAACGCGTAGAGGGTGAGCCAAGGCAAGCCGATGCGCGATGCTGTTTCCGTGACCAGCTGCACTGACTTGGCGCCCTGCTGATGGCCGACAAAGCGCTTGAGCGAGCGGCGGCCGGCCCAGCGGCCGTTACCGTCCATGATGATGGCGACGTGGCGCGGCAAGCATTCGGGCTTCAGCGTCGCATAGACGGCGCGCTCCTCTGGGCTTAGCTCGTCAATACGCAATGGAGGATTGGGAGACAAGGAATCGACTGAAGATCGCATTTGCGTTTTCCACGCTGGGCCCGGATCGCATTCCGCAGTGGCGCTTACGAGCTTCGCGCTTAGTGGCTTCGGCGCCACCGATTGCGTGAGCGAACTTCCGGCAAGACGCCCGCGGCCGAACCCCGGGGCACATCATCGACCGTAAAGCATTTTAGTGAAATGCGCAATGCGCCGCCGGGCCCACGGCGAGACGGCGCAGCGGATCGGCCGGAATCCCGCTGCTGCGGGCCCGGCCGGAGGATGTATGGGGAGCCGTAAGTCCTGAGTCCGGGCTGGCGCCTGCGTTAGCCTGCCCGGCAGGGGGCGTTATGCGGTGCGGCGGCGGCCTGTCGAAGCATCCCTGACCGCGCCAAAGAACAATGTGCGATGCAGGGAATCGAGGCCGGGCAGCAGCGTGGCAACTTCGGCGAGGAAGGGGTCGCTGAGAATTGCGGTGACCTCTTCTTCGCGGCGGCTGCGCTCGTCGCGAACGAGCTGGCGGATTTCGACGCCGAGGGCCGTTGCCAGGCGCTCAAGCGATCCGAGCGTGGGGATGGCCTTGCCGTTCTCGATTTTGGAGATGTAGGTGCGGGGCACCTGCATCCTGCCCGCCAATTGCCGCTGGCTTAGGTGGCGCGCCCGGCGCAATTCGCGCACCTGCGTGGCAACCTGCATGCCGGCGCCGCAATTGACCGGCACTGGCTGGCTGGTGACGAGGCGTGGGGCTAAGAAGACTGGCTCCTCGATGTCGAGAGGCCTGTGGCATTTCCGGCAGAGTGAGTTGCTGGTCCTATACTGCATCAAACGGCAGTACTCACACCGCACCACTTCGCGTGTTTCCACGCTAACAATTGAAGTTGCCATTATCGGGATGCGCGGAGTCGCCAGAGCGTTGGGAACTCCAGATGCATCACTGCACCTTGAATGGTGCTACTTTCTACGAACGAACCATAATTGTCAAGTAGAAAATTAGGGTCAAACCGAAAAAGACGGTATGAGACCCGAAGAAACCCAGCGAAACGCGAACCATGCAAGTCAACCGAGAATCTTAGAGGAGGTTTGAATGGGAAGCAACCCGAGCTTTGGGCGCGACGCGGCATGGCAACTGCTGACTGAATGGACCGCGAGCGAAAGCCTGCGCAAGCACGCGCTGGCCGTGGAGGCTTGCGTGGTGGCGTACGGCGAGCAGGAGGCGGACAGGCTTGCGCTCGAGGGTGAGGCACGAGCGGGGTTGATTGATCTTTATTCGACGACGGCTCTTTTGCACGATTTCGATTACGAGCGCCATCCGACGGCGGAGGAGCACCCGTTCTTGGGCGTTCGCGAGCTGGAACGCCTGGGCTGGCCCGAGGAGATGCGCACGGCGATTCTGGGGCACGCGCTTTATTCGGGAGTGCCGAGGATCTCGCATTTGGCGAAGGTGTTGTTTGCCTGCGACGAGCTGGCGGGATTCCTGACGGCGTGCGCGCTGGTGAAGCCCACGAAGGCGATTGCCGATGTGGAGGTTGCCGGCGTGAGAAAGAAGATGAAAGACAAGGCGTTCGCGCGCGGCGTGCATCGCGAAGACATTGTGCAGGGCGCGGCGGAGCTTGGTGTGGATCTCGACGCACATATTGCGTTTTGCATTGAGGCGATGAAGAAGAGGGCGGGGGAGTTGGGGCTGTGAGAAACAGCCTTCAGCCGTCAGCCTTCAGCTCCTGATCGGCGGCGGTATCGTTGCGCCGTTTTGGCCAGACGCCGGTTACGATGATTTGCGAAGGGCTCGCGGCGAAATTGTAGCGGTAGAACCAGCAGTCGAGCGTGCGGCCGTCGGCCAGTTTGACCGTCTGCCGCTCGCGGATGTATTCGCTGGACGCCGGCGATGCGGGGTCGAAGCCTTCATAGGCGTCCAGCTTCGGCAAAATGTTTTCGTCGTCGGGCAATTCGAGGACGGTTCCAGCGATCTGGTGCGGCGAGGCTGCATCGGGAATCGCGCCGGGATAGCGGCCGAGGCCGTAGAGCACGCCACGCACGAAGCCTTTGCCAATTGGTGTGAGCTTACCGGCGAGCGCAGACATCGATGCCGGTACAAGACCGGGCTGCAGAGTGCCGTAGGCGAAGAGATACTCGGTCATAAGAGACTGGGGAAGCAGCCTTAGATCGCCGTTCGGCTGGTTCTCTCAGGGCAGGCTACGGGCTTCGCCTCTGTTAGCCGGGGCTGGGCTCAGGATGACATATCGATTGCACTATGCAGCCGGGTTTTTTGCGCGGAGCTCGGCGACGATTTCTTTGGCCGCTGCGCGGGCGTCGGCCTCGCGATCGGGTGGGAAGCTGATGGCGCCGACGCGCGCATGGCCGCCTCCGCCGTAGCGCTCGCAAATCTCGGCCAAGTTCACCATTTTTTGAGGGTCGATTTTGGTCCACGGGTTCGATCCCACGGCCACCTTTGTGCGGAAGCTCGACTTCGACAGGCCAATCGAATACGTCGCGTCGGGATAGAGATAGTACGGGATGAACTTGTTGAATCCTTCGGTGGGATGATCGGAGATGTCGAAGAAGATGGTGCCGTCACGATATTCCGCGCGACTGCGAATGAGGGCCAGCGCTTCTTCGTGGCGCTTGAGCAGCGGCGGCAAGAGCGGCGCGACGAACGGCAGGCAGAGAACCTGGTCGAACGGCATGGTCGTCAGAAGGGGAATGAGGCGTGGAATGAAGGCTGGATCCTCGGTGGCTTCGATGATCGCGGTGAGCTTCATTGCCGGTGCGGCCATTTCGACCGCCGCTTCAGGGCTTTCGTATTTTGCGCCGTCGACGATGTCGGCCCAACGGATGAGTTCCGCAACGGGAGCCGTATCGAAGCCATACTTCGTATTGGCAATGTGCGCAAGAAAGCTGGTGCAAGAGGTGTAGTTGGGGTCGAAGAACTTTCGCATTGCGCATTGCGGATCGCGCTGACAGGCGAGAAAGTTTTCGTGGTCTTCAGGAGTAAGGAAGGCCGACAGATGGTGATCGAACCACCAAGTGATGCGGGGTGAAGGTGAATACTTGAAGTCGACTATGGCGTTCTCGTCGCCAGTGAATTCGATTTCGTCGAAGAGAGCGCCGGCGCGATGAACGAGCCCGTGATACTGGTAGCTGGCGTCGCGGGTGATGCACTGCTGGTGAAAGCGTGTAAACAGAGAGGCCGAGCAAGCGCCGTCGAAGCATTTGTCGTGATAAAAGACGCGGACCTGCGTCACCGGGGGATCCTCCTCGAGGCGAAGCCAGAAAGACCGGAACTGTACAGCATCAAGGTCCGGACCGATTGTGTCAAGCGGAGCGAGGACGTCATTCCACATTTGGAGGGTGCGAAACGCACGTTCCGAGTGGCCCAGGTCACACGCGGCTGTTTTGCCGATCGGTTACCCTCAGAGGAGTCTCCCAGCATGACCACGGCAGCAGCCCAAGCACGTTATCCGTTGACCCAGGGAGTGAACCCCTGGCTAGTCACGGTTTCCGTGATGCTGCCCACGTTCATGGAGGTGCTTGACACCGCGATTGCGTCGGTGGCGCTGCCGTACATTGCCGGCTCTCTTTCGGCGTCGAACTCCGAAGCCACGTGGGTGCTGACGAGCTACCTGGTGGCGAACGCGGTGATTCTTCCCGCGTCGAATTGGTTTGCGCGCCGTTTTGGGCGCAAGCGGTTCCTGCTTACGTGCGTCATCCTCTTCACCGTGGCATCGTTCTTTTGCGGTGCGGCGCCGTCGTTGGCGGTGATTCTGCTGGCGCGCGTGATGCAGGGCGCGGGCGGCGGCGCTTTGCAGCCTTTATCGCAATCCATTCTGCTGGAAAGTTTCTCGCTGAAGGACCGCTCCAAAGCGATGGCGGCGTACGGACTGGGAATTGTTTGCGCGCCTGTTCTGGGCCCTACGTTGGGCGGCTGGCTGACTGACACGTTCAGCTGGCGCTACGCGTTCTACATCAATATTCCCGTCGGGATTCTGGCAGTAATCATGATCAGCCGCTTTGTGCACGATCCGCCTTATATCAAGCACGCCAAAGTGGGCGCGTTCGACAATATCGGCTTCGGGCTGCTGGTTGTTTGGACCGGTTGCCTGCAGGTGGTTCTCGACAAGGGGCAGGAGGATGACTGGTTCGGCGCGCTCTGGGTGCGTTGGGCGGTGGCTGCGCTTATTGTTGCCGTCATTGGTTGGGTGTGGCGATCGTGGAGTAATCCGAAAGGCCTGGTGGACCTGCATGTGTTGAAGGACCGCAATTTCCGGACCGGGTGCCTGATGATCGCTATGCTGGGAATGTGTATTTACATCACCATTGCGATTTTGCCGCTGTACTACCAGGAGATTTTGGGCTACACGGCGTTCACTGCGGGCCTAGTTGTTTTTCCGCGTGGCGTGGGATCGTTTATCGGCTCGCCAATTATCGGGATTCTCGGTTCCAGAATTGACAATCGCATCTTGCTCTCGGTGGGGTTTCTCGGCTTTGCGGTCTGCGCCTTCGTGTTCGGCGAGGTGAATCTCAACATCGGTCCTTACACGTTGTTTTTTCCGATCATCCTTACCGGATTCGCGCTGAGCTTTGTGTTTGTGCCGCTGGCTACGCTTTGTACTTCCACGATCTCAAGAAACGAGATGGGCAATGCCACCGGCATCTTCAATATGCTTCGCAATATCGGGGGCTCGATCGGGATTGCTATGGCGACGACTGCGATCATCCGGCGGGCGGCTCTGCACCAGACCGAGTTGGGCGCGAATCTTTCGCCGAGTTCGGCGGTGTTGCAGCAGAAGGCAGCGATTATCGCGACTTATCTGGGGCATCGCATCGGGCCGGCTCAGGCGCGCCCCGGCTCGTACGGCTTGATCTACGGGCTGATGGAGCAGCAGGCCGCGCAGCTCGCTTACATCGATGTGTTCCGGTGGACGGCAATTCTGGCTTTGGTGTGCGCTGCCTGCGCATGGCTGTTCAAGAAGCCAGCTCCGCATCACGAGCCGCCGCCGGGGGCGCACTGATTTTGGAAACGGCGACGAACTTCGGATGATCGCTTCCGCGACGGCAAGCAATTCACTGAGGCCGCCGGCGCTTCGCAAAAACGTGGCGAGCCATTATCGCGGCGAACGATCCATGAGAATGCGGAACGGACGAATCAGGTAGTAGAGTGCGTTGAGCCACCGCGGAAGCTTGACCACAGCGAAATCACGTTCGTTTGGTCGCAGGACAGCCAGCGAGAAGATCTGGCCGAGGCGATCTCGCGAATCGATGAGTTGAAGGCTGAATGGAATCGCTGTATCGGGTAAGCTCCCGGGCGCGTCGAAGAGGTGCTCTTCGATGTATTGGGCCCAGGTAGAGGCGGCTCTTTTCGACTCAAACTTGCGCAAGAGGGCGTTGGGGACTTCGGCGCCAGCAACGCGATGCGCGAGCAGTACCCCGAGCGCAAGAACGCCCCAGAGGCCCGTCCGCTTCGCCTCGCGATCGATCCAATTCCAATCCAAGGCGGGCCTGGCCTCCAGCAATTGTGCCACGTCACAAATCCAGGCGAGCCTGGACCAATGATGTTTGGAGCCATGCATGCAGAGCGTCAACAAAGTGGTTTCAGGATCGAGATCGGGAACCTCTGCTCCATGCAGGATCACGCTTCTCCGACGGGGCCATACCCAATCCATTCCTAATTCTCGGCTATACCTCCGCCCGAAAAGTTCAAAACGCCAGCGAAGTTCGGTCACCATGCCATCGTTGGGGCGATCGAAATGGTACTCACCGCAATCAGGATTTGCGGGCGAATCATCGGCGTTGACCGGAGTGTCAAGCTGGTAGCCACGTTGCCGCAGGATTGCTGTGGCTTGAGCCACATCTCGACGATGGATCAGAAGGTCGAGATCGCCCGCGACGCGCCTGGTTGGATCCCCGTAGATTGACGCGCCCAGAACTACGCCTTTGAATGGCATGACCGATATCGCTTCCTGGGCGAACACATTGAGCAGGGAAATCAACTCGGCGGCATTTGCGAGGCAATGGAACGCATTCCGCTCGTAGGCGGAGAGAAGGCGCTGCTGCACGTGCGCCGGCGCTTGAGTACCGCATTGCGCGAGGCGCGTGAAGAGGAGCGGCAGCACCCGGTGCTCGCCCGCAATAGGGAGCAAGGCGTCCCAATCAGAGACCGCAGCCGCAGCCTGACGGACCCGGCGATCAGTGGCCTCACTGGGGAGGTATGCGATCGCGCGCAACAACTCGAAATTGTGGGAATTCATCGCGACCTTAACCACTTAAGCCTGCGAAGCCGCGCCAAGCACGCTGTCTGCCATCGTAGCGTTCGCCGCCGGTCATATGCATGACGCAAAAGGGCCATGCGGGCATGCGACCAAAGTACTGATTGCCAACATTACGAATAAATGCGGAAGCTGGTTACTTTGCGAAGAAATTACGAGCCTATTTCTGGATGGAGAAACCGTTCTCGGTTATATTCCAAACAACAGAGTTAGATTGAATTGATTTTGGGTTACAAATATCTACCAAATAGAGGGTCATCGATGCAAATACAGCGATCCGTTTTAAACACCTTGGTTCAAAATCTCCCCGATGGATCGAAGGTAGTCGTCGATCAAGGGAGCGACAAAGTCTATGCCTTGAACGCAACCGCAGGTGCCGCTTGGGAGGCGTGCACAAGTCCGACGACCCTCTCTCAAGTGACGAAAGAAATGCGCCATTCGTTCGATCCGGAGGTCAGTGAAGATCTTGCAGAAGAAGCCGTGATGCAGCTTGAGAAGCAGGGACTTGTATCCACGTCGGAGTCTTCGGCGGGGCCAAGCAGGCGCAAGCTGATATTTGCGCTGGGTGCGGTCGCTCTGCCGATGGTTATCTCGCTTACCGTGGGACAACAGCGGGCGTATGCAGAGCACGCGAGATCGGGACAAACCACCGATCCACCGAGGAAGCATAAGGGGTGGTGGTGGTAAAAACCGATTAGACCGGGTTTGACCGAAACGAATACAGCCGAACGCAAATAGCAAAGGTTAAGCGCGACTGACCGCGGGAAATTCCCGTGCCGGTCGCGCTTCGTCTTGTGCGGGCCCAGGGTTACCAATCCCGAGTCTTGGCATCAAATGTTCATTGCGACGAATCGCGGATGCTTCTCGATGGGGCTGTCACTTCATTGATCCTTCGGTTTGGCTTCCACCCGGTGGGCGCGGAGTGTGGTCCCGGCCGGTAACAGATAGAATCCTCAATGTGATGTGACCGGTTGCCGCCTTTTCTCACGCAAGGAGATCGACTCTGCCAAGCCCCCACAGTTTTGTCGTCACCGCGTTTGACGCGAGCTTCAGGTTGGAAGCGGAATGCCCTGAGGGACAAGCTGTCATGGACCGCTACGTCTTCCCGACGATTCCCAGAACGGCGGAGGGCGCAGGGAAAATCGATCGCCTTATTCGCATTGTCAAAGCTGACGGACAGTTTCAATTGTCAGTCGACGATGGTGTGGTGGCCTCAGAGCCTTCAGCGTTGAAGCTTGTGCCCGAACTGATCCGAGCGCTCGATGAGATGGTCCTGTTGAAGATGAAATCGATGCACGCCGTGCATGCGGGCGCAGTTCTATGGAAGGGAAAAGCGTTGGTTCTGCCGGGCGGAACGCACTCTGGAAAATCGTCGCTCGTAGCGGAACTGTTGCGGCAAGGCGCAACATATTTTTCAGACGAATATGCGCTGATCGACAGCGGAGGCCGTGCGCATCCGTATCCACGTCCACTACTGCTTCGAAATGGCCAACCCCTACAGGTTCCGGTGCTCGCGGAGGAGTGCGAGGCGGAAGTTGGAGCCAAGTCGGCGCCTGTCTGCTGCATTTTTTTTATCAACTATGAGCCGACAGGGAGTTGGAACGTAATGCCACTGCATCAGAGCCTGGCGCTGCTAAGCCTTTTGCGGAATACCCCGCATACGCTGGATGCCCGGCCCGACATGATGGCAGCATTTCAATGCGCTGTCGCTGGGGCGAGATCTTTCGCCGGAATACGCGGCGATGCTGTGGATGCAGCGAAGCAGATTCTGCGCCTGGCTGACAGCGATTCCTGACGCCTAGAGGCTGAGGTGCGCTGCCGATCCCGTGCGAAAAGCCTGAGGGCAACCGCCTGCATGCTGCGCGCCTCGAATCTTGTGAACGCTGGCGCCTGCGAACGCAGGTGCACGCGCTCAACGAACGAAACAAGCGGGCCAGGCAGGGGAGTTGGGTTTTCGCGATTTCCCCGGCTTGCCGACGGCGAAGGAGAATCGCAATGGCAGCCGCCGGACCCTGCGTTGGCCTGCATGTCTCTCCGGCTGTCATTTCTGCTGCGGCCTGCGTAACTGCTCAGGGTTTGCATGTCTCCTCAGACCTCGATGTCTGCTCTGATGTGAGAAGAGAAGCCTGTCAGTCCACCAGCGGCGCAAACCCCTTTGCGGCTTCGTCGTATTCCTCGATGCGGCCGGAGAGGATGTCGTAATACCAGCCGTGCACGGTGAGCCGGCCTTCGGCGAGCGCCTGCTGGACTGCCGGTTGTGCGCGCAGGTTTGCGATCTGCGCCACGACGTTGCCGCGAATGAGTGCCGCGAGTTCCGCATTTTCTCCATCGGAAGGATTCAACGGCTGCTTGTGCGTGAAGGCCTGTTGAACGTGATCGAGCCAGCGCCGCGCTTTGGGCAGATTTGTGAGGCTCCTGCGGTCGATGGCCGCTTTCAGCGCTCCGCAATCCGAGTGGCCGCACACGATCACGTGCCGCACCTTGAGAACCTGCACAGCGTATTCGATCGTAGCCGTCACGCCGTCTACGTCGTGGCTCGTGACCGGAATTACGTTGCCGATGCTGCGCGCTATAAACAAGTCGCCGGGCTCAGTGCCAAGAATCAGATCGGGCAGCACGCGAGAATCGGCGCAAGTGATAAAGAGCCACTGCGGAGACTGGCCCTCTGCGAGAAGATGAAAGTGACTCTTCTTCGCGGGAAACACCTCGGCGAGGAATTTTTTATGCCCTTCGATCAGCTTTTGCATGGTTGGCCGGCCATTTAGTCAGGGTGTGCAGCGCGTTGATTTGCTGAAAACAGGCGCTGGGTTGCCCTTGAACAGGCTATCGCATCCGCACGGCGACAGATCCTGCGGGCTCAGCGCGGCTATTCTTATCAGGAAGGGATCGTCCGCTATGGGATACTGCAAACGATTTTTGTGTTCCGCACTTCTGTCTTGCATTTGTTTCTTCGTTCCTTGCGCGAGCGCGCAGGCTCTGAACCAACAGTCCGGCCAGACCGATCAGGCGGTCGACACCATCTCGCCAGAACTTCGCGGCCAGATTGATCGCATTGCCGGGCAGGTGCTCGAGTCGACGGGCGTGCCGTCCGCGTCGGTCGCGGTTGTCCAGCACGGCAAGCTCGTCTATGCCAATGCCTACGGGAGGGCGCGCCTGGCTGAGGGCTCGACTCCCGCTATTCCTGCTGCCCCTGAGATGCGGTACTCGATCGGGTCGATTTCAAAACAATTTACCGCGGCAGCGATCTTGATTCTCGAGGAGCAAAAAAAGCTTTCGATCGACGATTCCGTCGGCAAATATATTCCCGGCCTCACGCGCGGCGACGAAGTGACCATCCGCGAAGTCCTCTCGCACACTTCCGGCTACCAGGACTACTGGCCTGAGGATTACCTGATGACGCCGATGTCGACGCAGACGACTGCGCAACAGATTCTGGACACATGGGCGAAGAAGCCGCTCGATTTCGATCCGGGAACGCAGTGGCAATATTCGAACACCAATTACGTCATCGCGGGTCGCATCGTGGAGATTGTTTCAGGCGAACCGCTGTTTCAGTTTTTGACCGAGCATATTTTTCGGCCGCTGGGAATGAATTCCGTATGCGACTCCGATCAGGCGCCGATTGCACGGCCCGCTGCGGAACCCTACTATCGGCACGCGCTGGGTCCTCTGCGCCCTGCGCCCGAGGAAGGCCGCGGCTGGATGTTTGGAGCAGGCGAGCTGGCGATGACGGCGCACGACGTTGCGCTGTGGGACGAGAGCCTTCTTAGCGAGTCGATTCTCTCCGCCGAGAGCTACAAAGAAATGTTCACCGAGTTGAAGCTGAAGAACGGAAAAGGCACGGGCTATGGTCTCGGCGTTGAGATCCGCAGCTACAGTGGACATCGCTCCATCGAGCACACGGGCGAAGTTTCCGGGTTCGTTTCCGATAATGAAGTGCTGATAGGTGACGGCGTTGCCGTCGCCGTGCTTACCAACCAGGATGCGATCGGAGCAGCTTCAGTCATTGCTCGACTTGCCGCGCCGCTTGTTGCCGGCTATCCGGTGAACGCAGCCGAGCAACAGGTTCTCGATATCTATCGCGGCCTGCAGCAAGGCCGCATCGACCGCACGCTGCTGGCGCCGAACCTGAACGATTACTTCACGGCGGAAGCGGTCGCGGATTTCGAGTCGAGTCTCGGGCCACTGGGCGAGCCACTGAGCCTGCGCCAGAGCGGGGAAGAACTGCGCGGGGGCATGACGTTCCGCGCGTTCGACATTGTTTATCCGGGCCGACGGTTGCGGCTCACCACTTACACATACCCCGACGGAAAGCTCGAACAGTATCTGATCGCGCCGGAAGAATAGGCGGCGCGGGGCGAAGCTTTGTCGCCGTGCCCCGCGCGATTTCTACCGCGGATCGATGCTTCGCGCGCCGGTGAACGTCATCAAATCGGGGAACGGTCCCGCTACGCGGTCGCCGCCGACCTGCTTGCCGAAGAAATCGTTGTCGATTCCTTTGAATGCGGGAAGGGGTTTCACATCGCCCTTGACAGTCATCGTGAGTTGCAGGGTGTCCGGGTCGAGCGTTGCCGTAATGTCCGCCATGGTTCCGTTCAGATCCCAGCTGCGTTGTTCGCGCCACGATTGCAGGTCGTCCCACTCAGGCGGCTCGGGAAATTTGACGCGCAGAATCGGCTGCCCGAAGCCTCTGAAACCTCCAAAGCCCTGGGGATTCGGGTAGACATTTCCGTCGGCCTCATTCTTGCCGTTGTTGAATTCGATGGCCGATCGGCCGATGCCATAGAACACGTTATCGTGAACCTGAAGGTTGTGCACATCGTTGGTGTGCCCGCCGATGGGACGCGGGCCGTTGATTCCTGAAACGGTGTCGACGCAAACCTGATGGCAGTTCAGAAACAGGTTGTAGGCGATGATGACGTTGTTGGTGTCGCGGATGAGGATGCCGCCAGTGAGATCGGAGAAGACATTGTTGTCGATCTCGTTGAGCGCATCGCTGCCCTCGATGTGAATGGCGTGCGGATTAACGTCGCCGGGAATGTCGGCGAAAATGTTGCCGGTGAGCCGATCGTTGACGTTCGCAATATCCAGCCAGATTCCGTTGGCGTGGCGAATATGCCGGATCACGTTGTTGCGGAATAGCAGGTTCCGGGCGTTATGCATCTTCGTGCCGCCGGATTCAGACATCATGGCCGCGTTCTGCCAGCCGATCCACTCGAACAGGTTCTTCTCGACCAGTGTGCTCTGCGGGCCGCCTGTCCCGCCCAGGCCTTCGATTCCGCAATAGCGGAAGGTATTTCCACGGATCACGTCGAAGCCCACGGGCTGCGGAGGCCGCGATGCGCCCCAGTCCTCGTTCCCGATGTCGAGCCCGACACTGTTGGCCCACTCAAAGGTGTCGTCTTCAAAGATGAAGTGATTGCCGCGATTCACTGAGACCATTCCGCGTTGCGGAACGGGGAAGCCATTGCCGGCTTGCGAAAAGGTTATGCCCTTGACGCGAATGTACGATTGATAGCGCTCGGCGGGCGAAAAGATCTGCTCCTGGGTGGTGATTTCGATCGTGTGTTTCGAAGGATCGTCGTCGTTGGCCAGCCGGATATGGAGCGTGAGGCCGTTCATCTCGATCCACACTTTGCCCGCGACCGGCTGAAACTCGTCGAAGAGCGGGGTCCAGCGAACGTCGGTGAAGTAATTCATGGATCGCTGAGGCGGCCCGGCCAGTTGGGAGGATGTTTCGACGGGCTCCAGCGGATGGCCATCGACAAAGACCAGGCCGCGGCGCCTAAAATATGTGCCCATATTGTCTTCCGCGTAGCGAAGCCACGTCTTGTTCCCGAGCACGTTGTCAACCTCAAAGGGGTTGTAGCCTTCAGGGAACCAGGAGGGATCCAGATGCAGCTCCCACGCCTTTACCGGCTGGTGCGTCTTGGGGTCGAAGCCAAAGTTCCAGCCTTCACTGGGCTTCCAATCCGTGACCACGCGCGAACCCTTCACAATAACTTTGGCGCCGGGCGCAGCTTCGTAGCTGATCATTGCGTCGGGGCCACTGCCGCCGTGCGCGGGCCGGATCAGCTCCCGATAGACTCCTGAGGCGATTACGACTCGCTCTCCAGGCTGCAACACCTGGGCTGCGTGGTTGATGGTGCGAAAAGGATGGTCCTGGGTTCCGGGGCCGCTGTCGTCGGCATTTTGTGCCTGGCCGTCTACGTAGTAAGTCTTGCTAAAGTGGAGCGGCTTCTCCCACGAAGGGAATTCCGTTCCGTCGGGCAGCGTCGAATCCGAAGCCCAAGCCGCGGCGGCCGCGAAACAAAACAAGGTTGCGCAAATCAGTGAACGTTTCAAAAGATCCTCCCGCCGGGCCCATCGCACCATCCGGCAAGGACATTATCGTTCGCCCGGGCGCCGTTAGGCGAAGGCCGGTGGAAGCCGAGTCGTTCCGCGGACACCCGCTTCGCCTGGGAACGCGTCAAAGTGCTAGAGCTGGATGCGGGGCGGCTTCTGGCGGCCAGCGGTCCAGCGCCGAGATGTCTTGGGACCGAGGTGCTTTAGCATCGCCATAAGGGCAGCCATGCGGGCACACGATATTTCATTCACCGTTGCATTCGGGTGCATCAGCCGCACTCTCATTGTGCGTGACCGCATTTTTGGCTGGGTCGGTACCGGCGCGACTGAGACGCCGGGATTGTCGCTTGAGAAGCTCAAGATTCCCAGCGGAGAAAATCTTCTGGACGCGGTGTTCCTTACGCCGACGCCAAGGCCTGCGCGGGCTGCCGTGCTGCTTTGCCACGGCATCGGAGAGACGATTCAACACTGGTTTCCTGTGCAACGGCTTCTTGCCGAGAACGGTGTTGCCTCGCTGATTTTCGATTACTCGGGATACGGCCGAAGCACGGGAAAGCCGCACTGGGAGCAGTTCGAACAGGATGCCATCTCGGCGTTTGCGCAGCTTGAGCGAATGGCGCCGCAAATTCCTGTGGCGCTGCTTGGCTTTTCACTGGGCAGCGGGGTGGCTGCGGCGACGGTTCATCGCGTCCGCGCCGAGCGGCTGATTCTTTGCCAGGCGTTCACGTCGTTTCGCAGCGCCGCCGCTGCTTGCGGAATTCCCCGGGCACTCGATCGTTTTGTGCCGCCGATATGGAATGCGAATACGTCGCTCGCGAATTGTAAGTTGCCGGTACTGATCGTTCACGGCGAGAAGGATCGGCTGTTTCCCGTGGAGATGGCGCACGAACTGGCGGGCTGCTGCGCGGCGGGAGCCGAAGTGGTGCTGGTTCCCAACACGTCGCACAACCAGCCATTTCGCAAGCCGCGGATGGATTACTGGGGAATGATTAGCGACTGGATTGCCCGGTGAAAGCGGCCAGCGCCGATCTCTGATTTCGAGGTGTCCGCGAACGCGATCCGCAAGGGTTCAAACCGCGAATCAGATTGTCTGCCCAAGAACCAGAATTGGCGGTGCAGATTTCAGGCGTGTCTCAACAAAGGGCCGGTCACGAACATAGAGGGAGTTTGCGGACTTGCGCTCAGGACCCTGACGGCTCAGGGTGCGCGAAAAGGGATCGTAGGCGGCCAACTCGAATCCGTTGCGTGCCATGATCGCCGCGGAATCGGCAGTGACCGTTTCGAGCTCAATGACCTTTAGTGCCGGATTTGCAAGGACCTTCCCGGCCCCCAAGAGGACTTCGTGTTCGGCTTCTTCGGCATCGAGCTTCATCATGATGGGCGCATCGCCCGGGAAAATCGCATCGAGGCATTCCATCCGGACCCTGCGCGTATCGGAATCGCCTTCGGTCGCAATCCTGTTTGCGGTGTCGCGCCCCACCGTGAAAGCTACTTCCCCGCCTGTGGCGCCGACGGCAGAGTTATGAGCCTCGACCACCCCATCGAGCTTGTTGATTGCAACATTCTTTTTCAGGCGGCGGAAGGTGTTCGGATCGGGTTCAAATGCGTGCGTGTTCGCCCGGCAAACTCCGGAGGCCAGAATCGTATAGGCGCCCACATTTGCCCCGATATCGAGGAACAGATCGCCGGGCCGGAGCAGATGCAAGGGAACCATCATGTCAAAGAATTCCTGAAGCCCGACGTAGACGTTGCCTGTGGCGCCCGACATGCCGTGGCGCAGAAGCAGGCGCTGACCGCCGATCCAATTGAATTCGATCTCTTGATGGAGCCGGCTGCGCAATTGCCACGAAGCAAATCGAGCCCAAGCCGCGAGAGGGGCACGGGAGGTAAGCGGATGTTGGGCAAAATAGCGCCTCAGATCTGCTAAATCGCTGAATGTGCGCAATTGCATCGCTTCTTTACAATAGCCGCTCCTGGCAAGCCTCGGATTTCAATTTCCGCATGCCGTCCGGGCGGACTGATTCCTCCGATAAACTAAAAGCAGACCATGTTTGAGAATCTTTCCGATAAACTACAACGCGTTTTCAAGAATCTTCGCGGCCAGGGCACGCTCACTGAAGAAAACATCGCCGATGCTCTGCGGCAGATTCGCGTCGCGCTGCTTGAGGCTGACGTCAATCTCAACGTTGTTACAGAGCTGATCGAGCACATTCGGCAGAAGGCGGTCGGCACAGAAGTTCTGACCGCGCTTTCACCGTCGGAGCAGGTGGTGAAGATTGTCCGCGACCAGTTGATCGCGCTGCTCGGAAAAGACACGGCGCGATTTAATTTCGCTTCCAAGCCGCCGACGGTGATCCTGATGGCGGGGCTGCAGGGCTCCGGCAAAACGACGACGAGCGGAAAGCTGGCGGCTTGGCTCAAGAAGGGTGGCCACCGTCCCATGCTCGTTTCGGTCGACGTGTATCGGCCTGCTGCGCGCGAGCAGTTGAAGGTGGTGGCGAAGCAGGTGGAGACGCGGCTTTACGAAGGCGATACAAAAGGCGAGGCTGCGGGATCGGCGCTGGTGGAGCGGCTGGCCAAAGAAGCACGCCGCGAAGCCGTGATCATGGGATGCGACACGCTGATCGTGGACACCGCCGGCCGCTTGCACGTGGACGAAGAGCTGATGGGCGAAATGGAGAGCCTGAAGAGGCTGCTCACGCCGCAGGAGATCCTTTTTGTTGCCGATGCGATGACCGGACAGGATGCCGTGAACTCGGCCCAGGATTTTCACAAGCGGCTGAGCCTGACCGGCGTGGTCTTAACCAAGATGGACGGCGATGCGCGCGGCGGCGCGGCGTTATCGATTCGGCATGTGACGGGCCAGCCGATCAAGTTCATCGGCGTGGGCGAAAAGCCAGACGCCTTCGAGCCGTTTCATCCCGACCGGATTGTTGGCCGCATTCTGGGCATGGGCGACATGATGTCGCTCATCGAGAAGGCCGAATCAACACTGGACCGGAAGAAATCGGAGGAGCTGGCGAAGAAGGCGCTGCTCGGGGACGGCTTTTCGCTCGAAGACTTCCGCGATCAGCTGCAGCAGATCAAGAAGCTCGGCTCGATGGAATCGATTTTGAAGATGCTGCCCTCGGTGGGACCCTTTGCAGGCATGCAGCAGGCCGCGGGCCAGGTGGACGAGAAGCAGTTTGTAAGGCTCGAGGCGATCATCAACTCCATGACGCCGCGCGAGCGCCGCAATCACGAGATTATTTCGGGGTCGAGGCGCAAGCGGATCGCCGCTGGCTCCGGCACGAGCGTGCAAGAGGTGAACCAGTTGCTACGCCAGTACGCGCAGATGGCGAAGATGTTCAAGCAGGTGGGCAAGGGCGGATTGGCGAAGAGCATGATGCGTGGGGGGCTGGCGGGAATGGGAGTGGGCCGGCAGCGGTTTGGGCGGTGATTTTATTCAACGTGGACAGCTCTGCGGAAACCACCCGAGACCATCCGACCTGCGATAACCTGAAGATTCCATGACCCCCCTACAGGACCAGCTCGACGAGATCACCCAAAACACGCGGAAGCTTGTTCAGCCGGAGCGGATGGAGGTGAGCGAGCGGGCCGTTGCGGAGCTTTTTGCCTCCGGGATCGAGGGCAAGATTTTGCCGGTCGGAGCTGTTGCTCCGGAATTCACGCTGCCCGACTCCTCGGGCCGGCCGGTGAAATCGGCCGACCTATTGGCGCTGGGGCCGTTAGTGCTGAATTTCTCTCGGGGACGCTGGTGCGCCTACTGCGTTACCGAGCTGGAGGCGTGGCGCGATCTGTATCCGACCCTGCGCGAGGCGGGGGCGCTGCTGGCCGCCATTAGCCCGCAGACGAGCCGCCAGAGCGATTTCATGGTGGGGCAGCATTCGCTGCCGTTTCCCGTTCTTACAGACCCCGGCTGCGCGGTGGCCGAGAAGTTCGGCCTCGCCTATACCATCCCCGAATACCACCGGGACTACTACCGCTCCATCCTTGTGAATATCCCTTTTGTGAACGGAACCGAGAAGAAGGGAACGGAAAAAGGGAGCGACCAGAGCTGGCGGCTGATCTTGCCGGCGACTTACGTGTTGGCCCGTGACCGGCGGGTCCTGTTCGCCCAGGCTTTTGCGGATTTCCGCGTGCGGCCTGAGCCGGAAGAGGTTATGGCGGCGGCGCTGGCGGCCGTCAAGCTGTAGCGGCATGGTTTGCCAAGGCGACCCGTCCCCACCCAGCTAAGCCCTTATCCAAGGCCGGAAAGAGTCCAAAACCAGGAAAATCCCAAACTTGCAACCAAATGAGGAAATTGGCATCATATAAGTTGACAATATTACACTCAATCAGGCATCCTGACTGAGTCTGGATTCAGTCCAAAGGCAGGAAAACCATGGCTAAAATGATCGGAATCGACCTCGGTACGACCAATTCGTGCGTCGCCGTAATGGAAGGCGGCGAACCGAAAGTTATTCCAAATGAAGAGGGTGCGCGCACGACCCCCTCGATCGTCGCCTTCACCAAGAGCGGCGAGCGGCTGGTAGGCCAAGTGGCCAAGCGCCAGGCTATCACCAACCCTGAGAACACGATCTTCTCCATCAAGCGCTTCATGGGCCGTCGCTACAACGAAGTGACCGACGAGATGAAGATGGTGCCCTTTAAGGTCGTCCAGCAAGGCGACCATGTGGCAGTTGTGGCCCAGGGCAAGGAGTACACGCCGCCCGAAATCTCGGCCATGATTCTGCAAAAGCTGAAGAAGAGCGCCGAAGCCTACCTGGGCGAGACGGTTACCGAGGCTGTGATCACAGTGCCGGCCTACTTCAACGACGCACAGCGCCAGGCCACCAAGGACGCAGGCAGAATCGCGGGCCTGGACGTGAAGCGCATTGTGAACGAGCCGACGGCGGCTGCGCTGGCCTATGGCCTGGACAAGAAGAAGGACGAGACGATCGCGGTTTATGACTTTGGCGGCGGCACGTTCGATATTTCCATTCTGGAAGTGGGCGAAGGCGTTATCGAAGTGAAGTCGACCAACGGTGACACGCACCTTGGCGGCGACAACCTCGACCAGCGCATCGTGGAATGGCTGATTGCCGAGTTCAAGCAGGAGAATGGACTCGACCTGACATCGAAGGGCAACGAGATGGCCCTGCAGCGCCTGAAAGACGCCGCGGAGAAGGCCAAGATCGAACTGTCGACCACGGTTGAAACCGAAATCAATCTGCCGTTTATTACGGCCGACGCCTCCGGCCCCAAGCACCTGGTTCGCAAGCTGACGCGCGCCAAGCTCGAGCAGCTGGTTGAGGATTTGATCGAGAAGTCCATTAAGCCTTGCGAACAGGCACTCAAGGACGCCGGCATCACCACCAGCCAGATCAACGAAGTGGTTCTGGTTGGCGGCCAAACGCGCATGCCGCGCATTCAGGAGCTGGTGAAGAAGCTCTTCGGCAAGGAGCCACATCGTGGCGTGAACCCCGATGAGGTGGTTGCCGTTGGCGCCGCTGTGCAGGCGGGCGTGCTCACGGGCGACGTGAAAGATCTGCTGCTGCTCGACGTGACACCGCTGACGCTTTCAATCGAAACGCTGGGAGGCGTGGCGACGCCGATGATCCCGCGCAACACGACCATCCCAACCAAGAAGACGGAGACGTTTTCGACGGCGGCCGACAACCAGACCGAGGTTGAGGTGCACGTGCTGCAGGGCGAGCGGCCGATGGCTGCGCAGAACCGCACGCTGGGCAAGTTCAAGCTCGGCGGCATCATGCCGGCGCCGCGCGGCATTCCGCAAATCGAGGTGACGTTCGACATCGATGCCAACGGCATTTTGAACGTGACTGCTAAAGACAACGCCACCGGCAAGGACACGCGCATCACCATCACTTCGAGTTCGGGCCTTTCGAAGGAAGAGATCGAGAAGATGGCGAAGGAAGCCGAAGCGCATGCCTCCGAAGACAAAGAGAAGCGCGAGGAGATCGAGGCCAGAAACGCGCTCGACGGCATGGTCTACAACATCGAGAAGATGTTGAAGGACGCGGGCGAGAAGGTGCAGGCGGCCGACAAGACCGAGGTTGAAGCTGCGCTTGCCGACGCCAAGAAGACGCTGGAAGGGTCGCCCTCGACGGCGGAGATGCGGGCAGCGAACGAGAAACTCACCCAGGCCAGCCACAAACTGGCGGAGGCGATGTACAAGGCGAGCTCTACGCAGGGCGGCCCTTCAGACCAGAGCGGTGGCGCGACTGCGTCGAGCAGCCCTTCGGATCAAGGGAGTGCAGGCGGGAAGAAGGACGGCGAAGTGATCGACGCCGAGTACGTGGACGTCGACGATAAGAAGTAAGCGGAGCTAGCGAGGTGAGCGGTGCTGGCGGAGCTAGTTTTCGGGGTGGGCGATTTGATCGTCCACCCCAAGTTCTTATGATCGAAACTGGAATCGGGCATCCTTGTTGGATCCGATTAGTTTCCGTCGAAGCGGCTCTCAGCACGCTGGCGAGTTGCATGCAGTCTAACGTGCAGTGCCGAATGATAGTGCACCCGAGATAAGAAAAGACACATGGCCACAACCACCAACAAGGACTATTACGCGACGCTCGGCGTGAAGAAGACGGCGACTGCGGAGGAGATCCGCAAGGCCTTTCGCAAAGCTGCGCGCAAGTACCACCCCGATGTGAATCCCGGCGACAAGAAAGCCGAGGAGAAGTTCAAGGAGATCTCCGAGGCCAACGATGTCCTGAGCGACGAGAAGAAGCGCAAGATCTACGACCAGGTTGGCTTTTATTCGGATCAAATCGATCCCGCGCAGGCCGAGGCGTATGCGCGGCAGCAACGCTCGGGAGGCGGCCAGCAGCCGCCGATTGACTTCGGCGGGTTCGATTTTTCCGGGTTTCAGGGCGACGCGGGCGCAGGTGCGGGCAACTTCGGCGGGGGCAGCTTTAAAGATATTTTTTCGGGCATCTTTGGTGGCGCGCAGCATCAGCAGCAACGGCGTCGAGGACCTCAACCTGGAACCGATCTCGAATACCAGGCGACGGTCGATTTCTGGACGGCGATTCGCGGCGGGCAGGCGCGCATCCAGATCAATCGCCAGGAGACATGCCCCACCTGTCACGGGCAGGCGCATGTGGGCGGCAGCACGGAGTGCCCCGAGTGTCACGGCACAGGCCAGGTGACGCAGATGGGTGGGCGCATGAAGTTCAATATCACCTGCCCCAACTGCAACGGCACCGGCCGCACGTCGCACGATTGCGCGACCTGCCACGGCGAGGGCACGGTGACGCGATCTGAGACGGTCGAGTTCCGCATCAAGCCCGGGACGCGCGACGGCCAGCGCATTCGCCTGCAGGGCAAAGGCAATGCCGGCGTGAACGGCGGGCCGCCCGGCGACCTTTTCCTGATCGTGCGCACGGGTACGCATCCGGTTTTTACGCGCGTGGGCGACGACATCCAGATCACTGTGCCCATCACTGTGGCCGAAGCTTCTCTTGGCGCCAAGGTTGAAGTGCCCACTATCGACGGCCGCGCGCAATTGAAGATTCCGCCGGGCACGCAGAGCGGGCAAAAGCTGCGCATGCGGGAGCGCGGCGTGGAGAGCGCGTCGCATGCGGGCCAGCGCGGCGATGAGATTGTGACGGTGGAGGTTGCGGTGCCCCACCTGAACGACGAGCGCAGCCGCGAGATTATGCGCGAGCTGGCACGGCTGAACCCGGACGATCCGCGGAAGGCGCTTTTTGACAAGCTGTAAGGGGCAGGGAACGATTCAAGGGCCGAGTTTGGATGAGCCAGGCTGAGCGGAGGAGACACGATGGCCACAAAACGCAAATCCAAAGGCGCTTACATGATCTCGGCCGTGGCCGAGATGTACGAGATCCATCCGCAGACTCTGCGGTTGTATGAACGCGAGGGGTTGCTGAAGCCCTCGCGCACGGAAGGCAATACGCGGCTTTATACCGACGAAGATTTGGAGCGGCTGGAGTTCATTCTGAATTTGGCACGCGATCTCGGCGTGAATATCGCCGGCATCGCGATCATCCTGCAGATGCGGGAGCGAATGGAAGAGATGAATCGCCAGATGCAGAGTTTTGTCGAGTACGTGCGCAACGAGATGTTGGCGCGATTCCAGCAGGCCGCGCCGGGTGTGTCGGGCGCTATCGTTCCGATTCGCAAGCCGGTGGCCGTGCCGCCGCGCCCAGCGGGATCGCGCAGGCAATAGCTTCGGCCGCGTCTACTCCACGATTTTGCGCAGCCGTCCTTCTGGCAGCAGCTCATACGGATCGCCGCGATAGCGCAAGCGCCTGGTTGCCAGGTAGCTTCTGACCCAAAAAATGAATCCCATCAGATCGCGCAGCGGGTAGAGCCAAGCCCTGCGAACGGCTTCGCGGTCGTACACGACCAAGCTGCTAACGAGGATGCACAAAAGCATGCGAGCGAGAATTGTGAACGCCAGCAGCCCCAGTCCCCATGCCCAACGGCCGCGCAGCGCCAGCCCAATGAAGGCGAGGATGCCGAAGGGAGCCGCATAGGTGAGCACTTCGCCGAGGTGGCCCCAGGGCCGCGAAAAGCGCGTGCTGGTCGCCCATCCCTGCTGATGCGCGATGCTGCTTTTGAAGGCGGCGTTAAGAACGTGGTGTTCGACAATATAGTGCGACAGCACTACGGTTTCACCGGCCGCTGCAGTCCAGTTGCCCAAGACAAAATCGTCAGCGTAATACTGCGCTACCTTTTCGTAGCCGCCGATTTTTTCTACGGTGCTTTGGCGCATCACCATTGATGGGCCAAGTGCGAACTTCATTCCTTCGAGCATGTTTGCCACAAGCACGCCCGATGTCATCTCAACGCTCATGCCCATGGCTTCAAGCCGCGCCCAGAGGCCGTGGCGGGTGCAGCCGCGATAGAGCGAAGTGACCATGCCGACGTTGGGATCGCGCATGGGCGCGACGACGGCGCGCAGATAGCCGGGTGACACGCGCACATCGCTATCAGAAGTCACCAGGATCGGGTACAGGGCAGCGCGGCGCATGATTTCCAGCGAAAATGTACGTGCGTTCGGCCACGGCGGTTCACCGCATGTCAGCACGCGCGCCTTTACCTGCGGATAGCGCGCCATCACGCGGCGCGCCGCGGCGAGTCCAAGGTCGTTCTCATGGCGCGCGCAGAAAAGGATTTCGTACTCGGGATAGTCCTGCTCGAAAAAGCTGGCCAGATTCAGTTCCAGGTCAGGTTCATCGCCATGGACCGCCTTCAGCACGCTCACCGGCGGCAGAAAAGACACATCGAGCGCGCCAGCGCCACGCCGGAAGCGCATCACGCCCGCGATCACCATCAAGCTATAGATTGTCGAGGTGACCACGCCGAAGATGCCGAAGCCAATCAGGCAGTCCACAGCGATCTGGCTGAAGTTCATGCTGGCAAGATTCTCACTTGACGGGCCGATCCGTCCACAGTGTCTTGTCGGCGAGGATCTGCACTTCGTAGAGGCGCCCAGCAAGGTCGTGTTCCACGTTGTCTCGGCTCGGATCCTCGGCAAAAAGCCATTTGCGCGGGCCGGTGCCCCAGATGGCTTCGAGGTTTGCGTCGCTTAGGAAAATGTCGGGTGCATCGGGATAGCACGAGCCCCACAGGAGAGTGGTTCCTTCGCTATTTTGCCCGCAGCGCGGGATCACCAAATCCGCCGGGCGGCCGCGGAAAAAGTCATTGGTATAGAAAATCACCGACGATCCCGACGATTGCTCGCCGTAGATGATGAGCAGATCGTTCGGCGTGCCGTCTTTGATGATGGTCGCGGCCATCGGCTGTGAGCTGAGCATGGGCTCAAAGCGCGCAAACGCGATATGGGCGGCGACAAAAAATACCATCATCGTGAGGGCGACGCTGACCGTGGACGCGAGATGCTTCTTCTTCAGGCGCAGCAGCCATCCCGCGGCCGGGCCGATCAAGAGAGTGACCGCGGCAAGGGCTGCGGGTAATCGCAACGCTGCAAATGACTCGCCTGTCAAATCGAAAAGGTGCGACATGGATAGCGTGTAGTCGCCCACGCCGCGATGCGCCAGGACGGTGCCGATGTCGGGCACATAGGGAAGATTTCGCGAGGTCCACAAGCCCCAGGCCAGGGCCGCTGCAGAAGCAACACCGATGGTCGCGAAAGCAGCTTGCGCGCCCGTGAGCCAGGCCGTTGAGAGCGTGGGTCTGGCGCCTTGCGCGCCGTCACTCTCTTCGATTCCTGAGATCACGCCGGCAATGAGCATCACCAGCGACGGCCACACCATAAAGGTGTAGTACTCCTGATTGGTCGAAATCGAAAAGAAGATCAGCGTCCACGCAGAGTACAAGCTCAACAGCCAAATGGTTCGCGTGCGGAATTTGACGCGGCGCACGTAGCTGCCCACATCCTCGCGCATGGCGTGATCGAGATAAAAGTCCACTGTATCGCCGGCGTCTTGGCGCAGGTGCTTGAGCCAGGTGTGCCGCGTCTTCCACGCCAAAGCGAGGGCCGCGCCGAGGAACAGGCTCCAAGGAAAGATCCAGATCAGTTCACCGAGCCAGTACCAGGCAAAAGGCATTTTGTTGTAGTCGTGGGGGTAGCGCTGGTTGAAGAAGCGCAGAAAGTGTTCGTTGATGAAGTATTGATAGAGGAACCCGTGAACATTTCCGATGGTGGGGTGATTGCCGACGGGGTGCCCCTGGTCGGGGTTGTGCAACGCGCAGAGAATGTGCCAGGGGGCGCCAATCGCGAGAAAGACGAGGAATCCCGATACCGGCTTCAGCGCTTTCCAGCGACGCCACTGGCCCGTCAGAAGCAGATATGGAATGACCGCGCCACCGAAAAACACCGGAGCGATCAGGCCCTTCGTCAGCAGAGCCAGCGCAACACCCGCCCACGCCCAATACATCCGCGCCGGCTGATTGTCTTCAAGGCTGGTGATGAAGGCGAAACAACTGCCCAGGAGGAAAAAGCCCAGGATCGCTTCGGGGATGATGAAGCGCGTAAAGAGAAAACAACCGACCGATGTGAGCGTGCCAATCCCGGCATAGAAACCCGCGCGGTCGCCCCACGCGCGCCGTCCCCAGAGCCACGCCAGCCATGCCAGCCCCAGCATTGCCAGCGCATTGGGCAGATGCGTGGCAAAGGTGTTTTCGCCGAAGATCTTGTACATGCCCGCGACGACCCAGTAGGGAAGCGGAGGCTTTTCGATGTAGCGGATGCCATTGGTTCTGGCGGTGACCAGATTGCCGGTTTCGGCCATGTGCTGCGCCGCCTGCGCGTGCGAAGCATCCACATCGTCGAGCAACGGCGGAGAGAACAATGAGGCAAAATAGATTGCCGCCCAAAGAAGCACAAAGGTCAGCCACACGGTGCGCGAAGAAAGAGCAGCTTGGGGGCGATCGATTGTCCTCTTTGTCTGCATCATTGTCATCCAAGTTGCTGCGCATCGCGCCGGTGGTTCGCGGCCATAGTGGCGACTCTGCATGGCCGGGTTAAGGATGAGGCTTTCACCCGCGGGATCGCGACCGATCTCCTCTGAATCCCGACGGCGCTTGAGTCGAATCCTTTTCAGGATACCAGCCGCGTTTCCAGGGCGTTTCACAGGGCAGTGCGCCACGGCGGCCTTGGAGACCGCATGGTTGCATTCGGAGCAGACTTTGGCTGGAGCAGACAGCAGATCGGCGATGAGATTCTTTTGAATTGTGAGTTCGAACCCGGTGTGAGCGCGGTCCTGAGGCCTATGCGGCTGGAGTTGCGTAGCTTGAGGCGCGCTTCGATCCTACGAGAGTAGGGTGGTGTTTCTCCGGAACACTAAGCCTCCCGGCACGAAGCAGGACGCGGCAATCTTCTTCAGGCACTGCCGGGCTGTATAAGAATCCTTGTACCTCTTCGCATTTCTGCTTCCTGAAGTAGTGGAGCTGCTCCGATGTTTCCACACCTTCAGCCACGCAGGCCAAGCCCAGATCGCGGCCGAGATTCATGATGCTGCGGACAACCGCCTCGGCTGTAGGCTCAGAAGCGATATCGCGGAGGAAGGAACGATCGATCTTGATACGGTCAATGGGGAACCTTCTCAAATATGAAAGCGAGGACCAGCCGGTGCCGAAGTCATCGAGCGATAGGCTCACTCCAAGCCGTTTCAGCGTGCGCATGATTTTGATCGTGGTTTCCGAGTCGTCGAGCATCAGGGTTTCTGTCAGTTCGAGTTCCAGCCATTTCGGATCGAGGCCGGTCTCGTCGAGTGCCCTCTTTACGCTGCTGGCGATGTGACTGCGGTAAAACTGCGTGGACGACAGATTCACCATAACGCGCACGGGCGGGAGGCCTGCCTTTTGCCAAGCGGCGTTTTGCGCGCATGCCGTGCGCAGCACCCAATTGCCTACGTCAGCCATCATTCCCAGTTCTTCCAACTGCGGAACGAACTGGTTGGGGAAGATCATTCCCTGCTCGGGATGGCGCCAGCGCAGCAATGCTTCCATGCCAGTGATGCCGCCGGTTTCAGTTGCCACCAGGGGCTGGTAATAGAGGACGAACTCGTCACGTGCGAGGGCGTGCTGCAGATCGAACTCCAGCTTCTGCCGGCGACGCGTCGCGTCGGTCAGCTCAGCGGTGAAGAACGAATAATTGCCGCGTCCGCTATTCTTTGCCTCATACATGGCGGTGTCGGCAGCCTGCAGCAGATCCCGCGGACTTTCTCCATCCGACGGATATTCGCAGACGCCGATGCTGGCCCCGATGCGAAGGCCGTGGCCTTCGATCTCGAACGAACTGCTCAAAGTGTTCAGGATTTTGCTCGCAACCTGCTCGATGTCCTGATTGTTTTCAACCATAGGCAAGGCGATGACAAATTCATCGCCGCCAAGCCGAGCTACGATGTCGCTTTCGCGCAGGCAATTTCTCAAGCGAACCGACACCGCTTCAAGCAGGCGATCACCGATATGGTGACCGAATGAATCGTTGACGCTCTTGAACCGGTCCAAATCCAACATCAGAACGCCGACCCGTTTTCCATTCCGCCCTGCGAGTGCAACGGCATGAGACAAAAGGTCCTCGAGCAAGGAGCGGTTGGGCAATCCCGTGAGCGCATCGTGGAGCGCCATGTAACGGATGCGCAACTCCGCCTGCTTGCGGTCGGTAATGTCGCGGGAGATTCCCATTGTGCCGAGGATGCGGCCGCGCCTATCTTTCAGCGGCACCTTGGTTGTCAGCACCCACGATTCGTGGCCATCCGGCCACGTCTCTTTTTCTTCCATGCCCGTAATGCCGCGGCCAGTTTCAATAATTCTCTGTTCGTCCTCGAAGGCACGGCTGGCGTGTTCCGGAGTGAACATGTCGGAGTCAGTTTTTGCGGTGGCTTCAGCGGGGTCACTGAGCCCGAAACTGTTCGCGAGCGCACGGTTCACTCGCAGAAAACGGCTGTTGCGATCCTTGAAGTAAACATGGTCAGGAATGTGCTCAAGAAACGCATTCAAAAAATCGCGATCGGTATTGTATTCACGATCCGCCAGTTCGCGCAGAATCAAAAGACCGACGACCAGAGCGAAGAGGAAAACAGTGAGTCCGAGGGCTGCGATCCCTGGATGCGAAAGGAGAGAAACCCTCGCCGCGGGCGCGTGCGCCGGCATCGAGACGATGAGCAGGACTGTAATCATGCAGCCCAGCAGCATGGCCGCAAGTGCAATCACAGTTCCGGGAATCGCGGGAAATCTCTTAAAAAACTTCATGGTCGTTCTTGGCCCACAGCTTTCGTTCTAGGCTTAAACTAAGGCACATTCAAATTCAGCACCTATACCTAAATCGATTTTCCAGTACAACTATCCGGTGAGGGCCGTATTACCTTGGTCACTCTATTGGTGGTTCTGGCCGTAAAGAGGCTTCCGAATTGCTTGTCCCGCGGAATGTATTTCGATCTGGTCCCCGCCGGATCGCAAATGTTGTTCACATCCTGAATTCGGAGCGGGGCTTTAACATTCACTCGAGGAGAGTTTCCTTGGTGGTTTGGAGGGCGTTTCTTATTTCGTTCAGCCTGTTGCTGCCCTTGATCAACCCGCTGGGGTCGGCGCTGGTCTTTCTCGGATTGGTGGGCGATGCACCGGCCAAGGTTCTTCGTTCGCTGGCGCGACGGATTGCGATCAACAACATCATCTTCCTGGCGATCTTCGAGTTGACGGGCGCAGCCATTCTGAATTTTTTCGGAATCTCTCTGCCGATCGTGCAGCTTTCGGGCGGCATCGTGGTAGCTGCTATGGGATGGGCCGTGCTGAATGAACGCAGCGCCGGCGCCGATTCCCGCAAGAGACAAGAGGAGACGGGCAAAGCAGCAGAGCCGGATACGAGCCATTTGGAAGAGATGGTCTTTTATCCATTCACTTTTCCCATTACCTCGGGACCGGGAACGCTCGTCGGGTTACTGACCGTGACGGCGCACATTTCGGAGAAGAACCTGACGCACAATATCCTGGCGCACGTCGGTGTGTTTCTGGCCATTGTGATTCTCAGCGTGCTTTGCTATTTCTGCTACGCAAATGCACCCAAGATCACCAAGAAGATTCCGCCGTCAACGGCGCACGGGATCCTGCGCGTGATTGCCTTCATTTTGCTCTGTATCGGAATTCAGATCGCATGGAATGGGCTATCGGCGCTGCTCGCGACGGTGATCAAAACCTAGCGCTGGATTGGCTGACTCGCAGTCCCTATTACCCCTTGTGTGCCCTGTGGAAGCCGCGGCAAGAACCGCGCGGCGCATTCGTGTATCTTGGCGATGGGTCGATTCTCATCCGGGAGCGCACGACTAAAGATGCCCACTTTTGCCGCCATCGATATCGGATCGAACTCCTGCAGACTGAAGATCGCGCGCGTGCACGCGCACCGGCTTAAGACAGTCGCCGAGGATCGCGAAGTGACGCGGCTCGGCGGCAGCGTGTTCGATACCGGCCTCATTTCACCGGAGGCGATGGCCGCTACGCTGCGCGCTCTCAAGCGCTTTCAACGCTCCGTGCAGTCGCACGGCGTCGATCGCATTCGCGTGGTTGCCACCGCTGCCATGCGCGACGCACGCAACTCCGCCGCCTTTCAGGCATGGGTGAAGGCAGAGACCGGCTGGAACATGGAGATCATCTCTGGCCTTGAGGAAGGACGCATGATTCATCTCGGCGTGACGAGCGCCGAGCCGGGAGCGGGAGGAAGAGTGCTCCTGCTCGATCTGGGTGGCGGAAGCTGCGAGATGACGCTTTCAGAGCACAAGCGCATTAAGGAAACAGTAAGCCTGCCGCTGGGCGCAGTGCGATTGACAGAGCAATTTCTGTCCGACGATCCAGCGCCGCGCGATGGACTTTCGCGCATGAGACAGTTGATTGCGCGCGAACTGCGCAGGGCTCATCGCAGGATTCAGCCGGGGCGCGCGACGCTGGTGATCGCCACCTCCGGCACAGCCGCGGCGCTTTCGGCTGCATGCTCTCAGGGTGCCAAGAATGGCAAACCGGGGGCAAGGAAGGCGGGCAAGTTCGCAGGTAAGCCACGTTCGGACCGTGCCGAGGACCGCTCCGCGATTCTTGCCGGAATGGTGCCAGCGCGCTCGGTGCGCAAACTTGCTAGGAAGCTGGCTAAAATGGCGCTTCCACAGCGCGAGGCAGTGCCCGGCATCGGGCCGCGCCGCGCTGAAATCATTGTGGCCGGCGCGGAAGTGTACGCAGAGATTCTTGAAAGCTTTGGGTTGAAGGGCTTTCGCTATTCGCCACTGGGCCTGCGTGACGGCATTCTGGCGCAGATGCTGGCCGAACAGGACGCGCGCGCCAAAGCCCACCGCGAGTTCGAGCATGAGCGATGGGAGAGCGTACTGGCGACCGCGCGCCGTTATGGCGTGGACGCGCGGCAGGCCGAGCCGGTACGCGCTCACGCGGTTCAACTTTTTCGCGAGCTGAAAGCGGTTCACGAACTTCCGCCGGAATATGAAAGCTGGCTGGCTGCGGCAGCCATGCTCCGCGACACCGGCAAATTCATCAACCACCAGGGTCACCACCGGCATACGCAGTACATTATTTCGAGTTCCGAGATTTACGGATATACACAACTGCAACGCACGCTGGTCTCGGCGATTGCACGCTACCTGGGCAAGAGCCGCCCTCAGCCGGGCGATCGCGCTTTGCGCAACATTCCTGCCGACGAACATAAAAACGTGAACCGCGCTGTGATTTTGCTGCGTCTTGCCGTGGCGCTGAATCAGGATCGCGCATCTGACGTGTTGCGCGTGGGCACGCGAATGTATCCAAAGCGGGTTTATCTGGAGCTACGACCCGGGCGTACGGGCGCCGAGCTGGAATTGTGGTCGTTGCGTAAAGAGGCCGGCTACTTCCGCGAAGTTTTCGGGCGCGAGCTCTTCGTCGCACTGGCGTAGACGGCGCGCGCGGTCCGAGGATCGAGGAGCCATTGCAATCGCGGTGGATGACGCTCCATATCGACTCGCGCGATGGAGCCTTTGCGCATGCGGATCGAAGCGCCGCCGTTGCCGGTGATCATCCGGCCCAGGAACTGAAACATGTTCGGATTGTGCCCAACGGCCAGAACCGCGTCGCGGTCGGCGTACTTCGCGAGCATGTTTTGGAAATCGGAAAAGCTGGCGTTGAGTCCCAGTCCGGGGCTGATCTCAACCTTCCCATCGAATCCAAGTTCAGTTCCGACGAGCTGAGCCGTCTGCATGGCACGCTTGAGTGAGCTTGAGACGATGGTATCGATGGGCGCTTTGAGGGCTACAAGGACGCGCGCCATAAGCATGCACTGCTCCTTGCCTTCTTTCACGAGGCCCCGCTTCAGGTCGAGAATCGGGTTTTCGCGAATGGTGCCGGCATTCGCGTGGCGCATTAGATAGAGGATCATGGGGATGGATTCGGAGGGACTAGTGAAAAGCCTTACCGAACTCCTTGCATCCCCATTTTAACAAGGTTGTTACATTCTGCGCCTTGCTCCTGGTTCTGCCGATTCCGCCGCCTGCCCAGAGCGTAATCGCGCCATGAGGCTGTCATTTTGCCACGCTCAGCACTAGTGGCCCAGGAGTCCTTTCAGCTTCTTCAAGGTGCTGCCGCCTTGTTGGGCTGCCGGGCTGCCAAGAAGGCTTCCGGCCGTTTGCTTCACAAGCGCGCCCACATTCGCGCGGATCGAAGGATTCGAAGCGGTCCCCGTAATCGTCAGCGGAATGCCTTTGCTCGCCGCGGTGTTGGTTCGATCGCCGAGTACACCTGCGATGGTATTGATCCCCGTGTTTGCGGCCGATCCCAACATCGAAGAATTGTTCAATTTGGCAACCAACTGGAAGTTCAGTTCCTCTGAAGGCGAAACCGTGCCGCTTCCGGATGCGGTGCCGATCGCGGGAACCGATGCATAAATATTGCTGAAACTCGTCATCTGCGGCGACGAATTCACGGTCACGCTTACCTTCTCAATCTGCGTGCCGCCGCCGGTCCCGCCCAGGGGATTGATGCCTTGAATCTTCGAACCGAGATCAAAGCCGGCCAGTTTCGTATTGTCGATCTCGATCGGTCCCGCGATGGTGAGCGCGTTTGCCGGCCCCGTAATGGAGAGGTTTGCCGTCAGTGCGCCACCCTGGAGCTTCGACCCGCTGGGCAGTGTAATTCCGGCGGCCGGCAGTAGCTCCTCCAGTTGATCGATCGGAAGATTCGGCGCAGCTAGTCGCAAATTGAGTGAGACGTTCTCTCCACCGGCGCGGAAATCGCCGGTGATATGCGCGGCTGCAGAACCTGTTTGAATTGCAAGGTCGGAAACCTGGCCGGTCCGCGCGCTCAGGTTGTCTGAAATTGCAAAGGTGATGGTGACCGGCTGCGGAGCAGGCGAGCCGTTGCGCGCCAACTTCAACTGCGAAGCCGCGATTGTCCCACGGCTCGTGAGGTTATTGCCATCCGAAGCAAGTTTTGCGTTCAGGTCTGCAACCATTGAAACTCCGTCGCTCGCTTCGATCACGTTGGCCGTTACCGGGTCGAAATGCTTGATGTCGAGCGTTGCATTGAACGGAGTTTTGGAAGCGTCCTGGGCTGCAATCGGCCCCGCGGTTCCGGTGAGGCTTACGCTTCCCGATCCAGGCAGCCCAACCGAAAGATCGAATGGAAAAGCCTGCGAAATCGAAAACTGCTTCACCGTAAGGTCAATTGCCGAACATGTAAACGGATTTCCGGCGGCGGGAATCGTTGCCACGGTCGCGCTCCCGTTTTTGATCTGCAATTCGTCGACCGAAAGCGCGGGAATACTGCTGGACCCACTTGATGGCGTCGCCGAGGAGCTTCCCATTGTGGAGAAATTCCAAGTTCCATTCGCAAGATGGATCAAGTGGATTGCCGGAGAATCGATAACCAGCTTTGTGACTCGGACAGTGCGATGAAAGAGCAGCGGGCCCATTTCAACGCCGAGGTCGAGCTTTTTTGCCTGAAGAAACGGAGTGGAAGAAAGAGCGGGATCGTCTGCGATCGAAATGTCCTCTGCGACCAGACTCCCACCTAGAAGAGAAAGGCTCAGATGGCCGAGCGTAACTTTGCGATTGAGGGAACTCGAAAGCTGACTCTCGATTTGGGGCCGAAAGCTGTCGACATTGACCAAAAACGGCACGATCAGAACTACGAGGAGGCCCAGTGCCGCAACCGCTGCAACGATTTTGACCCATCGTTTCCGCATCAGAACCTCCGCGACGTCGCTGATCTTTTCAAATTGTAATTTCCCAGGTTACATAGAATGCAAATGCTCGTTGAACTGCGTGTCTGCTGCGCGATTCCTAGTGGCCACGCATCATGTTGCTTGCCTGAACATCGTGCGGAAGCGGCCAAGTGGATGCCCAATATTGCTCCTGAACACGCACCGTCGTGCTGGCCTGAATGTCGGCCGACGAGTTTCCGACCATGATGCGAACCGGCTCAGCATCGACGCGGAATCCTGGCAGCTTCTGGTCCCACCACGCCAGTTGCGAAGCGTTCAAAGGAATCTCCACGGTTTTGGTTTCGTTGGGCTGAAGCGTGATGCGCTTGAAACCTTCCAGCTCCTGCTTCGGCCGCTCCACCTTTGAACCCAGATGCTGCACATACATCTGCACTACAGCGTCGCCCGCGCGACTGCCGGTGTTTGTCACATCCACGCTGACGGTGATGGCGCCGTTCTTTCCCATCTCCTGAGCGCTGGTCCGCAGATTCGCGTACTTAAAGGTCGTATAACTCAGTCCATAGCCGAATGGAAACAGCGGCTCGCCTTTGAAGTACATATAGGTGTAGCCATCGCGGATGTTGTAGTCCATTCGCGGCGGAAGCTGATCCGCCGACTTCGGCCACGTCCTGACCAAGTGGCCGCCAGGGTTGTAGTCACCGAACAGCACTTTCGCCAGAGCGGATCCTTCATCCTGCGAAGCATGCGACATAGTGAGGATTGCGGGGGCATTTTCCGCGCTCCAGTTGATGGCAAACGGAAAACTGGCGATCAGCATGACGATGGTTTTCGGATTCTTGATCATCACCTCCTTCACGATCTGTTCCTGCGCCAGATCGATGATCTCGCGGTCGCGGCCCTCGCGTCCGTCGCTCGGGACCGTGCAGGGGAGCGTGGACGCATCCCCATCCTTGGCGGAGCTGTACCAAGCGTGCCCTTCGTCGCCGCAGGTGGGATCATTGCCAATGACAACAACTGCAACGTCAGACTCGCTCGCCGCTTTGATTGCATCGTCCTCGCCCGCCGGCGTGTCATACGCCGCGTAGTTCACCGTAACGTTCGGCCCCACTTCATCCTTGATGCCCTCCAACGGCGTGACCGTATAAGGCGGCGTGCCTCCGTACCAGTCCCAGTGCACGATGTCGGCGAGCGGCCCGATCACCGCGATCGACTTGATCTTGGTTTTATCCAACGGCAAGATGTTGTTTTCGTTCTTCAGCAGGACCACTGACTCAAGCGCAAGCCGCTTGCTCACATCGCGATCCTTGTCGGTGTTCCATGGCTCAGGCGAGTCTTTGATGTTGGAATAAGGCACCATCTCCGGCGGATCGAGCAGTCCGAGCTTGATCGTGATCTCGAACTTCGGCCGCAGCAGTGCATCGATTTGTTGCTCTGTGATCTCGCCGTCCTTCAGCGCCGCTTCGGTTTCATCCTTATATCTGTCAAGGAACTGATTGATTCCCGCCTTCAGGCACGCCACCACCGCAGCCTTCTGATCGGGATAAAGGTGGCGTGAATGCACCAGCATCGTCACTGCTCCGCCGTCGCTCGAAATCACATCCACTCCCCACTTATCGCGAACGATGCTTTGCAGAATCGGATTGACGGCCATCGCCGTGCCGTTCCAAGCGTTGTAGGATGCCATGACAGCCTTGGCGCCGCCATCCACGAATCCCATCCGGAACGGGACCGAATAATATTCCCAGAACAGCCTGTCGTCGAAGTTCGACGACGAGTCGCTGCGATGGTTCTCGTTTTCGTTGGCCAAAAAATGCTTGAGCAGCGCCGCCGCCTGCCAATATTTCGGATCGTCGCCCTGCAACCCCTTGATGAATGCCGTTGCCATGGTTCCATTGAAGAATGGATCCTCTCCATAGACCTCTTCGCTGCGGCCCCATCGCGGATCGCGATCCAGGTCCGATTGCGGCCCCCACAGCATTAGAATCTGGCGATCGTACTTGGCGGTCTGCGTGATGAAGCGCGCCTCATATCCCTCCACGCCCGCGGCCTCGCGCACCAAGTCCGGATCCCACGACGCGCCCATCCCCGGCGGCTGCGGAAACTGTGTTGTCGTGATCGGCTGGTGGTTGCCTCTTGCCTGGCGCTGCACCACTCCGTGAATCCCCTCGGATAGGCCAAAGCTCTTCACGCCCAGCCGCGGCACACCTGAGTTCGTGCCCAAACAATCGATCTTCTCGTCGATGGTCATCAGCGAAAGCAGATTGTCGATTCGTTTATCTGCCGGCAACGATGGATCGTTGAATGGGTAATTTGGTTTTGGAGCTTGGGCTGTGACACAAGAGCATGCGAAAAGACAAAGCAAAGCAGCAGAGAGATACTTTTTCATCGGGGGCACCTTGGGATTCCAGACTTCAGAAAATTCGATTTCAAAATCAGCGCCAATTCTACGCCTCAGGGCGCCAAGCCTCGCTCACGAGCAGACCGCCGAGCCGGGTGCGACGCTGCGTGAGGATAATCCCGGAATTCCGCAGAGCCGCATGATGGTCGGGCAGGCTTCGGATTCTGAGGCCGGTGAGCAGGCCGAAAGCACGATATAGAAGCCAGACGAGCGGGCGGGCAACGAGCTTTCCAAACCATCCCTCAGGAATCGCAAACTCCGAGACGATCCATAGGGCAGCGGGAGAGAGCGAGTTCCGGAGCCTGACGGCGAGCGCGCGGCATTCGTCGGTCGTAAGGCAATCGAGAAAGAAGTGCGTTGCAACAAGATCGTATTGCGCGTTGCCGGTCTTCCAACTTCGCGCGTCCGCGCAATGAAGTGAAACGCGGCGCGCGTTGGGGCCGGTGCGGCGCAATAACGCGGCCAGCATTTCAGGGCTTGCATCCACTGTGTCGACTTGAATCTGGGAATTTGCGCCGAGCAGCTCAGCTGTAAATCGTCCGTCGCCGTCGCCGATTACAAGCGCACGGCGAGCCTGCGCCATATTAGGGAGAAATGCCGTGCGGCACCTGGCGAGAAACGGGCCGAAAGTCACAAGCTCCATCCAGCGGTAGATTCTCGCGAGGCTGTCGAAGTTGGGTGCGGAGTTAGGCGGGGTATTCCGCGCGGGCCGTATCGTTTCGAAAATCACCGCTTGCGAATTGAGGGTTGTATTCATCCGATCAGCAGCAGGAGCGGCGTAAGCAAAACCAAGTCGGCCGCGATGCGCAAGGCGAGCGGCGTCATCCGCGCTTGCATGCGATCGAGGAGCGCAAGGAGCAGGGCGCTCGCCGCACCTGCTGCGAGCATTGCCGCGGCGCGCGCACGAAACGAACCGGTAACGAAGGCCAGGAGCAGTCCAACCATCGCAATCAGGAAAGCAGCATAGGATTTTGCCCCATGCGACGCACGGCCGACGCTCAGGAGGCGCTCGAATTTCAAAGAATCATTGCCGGTTTGTGCCCTGGATTCCCAGCGCGCGATGGAGCTGCAATTGAGCCACGCCAGCGCAGCGAAGTATACGGCGGAAATCCAGAAGCACCAGCCGCAGGATTTAAGCGCGCCAGACACGTTCGGGCGCGACCATGCCGCCAGAATGCATCCCGCCGTGAACAGAACGGCGACCAGCATTTCTTTGTTCAGCCGTTTCGGCAGCGAGCGCTGCCCTTTAACAAACCGCGGCGCGTGAACGCCCAAAAAGTAGATCAGCGCTGCGGCGCCCAGAATCAAGCCCGCCTCACGTACCATCGTTGGAAGAAGACTCACGGCTAATACTGCGGCGACGCCCGCCGCGGTTAGCGCCAGAGGGGCTAACAGGCGCCGGTGACGCCGATGAAAGAAGTGACGCTCGCGTAGATCGGATTCTGCCGGAGAAAGAATTTCCAAGCGCGCGTCCAGCAGGCGATCGCACACATAAGCGGACCAGGCCGCGAGGGCGAGAACGAGCAGGGCCGACCCCGCGACGTGAACCGCGTCAGCCCAGGCGAATCCGAGCGACCAGACGACTGCCACGGTGGGAGCATCCAGGCTGGCCAGGTGCCAGAGGGCGAGCAGCCGTGGAGCGTGAATAGGGCGACTTTGGGTTGCGCTGGGATGAGCGAGGCGGTCGAAAAGCGGCGACTGTGCGAGGGGAAGCGGCACTGTGTCCATTTTAGAAGGCACGGCGCGGCCGCAAGCACTGGACTGGGCAAAGAGATGGCAAAAAGTCGTTTGGTGGCCCGCATACCCGCTCCTTTCCGCCCCCGTGCTCGCCCCTTACTAAAGTGTGGGTTAACTCAGTTTGTATCTAGGTTTTCAAAGGTAAGATGTTCGGGTAAGGCCGGACGTATGATCGATACCATGAGTGAAGCGGCAGTCCGCCGCGAATGGGTTGGGAGTTACGCCGACGGCAGGTTTCCCCTGCTCCAATGGCTTGGCGGATCTCAAGCGAGCGGTGTGTTTCTGACCGAATTAAGTGAGCCCTCGCAAAAAGCCGTCATCAAACTGATCCTCGAAGACGATGAGGACGCCGCCCCTCGCGCCGCCGCATGGGAAACTGCAGCGACCTTGTCGCACCCGAATCTGATGAAGGTCTATACGCACGGCCGCTGCGAAATCGACGGCGTTTCCTGCCTTTACGTCGTCACCGAATACGCCGACGAAGTTCTTGCGGACATTCTCAAAGATCGTCCGTTGACTGCCGAAGAGACGCAGCAGATGCTGACTCCGGTTTTGGATTCGCTACGATATCTGCATCGTCAAGGGCTGGTTCACGGCCGACTTAACCCCTCGAACATCATGGCGGCCGGTGACACCCTCAAGCTCACCACTTACGGCGTTTGTCCCGTGGGCGCGGCTGTCACATTCAGGCCCACGCGCACGGTGTGCGATGCGCCGGAGACGAAAAGCGGGTCGATTTTACCGGCATCGGATCTTTGGTCTCTCGGCGCGACATTGGTTGAGGTTCTCACGCAGCATCCGCCGCAGTGGGACGATTTGCACGCTGAGCCGATCGTGCCGGCGACTGTGCCTCAGCCGTTTGCCACTATTGCGCGGCGTTGCCTGAGAACGGATCCCGCACGCCGCAGCACCATCGAAGCATTACAGGGGCGGATCGAGCCGGCCAAAGCAACGCCTGAGCCGGAAACGAAGGCCGCTCCCCCATTGCCGCCGAAACGCCGCTTTCAGATTTTGTTTGCCATCGCTGCGATTTTGCTTACTGCGATCGGAATCTGGCTCTCGCACCGCAGAGCGTCTGCGCCTGTGGATCAGACGCAAACCGCGCCCGCGGCTCCGGCAGCTCCGAGCATCGCCCCACAACCGGCCCCACAGCCGGCCCCGAGTGCCGCACCAGTTCCCCCGCCGGCTGAGGCTGCGACGCCGCCACCAGCTCCAGCAAAGACCGAAGTTCAACCTCCGCCTGAATCTCAAGCCCAGCCCGAACCTCAAGCCGCGTCACAACCCGAGCCGGCCCCCGCGGCCTCGGGCCAGACCATCAACCCTGCAATTGTGAATCAGATTCTGCCCGACATTGTTCCCAGCGCGTTGAAGACCATCAACGGGACACTGAGAGTTTCGGTCGAAGTCACGGTAGGCGCAGATGGAAAGGTCATGAACGCCACGCTAGCTTCGCCCGGGCCGAGCAAATACTTCGCCTCGAAATCGCTTGAGGCTGCTCGCCTATGGAAGTTCAAGGCTTCGCAGGAGAATGCGCCGAGCAGCTGGATGTTGGAATTTCAATACAGGCGAGACGGGATCCATGTTGTCGCGGAGCCGGCGGCGCCTTAGAACGATTCAGTCCGCCGCGGTTTCAACTTTATGTTCAGGTTTTCTGCGAGCCCGGCCGTCAGGCGCAGGAATTGACTCCAGATCCGTCTTCCCCTCGGCCAATTGCATCAGGAATTCCTGCGCCGAAAAAGGCACGGCATCCTTCACAAGCTTGCCGGCGCGCGCGTAGGTTCCGTCGGGCAGCTGAATACGGGCCTTGACGGTGTCGGCCATATAAGCGGGCAGAATTTCGCCGTGGATGCGGGCGAGAACCGCGGGATCGCGGACCGGGAACACTACTTCGCAGCGCTCAAAGAGATTGCGCGGCATCCAATCGGCTGAGCCGATGTAGATTTCATCGTCGCCGCCGTTGGCAAAGTGGAAGATGCGCGAATGCTCCAGAAAACGGCCTACGATGGAGCGCACGCGAATGCGTTCCGACAACCCTTTCACGCCGGGCCGCAGAATGGAGAGCCCGCGAATGATCAAGTCGATCTCCACGCCCGCCTGCGATGCCTGATAGAGCGCCTGGATCATCGAGGGCTCGAGCAGCGCATTCATCTTTGCCACGATGTGCGCTGGCCTTCCCGCCTGCGCGTGCTCCTGCTCGCGGCGGATCAGGCGCAGAAAGCTTTCCGCCATGGTCAGCGGCGCCACAAGCAGCGGACTGTAATCGTCGAGCTCCGCGTGTGCGGTGAGGTAGTTGAACACCATGTGCACGCGTTCGGCAATTTGCGGATCGCTGGTGAGCAGGCTCAGGTCGGTGTAGAAGCGCGCGGTGTCGGGGTTGTAGTTGCCTGTGCCCAGGTGACAATAACGTCGAGTCACCCCATCTTCGTCGTGACGCACCAGCATGGCCAGTTTGCAATGCGTCTTGAGGCCCACGACTCCGTGAAACACCTGCACGCCTGCGTCCTCCATGCTGCGCGCCCAGCGAATATTCGAAGCCTCGTCAAAGCGCGCCATCAACTCCACGACAACTGTGGCTTCCTTGCTGGCGCCGGCTTCGGTGAGCGCCTGAAACATGGGCGAATCGTGACTGGTGCGATAAAGCGTCTGTTTCATCGTCACCACAGCCGGATCCTGCGCGCCCTGCTGGATGAAGTCGACTATGGGATCGTAGGAATCGTAGGGATGATGCAGCAAGATGTCGCGATGGCGCAGTTCGTCGAAGATACCGGTGGATTTGCGGCTCAAGAGCAGCGGCTTGGGCACGAACGGCTGAAACTTCAAATCGGGCCGCTGCACATCGCTATAGAAGAACATCAGCCGCGAAAGATTCACCGGGCCCTCGCAGCGAAACACCTGGTCTTCATCCAGTTCGAAGTTCACGCGGAGCCGCTCCACAATTTCGGAGTCAGCGTCGCTTTCAATTTCCAGGCGCACCGCGTCGCCCTTGCGGCGATTGTGCAGTTCCACGCGGATGGTCTCGAGCAGCGACCGAGCTTCTTCTTCCTCGATGTAAAGGTTCGAGTTACGCGTGACGCGGAATGCCGCGGATGCGAGGACTTCGTAACCGCGATACATGCGAGCCAGATGTTGCTCGATCAGATCCTGCAGCAGCAGATAGTCGTGGTGGTCGTGCTCACAGGGCAGCCGCACAAAGCGCGGTAAGGCGCGCGGCACAGTGACCACACCGAGCACCTGCGGGCCGGAGCTGCGGCGTTTGGCGCGGAGCAGCAACGCCAGGCAAAGCGCCTTATTCAAAACTCGCGGAAACGGATGCGCGGGGTCGATCGAGATCGGCGTAAGGAGCGGGTCGACTTCACGCTGAAAATACTCGCGTGCAAAATCGCGGGCATGTTCGCTGAGCTCGTCCCACTCGAGCAGCCGAACCTTCTGCTTGCGCAACTCCGGCAATAGCTGCTTGTTCCAGCAGTGGTATTGCGCAGCGACAAAACTGTGGATCTCGGTGGTCAGAATCTCGAGCGATTCATCGGGTCGCAGGCCGTCGTATCCCGGCTCGCGATAGCCGTCCTCAATGCGTTGCATCAGGCCAGCCTGGCGCACTTCAACGTATTCATCGAGGTTCGAGCCTGTGATGGCGAGGAACTTGACACGCTCGAGCAGCGGATTTGAGGAGTCCTCGGCCTCCTCGAGGACACGGCGATTGAACTGCATCCAGGAGTAGTCGCGGCCGCTAAAGAGCTTGATTTTGTGTTGCTTTCTGGCCATTGGGCTTACTCATTCGCTGTGTCCCAAAGTCTACCGCCTTCAGCGGAATCTGAACAGGCGGATCAGCTCTGTCGGGCAAGCTTATCTCCTTCAAACTGATACAGGATCGAGGCTCGAAAAAGTGTGAAAGGCGCGCGAAAAGGGGCCGTATTCCGGTTGGATGAGGCTGCGCGGCAATCCGGCGGGGCCTGTTTTCGGCCAGAGTACAATGTGGTCTGACCACAAGCGCCGCCCGTGAAGCGCGGCAGGAGTCCCGTTTATGAGCATCGTGAGCCGCCGAGCTGTTCTGCGTTCCACGGGGGCCGTCGCCGCTTCCGCGGCGTTCCGGCGGGCCCTGGTCGCGCTTGGCCGATTTTCCGGCGGCGCCGAGGGAACAGGTTCGACTCCCATTGCAAAGACCAGCTACGGAAAAATCAGCGGCACTGTCGAGGACGGCATTAATGTTTTTCGGAGCGTTTCTTACGGCGGAGACACGGCGAATTTCCGCTTTCAGGCGCCGCTGCCGCCCTCTCCATGGACTGGGGTAAAACCCTGCGAGGCGTTCACCACCCGCGCGCCGCAGCTTACCGCCTTGCGCGGGATACAAATCGTCAACTCGGCTCCAAGTCTCGGGCCGGCAGGCTCTTCGCCCGCCGGGGCTGCTCCGCGCGTTGCGCCCGAGTCCGGAATTCAAAGCGAAGACTGCCTGCACCTGAACGTCTTTACGCCCGGATTACGCGATCATCGCAAGCGGCCAGTGCTGGTTTACTTTCACGGTGGCGCTTACAACAACGGCTCAGTGAATAGCGCTCTGTATGATGGCAAACGACTCTGCCGTCGCGGCGAAGTTGTGGTGGTCACCGTGAATCACCGCCTGAACGCATTCGGCTTTCTCTGTCTAGCTGCGCTCGATCCCACGCAATTTCCCGATTCGGGCAATGTGGGCATGCTCGATCTTGTGCTCGCGCTCAAGTGGGTTCGTGAAAACATTCTCGAGTTTGGCGGCGACCCTTCTCGCGTTTTGATTTTTGGTCAATCGGGCGGGGGAGCGAAATGCGCAACACTGATGGCCATGCCTGCGGCGCACGACCTTTTTCATCGCGTGATGACGATGAGCGGACAGCAGGTGAAAGGCGCGTCAATTGCGATCGCCGCAAAACGCACGGAAACGATGCTCGGCAAACTCAGGATTACTTCGACAAATCTTGCAGATCTCAAAACCATGCCGTGGGAGAAAATCCAGGCTGCGGCTGCTGAAACAAGCGCTGACTGGCTCCCGGTGGTTGACGGCGTCGTCCTGCCTCGCGATCCCTTCACTCCGGATGCGCCACCGCTTTCGGCGACAGTTCCTATGATTCTGGGCAACACGCATGACGAAACTGCGGTGCCCGTTCAGGGCACGCTCACCTGGGAGGACGCACCTGCTGCACTGCACGATGCCATCGCGATCTACCTCGGACCTTACACTGCTGAAGAAGTGATCGCGAAGTTCCGGACGTTCTATCCTGACAAGTCGCCGATCGACGTCGTGATCACTGCGGCCACTGCTTTTCGCGCATGGCCGGGCCAGGTGCTTGAGGCCGAGCGCCGCGCCGCCAACGTGGTCAGCCAGCCGCACACGTGGGTTTATCAAATGAACTGGCATCGTGACGTCCCAGGCGCACGCGCTGTTCACACCATCGATATTCCGTTCATGTTCGACAATCTTTCGGCCGCACCCGGCCAGATCGGGTCTTCACCTGAAGACCTTGCCGCAGCGCAACCTCTCGCCGACGCGATGTCCGGCATGCTCATTCACTATGCGGCAACCGGCAATCCTAATCATCACGGCCTACCCGATTGGCCAGCGTACGACCTGACTGCTCGCAACACGATGATCTGGGACAGCACGCCGCACATCGAGAGCGATCCCCGTGGCGAGGAACGCCGCTATGCCGCAGGCTCGCCCTACCGCCAGCCGGGCACCTATTGAAGCAGGAAGCTGGGGCAGAGGTGGCTCGGGCCGAGCGTCCACATCCGAACCCCGGAAAGCACGTAAAACCCACATTCGATACACTAGAAATAAGAACCGCACCGCGCTCTTCGTGCATCCATTTGTAGAACAGCCATTTCCAGGCGACTGTGTTCGCCGGCCAATCGCAAGGTCCTTGAGTTGCCAAAGAAACCCATTCAAATACGGTCCTGTGCCGCGGCGCTTTTGTTGATCGCGTGCATACCCGGCCTGTGGGCGGTGGCGCAGTCGTCGGTTGTTCCGCCACCCACATTACCCTCGCCGCCCATGGCAGCCGACTTTCAGGGCAGTGTGCCGAAAGGCGAGCCGACCGCGCAGACCATCGATCTCTCGCTCGACGATGCCATCCAGCGCGGATTGCAATCGAATCTCGGAATGATTCTTAGCAGCACGCAGGCCGCTGGAGCGCGCGCTGCGCGGCTCAGCCAGTTGCAATCGCTGCTTCCGGGTATCGACTTCAGCGCCAGGGAAGCGGTTATGCAAACCGATCTGCCGGCCGAAGGTTTGCGGATTCCCGGTTTTCCCAAGGTCATTGGGCCATTTGGCTACACCGATATCCGCGCGTCGCTCAGTTGGTCGGTGATTAACGTTCAATCACTGCACAATTATTTGGCCGCGCGGCACAACTTCGACGCCGCGCAGTTATCGGCACAGGATGCGCGCGACATGGTGGTGCTGACTGTCGGCAATGCGTACCTGCTGGTGATTGCCGATCAGACCAACGTCGCGAGCGTGCAGGCGCAGGTGGACACTGCAAAGGTTTCGCTCGAACAGGCCGTTGACAATCACCAGGCCGGCACCGCGCCGCTGCTCGACGAACTGCGTGCCCGCGTCGACTATCAGTCCTTGGAGCAGCAGTTGATCGCGGCGCAGAACTCGCTTGAGAAAGATAAGCTGGCCCTGGCGCGAGCGATCGGTTTGCCGCTGGCGCAGAGTTTCAACTTGACGGACACCGCGCCCTACGCGCCATTCGACCAGCTCGATGCCAACGCGCTGATCGCGCAGGCCAAGACCAACCGCAAGGATCTGGCGGCGCTGGTCGAAGAGACAGCGGCCACAAAGCAACAGCGCGAAGCGGCGACGGCGGCGCGTTTCCCTGCGATCGCCGCTAACGCCGACTACGGCGACATCGGGCCGACGCTTGCCCACTCGCATGGCACGGTCGACGCGACAGCATCGCTGAGCATGCCTCTCTTTGAAGAATTTGCCTTGCGCGGGCAGGCCCAGCAGGCGCAGGCTCAACTTGATACCGCGAATGCGCAGTTGAGCGACAAGAACGCGCAGATTGAAGCGGACGTTCGCGATGCGCTGCTCGACATTGCGTCTGCGCAGCAGCAGGTTGAGGTTGCGCGATCGAGCAAAGATTTGGCCGCCGAGGCTCTGAAAGAAGCGCAGGAGCGCTATGCCAACGGCGTCAGCGACAATCTGGCCGTAAGCCAGGCGCAACAAGCCGTGGCCCAGGCCGACAGCCAATATGTGGTCAGCCTTTACCGCGATAACGTGGCCAAGCTCAGCCTGGCGCGCGCACTCGGAGACGGCCAGGACTACCAGAAGTATTTAGGAGGGAAGTGAACGTGGCGGATCCAAACCCAACACCTGAAGAAGATCAGTCTCCAGCCGAGACAGAGATTGAAGCTCCGAAGTCCCGCCGCAGAGGCATCATCATTGTTGCCGTCGCGGCGGTGGTGCTGATTGCGCTCGCCGTGTGGTGGCACTCCACATTCACCGAGGATACTGACGATGCACAAGTCAACGGCCACCTCATCCAGGTGAGCGCGCGCATCGCCGGCCACGTGATGAAAGTGGACGTTGAAGAGAACCAGACCGTTCATGCCGGCGATCCAATCGTGGAGCTCGATCCGCGCGACTACCAGGTTGCGGTGGAGAATGCCGAGGCCGCGCTGAACAGCGCGAAGGCCGCGGCTGCAGCGGCGCGCGTGAACGTGCCGATTATCACCGTGAACACCGGCAGCACTTTGCGCTCGGCGAACGCCGACGTAACCGGGGCGCAGGCCAGCGTGGCCCAAGCCGAGCAGCAACTCCTGGCCGCGCACGCAGCAGTTGCCCAGGCTGAGGCCAACAACACCAAGGCGCAGGCCGATCTGGAGCGCTACAAGCCGCTGGTGGCGAAAGACGTGATCAGCAAGCAGCAATTCGACGCCGCAGTTGCGGCAGCCGATGCCGCACAGGCCGCTCTAGCCAGCGCCCGCGCCAACGAGCAGGCCGCAGCCGATGGAGTCCGACTGGCCCATGACCGCGAGACGCAGGCCCAGGCACAGTTGAAGTATGCCGAAACCGCTCCGCAGCAGGTTGCCGCGCAGGATGCGAAGGCCAAGCAGGCCGAGGCGCAGGTGGAACAGGCGCAAGCGCAGCTCGATCAAGCCAGACTCAACTTGAGTTACTGCAAAATCGTCGCGCCAGGAGACGGCATCGTCACGCGCAAGAGCGTTGAGATCGATCAGAACGTTTCCGCCGGCCAGAACCTGATGACCCTGGTCTCACTGCAGGATCTTTGGGTTACCGCGAATTTCAAAGAGACACAGCTCGAGCACATGGTGGCGGGACAGAGCGTAAAAATCCACGTTGACGCGACCGGAAAAGACTACACGGGCCGCGTGACGCAGATTGGCGGCGCCACCGGCTCGGTGCTTTCGCTCTTCCCGCCGGAGAACGCGACCGGAAACTATGTGAAGGTGGTGCAGCGCCTGCCGGTGCGCATCGACTTCACCGATTTGGCGAAGCAGGACCCGGACCACCAGCTACGGCCTGGGCTTTCGGTGGAACCGTATGTGCGCGTGAAGTGAGGCGACGCGTGCTCGGGCCGCAATAATCCCGAGCGATCCGCGCGATACAACGAGGGCGCCTACTGAACATTAGGCGGTTGTTCCGCTGTTGATCGTCCAGCAAATTTCGCTCGCAAACGCTCGCTGGTCTTTACCGTCGCGGCCAAGCGATGGGAGGGCGCCTACTCTTCGATTTTGTAGGTGTATTCCTCGATGACGGGGTTGGTGAGGACTTCGCGGGCGATGCGCTCAACTTCGGCACGCGCGGCCTCGGAGGCGAGGCCGTCTGCGAGTGAAAGCGCGAAATATTTGCCCTGGCGCACGGCGGTTACGTCAGCGAATCCAATCTTGCGAAGAGCGTTGTGGATGGTCTGGCCCTGCGGGTCGAGCACCGAGGTCTTGAGCGTGACATAGACATGCGCCTTCATGATGAGATTATAGAAGAACAGCCATTAGCTCCTGGCTCTTGGCTGTTAGCCTGATTCGTGGTGGGCCCAGGTCTCAGTTTCTCGCGAACGGCAGAAGAATCTTCATTCGCATTTTTCCCAAAAGAGAGGTCAGACGCGATGGTGAATTATCTGGAACTGCCCGTTGGCGATCGGGCGCCAGAGGTGTTTCGAGTGGTGATCGAGATTCCTTTGGACGGCACTCAGAAGTTTGAGTACGACAAGCAACTGCATGTGTTCAAGCTGGACCGGAATTTGCATTCGCCTGTGCACTATCCCGGCGACTACGGATTTATTCCGTCGACGCTGAGCGACGACGGCGACCCGCTGGACGTGCTGGTCCTGGTGCCGGGGCCGAGTTTTCCGGGGTGCGTGCAGGAGGTGCGGCCGATCGGGTTGCTGGAGATGCTGGACCAAGGAATCCTGGACGAAAAAGTTCTGGCGGTGGGAAAGAACAATCCGCGGTTCGCGAATATCTGGAATTACACCGATATTTATCCGCACATGCTGAAGGAGATTACCCACTTCTTCTCGATCTATAAGGATCTTGAAGGCAAGCGCGTGGAGATGAAGGGTTGGCGCGACGCGGCCTATGCACGCGACCGCGTGGTGCACACGATCAAGCAATTTGAGATCAGCAAGGCAAAGCACCACGAGGGAAAGAAGAAGGCGGCAGTGTAAAAGGCAGGGTTCGGGGGTCAGTGAGCAGGGAAGAGGCTCGTTGCTGGAGCTATGATCCGGCGACGAGAGAAGCCTGGGCCGCGCGGCGGCGGGCGAGTGGGCGCGCGGTGAAGAAGTAGAGTGGCGGCCCGAGCAGGGCAATTCCAATTGCAAAAAGAAGAGATGAAACGTTGGCGAAGGCTGTGCCCGGATCGCCGAGCTTCTCAGTGCGTGAAGCGAAGAGCGCGTATGCAATGAGAAGCGTGGGGAAGACTGCGAGCGAACAGGCAAACGCGAAGTTGCCGGCGCGGAATGGGCGCGGAAGCTGGGGCTCGCGGATGCGCAGGGCGATGAGGGCGAGGAACTCCAGGATGAGGCTGGTGCCGTAGAGGATGAGGTCGATGGAGATGAGGCGTTCAAAGGGAAGGCTGAGAGCAAGCGCCCACGCGACACCGCAGAAGAGCACACTGACCCAGGGAACTCCGCGGCTGTTGCGGCGCTCGAAGATGCGGGGCAACATGCCATCTGCAGCCATGGCGATGGGCAGGCGGGTGTAGCTCATCATGAGCGCGTTGAACATGCCGATGCCGCAGATGACGCCACCGGTGACGACAGCCAAGGTGAGAAGAGAACCGCCGACCTGCCCGGCTGCGATGGCCCAAGAGCCGGTGGTGAATCCTTGCGGCGAGAGACCGCCGAAGGCCATGGCGAGAAGCGGAAGAACGTAAGTGACGGCGGTGATGGCGGCGGCGCCGGCGATGGCGCGCGGATAGTTGCGCTGCGGATGATGAACGTCGCGCGCGATGGTGGAGGCGTTGTCCCAGCCCATGTAGTTCCACAAGCCGACGAGGATGGCGGTGGGAAGGCTGGTGTCAGTGTCGGGCGAGGGCGCTGGGCGTCCCCAATGGATGGCGGGATGCGCGGTGATGCCGTGCCAGAAGCCGAGCGCGATGAAGATTGCGAAGGGGGCGAGGAGGAGGGCAGACATCCAGACCGAGTCTGCGCCGACGCTGGGTGCGCCGCGAAGATTCCATGCGCAACAGAGGATGACGACGGCGAGCGACCAGTAGTAATCGCGCGGAGCGGTGGTGAGCGCGGGCGAGAATTTGCCGAGATAGAGGACGAAGATGCTGGGGTAGAGCGCCATGTCGAAGATGCTGGCGGAGAGCGAGAGCCAGCTTTCCTGGTATCCCCAGAAGGGGCCGAGCGCGCGGCGCACCCAGATGTAGAATCCGCCCTCGTCGGGAATGGCTGCGGCGAGCTCACCGATCATCAGCGCAGTGGGCAGGCTCCAGATGACGGGAAGAACGAGCAGGATGACGATGGCCCAGCCGTAGCCTGCGCCGCCGAGCACATCCTCCATGCCGTAAGGGCCGCCGGAGACCATGAAGAAGGTGGCAGCGATGAGGGGAAGCAGGAGAAGCTTTTTCGGTGCGAAGTCGAAGATGGCTCGCATAGAGAGAATGTAACTGGGCGAGGCGGGAATTGTAACGGGAATCGCGGGAAGGGGTTCGTGCCGAGGATGGTGGTTGGGGTTCCGGTATAATCCACTGAGGGCCGGAGAGATGGCCGAGTGGCTGAAGGCGGCGGTTTGCTAAACCGTTGTACGGTCAAAAGCTGTACCGGGGGTTCGAATCCCCCTCTCTCCGCCAGCATTGCATGCAGCAGCCGCTCGGCATTGCATGCAGCAGCCGCTCGCTAGTCGCTCCCATGAGGGCCGTGCTCAAAGCAGCGGTCTGGTCCTTCTGCCGCTATGGCGCGCTCAGGATTTCGGCTCGCGGCTCGGACGCCGCGAAAGCGCCTAAAGTTCGAATCCCCTCTCCGCCATAGAGTCTCAATCGCTGACTTCTCAGTTTCCGAAATCGGAGACGAGAAAAATGGCGGATCGTACCGTCTCACTCTACATCCGCACAAAGTTCGAGTACGCGAACATTGCAAGCGTCTCCTCGACCTTCCTGAAGGCCAGACGAACCAACTCTTTAGATGTACCTTTCGAATGCCTCGATCTGTCTGGAGTGATATTCCCGCCGCTGAACCGGCGAGGATAAAACCGTCGAGGTTGATGTGGCGCCGAATACCGAGAGCTTGTCAATGAGGACTTCCAAATGCCGGATGGAGACGACATTGGCCTCGATGACAAAGGATTCGTCGCCTGTGATCCGATAGCATCTGCAAATCTCGGTTAGCTCCTTGATTGCAGCCACCGAGCGGCTTACCTGCAGATCACCGCCATGGATGGTGAGGCGCAAGAGAACGCGGATGGGAAGGCCAAGTTTGGCAATATCGAGCGCGACATGGTAGCCGGTGATGACACCCGCATCTTCAAGCCGATGGACGCGCTCGGCGACAGCCGGCGTAGAGAGGCCAACCTGCCTGCCGATCTCTGCGAAAGACTGCCGGGCGTTCTGCTGTAGCGCGTCGAGGATCTTCCATGCCACAGCATCAAGTTCGAAGCTATTGGGAACGGTTCGGTGCGGCATATGGCTGTAATCCTTAAGTTACGAATCTATTATGCTTAATCTTGTTAAGCAGAGCCAGCCTTTCTTCGATTCAATCGCCATTCTATGACTTTGTTGCCGGGCCTATGCTACTTGAGGTCAGAGCGCGCGGGCCGCAGGCCTTTGACGCGCTTTCTTGACAAGTAGGTGGCTATGAACGCATTCCCCAGTTCGGCCTCCGGGCAGGTCATGTCTCTTCCCACCGCATCGCCTGTTGCCGGTGCGGATTTTCTGCCCCTGAATGGTACCGACCACGTGGAGTTTTACGTGGGCAACGCGCGCCAGTCGGCGTATTTCTATCGAGCAGCTTTTGGAATGCGTCTTGTGGCTTACGCCGGTCCGGAAACCGGTCAGCGAGATCGTGCTTCGTACGTGGTGCGTCAGGGAAAGATCTGTTTTGTCCTCACAACGCCTCTCCGCAGCCAGCACCCCATTGCTGAACACATTCATCTGCACGGGGACGCGGTTCGCGTCGTCGCACTTTGGGTAGATGATGCGCGCCAGGCATGGTATGAAACGACGAGTCGCGGCGCGATCAGTGTGGAGGAGCCGCATATCGTCTCCGACGAGAATGGAACTGCTGTGCTTGCGAGCATACGCACTTATGGCGACACGATTCACACTTTTGTTGAGCGAAGCGGTTACGTCGGCCCATTCCTTCCCGGCTTCCGCTCCGTCGATCACGACCCGATTGCCCGCCCTGTAGGTCTTCTCCACATCGACCACATGGTTGGTAATGTGGGCTGGCATGAGATGAATCAGTGGGTCGATTTCTATGCCAACGTCATGGGGTTTTCGCTTTATCAACACTTCGATGACAAAGACATATCGACCGACTATTCCGCGCTGATGTCAAAGGTGATGGCGAATGGCAACGGTCGCGTGAAGTTTCCCATCAATGAGCCCGCCGAAGGCAAAAAGAAGTCGCAGGTTGAAGAGTATCTTGATTTTTATCCCGGGCCGGGCGTGCAGCACATTGCCCTGGCCACCGATGACATTGTGCACACGGTGAACAAGCTGCGCGAACAGGGCATCGAGTTTCTCCACGTTCCCCACACCTACTACACCAAGTTGCAGAGCCGCGTGGGCAAAATCGATGAGCCGATCGACGTCCTGGAAGAGCTAGGCATTCTGGCCGATCGCGACGATGAGGGCTACATGCTGCAGATCTTTACGCGGCCCGTGGAAGACAGGCCGACATTGTTCTATGAGATTATCCAGCGAAAAGGCAGCCGCAGCTTTGGCAAAGGCAACTTCAAGGCGCTGTTCGAGGCGATTGAGCGAGAGCAACAGGCACGTGGGAATTTATAGCGCTTTTTTGGAGAAGCGATGAAGACCCAGATGCTTTCTGCGGCCGCGCCGTACATCATCGAACAGGATTACGCGGCTTATACAGACGAACAGCATGCGGTGTGGGCGGAGCTGGTGGGGCGTGCGCTGCCGGAGCTGGAGAAACACGCGGCGCGCGAGTATCTTGACGGCTTCGAGATCATCGGGCTGAAACGGGACAAGCTGCCGAACCTGGCCGCGATCAGTGCGAGGCTGGCGCCCAGGACGGGGTGGAATTCAACGCCAGTGAGTGGATTTTTGCCGGCGCAGGCCTTCTTCGAGATGCTTGCGACGCGCAGTTTTCCGACGACGACCTGGCTGCGCAGCAGGGATTCGCTGGAATACACGCCGGAGCCGGATATTTTTCACGACGTTTTCGGTCATGTACCCATGCACGCGCACAAAGTGTTCGCGGATTTTCTTGAGCATTACGGGCGGGTGTGCGCGGCAAAGGACGATGCGGCTGCTCTGGAGAAACTAGGCCGGCTCTTTTGGTACACGGTGGAGTTCGGGGTGATTCGGCAGAACGGAACGATCAAAGTGTATGGGAGCGGATTGATCAGCTCGCACGGCGAGTGCAAGAACGTGATGGACGGACACTGCGCGATCCGCGATTTTGACCTCGATGAGGTGCTGAATACCAAGGTCAAGGTGGACGAGCTGCACAAGTTGCTCTTTGCGGTCAGCAGCATCGATGAGATTTTCGAAGCGATGCATGAAGCCGAGCGCAGAGCGATGCAAGGGAGATTGTGAGGGCGCCGACGATGACGACGAAGATGGATTATCAATCGGGATTTGGAAACGAGTTTGCGACAGAGGCGGCGGCGGGGGCGCTGCCGATCGGCCAGAATGCGCCGCAGATGCATCCCCTCGGACTTTATACGGAGCAGTTCAGCGGAACGGCGTTTACCGCGCCGCGGGCCGTGAACCGGCGGACATGGACGTACCGGATACGTCCGTCTGTCACGCATCGGCCGTACGAAGAAGCGCCGCTGGCGCTGGTGCGCAGCGGGCCGTTCAACGAGACACCTACGACGCCGAATCAGTTGCGCTGGGACCCGCTCCCCGTGCCGGAGAAGGAGACTGATTTTCTGGACGGGATGGTGACGCTCGGCGGCAACGGCGACCCGGCAATGCAGACCGGAGTCGCCATTCACCTCTATGGCGCAAATGCCTCAATGGTCGACAGGTTCTTTGCCAATGCCGATGGGGAGATGCTGGTGGTTCCGCAGATGGGAACGCTGCGGTTCCACACCGAGCTGGGGATTGTGGAAGCGGCGCCGGGCGAGATCTGCGTGATCCCGCGCGGGGTGAAGTTTCGCGTTGAACTCGATGAGCCGCAGGCACGCGGATACATCTGCGAGAACTATGGCCTGAGTTTCAGGCTGCCGGAACTGGGGCCGATCGGCGCCAACGGACTGGCGAATCCTCGTGACTTCAAGGCGCCGGTGGCGGCGTTTGAAGACCGGGAAGGCGAGTTCCAAATCTTCACCAAGTTTCTGGGACGAATGTGGCGAGCGCCCATCGATCACTCGCCGTTGGATGTGGTTGCGTGGCATGGAAATTACGCGCCGTACAAATACGACCTTTCTCGATTCAACTGCATCAACACCGTTTCGTTCGACCATCCCGATCCCTCGATCTACACGGTCTTGAGCGCGCCCTCGGCCATTGCGGGAACAGCCAACTGCGACTTTGCGATTTTCCCACCCCGGTGGTTGGTTGCTGAGCATAGCTTCAGGCCACCATGGTTCCACCGTAACCTGATGAACGAGTTCATGGGACTGGTGTTTGGTGCGTACGACGCGAAGGCGGAGGGATTCTTACCCGGGGGAGCGAGCCTACACAACTGCATGGCCGGACATGGGCCGGATGCCGAAACATTTGAGCGTGCCTGCAGCGCCGAGCTCAAGCCGCAATATCTCGACAACACACTGGCCTTCATGTTCGAGACGCAACTTGCAGTGCGGCCCACGGAATTTGCCATGAACACGCGCATCCTTCAGCACGAGTACTTCGAGTGCTGGCAGGGACTGAAGAAACGCTTTGCCGTGGAAGCGGTTTCAAAGAACGGATGAACGCGATCGACAGCCTGCTGGCCGGGTTGATTGATTACGCGGGCCTGTATCCGCCGGCCAGGCTGGACATGCATACGGCGACGCAGAAATACCTCGAATACGGCCAAGGCACTCATGCACAGGCGCTGGGACGGTTCGTCATCGATCTAGACCAGTTTCCGCCGTTGTGTGACACGGCAGGCGATTCCATTCGCGGAATGCGGTTCAGCGTGATTGCTTCACCGGGGGCGAACTGGGATCATCTACAGCGACTGATGGATAAAGGCTATGCGATCGAAGCCGTGGAAGTGAAAGCGGACGGGGCAGCGGAGGTTGCCCGTGTGGCCGCGCAGATTCCCGCCGGAATAACTCTTTACGTTGAAGTGCCAGTGCAAGGAACAACTGCCGAAACGTTGGATGCGGTCGCAGCAGCGGGGCTGCGCGTCAAATTACGCATGGGCGGCGTAAGCGCAGAATCAATTCCTTCCCCTCGGGCCATCGCATCGATGCTTGGCGAACTTTCGCGCCGGCGCATGGTCTTCAAGGCGACTGCCGGGCTGCATCATCCCGTCCGCGGGAGACATACGCTGGACTATTCTTCTGAAAGTCCGACGGCGGTCATGCACGGCTTTGTGAACGTGGCCTGCGCGGCAACGCTTTTACACTTTGGCTGCGAAGCAGACGAAGCGATGGAAGTGCTGGAAGAGGGATGTAGCAGCGAATGGCGGGTGACGCCGGATTCAATCGGGTGGCGAAAGAACAGTTGGAGCGCCGATGAATTGGGCGAGATGCGGCAGCACTTCTTCGCCGGATTTGGCTCGTGCTCTTTTGAGGAACCGATACGGGAGCTGGAGGCACTTGGATGGCTGTGAGAAGCTGGGTGGCTGCAGCGAACGAGGCACAATCGGATTTCCCGCTTGAGAACCTGCCCTACGGCGTGTTTCGCCAACGGGAAAAGCAAAATATTGGTGTGGCGATCGGCGATCGGATCCTGAATCTTTGCGATTGCGCCCGAGCGGGCCTGCTGGATGGATTAGCCCCCGAGATTGCGGAAGCGTGCAACGCGGAATGGCTCAATCCACTGATGGGGCTGGGGCCAGAGGCTTGGACCGCGCTTCGACGGAAACTCACAGCTCTGCTGAACGCAGAGGCCGACGCGGAGACGCAGCGGCGCGTGGAGGCGCTGCTGATCCCAATGAATGAGGCAGAGATGCAGGTGCCCGCGCAGATTGGCGACTACACAGATTTCTACGCGTCAATTCATCACGCCACGCGAGTGGGAGCGCTGCTGCGGCCCGATAACCCCCTGCTGCCAAACTACAAGCATCTTCCCATCGGCTATCACGGGCGTGCTTCGTCCATTGTGGCGAGCGGAACCGAGATCAAGCGGCCGCACGGACAGACCAAGAGCGCCGCGGGTGCGCCCGAGTTTGGACCGGCGGGCAAACTGGATTACGAGCTGGAGGTGGGCTTCTTTGTGGGCCAAGGCAATCAGCTAGGAGTTCCCATTCCCATTGTCAAAGCCGAAAGGCACATCTTCGGGGCGTGCCTGGTGAACGACTGGTCAGCGCGCGACATTCAGACATGGGAGTATCAGCCGCTGGGCCCGTTCCTGGGAAAGAGCTTTGCGACGACAATCTCGGCGTGGGTGGTTCCGATGGAAGCGCTGGAACCGTATCGTGTAAAAGCTCAGGAACGGCCGGCCGGCGATCCCGAGCCGCTCGAGTATCTGCGCGAGCCAAAGGGAAAACGAGGTGCAATCGATGTGATGCTGGAGGTCTATCTCGAATCGCGGCTGATGAGGCAAATGGGCCTATCGGCGGTGCGGCTGAGCCAGGGAAACCTGCGCGAGCTGTATTGGACGCCTGCGCAACTATTGGCGCACCACACGAGCAACGGTTGTAATCTGCGCCCCGGCGATTTGCTGGCCACGGGCACGGTATCAGGCCGCGAAGAGGGATCGGAAGGCTGCCTGCTGGAGAAGCGGCACAATCCCGAGCCGATTCGCCTTCCGAGCGGGGAGACCCGCACGTTTCTGGAAGACGGAGACCGGGTGAAGATGCGCGGCTATCGCCGGAAAGTGGGTCTGCCGCGGATTGGATTTGGCGAGTGCGTGGGCATGGTGGTTAGCGCGGCGCAGCAAACGAGGGACGGCGAGTAATGACGCTATGGTATTAGTATCGCGCTGTGCGGCGCGTGAGCGGAGAAAGCGCATTTGAATGGGCCGCGGCGAGCAGACGAATGGCTGAGAATGTGACCTTGGATAACCGGCTGGGATCGGCGCTCGATCTCGAACACGTGCGCGTGAAGGCGAACCGCGTGGCACTGATGGCTCTGCTGGCCGAGATGCGTGCTGAAGAAGAGACGATTAAGCAGGGTGGTGGCGCGAACGCCGCCGAGGCACAGCACGCCAAGGGGCGGCTGACGGTCCGCGAGCGGCTGAATTTGCTGCTGGATGAGGGATCGGAGTTTCAGGAGCTGGGTATATGGGCGGCGCACGGCATGTACGCGGAATACGGCGGCGCGCCGTGCGCGGGGGTCGTTACGGGACTGGGGCGTATCGCGGGACGGCTATGCATGATTGTTGCCAACGACGCGACTGTGAAGGCCGGCGCGTTTTTCCCGATGACCGCGAAGAAAGTGTTGCGCGCACAGACCATCGCCATGGAAAACCGTATACCGACGATCTACCTGGTGGATTCGTCGGGCGTATTTCTTCCTTTGCAGGAGGATGTATTCCCGGATACCGACGATTTTGGGCGCATTTTTCGCAACAACGCAGTGATGAGCTCACTGGGAATTCCACAGATCACGGCCATCATGGGCATGTGCGTGGCGGGCGGAGCCTATCTGCCGGTGATGACGGATACGGTCTTGATGACCGAAGGATCGGGATTATTTCTTGCCGGGCCGTCCTTGGTGCAAGCTGCGATCGGACAGAAAACAGAGCCGGAGGAACTTGGCGGGGCGGCGATGCACGCGGCGATTTCGGGCACAGTTGACTTCAAGGAGCCGAACGATCATCTTTGCCTTTCGCGGCTGCGATCGCTGGTCGCGAAGATGGGCGGACGCAACGCGGCTCCTGACAGAGAGGTCTTTCGGCGCCGTGAATTTGATGCAGTGCGGGATGCTCCAAGATTCGCAGCCGAGGATCTGTATGGATTGCTGAATCCGCATCCAGGGTCGAGCAATGCCTACGACATGCGCGACGTGATTGCGCGGCTCGTTGACCGCAGCGAATTCGATGAATACAAGGCGGAGTTTGGCCGCACGGTGCTTTGCGGGTACTCGTGGATCGGTGGGCGCGCTGTGGGCATTGTGGCCAACCAGAAAATCAACCAAAACCAGACCGTATCTGTGGGTCCTGCCGCAGGGATGTCGCAGATGGAAGTCGGCGGCGTCATCTACACGGAAGGCGCACAGAAAGCCGCGCGGTTCATCATGGATTGCAATCAGAACCTGGTGCCGTTGATTTTTGTACACGATGTAAATGGATTCATGGTGGGCAAGGAGGCTGAGTGGTCGGGAATCATTCGTGCCGGCGCGAAGATGGTTTCGGCTGTGAGCACAAGCGTAGTGCCCAAGATTTCCTTAATCATAGGTGGCAGCTTTGGCGCCGGACACTATGCAATGTGCGGCAAGGCTTATGACCCACGATTCATGTTTGCGTGGCCCACCGCGCGTTATGCAGTAATGAGTGGGGCCTCGGCTGCTGCGACTCTGGCAGAGGTGCGGGCCCGGCAGTTGGAGCGCAGCGGCAAAGCGCTCACCGATGCCGAGAAAACAGAGATTTACGATCAGATTCGTGCCACATACGATGCGCAGGCCGATCCGCGCTATGGCGCGGCAAGGCTTTGGATCGATGCGATTATCGATCCGGCCCAAACCAGAAGTGTGCTGATTATGGCACTGGAGGCCTGCGCGCTGAATCCTGATCTTCCACGATTCAACCCTGGAATCCTGCAAACCTGAGCGTTTGTTCGAAAGGCGCAGCACGTTTCGCGTTGGAAGCAGCGGCATCTTATCCGAAAGGGCGAGAACTGGGCATTCGAATTCCCCGCGAAGGAGCCTGAGTATGCAAGTTGAGTTGGAGCCGGTCGAAACTTTGTATCCATTTGTTCTCACTGAGCAACAGGAACATTTACGCCGTGAGATACGAGAGTTTGCAGCGCGCGAAATCGCACCCCGCGTATCTGAGTGGGACGAGACCAGCGAGTTTCCTGCCGATGTTGTGAAGAAGCTCGGCACTATGGGGCTGCTGGGCGTCATCTTCCCCGCACAGTATGGCGGCGCGGAGCTGGGCTATGTGGATTACGTCCTTGCAATCGAAGAACTGTCCGCCGCCGATGGATCGTTGGGCCTGACCGTTGCAGCGCACAATTCGCTTGGGGCAAATCACATTTTTCTGGCCGGCAATGAGGAGCAGAAGAGGAGATTTCTTTCCCCGCTCGCGAGCGGCACGTGGCTGGCAGCGTGGGCGCTCACTGAGCCAGGTTCCGGCTCGGATGCGAGCAATGCGCGCACGACGGCTGTGAAACGAGGCGACCGGTACGTTTTGAACGGCAACAAGACATTCATCACCAACGGACGCTACGCCGATCTCGCGGTCGTAATCGCTGTCACTGATAAGAGCAAAGGTACACACGGGTTGTCGGCATTCGTCGTGGAAAAGGGAACCAGGGGATTCCGGCCCGGAAAGAAGGAAAACAAGCTTGGACTGAGGGCCAGCGATACGAGCGAGCTAATCTTCGAGGACTGTGAGATTCCTGAAGAGAACTTGCTCGGCATGGAAGGTGAAGGATTCATCGACGCGATGCGAGTGCTGGATGGCGGCAGAATCTCGATCGCAGCCCTGGCGCTCGGCATTGCGCGCGCTGCGCTCGACGCGGCATTGAAGTATGTGAAAGAGCGACGTCAGTTTGGCAAGGCCATCGCGGAATTTCAGGGTATCCAATGGAAGCTCGCAGACATGGCGACGGAACTGGATGCGGCACGGCTTCTGACGCAACGCGCCGCAGTGCTGAAGGACGCCGGTCGCAAAGTAACACGCGAGTCGTCAATGGCCAAGCTGTTCGCGAGCGAGGCGGCCGTGCGCATCTGCGATGAGACGGTGCAATTGTTTGGCGGCTATGGCTTCATCAAGGACTATCCTGCTGAGAAGTTCTACCGCGACGTGAAGCTGTGCACCATCGGCGAAGGCACCAGCGAGATTCAGCGGATGGTGATTGCCAGGGAAATCCTCAAGGTTTACCCTTCGCGCGGGTGAAGGTTCGTTGTCGAGGCGGGCTTGGCGAGAGGGATTTGGCCCGCGGAATGGCGTGAAAGTTGGGCGATGTGGTCAAAATCGTGGAGTGCCCGCGCGACGCATGGCAAGGCCTGCCTGTACAAATCCCGTCCGAGAAGAAAGCCGCCTATTTGCGCAACCTCATTGAGGTGGGCTTCGAGCATATTGACGCTGTCAGCTTTGTCTCGCCCGCTGCCGTTCCGCAGATGGCGGATTCCGAGCGAGTACTCGAACTGCTGAAACCTCCTCAAGGGGTTGAGATCATCGGTATTGTTGTCAACGGCAAAGGCGCGGAACGGGCAATTCGCACCGGTGCGGTTCGGACTCTGGGTTTTCCTTACTCGGTCTCGGCAGAGTTTCTCCGTCGTAATCAAAATCAGACGCCAGAGGAATCGATCCATGAGCTGAAAACCGCGAAGGCGCTGGCTGAAAACGAGAGATTGGGGGTGGCCGCCTATCTCTCGATGGCATTCGGAAATCCGTACGGCGACAAATGGAGCATCGGGGCGGTCGTCAACGCGTGCGCCTTGTTGGTCGACGCAGGCGTGAGACAGATTTCGCTTGCCGACACCGTGGGTTTGGCGGGGCTGGAGCAGCTCGTGGATACCGTCGCGGCTGTGCTCGAGGCGCATCGCGGAATCGAGTTGGGAGTCCATCTTCATGCGAGACGCGAGGAAGCGGCGGCCCGAATTCGAGCGGTTTACCATGCCGGTTGCAGAAGGTTTGACGCGGCGATTGGCGGCCTCGGCGGATGCCCGTTCGCGCAAGATGCTCTTGTGGGGAACCTGCCGACTGAAACATTGATCGAGGTATTGCCGGAGTGCGGCGCTAAGCTTCCGAATTTGGGGCTCCTTAATGACTTGATCCGCTTCAACGAGGAAATCGGCGCTAATTGCGGGACTCCGGCACGATAGTGGGGGAGCTTTCCGGCAGGAGTGTTATCGCGCTGCGGCGATGGAGGAACGATTGAACTACAAGACGATAGAAGTTGCGGACAGCGCCACGATGCGGACGATTACGCTCAACCGCCCCGAGCGGCGCAACGCGATGACGCCTGACATGCAGACGGAGTTGATTTTCGCACTGGGCGATTCTGCTACGAGTGGTTGCCGTGTGTTGGTGTTGACCGGGGCAGGCGAGGCGTTCTGCTCAGGGCTTGATTTATCGGCGCTCCATTCCGCGAAAGAAAAGAGTGCGGCCGAGTATCGCGACGACGCTGAACGGATTGCGCGGCTCTTCCTCGCGTTATACGAACTGCCGATACCAACGATTGCCGCGGTGCAGGGTCCTGCAATCGCCGGCGGAGCCGGCCTGGCGTTCCTCTGCGACTTTACTCTAGCCACTCCTGAATCGAAGTTTGGATTCACTGAAGTCCGCATTGGCTTTGTGCCCGCGCTGGTATCGGCTTTTCTCGCCCTTCAGATCGGGGAGAAACGGAGCCGCGATCTGCTCTTGACCGGCCGGCTTTTCGATGCCGAGGAGGCGCATCGCCTCGGCCTGGTCAACGAGATCGTGGCGCCAGAGAAACTCGCGGAGCATGCTCAGGCGCTGGCGAATGTACTCATCGCCAATAGCCCTCAATCATTGAAAGCGACCAAGCTGCTTTTGTCGCAGCAGAACAAAGCGTGGCTCGACTCTGCGATTGCCCAAGCGCTCGAGGCTAACGCGCTATCCCGGGAGACGGCGGACCTTCGCGAAGGGATCACGGCATTTCTTGAAAAGAGGAAGCCGGTGTGGGGGGAGGGATCGCGCTAAGCCGCGGCGTCACTAAGACGCAAGGGCGGCTCAGTATGTTCCACAATCTCCTTGCGACGAACGCCAGCGGCAATTTGGCCGGCAAATAAAGTGGCTATGTAAAGCGGATAAAGATGGTCATGGACACCGAACCTCCTCAAGGTTGAACCTGTATGGACGGTGAGCGGTTTTCGTGACCCGGATGCGATTGCCGCGCATCGGCTGTCGCGGCAAATCGGCGTGCGCGCGTTTGGCATGGCCGCAATTATGCTTGGCGTGGCCGGAGTTGCCTGGGGCCACTTGCTCCAAGCGCTTCAGAGCCACAGATTCCTTGACGACCCCGGCGCCGGGAGTGACGCTGCGTAATCGGCTGATTGGCCGCCTTCGTGCCAGGCGAGGTCGATTACAAGAAATTGCAGGAAGTGGAGGGGGCGAATGAGGCATCGCAGCTTGGCGTGGCGGACGGGTGGGGCGCTTGGGACAGCGATGGTGGTTGTGTGGGCGGGTTGGTTTGCGGTAGAAAGCGCGGCCGCAGGCCCGCAAAACGAATCCCGGCGGCCCGTGTTGGTAGAGCTGTACACATCAGAGGGATGCTCAAGTTGCCCACCGGCGGACGCGTTGCTGGCCAACCTCGATTCAATGCAGCCGATTCCAGGCGTTCAGGTGATTGTTTTGAGCGAGCATGTGACATATTGGGATCATGAGGGCTGGCGAGATCCGTATTCATTGGACGAGGTAACCGATCGGCAAAAGTGGTATGACGATCAATTTGGCCTTAGCGAGGTGTATACGCCACAGGCTGTGGTGGACGGCGCCGTTCAAGTATTAGGCAGCGACGAACAGAAACTGGCACAGGCTATATCGGCAGCGGCGGCACAACCGAGTGAGGAGCTGGCCATCGACAACCCGGCATGGACGGGCGACGGAGTCATCTTTGTAATCCACCACGGAGACCTCACGAGCGGAAAATCGAAACAGCAGTTAATCGGATTTCTGGCCGAGGATGAAACTGTGACCCCGGTAAGGAGCGGGGAGAATGCAGGCAAGACGCTCCGCAATGTCGCCGTAGTGCGCACGATCAAGGATCTAAACCCGGCGGAAGAAGGCGCGGTCACTCTGAAGTTGCCGGGAGAAGACAAGCGGGCAACCGGTCCGATCCGGGTTGTTCTCATTGCCGTTGACAAACACAATGGGCGCGTGATGGGGGCGACGGAGCGAACGGTCGCGCGCTGAGCCTGCCTGGACAACGGCTAATCACCCAGAAGGCAGGCGCCCGGTCTATTTTCCGCTCGGCGCGAACACCGCGATTTCGATGTTCCACATGGCGGCGTTGTCGGTGTTCGATAAAACTTCAAGGCGGTTCGCGACCATGGCATTGCTCGGATTGCGAAGAACCGTTCGTCCCTTACAAACCAAAAGTGGAATCTCCTCTGGGCGCACCGCAAACTGATCCAAAAGCCACTGCAACGCGGAGTCGCGATCAAGATCGAGGTAAGTATAGGGAACGTAATTTCTATCGAGAAATGCTTTTACGCGCCAGGTACCCGCGGAGCGGCTGGAGCCGACGAGCAACGAATCGGTGGTCATGCACGAGACCGAATTGGCCCGCCGCAGGAGATAAGACCGAAGAAACACCATGTTCAGCGATGAATATTCTCTTGCAATACGCAGGAGATTTTTTCGCTCGATCTCGAGCATCCGGCCCGGCTCTTTGACTTCCGCGCTGGTCAGGCAGGGTTCGCCCAAAAGCAGTTCGACGTCGCCGGTGAATTCGCCGGGCCCGAGGTGCATCAATTCCGGCTCGCCGACCTTGTGCATGACCCTGAGCTCGATGCATCCCTCAAGCACGACGAACATCGCATTATGTGCTTCGCCTTCACGATAGAGAACCTCATTCTTCGATATCGATCGCTCACTTCCACACCCCCTCAACAGCGCAATCTCCGCGGTGCTAAGCCTCGGGAACATCAGATCTCTCCTAAGAATGGCCATGATTATCTCGGAAAAAGAATATGGGGAATGCGCGCTGCTTCCAATCGATGATCGCGCGCTTTGGCGCCTGGGAACATATCCAATGCTCCGAATGGAAGCATGACCACCCGACACGCGCCAGAAGGAAATTAAACCGCGAGAATTCTGCGCAGATGCTGCGCAGCCGGCAGCATCGCCGATTCATCGGTGTTGCCGAATCCGAGTATCAGGCCCTGACGAGGCTGGTCCGTTGACCAGCAAGGGGACAGCGGCCACAGCCACAAGTTTTCGGCGGCCGCTCGAGTTGCTATATCGTGGTCGCTGAAGGAATCAGGAAGCGTGACCGTAAGGTGCATTCCCGCTTCCGTGCCGTGAATTTCGAGCGAATCGCCCAACTCTGCGTGCAAACTTTCGACCAGCGCGGAACGCCGCAACTTGTAAAGAGCGCGCATGCGCCGAATGTGGCGCGCGAAGTGGCCGAGATTCATGAAATCGGTGAGGACCTCCTGGAGCAGATAGGGAGGGAAAATGTCCATCGCGATGCGAACGGATTGAAAGCGCTCTACAAGGTCGGCAGGAACCACCAGATAGCCCATGCGCACCGAAGGGAATAGCACTTTGCTGAAGGTACCTATATAGATGACGCGCGCGGCTGAGTCGAGACCCTGGAGCGATGGAATGGGCATGCTCTCGAATCGAAACTCGCTGTCGTAGTCGTCTTCAACGATCCATGCCGAGGCTTTTCGTGCCCAGTCAAGCAATTGCAGTCTGCGCGAAATACTCATTGTCACGCCGAGAGGGTATTGGTGCGAGGGTGTGACGAAAGCCGCGCGGGCGTTGCGGTCAAGCTTGATTCCCGCGGAAACATCGAGGCCTTCCTTATCCACGGGAACGGGCACAATACGGCATCCCGAGCCCGCCAAAACAGAGCGCACGAGGGGATAACACGGCTCCTCGATCCAGGCGGTGTCTTCAGTATCGAGAAGGACGCGGGTGGTGATGTCCAGCGCCTGCTGCGATCCGGAGACAATCATGATCTGCTCAGGATCGCAGCGCACGGCACGAGCTGTGCGCAGGTAGGAACAGACGGCTTCGCGGAGTGGCATCAGTCCGAGTGGATCGATCTTGCGAATGGCATGGGCGCGCGGAGCTCGACTGTGCCGGGCAACAAGTTTCGACCAGGTTTCGAATGGAAATTTTTCCAACGCCGGCTGATGGACTGTGAAGGCGCCCCAACCGCACCGCCATGGATCGTCTCTGAAAGGAGGGAATCTTGACGAGCGCTGCGAGGCCTCCCGTGCTCCTTCGGACTTGGCGAGAATGGCCGTCCCGTTTTCGTGAAGAGGTACCAGCGAAGACGACACAAAGGTGCCGGCGCCTTTCCTAGTCTGGAAGTATCCCTCGACGTGAAGCTGCGCATAGGCATCGAGAACGGGAAAGCGCGATATTTCCAGCTCCGTCGCGAGCGCGCGGCTGGATGGCACCTGCTGGCCGGGGCCAAGCTCTCCGCGCAGAATCGCGTCGCGAAACCCGGTGTAAACCTGGTGATGCAGAGGCGCCTCCGCATCCCGGCTGATTCGAATCACAGGAAAAATCCCGGAAGAAACTGTGGCCATGAGGGAATCCTTGAGCCTGCAAAGTTCGATTGCAAACATTAAACAATTGCGATATCGGCCGCGCGCTGCGTGCGCGGTTTTTTGTTGAAAGCAACCGACGTTCGCGGGGAAGCGACTGGGCACGGCAATTGCGCGCAACCGGAGATGCAACCGCGCCGTCACTGATTTGGACGAATGTAAATGTGTTTTGTGGGGATTGAACTATGAAGGCGGGAAAGAAAAAAGCGAGGATTTGAGGATTCTTGCGAGGATTTGGTGATGCGGAATTGCGATGTAACGGTTACATGCAGGAGAGAGACGGGGTTAAGGCGTCTCCCTCCTGCGATGCAGCGATCAGAAGGAGTACTTCACGTCCAGTTCGATAACGCGGGCGTAAGGAAGTGCCGATCTTACAGTCATTACGCCAAAAGCATTCGCGCCGCTTGAGCTCTGGTTAAAGTTCGGCGTGATGGCCTTGCTCGCATAATCGACGTTGTAATTGATGGTGTAGTAGTTGCCGTTGGCGAAGGCCAACAACGAGTGGTTGAGCCAGTCGAACGCGCTCACTCTCAGTTGAACCTGCTGCTTCTCGTGCAGGTTGAAGGTACGGTAGAGAGCCAAGTCGTTGTCGAAGTAGGGAGTCATGCTCATGTAGGGATACGCTTGCCCTCCCTGCCTACCCACCGCCGGAGCGCTGAAGCATTTACCGTTGAGGACCTGGTGGGTTGCCAAGCCGCTAGTTGGGTTGCAGGTCAGCACTGGTTCAATGGGGAAGTTCTCATCGGTGCCGAAGTAGGTGGGATCTCCAATGCTGGTGCTGATCCCTTCGGCCTTCGCGGTTGCCGGCAGGCCCGTATACTGCAGCCCCATGCCGAAGTTAGGCACGCCGTTCCCCAGCGCAGCGGGAATGTAGCCGCCCTTTTGCCAGGTGGAAATGCCGGTGATTGTCCAGCCACCGCCCAACTCATTCATCAGCGCGCTGCCCGAATGCAGAGTGCCGCTTGAGTAAGTGTAGGAGGCATTGAAGACCAGAGGACGGTCAGTGGCCGTTGGCCCATAGTTTCGCGCCACCACATATGGGTTTTCCTGAAGGCTCGTCGCCAGGTTCTTTGACCACGTGCCGTTCAAGTTAAACGTCAGCCGGCCCGTGGTCTTTGTCCACGACGCCTGCAGGCCGTTGTAATTGCCGTAATCGGTGTTTTGAATCATGTATGTGGAGTTCGTGCCATACACCGCGCCCAATGGATGGTAGTCCGCAAGGACGTTGCCGGTTGGAGTTTCACCAGTTCCCGTCGGATTCTCGGTAACATTCTCGGGGTTCGTCGAGATTGTACCGGTCATCGGGTCAGGTAGGAACAAGGCGCCAATCGGCGTCTTATTCTGGTTGGCAATTTCATTGAAGTTGCTGCCCTCGATGTCCTCGCCGGCATCGACCAACTGGCTGGTGCTGCTCCCCACGTAGGCAATTTCGAATTGCGAATTCCAGGGCAGCCTCTGGTCGATGGTGAGGTTGTAGGCCTGAGTCATCGGTTGTCCGTAGTCCGTGGGATCCAACCCGAATTGTCCGCCTTGAACGCCGCACGGCGGAGGTTTTGTGGCCGAGGGGCAATTGACATAGGCCACGTTGTGAATGTTCTGCAGCTGGAGTTCGGTTGACCCGGGCTGGCCATATCCCAACACATCTTTCGAGGTGTTCGCCGGAGTTGCGCCATTCGCGATTGTGTTCACCTGGGTAACGAAACGATAGACGCCCCATCCACCGCGCACGACAGTATTGCCGTGTCCGAAAACATCGTAGGACATGCCGAAACGAGCATCGGGATAGGCAAAGCGGTTCGGCTGGCCGCTCAGGGGGACCCCGGCATCGATCGCGTGCCAATAGTAGCCGGGTGCGTATTTGCCGGCGTAATAATCCTGAAGCACACGGCCCGGGTAGAAGACCGCGAGCCCCAGGTGGTCACGATCGTACCAATGACCCACGTGCTCGATGCGGATGCCGAGCTCAGCCGTCAGCCGGCGGGTCGCCTTCCACGTGTCGTCCACGAAGGCTGCTGTGGACAACTGGGCCACATCGCCAATAGGCGCGCCATTGTTCTCCTGGTATCCGTTCACGAGGCCATTGACGAACTGGGCCACTGAGTTTTGCGGCGAGCCGATGATTCCATTCGACGGGTTAACGAGATCCGGGTGCTGTCCGGCATTAAAGCTCATGAGTCCATCTTCGAAATAACTGAATGAGCTCTGGAAGTTATCCGTGGTCTGCGTGAATGCACCAATCTTGATGGTGTGCGTTCCCCACACCTTGGTCAGCGTATCGTTGAACTGCGGCGCCTCTTTCTTCACGGCGTATTTTCCTACAGGGTTCTCGAAGATCGAGGCCTGTGAGAAGTCAGGGAAGCTTTCGCTGCCCGCGCTGTTGTACGCGGGAATATTCGCGGACGGAGTTGAGAAGACCTTGCCGTAGGAATAACCAAGCGTGGTCCGCTCCGCCGCCGCGGGATTCGGCGTAGTGAACGGATAACTGCCGAACGCCCAGGCTGCCATAAAGTCATTGGTCGTTGAGGCGTTGAAGTTGTGCACGATGTGGCCGGCCAACGTCTTGCCATAGTTGTTTTCCACCTCACCACCGCCGGGGAAAGGAATCGAATTGCCCGGCGTCCAGTAAAGATGCGCGCCATTGCCCTGCGCGAATCCCGAGCTGTAGGCCTGCTGGTAGCTGCCGTAGATTTTTGTGTTATCGCCCAGCAGGTAGTCGACGCGCACGCGCCAGATCCAGCCGTTATCTACGTTGACGATCGGTTGATAGTAGTTGTATCCGCCAGGGATGTTCGCAGGGTTGGCGTTAGCCTTGGGCCAGATCTTGGCGAGAGCCGCCGCGCCTGGATCGAGGAATCCGGCAGGGAATTTCTGACCGGCGTCCGTGGTGTAGGTCGAGCTTCCGGAAGTGTAGGTTCCCGTTGCAGCCGGAGTTGGCAGACTTGCAGTTGTAGTCCCGTTCGCCAACACCGTGCCGCCGAGATCGCTGCACCAGGAGCCGCCGGGATAACCGCCCGGAGGTTTGCCCTGAAAGAATCCCTGCGGACACAGCGTCGTGTTGTCGGGATTGTCTATGGAGAAGTCGCCCTGCATCATTTCGGGAGTCGGAATATAAGACTGCAGGACGTTCTGGTTGCCCTGGTTTTGCAACCATCTCTCATAGCCACCCCAGAACAATAGCTTCTTGTGCGTTCCCGGAACCGGTCCCCCGAAACTGCCTCCGGGATAGTAGTAATGCTGCGGACCCAGCGCGGTGTGATTGTTCTTCTGCTGCCAGCCGTTGGCGTTTAGCACATTATTTCGCGCATTGAAATATGCATCGCCGTGATAGTTTGCGCTGCCCGAGCGGCTGATGGCGCTGACGACCACCGGGCCGAAGGCCTGGTCGGCGCCGAGGTTCGAGGCCTGCACGCTGACTTCGGCCGTCATTTCGGGGTCAACGATGGTCAGCGAACCTGCCATGTTGCCGATGTCGATCATTTGCGCGCCATCTTCAAGCGTGCCCTGTCCACCACGATTCACTGCGCCGTTGATCGCGTATCCGTTGCCTAAAGCGCCTTCATCCACGGTGATGTTGAGGTCGTTGAACGCCGGGGCCGTCGCCGTAAGGCCCATGGACTGTGTCGACGTGCCGGGCAACACTTTAAGGAGCTCGCTGGTATCGCGGCCCGCCAGTGCAAGATTGTTGATGTCTGCAGAGGTTAAAACCTCAACTCGTTGGCCGTTTTCAACGGGAATCATTTCCGAGTCGGCGGACACCGTTACTGTTTGTGATTCGGCACCGACGGTGAGATTGAGGGCGGGAACCGTTTTAACGTCGCCGGCGTTCAATACGATGCCGGTGATCTCGGTCGCCTTGAATCCTTTTGCCGATGCCTTGATGTCATAGGTACCGGGAGTCAGTGACGGGAATGCGTAAAGCCCTGCTCCGTTGCTTTGCTCTACGCGGCTCTGTTTCGTTACCTCGTCGGTCAATGTAACTTGTGCGGCGGGGATGACTCCTCCGGATTGATCTTCCACCGTGCCGGAAAGGGTCGCGGTGACCTGTGCCTTTGAAGTTGCGGGAATGGCAAGCAAGAAGGTCGTGATGCTGAGCAGCAGGGTTAACTGCTTCAGCCGGCGCGGTATCGCCCAAAAATCGCCAAAGAACCTATTTGCGCGCGCGATGAGTGTGGAATCACCCTGCGCCTGAAAACCAGCCTCTCGAAACATACAAGCCTCCTTAGGATCTGTTCTGTCTGGGTTGAAGATGAACGACGATCAAGGATGAATTCTGGCTTTGGAGCGGGTGCGCAGTCTTAAACCGCGACATGGGGACTCCCCGGAAGCCAAAATCATGCCCGATATACTTTCTTTGGCCGCGAGTGCCCTTGGCCATAACCACTCGTGCACAGTGAGGTCATCACCACTTCTGAGAGATTGTGGGAACACTTGCCGTCGACGAGCCGCCGAGGATGGAAAACTTTTGAGTCGAACAGTACGGCAGCCAAAGGATCGGCTGCGACTCCGATCGCCCTTGCGGGAAAGTTCGACTGCATCTAAAGGTGGCAGACCGATGAGACAAGCAGATTATGGGCAGCGGGGCCAGAATATTTTTTGGGGAATCCAGACGTTGTTGCTTCGGAAGAGCTTAGAGCAGACTGCAATTCGCAGCGATCAGAACCGCAAAGTCCTGCTGCCTTTCGACCAGCCAGCCCGACTGTTGCTGATCTGAACGCAAATTTTGATCGGACGCACAGATAACTCATTTGGAGAAATCTGCGTCTGTTCTCTTGTAACAGCGGCCATTTGGGGCCTGGACTGAACGATCGACATCTAAGATCGGTCGGCCACGCCACGAGAGTTGGCTCTTATATGCAGGAACGCCGGCCCATTGAATTAGAGCCGGAGAACTAGACCTGCCGTAAGTAGAAGAGATTGAGCTTTTCGTTGCCGAAGGACCTTGCTACCGCGCGGCGCAACCGCGACAAGCTACGTATACGTGGCGGGTTCAGATCGAATTCAATGTTTTCCGCTCGTTTGGGAATTGGCTATCCAAGCGAGGATGGCGAAGCCATGGGCAAAATCCCCTTATGCCGAGGGAGATGCATGAAGCAGTGGTTTGCGGTTTATACAACCTGCCGGCACGAAAAGAAAATAGCGGGCCACTTTGAAAACCGGGGCATTGAGCACTATTTACCGTTGTACCGCTCGCAGCGGCGCTGGAAAGATGGCTCGCGCGTGACGTTGGACCAGCCCCTTTTCCCGGGATACGTTTTTGTCCGGATCGGGCGCGAACAGCGTGTTCCTGTGCTGGAGGTGCCCGGGGTGCTTTGTGTGGTTGGAAAATCGGGATCGCAGCCAACGCCGCTGCCAGAGTTCGAAATCGAGACGATGCGCTCAGCGCTCGATCCTTTGCGCGTGGAACCCTATCCCATGCTCACGGCGGGGCAGCGAGTGCGGATCAACAGTGGAGCGCTCAGCGGAATTGAGGGCATTGTCGTCCGGCAGAAGAACAGCCTTCGCGTCGTTATTACTCTCGAACTCATTCTGCAGAGTATCGCGGTGGAAGTGAACGCGGACGATTTGGAGCCGGTCGATCCAAATGCGGCTGGTTTGCCGCTAGCGCAGGCAGTGAGCGGCAATTGGCTGAAGCCAGCGACATTCAATCATGGTGAGTTGGCGCGCGGCGAGTGATTGACGCTTGCAGTTGGGGTGCAACAGACGATGGTCAGATCGGGATTGCGAGATGGCTGGCATGGTTTGCTGCTATAGCGCGATGAACTATTTAGCTCATTACATATTTTGAGAATGAGGCTTTCTTCATGGATTCAGGCAATGCAGTTCGTGTTCTGGAATCAGAACCGCAATATGAAGATTCGGCGCTGATTCAACAAAGCGCAATTATCTATCCCTGGAACGCGGCACCAGGTCATCTTTCTTCGGCGTTCGAGCGAGCTTTTTCATTCCGCTATCGCTTTCTGAAGCGTGCACTCGATATTGTTGTTTCTCTCGCGCTGCTTATCGTTCTTCTTCCGTTGGGATTGCTGATTGCGTCGCTGGTGCGAATCAGCTCTCGAGGGCCGATTTTATATAGCGAAGAGCGCGTGGGCCGGTTTCACGTTCCCTTCCGCATTCTCAAGTTCAGGTCGATGTATATCGCGCCTCAAACGTCATCGAACCTCTTGAATATCAGGACCGCTCAGCAGGCCAGGGCGACATCGATGCGCATGGAAAAGAGGTTGCACGATGCACGCATTACGCCGATTGGCCGCGTGCTGCGCCGCATGAGCCTGGATGAGCTGCCGCAACTTTGGAATGTCCTGATGGGCGATATGTCGCTGGTTGGCCCACGTCCGATCGTGGAAGCGGAGCGAACACTTTATGGGCGTGACCTCCCCTACTACGATCTCTTCTGCCCGGGGATCACGGGTCTTTGGCAAGTATCGGGGCGCAGCGACGTGGATTATGACAGGCGCGTGCTCCTTGACCGCGAATATGCAAGGCGATGGAGTTGTTTGCTCGACTTTGTGATTTTGGCGCGAACGATTCCTGCCGTGATTTCAATGCGGGGGGCTTATTAGGGCATTTCCCCTGTGCATGTTGACAGCCAGATGTTGTACGAGGTGGCTCCTTCAGGCAGAGAGCCGCCATACATAAGCGATCGAAAGACACGAACCAAATACGACGCCCATTGTATGAAGCCAGACAAACGCACGAAAGAGAAAGCCAGCCTTTGAGAGAATGACTGCACGAATTTTATTTGCCTCTACAATTCTTTTTGCATTTGCGAGCACTGTGGTCCGCGCGCAGGCGGGATCCTCCTCGTTTACGCTCGACGGCCAGACGCCCGACTCATCGGCCGAAGACTGCTCGACGATGCCGGGCGGACCCGTTTGCAATTCGGGTAGTCAATCGGGCGGTTATGGAGTGGGCGGACTGCCGACCGCGTTGCCAAACATTGGGGGCAGTTCCGCGAGCCGAAACAGCGAGAGAGTCTACAGTGACAACGCCGGCGTTACAGAGAACCGGCGCGCCGAGGAAAGAGCACACCAGGGCCCGGCAAAACCACAGCCGCTCACAGAATTTCAGATTCTCATCGCCGGATCGGTTGGCTACATCGTTCCCATCTACGGTGCAGATTTTTTCAATGACGTTCCCGAGACCTTCGCCCCGGTGGAGCGGATTCCGGTCGGCCCCGACTATACCGTCGGTCCGGGCGATGAGATTTTGATTCGCACATGGGGGCAGATTGAACAGAATCTGCACCTGACCGTCGATAGATCGGGGTCGATTTATATTCCGCAGGTGGGCGAAGTCCACGTGGCCGGATTGCCGTTCGGCCAGCTGCAGGACTACTTGAAAGCGCATTACGCTTACGTTTTCCGGAACTTTGACCTGAATGTGAACATGGGCCAGCTCCGGTCAATTCAGGTTTTCCTCACTGGAGAAGCTAAGCGTCCTGGCAGTTATACGATCAGCTCGCTGAGCTCGTTAGTCAACGCAATCTTTGCATGCGGAGGGCCGACGATTGACGGGTCGCTGAGGCATATCGAACTGCGGCGCGGCTCCACGCTGGTGAGCGATTTCGATCTCTACGATCTGCTGTTGCGCGGGGACAAATCGAAGGACGTGCAATTGCAATCGGGGGATGTGATCTATTTTCCTCCCGCCGGACCACGCGTCGCTGTCGTGGGCAGTGTGCAATTGCCGGCCATCTACGAACTCCGAGGGAAGGAGACCGTCTCTCAGGCGCTCGCGGTTGCCGGCGGGGTGTCGGCTGTCGCGGACAATTCATCTTTGGAGATCGAACGCACCGAGAGCGGAACTGAGGGCAATGGCTCGCGCGTGGCCATGGACGTAGTAATGGACACGGCCGGTTTGGCGCTGCCTCTCATGAACGGGGATCTGGTTCGTGTGCGAGAACGGGTGCCAAGTTTTGCGAAGACCGTCACGCTTCGCGGCAACGTCGCGGAGCCCGGTCGGTTTGCCTGGCACGCCGGCATGCACATACGCGACCTTATCCCCGATCAGCAAGCACTGCTCACTCACAACTATTGGTTGCGACGCGAGCAGCTTGGTTTGCCCGTTGCCGACTTTCAGCCGTTGCTTCCGCCGGTGAGGCCGGCTACGCAAGAAGCGCAAGCGGCGGGTCAAGCTTCGCAGCGAAAGACGGTTGTTCCCGAGGATGCGCAGGCGCTCGATAGTGGGCTGTTTCCGCAGCTCACGCAAGGGGTTCCTGCAGAGACTGAGAATGCCGCAGGTCCTCACGCGCAATACGGGCCTTTGGCGGCTTCGGCCGACACGAGCGCAGAAACGAATGCAGGGCAACGGGTTCAGGCCTCAACTCTGGGGAAAGGAATCGAAACCCTTGGCGTGGGCCCTCATCTGGTGACGGCGCCTCAGTTTCCAATTGAGACGCAGGTCGTGCGGACCACACCGAATATCGATTGGAGCTATGCCGTCGTTGAGCGGGTCGATTCGCAAACCTTGCAACCAAAACTTCTGCCATTCAATTTGGGTGCCGTGGTACTGCAGCACGACGAGAGCGCGGACCTGGAGCTGGAGCCCGGAGATGTCATTACCATATTCTCGGATGCGGATATTCGCATCCCACGGGCAGAGCAGACACGTTACGTGCGCCTGGAAGGCGAGTTTGTTCACGCAGGGGTTTACAGTGTGCAACCCGGCGAGACGTTGCGCCAGCTTGTGATCCGCGCCGGGGGCCTAACGGACCAGGCGTACCTTTACGGCTCGCAATTTACGCGAGAGAGCACGCGGCGCGAACAACAGCAGCGCCTCGATGAATATGTCGCGGCGCTTTCGTACCAGATCCAGATCACGGGATCGAATCTTGCGGCATCGGTGGTAAGTCCGCAACAGGCTGCCACGGCCAGCGCATCGCAGGCGAGCCAGCGCGACCTGATTAGCCGGCTGCGCCAGGTGCGGGCGACAGGCCGCATCGTTCTTCACATCGACCCATTACGCGCCACCGTCGAATCCCTGCCGGACATTCCGCTGGAGGACGGCGACCGGTTCGTTGTGCCGCCGGTTCCGTCGACCGTGGGCGTGGTGGGATCGGTTTACGATGCGAATTCATTTGTCTATCTTGCGCGGCACGACGCAGGCAGCTACCTCGAGGAATCCGGGGGGCCGAATCGCAATGCAGACCGGAAACAGTTGTTCATTATCCGAGCCGACGGGTCGGTGGTGAGCCGACAATATCTTTCGCATACGATTTGGGAGAACGACGGGTTCAACCACCAGCCGATCTATCCGGGCGACACGATCGTTGTGCCTGCGTCCATCAACAAAGCGACATTCCTGCGCGGGCTCACCGACTGGTCGACGGTGTTCTCGCAGTTTGCACTGGGCGCGGCGGCCATTCAAATTCTGAAGTGAAATTGAGAGGCATGCAGAATCATCTTCCACCAATGAGGCCGGAGCAGGGGCCGACGCGCGCGGTGCACGTGACGAGCAGTGCCCGACCGCAGGATGAATCCGTGTTCCTTGCAGCGATGGTCGCATTCGCCCGGCGCAAATGGTTCATTGTGTGGATGACGGTTGGCTTTGCATTGGCCGCCTGCGCGATTTCATTCATCTTGCCCGCGGAGTACACAGCGACGGCACTGATTCTGCCGCCGCAGCAGGGCTCGTCATTGAGCTCAGCGTTCGGCGATCTGGGCAGCCTTGGTTCGCTCGCGAGCCTTGCGATGGGGTCAAAGAGTCTGACCGATATGTACGTTTCGATGCTGAAAAGCGAATCCGTCGAGGATGCCGTGATCCAGAAGTATGGGCTGCTCAAGGAGTATCACAAGAAGTACTACTACGACGCTCGCAAGAAGCTGGAGGGGCATACCACAATTGATGGCTCGAAAAAAGACGGCATGATCCGGCTTTCGTTCGAGGACCACAATCCCGCACGGGCAGCGGAGATTGCCAACGGCTACGTGGAGATTCTGAGGACGCTCTCGCAGCACCTGGCTATTACAGAAGCTGCGCAGCGACGAGTGATCTTCGAGCAGCAGCTGGCGAAGACGAAGGATGATTTGGCTGCTTCAGAGGAGGCGCTGAAGCAGACAGAGCTCACGACTGGATTCGTGCAGATCGATGCCCAGGCTCGTGCGTTGATTGGATCAGCGGCAAACTTGCGCGCGCAGATCGTCGCAAAGGAAGTACAGATCGAAGCGATGAAGGCGTACGCCGGAGTAGGGAATCCGGATTTGCAGGAACAGGAGACGGAGCTGGCCGGCCTGCGAGCGCAATTCAATCAACTTACGGGTTCAACTGGCGTGTCGCCGGACGACTTGTTCCTTTCCAAAGGGAATGTGCCGGAGGCAGAGCTGAAATACGCTCGGAAACTTCGCGACGTGAAGTACAACGAAGCGATTTTTGAGGTGCTTGCGAAACAGCTGGAGATGGCGAAGATCGACGAAGCCAGGGAGGGCGGATTCCTGCAGGTCGTGAACCCGGCGACCACCCCGGAGCGGAAGTCATTTCCCAAGCGTATGTGGATCACGCTGGGAGCCGGGGCTTTTGGTCTTTCGCTGGCATTGATGATTGCATTGCTGCAGCTGAAGATGGAAAAGATCCGCGAAAATCCTGTCCAGTCAGGTCAATTAGCGCAATTCATGGATGCAATGTTCCCTGCGAGAGAGCACGGCGCCGGCACCTACGAGCATGCGGATGAGCCGGCCAGTCGCGTGGAAGACGAGCCCCGTTATCACGGCACTTTGCATCGATAGGAAGCCGGCCACGCCACACATTCATTGGGTTCGCATCCGTATCGCTCCCGTTACATCCTGAAATGGCGCCAATCGAAACAAGTCGAAAGTTGTCTCCGGTATCGCGCCCGAGGCCGATTCCTATGGCGGATCCGCCAACTGGGGCGGCTTTAGTTGAAATAACGCCGGCGCCGCGCATCGTGCAGCGGATGGCACGCGCTATCGGTCTGGATCGGGCCGTCGGATTCACGGTGTTCGGACGCATGCTTCAGGGGCTCGGAAGCGTGGTGAACGTGCTGCTGATCCTTCACTTTTTGACTTTGCGTGTGCAGGGCTACTACTACGCGTTATGGAGCCTGGTAGCGCTGCAAAGCGTATTTGAATTGGGATTCTCGTTCGTGATTCTTCAAGTGGCGGCACACGAGCGAGTCCATTTGCAGTTTCATCCGAATGGAGCCATCACTGGCGACCCAGTTGCGCGCAACCGACTGGCATCGCTGCTGCAGCGCACCGTGCGCTGGTATCTGGTTGCGTCCATGCTGATGGGTGTAGCGCTGTGGACTGGAGGGACGCGATTCTTCAGTCTGCATCGTATTTCAGGCTATCCGGACATATGGGTTTGGCCACTGCGCATGACAGTGATAGCATGCGCCTTCATTTTTGCGCTGAACCCCCTGATGTCATTCCTTGAGGGGTGCGGTCAGGTGGTCGCGGTGTCGCGCGCGCGCTTCTTCCAATCGATGGTGAGTGCATTGGCGGCGTGGACCGCCATGATTCTGCATCACGGCCTTTACGCTCCAGCCATGGTTCTTCTTGGGCAGTCCGTTGTGGCTAGCGCGATGTTGTGGTCGCGACGTTCTCTTCTTCTGTCGCTGATGCGCATGCGCGTCGGTCACTTCGGAATCCGCTGGCGCGAAGAGGTATGGCCGTTCCAGTGGAAAATCGCCATCAGTTGGCTTTGCGATTATTTCATCTTTCAGCTATTCACTCCGGTGATCTTTGCGTTTCGCGGGCCGGCCGATGCGGGACGGATGGGATTGTCGATGAACATCGTGATGCAAATGAGCGGCATGATGCTCGCATGGATGACTACGAAGGCGGCGCCATTCGGGAGCCTCATTGCAAGAAACGATCAAGCCGGCCTGGATAGGCTCTTCTTTCGCGCGTTGCGGCAGTCGTTGCTGCTTTTGTCGGCTGCCGCCGCGGTGGTGATGGCCGGAGTGCTGGCAATTCCTCACGTTGTGCCAAGGCTCGGCTATCGCATCGTTTCCTGGCCGGTGTTTCTGCTTCTGCTGCTGACCGCCATTGGCGGACACGTAGTCCAGAGCGAGGCCATCTATCTCAGAGCCCACAAACGCGAGCCATTCTTGCTGCAGTCGATTGCGATCGCGGCTGCGACTGCGGCGAGCGTCACATTCTTCGGAAAGATTTCAGGAATTCCCGGTGTTGCCATGGCATCATTCATCGTCCTCGGCGTGTGCGGAACAATATCAGCGACGACCATTTTTCTTTCGAAGCGCAGATCGTGGGGCTACGCTGCGTGATTGTTGCATACAGCCGCACGTATGTTTTGTAGAACTCGATGAGCGACCTTCCTTACAATCCGAATCCGGATGTTCTCGGCGAGTGGCCTGCAACGGTCGGCATGCGCGGGCTTCATGTGGTGCGGGAGGGCGTGTTCAGGCCGTGGAAGGAGCTTCCGGTCTACTGCAATCCCATTGCACTGTTCTTTGGCGTTTGGATCCTGATGTTTGTGTGCCTCAGCTTCCACGTCTCGTATGTCATCTTTCCCGGCATTGGCATCCCTTTCGTGATCTTTGCCGTCTCCGCGAGCTCATTGTGTCTCGGCTATTTTGCCAGCACGGGAGTTTTCAAGCGGAACTCATCGCAGGTTGAAGCGATTGCCTACGAATTCGACGTCACCCAATTGTGGCGCATGAATCTGCTGTTTTGCGCGTTTGCTCTGCTGCTTATAGGGTTCAATTGGGTGATCGCAGGGCCGCCGCCGCTCATCGGCGATCCGAGCACCTATCTGACCTACGGAAAGCTCAAGCAGATTCTATTCCCGCTGCTCACGTGTATCGCGGTGAACGCGACGCTCGATACCTCGCGGATCCGCAGATATTTGTTCATTGCTTTCGGATTCGGCTGGCTCGCCCTGTACGTAACTCGGGGAAATATGCTCGCCACATTTCTACAGATATTTTTTCTTTTCTCGCTCAGGGCGACGATGAACCGAAAAAAGCAATACTTGGTGTTCGTTGCGGCTTTCGCCGTTGGCATTGCGGGTATGACCATCGTGGGGAATCTGCGCACGGCACACGATGTTTTCATTGATTTTCTCCAGATCCGCGACAAATACTCCGAATGGCCCATGGCCTTCCTATGGCCGGTCGCCTACATATCAATCCCGTTCTCTAATCTCTGCTGGATCGTTGCGCACGGCTCTTCTCACGGTCCGACCCTCTCGTTTCTCTACGCCCTGCTTCCCTCCTTCATCGCCCCCGCCGATCCATTCGGCGATGTTTACGGCGGATTAAACATGATTGACAATGCCAGCACATATTTGCAGGGTTACGCACTGAATTGTTCCTACCTGGGCATCTATTTTGCGAATCTTCTGATCGGAATGGGTTGCGGCTGGATGGTTCTGCGTTCATATCCGCGGCATGTCCTGGTCCTCACAATCTTCCTCACGGCGATTACAGAACTCTTCTTTAGCGATAACTTCCTCCTTCTTTCCACGGTCATCCAAATTGTCCTCCAGTCTTGGGTTCAGAAAAGGTGCTTTTTGTGGGAAAAACAATCGCCCCTCCCGCTGTCCCTTTCCATGTGACGGCGGTGATTGTGCTGTATCGCATGGCACCGTCGGAGTCCCCTGCATGCCGCAGCCTGATGGAGGCCCGTGCGCAGTTCCCGCCGGAACAGGGGAGCCTTTCCACTGTTGTCTGGGATAACAGTCCGTTGCCGCACGAAGAAGCCCCGTTAGGGGACAACGTAGTGTACATCCATGACCCGCGCAATCTCGGTTTGGCAGTCGCATACAACCGCTCACTCGAGATTGCTTTTCAACATGGTTCGAAGTGGCTGATCACTCTGGACCAGGACACAACCGTCCCACCTCGGTATTTGGTGCAAATGGCGGCCGCTGCGCGCGAGTGTTCGAGCTGCGCGAGTGTGGGTGCAATTGTGCCGCAGATTGCGGTAGGCATAAAGCGGCTTTCGCCTAATTACTTTCTTTTTGGAGCGGTTCCGCGCTGGTTTGGACCCGGGTTTCGCGGCATTCCGGAGCAGCCTATATTTGCTTTCAACTCGGGCGCTATGGTCCGAACGGACGTGCTCAGGCAAATCGGAGGCTACGACGCGCGCTTTACGCTCGACAACAGCGATGCTGCAATGTTTTGCCGCCTAGCTGAACACGGTAAACGTGTCTATGTCGAGGGCGGTATTCAGCTGCAGCACGAATTTTCGATGGCCGACATGAATCGGCGCATGGATCCGGATCGATATCGGCATGCACTCCTGGCAGAAACCGCGTTCTGGGACTTGCACATGAATTGGCTGGCTGGCTGCGAGCGGACTGCACGGCTCGCCTTGCGCATGATCCGACACTGGAAGCGCGGCGACCGCAAAGAGCTGCGGCGAGTGACGCTCGAGTTCCTTTTCTTCCGGCTTCTCCACTCGAAAAAAACGCGGCTCCGCAGATGGCGCGAATCGCTGAACGAAAAAACGCAGGAGACGGCCACAACTCTTTCGGCGGCACAATCGCGGCCGAAAGTTTCGGTTTGCATGGCGGCCTACAACGGGGCTAAGTTCATCCAGGCACAGATTGCTTCAATTCTTCCCCAGCTTGCACGTGATGACGAAATCGTGATCGTCGATGACTGTTCGAGCGACGGTACGGCTGCGCGCGTGGCAGAGATAGGCGATCCCAGAATCCGGTTTTACGCGCATGAGCGAAACGAAGGGGTCGTGGCCACATTTGAAGATGCGCTTCGCTCCGCCACTGGAAACATCCTGTTTCTTGCTGACGATGACGACCTGTGGGCCCCGGCAAAGGTGGAGCGGGTGCTCAAAGAGTTTGCTGCGCATCCCGAAGCCCAGGTGGTTGCAAGCCGAGTGGCACTGATCGATGAGTGGGGGGATGAACTTGCAGATGCGCGGGTGAATCGTTACGGCCGATTTGTTCCAGGATTCTGGCGCAACATTTTCAAGAATCATTACCAAGGGTCGGCGATGGCGATTCGTGCAGGCTTTCTCGGCGAGGTTCTCCCATTCCCGCGCGGCAAGCTGTTTCTGCACGATGCGTGGATCGGCACTTGCAACGAGGCTCGCGGCGGAAAGACAGCATTTATCGATGAACCTCTGGTTTATTACCGCAGACATTCAGGAAACGCCAGCCAAAGGCACGGACTGCTGCGGCTCATGCAAGTCAGAATCAACCTGCTCATCGCGCATATGATCCATGCGCTTTGATGCCCGGGCATATCTGACCGGTTTCTTAGCATCTTATTCAGATTATCCCGCTGAGTGCGGGAATTAGATATTGATCGACCCCTCCCCATGAATGTTGCACTAATTATTCTTACCTTGAACGCAGCCTCGCACTGGGAGGAGCTTTCTCGCGGCATCGAGCGCCAGAGCCTTGCGCCCGACGACGTTCTCGTCATCGATTCCGCGTCGACCGACGGGACGGCAGATCGTGCCCGCGACGCTGGGTTCAGAGTGATCGAGATTGGCCGCGGAGCATTCAGCCATGGAGGCACGCGCCAGACGGCCGCGCTCTTCATGGGGAATGCGGACGTTCTGATTTATTTGACGCAGGATGCGATTCCACGTGGGACCGAATCGTTCCGGCGGCTTGTCGACGCGTTTCAAAATCCCACCGTCGGCGCCGCGTACGGCCGCCAGATTCCGCGTGCGAATGCCTCAGCCATTGAAGCCCACGCACGCCTGTTCAACTATCACGCAGCCTCGCAATTGCGTTCCTGGGAGTCGCGAACCACTCTGGGATTCAAATCCATTTTTTTCTCGAATACGTTTGGTGCTTTCCGCCGCGACGCGCTAATGAGCATTGGCGGATTTGCACCTGATGTAAGTTTTGGCGAGGACACGCTTGCCGTGGCTCGGCTGCATCGCGCCGGATGGAGCACGGCGTATGTGGCCGAGGCAGAGGTCGAGCATTCGCACGCGTATTCCCTCCGAGCGGAATTCAGGCGCTACGTTGAGATTGGGGCGCTCCACGAGCGCGAGCGCTGGCTCATCGAAGAATTTGGCGACGCCAATGGCGAAGGAATGCGATTTGTCGTGTCGGAGCTTCGCTATCTTTTGCGAAATTCGCCTCATCATATTCCGGCGGCGATGTTGCGGACAGTGGTGAAGTACCTGGCTTACCGGCAAGGACGGCTTAAGGGCTCAGTGCGGCCACAGGCGCCGCGAAGACTCACGGCAAAAGTACAAGGCTAAGCCGGCTCGATCGGAGCACCAGGCTTTCTGCGATTTTTCAATCCTCTACAATTAAAGACCTACTCTGCTTTCCGCCAACCTCAGTTCCAACCTCTTTCAATTCAGTTGACGTTGCGATCGCCGGTGCATGAAACGCCCGACATAGCGAGGGCGTGCACAGAATACTATGTGCAAAAGCGGTACGTCCTTCCGTGCCAAATGCGAGTGATTGGTATAGAAATCTGAATAGCCCCGTGCGCAACGTCGAACAAACACGAGCGGAATTTCAGGAGTTACTCGGCAAGCCCATTCGCGAGCTTGGACTCAAGCTCGAAGGGTCTCCACTCGAACGCTTTGTTGAACAGCTTTACAGAGAACTCGAGGCGAAAGGCATTCACAAGTTCCGTCCATACTGTTATCTGACTGACGAATGGGGATGCCCGTCGGGCGAACCTGTGATTGGAATGCCGTTCTATCTGGCGCGTCCGGATCTTGCTCAGCTTGAGCGGGACATGAACGACCTTGAAGACGCGCGCGAGATCATGATGTACATGCGCCATGAGGCCGGGCACGCATTCAATTACGCGTACCAGCTTTACAAGTCTGCAGAGTGGCGCAATGTGTTCGGTCCCTTCAGGCGTGCGTATCGAGATCACTATCGGCCCATCCCGTTTTCACGAAAGTATGTTCGCCACATGGCGGGATGGTATGCGCAAAAGCATCCTGACGAGGATTTCGCCGAGACGTTTGCGGTGTGGCTGACTCCGCGCTCGCAGTGGAGGAAGCGCTACAAAGGCTGGGATGCGCTGTTTAAGCTACGCTATGTCGACCGCATCGCGCGAAAGGTGGGCGACCAAGAGCCGATCCGGCGCAGAGGCCGCACAGACGTCACAGTCGACGAGATGGAAACGACGGTCGGGGAGTTTTATCGCCTTAGCCCTCCGGAAGATGTTCCTATCGAAGAGCTGGCGCTCGATGCCGACCTGACAGACATTTTCAATATTTCGAGCCGGCGAAAGAAGGGCGTGCGGCCTGCGCAGGAGATGCTGCGTCAGCATCGCAAAGGCATGATCGACAAGGTCGCGTATTGGAGCGGCGTGCAGCGGCCAATCGTGAAGCGGCTCGTGGAAGCGATTTGCAAGCGGGTTGAGGAGCTGGGCCTGCGCGTGGACACACGCAATGAGACCGGGCATCTGACCGAATTTACGGTTTACACAACGGCGCTGGCGATGAATTATCTGGTGCGCGGAAAGTTCACACACCCATGAGGGACGCGGCTGCTGCACGCTCCGATCGGAGGTCAATATGACAGGACCGAAGTTGAAAGTCACCGTGCTTTACGATTTGTGGGAAGAAGCGCCTGTCGAAATTGAGGAGGAAATTCCTGCGCCGCGCAAAAGAAAGGGGCAAAAAAGGCGCAAGAAGAGACCCATCAAGCACGACCGCGAGGAAATTTTTGAGGCTCTGGAGAAATTGGGTCATGAGCCCTCGTATTACGTTCTCGACGGGCGCATGCAATCGTTCCTCGGGCTGGCCAAATGCAACGCCGATCTCATTTTCAACCTGACAGAATCCTATGCGGGCGACGACACCAAGGAGATGCACGTCGCAGCGTTCCTTGACATGCTCGAAATTCCATACACGGGAGCAGGACCGCACGCGCACATCCTGGCGCAGGATAAATCGATCGCCAAGAAGATGTTCGCTTTTTACGGAATCCAGTCGCCCTATTTCGCCACGTCGTATCGCGGCGCCATCGATCATGCGCATGACATCGCATTCCCGCTGATCGTGAAGCCGACGTCGGAAGATGGATCGATCGGCATCGATGCCGCGGCCGTGGTGAATAGCGTGAAAGAGCTCATGGAGCGGGTCCACTATATTCAGACCGAATTCGATTCTCCCGCGCTGATCGAGGAATACATCGAGGGACGCGAGATTTATGCGGCCATTCTCGGGAGTTACGAGTCTGCCCACGCACTGCCGCTCGTGGAGCTTGATCTTTCAAGGCTACCCAAGGGCGTGCCCAAAATCGCGAGTCAGGATGTAAAGTTCGAAAAAGAAACGGAAGCCTATAAGCTGACCAAATCCGCGATTGCTGAGGATCTGGATGAAGAGACTGAAGCAAAGCTGACAGAGACAGCGGTGAAGGCTTATCGGGCCGTGAAGCTGCGCGATTATGGGCGCATCGATATGCGGTTGTCGAGCAAGGGCGACGTCTATGTGATCGAGGCGAATCCGAACCCGTGGCTATCAAGCGGGCAGGAATTCGCCATGGCTGCGAAAAAGTCGGGCCTCTCCTACACTCAGATGATCGGTGAGATCGTTGAGCTTGCGATGGCGCGGCAAACCTGAAAAACGTCGCCGCGAACACCATCACCGGCCAGAGTGATTGTGGGAGCGTGATGGCACGTTCGCCTGCGCCTGCCGGTGCGATGGATGCCGCAGTTGCTCGATGGTGCGTTCCATCTCGCCTAAAAGTTCCTCGGCCATCTTGCGCGTAAAGCCGTGTCGAATGAGAATGCGCTGGATGACCAGGTCCTCGCGGTTGGGAGGCATGGAGTATGCTGGGACCAGCCAACCACGCTCACGCAACCGATCAGCGACATCGTAGAGCGTAAATGGAGCGGATTCGGAATCTTTCAGCTTCCAGCAAAGCCCAGGGATGCCGCCGACACCGTTATAGATGACCTTAAATGGCCCGAGTGTTGCGATCTTCGCAGCCAGCTCCTGGCCGATAGCGGCGCACTCCGACTGGATTTGGCGATAGCCTTCCTTGCCAAGGCGAAGAAAATTGTAGTACTGGCAGATGATCTCGCCGCCGGGCCGCGAAAAGTTCAGCGCAAAAGTGGGCATGTTGCCGCCGAGATAGTTGACATCGAAGATCAGTTCCTCAGGCAAGTCGTGCTTCTCGCGCCATAGGGCCCAGCCCACTCCCAAAGGCGCAAGCCCAAATTTGTGGCCCGAAGCGTTGATTGACCGCACTCGCGGCAAACGAAAATCCCACTGCAAATCCGGCTGAAGAAACGGCGCGAGAAATGCGCCGCTAGCGCCGTCAACATGGATGGGAATGTCAAGTCCGGTTTCTGCCTGAAGCTTGTCGAGAGCTTCGCTGATCTCGCGCACCGGCTCAAACTGAAGCGTGAAGGTGACGCCCAAAGTGACTACCACGCCGATGGTGTTTTCGTCGCAACGTTTCAACACTTCCTCGGGCGTCAACAGAAGGCACTCGCCCTCCATCGGAACTTCGCGAATCTCGACATCGAAATAGCGGCAGAACTTGTGCCAGCAGACTTGAACCGGCCCCATGACGAGATTCGGCGAGGCTGTGGATTTGCCTTGCGCGCGCCGCTGTTTCCGCCAGTTCCATTTCAGCGCCAGGCCGCCGAGCATTGCCGCCTCGCTGGAACCGGTGGTGGAACAGCCCATTGTGCTCGCCGCTTCAGGAGCGTTCCAAAGGTCGGCAAGCATATGCACGCAGCGCTCTTCAATGGCTGCCGTCTGCGGATACTCATCCTTGTCGATCATGTTCTTGTCCGCGGACTCGTCCATGATGCGCTCCACTTCGGGCTCGATCCAAGTGGTGCAGAAAGTGGCAAGGTTGTGTTGGGAGTTTCCGTCGAGAACGAGCTGGTCGTGAATGGTACGGTAGACGGCGTCGGAGTTGCACGAGACTTCAGGAAATCGATAGGTATGGCCATCGCGATGCAAAACGTCCGACTCGATCGCGTTGGTCGGACGTGCCTTGAGCTTGCGCGTATTGTGCAGGGCCATCGGCTCTCCTTTTGATGCAAGCGCGCATCCGCGGCGCAAGGACGGCGGGGTTCTGTTCAGAGCGCTCTAACGCTTCACATTAACCGCGAAGAGCGCGTGATGCGATAGTACAAACAATGTGCCGCGATCGCCGCCGCCAAAAAGAATATCGATCGGCCGCTCCGGGACGTCGATGCGGGCGATCACTTTGCCCTCTGGGTTGTAAACGAAGATTTCGCCGTTGGCAACATATACGTTGCCCCGGCCATCGACTGCGACGCTCTCACCGCCGCGCTCCGCAAATGGTTGGAGGTCGGTGAGAGTGCCGTCTGCAGCAACGCGCGCGCTGTAAGTGCGGTCTTCCGACGAGCTGCTGACGTAGACCGTCTGGCCCGGAAGCGCGCTGATAAATCCGTAAGCGTCGAGATTGTCAGAGAAGCGCCAGCCGGTGGAGTCGGGCGGGCCCTGCTGAAAAACGCGCCCAGCAGGCAGGAAGACTGTGCCGTCGGGCGAGACGTACTCTTTCGCCTTCGGAGTCGACACATCGGCGGCAAACATTTCTGGCAACGTTCTGTATGTCAGGGTATTGAAGTCAAGCTGGTTGCGGAATTCGCCGTTGTTCCAGTAGTTACCGGGCAGAATCACTGCTGCGCCGGGATGCGATGCAGCAGGCTGCGGAGTCAGGATCGTGATCTGATCTTCGGGAGAACCTGGATGGAAAGAATAGACAGTTCCTTCGGGACCGGCGGACGAAACCACAAGCAGATCGCCTGCTTTATCGAATGCAAGGTTAACGGGATCGAGAGGATTATCGCGCTCAATCGTCAGCCCTTCGCTCGATGACCATCCGTAGATGTTTTGGCGATGGTGATCGACAAAATAGAGTTTGCCGCCTGCATCCACTGCCGCACCAGAGATGGAGAAAAAGCCATCTGCAAGCTTCTCCACTTTGGCGCCGGGCGCAAGGACTGCAGAAGCATCGACAGGTTCGGCAGGGGTTGGATTTTCCGGCACGTCGAGAACCGCGAATTCGCGCTCGCGGACTTCGAGGTTGTGGGTAACATCCTGGATCGCATTTTCATAGGGGAATTTGCTGACGCGAAGAAACGTTCCGCAGCCGTTTTCATCGCAAATCGGATAGCCGCTTTCGGCATTGACGTGAACATTGCGGAAATGAATGTCGCTCGAGTGATAGAGCCGAACCGCAGCCGCAAACGGCGCGCGCGAGCGCGTGACGCGGTAACCGTGGTAGTTGGCGATGGTGATGTTATGCGACCACTTGAACTCGAGCGAGAGCGACTCGGGACTCTCGCCGGCCTCCTCTTCTGTCTGCGGCGCGTTCACATCCCAATTCTCCACGTGGTCAAAGATGATCTCATTGCGTACGTGATGCTCGTTAGAAAGTTCGTAGACATGGCCGGGTGTCTTCGTGTTCGAAACGTAAAATCCTGCCTGGGCGAAGGTGTCAGGTGTCCAGATATCTGCAAAAACTCCGCCGCCGCCGTTCGCGACCCAGAGGCTGGGATATTGACCGTCCCACCGCTTGTTGAGAGCGGAATCGGCAGTGTGGTTATTGTTGTAGGGATTGAAGCCGGTTCCGTGGCCGCCCAGAAACCGTACATCGTCGATGAGCGAGCTCTCGCCGGACTGCCACAGCACTCCGCACGCACGCGGATTAGTGCCGCCGGTATAAACGCCGAAACCAGAGATGATGTTGGAACCGCCGGCAGGCGACGAGATGACAGGCCGAGGTGCGCCGACGCCTTGAAAGCCCGGCGTCGAATCTTCGAGGTCAAACTGCGTGAGCGTGGGATGCAGACCGATCAAAATCGTATCAGGCTTCAAGGTCAGCGTGTCGGTAACGCGATAATGACCACTGGGAAAATAGAGCACGCGATGCGAATTGATGGCGGCTTGGATTGCAGCGGTGTCGTCAGCGGTTTCGTCTCCAACTACGCCGAGCGAATGGACGCTGACCCAATCGGAGGTTGGCGGCAGCGCGGGGATGGCAGGTGGAAGCGGAGCCGGCATTGCGCTTAGGGTGGCGGCCTCGTAACGCATGCCGATGGCGCCAATAGCCGCTTCGCCGGGCACGATGATGCCGTAATTGAAGGTGTCGACGCGGTAAATAGCGCCGCGCCCCTGCACGGTTTTGCCGCTTTCGCGTAAAAGCGCAAATGTCGGCACATTATCGAGCACAGCGTTTTCGAAGCCGATCTCGGTTTGGGGATTCTTCTCGTTGCTGATGATGATGGCGGCTTTCGATACCTGCTCAAAGCGGCAGTCTTTTGCCCACATCTCGTCGGAATACTGAGGATCGATATCGATGGCCACTGGCACATTGTGGAATGTGTCGCGGATGAGCGTGAGGCCAACTTCGTGCTCGCGGATTGCGGCATCGCGCTGTCCGTCGAAAACAGAATCGATGAGCGTGAATTGCCACGCTGGAGAAGTCTTGTCAGTGAGAATGCCGTAGCGGCCGCCGTAGAAATGGAGATCCTCAGCTTCGTTGCCGACCTCGGTCAGAGCGGCGAGACCGGAGCCAATATGAAAATCCATGTGGCTCAAGTAGGCGTGCTGAGCGACGTGAAAGCGAATGGCGATGGCTGCAGGATTACCCGCGCCGATCTCAAAATCGATGTTGCTCATTGCGGAATAGAACGTGTCTTCGTCGGCGTCGGCGATGTTGTCGTTGGGTGGCACGCTGCCTGGCGGCGGAAACGGGACACGCCGGCCAGAACGCTGAATTGCTGCTTCGCTGGCGCCAGTGAACGTCAGCATGACGCCCACACCGGTTTGAAACCCCGGAGTGTTGTCGGCAAGAACGAAGACAGGCCGGGTTTCGCCGTAGCCGATGATGCGAATGCCGGGCCAGAGATAGATCGTGCGTGTGATCCGGTAGCGGCCTGATGGTACGAAGACGAGTCCCTCGCGTGCCTTGCCTTCGGCTTTATCAATGGCCGCCTGGATGGCTTGCGAGTCGTCGCTGACGCCATCGCCATGCGCGCCGAAGTCCTGCGCTGACAGATAGACTGCTTTGGAATCGTCGAGCCGGGTGGTGAAGACGGATGATGCCGAGGCGAAGGATGAAACACCAAGCAGCAGAAAGGCGCTCAGCCGGGATATTTTCATAAGCATGTTCCTTTCGCAAGAACGGGTTGCGGCGTTATGCGCGTTCGGCGGCCTGGAACTCGCGACGAATCTTTTCAATGTTGACGGTGGGTTTAGGGTACCTCATGTGCAGCGATTGCATGTGCTCCACAACGATGCGTGCGATTGCAAGATTGCGAAACCATTTGTGGTTGGCCGGAATCACGTACCACGGCGCGTGTGCGGTGCTGCAACGGGAGAGCATATCTTCGTATGCGGCTACGTAGTCTTTCCAGTAGGCGCGCTCCTTGTAATCTGCCTCGCTGATCTTCCAATGCTTTGTTGGGTCGTCGAGGCGTTCCTTGAAGCGCTTCAGTTGCTCATCCTTCGAGATGTGCAAATAGAACTTGAGAATATGGGTGTCGTGCTGAACCAACTCCTTCTCAAAACTGTTGATCAGATCGTAGCGGCGTGACCACACTTCTTTCGGGACGAGATCGTGAACGCGAACCACAAGCACATCTTCGTAGTGCGACCGGTTGAAGATTACAACTTCGCCGCGGGCCGGCGCATCCTTATGTACGCGCCATAAGAAGTCGTGCGCCGCTTCCTCCGCCGAAGGCTGCTTGAACGCGGCTACGCGGCAGCCTTGCGGATTCATGGAGCCCAAAACATGATTGATGACGCCGTCTTTGCCGCCGGTATCGACGGCCTGAAGGCAGATGAGCAGCGAATGGCGGCGCTCGGCGTAGAGCAGATCCTGCAACTCGCGAAGCTTCTGTTGATAATGAGCGATTTCGCGAGCCGCGGACTTAGGGCCGGTGTGATGGCCCGTGAATGAGGGGTCGAATTTCTTGAGCTTGACCTTGCTACCGGGCTCGACTTTGAACTTTTTCAAATAACTCATAGCGATTCTCCGCTCGGCAAACCTGATTCCGGCTCCGGCATGCCGCGACTTGCGTATGAGACTGTGGGCGCCGATGCACAAACGCACGCGCGCGCCGACAGAAGAAGCGGGCCGACAGAAGAAATCCTAACAGGCCCGGAAGACCGGGAGGCCCTTGGATTGTTGCGATGCAGCTTTAACACGCGCAAAACGGAACTAGACTATAGTCAATGCGGATGCGCATCGTCCAGTCGTCGAAGGGTCCCGCGATTTGCCGCGGCGGCGACGTCGAAACGCAAAAGAAGGGAGATCAACCGTGGAAGCAACCCTATCGCCCGACCTGCTGCGGAAGATGGACGCTTATTGGAGAGCTTCGAATTATCTTTCCGTCGGACAGATTTATCTCTATGACAATCCGCTCTTGAAGAGGCCGCTTGAGATTGGCGACGTGAAGCATATGCTCCTCGGGCACTGGGGAACCACGCCGGGGCAGAACTTTATCTATACGCACCTGAACCGCGTGATCGAGAAATACGATCTCGACATGATTTACGTTTCCGGTCCCGGTCACGGAGGGCCAGCAGTCGTCAGCCATACCTACCTGGAAGGAACTTATACCGAGATTTATCCCAATATTACCCAGGATGAAGAGGGACTTAGGAAGTTATTCATTCAGTTTTCATTCCCGGGCGGGATTCCGAGTCATGCATCGCCTGAAACTCCCGGGTCGATTCACGAGGGCGGGGAGCTGGGCTATTCGCTCAGTCATTCGTTCGGAGCGGTGATGGACAACCCGGAGTTAATCGTCGCCTGCGTTGTAGGCGATGGAGAAGCGGAGACAGGGCCGCTGGCGACGGCATGGCACTCCAACAAATTTATCGACGCGGCAACAGACGGCGCAGTCCTGCCGATTCTGCATTTGAATGGGTACAAGATCGCTAACCCCACGGTGCTGGCACGGATTCCTCACGAGGAGTTGGAGCAATTGCTCTATGGCTATGGTTGGAAGCCATACTTCGTTGAAGGCGACATGCCTGAGCCAATGCATCAGGCGATGGCCGCGGCGCTTGACCGCGCCGTGGAGGAGATTAAGTCCATTCAAGCCCAGGCGCGGCTCAACGGGAAGACGGCGCGTCCGCGTTGGCCGATGATCGTTCTCAAATCTCCCAAGGGATGGACGGGTCCGAAAGTCATCGATGGGCTGCAGGTGGAAGGAACGTTTCGCTCTCATCAGGTGCCGCTGTCAGATCCAGCTACCAATCCAAAGCACCTGAAGCAGCTTGAAGACTGGCTGCGCAGCTACAAAGCGGAGGAACTGTTTGACGAGAACGGCAGGTTGCGACCTGAACTGGCCGAACTCGCACCCAAGGGCGACCGCCGCATGGGCTCCAATCCCAACGCAAATGGCGGCATTCTTTTGCGCGATTTGCGCATGCCCGATTTTCGCGATTATGCCTTGAAGGTGCCTGAGCCGGGAGTCACGGGCATTGGAGACACGCGCGTGCTGGCGCCGTTCCTGCGCGACGTGGCCAGGTTGAATTCAGAGCGAAGAAATTTCAGAGTTTTCGGGCCGGATGAAACCATCTCCAACGGCTTGGCGGCTGTGTTTGAAGTGACCAAGCGGCAGTGGGATGCGGAGACCATTCCCAATGACGAGTTTCTCGCGCCTGAAGGCCGCGTTGTTGAAGTGCTTAGCGAGCATCAATGTGAAGGCTGGCTCGAGGGCTACCTTCTCACTGGCCGCCACGGATTATTCAACTGCTACGAGGCGTTTATTCACATCGTGGATTCGATGTTTAACCAGCACGCCAAATGGCTGAAGGTAACCGCAGGCCTGCCATGGCGACACAAGATTGCATCGCTCAATTATTTGTTGGCGTCGCATGTGTGGCGGCAGGATCACAATGGCTTCACGCACCAGGACCCTGGATTTATCGACCATGTTGTAAACAAGAAAGCCGAAGTCGTGCGCGTCTATCTTCCGCCAGACGCCAACTGCCTGCTATCTGTGATGGATCATTGCCTGCGCAGCCGGCATTACGTGAATGTAGTTGTCGCGGGCAAGCACCCGGCTCCGCAGTGGCTCACCATGGATGCGGCCGTCAAGCATTGCACCGAGGGCATCGGCATCTGGCAGTGGGCCAGCAACGACGAAGGCGTTGCGCCCGATGCAGTGATGGCGTGTTGCGGCGACGTGCCCACCTTGGAAACGCTCGCAGCGGTGAGCATTCTGCGCGAGCGCCTGCCGGAGCTGAAGCTCCGCGTAGTGAACGTGGTCGATCTGATGAAGCTGCAGCCGCAGACCGAGCATCCGCACGGATTGAGCGATGCGGATTTCGACACGCTCTTCACCAAAGATAAGCCGGTGATTTTCGCGTTTCATGCTTATCCCTGGCTCATTCACCGGCTCACTTATCGCAGGACTAATCACAACAACATACATGTGCGTGGCTACAAAGAAGAAGGAACCATCACCACTCCATTCGATATGACGGTGATGAACGATCTTGATCGCTTTCACCTGGTGATGGATACCATCGACAGAGTTCCGCGCATCTGGGAGAAAGGGGCGTATCTGAAGCAGGAGCTAAAAGACAAGCTCGTAGAGCATAAGCAATACATTCGGAAGAATGGGATGGACCTGCCGGAAGTGCGCAACTGGAAGTGGAAGGCGCAATAAGAACGCAGCACGCGGATGCCTGCGATCTAGACGACTGACGATTCGACGAATCGTTCTTCCGGCGCCTCGCGAGTGTCGAAATCGAAGCGCGCAAAGATATGTGCGAATTCGCGAACAATTTGTTCCCGCGTAAATCCCATGGCCTCGTAGCTATATTCATGCGAGCTGGTGTGAGCCTGAGCCTCAGCCGCGGCATCGCGCAAAATGGTTTCGAGCTGTTCGCTGCGCGGATAACCGAATCGGCTGTAGATAGAGCGGAAGACTATGTCGGGCGTTTGCATTAAATCGTCATAGCGCACGATCATGCTTTGCCCTGGTGAAGTTCTGTCGATCACCTCGAGCGGATGATCGTACCAGTATTGTGTCCATCGGAGAATCTCTTCGCGGTGAGGGTACTTTTCATCAGGATCGCTGAACAAGCGCCACATGTAGCTGAAAAGCGAAATCGTGGAGGGCAGCATCTCCAGCGGATTGCGAACCAGATAGACGATCCGCGCATCGGGAAACGTTTCGAGTAGAGACTCAATCCTCGCGCTGAAGAGGGGATTCTTGGCAAGATAGAAACATCCGCCCTTCGAATACATGTGGCGCTGGATGCAACGGCGATAAAACGCCATGAGACGTTCGCGTTCGGCGCGCGGAATCTCGGTATCGAAATACTGGTAGGGAGGCAGTTCGTCGAGGTAAGGAAAGACGAAGCCTGCGAAAAACGTGGACCACACGTAGAAGAACAGGTGCTCATCTTCTTCCGGATCGAACAATCCGAAGGGATGAATGTTGAGCCGGCCGAGCGAGATGCGGTCCAGGCGGCGCAGCGTTTTCTCGAAGATGCGGCCCAGGAGCCGGTCAATGTGAGAGAGCAGGCTGAAAACTCGGCGCTGCGTGATCGACGGCATCAGGTAAATGTCTCCGGTGCGCAGGCAGGTGAAGGTCGATTCATCGCGAGCCAGCGTCCGCTGCACAAACGTCGAGCCGCTGCGAAAGTTCGAAACAATAAAGAGGGGCTTCTCGATCTGTTGTTCCCAATAGGCCGAGAAAAAGATTTCATCCAGGAGAAATCCGATCCAGGCCGCGAGCAAAAGACATCCCCAGATGGGATAGAAAAGCACGAGGAAGATGAACCGGTCGCGGTTCAAGGGCCCAAACGTGCCGCCGCTCCGATAGAAGGAGCGAAGCGTGAGCCGCCAGAACAAGCGAACGTTGAAAATCATGCCTTTTCCATCACGATCATGGAGAGCATGGCGGGTGTCAAGAAAAATGAGCGAGCTAGCGGCAAATCACACGAACTGCGGCTGAAGGCGATCCATTGCCTGAAGAATGCAATCAACACATTCATCGGGAGTGTGGAGCGCGGTTTGGAGATGGACCTCCGGCGAAAGAGGGGGCTCGTAGGGGCTATCGATGCCAGTAAAATCCTTTAATTCCCCGCGCCTCGCTTTCGCATAAAGTCCTTTAGGATCGCGGCGCTCACATTCCGCGAGCGGTGCGTCGACAAAAACTTCAAGAAACTCACCCGGCTCGAAAAGCGAGCGGGTCTCATCACGCTGCGACCGATATGGGCTGATGAAAGAGACGATCGCGATGAGCCCGGCATCTACGAGCAGTCGCGCCACGTCAGAGACCCGGCGGATGTTTTCGATGCGATCGGCCTCGGAGAAGCCGAGATCCTTATTCAGCCCCAGGCGGATTTCGTCGCCATCGAGGCGATAGGTGTGGCGCCCATCGGCATAGAGACGCTTTTCCAGCGCCCTTGCAATCGTCGATTTGCCCGCAGCAGGAAGGCCTGTGAGCCAAAGGCAGAGAGGCTGCTGGAGCTTGAGATTTGCGCGAGCCTTTTTGTCAATGTTCATCGTGTGGCGGAACTGAGCGGCCCGCAAACGAATCGGATCCCGACGCGGTTCTGGTTTGTTGGCGGTCTCAGGCTTGATCCACAGTATAAGGGCAGCGCTACATGAACGCAGCGTTCGCGACAAAAAATCAGCGGCCGAGAACCTGAATCTGCGACACAACAAAATCGTGAACGTACATCAAGCTCGTGGGCGACGCCACTGTTACGGCATTGGTTTGTCCTGCGGCGTGAATCAGCACCAGCGGTCGTGGATCCCACTGGCCACCTTTAGAAATGCGCTCATCCTCTTCGCTCCATCCAGGCGCCGTGCGCCAGATTCCCGTGCGCCACGAGTGATCTCCCTGGATAACGAGAGTGGTGTGGGCCCATCGCGGCTGCGCTTCAAGCGTATCCAGGATCTGGCCTAGTAAACGATCGGAATAATCGAGCGAATCCAGATACGAGCCTCCAACGCCGAATCGATGCGAGCGGCGATTCCAAAATGCAGGCGGGTGCGGTGTCGGCAGATGAAGATAAATCATGTCGGCCTGGTTGTCGGCGAGAGCATTCAGAGCGTGCTGGCCGATGTCTTCTACGGACGCCACGTGGCTCAAGGATTCCCAGTGCGCCACATCGTCTACAGCCGCGCGAGGAGCGATGAGCTGTTCGGCAGCAACGCGCAGCGGAAACCAAACGTCGTCGCCTAAGTTGGCGTTCACAGCGGGAGGCGCGCCGTCTTCAGTGTCGTCATTGCTCCAATAGCAATCGGTGGCCGCCCCCGCAAAGATGGAACAATACGGCAGATACCAGCCGACGATTGTGGAAGTAACCCCGAGCTGCCTGGCAAAACCGAACACCGATGCGCTGGCGTCAAACGGTTCCCAATGGGGATCGTCAACGGTACGGACCAGAAATCTATTCTGCGCTGTAATGGTCGATTTGATCACGACGCGGCCCAAAAGCAGACTGGGCACAACCAAGCGCGTGTGATAGCCGATGGGTGTCACATCGGAATACACCGTACTTTGCGAACGCAGCCGATCAAAGTTGGGCAAATCGAGAGTTGCATCGCGGTCTTCGAAAACGGGCATGTAAGCCAGCTCGTCGAAGATAATCCACACCAGCCGTGGCCGATTGGCAGGCTCTGACGGAATATCGCCGGAAAATGCCTGGATGCCCGGATGCCAGAAAGCGACGCTGACGAGTTGCGCCGTCATGACAACTGCAAAAACGACAGCGCCGGAGAGGACAGCGCTTCCGAAGGCGTAAAGTTTCGCCGCAATCAAAGGCGCCCGGAAAATGACCGCTGCCAAAACTGCGAACCAAACAATTGCAATCATGACAACGAGCGAGTAAGAAACTCGAAATGGGAAGATTCTGAGATTGCAGACGAGCAGGTAGACGGGAAAGAGGGCCAGGACGAACCAACGGATCTGCTGCCACGCCTTGAGCCTTCGCAGAATCGCCAGGATGCCCGCGAACACAAAGCCCACAATCGCCAGATCTATGAGCTGTCCCAGAACCAGGCGCGTGAGCGGCCAGGGAACGTGCATGCGTTCATCGCCCAATGAAGACGTGAGGTCAATGTAGCCGGGCAGCAGAACAATCGCAGCGAAGCCCCAGGCTTGGGCGATTCGTTTGATCATTCCTTGCCCCCACCCGCGGATTGGAATTCGGCTTCGATGCCAATGTGGTCCTGGCCGAGAAGGCGGTCAAAGAGAAGAAGCACGCGGCCGTTGCCGAGTGCAGCGCGATCCACGACGCCAAAATAAGGAACAAACGAGTTCCTCAAATCATCCTCAGTCAAATGACCGTAGAGGTCGTCGCGGCCACGCAGCCATTCCTGGAACATCGGGTCAGAGGGCGGGACCCACTCTAACAGAAGCCATCGCCGAGTAAGCGAAGCGCACAGACCGGCAATGTGTCCGAGCGGCAACTGATGGCGCAGGATCAGGTGATGCACGACAGCGAGCATCAGAACCATGTCAAATCCACTAGTCAGGCGATCGAGCAACGACAGATGCTCGCGATTGCGCCAGCCTGCAGCGGGCGTAGGCCGGGCGATATCTGCAACCAGCGCAGTGATTGGTTGCTCGCGCTCCAGGGCTCTCTGCCAAAGTCTCTCGAGAGCGGCGCCGTCGTTGTCGAGCGCGACCACACTCGCGCCTGCATCAGTGGCCAGCAATGAATAAGCCCCGGTGTTCGCGCCGATGTCGAGAACTCGCTGCGGCCGACATTGCGCCAGCACGCTTTTTACAAATTGCTGTTTCTCTTCAACGTCGGCGGCCTTGTAGTGGCTGGCGGTTTGTGCGTAGCGGCTCCATTGGCTTTGGCTGCGCTCGCCGGCCGCGTGTTCAATCTGCTTGGCCAGGCGCGCTAGGCGCTTTTTCAACACATGCCGAGCGAGATCTGGATTGGTTTTCGAGCCAGCCTGACCGGAACTCGCGCGCGCTTTTCCCGTCCGCTCGAAAACTGTCGCCAGCGTCACCACGTCCAGGAGCTTGGGATTCAAACGACGCCAACGCGGCACCGCCTCGTAAATCTGGCGGGGCTCGTAGCCGTCGCGCGCAAACAAAGTTGCTGCGAGCGGCCAGCTCAGGTACTTCGCCGCAACAAGCGGCAACAGAAATGTGCGCACAAACTGGCCATAAGCCAGCCACACGCTCGAATGACGATCGCGGCGCTCGAATGAGAGCACGTCCACCAGAACGGGCCGCGGACCCGAAAAAAGAATGTTGAGTGGTGTAGCATCCTTCAGCGTCCAGCCTGCGTCGATGGCCTGCCCGGCAATGCGCAATGTCAGTTCTGCCGCAGCTCGCCACTGCCCTGTCGACCACTCCCAGGGGTAGCTTATCGGATCGATTCGCGGATGCTCCAGCCAGAGTTCGCCGGCAGCCACGCGGGAATGCTCGCTGGGATAGGCAACGCGCGTCGAAATCAGATCACCGCTTTGCTCAAGAGATTTGCGCAGCGGGGACGCCAGAAACGCTCGCGTCTCTTCCTCGGCTGCGGGGCGAATCCGCCGCAAGGCGCAACCGGCTTCGAGCCAAAGCTCGCCGGCAGGGTCGCGAAACGTTAATTCCAATTCAGGTGCGGAGGTGGAGAGAGCAAGCTCTCTGGCGGGAGACGTGCCGGCGCCGTTCACTGATTTCGCGATTCCTCGCCATCCAGGTTGACGGGCTGTTGGGCTGGTTCAAGAACTGAATGGCCACCCGAGCGGAAGAACGAAGCAATCTTCCGCCGCAAGTACCAGCCGGTGGCGACAAGCGCGGATCCGGCGGCCTGAACAGCAAGAAGGCCCGTGCCCGGGTCGGCGTAGGCGTATGCCGGTCGCTCAAATGCTAATACGGCGCCCACAAGGATCAAGGCAACCGGCAAAATTTGAAGCAGTTTAATGCGGTTCAAAGGCGACTCCACGGTCTGATGGCAATCTTCGCTCGGAGGCGCAAAGAACGGAATCCGAAGTCGAACTCGCGCAGCCATCTAATATTTGGTAGACGGCAAAACTGCCGCCCGTGTTTACAGAATCGCAGTTATTGTAGCGTGAAAGGAATGCGACTTTCGCATAATCGGTACCATTTCCTGTAATAGCACTTTCGTCCCAAGGGATTTCGTCTTCAATAACCACACAAGTCGTCTCCGCACCCAAGCTGATGGGCTCGCTTGGTAACCATCTATTGCCTAATTGGTTATCAGGCTTAAGAAGCCGACGCCGACGATTCCGGCCTGGACTTTGGCGCGTCTTTGCGCCCGGGCGCCAGAATAGCGTGCAGGATGGTGCCTTCCATGCGAGGCATGAATTCGACCACGCCCGCCGCACCGATGTCCTGAATTAGTCGATTAATGATGTTGTAGCCGAGCTCGCGGTGAGCCATCTGGCGGCCACGGAAGCGCAGGCTCGCCTTCACCTTGTCGCCCTCGGTCAGGAAGCGCACCGCCTGATTTTTCTTGGTCTGGTAGTCGTGTTCGTCCACGGTCACCGAGAACTTCACTTCTTTGATGGTGATGACCTTTTGCTTCTTGCGTGCGGCGCGTTCGCTCTTTTCCTTTTCGTAGAGATAACGGCCATAATCCTGAATTCGGCAAACGGGCGGGACGGCGTTGGGTGAGACTTCAACCAGGTCAAGGCCGCGTTCGCGCGCAATGCGGAGAGCCTCAAAAGGCTGAAGGATGCCAAGTTGCTCGCCGTTTTCGTCGATTACGCGGATTTCGCGCGCGCGAATCCGGTCGTTGATGCGGATGAAGGACTTTGCCGAACGTTTATCGAATGCGATGGTACTCCTCCCAAAAGCGTGCCGCACAGGCCCGGGCAGAGCGCCCTCTGGGGCCGCTGCTCAGCGACGCAAACTGAGTATAGCATTGGCTCGGCTCCGCAAAAAAAAGCGATTAGCGGATGGCAACGCCGCTCATTGAGCCGTCCCGGGCCACGCCGGTGACACGAACGTCCAGCAGTTCGTTGGCCGGGAAACGCCCGTCAACATCGATGGGCAAAAAGTTTTCAGACAGAACTGAAGTACGGCCGGCGAGCGCCGTTTCTTCCGGCGTCCGAAGCGTAATGGCGGCCAGGTTACGGCCGATGAAGCTGGAACGGTGCGCGAGCATTTTTTCGTGTGCGAGCGCACGCAGCGCCGTCATCCGCTCCTCAACAACAGCGGCTGGAACCGGCGATGCCTGGTGCATTGCCCATCCCGGTGTGCCGGGGCGCGGCGAAAAGGGAAACAGGTGCAGGTAGCCGAAAGGCAACGAGGCAATGAAGGCCAAAGTCTCCTCGAACTCGCGATCGGTCTCACCGGGAAAGCCGATCATCACATCGGCGCCCAACGTAACATCGCTGCCGGCAGCTGAAATCAACTCCGCAACCTTGGATTCGTAGTGCCATGGGCGATAGCGGCGGTGCATGCGGCGCAACACAGCGTCGGAGCCTGATTGCAGCGGAAGATGCGCGTGCCGTGCCAGCCGACGGCCGCCGAACTCGCGCATCAGGTCCACGAGCTCGCCGTCCCAATCCATCGGCTCAATGGAGCTGAGGCGCAGGCGAGACAGCAAAGTTTGACCGAAGATGGCGCGAACCAGCGCTGCCAGCGACTCAAGTCCAAAACCAGAAGAATAACGCCCGAGATTGATGCCCGATAGCACCAGTTCCTTGCCGCCGGCAGCGACGAAGTATTCAACCTGGCTTAGAACCGCTTCACGAGGAAGGCTTCGTGAAGGTCCGCGCGTAAACGGAATCACGCAGAAGGTGCAGCGATTGCCGCATCCCTCTTGAATCTTGAGATTGGGCCGCGTTTGCGCGCCGCTGGCCAGGTGCGCGTCTTCAAGGAACGAATGGGCGAATGCATCGTCGGCCCAGATGCTGGCAGTCTGCGATTCGGCCGCAGGCATGATGGACGCAACCGGCACGAGCGTGGCCGCAGGCGCAGCCGGCGCGTCCTGCGCAACATCGAAGATGATTCCGGGCGCGAGGGCCTTGTGGCTGTTGCCTACGACCGCAACCACGCCGGGCATCTTCGCAAGCTCCTGTGGCGCGCGCTGCGCGTAGCAGCCGGTGACCACGATTTTCGCTTCGGGATCGCGCCGGTGCGCGCGGCGGATAAATGCGCGAGCCGCACGGTCGGCTTCGGCCGTCACGGTGCACGTGTTGACCACAACGACGTCTGAACCCAGCGGCCTGCGCTCCGCCATTGCGCGCAAATGCCCCGCGATCGCCTCGCCATCGGCGCGCGCGGCCCTGCAGCCGAAGTTTTCAACGTGAAAGCCGCCCATCCGTTCCAGTCTATTGAATATCCGCTTGCTCTGCGACTGGCTCCGGACGCGCCCGGCCATTTAGGCTTGAGGCGGATTTGCTCAAAGGAGAAACAGTGCGCGCGTCTTTCCCGTGTTCCGGTTTTCTTCGGCCTTCTCAAATCGCCCATCTCGTCGTGTGCCTCTGCTGCGCGGTGTGCGCCGCTTCGGCGGTGCAAGCGCAGGTGGCGTCGCAGCCTCGCATTCTGGTCTACACGCGCAACTACACGCCCGACGGCAAAGGCTACGTGCACGACAACATCGCCGCCAGCGTTGCGGCCATCCACAAGATGGGCGAAGAGGCCGGATTTGGCGTCGATGCTTCGAACGATCCGGCAGTCTTTACGGATGCGAGCCTGCGCCAGTACGCCGTGATCGTATTCTCAAACAGCAATAACGAAGCGTTCAGCGATGATGCGCAACGCGCCGCATTCAAGCGCTACATTGAAGCCGGCGGCGGATTTGTCGGCATCCATTCGGCCTCGGGCTCTGAGCGCGATTGGCCCTATTTCTGGTCGGTCCTCGGCGGCAAATTCGCGGCCCATCCCCGCCAGCAGCCATTCGTTGTGCGCGTGGTCGATCCAAAATTCCCGGCCGTTAAAGGCCTGCCCGCGCAGTTTACGTGGACCGACGAATGCTACTTTCTCGACCATCTCAATCCAGACATTCATCCGATTCTGGTTACGGATCGAACAAAGCTCGCCACGCTCGAGCCCATGACCATCGATCCCAGCCAGTTTCCCATCGACTTGCCGCTGGCCTGGTACCACCAGTTCGACGGCGGCCGCGAGTTTTATCTGGCGTTGGGGCACAACAAGCAGGACTACGCAAATCCGCTGCTTTACGGGATCATCAAGAACGGAATTCTGTGGGCGATGAAGCAGTAAACCGATTCTCCGGTATACTTAAAGAGAACTGATATTGCTCGCTTTCGTTCGCGAATATGTCGTACTCCTCGACTGCCTATGTTCCGGTCTCGACCCGGTCTGATGCGCGGGGCCGAACGTGGCGCCTCGCCGGTTACGTCTATTTCACCTTTATCTGCTACGTTTCCATCGGCTTGCCGCTGGCGGTTTTGCCGCCGTTCGTCCACTTGCGCATGGGCTACAGCGCGGTGCTGGCGGGGTTGGCCATCAGCATCCAGTACATTGCGACGCTGGTGAGCCGGCCCTGGGCGGGTCGCATCAGCGACCACATGGGCGCCAAGGTCTCTGTGATGTGGGGCATGGCGTGCTGCACGGCGAGCGGCGCGCTGCTGGTGGGCGCGGCGGCCCTGCATGACGTGCACTGGCTCAGCTTCGCGGTGCTCATCGTGAGCCGGCTTGCGCTGGGTGTGGGCGAAAGCCTGGGGTCCACTGGATCGACGCTATGGGGCATTACCAGCGCAGGGCACGAGCACACGGCAAAGGTGATTGGGCTCAACGGCATCAGCACCTATGGCGGCATGGCGCTGGCTGCGCCGCTGGGCGTGATTCTCGATCAGCAGTGGGGCCTGGGTTCAATTGGCCTGCTCACCATTCTCATTGGCGCCGTGAGCTTCGTCATTGCCTGGCGCAAGGAGCCGGTTCCCGTGGAGCCGGGCGAGCACATGCCCTTTGCTCACGTGCTTGGGCGCGTGGCGCCGCACGGCATGGGGCTGGCGCTAGGCGGCGTGAGCTACAGCGTGCTGGCCACGTTTGTCACGTTGTTTTACGTGAGCCGCCATTGGAGCGGAGCGGCCCTTTGTCTCACCGCTTTCGGCGTAGGGTTCATCGTCGTGCGCCTGCTGTTCATAAGAACCATCAGCCGTTTCGGCGGATTCCCGGTGGCAATCGCATCGCTTGCGATTGACGCCGTGGGCATGCTGCTGTTGTGGCAATCCACTTCGCCGTGGATGGCCATGACCGGAGCGGCAATCGGCGGGCTGGGCCTGTCGCTCATCTTCCCTGCCATCGGCGTTGAGGCCGTGAAGCGCGTTCCCGAGTTCAATCGCGGAACTGCACTCGGCGTCTATACCGCGTTCTCCGACGTTTCGTTCTTCCTTGTCGGCCCCATTGCCGGCGCCATCATCGGCTGGTTCGGCTACTCAAGCGTGTTCCTGTTCGCGCTCGTCAGCGTGCTGGCCGCGCTAGTGATCGTGATGGTGCTGAAGGCAGGGAGCCGCCAGCGGTCGGTAGCTGATCACTTCTCCGAGCGATAGATCTCCGAGCCGGCGAGTAAATAAGCGCCCACGCCGTATACGTAGCTCGTAGTCTCAGTGAAGGCGCCGGGCGCTGCACCGACGGGCTGAATGCAGCCTAGCCGGCCATCGGCGTAGACATGCCTGAGCATTCCCGCCCATGCCTTTTCGACAGCGGGCCAATAGGTCCTTCGGTCCAGGATTCCCTCGTTCACCCCGTAGGCCAGCGCATAGGTGATGAAAGCGCTGCCGGAGATTTCGGGAAGCGGATAAGCATCTGCATCGAGCAGGCCTGGCCGCCACAGTCCATCCTTGCCCTGGATCGAAAGCATCTCGGCCGCCATATCCTTGAGCATAGCGATATATTTCGGCCGCAGCGGCGATTCCGCTGGAAGCTCCCTGAGCACGCCGACGATTCCTCCCATTACCCAGCCGTTGCCGCGCGACCAGAAGAGCGGCTCGCCGTTCTTCTCGTGCTGATCGAGATAGGATGCGTCTCGGAAATAGAGATGCTTCGAGCGGTCATAGAGGAGAGCCGTAGTGATATCCCACTGATGGTCCATGAAGCCCAGGTATTTTGTGGCGCCGGTGGCTGCAGCAACATCGGCATAAACAGGGGGCGCCATGAAAAGCGCGTCGCACCACCACCAGAGTGGGTGCTTTGGATCGGCCGGTTCTGTGGCCGCTACTTCCGCGGCAATCTCCGCATCGAGGCGCGCTCGCATCGGATCCATCATCTTCGAGTCATGATGCAGAAAGTACTGTTCCATGTACATCTGGCCAACGGCCTGATCGTCGGCGTGCATCACGCGTGGGCCGGGCTGCCAATGCAACTGGTCGGCGACGCGCAACATCGCCTGCTTGTACTTGTCGCCGGCCACCTTGTCGGGGACAGCCATGAAGCCGGTGTAGAGCGCGGCCCACGTCCAATCCACCTGCGCTTGCGCGGGCATGCGGCCCAATTGCCAGTCGGCAACGAGCTTGAGAGCCTTTGCCATATCGTGGCGAGAAAGGCGAGGCGATAAATGCGCAAGCGGCCCTGCAGTAGCGAGCGTGTCTCCGGGAGGCGCAACTGGAGCGCGCTGTTCCTGCGCGACGATCGCGCTCGAGTACGAGAGAAGAACAAGCAGTGTGGCGAGGGCCGCGAAGCGCACGTTGCGAGGGCAACGCGCGCACCAAGAACCGAGGGAAAGCTTCATCGAAGTCTCCGCAATGCAAAACCTGAGATTCCGAATGATTGTAGGCCACGAATGCCGCTCGTCGCTATGGCGGCAGAGAGGAAAATCTACCAGGTTGAAACTGCGACGATGGCCGGCGCTCCCGTTTTGCCTTCGATTACGTTGATTTTCAGCACGACCTCGACGTTCTTGTTGGCAATGTCGGATCCCAGGCGGTCGCGAAGCAACTGCATGTAGTGCTGGCTGGTGACGAATTGCGCGGCGGCTTCGGTTCCATTGCGTCCCACGCCGGCCAGCACCACAACCCATCCATCGATGGTTGGGTCGTGGAACCGTGCCGCAATGGCGTAATCGTCGGCGCTGGAGTAGGGAAGGGACTCGTCACGCTTCCACTGCACCTCAGGATGCAAGCGGTCGACGATGATTTCGTTGGTTCCCGGTACAAAGTAGTAGCGAAGCGACTGCTGCAGACGCAGGGTCCATCGATTGTTGTAAGCCCCGAGGAGCGTCAACGAGTGCTCGCGCAGATCGGTTAACTCAGTGGATGGCGCAGAGGCCAGCTGGGTTGCGACACCAGCGCGCGCCAGCATGCTGCTGATCTGCACAGCCGCGGAGACGCTTTGCATGGAAACGAATGGATAGTCGATGCTCTTATCTGCGGTTTCAACGCCGGAGTAATGATCGCTGGCGAAAATGCTGCCGCCCGTGACGACCGTCAAGCTCTGCTGTCCGCGAATCACCGGCGCCCAAAATGCCTGCACCTGATCTTGCGGATGGCTCGCGCCATATTTCCATCGGACGCCGGTTGCCAGCGCGGAGAGAAGCACGACGGTGAGGACGAGCGCGATCCAAAGTCGCTTGATGGCGGCAGGGTTTGCGAAAACCTGAGACTCGCGGCCCGAGAGCTTTCCATTCCCTGTCTGCGAAAGGGTCTCACCTCCGCCGTGTAGCTCATTGTCTGCGCGATGCCCTGAGTTGGGTTCGGCGGGAAGCCCTGGAGCGCGCTCGGCGCGATTCTCGTCTGCCACCTGAGAAAACTCCGGGACATAGGAACCTGCGGGAAGCGAGATTCTGATCGCGGAGGGCCGATCCTGCTCGGAGTAGTAGAGGAGAAGCCGCTTCCGGACTTCTCCCGCCGTATAGCGCACAACAGTGTCGGCATTCGTGTCGTAATCCGCGGGACGGTCGAAGACCTCGATTCCCAGCGTGCGCTCTTTTAGCAAGTCCGCTTTGTTGGCCAGGGCGTTTTCCACGATAAAGCGCAGGAGAGCGGGGTAGCGTTTGCTGTTGCAGAAATGTGGGCTGGCCAGGATTGCTTCGAGTTCGGAGAGAATCGCTTCACGTTCTTCTTTGGTCTGCGGGTGCCAGGCTCCATGGATGGCGTGGGCGGTTTGCATCAGTGAAGGAATCATACTCGCGGTTTTGCGCGGTTGCAATCACGTTTGACACAAGCGATTTACTAGCGGCAATTCGAAGAATCAAAACGAGATGGTCAGTTCGCATGGAGTCAAACCGTGAGTCACTTGCCACCCGGAAAGCTGCGTCTTAGAGTGCGTCTGCATTTAGTGAATGCGGGTCGGCTGCGGGGTTTGGAGATGCGAAACCAAGCCGGAATGTTGCGCCTAGCCGCCTGATAAAGCGAGGCATTCTTTGTTCGACCCGGCGCGAAGGCAGTTTTTGCAGACCGCAGCGGTTTCCGCTGCCGGGCTGGTGCTCTCAACCTCGCTTCGATCCTATGGGCGCTCGAGCAGCGGAGCCGTGCCGCTCTCAGATTCCGAACGGCAGATTCTTCGGCTCGACGGCGCATGGGAGTTCCATGCTGGATCGCTCAACGGCGTCGGAACTGCATGGCAAGCGAACGCGCAAAGCAAATGGGATCCGGTGACCCTGCCGCATTGCTTCAACGCCATGGATGCATGCGACCCCGACAAGCCATATTTTCGCGGCCAGGGTTGGTATCGAAGGCGATTTGCTGTGCGCAATCCATTTGCCGGCGGGCGCACGCTGCTGCACTTCCAGGGATCGGGCCAAACCACCACGGTGTGGATCGGCTCCGCGCGGGTGGGAATGCACGTCGGCGGCTACGACGAGTTTGCGTTCGACATCACCGACGCAATCGCGCACCTAACACCGGAGGAGCGCGCGGCCGGTGTGCCAGTTCTGGTCGTCTGCGACAACACCCCCGACCATGACCGGATTCCCTCGGAATTGAGCGATTTCTGCCTCTACGGCGGGCTTTACCGGCACGTGAATCTTGTTTACGTCCCAACGGTGACGCTCGACGCCGTTCATGTTCTGCCCGCGCTTCTTCCGGGAGGCGATGCGCAGGTTTCGATCACGGCGCGGCTCTATAATCCGACAGCTCAGCCGTTTCTCTCCAAGATCGAGGTCGAAATCAGCGATCCGCATGGGGAAGTGATTCATCGCTCATCACAAGGGCTCGCGACGTGGAAAAACTTCGCACCGATTTCTGAGTTTCGGGTAGCCGATCCACAGCTTTGGTCGCCCGTTTCGCCCAGCCTTTATTGCTGCCGCGTCAAGCTGTCCACTCCAGCGGGAGAGATGCAGACCGAGCAGCGCTTCGGCATTCGCCAAGTTGAATTTGTCGAGCATGGAGCCTTCAGGCTCAACGGGCAAAGGCTGCTTCTGCGCGGCACCCAGCGCCATCAGGATCACGCCGGGGTAGCTGCCGCGATGACCGATGACCAGACGCGCGAAGAGCTGCTGATGATTCGCGAGATGGGAGCGAATTTCATCCGACTGGCGCACTACCAGCAGGATCCGCTGGTGCTCGACCTCTGCGACGAGCTTGGCTTGATTGTGTGGGAAGAGCTGCCATGGTGCCGCGCAGGCGTGGGCGGCGAAGCATTCCAACATAACGCGGCTGCCATGCTGACCCACATGATCGAGCAGCACTATAACCACCCGTCCATCGCTTTCTGGGGATTGGGTAACGAGGACGACTGGCCCGGCGAGTACCCGAGCGTGAACCAGGATGCGATCCGCTCGTTCATGACGAAGATGCGGGACCTAGCGCATCGGCTCGACAGCTCGCGCCTGACCGCGTTTCGCCGCTGCGATTTCGCGCGCGATATCCCCGACGTTTATTCGCCATCGATCTGGGCGGGATGGTATCGCGGCAGTTATCGCGAGTACGCGCAGAGCCTGGCGAAGGAACGCGATCGCGTGAGCCGGTTCATTCACATTGAATGGGGCGCAGACAGCCTCGCCGGCCGTCATGCGGAAGATCCGGATGAGATTTTGCGCGACATTGCCACTGGTGGAGGGACTGACGAGCGCGGTCTGGCCTATCTGAAAACCGGCGGTGAGCCACGCGTTTCAAGCCTTGGCGACTGGTCCGAGACCTACGCTTGCCATCTCTTCGACTGGCACCTGAAAACACAAGAGAGCCTTGACTGGCTTTCGGGTGCGGCGCAGTGGATCTTCAAGGATTTCGCCTCGCCGCAACGGGGCGCCAACGGAATTCCGTTCGTCAATCAAAAAGGTGTTGTCGAGCGCGACCTTACAAAGAAGGAGTCCTTCTGGGTCTTTCAGTCCTATTGGTCACAGAAGCCGATGGCGCACATCTACGGTCACAACTGGCCGGTCCGCTGGGGGGCGAAGGGACAACTGCGCAGCGTGCAGGTCTACTCCAATTGCGATCGCGCGGAGTTGTTCCTGAATGGCGTGTCGCAGGGCGAAAAGGAGCGTAACATTCAGGATTTTCCAGCCGCGGGGCTACGCTGGAGCGTTTCCTTTGCGCCGGGCGCGAATCAATTGCGCGTGGTGGCACACAGGGGCGACGTCGCAGTCACAGACGAAGTCAGCCTCACATATCAAACCGAGCCCTGGGGCGCGCCGGCCAAGCTCACGCTGCTTGAAAAACAGCGCGACGGCCGGCGGATCACCGTTGAGGCGAAGCTATTCGACGCAGCGGGCGTTCGCTGCCTTGATGCCCGAAACTTCGTGCGTTTTTCTGTTCGCGGAGAAGGCAGATTGATTGACAACCTGGGGACCTCTCGAGCCTCGCGTGAGCTCGAACTTGCCAATGGCCGCGCCGAAATCTCCTTGAACGCAACTGGCCTTTGCACAGTGGAAGCAGCCATTGAAGGACTGCAGGCGGCGACGCTCGAGGTCGAATCATGAACGGACGCCGGGCATTGGCCACAAGACCCGCCACGAGCCGGAATAGCCGGAACGCAAGGATTCGCAGCCTGCTGCCACTCTGGGAGCTCGGCAGATTCGAGACGTTTGACACAACCGAATTCGTCACCGTACCGCGCAGATTCCAGATTATTTACACTTCGCGCCACGGGCCAAACGGTGAGTCACTTGCCAACTCTGGATTTGCCTTTGGTACAAGTCCTTCGGCGGGGAGAGTGCGCCCTCTTGACGCTTTCAGGAGTTCGGCCGTCCGGGCGCAAAGCCGGCGCCGGCCTTTCAAAAAAGAGATCGAAACGGCGCAAAAACAGCAAATCAACCTTCAGGGGGACAGTATGAACCAGAAGAAAACGGCAGATCGCCTGTTCTTAAGCACGGCGGCGCAAATCATAGTTTTGCTCGCGTTGGCGCTGAGCACCACAGTTGCCGCCTTCAGCCAGCAGATCACCGGCTCGATCGTCGGAACGGTCAAGGATCAGCAGGGCGCGGCGGTTACTTCGTCCAATGTCACAGCGACAAACACCGATACCGGCTTCACCCGGACAGCGCCGGTGAACGAATACGGTGAGTTCCGCATCGACTATCTCCCGGTGGGGAATTACACCGTGGAAGCGACCGCGCAGAACTTCAAGAAATTTGTGCAAAAGAATGTGAAGCTCACGGTCGACCAAACGCAAACTCTCGCGATCGTGCTCCAGGTGGGGACGCAGTTGCAGACGGTCGTCGTCACCGAAGCGCCGCCGCTCGTAAACACGAACGACGCGGAACTCGGTACGACCATTGAGCAGGGCCAGGTGATCGGCTTACCGCTCGTCAACCGCAACGCGTACGCCGAACTGTCGCTCACTCCCGGCGTCATGACCAATAGCGCCAGCCAGCAGAGCAACCCGAACGGCACGCCTAATTTCGTCATCGGTCTGCCGTCCACGGACGTGCAAATCAATGGCTCCATCGACGGCGGCAACCCAGAGGTGAGCTTCTACCTCGACGGCGGCCTGAACATCAACGGCATCCGCAACTACGGCAACCAGCTGCCCAACCCCGACGCCCTCGAAGAATTCCGCGTTGAAACCAGCGACTTCTCGGCCCAGTATGGCCATATGTCCGCCGCGGTCATCACTGCTGTCACCAAGTCGGGCACAAACCAGTTTCATGGCGCGCTGTTTGAATTCAACCGCAACTCCGATTTCAATGCCTACAACTGGAACGCACCGAAGGACAACAACGGGAATTTCATTAAGAATCCGTATCACCGCAATCAATTCGGCGGCGTATTCGGTGGTCCGGTAAAGAAGGACAAGGCCTTCTTCTTCTTCAGCTATGGCGGCCTGCGGCAGGTAGTTGGCCAATATGTGAGCGGAGGCCGCATGCCGACGGCAGCCGAGCGGCAGGGAGACTTCACGCAAGACCTGCCCAACCCGAGCGACAGCGCCGGGAAATACTCCTACTACCATTCAACGCCATTCACTATCAACATGCCGGGTACAAAAACCAACTATACCGGTCAAACCAACACGGGCGCGGGCTGCACAACAGTCGGCGTGAATGCGAACAACCCGACCAACTTGAACTGCCTTCCGGCGAGCGCCGAAGATGCCTTGGCGACTACTATACTGAGCGGCAAGAATGCCAATGCGTCCATTCCTTTGCCCAACGCACCCTTAAACGGCTCAAGTGTGAATCTCCAGTGGATCGGATATTATGTCGGCCCGACAGACGAGAATGAGTATCTTGGCAAGTACGACATGGTGCTGAGCGACAAGGATCACGTGGCGGCGACATATTTCTTTGTGCGAACCACGCAAAACGCCTTCGGCGGCGGCAACGTAGCTCCATGGACAATCAATCAGTCCTACACCAACCAGACCAACGCGAACGTCAGTGACGTGCACACGTTCAGCGCGACCACAGCAAACCAAGCGTGGCTCTCATTCACGAGGGCGGCTGGTGGGCGCGTCAATCTGCCCAGCGCCGACAATGCCGGGACCCTGGGCTCGAACTACACCATTCAGGGCCCATCGACGATTCCCGATCTAAACGTCTCGGGGTACTTCCACGCGCAAAACTCGCTGGCCGGTCCCGTTACCACGTCAGACTTTTATTCGCTACGCGACATGGTGAGCATGACCAAGGGCAAGCACAGCCTGTTTATGGGCGGCGAGCTTGCGCTCGATAAGGGCATGTTCGTCGGCAACCTTTACAACTATGGGAACTTTTCCTATGCCAGCTCTGCTCCCACAACTACCGGCAACGCGCTGGCCGATTTCTACATGGGCATGCTCTCGTCGATGGAGCAGGATACCCCCTATCACACATTGATGAGCGCGTGGCACTACGCGGTCTTTCTTCAGGACAACTACCGCATTACACCTCGCCTCACAGCCAACCTCGGCGTTCGTTGGGACATTGATACACCTCCGGTCGAGTCGTCGAATCTGACGGCTGCATTCATTCCCAGCAAGGCTGGCTTAACGAGTAACGGCGGCGGCGGCGGCGTAGAATCCACGGTCATCCCCACTGCGCCGGAAGGAATGTTCTTCCCCGGCGATTCGGGAGTGGCCCGCGGCATCGTAACCACTAAGTTCCATCACATTGCGCCGCGCATCGGTTTTGCATGGGATCCGTTCGGCGACGGCAAGACTGCTATTCGCCTCGGCGCCGGAATCTTCTATGGCACCACCAGCGGCAACGAATGGAACCAGCCCGGCAATGCCAATCCCTATGCGGTGCGGCAGACCTTCGGTTCTGTGCATTCCGCTTCAGACCCCTACAACCCGAAGATGATAAACGGGACTGCGTCGTCGTTCCCCAACGGAGATCCCTTCCCATACACATTCGACCCCAAGAGCCCGCGTTTCCTGCTTCCTGCCAGCATCGAGAGCATTGGAACAAATGTCCAGTGGCCCTACATCTACCAGTTCAACTTTGCCGTGCAGCGGCAGTTGCCATGGCAGGTCCAGCTGACGGCGGCCTATGTGGGCACCATCTCGCGCGATGTTCCCACCATGATCGACGGCAACTATGCTCCCTATGTGCCAGGAATCACCGGTGAAAACTCAGGCTCGAGCGGAACGGGCGGCTACAACGCGCGGCGGCCTTACGACCAGAATGCGACCGGGACCGGAACACTCGGCCAGAACATTTACCTCATCACCAATCAGACGGCTAGCTATCATTCGCTGCAAATTGCGGCGGGCCGGCCTCTTGCGCACAACGTTATTGTCAACGGCTACTACGTATGGAGCCACGCCATTCAAAGCTCTAACGAGTCTGCAATCGGACAAATGACTGCTCAGGACTTCGCCAACCTGTGGGAGGAGAAGGGGCCGATGGATGCCGACCGGCGCAACGTCTCCAACATCTCAGGCACGTGGAAGATTGACTACTACCACGGCAGCAACTTTGTGATGAAGCAGGTCGTGAACGGATGGACAATCTCACCCATTTGGGTGATGCAGAGTGGGCAGCCGTTCTCAGTCACAACAGGCTCAAACAAAAATGACGATAGCGCCAACGCGAACCGGCCGGACTTCGATACGGTTCATCCTGCGAGCGCGTTTCTTGATCCGCACCGCAACCGCAAGCTGGCAGCCGCACAGTGGTTTAACACTGCTGCATTCGTCAACAACGGCCCGGGCATCGCCGGCGGCATTGGGCCAGGCGGCGCCGACGGCAACGTACCCCGCGACTACCTGCGGGCTCCGGGCTACCGCGACGTGGATCTGGGACTCTTCCGCGACTTCAAGGTTGAAAACTTCACCCTTCAGCTGCGCGGCGAAGCCACCAACATCCTGAACCTTGTGAGCCTGTCAACACCCGGAACGAGCGGCCCGCCTCCCACCGATGGTGCGGCGCCATCCTCATCGGGCTTCGGCGTCATCACGGCGGCATCAAGTCCGCGCATCATCCAGATCGGCGCGCGGCTGACCTTCTAGCAAAACCTGCGCAAAAACTACGGCCGGATGCGATCTCGCTTCCGGCCGCTTTCGTTGAATGGGAAACAGGCAACAGGGAACAGGAATCAGTGGTCAGCGGTCAATGACCAGTGGCCAGTGATCATAGGGACGTGATCCACAGTAGCGGGGACGCGGGCTTCGGGGCCGGGCGCGGCCGGCACAAAGCCGGCCCTCGACAGGTCGTCCCGGGCTGGGGCCAGCACGCTGGAGAGGGCTATTTGCCGAAGCGCGATTCTGTCGATTTGGCGATAAAAGCGAACAAATAGGTCGAAAAATGTCGACGGAGAATCTGTAAGTTGTTTATTTACTATCGTTTATGAAATCGGTCCGGACCCCCCCACCCAAAAACGATCATTATTTATTTTCAGGGCTGCCCGGGCTTCAGAGCCACTTTGAATGAGCCGAACCGGTGAGCCAGACGGGCGGCCCTGAGGGATGAGCCGATGGTCTGCGCCGGCGTCGGGGCCTGCGGAGTGCTTCTTGTAGGCAAAGTTCCAGGCGCGCATGCAGTGCTTGATGGCGCGTTCACCGGCGTTGAGTTCGGATTCGTCTGGCATAAGTAGCACCTTATGATTTAAGGATAGCGATTTGGTGGAAATAACCGGCAAACTTCAGAAATCTATTTGTGCGAGTGTTTTCAGCGGGTTAGGCCGTTTTGAGGGGTGGGCGGCACTTGACAAGGAAATTTGGGGGTTGGGAAGAGCCGGGGACGGCCCTTGGGTCGGGGGTGCAGATCCTTCACTCCGCTCCGCTGCGTTCAGGATGACACCGCTGTGAGCGGTCGCTGCCGTGACGGCGCGGCGCGGCGATTGCCGGCAAGGGTTGGGTCGGATGAAATTCTGAACGGCAAATGCAGATTCTTCACTCCGCTACGTTGCGATCAGGATGGCACCTCTGCGGGTGCGGAGGTCAAAGCCGCGCGCCGGGCTGCGCGTGTGCGCAGCGCGCCTGCGGCGATGACGGCGGCCGCGAGCACCAGAAGAGTGGTGTGGCTCATGAGGACAAGCGGCTTTGGCGTTGGGGTGACGGGCGGCTGCATGAACGCATGTACCCCATAGAAAAGCGCGCCGCCGGCGCCCGCGCTGAGCGTGTGCAAAGGCGTCCATCCCTCGCACCGCGAGAACAAGCCCAGAGCAACCAGAAAAACCAGATCGACGCCGAACATGAGGAAGACGGCGGGCCAGTCCCAAAATGCCGGAGCGAAAAAGACCGCAGCGCCGAGGATAAATGCAATCGCGCCCATGACCCAGGGTGGCGGCACGGGGCCGGGATTGCGGCGGCCGGTGGACTGGCTGCGGGAAGCGGGGGGAATAAGGAACGCAGCAGCGGCGAAGAGGACCACAAACAGAGCCGACACCAGAAGCTGCGCGCGCGAGGCGCGGAATGGATCGTGATGGAGCTGGTACGTGGTGCTGAAGAAGGCGCCGATGGAAAAGAAAACGGCGGCGACTGTGAGGCCCACTTTGCCGAGCCAGGGAGCGGGGACGCGCGAGGGCGAGAGCCCGGCTGCGGGCGATGCGACCCGAACAGACGATGAGACGCCGGCGGCGGACGGGAACAGGCCTTCGACCAGCGCAATGGAAACGCCGATGCTCCAGAAGGGATGGACGTTGAGCATAAACAGCGTCCACCAGGCGCTGATGCCGAGCGAAGGAATCCAGGCGTGCGAGAGCAGGGTCATGCCGAGGTAATGCGGGTTGAAGAGGGATTGCGTCGTGAACGCTTCTTCGATGATGGCGTAGGCGCAGCCGAGGAGCAGGATCGAAGGCCAGCCGCGGCCGGTGCGGCGTGTCAGTTCTCGAATAAGCAGCGCCCCGCCGCCGTACATGGGCATCATGACCAGGAGCGGCCAGAGAAAGGTGATAGAAAAATCGCCCAGCAGATATTCTGCCACGAGGGGCGCGACGACGAAGAGCGTGACGGCGGCGAGGATGTTGCGCTGTGAGTAGGGCATTGGAGCCTTCTTCCGTGTTCGTCGAGTCGAATGCGTGGGTACTTCGTTTCAAAGACGGAAAAGCAGATTCTTCGCTCCCCACCCCCGAACCTACCCCAAAGAGCTGCGCTCTTCGGGGCCCTTGGTACGTTCGGGGGCCCGTTCGCTCAGAATGACAACTCTCCTTCTCGTATTCCTATTCGTGGTGCTTCTCCTTCAGCTCTTTTTGAGGACCGCTGCAGAGGCGCTCTTTTCTGCAATGAGGCCTATGCGGGATCGAGCCCGTAGAGCGTGCGCATGGTGGGAATGCTTGACCGGATTTTGTAGCCGACTGCGCGGCCCAGAAATTTTGTGACCGCCTCAAAGCGGAGCAAGGAAGCCTCCCGATTGTTCAGATCGAGATCGAACGCGGCAAAAAGCCGGTCCTGATCTTCCTGCGGCCAGTTCTGGTAGTCGTTCCAGGCCTGTGTGTCGCCTTGCCGCACCGCCTCGTTGCCGCCGTGCGCATATTCGGCCTGCTGCATCCACTGCTTTGTCAGGTCCTGAGCACGCTCGCTGGCCGGGTCGAGGTCGATGTTGGCTTCGATTTCGGCGAAGATTTTCCGCAACGTGAGCATGTGCTTCTTCACTTCTTCCGCGGGTCGTTCGCGAGCCAGACGCTCTTTCTCGATCCAGGCCTGCTCGGTGTAGTACTTGCGCATGGAGTTCTGTTGTGGCTGCATGTCAATCACCTCAATGATTTTTCTCAAGATGGATGCATCGGTGGTTTGCCCGGATCGAATGACTTTCTCCGCAGCCTCAATGGCCACGGTGGCGCGATCGATCAGGCGGCGCTTTTCCGCCAAGGCTTCGCGCTGCATGTGGAGCGAATCGGAGAGCGAGAGCGGCCCGTGCTTCAAGAGCACCTTGATCTCTTTCAGGGGGATGCCGAGGAATTTGAGCGCGGCAATCTGTTCCAGGCGCTCCAGATCGCGCAGCTGGTACACGCGGAAACCGGAGCTGCCACGCTGCGGCTGGAGCAAGCCAATGCGATCGTAGTGGTGCAGCGCGCGCACGGTTACGCCCGCGAGCTTTGCGAATTCGCCAATGCGATAGGTGGTGCTCATTGCGTCAGGACCATAGTCGGCCCTGACGCAGGGTCAAGGTCAAGCAGAGAATTGGCGCTCCAACTCGCTGAAGGGCTTTGGCGGTTTATCGGTGGGTGACTTTTCCTGAATTATTAGCCCCGGTCAACACAGTCTTCCGCATCAGCCGGTATTTGCCACCGCTGAATCGATAGAGTTCAGTCCAATTCTCCGGTTTGACTGGGTGACTAGGTCCCTCCCAAGACGTACCACGGGATGTGACTTCGATGTCGTAGTAGCCGCTCGACTTTTCAGCTCCATTTGAGGCTGGGAGGAATCTGAATGTCGCAGACGAACTGTAGAGTGGGGGACTTTTAAGTTTGTCGTCTGGATCAATCGCGCCGTTGTCATCGCTTTCGCTCTCGATGCCCCAGACATTTTCGAACGTGTCCCCGCGGGGAATCAATAGCGATTTGAAGGAAGATGAGAATCCTTGTCCTTCATCATCGGACGAGAGAATCAGACCATGTTTTTCAGGGCCGACCGCGACAAGTTCGACGGACGGCGGTTCGCCCCATCCACCTGCGAACTCGATGGCTGCCTTTGCACTTTCGAGCGTCCATCGCTGGCTCTTCCAGACAAACACGGCCGCTGCGATGGCAGGAGCGCAAGCGTGGCAGTTGTATTCGCCCTGCGGATCGTTCGCAGGTTTAGCGCTGGCAACGATATAGAACCGGACGGCGCCGCCCTCAGAAACCTGATCCGAGAGAACTACCGACACTGCGACCTTTGCATCCTCTTGCGTGCAGGGCCATCCCGCGTGCATTCCTTTTGACATCTGTTCCTTTGTGCAAACCCATTGGGCCGTCTTGGTCGTCGGCTCATATCTGTGGTAAAGCTGCTTTAGCCCCTCGTCAGGAGAGAAAGGAGTTTGACCGAGCGATGCGATCGTTGAACAAAGGAATATGAAGAGGGAGCTCGCGATTCTCATTTTCTAATCATTTCAGCTCTACGAATCAGCGCGGAGACATCGTAGCACGGAATTGTTGTCACGCAGCGGTAGTTTCCGAACGCAAAACGGCCACCCCGAAGGGTGGCCGCTGAGGTTTTGATTCTCGCGTGAACGCTAGCGCTCGTTCTTCCAGTTCACCAGGTCGCCGAGCGTGGTGGTTGAGCTGGAGAGCGGCTGCTTGCGCGGCTGCTCGGGTTTTGAGCTTTCGCGGGCAGGACGTTCAACCTCGTGGCTGCCGGAGGTGCGCAGGCTGAGGCCCACCTTTTTCTCCTCGACATTGATCTTGATGATCTTGAAGTCGTGTTCCAGGCCCTGCTCAAGCGGGGAGTGGCCATCGACGGGATCACCGGCCTCGGAGATGTGGCAGAGGCCTTCGACGCCTTCGGCAATCTCAACGAACGCGCCAAACTGAGCGGTGCGCAGAATCTTGCCGTGAACCACGTCACCCACGCGGTGCGTGGCGAAGAAGCTCTCCCAGACATCGGGCTGCAACTGCTTGATGCCCAGCGAGAGGCGGCGGTTTGCGGGCTCGACGCCAAGAACGACAGCCTTGACCTTTTCGCCCTTTTTCACCACCTCAGACGGGTGCTTGACGCGCTTTGTCCAGCTCAGGTTTGAGACGTGGACGAGGCCGTCGATGCCGTCTTCGATTTCGACGAAGGCGCCGAAATCGGTGAGGTTGCGGACGCGGCCTTCGACGATTGCTCCGACAGGATATTTTTCGACCAGGCTCTCCCAGGGATTCTCGAGAAGCTGCTTCATTCCGAGCGAAATGCGGCGATCCGCAGGATTGACGCTGAGCACGACGGTGTCGACTTCGTCGCCGGGCTTGACCAGCTTGGAAGGATGCTTGAGGCGCTTGGACCAGGTCATCTCAGAGAGGTGGACCAGGCCCTCAATGCCTTGCTCGAGCTCGACGAACGCGCCGTAGTCGGTGACGGACAGGACGCGGCCGTGCACCTTGGCGCCGACGGGGTAACGCTCGCTGGCGTCGAGCCACGGGTCGGGCGTCAACTGCTTGAAGCCGAGCGAGACGCGCTGCTTTTCCTTGTCGAACTTGAGAACCTTCACCTGGATCTCGTCGCCGACGTTGACCAGGTCGCGGGGATGAGTGAGTCGTCCCCAGCTCATATCGGTAATGTGCAAGAGGCCGTCGATGCCGCCGAGGTCAACGAACGCGCCGTAGTCGGTGAGGTTCTTCACCGTGCCCGTGAGGACGGCGCCCTCTTCAAGGTGTTCCATGGTGGCGGAGCGTTTGGTGTTCTGCTCTTCCTCAAGGATCTCTTTGCGGCTGACAACGACGTTGCCGCGCTTTTTGTTGAGCTTGATGACGCGAACCTGAATCTGCTGGCCGAGATATGTATCGAGATTGCGGACGGGACGAATTTCAAGCTGAGAACCGGGAAGGAATGCCTTCATGCCGATGTCGACAGTGAGGCCGCCTTTGACGCGGCTGACCACGGTGCCAATGACCGGAGTCTTCTCGTTGGCAGCTTTTTCAATGGTGTCCCACACGCGCAGGCGCTGAGCTTTTTCGTAGCTGGCAAGGTAGCCGCCCTCGGGCTCCTCGCGCTCGATCACGACGTCAATCACGTCGCCAGGCTGGAACTTGACGGCTCCGGTGTGGTCGACAACCTGCTCGAGAGGCACAAGTCCTTCGGACTTGAGTCCGACATCGATCACCAGATATTTGTCAGTTTGCTTTTCGACCTTGCCGGAGACGACTTTGTCTCCATAGGCCTCCACCGCGGCGGCTTCAGCGGCTTGCTCGCGCTCAAAGGCGGCGAGGGCAGATGAGAAGTCGTCGACAGGCTCGGATGCCGGCGCTTTGGTTGCCGGCTGAGCGGCATCGGCCGCGGGCGGCGCGGGCGCGGAAGCCTGTTCTGTCGCGTCAGCGGCGGGTTGGTTGAGCGCATCGGCGTCCAGCGAGCCGGTTTCGACAGCAGAGGAGTTGTCGATGCTCGCGGTGGAAGGGTTGGACGTGGATTCGTACGACGGAGAATCAAGCTCGGTCGCAGGGTCGAGTGTAGGGGTTTCCAATTCGGTGTTCAGGGTTATGCTCTCGGTTTCGGGATTGAGGACGTTTGCCATTACAGGCTACTCCGGGACTGCATGCTCCAGTGGAGGGATTGCTCCCGCCGCTGGGTGGCTTCCGCGCCGTTCCGGTCGCCTTTAGTCCCTAGACTTGCCCTCGCGCCGTTTGACGCGCCGGTTCTGTCATCCGAAGGAAGCAGCGTTATCCCCAATGTGTTGCATTGGGTGAATCGCGGCTGGTTTCCTTGGGAAACGCCGGCAGGCAACGGCAAGCTGGGAGGGCGGCCGCAACTCACTGCAGGAATCCGCGCAGGAAGCTACGTCTTTGAGTGTAGCAATGTCGGCAAGTGAGCGCAAATTCCGTTTGCGGTTGCGAAGGGCCGAGGCCTGGTGGGACGCGGACTGCGGGCGAACGCGGGCGAACAGATGGGAGTTGAGGGTTGCGGGTTAGTGGAGACGCGAAGGAAGGTGCAGCGAGGCTTCTATACTGAATCGGACTGATTGGACGGTACAGATTTGGAGAGGCGGGGGATGGATCATCTTTGGACTCCGTGGCGCAATGCCTACATCACCGGGACAGAAGAGCGGGCCCGGCGCGGTGTTCCCGCGGCGCTTGAAGCGTGGACCGGCGACCTGGGATGCGTGTTCTGCAATCTGATCGCTTCAATTGACTACGCAATTGCCAATGGAATGGATCGCGAGAAGGCGGAAGCGGCGGGCGGGCTGGTTTTGCGGGCGGAGCGTTGCTTCATTTGCCTGAACGCGTTTCCGTATACGTCGGGTCACGTGATGGTGATGCCCTACGCGCACCTTGACAAGCTGGCGGCGCTGCCGGTGGAAACTGCACACGAACTGATGGATCTGGCGCAGCGGACTGAACGCGCGCTGGACAAGGTCTATACGCCCCACGGGCTGAACTTTGGCATCAATATCGGCCATGCGGCGGGAGCGGGCGTGGCCGGGCACCTGCATCTGCACGCCATGCCTCGCTGGATCGGAGACACCAGCTTTATGACCACGGTGTCTGAAACGCGCGTGCTGCCTGAGGATCTGGAGACGACGTGGAAGAGGCTGCGGGCGGCGTTTCAGGAACAGGGACGTAGCCGCTAGGGACGTAGGGACATAGGGACGTAGGGAAAAAGGACGTAGGGACGCAGGGACGAAGAGAACAGAGACGCGAGGGAGCGGCGGAGGCCACTGTTCAGTTTTCATGATTGCTCTGTATGATGGGTGGGCCGGGAAGAAGGCCGAGGGGAAACGATGAGGAGATTGATTTCAATTTGCGCAGGATTGGCGATGACGCTGAGCGCCGCGACCGCAATGGCCGCGGATGTAACGGGAACCTGGACGGGGGCGGCGACAACCCCGGACGGATCGAGCATGCAGATCACGTTCACGTTTAAGCAGGACGGCGCTGCGTTGACGGGAACGGTGCAGGTGGCGGGCAACGATCCCATCGCGATCACGAATGGCAAAGTGGACGGCGATAAGTTCACATTTGACGATTCGTTCAACGGCATCACGATTCACCACGACTGCACGGTGGATGGCGACACGATCAAAGTGGTGACGAAGTCGGACAGTGGAGATTTCCCAGGGATACAGATGACGTTGACGCGGGCAAAGGCGGCAGCGCCGGCGGCTCCGGCAGCGCCTGCGGCACCTGCAACTCCGCCCGCGCCGCAGCAGTAAAGCGGGGTCAGCGGGGTTAGTCGAGATAGGGCGAAGAGCCCGCGCTAGGATTTGGTGGTTGCGGGCTCGTCGGCTTCTGCGGCGAGAGCCAGCGTGGGCTCATCAAGAGCAACTGCGTCGACGGCGGCTGCGTCGAGCAGGCTTTGCGGCAGGGACTTGGTGGTTCGCACGCCGAGGTCTTTCAGCATTTCAACCTGGCGCACAAGATTTCCGCGGCCTTCGCTGAGCTTTTTCATGGCCTGCGCGTAGCTTTGATCGGCGGCGCGAATGCTTTTTCCCACGGCTTCAAGATCGCTCACGAATCCGACAAACTTATCGTAAAGCTCGGCGCCGCGATCCATCACGTCGCGGACGCTGCGCGACTGCAGCTCCTGCTGCCAAAGAACGTTGACGATGCGTATGACGTAAAGCAGTGTCGTGGGCCCCACAAGCAGGATTCCTTGTTCGTAGGCGTCGGCCCAAAGCGCGCCGTCGTTTTGCAATGCCAGCAGAAATGCCGGCTCCACGGGAACGAACATCACCACGAAGTCAGGGCACTCGAGCGCTGGCAGGCGGTTGTAGCCCGCTTTTGCAAGGCCACTGACATGGCCGCGCATGCTCGCCATGTGCAGCTTGAGGCAGGCGCCGCGCGCGGCATCGTCCGCGGCAGCCGTGTAATCGGTGTATGCGGAAAGAGAGACCTTGGAATCGATGACGAGGTGCCGACCGCCGGGCAGATAAACGATGACGTCGGTGCGCGCCGATTTTAAACGTTCTCCACTTTCGGCCTGCAGGCCGCTGAAGGTTTGCTGAAAGCTGTATTGCTCGCCTTCGCGAAGGCCGGCTTTCTCAAGCAGATCGCGCAAGATGAACTCGCCCCAGTCGCCTTGCGTCTTGGCTGACCCGCGAAGAGCCGTGGCCAGGCTTTGCGCGTCGGTGGAAAGTTTCTCGTTCAAGCCGCGCAGCTGCTTAAGCTCAGCGAACAGCTCCGTACGCCCGACGAGGTTGTCTTTTTGCGCGGCCTCCACTTTTATCTGGAAGTCCTGAATCCGCTCGCGCAGCGGCTTGAGCAGGTTCTCCAGTTCCTTTTGGCTGCCTTCAGCGAACGTCTTCGAGTTTTCTTTGAGGATTTCGTTTGCGAGCACCTTGAATTGGTGCGTGAGGCGCTCTGCATTGGCTTTTTCGTTGGCCAAATCCGACTCCAGCCTGCTGCATTGCCTCGTCAGGTCGAGAATTTGGCCGTCGCGCTGCGCCAATTGCGTCGCCGAGGTGTTTTGCGCATCGGCCAGCTCGCGGTTGCGTTGCTCAAGGATGGATTTTTGCGATTTGGCAGATATTGCAGAGAGCAAAAATCCAGCGATGAGTCCCGCGACTGTGGCGACGGTTGCGATGATCCAGAGCGGCATAGTGAATGATGGCCTCTTCGCCAAATATACGCCCTTGGGTTGTGCATTTCGCGGGGCGCTGTTGACCACGGGACTGGCGGGTATTATTTCCTGTTTCATCAGTGGTTTCCCACCGCGGAGACGCCTTTACACCCCAGGGTCCTGCCGGTAGACTTGAAGATTCGGGGCCATGCGCAGAATTCTTGGCGCGGTGGTTGTCATTTCCCGCCGTGGGCCGGTATCGTAGGCACGCGGGCTGTGGTTCTAGTTTCCCGAAGCGTTTTCCTAAGTTCCCAATACCACGAGGAGAGGTACGCATGGCTGTTGAAGAAAAAGTGAAGCAAATCATCGTCGAGCAATTGCAGGTGGACGAAGCAGAAGTGACGCCCGGCGCCAGTTTTCAGGAAGATCTGGGCGCTGATTCGCTCGACGTCGTTGAACTGGTGATGCAGTTCGAAGAGGCGTTCGACATGGAGATCCCTGACGAGGACGCAGAGAAGATCAAGACTGTGAAAGACGCCATGGACTACATTGAGAAGAACGCGAAAGGCGGCAAGTAAGCGTTGACCCAGGCAACCAACCGCAGAGTGGTAGTTACAGGCCTGGGGCTAATCTGCGGTGTAGGCAACACCGCTCCCGAGGTATGGCGGCAAATCCTGGCCGGCGCCAGCGCGATGGCGCCGATCACGGGCTTTGACACCACCGGATTCCCGGTTACCTTCGCCGCCGAGGTTAAAAACTTCGACCCCCTGCAATTTGTGGACAAGAAAGAAGCGCGCAAGATGGGGCGCTTCATTCACTACGCCTTTGGCGCAACGCAGGAGGCGATGTTGCAGTCAGGGCTGAAGGTGACGCCGGAAAACGCCGAGCGCGTGGGCGTTTTTATTGGCTCGGGGATCGGCGGATTCGAGGTGATTGAGCGCGAGCACAACAACATGCTCGCGGGCGGCCCGAGAAAGATGTCGCCCTTCTTCATTCCCGCGGCGATTGTAAACATGGCGGCGGGGCAGATCAGCATTCGCTATGGCGCGCAGGGCCCGATTTCGGCGACAGCTACCGCGTGCGCCACCAGCGCCAATTCCATTGGCGACTCCGTGCGCATGATTTTGCACGGCGACGCGGACGCGATGATTGCCGGCGGCGCGGAAGCGGCGGTGACGCCGATGTCGGTGGGCGGATTTGCCGCTATGCGGGCGCTCTCAACGCGCAACGACGAGCCGACGCGCGCCAGCAGGCCTTTCGACAAGGATCGGGACGGATTTGTGATCGGCGAAGGTGCGGGGATTCTGGTTCTAGAGGAGCTGGAATTTGCGCGCGCGCGCGGAGCGAAGATTCTTGCGGAGGTGATTGGCTACGGCATGAGTGCCGACGCGTATCACATGACGGGGATAGCGCCCGAGGGCGCAGGAGCGCAGCGCAGCATGCGCGCGGCGCTGAAGGACGCGGGGATTCGTCCCGAGGAAGTGGGATATATCAACGCTCATGCAACGTCGACGCCGGCGGGCGATGGCAACGAGTCGCTGGCCATTGAGAAGGTGTTTGGCGAGCACGCGCTGAGCCACAAGCTGAAGATCAGCGGCACGAAATCGATGACCGGCCATTTGCTGGGCGGCGCGGGCGGACTGGAAGCGGGCATCACGGTGCTGGCGCTGGTGAACCAGCAGATTCCGCCGACCATTAATTTGGAGAATGTCGACCCCGAGTGCCGGCTGGACTATGTGCCCAACAAGGCCATCGCGCACAAGTTCGATGTCGCGTTGTCGAATTCATTTGGGTTCGGCGGGATTAATGCGAGCCTGATCATGCGGCGGTGGGAGTAGGGCAGGGACGTAGGGGCAGGGACATAGGGACATAGGGACGCAGGGATCAGGGATCAGAAAAACAAACTTCATTGCCCGGCTGGGATGGCCGGGCTTTTGATTTTAGCGACAGTGTATTAACTGACGCGCGGATTTGTCAGGTCAGCGTGAGCGACGGATCGGCGGTGAGGTCGGCGGGTGCGAAGTTTTGGGCAAGCAGGCGCGGCCAGGCTGCGGCGGCGATCATGGCGGCGTTATCGGTTGAGAGCGCGAGGGTGGGGAAGGCGACATGCAGGCCGCGATGGGCGGTTTCGGCGGTGAAGCGCTCGCGCAGCTCTCGGTTGGCGGCCACTCCGCCGGTGACGAGGATGCGACGGACGCCGAGCGATTCGGCTGCGGCGAATGTTTTCTTGATCAGGTCGCCGACGACCGCGTGCTGAAAGCTGGCGATGAGGTCAAGCGTGGGCTGCGAGCAGAGGGCGAGCGCCTCTTCGCGAGTTTGCGGTGGGCGAAAGTTGGACATCACGTGGCTGACGCGGGCCTTTGCTTCGGCGCGCAGGCCGTGCAATTCGACGTAGCGCAGGACCGCAGTCTTGATTCCCGAAAATGAGAAGAGGAAGTGAGGGTCCAGACGCGCGATGGGCGATGTGCGCGCGCCTTTGGTGCGTGCGGCTTTGCCGCCGAGGTGAGCCTTGGTTTTGATCTGCGCGAAAGAAAATGGGACGGCCTCAGGGTTGCCGAATTTCGCGAGAGCGTCGATCCACGGGCCGCCAGGATAGCCGAGGCCGAGCAGCTTGGCGACTTTGTCGAATGCTTCGCCGGCAGCGTCGTCGACGGTGCGGCCGATGAGGGTGTAGGACCAAGAGCCGTTGGCGGGCTGCGCGAGAAAGAGGTGCGTGTGTCCGCCGGAGACGACGAGGGCGAGGGACTGGTCAGGACTGACATTCGTGCCATCCCCGGTCCCCAAATGCGAGGGACCGGGGGCACCCTTCCGCGGTGCGTGGCTTGCACCCTCTCGTTCCTGCAGCAGCACCGCGTGGATGTGGCCCTCGAGATGGTTGACGGCGATGAGCGGCAGCTTGTTGGCGAAGGCGAGAGCCTTGGCGTAGGTGATGCCGACCAGAAGTGCGCCGGCGAGGCCGGGGCCGGAGGTAACGGCGACGGCGTCGAGATCGGCCAGGGTGAGGTGCGCTTCAGCGAGCGCGGCACGGACGACGGGGACAATGGCGCGAAGATGCTCGCGGCTGGCTAGCTCGGGCACGACTCCACCGTAGCGCGCGTGAGTGGAGATTTGCGAGGCGACGACAGAGGAAAGCGTGCGGGCTCCGCGCTCGACGATGGCTGCGGCGGTTTCGTCGCAGGACGTCTCAATGCCGAGGATGAGGCCGGAGCGGGGCATGAATCCAGTTTAGTGGTCCCAACTAATCCAAGAAGCGAGCTAGGAAGTCGGGCGTGGGTTTTCCGGCATCTCATCCCTGAGCGATAATCGAGCCAATGATACGGCGTTACAAGTTCGCTGCCTTCTTTCTCGCTCTTGCCGTGAGTGTCACGGCGCAAGACATCCCCCAACAACTGCACGGTAAATGGCTCATCAAACGGATCGTGCCGACGACAACAATCTCCTGTTGGAGTTTCAAGGAGGCTCAACGGATTGTCGGAACAGAAATCGATTACTCAGCAAACCGTCTGCGCTGGAAGGACAGAGTGGCTAGCGATCCCTTGGTTGAGGTTTCGGAACTAAGCGCGGTGGAATTTCAACAGGAGTATTCAGGAGGTGGCGCGAACGATTCACAGGTCAACTTTGGCCAACTTGGAATTCGTTCACATTCGGTCACACGAATCAAATTGACCCATCCCGACATCAAGCCGATTTGGGGCAGCTACGAAATCCCGGGCGAGGAAGTCCTAGTCAAGGACAAGAACACGATCATTTTTTCTGTCTGCAACGTTTACTTTGAGGCTCGTCGCGAATCAGTGTCGCGCGCTTCTACAAAGTGATCTTTAGAGGCGGAGCAAGTGCAGCAGATTTCCACACAATTCGAAGCGGCGCTGAAGATTGTGGATACGCTGCGCGCGCGCGGATACGAGGCGTATTTCGCGGGCGGATGTGTGCGCGATCTGCTGCTGGGGCGCGAGCCGGCCGATTACGACGTGGCGACGAACGCAACGCCCGACGTTGTGCTGGAGATGTTTCCGCGGACGTTCGCCGTGGGCGCGCACTTTGGCGTGGTGCTTGTGGCCACCTGCGGTGAGGCAGACGGCGCTTGCGCGTCTGAAGCTCCGCGGGAGAGCGCTGAGGAGGAGGCCGTTCGATTCGTGACGGAGGTGGCGACGTTCCGGTCGGACCTGGCGTATTCGGATGGCCGTCATCCAGATGCGGTGCGTTATACGGAGACGGCCGAAGAGGATGTGCGGCGGCGCGACTTTACGATCAACGGGTTGCTGCTGGATCCCCTGCGGGGAGGCGGAATTTTGGATGAGAGTCTTGCTGATCCGAAAATACTCCGCGGGGCGGTACTCGATTATGTCGGCGGGCTGGCGGATTTGGATGCGGGCGTAGTGCGCGCCATTGGCCGCGCGCCCGAGCGATTTGAAGAAGATCACTTGCGCATGTTGCGTGCTGTGCGCTTCGCGGCGCGGTTTGGGTTTGAGATTGAAGCGGAGACGAAGCGCGCGATTCGGTCGCTGGCGCCAAGAATTCACGCGGTGAGCCGCGAGCGCGTGCGCGATGAACTGACGAAGATGCTGACCGAGGGGCATGCACGGCGCGCCTTTGAGCTGCTGGATGAGACGGCGCTGCTGAACGAAGTGCTACCGGAAGTGGCGCGGATGAAGGGCGTGGAACAGCCGCCGCAGTTTCATCCCGAGGGCGATGTTTGGACGCACACGCTGATGCTGCTTGAGCAGTTGGAGCCGGAGTGCTCGGAGACCCTGGCGTGGGGAGCGCTGTTGCACGACGTGGGCAAGCCGCCGACGTTCAAGCGCGCTCCGGATCGGATTCGCTTCGATGGGCACGTGGAGGTGGGCGTTGCCATTGCGGGGGAGATTTGCCGGCGATTCCGATTTTCAAACGAAGAGGCGCGGCAGGTGGTGGCGCTGGTTGAAAATCACATGCGTTTCATGGATGCGCAGCGCATGAAGGAGTCGACGCTGAAGCGGTTCTTCAGGCTGGAGCGATTTGAGGAGCACCTTGCGCTGCACAAGATGGATTGCCTGGCCGGCAGCGGTTACCTGGAACATTGGGAATTTGTGCGGGAGCGTTTTTTGTCGACGCCGGCGACGATTGTGCGGCCGAAGCCGCTGATTACGGGGCGGGAGCTGATCGCAGCGGGCTATGCGCCGGGAAAAGGCTTCCGCGAGATGCTGCGGTTGGCCGAGGATGCGCAACTGGAAGGAATTGTTACGACGGCGGAAGACGCGCTGAAGCTGGTGCGGGAAAAGTTTCCGCTGCCAAGCGACTAGAAGCGCATGCGCAGGCCGAGCTCGATCTGGCGCTCGCGAAAGAAGTCGGTGGCATTGATGTCGCGCGGCTGGCCGAAGGCCGCGATGGGTGCTGCGGCCCCCGGCAGCGGCGTGGTTCCGCAGCTGGCGTTGCCCACGGTGTTGATGGTGAGAAAGCAGAGCGTAGGCATAGTGCCGGATGTGCCGCTGTTCTCGATGGAGTAGCCGGTGGTTTCGAGCGCGGTGACATTCTGATGGTTGAAGAGATTGAACGTCTCGGCCATCAGTTCAAGCTGGCGCATCTCGCTAAGGTCGAAGCGCTTGGCGAGGCGCAGGTCGGCCTTCCACGTGTTGGGATAGCGGAAAGTATTGCGGCCGATGTTGTAGAAGCGGCCGTCGTTGCCTTGCCCGTAGACGCGATTGTCGCCGCCAGACGCATTCATGCCGGGTCCCAGGCCCGCAATGACGCTGCCGGTCAAATCGAATTTCTCGGCGAGCGCGCCCGAGGTGCGCATGGTGTAAGGCAGGCCGCTGCGGAACTGCCCGATTCCTGAAAGCGCCCATCCATCGGCAAGCAGACCGGGAACGCCGTGCAGCTTCCACGGAGCTTCAAGAATGGCCATGACCGAGGCGGAGTGACGCACGTCGAAATTGCCGGTGCCGTACTCCGCGCGGAAGTTGGCGGGATCGAGCACATCGCTGCCGGCCAGGAGCGTGGTCTCGTTGGGGTTCCAATCCATGGCGTGCGCATAGGTGTAATTCGCGTGGAAGCCGAGTCCCCTGCGGCCATAGCGGGCGATTTTGATCATCACCGCTTCATAGGTGGAGTTGGCGCGGCTCGTGATTTGTGTGATCTGCTGGTAATCGCCAAAGAGGCGGCCGCACTGGCTGGCGGGATTGAGCTGCGCGCCCGCCGGACATTGCTCGAACGGCCATGACGCGTAGAAGGGCACGGTGATTTGCGCGGCTTTGATGGGTCCCTTGCCAGCGGGATCTTTCACAGCGTAGGTGATGGTATTTGGATTGACGGCAGGATTGAAATTGGTGTCGACCGAGATGGGCAGACGGCGACCGAGCGAAAGCATGGCGGCGGCAGTGACCATCACGTGGGCGGGAAGCGACTGTTCGATGGCGGCGGTGGCCTGGTGGATCTCGGGATTGCGAAAACCGGGCGCGAAGCCGACGGCTCCCGGAGCGACGAGACTTGGTGGTTCGCCTGAAAGGACGTAAGGAAACGGCGGCGCGCCGCCCGCGCAATGCTGGCAATCGTCAGATGGTCGCATGAAAAAATTTAAATCGCCTTTGAGCGAGCCGGTTTGCGTAAGCGCGGTCTCGATGGTGGAATTCTCCGTGCGGCCGTAGTACATGCCGTAGCCGAGGCGGAGGACCGGCCAATGATCGCGCGCTTTTCCGATAGCGAGCGAGACGCGCGGTCCCCAATTGTTGCCGAGGCTGGGAAGGTGAGCTGTGAGCGGGGGCTGAGGATTCGCAAAAGTCGGCGCGGTCAATTCGGGGTTGGCCAGGGAGGCGATGGGAGGCGGCATCTGCTCGCGCTCCCAACGCAAGCCCACGGAGAAGACCATCAGGCTGCTCAATTGCCATTGCGCAGTCGCATAGCCGGCCCAATCATTGGTGCTCAAGTGCCAATCAGTTGGACCCATAGTTTGCGAGTACCACGAGTAGCAGGGCTGGCTGCCCCATTTCGTATTGGTGGTCCCGCAGTTGTGCGGATTTTTTGGGTCGAGCGCGTCGGCGAGGCCGTATTTTTGGAAGGCAAGAGCGTCGGAGATGAAACTGGCGACGGTGGAGTAGGAGTAGGAGCCTGTCTGGTTGCGGAGCTGAGTGACTGCGTCGGAGTTATGGTCGAGCTCGAAACCGGCGCGGAGCAGCAATTTGCCGTGGACCCAGTCGAGCATCTCCTGCGCGTGAAAGAGTCGCTCATCGGGGTAGCTGCCTTGGCCGAAACGCGCAGGATTGCCGATGGTGAATCCATAGCGTGAGTCGATGGAGATCTGCGGCAACTGTCCCCAGGAATTCGCGTTGAGGAAAGGCTGCTCAAAGCTCGATGGAGTATCGGCACGCGCGCTGAGGATGGCGCGGCCCGCCGAGGCCTGCGTGACCGCGAGCAGATTAGAAGTGACATAGGCCTCCCACCGCGCCATGAGCCACTGCTGGCTCGCGTAGCTCGATCCATAACTATGGCTGCCGTAGACTTCAGAAACGCGTGTGAGGCCGCCGCCCGGCGAGCTCTGGTCTGCACCGATGCCTTCGAGCGTGAATTTGTGGCGCTCGGCGGCTTGCCAATCGAGGCGGCCAAAGCTGACCCATTGCGCGGATGCGCGAGGTGCGGGCCCGAGCAGGGCAGCCAACTGCTCGAGACCCGCGGGCGCATGGCCCGATGCGGCGAGGCCCATGTAATCGTTCCAGGCCTGGTTCTGGCTTTCTCCGAGTTGCGCGCTGAGCAGAGTGACGGACGCGCTGGTCGGCTCCGGCTGAATGAAGAACTCCGTGGGGTTTTTTACGGTGGATAGGCCGGGGTCGTTGCGATGGTTACTGTCGAGCGCGGCGAACCAGAATAGCTTGTTGCGCAGGATGTCGCTGCCGATGCCGAGTCCCGCGACGGTTTCATGATCGGGAGGCGTGAAGGGAACGGAGTTGAAGGTGGGGCTGGCGATTGTGCCGGTATTCTGCACCCATTTGGTATATGGGTTCTGCGCGCCCCAGGTGTTTTGGCGATCGAAGAAGAAGCCTTGGCCGTGCAGCGCGTTGCCGCCGCTCTCGGTGCGAATGGCGGCGCGGCCGCCGGCGGAGCGCATGCCCTCCGCCTCCACATTGCCGGCGGTAACGGTGAGCTCGTGGACGGCGGATTCGCTTACTGCGATGCCGCGACCTGCCGTCCAGCTTTGGTTGCCCGGCTCCGCCGCAGAGTTTTGCGGGTCTGCGGCGCCGGCGGAGGAAGCATGCTGCGCTGAAGCTCCGAAAGCGAGGCCGATGCTGGCGCCGTCGACTGTGACTTCGGCGGATTGCTGCGAGCCGCGATAAGCGGGCTGAGAGGAATCGGTTGCGGTGCCGGCGGTGGGCGTCGAGAGCAGGAAGTCCTGCCAATGGCGGCCGCTTGCAGGCAGGGTTTCAAGCTGGGCAGCGGAGACGTTCGTGGTGACGGCGGGGGTGACGGGGTCGGAATGCGGCGATGTTGTCGGCGGCTCTGGCGACGGTGCGGTTGCGATGCTGGAGGAAACGGCTGCTTTTACGAGGAGGAAGTTCGACGGCAGGGCAACCGTGGTGGGTGCAGGCGCTGCGCCCGATTTCAGCGGGAAGAGATTCGGTAGTTTGAGGGACAGGGCGAGCTGCGCGGGCGTAGATTCGGTTTGGAGTGTGGGGCGCGACGGCAGAGTGGCGACGTGTGCCGCAAGCTGCGAGCGCAGTGGAACTGCCGGCGCAGGAGAAGGGGCAGGCGCGGATGCCGCGTGGCCTGAGGCGAGGGCGGAGACTGGAGGCGCGATCGGTGGAGGCATTGACGTCGATGAGATAGGCGGTGCGGGACTCCGGATCACATCTGGAATGGGCGAGGCCGTAAGTCGGAAGGACCGGATCGGTTCGTCGCTGATGGAAGCGACAAGGGGCGGAGTGGACGTGCTGATACGGGGGTGAGCGAAAACGGACGCGGTGGGCGCAACCGTTGAGAGGCTCGGGACAGATGCCTCAACCAGCGCCGGAGCGACCGGAGTGAAGTCCATCGCGGCCTGGATGCGCGCTTCATTGCCTCCGGTGATGAGAATTCCTTCAAGCCGGCCGTGGCCCAGGTTGGCGGCATCGGCATCGAGCGTGTACTCGCCGGCATAGAGCGAGGCGAAATGGAAGGCTCCGTTTTTGGCGGTGGTGGTGCGGGTTTCACCTCCGGTGGATTGATTGCGGAGCACGATGGTGACGCCGGCGAGGGGAGCCGAGCGCAGATTGGTGAGGCGGCCGGCAAGAGAGCCCGATTGAGGAGATTGAATCTGGACAAACTTGGATGAGGAGAGATCGGGCTGACCGGATTGGGCAATGGCCGCGGCGGTCGCGCCGAGGCATAGGGCTACCCCACCGACATCCAGAATCCGCTTCCGCAGGGTCGTATTCATCGCCAGCGCCGCTCAATGCAGATGCTGGGTGAAAGGACAAAGGACGGACCGGTTCGCTCTGCGGCGAGTGCGGAGTGAAGGCGAAAGCAGGCGTTTTTCCCCGCTCTCAAAAGCTACAAGTGAAGATTGGCTGCGATTCTATGCCTGAAAGGCGCGGCTGGAAAGTAAGCTGTGTCACATTCGAACGATTTTTGTGGCACTCGTTTCGATGCACGGCAGGCCGGCTTAGAGGAACGGTTCGGTAGACTGAGAAGATGGCGGCGGCGTTGCCAGTTCGCCTGTGTGTTCCGGAGCAGATGGGCTGGTTAAGCTTCAAAATCCATGTTTATCGATGAAGCCAAAATTCGCGTGAAGGCCGGGGACGGCGGCAACGGCTGCATGGCCTTCCGACGGGAGAAGTTTGTGCCGCGGGGAGGCCCATCGGGCGGCGATGGCGGGCGCGGCGGCGACGTGATCATGGAGTCGAGCCAGCGGCACAACACGCTGATCCACTTCCGCTATAACCCTGAGCACAAGGCGCAGCGCGGCGAGCATGGAATGGGTTCGAACTGCACGGGACTCGATGGCCGGTCGATTACGTTGCAGGTTCCGGTGGGGACAGCGCTCTATGACATGGAGACGGGGGAGCTGGTGCACGACTTCCGCGAGCCGGACGAGCGCATTGTGGTGGCGAAGGGCGGCCGCGGCGGCCGCGGCAATCAGCACTTTGCCACAAGCACGCACCAAGCTCCGCGCGAGCACGAGCTGGGCAGGCCGGGCGAGGAGCGCGCGTATCGGCTGGAGCTGAAACTGCTGGCCGATGTGGGGCTGGTGGGATTTCCGAATGCGGGCAAGTCGACGCTGATCTCGCGCATGTCCGCGGCGCGGCCGAAGATTGCCGATTATCCTTTCACGACGCTCGAGCCGAACCTGGGCGTCGTGACGGTCGGCGAGGAGCCGGATCTGGAATCGTTTGTGGTTGCAGACATGCCGGGGCTCATTGAGGGCGCGCACTTGGGTTCGGGCCTGGGCACGCAGTTCCTCAGGCACATTGAGCGCACGCGCGTGCTGGCGCACCTTGTGGATGTGTCGGACGCGTCGGGAAGGCCCGATCCCGTGGAAGACTTCAAAGTGATCAACAATGAGCTGGCCAGCTTTCAAGCTGGGGACGAGCATCCGCTAAAGGACAAGCCGATGATCGTGGTGGCGACGAAGATCGACGCGGCGAACCCGGAAAAGCTGAAGAAGCTAGCGGCGCATGCGAAGCGGAAAAAGCTCGAGTTCCATCGCGTGTCTGCGGTGACGGGCGAGGGAATCGAAGAGCTGAAGTGGGCGCTTGCCAAGCGTGTGCGGCCCACACCAACCGCGTAATTCGCCGCCGCGTTTTCTATTCGATCAGGAAGATTTTCCCTCTCACAAGCGAAGCGATGTGGCCGGGGTGGCTGCCGAAGCGCTGCCGATTCGCTATGGCGTCAGTGTCTTCAAATATGGCGGAAGTGGTTTTTAGCTTGAATCGCGGTTCGGAACTTAATGTGCATCCAACTGCATATCTGGGCCGAAGCGGAAGCCGGCCGAGCTGAATTGCCGGAGGTTCTCGGGACAATGAAGAGCAATCGGATTCGATGGTGCGCGCTTTCGCTCGCGCTCGGATTTGCGCTGGTGCTCGACGGGCGCTTGATCGCATCCCGCGCGGTGTTCGCTCAGGAGCGACCGCCGCAGGCGAACCAGCCGGCACACGAGCCCAGTGAGGACGCGAACCAGGGTCCGAAGCAGGCCGCAACCTTTGCCGGAACCGTGGTGAAAAACGGCGAGCACTACGATCTGCGCGACTCATCGGGCGAGACGTTCAGGCTCGACGACGCGGCGCGCGCCAGACCGTTTACCGGAAAAACGGTGAAAGTGACGGGCGAACTGAATGCGCAGAGCAAAGTGATTCACGTGGAGAGCATTGTGAGCGTGGAGGGATGAACGAGGTCGAGGGTCTCATCCCGCACGGCCGGTTTTCAGAGCCGGCTTAGATAAAGCACGAACTTATTTATAGGAACGACGCCGATGCGGAGGAGAGAAGAAAGCGCCTTTCCTCCGCGGCGGCATTATCTGATGGTTCTCGTGACTGACTGGGCTGGGGCGCCCAAAACGAAGACCTGGTCGGGAAGGGGCTTTGCTCCCTCCGGATCTTTAGGAGTTTCTCTTCCTCTTCCTACGCAGCCGTTTGGCGTTGGCGAGGATTTTTTCGGCGACAAGCTGTGGCACAATGACAGCGCGGTGATTTGGGTTCGTGCGATCCCACCCTAGCGAAGCTAGGATGGGGCACCCATTTTCCGTGCTGAGTGCAGAAAGAGCAACTGCAGATCCTTCGACTCGTCCCGCCTGGGCGGGACTTCGCTCAGGATGACAAGTCGGGGATTGGATTAGGTTCGTGCTATCCCACCCTTGGCGCAAGAACAGATGCGCGCCAAGGATGGGGCACCCATTTTTCCCACCCTAGGCGCGAAAAACAAAGACGCACAGAGGGTGGGGTACCGGGTTTATGGGAAATGGATAGGAGTGCTGTCCCCGGTCCCCAAATGCGAGGGACCGCGGCGTCAGGCGTTGGGCGGATGGGTTGGCGGGAATCATTTGCCGTGCGGCGTCCACAAGGCCTCCATCTGCTCGAGGGAGCGGCCCTTGGTTTCGGGCACCATGGTGGCCATGAGCAATGCGGCGACGATTCCCATCGCGCCGTAGATCCAATATGCGAAGCCGTGCTTGAAATGCTCGACGAGATACGGGTTCTTATCGAGGATGGGGAAGGTCCAACTGACGAGATAATTGGCAATCCACTGAGCCGCTACGGCAATGGCCATGGCTTTGCCGCGAATCTGGTTAGGAAAGATCTCGCTCAAGAGCACCCAGGTCACCGGTCCCCAGGAAACGGCGAAGCCGGCAGTGTAAACCAACATGCTGACGAGCGCGAACTCGCCTCTGCCGCCGAGCCAGAATGTGGTGCCGAGAGCCGTCATGCTCACGGCCATAACCAGCGCGCCGATAATCTGCAGCGGTTTGCGGCCGAAGTGATCCACGGTAAAGATGGCGACGCAGGTAAAGGTGAGGTTTACGGCGCCGACGATGATGGTCTGGAAGAGGGAGGCGTTCGTGGTGAGCCCCATGCCTTTGAAAATATCGGTGGCGTAGTAAAGTACCACGTTAATGCCGACGAATTGCTGAAAGACCGAGAGCATGATGCCGATTAGGATGACCAGCACGCCAAAGGAAAAGAGCTTGCCGGAGTGATGCTCGCTGAGAGAGACGCGGATTTCAGAGATTTCCTTTTCGGCGTCCTCCTTGCTCACCAGTCTGGCCAGAACGGCACGGGCGCCGGACTCATTGCCGCGGAGCATGAGGTAGCGTGGAGTTTCGGGAACAAAGAAGAGGAGAATGAGAAAAAGGCCGGCGGGAATGGCTCCGGACAAGAACATGTAGCGCCAGCCGATGGAGTTGAGCCAGAGGTCGCCGCTGCCGGCCTTGGAAATGCCGAAGTTGACGAAGTAAATGACCAGCATGCCGAAGATGATGGCGAACTGGTTCCAGGCGACGAGGTTGCCGCGAACGCGGGGCGGCGCGATTTCCGCGATATACATGGGCGAGAGCATGGAGGCAAGGCCGACGCCGATGCCGCCGATGATGCGGTAGGCCACGAAGGCTGCCATAAAGCGCGGGCCGCCATGGCCGATGGGAGCGAAGGGAAATTCCGGGGCCGACGCACCGATAGCCGAGATGAGGAAGAGCACGGCGGCGATGATAAGCCCACGCTTACGCCCGATGTGAGTGCTGATCCATCCGCCAATGAGGCCGCCGATGATGCACCCGATGAGCGCGCTTGACACCAAAAAGCCCAGCAGTGAGTCGGCGGCGTTGGCCTGCGCGGCGCTCGATAGATCGGTGAATCGCGGGTCGATGAAATAGGCCTTGAGGCTATCGACGGCGCCGTTAATGACGGCGGTATCGTAACCGAAGAGCAAGCCGCCAAGCGTGGCAATGATGGTGAGCAAAACAACGTAGGGATTGAGTCGTGACATGGGCTCCTTGTGGGGAATCGGGTGATGTTTTCGCACGTCTAAATGTAAGGTGCGGGCAACTTGAAAACAACCGCACAGCTTACGGTGCATGTTGGAGTTTTAGGCGCCTCGGCTCTAAGCATCGAGGGTGCGGCGCCCAGGGTTGCTGCACTGGCATGCGGAGTGCGGTCAAATGATTGCAATCGGCGGTCCTGCCGGGGACCGCACGGCTACTCTTCTTCTTCCTCCAAGGGGCGCTTTGCGTTGGCGAGGATTTTTTCGGCGACCAGTTGCGGCACGATGTCGTAGTGGTCCACTTCCATGCGGTAGCTGCCTTTGCCCTGCGTCATGGATGTGAGCTGCGTGCCGTAGGTGAGCATCTCGGCCATGGGAACCTGGGCGTTGATGACCGTGGTGCGGCCACGGGTTTCCATTCCGCCCACGCGGCCGCGGCGGCCATTGAGATCGCCCATCAGCGCGCCGGCAAATTCATCGGGCGCCTCGATTTCGACTTTCATGATGGGCTCAAGCAGGCAGGGCTTGCATTGCTCCATGGCTTTTTTGAATGCGAGGCGGCCGGCGGTTTTAAAGCTGAGCTCGTTGGAATCGACGTCGTGATAGGAGCCGTCGAAGACGGTGACTTTGAAATCGACGACGGGGTACCCGGCGAGATAGCCGCGCGCAGCGGTTTCCACAATGCCCTTTTCGACTGCGGGGATGAAGTTGCGCGGGATGGCGCCGCCAAAGACTTCGTTGCCGAACTCGAAGCCTGCGCCGCGAGGCAATGGCTCCATGCGAATCCAGCAGTCGCCGAACTGGCCGTGGCCGCCGGACTGCTTTTTGTGGCGGCCCTGCGCCTCGGCCTTGGCGCGAATGGTTTCGAGATAGGGTACTTTGGGCGCCTTGAGAGAAACTTCGGCGTGGTAGCGCTTTTTGAGGCGGCTGACGATGGCCTCGATGTGCGGCTGGCCCGCGCCTGCGATGAGGAACTCGTTGGTCTGAGGATCGCGGTAAAAACGGATGAGCAAGTCCTCTTCCATGAGCTTGTGGATGGCGGGCGCGAGCTTGTCTTCGTCGGCGCGCGATTTAGGCTCGATGGCGTAGGTCATGGCCGGCTCGGGAGGCTTGGCCATGTCGACCTGGAAGTCCGCGCCCTTGGCGCCCAGCGTGTCGCCGGTGAGCGTGTCGCGCAGCTTGCCGACAGCGCCGAGATCGCCGGCGTGGAGCTCGGCAACTTCGACGGGCTTACGGCCCTGCATGATCGATAGGTGCGAGAGTTTTTCCTGGCCGCGGCGGCCGTAGTTCTCGAGCGTGGCATCGTTTTTGATCACGCCGCTGATGACTTTGAAGAACGTAATGCGGCCGGCAAACGGGTCGGACATGGTTTTGAAGACAACTGCGCCGGCGGGGCCGGCGTCGTCGACCTTGCGCGTGACGGCGGGCGCGTCGGCAGCGGCGTTGGGAGATTTGCCGACGATCGGCTCGCGCTCGATGGGCGCGGGCGCGTAGGTCTTAATGAAGTCGAGAAGATGATCGAGCGCCATGTTGCTGAGACCGCTTGAAAAGAGCACGGGGAAGATGCGGTCTTCGCGGATGGCTTCGTGGAGCGCGGCGATCAAGTGATCTTCGGGGATGGTTCCTTTTTCGAAATACTCTTCCATCAGCTCGTCTTTGCCTTCGGCGACGAGCTCAACGAGAGCTTCGTGGCGAGCCTTGGCATCGGCAGCGAGCGAGGCGGGAATTTCAGCGGAGACTTTGCCGCGGCCATCGCCGCCGGGCGTGTAGGTGTAAGCCTCCATGGTGACGAGATCGACGACGCCATGAAATCCCTGCGCGTCGGAGATGGGCAACTGGACGGGAACGCAGTTGCGGCCCCAGCGCTCGTTCAGGTCGTCCATGAGCGCGCTCAGGCCTCCGCCGCCGCCGGCCTTGGGGTGATCCATTTGATTGACGAGGACGATCCGGGGAACGTTGGCCTCTTCAGCAAAGCGCCAGACGCGCTCGGTGACAGGCTCCACACCGGATTGGGCATTGATGACGACGAGTGCGGATTCGACGGGAAAGAGCGCGGCGCGGGCTTCGTGGGTGAACATGTGGAAGCCGGGTGTATCGACGAAGTTGATTTTTGCGCCCTGCCACTCGGCAAAGGCGACGGCGTTCTGCATGGTTGCGCCGCGGGCCACTTCTTCTTCGTCGTAAGCGGTGACGGCCGAGCCATCTTCAACACGGCCCTGTGTGGGAGTCATTTTGGCGGCATGCAGCAGAGCGGCGATGAGGGTGGTTTTGCCGCTGTGCGCATGCCCCACTACAGCTACGTTGCGGATCTCACTTCCCTGGTACGTTTTCATGGAATCACTCCTGGACGATGTTTTGTGGAAGTGCGGGCGAGGACGCCCACACGACAGCCGGCCGGGAGGCCGGCGCTACAAATTGCGATTCTGGCGACTCGAGAAGCAGATTCGACTCGAAGGCTGAAGCAAAGGAGCAGGGATTGAGGAGGGACGCCGGGGGCGGCGTTCAGGGGGCCGGATTGCCGGGCTCGAGCTCCCGGTCGGGCGTCATCCTCGTCCATGCGAAGAGTCTTCCGGGGCGCGGCTGGCGGGTCATGAGGGGTTCCGCCGTGCGCCTCTTTCTCGAAAGACGGATGCTATCACAGCGAGAGTGTGAACGTCCTGTGACGGGAAGTACGGTGTACGGTGGGCGGTGGACGGTGAGCGGGTGCACGAGGTCCGAGCGCGCTGATTGATGGGTGCGAGCGCTTAGAATCGTAGGGTGGAAAGAGTTTGAGTTCGGGTGAAAGAAGGGATCGGGAAAATGGCGGGACGGGTTCGCGGTTGCGTGGTTGGAATGGCAGTTCTGATTTTGGCGGCAGGTGTGCTGGGGGGTCAGGCGACAAACGGGGCGGGGCAGGGAACTCCGCCGGCGCAGGCGCCTGCGGGTGCGCCGGCCGCTGCGCCGACTGCACCTGCGCAAGCTCCGGCCGCCATGCCGGGATGGATGATGCCCACGCCGCACCAGAATGCGCCGCTGGGCAAGTTCGAGCGCTTCCCAGGCGACGGTGAGGGCGCGTACAAGACGGGCCACTACCGCGATCTATTTGCGGAGCAGGGGCACACCGCTGCCGAGACCCACGCCAAGATCGAGAAGGCGTTTCAGCAGCTTTTTCACGGCGACGGCCAGGAGGAGCGCGTCTACTTTGAGACCGGAGCCAACGAGAACGGGACGCTGGCGTATGTGACGGACTGGAACAACAACGACGCGCGCACTGAAGGCATGAGCTACGGGATGATGATTTGCGTGGAGCTCAACAAGAAGCGCGAGTTCGACGCTCTCTGGAATTGGGCGCATACCTATATGTTGATCACCGACCCGAAGAATCCGTCGGTGGGGTACTTTGCGTGGTCAATGAACACGGATGGAACGCCGCGCTCGACGGGGGCGGCTCCGGATGGGGAAGAGTATTTCACGATGGCGCTTTATTTTGCGGCGCATCGCTGGGGCAACGGCAAGGGAATTTACAACTACCAGGCCGAGGCGGACAAAATTCTGCGCGGCATCCGGCATCATCCGGTGCTGACGGGCACGGGGCCATTCCGCATTCATCCTGACGATCCGCCGTTTGTGCAGCCGGATCATCCGTGGCCGGGGCTGAATACGGATCGCATGGAGGAGGAAGCGAAAGCGGCGGGACGTCCGTGGCCGCCCCAGTTTTATCGCTTCATGCGCGGCGGACCGCAGAAGGAAACCATTGGTCCCATGGTGGACGAGGCGCACAACATGATCAAGTTTGTGCCCAACTGGCCGGATGGCGTTACGGATGCGTCGTATCATCTGCCGGCGTTCTACGAATTGTGGGCGCGGTGGGGACCGGTGGAGGATCGCGTGTTCTGGGCGACGGCCGCGGATGTGAGCCGGGACTTTTTCAATCGCGTGACGGGGCCGGAGACGGGGCTGACGCCGGACCGGAGCAACTTCGATGGAACTCCGGTGGTGGGGCGCGACGGGACGCCGGTGCCGTTCATGGCCGATTCGTGGCGCAGCGTGAGCAACTGGAGCGTGGATTATTCGTGGTGGAAAAAGGACCCGCGCGAGACAGTGCTGAGCGACCGCATTCAGAAATTTTTCTTTGGGCAGGGAATCGACAAGATCGTGGATCGCTACACGCTGGACGGAAAACCACTGAGCAGCGGTCATCCGACGGGGCCGGTTTCAACAACGGCTGTGGGTAGCCTGGCGGCGACGGACGGGCCCACGGCCAAGGCGTTTGTGGATGCGTTGTGGAACGAACCGGTTCCGAGCGGAGAGCTGCGCTACTACGACGGGATGCTCTATCTGATGAGCATGATGCACGTGAGCGGCGAGTTCAGGATTATCGAGAAGACAGTCAATAGCCAATAGCCAGTAGCCAGTGGCCATTAGCTGTTAGCGATTAGCTCATTGCGGATAGTTTGCAAAGTCAATTCCCAGGTCTCAGAGTCGAGACCTGGGGCACCTACGGTTCTGCCGATGTGCCAAGGCAATGGGTCCGGCGCGACTGTGGTACAGTTTGCTCACGGTTCCCCATTCTCCGTTCCTATCCTTCTCGCTGAAAACCGTATTCCGCACGAGGTGAGCGCCCATGGCCGCTGCCGGTTCCGCGCACGAGCTGTATACCGCGACGGGAGCGCCGGCGGATGAGGCTGCGCGCCTGAAGTGTGTGGGCGAATCCGCGCAGCGCAAGGCGGGCCTGCGCCTGCTGCCGGTGATTGCGATCGGCTACGGCCTCGCTTACATGGACCGCATCAACATTAGCTTCGCCTCGCTGCAAATGAATCATGATCTGCACTTCAGCGCGTCGGTTTACGGATTTGGCGCGGGAATGTTTTTCATCGGCTATGCGCTGTGCGAAGTGCCGTCGAACCTGATGCTGCTGCGCTTCGGCGCCAAGCGCTGGCTGGCGCGCATCATGTTCACCTGGGGATTGCTGGCGGCGGCAACGATGTTCGTGCGCACGCCGCTCGAGTTCAACGTGTTGCGGTTCCTGCTGGGCATGGCGGAAGCCGGGTTCTATCCCGGCGTTGTCTATTACCTGACGTTGTGGTTTCCCGCGCACATGCGTGCACGCGCGGTGAGCCGATTTTATGTTTCGCTGCCACTGAGCTCGGTGGTGATGGGATCGGTGGCGGGATGGCTGCTGGGACTCGGCGGCAAACTTGGGCTCTCAGGCTGGCAATGGCTCTTTCTGGTGGAGGGTCTGCCGACAGCGTTTTTCAGCCTTGTGATCCTGAAGATGCTGCCGGACAATCCGGCCAAGGCGGCGTGGTTGACTGCGGAAGAAAAGTCATGGCTGCAAGGCCAACTGAAGGCCGATGGCGAGAAGGCGCACCTGGGGCACAGCGCCGGTGTGATGCAGGCGCTGCTGGAGCCGAAGGTGTGGATGATCGGCGCCTACTTCTTTTTTATGCTGATCACAAGTTACGCATACAGTTTTTCAGCGCCGGCGATCTTGGAGGGAGTGACCGGATGGAGCGTGACATATGTCGGCTATCTGGTGGCGTGCATTGGACTCGCGGGGGCCGCGGGAATGCTGCTGAATAGCGCGCACTCCGATCGTAAAGGTGAGCGTGCGTTGCATTGCATCGTTCCGTGCCTGGTGATTGCGGCCGGGTACTTGACAGCGAGTTACGCGAAGGAGCCGTGGATGGTTGTTCTCGCGCTGACCGCAAGTTTCACCGGGTTCATGGCGATGCTGGGTCCGGCCAATGCAGTTCCCATGCAGTTTCTTGCCGGGCGCGCGGCAGCGGCAGGCATCGCCGCGATGAATACGATCACCATGTTCAGCGGGTTTGTGGGGCCGTACTGGATGGGCGTGATGAAAGATCGTACCGGCAGCTACGATGTGGGGCTGCGTGGATTGGTGGTGCCTGCCTTGCTTGCGGCCGGAACGATGTTCTTGCTAACGCGCAGCCTCGCGCGGCGGCCGGTGGCGGCTGGAGCGAAGTTGGCGGAAGAAGCGGTGTGAAAGCTCAATGGCGCCGCGGAGGCAACTTTTCCTCAAGGATTGAGACAGCTTCTTCGACAAGTTGAACGTCTTCATTTCCTGGGTCGGCTTCTGCGGAAGAATCCGCCTTGTATCCCGCGGTCTTTCCGGCCAGGAATGCATCGAATTCGTCGAGTCCGGTCATCAGGTCGTGAAACATTTTTGTCATCTCTCACCAGGATATTTCGTGAAGATTAAATTCCCACGAGGGCTTCGACAGGCACAAAATCCGGGTCGAGCGAATTAGGTTCAGTCGCGGCTGAGGGGCTCTCCGAGCTGGTAAAGGCTGGCTTTGGGAAATCGTCATACGTTCGACCATCGAGCATTCTTCCTGATAGTTTTTTTCTTTTGCCACCCCATTGTTTGAAGAAGAAAGGTACTCTGTCCCTTTCGCATTGGCTCTGTATCGACCTTACCCAGTCAATCTTCATGAGGCGAGCGCCCGGACCACTTTCGCCTCCGACGATTGCCCATGAGATACCCTTCAGGTTGATTTTGCCGAGGTCTTCCAACAGGGGTTCGATGGACAAGAATCGCACGGCGACAGGAGTGTTTTGAAGCCTGCGGAGTCTTGGTAGCCCGTGTTTCTTGTTTTCGACGCTCACGCCCCACCAAATATGCTGCATCTTCGCGAAGGAACGGAGTGGCCCGGTGAGAAGCTTTGACATACGATCATGTCGCTTCGTAAGGATTTGGAAGATGTGCCAATTGGCCTTTTCCATCACCTCGCACACACTGGCGATGTAGTCGTCGGGAACATCATCGTGAAAAAGATCGCTCATTGAGTTGACAAAGATCTTGCGGGAGTTTTTCCATCGGATCGGGTCGGTCAGCTTCTCAGGAACGAGCCGGACGTCGAAACCTTGTTCAAATGGGTGACCGGGAACACCGCGAAAACGCTCGGCAAATCTTTCGGCATAGCAGTGCTTGCATCCTGGGCTGACTTTTGAACAGCCGCGCACCGGATTCCACGTAGCGTCCGTCCATTCGATCGATGTGCCGAGCGACATGTTGACCTCCTTCTAAAACGGTAGAGAACGCTGGGGAGTTGACGAAACGAGACATTTCTTCCACAAGTCATAGGCTCTTGGATGCTTTGAGAACATCGCGATGTAATACAAGGGAACATTCTTGTCGTGAGTCTTAACTTCCTTCATCAGATGTAATGGCGTCTCCAAATAGCCTACCTCGGACATGCTCCTCGCGAATTCCATTGCAAGAAATCTTGCAAAATCCTCGTGAATATCTGCTCTCTTGTTCCATCGCTCGCGCCACGTCACATTCCCAATCATTCGATCGATCTTACTGTCAGGCTGAAGATAGCGTCCGACATTGCGCTTTGCATCCATCTGTAGTGCTAATAGGCAGAGGAAATCAACTCCATGTGCGGACCTCGATATGGTCTTAAGGTCGTCGATGTTGAAATCGCAATCAAAGGGATCGACAAAACATAGAGCTAGGGATTTTGCTGGAATTCGCGAGCAAATCTCTTTGATATGTTCTTCGAACTTTCCGGGAATCAGTTTTGACTTGAGATGCGAATAGCTCCTCTCGACACGGGCCTTCAATGCAATAAAGCGCTCGGGGTCGCTTTCGCAAAATATATAACTGTCGAACGGAGCATCAACGGACAATGCAATGAGCGGTGATCCAAGAAGGACTTGGCTGCGACCTTTTATCCGGCACATTCCAGCTCCCGCGTAAAGATCCACGTACACCCTGGCCCATTTGTTCTTCATCGCTGATGAAAAAATCTGGCAGTAATTGCGAATCAGATCAAACTTGTCTTCAGTCCAAGGGCCGAGATCATCCGGGATCAATAGCCCATCATCTTCGCCCAGAAGGGTCTTATTCTCCATGGGCGCAATCATACTCCCCTGAAAAGCAAATAAAAAGCGAAACTTGTGTTGAAGGGGTCTCACGAGTACCGGCTGCGCACCGAAGGATATCTCTTTGTGCGCTAAAGGCTTGCGGCCGCCGACAAAATCTCTTCCACGTCGACCCATTGCGTGGGGTAGTTGCCGGTGTAGCAGGCGGTGCAGTAGCCGACCTTCTTCTCACCTTTTTCCTCTTCGCGGACTGACTGAAGCAGTCCTTCGAGAGACAGGTATGCCAGCGAATCGGCCTCGATGAACTGCCGAATCTCTTCGATGGAATGATTGGCGGCGATGAGCTCGCGTTTAGAAGGCGTGTCGACACCGTAATAGCAGGGCGAGATGGTGGGTGGGCAACTGATGCGGAGATGGACTTCCGTTGCGCCGGCGCCGCGGACCATGCGCACGATTTTGCGCGAGGTGGTGCCGCGAATGATGGAGTCGTCAATGAGCACCACGCGCTTGCCGGCCAAAAGATTGTGCACAGGATTGAGCTTGAGGCGGACGCCAAAGTCGCGCACGCGCTGCTCGGGCTCAATAAATGTTCGGCCGACGTAGTGGTTGCGGATGAGGCCCATGCGGAAAGGCAGGCCTGCTTCTTCAGCGTAGCCGAGCGCGGCTGTCACGCCAGAATCGGGGACGGGCACGACAACATCGGCAGGAACGCCCGACTCGCGCGCGAGCCGGCGGCCCATCTGGTCGCGCGACTCCTGCACCCAGCGGCCGAAGATGCGCGAGTCGGGGCGCGCGAAATAGACGTGCTCAAAGATGCAGCTCGACTGCGGCACGCCGCTTGCGTATTGGCGGCTGGTGACGCCGTCTTCTGACACCATGACCAACTCGCCGGGAAGCACGTCGCGGATGAATTCCGCGCGCAGCAGATCGAAAGCGCAGGACTCGGAGGCGAAGACGATGGAGTCCGGGCCCTCGGCATTTTTCATCCGGCCCATGGAAAGCGGGCGGAAGCCGCGCGGATCGCGCGCAGCGAAGATGCGGTCGCGGGTCATCATGACGATGGAGAATGCGCCCTCAACTTGCGAGAGCGAATCGGCGATGCAATCGACCAGCGAACCGGAATGCGAATGCGCGATGAGCTGGACGATGATTTCAGAGTCAGAAGTGGTTTGGAAGTAGGCGCCCTCGCGTTCAAGGCTTGCGCGGAGATTGCCAAGATTAACCAGGTTGCCGTTGTGCGCAATGGCGATGAGGCCCTTGGTGGAGTCGACGCGAATGGGCTGCGCGTTGAGAAGCGCCGAGTCGCCGGTTGTGGAGTAGCGCGTGTGGCCGATGGCGAGATTTCCAGGGAGCTTGGAGAGCACGTCGTCAGTGAAGATTTCAGAAACCAGGCCCATGCCTTTGATGTTGGCGAGGCGGTGCCCGTCGGCGGTGGCGATGCCGGCAGATTCCTGGCCGCGATGCTGAAGCGCATAGAGAGCGAGATAGGCTTCGCGGGCGGCATGGGGATGGCCGTAGATGGCGACGACGCCGCATTCTTCGTGAAGCGTGTCGCCTTCGGCGACCGTGGATCGTGGATCGTGGATCGTGGACCGTGAACCGTGGGTTGTGGAGGGTGAACGGTGGACGGTGGTCAGTTGCTGCGCGCGAAGGGATCCGGAAATGTCGGCGACGCCATGGACTCCTTGAAACAGCAGCCGGCTCATGCGATGACCTCGCCAGTGCTGCGCGCACGGCGGGGCGCGGCTTCGCCGCAAATCGCCGGATTCGTTGCGACCGTCACGCGGGCACCTCATTACGAAGATTCGCTTCCAGGGCTGAGGCCCAAAGAGAATGGAGTTCGGCGAGGGGAGCGGAGATGAACGGTTCGCCGTCGACTGTGATTTCAAGGCGGTTGCCGCCGGTGATGCCGATGCGCGCAGAGAAGAAGTTGTGCTCGCCAGCGATCGCGTCGATTTCTGAAACATTACGGGGATCGGTAGTGACGAGGACCGTTGAAGCGGGCTCGGCGAAGAGGCCGAAGAGCGGATGAGCGAGGAGCGACGGGTCCTGCTCGACCTTGGCGCCAATGCCCAAAGTAAACGAGGCCTGCGCGAGGGTCACGGCGATGCCTCCGTCGGAGATGTCGCGCGCGGAACGGATGAGCTTGCGCCAGGCGAGAGTGGCGAGCATGTCGTGGAGGCGTGCCTCGGCGTCGAGATCGAGCGCTGGCGGAGTGCCCCAGATCTTGCCGAGAACGGCTTTGGCGAATTCGGAAGATCCAAATGCGATGAGATTTGCCGCGACGTCGGCGTCGGATGCGTCCGGCTGCGCGTCGGCGCGCGGCCCGTGCTCCAGATCGGGCAGGGGATACTGGCTGATTGGCGGCGGATTAAGCGGAACTTTCAGGCTCGGATCAGGCTCTTCGCCGCGCGGAATCGGCCAGAGAAGAACAATCGCGTCCTTTGCGCGCGTGAAGTGCGCGGGGACGGCGCGCGTGACGTCGTCGAGAATGCCGACGATGCCGAGAACCGGCGTGGGATAGATTCCTTCTCCGCGCGTCTCGTTATATAAGGATACGTTTCCGCCGGTGATGGGCGTGCCGAGCGCGGTGCAAGCTTCGGCGATGCCGTCGATGGCGGCCGAAAGCTGCGCCATGATCTCCGGCTTTTCAGGATTGCCGAAGTTGAGGCAATTGGTCGCGGCGGCGGGCGTTGCGCCGGTCATGGCCACTTTGCGCGCCGCTTCGGCGACGGCGTGCATCGCGCCGAGTTTGGGATCGAGCCATGCCCAGCGGCCGTTGCCGTCCAGTGCCATGGCGAGGCCGCGCGCGTGACCGGCAGCCCCGGTGCCCTTGATGCGCATCACGCCGGCTTCGCCGCCCGGGCCTTCAACGGTGTTGGTTTGCACCATGCTGTCGTATTGCTCGTAGACCCAACGCTTGGAGCAGACGTTGGAACTTGAGAGCAGTGCCTTCAGGTCGGCGGTGTAATTGCGATCTTTGGCTAAGTCGGCGAGAACTTCGTCCGAAGGATCAAGCGCCACCGGCGCCTTCCATGTGCCGACTGCCCGATGGTAGAGCGGAGCATCGTCAGTGAGAGATTGATTGGGAATGTCGGCGACGAGCTCGCCGTGGTGACGAATGCGGAGGCGCGGCTCGGGTTCAACGGTGCCGACGATGACCGCATCGAGTCCCCACTTTGCAAAGACGCGCAGCACTTCGTCTTCGCGGCCCTTTTCCGCCACGAGCAGCATGCGCTCCTGGCTTTCAGAAAGCATGATCTCGTAAGCGCTCATGCCGGTTTCGCGCTGCGGTACGCGATCGAGCTCCACGTCGAGGCCGACGCCGCCGCGCGCGCCCATTTCGCAGGTTGAGCACGTGAGGCCGGCCGCGCCCATATCCTGAATGCCAACGATTGCGCCGGTCTGCATAGCCTCAAGGCAGGCTTCCAGAAGAAGCTTCTCCATGAACGGATCGCCAACCTGGACGTTGGGGCGCTTGGCCTCGGTGCCCTCGTGGAATTCCTCGCTGGCCATGGTGGCGCCATGAATGCCGTCGCGCCCGGTCTTGGCGCCTACATAGATCACGGGGTTTCCGGTGCCACTGGCTTTGGCGTAGAAAATCTCGTCCTTGCGGACGAGCCCGAGAGCGAATGCGTTCACCAGCGGGTTGCCGCTATAACAAGGCTCAAATTTGGTTTCGCCGCCAAGGTTGGGCACGCCAAAGCAGTTGCCGTAGCTGGCGACGCCGCTGACGACGCCTTCGAGGATGGAGTGATTTTTATGGCGCTCACGCGCTTTTGCGTTTTGGTTCGGATCGGTGGCAGGCTCTGGATGCTTACCGAAGGAGGCGCGGTCATCAATATCAGGCCCGTCATTACCAATAGGCCCGAAGCGCAGCGAGTCCATGACGGCAAGCGGCCGCGCGCCCATGGTGAAGATGTCGCGCAGGATGCCGCCGACGCCGGTGGCTGCGCCCTGATGCGGCTCAATGTAGCTGGGGTGGTTGTGCGATTCAATTTTGAAGGCACAGGCCCAGCCGTCGCCTACGTCGATGATGCCGGCATTTTCGCCCGGACCCTGAACCACGCGATCGCTTTTTGTGGGCAGGCGCTTGAGATGGACGCGGCTGGATTTATAGGAGCAATGCTCGCTCCACATTACGCTGTAAATGCCGAGTTCCGTGAGTGAAGGGGTGCGGCCAAGTGCCGCGAGAATGCGTTCGTACTCCTCTGCAGTGATGCTGTGTTGCGCAAGCAACTGCGGAGTGACGATGATGGGCTCAGGAACGACGGCGGCGGAGAAGCTAGTCATCGCTGATGTCTTCATTCTCGCACAGAGGTGTTCGCGAGAGGGCGCCCAGCCAGTGTGGAAAGCGACGCTGATAAGCCCTGCAATAAAGCTTGGCCAAATTCTGCAATAATGCTCCGGCAAAGCGGATTGCAGATCGTGGCCGCGGCCAATCCAATCATTTGAAGGAAGAGAAATCTTCAGGGACTCAGCCGAAAAGTGGCGAGGGGTCACCGGCCTCCTGGCACGCAACGGGAAACATGTAAGATAAAAACATCCCAAGCCGGGATGGCGGAATTGGCAGACGCAGCAGACTCAAAATCTGCCGGCCCTTGTGGTCATGGGGGTTCGACCCCCCCTCCCGGCACCAGGCTTTTTTAAGACGCAGCCGAAGGTTTCGAGCCGTTGGCAGCGAAAGCGAGTGGTAACCGGACAATCGCACGAGCACCTGCACGGTTCTCGCGGTTCATGAGCGTTACGTCGCCGCCATGGGCGCGAGCGATCTGTTGGGCGAGCGCCAGACCGATGCCGCTGCCTGTCGCTTTCGTGGTATAGAACGGAACGAAGAGATTTTCCGGGTTGGCAATACCTAACCCACAGTCTTCGATTACGAGCAGAACACTCTCGGCTTCCACCGACCAGCCTGCACGGACCAGCTGACCGCCGTTTGCGATCGAAGCATCGACGGCGTTTGCCAGAAGGTTGATCAACATCTGTTCCAGTTGATCAGGATCGGCATTGAGCGTCACCGTCGGACCGGGCTCGAGTTCGATGGGCAGGCGCTGCTCCAAGATGGTTACGCGCTCTACCAAAGGACCCAGCGGTACCGGCCGCAGCGATGGCTTAGGCAACTGCGCAAGCATGCGGTAAGACTGCACGAACCGATGCAGTGCGTCCGCTCTGCTCTCCACCACTCCCAGGCCGCGACGAAAGTCGTTTACTGTTGCTTCGTCGCCGGCGAGCCCATCAACTCGTGACAAGAGGCTGCCCGCGATCGATTTGATGGGCGCCAGGGAATTTGAGAGCTCGTGGCCGAGCACGCGGATCAGGCGTCTCCACGCGGCCTTTTCCTCTTCCTGAAGCGGTACGCTCACGTCGGCGAGAAGCAGAAGAGTGTGCGGCACTCCCTCCTGACGAAAGGCGGCTTTCCGGATGAGCCATCGCGCAGAATTTCCGCCAAAGGGCCGAACCGATTCGTCCGGTGCTGAAAGCAGGTCATCGAGCCCCAGCTCATTTGCGGTGTGGTCGAGGCATCGGGTGGAGGGTCGATCGAGCAGTTTAAGTCCGGCGTTGTTTACCAGGCGGAGCCGGTGCGCACGATCGAAGGCAAAGAGCGGCGCCTGCATCACCTCGAGAATGCGCGCCAGCAGGGCGGTCGCATCGAGTGAGCGAACCCGCTGTTTCTGCAGCAGGTCGGCAAGCGCATTGATCTCGGCGGAGAGTTCGCCGAGTGCGTCACCGGTAGAGGCGCCGCGCGCGCGGAATGAGTAGTCGCCCTCGCGAAGCGACGAAACCACGTTGGTGAGCGTTTGCAGTGGACGAACGAAGCTCTCGACCAGGGCGGACGTGACGATGGCCAGATAAATCAGCAGGGAGGCGACAAGCAAAAGTGCAGCCAAATGGTCGAGCTCGCGCTGATAGAGAAAAACACCAAGAAGAATCAGCGCCGGCAGGCACAGCAGCAGCGAATACATCCATATTCGGCGGACGAGTTGGCGCCGGCGTTTGCGCGACTTTGCTTCATAGGCCATATTTTTCCATGCGCCTGTAAAGCGCGGCACGGCTCAAGCCCAGTGATTCTGCGGCCTGCGAGATGTTTCCATCGCAGCGCCGCAGCACCTTGCGGATCAGGACAGACTCCATTTCGTCGATGCTCATGTTTTCGAGCGGCGTCGCCGGCAGGCGCGCGTTGCCGATGGAAAGGTTCGCCGGCTCGATCTCCTCGCCACTCGATAGCAGCAGGGCACGCTCAATGCAGTGCTCGAATTCGCGCACGTTGCCGGGCCACGCATATTGCACCAACTGCTGCATGGCTGCCGCAGAGAACGCCACCGCCTGCTTGCGATAGCGAGTACGAAGCCGGGAAAGAAAATGCTCCGCCAGCAATGGAATGTCTTCGCGCCGATCGCGCAGCGGGGGCAAATGAATTTCCACGGTGTTGATGCGGAAGAGAAGGTCTTCGCGGAAATTGCCGGCTTGAACTTCATCATGCAGTTGAGCATTCGTAGCGCAGAGCAGGCGTACATCCACGCGCCGCGTTTGCGACGATCCAACCCGCTCCAGTTCGCCGGTTTCAAGGACGCGCAGCAGTTTTGCCTGCTGGCGCATCGGCACGTTGGCAATTTCGTCAAGGAAGAGCGTTCCGCCGTTGGCCAGCTCAAAGCGTCCCACGCGGTCGGAGCGCGCATCGGTAAACGCGCCTTTCACATGGCCAAAGAACTCGCTCTCAAATGTGCCTTCCGGCATGCCCCCGGCATTCACCGTCACCAGCGACATGCGCGAGCGCTGCGAAGCGGCGTGCAGCAAACGGGCGACGATCTCCTTGCCGGTGCCGTGCTCACCGGTGATGAGGACGTTCGCGTCGGAGGGGCCGACTTGGGCAATCAGTTCAAGCACCGGCCGCATGGATGGCGCCGAAGCCACAAACTCCGGCATACCCTCGGCGCGAAGCAGCCGGTTTTCAAGTTCGAGCTGCCTTGCGCGCCGCAACGCCTGATGAAGCTCGGCATGGACGCGGATGAGCGAAAGCAGCCGCTCATTTTCCCAGGGCTTCTGAATAAAATCGCGCGCGCCCCGCTTGATGCTTTCAACGGCCAGGCCAATGTTTCCCCACGCCGTCATCACAATCACGGGCAGGCGTGAATCAAACTCCTGGATTGCGGCGAGAAGATCGAGGCCTTCCTGGCCTGACGTCGTGTCGCGCGTGTAGTTCAGATCGATGAGAGCGACATCGTAATCTCGCTCACCCAGGGCCTCCATCAAAAGGCGCGGCGAGCGCACGCAGTCTACATCGATGCCTTGAGGCTTAAGCAGCAGTTCAACAGCCTCCAGGACGTGCGCTTGGTCGTCTGCGACCAGAACCCGAATTCTGTCCTGCTTACTGGAAATGGCTTGCCTCCTCACATTTCTTCGAACAACCCGCAGATACGAAGCACGCGGTTCTGCGCCGATGATCTACGGCTCGTGCGACATGACTCCCATTTTCGCATCGTCGATCGAGATTCCGGTTTGCTGAAGGGTTTCTCCTGTAGCCCGGTCAATGTCCACCTTTGCCTTCTCGGCGGCAGTTTGTGCCCCTACAAGAGCCGACTCGGCGAGTGAGAGGTCGTGCTCGGCGGTGAGCGTGTCGCTGCTCGACATCGCTCCCAGCTGCTTTTCCTGCTGCGCAATATCGAACGTATGCTGCGCCAGGTCGCGAGCTTTTGTGGCGGCATCCACGCGTGCCTGCGCCTGCTGCAACGCGAACAACGAGTTTCGCACGTCAAAGCGGATGCTCTTCTTTTGCTCCTCGAAGGTGATCTGGCGCTGCCTGAATTCGAGTGCGGCCCTGAACTGATCGGCCTTGGCCACGCGATTCCTGAGGTTAATCGACAGCGTCATTCCCACCTGATATTCGGGCGAAGAGTAATTGAACGTGTTTTCGAGCATGTTGCCAAATCCTGTGGGCAAGTTCGAGGCGCATTGCTCGGGCGAGAGAGAGCAGTAGGGATTCTTCGGGCCTGCGGTGCCGGCACCCGAGTAAAAGCCGTACGCATTCAAGGTAGGCAACAATTCGCTCTTGATGGACCGAAGGCTCATCTCCGCCACCTGCATCGCGATTTCGTCCTGCGTAACGTCAGGCCGGTTTTTTTCCGCTTCTGCGATCAGGTCGTCGATCGATCTGGCAGCATTCGGATCGGGCGGTCCGCTCTTGTCGAGCGGGATGACCGGCATCTCGTCGATGGCTTCATCGTCGGTTTTAGTCAGCGCGTTCTTGAGAAGCAACTCGTTCAAGCGCAGGTTGGCGCGGGACACGGTAAGGTCGCCCTCGCTGGATGCAACGTCGGACTCGTCTTTGTCCACCTGCACGGCAGGAATGGCCTTAAGCTGGAGCTGCTTCTGGTCGTCCTGAAGTGTTCGCTGCGCAAAGGCCAGGGAATGTTCCCTGACCTGCTCGTCCTGGTAAGCGTTCACAAGATCCCAATAAATATTCTCGACCTGCGTGATGGTAGCAATCACCTGGGCGCGAAATGCGAGATCGGTGATCTGCAGGTTCTTTTTCGCGATGTGCATGTAGCGCTCATTCGTTGAGACGCCGAAGCCGGCCAGAAACTGCTGGGTGAAGAGCACGGTCAAATTCGAATAGAGATTCGGATTGATCGCTTCATAGGAGTTGTTGTTCGCGTTGCGCTGCCCGAGATAATTGACGTTCACGCTGGTTCCGAGGGGAAACGCTTCAGAAAAGTTGCCCAGGCCCTGGATCTGATTCTGCTTGCACGTGAGGCAGCCATTCAGGAAGCCATTGATTTCCTGTACGACCGTGTGATCAACGTATCCCCTAAAAGTTAAGTAGGGATCGAATGAAGCGACCGCTGTACCGGCGCCAAGCGTGGAGGTCACGATGCCACCGGCTCCGGCCGCCGCCGATCCTGAGCTTGCACCGCCGGAGCTGGAACCTCCGCCCGAGAAGCCTCCCTGGGTAGAAGACTGAACAATTCCGGTATTCACGCCGTTGGCGCTGCCGCCGGCCCGAGTGCGCGCGTAGTCGGTTTGCGCAATCGGGAAGTTGTAGCGGAAGTAAGCGAGATCGAGATTATTCTCGATTGCGAGGGCGATGGCATCGTGCAGGGAGATGTAGAGTTTTCCATCGCGGATCAAGGTCTGGAGGCGCGGTGAATTGGTTAAATCGAGCGGCGGCGCTTCGCTGGCCCGATAGGGCGAAAGCGGATTATGCGAGTGCGGAAGCTCGACATGGAAAGGGGGAGGGCTTGCAACCGAAATGCGGGCTTGTTGCATCTGCTGCGCCAGAGTAGGTGGCGGCGGCACGGTGCCGGCCGTGGCGGGTGCGGGAGCATCAGGCGCTGGCTGTGTCGTCTGCGAGTTTGGCGGAGCGGATTGCGCTTGCGGAGTTTCGGCAGCAGCCGCCAGGTTCAGTTGCACCACCAGCATTGCCGCGCAAGCTAAAAGGATCGATTTGTATTGGCGTGAATTCATTTGTTTGTCTCTTACTGGTCGCGCACGGTCGTCGATCACTTGACCTCCGCGGCAGCTGTCTGAAAGGTTTCGTCGCGCGTCATCCATCCGTCCCGCAGTTCGACAATGCGCTTTCCATAGCGCGCGTTTTCTTCGGAGTGAGTGACTTGGACAATCGTCGTGCCCTGCCGGTTGAGGTCGCGAAAGAGTTCCATGATCTCGCGTGCCTGCGTGGAATGGAGGTTGCCGGTCGGCTCATCAGCCAAAAGTAATGCCGGTGCATGGACCACGGCACGGGCGATGCCCACCAACTGCTGCTGGCCGCCGGAGAGCTGATTGGGGAACAGATCCTTCTTCGCGACCACTTGAAAGCGGTCGAGAATGTCGGCGACCATTCCCGCGCGATCCTTTCCGGGAATGTTTTTGTAGGAGAGCGGCAGATCGATGTTTTCCGCAACGGTCAGGTCGTCGAGCAGGTGATAGCTTTGGAAGACCATGCCGATGCGCTCGCGGGCAAGATCGCCCCGTTGCTTGCGGTTGAGCGTGTGAACTGCAGTTTCGCCGAACCAGTATTCGCCCTTCCATCCGTCGTCGAGCATGGCGAGTATATTGAGCAGCGACGATTTGCCTGCGCCCGACGGCCCCATGATCGTTACGAAATCGCCTTCGCGAATCGTGAGCCCGATGCGGCGCAACACCCATTCTTCGGTGTGTCCCGTTTTGTAACTGCGTTCGATGTTCTTCAGTTCGATCATGGCGTTTTCCAGTTGTTAGTGATGAGTGGTCAGTGGTTAGTTGCCGAAATGCTTGTCCATTATTCGGTTCTCAGAGCCTGCACAGGGTCGAGACGCGATGCACGCCACGCCGGCGCCAGGCAGGCAATTGCGGCCACCAGCAGCAATGTTCCAGTTACCGCGGCGAAGACCATCGGATCGAGCGGCTGCGTTTCATAGAGCATGCTGCGCATCAGGCGCACCGTCGCTGCGCTCGCCGCAAGGCCCAGTACCAAGCCTGCGAATGCCGGCCATAACCCGTCGACCAGCATCAAGCGCAAGACCTCTTGCCGCTGCGCTCCCAGCGCGATGCGGATACCTATCTCGCTTGTGCGCTGCGCAACGATATAAGAAAGCACGCCGAAGAGTCCGACAGCAGCCAGCAGAAGAGACAGCAGAGCGAAGCTCGAAAGCAATGTGGTGTTGAAGCTCTGGTCGAGTGTGGATTTTCCCAGCAGTTGGTCCATCGTCAGAACGTCTGCAACCGGCAAGTCGCGATCCATGCCTTGAATCACACGTTGCACAGGCATCGCAAGCTGTGCCACATCGCGGCTTGAGCGAATAACGAGCGCTCCGTAGCTCTCGGTGCCCGTATAGATCGGATAGTATTGGATCGCCGCGGCCGGCTCGCCGATTGAATAACGGGTGTCGCCGACCACGCCGACGACGATGCTCGAATTCACGCCCACGGTCTGCTGTTCGGAGAAACGAATATGTTTGCCAATCGGGTCCTCACCCGGAAAGAACTTTCTGGCGAAGGATTCGCTGATGATCACCTCATCGGCATGGTCGAGCATTTGTCCATCGTCGAAGGTGTGTCCACGAAGAATGGGAATGCCCATCGCCGCAAAGTAGCCGGGGTCGCTGTAACGATAGATGGCGAATTGGGCCTGTCCCTGCGGCAAGGGAGGATCCTCGACGATCTTGAAGGACTCATCGCCGTAATACCCCTGTCCCGGGACGGCTGTAACAAAGCCCGCGGCTTCGACACCGGGCAGCGTGCGCACTCGTTCCAGGAGCGTCGAAACGAAAGTGGCTGCGGCGGGTCCCGGCGTCTTGTATCGTGCGTAAGGCAACGACAAGCGCATGGTGAGCACATTGTTTGTCGCACACCCCATGTCGGTGGTGCGCAGCCGCTCATAGCTCTTGATCAGCAAGCTGGCGCCGACGAGCAATACGACCGTCAAGCCAACTTCGGCGGCAAGCAAGATCTTGCGAAGCTGTGCGCGCTGCTTGCCCGCGCTGTGCATGTTCGAAGATTCGTGAAGCGTCGTCAGCACATTTTTGTTGTCGGCATTGAGGGCCGAGATCAGCCCGGCGACGAGAGCGCAAAGCGCCACCCGGCCGACAGCGAATGCCGCGACGACGCCGTCGATATGAATGGAATTGGCCCGAGCCATGTCGTGACGTATGTTCACCAGCCACGATGTGGCGCCGTAAGCGAATGCGAGTCCTGCGGCGCCACCCACGGCCGCGAGCAGGAAGCTTTCTATCAGGTGTTCGCGAAACAGGCGCGTGCGGCTGCTGCCGAGCGCGGCGCGAATCGCCAACTCCTTGCGCCGTGCCGCGGCTCGCGCCACCAGCAGGTTTGCCACGTTGAGGCATGCAATCAGCAGCAGGCACGAGGTCGCGGCAAGCAGCACGTAAAGCGGACGCTGAATCGGTCCCACCATGTGCTCAAGCAACGGACGGCTGTTTGCTGAGAATGAGACAAAAGGATTGTCGAGATGCGCATCGTGCAATTGACGCGTGATGACAGCCAAATCGGCTGTCGCCTGCTGCGGCGTGACGCCCGGCTTCAGTCGCCCCACCGCACGATACATATGGTTGTCGAGAGCTGAAATCATTCTTTCCGGATCGGATTGGTACACCGGAATCCAGATTTGCGTCGTAGCTTCCGGGTATTCGAACCACGCAGGCATGACCCCAATCACGGTGTAAGGCTTGGCGTCGATGTAGACGGTTTTGTTCACAACGCCGGGGTCGCCGCCAAATCGCCGCTTCCACAAACTCCAGCTCAGGACTGCGGTGCCATTTGCGCCAGCAGTATCGTCTGCCGCAGTGAACCCGCGGCCCAGCGCCGGCTCCACTCCAAGTGTCGAGAAGAGGTTCGATGAAACTTCGGCATTCTTTAGAGTTTCCGGCAGATCACCGCCCGATCCTGAAAGCCCAACTTCCGTAACACGACTCAGGGCAAGGCTGCTAAAGGAGTGGTTCTGCGTGACCCATGCCGCATAAATGCCCCCGGCTACATTGTTGTATGCATATTCATCCCCAACCAGCGTTTGCTCGTAGAGCATCAGCAGCCGGCTCGGATCTTTGAACGGCAACGGTTTTAGCAGCACGCTCCGAACCACCGTGAACAGCGCCACGTTGGCGCCGATCCCGAGGGCCATCACCAGGATGGCCATCAAGGCGAACCCGGGCGCGCGCTGCAACCGGCGCACCGCATAGTGAAGATCGTGAAGAAGAGTGTTCATTCCGGTTCCACCTGCTTTGTTATTCCGTTCTAAGCGCCTGCATGGGTTCGATAGAGGCCGCGCGGCGTGCGGGCAGCGCAGAGGCGAGGCCAACCATCGACGCGGTGAAAAAGGCCGCTCCCAAAAGCGTGAGCGGATCGAACGTGGCAACGCCATAGAGCTGACTCTGGAACAGGCGCGCCACAGCGACCGTGCAAGGCAACGCTATGCCTGTGGCGATGGCAGCGATCCAGACCATCTCGCGAAAAACCAGAAGCACCACAGCCAGACGCGGCGAACCGAGCGCGATGCGAACGCCAATCTCTCGCGTGCGCTGCTCGGTGGAGTAGGCAAGGACGCCATAGAGGCCCACGGCAGCAAGGATCATGGCAAAAGCCGAGAACCCGACGGCGAGAAAGGCAAGGGCGCGCTCGTCGTTCGCGGTGCGGTCAATCTGGGCCTCCATGGTGCGCAAGCCGTCGACGACCAGGGTGGGATCAAGCTGATGCATCGCGTTGCGAACTGAAGCGGAAAACAACTGCGGCGGGCGCGTGGTTTGCAGGTAGACGGCAACGCTCCGGGGATGCTCCACCTGAAGGTACGGCTGATACACCGCGGGACCAAGCGGCGTGCGCAAGTCAGTGTGGCGAATATCGCCGGTCACGCCCACGATCGTGATGTCGAAGTTGGCGCCGTTTCCGTTTCCAAAAGCCATCTGGCGGCCGATGGCATTTTGCGGCGAACCATAAAATCGCTTTGCCAGGGCCAGATTGACGACAGCCACTTTGGGGCGGCCCTTGGTGTCGGCTTCGGTGAACTCGCGTCCGGCAAGGATCGGCTGGCGCAGCGTGGCGAAGTAGTCGGGCGTGATCTCCGATTGCTCAAAGTCCATATTCTCGTCTTCGGCCGGCTTGTATCCCTGAATGGAGAAGTTGGAAGAACTGGTGTCGCCCGAGAGTTCCGGATCTGTGGAGGCGGCCGCGACTACAACGCCGGGAATACGGCGCAACGACTCCAGCGATTCCATCACGATCTGCATGGTTCGGTCTTCGCCATAGCCGGAACTGGTGGGGTCGAGATTGAAGGTGAGCAGGTGCGTGGTGTCATAGCCGACTGGCGCATGAAGAAGATTGTCGAGTGTGCGGACGAAAAGACCCGCGGCGCCGAGAAGCAGCACGCTGAGCGCGATCTGCGCACCGACGGCCGCCTTGCGGAAACGCTGCGAGGCGCGCGTGGCTGTGCCGGCGCTCACGCGCAGCGAGCCGGCAAGATCGGGCCGGAGGAAGTGAAAGACCGGGGCAAAGCTGAAGGCGACCGTCGCCAGGAAAGACACGGCAAACGAGAATAGGAGAATGCGCGCGTCAATGGAAGTGGAGTAAGGTTCATTGCCCGGGTCGGCGCTGGCGATGAGACGGACCAGCAGGGTGGCGGCGACCGGCGCCAGAGCGAGCCCTGCCCCGGCTCCGGCGAGACCGAGCATGCCGCCCTCGACGAGAAGCTGCGAGATGATACGACCGCGTTTCGCGCCCAATGCGTAGCGCATCGACATTTCGCGGGCGCGGCTGGCCGCGCGGAGCAGCAGCAGCGTGGCCACGTTAATGGAGCACAGCACGATAAGCAGGCCCGCCATGCCCATGAGGATATAGAGGGGCTTCTGGAGGTCGGTGCGTCCCGGTAAAAAACCGCGGGAATCGTCGAGCACCTGGATGTGGGAATTCTCCACAAAGTTGCGGCGGAAGCGCTCGGTCGTTGACTTAAAGGCCGTAAGCTCAGTGGCGCGAAGCGCACGCCAGAGAGGGTCAAGACCGGCCTGAGCCTGGGAGATGGTAACGGCGGGCTTGAGACGCGCAACAAGCGTAAGCCACGCCGAGCGATGATCGTTAAGGTCGTCGAGAGGAACACGCCAAGGAATGGCGATGCCCACCATGGTGATGGGAACGAATACTCGAGGCCTATATCCTCCGATGGCGGAATCAAAGTTTTGCGGAGCCACGCCCACGATGGTGAAAGGGTGCCCGTTGATGAGCACGTCCTGGCCAACAATATTGCGGTCACCGGCAAAACGCGACCTCCAATAACCATAGCTAAGGACCACGACCGGGTTAGCGTTTTTCGCGGTTTCATCTTCCCTTGTGAAGAGCCGGCCGAGCGCAGGCCTCAGCCCCAGCAGTTGGAAGTAGTTTCCGCTGACGACCTCGGCATCTTCATTCTCGGCCTGATTGCGCCACGAGACGCCCACGTAACATTTATCGGCGGCGAGTATCCCCTGAAAGAACTGGTTCTGGTCGCGCAGGTCCTTGTACATGGGATATGAAAAGTAGTCGAAGGAATCTCCGCCGAAGCTGCTCTCGGATCCTTGAAAGGAACCGGACCAACGGAAGCGAACCAGCTCTTTGGGATTGCGCACTGGAAGCATGCGGAGCAGGACCTGATCGAAAAGCGTGAAGATGGCGGCGTTTGCGCCGATGCCGAGAGCAAGGGTAACCACGACTGTAATGGCGAACCCCGGCGCCTTGCGCAATTGGCGGAGAGCAAAAGAAAAATCCTGCAGCAGCGAGTTCATGATTGATCCTCCTCCCCGTTCGCCATTACTCCGTTCGCAACGCCTGCATGGGTTCGATAGAGGCCGCGCGGCGCGCGGGAATGAACGCCGCCGCAGCTGCGAAGACGACCAGCATCAGTGGCGCGCCCAGCAGCGCCGACGGGTCGTAACTGTCAACGTTGTAGAGCATCACCTTCATCAAGTAGCCCACGTAAAGCGCAGCGGGAATCCCCAGCACAAGACCGATGAGGATCTGCCAGAGAGCGCCACGCATCACCATATTGACAACGCTGAACCGAGTTGCGCCCAATGCCATGCGGATGCCGATTTCACTGGTACGGCGCGCCACAAAATAGGACATCACTCCGTAGAGGCCAACCGAGGCGAGTACCAGCGCCAGCAGCCCGAACAGGCCCGTCAAGCGCGCGGCCACGCGTTGTTCAGTGAAATTGCCGTTCAACTGATTGCCGAACGTGCGCAAATCCTGAACGGTTAAATTGGGGTTGATGCCGGCAAGCGTGTTGCGCACTAATGCGTCAACGTTGGGCGGCGTCGCGTGGAAGTCGAGAATGATGGCGTTCACGAACATGGAGCGCGTCTCGGCGCGGGTCAGCCCGTCCTCTTTGTAGCCGGTGAACTGCTGGGTGATTGGGCGCAGAAAGACCGGGTGCGCCTCATCGCCCGGGTATTGAAGATTCATTTTGAAATTGCGAAAGACGCCGACGATCTGAAACGTTGCAGAGTATTTTGGCAGGTCGAAGCCGAACCGGCGACCGATGGGATCCTGGTTGGGGAAGAACTTTTTTGCGAAGGACTGGTTGACGATGACCACCTGCGGCGTGGCATTCGTGTCCTGGTCAGTGAAATTCCGGCCGCGCAGGATTGGCACTCCGATCGAATCCAGGAAGTGCGAGTCGACGCGATCCCAGGTCGTGTCGCAGTTGTCACCATGGCGCGGCGAGGGATGCCCCTCGGGAATCGCGCAATCGCTCCAGTTATCCCCTTCAAGCGGGCTGTAAAGCGCAAGGCTTGCGTTGGCGATGCCAGGTAATGAGCTGAAGCGGTCCTGAATCTCGCGGTAAAGTGCGGGCAACGTATCGACGGTGTAGCCGGCCCCCTGAGGATCGAAGTGCATCACGTAGCGGTTTTGCGTGGCGACACCGAAGTTCTGGTTCTCAAGATTGCTGAGCGTTTTCGTCATCAGGATGGCGCCAGCAAGCAGAACCACAGAAAGCGCTGCCTGAAAAATCACCAGGGCCTTCTGCGGCAGAGAAGAGCGATCGCGCGTGGTGCGGCTCACTCCGCGCAGGGCTTCCGCGGGTTGCGCATGGAACGAGAGCCATGCAGGAGCAGCGCCAAACAAAGCGCCGGTGAGAAGCGATACCGCCAGGGCGAATGCCAGCACTGCCGGCGATGGACTGGCGCTGATGGCGATGTTTTTGGCGTCCGGAAAAACGAGCGCAAGAATGGCTTGCGAGCCAGCATAGGCAACGACCAGGCCGGCCAAGCCACCGACGCAGCTTAAGACGATGCTTTCCGTAAGGATTTCGCGCAGGATGCGCCGTCTCCCAGCGCCCATCGCTGTCCGCAAAGCAATGTCCGCGCGTCGAGTAGTAGTGCGAGCCAACATGAGGTTGGCGATGTTGGCGCAGGCAATGAGGAGCACGAGAGTTGAAAGAGCCATGAGCATCTTCAGGCCCGTGCCCGCCTCGTTTTGCAGGCGCTGGATGCCACCCCCGCCGGGAGTGACAACGACATGCATGCGCGGAATCAGCGCCGCTCCGCCGTTTGCAACCAGGTCGGGACGCGAAAGCAGCCATTGCCGCAGCGAAACCGTCAATTCGCTTTGCAACGCAGGGATGCTTGTGCCGGCACGAACCCGGCCGAGCAAATAGAGCCAGTGCGACTCAGGCTCGTTGAGAATTGAGTCGCCGGCCTCTATATAGGGCTCAGTGTGGATGGGAATCCAGAAAGAGGGCGGCGTATCGCTGACGCGGTCGCCATAAAAACCGGGCGGAGCGATGCCAACAACGGTGAAAGGCTTGGCCTGGATATAGATAGTTGAATTGAGAATCGAGGAGTCGCCGTTGTACTCACCCTGCCATGCCGCATAACTAAGCACAACTGCGGGCGGAGCAGAAAGCGAGTCGTCGTTGTCATTAAAGAGCCGGCCCTCATAGGCACCGAGGCCGAGCGTGGAGAAAAAATTACCTGAGACAAACTGGCCATGCAGCGATTTCGCCAGGTCGTTGCCGCGGCGCACGCTCCACGACCACTCGCCGGCCTGCGTGGCGGCAAGCTCTTCGAACTGAGGAGCCGATGCCTTCAGGTGCTGGTACAAATCATAGGAGAAGATCGAAAAGTCGCCGGTTTGCGAAGCATCTTCAGGGAATCCCCCATCGACGCAGCACTGGTTGTTGTCGCCGATTCGATAGAGTTGCGATGGTTTGGTCACGGGCAGCGAGCGAAGCAGAATGGCGTGGACCAGCGTGAAGATCGCGGTGTTGGCTCCGATGCCCAGCGCCAGCGTGAGAATCACGGTGAGCGAAAAACCGGGCGACTTGCGCAGAAGGCGAAGCGCGTGACGAAGATCGCGCAGCAGGCTGTTCATCTTTTCATCTCCTCGTTTGTTTGCGATCGTCGACAATCAGTTCGCTTGCGCGGAAAGCTTCATCTCACTCTTCGCGCAAAAGGATCAGGGGGTCCACAGCGAGCGCGCGGCGCGCCGGAATCCAAGCCGCCAGCAGGCCGAGCAGCAGCATCGTGAATGTGACGCCACCCAGCACAACCGGATCTTTCGGCGTGGCCTGGTAAACGATCGAAGCCAGGACGCGAGCACCCAGCACTCCTAACACCACGCCCGCCGCCGAGCCGATGGCCAGCAATCTGAGGGCCCGTCCCAGCGCCGTGCTAAGGATTTCGCGACGCCCCGCACCCAAAGCCACGCGAATCCCTAGCTCACGCAGGCGCTTGCTCACAACATAGGACGCCATACCGAAGACCCCGGTGATGGCCAGCATCGCGCCCAAGAATCCGAGCACGCCAAGCGCGACCGTGGCCACGTGCGGGGTGAACAACGCCCCGTCCAACTGCTGGATCCACGACATGATCGATAGTGGCAGGCTCGAATCCAGCCCATGCATCGCGTGATCGAGCGCCTGGGCTATCTCCTGCGGGTCGCGTTGCGAACGCACCACGAGCCATGTGTTGGTACCAGGGTGCTGCTGGAACGAGAAGAACATCGCAAACATCGGATCCTCGCTGAGAGTGCGATACTTGCCGTCTTCCACAACACCGACGACCTCTGCACGATTCCCGCTCCAAAACTTGAAGTGGCCGCCAACAGCTTTCTGGACCGATCCAAAAACCTTCTCCGCAAACCGGCGATTGATCAGCGCAACAATGGGCGCGTTGCTGTTATCGTTCAGCGTCAGATCGCGGCCAGCCAGCAACTTTGTGCCTGAGGCTTCAAGATAGCCGGGCGAGATGACGTAATTCATGGCGTCGCCGACGGCATTTGTCGGCCTGTAATCGGTTGTGGAGTCGGCGAACACGTCGGAATCGTCATTGCTGATTCCGAGCGGAACATTATCGACAGTTCCCACAGATGTCACGCCGGGGATCGCCGCTGCGGCATCGATCATGCGCCGCTGCATTTGGGCCGCATTTTCAACGCTGTAGCCGGACATGCGAAGATCGCTGTTTACCAGCATGACGTTTTGCGGTGAAAAGCCGTAGTTGCCGTTGAGCGAACGCATAAGGCCTCGCATCGCGACAAGCGACGATGTCACCAGCAGAGCGCAGATCGCAATCTGAACGACAAGCAGAACGTCGCGCAGCATAAACTTCTTCACTCCACCGCCTGCCGAGCCGGTGCGAATTACCTGCCAGGGATCGGCGCGCAGCACTTGGCCGACAGGCACAACACCAAAGAGCAGACCGCTCACGATGGCCAACAGCAGAGCGACCGCGTAGGTGCGAATATCAGGATTAATGGGCACGTTAATCGGCACGTCGCGCAAGGGATTCCACGCGCTCAAAACGCGCAACAAAAACAGCGCGCCAGCCAGACCAAGCGCTCCGCCGGCGGCTGAAACAAGGAGGGCTTCGGTCACAAGCTGCCGAAGAATCGTGGCCTTGCGCGAGCCCAGAGCCAATCGCACCGCCACTTCCTTGGCGCGATCGGCTGTGCGAGCCGCGAACAGGCTGCCGAGGTTGGCGCATGCAGCCAGCAGGATCAAACCCGCGAGCAGCATCATTCCGGCCATGAACGCGCGCGCCGGCTTGCCCAGCATGTCGCCAGCAAGCCCCGGCCGAGCCAGACTCAACTGCATGCCGTCGTCAGCCGCAGGGTAGGTCTTCGCGAGCCACGCCCCGATCGAGTTCAGGTCCGAAGTAGCCATTGCGGGAGTTACGCCCGGTCTCAGGTGGCCGATAATCCAACCGGAGTTGGCGCTGCGATATTGCAGATTGTTGCTGCTCATCACCGTGGGCTGCTCGACCAGCGGAATCCACATGGCAGGCGCAAAAAATAGTTCGGTGCCGTGGAACTCCGGTGGCGCTACGCCAAGGATCGTGAATGGATGCTTGTTGATATCGATTTGCCGGCCCACCACGCCCGCGTCTTGGCGGAAATGGCTGCTCCAGTAGGCATAGCTCAGGACGACGTAAGGCGCGCTGTCGTAGCCTTTTTCATCCGAAGCGTGATAGAAGCGGCCCAGATATGGCTGAACTTCGAGCGTGTCGAAGTAATTGCCGCTTGCCAGATAGGGCCACGCCGTCGAAGGGTTCCCGCCAGTGTCCACACCCACCTCGCCGATGATCATGTACTCGGCCAGGCTCGCGAACGTGCGGTTACGATCGCGAAGATCGATATAGTTCAAATACGCGTGCGACGGAATCTGAATGTTGTTGTATTTGCGTTGCAGTTGATAGAGACTTTGGGCATCAGGAACATTCACGGGTCGCAGGATCAGCGCATTCAAAACGCTGAAGACGACCGCGTTGGCGCCGATGCCGAGCGCCAGGGTAATGATCGCCGTGATGGTGAAGCCGGGCGATTTGCGCAACTGGCGAGAAGCGTAGCGAAGATCGGCCAGGATCATGATTCCGCCTCCGCTTCATCCTCCAGCTTCTTCATCTCTTGTTCGCTCACGACCTTGCCGTCGAACAGGTGAAGCTCGCGTCCGGCGTGGCGGGCGAAGCGCGGATCGTGCGTGACCATGCAGATTGTGGAGCCCTCGCGATGCAGTTCGCTGAGCAGGCGCATCACGGCCTCGCCGTTTTTCGAGTCAAGATTTCCGGTAGGCTCATCGGCCAGCAGAATGGAGGGTGATCCGGCGAGAGCGCGCGCGACGGCTACGCGTTGCTGTTGGCCGCCGGAGAGCTGCGCCGGGTAGTGGCGCATGCGATGCGCCATGTTTACACGCTCGAGCGCCTCTTTCACTCGACGTTTGCGCTCTGCCGAAGGCATACCGGCGCGGTAGGTGAGCGGCAACTCGACATTCTCTTCAACGGTGAGGTCACCGATCAGGTTGAAGCTTTGAAAGATGAACCCGATCTCCTGGTTGCGAATCCGCGAGCGTTCGCTGAAGCTCAGGTTCTCCACCGGATTTCCGTTGAGCATGTAACGGCCGCTGCTGGGAGTGTCGAGCAAGCCGAGAATCGACAGCAGCGTGGACTTGCCGCAGCCCGAGGGGCCAGACATAGCCACATACTCGCCTCGTTCGATTGTCAGGTGAATGCCGGAGAGCGCATGCGTCTCCACCTCGTCTGTGTAGAAAACCTTCGTCAGGTCCTCAATCTCAATCAGCGTTCCGTTGCTTGGCATTGCGATTCTCCCGTCCTAAGTTCTGGTTCCTGGATCTTCATTGGCGCTTGTTTCGCCGTCCTTTGTCCGCCGTTGATTCTGTGAACTGCCAACTTTGAACTGCAACCTCGCTTCTTACTCGAGCCGAATGCGATCGACGTTGTCCCAGCGCGACATGTCGGAAAGAATGACAGTGTCGCCTTCCTGCAAGCCCTCCAGCACCTGGATCTCATTGACCGAGGCGCGGCCGACCTTGACTGAAACGCGTGTGGCACCCTTGCCGTCAGGATCGACCCTGAACAGGCTCAACGTAGAATCCTCGTTGCCCAAAGCCGGCCTGCCCACATAAAGCACATCTTTCAGCCGCTCCAGGTCGATGGTTCCGTCGACGCTCAACTGCGGAACCGCTCCCGGAGGCAGCGGCCCATCAAGTTCTACGTCAACGGTGCGCGTTCCGTTCACGACCGAGGGGTCAATTCGGGTTACATGTCCCGGGATGACGCCGTTATGCGTATCGATTGAGGCAGGCAAGCCAATTTGGATGTCGCGGGCCTGAGTTTCGGCAATCTGCAGAGCGGCCTTGAGCTTGTCGCGCTGGATCACTTCCGCCACGCTGGTTCCGGCCGATACGTGCTCGCCAACCTGCACAGGTGTGGCTAGGGGCGCCAGTGTCCCAGCAATGGTTGAACGTACTTCGAGGGCCTGCGCCTGCTTCTGATAAAGATCCAGCAGGGCCTTTGCCTGATCGATTTTGGTCTTCTGCGAGGCGAGCTGAATCTGAATTGCTTTCTGATTCACATCGAGTTGCTGCTGGCTCAGGTCGTGTTGCGCGGCAAGTTGATCGGCCGTACTCTTCGATTTCTGGTATGCGAGACCCGAGATGACGCCGAGATCGTAGAGCGCCTTGTCGGTCTGCGCCTGCAACTGGTCCTGTGTGTAGTCGGCATTCACCTGGGCCGCAGCGGTCTTCTTATCCATCAAGGTGCTTTGCAGCTGGGCCTGCAGGCTCTTATAGTCGGCCTCGGCTGCGACCAGACCGAGCCGCGCGTTCAGGAGCTCCTGCTGGAGCTGAGGATCATTGAGATCCATGATGACGGTGTTTGGAGTGACCTGCGCCCCGGGCAAGATGCGAATGCGGACCACGGTCGCGTCAGTCTGGGCGGGAATGAGTTCGATTGAATCTTCACGCGGGGCGAGCATTCCGGTTGACGACCGCACCTGGCGGATCATGGGACCACGCTTGACAGTGTCGGTCCAGATGGTCGATCGATCCACGGTAGGCGCGGCGGGCTTCAACCTTGAAACGCCAACAGCCAATAGCGCGACCAGGATCAGGCCTGCTGCGAACCACAAGATCACCCTGCGTTTTTTCTTCTGCTTGATGTCTGGGCGGGCAATATCCATTTGCCTGATCAGGTAGCACGCGACCCGCCAAACCTTGGCGATCACAGATCATTGAAAACAAAAAGCTTCGTGGACGCGCATTTCTGTTCTTCGCGTCGCAATTGACCGATGCAGATAACCGAGTGTTCGATTTCGGACAGGTCGGCAATCGTTTCCAGCTCCAGCAACCGCGCGCGGGAGACTGAGAATAGAGGCTCAAAAAGCAATCCCCCTCCGCTGAGAACCGCGAAGGGGAATTGCGTGCTGAAGCGAAGTCAAGCGGAAGTTGGCGAAAACGATTTGGTTACCACCTGTCCTCTGATCGGTGGCAGCTGCCAACGCCCTTATCGATATATATTCCAGCCGCATTCGGTGCCGGAGATGTGGGACCGTTGGCTAAGGACGTCGGACCCGCCAGTGCCGACTCGTAATCCCATGCGTAGCCGTCCGGATATAGCTTCAGGCCCATCACACCCCAGTAGTCCCCGGAATACGCCTCGAGATTCTGTTCATTGAAATTCACGTTGCCGGTGGGGTCTTCCATGTTTGTTTCGCCTGCGCCGCTCGTGACTGGAGTGATTACGATCGGATCGAGTGTTTCGCCCCCGGTGCCCACGGTGAACTGCCGTATGCCATGCCTTGGATCGTAATTTCCATTGGGATCGAGCGGGCGGTAGCGGGCATAAAGATGGTCGTGTCCATTCAGCACCAGATCGGCTCCGTGTTGGTAGAGCAGTTCCCAAAAGGCCTGAGCGGTCACACCCTCTTCGGTGAGGCCGTTGGTAGCGCTGAAGGTGGGCTGATGCCAGTACGCGGCTGTGCACGCGGAATGGTTCGCCTCGAGATCCTTCTTCAGCCATTCCAGCTCGGCGGCAAACCAGGAGCCGGTGGGCGAACAGCCGCCCGGCTGAGTTTCGCATTCGATGTTGAGCGAGATGATATGCCAGGAGCCGAGGTTATAGGAATACCAGCCATCACCGACTCCGACCGGGCCGCCGGCCGGAAGTGTCTCTCCAACTCCACCCGTTTCCTCGAAGTGGCCCGCCTGCCCATCAGGCCGGGGTATAGGTTGGGGGTTGGGTGTGGTAGCGGCCGGATAGCCGCATCCAGTCATCGATGACGGGCACGGGTCCGCGAGAGTGGTCGTGATCGGCTGCCCTGCGGTATTGATCTGGTAGCCGTTGAAGTAGGAGAAGTATCCGTAGCCGGCAACGCCGGCGGCGCCATGCTCGTCATAAAATTCGTGGTTGCCGGGCGCTGGCCGCGTGATCATTTTGAAAGCGCCGTAGGTCAAATCGTACGAGTTCTCGAAGTCAGAATATTGGCCTACCTGGTATTGCAGATCTCCGAGGATCGCGACGAGGTCGGGCTTCATCGTCTCAATCTGATTCGCAGTGGCCTCCTGGGACTGCCAAAGAGAGGTGGCGGTGTAGGGGGCCTTGGGTGTGCCGCAAGTTTCGTTCCCCTTCTCACCGGGCTCCGCTTCGCCGGGCTGGCAGGCTACGTCGCCAACCACTGCCAGGACTGGAGAGCGTCCGATGGTTGCGTAGGGCCAATTCCCGTCTGGCGCCGGGTAGGCGTAAGGCCACTGATTGTTCTTGGAGTCTGGGTTCTGTGCGTTGGCCACGGCTCCAAATACCATGACCGAGGCGGCCGCTCCCATAAACACAGCGGCGCGGATCCTTCTCCGGATCGTCTCCATGCAGTTTCTCCTGTTCGGACTTTTGGGGAATGCTTGCTTCTTGGGGAACGCTTGCTACCGAGATGCGATTTTCACCCTGCAGTATTTCGCACGCATGACAATTGTGTGAAAAAACGTAACGCCGGTATGCGCTGAGGTTTCACCATCGAAGACGCGCTTGATGCCCAATCCTCAACGCGCTTTTTACCTTCAAGGTGGGAACCAGCGTACCGGCCACCGATGTCACAGATAGCGAAACAGCGCCATGAATCCGAAGTCCATGTGCTGCTGGATATGGCAGTGAAACAGCGTCAGGCCAGGCTGGTCGGCGACCAAATCGACCGTTGCGCGCCCAAACGCGGGAACGATGACCGTGTCTTTCCTGACTCCCGCCGTCGGCTTGCCGTTGATTTCGATGAGCTCGAAGGTGTGCCTGTGGAAATGGAGCGGATGGGAATCATCGCTGCGATTGTGAAACACGATGCGGTAGCGGCGGCCCTGCCGGAGCAGGAATTCCCGTTCATGTGGATATTCTTTGCCGTTCACGAGCCAGTGATTGATTCCGCCAGCCCCGCCGGGTATTTTCTCGAACACCATGTCGATGGTCTCGTCCGGCACGGGATGCGTTATTGCGGTCGTGCCAAAGATGGTGTAGTCCCAGCGCCACTTCGGGGGCGGAGTCCACTGCGCGCGCTGCTGCCGATTGGCGTATTCCACCACGACACCCATGCCTGATTGGCGTGCGAGATCGCGGATTTCCCCGAGAATCCACACGCCCGGATTATTCATCTCTACGACCGCGTCCACACGCTCGCCGGGAGCGATCTCAACGACATCTACCAGCTGGGGCGTCGGAACCGGATTGCCGTCGAGTGCGATCACCTGAAACTTGTGGCCGGGCAGAGCCACGCGATGAATTTGTGCGGCACTGGCGTTGAGCAGATGCATCAGCACGTGCTGCCCCTGCTGCACCCGGATCGGATCTCCCGCTCCTAGTGTTTTGTCGTTGATTGAATAGAGCGGGGCGGTGACTTCGAGCCCGTTCTGACGCAGGTCTGGACGCCTGGGTTTTTCGGGCATCGGATCGTCTGGATCGGGCGCCATTTCATCCTGATCCATGGTCGACAGATAGTATTCCCACTCACGCAGCGCCAGAAAAACTTCCTGGTCGTAGTGGCCCGGGTCGTTCGGCGGGTCGATCATCAGAAAACCGAACTGGCCGGTGTAGGTGCCGCGATGCAGATCCAGCATGGCTGCAGTGTGAGAGTGATACCATCGCGAGCCGGATGGCTTGGCGACGAATTGAAAGCGCCGCCTGCCGTGAGGCGGCACCGGTGGCGAGCCTTCTTCCGCCACTCCATCCGCTTCAGGCGGCACGAACAGGCCGTGCCAATGAACATACTCCGGAACGTCTGTCTCGTTCACAACGTCGACGGTGACGTGCTGACCTTCGCGCATCCGCAGCAGCGGACCCGGGACCATGTTGTTGTAGCCGATCGTACTGACGACAACTTGCGGAGCAAGCTCGACAATCATCGGCGCGATCTGCAAGGTGAAATCCGCGGGATGCCCAGGGGCCGCTGGTTTTGGCACCGCCGGCCCCATCGGAGCCATTCCATGCTGCGACGGCCCTGCAAGCTGCTGTCCGATTGCCGGCCGCAACTTGACTGCCCCGGTTGCGACGATCGTTGCGCATCCAAGCCGTACGAAGTCTCTTCGCCTCATGCGATCCCCATCCCAACCGTCGTCGATTTGCAGGCGAATGCCTTAATGGCGAGTTCCGACACAAAAGTCTCCCGATTGTATTCAATCTTCATGCCAAGGCTTCGCTTTTTAGTTGAATTCTGGGCAAAATCCCCGGAGATGCCCTCGACGACGTCAGTGTGGCCGCCCCGGCAGCACAAAGTGTTCTGAGCAGCGCGGCTCATAAGAGTCGCCCGGCACCTTGATGGGGCTGTCATAGGGCGCGGGTTTGCCGTCGATCAGCCGCTGCGAGTAGAGGGCTCGCGCACCGCAGCTGCAGTAGGCCATACATTCGGTAATGCTGCCGCCGTAGGCATTCACAAGCCAGGTCAGATTCAGCATTTCGCCGAAAGGGAGCGCGCGGAAGTCGAGATCGAGGCCGGCAACAAGAACATCATGACCCGAGTCGAGCAAGTATTTGACGAAGATGAAGAGATCGCTGACAAATTGGCCTTCGTCGATGGCAATGCACTCCACGCGCTTGCCGATTTTCTGCTCGGTCTCGCGGACTGAATCGAGTACCGCCCAGGGATTAGTGGCGGGGAATTCGACTGCGCTCATCTTGCCGCCGCCGTTGGGATTGCGGCTTTCAACCACGCCGGGACCGCCCTTGGTGTCGTCACTCGGCTTTAGCACCACGACGTATTGCTTGGCGTATTGGCGCCGCATTTCGGCGCGCCGCTGCAGCTCAGCCGTTTTATTGCTGCGCATCGGTCCCATCATCAATTCAAGCTTGCCTTGCACGCGCGATTCTCCTGGCGTGAGCCAATAGTGGCTCAGAAAAATGAAAAGTGATTCGCTTCTATCCGGTTCTTCATCATAACGCGGCGCGTTGACCGAATGCAGTGGCGGATTTTTGGCAGCGTGTCCGGTGAGCGTCGCAGGAGTTGAACGGAAACCGGTGCCGACTATCTTTTCGCCGCTCGGATTTCCGCATCGACGGCCGCTTTCATCACGCCGCAATCGCCGAAGAAGCGAACAAGATCGCTGGTCAGCGTTGCAGGCCCGCCGGTCAGCGCGGCGGCGCTCGGACCATTCGATCCCATTGGCAGGTCTCGCGGCGAAACGGATGTCATGCGCATCGCGCCCCCGCCCTGCGCGTCGAGAATCAACGAAGTGAGCTTGTGCGCCAGTGGAAGCGGAAAGCTCTCTGAGACGAAGACCAGTTTTCCGCGCGTGGTGATCACCACCGGGCCCTCGTCCGTCGAGTAGACCTGTTCAACCGAGCCTGCGCCCGTGGAAGCGGGAACATCATTTGTGGTTTGCAATTGGACGCTCGAGTACTTTCGCGCGAGGTTCTGGCCATAAAGCCGTGTAAATACCTGGGCGGAGTCGGCGTTCTTCCAAACCGAGAGATAAAACAGTCCGATGGATTTCGTGCTCGCCTGCTCGGCGGGGGTGGTGGCAGTTCGCAACTGCCCCGCCCAGTAAAGACCACCGTCCCACGCGGGCGTTAAGTCGCGCGCCGCATTGTCGCCGCCAAAAAGCTCAGTGATGATGTGCACGTCGAGCTCGCCAATCTGGCCAATGTCATAAGGAACGTAATCGGCGTCGACGAGCGGATGAATGTTGGGCAGCAGCGGAATTGAAGGAATGCGCTTCTGCTCGTAGACGCGTGGATTGATAATCTCCCAGCTCGACGACGGTGGCCGGTCGAGCGCGCCTGCAAAGGCCGCGGCCTGGCCCTGGTCCATCCAGATGTCCTGTTCAAAGCTCAGGCCCTCGCGGTAAGGAAAGAGCATCGATTCCGAAAGCAGCAGCGGCGCGCGCGCCATCACTGGCGAATCTTCCGTCGAGTTCATCTGCGAGCGAACAACATCCATCACTTCCGGGTCCTTCACCAGGCTTTTGCCCAGCGGCTTCAGGATGTAGTCCATCTGGACGGCCACGGCTTGCCCCTCGGCAACCGCGTCCCGGGCGGTATCCATTTCGTCGCCGGCCGCGTCCTTTGACACGTCGTCGGGCGTCTGGTTGTCCCATTTCTCCAGGCCCACATATTGATCCTGCAATGCGTGAGTCAGCTCATGCGCCATCACCGGCTTCTGCTCATCCGGATCAACCCAATCCAGAATGTTCACTGTTTTCGTCTTCGAATCGTAGTAGGCTTCGATCTGTTCCTTCAGCAGCGCAAGCAGGAACGGCTTTAGCTCAAAGTCGTGGTCCAGCAGGCCGAACTTCTTGAGGATGATTTCGTCGCGCTCCAGACGCTTGGCGCCCTCATCTTCGTTGAACTTCTCGTCGAGATAACTTTCCACAGCTGCGCGGGTGGTAAGAGTCCGTTTCACGGTGCTTTTGATCGGCAGGCCGGTTTCGTCGGAGGAGAACTTGATGAGCTCGTCAACCAGCGCGAAGAGCTGCTGCGCCTGTTCCGGTGTAATGTGTGTGGCGGCTTTGGGCTGACCGTCGTTCGGAGACTTAGCCGTTCCGGCCGGCGGGACAGGCGCAGCCGGGGGAGAAGCGGGAGCGGACTGCGCTGCAGCTGCCGATGCCACCGAAATCACCAAGGCCGCGATTCCCCAACGCCCGCATTTCGCGGCTTTCATGTGCCAATTCCTCATTCGTTCTCCTCAGCCGATTGGATGCGGATCTCGATTCATGGGCCGGGTTTCAGCATCTCACTTCAAGGCTATAATCAGGATGCGGCTAGACGCCAAAATTGCGACTTAGAAACAGGCCTCCTTCCGCGGAAATGCTCCCCATGCCCGACACCGATCTTGCTGCAAATTTGCAGGCCACAGCGCTGTCTGTCCTGCTTGAATCTTCACGTACATCGCACGAGTTAACTGTTTACCGCGGCGTATTGACCCCCGCAGAGTTGGACGCGCCGGAAACGGAAACGGCGGCGCTGGCAACCGGGGCGGCGATCCACGATCTCGGCTGGATGCGCCGCGTGGCCGTTCGCGGAGCGGATCGATTTCGCTGGCTCAGCGGAATGGTCACCAACACCGTCAACGATCTCTTTCCCAACTCCGGCGCGTGGAACCTGCTGCTCAATGCGCAGGGTCACATCCAGGGCGATCTCACGGTGTGGCGCGGCGGAGAGGAAGCTTCTCCGAAGCGGCGCAGCGCCACCTCCGCGTCGGCCGTCGGTGGCGACCCGTTGCTGGGAACCCCATTCGCCGGCGAATCCGAGCTCGAGCTGGAGATTGCCGCAGATCAGTTTGAGAAGCTGCTGGCCCATTTGAACAAGTTCATCATTATGGACGATGTGGAACTGGTTGCGCTCGGCGAAGAACAGGTGGGCGAAGCCGGTTCGGAGACCGCCATCGGCATGACGGGGCCGCAGGCCGGCGAAGTGCTGGAGCGAGTGGGCATACCCGTCCTGAGCAGCACAATGGCGGGCACAACCGTGGAATGGAACGGCTGGAATCTGCGAATTCTGCGTACTCACGGCGTGCTGGCCCAGCACTACGAATTCTGGTTGCCATCGGCCGGTTTGGCAAAGCTATGGTCGTGCCTGCGAACCGGCGGAGCGACGCCGATTGGTTGCCGCTCGCTGGAGGCATTTCGCGTCGCCGAAGGCATTCCCGCGTACGGCGTGGATATGGTGGAGCGCGATTTGCCGCAGGAGACCTCGCAAATTCGCGCATTGCACTTTGCCAAGGGTTGCTATCTCGGGCAGGAGATTGTGGAAAGAATTCGCTCGCGGGGAAATGTGCATCGCCATCTGCGGCCGCTTGAACTTACTGGCCCTGTTCCCGACGTCGGCGCGGAGTTGCCTCTCGAAGATGGCACGGCGGCGGGCCACATCACCAGCGCCGCCAAGTTGCAGCTTCCAGCAGGGCCGCGCACGTTCGCGCTCGGCATGATCCGCTCGGATGCCGAGGAGCGCGCCCAGCCCTTCACTTACAAAGTGGGCGCTGCAGATGGCACCGCTCGAATCCTGGAGGCCCCGCCGAAGCTTGTCGAACGCCGCAAAAGCTGAGCCATTCCGGGCAAGGATGAGAAACTGAAGATATGAGCGATACGCCGAAATTCGAAGTAATCGACCGTCGCAAGATCAAGGCGGAGGAAGAAAAAGAGGGCGCACAGTCGGCGCCCACGGAGCCTGCGCAGCCAGCCGCTGCCAAGCCCTCGGAACCCGCGCCGGGCCCGCGCCTGGTTGTGAATGAATCGCCGCGCGAGCGTACTGAGGAAGCAGCGCCGCCAAAGGAAGCGCCGGGCGCGACTGCAGAGCCAGGCTTGTTGGATGAGTTGCCGCCGCCGCCCACGGCCGCCGAAACGCACCAGCAGAAAGCTGCCTACGATGCGTCTGCGCAAAGGCTCGAAGACCTGATTCGTGCGCAGAATCCTACTGTCGGCCCGCAACCGCCGGTTGGATTCGAGCACCTGGTGCAACAGTTCTACGTCACCGCCATGCTGCAAATGGGAGCTGGGACGCAAGAGGGCCAGCGCCCCCGCGTGGATATTATGGGCGCTCGCGCAACCATCGATCTGCTCGGCGTGCTGGCAGAAAAAACACGCGGCAACCTCACGCCCACCGAAGATCGAATGCTTCAGACGGTGCTTTTTGAAGCGCGCATGGCGTTCCTTGAGCTGACCAGCATGATGAGTGCGCCAACCGTGCCGCCCGCTCCGCCGGCGAAAAAGTGAGTGGATGCGGTGAAGCCGTATGCCGTGGTTCGTGAACCGCGATCAGCCATCGATTATTGCCCGGCATCCTGCCACGGAGCACGATCCACGAATCACGTTCCACCGTTCACAAATTCATGCAAGCGACGCTCACATTCTTAGGAACGGGAACCTCGATGGGGGTTCCCACGCTGGCATGCAAGTGCCAAGTGTGCACGTCGCCCGATCCCCACGACCGCCGCCTGCGCCCGTCGATCCTTCTACGGTGGACGGAGCCCGCTTCCAACACAGAACGGATCGTGGTCATCGACACTGGGCCCGACTTCCGCGAGCAGGCGCTCCGCGAGCATCTTACGCACGTCGATGCTGTGCTCTATACCCATGGCCACGCCGACCATATTCTCGGCATGGACGATCTGCGCCCGTTGAGCTTTATTGCTGCAAAGCGTGGCGGGCCAATTCCCCTTTACGCCGATCGTGAAGCCGCAGAAACGCTCGAGCGTACATTTGCTTACACGATTTCGCCGCAGGCCACCTATCCGAATCGCGCGCGCGTTCAGATCGTTCCGCTCGCCGCCCACAACCTGGTGCACGGTGTCGATTTTGTGCGCGTCCCGCTCATGCATGGCGAACAGGCCATCGCCGGATTTCGGTTCGGCAACGCGGCCTATATGACCGATGTGAGCGAAATTCCCGAGGAGAGCTTCGCGCTTCTCGAAGGGGCTGAGGTGCTGGCGCTTTCGGCATTGCGTCATACGCCCCACCCCAGCCACTCCACCGTCGAACAATCCGTTGAATGGTCGCGGCGAATCGGCGCAAAGCAAACCTGGTTCACGCATATCTCTCACGATCTCGGCCACGAAGAAACCAATCGCGCACTGCCTGCGGGCGTGAAGTTGGCGCACGATGGGCTGACGGTGCCGGTGACGCTATGAGCGCCGATCGCATGCACCAGAATTCCAGTGGCGGAGTGACCGCTTCGGCCCGTGCGTTCACGGTTTTTCGCTCGCTCAACGAGATTCCCGCCGGCTTCGGCCCCACTGTTGCCGTTGTGGGCAATTTCGACGGAGTTCATCTTGGTCATCGCGCGATTCTTGGCGCAGCAGCCGATGAAGCGCGAGCGATCCGCGCGCGCGCCATCGCAGTCACCTTTTATCCGCACCCAGAGCAGTTTCTGCGCCCTGCGCGCGCACCGCGCCTCATAACGCCTTTGCCCGAACGATTGCGTCTGCTTTCGGGAACAGGAATCGACGCCGTGCTCGTTTTGCCTTTCGAAGACGGCCTGGCCCATCTTTCGCCGCGCGAGTTTGTCGAGCGAGTCCTGATCGGCGCTCTTGGTGTGCGCAGCATGCACGAGGGCAAGAACTTTCGTTTCGGTCACGGAGCCAGCGCAGGCGTTCGCGAGCTGGCCGCAATCGGCAATGAGCTTGGATTCGCCGTCCACGTCCACCCGGCGGTGCGCGTACACGGACTCGAGGTTTCAAGCTCGGCCATTCGCTCGCTCGTCAGCGAGGGAGACGTGCGCCGCGCGCGTTGGATGCTCGCGCGTCCTTTCACGATGCTCTCTACTCCCGCATCGGGACGCGGCATCGGTTCGCGGCTGCTGGTTCCGACCGTAAATCTCGCGCCCTACGATGGGCTGATTCCAGCCTTGGGCGTCTATGTCACATGCCTCAAAGTGAATGGCCGCGCATTCCAGGCGGTCACCAATGTTGGCAATCGGCCCACCTTCGGCGAAGCATCTTTCGCCATTGAATCGCACATCCTCAATTTTGAGCCCATCGATCTGGATGAGACCCCTCCGCTCGAGCTCGAGTTTCTGCTTCGCCTGCGGGGAGAACAAAAGTGGCCCTCGCCCGACGCGCTGAAAGCGCAAATCATGAAAGATGTCGGGCGCGCGAAGCGTTATTTTGCATTGGCCAAGGACTCGAAATCCGAGCTTTAACGCCTTGATTCAAACGGTTGCGGACCGCCCGGTCAAATTGACTTCGCACCACACCGGGAATAGAATCCTCTTAACATCCTCCTCCGCCAGGAATCGCCCCAAGTCGAGTCAATTGCCCCCGTTTCCCACACTTGAGCTGATTCGGCCATATTTTACGTCGAGATATCGGAGCACGCCGTTCATCGTCCTAGGGCGAAATGACCCCCACATAGGGTTCTATTAAAAAAGAGCGGCGGCTCAAGGAAAGGATGTCCTATTTGAATTCCCCAGGTTTGAACGAAGTAATCAACGATCCCCGCGTGCAGGGACCCGCCAGTGACCGCGCGCAGGTTTTGTCGATCGCAGTCATCGACCCGAATCTTGAGCGCCGCAATGTAGTCGCCGCCGTTCTCTGTGGTCTGCGATCGACTGAAGTGGCGCCGAGAGTGACAACTCTCTCGACCATCGACGACTTCCGCGCGCTAGCGAAACAGGATTTTGGCGTTGTCATGGTGGCCGCCGACGGCAAACAGGAAGCCGTCATGTCGGTTATCGAATCCATTTGCCGTGCTGGCTCCGGGGTAGCGATGGCCTACTCGGAATCGACCAGCCAGGACTTGCTAATCCGCTGCATGAGAGCCGGCGTGAGGGAATTCTTGATCTACCCGTTCGCGCCAGGCGTGCTCGAAGAGGCTTTCAACCGGGCGAACAGCCGCGGCCTGCTCGCGACCGAGGCGAAAAAGATCGTGAGCAAGTCGTTCGTGTTTCTCGGGGCGAAAGGGGGCTCCGGAGGCACCACAGCGGCGTGCAACTTCGCAATCTCAATGGCCAGGGATTCGAAGAGAGATACGCTCTTGATCGATCTTGATTTGCCTCTGGGAGACGCAGCCCTCATTCTTGGAGTCGCGGGCGAATTCTCAACGGTGGATGCATTGCGCGATCCCGACCGTCTCGATCCGATTTTTTTGAGGAAGCTGACGGCGCAACACAGCTCCGGCCTGTTTGTTCTTGGCGCGCCGGGCCAGTTTGCCAGGGTCAGCGTGGCCCATGCGGCGATCAATAGGCTGCTTGAGGTTGCCTGCAGGACGTTCGAGTATGTGGTCATCGATGCGGGTTCGCGCTGGGACTTGGCGGAAACCCGCCTTTTCGATATCGTATCGACGATTTATCTTGTCACGCAGGTTGGCATCGCCGAGCTGCGCAACTCCAATCGCCTCATTACAGGCTGCCTGCAGCCTTACGCGCACAAGCTTGAAATTGTGTTGAACCGGCACAAGGACGACCTGTTCGGTATCGAGGTGCAGGCCATCGAAAAGGCCCTTAACAGGCAGGCGCAGTGGCGGATTCCCAACGATTATCCCGCCGTCCGCGAGATGCAAAACACGGCGACGCCGTTGGCGCTTAAGGAGTCAAAAATTCAGCGCGCGATCCAGACGATGGCGCAGATCGCGTCAGGACTTCCGGCCAGTCAACAACAGCCAAAGAGAAAGAAGTTCGGCCTCTTCGCGATGGAATCAGGGGCTTGAGCGGGGCGCGGGTCTAGCCGCGCCAGCTTGTGGCAGTCACGGGGTGCGCTGCCCGGCTATCTGATGTCCCGGCTCCGGCTTCGCGTCGGCCTGATCGAGCGAGGCTCCATCCTCATCGCCCGGAAACTGTTCATCGTCCTTGCCGGCAATCGCCGCGCGCATAAAGTCGATCCAGATGGGCAGCGCCGTCACAGCGCCCGTTTCCTTTTCTCCGAGCGACTCGCGGCTGTCATTGCCAACCCAGACGCCGCACGTGACCGATGGCGAAAACCCCAAGAACCACGCGTCGGTGAACCCGCTCGTGGTTCCAGTCTTTCCCCCCAACGGATGATTGAGCTGCTTCGCCGCGGCGCCCGTGCCATGCTCGGTCACGCCTTCAAGCAGCGTCATCATGGTTCGCGCTGTCGGCTGGTCGAGAACCTCGTCCACTGCGGGCGTCTCCTGCCACAATGTGATTCCGTCAGCGTTCGAAACTTTGCGGATTAGGTGCGGCGCCACGCGAATGCCATCGTTCGGAAACACCGCGTACGACGCCACCTGCTCTTCCAGCGTGATCTCCACGGCACCCAGCGCCACCGGCAGGTATGGAGGAATGTTGGAGGTGACGCCGAAGCGATGCGCGACATCGATCACTTTGCGAATGCCCACTCGCGCAGCCAGCTTCAACGCGGGAATGTTCCGCGACTCCGCGAACGCATTGGCTACGGTCATCGCACCCCGGTAGTCGTTCTCGTAGTTGTGCGGAACATAGTCGCCGAAACGCACTGGCCCATCGACAATGGTGTCGTTCGGTTTCACGCCATCTTCAATTGCCGCCGTGTAGACATAAGGCTTGAAGCTCGATCCGGTTTGCCGCTCGGCCTGCGTGGCGCGATTAAAAACGCTGACTGCGTAGTCGCGTCCGCCCACCATCGCCAGCACGTCACCGCTGGTGTTATCGATCGCGAGCAGGGCGCCCTGCGTGCCCGAATCCTCTTCGAGCGTCGCGCGGCGCTCGCCGCTCTCCGACTCCGCAGCCATGCGCACATAAATGATGTCTCCGGGCTTGGCGAGCGTATCGCCATAGCGTATGCCGGTCCACTGCCAGTCGGCCGGCCGCAGCAAAATCTCCGATCCCGGCTGATTCGGCGGCCCAATGCGCGCGTGAATCTCCAGCGGAAGCGCCCGGGTTACCAGCGCATGAACATAGTCGCCGGGCCCCGGCATCACAGCCCAGTCCGGATGACGATAGTTCTCGAGCGTCTGGTCGCCCGCGAGGATATTTTCGAGTCTGCCGCGCCAGCCGTGCCTGCGCTCATATGCGGCCAGCCCTGCGACGACCGCCTGATTTGCTGTTTTCTGCAAATCGAGATCGAGCGTCGTTTCTACCCGCAAACCGTCTTCGTGCACTTCCTCTGCACCGAATTGCTTATCCAGCTCTTCGCGCACTGCATCCTGGAACCATGGCGCTGCCAAGCCGACGGGTTGCGCCATGTGCAATCCTAGCGGGGCCGCACGTGCCGCCTCAGCCTGCACATGTGTAATCACGCCGTCCGACTCCATCTCGCTCAGCACCAGGTTGCGGCGCTTCAACGCGCGCTCTGGATTGAGCACCGGCGAATACGCCACCGGCCCCTTGGGCAATCCCGCAAGGAGCGCCGCCTCGGTCAGCGTCAAATCTCGCGCGTGTTTTGAAAAGAAATACTCCGATGCGGCTTCGAATCCGTAGTTTCCGCTGCCCAGATAAATCTGGTTGCCATAAAGCGTGAAGATCTGTTCTTTGGTGAATGCGCGCTCAATCTGGATCGCGAGGTAAGCTTCCTGAATTTTGCGCATCGCCGTGCGGTCGGACGAGAGGAACAGATTGCGCGCCAATTGCATGGTAAGCGTGGAAGCGCCCTGCGCGCGGCCATGGCTGCGAATGTCGTGCCAGGCGGCGCCGGCAACGCGAAAGACATTGATGCCCCAATGGGATTCGAAATTCTTGTCCTCGATCGAAATCACAGCCTGTCGCAGCACAGGCGCGAATCCGTCGTAGCCAACGACCTCGCGCCGTTCAAGCGCGAACGAGCCGATGATGCGCCCCTTGCGATCGTAAAGGTCGGTGATCGTTGAGGGTTGATAGTGCTCGAGATCCTGAATTTGAGGAAGATTCACTGAGTAAACGAGCGTGAGTCCGGCGAGCGAACCGGTGATGGCCGACAGCAGCACGAGCGCAACAATCGCGGAACGCCCAGCCAGTTTTCGCCTGGGATGCGCCGGCAGCGCAGGCCTTGAGGGTCGGCGCACCCGCACCAGCGGGCGCGAGTTGACGCGCTCCCTCGGGGGCGGATTGGACGTAGTCGCCAAGGCGGGACTGGCCTCAAAAAGGGCAGACCTTCCCTTACGGGCGCGGGAGGAGTGCTGCATTAAGGCTAGCATCGGATTGCTGAGGAAAATCCGATGCCGCGCACCGATGTAATCGCTTGGTCAACTTTGGGAAAAGAGGCGGGAAAGCGCGCGGAAAAACGCGCCCGAATCGGGCAGAAAAACGGTGCGACTGGGAACGCCAAGCGTTTATCTTTGGCGTTTGCCGGTTGCTTCGAGGCTATCCGTTCTTGGCCTTCAAGAGCGACAACGCCTGATTCAAAGGCGCGTCGCCATTCGAAGCCGGCATGGGCTCACCGTCGTCTTCGGGAGAAGCAACGACTACATTCGGCGTCACGGCTTCGTCCTGAATCTTCTTGCCGTCAGGATCCTCGTATTTGGCAACCGTGAGCATCAGGCCTGCGCCGTCGGGCAGGTCGATGGTCTTTTGCACCGTGCCCTCGCCGAACGTGTGCTCACCCACCACGTCGCCGCGCTTCAGGTCTTCAATGGCGGCGGCAGCTATCTCGGGCGCGCCATAGGTGCCGCGATTTACCAGGACGGCAACCGGCGCGTCAGTCAGGAACAGCGAAGGATCGGCGTTGAACGTCTGCAATGGAAACGTTTGGCCGACGAGCGAAGCCAGCGTTCCCTGCTTGATGAAGAAGTTGGCCAGGCGCACGCCCTGTTTGGGATCGTCGCCGGTAGTGTCGCGCAAATCGAGAAGAATCTTCTTGCCCTTTGCGGCCTTAATGCGCGCCGCGATATCGTCAAGGCGGCCTGCGCTCAAAACGCCTGGCTTCAGATACAAAATGCTCGCATTCTCATAAAACTGCTCGCCGAGCGGCGGCACATTGAGAGCTGCACGCGTGAGCTTGACCGTGTCGGGATCGGGTTTGAACGGCCGTACGATCGAAAGCGTGACAGTGGTGCCAGGCTTGCCCGAAAGCATGAAGCGCATGATGGCCAGCGGCAGATCGTGGGTTGACTGGCCGTCAATGAGATCAATCACGTCCCCATCGCGCATATGTTCCTGATCGGCAGGCGATCCGGGCAGCACGTTCACGACAGTCGCGTATCCGAACCGCTTTGAAATCGTCAGCCCTACCTGCGCGTTGTCTGTTGCGGGCCGGTCCTTGTAGATCTTGTATTCCGCGGGCGTCAAATAGCTCGAGTCAGGATCGAGCGAGTCGAGGAGTCCGTGCAACGCGCCGGTAGTCACGGCCGGAATATTCGGCGTGGTCACGTAGTAGTTCTGAATCTTGCGCAGAACCTCAGCATAGACGCGCATCTGCTTGTAAGCAGCGCCCTGTTCGTCGTCGGCGCGCACGCCGATGTAGCCGAGCTCGCCGAGAAAATAGCTGACGAAGACCCCAGCAAAAATTACCACCGCAATCACGAGAACAAAGCGCCTGAAAAATCGGGACACGCACACCGCCAGGGCGGCCTCAAGGGGAAGCAAGCCGCGCACAATCTATAGACGCAATCATATCGCAATCAGCGTTCGAAAAAGGCCGGGCGCAGGCAGACGGTTGTAAACGAAAGTGTTAAATGGGGCTGCAAAAGCGAAGGAATGAAAACCGACCAACAGAATCGGCATGACGGAATCGCCACATGGAGTCGGTCACCGGGTCAGGTCGAAGCCGATCGTCAACCGATTGCCGCCGGGGAGCCGCTCATAGGCGAGCGATCCGGAGAACTTGCGCATTAGTAAAATGCCGCGGCCTCCGGGGCGAAGATAATCCATCGGCGATGAAGCGGGCTGCTCTTCGGGAATTGAACCGGAAACGGGATCGAACGGCGGCGCCTGGTCCTCAATGACAAAGAGGACCTCATGGGCCTTCGGCGAGACGCAGTCGACGGAGAGCGTATGACCGGGCTCTCCGTTGTATCCATGCCTGATGACATTCGAAATCGCTTCTTCAAGACAGAGATGCACGCCAAAAAGTGCATCCTCGGGGATGGCGTATTCCAGAGCCAGAGCCTCGACCCAAGGCCACAGCAAGGCCATGTCGTCGAGCTGGCTTTTTAAGGTCAGCCGCGACGGGGGCTTGGCGATGTCTTTTTGAGGCATGGCCGACACCGGGGAAACGAGGGTGCTCATTGAAGGGCTGCTAGCGCGTTGGCCAGATCGTGGTGAACCGGCAGAATCGCGTCAATACCACTGGTTTTCAGAACCGACTCCACCATCTCCGTCGGCGCAAAAAGCACCACTTTGCCGCCCTTGCTTTTCACCGCCCGGGCAGGCAGCACGATCGATCTCAATCCCATGGAACCAAGGAACGTGACTTTCTGCAAGTCGATCAGGAGTTTATTTGCACTGCCCGCAATCAGATTCATCTTCATGTCGACCGCCGCGGCGCCGGCGATGTCCATGCGACCGTCTAGCGCGACCCGGGTGACTCCGCCGTCCAGTTCCTGCGTGGAGAGTTCCATTTCCGTCCCTTTGCATTTATTGGGTTTGCTGAATCTTCGAACCCGATGCTACGGGACAAATGTGACAGTTCTGTTACAAACGGAAAAGTTCAGAAGAGACTGGTAAGGCTGGTCGAGAACGAAATCTGCAGGACCGCATCCTTAGCGATGGGCACGGTGATCTTCGACGCCGGATTGTCATCGACCAGGAGCTGCACCTTCATTGTCTTGGTCTTCTTGGCCTTGAAGTCCGAGCTCACGGGTTTGGAATTCCACTTCTGCCCATTGCTCTCGAACGACACCTGGAACTGCTGCATCCCGGGCGGCGCATACAAGTTGTCCAGACTCGTTCCATCCCCGGTGATGAAGTGCAGGTAGGGTTGATTGTTCATCGAAACGTTGAAGGGCAAGCCTTTGGGGAACTTGCTTACATCGATCTTGAGCTTGCCGTTTTTGTTCGGGTCGGCCTTGCGCGGATCGAAAGCCGCGACCACGGGCGCTGGAGTGGGTGTTTGAGGCTTCACGGGCGCGGGATTCGTTGTCGTAGCGGGCTTGGCCGGTGAAGGTGTTGGCACCGTGACAACGGCAGGCTGCGGTGTCGGGGGTTTTGGCGTCGTTGACTTGCCCGGCGCAGGCTTCACGGCGGGCGGCTTCGCCGTCTTCGAATTGCTGGGCGGAGGCACTGCCGTCTTGGCTTCCGGGGCGGGCTGCTTCTCTGGCTCAACCGGCAACGGTTCTATTTCTTTTGGAACCGGAATCGGCTGCGGCGCAGGAGGAGCGACCGCCTCCTTTACAGGCGGAGCGGGCGGCTTGCGATGCGCATACCAGTACCAGCCGCCGCCAATCGCCGCACCGGCTCCAACAACACACAGAAGTCCGATGGCAAATACGCTCTCAAACTTCTTAGGTGCCGACGGTTTTACAGGCTTTGCAGCCGCGGGGCTGGGCGCCTGCCGAGGGCCGGATTTATCGGCCGTGACTACAGGGGGCACGGGTGGCGCCGACGGCGCGGGCTTCAGCGAGGCAGACACTGGCCCCGGCCCCAGCGTTGCATCACCGGCAACCGGAGCCGCCGTCTGCAGCAGGCTCGATGTGGGGCTCATGCGCACCGTTGCCAAATCCTGCGCCAGTTCCTCGCCGGTCTGGTAGCGATCCGCGGGGCTCTTGGCCAGGCACTTCAGGATCACCGCTTCAACCCGCGCAGGAACCGCGGGATTCAGCTTCGACGGCGGAATCGGCTCTGTATAAACCACCTTGTACGAAACAGCCGTCATGGTCTCGCCGGGAAATGGCTGTTCGCCGGTTGCCAGCGAGTAGAGAATCACGCCCAGCGAAAACAAGTCTGCGCGGCCGTCGATGGGCGAGCCAGTGAACTGCTCAGGCGGCATGAAAGACGGCGTGCCCAGCAATTGCCCGGTGGTGGTAATGTCGCTCGATGCCAGCTTGGCAATGCCGAAATCGGTGATGCGGGGACGCTCGCTGCCGTAGACCTCCTTCGAGGTCATGAGAATGTTCGCCGGCTTGATATCGCGATGAATCACGCCCTGGCGATGCGCATAGCCGAGCGCTTCGGCAATCTGCTGCCCGATTTCGCAGACGCGATCGAGCGTGAAGCGCTCGCCCTTTTTCATGGCGTCAGAAAGCGTGCGGCCTTCGACGAATTCCATCACCAGGAATGGCGCGCCCTGATCCTCGCCTACGTCGAATACCGGCACAATGCCGGGATGCGCCAGCACGCCGGACGCGCGGGCCTCGCGGTAGAAACGGGTCCGGTATTCTTCGCTTTGAGCGCCTTCGAGCGCGGTTGTATGGATCGTTTTGAGGGCGACAATACGGCCGACTGCGGGGTCTTTGGCCTTGAATACACTCCCCATCGCGCCGCGGCCGAGTTCCTCGACGATCTCATACCTGCCAATGCACTTGGGGACGCCCATGCCGTGAATTGTACCAACCCGATGCAACGTTCTTCAGACGATTCCGAGGAGAGGTTTTCGGCAGACTGGAGTCTTCCCGCTGGAGCCTGGCACGTCCACGAAGGGCTTACGCCGCCTTGCGGTATCGCACCACGAGTAGTGTCAGGTCGTCTGACTGCTTCGCGCCACGGGTGAACGCCCGCACGGCATCGAGAATCGCCTGCTGCAGCTCAACCACTGACGTGTCCACCCGGCCATCAAGCACTTTGCAAAGTCCCGTTACCTCGAACAGTTCATGATCGGGATCTTCGGCCTCTGTCACGCCGTCACTAAAGAGAACGAGCGTGTCTTCCGGCTCAAGCTGCAACTTCGCTGATGGATAATCCGCCTCCGGAATCAGGCCCACGGGGAACGATCCCTCGGTGTAAAGCTCGGTTACTTTGCCTTGCCGCAAGAGCAGCGGCGACGGATGTCCCGCCTTGATGTACTCGAGGACGCCATCCGCGCCTACCATACCGATGAACATTGTGGCGTATCGGCCAACCTCGGAGTGCGTGCAAAGGAAGCGGTTGATGTGGTTGAAGACCCTCACGGGATCGGCGCCCATCGTCATTCCCGACAGCGCGCCCTGCAACATCGTTGTCAATAGCGCCGCGCCCAGTCCCTTGCCGCTCACATCGGCAATCAAAATGCCCGTGCGATCCTCGCTGACCGGAACCACATCGAAATAGTCGCCGCCCACTTCATGGCAGGGATAGTGAACGCCGCTCACCGCGAGATGCGGAAAGTCGTTGAGCCCGTGCGGCAGTAGCGCCTGCTGAATGGTGCGCGCAATCGACAACTCCTGCTCGAGCCTCTGGCGCTCGCGTTCCCGCTCCACGAGGCGGGCGTTATCCATGATGCTCGCGGCCTGAACGGCGAGCGCGTCCAGAATCTGCCGGTCGAGCGCGGAAAACGCCGCGATGCGACGCGAGTCAAGATAAATCAGCCCAAGCAGTTGGCCTGGCTCCAGCTCCGCACCCGTATCCACCGTGGAGCGCGATGAGGCGTATAGCGGAATCGCAACCACCGCGCGCAGGCCCTGGATCACGATGCTTTCCGCCGCCTTCAGATCAAGCCCTGCCAGGTTCAAGTCTTCGGTGATCACCGCCGATCCCTTGCTGATCGCCTGGTTGATTGCCGTCTGGCTGGGATTGAGGTTTTCCGGGGGCAGGTTCTCGGCTTTGTTGCTGCGCGCCTGGTGAACGCGTAACGAACCTGATGCGTCCGGCACGATCAGAAGCCCGCGGTCGGCGTGAGTGACAGAGATGGCGTGATCGAGCATCGTGCCCAGCACTGCATCCAGCGGCAGTTGAGAGTGCAGAAGCGAGGTCGCTTCCAGCAGCAGGTTCAACTTGTTCAGGCCGCCTGATACCGTCGTATGCGCGAAGTCTGAAATTGTGCCAATGCGCGTGAGCAGGTTTGCCACCGAATCGTGTGCGCTGAGCGCAGGAGTGGTCGCCGGCGGATGAAAGACGATCCGGTAGCTGTCTTCAAGGCCGAACGAGATCATGTCGCCATCGTGCAGCGAATGCTCCTGAACCTTGATGCCATTTACGAAAATCCCATAGCGATTGCCGCGATCATGCAGAATGTGCGCGCCCCTGTCAGCCACAATCGTTGCGCAGCGGCGCGATATTCGCCCATCGTCAAGATGCAACACGTTATCGCCTTCGCCGCCGCGCCCGATATTAAAGGGCTCCTGGGTGACAGCGACCTTCTCGCGCGTGCCGTTTGGCGCGATGACTTCGAGCACCGCTTCAGTCTGTGGGGAATGTACTTCCATGGGAATTAGCGTGGGCAAATTGTAACATGCAGCATCCGCAGGACTTTGAGGCTCTTACGCGATTTTCTCGGAGAAACGCTCGCGGAGAACCCGCCTGAGAAATTTTCCGTTATGATTCTGCGGCAGGCCGCCGGCATCGAGAATCCAGATATGACGCGGCGTTTTGTAAGGGGCAAGACGCGCCCTGCACCAATCGAGCAGATCTGTTTCACCCGTCGGAGCGCCGGGCTGCAACTCCACCGCGAGGGCGGGAATTTCGCCTTTTTCCTGGTGCGGTAATCCGAAAGCAATGGCGCGAGCTACGGACGGATGGGCCAGAATCGCCTCTTCAAGCTCGCGAACATAGACCGAATATCCGCCGGACTTGATGACATCCTTGATGCGACCGACGATTCGAATCAGGCCGAAATGATTGCGGGTAGCCAGATCGCCGGTGCGCAGCCAGCCATCGCTGGTCAACAGGCCGCTACTTGCGGTCCGGTCTTTCCAATAGTGAGGTGCAAGGCCGCGACGATGAATCTGGCATTCGCCGGGCTTTCCCGCGCGTACGCGCCGGCCATTTTCATCGGCGATGCGAACGCGAAATGGCGGAACAGGGAAGCAGAGTTGGCCGCTACCGGGAAAGAGTGACAGCTCGACCCCCATCATCGCCAATCCGCCGAGTTCGACCATGCCGTAGCCATTCAGGATGACGGGAGGAATGCGCCGCCCGCCGGGAAGGCGAACGAGAGCTCCGAATTCGCGCAAGCGCGTGCGGACCTCCGATGGCAAATGGTCGCTCGCTGAGAGCCATACGCGCAGGCTCGCCAATCGACGCGGATCGGGATTGCTGTTGACCACGCGAGCAAGCATCGCCGGGACGCCGACAAAAGCCGTCACGCCAAAACGCTCCACAAGGTCGATGGCTTTCTCGGCATCGAATCGTTCGAGGAAGCATCCCCGGATGCCGGCCATCAAGCCGTAAAGCGCAATGCTGACAGCCATAATGTGCGACCAGGGCAATGCAACCAGAGCGAGGTCTCTGTGACCGAGGAAAAGCCCGGCAAAGACCGTCGACGAGCGCGCACCGAGAAGGGCGCGACTTGAAAGAGCCGCTCCTTTGGGAAATCCGGTGGTGCCCGATGTGTGAAAGACAGCAACGGTGGCGGCGGGGTCGATTGTGGTCGGGGGAAATGCCGGGCCATCATCCCGAACGCGGACAAACCCTTCGAGGGTGTCCGCCTCACGGTCCGACTGGATCCAAGCTCGGACGTGAAGCGCGCTTCGATCCACGATGTTGCGTTCGAACACCGCCTTATCGGTGACAAGAATGTCTGTCCCGCTCTCGGCTAGGATGCGGCGCACCTCAGTGAGAGACAGTTGAGGATTCAAAGGGACGGCTATGCCACCGGCGCGAATGATGGCCAGGAACCAATGGAAGCAGTGATGATCGTTGGAGCAATAGACAGCGACCGGCTCGCCGGGGCGGAGGCCGATGGAACGGCGAAGAAAGCCATCCATCTCGCAAATTGCCGCGTGCAGATCGGAGAGCTGGAAGTTTCCTGTTTCAGTGACAGAGACTTGGGAGTCGCCTTTGCGCCGCAGGAGTTCATCGACGAGATTGGCGACCGTGATGCTACGGTCGCGAGCCAGCCGAGTTTGAAGGATCAGGCTCATTGTGCCGGAACTTCCTTGCGTCCCCAATCGCTGGCCACGCAATAACGCAAGAGGCGGTCGAGATAATCCATCACGGGCGGCGGGCAAATCCCCACTGGGCCGAGGAGGCGCTCGGCATTTGTGGTATCGAACTGCATGCGCATGGTGAAGTAATCGCGATAGGCTGCGCCGTCGACCAATACCCGCCGCTTGCGTCCCCAAAGTATAAGAGACAGCAAAGGCCTTACTGCCGCAAAGAAAATCTTAGGGTCAACAAAACGCGGCTCGCGAACTTTGAAGTATTCCGCGGCGCGGAGCGCAACCCGTTCGATAGTGGCACTGCCATTGGGTCCGGCGCAAAGGTGAACGGTTGCGCCCACGGCTCTTTCGTCAAACGCGAGCTGGGCGACGGCCTTCGCAACATAATCGACCGGGACAATATCCAGCACTGCATCACGGAAACCAGGTACGGTTCGCCAAAGCCTCCGCGAGTAGATCTTGAGCGGCCAATACAGCATTTTGAAGCTGGCGGTGACGCCTGTTCGCGAATCGCCCACGATGATGCTGGGACGCAGGATGAGACAAGGCAGCTTGCTCATGCGAGACCGAACCAGAGCCTCGGCTTCAGCTTTGGTTTGCTCGTAGGTGTTGCGGAAATGCTGCCCAACATCGAGTTCGTCCTCGCGGATCAGGCCGACGCGCTCGCCCGCCACGTACGCGGTGCCCACATAAGCGAAACTTTTGACGTTTGGCATGCGCTCAGCGAAGTCAAGCATTTTGCGCGTGCCGTCCACATTCATTTCCCGCGCTTCTTCCAATGAGTGATCAAAGCGCACGGTCGCGGCACAATGAATCACGCGCGTCACACGCTGAGCGAGATCGGGCATGGTTGCGGCGTCCAAACCGCAGTTGGGCTCGCTCACGTCACCGGCGTAAACCTCCACACGCGACGAATCACCCGATTCGACGATCGATTCAGCGCGTTGCGCAGGGGTTTGGCCGGAACGTGGCCGTATGAGCAAGGCGAGCCTGGCGTGAGGTCGGCGCTGCAACAATTCGCGGACCACCTGTGTGCCCAGAAAGCCCGTTGCGCCAGTGACCAAGATCAGTTCTTCTTGACTCATGTGAATGGCAGAACCCATGCGCGTTTGACAAAGAAACCAACACCGTTTAGACGTGCGGGTTCCTGCGAATGGGAAAGCCTGCGCTGATTATATTTGGAAACTGCCCGACGCGTCAGTTTCTGTGCCGATGATTGTGGCCCTGAAAATGACGGTCGCTTCATTCTTTCGGATTGCGTGCGCATCAATGGACATCGACTGAGAGGTCGTCGACACGATGCTGTCCTTTGCAAGCGGGCGCCGGCTCAGGGTGCTAGAGTGGTCTGGTTTCCGGATTCCATTCCTGAGGGTTTTTTCTGTTGCGGGGCATTTTCGCGTTCTTCGTCGGAGCCTTGGTGATTGCGAGCGGCGTGTGCGCCGGTGCGCAGATTCAAGCCGCGCCCGTGCCCGATGAGATGCGCAACAGCTTCTTTGCCGTGGCAGTGAACAACCAGCGCGTGGATGTAGCTCACGCCGCTTCGGACTACGAGTTTCTCAACTTCGAGACCACCGGGCCGGCGGATATTTCGATTACGGCAGCCGATCCGCACTTCTGGGACAGCGGCGTGGACATCGAGCCGTGGCGGCTGGGCCTGCGCCCGTCGCATCCCAAGGGCGAGCCGCAGACCATCCGCTTTCGGATTCCCGGTCCCGTGAAGCTCTCGATTTCGCGGCCGGGGGACTTCCTGAATCATGCGCGGATGCTGTTTGTGTTTGCAGATTCGCCGGCGGCTCCCCCGCCAGCGGGAGCCAACGTCACCATCGTGCCCGCGGGAGTGCACCGCGAGAGCCTCAATCCGAAGAGCGGCGACACCATTTATTTCGAGCCGGGCGCGTACGTTTTTGGCAGCCTGAATCTTTGGCAAGTGGAGAATGTGAAGATCCTGGGCCGCGGAACGATCGTCTATAGCGGGCCGCAGGATCCGAACGGCGACACTGGCTGGTATCACCAGCGGGACTGGCATTGCATCGTCGCCGACCAAGCGCACAATGTGGAGATCGACGGCCTCACCTGCATCATTCGCACGCGGACCTGGTCGATCCAGATGAAGGATTCGACCGGGTTCCGGTTTGACGATCTGCGGGTGATCGCGGGCGATGCGGGCAATGCGAACCAGGACGGCATGGACTGGCTGGGCGGAGGCGACACCGTTGTGAATCACTCGTTCTTCCGCGCGTCGGATGATGATCTGGCTGCGCTCGGCAACTGGGACGGCTACACGCAGGCCGCATTGACCGCGCCGGGCGAAGGGGTGAGCAACATCCTGGTTGAGAACACAGAGTTCTCGACGAGCATCTCCAACGTGGTTAGGCTGGGCTGGCCGCAGAAGATCTACGACCTGCACAACTTCACGCTGCGCGACTCGGATGTTCTGCACGCGGGCATTGGGTCATGCGGGCAGACGTTTGGGCTGCTCGGATTCTGGGGCGCGAACGGCGCAGGCGGTGACCACTCCGGCGTGACGTTTGAGAACGTTCTGCTCGACAACTGGTATTCGCTGGCGCAGATGGAGCAGGAGAAACCGAGCCTGCACGGATTCGCATTCCGAAACATCTGGGCGCTTGATCAGCCGCCGCTCGCCGAGTCGACGATGATCGGCGACGTGAGCGACGTGACGTTCGACAACGTGAAGTACGGGCAGGCGCGCGTGACTAATGACGCTGCAATGCCGCTGGCGGTTTCAAGCGGGGCGGCGAAGCCAACGTTCACGCCCGCGCCGGCGCTGGTGGCGGCGTTCAGCGTGGAGCCCGCTATGATTGCGCCGGGAAAGACGGTGACGCTGACCGCGGAGGATGCGCCGGGGGCGCAGTACACGTGGCTCTTTGGCGATGGAACGTCGGCGCATGGACGGCGGGTGCGACATCGCTTCAACGATGCGCTGGGTACCGAGCTTGATGGGAAGAACGGCGCGGGACGATTCCGTGTGCTGCTGCACGTGACGGATAAGGCGGGCCACGAGGATTGGGCCGCGCAGGGAGTGGTGGCGGTTGCGGAGTGGCATGATGCGATCAGTTCAGCCACGCAGAGCGCGCCGGGTTTGAGCTGGAAGGCGTATGCCGGATCGTGGACCACGTTGCCCGATTTTGCGGGCATTGAGTCGCAGTCTAGCGGAGTCTCGGCGGATCTCACGGTCCAGCTGACTGCGATGACCAACGTGGCGGTTCCTCCCGCGGCTGACACGCTCGCGCCGCATGCGACGGTCTGGGACGGATTCATCCGGATTCCGGCGGACGGCGGCTATACATTCCATCTCATGGATCGCGATGGGGCCAGGCTCATGATCGATGGAATGGAAGTGGCGAAGACCGGGCCGGCGTTTGGGTTGGTGTGCGGGTCGCCGGGCAATGCGGTGCGCTACGATCGCGGGTCGCTGGGCTTGCGCGCGGGGCTGCACAGGATTCATGTGGAGGCGCTGAACACGTCGAGCGCTGGCGCGCCGCGCCTGCGGTGGGAGGGGCCGGGGCTGGCGCTGGGCGACGTGCCGGGGAGTGCGTTGTCGCACTGACGAGAGCTTAGTGCCAAGATGTTACTACAAAAATACTATTAATTTTATGGTAAACTTGCACTGAAATTGGTGCAGTGTCTACTGAAAATAAACGATTTAAGTGTTTATCAATTGTACGATCCCCCGGAAAAACAGAATTATTTATTTTTCTGTTTCTCGTGAATGTTTATTGTTTGTGCAACACACGGGCGGTAAATAAAGTCCGGGGCGCAGGGCTGGCTGAGCGGGTTGGTGAAATGTTGCATATACGACAAGTATAGAGATTTTGGGGAAATTACCGGCAAACTTGGAAGGCAGGGACATAGGGACGTAGGGACTAGGGAATAAAGAACTTGAGGGAGGCGCGCGGATTTATTTTTGGCGGCAGGGCTTGACAACGCGCAGGGCGGAAGAAGAGGGGGCTAGCGGCAAGTGGTTTGAGGAGCGAGATAAGGCGAAGCGAGTTCTGCCGATTAGCAAGTTCGCCGCGCCGGTGGCGCGTGCTGGCGAGTTGGCAGGTTGGCGGGTGATGTTCCGCTCGCTCATCCCGCGAAAGGCGCGGGATGAACGGGGTACAGCGCGGAGGTGGAAACAGGGCGGCTGAGGATGCCAGGGCTGTTTCGGCTTAGCCCAGGGCGTCAGAGAAGAGGCGCACACAGCGGCCGCCGACGATGACTTTCTCGCCGGCTTCAATGTTGGGAAAGGGGTCGTCGAGGTCTTCAGTGTTGAGGACGTGACACCACGGCGTTCCACCGGGTGGAGGAGGAAGCGTGAACTCCACACCTTCGGCCGACGCATTCACGAGGATCAAAAAGCTCTCATCGAAGATGGGAAGCCCGTCGTCATTGGTGATGGCGAGGGTTTTCCCGTTCAACATGACGGCGAGGGCGCGATACCAATGGGTATTCCAGTCTTCATCGGAGAACTCATTGGCGTCGGCGTTGAACCAGGAGATATCACGGACTACGGAGCCGCGGATCACCCGGTCCTGAAAGAACTTGCGGCGGTGGAGGTTGGGGTGAATGCGGCGCAGATGAATGAGATTAGAGGTGAAGTCGAGCAGTTCGCGCTGGCAAGGTGCGAGGTCCCAATTGAGCCAACTGATCTCGTTGTCCTGGCAGTAGGCGTTGTTGTTTCCATGCTGGGAGCGGGCGAGTTCGTCACCGGAAGATAGCATGGGCACGCCCTGGGAGAGGATGAGGGTGGCCAGAAAGCTGCGCATCTGGCGCTGGCGAAGGGTGTTGATGGCCTTATCTTCGGTAGGCCCTTCGGCGCCCATGTTCCAGGAGTCGTTGTTGTCGGAGCCGTCGGTGTTGTTGTCTCCATTCGCCTCGTTGTGCTTGTGGTTGTAGCTGACGAGGTCGGCCAGCGTGAAGCCGTCGTGGGCGGTGACGAAGTTGATGGAGGCGTAGGGCCTGCGTCCATCCATTTCATAAAGATCGGAAGAGCCGGTGAGGCGGTAGGCGAAGTCGGAGAGCAGGCCCGCGTCGCCTTTCCAGAAACGCCTGACGGTGTCGCGGTATTTGCCGTTCCACTCCGCCCAGAGCACGGGGAAGTTGCCGACCTGATAGCCACCCTCGCCGACGTCCCAGGGCTCTGCGATCAGTTTCACGTCGGCGAGAGTGGGATCCTGGTGGATGGTATCGAAGAAGCCCGATAGCTTGGACACGGCGTGGAGTTCGCGGGCGAGGGTGCTGGCGAGGTCGAAGCGGAAGCCGTCAACGTGCATCTCCGTCACCCAGTAGCGGAGAGAGTCCATGACCAGCTTGAGCACCTGGGGATGCATGACGTTGAGGGTGTTGCCGGTGCCGGTGTAGTCCATGTAATAGCGGGGATTGTCGCTCACGAGGCGGTAATAGTTGGTGTTATCGATGCCTTTCATTGAGAGCATGGGGCCCATGCGGTTGCCTTCGCAGGTGTGGTTGTAGACCACATCGAGAATGACCTCGATTCCGACCTTGTGGAGGGACCTGACCATCTGCTTGAATTCGACGACCTGGCCGCCGGTGTCGCCGCAGGAGCTGTAGCGCGCCATGGGAGCGAAATAGCTGAGGGTGTTGTAGCCCCAGTAGTCGCGTAAGCCGCGATCGATGAGATGTCCTTCGTCAATGAAATGGTGGACGGGAAGCAGCTCAACGGCGGTAATGCCGAGGCGCAGGAGATGCTCAATGCTGGCTTCAGAAGCGAGGCCCGCGTAGGTGCCGCGGAGCTTTTCGGGGACAGCCTGATTCAACATGGAAAAACCGCGGACATGCATTTCGTAAATGATGGATTCGGCGAGCGGTATTTCCAGAGGAGCGTCGTCGCCCCAATCGAACTGAGATTCAACCACGATGGATTTGGGGACGCCGAAGGCGGAATCCTGATCATCGCGGACGGTGTCATCGCCGCTGGCGACGTTGTAAGGGAAGATGGGGGCTTTCCAATCGACGTCTCCGGCGAGGGCTTTGGCGTAGGGATCGACAAGCAGTTTTTTGGAGTTGAAGCGGAGGCCTCTTGCGGGATCCCAAGGGCCCTCAACGCGGTAACCGTAGCGCTGGCCCACGCGAATATTGCGGACCAAGCCGTGCCAGACGAAGGCGGTGCGCTCGCGGAGATTGATGCAGTCGGTCTCGTGGCCGGATTCATCGAAGAAGCAAACCGACACAGCGGTTGCATGCTCAGAAAAGAGGGCGAAGTTTGTGCCTTTTGGAGTCGCAGTGGCGCCCAAGGGATAGGGCTTGCCGGGCAGCAGGGTTCGAATCATTCACCGGGCCTTTTTTCGTTGAAGTTGCGACCGTGCCCTTAGTGAGATGCCAAAGCCGACGAAGGTTTGCGCGGGGTTTTGAGGAAGCGGGCGATTTGAAGAATCCAGGGCCGCAGGAAGCGGCCCGGGGGGTGGGGGGAGGGAGGGTGTTACTGAATGCGAACGACCGTGCGGATCTGGAAGTTCCCGATGTTCGCGAGGACATAGTAGCCATCGATTATGCGCCACTCGTAACCGCGGGGCGGGGCGCTGAGATGGTAGTCGCGGTAGCTGATGCGCTCGCCGCGATCCCAGTCGTCGCGATTGAGGCGTTCGCCCCTTCTCCATTCTTTGTGCTCGACGTAGTGGTGGTTGTCGCGATGGTCCTGAACGTCGGCGTGGCGGTCCTGGTCGCGGCGATCCTGATCGCGGTGGTCCTGATCCTGTGCGGAGGAGTGGTCGTGATGGTCCTGGTCCTGCGCGGCCGGGTGGTCATCATGATGGTCCTGATCCTGGGCGAAGGCGACGCCTCCCAGGACGCTCGTAGAAAGGAATGCGAGCGCTAAAGCGGTGTGGCGGAGTTTCATGGGGATACCTCAGGTTGCTAGGATGCCGGGGCGAATGGTGGACGTTGCTTGGAATTGATGGGGTGAAAAGATTTATTCATGTGGATTTCGCAGGTTGCTCGGCTAGGGACGGATGTAGGGCGGCGACCGGGGCGACAGGATGGCGGTTATGGGAGCTGGGTGACGTCCCAACCGCCGCCGAGCGCGCGAATGAGGCTGACGCTGGCGGCAAATTGCCGGCTGGCGATGTTGACCGCGGTGACCTGGTTTTGCAGCAGGGTCTGCTCGGCGGTGAGCACCTCAAGATAACTGGTGGCGCCGCCTTTGTAGCGATTGTTGGAGAGGTCGAAGGAGTGCCGGGCGGAGTCGACGGCGCGCTGCTCGGTGGCCGCTTCCTGTTCCAAAATTCGCAGAGATGAAAGCTGATCTTCGACATCGTTGAAGGCTTGGAAGACGGTGTTGCGATAGGCGTCGGCCTGAGCCTCGTAATTGTGGCGAGCCACGTCGGTGAGGGCGTGGCGCTGGCCGGCGTCGAAAAGGAGCTCGCTCGCCTGCGCGCCGAGGCTCCAGAGAGAGCTGGAACCCTCGATCCAGGAGCCGGGACTGCTGCTCTCAAAGCCGCCCGTTCCGCCGAGGGTGATGGTGGGATAGAAGGCGGCGATATTGATGCCGATTTGGGCGTTGGCGGCGGCGGCGAGACGCTCGGCTTGAGCAATATCTGGACGGCGCTGGAGGAGCTGCGAAGGGACGCCGGTGGGAACCTGAGGCAGCGCGAGCGTGAGCGGGGACGGCGGAATGCTGAAGCCGGGAAGGCTTTCGTTGGCGAGGGTGCCGATGGCGTGCTCGTATTGCGCGCGGGCGACGCCGAGATCGACGAGCTGGGCGCGAACGGTTTCAAGCTGGGTTTGGGCCTGGGCCACGTCGACTTCAGTGGCGACGCCGCCGTGGAAGCGCTTTTCCGCGAGGTCGACCTGGTTCTGGAGGTCGGAGACGGTGTCGGTCAAAAGCTGGATTTGGGAGTCGAGGCCGCGAAGGGCGAAGTAGTCGGTGGCCATTTCGGCGTGGAGGGTGAGGGCGACGTTGGCCTCGTCTGCGGCGCTGGCCTGGGCGTTGGCGCGGGCTTGCTCGACGGCGCGACGGATGCGGCCCCAGAAGTCGGGTTCCCAACTAGCTTGGCCGGCGATGACGAAATCGCCGGAGGTGGTGGAGCTGCCGGGCTGGGCCAGTGGACGGTTGGCGGAGATGCGACTGCGGCTGATGGCTGGGCCTGCGGAGAGCGTGGGAAAGAGATTGGCGCGGATGGCGCGGACCTGAGATTGCGCGGCGAGGTAGAGTTCCATTTGCTGGCGGAGCTGGACGTTGTCGGAATCGATGCGGTCTTCAAGCTGGTTGAGTTGCGGGTCCTGATAGATTTGCCACCACTTGCCCTTGAGCATTCCGTCGGAGGGGTTCGCGGGCTGCCATGCGCCGCCTTGCGGATTGGGCGGAGGGACGACGACGGTGGATGCGCCGGTTTCTTTGTAGGCGGGCGGGGCGGTGTAGTTGGGGCGGTTGTAGTTGGGACCGACGGGCTTGCAGGCGGAGAGGAGGAGGCAGGGAGCGAGGGAGCAAGGGAGCAGGAGAAGCAGGGAGCGAGGGAGCGAGGGAGCAAGGGAGCGTGGAGGACGCGGCTGAGGGTGGGTGGAGCGTGAGCGATCGCCCGCAATCCCGCCCATCCCGCGAAAGGCGCGGGATGGATGGGGCACAGCTCCGGTGTCGTTGGGGAGCCGGCCGATGGTGCCGGCGCTCGGGAATTCCGGCACAAGCATGACTAGAGCCCTCCCGCGGAAGACTGCGAATTTCCGGGCGAGACGACGGTAACTTTTTCGCCGTCGATAAGCGAGTCGGGCGGATCCTGGACGATTTTGTCGCTGGCATTGAGGCCGGTGATGATTTGCACGGTGGCGCCGTCGTCTTCTCCGATTCTGACCGGCACGAGATGCGCGACGGCTCCCTGGCTGTCTTCAGTGACGGTGGCGACCTGCATTCCCTGGCGGCGGAAGATGAGGGCTGAGCTCGGGACGATGAAGGTCTGGACGGGCGCCTGCGTTTTGAAATGAATCTCGGCCATGGAGCCGGGCATGAGCTGGCCGGCGCGATTGTCGACGTCGATCTCGATGAGCAGAGTGCGGCTGACGGGATCGATGGCGTCGGCGGTGCGAACGAGGGTTCCCGGGAAGGTTTTGCCGGGGTACTCGGGAAACACAAGATCGACTTTCATGCCGCGCTTGAGGGTTTGCGAGTAGATCTGCGGGACGTTGGTGTAGACGCGCAGAGTCTGGAGGGCCTGCATGTGGAAGAGCTCAGTGCCTGCGCCGGTGCTCGAGATGAGCTGGCCGGTATCGACCTCGCGGGCGGTGACTACGCCATCGAAGGGCGCATAGACCTTCTCAAACGATTGCAATTGACGCAGCCGATCGAGATTGGCCTGTGCGGATTTGACTGTGGAAGCGGTGGCCGCGGCCTGGTTGATGAAGGTATCGGTGTCCTGCTGCGAGACGGCGTTGGATTTGACGAGATCGGAGTAGCGCTGGGCCTGAAGGTGCGCGTTGTTGGCGTTGGCTTCGGCGGTGGTGAGATCGGACTCGGCTTGCGCGACCTGACGATCGAGCTCGGGAGTGGAGATGACGGCGAGCAGATCGCCTTTTTTAACGCGCGCGCCGATGTCGTAATACCAGTGATCGAGGTAACCGTCGGTGCGGGCGTAGATGGGCGAATCGGTGTAGGCGGTGACGTTGCCGGGGAGGATGAGCAACTCCATCGGCTTGCCGGGCTGGGCGGGCGCGATGGAGACCGTGGGCGCGGCAAGCGCGTTGGTGCGCTGGGCAAGGACCGTGCCGGAATGCAAATGGCGAATGATGCCGACGGCGGCGATGACCGCGAGGACGATGAGGACGACGACGACGACCGTGACGGCCCGGCGCGGAGACGGGCCTTCGGGATGGGCGTCATGATGGGCGGCGGATTGAGAGTGCGAGTTCTGATCCTGAGGCATAGCAACTACTCCGGTGTTGAATCGAATTCGTCGAAACGCGCGGCATCGGATTTGTCTTCGTGTTCGTGCTCGCGCTTGCGGCGGCGCTCGAGGCGGCCGTGAATGAAGGAGAAGAACGTAGGAACAAAGAATAATGTGGCGACGGTAGCAAGGAGCAGTCCGCCGATGACGGCGCGGCCGAGGGGAGCGTTTTGCTCACCTCCGTCGCCGAGTCCGAGGGCCATGGGCACCATGCCGATGATCATTGCCAAGGCGGTCATGAGCACGGGGCGGAGGCGGACGAAGCCGGCGTCGAGAGCGGCGCGGCGCGCATCGCCAACGAGGACTTCAAGCTGCTCGCGCGCGAAGCTGACGACGAGAATGGAGTTGGCGGTGGCCACGCCCATGCACATGATGGCGCCGGTGAGCGCGGGCACGCTGAGACGGGTTCCAGTGAGGAAGAGGAACCAGACGATTCCGGCAAGGGCGGCGGGAAGGGCGGCGATGATGAGAAACGGATCGAGCCAGGATTGGAAATTGACCACGATGAGCAGATAGACGAGCAGGACAGAGAAAGCGAGGCCAGTGAGGAGGCCAAAGTAGGACCTGTACATGGTCTCGCTCTGGCCGCGAATGATGAACTGCGAGCCGCGAGGCAAATCCTTGCGGTGGTTGTCGACGATTCTTTCCACGGCGCGGGTTACGCTGCCGAGGTCAGTGCCTTCCACGTTGGTGTAAATGTCGATGACGGGCTGGATGTCGTAGTGGCTGACTTCACCGAGCTCGGCGCCGGGAACGATGGAGGCTACATTGCTGAGCACTTGTACCGGTTTGGGCGCGCCGGGTGCTGCGGTTGAAGCGCCGGGGGGCTGGGCTGGAGCGATGCTGCCGAGGGGGGCGGCTCCGGGGGCTCCCGTAGAAGTGCTGGAAGAAGGCGCGTTCATGGCGGCGCTGGTTGCGGAACTGGTGATGGGAAGGCTTTCGAAGGCCGGCATGTTGTCAAGCCGGTACTGCGGGGCCTGGATCGCAATGTTGTAGGTGACTCCATTACGGGGATCGAGATAGAAGTTGGGGCTGGTCTGGAAGCTGCCGCTGAGCGCAATCAGCAGGCTTTGGGCCACGTTCTGCTGCGTGAGGCCTGTTGCCGCGGCGCGCGTGCGGTCAACATTGACTGTGAATTTGGGATAGTTGAAGGGCTGCTGGATGCGCGCGTCGGCAGCGCCGGGCACGTAGCGGACTTCATTGAGCATGCGCTCGGCCAGCGCGCGGTTGGCGTAGAGATTGGGTCCGATGATTTGAATGTCGATGGGCGCAGCCAGCCCGAAGTTGAGAATCTGGGTGACGATGTCGGCGGGGACGACGTAGAACGTGACGCCGGGATAGTCGCGGGTGAGCACCTGGCGAAGGCGCTCGAGATAGGCATCGCTGGAATGATGTTTCCGGGTCAACTGCACCTGGATATCGGCGTCGGAGGGGCCGACGGGAGCCGAAGTTGAATAAGAAAGATTGAGCGAGGAGTAAGGCAGGCCAATGTTGTCGAGGATGGTGGCGACTTCGTTCGACGGAATCTCCTGGCGGATGGTGGTCTCGATATGGTCGCAGAGGGCAGCGGTTTCCTCGATGCGCATACCGGTGTGCGCGCGGACGTGAATGATGAACTGGCCGGAGTCAACGGAGGGGAAGAAGTCCTGGCCCAGGAATGGGGTCAGACCGAGTGAGGCGACCGCGAAGGCGAGAAAAAGGATCAAAAAAACTCCGGCATGATCGACGCACAAAATGAGCAGGGCGAGGTAGCTGCTGCGAAACCTGGCGAACCCGTGTTCGAATCCTCTTTGAAAGCGAACGAACGGGTTTCGGCTGGCTTGTTTTCTCGCGTCCTGCGCATCGTCATGTTCGCGGAGCAGGAACTTGGCCATCGTGGGCACGAGGGTGCGCGACAGAAAATAGCTGGCGAGCATGGCGAAGACCACGGCCTCGGCCATGGGCACGAAGAGATAGCGCGCAACGCCGCTGAGCAGGAACATGGGGACAAAGACGATGCAGATGGCGAGCGTGGAAACGAGCGCCGGCGTTGCGATTTGCGCGGAGCCCTCCAGAATGGCTGCTTCCAGCTCGCGCCCCGTTTCAAGAAAGCGGTTGATGTTCTCGATGGCAACGGTGGCGTCGTCGACCAGGATGCCCACGGCCAGCGCCATGCCGCCGAGTGTCATGATGTTGATGGTTTCGTGCAGCGCGTCGAGCAGGATGAGGGAGCAGAGAATCGAAAGCGGAATGGAAACAGCGATGATGATGGTGGAACGGAAGCTGCCCAGAAAGACCAGGATCATGATGGCAGTGAGGCAGGCCGCAATAATGGCTTCGCGGACCACGCCACTGATGGCGCTGCGCACGAAGATCGACTGATCGGACAATGCAGCGATTTTCAATTGCGGGGGTAATTGCCCAATGAAGCTGGGATTCGAGAGAATGTCGCGCACGCTCTTGATGATGTCGAGCGTCGAGGCCGAACCGGTCTTGAGAATGTTCATCATGATGGCGCGGCGACCGTCGACGCGCACGATGTTGGTTTGAGGGGGGCTGCCGTCGCGGACGTGCGCCACGTCGCGGACGTAGACCGTGGCCCCGTTCACGGTCTTGATGGGCATGTTGTCAAGGGCACTGAGAAGAGTGGGTGCGGAATTGGTCTCGACCTGGTACTCGAACTGGTCGAGCTTGATGGTGCCCGACGGAGCGATCACGTTTTGTGCCGCGATGGCATTGACCACGTCGGCTGGGGACAGTCCCCTGGCCTCAAGCGCGTTCAGATTGAGATCGACATCGATCTCGCGTTGCTTGCCTCCGTAGGGAAACGGCGTCTGCGCCCCCTCTACGGTGGCAAGCTGGATGCGAATGGTCTGGGTGGCGATATCGTTCAACTGCGCTTCATTCAGTCCCGGCCCGGAGAGACCGAGCTGCAACACAGGAACGCTGGAAGCGTTGTACTGAATGATGAAGGGCGGATTGGTCCCCGGCGGCAATGAGCGAAGCTGTACCTGGCTGATGGCACTGACCTGGGCGACGGCCTGACCGATATTCACCTGGGGATGGAAATAGATTTTGATGAGTGCCTGGCCGACCAGCGATTGCGATTCGATGTGGTCGATATCGTCGACCGTGGTGGTCATGCCGCGTTCGGCACTGCTCGTAATGCGGTTCGCCATTTCTTCCGCAGACAAGCCGGTGTAGTGCCATACGACCGTGATGACGGGGATATCGATGTTGGGAAAGATATCCGTCGGCATCGATTCGATGCTGTAGACGCCGAGGATCAAGATCAGCAGCGCGAAGACGACGAAGGTATAAGGCCGCCTGAGCGCAAGCCGGACAATCCACATCATAAGGCTGGTATTCGCTCCTCGGCCGGCGAACTGGCGGCGAACGAGCCGATGAAAGGCTTGCCGTCAACCGCGGCCGCTAACGGGGCCGGTTTTGAGCTTCAGTACGGTGCGCCGGCTCCACGTGCACCGAGCCGGAAGGCGCAGCAGCACCACTCCGGCCGAGCATTTCAATGAACATACTATGGTAGCTGATCGACGAAGAAGGTGAGAACGGACACAGAAGTTCGCGCGCCGGACACCGGCCCATTTTCATAGGACGAGCTTTGCCCTGAAAAAGATTCGGCTTTGGGGTTGAGGGCGGATAAGAGAGAGTGTCGTGATTCGGGGTCGCGCGTCTAAGGAACATACCGCCAAAGAGCGGAGTTGAGCGAGGTCTCCGGATCCGCACAGGTGGCCGGCTTCGAGGCGCGGCAATCCAATGGAGTCCGGTAGACTGTGAAATGGATTTCGCAAAGAGAATTCTGCATTTCTGCGGCGATGAGTGCGGCGGGGAAGCGGTGGCGAGCATCGCTTTTAGCGGATTTAGATTGAGTCGAAGCTGGATGGCCAGTTTGGGCTCCCCGGAAGTTTGGGGAGGGTGGGCGCGGTCCTGTAGAATCGATCTTTCCTGAAGGAACGATCAAAGCGTCCGAGGAAGGACCGGAATCAAGAGCGAATGAGGGTGTGCAAATTCTTCCTGTGAACAATGGCAAGAAAGAGTTTTTGTGCTCGGCGCAGGGGTCAGACCCGGTGAAGACCCGGCACACTTTCAGGGGCGCGCCGTGGGCCGTGGGGCGAGTGGCGAGATTCCTCATTCTGGCGGTGCTGGCGGCCTGTGCTGGCGCGGCACTGGCGCAGACTCCGGACACGATCGATCAGATTCGCGTTATCGGCAACCGGCGGATTCCGAAAGAGACGATTCTGGCCCGGATGTTTACGCATCCCGGTGACACCTACGACCCGATTTCGATCGAGCGCGATTTCAACTCGCTTTGGAACACGGGATATTTCGACGATCTGCGCATCGAGCGCGAGGATACGGAAAAGGGCATTATTCTGGATGTCTTTGTTCGCGAGAAGCCGACGATCCGCGACATTATTTACAAGGGCAACAACTCGATCACCAACTCCGACATTCTGGATGCATTCAAAAAAGACAAGGTCGGGCTTTCGGTGGAGAGCCAGTACGATCCCACGCGCATCCAGCACGCCGAAAACGTAATCAAGGAATTGCTGGCCGAGCATGGGCACCAATTCGCAACCGTGAAAGCCGACGTGAAAACGGTTCCTCCGGCCTCGGTTCAGGTGACCTTCAACATCAAGGAAGGCCCGGTGGTGAAGGTGGGCCGAATCACATTTGTGGGGAATGAGCATCTCAACGCGCTTTATTTGCGGCGCTCGATGAAGAACCTGAAGCCGATCGGCATTCCTTACTCGATTGTTTTTGAGGATCTCTTTCCGCAGACATACGACTCTTCGAAGCTCGAAGAAGATACCGAGCGCGTACGCCAGGCTTATCGCGACAAGGGCTATGCCAACGCAGCCGTGGAACAGCCGAAGACGCAGATTCGGGACGAGGGCGGACTGAATTGGTTCACCTTCAGGCCGCGGACGGGCAAGCGGATCGACATCACGATGACGATCGAAGAGGGCGGCCGGTACCGGTTGGGTTCGATCACCTTCACGGGGAACAAGGAACTGAACAACACAAAGGCGCTGCGCGGAACCTTCCCGATTAAAGACGGCGACTGGTTTAACGCTTCGGAGATCGCGAAGGGGCTGGAAAATCTGAAGAAGGCTTATGGCAGCCTGGGCTACATCAACTTCGGCGCGATTCCGAAGGTTAGCTACGACGAACAGAAGAAAACCGTGTCGCTGAACATCGACATCGACGAAGGCAAGCAGTTCTACGTGTCGCGAATCGAGTTCACGGGCAACACCATCACGCGCGACAAGGTGATCCGCCGCGAGCTGATGCTGGACGAAGGCTCGGTTTACAACTCGCAGTTATGGGAATACAGCTTGCTGCGGCTGAACCAGCTGGAGTACTTCGAGCCGTTGAAGGTGGATCAGGATTCAGAGGCGCACCAGGATCCGGATAACGGAACGGTGGAGCTGTTGTTGAAGGTGAAAGAGAAAGGCAAGAACTCGATCGGCCTAAACGGAGGCGTGAGCGGCTTGTCGGGCGCCTTCCTGGGGCTGAATTACTCGACGAATAACTTTTTGGGATTGGGCGAAACGCTGAGCGTGCAGGCGAACCTGGGCAGCGTCAGCCGCACGTTCCTGTTTGGCTTTACGCAGCCCTACTTCCGGAATCGCCCGATCAATATGGGCTTCCAGATCTTCAACAACAAGCAGGACTACAACGCGGCAAAGAATTACGAAGCCACGACGGGCGCATCAGTAAATTTGAGCGCGGCGGAGAGGTCTCTGACGCAGAACTACAACGTGGGATCGGACGGCTTGAATTTCTCACTCAGCTATCCGTTAAGAAAGCACGCATTCCAGCGCATAGGCATGACGTATTCGTGGACCAAGTCCACGATTACCGCGTTCAGCACGGCATCATCGACTTTCTTCCAGACCATCTCCTTCCGGTCGGGTGTGGAGGGATCGAATCCGCTGGCGGGCATCATCAACAGCAATCTGTCGCTCACGTACACATACGACACGGTCAGCAATCCCTACCGTCCGCGCGAGGGCAAGCAGTACACGGCGTTTGTGCAGACTTCAGGCATTTGGGGCAGCGTTCGCTACGTAAATCCCGTGGTGGCTTATAAGCAGTTCATCCCCATGCACTACCTGAAGTTCTCGAAAGAAGGGCGCAACGTGCTGGCGTTGCGTGCGCAGTTGGGATACATCCAGGGCTACGGCGGTGACGTGGCGCCGCCGAATAACCGCTTTTATGCCGGCGGTGAGCAGGAGCTGCGCGGATTCGATGTGCGCGGCGCCACGCCTTATGGTTACGTGCCCACGCGCGTGAACTTCGAGCTGACCAATCCCGACGGAAACTGCGTGCCGCGCGACCCGACCAATCCGCAGGACAACCAGTGCATCCAGGTGCCGTTGCCGGTTTACGGCATTGCGTCGATTGGCGGCGATTCCGACCTGACTGCGAACGCCGAGTATCGGATTCCGGTGGTGGGGCCGTTCATGTTTTCGTTCTTTGACGACTTCGGCCTGGACGTGGCGACCAATCACAACCAGTTGAAGCAGAGCCCCCAAGGATTCGCGAGCTTAACGGCGCCACTTTATGGGTGTCCGGTGTACAACAACGGATCGTGCCAGGGCGGCATACCGGGAAAGGACGTGGGTTTCCGTCAGAATATTCACCCGGTGGCGGGAACGAATCTGGTTCCGCGCATGTCGCTGGGCGCCGAGCTTTCGGTCATCATGCCGATCATCAATGCACCGTTCCGGCTCTATTACGCCTACAACCCGCTGCGGCTGTTTGAGACTCCCTACTGCAACGACGTGAACTATGGCCAGAAGCAACTGAGCTGCTCAGCAGAGCTGATCACGCGCGCCATGTTCCCGCCGGGCGGCGCAGGCGATTACACCTATCAGGAAGCGATTGAGTCGTACGGCGCGCAGAACGTCTTCCGCGAACCGCGCAAGACGTTCCGATTGACAGTATCCACCACTTTCTAGTGGCCGACTGTGTTTGACGCTCGGAATTCGGAATCCTATAATCCCCACTAGTTCCCGGCGATGCCTCCGTGCGTGTGAATTGAGACAGGCTTCAGGCCGGGCGGGATCCCAAAAGCCGCGAGAGATGATGCGGCAGGAGGATTCCGCGCCGGCAGGACTGGCTCGCGGGAGTTCCGAAGGAGTTGTGGAATCGCATGAATCGTTTGCCCTTGTACGTTCTTTTGTTTGCCGCAGCTGTGGTGATTCCGGCTGCCGGCCAAACTTCAGCCCCAGCCGCACAACACGCCGCAACAGCCGCTGGCCCATCGAAGGTTGCGGTCATCGCGTTTCAAGCGGCGGTGAGCCAGACCAACGAATTCCAGCGGGATTTTGCGGATCTGCAGAAGAAGTACGACCCGAAGCGCCAGCAATTGAAGACACTGTCGGACGAGATCGACACGCTGTCGAAGCAGTTGCAGGATCAGGGACCGCAATTGAGCGAAGAGGAGCGCATCAGCCGCGCGCGCACCATCGACGACAAGAAGAAACAGCTGGACCGCGAGACGCAGGACGCGCAGAGCGACTTTCAGGGCGACTTGCAGCAGCTTATCAACCGCGTGGCCCAGAAGGTGGGCACGGTGATGACGGATTACGCAAAGAAGGAAGGCTATACGATCGTGCTCGATGCGGGCGACCAGCAGAACGCGACAGTGCTCTACGCGGTGCCGTCCACCGATATCACCAAGGCGATCATCGATGCGTATAATCTGAAATCGGGCGTACCGGCGCCGCCGCCGCAGAGCGCAGGCCAGGGCCAGCCAGCCGTGGATGCACCGCAGCCGCAGCCGGCTCCGGCGCATTGAAGACAGGGGTCAGTGATTAGTGGTTAGTGGTAAGCATGGTGCAGCGCTGCTTTTGGTGCTGGCTGTTCACCGAGTGCCGACCCCTGTATAATCGCAAGAGTTCCTGCTGACGTTTCCGTTCGCGTCCTTTTCAATCCTGCGCCCTCCGGCGCGGAGTTTCCGTGGAAAAGCGTGAGGTTTGTCAGAAGAGTCAGGCGCGTTGTCGCGTCTAACCGAGGAGCCGAACAGGAATTCCGAAGGAGTTTTTAGAAACCCATGAAACGTTCGCTAGGATTGATGCTGCTGCTGGCCACGAGTGCTCTGATGAGCGCCAGCGCACAAACCACGTCCGCGCCGGCCGCAGCGCCCGCGGCCGCCGCCGCTCCGGCAGGCCCCGCCAAGATCGCCGTCATCAACTTTCAACTGGCAGTGGCACAAACCAATGAAGGGCAGCGGGATTTTGCGGATCTGCAGAAGAAGTACGCGCCCAAAGAAGCATCGCTGAAATCGCTGAGCGACGAGATCGATGCATTGAACAAGTCGTTGCAGGACCCGGCCGCCAACCTGAGCGACGTGGAGCGCGCCAACCGCACCAAGTCAGCCGAGGAGAAGAAGAAGCAGCTGGATCGCGAGACCGAAGACCTGCGCAACGACGGGCAGCAGGACATGCAGGATCTTTATACTTCGCTGGCCTCGAAGGTGTACGACGTGATGCAGGCCTACGCCGAGCAACAGGGATATACGCTGATTCTCGACGTCTCGCAGCAGCAATCACCCGTGCTCTACGCCAACACGGGCAGCGTCATCACCAAAGAAGTTATCGACGCCTACAACGTGAAATCGGGCGTTCCGGCCCCACCGGCGCAGCCCGCGGCGTCAGCCCCGGCCCCAGCGCCCAAGCCAAGAAGCTTGACGCCTTCCACGCATGCGCCGGGGACAGCGCCCTCAAGCCACTGAGGAGCGGATCCATATGTGCGCAAGGGCCCCGGGTAACGGGGCCTTTGCGTTGGTTTCCGCCTGCGGGCCTGATGTGGAAAATTTTGTGGATATTTCCTGAAACCCCCGCCAAAAAGCCCACGATTCTCTTGTTGTCATCTTCAGCCTGTTTTTGATAGAAGGTGTAACTCTTTGTTTTTGAAGGGAAGATAAGGGGATCGGCTGAAAGGGAGCCGAGAGGCGGCAAAGCTCCCGCATTTTGGGGCATTTGCGTCGGTTTCCACAGCGGGCGATGAATTTCCAGTGACAAAAAACACAGTGACCTAGTTGTTTGGCATCACTTTTGCTGTTCTTCGCCGACGCGGAGGACGGCCAGGAATGCCTCCTGGGGGATGTCGACTTTGCCGATGCGCTTCATGCGCTTTTTACCTTCTTTTTGCTTCTCGAGGAGCTTGCGCTTGCGCGTGATGTCGCCGCCATAGCACTTGGCGAGGACGTTTTTGCGCAGGGCGCTGACGGTTTCGCGGGCGATGACCTTGGCGCCGATGGCGGCCTGGATGGCGACTTCAAATTGCTGGCGAGGAATGAGCTCGCGCATCTTGGAGACGAGGGCCCGGCCGCGCTCGTAGGCGTGGTCGTGATGGACGATGATGGAGAGCGCGTCGACGGGCTCGCCCGCGATGAGGATGTCGAGCTTGACCATGGGCGACTCCCACTCGCCGGCGAGTTGGTAGTCGAGCGAGGCGTAGCCGCGGGAGATGGACTTGAGGCGGTCGTAGAAGTCAAGCACAATCTCGTTCAGCGGCAGCTCATAAGTGAGCATGACGCGCGTGGGAGTCACGTACTCAAAGTTGATCTGCTTGCCGCGCTTTTCTTCGACGAGCTTGAAGATGCCGCCAACGTACTCCTCGTTGGTGAGGATTTTGGCGGTGATGACAGGCTCGCGAATGCTGGCGATTGACTGTGGCTCGGGCCAGCGCGAGGGATTGTCAACGGCGATCTCGCTGCCGTCAGTGAGCGTGATGTCGTAACGCACGCCGGGCGCGGTGGTGATGAGGTCGAGCTCGTATTCGCGCTCCAGCCGCTCCTGAATGATCTCCATGTGAAGCAGGCCGAGGAAGCCGCAGCGAAAACCGAAGCCGAGGGCGACGGAGCTTTCGGGCTCGAAGAAGAAGGATGAATCGTTGAGGCGCAGTTTTTCGAGAGCGTCGCGCAAGAGTGTGTGCTCGTGGGCGTCAACGGTGTAGAGGCCGGAGAAGACCATGGGCTTGATGTCTTCAAAGCCGGGCAGGGCGTGTGCGGCGGAATGGGCATCGTCGGTGATGGTGTCGCCGATGCGCGTGTCGCCCACGTTCTTGATGGTGGCGGCGAAGAAGCCGACTTCGCCGGCGGAGAGCTCGCCGATTTCGACAGGCTTGGGGCACAGCACGCCCATCGACTCGATTTCGTAGGCCTTGCTGTTCGACATGAAGCGAATGCGCTGGCCTTTGCGCATGGTTCCCTGCATGACGCGCGTGAGAACGATGACGCCGCGATAGGCGTCGAACCAGGAATCGAATATGAGGGCCTGGAGCGGGGCGTCGGGATCGCCTTTGGGAGCGGGGAGGCGATGCACGATCGCTTCGAGGACTTCTTCAACTCCCTGGCCGGTTTTGGCGCTGACGGGTATGGCGTCGGTGGCGTCGAGGCCGACGGCCTGCTCGATGTCTTCTTGGGTGCGGAGGATGTCGGCAGAGGGGAGATCGATTTTGTTGATGACGGGAATGATTTCGAGGCCGTGATGAATGGCGAGATAGGCGTTGGCGAGAGTTTGCGCCTCGACGCCCTGGCTGGCGTCGACGACCAAGAGCGCGCCTTCGCAGGAGGCGAGGGAGCGCGAGACCTCGTAGCTGAAGTCGACGTGGCCCGGTGTGTCGATGAGGTTGAGCTGGTAGGTCTGGCCGTCGCGGGCTTTATACATCATGCGGACGGCATGGGCTTTGATCGTGATGCCGCGCTCGCGCTCGAGATCCATGTCGTCGAGGATCTGGGCCTGCATCTCGCGATCGGTGACGGAGCCGGTAAGCTGCAAGAGCCGGTCGCTCAAGGTCGACTTGCCGTGGTCGATGTGAGCGATGATGGCGAAGTTGCGGAGGAAGCGGGCGTCCATGGGAGCTTTCGGAGGGTTTGCTTAGGGTATACGGCGCACATTTTGCGCCGGGCGCGAGGCGATTTGTCCCACTTGGCATAGCTTATCATCGGCCTAGTGGGCATAGTGCGGACTGCAGTCTCACATTTGCGCGGTTGGTTGCGTCTTTTGGTGGAGATGCATTGGAGTCGAAGGACGGCGACGCGGGCGTTGGCGGGGACAGGAGCGCTGTTGCTGATTTTGACCGGCTGCACGCCGACCGGCTCATCAGGATCGGCAGCGCCACCGAAACAGGCGACTGCACCGGCGCTACCGGCAGCCGCGCCGGTCCAGGTGGCTCCCGCGCAACCGCCGCCTACCGTGGAAGAGCAGCGCGTGAAGGTGCTGATTGACCAGGTTGAGACGGCCTACGCGCGTGGCAATGCCGACTACCAACGGGGCTCGCTTGCCGAAGCGAAGACCGAGTTCGATCGTGCGGTCGATTTGATGCTCTCGAGCGGAATCGACATCAAGTCGACGCCGGCGCTCAATGATGAGTTCGAGAAGATTGTGGACCAGGTGAATGCGCTGGAGATGGAAGCGCTGAAGCAGGGCAACGGCTTTGTGCCCAAGGAAGAGCTGACGCCATCGGAGGCCGCGAGCGACATCACGTTTGCATCCGATCCGAACCTGGTTGCGAAGGCGACGGCCGAGCTGCCCACGACCAAGTCGGACCTGCCGCTGATGGTGAACGATTACGTTGCCACGTACATCAACTTTTTTGCGAATACGCAAAAGGGCCACAACACGCTGATGCATTCGTTCGAACGCAGCGGGCACTATAAGGCGATGATCCAGCGGATTCTGGCTGAAGAGGGCGTGCCGCAGGACCTGATTTACCTGGCCGTGGCGGAGTCGGGATTTCAGCCCAAGGCGATCGACCGCAGGTCGCGTGCGGGCGGCATGTGGCAGTTTATGCCGGGCCCCTACTATGGCCTGACGCGAAACGCGTATGTAGATGAGCGCTTCGATCCTGAGAAGTCGACACGCGCCTATGCGCGGTATATGAAGTTTCTTTATAGCGAGCTGGGCGACTGGTACCTGGCGATGGCCGCCTACGATCATGGGGCGGGCAACATTCAGCATGAAGTGGCAAAGACCGGGTACGCGGATTTCTGGGAGCTCTACAAGCGCAACGAGCTGCCGCGGGAGACGGCGAACTACGTGCCGGAGATTCTGGCGGCGATCATCATTGCCAACCACCCCGACCAGTACGGCTTTACCGACGTAACGCTTGACCCGCCGATCCTGACGGATACGGTGACCATCAACTACTCGATCGACCTGCGGCTGGTTTCGGACTTGGTGGGGATTCCGGTGGATGAGATCGAGGCGCTGAATCCGAGCCTGTTGCGCATGGTGACGCCGCCCAACGCGAGTTTCGATTTGCACTTGCCTGCGGGAACGGAAACGCTGTTTGACGAGCGGGTGGCGCTGATTCCGGAGGCGAGGCGGAACTCCTGGCGCTACCATACGGTGGCCGCGGGAGATACGCTGGCGTCGGTTGCGGCGGAGTACCGGGTGCCTGCGAGTGAGCTGGCGGAGGTGAACCAGCTAGCGCCGGGCGACAGCCTTGCGAACCTGACGGGGCTGGTGGTGCCGGTGCCTCCGGCGCCTGAGCCCCTAGCTGCACGGCTTTATACGGCTCGCCGGGGAGACACCCTGGTGACGATTGCGGATCGATTTGGGGTTTCGCTGGCCGAGTTGCGGCGCTGGAACGGGATTCCGTCGGGCATTCGGGTTGCGCCCGGCAGGCGTTTGCACATCGCCGAGCCTACGCCTGTGAGGACGTCGACCAGGCGGCGGCATGGGGCTGGGTCCGGGGCGACGCGGGCCGGTGAGGGGCATACAGAGTCGCGGACGGGGGTGGGCGAATCGGGGCATGGGGAGGCTGGGAGCGCGCCCGGTAAGACGACGACACACGCCGGCCAGAGCAGAACCCGCTCCGGAACGAAGACCGGCGAGCACACGGCGAAGACCCGAACGACGACCGAGGGTGGGGCCGGCCACGCGACCCCGCACAGGGGGACCCACCAGCCGACTCATAAGGCGACCCGGAAGTCGGATGCTTCGGGGAAGAGCTCGCAATAGAAATCAACTCGCAATAAAAATTGGCCGCGACCCTTAATCCATGCTTGCGTTTTTCTTGTGTTTAAGGGCAAGCTAGGGCTACAATCGCTTGCGCGAGCAAAACCGCATTGACTGCTCTGCGAATGGTGAAGCACAGCGGCATTCCGCTGGAGGCAATCGGATGGATGATGTGTTCAGGATGTACGCGATGAGTGACGGCGACCCGTTTGGGAAGCCGGGTGACCTGGACCCCGGACAGGTCGAGGCATTTGACGACGAGGAAGATGAGCTGGAGACTTCCGGAATCCTTACCTCCTCTGATGACGATGTTATTGGCGAAGAGACGATCGTGGCGGTTGTAGCAACGCCTTCGGCGGCACCAAAGGCGAAGAAGCCAGCCGCGAAGAAGGCACCCGCAAAGAAGGCACCTGCGAAGAAGGCGGCGAAGAAAGCAGCCAAGAAGGCGCCCGCAAAGAAAGCAGCGAAGAAGAAAGCTCCAGCGAAGAAAGCCGCAAAAAAGAAGGCGGGCAAGAAGGCGTCTGCCAAGAAGGCGGCGAAGAAGGTAGCGAAGAAGAAGGCGCCGGCGAAGAAGGCGGCGAAAAAGGCAGCGAAGAAAGCCAAGAAGGCCGCGAAGAAGAAGGGCAAGAAGAAGTAATCGCTCGGCTGTTGCAGCAGCGCCGGAAGCGGTGCGCGGTTTCGCATCCCTTCTCTGCGCATCGAGTGACAAGCAAGAAAAGGCCCGGATTCGTCCGGGCCTTTTTGCGTTGAATCGCGGCGATGATGCCGGATCAGGAAGCTTGGAGCTGCTTGAAGTGGTGCTGATGGTGGCGAAGGTAGTCCTCGATAAGGAAGCGCAGAGTGACCGGGGCATCGCTGCCGACGACGCAGCTTGAGGCAAGGCGGTCTTCGGGAATTTGGTCGACTGCGGCCATCAGGATTTCGTTCTCCGTCTGCCACCAGCGGAGAAGAGTGTCCCACTGCTGGCTGCCGTAGCCGTGCGCGAGGACCCAATCATCCTGGGCATAGCCGGGGCCGGCGTAGGCGCCATCGATGGCGGCGCGGACGAAGCGCTGCCGATTATTGGTCGCCGAATCGATGAGGTGCCCGACGATCTGCTTCCGCGTCCATCCGCCGGGCCGCCAGGGAATGTCGGCAAGCGACGGTGGAAGGGCAAGGAGAGCCGCGCGCAGACGGTCTAGTTCAGCGCGGAAATCGCAAGCCAGTTGAGTGGGCATCGGCTGTTCCTTGCATCGCTTGGTGCAGTGGCAGCCAGCAGGCAAAGGCCGGCTGCCGGCAGCTGGAGGCTCTACGGGATCGCGGCGAGAACATCAGAGGCCGCGGTGTTGGGGTTGACCTTGACCCAGACCTGCTTGATTTTGCCCTCGGGATCGATGAGGAAAGTGTTGCGATTGGCAATGGTGATTCCGGCGAATCCGCCCAAAGAGCCATAGGCGCTGACGACCTTGTGGTCGGGGTCGGCGAGCAGATGGAACGTGAGCGAATCCTTGGTGCAGAACTGCTTGTGGCTGTCGACCGAATCCACGCTGACCCCGAGGATGACGGCGTTCTTGGCGTCAAACTGCGGCAGCGCGTCCTGGAACTTGTGCGCCTCAATGGTGCAGCCGGTAGTCATGTCCTTGGGATAGAAGTAGAGAACCACCCATTTGCCGCGGAAGCTATCGAGCGAGATGGACTCGCCGGTTTGCGAGGGCAGAGTGAAGGTGGGCGCGGTTTGGCCGACGGCGGGCATGGTCTGATCGTCGGCGTGGGCGGTGACGAACGGCACGGCAGCAATCAAGAGCACAACCGCCGCCACAATTCCAATAAGAAGATACTTGTTCATCTCAAACCTCCTGAAGGCAGGAAACTGGGAATAGGAACGTAGGGACTAGCAACAGCAAACGGCAAATAGCAGGCCGAAAGAAACCGAGAGAGCAAGGGAGCGAGTGGCAAACTGGGAGGACGCTCCGAAGCGCCATGCGGCGCTTCATCATTATCAGCGGGGAGCCGCGAGGATGGCAATGCCGGCCTGGGCGGCGCGGCTAAGCAGGGCATCGCGATCGAAGAGGAGGGTGCGGCCGGACTCGATGGAGAGGCAGGTTGCGCCGGCGCGAATCATGGTTTCGATGGTGGAGATGCCGATGACGGGGACGTCGAAGCGCATGTCCTGATTGGGTTTGGCAACCTTGACGACGGTGAGGCGGCGTTCCAGTGTCGAAGCCGCGCCTTCCAACGATTCCATGAGGGTGCCGGCACGTTCGATGGTGGCGTCGGTGCCTTCCATGGCTTCAACGGCGACGCAGGCCTGAGCGGCGACGACGACGGTCTGGCCGATGTCGAAGGCGGCGAGGGCTCGAGCCACGCTGAGGCCGTAGTCGATGTTGAGGCGCTCGCCTTCGTCGGGCGCGCGATTGGTGAGCACGCCTTCGGTGGCGAGCAGCGGCTCGAGGAATGAAGTGGAACTGATCAGTTCGATGCCTTCGTCGGCGAGGACTTTGGCGATTGCGCCGAGAAGAGCGTCGGTGGAGCGGGTGCGGAGGTTGAGGAGCAGCTTGGCGAGGCGCCAGTCGGGACGGATGGAGGAGAAGATTTGCTTGTGCTTGACCTGGCCGGCCATGACGGCTTTGGCGACGCCGGCTTTCTGGAAGGTTTCGATGAGGCGCGAGAGCTCGCCGAGAGAGAGCCAGTGGACAGTGATTTTTTCGTCGCAGGCGGCGCGATGGTCGATTTCGGGATCAGTCTCTTCGCGGATGGCGGCGACAACGACGCAGTGACCCTGGGCGCGCGCCGCGTCGAGCAGCAGGAAAGGGAAGCGGCCATTGCCGGCGATGAGGCCGAGGGTCATGATTACTTGATCACTCCGCGCTCGCTGGATTCGATGAATTTGACGAGGAGGGCGACGTCGTCGCCCGGAAGCTCGCGCATTTTTTCGAGGGCCTGGGTGGTGTTGAGTTTTGCGGCGAGGAGGAGGCGGTAGGCCTTTTGCAGAAGCTTGAGGCGGTCGGGCGAGAATCCGCGGCGCTCGAGGCCGATTTTGTTGATGCCGAAGGCGCGATTTTCGCGGCGCGAGGATGTGAGCGAAAACGGCAGCACGTCCTGAGTGACGATGGTGCCGCCGCCGATGAAGGAGTAGGCGCCGACGACGCAGTGCTGGTGAACGGGGCAGAATGCGCCGAGAGTGACGTGGTCCTGAATGGTGACGTGGCCGGCGAGGGTGGCGTTGTTGGCGAGGATGGAGTGGCTGCCGACCTGGCTGTCGTGGCCGATGTGGACGTAGGCCATGAGCAGGTTGCCGGAGCCGAGGCGCGTGACGCCGCCGCCGCCGGTGGTTCCTCGGCTGATGGTGACGCACTCGCGGATGGTGTTGCCGTCGCCGATTTCGGTTGCGGTGGGCTCGCCCTTGTATTTGAGATCCTGCGGCGCCATGCCGATGGAGTCGAAGGGATAGAAGATGTTCTTTGCGCCGATGCGGGTGCGGCCGTCGATGACGACGTGGGAGATGAGGGCGCAGTCTTCGCCGAGCTCGACCTCGGGCCCGATGGTGCAATAGGGGCCTATGGTGCAGGAAGCCGGGATGCGCGCGCCTGCGGCGATGACCGCACTGGGATGGATGCTCACTGGGCTGCCTCGGCTGGCGCCGTGCCCTCCTTCGATTGCTGAGGGCTCGCCGGTTCCTGCCTGCGCGGGACGATCATGCAGGTGAGTGTGGCTTCGCAGGCGAGCTTGCCGTCGATGTAGGCTTTGCCTTCCATTTTGCCGGCGCGCGGGCGGAAGCTGACGACGGTGACCTCGATGCGGATTTGATCGCCGGGAGTGATGGAGCGGCGGAATTTGGCGCCGTCGATGCCGGTGAAGACGGCGAGTTTGGAGTGGCGGTCTTCGAGCTCAGAGAGCAGCAGAACGGCGCCGGCCTGGGCCATGGCCTCAATGACCAGGACGCCGGGCATGATGGGCGCGCCGGGGAAGTGACCCTGGAAAAAGGGCTCGTTCATCGTTACGTTTTTGATGGCCACGACGCTCTTTTGGGGCTCGAACTCGAGCACGCGGTCGATGAGGAGAAAAGGGTAACGATGGGGCAGGAAATCCATGATTTCCTGGATGGTCAAGGTCATGCGACGGCTCCTAGAGAGCGGTGGGAATGTGGGATGAACGCTCGTTGGGATTATAAATAGGCGCACGCGGGGATCAGCAGGAATTGGCTGGCTGACGCGTTTCAAGAACAGCCGAGAGGACGTTGAGGCAGCCGCGTTATAGTAGCGCTAGTTGTTTCCCCTCTCCGAATTTGACCCGAAAAACCCATGGCACACGACGTCTTCATCAGCCATTCTGCGAAGGACAAAGTAACCGCGGACGCAGTGTGCGCAATGCTGGAAAGCGAGGGCATCCGCTGCTGGATCGCTCCCCGCGACGTGCTGCCGAGCATGGAGTGGGGCGAAGCCATCATTGACGCTATTGAGCAGTGCCGGATCATGGTGCTGGTTTTTACGGCCAACGCGAACGCGTCGCCGCAAATTCGCCGGGAGGTGGAACGGGCGGTGAATCACGGCGTCGCGATTTTGCCGCTGCGCATCGAGAATGTTCTGCCCGCGAAAGCGCTGGAATACTTTATTGGGAACGTGCATTGGCTGGATGCGTTGACGCCGCCGATTGAGGCACATCTGAAGAGCCTGGCGGGAACGATCAAGATTTTGCTGGCGCGGACGGGGCCTGGCGCAGTGCCGGGACCGGCCGAAGAAGGCAAGGCGCTGACCGGCCTGGAGCATAGGCCGGATGGGGAAGCGGAGCATAAAGCTGGCGCGCGTGAGTCGGGAACGGCGCCACGGCGCTTTTGGAGCGCGCGGGCGTGGACATGGGCCGCAGGAACGGTCTCGGTGCTGTTGCTGGGTTTGGTTTTTGTAGGGGTGCACTCGACTTGGGTAGGGCAACCAGCGCCGGTTGGTTCACCTGGGGCACCTCAGCAGCCGGGCGCGGCGCCGAATCCGGGTTCAACGCAGCCGCCCCTGGGTGAGCCGACGGGGCCGATTTCGCCGCTAACGCCGGGTGTTGCCAGGAATACGAAGCCCACCAGCACCGGACCGGGAGGGGCGGGAAACAATGCGAGCTTGAAAGCTGCGATGAATTCCTTTCAGAGCGGACTGGGCAGTATCGGGACCGTGAGCTTTACCGTGTTCACTAAGAACACGGCCAATGGAAGCGCGGGCCAATACACCGAAGTTCACCGAGTCACGAACGTCGTCGCCGACCCTGCCCATTGCCGCGTCTCGTGGCACGTGACGGATTGGCAGAACGGCGCGGCGAAGCCTGTCATGGACAAAGACGCCTGGGTTATGTTGCATGACGTCACGAGCGTTGTCGTCGAGCCCCAAAGCCAGTTCCTGACAGAGAACAACGCTGCCGGCGGCCATTCCAACGTTGTCGCCACCTCGACGGCGCCGCCGATCACGGGGCTCCTCGATCGCTGGCCGGGTGGGTCCAACGAGTTCCCGTTCACTGGCGCGGCCGCTGCCAATCGCGCCGCCAACAGCCTGAGGCAGGCCGTGAAACTTTGCGGCGGTAACCTCGCGAACTAATTGCTGCCGCTACTTCTTGATTTTGCGGGCGACCGCGTCGGGGTCCCAGAAATCAGCGGGCAGGTTCTCGTTGAACTTGACGTGGTCAACGTAATACTGGTGGACGGTTTCACCGTTTTTCATGCGCGTAACCGTGAAGGGAGTGGGGAAGCCCTGCATGGTGTGATAGTCGTCGTATTCTTCGGTGTCGGTATTCTTGTCGTGATAAACGGGATCGCGCCATTGAAAGGTACGCGCCAGCGGCAGATGCGTTTGCGTATCCAAAGTGATGGTGATGGAGTCGTTTTGCGGCGAGATGAGTGTGACCTGCTCTCCCAAGTGCCGCTCGACCATGCGCTGGCCCTCGTAGAGCAGGATGGTATTGGGGTCTTTCATCCAGACTTTGACGGCGGTTTCAATGGAGTGATCGCGGCGGCGCAGGTAGTCCTCGGCGATGTCTTTGTCGAGCGGCTTTTTGCCGCGGTAAGTGACCTCCCACGCCTGGCGGCCGAGAAAAAACTGCACGACATCGCGGTGGCTGGTGTATTCAATGCGGTCGTGGTCGGGCCACTGGTAAAACTCGAAGAACTCCGTGGTGCCAGGGTCGGGATTGCCCTGATAGAACGCGGCAACGTGACCCTGCCGCTCCATATTGTTAATGTTGAGCCAAAGCTCGCCACCGAGGGCCTGCACCATAGCATCGAGGGCGGCGCGCGCCTGGGCGGCGTTCTTGGCTGCGTCCTGATCGCCCGCTTGTGCCCGTGTGGGGGTGGTTGCCTGCGGGGCGATCAGCAGGCAGACTGCGACAGCGAGCGGCAAAAACTTCCGCATGAAGCCTCCATCCTTCAAAGTCTCTGGATAGAATGACGCGGATCGGACGCTAACGGCGCGTTGGGTCCGGGAAAAAAGCGTCAGGACCACGCTAAAGGATTGCGGACGGTGATGTCGAGGCAGGCAAGGGGCCCATGCAGCTGAGGACCGGGGCCTCAGATTGCGCGGAGGACGCGGCCCGGCAGAAAGAAGAGAGCGGCAATTAGATCGAGCACGCCGCCCACGGCGATTCCGACCACGCGAAAGGGCAACAGGAGCAACCAGACGATGGGATAAAGCAGAAGCGCGAGCAGGGCCAGCGGCCAGCACAGGACGAGAAGGATGCAAAAAAGAAGGAATTTGATCATAATGGCGGCTCCCCTTTTCGCGGAGCGATTTATTGATTGTTACGCAGCCGGGCGGGCCCGGGTTCCCTCCGCGGCTTAACCGCGCTTACCTGACTTTTTGGACGTTTTGGCTGCTGCGCGGGAGGGTGGCGTGGCTTTCTTGCGTTTGGATGAGGCGCCGGCTTTTGCGGCAAGCGCCCTTTTGCGGTCGCGAATTGCCCTGGCGCGCTCCTTTTCCGGGAGTGCGAGGATTGCTTTGGTCCGTGCGGGCAGCTTCGCGGTGATGAGCGCGTGCGCGCGGGCGAGTTCGTCAGCGATTTCACGAGGCCGCAATACGCTCCAGTGCTCGATGGTCACCCAGTGAGCTTTGGCGAGGTAGGGCGATGCGATGATGCCCTCGCGCTCCAGGAGTTCGTGAAAGCGCTCAGGCCCGCAGTGGAACCAAAGAACGCCGGTGCCCAGACCGTCGATATCGGTCATGGCGAACATTTTTCCGCCGATGTCGCGGTCGCCGGCCCAGTAGACGAGGTGATGGCCCCAGTTGAGTGTTTCAACGGCGTGCGGCAGGGCGAGGCAGATTTCGCGAATGCGCTCGTTGTCCATAGCAAACAGTGTAGGACGGGCGTGGCAGGACGGGTGAGTTGAAGGCGCGGCTTATTGCCCGTGGAGCAGGCGGTCGAATGCAGGCCCCTGGAATTTGGCTTCAAAAACTTGGAAGCGTCGCTCCAGTTCCCATTGAGCGGAGGCTTTCTGGCTTCCGCGGAGGAAGTCGGCGCAGCCGGCCGAGGGGTTGTCGGCGCCAGGAGTGTCGGCTTTGCAGTCGCCGACGGCTGCGCGGAAGTCATCCGGCTTCGCCCACAAGCTCGCTCCTGGCAGAAAGGCGTGCTCCATGCCGGTGCGGGCCAGTTGCTTGAGGTCGCGGTAGGTGAGGCCGTAATCCATGGCGGCGCGCACATACTCGTGGGTCAGGTCGATGCGGCTGACGCCCTCGTCGTCGGTCGAGAGCGCGACAGGGACGTGCGCAGCGCGATAGACAGGGAATGGATGCCGATCGCCTTCGACGTGGAGGATTCCCTCATTCGAGCTGAGGTTGATTTCGACCATCGTGTGGCGGGCGGCCATCTCAGTGAGCAACTGGCGCGCATTGTCTTCGTACATGACGTCGACGCCGTGGCCAATGCGCTCTGCGTCGCCGAGCTCAATGGCCTGGCGGATATGGAAACGCAGGCCCTCAGGCGGGACCATGCCGGGCGCCAGCTCACCTGCATGGAGCGAGATGTTCGCGCCGGGATAGATGGAATGCAGATAGCCGACCATCTTCATCTGCAGCGTGTAATCCCGCATGGAAACAAGATCATCTTCGGGCTGCACAAAGTTGATGCCGACCCAGGTGTCATCGTGGGCGTTCATGCTGGTTTGCGCGGTTTCAAACCCTAACAGCGCTTGCGCGAATACCTGCTCCGGAGCGTTGGCGCGAAGAACCTGATAGATGTAGCGAATCTGGACCTGGCATGCGGGAGCGGCCTGGGGCGTTCCGCAGTGCTCGATTTGTTTGCGGCCGGCTTCGGCCTGCAGCGCTTCGTTGCGGTCGGCCGAAACTTCATCGCGCAAACCGTGGTCGAGGAGCTGTTGCCGGAACTCGGCGAATGCCTGCGGCTCGGCCTGGGCCAACTTTGCATTCCAGCCGATCTGGTGGGCGATTTGAATCGCATGGCTGAAGGCAGGCGTGTGCATCAGCTCGAGGTACTGGTTGTTTTCGGCTGCTGATCGGCTCGCGGCTTCGTCGACCCACTCGGGCAGATGGGTTTTGCTCAACCCGCCGAAACGGTCGAAGGTTGCGAAGAACTGGTCGTGCTCGCTCCAGTCCGGTGTTGCGACGAAATCGCGCAGCGAGAATGAATCGACAAGCTTGTCGTAGAGGATCTGAGTTGGGCTGTCGATGTTGCCGGAGAGCTGAGCGGCCGGGATCAGGTCTCCACGGCAGGGCGGCTTGGCGAAGCTGAGACTGGTTTTGTCCACGCAAAGCCCGTCCTGGCCGGCGTCGCGGATGAAGGTCTCGGCATAGACGGCGCCGGAGAGATGAACGTGCAGATCGGCGCCCTTGGGAAAGTCGCTCAAGAAAGCGCGCAGGGTTTCGGGGCCCTGGTGCAGTTCGGCTTCGTAAATGAGGCCGGTGCGTGCCTCGGCGCGAGTCGGCGTGCCCTGCGAATTGGGCTTTTGGCCGCAACCCGCAAGAGCAGCCAGGGCCACTGTTACAGCGACTTGCAGGAGGGAATTACGGATAAAGCTACGCATGATTGCACTCCAGTTTAGTCCACGGCCGAGCCTTGGCCTTGCAGTTGTGGCTTGGTATACTGATCAAGTTGTTTTGAGCGCACGGCACGTGGATTGACCCACCTCACCCGGCTACGCCGGAACCCGCGCAGATTCATTCAACTCTTGTGGAAGCTGAGGCCAGGTAGCTCAGTGGTAGAGCGCGGCCCTGAAAAGGCCGGCGTCGGCGGTTCAATCCCGTCCCTGGCCACCACCATTGCATGGAGCAGCCGCTCGCTTTTCGCTCGCAAAAGATTCGATGTAGACGCTTGAAGGGCGAGACTCTTTCTCGATGAGCCTCCGGGGTCCTTCTCCCGCCACGGCGGGATCAGGATTTCGCCTGCGGGCTCGGACGCCAGCAAATCACGAGTGGTTTATGGATTGACAGTCGCTGGACGTGTCAATTCACCTTTCAGAAGCGCACTACGCGCTCAATTGGAACTTCGATGCAGGCAGTAGCCGGCAGGCGCAGTGCATGTGGAGGCGAGGAATGGGTCGAGAACGGTGGGTTGGACGCCCTTTGCTGAAAACGAATGCAAGCCGGTGGTTCACGGCCGGCGTGCTTGCCATGGTTTGCGCAGTAGCCGGAGTTTCGATGCTGGTTGGCGCATCGCGGGCGCAAGATGACTCGCAGGTCTACGATCGCGATCCGGCAGCGTTGATTGCGGCCTACAAGCACGTCGAAGTGGCATCGGTCTCAGACGCGATGGAGCAGCTGTTGCACAGGCGAATGTATCTTTCGCATCGAATGCAGCCGCTGTTTCCGGCAAGGTTCGCCGGCTACGCGCTGACGGTGCGGCTGAAGAAGGAAGAAAATGACGACCCGCATGCGCTCGATGGCATGCTTGCGGCGATTGATAACGGCGATCGCGATTCAGTCTACGTCATGTCGATCGAAGACGGCACGGATATTGCCGGAATGGGCGGGTTGATGGGCACGGCGATGGAGGCGCGCGAATTCAGCGGGGCGGTGATTGACGGAAGCGTGCGCGATACGGCTTACCTGCGCAAAATTGGATTCCCCGTGTACGCAACCGGAATTACGCCGGCGACGGCAGTCGGACATTATCGCTTTGCCGGATCGCAGGTTCCGGTGGTTTGCGATGGTGTTCCCGTTCGGCCAGGGGATATTGTGACTGCGGACAGCGACGGAGTGGCTGTTGTGCCTCGCGAAAGAGCCGTTGAGGTGTTGCGGCTTGCGCAGCAGCTCGATTTCCAAGAGCACTCCATGTACCCGCTGATCGAGAAGATGGAATCGATCGAGTCGGCGGTGAAGCAGTTCGGCAGGCTGTGAGACGCAGACAGGCGCGCGGATGGCGCGCCCGGGCGCCGGGAGGTTTCGCGTCAATGAGATTGAGCCCCACGGTTCAGCGATGAAGCTGAACCGCGGGGCCGATTGGAGCCAGTTAGAACTGGTACTTCGCTGCGAGTTGCAACTGGCGCATATTCCCTGTAACTCCGGTGATGCGGCCGAATGTGGAGGAAGCAAGATTCATATTCGGAAGGCCCCAATTCGGGTGGTTGAGAGAGTTAAATGCCTCAAAACGGATCGCTAATTGGTGCTTCTCGTTGTAAGGCATGTTGAACGCCTTGTGGAGCGAAGCGTCAAGATTCGTGAAGCCAGGCCCTGTGAAGCTGCCGCGCTCCAAAGTGCCGAAGACGCCCGCCGGCATACCTGTCGACGGCGTTTGGTAGGCAGCCTTGTTCACCCAGTCGTTCAGTGTTCTGGCACTGCCGCTGAGGTACGGACTCTGTCCCGTTGGGTTTGGCCGATCGAAGTTGCCGAACGGAGACGCGATACTTGCATTGTCAACACCGAGGATTGGAGTTCCGACCAAACCAGTCTGGTGGGTAAAGATGCCTCCGATTTGCCAGCCGCCGATCAGGGCATTCAAGACTCCCCTCACCGGTACTAACTTGCCGGGCCCGATGGGCAGCTCGTAAAGCGCAGAGCCAACGATGCGATTCTTCACATCGAACGCGGACCGGCCATATTCGCAGGCAATGCATTCGCTGTCCTGCGGATACAAGTTGTCGTTCCCCTGGTTACGAATTCCGCTCGTATCGTCGAGGGATTTGCCCCAGGTGTAGGAAGCGATCACGTTCAGGCCTTTGCTGAAGCGCCGCGTGGCCTTGACGCTGAACGCGTTGTAATTGCCAGTTCCCTGGTCGTGCACATATTGCAAGCCATATTGAGCAGGCAGTCCGTTTGAGCCCAGCCCAACATAGAAGGGAAGTCGCGACGCGACTGAAGTTGGCGCGCCGGTGCCCAGGTAGCCGTATGGAGTCGGCTGATTCGCGTTTTTGAATCCATAAAGATGACGGCTCAAAGCGCCCTGGTATCCCAGCTCGAAGGACCAGTCCTGCCCAACCTGCTGCTGGATATTGAGCAAGTACTGCTGGGTGTAGCTGGTCTTATGGCTCGGGGCGTTCGCATACTCGACCGTGGTCGGGCCGAGAGTTACGGTCGTGCCGCCGCTGGCGCCCGGCGCTGCGTTGGCCCAAGTCAGGTTGGAGTTACCGTAAATCCCCGTGGTGGTGTCCGCGTTGATCGCGGTCGCGCGCCCGGCAATGTTACGCGCCATGTCGAAGTACGCGTTGCCAATATCCTGCGTGTAGAAAATGCCATAGCCTGTGCGAACCACGGTGGTCGCAGTGGGTGAGTACGAGAGGCCCAAACGAGGCGCAAAGTTAAAGTACTTTGTGTCCATCAGCGGACCATTGGGCAGCAGGCCGTTGCTGCACTGCGGCGGGGGACCATAAGTGCTCGTCCATCGGATGTTGAGACCCTGATACACATTTGAAGCTGTACAAGTGCCCTGGCGGACCTCCACCGGCCATCCGCTCTGCGCGTATGTGGTGCTCGTGTCGCCCCTCTTCGGCATATTCGGAACATATGCGTTGAAGTTATTCCCAAACGTGTCGTTCCAAGGAGGAGTCAGTTCATACCGGAGTCCCACTGAAACCGTGAGCTTGGGCTGAACCTTGTATGTGTCGTCGGCGTAAAAGGCTTCAACGTTGCGCATATAGTTTGCATTCGCAACGGCCACCGCGACGGTCGCCTGGCTTAGATCGCCGAGCAGGAAGTCAGCCAGCGAATCGCCGCCAGAAAGCGATACCTTTCCACTTACTGGATCTTTCGTTTCCAGGGCAGTCGATATAGGCTGAGCGAAGAACTGTCCACGAGAGAACTGGTTGCCAAGCTGGTTGAATGTTTGCCTGTTGTACTCAAAGCCGAACCGGAATGAGTGCTTGCTCTTCACCCAGCTGACATTGTCTACGATCTGCCATGTAGGGTCGGTCACAACATAGGGGCCGTCTCCGCCGATATCCCCAATTTCCTGCCAAATTGCGGGAGTAGTGCCTGTCGGTCCCTGACTGAAAGCCATATCTGGAATGCCCCACGTCGAAGGGGCGCCGCCCGATAGTCCGGGAATTCCGATCGCATCCACCACGTCGTTTGTGTAAGCGGACAACAGGCCGAGAGAGTTGAAGAAATGGCTATAGCCGAAGCGCGCTTCGTTCACGACGGTTGGCGAAAATGTCCACGTGTTCGATCCCATGTACTGGTAGTAGTTGGTAGTGATCTTGCTGCCCGCTCCCATGAACCCTGTCGATATGATGTCTTCGTTCCCTGAGCTGTAGCGGAAGGCAAACTGGGACTTCTGCGAGAGGATGTAATCTCCGCGGACGGCCAGCCCCTGGCGATCCTGCGGTCCCGAAGTACTGTATGCGTAGTTCGCGACCACCTTTCCGCCCGAGTAAAACGGCGTCGTGCTGGTTCCGAGGTATTTCAGCAGTGCCTTGGACTGCGAGGTGATCTCGCCGGGAGGAATCATGTTGTTGGGAAAGGGCATCTTGCCCAGGCCATTGGCGTCTCCGGTTGACGGATCGTAGATGGTGACAGGATTTCCGTTCTTGTCAGTAAAACCCTGGAAATTGCCGCCCGCTATGGCCGGCGAGGGAATGGTTGCGGAGCCCTGACCGATGGTGCGGATCTTTCTCCATTCATCATCGACCATAAAGAAGAACTTGTCTCGCCCGTTGTAGATTTTCGGGATCCAGATGGGGCCGTCAAGCTCGAATCCATAATCGTTCCACTTGTAAGGGAACACTTTGGGCGGGGCTGCGTTGTACGGGAAATAATACGGAGTTGCATCCGCGATGTTGTTGCGGATGAAATCGTACATACTTCCGTGATAGGTGTTGGTTCCACTCTTGCTGACTACGTTGACCTGCGTTGCTTCGTGACCGAACTCAGCCGGATAAACACCTGTCTGCACCTTGAATTCCTGGATGCCATCAAGGGAAGGCAGGCCGACATAGGTATTGAAATCAGGATCGGTGTTGTTCACGCCGTCGAGTGTGTAGTAGTCGAACATGATGCGCTGGCCGCCGACCGAAATCGATTGGCTAGCGCGATCGCCGCCGAGGCGGCTTCCCGCCTGGCCCGATGCCGTCGAAAGCGTGTTGGTATTGGAGGAAAGAGCGACTAACGACAGGTAGTTTCTGCCGTTCAGGGGCATCTCGTTGATCGCGGCGTTCTCAACGACGGTGCCCAGAGATGCGTTTTCAACCTGAAGCAACGCGCCGGTGGCCTCAACCGTTACCGACTGCGTGACCGAGCCAATCGGGAGCGTAAAGTCCTGGCGCAATGCCTGCGCTACGTCCAATTCAAAGTTGCTGCTATCGATGGTTTTGAAACCCTGGTGCGTGACGCGAATTCTGTAAGCTGCCGGCGGCACATCGGTGAAGGTATAGTCCCCGGTGCCGGTTGTCACCGTGCTGCGAACACCGCCAGTGCCCACGTTGGTGAGCGTTACCGAGGCGTCGGGAATGACCGCGCCGGTGGGATCGGCGACGTGCCCGGAGATGGAGCCGGATGTCTGCCCTGACAGCTTGATCGGCGTCAGCGTGACAAACAGAAGCGCCAAGCTTAGGCAGGCTAGCGCCCCGACGCATCTCCTCAGCAGACGGCATGCCGTTAAAGACGCGACCGCATAACTGCTCTCATGCAAATTCAGTTCAAGACTGGACGAGCCCAAGGACGAATCACAGTTGCTCATTGATGTATCACTGGCAAGAATGGCTGGCATGTTTACTCCCCTCTGCCGCTTTTTGGCGGCACTTTCTTCAGTTTTGTTGGGCTCGACTTGCTTTTCGCCACCGGGTAAAATCAACATTCCCGGGAAGCGTTTACTGGCCCATGATCGTCGTTTGCAGCGCCGCAATGCGTGGCGCGCCTGGCTTAGTTGTTCGGTTTCTGTTCGTTCAGGATCTGTTCCACCGTGCTCTTCGGCACCGGCAGGCGATCCTCATTTTCTTTCAGCCACTGGTGATAGTCCGCCTCGATTTCAGGCGTCCATCGCGCGTCGATCTGCCCAGCGGTGTATTTCTTCTCTCTCAGGCGCTGGTGGCCGAACATATCTTCAAGGTGCGTGCGTTCGGAGTATTCCACGACTTGCTGCGCCAATTGTGGCGGAATAAAAATGACGCCGCCGTTGCGTCCGAGGACGACATCGCCCGGCATCACCAGGACCTGCCCGATGCGGGTGGGCCCGTTGATGCTGACCATCGTCGAGTTCAGCAATCTGCCGCTGGAAAGCGATCCAAAGTGGTGCGACGGATCGTAGTAGCGAACAAAAGAAGTGAAGTTAGGCAATTCCTCAAGGCCGTTGATGTCGCGAACCGCGCCATCGTAGACGATGCCGTTTCCCGATCGCGCGTAGATGGCATTGCCGACGTTGTCGCCGATCGATGGGCCGTCCTGTTTAAGGCCGAAGTGGTCAGAGACATAAACATCGCGCGGCTGCAACATATCGACGGGCCACGCATTCGTTCCGCCAAGGCGATGATCCCGCTTGCCCTGGTCCTCGATTTCTTTTTCGATATCCGGCCTTCCCGGCATCCACGCCGAGGTCAGCACTCTGCCCACCAGAACCTGGTCGGGGTGAATGCAATACCAGCCGTCTTCGTATTGGTGCATGAATCCCGCGTTGCGCAGCGTGGCCCAGGCTTCTTCCAGAGTGACCGTCTTCATGCGATCGAGAATGTCATCGGGAACTTTGGGCCGGCCGTCAGGAAATCTCTCTCCCGTCCAATACGAGGTGTACTGGATGACTTGCTGGGGCGTGAAAAACTCTCCGTAAAAGTCGGGCGCAATCTGGTCCGCTGCCGCCGGCGTTGCTGGCGCCTGCTGTGCCGTCAGGGGTGCAGCGAGCCCCGCAACCAGCAATGCAACCACGGCGAGAATGGCTGACCTTGACGGCATGATTTTTTCGGCTCCCATCATGTGAAGATCTACCCTTCCGCCTCGAACCAGGTGGTACCGGGGATCTGCGCCTTCTTTGCCACTTCCTCGTTCATCTCCACGCCAATGCCGGGCTTGTCGGGCGGCGTGACGTATCCGTTCACGATGATCTCGCCTTCTTTCACCCAGTTGGTCCAAAGGTCCATGTGGTTGATCCAATGCCACTCGCAGCAAAGGAAATTCGGGAACGTAGCGCAGGAGTGGCACGTTGCCATCACGCCGATGGGCGATACCACGCAATGCGGCGCCACCGGAACGTAATAGGCCTGCGCCATATTGGCAACCTTTTGCGCCTCGGCAATTCCGCCCACTTTTTCGAAATCGGGCTGGATGATATCAACGGCCTGCTTGTCAAGCAACTCCCGGTAGCCCCATCGCATGTAAAGGTTCTCGCCGCAGGCGATTGGCGTTGAGGTGGAGTGCCGGATGTCTGCCATGGCATCGATGTCTTCCGGCGGAACCGGCTCTTCAAGCCACAACAGGCGGAACGGCTCCAGCGCCTTCGCCACTTTCTTGCCGGTCGTAGCATCGTAGCGCCCATGCATGTCGCAGGCCAGCGCCATGTCGGCCGGAATCCTGTCATGCACGCTCGAAACCCACTTCACCATGCGATCGATTTCGCCATTGCTCGCGGTCCAGTTGTAGCTGTCCCAGCGCGCCGGATCGCCCGCGTCATCGAGATCGATCTTCATGGCTTTAAAGCCTTGCGCCTTGATCCAGGGAAGTTTGCGATCCGATTCCTCGCCGATGGGGACATCCATGTCGGAGTCGCAATAAATCTGAATTTTGTCGCGCATTTTTCCGCCCATGAGCTGATAAATGGGCAATCCGAGGGCTTTGCCGGCGAGGTCCCAGAGCGCAATCTCGACGCCCGAAAGCGCGGTGATGTACTGTCCGCCTTGCGCCCCGGCAAAAATTCCCTGGGTCCGTATGCGTTCCCAGATTGCTTCCACGTCGAGGGGATTGCGGCCGACGAGCATTCGCTTCCAGCCGCGGATGAGCGATGCGGATCCGACAGCGGCATCGGTACATTCGCCCTGCCCGTAGATTCCCTGGTCGGTATAAATCCGCACATGAGTCTGCGGACCATGAACCAGCACCTGGGCGGTGCGAACGTCAGTGATCTTGAGATTCGGTCTCTGATAGGTCGTGCTGTTGGTTTGGATGGCGGCGGCCAGGGCACGAAGGGAAAAGGGCGAGAACATGCCCAATGCCGGCAGCGCCGCGCCTTTCAGAACTGTTCTTCGCGAAAATGTACGCATGACCTGTGGGGCCCCTCTTGCAATCTTGCGTGCAACTTTCTTGTTCAGTAAGCGCTTTCGGCAGCCTGTCGCCACTGGCGGGCAGCCCGTTTTTGAACAAAGCTCTAAAGGTGGTGAAGCCTACAGAACCGATAGATTGTTTGTCAAGAAAAAGCGAAATCGGACATCCATCTGTCTCGTTCGAACCCCCTCCGCCTGCGCGAAACGTCTCCAAGTGGTTTAATTAGTTTTCGATACGGTCGACGGCGTCCGGGGCTGAAAATAGCGCTTCCGATTGGTGGGGCGGTACAGCCCGGGGGAATGGGCGCCATCATGCTGGTGCGAAGCTCGGAGAATTCCGTGCTGGCGAGAGAAAGCGTTTGCTGCCGCTGCTGGTCGCGAGTGCCTCGTTAAAAGCTCCTGGCCAGGTGTAGGATTGTCTGGCACCGCTCGGGATCGGAGCCTTCGGGGAATGCGCATTGTGCCAATACGGGCCTGGCTCGTTTTTTGGATCTTTGTTCTCAGCGCCATCGCGTTCCTCGATCGGACGAACCTGTCGATCGCGGGCCCCGAAATCACCCGGGAATTCAGGATCGATAACATCCATCTGGGCTGGGTGATCAGCGCCTTTCTGATTGGCTACGCGGCGTCGCAGGTGTTTGCCGGATGGATCTCCGTCCGGCTGGGGCCGCGAAAAGCGCTGACGCTGGGAGTGTTGTGGTGGGGCCTGTTTACGCTTTCCACGGCGCTCGTCCCGCCGGGGATTCGCGGAGCGCTGTGGCTTTTGATTGCGGTGCGATTTGCGCTGGGCATCGGCGAAGCGATCGTCTATCCGGCCTCAAACCAGTTCGTGGCGCGATGGATTCCTGCCAGTGAACGGGGAATCGCGAACGGTGTGATTTTTGCGGGAGTCGGCGCCGGAGCAGGGCTTACGCCGCCACTGCTCACCGCCATCATCTCCGGCCATGGCTGGCGCGCGGCGTTCTGGTTCAGCGCGATCGCAGGCGTCATCGCCGGAGTCATCTGGTTCTTTATCGCCCGCGATGCTCCGCAGGAGCATCCGCTCATCTCTGCCGGCGAACTCGGGCGCATTGAGACCGGTATCGCCATCGCTCCCGCAACCGTGCCCGGCAAAGCTCGCGTTCCATGGGGTGCGATCCTGGGCAGCCGCACGCTGCTGCTGCTCACCTTCTCCTACTTCGGTTTCGTTTATGTCGCCTGGATCTTTCTGGGCTGGTTCTACATGTACATGGCGCAGGCGCGCGGCCTCGACCTGAAGGCCAGCGCCATCTACACCATGTTTCCGTTCCTCGCCATCACGGTCTGCTGTCCCATTGGGGGATTGCTCGTGGACTGGATCTCGTCGAAGCACGGCATGCGCGCGGGCCGATGCGGAGTCGGCGTTGCGGCCCTGCTGCTCACTGCAATCCTGCTTGTGATTGGTTCGCGGTTTCCCGGGGCGCAAGCTGCCGCGATGACGCTCGCGGCCAGCGCGGGGACACTTTACCTCTGCCAAAGCTCTTACTGGTCCGTCGCGGCAGATATCGCCGGCGAACACGCTGGAATTGCTTCCGCGGTGATGAATATGGGCGGCCAGATTGGCGGCGCGGTCACGGCGTCACTGACTCCGTGGATCGCACAGAAGGCCGGATGGACTTCATCGTTCCTGGTGGCAGGGCTCATCGCCGCCGCGGGCGCCATCGCGTGGCTCGGAGTCAATCCTGAAAAGCAGCTCCTGAATGCGGTGCCGGAGCTCTCCGCAACGGAAGATGCATCGCGGGCCAGATAATCTACCGGCCGACTGCGCTTACCCGGCAATCTCGAATTCGTACACGTTGATGCTGATTGCGGGAATTGAAACTCGATCGGAGAGCCCGCTCTGCGGGTACTCAAGGATTTCTACGGCGGGCTTCTCACCGGGCAGGTTCGTCGCTTTCACATCGGCTGCCGTGATCTGCCAAAGCTTGCCGGCCCCGCCCAGCTTCAACCCAGCAATACGCGGCGAGAATTCCTGTTGCTCGGTCGTTGGGTTGACGACCGAAAGCAGAAACGACTTCCGGTCGCTTGCGAGTGCCGCCACAACATCCAGCGGATAGGTCGCGCTCCCCGTCGGCCTGGTGCCGATATCCACCATCGGTGTGCCGGCCATCGGCTGCTGCGGCGAAGTCCCACTCACATCCACGGGAAGCGCCCCGGCAAAGTGGTTGGCCATGAGCTTCATCACCAGCCCTTCAGGCGCATAGCCGGCCGCGTCGCCGTATTTGTCGATCAGGACCGTGAACAGTCCACCCGTGGGACAACTGGCGGTCACGCCATCGGAGTGGCGAAACAGCTCATTGAGGAAGAGCGCGTAGGAGAGCGGCGAGACCATCCCTTCAGGGGGATGAGATTTTCCGTCGGCTGTTCGGAACCGCATGCCCCACTCATCGAAGATGAACTTGATGTCCTTCTGCTTCAGCGACGGCATCGTCTCCACATACTTCTGCCATGCTTCAAACGCTTCGCCAACGCGGTTAGCCATCCTCCGGGTTCTGAATTGCAGCTCGTCCTGCACGTCGACAAAGCGCTGCTTGTCTGCATCGAACGCCAGGTTGGGATAGGCATACGTGTGCTCAGAAAGGTTGTCGATGTTGTCGGCGCAATTTTTGAGCAGCCATCCATCCCAATCGTTCAGGCTGCCGAACTCGTACGGGAGGTGTTCGGTCACGGGCGGCTCCCACTCGCTCGGGAAGAAATCGTTCTTCTTTTCCGCGCCACCGATCGACTTTTCGCAGATGCTGGCCCCGGAAACCGTTACCTTGATGCCGGGGTCCACCTTCTTCATGGCCTCAACGATCATGTTGTGCTTCACCCAGTATTGATTCAGCGACATGTGTCCGAATTGCCAGGGGCCATACATCTCATTGCCAATGCACCACAGGCGAATGTTGAATGGCTCGGGATGGCCGTTTTCAGCCCGCAGCTTTCCCAACCGAGTTGCGGTTGAGCCGTTGCAGTATTCCACTTCCTCGGCGGCCAGGCGCGCATCGCCAAATCCGCTGTTGATGGCGAGATACGGCTCCGCTCCGAGCAATCGGCAGAAAGCGACAAACTCGTGGATGCCCACATCGTTCGGTTCGATCCTGTCGGACCACATGGGCTGCGGGCGCGGAGGGCGGCGATCGCGATCACCCAGCCCGTCGTACCAGTCATATGCCGAGACAAAGTTGCCGCCCGGCCATTTCACCATCTTGAATCCCGCTTCCTTGTAATGTGCGACCAGTCCTGCATTGAATCCCTGAAGATTGTCGGCAGGCATCAGGGAGACCGCGCCGATGTGAAAAGCGCCGCTGCCGGTGCCTGCGATCTCAATCCGTGCGTCTTCCGAATCGGCTTTCGGCGTGAATTTCAGCGGGAATTTCCGATAGTCGCCGCCTTGCAAAACGATCGGGACATTTTCAGAGTCGGATGCGCCGGAACCCCACACAAGCCGGACATCGACCTTCACACCCGACTCGCCTTTGAGATAGATCCGCCCCTCGTATGGGCGGCCCGCGCGCACGCGTAACCCGCCTTGCTGAATGCCGCGTGCCGCAGCGCCGCCGAGTTTGATGCGCGGGCTTTGGGCGCCTGTAAACGGCTGCGCCGTGTCCATCTCCACAGTGTCTTCCGCAGCTAGGGGTTTCCATGGCTCACCGGCAAAACGCCGGAAGAACGGATTCACGGGCGGGGCCGGAGCATTGGTGATTGCGTTCGCGAATTTCCGATCGGTGAGCATCTCGGCCCATGCCCTCGTCGTCGCCGGCTCCATATAACCGCCAAAGATGAGCGGAGTGACAGGCTCGCCGACCTTCGACGCATCGATCGCGACCTGGATGCCTGCAGCTTGATCGGCCCACGCGTTCAGTCCCCGCGGCAACATGGCAGCGCCGGCAGCGGATGCCGCCAGAAATTCACGACGATTCATTGGCATTTGAACTCTCCCTTTTTCCTTGGATCCCGCGCGGGCGCGGAGAACTGTTTGCAACAGAAAAATTAACACAAAAGCCGGACACGAGAGCGGCGGCCTGCGCATTTGCCTTTTTCAACTGTCGCCCATCGGTCAGTGTTTTTCGCGGCGAGCGGCGGTTGCGGGTTGAATTTGCGTTCGTCTCTTTACGGAAGCGCTCAATTCGACGTAATGTGGCTGTTATGAAAATCCGGCAGCAGCATCCCTTCCCGAGCCGCACTCCATCGAATCCAGAAACCTTCAGCTTTGCAATCGATCGTCGCGAATTCCTGCGGTATGCGGCGGCCACCGGAGCGGTGGCCGCGGTGGGGCGCAACCTTTTCGGCCAGGCTCCCGGCGCGGCTCAACAGGCGGGCGTTGCCGGCTCAGGCGAATCGCGCCTGCCCGACGGCACCGAGTTCGTCGCGTGGGAGCAGCCGCTGACTTTTTCGAAAACATATTATGTCGACAACCAATCGGCGAAGGCCGACGACAATGGGCCGGGCACGAAATCGCACCCTTTCCGCACGGTCAACAAGGCAGCTCAGGTTCTGATGCCGGGAGAGCGAGTCGTAATCGCTTCCGGGATTTACCGGGAATGTGTTCGCCCCGCACGCGGCGGCGCCAGTCCGGCGCAGATGATCAGCTATGAGGCCGCGCCGGGGGCGAAGGTTTTCATCAGAGGCTCGGAAGTGTTGAAGGATGGGTGGGAAGAGCAGTCCGTTTCCGCGGGCCGCTTTGGCGGGCCAACTGCCAGCAGCCAGGGCGCAAGCCAAGTCACCGTGTGGCGGCACGAACTCAGCGGCGATCTGTTTCCCGACGGCTACCAGCCATTCGCCCTCGCCAGTGTCGCAGGCAACTGGGAATGGCTCGATCCCAGAACTGTAGACATGGGACCGTATTTCCGGCGGCGGGGACTTGTGTTTGCGGACGGAAAGCCGCTGGAACCAGTGGAACAGCTTCGCGAACTGGCGTCGCCGCATCTTCAGCCCGAACCTGTTTTCACAACTCCACCGGTATCGCAAAATGGACTGCCTCCGCGCCGGCGGGGCGGACCCATCATGCAGGAGGTCGGTGGAACCCCGGATGCCCGATTTTGGGTGAGCGATTCCGGAACCATGCTTTACATCCGATTGGCGTCGGGCACGCCCGCCGACCACCTGATTGAAGTGACTACGCGGCAGCAGGCCTTTGTTCCATCGCAAAAAGGGCTGGGCTTCATTCGCATCAAGGGAATCGCTTTTCAGCATGCAGCGAATGTGTACCCATTTCCGCAGTATGGCCAGGTGTCAACCGTGGGCGGCAATCACTGGATTATCGAGGACAACACAATCGAATGGGCGAATGCTGTTGGCCTCGACATTGGCAGCGACGGCGACAGCGGATTCGCGCCGCAGTCCGGCGCCTCGCAGATCGTCCGCGGCAACACGATCCGATATTGCGGCGTGGAAGGGATCGGGGGAATGGGAACCCGCGACACCCTCGTCGAGGACAACCTGATCGAGTGGTGCGGCTGGGCCGACGCGGAGCGCGGCTGGGAAGCAGCCGGAGCCAAATTTCACTTCGGGCGCAATTTGCTCTTTCGCCGCAACGTCGTCCGTCATATTCGCCACGCCAATGGCGTGTGGCTTGACAGCAACAACACGAACTGCCGAATCAGTAGCAACGTCTTTGCAGATGTTGTCACCGTGAGCGCGGCTGTTCACATGGAAATGAACTTGGAACAGAATCAGATCGACAACAATGTGATTTGGAACGTGCGCAATGCCGAGCCTGGCACGCCGGGCCAGAGAGGTTGCGCGGGATCGGGCGTGTTCATCAACGCCACAGATCGGCTCATCATCGCCCAAAACCTGATCGGCCGATGTGACAACTCAGGCGTTTATGCCATCACGCGACCCGATCGCGCCCACAGCGGAACTGCGACAGGAAACAATATTGCGAACAATATCTTCGCGAGTTGCGGCAAATCGGCGATTGTTTTTCTCAACCCGAACAACTCAGCCGAGGGGAATCTTTACGTCTCCATGCCTGGCCAATTCCTGGGATTCTTTACCGGCGCGACGCAGCAATGGCTCGACTTGAGCGATTGGCGCGAGTCGCACGGGTGGGATAAGAGCGGGGCGATGTTCGATGCGCAGATTGACCTCGATCCCGACAGCCTGGAACTGAAGTTAAGCAGCAATCAACCGTTTCCGCAAGAAGCGATCGTCAATCAAATCGATACGGACATTTTGGGCAAAGCAACGGGGCAAACGCGGCCGCCGGGCCCATTGGCCGATCCGGCTGCTGCGCGGGCCGTGGAGCTTGACCCGCGCAAAGCAACTTGAATGTGGCTCGGGCGCCAGCCATTACTCCGGCAAAATCACCCGGCCGTCGACCTTGAAGTTCCCGCTGACTGACGGGGCGCCGGTTCCCGGCTGTCCGCCGCCGATCGAGACCGTGTAATTTCCCTGCGCCACGATGATCATTCCGTCGTCGGTGACCATGCTGAGGTCTCTCGGGTTCAACTGGAAGTCAACGTTCTGGCTGGCTCCCGGATCCAGATGCACGCGCTGAAAGCCTCGCAATGCGCGCAGCGGAGCGCCCGGAACGTCGGGAAACTTCAGGTAAAGTTGCACGACCTCGTCTCCGGCGAGTTTTCCAGTGTTCGTAACTGTCACGGATGCGTGAAGCGGGCCGCCGGCCTGGATGGGATCGGTGGGCAAAGAGAGATTGCTATAGCTGAAGGTTGTGTAGCTCAGGCCATATCCAAACGGATAGAGCGGGGCACCTTTGAAGTAGCGGTAGGTTCGCCCCTCCATCGAGTAGTTCTCGAAGTTCGGAAGCTGGTCCAGGCTCTTGTAAAACGTGACTGGCAGCCGGCCGCCGGGGTTGTTTTTGCCGCTCAAGGTTTCCGCAATCGCCGTGCCGCCTTCTTCGCCTGAATACCACGCTTCAAGAACCGCGTTGGCGTGATCGTTGATCCAGTTCACGGCAAGTGCGCTGCCGTTCATGAGCACTACGACGAGTGGCTTGCCGGTGGCTGCCAGACCCTCGACCAGGTTTTCTTCGGGAGCGGGCAGGTCGATGCTGGTGCGATCGCCGCCGAGGAATCCAGGCTCAGTTACGGGCATCTCTTCGCCCTCGAGCTCGCTGGTGATGCCTACGACAGCAACGACGACGTCGGCATTCTTTGCCGCCGCGATGGATTCGGGTGACGCGAAGTCGTTCGACTTTGCCCAAATGAGTTGCGCATGCGGCTGAACATTGTTGTAGCCGTAGAGAACGCTGAGCGCTGCTTTCTGTCCCTTTTCAAGATGGACCTTGCCAAGGCGAGCCTGATTGGCGTCGCGCGAGAAAAGCATGGCGACCTGCTTGTCGTTGATGGTGACGCGCGCAAATCCCTGGCCGCGAACGCCGATGAGGTAGTCACCGGAGTCAGGGGCCGTGATAAATCCGGTCCAATGAACACTGGCCGATTTTTTTCCGGCCGCTTCCGCGGGCAGGCTGCTCGCGTCGAGATCGATGTTCTTCTCAACGCGTGAAGCGAGTGCCGGACCGCCCGTGTCTCTGGGGCGGAATCCCATGGATTCGCTGTAGTCGGCTTTGAGGCCGGGCTTGCCGTCGGGCGTGGTGAGCAGGTTGTCGGGGACGGGGTCTCCATCGCCGCCAAGGAACTGGGTTCCTGCTACGTAGGTGATGGAGGCGTTGGGAAATTCAGCTTTGAGGCCATCGAGCACGGAGACCGAATGCGTGGGCGTGCCGGCGTAGTTGCCAAGCAGCACACGGGTTTGCTCGGCGAGCGGTCCGATCACAGCGATTCTCTTCACGGAAGGCTTCAGCGGAAGGGTTCCATCGTTTTTGAGAAGCACCATCGACTCATTGGCCATCTTGCGGGCCAGCGCGCGATGTTCAGGGCTGTCGAGTTCCTTCTCGTCGATCTTCGAATAGGGATCGAGCTCGGGAGGATCGAACATGCCCAGTTTCATGCGCGCCGTAAATAGCCGCACCAGTGTGGTGTCAACCGCGCTCTCGGGCAGGTAACCCTGCTGCACAGCCTCGATGAAGGGCTTGTAATGGGAATCATCCTTTGAGGTCGGGCCGCCGCCGTAACATTCATTGTCCATGCCGCGAATGAGAGAAATCGCCGATGCCTGAGCCTGCGTTGTGCCGTAACGATGTCCGGTGAACATGTCCCGAACCGCATCGCAGTCGGAAACCACGTAGCCCTGGAAGCCCCACTTTCCGCGCAACTGGTCCTGGAGCAGGTATTCGTTGGCGCATGCAGGTTCGCCATTGATGGCGTTGTAGGCGCACATGATCGATCCGGCCTTGCCTTCGACAACGGCGGCGCGGAAGCCGGGCTCATAAGTGTCGAGCTCGTCGTGCTTGCTCACGTCCACATCGGCAAAATGACGCGTCGGCTCGGGCCCGCTATGAACGTCGTAGTGTTTGGGAGTCGCGATCACGAGGTAGTGGTTCGGGTCATTGCCTTGCATTCCGCTGACGAAGGCGACGCCCATCCGGCCGGTGAGAAACGGATCTTCGCCGTAGGTTTCCTGGCCGCGGCCCCAGCGCGGATCGCGAAAGATGTTGAGATTGGGAGCCCAGAAGTCGAGTCCTCCCATGATGCCATCGTGCCCCGCCTTCACATCCTGCAGATGCTTGATGCGCCCTTCAATGCCGATATCGGTGCCCATGGCGTGCTCCGACTCAACGTCGAAGGTGGCGGCCAGCCCGATGGGCTCGGGGAACTCGGTCACGCCCTGGTCGATGACGCCATGAAGCGCCTCGCTCCACCAGTTGTAGGCGGGAACATTCAGACGCGGAATGGCCTGGGCATCATTCACGAGCTGCGATGCCTTTTCCTGCAAGGTCATGCGGTGCACTAAATCCGCCGCGCGTTCTTCGGCCGGCAACTTGGGGTTCATGTAAGGCAGGTTGGAGTTGTCTTGCGCGAAGGCCGCAGAAATCGTGAGCGCGAAGAAGCCCGCGAATGCGGCCAGAATACGTTTCCCCGAAATTTTCATCCCATTCACTCCTGAAGAACGACTCGAATCTTCCATCCTACATGCTGGGCCGGGGAAGTACCGGGGGCGGTGAAGAGGCAATGGCCGGCGGAGCGATTCTAACGAATGGCTCCGGCCGGTCTCAAATTTTGCATTCGATTTGAATTGAAGCCCCATCGATGTCAGACGGGGTTAACGCGGTTCGATTCTCGCTGTCGCGTACAATAAAGCCTGTCCAGCCGCGGAGGCTGAAGTCCTTTGTTCGCAACGCTTACCCCTATGCTTGCTGTCGTCGTGCCGCTCAAGGGAGTGGTGGGCCCGGTTGCGACATGGTTGGCGTTCGCAGAGGAAAGCACGCTGCATCGCTACTTCAGGACGCAGTATGCCGACCAGACATTCAAGGGGCTTTATCACTGGAATTCCTTCGATGCGGCCGTGCTTTTGCCATATTTCGCGGTGATGATCGTGCTCGCGCTTTACGGCGTCCATCGCTACACGATGGCCTACCAGTACTTCAAATACCGGAAGAACTACAATCCCGATCCGCCCAGCCAATTCGATGAATTGCCGAAAGTCACGATCCAGCTGCCGATCTTCAACGAGCAGTTTGTCATCGACCGGCTGATCGAAGCTGTGTGTGCGATGGAGTACCCGGCGGACAAGCTTGAAATCCAGGTGCTGGACGACTCGACGGACGAAACCTGCGAAGTGGCGGCGGCGATCGTGGAACGCTACGCCGCGCTGGGGCACAACATTGTCTATATCCATCGCACGAATAGGTACGGGTTCAAGGCCGGAGCGCTCGACGCAGGATTGAAGACGGCGAAGGGCGAGTTTGTTGCGATCTTCGACGCCGACTTTGTTCCACCGCAGGATTGGCTGATGAAGGTGATTCACCATTTCGCGCAGCCTGAGATCGGAATGGTGCAGACGCGGTGGACCTACCTGAACCGCGACTACAGCATCCTTACCCAGATTGAAGCGATTCTGCTTGACGGCCATTTCGTGCTGGAGCACGGAGCGCGTGCGCGTTCCGGCGAGTTTTTCAACTTCAACGGCACGGCCGGCATGTGGCGGAGACAAGCTATTTACGATGGCGGCGGCTGGCAGCATGACACGCTGACCGAAGATACCGATCTGAGTTACCGCTCGCAGATGGCGGGCTGGAAATTCAAATACCTGCCCGACGTCGAGTGCCCTTCCGAGCTGCCGATCGAAATGACCGCGTTCAAGACCCAGCAGGCGCGGTGGGCCAAAGGCCTGATTCAGACCAGCATCAAGATCCTGCCTACGGTTTTCCGTTCCAGCGCTCCCCGGAAGAACAAGATCGAGGCCGTCTATCATCTGACCGCGAACCTCAGTTACCCGCTGATGGTGATCATGTCGGCGCTTTTGATTCCAGCGATGATCTGCCGGTTCTACCAGGGCTGGTTCCAGATGCTGCTGATCGACGTGCCCCTGTTCACAGCGTCGAGCTTTTCGATTGCGGTCTTCTACGTGATGAGCGAGAGAGAGATTTTTCCGAAGACCTGGAAGAGGACGTTTTACTATCTCCCCTTTCTCATGGCGCTCGGCATCGGGTTGACGATCACGAATACAAAGGCCGTGATGGAGGCGATCTTCGGGATCAAGAGCGCGTTTGTGCGCACGCCGAAGTATCGCGTTGCGCGCAAGGGAGAAAAGTCGCAGGCAGCGAAGTATCGCAAGCGGTTGAAGCTGGCTCCGTGGATCGAGCTGCTGATGGGCTGCTACTTTGCCGCCGCGATTTATTACACGTTTACGAACAGCAATTTCTTCACCGCGCCGTTCTTGATCCTGTTCGTGGTCGGGTACTGGTACACGGGGCTGATGAGCCTGCTGCAGGGGCGGTTTGAGCGCTGGCGTACCGGCGTGAACCCGGACGAGTCGAGCCCCAAGCCATTCCCAGTCGGGGTTTAAACCCAGAAGCGGAAATCTCTGTTCGCGAGTCGGTTACCTGTGTGCCAAGTGAGGGCGCGGGCGGGAAATTCCTGTGCTACATTGGCCGAATGGCGTTGAAAATTCTGGGCGTGGCCGCCATTTTGCTTGGCCTTGGCATTTTTCAAGCGGCGAGCAATGCGCAGGCGGGAAGTCCTGCGCCGCGGAGCGCGACGAATCCGGCTGCAAGCCCGGCGACCAATCCCGGTAATCCGCCCGCCCTTGCATCCTCTCCTGCGCCTGCCATTCCGGCCAACGGTTGCCCGGGCGGCAACTGCGACGCCACGCCTGCGCACATTACGATTGCGACGCCCGCACCCGCGGCTGCTCCCTGGCCGTTGCAGGACCGGATTGCGTGGGCCGCCAACCTGATTCTTATTCTGATCATTTATGTGGCAGCGATGCTTGGAATTCCTGCTTTGCGCAAGATTGCGCGGCAGATGAAATATTTCGAAGTAACGGCGCAGGCTGCTGCGGAGAGCGCCAAGGCGGCGTTGATGTATGCCGAGGCGCAGGCGCTGTCGCAGCGGCCGTGGCTGGTTGTGAGCGCGGAAGCTGAGCCCGGCCCGAATAACCGGTTTACGATCATCGCCACGAATCGGGGGCGCAGCCCCACGAGACTTGTGACGCTGGTGGACACCATCGTGATCGCGCACGATGAAAGCGACTTGCCGCCCAAGCCGATTTTTCAGGGCGAAGCGAAACCGCCACGGATTCCCATTATTTTGCTGCCGGGAGAATCGACGGAACTGAAGACGTTCGGCCGCGACGACGTGAAGTCGATTTGCGAAAGCGCAGAAGAGATGCGCCGCGTGGAGCAGTGGGAAGCCAAGGTGTTTCTCTATGGCGAAGTCACCTACGTGGATTTGCGCGCGCCCGCCGACAGGGAAGCGTATGAGACAGGCTGGTGTTGCTGGTATATCCACGGACACCAGAAGAGCGGCATGGTGATCGCCGGTTCACCGGAGTACAACCGGCATACGTAGGCAGGCCCTGCATCAATCTTGCGTCGTTAGGGCACAGACGCGGATCGATCGGCTACTTGCGCAGCAGTTTACGGTAGTACTTCCGGCTCGATTCGTCGGGCGAAAAGCGCAGGCGGCTGCAATCGGTCTGTGCGCCGTCGCGACCCCAGCAATAGTTGTTATTCCACGCGCACTCTAGCTCATGAGGAATGAGGAAGTTTTCGTAGTCGGCGCAGATTTTCAGTGCGAGGTTTTGCTTGCGGCGGACACCGCGATGGGCCAAGCGCTTGTCGTTTTTGGCGCTGGTGGTGCCCGTTATCGCCACAAACGGGCGGCGAATTGAACGGCTCATGACAAACTCCAGGTCGCAGTTGCGTACCTATGTCATGGCCTTCCTCCTCGCGCAGCTTGACGGCCTTTTCGCATCGGCCGATGGCTCATTTTATCTTCCGGTGCCGCCGACCGTCATCCTGTCGAGCTTGATTGTGGGCATGCCGACGCCGACGGGGACGCTCTGGCCGTCTTTGCCGCAGGTTCCGATGCCTTCATCGAGCTTGAGGTCGTTGCCCACCATCGAGACATACTTCAGCGCCTCGGGACCGTTGCCGATCAGCGTGGCGTCGCGAACCGGAGCAGTGACCTTACCGTCTTCGATGAGGTAGGCCTCGCTGGCCGAAAACACGAACTTGCCGTTGGTGATGTCAACCTGGCCGCCGCCGAAGTTCACCGCGTAGAGGCCGCGCTTTACGCTGCGCAGAATATCTTCGGGCGAATCGTCGCCGGCGAGCATGTAGGTGTTGGTCATGCGCGGCATGGGAATCGACTGGTAGTTTTCGCGGCGCCCCGATCCCGTGTTGGCAATTCCCATCAGCCGTGACGAAAGCTTGTCGGACAAGTAGCCCTTGAGCACGCCGCCTTCGATGAGCACGGTCTCCTGCGTTGCCGATCCTTCGTCGTCGACATTGAGCGAGCCGCGGCGTCCGGCCATTTTGCCGTTATCGACGACGGTGACTTTGGGGCTGGCGACAGACTGGCCGATCAGGCCCGAGAATGCAGACGTCTTTTTGCGATTGAAGTCGGCCTCGAGGCCGTGACCCACGGCTTCGTGGAGCAGAATTCCGGGCCAGCCGGGGCCAAGCACCACCTGCATTTCGCCCGCGGGTGCGGGGACTGCGCCGAGCTGCAGGATTGCGCCGCGCGCGGCTTCATGCGCCAGGCCTTCCGGACTTTTGGAGCCGATAAACTGATCGAGTCCGGCGCGCCCTCCTCCGCCGGCAGCGCCCTTGGTTGTGACTGCGCCTTCCTTGGCGATGACCCACACATTTAGCCGGCACAACGGTTGTGTGTCGCTTGCGAAAGCGCCGTCGGACGCTGCGACCAGAATGCGGCGCAACTCCTCGCTGTAACCGGCTCGAACCTGGACAATGCGGGGGTCGAATGCGCGCGCGGCGCGATCGGCGCGCAGAATCAATTCCAGCCGCGCAGCGAGATCCAGATCGAATCCGCCGAGCGGCACGGGATAGAGATCGGCTCCACGCGTCTCGGTGAATCCCTGCACCAGTTGCTTTGCGGGCCCGGAAGCGATGAGTGCGGCGGTTCGGGCGGCGTGCAGCAGGCGCTCCGGACTCAGGTTGTCGGTATATGCGTAGCCGGTGCGCTCGCCGCTCACAACGCGAACTCCGCAACCGGCACTGGTGCCCTGGCTGGCCGACTTCACAATCTGCTCATCAACGCCGAGCGAAGTAGCCATCACAGATTCGAAGTAAAGATCGGCGTAATCGCCGCCGGCGCTTAGCGCCTGGCCCAGGCATCGCTCCAGCAGCCGCTCCGTGAGGCCGAATTTCTCAAAAAAGTAGCGACGGTGGTTCGAATTCGGGGAAGATTCCGGTGGCATCATCGTAATCCCAGTGTACCCTCGCCGCGTCTTTCTTATCGATGCCGGCGGCGGGCCCTGGCGCGAGATTCGCGTTCCACGGTCGGGATGGTTGAATGTTGCTCACTGGGTACGTCGGTCACGTCCAGGCGGCGGCAGGCAAGAAAATTCATGCTAGGATTCGACTCATGAAGAAGATTCTTGCGGCAGTGTTGCTCGCGTTGACGTTCGCAAGTCCCGCCTTGGCCTATGCACACCATCACCACCACCATCATCACCATCATCCGGCGTAGCCTGAGAATTCATCGCCATTCCGACTCTGAAAGCCGGCCGGTTCGCGGGCTCGCGCCCGTTCATGTTTTGGTGCCGGGTGACCGCCTTTCTGCCGCAGTGAAACGCACGCGTGTTACGATCCGCCCCATGAAGAAGATTGTTGCGGCGTTTTTGATGTTGGCGTTCTTCGCTGTTCCGTCGTTTGCTTCGAAGCATCCACACCAGCATCACAAGAAGGCTAATTACACCTACAAAGCACCGAAAAGCTACAAGCCGCACTTCAAAAAGCAGAAGCAGCACCATCATCACTCTGCGTAGCGTTTTCCGCTTCAATTCTCGGCGCCGGACTTCACCCTAATTATTCGAGTTCGTTTAGTTATCGCAGCGATCACATATTGCCTTCGCCGGTCGTGGTAGTGTTTTGCCATGACCGAACTCGACGATTTGCGCTATCCGATAGGGAAGTTCCGTCCGCCGGCAGAAAACACTGCTGCGGTTCGCTCCGCCCATATTGAAACGTTGCGACAGTTGCCGGGGCACTTGCGCCAGGCCGTTGCGGGGCTGAGCGATGCGCAGCTTGACACGCCTTATCGCGATGGCGGATGGACAGTGCGTCAAGTGGTACATCATTTGGCAGACAGTCACGCCAACAGCTACATTCGCATCAAACTCGCGCTGACTGAAGATTCGCCGACGATCACGGCCTATGACGAAGCTGCATGGGCGCGCCTGCCCGATGCGAAGCTTCCCATCGAGCCTTCGTTGATTCTGGTAGATGGACTCCACCAGCACCTGGTCGCGCTTCTCGAGTCGATGGCGGAGGGGGACTTTCAACGCAGTTTTAATCATCCGGAGCGCGGGCGCGTGACTCTTGCGAACAACCTGGCGCTGTATGCGTGGCACTCGCGGCATCACGTTGCCCACATCGCGAATCTTCTCGCACGCCAGGGCTGGTAGGGAGGTCCGTGGACGCCGGCGCTTTTCCGAATCGGCAAGCGGGGGCCGTTGGAAATCGCGGCACTGAATCCGTTGCGCCCGAGCGTCTGGCTGAAGTCATCGAATGCTATCTTGCTGATCATCCGGCGGCTGCGCTGCTTGAGGATGGCCGCGCGGCCTTTGATATGCGCACTGCGCGTTATTCAGTTGGCGAGTCGCATGGCCGGTGCCTGCTGCAGCTATGGAGCGATGAGCGCAACATTGTGCGCACAGTTGTTGAGGTGAAGGAGCGCGCGCAATGCTTGCGCTTGATTACCCGCCGAATGGGAGCAACGAAGCCGCAGACCCTTGAGCTGGTGCCCACGAGCGATCGCCGCACGCCCACGGCACGCGACACGGCCCGCCGAGATTATCTGCACCTGCTTGAGCGCGTCCTGTCGCGGCACTTCATCGGCGCGAAGGTTGATGGCATGCGCACGGCCATGGATCTGGAGCACAGCTTCGGTCCGGCCTATGCGCGCGGACGCTTGCTGAAAGGGAGCGCGGCCAATGCGGTTATCGGCGTTGGCGATGCCGAATCCGCATCGACGATCGACGGCGTTCTGACATTGGGAATTCTATGGCTGGATTATTGCCGCAGGCATGGTGATGTGCGCCGTCACATCGGCGGCCTGAAAGTGATTTTGCCTGCAGGGGCGTGGCGGACGACGGCCGAACGCATGGCGTGGTTGAATCACGCTGCCGCGGACTTTGCGCTCTACACGCTCGACCAGCGCAGCGAAGAGCTGACTGAAGTCGATTTTCGCGACATTGGCAATCTTGAGTCGCGCTTGGTGCACGCATTTTCTCTATCAGCAGCTCTGGAGCGCTGCCAATCCGGCATCGAACGCGTGCTCGCCCTGGTTCCGGATGCTGCACGCGAGCGAATGGAAATCCGCCCGCATTCCGCGACCGAGGTTGGGCTGCTTTTGCACGGACTTGAGTTTGCGCGTGTGCGCCACGGAACATCCGTGCACTCCTTTGCGCGCGAGAATGAAGTGACGTTCGGCGCAGGAGCCAACGAGACGCCGCTCACCGAGCAAAATGAGCGGCTTTGCCGCGGCCTTCTGGAGCGCCTGTTTTTGAGTCGTCACGCCGATGGCGCGTATACCGACCCGCTTTTTCGCATGGCGCCGGAGCGCTGGCTTGAGTCGCGGCTTCGTTCCGGCATCGCGGAGCTTTTGCCGGAATTGCGAGGCGATCTCATATGTTCGCAGGTTCCAGCGCTATCCGCGGGCGATCGCGGCATGCTCGACCTGCTTACGCTCGACCGCAAGAGCCGCCTGGCCGTTCTGGAGTTAAAAGCGGATGAGGATCTCCATTTGCCATTGCAAGCGCTCGACTATTGGATTCGAGTGCGCGCGCTGAATGCAGACCGGCAATCCGTTCCGCCGGCGGGCGCACCGCTCTCGGCATTCGAAAGGAATGGCTACTTCGCCGGCGCAGAAGTTTCGCCGCTTGCGCCGCGTCTCATTTTGGCTGCTCCGGCATTGCGCATTCATCCTGCAAATGAAATCGTGTTGTGCTATTTCTCGCCTGAAATCGAATGGGAACTGATCGCGCTGAGCGAGCATTGGCGCCGCGAGCTCAGTGTTGTCTTCCGCAAGCGAAGCGGCGATCAACCGATGTGATCAAAACATCCAGAGCATCACCATGAGGACAGCTACGGTGGGCGAATTTGGAAGCACAGTTCAGCTCGATTGCAGGGCGCTGTTTCTGGCAACAAATCGGGAAAGCTCGGATCAAATCTAAGGCCCAGCCCTCGTCCTGAAAAACGGGCGAAAGCTGGGCCGCCTAGCTCATAATTTATTGATAATATAGCTCGTTCAAACTGGAACTTAACTGCAAAACCATCCACTGGCCCCAAGGTGATTCACTTTCATTCAGCCTTTTTTCCGGTATTGCCCCCGCCGCGAAGGCAATATATGGAGCTGCTCCAAAAGTCCGCCCAAGTGTGTCTTTGAGCCGTTCTGTTCTGCCGGAGACTGCTCAGTCTCTGCGTTGCGGTTTTCCTTTGTTGAGGAGAGGTCGACGCTCGTCTGCTCTGGAGAGCGCGCATCGTCAACCGGAATCAAAGTCGGCATCGGGGCAGGACGATCGAGTTCCGTTGACGCTGCTTCGGGTGAGCCATCGTTGATCGCGGAAACAGGCGCCTCGCCCGCAAACATCTTCTCGAACGGTGCAATCGCGCTCAACAGCGTCTCCAAGCCTGCGTCCGGGTGCACGGGACGCTTGGCCTGATCCAAGTCTCTGATTGCCTGGGAAAAGCGCATTCCCCTCAACTCGCTCAGCCGGGGCAGAGATATGCGTGTGGTTTTTTCCGGCGTTGAGCTTGGCGGCTCGACATGGGACAGATCGCCATTCACCTCACTGGAAGCCGCCACTGGAAGCTGCGTTTCATCGACTTTCGGCTCGAGCGCGGTTTGATGGAGCTCGGCAGCAGCATCAGGCTGAGGCGACGGAATGTCTTCACGCGCCGGAGGTGCGGGTTCTGGTTGCGGGCGCGGGACAATTTGAAGACGGTGAATCGCGGCCGGCGCAGCCGGTGAAATGTGCGCGGCTGCAGCGGGCCTTAAAGTTTGAACGGGATGGTCAAGCGACTGCGAGTTGGGGGTCGTTTTCCCGAAGGTTCCCGTATCTTGTAATTTCGTCGCAGTCCTGTTGTCGACGTCCAAACTGGCGCTGCCTTTTTCAATGGCCTGCTCGAGCGTCTGGAGCATCTTCCAATTCGTTGGCTGCCCGCGTTTGCGGAGCTGCTTTTCCATCTCCTTGATGGACCGCCTGAAGACCGGATCAGCGGTTGCCAGCCGCACACGGTTGAGCACGAACGCTACTGCCGGCGCCCTCATGCGCTGAAGAATGTTGGCCGCAGCTCGCAGTTCAGCGCGCGTCGTCACTCCCGACTGAATCACCACAACCACGCAGTGGGCCGATCGCAGAAGACGTTCGGTCTCTTCCGAGCCGATGAGCGCGGGAGAATCCGCAATCGTTAAGGCGCTTCCAGTCGTTTCAAATAGTTTTCGCAATCGTTCGGCGATGGTTGTGACGCCGACTTCAGGTCCGGTGCCTGTGAAGACGCATTCTTTGAAATCGCGGTCCTTTGAACCGGCACCGATCCCGGCCGCCAGCTGCAAAAGATGTTCTTCGGCAACCTCATGGGAGACTTCTGAAAAATCGGGTAATTGCGCGATCGGCAAGAAGCCGAGCACCTGCTCAACATCAGAGGCGATATAGATTTGCGGGTCCGCTCTGTGTGCGACGACTGCAATTGCACCGCCCAGAAGAATGAAGCTGAGAACAAGGATCAGCGCATTGCGAATGACGCCGGAATCAGCCCAATCCCAGGGGCTCACGGCGACGGCCGCAAGGCTAAGGAGCCCCGAGCCGCTTCCAAGGTGGAAAGAATGCTGCTTCAGCTGGCGCGCGAGGGGTTCAAGGCGAGCGATTCCTTCCACTCGCTGAAGGGCAGGCGTGGTGTTGACAGCATTCGCACGCAGCAACGATGGTTCTTCGAATGTGGTTAAACGCGAAGGCTCCAGATTGGTATGGCTCCGGACGGTACGAATGGACCAGGAGTTGAGCACATAAAGGAGGGCAAGAGCGAGGCCCATGATGATCAAGCCGGAGGCGAGGCGGCGATGGAGTTGCAAACTACGGCGAATTTCGAGGCGAAGGATCGGGAGAGCTACCGGTCGAGCCTGGTCGAAAGCGGGAAAAGGTGCGAACACGCTGGAAACATCGGCGGGGAGCCGAGGCGAGCCTGCCGGAACGAATTTTGGGAACGCCTGGCTCACTAAGCCGCTCCAGCTATTACTCAAGCCAAATTCGTGGAAGCCCCTGACCCAGCGCGCGCCGGTTTGTGAAGACATTTTTCGGTTGCGCCGCAGCCGGCCGGAAGGTTCATGAGCGCTGAAGTCTGTGGTATCGAAAGTATCTTTTTGAACCATCCCGAACAATGCCGCAAAGGTGGGACAAGGCGAGGCGGGAGGTGCCCCCTTAGGCATCACATTTCTAAGCGGGTTAGTAACAGCGACGGATTACCTTGGTGGGGAGTTTTTTGAAGGTTTTTTTCGGACGCAGAGCCGCGCCGTAGTCAAGATTGACTAACACCAAAAGAACGCCTGTGCCAGGCTATGAGCTGCTCATGTCGCGGCCTCGGGCTTCGTGCCCCATAGCTGCCAAACCAGCGAGCGAAAGTGCGACAACGGCGACGGTGATGGCAAGAACTGCGCGATAGCTACCCCAGCGTTCAGCCGCGAGAGCCTGGCCTTTGCCATTCCAGGATGTAATAAGTCCGCCGAGTTGATAGGCGAGGCCTGGCGCCGTGGCACGGACCGGGGCGGGCGACAACTCTGTGAGATACGCCGGGACCACGCCCCACGCGCCTTGCACCATGAACTGCATCAACACCGCGCCGGTTCCGAGAACGAGGGCGGAGTGGCCGAACGCGTAAAGGGGAATGACAGGAATTGCGAGCAGCGCCGCTATGACGATTGCCTTTTTGCGGCCCCACCGTTCAGAGAGCGAGCCAAAGACAATTCCTCCTGCGATGGATCCGACGCCATAGAGAACTCCGATGAGGCCGATGGTCTGTGGTGAGAGCTTGATCTCGGCAGCGAGGAAAGTCGGGTACATATCCTGCGTGCCGTGGGAGAAGCTCATGAACGCCGTCATCAAAAGTACAAGAAAAAGAAATGTGGGAAGGAAGTGAAGCAATTCGCGCGGCCAGGTTGCGCCGCCGTTTTCGGGGCCCCGAGACTTTCGATTGCGAATTGTGGCGAGCCAGACGGGCGATTCGGGGACGCGAGCCTGAACATAGAGCGCAAGCAGCGCCGGTGTCGCACCGAAGATGAACAATCCCCGCCAGCCGACAGCGGGAACAGACACTCCATGCCAATGAAAGCCCGCAAAAAGCAATCCAAACGCGGCCGAGGCAAGAATCGATCCGAAGGCGTAGCCTTCCTGGAGAATGCCTGAAAATGTGCCGCGTCCTTCTGTGGGAAGCGATTCAAATGCCAGCGCAGCGCCGACGCCCCATTCGCCACCCATGGCGATGCCAAACAAGGCCCTCAGAACAAGGAGCGCATTGAGCGTTGGCGCGAATGCGCAAGCCAATTCGATGAGGGAAAAACCCAGGATGTTCGCGATGAGTACGGGGCGGCGGCCATAGCGGTCTGCCAACATGCCGAACACGAGAGCGCCGACGGGGCGAAACGCCTGCGTGAGAAATACCGCGCCAAGCACGGTTGAAGGTCGCGTTCGGAACTCGGCGGCAATTGCGTTCACGCAGAAGACGAGCAGGAAAAAGTCGAGGCTATCGAGCGTCCAGCCGAGAAATGCAGCGACAAAAACGTGGCGCTGGGAGCGCGTGAGCTGCCGAAACGGGCCGAGAACAGGCACAGGCGGGAGGATACCAGACCGGAAGGGATTCCAACGCTGGAGGCGGTGTGTTGCGTGCGACCGCGGCACGGGGATCCGGTTCCCGATTGCGGGTGAAATCAATGACAAGCATGCTGGATCAAATGTTTGTTGCAACAACTATCCGGCGCAGAGCATCCTATGAGGTGAGAATTTTCGATTTTTCGATCCGAGCTGGAATGTGAAGAGGATGGAGTGTTTTCCATGGCAAGCCTGAAATCTGAGATCGCGCAGAGATCGCCATTTTCGAGCCTTGAAGAGGAGGCGATCCTGAACGTAATGCGCACCTCGGATTGTCTGCAGCGGGCATTTCAGAGCAAGACCCGCGCATGGGGGCTTACTTCGACGCAGTACAACGTGCTGCGAATTTTGCGGGGTGCGCAGCCTGAGGGCCTGAGTTGCGCCGCTATTGGGGAGCGGATGATTGCCGCCGAGCCTGATATCACGCGATTGCTGCGGCGGCTGAAGGGCCTGAAGCTGATACGCCAACACCGCAACCGTGAGGATCGCCGCGTGGTTTTGACGCAAATCTCAGATGCGGGGCTGGATTTGCTGCGCGCGATGGATCCCGTGATTGAGCGAATGCCGCTGGAGTTGCTTGGGCATATCGGGCGGAAAGATCTGGCGGAGATGATTCGACTGGTTGAGAAAGCGCGCGAATATTGCGGCGACGCACGGCCGACAGAATAAGAGGCGACAGGGAGATTTTGGCGGAATCGATTCCGCGAGGGGAAGTCTGGAGCTAGGTGGCGACGATTTTTTGCGCCACAGTCTCCTCATCCATATCGGACTGGATGATTTTGTTGTGCAGGCAATAGAGGGCGAGCTCGAGGCGGTCTGAGACGCCGAGCTTGTCGTAGATTTTGCGCAGATAGTTCTTGATGACCTGCTCGGTGGTGCCCAGCTGGAACGCGATTTCCTTGTTCCGCTTGCCCTGCGTGATGCAGGTGATGATGGACATTTCCTTGGGCGAAAGCCGAGGCTGATTGCGCGGGCTGACGAGCGCGGCTGCCTGGGCGCGGTAGGCATCGATGACCCAGTTGACGGACTGGTTGTCGATCCAGGTTTCGCCTGCGGCGATGCGGCGCACGCAACGAACCAGCAGATCGGGCGAAATGGAGCGGGAAACAATGCCGCGAACGCCTCGCCGGTAAAGCTCGACGGTGTGATTCTCGTCGGCTGCAACAGCCTGAACGATGAGCTTTACGTCGGGGGCGAGGCGCAGGATCTCGGGAATCGCATTGGCCGTTCCGGCCAGCATGCCGCCTTCAAGAAGGACGATATCGGTGGGATAGCGCTCAATTGCGGCGCGAAGATTCTCAATCGAGTCCGCCTGGGCGACCACTCGGATGTCGTCTTCGAGGGCAAAAACTTTCCGAATTCCGACTCGGTAGATGGCCTGGGAATCCGCGAGTATGACGCGAATGGTACCCGGTTTAACCGGAGTATCAACGCTTTCTGGGTTATCGTCGAGGATTTCCATAGTTGGCTGCCATCGAGCCGGCGGCAACCTCAATGCTCAGCAAATCGATATTCATCAATCGTGGCTGCGGCGAGGTGCTCGTTGTGGCTTGAGGAGCAGCGTACCACACGTCCCTTGCAGTGGACCAGAACATCCTGAGGCGCGCCCAGAACTGCCCGCGGCATTCGCATGGAGAAACTGACGTCAACTCCCACAGGCAAATCCTGACCAAGAGCGAAGAGAACGCCGCTGGCAGAGATGTTTCGCGTGAGGCCGGCAATCTCATTTGTGCCGGCTGAAAGCACCACCGGAAGAGAAAGAGGGAAACGCACCGCGCAACGAACCTCCTGCCGACCATGAGTGGGGGCTGGGATTCCAGACGACGGCGACGATTCTGGTTTCGGTGAATTCATCAGGTCTTACCTAAATGAGAAAGGCTTAACGATCAATGTAACTGCTTTTGTTGATTTGGCCTACGGCACGAAAGTTTTCAGCGTAGTAACCAGCGTCGCGACGCAGCCTTGGGAGGCAGTAACCTCTGTTCGCGGCTTGCCAGCTGAATTTGCCGGGCCGATTTTGTTAGCCGCCGATCTCATCGCGAGAAGTGCCACCCAGCTGAAGCCACCGGATACAGCCCTTGGCTCGCGCCTCCGGGGGCTGCCAGTTCCGTCCCGAGAGATCCTTCTCGGAGAGAGAACCAAGCGGAATAAGCGAAGAAAAGTCGAAAAATCTACCTAAGTACCTTTCAGTTAGTTACCTTTGATTTTCGAAAATGGGTACTTCTGTCAAAAATTTTTTCCTATAACACTTTTGTTGTAGCGTCCCTACACATTTTGGGTTAGTCTGACAAAGCAAGTTGGAAGGCGGATGTGTCTGCCGCCTGGGGAAAGGGTCAAATGAGTTCCCGTAAGTTGGTCGCATTGAAGTTAGTCGTTGTCGCTATCCTTGTCGGGTCCGTGTGCGCCGCGAACGCAGTGCCATGGGGAAAACTTCCGCCGCCGAGGAGTGCCGTAATGGTGCCGTGGGGACCACTTCCCCCGCCGAGCAGCGCCGTTGTGGTGCCGTGGGGACCACTTCCCCCGCCGAGCAGCGCCGTTATGGTGCCGTGGGGAAAGCTTCCGCCGCCGACCAGCGCGGTCATGGTTCCGTGGGGAAAGCTTCCGCCGCCAAGGACAGTAGCGGCACTCGTGCCATGGGGAAAGCTTCCGCCACCCAGAGTCTAGATCGGCTCACAGATTTTTGTTAACCAAGAAGAGCCCACCTCTCAGAGGTGGGCTCTTTGCGTTTCTGCGAATTTTGCGAAAGACGTAGACTGTGATTACGTCCGCAGAGGAAGGGATATTGCGGCTGTGATCGAGTCGTTCGATAGGGTGGGGTGGGCAGAGTGGCCATAGATCTCGACAACGCGCTTTGGTTTGCCTGCTGTCTGGCCCAGGTAACGGTAGTTGGGCTGCTCTTTTATCGCCGAATTTGGCGATCCCTACCGGTATTCTGCGCGTATTGCGTTTGGGACATGGCGAGCAATATCTCGGTCTTTTGTATCGAGAGGTATTTCCCAGCCCGATATTTGCAAGCTTATTTCGCACAAACGATTTTCGATTCCATATTCCTGTTCTGTGTTTTGGTTGAATTGGCGTGGTCCGTGTTGAAGCCGCTTCGCGCTTCTTTGCCGAAGAGTTCGTTGGCGCTGGTGGGAATGCTGATTCTGGTTGCGGGCGCAGCGATCTGGCCGTTTGCAGCGCTTGCGGGTCTCACAAACGGCGCATCGAAAGAATGGCTTCACCTCATACAGCTTCAGCACACCGTATCCATCCTTCGAATTCTTTTCTTCCTGCTGCTCGCGGGCGGCAGCCAACTCTTGTCCATCGGCTGGCGCGACCGCGAACTTCAGGTTGTCACGGGGCTAGGCGTGTACTCGATTGTCGACCTTACCGTCGCCGTGATCCAAACGCATCAGACAGTCGGGTCGCAGTACAGCAACCTCAACCGGATCGCGATCGCAGGATATGTCTGCTGCCTGTTGTATTGGGTTGTCAGTTTCGCGCAGAAAGAAGCGGAACGCCGCGAGTTCACGCCGCAAATGCGGAATTTCCTGCTGGCCGCTGCCGGCGGTGCGCGCGCTACGCGCGTGGCAATGACGGAGTCGCGCAAAGAAAAGGCGGAGCGAGACGGACGCTGATGCGGTCGTTCCACCCATCGCGGACTTTATTGTTGCTTATGCCCTCCGCGGAAATGCTTGATGAGTTTTGTGAGCATCGCCATTGACATGCCCGCCGGTTGCAGGTTGTAATGAATGCAGTGGTGAAGGAGTTCACCCTTAACCGCTGTCCTCTCATTTGAGCCGGACAGATGATGACTCCTAACAGGGAATCCTGTTGCGGAGTCATTTTTATCTGCGGCGCGATCCCTGACAAATCAGATCATGACCGGCTGAATCGGCCGAAAGATGCTTGTGTCTTTTGCCCGCAGCAGGTTGATGTTGCGAAGTCTGAATCTTGGAGGACGACAGTGCAGAAGTATCTGCTGATCGCCGCAGGTGGCGCGCTGGGCACGGTCATGCGATATTGGGTCGGGTCATCGATCTCCAGCCGCATGGGAACCCGATTTCCATACGGCACGATGGTCATTAATCTCACGGCCTGCGTGATTCTTGGTTTTACCCTCACATATTTCGGCAAGCGTGCCGATCTAAGTTCAGCCTGGCGGTTTCTCATCCCCATCGGGTTCATCGGCGCCTACAGCACCTTCTCGAGCTACGAGTGGGAGACGCTGTCGACATTGCGGTCAGGGGCATTTCTGCTGGCGGGGCTTTATGCCATAGGTAGCCTGATTCTGGGGCTAGTTGCCACTTGGCTGGGAACGGCGCTGGCAGACCTTTTGTAGTGGAGACGCGAATGCCGATTGGAGTGGGGACGCGAATGCCAGCGAAAAAGCGAACCGTTCGCGCTTCGAGCGGCTCCTCAAGCAGATGGACGGGAGTTGCAAGTTGCAGCGAAAAGTGCTTCAATCCTTCGTTGTCTGCAAGCTATGGACTGTCGGCGGCGCAAGCCGAGATGGGCACGGCGAGCGCTGGGGAAGGAGATTGGATGTTGACAACCGGCAAGGCGGTAAAAGTGGCGGTGTACCTGAGCGACGGAGCGAAGCACCACCATGTTCCGGTTTACACAACACTCCTTGATTTCCTCTTCAAGAGCGGAATTGCCGGAGCCACGGTTGTGAAGGGTGTCGCGGGCTTTGGAGCTAAGCACCGCATGCACGCGGCGCACATCCTTGAGATCTCAGACCATCTTCCCATCAAGATCGAGTTCATTGAGACGCGCGAGAAGGTGGACGCGATTTTGCCGGAACTGGAGAAACGAATCGGTTCCGGATTGATCGAGGTGCAGGAGACAACGATCATTGTTCCTGCGCATGAATAGCGCGGGTTGCGGCGTGTAAACGATGGGCCCGGAGTGGCCGTGGAGAAAGGCCCAACCGCAACAAACAGCACCAGATTGCATCTATAACAAGAAGGACAGCCTTCGCGACGCTCAAACAGGCGGTTCGCGCCGCGGCCTCGCGTCATCTTCGGATCGGTTATCGGACCAAGGCCGGCTTGGAACTTGTTTACCGGGGCTTGATCCAAGCTGATGCATACTGAATGAGAGAGACCCAGTAACTCTTACCCCAAGGGAAACCGATGCTCTCGAAGCTTTGCAATATAGCACTTCTGTTTTCGGCTGCGGCTTGCTTTTGCGCGGCGGGGCACGCTCAGGCGGCTCTGTTGATGGAGGAGCCGTATGGTTTCTTCGGCGCGCTCAATCCCACAGGGCACAATGCAATTTACTTCGAGCGGATTTGCGCCGAGACGCCGGTGAAGCTGCGCCGCTGCAGAGCAGGTGAACTGGGCGCGGTGATTGCGCGCTACCAGGGCATCGACGGATACGACTGGGTCGCGATCCCGCTCATCCCTTACCTTTATTCGGTGGAGAGTGCCGCGGACGTTCCCGCGCGCGTGGACCATGAGACGGTGGTCGAGTTGCGCGCCAAATATCGCGCCGAGCACCTGCAGATCTTCGGACCCAACTTGTCGCCGGGAAACATGTTCCACGGCGGCTGGACGCAGCTGCTGGGTGCGGCCTACGAGCGGCGCATCTTCGCTTTTCGGTTTGAGACGACAGCAGCTCAGGACGATGCGATGATCGAGAAGCTGAATGCGTTTCCCAACAAGACGCGCTTCGATTTGCTTTTTAATAACTGTGCGGATTTTGCGCGGGTGATACTGAACGACTATTTTCCGCGCACCTTCCGGCGCAGCATCTTTCCCGATGCAGGCATGACGACGCCAAAACAAATCACCTATAAGCTGGTGCGGTTTGGGCGAAAGAATCCAGGAACTGATCTGACAGTTTTCGAGATTCCGCAGATTCCGGGATATCGGCACAAGAGCCGTTCGGCCAAAACCATCGATGAGTCGTTTGTGACGACGATTTACGCGATTCCGATAGCCATTATGAATCCGTACATCGCGGGCGGACTGTTCGTGGACTACCTGATTCGCGGCCGGTACCACCTGATTCCGAAAAATCCAACAGTGCTGGGGCCTGAGAATCTGGCCGCGTTGACAGGGCAGCCTCCGACCCAAGAGAATTCGTCCATCGCAGGTGCACAGGCTCTGGGCGTTTTGGCCGGCGGAGCAGGCGCAGGGCCAGACGCTTTGCCAACAGGCACAGGAGCCAATCCAGACCTGCTGGGAACGAGCACGAATGAGTGAGCCGCAAAGCTTCAAACATCACGCACGATTTGATCCGCCGTATCACTTCTTTTTGACCTTTGTTTCGATGGCCACGATTGTTATCGCGGTCATCTATTGCGTGCACCATTTCTGCTTTTACTCGGTGTGGCTGGTGGTGCTGTCTCTAGCGTGGTTCGTAATGTTGTTCCGGATGCGGCAGTATCCACTGAAGGTGCAGGACCGCGTGATCCGCCTGGAAGAGCGGCTGCGGTTGCAGGCACTGGCGCCGGCCGAATGGCACGCGCAGATCTACCGGCTGACGGAAGACCAACTGATCGCCTTGCGCTTCGCGGGAGATGACGAAGTGGTTGAGCTGGCCAAGCAGGCCCTCGAGCACAATTGGAACCGGAAGCAGATCAAGGAGCGGATCAAGAGCTGGCGGCCTGACAACTGGCGAGTGTGAAGAAAAGTGATCGGTGGTCAGAGATTGGCTTTGCAAGGGCCTGTTCTTTCGCCCCTGCGGGGCTGAACACTTCTCTAAACACGTACCCGGGTTACGTTCGCTCGCCACCGCGAGCTCACTCCACCCGGGGCTAACTTCCACGCCCCCTCCGGGGGCGGGTGCGGAGTGGGCATTGCGTCGTGGGAGTTGATCGCAGCTTCTCGTCGAGCTCATGCTCGTGGCGATCGGCGCGAATGCGGTGCGGAGTGGGCAGCGCGGCGGGAGCATTGATCGCTGCTCCTCCGGGGGCGGGTGCGGTGCGGAATTGGCAGTGCGGCTTCGGAATTAATCCTTAGAGGAGTTTTCTGGGGTTGAAGCGTCCGGCTTCGCGACCGGCTCCACATCGAGCTCATGCTCGTGGCGATATTGCTCCACCGGCATTTTGCCGTCCCACCAGGCCCAGTTCATGGGATACACATCGGGATCGAAGAAGACCTGGTAGAAGTGCCAGACAAGAATCGCGAGCGTAGCGAGGATCGCCTCGTAGAAGTGCACGGCGGTGGCGACGTCGACCCACCAGCGGGCGAAGAGATCGCCGACCCAGACCTTGGCCCAGATCATGATGCCGGTGAGGCCCATGAGGGCCGTTCCCCAGACGAGCGCCCAGTACTCAGCTTTCTCTGCGTAGTTGAAGCGGCCGAACTTTGGCTTCACGGGTGAGAGGCCGAGATAATAGCGCATCGTTCCAAGGGCGTCGAATGCGTCCTTGGGGCGAGGCGCGATGTCTCGCAGCAGGCGGCGGCCCTCGCGCGCGGCGGCGAGATAGAAGACGTGATAGATGCCGGCGCAGATGAGGATGACGCCGGCAACGCGATGGATGATGCCGCGGAGGTTTTCGCCCATGCCCAGCGTGTGCGCGAACCATGTGTCAGGGAATTTGAGCGCGAAGCCCGTGATCACGAGAACGATGAAGCTCGAGAGCAGGATGAGATGCTGCCAGCGCTGATTGACCGTCATGCGTGTCATGAACGGATTCATCGTGCGCCGACGGGCAACGGCTTTCGAGCGCCAGATGATGGCGTTGTGCAGGAACATGGAGCCGATGACGATGAGGATGAGCGGAATATAGATCCAGCGCACCCAGCGGACGGCGACGGAGTCAATGTCGGCGGAGCGCGAGCCGGATTGCAGATGGACGGGGGTGCGGGTGAATTTCTGCGTGACGCCCTTGTGGCACTGGCCGCAGGTGGCGTCGAGGTTGGCGCGGTTGATGGTGGAGCGAGGGTCGCTGGAGGGGAGAATGTTATGCACGCCGTGGCAACTGGAGCAGTTGGCGGCGACGACTGAACCGCCCTCGGCGGCGAGGCCGTGATAGCTGTCGAAGTAGCTGGTGACGCGATTGCCGGGGACGCCGAACTCCTGCGAGAGGCGCACGCCCTCGTGGCAGCGGGCGCAGATATCGCGCGAGACGTTTTGCTCGGCGACCGGGGAGTTAGGATCGTTATGGCGCTTGATGGAGTGGATGCCGTGGCAATCAGTGCATGTGGGCGCGAGCATGTTGCCGCGCGCGAGCGCCTGGCCGTGAATGCTCGAGGTGAATGTGTTGGCAACTTCGGAGTGGCATTTGCCGCAGGTGGACGCGACGGCGAACTTTGAGATAGGGGATTTAGGGTCGTTGGCCGGAAGAATCTGGTGGACGCCGTGGCAATCGGTGCAGACGGCGGCCTTTTGCGAGCCGTTAGCAACGGCGCGGCCGTGGACGCTCTCCTGGTAAGAGACGAAGGGCTGGGCGCTCTCGCCGTTCGATTCCATTAAAAACTTTTGGCCGTGGCAGCGGCCGCAGGTTGCAGGAATGTTGGAGCGATTGACGGTCGATTTTGGATCGTCGCCCGTGACGATGGCGTGGACGTCGCCGTGGCAATCCTGGCAGGTGGCGGGGATCTTGCCGGCGGCGGTGATTTGCGCGTGAATGCTGTGTGCGTAACCCTGTCCTTCGCCAGCATGGCAATTGTCGCAGGTAATTTTTTTCGGCGGCGTTTCGTGCGCGAGGGATTTGACGTCGGAATGGCAATCGACGCAGTGGAACATGGAGCCGTGAATGGAGTGCTTGAACTTTGCGGCGTCGACGGCGACAGAGTGGCCGGCCGAGTCGGTCATAGTGGCGTCGGCGTGGCAGGTGAGGCAGTCGGAGTCCTGGAGTTTTTGCGCGGAGATTGGGGAGGAGGCCCAGGCAAAAAGGAAGATAGCGAACGAAGCAGCAGAAACCCAGCGTGCGGCTTTCACACTTTGAGGAGACGCTTTGGTGGGGATTTTGCGCCGTGATAGGAGTCACAGGCTCGCCTATTTCCGGCTTCGGGCTTTTTTGAGCAACTGGAAGGCGACGGCGGCGTCTTTCAGGCCTAGCAAGCGATAGGTTTTGCCTTCGAGCTTGTGGTAGCTGACAAAGAATTCCTCCACCTCATTCATCCATTTGCGGGGAAGGTCTTTGAGCTTGCGCACGTTGGCATAGGCATGGTTAGCCTCGGCCACTGCGATCAGGCGATCGTTCCTGGTTTTCTTTTTCCCTTCGATCTGTTCACCTTCAATGACGCCGATGAGCCGCGCGCGAACGGCGACGCCGGGAAATGCCGGTTGGTCCATGAGCAGGAGGACGTCGATGGGATCGCCGTCGGGCGCGATCGTCCGAGGAAGAAAGCCGAAGTCATACGGGAAGACCATTCCGGCAGGAAGTACGGCTTTGAGGGCGAAGATACCTTGTTCGGGATCGAAAGCAAATTTGTTGCGGCTGTCGGCGGGGGTTTCGATGATGACTTGAACGAGATGATCTTTCTTGAGTGTCGGCTTGAGGCGCGTGGGATCGGCGAGGGATTTCATGTTTCTCCGAGGGTTGATCCTCCTGGCAGCGCGATGAATTCGCGCGGACAGAAGGCTGAGTAGATAGAGGATGAATGAGTGGAAGGAGTTGCATTGCGGGCCTGCTTGGCTCGGGATGGCGGTGGATGATGAAGGGGAGTGCTATCCCACCCATCCCGCGGAAGACGCGGGTTGGATGGGGCACCCATTTTCGTGGTGGGTTAGGAGTGGGGAGTGAAGGTCTGTGCTTCGGCGAGCCACCCCAACGACGAGGACCTGTCGTTGGGGATCCCGGCGAGACGCCGGCGCTACGGTTCGGGGCCTTGGCCTAGTGGAAGTAAGCCGTGAGCGTCAGGACCAGGAGCGTGAGGCCGATGGCGATGGCGATGGTTCCCACGACCTTGGAGAAGTTGAGGAGCCAGAGCGGCGGAGCGATGCCGAGGCGCGATTCGGTTTTGCCTTCGGCGAGCATGCGCTTGTATTCGAGCGGGCGCTTGTGCTTGAACTCCTCTTCGCTTTCGACGCCGGTGAAGATCACCATGTCCATGGGAAAGCTGTCGGGGCGCAGGTGGGTGTTGACGAAGTGGATGGAGAAGATGAAGAGGATGGCGAGCAAGCCTTCTTCACTGTGGATGACGAGCACGGCGTTCAGTGCCCATCCGGGCAGGAAGTGCGCGAAGAATGGCGCGAACCACATGGCGTAGCCTGAGAAGCCGATGACGATCATTCCCCAGAACACCGCCCAGTAGTCGAATTTTTCCCAATAGGCGTAGCGCTCGAACTGCGGTTTGGGGCCGAGGCCGAGGAACCAGCGCATGTGGCCGAAGAGATCTTTCACGTCGTTCCAGTTAGCGACCATCGAGGTTGCGCCCCAGAAGATTCCTTTTTCGCGACGGAGGAGGCCGCGCTGGAAGACTTCTTTGACGTGAATGAGGAAGGCGATGGTGAGGACGATGGCGCAGAGTTTGTGAAGGAAGAGAATGGCGCCGAATCCGCCGACTCCGGACGCGAACTTGCGCGCCCAGAAGCTCTCGCTGAAGCGCATGACGAGGCCGGTGGCCGCGAGCCCGAGAAACGTTGTAAAGAGAACCGCGTGCATGTAACGCTGCTCGCGCGTGAAGCGGACGAAGTAGCGCGGGGCTGCGGTTGCGGACGCGGGGGGCGCGATGGGGGCGGTTGCGGCTTGTGTTGGGGCAAGCTCAGTGTCAGGCATTCTTTCCTCCATTTGCCGATTTGCCGCCACCATTTGCCGCTTTGCTCTTGACCTGGCTGTAGCGGGAGCGGATGAGCCACAGGATGGTGTGAATCATGAAGAAGGTGAGCACGCAGGCGAGCAGCAGGTTCATAAAGAGGCGCACGTAATAGAGGCCGGGGCTGAGCTTGCGATCGCGGGCGTTGGCGTGGGGCTGATATTGCACGAAGCTTAGGTTGGCGCCGGCGTGGCAGCGACCGCAGGTGGTGACGAGGTTGGCCTTGTTGATGGGCGATGCGGGATCGGATGCAGGGCGGACGTCGTGGGCCTGATGGCAATCCCAGCACCGCGCGGTTTCAACGTAGCCGCCGAGCGAGCCGAGCTGGGAGTGGAAGGTGTCGCGATAGGTTGAGAACTTGTCTTTATGGCAGTTGCCGCAGATGGGCGTGGACTGCATGCGGAATGCCGACTCCGTGGGCTGCAGAATGGCGTGCGCGGTGTGGCAATCGCTGCAGACGGGCGCGCTGAGGTTGCCGGCGGCGATGGCTTTGCCGTGGACGCCCTGTTCGTAGTCGGCTTCAATCTTGGCGTGGCAGTTGCCGCACGTTTTGGGGACATTGGATTTGTAGGTGGGGCTGGCGGGATTGGTGTGGCTGAGGATGCCGTGCGATCCGTGGCAGCTTTGGCAGTTGGCCGCGACGAGAAGGCCTTCTTTCGAGAGCGCGAAGCCGTGAATGGAGTCAATGTAGTTGGGGTAAACGCTGGGAAGGCCGTGCTTGCCGGCCATGCCGTTGTTGGAGTGGCACTGGCCGCAGGTCTTGGGCACGTTGAGCGGGTAGACGGCGGAGCGAGAGTCGGTTTTGGGATAGATATCGTGCGCGTTGCCGTGGCAACTGGTGCAGGGGTGCTCTTTGGCGTCGGCATGGACGCTGGTTTTGAGCTGCGCAGCCTGATCGGCGTGGCAGGTTTCGCATTGGACGGGCGCGATTTTGTCGGGATGTGGATAGCCTTTGATGTCGGCGTGGCAGTTGGAGCACTGCAGGCTACCGTGGATGCTCGATGCGAACTTCTGGCCGTCGACTGCGATGGAGTGGCCGGCCGAGTCGGTCATGGTGGCGTCGCCGTGGCAGGTGAGGCAGTCCTGGGCTCGGGCGGCGGGCGCGAGTGCGAAGGCGACGATGGCGAGGGCGGCGGCGAGGATGTGGTGATGAAGTTTCAGGCGGACTTTGTTCGGTGCGGCGAGATTCATTCTGCCGTCTTCTTTCCCCAGAGGCTTGGCTCGCCTCGGTGTCTTGATGCCAAGTCCGCTGCGTGTGGGGAATGGAGCGCAGAGGGCACACATTAGAGTTGCGCTGCTGGGGGCGGTGCTGGCAGTGATAGGTGTCACAGGCGGGGCGATGTGGATCACAAGAACAGCTTTTAGCTGTTAGCCCTTAGCCGTTAGCTCAGGCGATTCAGATCACGATAGCGGGCGGGGCGGGGTCGCGACATTGACGCCTACTATGCGCATTGCGCGGGTGATGCGGGTCACATGCCGCGCTGCGCCAACTCAACGAGAATAATGGCGCGAATGCAGGAGGCCTGCTATGGCTACTGTTGCGATTCCCGAAACGAAAACGATGGTCACCCTACCCGGCGACGCGGTGCGCCAGATCCTGTGGCGGTTTGCGGACCGGTTTGACTTGCAGATGCTGGTGCAATCGGCGCGCGGGGTGGCGCGCGGAACTGTGGCGCGAATGGTGGCCGCGGGCGAGCGCAATACGCACGAGTGGACCCGAGCGAAAGACGAGATGATGGACGCGTTCGATCGCGCGGGAATCACGGCGGCATTCATGGAGCCGGACGAGGGCGGATTTATCGCGGGGCCGAAGAACCTAGCGCTGGGATTGGCGGCGTTTGAGCTGGCGTGGGTGGATGGCGGCGCGGCGACGGCGAGTTTGGCGGGATTTCTGGCGTTATCTCCGATTCACGAGCGCGGCACGGCGGAGCAGGTGAGCCGGTATAAGAAGCTGGCGGCGCCTCCGCAGGCTGGAGAGGATCGAAAGCCTTGGCGGGGAGCATTCGCGCTGACGGAGCCGATTCCTTATGTGGGCGTGGATACGGGAATGCTGAGCGGAAAGATTCGCGTGGCGGAGTGGAAGGACGGCGAGGAGCCATGGCTGCAGATTGATAAGCGCGGGCGGTTCATCACGGGCATTGCGTTCGCGAATTTTGTCACGGCGGCCGTGAACTCCGATGATGCGCGGATTAAGGGAAGCTGCGTGGTGATTCTGGAGGAGACGGACGAGGGCACGTTCGATCGCGGGACGGCGACCAAGAAACTGGTGCACCAACTTTCGTCGACGGGCGATCCGGTGTTCAACTTGCGCGTGCCGGCGAGCCGCATCGTGGGCGGATACACGGTTAAAGACGGCGTGATTGTGCCCAACTTCAACCACAGCGAGATCATTGACGCGGTGTTCCGGCGGACGCGCGTGCCGGTGGGATTGATGACGGCGGCGAAACTCTTGTCGGCGGTGGAGCCGGTGATTCGCTATCAGCGACAGCGGTTCAGAGGAGCCGAGGGCGCAAAGCCGGGATCGGTGCGGTACGAGCAGGGAATTCAGCAGCGCGAAGACGCGCTGCACCGGTTGGTGGATGTGTGGGCGGCGGGCGAAGCGGCGTCGAGCTTGGGATTTGCGGCGGCGCGGCTGTTCGACGAGTTGGATCCGCTCGAAAAACAGAAGACGGCGATGCTGAAGGAGCGCGGAGTGAATGGCGGGCGCGCGGAGATGAAGGCGCTGAAGGAGAGCGAGGAGCGCGCGATCGAATTGCTGAAGCTGAAGCAGGGGAGCGCGCGGAGGGCCGAGCTCGAAGCCGATCCGCTGGTGCAATATGTGCTGAAAGATGCCGAGGCGAATGTGCTGTGCCCGGCGACGAAGCTCTGGAATACAGGGCACGGCGCGAACATGATGCGCGAGGCGGTGAGCCTGATGGGCGGATATGGAATCACCGAGGATTGCCCCGGGTTCCTGGCGAACAAGTGGATGGACGCGCAACTGGAAGCGACTTACGAAGGGCCGGAGGCGGTGCAGCGGCGGCAGTTGACGGTGACGATGACGAGCGAAGTTTTCCTGGCGCAGTTTGGCGCGTGGACCACGGAGATGCGGAAGATTGCGTCGTCGCGGCCGGGGACAGGAGCATGCACGCTGGCTTCGGCGATGAACCTGTGGGCATGGACGCTGAATTATCTGCAGCGGTCGACCGATCCGGCGGGCGGAAAGCTTTATCACGGACAGCGGCAGGGAGTGACGTTTGCGCTGGCCGATGCGTTGAGCTGGCTGATGGCTTCGCGATGCCAGATTCTGGACGTGATCGAACTGGAGAAGCGCGGCGCGACAGACGCGGTGGCGGCGGAAGGGCTTGCAGGGACTGTGCAATTCCTGAGCGACCTTTGCCACACGCAGGCGGCGCGCGCGGCGGGCGAGGTTTCGCGAGTTTGCGCGGAGCTCGTCTTTGGATACAACCGGCACCCCGCATGGGACGAGGAAGAGCACCGCAGTTGTTTTCTCGCGTCGGAACTGGAAGAGCTGGAAGAGACGATGCCGGGCATCATGGCGATGGCCGTGGATGTTTTGCAAATCGACGGAAGCCATCCGGCGAAGGCGGGACCGTGCGCAGGCTGCGCGGGGAGTGCGGAGTTTCTGCGACTGCAGAGCAAGCTGACGACGTGCCTGACGGGCGCGAGGCTGGCAAAGGATCGAGCGGCCGAGACGGTAAGCAAGGTGATGATTCCCGAGGCGCTTGATTATCCCGCGGCAGGAGCGGCATGAGCTCGGCGCCAAACCCGGCGGAAACCGACCGGCAAAGAATGGACGTAGATATTGCCTGCGCGGGGTTCGGGCCGGCGACCGGCGGATTCCTGACTACGCTGACGCGAGCGTGGATGGAGAATCCTACCGATCCCGCATTCGAAAGCAAAGTTGCGCCGGGAATGCCGCTGCAGGTGGTGTGCTACGAACGCGCTGACGACCTGGCGGCCGGCGTGAGCGGCGTGGTGACGCGTGGCGAAGGGATTCGCGCGAGCTTTCCGGCACTCGATCCTTCTGAGATTCCGATGGCTGCAGCGGTGAAGCGGGAGAGCATTTTCTATTTGCTCGATCCGATTGGTGCGACGCGGCGATCGGCGCTCTTGCGTTTTGTAGATTGTTTTCTTGGTCTTGGACGAGATTCGTGGGTGAAGGACGATGCGCTCGAGCTGCCGTGGACGCCGAAGTTTCTGCACAAGACCGGCGGGCTGGTTTTATCGATCGGGCAGTTCAACCAGTGGGTGGGATCGATGTTAATGGCGGGAGGTTTGGCGCAGATATGGCCGGGAATGCCGGTGAGCGGACCGATCTTTGACGGGAATAACGGCTGGGAAAAGAGAACGGTTCTCGGGCTGCGGCTGGCAGATCAGGGAGTGGACCGGCACGGCATACCTGCCGACGGATATATGCCCGGCATGGATGTACGCGCGCGGCTGACAGTCGTGGGCGACGGTCCCGTGGGCGCGGTGGGACAAAAACTCGACGAGCGGTTCGGATTGCCGGAAGGTCACGCCAAGCGTGAGTGGGCGCTGGGCATGAAGATGGTGATCGAGCTGCCGGAGGATTCGGCGTTGGAGCCGGGAACGGTGTGGCACACGATTGGGTTTCCGGAGCCGGAGATTTTTGGATTTCTGTATGTGCATCCGGACCGACTCGTTTCGGTGGGGATCTTTGTGCCGTCGTGGATGGGGAATCCGCAGCGCACGGCGTATCGATATTTGCAGCACTACATCCAGCATCCGCTGCTGTGGAGGCATTTGCAGAACGGGACGCTGCGATCGTGGGGAGCGAAGTCGCTGGAGGAGAGTGGCAGGCGCGGTGAGCCATTTTTGACGGGCGACGGATTTGCACGGATCGGCGAGGGCTCGGGGTCGACGAATGTGCTGACGGGATCGGGTGTGGACGAGGCGTGGACGACGGGTGTGCAACTGGGCGAGGCGGTGCTTGAGTTGCTGCGCGCGGAGAAGTCGTTTACGCAGGAGAACCTGGCGGCGACGTATGAGGCGCGGCGGCGGGCAAGCTGGGTGGAGCGCGGCGCGCGCGAAGCGGAAAATGCGCGCAGTGGATTTCACGGCGGGTTTGTTCGCGGCATGGTAGGCATGGCGCTCGCGGGGCTTTCCGGCGGGCGGCTGGCGTGGAGAGGAAAGATTCCGCCAGCGCCGAAGCAGATTCGGAGATTTGGCGCAGAAGGGAAATCCGGCCTGAAATTGAGAGAAGCGGCCAATGTTGCAATGGCGGACGGGCGGCCGCTGCACGATGCGCTGATGAGCGCGCGCGGCTGGCCGGAGATTTCGTTTGACGGGCGATTGCTGGTTAGTCACCAGGATGCGCTGCTGCTGGGCGGCAAGGTGCAGGCGATACCGGGATTCGCAGACCACGTGGTGTTTCTCGACCGGCAAAGATGCATTGCGTGCGAAGAAAAGACGTGCGTGGCGATGTGCTCGGGGCAGGCGATCAGATTGGGAGAGGACGGCGCGCCCGACTTCGAGCGCGAGAAGTGCGTGCATTGCGGTGCGTGCCTGTGGAACTGCGCGCAATCGCCGGATGGGGAGCGGGGAAGCATTTTGTTTGAGGCGGGGGCGGGCGGTCTTCATTCAGCTGAGAACTAGAAGGAGCTAGAAGCTATGCATTTCCACATTGTTGTTTGCGCGGGGATTGTGCCTGATCCGCTGCAGACGCTGGAACCAATGGCCGGGCCCAACGGGCCGGGAATCAAGAACGAGATGGTGCTGCCTGCAGTGCTCGATCCGTGGGCAGCGAGCGCATTGTATGAGGCGGCGAGTCTGGCGGCGAAGAATCCGGGAGACGCGCAGAATCCGAGCAAGGTTTGGCTAGTTTCGCTGGGGCCAAAGGCGAAGCTGCAACAGGTGATGATGAACGTGGCGCAGAAGGTGAAGTTCGAGCTGGTGGCGATTGACGGGCCGATCGGAGGATTCGCGGATGCGCAGGCGACTGCCGCCGCGCTGGCTGAGGCCATCGCGGCAATTCCGGGCTTGGAGCAGGAACGGCTGCTTTTGTTCGGCGGATGGGAGTCTGCATCTCGCGGAGCGGGCGTAACGCTACAGCTTGTCGGAGAGAGGCTCGGCATCACGGATCAGTTCCAGGGGGTGGATGCGATTGAGGTGCGGGAGGACGGTCCAGATGCAGGATCGTTTGAGGTGCTGGAGCGCGTGGAAGGCGGCAAGCACCAGGTGAGCGAGTGCGCGGGCACGCCGGCGGTGCTGGGGTGGGCGACAGGAAATCTGGCGGAACCGAGGAACAATCCGCAAGTGGGCATGCAGAATATGCGGACGATTTTGCCGGCGCTGCAGAAGGCGAAGACGGCGGCGCTGGATGCGAACGGATTGCGGTATGTGTCTGTGAACTTGCCGAAGCAGCAACGAGAAACGCGCGTCGAGAAGAATATGAGCGCGGAGGAAATTGCGGCAGAGATTGTGGAATGGGTGGCAACTGATTAGTGGTCAGGGGTCAGTGATCAGTCGTCAGAGAGAAGAGAGAACGGCTGAGGGTTCACGGCTGAGGGCTCGGAGAGATTATGGAATCGATTCTGGTATTGACACATTCAGATGAAAGCGGCGAAGCGCTGAGCAAGGCATCGCTTGAAGCGGTGACGGCGGGCAAAGAGCTTGCGACGCGGCTAGGCGCGGAGCTGACGCTTGGGATTGTGGCGAAGCGAGCGACCCCGGCAGTAGAGCAAATTGCAGGCGCGGCGAAATGTGTGCTGGCCGTGCAAGGCGAGGCATTTGCACAGGCGCGATTTGCGAGCGATGCGGCTGCGTGCGAAGGGCTTTGCCGAGCGGCGCAGGCGACGATCGTGGTTGCGCCGCAGAGCTCGCGTTTTGCGCGGGTAATGGCTGCGGTTGCGTATCGGGTGGGCGGCGTAGTTGACACACATGTGGCGGCGATTGGCGGTGCGGACGGCGTGGAAGCGACGCGGTGGTTTTACCGCCAACGGATTGAGGCGGTAATTACACGCGAAAAGCGGCCATGGTTTCTGCTGGTGGATTCGGGTACGCACGCGCCTTATGCGCCCGAGATTGGCGCGGCGATGCCCGACGAGATTGCCGTGGCCGTGGAACTGCGACAGTTACGAACCGAGGTGAAGGGATTCCGCGCGCCGAAGCAGGATCAGCAGACGATTCGTCCGGATGCGAAGCTGCTATTTGTTGCCGGGGCTGGCTGGACGAAGAAGCAGCCGGATGGACAGACGCACGCGGAGGAGGCTGGCGAGTTGATTATGGGATTTCTTGACGCATCGGGCGCGTCGCTCGGCAGCTCGAAGTCACTGGTGGACCAGGGCGGCGAAGGGGACTCTGTGCTGCCGTTTCTGACGCATTTGAACCAGGTGGGGCAGACTGGGTCGACGCCGCGGCACGCGAAGGGGCTGGCGACATGCTGCCACGGCGAAGAGCCGCACGTGGTGGGCTGGCGATTTATCGGCGAGCGCAGAGCGATCTCGCTCGACGCAAATTGCGGATGGACGCGGGGTAAAGCTGACGTGGTCTATGTGGCCGACGCGTTTGCGGTGATGGCGAAGGTGAATGAGATGCTCTCAGCCAATAGCCAATAGCCAATAGTCAACAGCCAATAACGAATAGTCAATACCGAATTGCCAGCGCCTGCCGGCAGCCAGTAGCCAGGCCGCGATCTATCGCGGACTATAGGCTACTGGCCGATCGTGGTGCGATCAGTGTTCGTCCGGGTGGTCCCTGAAGTGGTCGTCGTCGTGATGTTCGGCGAGGTGACGCATCGCGACTTCGTAACCGTGGCGGAAACCATCGCGATAGTCGTCGCGCAGGCCGCGGTCTACGTGCGGATGCCGGTACTCGTCGTGGCGATCGACGTCGGGTGAACGGTGATGGTCGAAGTCGTGACGGGCAGCCTCAATTCCGTCGTGAAAACCCTGCCGCTGCACGTCACGATATTCAGCGGGGGGCTGGTCCCAGCCACCGATCTGAACGTCGATCTGCGGAGCAGCCGCGAAGGCTTTTGATGGGGAAGAAAAGACCACGCATGCTGCCATGGCCATGATGGGTAGAGCAAACCACTTCAATGTCATTGCCGACCCTCCTAGACATACTCGGGTACAGATGAGCGCCGATGAGATAGCGTTGCCTCGCCTGCGAGCGGCAGCGAACTCGGCTTTTCGTTGATTGGAAGTTTCTCTCGGCAAGCGAAAGCTTTGAGGCGGCGTGCTGGGCGAAAGCGCTTTCGCTCGATTCGGGGCGAGAACCGGTTCAATTTTTGTGCTGCGGAGGCGGCGGAGGAAGCGGAGAGAATTCAGGGTCCATCATGAAATTCTGCGGCGGGGGAAAGAAGGTGCGCAAGTGGACTTCGCCTGATTCGGCCAGGGAAGGATCGAGCTTTCCATGGCGGCCTTGGCAGCGTTGATAGAGCTCCAGGCCCAGGCGGGTGGGGGTGAGGTCGAATTGTTCGACGTCGTGGTAAGAGGTGAAGTCGAAGAGTTTTTGAACCAATCCCAGATTAAACAGATAGGTAAGATCAGTGGCATTCCGGTAAGGATCGTGGAAGCCGGTGAGTTGAACCATGTCATGCGGACTGAGGATGACGGAAGCGGATGGGGGAGTTTCGACATCGGGCGCGGTGGTCAGTAGGCGCTCGCAAGCGTGGGTGAAGATTTTGGCCTGAACGGGTGTGATTTGCGTGAGCAAGTCGGCGAGGATGATGTTGGAGTCGTCGGGGGCATCGACAGAACAGGACGAAACGAGGAGGCCTGCCCACAGTTGCATGGTAAGTTCATCCTCAATCCATGATCCGCCGGTAAGGATTTTTGCAACCAGCTTGGGATGGGCGCGCATGCGTGCGGCATCGGGATCGGAGGCGAGCCGTTTCTCCGCGAGAACGGCGACTCCGGCCAGGGCTTCGCAGCGGTCCGACTCGAGGATTTCGCTGGCGAGGACGATGACCTCCTCGCTATCGGCCTGACAGAGCCGGTAAAGAAAGAGGATGGTCCGGAGGGTGCGGAACATACGTGCGACCTGATCCTTATCGGTGAGTGAGACGATGTTGCGTACGAGGACTTCCCAGAGATGTGGGTCGAGGCCAGGGGGCAAAACAAAGACCAGGCCGACGCCGTCCTCGCCCTGGCGCGCGAACTTAGCTTGAACGGAGATCTGAAGTTCGGAGTTGTCCTCGGGGGTGGCTTCCTCCCGAAGCGTTAGGGTAAAGAGTTCGCCGGTGGGGAGCTGCTTTTCGGTGGCGAGATAAATTCCGGAGGCACTGATGTCCTTGACGCCGACAGGCGTGGAATCGGAACCGGTGGTGCAAAGGGCTGCTTCCAAGCCGTGTGCCGCCAGCCGATCAGCGCGGGGCTGTGGCGGTTCGCCAAGCTTCTGGAACACTCGCTTCAATCGGCTCAGCTCAAGCATGGCCCGAGACCTCCCATCTCGAAGAACCTGGGGAATTCAGGAACCTTGCCGGCAAACAAACCGTTAAGACAACGGAGACACGGCGCAGCTATGAATTCGCTCCATCGATGGAATGGATAAATTAAGCCAATGATAGACCTGTTTGAGTTAGCTAATCCAGGTATTTCATCGAGGGTTTGAGGCGGAGTATTACCAGAGTAAGGAGCGGCTATTGCGTGGATTCCACGGTGGGAAGATCAGGGGCGATCCTCGTTTGTCTCCCTGGGGCTGGCAAATGCGAACCGTGCGAAGGACGGTGGCGCGATGCGGGTGGTGCGATTCACAGGGCACTGATTACGTTGTGTTAGGTTGGGGATTCGGGGCATTTCTCCTTCAGGAATGGGCTCGGTCGACTGCGAAGACGGGTGCGATTTCCTGAGAAATCGCCACTGGACGAAAGCGGCTCGGGCTCGCATCTGAAGCACAAATGCGATGGGGTGAAAGACGAGAGATATGGGACAGATTACTGAGTTCATCAAGCATCATTACCGGCACTTTAATGCGGCGGCATTGGTGGATGCAGCCGAAGCATATAACAAGCATCTGGCAGGCGGCGGCAAGATGTTCGTGACCATTGCGGGGGCGATGAGCACGGCGGAGCTGGGGTTGAGTCTGGCCGAGATGATTCGCCAGAACAAGATTCACGGGATCTGCTGCACGGGAGCGAACCTGGAAGAGGATGTGTTCAATCTTGTGGCGCACAATTACTACGAGCGCGTCCCGCATTATCGCGATTTGACGCCGGCTGATGAGGGAAAGCTGCTGGCGCGGCATATGAACCGCGTGACGGACACGTGCATTCCGGAAGAAGAGGCGATGCGGCGGATCGAGCACGAGGTGCTGGCGGAGTGGGTGAAGGCGGACAGGGCCGGCGAGCGTTATTTTCCGCATCAATTCATGTACAAGATTCTGCTGGCGGGCGGGCTCAAGAAGAGCTACCAGATCGACGAGAAAGACAGCTGGCTGCTGGCGGCGGCGGAAAAGAATCTGCCGATGTTTGTACCGGGGTGGGAAGACGCCACGCTGGGGAACATGTATGCGGGGCACTGCATCACGGGCGACGTGAAGAAAGTTCACACGGTGCGGACCGGCATCGAATACATGATGGAGCTGGCGGAGTGGTATACGGAGACGACCAGCAAAACGCCGCTGGGATTTTTCCAGATTGGCGGCGGGATCGCGGGCGATTTTCCGATTTGCGTGGTGCCGATGCTACATCAGGATTTGCGGCGCGAGCACGTGCCGCTGTGGGCGTATTTCTGCCAGATTTCCGATTCGACGACGAGCTATGGGTCGTACTCGGGCGCGGTGCCGAACGAGAAGATCACATGGGGCAAGCTGGGCGAGACGACGCCGAAGTTCATTATCGAGAGCGATGCAAGCATTGTGGCGCCGCTGGTGTTTGCGTATGTCCTAGGCTGGTAGGCTTTTAGCCAGTAGCCAGCAACAGCACGTTCCGCAAGAGGAGCGAGAGATCAGAGAGCAGAGAACAGAGGTTGGGATGTGGAAGCGGGTGCTGCTGGGAGTTGCGGCGAGTGCTGTTCTGATGGGGATCGTTGCGGCGAACGCGCAGGATGGGGGAGCGTGGCGGGCGGAGAGCACGAACGCGACCTCAATTACGAGCGACATTGCGATCGGGAAGGACAAGCTGGAGATTGATTACTTCACATATCCGATTGCGCCGATCCGGCCCCTGAAACCCGTGGAAGTGAGCGCAGTGTTCGATGCGGACGTGAATGCTGGAATCAGCGGGATGCTTTACAAGCTGAGGATTCCAGCGCGGCAGCGGTTCCTGAAAAAGAACACGTTGTGCGGCGACGAGGACACGCAGTGGATGGCGACGTATGTTTCCGGGAAGACGCTTAACGTAGCGTTTTTTTCGGGCGATGACATGCCGGTGTTTACGTTCGATGCGATTTCGAAGTCGACGGCGTTGTGCGGGACGTTTGCGTATACAAGATAGCCGTCAGCCGTCAACCCTCATTTCGGCAAGGGGTAACGAGTCGCTGGGCGATCCTAGTTATTGGGCAGCACCGAGAATGGGCCGTTGATTTGGCCGCCGTCTGCGCCTTCAAATACGGGTTGGGATAATTCTGGCAGAGCGATCTCCCATTGGGGCGACTGAAGCTCGGGCATGGGAGTGGCTCTGAAGAGCTTTTTGCACTGGCCGGCGGTCCAGCGCGCCCACCGCTTGGATTTCTTGCGGCGAGCGCTGTCAGTTGAGATGCCGGTGCCTGCATACATCTGGCGATAGAGCTTGGAGAGAAAGATGAATCCAAGCCGCGCGCGCAGAGTAGGCGTGCAGGCCGAACGCCGCCAGATCGCGCTCCAGGTATAGAACTTGTCCCAGACTTTTTGCGTGCGCCCGCGAATCTCATCGGACGACATGGTGGGATGCGGAGTGAACATTTTGGGCCGCACTTCGGTAGGAATCAGCCAGTAGCGCGTGATGGGCACATCGCCCACCATCATGGGATCGACCGACTGCTCCTTTTCCCAACGCCCGAAATCGACGGTGCCGGGAAAGGGAGTCATCATGACAAATTGAGCGAAAGTGACGCCGGCCCTGAGGGCCATGTCGACTGTGGCATCGAAGGTGGCGGGCCGGTCAGTGGGCAGCCCGAAGATGAACGAGCCGAGAACGTGCACGCCATGGTCCTTGAAGTTCTGCAGGCGCCGGGCGAGAGCGTCGCCGGAGCAATTCCAATCTTTAAAGACGGCCTTCAGTCCTTCGGGCGTGACCGCCTCAACGCCGACCAGCGCGCCCTTGATGTTGGCTTTGTGCATGGCGTCGAGAAAGTCCGAGTCTTCGCCCGCCTCCATAGTGATCTGCGTAAAGAAGACCATGTCGCTGGGGAGCTTGGCGAGTTCTTCCATCAATTGAAAGCGATCGGAACGGAGGGAATGCAGTTCTTCAAAGCGCGCGGAGTTGTGCTGCTCTTCGGCGAGACGAAGATCGGTCAAAGTAACGGGATAAAAGTTGTCATCGGCGAGGGCGATGAAGCGAAAGCCGAGGCGGCGCAGAGCGATGATTTCATCGACGACATTTTGGAATTTGCGCTGGCGGGGTTTCTGCCCGTCGGTGCGCCAGACGCTGCAGAAGGAACAGTGCTTGGGGCAACCGCGCGTGGTTTGCACGGAGGCCCACATGTACTTCTTCGGGTCCATCAAGTCCCAGCGCGCGGCGAGTAAATCGCTGCCTTCAATGCGGCCGCCGGCATAGATTTTCTCCGGCTTGCCGGCGATGCAGTCTGCAACCGCTCGGGCCCAAACGATGTCTCCATCGCCGGTGACGACGGCGTCAGCGTGGCCGCGCTCGAGCGCTTCCTCGGGATACAGAGTGGCGTGAATGCCGCCGTAGATGACCCACGCACCGCGGTCGCGCGCGATGCGGCCCACGGCATAGCCGCGCAGAGCGTTGCCGGTGTGCACGCTGATGCCGACGATGTCGCCGGCCTGGATGGACTCGGGCACGATCTGCTCGATCGACTCATCGACGAGAACGGGGTCGCCCACGGAGCGAGGCGTGGCGGCGGCGAGGACGAAGAGCCAACGCGGCGTGATGACCGCGGTGCCAAAGGAATTGTCGCTGGGATTCACGAGGTGAACGCGCACGCGGACCAACCTTTCGCCGTACAGGTGCGGTTGGCGTCACAGCAATTTCGGGGGTTGCCGTAATGCGGGGCTAGCAATCGGAAGCGGCACCGAACGGAAGAAGATGCCGCGATAAAGTTGCATTACGGCCAGTTGGCCTGGGAATTGACCGTTAAAGCGCGTACGCCAGCGGGTAAGAGGACCCAAAAGAATCCGGCGCGCCGTAAAGAAAAACAGGACGCACAGAATTTCTCGAGAGATTGGCTTCCCGAGGATTAAAACAATCATACGGGAGCTGTCGGTTCCAATGTTCGATAGCTAACGAACCGCTGTCGATTTAATTATAATCTCTTTCAATTTTATGAACAATTCGCAGGCGAATTTAGCCCACTCGGGAGCACTCTTCGACGGGAATGGGGACCTGCTCAACGATTTCGAGGCCGAAGCCTTCGAGGGCCGGGATGTGCATGGGCGTGTTGGAGAGCAGGCGGATGCGCTGGATGCCGAGGTCGGAGAGGATCTGGCCGCCGAGGCCGATGGCGCGAAGGATGCGGCCGGAGCGGTCTTGTGAGCCTTCGCGCGCGCGCAGCTCCTGATGGAGAACGATGCGGTTTTTTTCTTGGCCGCTGGAGGCGGGAATACCTGAGCCGGGAGATCTGAGTGCGGCGGGAGAAGGGCCGCTGGCCGGGGTCGTTCCTTCCGAGTTGAAGGCCGCGTTGGTTGTGGCGGGCGTGTGGTCGATGGCGAATCCGCGCGAGGTGTTGTGTAGATAGACGATGACGCCGCAGCCTGCTTCGGCGATGATGCGCATCGACTCGTCGAGAGTTTCGCGGCAACGGCAGTCGGCGGCAAAGACGTCTCCCGCGGTGCAGCGCGTGTGTACACGAACGAGGACGGCGTGGGGGCAGGCGGGGTGGGGACTGGTAGTGTCGGGTTCGCCCGCCGAATGTGCGTTCCCCGGTCTCAAAGTCGAGACCTGGGGCACCCCATTTAACGGAGAGTTTCCATCCCTTGCATTTTCGGGAGCGGGACCGCCGTGGAGGGCGTGGCAGTCTGGGCAGAGGTCGCCGCGGATGAGAGCGACGTGGCTTTCGCCGCCGTCGACCTGACTCTCGTAGGCGATCATGCGAAATTCGCCGTAGCGGGTTTGAATGCGCGTTTCGCCGGCGCGGACGATGGTGCGTTCGTTGCGAAGACGGAAGCGAATGAGCTCGGCGACGGTGAGGATGCGAAGGCCGTGCTGCTGGCAGAAGGTGATGAGATCGGGAATGCGGGCCATCTGGCCGTCATCGCGCATGATTTCGCAGATGACGCCGGCAGGTGTGAGGCCGGCGAGGCGAGCGAGATCGACGGATGCTTCGGTTTGGCCGGCGCGGACGAGGACGCCGCCGCGGCGCGCACGGAGCGGGAAGACGTGGCCGGGACGAACGAGGTCAGCTGAGGTGGAACGGGGATCGATGGCGACGCGGATGGTGCGGGCGCGGTCAGCAGCCGAAATTCCTGTGGTGACCCCTTCGCGCGCCTCGATGGATTCGGTGAAGGCGGTGCCGAACCGCGAGGAGTTTTGCTGCGTCATGGGAAAGAGGCGCAGGTGATCGGCGCGCTCCTCAGTGAGGGTGAGGCAGATGAGGCCACGGCCATAGCGGGCCATGAAGTTGATGGCCTCGGGAGTGACGTGCTCGGCGCCAAGGGTGAGGTCGCCCTCGTTTTCGCGGTCCTCGTCGTCGACCACGACGACCATGCGGCCGGCGCGGATGTCTGCCACGGCGCCGGGAACGTCGGCGAAGGGGGGCTCGGGCGTGCGGGAGAGTTGAGGCATGCGCTGACATTATTGTCGCAGAAATCGGCCTTCAGCCGTCAGCCATCAGCTCAACGTGGGACCACGAAGTGCGGCGATTTACCCCTAAACTCTTCACTTCGCTTGGAGGCATTGCGCCTATTCGTGTGCGGCGAGTCGGTGCATTGAACTTTAACCTGAGTTTGCTTGACATGGGGTAAACGATGTTGATATCAACGGCAAATCGGTACGCTGGTGTTGACTGACTTATACGCGCGAGCGAAGGAGACCTGAACATGTTTACGCCCAAAGGAAGATTCGGCTGGTACGAATTGATGACTACGGATACGAAGGCCGCCGGGAAGTTTTACTCAGACGTCGTGGGCTGGACGACGCGGGCAATGCCCAGCCCGGACGGAATGGAGTACACCACATTCAACCTTGGCGAGGTGGGAATGGCCGGAATGTTGACTGTGGGTGAGTACAAGGCATGGATCGGCTACATCGCGGTGGACGACGTGGACGCGCATGTGGAGAAGATTGTCGAGGCGGGCGGCAAGGTTTGGAAGCCGGCCACCGACGTGCCTGGAATGTTGCGCTTCGCGGTGATGTCGGATCCGCAGGGTGCGGCGTTTGTGGTGTTCACTCCGAACCCCGCGATGCCTTCGCCGGTGCGGCCGGCGCCGCCGACGCAAGGAACAATTGGATGGCACGAGCTCTACACGACGGATGTCGATAAGGGGTTTGAGTTTTACAACAAGCTTTTTGGGTGGACGAAGATGAGCGATATGGACATGGGCCAAATGGGCGTGTATCGCATCTTCGACGAGGGCGATCACAAGCAGATGGGCGATGGCGGAATGATGATGAAGCCGCCGAATCTTCCCGTTGCGGCATGGGGGTTCTACTTCTACGTCGACTCGATTGGCGCAGCGGTTGATCGCGTGAACAATGGCGGCGGCAAGGTGCTGCACGGGCCCCAGCAGGTTCCGGGCGGCGACTGGATTATCAACGGGATGGATCCGCAGGGAGTGGTGTTCTCGCTGGTGAGCAAGAAAGAGTAGCTGCTAGCTTCTAGCTATTAGCTCCGAGCTTTGAGCTTGTTCGTGGTGGGTTGAGGGGTGTGCGATTTCCGGTCTCAAAATCGGGACCGGGGGGTACGCATCGTAAAGTGAGGGCATGACGAGAAGGCTCGCGGCAGGTGTGGTGCACGACATACCAGCGGATTTGCGCAGGGCGCTTGTTGCTGATGCGGAGGCGCGGACGAAGTGGGAAGACATTACTCCGCTGGCGCGCAATGAGTGGATCTGCTGGACCATCTCGGTGAAAAAGCCGGAGACCAGAAGGCAGCACGCGGCGCGGGTGTGTTCGGAGCTGAAAGAGGGAATGCGCCGGCCGTGCTGCTGGCCGGGATGCCCACATCGGTGAGGGGGTTTTCAGCCTTCGGCTTTCAGGCTGAGGTGCGAGGACGAAGTTCGGCGCGATCCCACCCTAAAACCTTTCGCTGCGCTTAAGTTTTAGGATGGGGCCACCCCAGATTGAGGTGAGCAGAATACTCGTCTGCAGCAAAAACGCCGCCCGAGGGCGGCGTCTTTGTCTGGAACTGGCTAAAAGCTTACAACGTGGATTCGATTTCAAAGCCCCAGGCCTCAAGGAGAGCCTCGGGGATGTACTTGGAGTTCTTATTGCGGCGGGCCCACTCGCGGAGGCGGGTCGACCGGATGTACTGGTCGGGTGGGAGCTTGAACTCCTTGGTAATCTGCTCGAATGATGTAACTGTGGGCACAACGGGGCCGATGGGCTCCGGCTTGCCCCAATTTGGATTTCCACGACGCTTTGCCATTGATGTGTTTGTCCTTATGAAGGTAAGTTTCTCGGTTCAACCTCGGACGTGGCTGGGGGTGCTCAAGAGGACCCGAGGAACAAGTACGTTTCTATTTTAGGGATAATTTGTTTAAAAATCAATAGGAAAGGGCTTTCCGGGCGGGCGGGCACGGAGATGGATTTTTCCATTTATCTCGTTTAGGATCATTAACTTGAATGGTCCACCTCGGATTCCCACAGGATGCGAAAGAAGTGACTGTGATGAGCATCGCTGGCGGCAGGCGGGGGAGGGACGGCAGGATAGGCGTATGAGCAAGTTTCGAAGCGCGATTGCAACGATTTTGGTGCTTTTTGGGGGCGTGTCGGCAGCGGGCGCGGTTGAGCTGACGGTGAGCCGAGATGCATTGGAGAGGACGCTGAAGCAGGAGCTGTTCAGCGGGCCGGACGGAAAGTACTTTCTGAAGGGCAATTCGCACTCAGCGTGCTTCATTTCGACTGAGGACCCGCAGCTGCGATTCGAGCAGGACCGGATCGTGGTGCGTTTGAAGACGCGGGCGAGACTTGGGGTGGGGAACGCGTGCCTGGTGACAGTGACGCTGCCGGCCGAAGTTTCGATGGAGCCGGATGCGGAGGGGGAGACGATCGGGTTCAAGGACGCGCGGCTGGACAAAGTTTCGGACATGAAGGAGATCAACTTTGTGCTGGCGCCGTTTTTGCGGGGCCAGGTGCCGAAGAGCCTGAAGGTAAATGCTGCGGACCTTTTGCGCTCGGCGCTGAAGGGGTCAACGGCGACGTCGGGATACAAGGTGAGTTTGAGCCGGCTGAAGATTCTGTCGATTCAGATTGTCGGAGACAAGCTGGTGGTGGAGGCGGATGGAGACTTGAGTGTGGAGTGAAGAAGGCGGCTATTAGCTCTTAGCTTCTAGCTGGGGAATGCGGGAACGAAAGGCACTGTACCCAATTCGTGGCTAGAGTGAATGCTTGAAGATGAACCGCAGGTGCTTCGACTCGTCCGCCTACGGCGGACTCGCTCAGGATGACATGGTTAAGATGTTGGAGCGCACTGATGAGGTCAGACCACTGGGATAGAATTGTCATCAGACGCAAATTTTTGAGTGGTAGAATTCGGGATTTGGAGAACGTATGCCTGAAGCAAATTGCGATATCGGATTAATTGGTTTGGCGGTGATGGGACAGAATTTGGTCCTGAATATGAACGACCACGGCTATAAAGTGGCCGTGTTCAATCGAACGGTTTCGAAGGTTGACGATTTTATTGCGAACGAAGCGAAGGGGACCGAAGTTGTCGGCGCGCACTCGATGGAGGAGTTGACGAGCCTGCTGAAGCGGCCGCGGCGCGTGATGCTGATGGTGAAGGCGGGCGACACAGTTGATCAGATGATCGAGCAGATTGTGCCGCACCTGGAAGCGGGAGACATCATTATCGATGGCGGGAACTCGCTGTTCAGCGATTCAACGCGCAGGACGAAGGCGCTGGCTGCGAAGGGAATTTTGTTTATCGGGACCGGTGTTTCGGGCGGAGAAGAGGGCGCGCGGAATGGGCCGTCGATTATGCCGGGCGGAAATCCGGCGGCGTGGCCACATGTGAAGCCGATCTTTCAGGCGATCGCGGCGAAGGTGGAAGATGGAACGCCGTGCTGCGACTGGGTGGGCGAAGAGGGCGCCGGGCACTTTGTGAAGATGGTGCACAACGGCATTGAGTACGGCGATATGCAATTGATTTGCGAAGCCTACGACCTGCTGAAGCGCGGGCTGGGACTGACGCCGGACGAGCTGCACGACGTGTTCGCGGAGTGGAACAAGGGCGAACTGGACAGTTACCTGATCGAGATTTCGAGCCAGATCTTCGCGAAAAAAGATGAGGATGGAACGCCGCTCGTGGACAAAATTCTTGACACTGCGGGGCAAAAGGGAACGGGCAAATGGACTGTGATCAGCGCGCTCGATGAAGGGCAGCCGGTGACGCTGATCGGCGAGAGCGTGTTTGCGCGATGCCTGTCGGCGCTAAAAGAGGAGCGGCTGGAAGCGGAGAAGGTTCTGCGCGGGCCGAAGTCGTTGCCGAAGGTGGGTGATCGCGCGAAGTTTATTGAGGACGTGCGGAGAGCGCTGTTCTGCTCGAAGATCATCAGCTATGCGCAGGGCTACATGCTGCTGCGCGCGGCGGGCAACGAGTTCAAGTGGAATCTGAACATGGGCGGGATCGCGCTGATGTGGCGCGGCGGATGCATTATCCGCAGCCAGTTCCTGGGCAAGATCAAAGACGCGTTCAGGAAGAACAAGAACCTGGACAATCTGCTGCTGGATAAATACTTTCAGCGGCTCGTGAACAAATATCAGGCATCGTGGCGAAAGGCGCTAGTGCACGCGGTGAAGCTGGGCGTGCCCACGCCGGCATTCTCGACAGCGCTGGCGTTTTTCGACGGTTATCGCACGGGGCGGCTGCCGGCGAATCTTCTGCAGGCGCAGAGAGACTTTTTCGGAGCGCATACTTACGAGCGCGTGGATAAGCCACGCGGCGAATTCTTCCACACGAATTGGACTGGGCACGGTGGGAGAGTTTCGTCGGGGACGTATAACGCGTAAAGCAGGGAACAGGGATCAGGGAACGGGGATTAGAAAAACAAGCGGCGATTTCCATAATGGAAATCACCGCTTTTGTTTTCGCGCCGGAACCAGGTGTCGATTGATCGGAGCGACTCAGCGAAGGGATTCGACCGGCGCGGGGTCCATGTCGGCGTAGTCCTGATTTTCGCCGCCCATGCCCCAGCAAAAGCTGTAGGCGCGCGTGCCGACGCCGCAGTGGATGGACCAGCCCGGAGAAATGACGACGCCCTTGTCGGCCATGACGATGTGGCGAGACTCTGCGGGCGGGCCCATGAAGTGCATGACGCGCGCGTCGGCGGCGAGGTTGAAGTACATATAGATTTCGCTGCGGCGCATGTGCGTGTGCGGCGGCATGGTGTTCCAATTGCTGCCGGGCGCGAGATGCGTGACGCCCATGACGAGTTGGCAACTGCGCGCTCCCTGGAGATGGATGTATTTGTAGATGGTCCGCTTGTTGCAGGTTTCGACGGAACCGAGTTCGGTCGGGCTGGCATCGGCTTTGCGGACCAGCGCGGTAGGGTATTCGGCGTGGGCTGGATAGCTCAAGAGATAGAAGACGGCGGGAGCGGATTTGTCTTTGGATGCGAAGGTGACCTGCTTGTTGCCGCGACCGATGTAGAGGACGTCGAGATTCTCGAGGCCGTAGTTTTTGCCTTCGACTGTGATGACGCCCGGGCCGCCGATGTTGAGCGCGCCGAGCTCGCGGCGCTCGGTGAAGTATGTCGCGCGCAAATCGGGATCAGTGGGCAGCATAAGAGCCGAGTCGATGGGAGCGGCGAAACCGACGACGGCGCGATCGAGATCGACGTAGTTGAGATGGAGTGCGCCGGGCTCGTAGAGCGAGTCGAGGAGAAATGTTTCGCGGAGTTCCTCGGTGGTCATGCGCGGGTAGCGAACGGGGTCGGCCATTAAGACGGTCTTCATAGAAACAGCTCCTAGCTCTTAGCTTTTTGCTACTAGCTTGTTCTCGATTCAGAGACTTCTGATTCCAATTCAATATTATTGCGCCGGAAGCTTCGTGGGATCCCAGTTGTCTGCGCCGCGCAGAAAAACGGCCGGATCATATTGCTGTGCCTGTTCAGGAGTAAGGAAGTGCGTGTGCGGATCGCGCTCATCGTGATGCGCGCCGGGGCCGGATGAATCGAATTCGGCGTAGTAGACGGTTTCAAGCGAATGTGTTTCGCCCGGATGCCACTCGCGCCAGCCGGCGGGATCGATTCTGTCGCCCATCCACGTGTGCATAAAGATGACGGTTGCGTAAGGACGCCAGGGACGGCCGAGGTAGACGTTGCCTTCGACGGCTGGGCCGGCAGTGAGCTTGCAGTGGTCGAAGACAAAGCCGGAATCCTGAGTGGGATAGTGCTTCGATTGCGCGGTGATGAAGCCGCCCTTGTGCGGCGTGGAGTGGATTTCGCAATTTTCGAAGGCGGCCTTGCTGTCGCCGAAGATGAAGTCGACGTTGCCTTCGATGTAGCAATCGGAGAAGTACTGGCGAGTAGCCGGGCAGTTGTCGCCGTCGTTGCCGCAACTCGTGCCGAGATAGACCGTGTCCTGATTGCCGAGGAGGCGCACGTTGTGGAAGATTGCGCGGTCGCCGGTAACGAGAAGCGCGAGAGCCTGCGAGCCGGCGGGAAGTTGCGGGTGAGTGGTGTTGAAGTCGTTGGCGAAAGTGATGTTTTGGGCGGAGAAATTATCGGCGGTGACGTTGACGGTGGCGGAGTGGAGCGTGCCGCCGTTCTGGCCTGCGCTGCGATCGTTGATGACGACGGTTTTGGCGGCGTCGGGATTCGCGCTGAGGATGGTGACGTTGGGCTTGTTGATGGTGATGACTTCGCGATAAGTGCCGGGCGCGACGGAAACCACTGCGCCGCCGGTTTTGGGAATCATGTCGAGAGCGCGCTGGACGGAATAGTAGTCGCCGGTGCCGTCGGCGGCGACGTAATAGGTTTTGTCTTCAGGCGGAATTTTGCCTGCCATTTCGGGAGCGGCGACGTCTTCAGGGAATGGCACGAAACGCGCGTCGCACGCGAGCGGTTGGCCGGGCGATGAGCCGGGAGCTTCGGTGATGGTGACGTCGTTTCCTTTGGGCTCGAGGTTGCCGAGGCGAGGGCCGACGGTGATCGATGCGTCCTGATCGTAGAAGAGCGAGTCCTGCTGATCGTCGGCGACGACGTTGTCGAGCTTGATCTCGAGCTTGTGATCGGGATCGAGGCCGTAGAACGTGTAAGCGCCGGGAGTGAGGATGTGGACGTTCTCGAGCGTGATGTCGTTATAGATCGGCAGTCGATCGCCGGTGAAGTTGGTGTAGTGAGGCGTGAAGACGAGTGGGTTGCGGACGTCGCGGATGCAGACGTTGCGATAGACGACCTGATGGACGAGGCCGCCGCGTGTGGGATCGGATTTGATGCGGAGGCCGTTGTCAGCGCCGTCGATGGTGAGGTCATCGACAAGGAGATGATCGACACCGCCGTAGGTTCCGCTGCCGATTGACATGCCGTGGCCGGAGTAGAAGTGGTTGTGGAGGACGGACATGTTGGAGACGGAGCCGGCGGCGCTTGGCTTGAGGCAGACATCGTCGTCACCGGTGTGGATGTAGCTGTAGGCGATGGTGATGTTGCGCGAGGAGCCGGGATCGATGCCGTCGGTGTTGCGCGCGGTTTTGGGAGTCATGATTTTGACGCCCCACGCGGTGAAGCCGTCGGTTTGATTGATGGCGACGTGGAAGCCAGGCGAGTTGCGGAGCGTGATCTTGTAGAGGATGAAGTTGTTGACGCGGCGGAGAGAGATCATCGACGGCACGCTCTGCTGCTGATCGGTGATTTTGGCCTGATGGGCGAGGTCCCACCAGGTTACGTTCTGGCCGAGGAGATCAGCGCCTCCGCGCGCGTCGATGGATCCCTCGCCCATAATGCCTGAGTTCGCGGCACCGTCGCCGGTGATGAGTGGTTTGCAGCCGCGGCCGCGTGTTGAGACGATGCCGCAGGAGCCGGGCGAGACGTCGTAGAGGCGCGGATCGCGCGAAGCGACGAGCGCGGTGTTTTTGCTGACGACGAGTACGACGCCGGGACGAAGCGTGAGAGGGCCGGTGATGAAAATATTTTTCTTGCCTTTGGAGCGAAGAACAACGGAACGCGAGAACGGAGACGATTGGACATCGGGCGCGGCGGCGCACTGGTCCAGGGCGTTCTGAATGCGAGTGGTGGAGAGTTTTTGCTCATCGGCGAGCGCGATTGCACCGTTCACGGCGATGATGTCGGCATCCAAGGTGAGGCAGGCGCGAGGGATTTTAGGCTCGGTGACGGTGCGCGTGTCCTGGGCGCAAAGGCTGAGCGCGGCAAAGATTGGAAGCGAGGCAAATAGGATTCGGGTTGAAGCAGGGCGCATTATGGGTTTTCTCCAATGCAAGAATCACAACGGCAAATTAGCGGCCCCCAAAGGGACTAAAGCCCGTACCCTTCAAATCGAAGCAATACCGCGCAACTCAAAAATGCGCTGGTTCAATTAGTGAGGAATTTGCTCGAGGACCCAGCGGACGAGCTCGTTGCCGGCGGCGAAGTTGTCGTAGGCGGCGGGGAGCTTGCGGCCATCGGTGTACTCGTTGTAGAGCCAGGGATCGACCATGGCGAAGACGGTGCCTTTGCCGTATTTTGCAGTGGCCATAAAGATGTCAGAGCCTTCAGTGAGGACCGGGCGAGCAGGGCCGCTGACTGAGATGGTGCAAACATCCTTGACGTAGATGGTGTGGGGTTGACGGAAGATGGGGCCGGCGGCGTCGATCGCGATTTTGCCCTGATCCCAGTTGGTGCCGACGACGTGCTTGCGCAGGACGCTGTTGAAGTGAATGCCGAATTTATCTGAGACGACGTTGAAGTGATCGAGATCGGCGTAGGAGGTGTCGTTCTCCATGATCATAAGCACACCGCCGGCCTTGACCCACTGCGCGATCTGGGCTGCATCTTCGGCGTTGGCGAAGTGCGGATTCGGATTCTTGTCTGGGTTGTCGGGCGAAGCGATGATGTAGACGTCGGCGCCACGGAGGTTGGCGACGGTGGGTTCGGCATCGAGTTCGGAAGTGCCGGCGCCGTAGTTGCGGAAGATGTGGCCGAAGAGGGAGTAGCCGGGTTCGTCCATCGTGTCCCACTTGTAATGGAACTCGACCTGATGGCCGAAGGCGTCGGTGCGCTGCTGGGAGTTGAACCAGCCGTCGACAACGACGGTACGGCCGCGGCCGAGCTTTGCGTTCTGCGCGGTTTCCATTTCAGAGGCGGCGAGGAGAAAAGCGCCAATGCCCTTGGGATCGTTAGTGGCGACTTTCTCTCCGATGTAGTAGGCATAGGAGCCGTCGCGGTAGGGATCGCCGCCGAGGCCGGCTCCTTTGACGGTGTTGGTGAGGGAGACGTCGTCGCCGTTGACCTGGATGAAGTGCGTGAGAACGCCGTGATATCCCCGCTCGGCACCGGTGAGATAGCGCGCCGGCAGAAGCCCAAGACGCACGCCCTTGGCGAACGCGTAGACAAACATGCACGCGGCAGAGGATTCGAAGTAGTTGCCTTTTGCGCCCGCTTTGTCGACAACCTGATACCAAAGGCCCGTCGGCGCGTCCTGGTAGCGCGCGACCGCGGCTGCGTCGCGTTGAAGGATAGCGATGAGCTGCTTGCGGGCGGGATCGTTGGCGGGAAGGTAGTCGAGCGTGTCGACGAGGGCCATCATGTACCAGCCCATTCCGCGGGCCCAGAATTCGGCAGAGTCGCCGGTTTGTTTGTTGGCCCAGCGCTCCTGCTTCGATTCGTCCCAGCCGTGGTAGAGCAGGCCGGTGCGCGGATCTCGAGCGTGCTGCTCCATGAGCTCGAATTGATGCGCGATGTCGGCGAAATCTTCAGGGTGATGGGAGAGGGAGGCATATTCCGCGCGAAAGGGCTCGGCCATGTAGAGGCCGTCGAGCCACATCTGGTTGGGATAGCGCTGCTTATGCCAATAGCCGCCCGATGCAGTACGCGGCTGCTGAGCGAGCTGGTCATAGAGAAAGGTGGCGGCAGTGAGGTAGCGCTGATTGCGCGTGACGCGGTAGAGGAGCAGAAGCTGGCGGCCGAGGAGAATGTTATCGAGCTGATGTTCTTCAGGCTTGAACGTGGGGATGGAACCGTCGGGGGCGAGAAGCGCGTCGACAGAACTCTGAATGTAGTGGAAGTAACGGGGATCGGCGGTGTTGAGCCACACCTGGTCCATGCCTTCAAGGAGCGTGCCGAGCTCGTAGTTCCAGATCCAGGGTTTTTCTGGTGGGGTGAAGCGGCCATCAGGCCAGCGGGCAATGGCGGCGTTGGCGGCGCGCTGGGATAGGGGAAGATCGGCGTTCGGCGTGGCGGCGAGCGCCCGAAGGCCGATGCAGGCAATGGCGAAGGCAACAAAGAGCGGAAATTTAGCCAGGAGTTTCATTTCTCAAGAATACGAAGAAAGGAGGCTGCCGGGTTGAATCGGCAGCCTCGCGAAGAGTGAATGTGACGAGCCATCTCAGAAGTTGATGCGAGCAGAGAACTGAGCAGCCTTGCGGGTGGCGATGGAATTACTGGTTACATCACCAAAGCTCGAGTTGCCCACCGCGGTGCTGGCTACTGCGAACCATGTGTGATTGGTGACGTTGTACCACTCGGCGCGGATATTCAGGCTTGCCGTCTCGGTGAAGTGCAGCGGGAAGCTGCGCACCAGCGCGAGGTCCAACTGATAGTTGCCAGGGCCGAAGAGGCCGTAGGGTGCTGTGCGACGCGCATCGCTGAACTGATACGCGTAGGAACTGAGAACTCCCGTGACTGGATTCTCGAATGGACCTTTTGCATTGATAGCCGAGGTTCCGGTGCTCGGGACGATGTAGCTGATGGCGCCTGTGTTGGCGGCGGTGATGCCCTTACCCCACTTGCCATTCTGTCGAGCACTGACGTTATAGCCATATTGCGGGTTCATGATCGGCATTGCAGTGCTTTGCGCCGGGTTAGTCTGGCTGGCAGATTCGGTGAGCGCAAGAGGAGATCCAGAGAATGCCTGGTAGACGCCGGAGATGGTGTAACCGCCCAGGAGCGCCCGATTAAGAGCATTGCCGGCAAACAAGGTTTTGCCGAAGGGCATTTGCCAGACGGCAGTGGCGACGAAGTGCTGAGGTTGATCGGAGGTCGAGAGCGACCGCTCGATGCGATCAGCCGGATAGCTGGCTGTGGGATTGTTGGCAAGAGTACCGGCGGGAATTGCATAGCCGGTACGGAACGAGCCGGCGTCATCGATGGCCTTCGAAAAGGTGTAGTTGCCGCTGAAAGAGAGTCCATGCCAGGTTCGCATGGCCAGGAGCACTTGCAGCGCGTTGTAGTTGGAGTTGCCCACATATCCGAATGAGTCAGTAACAGTGTGGAACGGGAAGGGTTTCAAAGCCGTGCTCAAGTTCTGGCTGGTGGTGAAGCCGCTTGGGCACGTGAGATTGTTGGCTGCGCAGGCGCTTGTGCCTGCGGTGGCCAGTGTTGAGCCGAGATAAAGGTATTTGGGATCCAAATCGTCAGCCCAGAAACCACGCGCGTGGTAACTGTCGAGTTGGAGAAAGTGTCCTTCCGATCCCACATAAGTGGCGGTGAGGGTCATCGCGCTGGTCAACTGACGTTGAAAACCGAACGTCCAGTTGAGATATTCAGGTGCCCGGCTGCCGAGATATGGGTCATAGTAGCCAATGGAGGATGGGGTTCCGGTATAGCCGGAGGTTGTGGTGTAGCCGGTTCCGAATTGCGGCCCCGAGGCTACACCGGCCGCGCCGGTGTAAGCCGGAATCGCACCGTTGGTTCCCGTAAGCGGGGCAGTGCTCAAGAGTTGCCCGTTCGCGGAGAAAGACGGAGCTGCCGAGAAGCCCAGGGTGCCAAGGCTCGAGGCATTGCCGCCAATTGCGTCGCCATGTGTGAACATGAGGCCGTAGCTGGCGCGCAGCACGGTTTTCGAATCGATCTGATAGGCGAGGCCGACACGAGGACCGAAGTTCTTGAAGTAGTTGTTGACCGGCGTGGAGCAGTTACAGGTGCCGGCGCCTTTGCCGGTGAACTGCAATGCGCCGTTGATTCCGGTCACAGGGTTGGCAAGCGTTGGGCTGAAGAAGCTCTCGGCGTTGTGCACTTCAGTGATGGACGGGAAGAAGTCATAGCGCAAACCGAGGTCCAGCGTGAGCTTCTGGCTGACTTTCCAATTGTCCTGGACATAGGGCGAGATGGCCCGGAAGCGCGCGCCGAACTCCTGTTGCAGATACTGCGTGAAGCTGACCTTGTCGATTTCGCCGACCAGGAAGCTGGCGTACGAAAGGCCAGTTCCGGAGGTGGCGACATACTTCGGTGAACTGTTGCTGGATGCGTTGATTCCCGAGGTCTCAGTGACGGCGGCAGCAAGCGTAACCGGGCTGGTGCCAGATGTGTCGTTGATCACGTTGTAGAGCATCCATGCGACCTGCCCGCCAAAGGTGAAGGAATGCTTGCCGACAGTCCACTGAACGTTATCGAGAGCGGTGTAGTTTTCCGCGGTAGTTTTGGAAGCAGGTTCGCCGGCCCAGTTGGTTGGAGCGTCGGTGCCTGCGAAGGTGACGGCGGGGAAGGCGTCGGAAGCCTGGCCAGCGGGCAAACCGGTGATGCCCATGGTGCTCGCGGCATAAGCCGATGCTTCGTCGGCATTGAATGTGGGGCCGTCATAGCGGGCGTACCCCCACTTGACCTGGTTGAGAAGGTGAGGCGAAAAGACGTGCGTCTCCTCAATGAGCCCGACTGCGGTTTTGGGGGCGTAGGCCTGACCGAAGTTAAATGGCACGGGACCCACGTCGCGACCGGCTGTGCTTTGGCCGACCGGAACAGAGCTGGCCTGGCGGCCGATAGCGGCGACGAGAGAGAGACTATCGTTTTGGTTGAGGGTGACGTCGACGCGATGGGTCATGGACCAGTTGACCAGGCCCGTGGCATTGGGAGCGACGTAGTTGTTTTGCAGAGCGGTACTTAACGCCTTATTCACTCCCGTTGAAGCGAGAAAGGCCTGCATGTTCTTCGCTACCGTCGAGAACTCGGTGGCAGGGATCACGTTGACCGGGGAGCCCGAGCCGAGCAAAGTTGGATTGCCTGCGGGGCCTGGGGTCAAGCCGGGACCATAACCGTACTGATAGCGGCAGGGGCCATTGGTGGAGTTCGCAGTGCAAGTCCCCTGCGAAAGAGGATCGTAAATCTTAATGCCGGTTGCACTGAAGTCGCCGCTCTGCTCGGCCACCGTAGGAAAGGTCATCAGGGTGGGGGTGGCGCTGGTATAGCGGAAGCCGTTGTAATTGCCGAAGTAGAATACCTTGTGCTTCCATGCCCCGAAAGGAACCAGAGGTCCGCTGAGGTCGATGCCGTATTCGTTGCTGTGCTCGATGGGTTTAACCGGCGTGCCGGTTACCGCGTTAGGAACCTTGGCAAAGAATCCCCAGGTATCGAATGCTGTGTTGCGAATAAAGTCATAGATTGAGCCGTGATATTGGGAGCCACCCTGCTTGATGGAGAAGTTCTCAACTCCCTGTCCTTCGTAGACCGCCGAGTAGCCGCTGGTCTGCAATTGGAACTGGTCGATAGCATCAACGGAAAGAGCGGTCCAGACATAGCGCGGGTCGCCCTCGCCGCCGGCACGCACGAAGGAAATGCCGTCGACGTAGACATCGGAGGCGGCGCCACGGCTGCCTGAGCCGTTGACGACGCCTGTATTCGTGGTGGCGTTGCCATTGGTTTCATTGCCCTGGACGCCAGGCATGAGATAGACGAAGTCGGTGGCGCGGCGCTGGTCAGCCGAGTTATATGCGCCCATTTCCAACGGCAGCTCGGCATAGGTGCTGTTTTCCATGGTGGTGCCGAGGGTGGCGTTGGTGGTTTCAAGCTGCGGCGGAGCCGCTGTGACAACGACCTGTTGAGATTGAGCGCCGACCTGGAGAACCGGGTTGAAGAGTTGCGACTCGAGAGCGTTGACCGTGATGTTGTTCTGGGTGAGCGTTTCGAATCCAGCTGCCGAGGTGGTGACGGTGTAAACCCCAGGATCGAGGTTGGGGAAGTTGAAATCGCCGGCGCCGGTCGATTTTGTGACCGACGAAATTCCATTTGTGGTGTTGGTGGCGGTAATTGTCGCATTAGGAATCACCGCGCCCGACTTATCCATCACAGTGCCGGTGATGGCGCCTTTACCGCTCAACTGGGCTGAAGCTGCCAATGGCAAAAAAACCAAAGCGGCGACGAAAAGCGCTCGGCAGGTCCAAAGCGCGAGATTCCAGAAGCCGGTTGGCCTTGCAAGCGCGGTTTCTTCTGACTGCCGTTGGTTTACAAAGGCAAGTTGCCTCATGATGCTGCCTCCAATAGGTCGTACATCTTGCTCCGGAAGGGTACGTTTCCGACGCTTCTACATTTTTTCAATACGTGGTCTGACCACACTTCGAAGCGCGACTAGTTTTATATATTGAGTCGGGGGCTGTCAATAGGGAAGAAATCGCGGCACTTTGGAAAATCAGATCTGTTTTCCCTGTTTCTATGAGAAGCGGGAGGGGGGCAGGATTCCATCGCCTCGCGAACAAATGAATGGTCAGACCTGTCGAGGGCTTTTCCGGCTGATAGCCGAGTCCTGAAGGCGCAAGACAGCAAAGGAAATAGGCCGCAAGGCCCCGAGCCGAGCCTTATCGTCGTTTCGATTCGAAATTGACTTGCGCAGCGCGCCGGCTAAGCCGCGGAAGCAGCGCGTTGGTGCTTCTTTTTTGCTGCAGCGGACGAGTTTATGGCGCCAGCCGATCCGCGGCGGGTTATGGGGCGCTCCATTCCCTGGGCGATCTGCGCCATACGCAGATGCTGTTCCATTAGGTTGTGCGCTTCCTTGGCATTGCGCGCGCGGATGGCGCGATAGATTTCGCGGTGCATCTCGGCGGATTCACGCATGTCCGTGGAGTGTTCCACGGTTTTGCGCCGGGAGTCGTAGAGCGCCGAGGTAATGGTCTCAATAATGGCGGCCAGAATAGTGTTGCCAGAGGCCTGGGAAATGATGCGATGAAAGGTGAGGTCGTGAATGAGGTATTCGGCGGGGTGGTCCATGGACGCGAACATGTCAGCGACTTCCTCAGCGAGCGCCGAAAACTGCTCCGGTTTGCCGCGTTCGGCGGCAAGAGCGGCAAGATGGCTTTCAAGGATGATGCGGGCCTCGAACATCTGCCAGGACTGAAAGCCATGGAGTGCGCCGATCAGACTCAATGAGGCGGTTCCAAACTGTGGCGGGCCGTCGGCTACAAAAGTGCCGACGCCGTGGCGGATTTTCATGACGCCCATGGCAGCCATGTAACCGATGCCGGTGCGGAGACTGGCGCGGCTGATTTTGAGAGAGCGCGCAAACTCACGCTCGGGCGGGATTTTGTCGCCCGGCTGCAGGGTTCCGCTCTCAATGAGCCTGCGGATGTGGTTAACCACTTGCATCGTACGGTGAGTATTCTGTTCGTCTTCTTTCACCTTTGGCATAAACGAAGATATCCCCTAACGACACGTAAAATCAGTGTCACAGGGAGATTACCACTGAAAGCGGAAGAGTGGTTGGAGAAAGTCGCCGTGAGCCGGAATTATCTGCGAAAGAGCCAGAAAGCGAGGGAACCGTGTATACTTCCGGTCTGACCACTTGAATTGGTAGAGGCTCGATCAGCCTGTGCGTGGGACAAGTAGAATGATAGGCATGTTGCTCCATGAAGACCGGTTATTTCCCGCGGATGCATGTGCACGAAACGTTGCCCGCTCACTTTATGAGCAGGTAAGGAAGCTTCCCATCATCAGTCCACATGGACATACGCAGGCAAAATGGTTCGCCGAGAACGCACCGTTTCCCGATCCCGCGACCTTGTTCGTGCAACCCGACCACTACGTGTTTCGCATGCTCTACAGCCAGGGTGTATCGCTGGACGAGCTGGGCATTGGGCAGGCGGTGATCGACGATCCGCGCAAGGTGTGGCGAGTTTTTGCAAAACATTACTACTTGTTCCGCGGGACGCCGACGCGGATGTGGCTCGACTACGCTTTCCAGGAATTGTTCGGGCTGACAGAGCGGTTGAGCGAGAAGACCGCGGACCGCGCATACGACATGATCGCCGAAAAGCTGCGCACGCCGGAGTTTTTGCCGCGGGCGCTTTACGAGCGATTCAACATTGAAGTGCTGTCGACGACAGAGCCTCCGGGGGATGGGTTGAAGGCGCACCAGGCGATTCGGGATTCGGGTTGGAAGGCACGGATCGTTCCGGCGTTTCGGCCCGATTCCGTGGTGGACCCGGAGTTCAAGGGATTTGCGGACCTGGTGGCAAAGCTGGGCGAGATTCACGGCGAAGATAGCTCAACGTGGAGGGGCTACTTGAGCGCGTTGATGGAAGCGCGGGCGCGATTCAAGGCGCTGGGGTGCACGTCGACGGATCATGGACACCCGACGGCGCAGACCGCGGACCTGCCTGCGGGCGAGGCTGCAGCGCTGTTCGGCAAAGTGATTGGCGGGAAAGCAGACGCCGGTGAGCAGGAACTATTCCGCGCGCAAATGCTGACGGAGATGGCGCGGATGAGCGTGGAAGACGGCTTAGTGATGCAGATTCATCCAGGATCGGTGCGCAATCACAATCGTTTTGTGTATCAGAAGTATGGGCGCGACATGGGAGCCGATATTCCGCGGGCGACGAACTATGTGGACGCGCTGCGGCCGCTGCTGGACCGTTTCGGCAACGAGCGCAATTTGACGATTATTCTCTTCACGCTGGACGAGACGACGTACAGCCGCGAGCTGGCGCCGCTGGCGGGGCACTACCCGGTGCTGCGGCTCGGTCCGCCGTGGTGGTTCAATGACAGCCCGGAGGGAATGATGCGCTTCCGCGAGCAGGCGACGGAGACTGCGGGCTTTTATAACACGGTGGGATTCAATGACGACACGCGGGCGTTTCTTTCGATTCCCGCGCGGCACGATGTTGCGCGGCGGGTCGATTGCGCATTTTTGGGCAGACTGGTTGCGGAGCACCGGTTGGATGAAGATGAGGCGCACGAAGTGGCACACGATTTGACGTATGGGCTGGTGAAGAAGGCGTACAAGCTGTAGATGCCAGTAGCCGGTGGTTGCCAGCTTGCAACGATCAGAAGTTCGCTCGGAACGGATGAAGATAACCAGCTGGCTGAGGTGATGGTCCGCGGAAGAGTGGAGTGGCACGATGAGTCTTTATTGTTCGGTAGGAAGTGTCGATACCGATCTCTCAGAGAAGCAGCTGAAAGACCTGCTGGTTGAGAGCCTGGCGAAGCTGGGCAGGCGGACCAACGTGCTGGCGGTGCCGCCCGACCAAAGCCGCGAGCATTCGCAGGCCGGGTTGCTGACCCGAATTGCATGGGAGCACTATGGCGAGAAGCTGAAGGCTGTGCTGCCGGCGATCGGAACGCACACACCGATGCGCCCCGATCAGATCGAGCACATGTTCGGGAGGATGCCGCTGGAATTGTTTCGCGTTCACAATTGGCGAACGGACATTGAGACCCTGGGCGAATTGCCGGCGGCGTTTATCCGCGAACAATCGGAAGGCAAACTGAATTACACGTGGCCCGCGCAGGTGAACAAGCTGATTTCGCAGGGCGGATTCGATCTGATTCTTTCCATCGGGCAGGTTGTTCCGCACGAAGTGATCGGGATGGCGAATCACTCCAAGAACATTCTGATTGGGTCGGGCGGGCGCGAGGGAATCAACCGCAGCCACTATCTTGGCGCGGTGTACGGAATGGAACGGATCATGGGGCGGGCCGAAAACCCGGTGCGCAACGTGTTGAACCGGGCGAGTGAAAAGTTCCTGAAGCATCTGCCGATCGTGTATGTGCAAACGGTGGTTGGGCGCGGCCGCGATGGTGGGTTGGCGGTGCGCGGGCTGTTCATCGGTGACGATCTGGAATGTTTTCTGAGAGCAGCGGAGCTGAGCCTGAAGGTGAACTTCGAGATGCTCGACGAGCCGATCAAAAAAGCAGTTGTGTATCTTGACCCGAAGGAGTTCCACAGCACGTGGATCGGGAATAAGGCCGTGTACCGGACGCGGATGGCGTTGGCGGACGGGGCGGAGTTGATCATTCTTGCGCCCGGAGTGAAGGAATTTGGAGAGGACAAGGGGATCGATGCGCTGATTCGGAAGTACGGCTATCGCGGTACGCCGGCGACGCTGAAAGCGGTGGAAGAGAACGCCGATCTGGCGGCAGATTTGAGCGCGGCGGCGCATCTAATCCATGCATCGTCGGAGGGGCGATTCACAATTCGCTGGTGCCCGGGAGGATTGAGCAGGCAGGAAATCGAGGGAGTGGGATTCGAATACGGCGATCTGAAAGCGATGACCGCGAAGTACGATCCCGCAAAGCTGCGTCACGGCTGGAACCAGGTGGGCGGCGAAAAGATTTTCTTTGTGGCCAATCCGGGACTGGGATTGTGGGCGCATCGCAGCCGCTTTGAAAGCTCGAATGCGCCGGCGTTGGCGCACCACGACGTTGCTTAAACCAGCAAAATCTTATTGGCAACAGGATTACGAAGATGGGGACCTCTGGATTGAGGCTGAATAAATATTCGGTGGGCACGGGTGACCGATTCGCGCACCAGGCCAAGGCGCAACTGCAGGCGTGCATGAAGGCGCTGGAGCGCGGAGTTGAAGTGGTTCCGGTGTGGAACAAATCGAACCGCGAACACATGATTATCGGCTCCGACCCCAAGTCGGTTCGAGAAGCGGCCGACGCAGCAGTCAAGGAGTTGGGATGGAAGCTGCCTTACTTTTGTGATGCGGACCATATTACCGCAGCGACAGTGGATCGCTTTCTTGCGCCGTGCGATTTTTTCACGTTCGATGTAGCCGATTTTATCGGGCAGCCGGCAGAGCCGGCAGACATTGAAGGATTTGTAAAGCAGCATCCGGAGCTTGAAGGAAGCATTGAGCTGTGTGGCGCCGATGAGGCGTTTGAGATCACGCCGGGGATTCTGCGAGCAACTGCGGAGAAGTTTCTGGCTGCGGTGAAAAAGGCTGGGGAAGTATATCGCCGCGTGCTGACGGCACGCGGAGCCGGGAACTTTATCTCTGAAGTGTCGATGGACGAGACCGATCGCGCGCAAAGCCCGATTGAGCTGCTGATTATCCTGGCGGCAATCGCCGACGAAGGGATCCCCGTGCAGACGATTGCGCCGAAGTTCAGCGGGCGATTCAACAAAGGCGTGGATTACGTGGGCGACGTTGCGCAGTTTGAGCGAGAGATGGCGCTGGATATGGCGGCCATTGCTTACGCTGTAAAGCAATACGGGCTGCCGGCGAATCTGAAACTGAGCGTGCACTCGGGCAGCGACAAATTCTCGATCTATCCGGCGATCCATGCCACGATGAAGCGATTCGACGCGGGAGTGCACCTGAAGACAGCAGGAACGACGTGGCTCGAGGAGCTGATCGGGCTGGCCGAGGCAGGCGGCGAAGGATTGGCGCTGGCCAAGGAAGTGTATGCCGAAGCGTTGGCGCATAGCGAGGAGTTGTGCGCGCCGTATTCAACGGTAATCGACATTGACCCAAAGAAGTTGCCGTCGGCGGAGGAGGTGCGGGGCTGGAGTTCGGAGCAATATACCTCGGCCTTGCGGCACGTGGAGTGCTCGCCCGATTACAACAGCAGTGTGAGGCAGCTGCTGCACGTAGGATTCAAAGTTGCGGCGAAGATGAAGGGGCGCTACCTGCCGCTGCTGGAAGCGAACGAAGCAGTGATCGCGAAAAATGTGACGGAAAATCTCTTTGCGCGGCATATTGCACCGGTATTCTTAGGGAGCGGCTCCTGATTGACAGTTGCGGCGGCCTGCGCCGCGCCGCGTAAAATCCCCACGGAGATCGAATGAAAGATTCATTGTTCAGCCTTGAAGGCAAGGTTGCGGTTGTGACCGGAGGGACATCCGGAATTGGCCGGGCGTTGAGCCTCGGGCTTGCGGAGGCCGGCGCCGATGTAATTGCCACGGCGCGGCGCCAGGAGCAGGTGGATGCTACCGCCAAGGAAATTGAAGCGCGCGGACGAAAGACTCTGCGCATGGCCTCGGACGTGGGAGATCGAAGCACGCTGGAGGCACTCCTGACCGCGGTGCTGGAGCGCTTCGGCAAAGTGGACATCCTGGTGAATTGCGCGGGCATGATCAAGCGGACGCCAACGCTGGATTTGGCAGAAGTCGAGTGGACCAACATTCTGAACACAAATTTGACGGGGACGCTGCGCGCCTGCCAGGTGTTCGGGCGGCACATGCTCGAGCGCGGGTACGGGCGCATTGTGAACATTGCGTCGTTGAACAGTTTTGTGGCGCTGAGCGAAGTTGCGGCGTATGCCGCGAGCAAGGCGGGAGTGGCGTCGCTTACGCGGTCGCTGGCCGTGGAGTGGTCGAAAAAAGGCGTGACGGTGAATGCGGTTGCGCCGGGTGTGTTTCGCACCGACCTGAATGCACAACTGCTGGATTCGACACCGCGCGGGCAGGAATTGCTGATGCGGACACCGATGGGACGGTTTGGAAAGACGGAGGAGCTAATCGGCGCGACGGTTTACCTGGCATCAGACAGCGCGTCGTTCGTCACCGGACAGATTCTAGTGGTGGACGGTGGATTTCTGGCGAGCGGAGTGAATCAGTAGTTGCTCAGGCGGTCGGGCCGATGGAATTGTTGATGCGAAGGATGCGTTTCGCGTTTTCAGATGCGACCTGGCGGCGCTCAATTTCGGAGAGTCGCGCGGTCTCAATGAATTCGGCAGCCAACTCGGTTTTTTCGAAGGGATAATCGACTGAGAACATCACATTGTTCATTCCCATAGAGTCGATTGCACAACGCAGCGAAACATCAGAGCAGACGCCGGACGTGGTGACGGCGATATTGCGTTTGATATAAAACGACGGCGCCTGGGCAAGGGTCATCGTGCCGCGACGGGAGACGATCCAGCGGCTGTCGAAGCGCCAGAGATTGAGCGGCAATGTTTCACCCATGTGGCCAAGAATCAGCTGCGCCTTGGGATAGCGCTCAAAAACGCCTGCAAAGACCAGCCGCAATGCGTGCGCGCCGGTTTCGAAAGCCCAACTGCACACCGGGCCCCAAAGCTCGGGGTGTCCGTCGTAGACAGATGGATGGTCGACGGGATTGCCTGGATGAAGATAGATGGGTGCGCCGAGGTCGGCAACCCGCTCCCAGAAGACGGAGTACTTGTCGAGGTCAAGATACTCACCGTTGGTCTGGCCGTTGATCATGGCGCCCTGAAATTTGAGCTCGCGCACGCAGCGCTCGAGTTCGTCAGCGGCATCGGCGGGATTCTGCATAGCCAAATGAGCGAAGCCACCATAACGCGTGGGGCGTTTTGCGATTTCCCGCGCAAGAAAATCATTGACCCATTTGGATTTCTTCAGTGCAACAGCAGCATCCTTTTCCGCCTGGACGCCCGGTCCGGCAAGCGACAGGACCACGAAGTCAACATGGTGCCGGTCCATAACCGAGAGGCGCCGATCACCAAAGTCCTCAAGCGCAATGGGAGCCAGGCGAGCAATATCGGGGCTGATATTGGGATAGGTTTCAGCGAAATAGTCCATGAATTCCGGCACCATGAAGTGCTCTTCGAGCGCGATTTTACCGAGGGGCTGCGGCGCTGCCGGATCGGCGGGTGAGGAAAGAGGGGAGGCGGCTGCGAGGCCTCGGGCCGCCTTGGCGGCCGCAGCAAGCGTTGCGCCCTTTAAGAGATCTCTGCGTTTCAAGATGTACCCCCTTCAGGCCCTCGCGTAATTGGGGAGCGGAGCCGCCAACTGCTGTGTCAAAGGACAGCATTCTTTCCGGGAGCCGCCCCCAGTGGACACAACGCACAATTGTAGAACTCTGTTGCACGTTACTTGAATGTGACGTTGGCGGCGGGAAGTTTGATGATTGCGTCGCCTTGGGCGGCTGTGACTTTCACGTTTTCGCCGGTCACCGTTGCGTAGCCGATGGTCAGCCCTTTTTCGCCGCTGAGATTCACATTTTGCAAAACGACATCGGTGACAGGCGCTTCAGGAAGGCCGACGATGGCGCCAGCCATTTGAGCGCCGGTGGCGGTGATGTTCTGAAGCAGGATGCTGTGGAAGTGAGGGGTGAGACGCGTGACCGGCGCGGGCTCGACAATCGGGGTCGAGGGCAGAATGCGGGGATAGTATTCGCTGATCACGAGCGGATTCTTCACGTCTTTCATGTCGATGTCGCGAAAGACGAGGTTGGAGACGTCGCTGCCGCGATCGCGATTGGCTTTGACCCGGATGCCGTTGTCTGTGCCATCGAAGTGAATGCGCTCGGCCAGGATATTGCGCGCGCCGCCGGCGATTTCGCTGCCGATGGAGAGGCCATGGCCGTGAAGGAACGTGCAATCGGAGATGGAGATATCGCGGCTGGGCTCATCGCCGCCAGGCGAGTCGATCGAACCGGATTTGATGGCAATGTCGTCGTCGCCTGTGTCGGCATAGAGATGATCGATGCGGACATTCGATGAAGAGAAAGGATCGACGGCGTCGGTGTTGGGTGAGTGCTGCGGCGCAAGCACGCGGATGTTGCGAATGAGGACGTCGTCGCTGTAATAGGGAACTACCTGCCACATGGGCGAATTCTGAATGGTGACGCCCTCGATGCGGACGTGCTTGCAATGGTCAAAGACGACGAGGCGCGGGCGCGGATGGACTCCCATCACTCCCGCATTTTGGACGGAGCGCACCTCTTTCCACCAGCTTTCACCATTTCCATCGATGGTGCCTTCACCGGTGATGGAGACATTTTCGGCATTCGTCGCGCTGACTAGGGCCTGAACGCCGGGAAGTCGAAATTCGGTCATGTCGGGGTAGTCCGCGTGATCGGGCGAGCCGAGCAGCGTCGCGCCCTTGTCAAGTTGGAGAGTGATGTTGCTCTTGAGAACGATTGGAGCGCTGAGCCAGTTGCCGGCCGTGAGACGGACCGTGCCGCCGCCTTTGTTTGCGCAAGCGTCGATGGCTTTTTGGATGGCCGTAGTGTCTTTGGCGACGCCGTCGGCTTTGGCGCCGAAGTCGCGCGGGTTGCAGGTGCGGGCGGCGTGGAGGGACGGAGCCATTGCGGCGATCAAGGCGATCGTCAAAAGCGAAATGGCGCATCGCGATTGGGGCGGCTGTTGTGTCTTCATGCCAGGGCGACCTCGGAAGGCGGAATACTTGCGGACATCATCATAAGACAAGAGGGCGACAGTGGTCATACCACTTAAAAGCAGCTTCTAGCTCCTAGCCTCTAGCTCAACGACTTGAGGCGAACTAAGCGGATGGGGTTTTCACCGGCAGACGGACGATGAAGCGGGTGTCACCGGGCTTCGATTCGACGTCGACTTTGCCCGCGAACTTTTGCGTGACGATGCGGTGGACGATTTCGAGGCCGAGACCGGTGCCGGAGCCCTGCGGCTTGGTGGTGAAGAAGGGCTCAAAGATGTGGGGAAGAACGTCGGCGGGAATTCCGGTCCCTTGATCGCCGATTGAGACGACGAGCCACTCAGGCTCCGACCAAGTGGAGATCTCGAGCTTTCCGCCTTGAGGTGAAGCGTCAAGAGCGTTATCGATGAGGTTGGTCCAGACCTGGTTGAGAGCGGAGCCGCGGGTGCGGATGATGGAGGGCGATGCGGCGAAGCGCTTGTCCACCTGAATCTGCTTGAGGCGCAACTTGTGGCCGAGGATGGTGAGGGTGCTTTGCAGGCTGTCGTGAACGTCGAGCTCCTTGTCGGGAGTGCGCTCGTCGTAGGCGAATTTTTTGACGGCCATCACCAGCTCGGAGATGCGGGAGATGCTTTCTTCAATGGCGCAGACGAGGGAAACGCTCGAGACGAGGGCTCCGAACCAGTTGAGAGCGTCAGAGAACGAGGTGGGATCGAAGTGCTCCTGGGCGCAGGCGATTTCTTCGTGGTCAATGCCCATTGAAACCAGGACGGGGCCGATGGTGAAGGCATTCTCGACCTTGGCGTTAGCGAGCCATTGGCTCATAGCCTCTTCAGCATCGGCCTGCTCGATGCTGCTCATGGCAGGAAGATTGCAACCGCGAAGAGCGTGCTCGAGGAGTTCCCTCATGCATTTAAGCTGAGCGGGCGTCTTGGCCTTGCCACTATTGCGCAAACTGAGCTGCTGCAGACGGAGGAGATTCTCGCGAAGTTGGGCCGCTGCGCGCTTGGCAGCGGCGCCGGGATTATTGAGCTCATGCATGAGGCCGGCAGCGAGAGTGCCGAGCGAGACAAGCTTTTCGCGATGGAGCGCCTCCACCTGGTAGGCCTGAAGGCGGACCGCGCTGTCGGCGAGGACAGCTTTGCGGACGGCCGGACAGCAGGCGAGGAGCGACCAGAAATCCTGCTCGGTGAAGCGGAGGAGGACGGAGTTCTGCGAGGCGACGACGCGAAAGGGCGACTGGCCGCGGCCGCTGAGAAGCGGAACTTCGCCGAAACCTTCGCCTGCGTGCGCAATGCCGACGAGAGTCATGGTCCCATCGGGTTCAGGGCGCTTGGCGTAGACTTCGCCTTCGAGAACGAGCCAATAGTAGCTCCATGGCTGGTTGGGTTCGACGAGGACCGAGCCAGCAGGTGCGGAAACACGCTCAGCACGGTCGACGCCGGCGATGGAAGCAAAGGGAGTGGAAGCAAAGATGCGCGTTTGAGAGAGAGCGGCGGCGAGATCGGACAGTTGGGTCTCTTCGACGCGGATGGGTTGAATGGTTTCGCTCATCTTGCTCATGGCACCAAATCCAGAATCGGGCAGCGGAAACTAGAACCCTGCCAGATACTGGTGAACAAACTGCACTGCGATCGAACCCTCGCCGACCGCGGAGGCGACGCGCTTGATGGAGCCTGCGCGCACATCGCCGGCAACAAAGACGCCGGCAACGCTACTCTCGAGCAGGAACGGATCGCGCTTTTCGTTCCAACCCTCGGGCAGCTTACCATCGCGCCGCAAATCGGGACCAGCCAAAATAAATCCCTTATCGTCACGGAGGATGCATGTCGGCAACCACGCAGTGACAGGCGCGGCCCCAATAAAAACAAACAGCGACGACGCTGGCACCTCGTACTCGCCTGCGGCGCCTTTCAACTTTAGAGCGGTGAGATGATCTTCGCCCATGGCCTCGAGGACCTGAGTGCGGGTCTCCACCACAATATTGGATGTGCGAGCGATCTCATCGATCAAGTATTTCGACATGGTGGCGGAGAGGCCGTCTCCGCGAACGAGCATGGTTACTTTTGTGGCATATTTGGCGAAGTAGAGAGCGCCTTGGCCAGCGGAGTTCGCCCCGCCAACGATGAAGACGTCTTCGCCCTGGCACGCCAGCGCCTCAACCAGTGCTGCGCCGTAGTAGATGCCGCGGCCAGTGAGGCGGTCGGCGCCGGGGATTGTCAGCTTGCGGTACTGGACGCCGGGGGAGAGCAGCACGCAGTGGCTTGAGACCTCGCGGCCATCGGCAAGCTGGATGAAGCGGTATTGGCCGTCGATGCGCATGCCCGTGGCGCGCTGGGTGACGAATTCCGCGCCGAAGCGCGAGGCTTGGGCAAACGCGCGGCGGCCAAGGTCAGCGCCGGTAACGCCGGAGGGAAAGCCGAGGTAGTTTTCGATTCTGGAGCTGGAGCCGGCCTGGCCGCCCGGGGCTTCGGGCTCGATGACGAGGGTGCGAAGGCCTTCGCTGGCACCGTAGACGGCAGCGGCGAGGCCGGCGGGTCCGGCGCCGACGACCACGATGTCGTAGAAATCCTGCGCGGCCTGAACGCGAAGGCCGACGCGAACGGCGAGCGCCTCGAGTTCGGGATCGACGAGAGCCGAGCCGTCAGCGAAGATGACAACGGGCAGCTTCTGAGGATCGAGCTGACGATCTTCAAGGAGCTTGAGGGCTTCAGGGCCGGCGGAGACGTCGATCCAGCGATAGGGAACGTGGTTGCGCGAAAGGAAATCGCGCAGGCGATGGTCGTTGAGCGACCAGCGATGGCCGATGACGCGGAGACCCTCGAAGGGCGGCTGAAAGCCGGCCTGCCAGTCTTCGAGAAGGTCGGTGACAACGGGATAGAGCTTGTCCTCGGGCGGGTCCCAGGGCTTGTTGAGGTAGTAGTGGATGCGGGCCGAGTTGATGGCGCGGATGGCGGCTTCAGTATCGGCATAGGCAGTGAGAAGGATACGGCGCGCGTCGGGATAAATGGTGCGAGCGCTTTCAAGCATCTCAACGCCGGTCATTCCGGGCATGCGCTGGTCGCTGATGATGAGAGCGACGGGCTCATCGCGAGATTTGAGCTGCGCCAGCGTATCGAGCGCGGCCGGGCCGCTGGCGGCGCGCATGATGCGATAGGTAGCGCCGTATTGGCGGCGCAGGTCCTGGACCACAGCTTCCAGCACGCTTACGTCGTCGTCAACCGCCAGCAGAATGGGTCTCGCCATAGAGAAAGTGTAGAGCCTGACGGCTGCATCATCGAATTGTGCGCGTTTGATGCCGGCCGGCCAAGTATCTGAGCGTGGTGAATGGACGTGTGGTGCGTTTGGAGATCGCAGGGTCTGGGCGGGGATTCAGCGATGCGGATGCGGCTGTCCCCATTTAGTTAATGGTCTCCCGGACCCGGCGGAGGGTTTTTGATACCCTATTTTGACCTGGAGGCTGTAATCTCAAGCATAGCCGTAGGAATATCCTGACCTTGACCGACGATCCACGCAGGACATTCCTGCGAATGAAGCAGGCAAGTGCCAGGAATGGCTGAATTTGACCCATCGCAAGACTTTAGTCATGATGCCGATAGAGACAAGAGGCGACGGAAAAGCAGCCAATGCGGGCTGGAGAGCTGGAATCGATAGACCGTATGGGGCGATCCCGAGTCTTGCCGAAATGGACTGGGACGAACAGGACACACGATGAACAAGATCATACTAGCTGATTCGCAGGCGATCTTCCGGGCCGGCACCGCCAAGGTTCTGGCCATGGACGAGGACTTTCGCATCATTGCGCAATGTACCGATCTTGAGCGCATGTATCACGCTATTACGACTTTTCCCAACTCCATTGTTCTGTTTGCGGCATCGCTGCAGCCGGATTTCACGCGGCTGGGCATGCTGCTGGAGACTACGAACAGCCGCGGCATCGTTATTGCCGAAAACAATGAAAATGCGGCGTCGTATATACAGCAGGGTTTTCGCGGAGTGGTGTTTCGCAGCGTCACGGGACCGGCGCTGGTGGAGTGCGTGCGGCGCGTTGCCGCAGGAGATTCGTGGCTGCCCACGCAGTCGGCGCCGCCTGAAGCAATCGAAGAAGACATGGTGGGTGCGCGGGTGCGCGACCGGCTGACGCCGAAAGAGATGCGCATTGTGGCGCTGATCGTGCAGGGTTGCAAGAACCGCGAGATCGCCATCCGGCTGAAGACGACCGAGCAGGTAATCAAGAATTATCTGCGGTCGATCTACGACAAGACGGGCGTGGGCGACCGGCTGGAACTCGCGTTGTTCACGATTCATCATCGGGTGCTGGCCAAGGCCGCGGCCGAGGTGGGCAGCAAGCTTGAGGCTGAACACCAGGCGAGCCAAGCCGCAGGCCAGCCTGCTTCCGGAGCAATGGCATAACCCACGCAACAAATCGCCTCGCTGCAGAATGCACCTCGCCGTTTGTCAAGCCCCTTGCCCTGCCGCGCTCCCTCCGCTCCATCTCGCAAGTGGCTGACCCACTTTCACTTATTCACTCCCTCACTCCTTCACTTTTTCTTCTGAAGTTTGCCGGTTATTTCGCCTCTCCGGCGCATACTGGCAACATGATGGGGAACCACAATTCTTCTCACTTCAGAAGCTCGGCAGTTCGGCTGGTCCGGCTGCTCGGCTCTGGCGAGAACTCGAAAAGAAAAAATATTGATTTTTTGCCGGGGGGTCGAATCTCAAATCCATAAATCATTGATATAAAATAACTTACAGAAATCCATCGCCAAATTTCGACACATTTCGTCCTGTTTATCGCGAATCGCGCAATTTCGGCCCTGTTGTTCGAGAATTACCGCGATGGCCTTTGCCCTTCAGCCGGCGTGGATGAGGCTTGCCGCGAGCACAGCGAGAACGATGAGGCTGACGACGGTGTAAAGGCGATCGTGCTCGAGGGCGAAGCCGACGACAGCCATAGCAACGCGGGCGACGGGCGTGGCGATGAGGAGCAGCAGGCCGAGCTGCATGAGGCCCAAGCTATGGAGGTGCACGGCAGAGTTGACGATGCCGGCGAGCGAACGCAGGTCGGGACCACCGGGTGTGAAGTCGCGAAAGTTCACTCGACCGCTGTTTCCTTCCACGAGATAAAGAACGCCCCCGGCGAGGACGGTTGCAGCGGCGAGAAAAACGCCGACTTGCAGGAGCCGGCCGATAATGGTTTCAAGGCGCTTGTCATTCATGCGAGCGGACATGTCGGCTACACCTTCCCCGTGATGCCGCTGACGATCATCTCGATGGCGAGAGCTAGGACGACGAAAGCGAAAACCGCGCGCAACGTTTGCACGCGCGCGTGGACGAGAACCTTTGCGCCGAGCAATGCTCCGGCAAGGACGCCGAGCATGACGGGCATGGCCACGCGTGGATCGATGAATCCACGGCTGAGATAGATGCCAGCGCTGGCGGCAGCGGTGACGCCGATCATGAAATTGCTGGTGGTGGTGGAGACCTTGAAGGGGATGCGCATAATGCGATCCATGGCGATAACTTTGACCGCGCCGGAACCGATGCCAAGGAGGCCGGAGAGTGTGCCGGCGCCGAACATAAGGCTGAAGCCGGCGGGGACGTTGCGCACGCCGTATTCCTGCTGTTTGCCGTCGACTGGGTAAGAGCCGGGGAGGCGCAGGCGTTCGGCGAGAGCGTCGGACGAGGCAGATTCTTCACCGCCTTTGTTTCCACGGAAGGACTGGTATGCGGCCTGGATGAGGACCAGGCCGAAGATGATGGCCAGAGCGTGTGTGCCGATGCGGGTGGCGAGAAATGCGCCGAGAATCGCGCCCACGGTGGTGGCAATCTCAAGAAACATTCCGATGCGTATGTTGGAGAAGCCTTCGCGGACGTAGGCCGCAGCCGCGCCGGATGAAGTGGCGATGACGGAGACGAGCGACGCGCCGATGGCGTATTTGATATTGACGCCCAGAGCCAGGGTGAGTGCAGGAACGACGACCACGCCGCCACCGAGGCCGGTGAGCGCGCCGAGGAATCCGGCGAGGAAGGAAACACCCCAGACCACCGCTGTGAATTCCCACGCTGTCAATCGGGTCTCCGTTCTCTAGCCGTTCGATGCAGTGGGGATGCCGGTTGTTGAGGGGCTGGACAGTTTTTCGGCGACGCTCTTGGCCTGGGTGAAGAGGTAGAGATAATCGGGACCGCCAGCCTTGGAGTCGGTTCCGCTCATGTTGAAGCCGCCAAAGGGATGCGCGCCGACCATGGCGCCGGTGCACTTGCGGTTGAAGTAAAGATTGCCGACGTGAAAGGCGCTGCGCGCGGCAGCTTTTTTCGCGGGATCATTGGTGTAGACGGAGCCGGTGAGGCCGTACTCAGTATTGTTGGCGACGCGGAGGCCTTCTTCGAAGCTGCCGACCTTGATGACAGCCAGGACTGGGCCGAAGATTTCTTCCTGGGCCACCACTGCGTGGGGCAGGACTTCGGAGAAGATCGTCGGTTGAACATAGAAGCCGCCCTCTTCAGTGGCGGGAGCATTGCCGCCGGCAACCAGCCTGCCTTCCTTCTTTCCGATTTCGATGAACTTCAACATGGAGTCGAGCGCGGCGCGATTGATGACCGGGCCCATGCTCGGATTGGTGACAGGATCGCCCACGGTGAGATCCGCGGTGCGTTCGCGGAGGCGATCGACAAAAACATCGTAGATAGGCTCTTCGATGATGGCGCGGGAACAGGCGGAACATTTTTGGCCGCTGAAGCCGAAGGCAGAGGCGACGACGCCTTCGACTGCGGCATCGAGATCGGCATCCGCGCAGACGAGGATCGAGTCCTTGCCGCCCATTTCGAGGATCGTGCGCTTGATCCAGATCTGGCCGGGTTGCGCGTGAGCGGCGCGCTCATGAATTTCCAGGCCGACAGATTTCGATCCGGTGAATGCGATGAAGCGGGTCTTGGGGTGCTCGACGATGGCATTGCCGAAAGACGCGCCCGAGCCGGGACAGAAGTTGACCACGCCATCGGGAAGCCCGGCTTGCTCAAGGACCTCGACAAAACGGGCGGAGATAGTGGGCGAATCGCTCGAAGGCTTGAGGATGACGGTGTTGCCGGTTACGATGGCGGCGGCGGTCATTCCGGCCATGATGGCGAAGGGAAAGTTCCAGGGCGAGATGACGGCACCCACTCCGAGAGGAATGTAGAGGAGTTCGTTGCGCTCACCGGGATATTGGATGGGCGTGGTGGCGGCAGCCAGGCGCAGAGCCTCGCGGGCGTAGAACTCAAGGAAGTCAATCGTTTCGCCGACGTCGGCGTCGGCCTCGGCCCAATTTTTGCCCACCTCGTAGGTGAGCCAGGCCATGAATTCGAATTTGCGCTGGCGGATGATGGCTGCTGCGCCGAGGAGCAGAGAGACGCGGTCGTGGACCGCGGTGCGGCTCCAGGAATCATAGGCGTGCAGGGCTGCGGACATCGCGGGCTCAACCTGCGCGGCGCCGGCTTTCTGGTGAATGCCGACGATTTGCGACGGGCGGGCCGGATTGATGGAGCGAATTCTCTCGGAGGTTTTGAGGCGCTTGCCGCCGATGATCAGGTTGTACTCGACGCCGAGATGCGCGGCGACGTGGTCGAGCGCCTTGCGCATCAAGCGGGCGTTTTCAGGATTGGAGAAGTCAGTGAACGGCTCGTTCGCAAAAGCTTTTTGCGGCGTGCGAGGCTGAATTGCGGAGGAAACGCCTGCGATTGCCATAACGAATTCAGTGTAGTTCAAAAGCGGTGAGGAGTATCAGGGGCCCTTTTCGTAAGGTTCCGAACTGGGATGGCTCGGGATGGGGGCCTTTTGCGGGACACGCGGGAGTGGGACTAAGATAACTGCACGTGCCGGAGGCTTACCGTTCGAACGCGGCGGAGCTCGGGCAAGTCGAAAAGAACTCCGCAAGCCCGCAACGACACTCACGAAAACGACTCTGAAGCTGGAGCAACCGCCATGCCGGAGATAGACGAACCCAAAAACAACGAGAGCAAAGCGAACCAGATCACGCGACGCCGATTCATTCTTGGAGTGATTGCCGGCGGCGCGGTGGTGGGTGCAGCGAGCTACAAGATTCTGTCGCCCGGTGGGCGCATGCGCAGCACCGGCGAGCGGCTGATCACGCTGAATGTGAATGGGAAAATGCGCCGCGTGGAAGTGATGAAGCAGGAGACACTGGCGTGGACGCTGCGCTACAAACTTGGACTGACGGGGACAAAGCTGGGATGCGATCGAGCGGAATGTGGTGCTTGCACAGTGCTGATTGACGACGTGCCGCACTACAGCTGCTCGGTGCTGACGAATACCGTGCGCGGAAAGAGCGTTACGACCATCGAGGGACTAGCGAAGGCCGATGGAACGCTGCATCCGGTGCAGCAGGCAGTGGTGGATGAGCAGGGATTCCAGTGCGCGTTTTGCATGTCGGGCTTCGTCATGTCTGCGGTGGGATTTTTGAAGACGCATCCAAATCCCACGCGGAAGGAACTGGCGCACGGGGTAAGCGGGAATCTTTGCCGCTGCCAGGACTACACGAAGATTCTCGATTCGCTAATGCGCGGGGCCGAGTACATGAGGGACGGGGTCCCGGCAGCTTCGCAGAGGAGGGCCTGAGCGATGCCTGATACTCCTGAGGTGAGCGCGATGAAGGCCGAGCAGGAGAAGCCGCGGCCTTATGGCACCGGGTACAAGTTGATCGGGAAGGATTACTCGACCAACGACCAGGTGGCGAAGGTGACCGGGAAGGCGAAGTATGCGGAGGATTTTCGCGCCGAGGGGATGCTGTTTTGCCGGCTGGTTCTGAGTCCGATGCCGCATGGGCGCGTGAAGGCGATTCGCGCGGAGAAGGCGCTGGCGATGCCGGGAGTGAAGGCGATCCTGACGCCTTCGGACGTTCCCGGCCACGCAGCCTACATGAATGACAACGGAACCATGATCAAGGCGGACAAGTGGGGTGAGCTCGCCTTGGCGGATGAGCCAATGTACCAGGGCGAACCGATTCTGGCGGTGGCGGCGGTGGACGAACTGACGTGCGCGGAAGCGATTGAAGCAATCGAGATCGACATGGAACCGCTGCCGTTCGCGACCGATCCGCTGGAGAGCCTAAGGCCGGGCAGCTCGAATGCGCGCGAGGATGGAAATGTCTGGGTTCGCGCGGCATCGGGCCGCGGGTCAGAGCTGGCCGTGGTGAAGTGGACCGAGGAAGATTTTGCCGCGGAAAAAGAGGGCAAGATGCCAATGGGCCGCGCCACCGAGGAATGGTCCTATGGTGACGTGGACGCGGGCTTCAAGAACGCGGCGCTTGTGCTCGACGAGACGTTCATGACTCCGGACGTGAGCCACCAAACCTTGGAGCCGCGCACGACGATGGCGTATTGGCAAAACGGCAAGCTCTTTCTCTATACGGGGACGCAGAGTACGTTCCAGACGACGGCCGCGATCGCACGATGGATGCACATGGATGAGGACAAGATTGTCTTCATCAGCGAGTACACGGGCGGAGGGTTTGGCAGCAAGATCACCGGCGCGCTGACGCTGGTAATTCCGGCGCTGCTGTCGCGGAAGCTGAATGCACCGGTGATGATGCGCGTGAGCCGCGAGGAGGAACATTTTATCGGGCGCGCGAGACCGGGGATTCGTTCGCGGACGAAGGTGGGATTTGCGAAGGACGGACGGATCGCGGCGGTGGACATGTTTCTGGTTTCGGACGCCGGGTCATATGGATCAAGCGGAGACGGAGGCTCGTGCGCGAGCATCGCTTCGTTGCAGTATCAGCCGCCGGCGATGCGTTACCGGAACGTGACGGTGGCAACGAACACGCCGCCGCGCAGCGCACAAAGCGCACCGGGAGGCATGCAGGCAATCGCGATCATGGAGCCGATTCTGGCAAAGGCAGCGCGGCAGTTGGGAGTGGACCAGGTTGCCCTGCGACGCGTGAATTGCCCGGAGGGCAAAGCGGAATACGGGCCGCCGAACAGGGAGGGCAAGCGCTCCTACACCACAAGCTGCTTCCAGAGGCAGGCGCTGGACGAAGGCGCCAAACTGTTCAAATGGAACGAACGGGTGGCGCGACAGCCGAAACAGATTGGCACGAAGGTACGTGGAGTCGGTGTGGCGCTGACGTGTTTCCACGGAGGCAGCACCGGGTTCGACGGACTGATTGTGATCACGCCGCAAGGACGCGTGCAGATTCAATCGGGCATCGGGAATTTGGGAACGGAAGCCGTGATTGATGTGCATCGCGCGGCGGCTGAAGTGCTGAACGTGCCGTGGGATGCGTGCGACATTGTGTGGGGTGATACGTCGAAGCATTTTCCTTACACGTGCGACTCGGGCGGAAGCCAGACGGTTCACGCCATGACGCGCGCGGCGCATGCTGTGGGCCTTGAGTGCGTGCAGCGGTTGAAGGAAGTGGCCGCGAAGAAGCTGGGCGGGCAGCCGGATGAATACGAAGTGGCCAACCTGCGGGTGACGCGCAAGGGCGGCGGCGCGGGAATGAGCTTTGCGCAGGCTGCGCAAGCCGCGATCGAGTCGGGCGGAATTTACGACGGTCACGATGTGAATCCAGATGTGAACAAGGCGACGAAGCAATCTGTGACCAACCTGGCCGGACAGGGGCTTGTGGCGTCCGCGAAAGACAAGTTTCCGCATGATGGTGATTCGTATTCGTACCTGGCATGCTTTGCCGAGGTGGAAGCCGACGTGGAGACCGGCAAGTACGAGATTGTGGACTACCTGGCGTACGCGGATGTGGGGACGGTGCTGCATCCGGCGGCGCTGGGCGGACAGGTTCTGGGGCGGTCGACGCTGGGCATTGGGCACGCGATCGGTCAGAAGTGGGTGATCGATCCGCAATATGGCATCAGCGTTGCGCAGCGTTTTTATCAGAACAGGCCGCCGACGATTCTGGATGTTCCGGTTGACATGCAATGGGCAGCGCTGAATATTCCCGACCCGGAAACGCCGGTGGGTGCTCGCGGTTGCGGAGAGCCACCGGTGGGCGGCGGCTGCGCGGCGATTCTGAATGCACTTTCGGACGCGCTCGGGGACAACGTCTTCCAGCGCGCGCCGGTGAATGCGGATACGATTCTGACGTCCTACGAGGCGGGCCGCCCGATGCAGAATCCGTTGCTGGCTCATATTTGAAAAAGGGGAGAGAGCGATGGCAGTTATTCGCGATGTAATGCCGGCATTCGAATTGCTGCAGCCGGAGTCTGCTCGCGAGGCGCAGCAGTTGCTGGAACAAAACGGCGCGGATGCATGGGTGATGGCCGGCGGGCTTGACAGCTTTGACTGGCTGAAGGACCGCATCAAGAAGCCAAAGGTGCTGGTGGATCTGAGCGGCGTCGAGGAGCTGCGAGGGATTCGCACGAATGGCGACGGCGTTGAGATCGGCGCGATGACGACGCTGACCGAGGTCGCGAATCATCCGGCGATTCAGAAGGACTATGGCGTGCTGGCGCAGGCCGTGGGACTGGTCGCGTCGCCACAGATTCGAAACCAGGGAACGCTGGGCGGGAACGTTTCGCAGGATGCGCGCTGCTGGTACTATCGCGGGGGTTGGCCGTGCTATCGCGCGGGCGGCAACATCTGCTATGCGGACACGCCGGTGGGACGAAATCGGGAGCATGCGATTTTTGGCGCCGACCGGTGCGTGGCGGTGCATCCATCGGACTCGGCGCCGGCGCTGATTGCGCTGGACGCGAAGTTCGTGATCCAAAGCGCGAAGGGCGAACGAGTGGTGGATGCGGAGGATTATTTTGTCGGTCCGGAGCTGGACATTACGCGGCTGAACATTTTGCAGCCGGGAGACCTGTTGACGGCGATCCGGATTCCGGCGACATGGGCAGGCGCGCAGTTCTACTTCGAAAAGGTGCGCGACCGCAACGTATGGGACTTTCCGCTGATGAATGTGGCGAGTGCGATGAAGGTGCAGGGCGGGACGATCAGCGACATTAGGATCGCAGTGAGTGCGGTTGCGCCGAAACCCATGCGGCTGAAGGCCGTGGAAGACGCCGTGCGGGGCAAGCCCGCGAATGCGGAGACGGGCAAAATGGCGGGCGAACTTGCGGTGAAGGGCGCGGTACCGCTGCAGTTCAATGCTTACAAGATTCCGCTGATGAGGAACCTGGTGAAGAGGGCGATTGGTGGCGTTGCTCCGGGTCCTGGGACACAGGACACCGCTGCTCTAAGCGCTGCGGCACAGGAGGCGACATGCCGCGTTTGATTCAATGGGCGACGAGTCCGTGGGGACAGACGGTGCCGACGCACATTGCGTGGGGACTGATCTGGGTAGCGGTCATCGCGGGTCTGTTCTTCATGATCGTGCACTCGCTTTATCTGATTGTGGTGAAGCCCCCGAAGCGGTTTGCCGAGCGGAAGGCGGAAGCGAGCGCGGCGGCGATTCCGGAGCGCGTGCCGAGGCACACGCTGGCGGCGAGGCTATTTCACTGGATCATGGCGGCCTCGATGTTTACGCTGCTGTTTACGGCACTCCTGCCAAAAGTGGGCGTGCAGTTCAATTGGGTGCTCTACCACTGGATCGCGGGATGCGTGCTGACGGTTTCGATTCTTTATCACGTGATTCACGCGTCGTTTTTTCTGGATTTCTGGTCGATTTGGCCGGATAAGACGGACATGCGAGACGCGATGAACCGCGTGTGGAGATTTTTTGGCAAGGAGGCGCCGGAGCCGAGGAGGTTTGCGAAGTATCCGCTGGAAAACAAGCTCTACCACGGCGTGATTATGCTAGCGGGGCTGGCCGTGCTTTTCACCGGGCTGTTCATGATGAAGCGGATCCAGACGGGTATATTTACGCGGAATCCGTACCTCTTCAGCGATATGACATGGGGCCTGATGTATGTGCTGCACGGGCTGGCCGGAGTGGGCTTGATTGCGCTGGTGATGGTGCATGTTTACATGGGAATCCGGCCGGAGAAGCTGCCAATTACGAAGTCGATGATCTTCGGGTGGATGAGCCGGGATTTTTATTTAGATGAGCACGACACCGAGCGCTGGGCTGTGAAGGGTTCGGGCGCGAAAACGAAAGAGGGCTATGCCGCAAGCGATGGCGACTGAGATTGAACGGCAGTGCGAGGCGATTGAGGCGTGCTATGAGTTTGCGCTTTCTTACGCGGCGCGCGGGCTGCCGAGCGAAGAGGGCAGCGAAGGCGGGCGGCAGCTACGCGATCACCTGACGCGGGCCGCGGCGGCGATGCGCGGACTGAAACAAAGCTGTGCGGATGCGGTGGAGCAGGAAGAGCTTTCGCCCGCAGATAAGTATCTGGCGTTTTTCGAGGTGCTGAATGGCGACGCCGAGCGCGCGGTTACGTCGGTTGAACTGGTGCTTGCGCAGCCAACGATCGGGCCGGAGCTGATCGATAATCTCAATGCGTCGATCCATTTGCGCGCGCTGCTTGGAGATTTGTTTTTAGTGACTGAGATTCTGACCTCGCGGAAGGCGCAGGCAGAAGGCGAAGCCGCGAGCAGCAGCGCAGCAGTGCGCTGATCCAGCAGTCAAGATGTATTCTCCCCAGGTTCTCGATCATTTTGAGCACCCGCGCAATGCGGGCGAGGTGGCCGATGCAGATGCGTCGGCGCGGATCGAGAATCCGGCCTGCGGCGATGTTCTGGAACTAACCGTGAGAATGGCAAAGGGGAGGATTGCCGCGATTTGCTTTCGCGCGAAGGGTTGCGTGGCGGCGATGGCGTGCGGATCGGCGGTGACGGAGCTGGTGAGCGGAAAAACTATCGGCGAGGCGAGAGGCCTGAGCAGGGAGGAACTGGTCCGGGCTGTTGGCGGACTGCCTGCGGCGTCATCGCACGCAAGCCACCTGGCGATGGATGCGCTGGCGGCGGTGCTTGGGAAGGTTGCTGAAAGTTCCTAGCGCAACGACGGCGGGGTTTTTGCGCTGAGTGATTCGTAATCTTCAGGCGTGTTGAGGCCGGCCTTTTCCAGCGAATCGGGAACAGAAATATAAGCCACGCGCTCTGCGTTAGCGTGAAGAACAGCGCGAGCGTTGTCGGCGGTGGGCGCCTCGAGAAGCCGGTCGATCATGTCGCAAGTGACCAGGAGAGGATGGCCGTGCTTGCCGTTGTTTTCTGGTACGACGGCCCAGATGCCCTGTGCCTCGGCGCGGCGAAGAGAGTCGCAGAGACGCTGGAGCGAGACGGCACTGAGCGGCGGGCAATCGACCGGAGTAATGATCGCGGAGTCGCATCCGCGTGCGAGCGCTTCACGTAGGCCCACCTGCAGTGAGCTGAATTGACCCAGCTCGGGGTTGGAATTGCGGACCATGTAGGCGCCGCATGCGGCTGCGGTGATTCCGACCGCCTGGAAGTTGTTTCCCGCCACAACAACGACGCTGCGCGTGATGGGCTCAAAAGCGGCGATGGCCGCCGAGAGAAGTGTCTGGCCCGAAGAAGAAGTTGTGCCCTGCTGGGGCGGAGGCCAGGGAAGCATCGCCTTGTCGGAACCCATGCGTGAAGATTCGCCGGCCGCGAGGACAAGGCCACAGAGATTGGAGCCGCCGGTCATAGGGAGACGATAGTGCTTGAGGGAGCGAGGGAGCAAGGGAGCGGCGGTCGAACCTGCGGCCCCGAGGTTTAAGAATTCGGAAACTCGATCACTTTTGGGTTGTTGATTCCTGAGGCCGAGGTTCAGCGGAGGTCTCCGAGCGGCGGCCGGAGTGGAACCAGCTCATGTGCGGCAGAGCCCGCTCCGCGTGGCGACGGACGGCAATGAGCTCGGCGACAATGGAGACTGCGATTTCTTCTGGCGTGACGGCGCCGATGTCGAGCCCGACCGGGGAATGTACGCGGTCGAAGAGCTCAGCGCTGAGGCCTTCGCGAGTGAGCTCACGAAAAACGGTTATGGCCTTGCGCTTTGAGCCGACCATGCCGATGTAGCGCGCGGGAGTTTGCACGGCCCAGCGCAACACGCGCATGTCGTCGCGATGGCCGCGCGTGGCGATGACGATGTAAGAGGACTCAGCTGGAGCGAGATCTTTCAACGCATCGTCAAAGTCTTTGGCGACAACCTGGAGCGCGCCAGGAAAGCGCTCGGTGTTGGCATAGGCTTCGCGATCATCGGTTACGACGCAATCGAAACCAGCATTGCGGGCGGCATTGAATACCGCGAAGGAGACGTGGCCGGCGCCAAAGATGTAGAGAAGGGGCACGGGCAGAACCGGCTCGATGAAGATTTCAAGCGTGCCGCCGCAGACGAGGCCGGTGTCGTATTTTGGATCCTGATTGAGATCGAAAGTGAGAGTGCGGGGCTTTTCCTGGGCGATGACCTCGCGAGCCGCCTGCCAGACTTCGGCCTCGACGCAGCCGCCGCCGATGGTGCCTGCGATAGAGCCATCGTCGCGGATGAGCATTTTGGCGCTCTGGAACGAGGGAATGGAGCCGCGCGCATTCACAATGGTGGCCACCGCGCCGCTACGGCCATCACGTTGGAGCTTTACGATCTCCTCGTAAATGTTCATCTTCTTCGATTATTGGAGCGAGCGGGGGTGAAGTCAAACCTCGGGGAAGCGGGAAGGGCGAGCGGCGCCCATGCAGGCGAGGACGCCCGCACGACAGCCGGCGAGGACGCCGGCGGTACGAGGAGGGGATAGTGAGGCAACGAAGGAGTGAAGGCTTGGCCCAGGTTTCGGAGGGCTATTGCCGAATAGACTTGTTTGCGCTAACTTCTAAGACTCACACTCTTTTTGGGGAGGTGGCGAGCTATGCCCCGAGTTGTTCGATGTTCCATTATTCAGGCTTCAAATGCTGTGCCGGCAACTGAACCACTGCCGGCGCAAAAAAAAGCGATGGTTGAGAAACATGTGGGTTTGATTCGCCAGGCAGCCAAGGCAGGAGCCCAGATCGTGTGCCTGCAGGAGATTTTCAACGGGCCGTATTTTTGCGCGGAACAGGAAACGAAGTGGTACGAGATGACGGAAGCAGTTCCCGATGGGCCCACCGTGAAGCTGATGCGCGACCTGGCGAAAGAACTGCACGTCGCGATGGTCGTGCCCGTCTACGAAGTCGAGCAGGAAGGCGTCTTTTATAACACCGCGGCGATGATCGCGAGCGACGGCGCATACCTGGGCAAATATCGCAAGACGCACATACCGCATGTGGCGCCGGGATTCTGGGAAAAGTTTTATTTCCGGCCCGGAAATCTCGGGTACCCGGTGTTCGATCTGGGATTCGCAAGAGTTGGTATCTATATCTGTTACGATCGGCACTTTCCTGAAGGCGCGCGCTGCCTGGGATTGAATGGCGCCGAGATTGTCTTCAATCCATCGGCCACGGTGGCGGGCTTGAGCGAGTATCTGTGGAAGCTGGAGCAGCCGGCGCACGCGGCGGCGAACGGGTACTTTATTGCGGCCATCAATCGTGTGGGGACGGAAGCTCCGTGGAACATCGGAGAGTTTTACGGAACCAGCTACTTCTGCAGTCCGCGCGGAAAGATTATTGCGGAAGCGGCTCGCGACAAAGATGAGGTGCTGACCGCCGATCTGAATCTGGACGAGATCGCCGAGGTGCGGCGCACATGGCAGTTCTATCGTGACCGTAGACCGGATTTGTATGGACCGCTGGTGGCGTCGTAGCCCAAGGACTGGCGTATGAGCACTGCAGCACTACCGGATGACGAGCAACTTCGAGCGCGGTTCGGCGAGCTGAAGCCGCCGCTGATGGCGCAGGCCGCTGTAATTGAGGCGGACCGTTGCCTGAATTGCTTCGACGCGCCGTGCACGGCGGCGTGCCCGACCCACATCGATGTGCCGGGATTCATCAAGAGGATTGCATCGGGAAATCTGCGTGGGTCGGCGATGCGGATTCTGGACGCAAACATTCTGGGAGCGAGTTGCGCGCGGGTTTGCCCGGTGGACGTGCTGTGCGAGGGCGCATGCGTGATGGTGCGCCAGAATCGGAAGCCGATCCAGATTGCGCTGCTGCAGCGGCACGCGATGGATGCATTCTGGGCGTCGGGCGAGAGAGTGCCGGCGGTTGCACAGAGATCGGTGAAGCTGCGCGCGGCGTGCATCGGAAGCGGGCCGGCATCGCTGGCGTGCGCGGCGGAGTTGTGCCGCAAGGGCGCGCAGGCGACGGTGATTGAGCGGCGCGAGCTGCCGGGCGGGTTGAATACCTACGGCGTGGCGGAATACAAGCTGAAGGCGACCGATAGCGTGCGCGAAGTGGAGATGATCCGACAGCTGGGCGTGAAATTCCGGTGCGGAATTGAAGTGGATTCGGCGGCGGCGCTGGAGGCACTGGAAGCAGAGTTCGATTTCATCTTTCTGGGGCTGGGGCTGGGCGCGATGCAGCGGCTCAACATTCCCGGCGAATATGCAGAGGGAGTGATGAACGCGCTGGAGCTGATCGCCGCATACAAAACGGGTCATCTGCGCGAGATGCACGGAACGGTGGTAGTGGTGGGGGCCGGCAATACGGCGATAGACGCGGCGAACGCGGCACGGCGATTGGGCGCGCAGACTGTCTATATGCTCTACCGGCGCAGCGAAAGCGAGATGTCGGCATTCGAGTTTGAATATGAGCACGCCAAACAGGAGGGCGTGCAGTTCTTGTGGAACAGGATGCCAGTGGCGATCCGCGAAGAAGCGCATGGGCGGCTGCACCTGGATACGGTTCAGGTGCGGCAGGTGGATGGCAGGCTCGAGCAGATTCCGGATTCGCAGGCAGACATTGCGTGCGATCTGGTGGTTCCGGCGATTGGGCAGTCGCCGCTGACGGAGCTTTTGCAAGAGCTGCGCAATATCGAGATGCGCGACGGACGGATTGTGGTGGATCGCGCGACTGGGCAAACGGGAAACGCGAAGTATTTTGCCGGCGGAGACTGCGTGAACGGCGGGCGCGAGGTAGTGGACGCGGTGGCAGGGGGCAAGCGCGCTGCGATTGCAATGCTCAAACGCGTGGAGGTGGCCCATGCCTGACATCGGCGTTCGAAATTTTGCGGGAAAGATCAATTGCCCGAACCCGTTCTGGTTGGCGAGTGCGCCGCCCACGAATACCGGCGAGATGATCATGCGCGCGTTCGATGCGGGATGGGGCGGCGCGGTGTGGAAGACCATTGGCGAGCCGGTGACGAACGTGAGCTCACGCTATTCGGCGACGGACTGGAACGGCCAGCGCATCATGGGTTTCAACAATATCGAGCTGATCAGCGACCGGACGGTTGAACAGAATTTGAGCGAGATGCGCGAGGTGAAGAAGCGCTATCCCAGGAATGCGGTGATTGCGTCGCTGATGGTGGAGTCGAAGCGCGAGGCATGGCACGAAATCGTATCGCGGACCGAGGACGCGGGAGCAGATGGGCTGGAACTGAACTTCGGATGCCCGCACGGGATGAGCGAACGCGGGATGGGATCGGCGGTGGGTCAGGTTCCGGAATATACGCAGATGATTACCGAATGGGTGAAGGAGAAGGCGCGGACACCGGTGCTGGTGAAGCTGACGCCGAATATTTCGGACATTCGAACGGTGGCGCGGGCGGCGAAGCGCGGCGGCGCGGATGGATTGTCGGCGATCAACACGATTAATTCGATTACGGGGATCGATCTGGACACGTTCGTGCCACGGCCGAATGTGGACGGCAAAAGCTCGCATGGCGGATATTGCGGGCCGGCGGTGAAGCCGATTGCGCTGAATATGGTGCAACAGATTCTGGCTGACGCGGAAGGCGCGCTGCCACTTTCGGGGATCGGTGGGATTGGGACATGGCGCGACGCGGCGGAATTTTTACTGCTGGGTTGCGGGACGGTGCAGGTGTGCACGGCGGTGATGCACTACGGCTATCGCATTGTGGAAGACATGGCCGACGGCCTGGACAACTGGATGCGCGAAAAGGGATTCAAGACGATCGAGGATTTTCGCGGATTGTCGCTGAATCGAGTAACTGAGTGGAAGCACTTGAACTTGAATTACAAAATTGTGGCGCGCATCGACGAGCAGAAATGCATTGGCTGCGATTTGTGCCACATTGCGTGCTGGGATGGCGCGCACCAGTGCATTCATCTGGATCGCGTAAGCGGGCCTGTGGATGGGCACGTGGAACTGCATCGGACGCCGGCGATGGAACAGGCGGAGAGCCTGGCGGCGATTGCTGAAACGCCGGTGACGCGCAAGGAGCGCGCGGCCGCGTTCGCGCCGGGGCCCTACCCGACGCCGCTTGAGAGGATTCCGCGGGTAGATGAGACGGAATGCGTGGGTTGCAACTTGTGCTCGCTGGTTTGCCCGGTGGATGGGTGCATCACGATGGTGCGGGTGGACGCCGGAGTGAAGGCGGAGACGTGGGACGAGCGTGTGAAGCACGGACTAGGGGCATAGGGACAAGGGACGGGGGACTAGTTTGTTGGGCGGCGGGGAGTGATTTGGTATCCCACCCTAAAGTTCTCTGCTTCGCGACGAACTTTAGGATTGGGCACCCAGATACGGTGGACAGGTATGAAGATACTCATTCAGAACGGAACGATCGTAAATGCCGATAGCAGTGTGAAGGCGGATCTGCTGATCGATGGCGCGACGATCAAGGAAGTGCGCGCGGGGATCGATGCGAGCGCGGCGGACAAAGTGGTAGATGCGATGGGACTGCTGGTGCTGCCGGGCGGTATCGATGCACATACGCATTTGGATATGCCGTTCGGAGGGTCGAAGTCGGCGGACGATTTTGAGACGGGGACGCGGGCGGCGGCGATTGGCGGGACGACGACGATTGTGGACTTCGCGATCCAGGCGAAGGGCACGAAGATGCGGACGGCGCTCGACACCTGGTGGAAAAAGGCCGAGGGCAAGGCGTGCATCGACTACGGGCTGCACATGATTGTGACGGACTTGCCGGACGCGGGCCTCGAAGACATGGACGACATGGTTCGCGAGGGCGTGGCCAGTTTCAAGCTGTTCATGGCGTATCCCAACGTGCTGATGGTGGACGACGCGACGATTTTCAAGGCGCTCAAACAAACCGCAAAGAATGGCGCGCTGATCTGCATGCACGCCGAAAACGGATCGGTGATCGATGTGATCGTGCAGCAGGCGCTGGCGGAGGGGAAGACTGCGCCGATCTATCATGCGTTGACGCGGCCAACGAAAGCCGAGGCCGAGGCGGTGCATCGCGCGATTGCGATGGCGGAGATTGCGGGCGTGCCGATTTATATCGTGCACCTTTCAAGCGAGGATGCGCTGAACCAGGTGCGCGAGGCACGCGATCGCGGATTGCCGGCGTTTGCCGAGACGTGCCCGCAGTATTTGCTGCTCTCGATTGAAGACAACATGGAAGGCAAGGGCTGGGAGGGCGCGAAGTACGTGTTTACTCCGCCGCTGCGCGAGCGCAAGAACCAGCCGAAGCTGTGGGACGGGCTGAAGCAGGATCACCTTCAGGTGGTGTCGACGGATCATTGCCCGTTTTGTTTTGAGGATCAGAAGGCGCTGGGCAAGGATGACTTTACGAAGATTCCCAACGGCGGGCCGGGAATCGAGAACCGGTTGCAGCTGCTGCATCATCACGGCGTGGGGCAAGGAAATTTCTCGATCAACAGGTTTGTTGAACTGGTTTCGACCGCGCCGGCGCGGATCTTTGGGATGTATCCCAAAAAAGGCGTGCTGGCTGTGGGCAGCGATGCGGACCTTGTGCTGTGGGATCCGGCGGAGGATTACACGATCAGCGCAAAGACTCACCACATGCGCGTGGACTATTCGATGTTCGAGGGATTTAAGGTGCGCGGAAATGCACGCGATGTGTATTCACAGGGCGAGCTGATTGTGAGCGGTGGAAAGTTCATCGGGAAGCCAGGGCGGGGGAAGTATTTGCGGAGAGAGGCACGGGGCGGAGCGTGGAAGTAGCCGCCGCACGGCGGCAAGCCGTCAGCCATCAGCTATCAGCCGTCAGTCTGTTCGTGCGTGGGTGAGAGTTTCGCGATCCCCGGTCCCTCCGCCGCGGCGGACGAGGTGCCGGGGGCACCCAAATGGATTACGTTAAATAGATCCCCACTTCCCCGAGGAGGCCCGTGAGCAGCGTCGATCCATCCTTATCGAACCGCGACCTGACCCCGACTACGCCGCAGCAGCGGAAGTGGGGCTTCTACAACTACACGGCGCTGTGGTTTTCAATGTGCATGGAGATCACGACGTACCGGCTGGCGTCGGGGCTGACCGCGAAGGGGATGGATTGGAAGCAGGCGATTGGGACGGTTCTGCTGGGTAACCTGATCGTGCTGGTTCCGATGCTGCTGAATGCGCATGCAGGAGCGAAGTACGGGATTCCATTTCCGGTGTTTCTGCGAGCGTCGTTTGGCGTGCGCGGTGCAAACCTGGCGGCGCTGCTCCGCGCGGTTGTCGCATGCGGATGGTTCGGCATCCAATCGTGGATTGGCGGAAGCGCGATTGACGCGATGCTGATCGTGATCTGGCCCGGCGCCGATGGGAATCGCGCAATCTTGTGGGCGTGCTTCCTGGGATTCTGGCTGTTGAACATGGTGGTGGTTTGGCGCGGCGTGGATTCGATCCGGCACCTGCAGGCGTTCGGTGCGCCGTTCATGTTTGTGATGGCAGTGGCGCTGCTGGTCTGGGTGCATGGAAAAGCGGGGAGCTTTGGAGCGATGCTGTCGACGCCAAGCACGTTCCACACGCGCGGCGAGTTTTTGAGCGTGTTCTTTCCGTCGCTGACGGCAATGGTGGGCTACTGGGCAACGCTGGCCTTGAACATTCCTGACTTCACGCGCTATTCGAAGTCGCAAAGCGCGCAGTCGTGGGGACAGGCGTTTGGGTTGCCGGTGGCAATGGTGATGTACACGTTTCTCGGAATCGCGGTGACGTCGGCGTCGGTGGTGCTGTTCGGCAGGCCGATCTGGGATCCGGTGCAGCTGATTGGAATGTTTCATCAACCATTGGTTGCGTTCCTGGCGCTGATTGCGGTTCTGGTGGCGACGCTGAATGTGAACATTGGCGCGAACGTGGTATCGCCTTCTAACGATTTTTCGAATCTGTATCCGCGACTGATCAGCTTCAGGACGGGCGGGCTGATTACGGGGTTCCTGGGACTGGCGATGTGCCCGTGGAAGTTGCTGGCGACGCCAGATGCGTACATTTTCGGATGGCTGGTTGGCTACTCCGGACTGCTGGGGCCGGTGGCCGGCATTATGGTGTGCGATTACTTCTTCATTCGCGGAACAGAGCTGGATGTGAACTCGCTCTACCATCGCGAGGGCATTTACTACTACACGAAGGGCGTGAATCCGCGGGCGCTGATTGCGCTTGGGCTGGGCGTGGCGATTGCGCTGGTGGGCGTGTGGGTGCCGAGCCTGCATTTTCTCTATGACTACGCGTGGTTCGTGGGATTCTTTGTGGCGGGCGTGTCGTATGTGGCGATGATGAAGCTGGCGGCGCCTGCGGACGCAGCCGAGAGCGCGGAAGAGATTGCTTAAATGCTGCTTCCAGCCTCTAGCTTCCATCTCCGTATGAGTCTTGCTCTGGGTTGTGCTATCCGGCCTTGCTCGTTCCGTCGCTAGGCTTCTACCAGCGCGTCGGCGATGGCGAGGTGCTCGTCGAGAGCTGCGATGCCCAAATCCAACTCCTCCTTTGTCACGATGAGCGGCGGCGCGACAACGAAGTGGCTGACCCAGGCCTGAATCGAGACGCCCTGTGTCATCATCTTCGCGGCAATTTGATCAACTACAAGCGGTTTGCCTTCGACTTTGTCGCGCATGGTATTGAAGAGCTGCTTGGTTTTGCGATTCTTCACAATTTCGACCGCAAAGAAAAGGCCGAGACCGCGCACGTCGCCGACGGACACGTGTTTGGCCTTCAGGGATTCGAGCTTCTGGCGCACGTCGGGCTCAAGTTCCTTGGCGCGTTCGACGAGCTTGAGGCGCTGCATCTCCTCAATGGTTGTGACGGCGGGGCCGAGCGTGAGCGGGTGCGCCTCGTAGGTGTGGCCGTGCGAGAAATAGTGATCCTCGAAGTAGTCGGCAATTTTGGCGGTGGTAGCGCAGAGGCCGAGGGGAACGTAGGCCGAGGTGATGCCTTTGGCGGTGACGAGGATGTCGGGCTTGAGGTTCCAGTTGTCGACCGAGAACCATTTGCCGGTGCGGCCCCAGCCGGCCATGACTTCGTCAGCGATCATGAGCACGCCGTAGCGGTCGCAGATTTCGCGGAGGCGAGGGAAGTACTCGGGCGGCGGAACGAGGACGCCGTTGGTGCCGACGACCGGCTCGAAGATAATGGCGGCCACATCGCTTTCGTTGCGGATCATGTGCTCGACGTAGTCGGCGCAGGCGATGTTGCAGGAGGGGTAGGTGTGCTTGATCGGGCAGTCGTAGCAGTTGACCTCGGGCGCGAAGACGACATTCGCAATTTTGCCGGCTGGCTCCATGGCCCAGCGGCGTGGATCGCCGGTTGCCGCAATCGAGCCGGCGGTCGATCCGTGATACGAGCGATAGCGCGAGATGATCTTGTTCTTGCCGGTATACATGCGCGCGATTTTGAAGGCGGCTTCGTTGGCTTCAGTACCGCTGGTGGCGAAGAAGAATCTTTCTATTCCTTTTGGAAGAACCTCGAGGAGCTTCGAACTTAGGCGGGCGCGTGCTTCAGTGGCGTATCCGGGAGCGACGTAGCAGAGATCGCGAGCCTGCTGGGCAATGGCTTCAACGACGCGGGGATTCTTGTGGCCGAGGTTGACGCACATGAGCTGCGAGCTGAAATCGAGATAGCGCTTGCCCGCGCCGTCGATAAACCAGCAGCCTTCGGCGTCGGCGACGTACATCGGCTTCCAGGTTTTTTGAAAGCGCCACGTGCCGTAGTTGGTTTGGCGGGTAACGGTGGAAACCTGTTCAGGTGTGAGCGTTGCGTCAGTCATGAAAGCGGACCTCCCGGCGGGATGAAATTCATCGTAACACCCGTGTGGCATTAAGAAACCGCAGTCATGCCCATTCAAGCGCGAATGGGCGAGTTGTTGAGACCCGTTGTTAGTGTGATTCCTCCGCGCCATTTGTTTGGTTTTTCACTGCCGATTTTCGCCGCGTTCGCAGCATGTGAAGAAGATCGAATCGGAACCCGAATTTTCTGGAGCGCTTTAACCGGGGGTGGCGGGATGCGTGTGTTCTGGGTGGCGATTGGGTTGCTGACGATGGTGAACGGCGCAAGCAGTCAAAAGGCGGTTCCCGCCGGGCAACTGGTGCGCGAAGTGGTTTACAACGAACTCAACGATCACACCCGCCACGGGTATTGGAGATATTGGATCGAACGGAGGTCTGAAGCAGGTACGCGCGTGGAGGAGCAGGTGGAGACGCGCGAAGGTCCGGTGGCGGAACTGGAGTTGACGAACGGCGAGGCGCCGACGCCGGAAGCGGTGCAGGAGGACGAGGAGAGGCTGGGGAAGCTGATTGGGTCGCCCGACGTGCGGGCGCGAGCGGAGAAGCAATACGATGAAGATGAGGAGCGGATTGCGCGGATTCTGGCGATGCTGCCAACGGCATTCGTGTATCAGTACGACGGCGAAGAAAACGGTTCTTACCGGCTGCGGTTCAAACCGAATCCAGAGGAATGTGCGCGATCGATGGAGGCGAGGATTTTTCATGCCATGAGCGGCATGCTTTGGGTGAACGAGCGACAAAAGAGGCTGGAGCGCATCGAGGGGCGGATCGACGAAAACGTGGACTTTGGATTTGGGTTGCTGGGAAGGTTATACAAGGGCGGATGGTTTCGGCTGGTGCGGGCACAGGTGAGCGCGACCGAGTGGAAGACGGAATCGCTGGAGGTTCACATGAACGTGCGCGCGCTGGTGGTTAAGACGTTTGCGCGCGACACGAGCGAGACGCGGGGTGGATTTGCGGCTGTGCCGGAAGGGATGAGTTTGCGGGAAGGGGTGGGCCTGCTGGAAGGGCTGCGCGCGAACTCCGGCGCGTTGGCGATTGGTCAGCCCGTGCCGGCGGGCGTGGGTGCGGTGGTTTCGCACGCGTCGCTCGCATTTCGGGAGAGATGATCGGTTGTATCAGTGCCCCGTTTCGAGACAGAGTTGAAGAAAAAAGATTAAAGAACGAGCGGTTCCTGCCGATGTCGGAGGCAGGAACGAGGGAAATGGAGATCGCGCCCATCCCGGGAATTCGCGCCGTGACGGCGGTAAAGCCGCGCGAGGCCGATATGCGAGCGCCCGCGATCTTCGATATTGACGCTTCGTCGCGGCCGGGAGATGGCGAGAGACAGAGGAACGGGAAGAAAGCCGCGGGCGCGGAGGAAAACGAAGAGGACGATCTGGTGGTTGAGGGTGAGGCGGCGGGCAAGGGAGATGAGTTGGAACAATCGCCCACGCGGCAAGTGGATTACTTTGCGTAGAGTTTGGAATGAACCGAAGCGGGCGGCCATGCAATGTCGAGACTTCAAGGAGCGTTGAGTTGATTGGCCGCGACTCGTCCTGAGGCAAGAAAGCTCTTCGCGTGAGCTAACTCGGGGCGCGAAGAATCGGCGCCGTTGCTGGTGGATTTAAGCAGCGCGGCAAAATACTCCTCTGCAGCAGCCTTATCCCCAGCCTGCTAGGCAGCAACGCCCGCGTGGTAGAGACCGTTCAATCGATTTGGGCTGAGTTTAAGCGCGACGCGGTACTCAGCCAGTGCTTGTTGGGGTTGATGGAGTTCGAGCAGCATGTCGCCAAGCATTTCGCGTGCGGGAATGTCGACTTCGCCCTGGCCGATTTTGTCCTGCAGATCGGCAGCCTCACGCATATTCTTCAACGCCTCGTCCTTCCGGTTGGCTGCGAAGGCAGCCCACGCCGCGATTTCGCTGTGCGAGATTTGAGTACCTGTTGAATCGGCATCGAACGCGTTGGCACCCTTCTTCACTTCGACGATCAGGGCATTGAATTCGTCCAAGTCTCGGCCTGCCGCATCGGCGTGGCGCAGATGGCCGTCAGCGATTGCTCGCGCCCACCAAGTCATCATTGCAACCTCCGGGGCTGCCCCACTGGCCGGCTGGAGCGCCGCCGCAGCCTGCCAGTCGCGCGTCTCCAGAGCGTAGAAGACTGGAAACTTGGTCTGGTAATAGCCCGTCATCCACTGCATGCCCGGCATGGATCCAATGCGGTCCATAAGAGGAGCGCTCTTTTCGAGCACAGCTTTGGCTTTAGCGTCCTGTCCACTCTGCAGATAGGCGTACATAAGGAAGTCGTGTGAGTGAGGCTCATCCATCAAACCGTTTTTGTGGTGGGCTTCAGCGTCTTCCGAGGCCCGGATAGATGCGAGTTGAGCGTCGATGTCCTGCTGCCACATGCCAAGGCGAGCGAAGATATGCCCTGGCATGTGGGCCGCATGAGCGCCCGAAGAAGCGATATCGCCATAATGTTCTGCCGCGGCCAGGGCGTCCTTGGCCATGGCGGGATTGTCGCAGGCATGAATGATGTAGTGGACCACGCCGGGATTATCGGGATAGCGAGCAAACAGCGGGGCAAGAACTGCCATCGCCTGGTGCTCATGCGTAAGGCTGGTATCGGCAGGCGCTTCCGACGCGAGCAGGGACAGTGCGTAAAAGGCGCCGGCATCCACGTCGTTGGGATTGCGCGCATAGAGCGCGCCCATAGCGGTGGAGTATGCGGTGACACGCGCGAAGAAGTCCTGCTGTCCGGGCTTGAAAAAGGTGCTCAGCGCCGCAATGTATTCCCGTTCGCGGGCGGTGGGTGCAGCGGCCGAATGGGCTTTTCGAAGCTCTTGCCAGCCGAGTTTCATTGTCTTTTTGTCGGGCCGATCCCAGATCTGCCGGAAAACGCTCATGGCGATTCCCCAGTGTGCCATCGCACAGCCTGGGTCGGCCTTTACAATCTCTTCGAATTGCGGACGAGCCTCGGCATACCAAAAATCATGGAGCAACGCCACACCGCGGTTGAAAGGCGCTTGCACGGAGGGGGAGCAGGAAACGCGGAACGAAACCGCACCGAGTCGCTCGCCGGGCGGAGGGTCGTTGGTTATTGTCGCGCTCATGGGCATGGAAGCTGAGGGTTGAGCGATCGCCATTATTGCCGACGCGGCGAACAAGGGCAGAAGAATGATTTTCATGGTGGGGAATTCCTTCAATGAAGCCCAAGGATGGGATCATTCTACGCCGTGGCCCAGGCTCAAATCGCGCAGGCAGGTTTCATTTCTGCTGAATGGTGCAGCGCTGCGCGAGCGCGAAGGCCTGGTGGCCGGAAGGTGTCAGGCGGTGACGGTTTCGCGGAGTTTGTGCTCGGCGAAGATGGGATCGGTGACGGGAATGGCCTCTGCTTCGGCGAGGCGCAGCAGGCGATGGAGATAGGCGCGGGAAATGGAGAGTGAGCGCGCGGCGAGAGTCTTGTTGCCGTTGTTTTCGCGCACGGCGGCAACGGCGAGGCGGATCTTGTAGTCGCGGAGCTGGCGCTCGAATGAGCCCGACGATTGATAGTCGCCGATGTCGACGATCTGTTCGAATTCGGCGTCGTCCATTTCGGGTTCGTGCATCTTGAGGTTCAAATCTTCGGGGCGGACAACGCGGCCGGGCGCAAGGATGATGGCGCGCTGCATGACATTTTCGAGCTCGCGGACATTGCCGGGCCAGGGGTAGCTCTGGAGCATTTCCATCGCCGCCGGATCGATCGAGTCCATCGGCTTTTGGAAGACGTTGGCGTAATGGCGCAGGAAATGGCCGGCGATGAGAGGAATGTCTTCGGCACGGTCCTGCAGCGGCGGCGAATCGATGCGCATGACGTTGATGCGGTAAAAGAGGTCCTGGCGGAATTTGCCTTCGGCGACGAGCTTGCCGAGGTCCTGGTGCGTGGCGAAGATGAGCCGGGCACGCAGGGGGATGAGCTTGTTGGAGCCGAGACGGCTGAATTCCATCTGCTGCAGCACACGGAGAAGCTTGACCTGGGTGAAGACGCTGAGGTCGCCGATTTCGTCGAGGAAGAGAGTGCCGTCGGCGGCCTGCTCGAAGTAGCCCTCGCGGGAGCCGACGGTGCCGGTGAAGGCGCCTTTTTCGTGGCCGAATAATTCGGATTCGATAAGGGTTTCAGGGATGGCGCCGCAGGAGACGGCGACAAAAGGCTTGTTGGCGCGGCTGCCGAGATTATGGATGGCGCGCGCGATGAGTTCCTTGCCGGTTCCACTGTCGCCAGTAACGAGGACGGCGGCATTGAGATTGGTGACGCTGCGCACTAATTGATAGACGCGCTGCATGCTCGGGCTGGATCCGATGATGCGGTCGCAGTTGCCCGGCTCCTCGATGCGCTGCTGCACGTTGTGCAACTGCTGCTTGAGCGATGAGGTTTCGCAGGCCCGGACGAGCATGGTCTTGAGATCGCGGATCGAGGGCGGGCGACGGCAATAACCAAAGGCTCCGGAGCGAACGAGCTCGAAGGCCGTGGAGCGGAGGCTGTCGTCGGCCATGAGGATGGCGGGGACGCTGGATCCGATCATGCGCCGGGCCAATTCGATGCGAGATTGTAGTGTGTCCTGGGCGGAATAGAGGTCGAGGATGATGACGTCACAGGCGGGAGAAGACGCGGCGGTATCCGAACCATCTCCATCCGGCTGGAGCAGGACCTCGAAGTCCTTACCAAGGGCAGAAGAAAGCAGTGGGTGAAGCGATCGGTCTTCCGAGTACAGTCCGATTCTGGTCATTCGCGGGCGATTTAACCTTTCGCCGGTAAAACGACGCCATATAGAGAAGCTAGGGCGATGTGAGTTCATCATCGGCAAACGGAGGCGTGTGGAACATTCCTCTTTTGTGCTAGCGAGAAGGGACCTTGGTAATGAGAATGCGACGCAAAACAGGCATCATACGCCGGCCTGGCCTGCGTTGCGCGTGCGGGTGTTCTCTGGAAATGTGGAGGCGCCCCACGGGCTTACCTCCGTAATATGCCTTCTAAACTTCTGATTCGGGGACAGGTTACGCGTATGGCGAGGCTGGTTTGGGGCATAGAGCGAAGTGTAAACGCAGCGATGCGGGCGCAATAGCAGGCGTAAACAACAGTGCACACCTTGTGGGTCATCGGGGGCTCATCTTCCTGATTTAGCGCGTTTTCACACTCTAAAAAGTTTGGTGCAGGAATTGCTCATAACCAAAGCGATTCCAGATAGCCCTTGGGGCGAGGAGCAGGCCGATGCATTCGTACGCGTGGTGGCCCACTGTCGCGGTTCTTGGAGTGGCTACCTTCACGGACCTGCGCAGCCGCCGGATCCCGAACTGGCTTGTGTTTCCGTTTTTTGGTTGCGGGATTGTGGTTTCGATCTTTCTGGGAGGGTGGCACGGCGCGGAGCAGAGTTTCAGTGGAGCCGGGCTGGGATTGCTGATCTACGGCCTTCTTTTCTGGATGGGCGGAATGGGTGCGGGCGATGTGAAGTTATGCGCAGCGATCGGAGCGTGGATCGGCCCGTACCAATTGATTCTGGCGCTGGTGATGACCGGCCTGGTGGGCGGAGTGATGGCGTTGGGGATGGCCGCATGGGGCGGATTTCTGAAGGAGTTATTTCAACACGCGGGCGATCTGGTCTTCAGCGCACAGGAACGTGGCGAAGCGGTTTTGAGCAATCCGCGCCGGCACAAGATGCCCTATGCGCCGGCCATCGCTATCGGAACATTGATTTCGTTTTTCGCACGGTAAGGATGGAACAGAGCGGTGTCGGGCTCAGAGCACGCGAAGTATGAACTACCAGCGAATTGGGATTCTGTGCAGCCCAGTTTGCGAACGTCGAGCACAGTGAGGAGCGAACAGGACGTGGCCACGAATTCTTCCCCGTATTCGGCGAATCAATTTCCGGATCCGATCGGCGTCGAGGATCTCTCCATTGCCGTGATCAGCGCCAACGACGAAAGCCGTCTGGATGTGATGCGCGCGATGAGCGGATGCACGGGCGCTTACGTCAGCGAGTTCTCGAGTTATTCTCCGGGACGCGGCGATCTGCCTGCGACGGTGGATGAGGACAACGACGTCATCATCATCGATCTCGATGGCGATTCGGAGCTTGCGTTGGAACTGGTCGAAAGCATCTGCGCCCATGGCGTGGCAACGGTGATGGTCTATTCGGAGAACTCCGATCCCGAGTTGCTGGTGCGCTCGATGCGCGCTGGGGCGCGCGAGTTTTTGCAGTTGCCGTTTTCGCCGGATGTAATCGCGGAGGCGCTGGTTCGCGCGGCGGCGCGGAGGCCGGCGGCGCGGCCGGCGCGGAAAGCCGTGGGCAAGCTGTATGCATTTATGGGATCGAAGGGCGGTGCGGGAACGACCATGCTGGCATGCAATTTTGCCGTCGCGCTGGCCACTGAATCCGAAGAAAAGACGCTGCTGATCGATCTCGATTTGCCCCTGGGCGATGCGGCTTTGAATCTCGGCATCTCGGCGGAGTTTTCGGCGATCGATGCGCTGCAGCAGGTGGAGAGGCTGGACGGGAGGTTCCTGGATCAGCTGTCAGTGAAGCACAGCTCAGGATTGTGGGTGTTGGCGGCGCCGGGGCGATTCATTCAATTCCAGGCCGACAGCGATGGCATCAACCGATTGTTGCAGGTTGCAAGACGCGAGTTCGACAACGTGGTTGTGGACCTGGGATCGCGGCTGGAACTGATGGGCACAACGGCTTACAAGGATGCGACCACGGTTTATCTGGTGACGCAGGCAAGCATTCCCGAATTGCGCAATTCCAACCGGCTGATCACGCAGTTTTTCTCAGCGCCGCAGCCCAATTTAGAAGTGGTGATCAACCGGTTTGAATCGAAGGTGCTGGGAGTCTCGGAAGAGCACATCACCAAGGCGCTGACGCGGCCGGCACAATGGAAGATCCCGAACGATTACGCGGCGGTCAGGAACATGCAGATCAGCGCCAAGCCGCTGGTGCTGTCCGATTCCGCGATTTCACGGCAGGTGCGGAAGATGGTGAGTGCGGTGACCGGCAAGAGCGGAACCCAGGAAAAGAAGAAGAAGGGCTTCAGTTTGAGCCTTTTTGGATGATGTCTGAGAGTGCGGAAATCTTTCACTGGAGAGTAGGGACGTGGAAATACTGAACCTGGAATCTTACAAAGCGGAGATTCATCGCACGCTGATCTCGAAGCTGGATCTGGAAAAGCTTTCGCGTGTGAACTCGAGTCAGGCGCGGCAAGCGGTGTCGGGCCTGGTGAAGGAAATCATGTCGGACCAGCGCGTGCCGCTGAACTTCGACGAGCAGGAGCGGATTCACGCCGAACTACTGGACGAGGTGTTCGGACTGGGACCGCTGGAACCGCTGCTTCGCGATCCGAAGATCTCCGACATCCTGGTGAACGACAAGGACCACGTATTCGTGGAAAAGGGCGGCCTGCTGCAGCGGGTGGATACGACCTTCCGCGACGACCGGCATCTGATGCAGATCATCGACCGCATTGTTTCGCGGGTCGGCCGCAGAGTGGACGAGTCATCGCCGATGGTGGACGCGCGCCTGCCCGATGGTTCGCGCGTGAACGCGGTGATTCCGCCGCTGGCGCTGGACGGGCCATCGATGTCGATCCGGCGATTCGGCACGGGTCCGCTGGCAGCGAACCAGCTGGTGCAGTTGAAAAGCATTTCGGCAGAGATGATGGAAGTGCTTTCGTCGGCGGTGCGGGCGCGCATCAGCATGGTAGTTTCAGGCGGGACGGGCGCCGGCAAGACGACTTTCATGAACATCCTGTCGCAATACATCCCCAACAACGAGCGGCTGGTGACAATCGAGGACGCCGCTGAATTGCGGCTGGCGCAGGAGAACATCGTGCGGCTGGAGACGCGGCCGCCGAACATCGAAGGCCAGGGCGCGATCCGGCAGCGGCAGTTGCTGATCAATGCCCTTCGTATGCGGCCCGATCGCATCATCATTGGCGAGGTTCGCGGCGAGGAAGCATTTGACATGTTGCAGGCCATGAACACCGGCCACGAAGGCTCGATGACGACGATTCACGCCAACACGCCGCGCGACGCCATGTCGAGGTTGGAATCGATGGTGGCCATGACCAACATGAACCTGCCGGAGAAATCGGTGCGCCAGCAGATGGCATCGGCAATCAGCATCGTGGTGCAGGCGACACGCATGAGCGACGGCACGCGCAAGATCACCAGCGTAGCCGAGATCACGGGCATGGAAGAGAACGTGATCAGCATGCAGGAAATCTTCACATTTGAGAAAAAAGGCATCGGCCAGGACGGCCGCGTGATCGGGGTATTCAAGCCGACGCGGATACGTCCGCGGTTTCTGGAGAGGCTGCGCGTGTCGGGAATCATTCTGCCGCCCAGCCTGTTTGAGCGGGAAACGCCCGTCAACTAATAGGAAAGGAGGGAAGCGCGATGGGATTGATAATCGGATTGGTTTTTATCGGCGTATTCGTTCTGATCGCTCTGCCGCTGGCGGCGATGGGGCCTTCGAATAGCGCCAAGCAGGCCTTGGCTACGCTGGACTCCGCGATCAAGGTCGACCGGCGGGATTTGCTGCCGCAGAAGCTGAATGTGCGCAAGAACGAGATGCTCAGCACGATTCCGTGGCTGAACCAAAAGCTGATGAAGTTCGAGCTGACTCCTTACCTGCGCAGGCTTCTGGGCCAGGCCGACCTGGATTGGAGCCCGGGGCGGTTATTGCTGACTTGCGCGGCGGGATTTGTGCTTCCGACTTATGCACTGATGGAGATCACGAATAACACGGTGCTGGCGTTCGCTGCAGGTGGGGTGCTTGGAATTTTGCCATACGGATTTGTTCTGTTTAAGCGGCAACGGCGCTTCGGCGCTTTTGAGAAGCATCTTCCGGAAGCGCTGGATCTTATGGTGAGCGGCCTGCGGGCCGGACACAGCCTGCTGGCGGCGATGGCCCTGGTGGCCCGTGAATGTCCCGCGCCGATCAACAGCGAGTTCAAGATCTGCTTTGAGGAGCAGAACTACGGCCTGGAGATGAAAGCAGCGCTGCAGAATCTGATCACGCGGATTCCATTGCAGGACCTGAAGATTACGACCACAGCAATCATGATTCAGAAAGAAAGCGGCGGCAACCTGGCCGAAGTACTGGACAAAACCGCGTATGTGATTCGCGAGCGCTTCAGGCTGAAGCGCCAGATCATGGTGCACACGGCACAGGGGCGCATGACAGGCTTGATTCTCACCTTGCTGCCGGTGGTGCTGGGCGTAGGCATTTATTTTGTCGATCCAGGGATGATCAGCTTGCTGTGGAAGCGCGATGTCGGTATCGAGCTGATGTGGGCCGCTGCCGGACTGATCTCGGTCGGTGGATTTGTGATTTGGAGAATCGTCGATATCGACGTGTGAGGAAGAACAACCATGTTTTATGCCATTCTTGCGTTTGTTGCGGTCTTCGTCCTGTTGGTGAGCATCGGTGTGCTGATGTTCTATCGCGAAGCGGCGCTGGATCGCATCAGCCAGGTGATCAGCCCGAATCGCAAGCAGAAGACGCTGGTAGAGACGTTCCAGAGCACCGGATCGACGCTGGGCAGCGCGGTGCAGAAGCTCGAAAACCTGATGCCGAAGAGCGAGAAGGAAGTTTCGGTCATGAAGGTTCGGCTGCAGCGCGCGGGATTTCGCAGCGAGAATGCGATGCAGTTTTTCTACGGATGTAAGGTGCTGGTCCCCTTGCTGCTGGCAGCGATTGCAGCTCTGAGCGGGTTGGCGAATCTTGGGCCTTTCTTTGTTTATCTGGTAGCGCTGGGCGGAGGGTTTCTGGCGCCGGATTTCTGGCTCGGCAAGCGAATCGAGAAACGGCAGAAGAAACTTACACGCGGCTTGCCCGATGTGCTGGATCTGCTGGTGATTTGCATGGAAGCAGGACTGAGCCTGGACCAGGCCACGGCGCGCAGCGCGGAAGAGTTGCAGTCATCGCAGCCGGAGATCTGCGAAGAGTTGGGAATCGTCGTGCTGGAGCAGCGCGCCGGCCGCGCCCGGTCAGAGGCGTGGAAAAACATGGCAGAGCGCACGGGCGTGGAGAGTTTGCGCAATCTGGTCTCGATGCTGGTGCAGACGGAACAGTTTGGAACAAGTATTGCCAAGATGCTTCGCGTCCATTCGGATACGTTGCGGGTGCAGCGCGTTCAATTGGTCGAGGAGATGGCTGGAAAAACCTCAGTAAAGCTAGTGTTTCCGCTGGTGCTGTTCATTTTTCCATCGCTATTTCTGGTTACACTTGGACCAGCAGCAATATCAATGTACGACTCGTTCAAGTCACTGAACCATTGAAACAGGAAGGGGAAAAGAGCATGAGCAGCGAAATGATTATCAGGGTTGTTGCCGCAGCATTAGCGGTCGTTATTCTGATTGTCCTGATTCAGCGCCGCCGCACGCGGGTGAAGTAAGGACGGGACGGCAAGGGGCCGTGGCGAACGGCAACAGATGTAAGAGCCACGGCTGGGACATGAAACTTCCATTGCCAGGGCGGCATGCCGCGCAAAACGGCAAATGCCCGAGTGGGCAGCCCTGGGCAACGGGACGGGTGAGGTGTTCCCTTCGCGTGCCGCACATGCATGCGAAGAGAAAGGGCAGAGCCGCAAATGGAATTAATGGAGCGAGAGGAAGAGGCGAAGCGAACGCCGGGTAAAGAGGGCGTCGCGGCACTGCCGCCGGGGACTCAGGTGAAGATGGAATCACAAACATATTGCGCTTATAACCAGACTCGTGAATGCTTCTTAGGCTTGAAGGTGACGGCCGGCGACCTGCCATCGACTCACGTGGCGGAATTGATGCTGGAGAAACCGCTGAAGTCCGGAGAAGGTTTGTGGATGAAGCCGTTTCGAGGCATCGCAGCCACCGCAATGCCTGCGCCGCTGGATCTGATTTATCTGGATGAGGATTGCCGGGTAATCGATATGGCGGAGTCGTTTCCGACTTTTCAGGTGAGCTCGTCGAGCCCAAAACCGCAGACGGTCCTGGCATTGCCGGCACATTCGATTTATTCGTCGCAGACGCAGTCAGGCGATCAACTCGTGCTGTGCGTGGCCGAAGAGATGGAGCGGCAACTGGAGCGGTTGACCAACAAGCCTGAAGCGCCGGCGGCCGAAGCATTGCCAGAGATTGCAGGAGCTGCGTTATTGCGCGAGAAGCCGCTGTGGAGCGGAGGGCCCGGACTTCTGGAGCTGGAAGATCGCAATGGACACGACAAGCTCGAAGCGCGAAAGACACACAGCATGGATTTGACGCCGGCAGGCGCGAAATCGAAGAGCCAGTTGCGGGCCTGGTTCGATCGCTGGTGGTCGCCTGATCCACGCAAGGCGCCGCGTGTGAAAGAGCCGGGCCTGGCCGCGTATTACTGGAACGGCGCGGCCCCGGTGGCGCATGGAGTGCGCGACCTCAGTTCGTCGGGGCTATATGTAGTGACCGAAGAGCGTTGGTATCCGGGCACGCTGGTTCTGATGACGTTGCAGAGGACCGATAAGGGCGAGGAGTTTGCGGAGCGGTCGATTGCGGTGCAATCGAGGGCCGTGCGCTGGGGCCCGGACGGCGTGGGTTTGCAGTTCATTCTCGCCGAAGACAAGGATGCGCGGAGCGGGAAGCACACGATTCTGGATGCGGCGACACGTGAGGAATTCAACCGGTTCCTGGCGCAGCTGGATCTGGAAGGTTGAGGTCACACCGCAGCGCCGAAGAGAGTCCGGGGGCAGGCACGGTTTCGAACTGAAAGGTAAGGCCGGCTTGGCCGTGAGGTGAAACGATGAAGATTCATAGTGGCCTGGGAAAGATTGGCGGGTTATTTGGCCGGCGCGGCGAGGAAGGTTCGGCGCTGGTTGAGTTTGCTTTGACGCTGCCGATGTTGTTTGGGTTGATTTACCTGGCGGCATCACTGACGCTGGGCATGTACAACCTGCAACAGCTTGGGAACGCAACATCGGCCACCGCGATGGCGGTGGGAAGCGATGCGGGCTTGTTCCCGAACAACGATCCATGCGCGTACGCGGAGAGCACGATCGTTGCCTCGCTACCCACGTGGAAGTCGGCGAACTTTAGCTATACGCTGACCATTACAGACACGAGCGACAGCTCGCACAAGTACACGGGCTCGGGAACATCGTTCTCGTGCAGCACGGCTCCGTCAATGGGGCCGAACTATCCGGTGACTCTCACCGTGAGCTACACCTATTCGTGGCTCGGGATCCCGACGATGCCGTTCTTCCATCCAGGGACCAGCACAGCAGGGACATTGTCGTCGAGCCAGTCCGCGATTCAGATGTGATCGGAGCACAGCAAGAATGAACCAGTTTATCTTTCGATCGATGCGCAGGCTCATCAAGAGCCAGCAAGGACAGTCGGTGGTCATGGTGATGATCAGCGCCGCAGCGATTCTGACGCTGACCGTGAGTGCGGCGGAGGTGGGTCATGTGTACTACGCCTACCACCAGCTGGTGCAGTCCACGAATGAGGCGACGCTGGCGGGCGCGCAAGCGATGTCGGCGGCGCTCACGGATACAAGCTCGAGCGGAGCTTACAACGCGGAAGTAACCGCGGCTGTAAAGCAATACAGTTCCATGAGCGGGCAGCTGAACGCGAGCAACTTTCTGGCGAACGACCAGATCGCAACCCAAACGTTGTTTTGCGCGAGCACGATGACGAAGGCGCCATTCTATGTCGAGTGCCAGACGCCTCCGGGAAGCTCGACGGGATACAACGCGATCACGGTGACGCAAACGGCGAAGGTGAATCTTTGGTTTGCAGGGCTCATCGGCATGCCGTCAATGAATCTGGCGGCTACTGCGACGGCGGCGATGAAGGGCGGGTCGGACATACCGTATAACCTGGCCATCATCATGGACACCACCGCGTCGATGGCATCCACGATAAAGGGCGATAAAGATTGCACCACGTCGCAGATTTCGTGCGCGGTGCAGGGCCTTGAAGTGATGCTGCAAAACATGGATCCATGCGCGCAGAACACGACTTGTGCCGGCCAGCCTTATGTGGACGATGTGGCGCTGTTCGTGTTTCCTGCGCCGAGCACGAAGTATAGTGCCAACACCTATAAGTCGGATTATTGCGGAACGGGAGTGAAGACCGTTCCCTACAACTTTGTGAATGTAACGCCGGGAGCGTCACAAAACTTGAACATGGAGTCGACGGGCACAGACGCGGGCGAGTACGAGATCATTCCGTTCAATAACACCTACAAGACGAGCAATATATCGGGTCTGTCGGTTTCGTCGGCGTTGGCAATGGCGGTCGGGTATACGGGGACCGGATGCAGCGGGCTGTCGGCGCCTGGAGGGCAGGGAACTTACTACGCGCAGATTATCAACTACGCGCAGGCACAGCTGGTGACGCAGCAGACTAATAACCCGGGCTCGAAGAACGTCATGATCATTTTGAGCGACGGCGATGCGACAGCGTGCGCCAGTGGCGCGAACACCGCGGCCGGCGGCTGTAACAGCTCGAACCAGATTGTGGCGGAGAATAATCCGAATTGCGGCAGCACGGGCGGCAGTTGCCTGAATGGAACCGGGACCAAGACGACGAACCCGACGGGCTATCAGTCGCCGACTTACCCGTCGGCGCTGGGCGAGTGCGGGCAGGCTGTTGCGGAAGCGCAGGCGGCGACAGCGGCGGGAACAGTTGTTTATACGATCGGATTCGGATCGGAGACGACCGGGTGTACAACAGACAAGACATACACCACTTCGTCTGGCTCGACCAACGGTGCAGAAGCGTGGCCGAGCGGCACATATGCGCGGACACCATGCAACGCGATTGCTGCCATGGCCTCAAACGTGAATACCTATTATTCTGACAATTCGGGCGGATGCCCGGCGCTTTCGCCACAGAATGCGAATTTCACGAGCCTGGCGCAGATATTCGCAGCAATCGTGGACGGCCTGAGCACGCCGCGCATGATTCCGAACGGGACAACATAGCGCGACTGCGTTATTCAAGAAGAATCGGGGGAATCGAGGGGGTACAGGCGCAATGCCTGTACCCTTTTTCGCGATGGAGTGTTGCACGGGCGCCCGCGGGCTAACAAAGATCCGTCAGGGCGGGAGGGCCACTTTCCCAATTATTTCAGCAACTTAGCACGCGCGTCGCTCTGAGTACCGTGGTCACCTCCCAATAGCACGAAAGTGCAATTCTCTGATTACCCCCACTCTCGGATGATGGTTCGAGGTCCCCAGTTTCTGGGAAGGCCGCCGCCGAGTCGGCATGATCGAGCGACGATACAAACCCAGGAACGAAAGCGGTTCACCTCGTAAGCAGGACGCTTTGCTTCCCCAACGATGCGGCGTCAGACCTTGAAAGTTAAGCGAGCGGAAGTTCAGTTTCCTGTGCGTAGGGATTGGGGAACAGGAGATGAGAGCAACCGCATTGTTCAAGGTTCAGGCTGCGAGGCGGTGACTCCCGGTGGCGTAAAACCGGCAAGTTCGATCGGCCGGAGACGTAAAGAGCGATCACCCGGAGAGAAGGGAATTGAACCATGAGGATGAAACGGTTCGAAGAATTCATGAAGTGCCGTTTTGTTAAGAATGAACGCGGCCAGGCGATGGCAACCGTGATGTTAACGGCGACTGTCATCATGTCGTTAGCGGCGGCCTCGGTTGAGACCGGGCATGTGTATTACGCCTATGAGAAGCTTGTGGCTTCAACGAACGCGGCGGTGATGGCAGGCGCAGCCGAGATGCCGAATACGACCACGGCGACAACCTACGTAAAGCAGTACAGTTCGCAAACGGGCCAGCTGAATGCGAACGCGATGCTGACGAACGACGTGGCCACGCCGACGTTCCTTTGCTTGAGCACGGTAACAAATTCCTTGAACGTACCTTGCCAAACGTCGACAGGGGGAACCGGCGGCTACAACGGCCTTTCGGTGACGCAGACAGCGACGGTGCCGCTGTGGTTCGGCGGATTGGTGGGCATGAAGCAGATGAACATGTCCTATACCGCGAAGGCGGCGATGGCGGGTGGACAAAACTCCCCGTGGAACATCGCGGTGATTGTGGATACCACCGCTTCGATGAATGACTCCGACAACGGCGATCAATGCAATGGAACGCAGATCACGTGCGCGTTGCTTGGGGTTCAAGCGCTGCTGTCCGACTTGTATCCTTGCGGGTTGGGTCAAACCTGCACGGACAGCGGAGTGACGTATGTGGACAGCGTGAGCCTGTTTGTGTTTCCAGCAGTGACAGGCACATCGGCATATAAAGATTCCACTTGCCCGACCAGCAATCCGACGATCGTTGCCTACACCTTTCCCGATCCTCCTTCCAATACGACACTGCCCTCGGCGGACACGTATCAGGTGGTTGGATTCAAGAACAACTACAAGACGACCGACGCAGCGACGAATCTGAACCAGGCAGCGCCGATCGTGATCGCAGCGGGAGATTCAGGACAAAGCAACTGCAGCGGTATCAAGGCTCCTGGCGGCGAGGGCACTTATTACGCGCAGGTTATCTACGCGGCGCAGGCAGCGCTGCAAGTGCAACAGGCGGCCAATCCCGGGTCGCAGAACGCGATCATCCTTCTCACCGACGGCGATGCAACCGCGTGCGCATCGAACGCCAACACCTCCGCGGGCGCATGCAACTCATCGAGCCAGCTTGTGGCGTCGGAGGGCATGCTGAACGGGACGGGAACTCACACTAGCAACCCGACAGGTTACCAGTCGCCGACCTACCCATCAGCGCTGGGCGAGTGCGGCCAGGCGGTGCTGGCGGCGCAAGCCGCGGCAAATGCCGGGACAACGGTTTACACCATCGGATACGGCACGGAAACATCGGGTGGGTGCCTAAGCGACAAGACGTACAGTGCGAGCGTCACAACGAATGGTGGAAGCTGGGGACCGGGGAAACAGCCCTGCCAGGCGATCGCGGCGATGGCTTCGTCGGCATCGAACTTCTACTCCGATGATGCACACGGCTGCGAAGCCACGGCGCCCAGCAACCAGAACCTGACGAAGTTGACGGCGATCTTCCGCGCGATCGTGGACAATATGGGCGAGCCGCGGTTGATTCCTCCGGGCACGACATAGAGCAAAGCAATTCTTGATACGGTTGTTCAAAGGGCACGGGAGATCCCCGTGCTCTTTTTCTTGGGCGAGAGCCATTGGGCCGCGGTGGTCGGGATCGTGACCTGAGTAACTATCTTCTAGCACGAAAGTGCAATAGCAGGTAACCATGCAAGGCACGATGATGGCAAGAGTTACCCCTTCCCCAAGAGGTCGCAGGAGTGTCCGCGAGTGCGCACGATGGCATCGCAGATGGACAAATCCGCTGACCTCTCCGCGCTGATAGCGCGATCGAGCCAATTTCTCTTCATTTCGAATGAACCGCTCAGCTTCGCGCTCAGCGCGCGCCGGCGTAGTGCCGCGCCGCGCTTCCGTTTCTCGCGGCGGAGATCTTCGTGCGCTCAAGTTTGGCAGAGCGGCGCCGATGGCCGTTCGAGCGAGCCAGTGAAATCCACAACGCACAAAACTCAACCAAAAGAACAGCCGGACGCCACAGGAACCGAAGGCGAGGCTGAAATGAAAGGAGGGATTTGCCAATGAAACGGCTTAGAGTTGCGTTCCTTCGCAGGTTCCTGAGCAATCGGCAAGGGCAGTCCTCTGTGGTTTTGATGATAACGGCGGCAACGATGATGTCACTGGCGGCGGCCTCGATTGAGGCGGGACATGTGTATTACGCCTACGAAAAGCTGGTGGCGTCGACGAACGCATCGGTGATGGCGGGAGCAGAAGCCATGCCGAATACGACACTGGCGCAAACGTATGTGGCGCAATACAGTTCGCAAACGGGCGGCTTGAATGCGAATGCGATGCTGACGAACGCCACAGCTACGGCAGCGTTTCTTTGCCTGGGGACGGTGTCGAACTCGCTGAATGTACCGTGCCAGACTTCGACGGGCGGCAGCGGCGGATACAACGCGCTATCGGTGACCCAGTCGGCTACGGTGCCGTTATGGTTTGGCGGACTAGTCGGCATGAAGCAGATGAATATGTCGTATACGGCGAAGGCGGCGATGGCGGGCGGGCAGAACGAGCCCTGGAATATCGCGGTGATTGTGGATACGACCTCGTCAATGAACGACGCTGATAGCGGCGGCCAGTGCAGCGGATCGCGGCTCACATGCGCGAAGCTTGGCGTGCAGGCGCTATTGAACGATCTGTACCCCTGCGCGCTGGGCCAAACCTGCACGAACAGCGGAGTGAAGTACGTGGATAGCGTGAGCCTGTTCGTATTTCCCGCAGTGACTGGGACGACGGCGCCGGACGATTCGACCTGTCCTTCGAGCGGCACAGAACCGAACCCGACGATCGTGGCGTATACGTTTCCCAATCCACCGTCGAATACGACACTGCCAACAGCAGATACCTACGAGGTGACGAGTTTCGCGAACGATTACAAGACAAGCGATTCAGCGCCGAGCCTGAACCAGGCAGCGCCGATCGTGATCGCGGCGGGCGGCTCGGGAAAGAGCAATTGTCCGGGAATTTCGGCGCCGGGTGGCGAAGGCACGTATTACGCGCAGGTGATCTATGCGGCGCAGGCGGCGCTGCAGGTGCAGCAGGCTGCGAATCCGGGATCGCAGAACGCAATCATTCTGCTGAGCGACGGCGACGCAACCGCGTGCGCTTCCAATGCCAACACTACGGCGGGTGCATGCAACACGAAGAGCCAGCTGGTGGCGTCGGAAGGCATGCTGAATGGAACAGGAACACATACAAGCAACCCAACCGGCTACCAGTCGCCCACCTATCCATCGGCTCTCGGCGAATGTGGCCAGGCGGTGCTGGCGGCACAGGCGGCGGCCAGCGCGGGAACAGCAGTGTACACGATTGGTTACGGCTCCCCGGTTTCGGGAGGTTGCCTGACAGATCATACGTATAGCGCGAACGTGAATGCAGCGGGAGGTGTTTGGGGTCCTGGCAAGCAGCCATGTCAGGCATTGGCGGCAATGGCGTCAACCGCGACGAATTTCTATTCCGACGACGGCAGTGGTTGCCTGGCGACAGCGCCGACGAATCAAAACCTGACCAAACTCACGGCGATCTTCCGCGCGATTGTGGACAATATGAGCACGCCGAGGTTGATTCCGGCAGGGACTACATAGAAGGTGGGCTTGACTTTGGTCATGGAATCCGGTAACAACGTCTGAGAAAACCGGGTAACGACGCGACTCGACGTAACGAAGGGAGTTCCCCCCGTGCGTATTTCCTGGACGATGGTACTGGTATCGTGTGTCCTCATGATTTCCGGCTGCTCCGGCGTGCCGGGAACAACGCCAATACAAACAACGGGCAGCTCCGTCCCGGGAGCGCCGCTGACCGGCATTGTGCATGGCGGACAACAGCCGATCGTGGGCGCTCATGTCTACCTCTATGCGGCCAACACGACGGGATACGGGAATCAGTCGGTTTCGCTGCTGGGCAATAAAGGCGGAACGGTTCAAGACGGCAGCGGGAACTATTATTACCCGACCCAGGCCAAGGGTGCTTTCTCCATCACGGGCGATTACACCTGCCCCAGCGCCAATTCGCAGGTCTACCTTTATGCCACAGGCGGAGATCCTGGGCTCGGCGACGGAACCAATGCAGCGATCGGATTAATGGCGGGTCTCGGGACTTGCGCCAATCTGATTTCCGCGCCGTACGTGGTCATTAACGAGATATCGACAGTCGCGACGGCATATTCGATTGAAGGGTTCGCGACTAACGCGACGAGCGTATCGAGTTCGAGCTCCACACTGGCGACGTCGACAGATGTGCCCAACGCATTTTTAACCATACAGAACTTGGAATCGCTGGGCCGCGGCGTTGCACTTCCGGCCACGCCGAATGGGAATGGCGTTGTGCCTCAAGCAACCATCGATACGCTCGCCGACATTCTGGGCGCGTGCATCAACTCAGCCGGACCGTCATCAACGCCGTGTACTACGCTGTTCGCAAATGCGACGAACGGAAACTCGCAGCCCGCGGAGACGGCGACGGCCGCGATCAACATCGCACATAATCCGGGTGCAAATACAGCAGCGCTTTACGCACTGCTGCCAACAGATTTGCCGTTTCAGCCGACGCTCATATTCCAGCCAAACGACTTCACAATCGCCATTACATATACCGGCGGCGGTCTGGATGGATCGGGGCTCGCGCCCACCGGAGTTGCCATCGATGCGGGCGGAAATGTGTGGGTGCCAAATTACACCTCGACTTCCGTGAGCGAGTTGAACTCCAACGGTGTGCCAAAGAACGGCTCCCCGTACAATGCCGCAGGGTTGGACAACCCAACCAGCGTGGCCATTGACACCTACGGCAATGCGTGGGTGGCGAATTTCAACGGCGCCGACATCAGTGAATTTAATTCGCAGGGACAGAGGATCTCCGGACCGCCGGGGTTCACGGGTGGCGGGTTGAACAATCCCTACGGCATTGCGATCGACAGCGTGGGCAATGCGTGGGCGTCGAATAACGGCGGCAACAGCCTCAGCGAATTCGAATCGAATGCATCGGGAGGATTGGCACTGTCGCCAAGCAGTGGATATGGAAGCGACGTTTTAGCTGGGCCCGCCGGAATCGCAGCCGACGTGAATGGCAATGTTTGGACGGCGGATTACCTCGCGGGAAAGGCGAATCTTGCGGAAGCTGTGCCAAGTTCGCTTGCGGGCCAGCCGCCCACCGTTACGATCTACACGGGAGGGGGATTAAACGCTCCTTACGGCGTCGCCATCGACGGGCAAGGCAATGTATGGGCGACAAACAGCGGCGGGTCGGGAAGCTTGAGCAAATTCGTGGGGACGGGACAATCGACAGGGACACCTATAACCGGCACGGGCGGATACCCAGGGGGAGGCCTCAATGAACCTTTCGGGATCGCGATTGATGGCGCCGGAAACGTGTGGGCGGCGAACCACGGCGGAGACAGCGACAGCATCAGTGAGATTGCCTCGAATGGAACACCGATTTCGGGCGCGAATGGATACGTGAACTATGGAATGTTCTCGCCCTACGGCATTGCCGTGGATGGTTCGGGCAATGTGTGGGTGGCGAGCGCCGATCAAAGCGGCCCGCTGACGGAGTTTGTGGGCGTGGCAACGCCGGTAGTGACGCCGATTGCCGCAGGATCGACTTACAGCGAATTGGGGACCAGGCCGTAATGGCGTGCGGAGCACGCCGTCGAAGTGCGTGTCCCGAAAGCTGAGAGGCGCCTCGACCCAATAGCGCGATGGCGGCAGGGCTTAGGTTGGGCTTCGCCATGAATGCCCATGCACGAGAGTTGCAAACCCCGCTGCAAAACTACTCGAACTGTTCTGGAATAATCAAAAGCACTTCAACCTTCGCAGTCTGACCTTGCTGCATGGCGGGCCGGAACTGCCATTTCTGGAGCGCGGCGAGAACGAACTGTGCCTGGGGAAACGCTTGCGGGAAGACGATGGAGAGCGTCTCGAAGTGGCCGGATTGATTGACGAAACCATGGATCATGACGGCGTCGGCATCGACCGACTCGGGATCGAGATTGGGACGCACGATGTTGTAGGGCCAGGGAGCCTCGAGCACTGAGCCGCCAGGTGGGGGCACGTCGGATCGCGGAAGTGAGTATTGCAAGACCCAGCTGTGCGCTAAACCCACATGCAGGTAAACGGTGTAGGCCATTCTGCCATTCCACACGCCGTCGGTTTCAGGATAGCGATCCTGCATTGTGTTTCCGATGGCGACAGAAGCGAATTTGCCATCACGCGGCGTGGTGATGTTGGTGGTCGAGAGCTGAGGGTTGTCGAGTTGATCGGATCCGTTTCCCGATTCGGATTCAAGACTTTCGCGTCCGTTGGGCGCATCAAGGCCCGGCCCTGAGATCTTAAAAGCGAGTCCCTGGCCCGGGCCGGGGTTTTGATTGTGTGGATTACCAGGAGGTCCAGGGCTCGTTCCGCCCTGGCCAGGCTTGTCGTTGGAGTTCTGGTTGCCGTTCGAGGCATCCTTGCCTTGCGCGCCAAGGACTCCCGGTCCGCGGACCACTACGACGCTTTCATTTACCGGCGGCAGCGTCGCAGATCCTTCCTTCATGCGCAGGTTCGATAAAGAGAGAATCGTTGCGGGCGTGGCCCGCGTGATGGATTTCGTGGACATGGCCGGCGGCAATTGCACTTGCTGCTGAGTTTGCACCCTGACCGGCGATGTGGTGCTTGCATTCACGATTGGCTTCGAGATGGGATGCAAAGTGGAGGCGACGTTGACGTCGGCGAGCGTGAGCTCTTCGTTGGGTGTTTCCACGGAAGGCTGCACGGGGGAAGACGTAGGTATTTGCGGTTGCGGCGGAGTGACTTTCTTGACGACGACTTTACTGGGAGCCCAGATTGCCACTTGCGGCACAGGAATCGGCATCGGGAGGGTGATGGGCTTGGGGACGTCAGGCTGAAGAATCGTTTGCGGGCCCGGCTGCGCCTGGGCAACATCACGCAATGCTGCGAGGCTCTGCGTGGGCTTGCCCTGCGAGGCAGGAGCGCGGGATGCGGGACTGGAAGTCGGATAGGGGATCTTTGGTTTAGCGGCGCGCGCTTCTTCGTCGGGGTAATCGAGATCAAGCTCACGCACGCGATAGTGGTCTGTAGAAATCCGCGCCACAGGCGGCCTGTAAGCAACGCCGAACAGGATCACGCCGATGCCGACGACGTGAAGAATGGCGGAAAGAGCAATGGACGTGGGCCGGGGGCCGAGATCCGTGCGCTCGCTAAAGAGGCTGAGCGTGTAAGCAGGTTTCATCAAAGGTCGGATCCCCCCTTTGAGATTCTCCGGACAAGTGATGACTTTAGGACCCTTGGCAGGGGAGAATTTTTCCGGGGACCCTCCCACTTTGGCACACGAAAACACCGTCGGCTATAACACGGAAGATGCAAACGAGACCTCGAATTGCCGAGTAAAATCACCGTAAACAACGCCAGGAACGGACTACGAAAGCTAGTTCGACACGAACCTGTCAGTTCCGTTTCGGCGGGAAAGCAACACGTAATTCAGAATCTCTCATTGAGGCGATTTCCCCCATAGCACTTTAGGTACCTCATGGAAAGATCGGCGAGATTCTGGTGAGTTTTGAGGGGCTTTCCGGGAATACACTGAAACCGCGCTACGAGCCAAACTCGATCAGTATGAAGGGAGTTGGCGGGTAGCGTGCGACGTTTTGCAAGAGGAATTGCCCTAACAACTGGTCTTGGCGGCACGGGCTGATGGCTGGGTTTGATGAAAGGCCGCTTAGATTCGGGATGAGTGAGTGCCGATAAAGAGGGTGACGATCTTCGAAGCCAAAGCCCGGTGTGGTCGAGTTAAGGCAAGAAGAGAAGGATGGAGTTGGCGCAAGCCGGCTCTGACGGGGTAGGGATGAATCGAAGACTTATGACGATATTCGCAGTCGCTGCGGTGATTGCCGGCGGATGCTGCTGGATCGTCTACAAGCTTGTGAGCAAGGGAATGCAAGCGTCAAAGCCGGTGGCGACGACGCGAGTGGTTGCGGCAGCGAAAGATATTCCATTGGGCGCGGTGCTGACAACCGCGGACCTTACGACGATGACGCTGGCGGGAACACCCCCAAAGGGCGCGATTCTGAAGCAGGAAGATGCGCTGGGGCGTGGCGCAATAACGCAGATCTCCCAGGGTGAACCGATTCTGGACAGCCAACTGGCAGGGCTGGGATCGGGAGGCGGCTTGGCGCCGACAATTCCGCCGGGAATGCGCGCGTGCGCGGTGCGAGTAGACGAAGTGGTTGGCGTGGCGGGGTTCGTGATTCCAGGCATGCGAGTGGACGTGCTGGTATCGGGCAATCCTCCAAACGACCCACAGGCGGGCGTGGAGACCGAGACGATTCTTCAGAACATCCAGGTATTGTCGGCGGGCACCGACATTCAGAGAGATGCCGAGGGCAAGCCGCAACAAGTGCAGGTGGTGAACCTGCTGGTGACGCCTGAGCAGGCGCAACTGCTCAGCCTCGCCGCGAATTCCTTGAAGATTCAACTTGTGCTGCGCAATCCGCTGGACACGCAGACGACGAAGGTTCCGACGACGGCGATGAACAACTTGTTTAACAACGGGAATCCGCCGCCGCCAAAAGAGAAGCACGAGAGAGGCCCAGGCAAGCCGGCGGCGAAGCCTTACGAGATGGTCATTATCAACGGCAATCACACGACCGACGAAAAGTTCGGATCACCCGAGGGACAGCATTGAGAACGAAGGCAACGGTTACCATCCTATCCTGGAGCACGCTGGCCTTGGCATTGTTCGCCGTCGACGCCCAGATTGCCTGGGCTCAGACGGCGCCGGAATCGCAGCCTCCGGCGGAATCGACCTATCAGGATTCGACGAACGAGCTGTCGGTGACGGTGGGAAAATCTGTGCTCGTGGACTGCGCGCAGCCGATTCAGAGAGTGGCGATAGGGCTTGGGGATATTGCAGAAGCCAGCGCGATCAATCCCACGGAGATCATGGTGGATGGGAAGGCTCCGGGTGAAACCAGCCTGATCATCTGGGACATTCACGGCGGACGGCAGTTTTTCAACGTGACGGTGCGGCCGCCGGCAACGGTGACGGGAGACAGCCTGGACGCAGTCCGGCGTGAGCTGAGGACGGAGCTGCCCGGCCAGCAAGTGCACGTGAGCTACAGCAACAACGCCATTTTTTTGCGCGGCACGGTGAACGATTTGGTGAGCTCGCAGCGGGCGGTGCAAATCGCGTCAACGGCAGGGAAGGTTGTGAACCTGCTGGACGTGGATGTGCCGAAGTCCGATTCGCAAATTCTGCTCAAGGTTCGGTTCGCCAGCGTGGACCGGAATCGCGCGCGGCAGCTGGGCATCAACCTGTTCAATCTTGGACTCGGCGACGCGGTCGGCGGGGTGACGACCGCGCAGTTTTCGCCGCCAACGATTACGGGCGGCAGCGGCGGCGGTAGCGGCTCAGGGGTGTCGAGTCCCGGCGCGATGGCAACATTTTCGAATGAATTCAACATTCTGGCGTTTTTTCCGGGACTGGGAGCCGGAGCCGACATTGACGCGCTCGAGACCAAGGGCGTTGTGCAAGTTCTGGCAGAGCCGAACCTGATGTCGACCAATGGCAAGGAAGCCAGCTTCCTGGCGGGTGGAGAGTTCCCGTATCCGGTGGCACAGGGTTCGACGGGCGGCCTGACGACGGTGACGATTGAATTCAAGGAGTACGGTATCCGGCTGAACTTTATTCCCACAATCACACCGCGCGGTACGATCCGGCTGCAAGTTGCGCCGGAGGTGAGCGCCCTCGATTACTCGAATGAGGTGGACATTTCGGGATTCAATGTGCCGGGCATCACCTCGCGCAAAGTGAACACGGAAGTTGAGCTGGCCGACGGTGAGAGCTTCATGATCGGCGGATTGCTCGATAAGAGCACCAACGACACATTCGAAAAGATTCCGTTTATCGGGGACATTCCCATCATCGGCAAGCTTTTTCAGTCGGAGCTCAAGACGAAGAACGATACCGAATTGATCGTGATTGTGACGCCGGAGCTTGTGTCGCCTCTGGCAGCGGGCACAGAGCTGCCTTCGCTGCACTACCCGGTGCCGTTCATTCCTCCGAACTCGAATATCCCGATGCACCAGCCCGACGAGAAGACGGCTGCGAACACACTACCGCCTGCTCCGACGTCGATCCCAGTGGAGACGCTGATCGAAAGCATGAAGCCAGAGAAGCCGCTGGTTATTGAAAGCGCGACGGGCGGATTCGGCACGGGCGGCGGCCAGCCACTGAATTCGGGGGTAGGCGCAAGCACAGGGGCGGCGCCGTCACCGCAGCAATAGCGGTTGTGCGCTTCGCATCTTCCAGAGGCTCGCCCATGAATCCGTTGCAGAGGTTCGCCAGGGGGGTGGCGGAGCTCATTTCGCCGCCTGCGCAGGCAGGCCCGCAGGGACCGTTGCTGGTGACGAATGTGACCCGCGGGACGGTGCTGGCGACGCGTCTCGAAGCCGCTCATACGGGACCCAAACGACGAAAAGGATTGCTCGGCCGCGACGGGCTTGCGCCGGGCGAAGGATTGTGGATTGCGCCCTGCGAGTCGGTGCACACGTTTTTCATGCGCTTCCCCATCGACCTTGTTTACCTGGACCGCGAGAAGCGGATCAAGAAGGCAAGGACCGAGGTAGGACCGTGGCGGCTCTCAGCGTGCCCTTCGGCGCATAGCATTCTGGAATTGCCGGCGGGAACAATTCGAGAAACGCGGACGGAGTGCGGAGACTCGCTGGAAATCGAGGAAGCTATGGAGAGTGCACACTGAACGGCGGCAGCGGACTGGCATGATGTTCGCGCGTCTGCAGAATTCCGAGGATAAAGCGAACAGAAGAAGGGCTTGTTGCATTCTGAACAATCGAAAGGTCAGCAGAAAATGCCGGCATAGAGTTTAGCCGAATACGTGAAATGGCAGAGTACCGCACTGAACTCAGGTCCGCGATCGGGCTGGCGCTTGCCGGCCTGATTACGCTTTGGGCGGCGGTTTGGAATCAGTTCTATTCCGAGTGGGCCTATGGCAGGACGGCGAGCAAGATCCTAATCCTGGCTGCGATTGTGCTGGGAGTGGCGGCCATGGCTATCGCAGGCCGCCAGGTTAACGACGAGCCGCGTATTCCGCGGACTCGCGGGAATGTGTGGATTTTGACGGTGCTGCTTGCTCTGCATGGCCTGGTTGCCGGTTGGGCATTGAGCGGCGCGCCGCCGACGGTGGATTGCCTGAGCTGGCAGCGCGACGCCGTAGCGACACTCTTGCAAGGCCGCGATCCCTACGGAACCTCGCACGCAAATATTTACTCCGCGGAAGCTGCCAGCAGGTTTTATGGACCGGGGACCCTCGTGAACGGGCGCGTGCAGGTTGGACTGACTTATCCCCCGGCGACGCTGCTGGTCTCAATTCCCGGTTATTTACTGGGAGACGTTCGTTATGGGTATGCTGCAGCGATCATGCTATCGGCGATTCTCGTTTTTGCTTTGTTTCCTGACGAGCGGGGCCTCCTTGTTGCCGCCTTTATTCTTTTGGCGCCGACAACTTTTTATGTAGAGTACGAATGCTGGACAGAGCCTTTAGTTTGGATGTTGCTTTGCGGCACGATTTACGCGGCTGTGAAGAGGCCGCGGTGGCTGCCAGTGGCGCTGGGGTTATTCCTGGCATCGAAGCAATATAACTTTCTGGCGGTGCCGCTGATTGGTTATCTGGTGATGCCATTCAACTGGAAGACGGCGTTGAGGCTGGGCGCTTCTTCATTAGCAATTGCGCTGGCGACTGTGTTGCCATTTGCGATTTGGGATGCTCATGCATTGTGGCACGACTTGTACACGTTTCTCTCGATCGTTCCGGTTCGCCAAGATGCTCTGAGTTTTGCGATTCCGTTTCCGATTTACGCAAGAATTGGCCCACTGCTTTTGATCGGGTTTATGGTGTGGGCGATTAGGCGCGAAGCAAAGCGCCCCGTGATGTTTGCGGCAGGCTATGGAATGGCGCTGATGCTGTTTTTTTCGGCGAGCGAACAGGCATTTCTGAACTACTATTTTCTTATCTCATTCGCGCTTCTACTGGCAGCGGCGGGATTATGGCCGCAGAGCTTTGCAGACAAAGGCTCCATTCCGGAACGCGGTTTCGCCGCTAACTCTTAGCCCTTTCGCGGTGGTAGACGGGGAGCGCTGCCCGGTCGCCGCTGCCAGCGGTGTTAGCGCGTCCCGGTTTTGCGTTGCTCTTCTTCCTTTTGCTTGTCTAGCTCCGGTTCTTTTCTGGTTGGTAACTGCTGACCGCGCTTTTGCTCGTAGAGTTGAGGATCATTCGTGATTGGTGCGTGCTGGCCGGGCTTGTTCGGTTCTTCGGTGTCTGGCTGTTCAGGGTTGGGATCGCCAGTGTGGACATAGGAATCGTGCCTATCGGTCTCACGTAATTTCTTCATGGGGTCTACCCTCCAAAGCGGTTAGATGCAAGTGGCAGGGCGGGGAATAGGAATTGCGAACAGGGAAAAGAAAAGAGATAAAAGAGAAGAGAAAAGGGCAGGGCTAGACTCATTGAGACGCATGAACGCGTATAGTATGCTGCAGGAGCGCGAAGCCAAGGCAGGAAACGGCGTAGCAACCGCTTATTCCCCGTCAATTCATCACCAGCGTAACGTAAGGCAAGCCAGTGGTTCGCGCAGCTTCGCTTCTTATCCTTACTCCTTGGCGAGAGAAAGTTGAGACTCAGCATGGAAGGGTTCTACACGGTTCAGTTTGTTGGCGTGCAAGGCTGGGGCACAGGCGTAGTGGTCTACATTGCGGGCCACGTGTTGGGCGGCGACAGCGCGGTGATGTTCACGGGCACTTACGATGTGGAGGGTGACGCGGTAAAGGTTCGCCTTCACGTGAAGCAAATTGCGCCGCAGTTGATGAATGTGATGGGGCTGCCCGAATTCGATTTGGATCTGACTGGAAAGCGGGACGGAGAGACTGTGAAACTTGCCGGGGGCATCCCTGGAACCGATCAGCGCCTGAAAGCGACGCTCAAGAAGCAGTGCGATTTGCCGGCGCGGGGATAATTCATGACGATTCGATGGGTCTGATTCAGGGACGTAAAGACCCCTGCTCCGTCGGTCGTCCCTGCGGGACTCCGTGAATCATTTCTGACTGTATTCCCACGCTAAAGCGCGGGGCCAACTTCTACTGCGCCTGCGTCGCGGACTTGGCCGGCAATTTTTCGGGCGGATCTTTCACTTCGCTGCACTTCATTCAGGATGACACTTCAACTTCTCCCTGAGGCTCGGAGCCCCGTGCCTGAAGCGACGTGCGCCAGTGCGTGAAAAGCGCGTAGACGGCGAGGGCGATGGTGATTGCGGCGAAGGAGCGCGTGAGGAGGGAGTGGGCGATAAAGAGCGCCGAGTCGAAGCGCATCGTGAGCGACCAGGCGAGCGCGGTGAAAAGGAAGAGTGTAGCTTGTGTGCGCTTTTTCTGGCCGACACCGGCGGCGAAGGCTCCGAACGCAAGGCCGGGAATCAGATCGATGACGTAGTGCTCTCCCGTGGAGAGGGTAGCAAGGCAGGTGAGCGCGAAAAACGCGATGGCAACAACCTTCCAGAGCTTGCCGGGTGCGAAAAGCAACAAAAGAAATGCGGTGGCAATGTGGAGTGAGGGAAACGCGTTCGGCATTCCGGCCAGACGGATGGGAAGGGGCTGGACGGCGGGCGGATTCAGCCACTGCTTGCCGAAGGCGTATAGAGGACCGCAAGCGGGAAAGAGCGCGTAGAGGAGCGGTCCAGTGACGAGCTCGGCGACGTAGGCAAGGACGACGGAAGCACGGGCATTGCGATAATGCGTGACGAGAAACCAGACGATCATCATCGGGACCATCAACTGGTACGCAACGAAGAGAGGCACTCGCATGAAGCCCTGCAGCGGGCGAGCGATGGACGCGGCCTGGATTCCCAGCGATCGATCGACGCAGAAGAGAACGTGATCGAACTTCCATGGGAAGAATCCGCCTTCGGTGCTCATGAACGTGGTGAGCAGAACTCCGTAGAAGAGATTGATGACCAGCGCGAAGACGAGCATGGGGCGAGTTTTGTCTTTGGTGTCGCGCAGCATCCAGACGACAGAAAGGAAAAGCGCGATGACTCCGAGGATCGGAGGACTCAAGAGGATGTTCAGCAGTCGCATGGTTCTCCTGGTCCGAAGAGGTTATGGAGCCGCGACCGAGGGAGTGGCGGCGTGACGAGAAGGGGCGCGCGCGTAGAGGTACCAAACAAGCAGGACGGGCGCGACCCACATATAGAGAGCGGAGTGCAGGCCGAAGGGCGAGACGAGCTGGATTTCAATCAGCACATAGATAAGAGCGAGTAGAGAGAGCGCAGTCTGCGAGGGATTGCGCGCCACCGCATAGAGGACGGCAGGAAGCGCGAGGGATAGATCGAAAATCCAGCCGAATGGAGCGACGAAGAGAGAGACCAGAAGGAGCGCGGAACCGTTGTCGAGCCAATCCCATGAGTGGCGGCGTGGCCAGAAGTAAGCCAGAGCCCAGATGCAGGCGAGGATGGCAGGGATGAAGGCGATCCACTCGGCGGAGGGATTGATGCGGTCTCGGAGGAGATCGCCGAGGCAGGGCGTGAACTCGCGCGTGATAACCGAGGTGCGCATGTACCAGGCGTACTGGCTGAATGCGGCTGGGTCTATGAGAACGGTGACGATTGCGCCGAGCGCGAAGGCGGCGAGAGAGCCCAAGAGGATGCGGTAGCTGCGGGTAACGGCAATCCAGACAAGGAGAACGAGCGCGAAGGGCAGAAGCAGATGCGGCTTGAGGGTGCAGAACCAGAGTGCAGCGCCGGCAGCGAACGGATGCGACTTGTGAAGGCGGAGAAAAAGGACGAGTCCGCAGAGGACAAGGATGGAGGTTTGGCCGAGGATGACGCAGAAAAGCGCGGGAGGAAAACAGTATCCAAGCCAGGAGAGCTGGCTGCCGGTTTCGCCGAAGAGACGCCAGAGGATTCGCACGCATGCGATAAGGAGTGCGAGCATGACGAGCGACCAGGGAAGTGCGGCGGCGGTTGGCGAGACGAAACCCAGGGGGTAAGCGAGCGGCAATGCCCATGGTGTGTTGCGCATGTAGTAGGAGCCGGAACCGCGAAAGCCGGCATCGCGTTCGATGCGGCTGATGGAGTCGGGGTCGTAGGGATTGCCGTGCTGGACGAGCTGGCGGCCCGTAGCCCAATACACGATGAAGTCGCGACGCGCGATGGTACCGGGATTGAAGGACAGGATGGCGAGAAAGAGGATGGTGAAGATGACGCCGAGCGCGCAGGCAATAGCGATGAAGAGAGCAGAAAAGTCGCGCTGGGTGGGCAAGTTGAAGGCGCCTTTCTTATCCAGGACAGGGAAATTATAGGGGCGCAGGCAGCAGGGTTTGCGGATGAACCGGCATCGGTAGGCGTGGATGCACCAAGAGGGTGAACGGTTCCGAGCTGTTAGCTATCAGCTATCAGCCGTCAGCTTGATTCGAGAGAGGAAGAAGGTGCGCGATCTCCGGCCTCAAATTCGTGAACTGGGGACACCCAAGTTGGCGGAGGGAGCAAGCTTTTTTGCCGCGGTGGCGCGGGCGAGTATGAACCAGAGAAGCCAGGCGGGAGTGGTCCATAGAAACAGGGTTGAGGTGACCCTGACGCCGAGACCGAGTTCGAGATCGGTAGCGAGGATGAGGAGAGCGAGAGCTGCGAGAAGTTTGCGAGAGCGTGTGGCGTAGGCGCCATCCAGCAGCGCAGGTATCACGAGGCACTGATCGTAGAGCCATGAGTATGGTGCGGCCAGAAGCGAGACAAGAATGAAGGGACTCGAGCCGGTGAGCCAATCCCAGTGGGCGCGTCGGCGCCAAAAGTAGACGAGCGCCCAGAGGCAGGCGAGGGTCGCAGGAACGTATTGCAGCCAGACAGAGTGCGGGCGGACGGAGTGGCGGAGAGCGCCGGCGAGGCAGGGGATGAACTGGTTTTCGACCGATGGCGAGCGCATGAGGTGGATATAGTCGGCCCAGCAGGTGGGGTCGATGAAGGTGGCGAGGATAGAGGTGAAGGCGAGAGCGGCGGCGAATCCGGCGACGAGGGTCCAGGCACGGTTGAGAACGATCCAGGCAATAAGCGCGGCGACGAAGGGCAGGAAAAGATGCGGCTTGAGGGCGCAGAGCCACAGCGCAGCGCCGGCGTTGAAGGGATCGCAATGGTGGAAGCGGAGAAAGAGAACCAGGCCGAGGAGCGCGAGAAGCGAGGTTTGGCCCATGGTGAGACAGATGATTGCGGGCGTGAATGCAATTCCGAGCCAGTGAATCCGGGTGGGAGGCGAACCGTGGAGTTGGTGAAGGATCCGAACGGAGAGGAGAAGGCAGGAGAGGAGGACCAGTGTCCAGAGGGCGCCGGCGATGCGAAGACTGAGCAGGCCGAGGGGGTAAGCGAGCGGAAGTGCCCACGGCGGGTTGCGCATGATGAGCACGGTGTGCGGGTCGAGGCCGGCAGCGTGCTCAATGGACCAGATGGCGTCACGGTCGTAAGGATTGAGGTGGTGGACGAGCTGATGACCAGTGGCCCAATAAGAAAGGTAGTCTCGACTGGCAGCCAACTTGCCTGCAAAAGGGCCAGCAAAGATGTAAAGAATGGTGACTGCGAGGGCGAGGCCAGCCGCGGAGGCGATGGCAATCTCAGCGAAGTCGCCGCGGGGGCGTGCTGGAGGAGAATCCAGCTTCGGGATCATGGTGGGTATTTTACGCGGTACAGCGGGGTTAGCGGTGGTAACGGAGATTAACGCCGAGGAGTCGGGGGACCAGTCAAGGGAGCAGAGAACAGCCTGAGATCGATCATTTGGTCAGTGGCTAGTTATTGAAAGGGCAGGAGATGTAAACGTGCAGCGGCGGTGGGAAGGCAACCGTAAACTCCGGTAGACACCGATCGATAGTGACTATCGCCGTAATCTCTCGTAAGGCATTGATTTTAAAACAATGGGTTCCGATGGAGTGAATGGCACGCCAGGTGCTAATTAGAGTTCGCCCGGCTGAGGCTGGGAATTTGAACCCTCGGAGAAAAACGAATGAATAACCTATTTCTTTCACTGTATGTGAAGCTTCAGAGCCTGATGGCCCGTGAGGAAGGTCAGGATCTGGTCGAGTACGCTCTGCTGGTTGCTCTCATCGCGTTGGCAGCCATCACTGGCGTGGGCAAGGTCGCAACCGCGGTTAACACCGTGTTCAGCAACATCAGCAGCTCGTTGTCGTAGTAGACGAGTCAGGAAGCACCCAGCCCCTCAGCCCCTTTTACGGGAAACGCGTAACCGGCAGCTCGTCGGACGCGTTTTCCCGTGCAAGGATCGCAGCTCGAGTCGAGCAATCAATCGGGCGAAAACGAACAACAAAGAACGCAACCATTGTCCGTTGAGCCACGCGATGTGGCGGCCCCAATTCCCCCCGGCGCACGCCGGAAGGTCGCAAAGGAGAACAAATGCGGAACTCACTCGTGAATCTATATGTGAGGTTTCAGGGCCTGAAGCACGGCGAAGAAGGTCAGGACCTGGTTGAATACGCGCTGCTGGTTGCCTTGATTGCACTCGTATGCATTTCAGGCGTCGGCAATGTGGCCACAGCTGTTAACACTGTCTTCAGCAACATCAGCGGCTCGTTGTCGTAAGTGAGCAGCTGCTAAGGCCCCGAGGGCCTCAAGATCTTCGTGGGAGGGTTACGCAGCCGGCCATGAGCCGGTGCGTACTCCTCCCACCAAGTTGCAGGGCCCTCAAAGAGTGCAAAAGGCGAGAGAAGATTTGCACTCCAGCTTCATCCCATTTTTTATTGACAGATCATCGCTGCGGGTGAATTCCCGCAGAGCAGGATGCCGCAAGCCGGTTGAACCAGAAATCACCGACACGGAGGATCCCACGATGAACCACGCACTATTGAAGCTGCTCGTAAAACTTCAGGGCCTCGCAATCGGCGACGAGGGCCAGGATCTTGTTGAATATGGGCTGCTGGTGTCGTTGATCGCACTGAGCTGCATTTCTGGAATCGGCTCGATTGCCAAGTCAGTGAACACGGTTTTCAGCAACATCAGCGGCTCGCTCGCCTAGCTTTGCGTCCGAGCCGGATATGGCCGGGCAGCAATCTTAAAACCGCAACTAAGCACCTTGAACAGGGAGAGACAGGCCGGCATTGCCTCCGTTGCCGAGCGTGGCTCTCCCTGTTTTTATGAACGTGAAAAGCGATCATGCGACCGCTAAAATGGGGCGAGATGCCGACCATGGAGAGAGGCCGCCGCGATGGCTTGATGTGGTTGCTGGCCTGCGTCGCCATCTCTGTCGCATGGGGAATCTCGATTGGGCGCGGCGGCAACGCGTGGATCGATTTCCGCGCCGTGTATGCAGGGACGCGCTGCCTGATGGACGGGCATAATCCCTACCAGGTGAGCGACCTCACGCGAGAATACTTATCAGAAGATGGGCAACGGCCAGACGACATACCCATCTATCGCCAGGCCATTGTGCTTTTTGTGAATATGCCGACGACATTTGTCGTAGTGGCTCCATTCGCGATCCTTCCGTGGGGGTCGGCACACGTTCTGTGGATGCTGGTGACGGGGTGCGCCTTCATCTTGTCGATCGTGCTCATGTGGGGAGCCGGTGCGGAACACACGCCGGGAGTGGCGACGCTGCTGACCTGCATTTTGGCGGTGAACTGTGCCTCAATTTTTGCAGCGGGAAACACCGCGGGTATTGTGGTGGGGCTCTGTGGAATTGCGGTGTGGTGTTTTCTCAAAAACCGATTTGTACGGGTAGGAGTGGTGTGCCTTGGGCTGAGCCTTGCGATCAAACCTCATGATGCTGGATGGGTGTGGCTCTACTTTGTGCTGGCCGCTGGGGAGAATCGCAAGCGGGCTTTGCAGAGCTTCGCGATCACGGCGGCAATTGGGCTTGCGGCGGTGGCTTGGGTCGGGCATACGGCGCCAAATTGGATACACGACTGGCGGTCCAACCTGGCGACGATTTCAGGTCCTGGGGGAATGAACGAGCCCGGACCGAACTCAATATCGGGGCGATCAATTTATACAGTTGTGGACTTGCAGGCGGCGATCAGCATTTTCCGCGACGATCCTGGGTTTTATAACGCCGCGAGCTACGTGTGCTGTGGGGCACTTTTACTGGTCTGGGCGATTTGGACCCTGCGGACGAAGTTTTCTGTGGAGAAGGCGTGGCTGGCGCTTGGAGCTGCGACGGCGTTCACGATGCTGATCACATATCACCGGCCGTGGGATGCAAAGCTCGTGATGCTGGCGATTCCCTCATGTTGCATGTTGTGGGCTGAGCGCGGGCGAGTAGGGAAGATTGCGTTTTGGATCACCACGGCAGCAGTTGTTTTCGGAGGAGATCTTGCGCTGTCTGTTTTTAAGTTGATTGCCAACTCGCTCCAAGTGAATCAAGCAGGACTCGGCGAGAAGTTGCTGAGCGTCGTGTTGCTCCGGCCGGAGTCGATTGCATTATTGGTGCTTGGATTGTTTTATTTGGGGATTAACTTGAGGGCCGGCCCAGAGCTCGATCACGCAGGATCAGTCGGGTTGAACGAATCGATCAGCGGAGAGGTGAAGGCCTAAGCCCTCGGCGCGTATCTGGACCTCAGCACCAGATTCGTTCCAGCCCGAGGGGGAAGGTGACAGCGCGTGACGCTCGCGTGTTTAAGTCATTGGTTTTGGTGAGAGGATCTGTCCGAGATGGTGCTTCCTTCCGATATAAGGCCCAATCATTTTTTGCTGGGAACGGAGTTTAGCTTCACTGTAATTGCTGTGGCGCTGGCATTCGTGTGGCCGCAGCTCGGGAAGGATTCTTTCAATCGTTGGGAGCGAAGCTTTTCTCGGATAGCGAGCAAGAAAAGCTGGACGGTCGCGGGAGCAGGTCTGAGCGCAATCATACTGCGGCTGGTGATGCTTCCTTTCTTTCCAATTCCACTGCCGTTTGTGCCGGATGATTTCAGCTTCCTGCTGGCGGCGGAAACATTTCTGCATTGTAAGCTTACGAACCCGACGCCGGCGATGTGGGTTCATTTTGAAAGCATTCACATCGACATGCAGCCGACCTATCAATCGATGTACTTCCCGGGTCAGGGAATGCTTTTGGCAGCGGGACAAGTTCTATTCGGACATCCATGGTTCGCGCTGCTGGTGATGGATGGAATGATGTGCGCTGCTTTGACCTGGATGTTGCAAGCATGGCTGCCGCCAAGATGGGCGCTGTTGGGAGGAGCGCTGGCCGTTTTACGCCTGGGGCTGTTCAGTTTCTGGATCAACACCTATCACGGTGCGGGACTGCTTTCGGGTTTTGCCGGCGCGCTCGTGCTGGGCAGCTTGCCACGGCTGATGAAAACGGGGCGGTTCCGGTACGGCTTGCTGATGGGAATCGGTATCGCAATTCTCATTTTGACGCGGCCATATGAAGGATTCCTCCTCAGTTTGCCGCTGGCGGTAATCTTGGGGCGCTGGCTTGCGAAGGGGAATCACAGACCGCCAATTAGAATCCTCGCCCGCCGTGCGATTGTTCCGATGCTCGTGATCTTCTCGACGTTGTCGTGGCTTGGGTATTACGATTACCGGGCATTTGGAAATCCGCTGACGCTTCCCTACACAATCAATCGGCAGACTTATGCCGTGGCGCCTTATTACATCTGGCAACAGCCACATCCAGAGCCTCACTACCGGCATCCCTCCCTACGCACGTTTTATGTGCTTGGAGAGTTCCCGATGTATCGCCTGGTTCATTCCGTCACAGGCTTTCTGCCGTGGACGGTCGTGAAGGCATCATTCAATGTGTTTTTTTTCACGGGAGTCCTTTTTATCCTGCCGCTCTTCATGATCGTGCAAGTGTTTCGCGACAAGCGCATTCGATTCCTGGTGGTTTGCTTCCTGGTTCTGATTGCCGGAGTCGTGATCGAAATCTACCTAATTCCCTATTATCTGGCCCCCTTCACAGCAGTCTTCTATGCGATCGGGTTGCAAATGATGCGCCACCTTAGGGTATGGAAGATGGGGAGAAGTCCTGTCGGCCAGGGATTGGTCCGATACACGGTCGCGGCTTTTCTGCTAATGGTTGGAGTTCGGATTGCTGCCCAGCCTCTTAACCTGGAGCCGCCCGAATGGGACCCTGGCAACTGGAACCTGGTCTGGTATGGCCCGCAGCACTTTGGAGTGGAGCGCGCGCAGATGGAAGCCTGGCTCGAGCGACAACCTGGAGAGCAACTGGTGATTGTGCGCTATTTCGGCAACCACTATCCCGTGGATGAATGGGTTTATAACCGGGCTAACATCGATGGTTCCAAAGTCGTATGGGCGCGTGAGATGGATGCCGCCGATAATCAAGAGTTGATTCATTACTATCGGAATCGGCGGGTATGGTTGGTTGAGCCGGACGCCATTCCGGCGCGGATTACGCCCTACCCGATGCAGGAGCCAAGGCCATGATCAACGGGAAGCGGATTGCAGTTGTGATGCCGGCCTACAACGCCGAGAAAACGTTGGAGCAGACAGTTCGCGAGCTATCCGATGTCGTGGACATCAAGATCCTTGTCGATGACTCCAGCACAGATAAGACGGCCGAGCTTTCGCAGGGACTGGGCATAACGACATTTGTTCACGAAGCGAATTACGGATACGGACGCAACCAGCAGACCTGTTATCGCGAGGCACTGGCGGCTGGGGCGGATATTGTTGTGATGTTGCATCCTGATTACCAGTACACGCCCACGCTGGTGCCAGCGATGGCCGGAATGATCGCGAGCGGCGTTTACGACATGGTGTTGGGATCGCGAATTTTGGGAGCGGGAGCGCTAAAAGGTGGAATGCCTTTCTATAAATATGTTGCTAACCGCGCATTGACGGCTTTTCAGAATCTATTCCTGGGCGTGAAGCTCTCGGAGTATCACACCGGATTCAGGGCTTTTTCGCGGGAGGTGCTTGAGGCCCTGCCGCTCATGGAGAACTCAGACGACTTTGTTTTTGACAACCAGATGATCGCGCAGGCGGCGATGTTCGGATTTCGGATTGGCGAGATTTCTTGCCCAACGAAGTATTTTGAAGAGGCGTCGTCAATAAACTTCCGCCGCAGTGTGAAGTATGGATTCGGCGTGCTGGCCACGACGTGCGGGTTTGTCGCACACAAAATGGGAGTGATTCACGCTCCGCGCTATGGCGCCAAAGGGCGGAAGGTGACGCAGCAATACTACTCGCAGATCGCACGGCGGCCGTGAGAGGCGCCATACACTCCGAGGCGCAGACAGGGAAGCGGACCTTCGCGGCGACGATTCCAGCCTTTTTTATCGGGCTTCCCGCTCTGCTCTTTTATGGCACCATTTTCACCCATCTTAAAAACCTGCCCCTTTACGACGATTACGACGCGATCTTGGAATTCTTCAACCAGATGGCCCAGGCAAAGGGCGTGGCGGCGAAGTTTCTGGTTTTTCTGGCCGGGCAGAACAACGAATACAAACTATTCTTTGTTCATGGCCTTACCTGGGCTGAGGTCGCATTATTGGGCCACATTAACTTCGTTATCTTGTGCGCGGTGGGCAACTCTGCTGTGCTGGTGCTGGCCTTCCAGCTTTGGCTGATGTTCTTGCCCGATGAGAAGGACATGGTTCGGCGTCTCGGGTTCTATGTGCCCGTGGCATGGCTGCTCTTCCAGCTGGAGTACTGGGAGACGCTGAATTGGGCAATGGCTTCATTGCAGAATCTCTGGGTGATCGTTTTTTCATTTGGAGCCATCCAATGCATGCTGGGGCGTTCGCGCAGATCTTACGCAGCGAGCCTGCTTTTGTATGCCCTGGCAATCTCTGCCTCGGGCAACGGATTCCTTCTTCTTCCCATTGGGCTCATGATTTTTGCGATCCGGCATCAAATGAGCAGAGCCGCGGGCTGGATCACCGTTACGGCCGTTTGTATTGCTGCATATGCATATCGCTACAACATCATGTCGTCGCAGGCGCCTTCGCATGGATCGGTGCTGGCAACACTGCAGCATCTGCGGCTGGACTACGCCATCGCGTTCGTGGGCAACTCCGGCGCCGTCGCAAGCGCTTGGCCTTTCGGAGTGTTTATCTGCATGATCCTGGGTGCTGGACTTCTCTTGTTTTTCGGCTGGCTGGGGTGGCGTGGATTCTATCGCCGAAATCCGGCCAGTGGCTGCTGTGTCGTCTTTCTATTGCTGACGGCAGTAGGAGTGGCCGGTATCCGATCGGAGTTCGGGATCGGTCAGAGCATGGCGCCGCGCTACAACATCTACGGTGTGTTGCTGCTGATTCTAGCCTGGAGCGCTTTTGCGGGGGAGTTTCTGGAGCGCAGGAGTTCTCCGTTATTGAATAACGGTCCCTATTTAATGATGACGGTGATGGCGATTGTGTTTTCCTTATGCGTTGACCAGATCGGCTCCATGAGCCTGGCGCGACGGGAACAGGACACGGTGAGGGGCATGCAGGAATTTGAGCAGTCAGCTACATCGGATACGGGCGCAGGGCCGGTTGTGCCTTTCATTCGGGAGACCCCGGGATTAGCAGTATTTCGATCGCGCACGAGAGGAATATTGCAAGAGTCGATCCGATTCGGAGTCTATTCGCCGCCTCGATATTGAATTGTCTCGGGCGCCGGCGTCCACAACGCCGGTCCCGGAGTGCGGCGGCGCAACTGTGCAGCGACGGCCATCGTGAATGAATCTTCGTTCAGCCAGCGCTCTTCTCACCCATCTGCCACGTCTATCAGTGAGAATGATTTTGAGCAATACGCCAGAAATGAGCCTGTGGCGAGGCGAGAGATTTGAGCAGATTGCGATTTAATGTAATGCTGCGGGCCCTATGCGCCGTGTGCGTTGTGGCGATGGTGTTGCCGGGGGCGTGCGGTTCGCTCGCCTGCGGACAAACGAAGGCTGCCGGCGCGCACGTGACGGTCACCGTGATGGACGAAAACGGGCAGGCAGTGCAGGGCGCGCAGGTGACGATCTCGGAACCGCGGCTGGAGCCGCTTCGATTGTGGACCGACTACGCGGGTAATTGCGGATTCGACCTGCAGCAACGCGAGCCATACCAGATCGGTGTGGAGAAAGCGGGATTCTATAAGGCCGACGAAAGCGGCGTGGACGCGAGCCAGAGCGATGTGCGCGTGACCATTGCTCACGAGCAGATGGTGCGCCAGGAAGTGAATGTGGCGGCGTCTACGCCGGGCATCGATACGCAGCAGGTCTCGGACCAAAGCGCGATGAATACGCACGAGATCGTGAATATTCCGTATCCGACATCGCGCGACATTCGCAATTTGCTGCCGTTCAATCCCGGAGTGGTGCAGGACGAAACGGGTCAGGTGCACGTCGCGGGCTCGGAGACTTGGGAGACCCTTGACACGATGGACGGATTCGACATCCGCTCGCCGGTGGGCGGATCGCTGAGCCTGCGGGTGAACGCGGATGCGGTGCGGACGATTGACGCGGAGACGACGCGCTATCCGGTTGAGTACGGGCGGGCGACGGGCGGCGCGCTCGCTTTCTACACAGGGATGGGCGACAACAAGTTTCGCTTCAATGCGACGGATTTTATTCCTTCCTTCCGCAACCTGAATGGAATTCGATTCGACAAGATCGTGCCGCGGTTCACCTTCAGCGGGCCGCTGAGGCGCGACCACGCGTGGTGGTACGACGGCGTAGAAACGGAGTGGGACAACATCTACATTGCCGAACTGCCGGGAAACGCCAACACCGACGAGTTGGTTCGCGGTAGCAACCTTGTGAAGGTGCAGGATAATCTGACCCAGGCCAACATCCTTAGCGGCGGATTGCTCTACAACAACTACCATTCGCCCTTCGACGGGATTTCGTCGTTGACGCCACAAGAGAGCACGGTGAAGCGCAACACGATTTCGTGGATGCCATATATGCGAGACCAACAGAGCTTCGGCGGAGGAGCGCTGCTGGACGTTGGGGTTGGATTTGTGAGCATCCGCGATGGGTACGAGCCGCACCGGAACGCACCGTACGAATACACGCCGGAGCGGACGCAGGGCAGCTACTTTGAGAATTTGAGCGGACGATCGCAGCGGGTGGAGGGGACGGCGGCGCTGTATTTGCCGCCCCGGCAGTGGCTCGGCCGGCACGATGTGAAGGCCGGGTTGGATGTGGATCACATTGCCTACGATCAGCGTCAGACGAGGGCTTCTGTGAGCTACCTGCGCGAGGATGGGACGCTGGAGCGCGAGACCACTTTCGCGGCGGCGTCGGCGTTCACGCTGCACAACGCCGAGATTGGCGCTTATGTGCAGGATCGCTGGCAACCGGCGAAGGGCTGGGGTCGCGGTTGGCTCATTGAGCCTGGACTGCGATTTGATTGGGATGAGATTGTGCGAAGGCCGCTGGTAGCGCCGCGGCTGGCGATGGTCTATGCGCCGCCGGAGGACAAGAATTCGACGAAGATTTCCGCGGGCATTGGTCTCTATTACGAGCACACGTATTTGTATGATCTGGCGCAGACGTATGAGGGAATTCGCTACGACACGTATTACGAGGCCGACGGCGTGACGCCGACAGGGCCAGCAGAGGAGTCAGCGTTTGCTGTGAACGAGAGTGCGCTTCGAGCGCCGCGGGCAGTGAATTGGAGCGCGGGCGTGGAGCGCAAGTTGCCGTGGGGGATCTTTGCTGGCGCGAATTACGTGCAGAAGCAAACTTCGAACGTTTTGACGTTTTCGGTGACGCGGCCGACGGCGCAGGCAGGGACTTATCTGCTGACAAACGATCGGCTCGATCGATACAGGTCAGAGGAGTTCGACGCACGAAAGGAATTTGGGAACGGCTATACGCTGTATGTTTCGTACACACATTCGTCGGCGCGGACGAATGCTGCGCTGGATTATTTGCCGACACCGTCGCCATTGGGACCGCAACAAAGCGGGCCGTTTGCATGGGACGTGCCGAACCGCACGATTTCGTGGGGGTGGTTGCCGGTACCGTTGAAAGTGCTGAAGAAGCGCTGGGATTTTGTGTATTTGCTGGAGGAACACACGGGGTTTCCGTTCACCGCGGTGAACGCGGCAGACCAGATGCAAGGAGCCGCCGGCGCATATCGATTTCCAGCGTTTGTGAATTTCAGTCCAGGCTTGGAATGGAAATTTCATTTTCGCGGACAGTATTGGGGATTGCGCGGCGTGATGCAAAATGCGACGAACGCAAGCGATCCGGCGGTGGTCAATCACGTGGTGGATTCGCCGGAGTTCGGAACGTTCAGCGAGTTCCAGGGGAGAGCCTTCACTGCGAGGATCAGGCTGATCAAGGCTGGGGCCAGGAACTAGAAACGCAGGGAAACAGGGAACAATGGGCCTAACAGGAAGCGATGGGTGAAGATGCAGGATTTGGGAAAGGCTATTCTTGGATTAGGGATCGTGCTGGTGGTGATCGGCGGCTCGATCGTGCTGGCGGTGCGAGTAGGTCTGCCGCTGGGACGATTGCCGGGAGATTTTTCGTATAAAGGCAAAAACGTCACGTTTTATTTTCCGCTTGGGACGTCGATTCTGATCAGCGTGGTGCTGTCGCTGGTGCTTTATTTGATATCGCGAATGCGACGGTGAGCACGGGGCTCGTGCCTGAACTTCGAAACTATTCCAAAACATCGGCGGTTCGGCCAAAGTGGCGCGTTTGCGACAAAGCAAAAAGCTTCCGCACAAACTTAACTGCCTTCAGGGTGACACGTGAAAACGCAAACATGCCGTGGAAGGCGGCATGTTGTCTAAGAAATGAATCGCGGCGCGGCGGTCGCGGCATTTCTATTGGAGGGAGTCGGGTTAGATGCCGACGCCGAATTCGCTGGCTTGCTGGGAGCCGGCGTTCGAGTAAAAGTCGTAGGGAGTGCGCTTCTTGAAGCGGTAGCGATTGCGCAACTCCGCGCCGACATAGATGCCGACCGCGGCAACGGCGACGCCGACAGAGAACCATGTGATGACGCGAAGGGCAGTCGATCCGGTTTTTTCGGGTTGATCTGACTCTGGAACGAACAATTCGGTTTCAGGCGCGGCGGACATCGAACCAGCCTCCCACACAATCCATGATAGCGCAGGTGGGGTTTGGGGCCGTGGCGAAAAGGCGGATGCATATTACGCGAAAGTGTTAATTTGGGCCAACCATGCGGATTTTTCCGATTCGGGAAGAAAACTGGCCTGGAAGGAGTTGGCGGCAAGCCGGCGAAGTTCGTCGCGTGTAAACCCCTGCTGGATGTGGGCGAGGAGGAACTCGTTGGCGAGGTCGGATGCGAAGAATGCGGGGTCATCAGAGTTGAGGGTCACGAGCAGGCCGCGATCGAAGTACTGGCGCAGGGGATGAGCGGCGAAGGAGGGGCAGACGCCGGTGCAGACGTTGGACGTGGGATTGAGCTCAATCCCGGTGCTCGCGCTCCGCGCTTTTAGCTCATGGAGGAGTTCCTCGTCCTGGATAGCGGATAGAGCGTGACCGATGCGTTCCGAGCCGATAGAAAGCGCCTCCCAAATTGCCGCGGGACCGGTAGTTTCGCCGGCGTGGTTCGTGAGGCGGAGGCCGGCGGACTGGGCACGCGCAAAGAGGTGGCGGAAAGGCTCGGAACCGGTGCGGCGCTCGTCTCCGCCCAGGCCGATGCCGATGATGGAGGGGTAGAATTCCCGCAATTCGGCAGCTTTACGGAAGACGCGATCGGCTTCTTCCACGGTGAAGTGGCGGACGGCGTCAAAGATCCAGTAAAGCGAAAGGCCAAGCTCGCGAGCGGCACGCTTGCGGGAGCGTTCCAGACCCTCAAAGATGGGCTCGAAGCAGCGGGGATCGAAGTTGCGCCACATATAAATGACACCGACTGAGATGTAGACCTCGGCGTGAGCGATACCCTGCGCGGCGAGACGCTCCATCATGCGCCAGGCGATGAGCTCATAGTCTTCAGGATCGCGGAGACGGCGGGTGACGGCCTTGAAAGACTCGATGAATTCGGTGAAGTCGGTGAAGCGATAGAGGGCCTCGGCATCGCGAAGCGAGAGCGGGTGTCGATCATGACGGGCGCTGAGCTCGACAAGAGTGGCGGGCGCGATGGTGCCTTCAAGATGAATGTGAAGCTCAGCCTTGGGCAGGCGGCGGATGAAGTCCTTGATCTCCTCCATCCATCAAGTTTACCGGGGTTGGAACGGGAGATTGGTGCTTCCTGAGGTTTTCTACTGGAAGGGCTTTTTCGCTTCCTGCGCGTTTCAATGGCTCTCAATGGATGTGGCTTTATTGTCGACGAAGGCGATGGTCCACTTCTTGCCGGCCTGGTTGTAGGTGATCACGCGATTGCCATCGCTGCCGCTTTCGACGTGTTCATCCTGGCCGATGGACATGCGAGTCTGCAGTTCATTCATTCCCGGAATGACCTGATGGGCATCGACGGCGGCCCAGATTTTTTGGGACCAATTGTCGTAGATGGAGTGCGGATCGTCGTAATAGAAGAGAACGTCAGAGAAATACTCCTCCTGGCTGCCGTCCATGACACCGATGACGGTGGCATTCAGATTGGTGCTGTTGGGCAACGTGAACACGGCGAATACCTGGCGCGCACCGTGAGAGATTCCATCGTCGACCTGAGGGGGCGGAACCGCTTTGATGACTTTCTTGATGTCGAGGCGCTGGGCCGGGGGAATGAGTCCCAGGCGCTTCGAGAAGTCGATATGCCCGGCTTCGTAGGCGAAATAGGGCATGGTGTTGCCGTTCTTCATCCACACGCTCGTGTTTTGGAGCTTGAGGACGTCGTCGAAGGACGTGGGAAACTTCATGCGCACGACGGCGACGTCGTCGGGCGTGAGGTTCTGATCCGCTGAGGTTTGCGGTAGGACACCGGGATTGCGGCGGTGCTCAAAGACGGAGAGCAGATAGATGCCGCCGATGGCGAGGGTGATGAGAGTGATAAGGGCGGCTCTGTGCCAGGTTTTCATAGCGAGTTGGCTTCACTCCTTCCTTCACTTATGCAATTGAATGAGTGGCGCCGTTGAGCATGTTTTACTCGATTTTGGCGTGCTTCTGCAGATTGTGCCGTAGGCAAAGGAGCTGTATGTTCAAAGGGTCCTTAGAAGAGCCACCTTTGGAATAGGGAATTATGTGATCGAAATGTAGATGACTTTGGGCGCCGCAGATGACGCATTTTCCCTTGTCGCGCTTCCAAACTTCGAGTTTTACCCAACTCGGAATGATTCTGTCGTCTTCGGCAAGATCAATTCTAGAGGAACTTTCTGAAGTGTGACCCGCACCACTGTTCGAAATTGTCAATTTGAACTTGAACACTTTTCGTCCCGAAGAATGATCAATCGTATAGTCGACTAGGTCGAAGACGCCGTTGAAGACCCATATCCCGTCTCGGATTTTCTCAAAAACGACAACTTGCTCTGGATCTAGACTTTTCTCTTTGAGGTTGTGAATTGCCTGGACGAACAGACCATTTTGAGTCAGCGAGCCGCTTGGGTTCTTGTCAGGTTGGTCAACTTGCTTTGGAAACTGGTGAACGCTTTTTGAGCAATCATGTCCCTCGTAAACGAGAGTGTGACCGTCTTCGCTCACTTGATCCTCATATGGTGCACCGTGACGACGACTCATCAGGATAACTGTCTTGCCTGAGGGCAGCCGGTAGTTCATGCCGCGTTGGAGGCTGGCACCGATCGTAAGACACATTTCGTTGTACGAGATTATGTCTCCGAGGTGCAGGTCAGCGACTGCATTCCCAGTCATGCCGTCCTCATTTTGTTGCGGCGAATTCGGAGCGGTGACGGCTGTAGGAGAAATACACGAAGAGACCGATGACGAGCCAGGCGATGAATCGGTACCAGGTGCGAATCGGCAGCCCGGTCATGAGCAGAAAACAGCAAAGGACTGAGAGAGTGGGGATCATCGGGCCGCCGGGGACGATGAATCCGCGACGGCGGTTGGGTTCGCGATAGCGCAGGACGATGACCCCGATGGAGACGAGGACGAAGGCAAAGAGGGTGCCGATGTTGGAGAGGTCGGCAAGAGTCCCGATGTCGAAGAGGCCGGAAGGAATGGCGACGACGATGCCAGCGACCCAGGTGGAAAAGGCCGGGGTACGGAAGAGGGGATGAACGTTGGAAAAGACGCGGGGCAGCATGCCGTCGCGCGACATGGAGAACCAGACGCGGGATTGGCCGATCTGATAGACGAGGATGGACGAGATCATGCCCATGAGCGCGCCAAGCAGCACGATGAGCCGGATCCAGTAGAGAGGGTGACCACCGGGAAGAAGCGAAAGCCTCTTGAGCGCATTGACGACCGGTGCGGCATCGCCGACCATCGATTGCCACGGAACGAGTCCGGTGAGGCAGACGGCGACAGCGACATAGAGGACGGTGCAGATGACCAGTGTGGCGATGATGCCAATGGGAAGATCGTGCTGCGGGTTGCGGCATTCTTCGGCCGCGGTGGAAACGGAATCGAAGCCGATGTAGGTGAAGAAAATGATGGAACCGCCGGTGAGGACGCCGGACCAGCCATTGGGCATGAAGGGATGCCAATTGCCAGGGTGGATGAAACCAATGGCGGCGAAGACGAAGATGAGGATGGCAACGAGTTTGAAGCCGACCATCATGTTGTTGGTGGAGGCGGACTCGCGGATGCCGCGCACCAGGATGATGGTGAGGAACATGACGATGAGGAAGGCGGGAATGTTGAACCCAAAGTGCCAGCCGGGTTTGTAGATGTCGTTGCCGGCGAGATCCTGGAGGCCTTCAGGCAGATAGGCCGGCGAGATCCAGCGGGCGCCGGGATGCAGGCCGAACCAGTCGAGAAGGTCAACGATGTGGGCCGCGAAGCCTACGCTGACGCTCATATTGGAGACGGCGTACTCCAGGATGAGGTCCCAGCCGATGATCCAGGCGATGAGCTCTCCGAGCGTAGCGTACGTGTAGGTGTAAGCTGAGCCGGCGATGGGAATCATGGAAGCCAACTCGGCATAACAGAGGCCGGTGAGTGCGCAAACGAACGCCACCAGGACCATCGAAAGCGCGATGGCGGGCCCGGCGCCGGGGCGGCCGGCAAGAATGGAATGCGTGACGGCGAAGTGGATCAGCGGCGTGTCGGCAATGGTAGCGTTGGGCAGTTGCTCGCCGGAGATGGCGGTGCCGATGACGGTGAAGATACCCGAGCCGATCACGGCGCCGATGCCGAGCGCGGTGAGTGACCATGGCCCGAGCGTTTTCTTCAGCGAGCGCTCGGGCTCCGTCGAGTCGCTGATGAGCTTGTCGATCGACTTTCGGGCGAACAGTTGGCTGGACATGAGAAGGCAGCTTTCAGCCACCAGCCCCAAGCTTCTAGCAGGTCTCATCAGAATGAAACCCTCTGCTCGAGCATGAATAGCTGGAGGCTAGAAGCTGGAGGCTAGCGGCTGCTTTTAGCGTTTGGACTGGCCGCGCACCATCTTTTTGACCTTCTTCTTCATGGAGCCGCGGGGAGCGGTGCGCTTGGCCTTCGGTGCAGCTTTTTTGCGCGCTGCGCGCTTGAGCTTTTTGCGTTCCGCCTTGTCTGTGATTTTTTTGGTGTTGGCCACCGATGAACCTCTTTCGTTGGAGTCGATTCGCGCACAACGCGGAGCGCCAGGCGCGCAAAGTTAATCGTAGCAGGGCCGGGGCAGGCGACAAAGAGAGTGTGGCGGAGGGATGGCCGACATCACATCAAGCAACGCGCCGGCAGTGTAGACTCATTCGGCTATGAGGTGAGGCATGAGCGTGCAAGAAGAAAGAGGCAGAGGCGGCAGGGTTCTGGCCATCGATCCGGGAACAACGTCGACCAAGTTCGGGATCTTCACGCGCACGGGTGAAGAGCTGGCGCGAAATATTCATCACGGCGACGATGAAATCCAGCGCTTCCGCGGACGGCCGATGCTGGACCGGCTGGAGTATCGCGCAGCCAAGATCGCGGAGGCCCTTCTTGAGGCTGGATTCACCCCTAATGGCAAAGGGGCGGAGCCCTGGGTGGCCGTGGCGGGGCGCGGCGGATTGCTGCCGCCGATGGAGTGCGGCACCTACCTGGTGGATGAGGCAATGGTGGACGAGCTGAAGGCGGCGCGGCGTGGCGAGCATGGGTCGAACCTGGGCGCGGTACTGGCGCTGCGTTTTGCGCGGGTGGCCGGAGTTGAGGCCTACGTCGTCGATCCCGTGACGGCCGATGAGTGGCAGGATTGCGCGCGTTTGTCGGGTTCGCCGCTGATTGAGCGGGAGTTTATCGGGCACGCGCTGAACACGAAGGCGGTGGCACGGCGCTACGCGCGCGAAGCGGGCCGCCGGTATGAGGAAATGCGGCTGATCGTGGTGCACATGGGCAGCGGGATAACGGTCTCGGCCCACCGCGGGGGACGCATGATCGACAGTAACTCAATTGAAGAAGGGCCCTTCGGACCGGACCGCACCGGATCGCTGCCGGTTCGGGCGCTGATCAGGCTGTGCATGAGTGGAAAGATGACCGAGAGAGAGCTCGACCGGCATGTGTTCGGCGACGGAGGGATGTTTGCGTATCTGGGCACGCGGGATCTGACGGAGGTGGAGCGGAGGACCGATGCAGGAGACGCGCGAGCGGCGGCGGTGCTGGATGCGATGGTGTATCAGATCGCAAAGGAAGCCGGTGCGATGGCGGCGGTGCTCAGGGGCAAGGTGGATTCAGTGCTGATGACTGGCGGGATGGCACATTCCCCGGGGATGGTGGGAAGGCTGCGACGGCAGGTGGAGTGGATTGCACCGGTCACAGTGTTTCCTGGGGAGGATGAACTGCGGGCATTGGCCGATGGCGCGTTTCGCGTGTTGGATGGCGAAGAAGATGTAAAGAGGCTGAAAAGCAGCAAGCAGGTATCTAGGGCCTAGGCCAAAGCAACACAGGAAAACAGAGAGTGCAAGGCCGCGGGACGAAGGGAGCAGAATGACAGGACCCGGCGCGCGTGGGCAGGTATTGCTCCTGAACCCTGTTCTAGAATGGCGAACAAGACTCGGGGATTTATTGATTGTGGAATCGCCGGGTCCAAAAACGGTGGGGATTGGGGCAAACCAGCTCGGGGGCCAAATTGGCGGTTCAGGCGGTGCAGCAGATTCGGCGCATGCGAGGCGGCGCGCAGGGCCAGTTGATGCTCGGCGCGGATGGACATGTCTACGTGGTGAAGTTCCAGAACAACACCCAGCATGTGCGTGTGCTGGCGAACGAATTGCTGGCTTCGCGGCTGGCGGAGGCGGCGGGATTAACCGTTCCGGCGACAGAGGTGGTGGAGGTATCGAACTGGCTGATCGAAAACACGCCTGAGCTCGATATCGATTTGGGAACGACCCGGGTGCGCTGTAAGGCGGGATTGCAGTTTGGGTCGAGATTCGCAGGCGGGACGATGCCGGGTCAGGTCGCGGATTACTTGGCAGAAGAGCAGATGGCCGAGGTGAGGAATCTTGGCGAGTTCGCCGGCATTCTAGCGCTGGACAAGTGGACCGCCAACGCCAACGGGCGGCAGGCCGTGTTTGTGCGCAAGCAGAGGGAGCGCCGATATAAAGCGGTTTTCATCGACTTCGGGTACTGCTTTCATGCCGGGGAGTGGAGGTTCGAGGATGCCCCCTTGCGTGGTGTCTACTATCGCAACGACGTATACCGGGAGATTGCGGGATGGGAATCATTTGAGCCGTGGCTGACGCGGCTGGAGACGATGCCTGCCGAGACTGTTTGGGAGGCGGCAAATATCGTGCCTCCAGAATGGTATGGCGGCGACCTCGCGGAGATGGAAGTGCTGGTCGAGAAGCTGCTCCGGCGGCAGAGCCGGATACGGGAACTGGTGGAGGAGTTCGGGAAATCGGACCGTAGGCCGTTTCCGAAATGGGGGGCGGAGGGAAAAGAGGCGCAGAAGGTGGAGTGGGGCCGAGAGAAGTGGATTACGATGAGGGTGAATTGAGAGGAACAGCGATCAGTCGCCGGCTGTCGGCTTCGGGCGCGTTTGTCCGGAGAGCGCTCTTCCGCGGGAACGAGCGCTGAAACTGAGTGCTGCCGCGCTGAGAGCTGAAGGTTGAGAGCTAAGAGCTGAGAGCTGGAACTTACAAGGTGAAAGTGTGGACAGAATGCATCCCAGACGTGAGTGTATGTTTCAACTGCTTCGCTATGTACCGGATGCTGTCCGAAACGAGTATGTGCACATTGGCGTGATTCTGCGCGAGTCCCCGGAATCGGGCCGTCATGAGGCCGGAGGGGCGGGCCAGGGCGGCCCGGAAAGTGAGCGTGTTCAGGTCCGGTTCACACGCGACTGGCGGAGAGTCCGCTGCCTCGACCCCGAAGCTGACACGGCGCTGCTGGAGGGCATGGAGGGCGAGCTCAAGCGACAGCTGGCGGCGGATCGCGAGGGGAAACTAATGCGGAGGCTCGAGGAGTCGCTCTCGCTCAACGTCCAGCTCACCGAGCCCAAAGCTTACTTGGCCGAGAGCCTGCCGGCAGGCATGGAGGAACTGATGCGACTCTATGTGGAGGCGCCGCCCCGGGAGCGGATGCCGAGGTTAAGCGGTCGCGCGGCCATCCAGTCCCGGATGCGCGCGGAGTTTGAGCACGCCGGCGTGTGGGACATTCTGCGCAAGAGAATCGCCGCGTCGGAGTACACGAGGCCAGGTGATCCGCTGCGCATCGACGTAGGATACAGGCCCAATGGGATCGTACGGATGTTCCAGGCGGTCAGCTTCGATCCGGGCCTGGAGATGGCGAAGGTGCTGGCGTTTTCAGCGGCCGCACTTCGCGCCGGAGTGGAGCGCGTGGAGAAGGCAGAACTCGAGTTGACGGCGGTGATTGAGCCGGCGGCGCGGGTGGGCGCTATCGATGAAGAGCCGGAGCGGCTGGAGCTTTACCGTTTCGGAGTAGAGACGATGGAGGAGCACGCCATCCGAGTGCTAACGACATCGGATATGGGACGTGTGGCGGAGACGGCGCGGCGCGAGCTGCGCGTGTGACCAATACGGGGAACAGGGAGTAGCCAATCGCAGATAGCGCCAGAGAGCAGAGACGCATCTTGGAGGGCCGACTTCCGGCCCGATTCGGGCGAGCCGAATTCTTGTCAAGAGGGCGCACCGGCAAATTGCAGCGAAGCAGAGCGTGGAAACAAACCAAGGTGTTCGCATCATCGTGTTTGTTTTGTTCGTCCTAGATGCCGCCCACCGATCCAGAAAAGAGTTGAAAATATTTTTTGTGAAGTTTGCCGGTTATTATTGCCATTCGCGGTACGATGAAATCGTTGGTGAGGTTGAGGGTTTCGGCCGAAGGGACTCAAGACCGGTTGAAGCAGGATTGAGGCAGCGATCGGGTCGACAAGCGGACCGGAACTGAGAGCCAAGAATCGAAAGAAAGAGTGGGAAAAGGCATGGCCATTCGCCATGCCTTTTGCTTTTGGAGTCGCTTCACAAATCGCGGGGATTCCGCCGCCGTGGAAGGCGGCTTTTTATTGGATCGAAGGCAGCTTGGCGATCGCGGCGGTGAGGCAGAGCAATGATGGAACCGCTCAAAAGGAAGGTGCGTGTGAGGGTAGGCGAACAGTTACGGGAGATGTGGCGGCAGGCGCGGCGCGGGCGGCAGGCTGGAGCGGCGCCGGTGTTGGAGCTGGAGGCAGAGGCGGAGCGCAAGACACTGGCTCTGCCGGCGATTCTCAGTCCGGTGCAGTTTCCTGGGAAGCATCTGCCCAAGCCCACGCCAATGAACCTGCGACGGTTTGCGGAGACGCCGCTCGTGCGCCGGGCCATCAACGTGATCAAGGATCGTATTGCTGCGATGGATTGGCAGGTGCGGGTGCGGCGCGGCGTGCAGCCCCATGAGATTGCGTTTGCGGCGCGCAAGGTAAGAGCGTTGCGGCGCATGCTTGAGGAGCCGAACCCCGCGGACAGCTTTCGCACCTTGCTGGAGCAAGTGATCGAAGACGCGCTGACGGGCGGGTTCGGTGCCATCGAAATGGAGCCGACCGGCGATGCGGAGCGGCCGGCGATGCTTTGGCCAGTGGATGGCGCGTCGATCCGGATCAACGCCAAATGGGACGGCGACGAGAACACGCCGCGCTACGCGCAGGCAATGCCGGGGCAATCCGCCGCGGCGGACGCCGTGGAGCTGTTGGACCGGCAACTGATGTACATCCGGATGAACCCGCGCAGCTTTACGCCCTTCGGGCTGGGACCGCTGGAGGTTGCATTCGAGACCGTGAACCAGTTCCTGAGCGCGCACCGGTTTGCCGGGAAGCTGGCCGCGAACAGTGTTGCGCAATACGCCCTGTGGCTGAACGAAGCAACGCCGGCCCAGCACGATCGCCTGATTCGCTGGTGGCAGGACGAGATCGAGGGCACGGGGCGCGTGCCGCTGCTCTCGACCGCGCAGAGGCCGGAGGTCCTCCGTTTTGCGCAAGGAACAGACGCGGACCTGCGGCTGCAGTGGCAGGAGTTCCTGATCCGAATGGTGGCGAATGCGTTTGGATTGCCTCCGCTGATGCTGGGACTCGAGGCGGACGTGAACCAGTCGACAGCCTCGGAGATGGCCGACGAAGCGTTCCGCGGAGCGATCTCCCCGCTTGCCCTGCTGCTGGCCGGGCACATCACGCGCGACCTGTTCGCAAAGTGCATCGGATGGCGGGAGTTCGAGTTTGCGTTCAACGAGCTGAGCGCGCGCGACGAGGAGACAGAGCTGCAGGTGCAGGTGCAGCTGCTACAGGCGGGCGTACTGACGATCGATGAAGTCCGGGCGATGCGGGGGCTGGCGCCGCTGGCGGCCGGAGAGGCTGGAAGAGCAGCGGCAAAGCCGCCGGAGACCCGAGCAGGGAACGAAGGCATAGAGGTTCGGGCATAGGGATTTGGCGGGAGCCGCGACCGACAGCGGGGATGGGGAGCTGAAAGAGATGCGAATGGAAGCGATGGCGGTGGAGATTCCTCACGTGGACAATCACCCCAACCGGGTGCCGTTTGAGGGAGTGCTGACAGTGGTGAACGCGGCCAGCGATAAGGCGCCGGCGGGCGCGCGTGGACATCGCGTGATGCTGACGCGCGAAGCGGCGGAGAAGGCTTTGCCTTCGCTGCTGGGGATGGCGGTGGATTACCGGCCCGGATGGGACGGCCACGATGCACGGCGCAAGATTGGCGTGCTGACGGAGGCCAATGTGATCGGGCCGCGCCTGGTTGTGCGCGGGTATCTTTACGCACGTGATTTTCCCGACGTCACGCGGGCCATCGAGGCGCAGGCGCCGGAGCGGCTGGGCATGAGCTATGAGCTTGCCGATGCGCGCGTCGAGGATATGAGGGCCGATGTTTGGAAGCTGGTCCGCGTGACGTTTACGGGAGCGGCGATCCTTTTGCGGGATAAGGCTGCCTACAAGGCGACGAGTTTCAGGATGGCGGAGTAGCAGACGAGCGAGTCGGCGAGCCGGAAAGTTAACAAGCCGGCAAACCGGGAGTTGGCAAATCAATAAGTGTGAAATGCAGCAAAAAGCAGTTATGGAACAGGAAAGAGGCTCCGGAGACGGAGCCTCTTTTGTTGGCGATAAGAAGGCGATTGCAGCGAATCCGGAGAAGGAAGAAAGGGAGGATATGGAACAAGCAGAGAAAAACATGGTGGAACGGCTGGAAGCTGCAGCAGCGGCGCTCGAAAAGGCGCTCAGCGTGATCGAGGAGCGAGTTGCGTCCGCGACAGCACTTTCCGGCGAGGTGGAGAGAATCTCGGCGACCGTCGATCAGAGCCGGCGCGAAGCGGAACTCGCCGAAAAGCTGGAGGCGGTGCAACGGGAGCTGGCCGAGGTGAAGGCGGCCTCGGCACAGAACGCGCTGAATCCATTGCGCAGGACCATGCCCGCGGCTACAGCCGAGATGCTGGCTAAGCATGGTATTGGCGATGGCCCAGTGGACGTTCGGGCGCTCGATTCTGCGCTGTCGGGACTGAGCCTGGAGCAGCGCATTGCGGTAAAGACGCAGCTGCTGCGAGCTGGAGCGATCGCATAAGGCAGCTTATAGCTACTAGCTTCCAGCTATTAGCTACAAGTCCGATGACGAGAAGGGTAATTGCGGCCGGAAAGCGGCTCCGAATAGAAGTGATCGGAACTTACCTGCCGAAGCATGCAACCAAGCCGGATTCCGGCGGAAACAGCTAGGAGCTAGAAGCTAGCGGCTAGCGGCTAGCGGCTAAACCAGGCCCCATGGAGGGGGCGGAGAGAGCTATGAACGCAACCTTTGCAGACATTCATGCAGCAGCAGACTATATCGGGCCGGGCGCGATCGAAGTTCCGCTGTACCAGACCGAGATCTTCGATATTTGCCGGCGCTCCAGCGCCTTCGGGCAGCGCATCAAGCAGGTTCCTGCAACCGGGCATCCGTCGCGCTTCTTTGAAGAGACGGCGATTCCGAATCCGGGGACGGCGGGATTTGTGAATCCGCGCAGTATCAACCCCACGGTGGTCAGCCCGACGCGCATCGAGTTGAGCGTGCCGCTGAAGGCGATTGTGGCGCAGATCAACTACAACCTGTTCGATGTCGAACTGGGCGATCAGCAAAAGCAGTTCGCGTATCTGCAGGCCAAGGACCTGGTGGATACGGTGAGCGGCGTCATGGTGGCACACGATGTGGCGCTGTGGCAGGGCAACGACACCAGCCTGAGCGCGCCGACGACCACGCAATACATGGGCTGCGCGGCGCAGATCGCGGCGGGCGGAAACACGGTCGCCGTCACCACATCGATGAAGATCGTCGACACGATCAAGACCACGATCGCGCAGATGGTGGCCAACAACGGCTATCACGTGCGTCCGACCGCGATCTATGCCAACCCGGTCCTGCTGGATTTGATCGACCAGGAGATGAAGTCCGAGTACAACGTGGTGCTGAACACGTCGCAGATCTCGGCGGGCTTCACGGTGAAGACGCTGTCGACGCAGGCCGGCGATCTGCCGCTGATTCCCGACTGGAGCCTGCCCTACACGGGCACGCCGGGAAGTGGCAACGCTGTGCTTCCGGCCTACATCGTGACCGAGGACCTGATCGAGTACCACTGGCTAGGCGATCCCAGTCCGCGCATCTTCCAGCTCGGACTGCCGAATTCGCTCACACACCAGTACGTCGCGGTGAAGTTCGGCGCGCCGGTCGTGAAGGGCGCGAACTTTGCGCATTACCAGGTGCTTGTCGATCGGTAGAGCCACAAGCAGTTCACAGTTCGCAGTTCGTAGTTTGCTGATTCAAACCAGCGCAGACTTTTCGCTGGTGCGGGTTCATGCAACTACGAACTGCGAACTAAGAACTGTGAACAGTGAAGGAATTGGGAAGGATGAGGTATGGCCTATCTGGAGCCAACAGATTACCCGAATTATGGTTTGCCGGCGGGGACAACAGCGGACTGGATCACGGCGGCGACTGCTCTCATTAACAGCTACTGCAGGCGGCCGGACCTGAATGTAATCCAGTACACCGAGCGTCTGCGCACTGCAGCGGGAGCACAGACCGTAAGGCTGAGTTATTTACCGCTTGCGCCGCTGGCGCCGGCGACCACGCCGCTTGTGAGCCTGGAAGGCCGTTATGCCAGGCCGCGGCGCGGGGAGCTTTCGCAAGAGCCTCTGATTGAGATCGCTCAAGCATTCGCGCTGCCGGGACAGTGGGCAGAGATCGACTCCACCCTGGTGGACTTCGATCCGAATACGGGAGAGCTGACGCTGCCCTGGAACGTATTGGGGTTACCGTTCAACGAAATGCAAGTGATCTACACCGCGGGCTTGGCGACGATTGGCGACGACGTGAAATCGGCGTGCGCCCAGATTGTGCGCAATGCGCAAGCGACGCCGGCGTTGAACGCGAGCATGAGCCGGATCGACACCATGCAAATCAAGTATTTTTCAAGTTCGCTGATCGACGAAACGGTCCGGGCGTGGCTGAATCCGTACGTTGCGAACAGGCTGGGGTGAGTGATGAGTGATACGGCGCCGCGCGGTCCGAGAGGAGCGCCGCAGATGCTGGCCGATGCGCTGTTGCGTGGCGCGGCGGGGACGACGGCTCTGCTGCGCATAACAGGAACCAACCCGGATTCGAGCATGTCGGAAGTGGGCATTGTGGCAACCACATTTGTCGATGTGCCGGTGAGTCCGGCTCTGATGCGCAAGCTGCGGCCGACATGGCAGGAAGGCGGCGAATCGAAATGGGAACTGCTGGTATCGGCCACGAGCGTGGAGCAACAGATCAACGCGCTCGATCTGCCCTCGGCGCAGGCCTTGTTCTCAATGACGCTGGCGGTGACGATGGCCGGCCAGGACTATCTGATTGAGTCAATCGCTGCGAATGAGGCGTTCGGCCAGGTGTATCTCTACCGGCTGCTCTTGCGTGAGGCGCGGCAGCAGGCGGTTTGAGAAAAGCAGGGAACAGGAATCGGGGAATAGAGACTTCATATGCAGAATGCGAAAGATTCGTTTTATTTGGCGCTGCGGACGCGACTGAGCGCGATTAATCCCGAGCGAACCATTTTGCTGCGTGGTGCGGTGCGACCGGGAATTCTGGTGGAAGAAGCCGAAGCGCCGTTCAGCCAGTTTCCCAGCGACGTGTTTGTGCTGCGCTGGCTTGGTTTGGCTGCGGACATGGATCTGTCGTTGACGATGGCGGCCGAACAATGCGAGATCGTCTATCAAACTTGCGGAACACAGAGTTTCGGCGGGCTGGACCGCGGCCGGGCTTTGAGCGCGATGGATGAAGAGTTGATCGCCATGGTGCAGCCGTTCCACACAGCGAAGTTGAATTACTCCACCGCGCCGCCAACGCCGATGCTGACGCAGGTGTTCTGGGACGAACCTGTGTTTTCTCCAATCGTTACTCAGCGCGATCGTCTCGGCCGCAGCGTGACGATGTTGATCTACGCCTACCAGGAGCAAGGCGAATGAAAACAGAGACTTCCCGCTCGCAGTCAAATACAGAATCGTTTTTGAAAGGTTGAATTCATGACATCGAGTTGGTTTTCGGCTCCGGCGCCGGTTACGCGCAAAGTGCGCGCGTATTTTGCAGCGGTGAATCGCAGCACACAAACGCCGGTGTTGTTCGATCCATCGCAGCAGGGGCAGTTCAACCTTGATGCTCCGCCGGCCCCGTGGTTAAGCCTGGGGTGGATCCAGGATTTTACCCGCACCGCTGCGAGCAAGTCGGCGGTGTTGATGACAGGAATTCCCGCAGCTGCGCTGGAACAAGTGCGCGAAACCATTGAAGCAGAGGTGAGCCTTCAATTCCTTAGCTGGACGAAGTTGACCATGAGCCTGGCTACAGGATCGCAGCACATGAACACTCTTGCTCCTGCGGCAGGCGCGCAGTCCCAGGCAGATGGAGGGCAAGCTGCGTCGGCGGTCACGCCTCAGAATGGATCAACGAGCACGTCGATCGCACTGGCGGCGGTCGATGCCGCGAAGTTTGCGGCGGGAGCCATTGTTGCCGTCGACGTGGATTACACAGGGCAGACCGGGTACGTCGGAACACCCGTTGCGGGCGCGTATGTGCGCCAAGCTTTGACCGACGTTGATTACATCCGGCGCGTGACGTTCAACCTGGCCTTGGTGTCGCAAGTGACTGCGAATGGATTGACTCTTGCAGAACCCCTGCCAGGCGGAGCGCCGGCAACAGGAGCCAAGTTACAGGCCGTGACCGGATTTGTCGATCGAGAGGGCGGAAGCTTTTATCAGGAGTGGTCGGCGCTTTTCGTCATGGAATGCAGCCAGGGAGAGCGAGTCTTCTTCCACTATCCGAGACTGCAGGCAATGACGGGAGCGTCCGAGACGATTGCGCCGCTCAACCAAAAGAACCAGAACGGACATTCGCGAGTCCTGCTGAAAGGGCGATTTCGGGCGCTCCCGGTCACAGATCCGTTGGACGGAGAACGAGTGGTTTGCTATCGAAGCTTCTTGCCGGCGGCCAATGCGCTCGTATAGGGCCCCGGCGACTTAGCAGTTCATGCGCAGGGCTTCACTAGTGGGTTATGTCAGGCGCACCTAAAGAGTCTAGGTATTAAAAACCAGTCAAAAGGAATGTGAGCTAAGAATCACAATGAAGATCATCATCCAGGGACAGGATTACTCGGCCGCACTTGATGCGGCGCGCCCATTAATCATCGAGCGCAAGCTGAATGAGCCCTCTATATGCCAGTTATCCATCAGCTTGCCCGCGAATGGAGGACTTACCGCGCCGGCGCGATTCCAATCAATTGCAATAGCCGGTGATGATGGGACAGCTTACTTCACAGGCTATCTCGCAGTAAGTCCAATTCCAGAGTATGCGGGCATGGGCCTCGAAGGCCCGCGCTACCGGCTCGCACTTCAGGCGGTCAGCGATGAGATTCTGCTGGATCAAATGCTGATGCCTCCCAGCGCAAGCATGGCCGAGGCAAATGCCGGCACGTTGCTCGCTTCGCTCGTGGCGCACACCGGAGCCACATCTCTGGCAGCTCAAACTGTTTCTCTGAACAGGGCGATGGGAGAGTTCGCGCCGGAGCCAGGCGCGAACTGGAGCAAGAGTGCGGGCCAGGCCGCGAGCATGGTCAGAGCCGGATATCGCGCACTAAACGGCGCAGTTACTGTTTCAGCCGTGCAGTCCACTGTTCATCCGCTCAACGAAACCGATGGCAGCTTGACTCTCGGAGATCTGGCATTCACGTCGAGCGCAAGCCGCGCATTGGCAAACGATGTGACCGTCTGCGGTGAAAACGAGCCGTGGGCCTTTGTCACGGAGTATTTTCTCGGCGACGGAATGACGACGGAGTTCAATCTGGCTGCCGATCCCTATTTTCCGGCCACTTCAAAGACGACGATCATCAGCGAACTTTTCAACGAGGCCCAAATCAACGAAACCGTGTGGGGCGACGCGGGTGGTTCGGGTTACTTTGCGCTCGGAGCCGACGGTCTGACAATGAACGGCGGCAACGGGATCGACGGTGAAACGATCTTGGGATGGCTCGATCCAATCGAGATGGGCGGAACGCTTTTGCTGGAGATTGCGGGAGTAACTCTATCAGCGGGTAGTACGGGTATTCTCGCCGGATTCTTTGCCACCCTCTTCGCGGCCTCGGATTGCATCGCAGGCCTTCAGGCAACGGCGCAACAGGGCACGGGGACGGTAACGCTGCAACCAATCGTGGATGGCACGGCTGCGGGAACGCCGCTGACACTGAATGCGGCCAATCAATACACATTACGCGTCCGCGTGCATTGCCCGGAGTGCAACCGGTTGGGAGCTGTGTATTACGCGTATGGAGATTCAGGCCAGCTCTCCGCGGGCGGTGCCACCCTGCCGGCTCCGGGAAAAATCCAGATTGAGGTTCAGGAATTTGTGAACGGCGTGGGAGCGACGCCGGTGACAGTTTATGACGGCGGCCTGACTTACTTGCCAGACGTTTGCTGTGTCGTTCCTGCAAGCAGCATCAACTTGGTTGGAACGATGCGTTCCGTGAGCCTCACCAATCTTGGCTCCGGGTGGGTGGTGAGCACGCCACCGAATGGCGGCGCTTATTCGAGGAGGATTGGTACAACGGCGCAAGCCGCGGAGTGCCACTTAGAGCGGACGGGTAGGCTGACGTTTTACACGGGATGTGCGCCCGTGTCAGGGGAGCAGATTGGGGTGAGTTACCGGACAGTTGGCCGAGCCGTGGGGCGTGCGGTCAACTCCGCCAGCCAACAGGCAATGGCACAAGCCGGGGCGCCGAGCGTGTCTGCTTGGATTGGCTCCGTGACTCGCCCCCCGGCGCGCAGCTCTGCCGATTGCCGCGCGGCCGCGCAGGTGATGGAGCAGGCGGCAGCAAGTGTAAGCGCGCTTTGGAGCGGAACCTATAAAGGAAACAAGTCGAGCTTTACATCGGACGTGTGGCCTGGTGATGCACTTCTCTTGAATGCGCCGTCGGCGAACCTAAATGTAGAAGTAGTGGTTCGGACCGTTAAGTTAAGCTATACCGCCAGTTATCCCGACTTAGTAAGCTATGAAATTGCGTTTGCCAATGACTGGGCTGACGATCTGGCCATCAAGACGAGCACGGCGGTTCCGGCTAACACCTGGTTGCCGGCTGCGGTCGCGCCAACTGTCCTGGCCAACCTCGAGTGGTTGAGCGTGACCGCGCTGAATGGAAACTCAGTGACAGTGAACACGGGAGTGAATGCGCCCGCCGGAGGCGGATTCGAGATTCGGTTACGGGATTTTGCGTTCATGCCTGGAGAGGATCCAACACTGGTACTGCGCGGTTCCCAGTCGAACCTCACGTTCTCACGCGTGTCGGCGAGCGACCGCTTCTACATCAGAATGTACGACGGATCAACACCGCCGAATTACTCGGAGTTTTCGACGGCATTATTTATTAACTTGCCGATTGGCACTAGTTAGCAGCTTAGAGAACGGAATGATTGATTGTGGTGGAGTGCGGTGAATGCGCATGATGAATGAATTCGAGGCCCAGGTGCTGAGCGATTTGAGCGTGTTGAAGTCGCAGATGAGTGGCCTGATGGGCGATGGCAGCGGCGGCAGGCTGGCCGAGTTGGAGCGTCGCATGGATCGTCACGAGCAAAACTGGCAGCGCGCCAAGGGATTTCTTGCTGCGATGAGTGTCGTGTTCGCCGTGGTTGAAGTTGCCGTGGAAGCCTGGCATCGGCATTGACGAGAGCCAACTTGGAAAGGGTCTCTGGTTGATTTGCGAGGGAGCGAGAAACCAACTCCTTTCGAGCGATTGCCATTCACTTCGCCGGCCTGGGAGCTCTTCCGGGCCGGTTCATATAATGAATCCATGAGCCGACAACCGCTGGTAGGCGTGGTGATGGGCAGCAAGAGCGACTACGAAGTGCTCTCGGCAGCCGTGGAGATTTTGGAAGCACTGAAGATTCCCCATGAAGAGCGAATCGTGAGCGCCCATCGCACACCCGACTGGCTTTTCAGATACGCGGAGACGGCGCGCGAGCGAGGATTGCGGGCAATCATTGCCGGAGCGGGAGGCGCGGCACATTTGCCGGGCATGCTGGCGGCAAAAACGCTTGTGCCGGTGCTCGGCGTGCCGGTTGCCGCGACGCAGCTGAACGGATTGGATTCTCTGCTCTCTATCGTGCAGATGCCGAAGGGCGTGCCGGTGGGAACGCTGGCCATCGGCAAGGCCGGAGCGGCCAATGCAGCGCTGCTGGCGGCGGAGATTCTTGCTGCGACCGACGAAGCGCTCTACGAGCGGCTTGCCTCATGGCGAGCGGCCCGCACCCAGGAAGTGCTCGACCAGAAACTGGGCGAGGAAACATCCAAGTGAGCGGCGGTTCCGAGAAACCAAAGAACAACATCGTGCGTCCCGGCGGGCTGGTTGCCATTCTTGGCGGCGGCCAGCTCGGCCGCATGACCGCAATGGCCGCGCGGACGATGGGTTATCGCGTGCGCGTAATGGATCCCGAGGCGAAGTGCCCCGCGAGCTTTGTGGTGGATGAGACCATCGTTGGCCGATGGGACGACGCGGAAGCTGCGCGCAGATTGGCCGACGGCGCCGATGTGGTGACCCTCGAGATCGAACAGATTGGCGTGGATGCATTGCGCGAGGTCGCCGCGCGTGCGCCGCTTCGGCCCGGCGTGGAGCCGGTGCGCATTATTCAAGATAAGACGCTCCAGAAAGCTTGGCTCGCGGAGAATGGGTTCCCAGTGGGGCCGTTTCGAGTGGTACGCAGCGAGGCGGAGCTAGCGGAAGCCGTAGATGCCTTGGGCGGCGATGTTTTCTTGAAGGTCGGGCGCGGGGGATATGACGGGCGCGGACAGGCGCGCATCCATCTCGGCGCTTTGCACCCTGCTGGGCTTGTAGAAATTTGGGGTCAGCTCGGCGGGCGCCCTGCGGTTGCCGAAAAGGCACTCGAGCTTGAATGCGAGATCAGCGTGATGGCGGCGCGCAGCCCGTCGGGCGAAGTGAAGGCGTTTCCAGCGGCGCGCAATCATCACGAGAATCAGATCCTGGCTTGGAGCGTGATGCCGGCGGGCGTTTCCGCCAAGTTGGAAACACGCGCGGAGATGATCGCAGCGGATTTGGTGACGAAGCTCGGCATCGAAGGCCTGCTGTGCGCGGAGCTTTTCGTCACCCGGCAGGGCGAGTTGTTCGTCAACGAGCTGGCGCCACGACCGCACAACAGCTACCACGAGAGCGAGCGCGGATGTGTCACCAGCCAGTTCGAGCAGCTGGTGAGAGCGGTCTGCAATCTGCCGCTGGGATCGACCGAATTGAATTCTCCCGCGGCCATTGTGAATTTGCTGGGCGACGTATGGCTCGGACGCGATCACGAGCCAGATTTCCCGGCTGCGCTGGCCGTGCCCGGTGTGCGGCTGCACCTCTATGAAAAACTCACGCCGCGCGCAGGACGGAAGATGGGGCACCTGTCGGCGACGGGAGCGACGGCGGAGGAAGCGCTGGAACGGGTGCTGGAAGCGAAGCGACGGCTTTAGCGCTTGATCCGGTAAAGCACGTGCCGCCGCAGCGGATGGCCCTCTGGCAGCCGAGGGTGATCGAAGTCGTCGCGTGGATCGTGAGTCATGCCGAGTCTTTCCATTACGCGCCGAGAACGCAGATTGGCCGGCACGGTGAATGACACGAGACCTGATAGGCCGAGTTCATTGAATGCATAATCAACCACCGCACGTGCACCCTCAGTAGCAAGGCCCTGGCCCCAGGATTCGAATGCGAGGCGCCAGCCGATTTCAACAGCGGGCGTAAAGTGCGCCTCGAACTCTGGAACGAAGGCTCCAACAAAGCCGATGAAAGCCCGAGTTTCCTGCATCTCGACGGCGAACGGCCCGAAGCCATGGCGATCAAAGTGAGCTTGGATGCGGTTGAATAACTCGTCAGACTCCGCGGGCGAGAGTAAGGAAGGAAGAAACTCCATCACGCGCGGATCGGCGTTCATGGCTTGAAAGGGCAGACGATCTTCGTCGCGCCAGCGGCGAAGGATGAGGCGGTCAGTGGTAATTGTGTCGCGCATTCGAATCCGAGGAACAACCGCAGATCCTTCGCGTCCAACGCTTCGCGATCTCCGCACGGATAACAGGGTGAGGCTAAAGTGTCGCTGCTTGCTCGGCTTTTTCCCAGCGCTTGGGGCGTTTGTTCTGCTGCAGAATCTTTTTGCGCAGACGCAGCGACTTGGGCGTGACCTCGACGAACTCATCGTCGGCGATGAACTCGATAGCCTGCTCAAGATTGAGCGTGGTGTAGGGCACAAGGCGGATCGCTTCATCGGCGGTGGAAGCACGCATGTTCGTCATCTTCTTTTCGCGCACGACATTGACGTCGAGATCGTTGTCGCGTGAGTGTTCGCCCACGATCATGCCTTCATAAACTTCCACGCCCGCTCCCACAAACAGAATCCCGCGTTCCTGCAGGCCGTTCAGAGCATACGTGGTCGTCAGTCCCTGGCGATCGGCGATGAGTGCACCGGTGGGCCGCTGCGGAATCTCGCCCTGATACGGAATGTATCCGTCGAAGAGCGTATTCATCACAATGGTTCCGCGCGTCTCGGTGAGCATTTCGCTGCGCAGGCCGATCAGCCCGCGGCTTGGCACGCGAAATTCCAGCCGCACGCGGCCTGAGCCGTGATTGTGCATCTTCGTCATTTCGCCCTTGCGCGGTCCCAGTTTCTCGATTACCGTCCCCGTGAATTGCTCGGGAACATCGATCGTCAGGTGTTCCACGGGCTCCATGCGCACGCCGTCAACGACCTTGGTGACAATCTCCGGGCGGCCGGCCATCAGTTCGTAGCCTTCGCGGCGCATCATCTCAATCAAAATCGCAAGCTGCAGTTCGCCGCGGCCGAGAACTTTGAAAGCATCGGGCGAGCCGGTTTCTTCAACGCGGATGGAAACATTGGTCAGGAGCTCTTTTTCAAGGCGCTCGCGCAGATTGCGGCTGGTGACGTATTGTCCCTCGCGTCCGGCGAACGGCGATGTATTCACATTGAACTGGATAGCGATGGTTGGCTCGTCGATAACGATCAGCGGCAGTGGCGCCGGATTTTCAACGCCGGTGATCGTTTCGCCAATTGTGATGCCCTCAATGCCGGCAACAGCAACAATATCGCCGATGGCAGTAGCCTCGGTTTCAATCCGCTTGAGTCCGGAAAACGTGAACAACTTGGTGATCCGCGTTTTGTAGAGCGATCCGTCGCGGCGTGAAATATTGACCTCATCGCCTGCATGCAGCGTGCCCTGGAAGACGCGGCAGATGGCGATGCGGCCAAGGTAATCGGAGTAGTCGAGATTGGCGACAAGAATCTGCAAGGCTCCATCGGGATCGCCGGTGGCTTCAGGGATGGTATCGACGATGGCCTGAAAAAGCGGCTGGAGATCTACGCCCGGCTTCGCCGGATCGGTGGTTGCCGTGCCTTCCTTGGCCACGGCGTACAAGACTGGAAATTCGAGTTGCGACTCTTCCGCGTCGAGGTCGATGAACAGGTCGTAAATCTCGTTCAGCACTTCTTGCGGGCGCGCGTCGGGGCGATCGATTTTGTTGATGACCACGATCGGCGGTAGTTTTGCCTCCAGCGCCTTCGACAGCACGTAGCGCGTTTGCGGCAGGGGGCCTTCAGCTGCGTCGACAAGGAGCATGACGCCGTCGACCATTTTGAGCGCGCGCTCCACTTCACCGCCAAAGTCGGCATGGCCCGGTGTGTCGACGATGTTAATCTTTCCGCCGCCGAAGTTAATGGCCGTATTCTTCGCGAGAATCGTGATGCCGCGCTCGCGCTCCAGTTCATTCGAATCCATGACGCGCTCGGCGACCTGCTCGTTGGCTCGGAAAGTTCCGGCTTGGCGCAGCATGCCGTCGACGAGCGTGGTCTTGCCGTGGTCGACATGAGCGATGATGGCGATATTGCGTATCGTCTGGCTCACAAAAACGTTTGTCCTTTGCGTGTGGCCGGCTACGCGGGCTGCGCGACGGCGGAGGGAGTGAAATTCAGTCGGTGAGCCGCACAGCGCGGCACTCTTTCATTCTACCAGCCGCGGCGGTCAGCGGCTGTTTACCTTGTTAATTGAGCGCCTTGGCGGGGTCATTGGACTGCGCCGATCACTGCGTTGCGCGCGTTGGCGCATGCGTTTACCCGTTTCGAGGAAGAAGGCGGCACTGACCAGGGCAATGTGTGAAAAAGCCTGCGGAAAGTTCCCCACCATGCGCCGATGCTCGACATCGTATTCCTCTGAAAGAAGGCCGACGTCGTTGCGCAGGCGGAGCAGTCTCTCAAACAGTTTGCGTGCATCGCGAGTGCGGCCCACGGCTCTGAGAGCGCTTACCATCCAAAAGCTGCACGCGAGAAACATGCCTTCGCCCGGCGGCAGCCCGTCATCAACTTTTTTCGTGTTGTAGCGCTCGACAAATCCGCCCGGCATCAGCTCCCGCTCAATTGCCTTCACCGTTCCCTTTACGCGCGGATCGCGGCCGGGCAGGAAACCGACCACTGGCATCAGCAGCAGTGCCGCATCAAGCTGATCGGAGCCGTACGTCTGCGTAAAACTGTTTTTCTTTCGGTTGAAGGCCTTCGCGCAAATCTCCTTATGAATCTCATCGCGGATCGTCTTCCACTTTTCCACTGGAGCGTCGTATTTAAGTTTCTCGGCGAGCAATGCGCCGCGGTCGAAGGCGACCCAGGCCATCATTTTCGAATAAGTAAACTGCCGCGGTTTGCCTCGCATTTCCCAAATGCCGTGATCGGGGTTCTTCCAGATCTTCTCAAGATGCTCAAGCAACAAAACCAATACGCGGAAGTCATCCTCGGAGTGACGGCGCATGCTGTGCTGGGCATGAAAGAACGAATCGAGCATTTCGCCGTAAATATCCAGCTGCACCTGCCCGGAGGCGGCATTGCCGATGCGGACGGGGCGAGAGTTCTCATAGCCCTGGAGCCAATCGACGCTGGACTCAAGAAGGCTGCGCTCGCCACGGAGACCATACATAATCTGCACCTGATCGGGGCTCCCTGCCAGCGCACGCAGCAGCCAGTCCTGCCAGGCAACGGCTTCATCAAAATAGCCGGCGTTCGTCAGCGCCAGCAAAGTGAATGTTGTGTCGCGCAGCCAGCAATACCGATAGTCCCAATTACGCACGCCCCCAATCGATTCGGGAAGAGAAGTCGTCACCGCGGCAACGATGCCGCCGGTCGGCCTGAACGTCATGGTTTTAAGCGTGATGAGCGACCGCTCCACCGCTTCGCGATATTTGCCTTTGTATTTGAGCCTCCGGCTCCATTCGCGCCAGATGCGCAAAGAATCGTTCAGTGCTCGATGGGAATCGATTTGTTTGGGATCCGGTTCGAATGACGCGCCGTAAGTAAGCGTGAACCAAACCTTCTGGCCTTTGCGCACAGTGAATTCGGCCACCGTCTTCAGGTTTTCTCCGTAAACGGGCACGGAAGCGTGAAGAACAGCAAGAGCCGGTCCGGCGACGGCCCGCACGCCATCTCGAATTCCGGTGACCCACGGAACGGTGCGGCCATAATCGAAGCGCAGCGCCAGCTCCATGCGCAGCTTCATGCTGCCGCGTACGCCTTCCACGATGCGCACCACGTCGGAGTGGTTCCCGCGTGGCGGCATAAAGTCAATCAGGCGCACCGCTCCATCTTTCTGCTCGAAGGTGGTTTCGAGAATCGGCGTGCGCTCGCGATAGCGGCGCGATGTGGTCCACACACTGGCTGCAGGAGAGATCTTCCAATAGCCGTTTTCCTCTGTTCCTAACAGGGCGGCAAGACACGCTGGCGATGAGAAATCGGGCCAGCAGAGCCAGTCGATGGATCCGTTCGTGTCAACCAGCGCGGCGGTTTCAAGGTCGCCGATAAGAGCATAGTTTTCGATTTTTGAAGGCATCGTTTGTTCTTATTGCTCGTGATAACTGCGCATGAGGCCGCCATCGATGACAAAGGTCGAGCCGGTGACATAGGCGGCGTCGTCGGAGGCGAGAAAAGCAACCAGGCCGGCAACGTCCTCAGGTGTGCCGAGGCGTCCCAGCGGAATATTGGCGAGCAACGCCTGCAGCTTGGGCTTGTCATTGAGCAGTGCGGTGTTGATCGGCGTAGCAATTGCGCCGGGCGCAACGTTGTTGACGGTAATGCCCAGAGCGCCAAGCTCGACGGCCAGGTCGCGCATCAACATGCGCAATCCACCCTTGCTGCAACAGTAAGTCGCGAAGCCGGGAAAGGCCATATCCTCGTGGACCGAGCTGATATTCACGATCCGCCCCGGCTTCTTTGCGTCGCGCAGCCGTTTCACGAAGGCCTGCGTAAGAAAAAATGGGCCGCGCAGGTTCACCGCCATAACCTTGTCATAATCCGCTTCGGAAGTATCCCAGAAATCCGACTTGTGCTCCATGCCCGCGTTGTTCACCAGGATGTCGGCCGCGCCGAAGCGTTTCCAGGCTTCATCGACAAGGCAGCGATCGTCGCTGGTGTTGGTAACGTCCGCGCGGACAATCTCGCCCTGGCCGCCTGCCTGCTGGATGGCACGCTGCGTTTCATCGGCGCCGTCCGGATTGCCGATGTAGTCAATGATGACCTTGGCGCCTTCGCTGCCGAGCCTTTTTGCAATTCCCTGGCCGATCCCCGAGCTTGCTCCTGTGACGATCGCGACCTTCCCCGCCAATCCCTGCATGATGACTCCGAAAGATGTTTTCTAGCTCATCAATTCAATTGGATGCGAGCTCGAGCGCAGCGAGCATCAGCGGGAGGCTCAGGATTCGTCTAGGGCATCGCAGGGTCGGCGACACGATTCGTTTAACGGGCGTTCACACTCTGAGGCTTCATCGCCAGCTACGATGAGGTGAGCCGAGTGGCTCGCGAGGCGCGAGCTTGCGTTACGCGCAAACAGATGAGATTACGTGAGATATGCGTGCACGAGATCGATGGGTTCTTCGGCGAGTTCAAGAGCAATCTGCGCATGGGAACCGTTGGTCAGGTATACATACCCAGGGGGTATTGACGCCCTCTTGTCTCCAACCATAATGCCCTCCCGAACCCCCAAAACGGTGATGCGCTTGTTGTGCGCTTTGGCGTCAGCATCGCTGGCTGCTCCGGCAGGACGGGCAACGGCGCAGGATTCGCCTAAGTTGACGGCTGTCCCCCGCCCGCAGCAGGTGGCCGTCAGTCACGAGAGCGATCCAATGCCGAGCCAGGATCGCGTCTCACTGCCAGCGAGTGATCATAGATTGGCTGGACTTGCATGGGCATCGGCCGAGAATAACTCGGATACCGGTGGAGGATCCGGCGATGGCGGACCGACGCCGCCGCCCGAAGCCGATACCCTGACCATGTTTGCGCATCCCGATGGGACTCGTTACTGGATCTCGGGCCAGGCAAACAGCATTCTTCAGATCCACGGCCATTTTCATTCGCCCTATGAGGGGGCGAATAGCCTGATCGACGATTTCGAGGAGAAGGCGTCAGAGGTCGGGACTTTGTACCTCGGATATCAACTGTGGCCTAACAGCAGATTCAATACAGATCTGATTGTCGATTTTGAGAATGCAGGCGGGCGCGGAATTTCTCAGGCGCTGGGACTGGCGGGCGAAACGAACGTTGACGTCGTGCGCAACCCGACCCTGAGCAAAGCGCCCTACTTCGCTCGCGGGGAGATTCATCAGATCATCGGGCTGACCGACGAAATGGTCGACCAGGGTCGCGGACCGCTCGCGCTGGCCACCAAGGTGTCTGCAAGACGCTTCGAGATCAGGATCGGCAAAATGACTCTTCCCGATACCTTCGATGTCAACTCCGTCGGCTCCGACAGCCATTTGCAATTTACAAACTGGACCATCGTCAACAACGGCGCATGGGACTACGCTGCGGATACGCGCGGCTACACAGTGGCCGGAATTCTGGAGTACGACGACAAGGTTTGGTCGGCGCGCTACAGTATCGCCGCGATGCCGACGGTTGCGAATGGCATCGATCTCGATTGGGCGATCAGCCGCGCCAACGGACAGAATTGGGAATTCGAACTGCGGAAGGGGCTGTTTGGCCATTGGCTCAATCCGAAACGGGAGGGCGCCGTTCGCGTACTCAGCTTTGTGAATCATGCGCACATGGGCGATTACCGTGAGTCGGTCAATGAGTACCTGGAGGGCAAGGTTGCAGTTCCAAGCATTATCGACACGGAAAGAAACGGCGCGGTGAAGTACGGGTTTGGGCTCAATACAGAACAGGAAGTGACAGACGGCCTGAGGCTATTTGGGCGCTTTGGGTGGGACGAGGATCAGCACGAGTCATTTGCCTACACTGAAGTTGGGCAGACGATTGAATTCGGCGGCGACTACAACGGGCAAAGCTGGCATCGCGCGAATGACAAAGTGGGGGTCGCGTTTGTTTCCAACGCCATCAAGCGCGACCACCAGAACTATCTTCACTATGGCGGGCTGGGCTTTCTGCTGGGCGACGGCAACCTGCGCTACGGGCGCGAAGACATTCTGGAGTGGTATTACAACGTTCATTTCTGGCGCGGGCTCTACGGGATGATTGGCGGCACCCAAATTGCGCAACCGGGTTACAACACCGATCGCGGACCGGTGTATGTGGGAACGGTGCGGGCGCACATCGATTTTTGAGCGGCAGGGAACGACGGAACTACGGACCGAGACAGCGGGAACTCTGCAATAAGGATCTGCGAAACTCGCGCGCCTACTTGCCGGGCTGGGGCTGTTGCTGGCTCTGCGACTGGTTTTCGAGGGTGTAAATCACTTCGCCAGGCTTGGCGTAGTGGAGTTTTTCGCGTGCCTCGCGTTCAATGGCGTCGGGATCGGAATTCAGGCGATCGATGCGCTGACGCATCTGCGCATTTTCCTGCTGCAGATCCTTGATCTCCTGCTGCAGCGCCTTATCCTCCGTACGCTTTTCGTGCCACACTGATAGCCCGTGCTCTCCGTAGACGACATGCCATGTGACCAGGAGCGCAAGAGCGATAGCAACAACCGTGCCGGCCGGCCGCCAAAGGCGTTGCGTCCAATCCTGAGCCCAGGCGCGCAAACGATGCGATCGCGCCGTTTCTTGCTTTGCGCCGGATTGCTGATTTCTTGCTGGCATAGTCTCCAAGTTCGTCTGCGCGATTGCGGATGACCTAGGCCGACAGAACAAACCGCTCAGCCGCCGAGCGCAGGGCATTCATATCTTGCTCGTTCCGTGCTTCCGTGTAGGCGCGCACCACCGGTTCTGTGCCCGAAAGGCGGTAGCAGACCCATGAACCATCGTCCAGGATCAGCTTGAGCCCGTCGGTCCGGACGACAGAGACAACTTTGCGTCCGCCCAGCTCCTTTGGGTCGGCCTTCAACTTCTCAGTGAACGCGGCTTTCTGCTCCGCGGTCAAGTGGAAGTTCTCACGAACCGGGAAATAGGAACCAACCTTGTCAAAAAGAGCGCGGAGCTGCACCGCGAGGCTCGTGCCGCGCGACGCCACCATCTCTGCTACAAGCAGGCCTGCAATAATGCCATCCTTTTCGGGAACATGGCCGCGGATGGTGAGTCCGGCAGATTCTTCTCCACCAATGGCGATCTTGTCTTGATCAATGAGCGCGCCAATATATTTGAAGCCCACCGGAGTCTCATAGAGGGGAACCTTGTGGTGTTCGGCCAGAGCATTGATCAGGTTGGTCGTGGCCACGCTCTTTGCCACGCCGTTCTTCCAGCCCCGCGTCTCAACAAGGTAGTCGAAGAGTAACGCGATGATGTAATTCGGCTGAATGAAAGTGCCGTCGCTGTCGACAATGCCGAAGCGATCGGCGTCGCCGTCGGTTGCGATCACGAGCGCCGCGCCGATGTCCTTCATTTTTTTCTTTGCGGCGTCAAGCAGTTCGTCGGAGGGTTCCGGCGCGTGGCCGCCGAAAAGAACATCGCGGTAGTCGTGAACGGTTTCGACGGTGACGCCGGCCTGGCGGAGCAAATGGCAGGGATAGCCGCGTCCCGCGCCCCAGAATGGATCGTAGACCACTCTGATGCCCGATTTGGCGATGGCTTTAAGATCTACCAGCTCGGCGAGGCGGCTGAGGAATGCGGGCTTCACATCGACGGTTTCGAATGAACCGGTGGCGAGCGGGCTGGGCACGTCGTGGCCCTCCCCTTCCAGTTTCTCGATGGCTGCTTCAATCTGCTTTGTCACCTCCGGCAATGCGGGCGCGCCGTCGGGCGTCGAGTACTTGATGCCGTTGTACTCGGGCGGATTGTGCGAGGCGGTGAAGTTGATGGAGCCTGATGTCTTGAGCGTGCGCACCGCATAGGCAATGGCGGGCGTGGGCGCGGCTTCGGGAATAACGATGGGCGTAATGCCGGCGGCAGCGAGCACTTGTGCGGCTTCAGCCACAAAGCTCTCCCCAAGGAAGCGCGGATCGCGGCCCACCAGCACGCGGTGCGGTGCGGGGAGGGTTTTGACGTAGGCGGCAATTCCCTTGACCGCCCGCCTGATGTTGGCCACAGTAAACTCGTCGGCCACAATGGCGCGCCAACCCGAGGTGCCAAATTTGATCGCAGTTGCCATTCGCTCACTCCACGCGGCGATTGTTGAAAGCCGCAAGGACCATACTGCAACACCGAGCCGGGATGGGCAAGTGAACAGAAAATGAACATGCATGCGAAAAAACTCGAGCGGAAGCTTCGGCATGCCGTCTTTGTTGGATAGAAGGCGCCCCGGAAACACGGAATCTTAAGCCACACGGCGGTCTTCAGGACAAAAACTTAGGGAGGTAGCCATGGAATGGATGAGAATCATCAGCGGGAGAAGTGTACTCTTTGCGGCCATCGCGCTAGCATGCTCAATGGCGCCTGCAGCGACAAGCGTGCACGCGCAAAGCAATCCAGCCGAAACGAAATCCAGTGAGCCGAATCCTGCGCCACTAGCCGCGCCGGAAACGGTGCGGACCTTTTTTCTAGTCGATACCGAAAGAAACGACTTCAACGATATTCAAACCGACCTGCGCAACGTCGTGCCAAGGGCGAAGATCTATGGCATCCAGACAGAGAACGCCATTACAATCCGCGCCACGGCAGAAGATATGCAAACCGCGCAGGCGCTCATTTCCGATCTTGACAAACCGCGGAAGCTCTACCGGCTCACGTTCACCATTACTGACATCGATGGCGGCAAGCGCGTGGGATCGCAGCAATTCACGCTGCTTGTGAGCCCGGGCGAGAAATCGACCTTCAAGCAGGGCAGCCGCGTCCCCATCACAACGGGGACGATTGCGGGGCAGCCTGAAGGCACGCAAATGCAATACCAGGACATTGGATTGCATATCGAAGCGTATCTAAGTGGATCGCCGGACGCGATCAATCTGCGCACCAAAGTCGAGCAATCAAGCCTTGCGGAAGATAGGCCCGCAACATCCGCACAGGATCCAGTGGTTCGGCAGACGGCGCTTGACGAATCTGCGGTCTTGTCGCAAGGCAAGCCGCAAGTTCTCGGGTCGCTCGACATTCCCGGAACGGCGCGGAGCCAGGAGATTCAAGTGATGGCGGAGCTCGTCCGCTAATTCAAGGAAAAACTCCTTAAACCTTCGTGCGGAGCCGCAACGCCCTTCGGGTTCCGCACACGCCTCAGATTCAGCACTCAACGGAAGTTTTCAGGTGGACCGCCTCTTCGCTCGCAGGGTTCTGGCGTAAAGTGGTGGCAGAATCACCGCATTCGTGGAGCGCACCATGATCGAAGCAACGTCGACGGCCCGGATTGTGATAACCACCGCGGCGAGCGCGGAGGAAGGAAACCGGCTGGGCCGCGCGCTCGTTGAAGAGCGCCTGGCTGCATGCGCCACTCTTCTTTCTCCGGCTCATTCGATTTATCGCTGGCAAGGAAAAATGGAATCGTCGGCTGAGACGCTGCTGATACTTAAAACCGCCGTCGACCAATTACCCGTACTCGAAGCTCGACTCCATGAGCTGCACAGTTATCAAACTCCGGAGTTTCTGGTGATCAAGATCGACGCGGGAAGTCACGCTTATCTTGAATGGCTGCGGGCGAATCTGGGTGCGTCACAGGGTACCGAAGTGTAAACGAACGTCATAAGCCGAGCCGACCCTCTGCTATCCTTGTGGGGGTCTGTACCCATGCGCTGGCTTCTTGTCGTTTTCCTCGTGTCGCTCGGAGCGCTGCTGATTGCGGCTGCGGGGGCTGCTCGTCATGTCCTGCTTCACCGGGCCAAACCGGGGAACAAACCGCCCGCGGTTGCCGATTCCCGCGAAAGGCCGGACCTCGAATTGAAATCCTGATAATTTGGAATGAGATGAATGAGCCGAAAGTTTCGCCGGCGAGTTCATTCTGAAGGTGTGGTCATACACTAAGCACTGCCAAAACATTGAAGGACGCTGGCAGTTTGTTGCCGAAAGGATCTCCCCAGACGTGAGCACTGGAACCACGGATATTTCAAACGCAAAGACACTCGAAATTTCGATCGCCCACAGCCCCGATTCCGACGATGCATTCATGTTTTATGGTCTGGCGACGCAAAAAGTCCGTGTGCCCGGCTACCGTTTCAATCACACTCTGTGCGACATTGAGACGCTGAATCGCCGCGCGCGCGAAGAGGCTTTCTACGATGTCACAGCCGTGAGTTTTCATGCTTATCCCTATGTGCAGGAGAATTATGCGCTGATGGGCTGCGGCGGCAGCGTGGGCGAAGGCTATGGGCCCATGGTGGTGTCGAACCGCATGCTCGATGTAAGCGAATTGGAGCGCATTCAGGTTGCCGTGCCGGGTACGCTGACGACAGCCTATCTGACGCTGAAAATCCTGAATCCGGCGATCAAGACTGTGACGGTTCCATTTGACCGCATTATTCCCGACATTCTGGCCGGGAAGTATGAGGCTGGCCTCATCATTCACGAAGGGCAGCTCACTTACTCCACCAGCGGGCTTTTCCGAGTCATCGATCTTGGCGGCTGGTGGCGTGAGACCACCGGGATGGTGCTGCCACTGGGCGGAAACGCGATCCGGCGCTCGTTGGGCGCAAAAGCTCACAAGGTGATTTCGAAGGCGCTTCGGGACTCCATCCGATATGCGATGGAACACCGCGAACCGGCTCTCGAGTACGCGATGCAGTTTGCTCGCGACCTGGATACGACGATGGCGAGCCAGTTTGTGAGCATGTATGTGAATGAGCGCACACTGGACTATGGCGCCGACGGCCGCGAAGCGATACGGAAGCTGCTGACGATGGGCCACGAACGGGGGATTATTCCAATGGCTCCAAAAGTGGACTTCGTCGATTAGAGCGATTTCCGGGCCGAAGGCAAAGACTCTCGAAGTGATGATTCTGTCCAAAAGTGGATACAGTACCTTCAGTCCAAAGTCGCCCCAAAGGTAATTCCTTCGATCCAATGGCCTCTTCTCATTTCTAAATACTTTCTAATCTCTGCCGATGTTCCAATCAGGAGCATGGTCGGGATGGCATCGCACGAATCTCCTGTTCTGCTGCTGGCGTCGCACGATCCAGTTCTTCTTCGCACCTTTGGATCGCTGCTGCAAGCAACCGGCGCGCATGTAGAGGTAGTTCTTTCAGCGGAAAAGGCGCTGGCCTTTCTTGGCCGCGGAAATCAACCGTCACTGTTCATTCTCGATTCGAGATTGCCCGACATGCCAACAGGCCAATTTCTGGCAGCCGCGCGGGCAAACAGCACGGGCCCACACCTCCCCATTGTCCTGATTGCGGACACTGTGTCGCAGCAGTGGGTCGATCGGCTGGCAGATGGCGCCATCGATGATCTCATCTTGCGCGCCGCAGAACCTGCGTACTGGCAAGTCCGGATCGATCTGATACTGCGCAGCCGGCAGATGGCGATCGAACTCGAGTCGCTGCGCGACACAGCTATCCGCAATGCCCAGTTCGACCGTCTTACCGGGGTCTACAACCGCGAAACCATGCTTTCCATGCTGTTTCGCGAGTCGGACCGGGCGCAGCGCACGAATAATGCATTTTGCCTCGTGCTTCTCGATATTGACGACTTCGGGCACTGGAATTCGCGCCTTGGTGTGGACGCTTGCGATGACCTGCTGTGCCAGGTGGCCAGCCGAACGGGTGCGCTCTTGCGCAGCTACGACCTGCTGGGAAGGCCCGGAATGGATGAATTCTTGATTGCGCTCCCGGCCTGCAGCCCCGCCAGCGCCATGGTCCTCGGTGAGCGTCTGCGCGTCGACGTGTTCGCTGTGCCGTTTCGCGTGGCGGGCGAAGCCATTCGCCTGTCTGCGTGCTTCGGGATTGCGAATAGTCGCAGCCGCTCACCGGTAGTGGTGTTGCGGGAAGCGGAAAGAGCTCTCGAATGGGCCAAGGCAGCCGGGCCAGAATCGATCCAGTGTTTCGGGAGCCAGCAGGAACCCGCTCCCTCGCCGGTGAGATTTCTTTCTGACAGCTCTGGCGACGATTTGCTGGCGTGGTAGGTTCGTTCTTCCTGGGTCGTCGATTTCGTTTGTCACGGACGCAGCGGGAGAAGCCAATCGACAGCGAGAAGGCGCAATCAGTGCGCCGCGGCGGTAACGGGTTCCGGTTCCAGAAATTCCTGGAATACATCGTTCGAGAGCAGGCGTCCGCGCGCTGTGAGCCGAACTCGAGATCCATCCGAAATCAGAAGGCCAACTTCAACCAAACGGTCGACGGTCATTAGGACGCGGGCAGTCCTGTCAGCGCCAAATTCAAGCCGGAGCCGGTCGAGGGATACGCCCTTATTCATGCGAAGGCCGAGAAACCATGCCTCCTCGAATTGGCGATCGCGCGAAAGCCAGGAGATTTCCGGTGATGAATGGCCTGCCAGGTAGGCTTCCAGGTCATCGGTGGTCGTTGTGCGAACAACGGAGCTGCTTTCGAAATGATCGGACGCGGCGCGGGAAGAGAGCGTGGAACGCCTCGTGTTCGCCCGGAGCATCGACGACGCATCCAGACCGACGCCGAGATACGGGCGCCGCAGCCAGTAGCGCAGATTGTGCCGCGATTCGAATCCGGGACGCGCGAAGTTTGAGATCTCATATTGACTGAGGCCGGTGCTCGCAAGCCGCTCGATGGCGCGCTCATACATGCGGGCAATGGCATCATCGCCCGGCACAAGCTCGGCACGGTAACGTGATCTATGCTGCAACAGCTCGCGCCCCAGCCGCGAGTCTTCGTCAACTTCCAGCATGTAGACGCTCGCGTGCGGAACGTCTGCGCCAACGAGCGCGGCCAGTGTATCCTCCCATGAGGCAAACGTCTGTCCTGCGAGCCCGGCAATCAGGTCGATACTCAGGTTCGTAATTCCGGCGGCGCGAAGGCTTCGCAGATCGTCTTCAACGATCGATCGATTGTGAAGGCGTCCGCTCGAATGTGCTTCCTCGTCCACAAAGGACTGCACGCCTAGGCTCACGCGGTTTACGCCGGCTGTCATCATCGTTTCCAGCATCGCGGCCGGTAGTTGGCCCGGCGCGCATTCCACGGTAATCTCGGCATCAGGATGGACGTTGAAGTTTGCTCGGATCGAGTCAAAGATCAGTAGCAACAGCTCGGGCGAGAGCAGGGTCGGCGTTCCTCCGCCCAGGTAGATCGTATCGACCTCGCGCGGCAGCTCGGCTCCGATCTCCGCAGCCCACGGATTCGCACGCCCAATATCTTCGACCAGGCGATCCACGTAGCGCACATGGTCCGTGGCCGGATACACGCCCGAAGCAAAGTTGCAGTACGTGCACTTGGACCGGCAAAAAGGGATGGAGAGATAGATCCCGAGCGCGTTGTCTGCGGCGCTGCACATGAAAAGATTGTTTCATGGCGCAGAGAAACGGTGCTTGTGCAGCTCAGATGACGACAGCGTGTCCCGCACTTTTGTCACCTGAATGGGCGGCGACACCAAGCAGAAAGCCGAGATCCCGCCATCGGCCGTTGTTGCGTGTTTCGCTAGGCCTTCATGCCATCATGGAATAGGGAGCTGCGAATTTGAAAGCCTGGCCGGTTTTTGCCATTCTCGTAATCCAGCTCATTCTGCTCCTCGCCCATTCATTCATTGGCTTAACCTGCGCGGCTTTCTGGCCGGGTCTCGGGGCACCGGTGATCGCCGACCTGCGCGTTACGCTGCTGGTTTTGGCATTTACGTTTGTCGTGGCTTCTTTGTTGTCGTTCCGCTTCAGCAATCCCGCGGTCCGGCTCTTTTATTGGCTGTCCGCCGTCTGGCTCGGCTTCCTCAATTTCTTTTTCTGGGCCTCGTGCGTTGCCTGGATCGCATGGTTCGCGCTTCGCCTTTCGCATCTGACAGAACATCCCGCCGATTTTCGCGGACCTCTGTGCGCCGCTCTCTACGCCGTCGCCGCACTGATGGTTTTCTACGGGCTGATCAATGCGCGGGTCACTCGCATTCGTCGCTACTCCATCCGCCTTCCGAACCTACCCGCATCCTGGCGAGGCCGCAAGGCAGTCCTCATGAGCGATCTGCATCTCGGGCCCATCAACGGCGCGCAATTCTGCCGTCGCATGGTTCGCAAAGCTGCGCAATTCGAGCCCGACATCGTTTTTATACCCGGCGACCTCTTCGATGGCGCGCACACCGACCTGGACCGGCTGCTCACACCCTTCCATTCGTTCAACCCGCCGCTGGGCATTTATTTTTCCACGGGCAACCACGAAGAATTCACCGACCCAAAGCCATACATCGACGCGATCACACGCGCAGGAATTCGCGTGCTTGCTAATCAGGCGGTGAATCTGGACGGCGTGAATGTGGCCGGCGTGCTCTACCGTGATTCCACCCACATCCTACGCATGAAGGCGTTCCTAGACGGCCTGCATCTTGACCGCACGGTGCCCTGCATTCTGCTAAACCACGCGCCCACGCGCCTGCCCCTAGTGGAGCAGGCCGGCGTCAGCCTTCAGCTTTCCGGCCATACCCACGGCGGACAGTTTCTTCCCTTTACGTGGATCACCCGCAGCATCTTCGGGCGCTTCACCAGTGGACTGCAGAAATTTGGCGCGCTGCAGGTTTACACATCAGCCGGGGCGGGGACCTGGGGCCCTCCCATTCGCGTCGGTACACAACCCGAAATGGTAGTTTTCACGTTCGAATAGCGGAACGACCCGTATTCTGTTTCTGCAAGGCGCTGAAATTCAGGAGAAGACTGTTTGGGCACTCAATCGCCGTTGCCGAGGCCTTCCGTCGTTCGCACCAGTCTCACCGGTTTCGATCTGCTGCTGAATCCCCGCCTGAACAAGGGAACAGCTTTCACTGAAGAAGAACGCGACGCATTTGCTTTGCACGGCTTGCTACCACCCCGAATTGGCACGCTCGAAAGCCAGCGCGAGCGCCGCAAACGCGCCCTCGACTGTTGGGAGACAGCGTTTGAAAAATACAGCTACATGCGCGACTTGCAAGATAGCAACGAAACGCTGTTCTATTCGCTGATTGCGCATCATATCGAAGAACTGCTGCCCATCGTCTATACGCCTGCGGTGGGCGAAGGTTGTCAGCGCTTTTCTGAAATCTGGCGCAAGCCGCGCGGACTGTTTTTGAGCTATCCCGATAAAGATCGCATCCCGGAAATCCTTGGCCATCCTCGATATGACGAGATCCGCTGCATAGTCGTAAGCGATGGTGAACGCATTCTCGGGCTCGGTGACCAGGGCGCGGGCGGGATGGGGATTCCGATCGGCAAAATGGCGCTCTACACCGCGTTGGGTGGCATTCCGCCAGAACATTGCCTGCCCATGCTGCTCGATGTGGGAACGGACAACGAAGCGCGGCTTAACGATCCCATTTACATCGGATGGGAACACAAACGAATTCGCGGGCAGGAATACGACGATTTCGTTGAAGCATTCGTAACCGCTGTGGAGCGCCGCTGGCCGCACATCCTTTTGCAATGGGAGGATTTCGCCGGCGCAGACGCAGCACGGCTGCTGGCGCGATATCGCGATCGGCTCTGCACGTTTAACGACGACATTCAAGGCACCGCGGCAGTGACCACTGCGACGCTGCTGGCGGCGGTGAGTGCCACCGGCGTGCCGCTCAGCAAGCAAACGTTCGCGATGTTTGGTTCGGGGTCGGCCGGCATCGGTATCGTCAACCTGCTCATCGCCGCTATGAAAGAGGAAGGATTAAGCGAAAAGGACGCGCGCAGCCGCTTCTATGCATTCAATCATCTGGGACTGATCGTGGAAGGCGGCGACGGGATTCGGCCCGAACAGTTGCCGCTCGCGCGGACCCGCGAAGAAGTCGCCGGATGGAAGCTTGACGGGCAGGGGCGTGGCGCCATTTCGCTGCTTGACGTTATGCGCAACGCGGGCATTACGGTGCTGGCCGGCGTCAGCGCGCAGGCTGGAGCGTTTACCGAGGAGATTGTGCGCGAGATGGCGCGGCACACTCCACGGCCTGTAATCTTTCCCCTGTCGAATCCGACTTCGCAATCGGAGGCAGCGCCCGCGGACCTGCTGCGTTGGACCGAAGGCCGCGCTCTCGTGGGAACAGGCAGCCCGTTCCCGCCCGTCGAGGTAAATGGCAAGCTTGTCCATATTGCGCAGGTGAACAACTCATATATCTTTCCCGGTCTCGCGCTGGGCATTCTGGTTTCGCGAGCGAGCCGCGTGAGCGATGGAATGATCATGGCGTCTGCCAAAGCCCTCGCGTCGATCTCGCCGGCGCGAAGCGACGTGAATGCTCCCTTGTTGCCGCCAATCGCCGATGCCCGCAAAGTGAGCATGGTGGTTGCGGAGGCGGTGGGCAAGCAGGCGATCGTGGAAGGCCTCTCGCCGCTGCCGGATGAAGAAGTTCTGCGCAGCCAATTGCTCGATTATGTTTGGGAGCCGGTCTATCTTCCCTATGAGCGGCAAATTTAATGCCATCAGCCCGCGCGCCTAGTCTACGCCTGGTGGAACCGCTTCAAGCAAACGCTTCCACGTTCGTTGATTCTTGCGAAAGGCCTTTTTCAAGTCCTCAAGAATGCGGTCGAAGTCGGAATTGGTGCGCAGGTTGTTCCACGCGGGATTTTTCTGGAACCACGGATAATTCTCGTTTCCCAAATAGATAGCGCGACGCAGCCAATGAAGGGCCTCACTCGAGTCGCCGTCGACGGCAAAGTATGTGGCTAGGCGATAGGCCATCTCGCTGTCGGCTTCGGCAGCAGCTAGGGTATCGTCTTTCAGCAGTGCGGCTCCTTGATCGCGCGAGCCCGCCTGCACATAGCAAATAGCGAGTGTGGGCACAGCAATGCGCAGCGATGGATCGTCGGCGATCACTCTCTCCAATGTTTTGATCGCCTTATCGAGATTTCCCAGCCGCATCTGCTGGTAGCCCGACGATGTGCGGAGCAGCGGATGGCGCGGCTCCAGCGCGAGACCTTTCTCCAGTTCATCACCGGCCAGCTCGATCTGATTCTGGTAATGGTAAACGCGGGCGCGATGGTTGTAGAGAATAGCGGCGTTGGCGGGATTCAGCTTGAGCGCGCGGCTGAACTCGCCTAGAGCTTCGTCATAGATCCCGTCGCCGCGGAGCGCGAGACCTGCCACCATATGTACATTCCAATCGTTTGCCGCGCTGCCAAGTAATTCCGCAATCCCGTGTCGTGCGGATTCTTTTTCGCCGCGCGAGAGCAACATATAAATGCGGTAGAGATTGGCTTCGGTCGACGCAGGATCGAGCCTCAGCGCCTCATCAAATGCGCGGCGCGCGTGCATCACATGAATCTGGCCGCCGAACCCGTGGCGCGCGTACTGCAGCTCGGCGATTCCCAGGCCGCTCCAGCCGGCGGCAAATCCAGGATCGGCCCCGGTGACGCGCGTGAAGAGCGCGTGCGCTCGATCGAGGTCTGCGAGCGCACCCGTGCGCACCATGAATGAACTCAATAGTGCCCGCGCCTGTAAATACCTCTCGCTCACCTGGCCGGGCAGCGATCCATCGCGCGCGGCGGTTCGAGTGGCGTCGGCGCCTTGGCCGACGCGTGCAGATTCAATTCCGTCGGCGGCGCCCATTCCGCGCAGAGTAGCGAAGACTTCGTTGGAGATCTCCGATTGCACGGCAATCAAATCGAGAGACGGCACGCGAATCGATCCGCCGGTGCGCACGCTCTGCGACGCCACGTCGAGCAGTTGCCAGTTCAGGTCGAATCCGCTCTCGGACCGCACGAAGTTGCCTGCGAGGACAAAGTTGACGAATAACTTTGTGCCGACTACAAGCGGATCCATCTGGACCCAGGGCTGAGTGCCGGCAAGCGGCATCAGCGTGCTCGATGGACGCACAACCAGGGATGGAATTCGCGCCAGACGGGCCGCAATGGCATCGGCCAGGGCAAATCCGTAAAGCGGTGCCGCTTCCGTTGCGCCGACATTCGCAAAGGGCAGCACCACCAGCGAGTTTTGCGTCTTTTGCTCCGCGGCCGATTCGCGAAACCGTTCGGCCAGCATGGAAAGCAATCCGGTCGTGCGCTTCTCGGCCTCGGTTCCCGTGGCGGGCAGGTTTGTTGCCGTGTCGCCGGGAAGAATTCCGGTATCGATGCGAAGCGCCTTCATGATGGTCTTCAGGCCTTCGCGAACTTCCACTGCCGACGCAATCCGTGTACCCGGATTCTTCTCCAGGCACGAAGCGATCAGGCTTTTCAGCTCAACCGAGATGCCCGGGACAATCAGATTCAAATCGTCAGGCTCAAAAAACTGGATAGCACGAATGGCCTGGAAATCTTCAGCGTCGGCGCGGGCAAATGGATGACGTCCGCTTGCCAGCTCATAGAGGATCACTCCCAGCGCCCACACGTCGGACTGCACGCTTGAGTGTCCAGTGACAAATTGTTCCGGCGCCATGTAACGGATGGTTCCGCCCCGGGCGGTGTAGGTTGAGACGGCGGCTTTATCACTTGACTGCGCAGGTTTTGCAGGGTCGAAGCGCGCATCTTCAGGTGTCAGGCGGCGAGCCAGGCCAAAGTCCAGAATCTTCACCAGTCCGCCGACGGTCAGCATCACATTTTGCGGCTTCAGATCGCGGTGAAAGATGCCCAACGCATGGGCAGCCTGCAGACCATCGGCAATCTGAATTCCTACCGATAGAACGAGCTGCAACGTTGCCGGGCCCCGGGCAATCAGCTCATCCAGCGGTTGGCCGGGCACATATTGCATGGCGATGTAGGCCTCATCGCCGCTTTCGCCGACTTCATAGATCGCGCAGACGTTAGGATGCTCGATGGCCGAGGCCAGGCGCGCCTCATGCAAGACCGTCGAACGCATCTGCTCCGCGGTCAACAGTCCGGTGTGGAGCATTTTGAGCACTACGGGGCGCTGCAGGAGCGTGTCGTTGGCCGCGTACACCACGCCGCTGCCCCCAGCGCCCAGGCGCCGGAGAATCTCGTAATGGGCAATCGTCTTTCGCTTCATTGCTCATTTCAAGAATAGCTTTCATGGCGTAAAGATCGTCTCAGAATCAGCTCTTCGCCGGGCCATCGCCGATCTGTTAACGTCGAATTGACATGAACAGGCTGTTGGATTTTGCGGACCGCAGAGCGCGCTTTTGTGCGCTGTCGCGTGAGGACGTTCGACCACGTGTGCTGGCGATCGCCGTCGCGCTTTTGGCGTCCGCAGCTGCTTGCGCCGCGCAGCAAAAAGCTCAGTCGCCACCCCCGCAAGCTCCACAACAACCCGTGCCCACTGCACCTGCTCCCGATCCAGCGCCGTCGACAACTTCGCAGCAAGTTGGAGCCGATGCTCAGGTTCACACTGGAACCAGCAGCGGCCTCGACACAGAAGCTCGCTTGCGAAATCTGCTCGCTGACCACCAGTACATGCGCGTTCAGGCTCAGCTCGATCAATTGCCTCCAGAAGCAGCGCAGTTCTATCGCGGCATTCTGGCCAATCGATCGAACCAATTGCAGCAATCCGTCGAGCTCCTTGAGCCGCTGGTAGATGCCGTAACGGCGAGTGGTGACACAGAGCGCGAGAAAATGCTGCGCATGACCTTGGCCGAAGACTACCTCCGCCTTGGTGATTGGACGAAAGCCGCGCAAGCATATCAGATCCTCGATGATCGGTTGGGGGCAAAGCTGACTCCCGGCGAGCAGGACGAAATTGAGATGCCGCTTAAGATGCTGCCGCTCGTCAAAGACAATCCACCCGTCACGATTGATCCCTGCGAACCGTTCAGGCTTCAGGTCAGCAACGACCCTCTTGGACTGATCGATGTGCCTGTATTTATCGATGCGCGGTCGCACAGTTGGATGCTCGATCCCACTGCGCCGTTCAATCTGATCTCTCGCTCCATTGCGCAATACGTGGGCCTCGAAATCTCAGAGAATTCGGCCACGATCCGCACTTTGACTGGACGCCCCATCGAAGTTCATTCGACTGTCATTCCGCGGCTCACCATCGGTGGCCGGCTGACGTTGCACAACGTCACGGCATTCGTCTTCAAGGACGACGATTATTCTTTTCCCGATTCCGGCTATCGAGTGGAGGGCGTGCTCGGGTATCCTGCGCTCGCGGCAATGGGAAGAATCACGGTCGCAGACAATACAATCCAGGTCGATCCCGCCAAGGAGGCCGATGCACCGGCAGACCAGGATCGCCTGAATACTGGCGCGCAGTTTTATCTCGATGGCGATGAAATCATCGTCGCTTTGGGGCGAACATGGGACCACGCAACCGATTCAGATTCGCAAGCCGCAGCTTCGAGCAGTGCGAGCGATAACGACTACCGTATGTTCGCGATTGACGCGGGTGGGCAGCAAACTTATCTCACATCGCGCTGGTTCAACGAGCACGCCGCGGAGTTTAACGGTAAAAAGATGGAGCCGTTCTCATTCCCCGGCATGGATTCTGGACCGCGCTCGGCGTTCGTCGCGGAAACTGTGCCCCTGGCAATCGGCAACAAAACCGTCGAGCTCCATTACATTCCTGTGCTCCCGCAACCGCTTGGATCTGCAGCACGCGACGATGTTTATGGCGTGATCGGGATTGACGGATTGGACCAGCTCAACAGCTATACGTTCGATTATCGGACTATGCGATTCAGCGCAACGAGCGAATGACAGCGCGGCGATTAAGTCGACATCGCGCCAATTACTATTCTTGTTTTTTCGCTTTTTCCAGTTTCATTTGGCCGCGGCGGCCCAAGGTGAGAACGACGATTCCAAAGACGAGCAGCACAATACCCCACCACAAGTTTGCGTCGATTCCCATGCTTTTCGCGTAGTTGTTCACGTCGCCACGCGTCGATAAGCCAAAGGCGGTCAGAATTGTTCCAATCAATGTGAACAGCATACCGATCGAAACGCGGGCATCGTAAAACATCGTCGCTCCTCCTCCCTCCTCAAATCAGAATCAGATTCACGACAATCGCCAAAACCAGGATGGCTGCAGCCATCACTTCGGGCCGCTTGTGCCACTTCGCATTTTTCGGCGGCCGCACCGATGGTGCGTGCACAAGCCCGATAAGCTCTGCTTCAGGACGCGCCTTTGTAAATAGACTCACCGCCGTCGCCACAACCAGACTCAAAAGAAATGCCAGCAGCGCAATTTCGAGGCCGAATATCAGATCTTTCGACGGATGAACGAGAGCGGCAATCCATCCGCCATGACTGCCCGGATGATCTCCCTGCGGCAAACCGAGGCCATGATACAGAAGAGCCGCGACCGCGCCTGCAGCCAATCCCGCAAAAGCGCCCTGATCCGTCGCTCGCTTCCAGAAAACTCCCAGTAACATCACGGCGAACAGCGGAGCGTTTACCAGCGCGAATGCCAGTATCAATGCATCAAGCAAACTGTCAAATCGCATGGAAACGCACGCCGCACCAAAGGCAAGCAATACTCCGCCCAGGGTGGCCCAGCGAGCCATGCGAAGCAGAAGCTTGTCTGAGGCCATCGGGACGAGCAGGGTCTGAAAAATGTCGCACGTGAAGACCGTGCTGAACGACGTGACACTTGCAGCTACGCCACTCATCAAGCAAGCCAAAAGCGCCGTCAATCCGAGACCCAGAAGTCCCGTCGGAAGGAACTCAAGCATCGCGTTCGGTGTGGCCATTGCATAGTCGAGCTCGGGCCGGCCATCGGCGGCAATCAGTGGTTTTCCATCCGCGCCGGTCTTTGCAGGAACAAGGCCTTTTCCGGCCTCTGCTGCCGGCGGCACGACAGTAATCTCGTGATAAATCACACCATTTTCGTTATGAATGACGATCGACGTGTGCGGGGTGGGCAAGGCCACGGCAATCAGTCCCGGAAGCACCGCGACAATAGGCACGAAAATCCGCAACCCAGCCGCGATGATGGGGCTCTTTTGCGCCGCGTCCACATCTTTGGCAGCCATCGCCGTCTGCAAGAGCCTGAAATCCGCGCACCACATTCCTCCTCCGAGCACGAGGCCCACGCCCAGCAATAATGCGATGCCGCCCAAGGGATGCGTGGCCGCGTGGCCAGGGGCTGAGGTTTGCGATAGGCCGTGCAGCAAGTTTCCCGGAACCGCAGCTTTGATCCCGCTCCAGCCCCCAACTCTCTTAACTCCCAGCAGCACGGCAGGCAGCAGCCCGGCAACGACGAGGCAGAACTGCATCGCCTGGTTGTACATTGCAGCGCCGAGGCCGCCGAGCAAAACATAAGCCAGCACCAGGGCCGCTGGCAGGGCCATGGACAGCAGCAAAACTCCGATAGGCGGAAGGTTCAAAGCGGTGCTAAGCCGGTCGAAGACATGCAACGCGACAAATACACGGCCCATGGCGTAAAGCGCGATGCCGGCGTTGAACAAGACCATCGCAGAAAAAAGAAATGCATTCAGCACTCGTGTTCTTTGGTCGAAGCGCAGGCCAAGGTACTCAGGAATCGATCGCGGAGCAACATGCGAGCCTTTTTCGGTGGATCCGGCAGCGCGGGAATTTGATCCATAAAACACCGGCACGAAGAAGAGGCCCGCGAAAAGCATCGCAGGAATCGAGCCGAGCGCGATCCATCCCATGCTCGACAAGCCAAAGCGTGCTCCTGCTGCGCCCATGCCCAACACTTCCTGTGATCCGAGGCTCGCTCCCAGCATGGCGATTGCGCACAACCAGCTGGGCAGCGCGCGCCCAGCCTGCATGAACTCCTTGCTCCCCGTCATTGCAGTTTTAAGTGAGAATCCCGCGGACAACATGAAGAATGCGTAGATCAGCAGGACGAGGGAGTCTGTGGCTGAGAGATTGGGCACGAACGATTCCTTCCATCCTGATGGTACAGAACCGGATTGGCCTGCTGATCGGCTCGAAGATGATTCTGGTCCTGTGCCCCACGCACGTTTTTTATTGCCGCGCAGAAAAACGGCGGCAGGGAAGACCCCGCCGCCAGGTGTTCAATTAGCGCTGCTGCTATGTGAAATGCTTAAGCTTCCATCCCGTTCACTCTCAGTCAAATCGTTCAGCCGGATGAACACGGCCGACGTCCTGGACCTTTATTGCTGCGTGCCCGAGCCCGGAGCCGGCGCTGGCGCTGGCGATTGCTGCGGAGCGCCATCCGGCGGAGGCGGCTGCGGCCGACGGAATTGGCCATCCGGCCGACGGAACCGATCACCCATGCCCGGCCGATGCCCGTCATCGCCCCACTCGCCGGGACCACGCTCCCGCATCCGGTTCTGATGCATTGCCTGAAGCTGTTTCCACTGCTCCGGCTTCAACTGCATGCGAATGTCGAGCAGGAAAAGCGCGTTCGCTTTTTCAAGATCAGCGCGAGCGGCAACAACTTTGTCGATCTGCGCCTCGATTGCCGCACGGTCGGGAGTATCGGCCTTCATCAGAGGAATCATCGCCACCTCTGCCTTGCGCAGCGTCGCCTCTTGATCGATCAGCTTCATACGATGGTCCTGCAGAATCCCATCCATCGCCTTGCGCTGATCGTCGGTCAGGTTCAGCTGCTTCACCACCTCAGGATTGTTCCAGAAATGTCCATTGGCAAACCCGAATGAACGTTCCATTGGTGGGCGATGCTGTCCGAAACCACCTGCCATGCCCGGCCCATTAGGTCCTTGCGCAAAAGCCCAGCTGCCTGCCGTTAGCACTCCCGCGATCGCCAAAATCAGTCGCACAGTCTTCAAAGTCCTCATCGTTCTCCCCTGTCAAGCGTGCGAACGAACTTTGTCGCACGTTCACTTGTTCTTTCTCGTTTCGCCTAAAGAAGCGTCAATTTGCTCCGCCCGTATCCATCAATTGCGCCAGCGGCTCCATCGCTGCCGGAACCTGTCGCGAAACGTCGCTGTCTACCGTCGCCAGCAGATTCTCGTCTTCCTTGGCTCCGGCTTTAACCACCACGACAGGTTGGCCTGGAACTACCGTCGCCGTCACTGGCCGTTCCGCGACCTTCTGCTGCCGCGCGGCTTTTTGCTCGGCTGCCTTAATGGCCGCGATTCGTGCTGCCTCCCGTCCCGCATGATGCTCATAAAGCGTGCCTGCCACGCTCGCCGCAGCAAGCAGGCAACCCAGGGCCCAGCTTGCCGCCATCCGCCATTTAAGCTGCGTGCCGAGGCGCGCCGTCCGTGGCTGGCTGTAGGCCGCTTCACTCCAATAATCCACGCTCGACTTGAAGTGCCTCAGTGCATCCGCCACGATTGGATCGTCCACTTCTCCCGCCAATTTGTTTTCACTGATCATCGTGTTCCTCTCAGCTCGGCGCGCACTCTTCCCAGCGCTCTCGATAAATGTGCTTTCACCGTGCCTTCGCTCAATCCCGTGGCCTGCGCGATCTCGGCCAATTCCCGCTCTTCCACGTAGCGCAGCAAGAAAACCGTTCTCTGTCGCTCGCTCAGTCCTTCCACTGCTTTCCAAACCTGTGCTACTCGCTCGCGCGCCAAAATCTGTTGCTCCGCGTTTCGCTCGCCGTTCGGCAGCCACTCGCTGGCTTCTTCAATACCCACCGCGTTGGCCTGTGTTTGCCGCCAGAATTGCAAACGCCTGTTGCGCCAATGGTCCTTCTGCAGGTTGATCGCGATCCGCATCAGCCACGTCATGGCGCTGGAGTCGCCGCGAAAGTGCTTCCAATTCCGGTGCGCCTTGAGGAAGCACTCTTGCGTGAGCGTCTCCGCCAGATCTACGTCCCTCAGAGATGCAAGCAGGAAACGAAAGATCTGTGGCCGGTGGGTTTCGACAACGCGCGCAAACTCGAGCGCAGAGATTTCCTCTTCCGCGTCCGCTGTCATCGGCTTAACGGCCGTCCCGGCTGCCATCGATTTGGTAGACGCGACCATGCAGCGCAAGTTTACAACCCTCCAATCATTTTGGCCCTAAAGAGCTATAGGGCCAAAGCGGAGACCGGAGACTGACGCTGGAACCGGCGAATGCCAGGCATTTCACGCGCCAAACTTCGCGGCTCCATTTGCGATCTGCGTGACCGTGTCTGCCCATGGCGCGGAAAATCATCGTTCCGCGCAACTGTATAATTCGTTGCGGTGGAGCGCGCCTTGCTGCGCGTTCCGGAATTGAATGTGCCGGCAATCTTGCCGCTCCAGCTTGGGGCATCAAACTTGAGGAGAAACAGATGATTTCCCGCCGAAAATTTGTTGGAAATGTTGTGCAAGGGCTCGCCGCCGGTGCGGCGGCCTCAGCGTTTGGATCTACGGCGAAGAGCTACGCGCAGATTCTCGGCGCCAACGACCGGCTGAATTTTGCCATCAACGGTCTCAACGGACGCGGACACGCTCATCTCGCTTCTCTGGCGGCAAACAGCAGTGGCGCGCGCGTCGCATTCATCTGCGATGTTGACTCAGGCATCCTCGGCAAGTTCGCGGCTGAAGCCAAGCAGAAGCTCGGCTATGAACCCAGAGCAGAGACCGATTTCCGCCATGCTTTGGAGTCGACGGACGTCGACGCGATCACCATCGCCACTCCCGATCACTGGCACACACCGATGGCGGTGCTCGGTCTCAAAGCCGGCAAGCATGTTTACGTTGAGAAGCCGTCGAGCCAGAATCCTCGCGAGGGCGAGTTGCTGGTTGCTGCGCAGAAAAAATATGGAAAGCTCGTCCAAGTTGGCGATCAGCAGCGATCGTCCGATTACACGATCCAGATGATGGAGAAGATCCACGGCGGTCTCATTGGCGACGCCTACATGGCGAAGTCCTGGTACGCCAATACCCGCGGATCCATGGGCATCGGCAAGCCCGCGCCCGTGCCTGCCTCGCTCAACTGGGATCTCTGGCAGGGCCCGGCGCCTCGCAGCGAGTACAAAGACAACATTCAGCCCTACAATTGGCACTGGCTACGCCGCTATGGCACCGGCGAGACGCTCAACAACGGCACCCATGAGGTGGATGTTTGCCGATGGGCGCTCCAGGCCGGCATTCCCCAAGCTGTGACCTCGAGCGGCGGACGCTACCAATTCAAAGACGACTGGCAATTTCCTGACACAACCGTCACCAACTTTGAATACCCAGACAAGCTCATCTCGTGGGAAGGTCGATCGTGCCAGGGCATGCGGCTCTACGATCGCGATCGCGGCTCGGTGATCATGGGAACCAAGGGTTCCGTTGTTATCGATCGCGCCGGCTACGACGTTTTTGACTGGAAGGGCAAGCAGATTGACACCTATCGCACCGGCAACAAATCCTCGACGGGCGATCTGCTCAGCGCCGACACCATGACCGACGCGCATTTCGCCAACTTCATTGCGGCGATTCGCGGCCAGCAGAAGCTCAACTCGCCGATCGAAGTCGCAAATGTTGCGGTCACGATGCTTCTGCTGTCGAACATTGCCTGGTTTGTCAACAGGTTGTTGCGGATCGATGTCGAGACTGCGCACATCCAGGGCGATCCTGAAGCAATGAATTACTGGGCCCGCACCTACGAGCCCGGTTGGGAAGTAACGGTCTAAGAGTCGACGAGTCTTAACCGCTCATCCTCGGCGAAGGCCACACAGCAACGGAATCGAAGAATCCGCATCGTCGAATCGCCGCTTGATGCGAGCATCCAAACCCTGGGAGAATGAAAATGCCGACCTCTGCCTCATCATCCGCCGCTGCGCAAGCAGGGACCATCACGCTCGGCGGAGACTTGACGGTCAACCGCATGGGATACGGCGCAATGCGCATCACCGGCGATGGAATCTGGGGCCCGCCTAAGGACATCGATGCGGCGCTCGCCACCCTCCGTCGCGCAGTCGAGCTGGGCGTCAACTTCATCGACACCGCCGACTCTTACGGTCCCGATGTGTCGGAGGAACTGATCGCGCAAGCGCTCCACCCTTATCCGGATGGTCTCGTCATCGCGACCAAAGTTGGATGGACGCGGCATGGCCCCGGAGTTTGGCAGCACAATGCCAGCCCCGCGCATATCAGGCAAGCCATCGAAGGCAGCCTGAAGCGTCTGCGACTTGATCGAATCGACGTTTACCAGCTTCATGTCCCTGATCCCGCCGTTTCTTTCGATGCCTCTATGGAAGCGCTGGCGAGCCTCAAAGAAGAAGGCAAAATCCGCCACGTCGGGCTCTCGAATGTGACGCTTGAGCACATCAAGCGCGCGGAAAAGATCGTCCCCATCGTCAGCGTGCAGAATCGCTATAGCTTCTCCGACCGCGAATGGGATTTCGTCGTGGATTACTGCGCCGCCAGCGGCATGGCATTTTTGCCTTGGGGGCCCATGGCTCAGGCCCGCCAGGCGAACGAAGTAGTAGCAATGATTGCAGCCGCGCGGAACGTTTCGACCGCAGTCGTCTCTTTGGCGTGGCTGCTGCGGCGTTCACCGGCGATTCTGCCCATTCCAGGCACGGGCTCAGTGAAGCACGTTGAGGAGAATGTCAGTGCGTCAGGATTCCAGCTCAGCAACGCCGAGTTCGCTGAGCTCGCCGCGGTTATCCCCAAACCTTTTTGGCTGAGGGGATGAGATGTTGGCGCACATCGAACCGCCTTCGGCTCTAGTGCCTCACGGCTCCTTGCGATGCCGCCGGTTGTGCTCTGCACCGCGCATCAGAAACACAAGCGGGATGTTGGCCAGGAAGAAGATCCCCATCAGATAAAACGCGTCAGAATAGCTCAGCAACGCTGCCTGTTGCTGGAGCTGGCCGTAGATGAGGCCGCCAGCCTTGTGCGAAGCGGAGACAGGATCGACGCCCTGACGGACCAGGAAAGGCGCCAACTGCGCGAAGGCCTGCTGGCTCGCCTCACTCGACGCCGTAAGGTGATCGCCGAGCGTTTGCTGATGAAACTGGGACCGGCGCGCGACAAAGGTCGTCACAAACGAGATGCCTACGCTGGAGCCAATGTTGCGCATAGTGTTGTAGAGGCTCGTGCCATAACTCGTCTCCGCCTTCGGAACCGGGCTCATAGTCAGCGTTGTCAGGGGCACGAAGAGAAAGCCCAGGCCAAAGCCCTGTACGATCTGAATCCAGAAGATGTCCCACGTGCCGGAATCGAGCGTCATGTGCGCATAGCTGAAGAAGCAGAGGCTGGCCAGTGCGAATGCGAAGACCAGCATCCAGCGCGCATCCCACCCCTTTCCCAGCAGGTAGCCCACGATCGGCATGCACAGCGCGGTACCGATTCCCCGGGGGCTATTCCAGATTCCCGCGGTTGTTGCTGTCCATCCGAGCAGGGTTTGCATAAACAACGGCAGGAGGACCAGACTGCCGTAAAGAACGAAGCCCATCATGGTGGCCAAAGCGACACCGGAGGCGAAGGTGCGCGAGCGCAGCAGGGCGAAGTGGACAATGGGATCCTTCGCGTGCAGTTCGCGCCAGACAAAAGCCGAAATGCAGACCAGCGCAATCGCGCACAACGCGCCAATCAGGTTTGACCCGAACCAATCTTTTTCCTGTCCCTTGTCGAGCATGATCTGCAGGGCGCCCATGCCGACGGCCAGCATGCCGATACCCCATGCATCGACACCAAGCGAACGGCGCCTCAGGTAATGCGGATCGACGACGTATTGCGAAATCAGGAGCAGGCTCAGGACGCCGACCGGCAGGTTGATGAAGAAAACCCAGCGCCAGGTCCACGTGTCGGTAATCCAACCGCCCAGCGTGGGGCCGAGAATCGGCGCCGCAATAATTCCCAGGCTCCAGAAGGCCATGGCCTTGCCTTGCTCTCTTCCCGGGAATTCTTCAAGCAACACAGCCTGTGAAAGCGGTTGCAACCCGCCGCCGGTGAGACCCTGCACAACCCTGAAGATAATCAGGATGGGCAGATTGGGCGCAAGCCCGCACAACAAACTCGACAGCGTGAAACCCGTCACGGCGAGCATAAGCAGCCGCTTGCGGCCAAAGATGCCGGCTAACCAGCCGGTGATGGGCAGAATAATCGCGTTGGCCACCAGATAGGAGGTCAGCACCCACGTGGCCTCATCCACACTCGAAGAGAGCGAGCCCGCGATGTGGGGCAGGCTAACATTGACAACTGAAGTATCAAGCAACTGCATCACGGCGCATGACATGACGGCGATAGCTGTCATCCAGCGGTTCGGGGGGAATGCCTGGATGTCGAACGAGGCACGAGCCGGCTTCGCGCGAGGGCCCGGGGCAACCGCAAATGAGCCGGGATTCGAAGCGGCGCCCGAAAAGCCCGGAATGGTGAGATTAGCCACGATTGCCTGCTGTCTGCCGCCTGTACGACAGGACGCCAGGCGGCGCGGATGAAGAGCCGCTCTTGTCAGCCGGAGGGTCGGCGGCAATGCACTTTGCTCGCAAAGCCAAGCCTTTGCGCTCTCGCGTCATCCGTTCGGCGCGAGCAGGCCTCAATCAATCGATAGCAAAACTAGTCGAAGATTAGGCCCAGTTTACTGCACAGTGAATTAACGCGCTATCCAGTCCCCGGTGGCGAAGGCATAGACAATGCTGCTACCCCTGCCTCGGCTGTTGATTCTTTGGGCTTGCTCTGCGGAAGGATTTAATCTGGTTCGAGAGATCCTATGCTGCTCGAATCCCTTCGCAAACAAGTTCTTCGCGCCAACCAGGAGATCGCTCGCCGCGGTCTCGCCCCGCATACCTTCGGCAACGCGAGCGGCGTCGATCGCTCGGGCCTCAAGCCGTTGGTGGTCATCAAGCCCAGCGGGGTCGATTACGCCGCACTAAAACCCGAAGACCTGGTTGTGACCGATCTCGACGGCACAATTGTCGAAGGCTCGCTCCGGCCATCGAGCGATCTGGACACGCACACGCTGCTTTACCGCGAGTTTCCTCAAATTGGCGGCATCGTTCACACACATTCCGAATTTGCCACGGCGTGGGCCCAGGCGTGCCGTCCCATTCCTTGCCTCGGCACAACCCATGCCGATTACTTCCACGGTCCGGTTCCTGTCACCGACCCGCTTTCTGCCGAAGAGGTAGCCTCGGGTTATGTCCGGAACACCGGTGCTGTCATCGTGCGCCGTTTTCGTTCCGAAGACCTCGACCCGGTGGCCGTCCCAGGCGTGCTGGTGGCAGGCCACGCGCCATTTGCATGGGGCAAAGACGCGGCGGAAGCCGTGGAGCATGCCGACGTCCTCGAATACATCGCCAAGCTCGCGTTTCGTAGCGTGCTGCTGGGAGCGCCGGAGAAGGGCATTTCGAGCCACGTTCTCGAACACCATTATTTGCGCAAACACGGCCCCAAGGCCACCTATGGGCAGCGCTAACGACATTTCTGGCCCGGAAGCCCTTTGTTTTCGAACAGGTTGTAGGCTCCCGCTTCGATTTGCACGTTTATCCATTTTTCCATAGGCAGATTCTCTTCCGCGGATATGACCTCTTGTTTTTTGCACCGACGCTGTGATTTACTTCACTTTGGGTTGACATTTTTGTCGGCTCAAAAGTCCATATCATGATTGTTCTCAAATGATTGGACCGGCCATCCAGCGGCAGCACCCTTTCCCATCCACGTGGCAACGGAAGTGCTAGCTAAGTAATCGCAGTCGAGCCCTGCTCATGGAGACAAGTCTCTTTAACCGCGTTCAGGCGACGCTTCTGGCCTTGGCCACAGCGGCGCTGTTCGTGTTGGCGATTCTGAATGTCCTTGAGCAGAGGCAGTATCCGCAGCCGGACGATGGAGTGTGGTGGGCTGAAGCCCAGGGTGGCCTGCAAGCCCAGAAGGTACTCCAAGGCAAGCCCGGCGAGCGCGCCGGAATCCAGGTAGGTGACTTGCTCACTGGGGTCAGCGAATCGCCCACCGCCGATGTGTCGCCCGTAAAGGTGGTTGCCGACCTCGAGCGGGCCCTATACGCTACCGGACCCTATGGGCAGGTCTACTACTCCGTTACCCGCGATGGAATTCCCCTGGATGCGCCCATCAAGGTCATTCCCGACCCGGCGGACCATAGTCTTGAATTCGGCCTTCGCTTCATCGGCCTCATCTACCTAATCATCGGCTTCTACGTGCTCTTTCGCCGCTGGGGCGCCCCTCGGGCTACGCATTTTTACCTCTTCTGTCTTGTTTCCTTCGCGTTTTACGCGCTGAAGTACACCGGAAAACTCGACGCACTGGATTGGGGCGTCTTCTGGACGAATGTGGTGGCCGAAGCGCTGCAGCCGGCGCTCTTCCTTCACTTTGCGCTCAGTTTCCCCGAAGAGCGCTTCAAGAATCTGCGTCGCCGCTGGCTGCTGCCGCTCGTCTACGCCCCCGGGGCTGGCCTGCTTGCCCTGTGGCTCTGGTCGCTCATGACGCGTGAAGCCACCAAGCTGCTGCTCGACCGGCTTGACCAGATTGCCACGGCATACGACGCTATCTTCTACGTGTGCGCGGCGTTGCTGTTTCTGCGCAGCTACAGCCGCGCAACCACGCCCCTGCTGCGCCAGCAGTTGAAGTGGGTCACGCGCGGCACGCTGCTGGCGGTTCTTCCGTTTACGTTTTTCTATGCCATTCCCTATCTGCTGCACCTGAATCCGCCGCAGATGCTCACGAACCTGGCGGGCTTGTCGCTGGTGTTTCTGCCGCTCACCTTCGCATGGGCCATCGTCCGCTACAGGTTGATGGATACGGATCTGATCTTCAAGCGCGGCGTGGCCTACACGCTGGCAGTAGCACTCATTGGCGGCGGCTATTTTGGCATCATCGCCCTCATCGCGCTTGTGGTTCACGAGCGCTTGCCCGACACCATGAAGGAATGGGCCCTGGTCGTCGCGATTCTGGTAACGGCTGCGGTCTTCGAGCCACTTAAGCGTCGCATTCAGGGTTGGGTCGACCGCGCCTTCGATCGTCATCGCTACGACTATCGTCACGCTCTCGTCGAGTTCGGCCGCGGTCTCGGTTCCGAAACCGATCTTCCCGCGCTACTCAACTCCATCGTCGAGCAACTGCCGCGCACTCTGCTCGTCGCCCGCGTCGCGATCTTCCTTGCCGAAAATGGCGAGGGCCTCCGCTTAGCGGCTTCGCACGGCCTGCCGGCGGATGTGAGCGCCGGGCAAGGAAATCTGTCGCTTGGCTTCCTCGACTTTGACCGCGATACGAAACATTCGCACATTTTCTTTGAGAACGCCCAAGCGGTTCTGCATCTGCCGCCAGCCCAGCAACGTACGGCTGCGCTCCTTGATCTCAATTACTATCTGCCCTGCCGTGTGGCGCCGGTTCAACTTGAGAACGGCCACGCCGCCAGCCGCACAATTGCCGTCATCGGTCTGGGCCGGACGTTGGGCGGCGATTTTCTATCCAGCGAAGACGTTGAGCTTCTTGAATCGCTCGCTGGCTACATTGGAATCGCCATCCAGAACGCCACACTCTACGCGCGACTCGAAGAAAAAATTACCGAGTTCGAGCGGCTCAAGGAATTCAACGAGAACATTGTCGAATCCATCAACGTCGGCATCTTTGCCATCGATCTCAACGATCGCATTGAAAGCTGGAACGCACAGATGGAGGCGATGTACGCATTCAGCCGCGCCGAAGCCATCGGTCAGCCGCTTCGTGCCGTATTTCCTTCGGAATTCATCGACGCCCTGGAGGGCTTCCGCAACGACCAGGGCGTGCACCATCTCTACAAATTCCGGCTGACTACCCGCGCCGGCGAGTTGCGCACCGCGAACATCGCCATTGCGCCGCTGCTTTCGCGCAACTTCGTTCCCGTGGGCCGCATCGTTCTTGTGGACGACATCACCGAGCGCGTGGCACTCGAATCGCAGCTTGCCCAGGCCGATAAACTCAGCTCCATCGGGCTTCTCGCTGCCGGCGTTGCCCACGAAATCAATACTCCGCTCGCTGTCATCTCTTCCTACTCCCAGATGCTGGCCAAGCAACTGCGCGGCGACGCTCGCCTGGGCCCGGTGCTCGACAAAATCACGCAGCAGAGTTTTCGCGCTGCTGAAATCGCCAACGGCCTGTTGAACTTTTCGCGCACTTCGACCACCGAATTTCGCTCCACCGATCTCAATCAGGTGGTTCGCGACACGCTCTCGCTGCTTGAGCACCAGTTCAAGACCGCACAGATCCTTGTCGATCTCGATCTGGCAGAAGATCTCCCCCCGATCCACGGAAACCCGGGCAAGCTGCAGCAGGTGTTCTTGAATCTGCTGTTAAATGCGAAAGACGCCATGCCCGGCGGCGGACGGCTGCGGGTCGCCACGCTGGTGAATGGCCACGTCGAGGCCGTGATCACCGACTCCGGGTCCGGCATTGCGCCCGAGCACCTCAAGCGCATCTACGATCCCTTCTTCACCACCAAGAACATGCCGGGCGATCGCCGCGGCACAGGGCTTGGCCTGTCAGTTTCATACGGAATCATTCAGGAACATGCCGGCAAGATTCACGTCGAAAGCGCGGTGGGTTCCGGTACAACCTTTCACCTCGAGTTTCCCCTTCTAAGGAATTCTGTCCATGCCTGAACACACTACAGAGGACGCCCCGCCTATGAACGCGACCATTCCCGCGCCCTCGTTCGAGAACGGCTCGCCCGCCGCATCCATTCTGGTCGTCGACGACGAGACCGGAATCCAGGAATCGCTCGAGGTATTGCTCTCCCTCGAGAACTACACCGTTAAGACCGCGGCCAACGGCGAAGAAGGCCTCCGCATGCTCGAAATGGCGAGCTTCGACCTCGTCCTGCTCGATCTGGCGCTGCCTGGCCAGAGCGGTCTGGAACTGCTGCCACAATTCAAGGAACGTCAACCCGATGTCCCGATCATCATGATTACCGCCTACGGGACGGTGGACAATGTCGTCGAAGCCATTCGTGCGGGCGCGGAAAACTTCGTCCAGAAGCCGTGGGACAACGAAAAACTTCTCGCCGACATTCGCTCCGCAATTGCGCGGCGTCGCGCCGAAGAAGAAAACCTTCAGCTCAAGCGGACTCTCAAGCAGCGCTACAATTTCGCCAACATTGTGGGCAAAAGCGACTCCATGTTGCGCGTCTTCGATCTTGTGGCCCAGGTCGCGCCCAGCCGCTCCACGGTCCTCATTCAAGGTGAAAGCGGAACCGGCAAGGAGATCATCGCAAAGGCAATCCATACCAATTCGCCGCGTCGCGACAAGCCGTTCGTGCCTATCAACACGGGTGCCATGCCCTCCGAGCTGCTTGAATCCACGCTCTTCGGCCACGTCAAGGGCGCGTTCACTTCAGCCGTCGCCTCAAAAAAGGGTCTTTTCGAAGTCGCCAACGGTGGCACGCTCTTCCTCGACGAGATCGCCACCATGGGGCTCGATACGCAGTCCAAAATCCTGCGTGTTCTGCAAGACAAGCGCTTCATGCACTTGGGCGGCATTCAGGAGATCCAGGTCGACGTTCGCATCCTCGCCGCCACCAACGTCGATCTGCGCCAGGCGGTGCGCGACGGTCACTTCCGTGAGGATCTCTTCTATCGCCTCAATGTGATCACGGTCGACCTGCCGCCGCTGCGCGCACGCCGCGAAGACATTCCGCTGCTGGCTCAGCACTTCCTCGATCTCTACGCCACGGAAAATAACTTTGGCCCGCGCAAGCTGTCTGCGGACGCCCTGCGCGCTCTCATCGATTACGACTGGCCTGGCAACGTCCGTGAGCTCGAAAACGCCATCGAACGCGGAGTCGTGCTCTCGTCCGGACCCGTTATTGGCGCAGAACTGCTCCCCGGGCACATCACCGGCCGCAGCTTCCAGGACGCTCTCCTTGAGCACAATCCCAACTCTTCGCTCTTCGACATTCTCGAAGTCATCGAGCGCCGCATCATCATTGAGAAACTCGAGCGCTGCAATTGGAACCAGACCGAGGCTGCCGAGCAATTCCGCATCCCGCTCTCTACGCTGAATCAAAAGATCAAGCGCCTGAACATCGAAATCCGCAAAAAGGGCAGGGAATAGAGAGACAGGGATTAGCGACAGGGAATTGGGAAAAACCCCGTTTCGCTCTCGTTCAGTTATTTGCTGAAAATCGGCCACCAGATCCAGCAACTGTGAACTAACTACGAACTACGAACTGCGAACTCTGAACTGCAGATGCCCTTCTTCCTCTTCAAATCCGAACCCGGCGTCTACTCCTTCGACGATCTTTTGCGCGATGGCGAAACCGTCTGGGACGGCGTAACTGCGCCCGCGGCCGTGAAAAACTTGCGCGAAATGAAGGCGGGAACGAAGTGGATCTTCTACCACACCGGCGACGAGCGCACCGCCGTCGGCACAGGCACAGTCGTCAGCGTTGACGCCAGCGACCCCAAAGTCCCAATCGTTCGCGTTAAGGCCGGCAGGCGACTTAAGCATCCCAAGACACTCGACGAGATCAAAGCCCCCAAATTATTCCACAAATCGCCGCTCCTCACCATCGGGCGCCTATCCGTCGTCCCGCTCACCAAAGAGCAGTGGGACTGGTTTTTGGCGTGAAGCCGATAGCGCGCGGGCCCCGAAATGCCAAGAATTGCGCCGACCCTATGACCGCGCCACCACCCCCAGCGGCCACACCGTCTTGCCATTCACTTCGTTCAGCACCTGCGCCAGCCCCGTATAAATCGCCGACGCTCCACAGAACAATCCAACCCAGCCCGCGGCCTTCGTGATCGCCGCGCTTCCTGCAACCTCGCCCGCAGCCAGCATGAAGAACAAAATTGTCAGCGTCGCGAATACAACTTGCAGCGCGCGATTCAGGCGCAGTGTTCCAAGGAACAGCACCAGCGTGAAGACGCCCCACGCGGCCAGGTAGAAGGGAATCGAATCTCCCGACGGTGCGGTCAGGCCCAGCCCCGCATGCGGCAGCGCGATCAGCGCCACTAGTGTCAGCCAGAACATTCCGTAGCTGGTAAAAGCCGTGCACGCAAAAGTGTTGCCCTTCTTCCACTCCATAATTCCTGCGATCACTTGCGCCATGCCGCCGTAGAAAATCCCCATCGAAAGGATCATCGTGTCCAACCCGATGAATCCGGCGTTGTGCAGGTTGAGCAGCACGGTGGTCATTCCAAACCCCATTAGGCCAAGGGGCGCGGGATTTCCTGTTCTGTCAGCGACAGTCGTATCGGGCATGAACGTTCTCCTTCAGCGGGGGAGGGGAAATGATTTGGACATGAACAGGGCCACCGATTTCCGACCGGTTTCGAAGAGGCCCCTTGAATCGGAGGGAATTCTAGCATGCCCTTTGCACGGCGCGCATTAACCTTCTATTGATCCTTACCCTCGAGCCATGCCTTCGTATTCAGCAATTGCCGCTGATCGAGCGCCCACACTTTGCCCGTCAACTCATCCGGCGCCCGGCCCTCGCGCGCCGACTTTTCAAATTCGCTGGCCATCGCCTGCATCTTCGCGTCAAGATCGTCGACGAAATTCAGCACCAGTGCCTCGGGAATCATCGGCAGCTTGGGCGACCCGAACTCGAGCTTGCCATGGTGCGACAGGATCAGGTGCAACACCAGCGTGCGCAGTCGATCTGGAAAATCCGGCAGCCCCGCGATCGTTTTCTCCACCAGGTCCACGCCCATCTGGATGTGCCCCAGCAAAATTCCTTCCGTGGTGTAGTTGAATCCCGTGTCCCACGCGAGCTCGCGAATCTTTCCAATGTCGTGAAGAATCACGCCCGTCAACAGCAAATCGCGATTGAGCATGGGATAGTGCGATGCAACGCGGTCGGCGAGGCCGAGCAGGCTCACCACGTGCTCCAAGAGTCCACCCAGCCACGCGTGGTGCAGTTGCCGCGCCGCAGGCGCTTCGCGATAAGCTTCAGCAATCGCCGGATCGTCGAGCAGCGTATCAAGCAGGCGCTTCAGATGAGGATTCGTAATGCTCGCGATTACAGCTTCGAGCGCGGTCCAAAGCACAGCCACATCACATGTGGTGGCGGGCAGCATATCCTTCTTGTCTGCCTCGCCGTCAAGCGCCTTCCGCAGCTGATCCACCTTGACCTGCGCGCGATCGTCGAAGCGCGAGATGCAGCCGCGCACCTTGACAAGGTCGCCCCGATCGAATTCCTTCGCGATGCGCGGATCGCCGAGGTCCCACACGCGCCCCTCGATCTGGCCCGTCTTATCGCCGAGCGTCAGGTTCAGGTAGGGCTTATTCTGCTTGGTGGTTCGCTGCTGCTTGGCCAGAACGAGAAAGAAGCTGTCGAAAAGCTTGCCTTCGTCAAAGCCCATCAGATCGGCAATATAAATGTCTTTCATTCTGCCGAGAAGATTAACTCGAAACCTGTAACTCTGCCAAAGGCTCAGCGCGCTGAACAGCGCACTACCATCAAAAACAGCCCGCGCCCAGAGCGAATTCTCCAGGCCCGAGCCTCTGATGCAGAGCGCTATTGCTGGTTCTGCTGCGGTTGCGGAGCCTCAGGATGATCGGATGGGGCGGGTGCGCCTGCCACGGGAGCGATGGGCGTGGGTTGCTGCACGGGCTTCGGCTGTTTTTCTTCTTCAGACTTTTTCTTGTTCGCCAGTCGGGTCTTCTCGCCAGTCGCAGTCGCAGTCTTTTTCCTCTTCTTCGAAGAGTCGCTGGAAGGTCCGAGTGGTGCGGACTGGGTCTGCTGGTCGGCAACTTCAGCCGCGCTGGGCGGAGGCGCTCCAGTCGAGCCAGCCGCTGCTCTGTTAGCCTGCGGCTTTGGCGTCTTCGGCTCGCGCGCTCGCGCACTGAAGCGCGTTTTCTGTGTTGGCGCAACCGGCTCCAGCGGATTAGCCGGCTGGTCGGTGTTCGAGGCTGTTTCCGGATTCGCTGTAGTTGCGGAAGTCGTCGCTGTATCCGGCAACGCGCCGGCATTCTCGGTTGCTGAATTAGTTGACGCGGAGGGCAGCGTTTCGCGCGGCGCCTGACCAAACCGGATTTTTTCTTTCTTCCCAGGCTTCTCTGTGTAAGCCTCTTCCTTCTTGCTCGTCTTTTTCTTTTTCCTGGCGTTCGCAGATGCTGGTGTCGTGCCAGCCTGATTGGCCGTTTCGGCCGGCGGAGCTACTGAACCTGATTTATCGCGGAACGTGTGCGTGCTCTCGCGGAAACGTGTCCTTTCCACCTTTGCTTTCTTTTTTGGCGCCGGCGGCACATACGTGCTGAAGCTGATGCTGGGGTGCAGCTCCGCATACGTCGCACCGGTATCCACATATCCCGGCTTGATCCAAATCGCAGCCTCGTTGCGCATCTTGTCCAGGTATGCGCGAATGGCAGGATCCATCAGCGTCATGTAGTAGGCCTGCTCGACGTCTCCTTCCACGTCCTTGAACGGCCGCGGCCCACCAGGGGTGTGCTGTACCACTTTCAGAATGATGTAGCCCTGCCGGGTAAGAATCGGATCGGTGTATTGCCCCGTCTGCAGGTCGAATGTCTTGTCTTCAAGCACCTTGCCAAGCTGACCACGCTTGTACTCGCCAAGGTCGCCGCCCGAGGCGGCCGTCGATCCGTCGCTGAAACTCCGCGCCAGCTGCGCAAAGTCGCCGCCAGAATGGAGCCGAGCCTCGATATCGTCGGCCTTTGCCTTGGCTGCAGCAACTTTTGCCGGATCACTGGCTCCATCGGGTCCGGTCGAGATCAGGATTTCGCTCAGCCGCTCACTTTCCGGCTGGTTGTAATCCTGTTTGTGTTCTTCGTAATACCGCTCCACCTCGCCGGGCGTCATCTGGATGTGTTCGCCCACTTCTTGCCGCATCACATCCTGGGTAATGATCTGGTTGCGGATGCCGGCTTTGAAGTCTTCGAATGACACGCCCTGCTCTTTAGCGGCCTTTTCCAGGTCGTCGATGGAATCCAGGTTGTATTGCTTGCGGATCTCGTCGAGGCGCTTGACGAGGTCTGTCTCCCCCGTGATATTCAGTTCCTTGCCCTTGGAGAGCCACAGCTGCTGATCGATAAGATTGCGCAGCAGATCTTTACGTTGCGTCGCCATCTCCTGCATCGAAGCGCCGTGCTGCTGGCCTTCCTGGTCCAATTCGCTTTCCGCGCGATCGTAATCGGACTTCGTGATGATCTGATCGTTGACGCGGGCGATGATGTCCTCAACCACCGAGCCGCCATAGGGGCTTTCCGGTTGGTTGACCTGGGCCGGCGCCAAAGTTGGCCACGCTGCCAGCAAAGTTCCAAATGCGAACACCGCAACCGTTCGAATCATCCTGAAATTCATAAAATCCACGCCCGGCCGGGTGGCTGGAGCCTGCTTTTTTGCCGCCTGATACATAGACGTCATTGTAAATGCCGGGAGAGCGAAAACGGAAAGTGCGGATTCGAATCCGCGTGCCTTTCGCCGCGCGACATGCGAACCAAAATGCGCTGCCAAAATGCAATCCTTGGCGGCCAACACCGCGGTAACCGGGCTACCACTCTGGTTACCTCTGCGTCAAATGACTGAGTGCTATACTTTAGCCGAAGACGGCCGAGCGGCCTCAATGTGAGCGGCTCATCTCCATGGCCTTGCCGGTACCCGGGCAAGGTCAAGTTTTATCAGGCGATATCCAAAGGATTCCCGGATTTCGTTCGCAGGTGATAGAGATCCCGCTTTCAGGCTCCTGCCGCATGAGCCATCTGGAGGTTCCGTTTGCCCATGAGTCCCCGTGCCCGTCGCGCATTCTTCGCTGTAATCCTTTTTTTTACCGTCTGTGCGGTGGCCGGCACCATTGTCGAGCGCCGCGTCGGCGCGCAGTCTTCGCAGGATGAAAGCCAGCTTCGCGACAGCCTGAAGCAATTCACTGACGTGTATGCGGTGGTCGAGCAGAATTACGCCGAGCCCATCACCTCCGACAAGGCAGACGACGTTATCTACGACGGTGCGATCCCAGGCATGTTGCAAGTGCTCGATCCCCATTCCCACTTCTACGATCCCAAAGCGTATGCGCGGCTCCGCGAAGATCAAACCGGCCACTACTATGGCGTGGGCATGGTCATTCAGCAGCAGAATGACTCCAACGGCAAGAGCAAAGTCTACGTCGTCACTCCCTACGAGGACACGCCTTCGTTCCGCGCCGGCATCCATCCCGGCGACCAGGTCGTCGATGTTGACGGCAAGTCGACCGACGGCTGGACCTCCGATCAGGTCGCGAAGGCGCTTAAGGGCCCGAAGGGCACGCACGTTCAGGTCACAATGTCCCGCTATGGGCAATCGAAGCCGCTCGTTTTCGATCTGATTCGCGATGAGATTCCGCATCCTTCGATCGATTTAAAATTCGAAATTCGCCCCGGCATCGGTTACATCCGCCTGACACAATTCCAGGAGACGACCGGCCAGGAGATGGAAGACGCTATCGCCGGCTTCGGCGATCTCAAAGGTCTTGTCCTCGATCTGCGCGATAATCCCGGCGGCCTGCTCAGTCAGGCAGTCGACGTGTGCGACCACCTTCTCGCAAAGGGGCAAACCATCGTTTCGCAGCGCGGTCGCGCTTACTCCGATCAGAACTACGTTGCCACGCACGGCAACGACGGTAAAACCTTCCCGATCGTCGTGCTCGTTAATCGCGATACCGCTTCGGCTGCGGAGATCGTATCCGGCGCGTTGCAGGACCATGATCGCGCGCTCATTGTGGGCGAAACCACTTTTGGAAAAGGGCTGGTGCAGACCGTCTACAACCTCAGCGAAGACTCCGGCCTTGCGCTCACCACTTATCACTACTACACGCCATCGGGCCGCCTCATCCAGCGAAACTACGCGGGCGTTTCGCTTTACGACTACTACAACCGCGCGGGTTCAGGGCCGAGTCCGGATTCTTCAAGCCGCGAAGTCAAGCTCACCGATTCCGGCCGCACGGTCTATGGCGGCGGCGGCATCACCCCCGACGAGAAAATCGTGTCGCCCACGACCAATCGTTTCCAGGATGAGCTGGCTTACAAGGATGTCTTCTTCCACTTTGCTCCGGTTTACGTGGCTACGCACACCGTCGACAAGAACTTCCAGGTTGATGAAACCGTCATGAACGACTTCAAAAAGTTCCTTACCAGCCAGAACGTAGATTGGACAGACGGCGACATCGATGGAGTTTCCGACTGGCTGAAGGCACAAATCAAGAAGGATATTGTTACGATTCAGTTCGGCCAGCTCACCGGCTTGCGAGTGATAACAGATTGGGATCCGATGGTTCAGAAAGCGCTCACCTACATGCCTGAAGCGCAAGCGCTCGAAGACAATGCTCACAAGGTTCTTGCAGAAAAAGCGCAGGCGCGCGCTGAGGGCAATCCGACGGCAGCCACGCAGCCCTGAGCACTCTTCTCTGTTGTCAAGTGAAAGCAAAAGGCCATCCCGAGTTCGGGATGGCCTTTTGCTTGCGAATCAACTGAGATGATCGCGCCGGCGCGCTTCGTGCAAAGCTGTCCCAACTTCCAGGCGCGTTCCGGTGAGACACGTCGCCCGGCTGTTTTCTCGGCCGCGGCACGGATCTCTAACTTAAGCCGCCACTATTTCTGCGGAGGCGGCGGCGTAAAGATTTCGCGTTTGCGTCCGGGTTCTGGTTTCGGCTTCGGCTTGGGAGCCTTCTTCGCTTCTCGCTTGCCTTTGTCTTTGTTTCCCATGCAAGCAAGCATGCCACAGTTGGTCTGCGGCTGAAAAGAGTGGGTTGTGGGTAATTCGCTGCCCGCTATAGGCTCTTCAGATACCCCATAATCTCCGGACTGGTCCACTCCTGCGGCCCGACCATTTTCCGGCGGATGTAGCCTTGGCGGTCAATGACGTACGTCTCGGGCCACATGTCTGTGTGATAAAGATTCGCCACCGACTGCGAGGGATCGCGAACCGTGATCAGGTCCATGTGATGCTGCATGATGAAGCTCGAATACGCGGCGGGATCGTCATCGATGCTGACTGCCAGAATCGCCAGATTCGGATCCTCATGATGCAATGCTTCCAGCGAAGGCAGCTCCTCAACACATGGCATGCACCAGCTCGCCCAGAAGTTCAACAGCACAACCTTGCCGCGATAACTTGCCAGGTGCAGGGTCGAGGAACCGTCGGTAACCGTGAAGTCGGGCGCTACTTTGCCGGTTTGCGCGGGATGCGAGCCGCGATTGCACGCGGTCAGAATGACAACGGAAAACGCCAGCGCTAGGGTCAGGATTCGAGGAAACCGCACATCTTTATAATACGGAGCGTGACTCCGGAAGAAAATGGTGCGCCTGAATGAGCAAGGATGATACGGAGCGAAGCGGGTCGAGGACGTGGAAGCCGGTTCTTGGCCTGGCCGATCCGTCCGACGATTCGGCCGCCGGAGCTGACTGGCGTGACTGGGCCGGCAAAACCGTTCCCGGCACCGTTTTCGATCAGCCCGAACCCGACCCGCTTATCGAGCTGACGGTCATCGTTCCCGCCCGCAACGAAGAAGACTCGCTCGCCGAGTGCCTGCAATCGCTGGTAAGTCAGTCCGAAGACATCTTCGAGCTCGGCCGCGATTGGGACCTTATTGTCGTCGACGATCACTCCACCGATCGCACTGCAGAAATCGCCCGCGGTTTCGCAGGCGTCACCCTGCTCCCGGCCGGCAAGCTCGAGCCCGGCCAACTGGGTCGGGAGTGGACAGGGAAGGCCAACGCCATTTGGACCGCCGCACGACGCGCCCGCGGTCGCTGGCTCCTGTTTACCGACGCCGACACAATCCACGAGCCTGGCGACCTCCGCCGCGCCATTCACGAAGCCCAGCGCAACAAAGTCGGCATGTTGAGTTACTCGCCGCGCCAGATCGTGCGCGGGCTGGCGCAGCGTTCGTTCATGCCTCTGGTCTTTTCCGAGCTGGCTTTGGCTTATCCTCCGGCTAAGGTCTCCGATCCCGGCCAGCGCATCGCCGCTGCCAATGGCCAGTTTCTTCTCGTGGAGCGCGAGGCTTACCGGCGCCTCGGCGGTCATCCCAGTGTGGCGGGCAAGGTCCTCGAAGATGTAGAGTTGGCCTTCCTGGCGAAGCGGCGCAAAGTGGGTCTGCGCTTCCGCTACGCCGACGACGCGGTATCGGCGCGCATGTATCGCAGCACCGGCGCCATGATCGAGGGCTGGACTAAGAATCTCAAGCTGCTTTTCAACAACGCGCTCGCGCTCGCCGTTTTCCGGGCGCTCGATTTTCTTCTTCTTTTTGGACTGCCAATCCTGGCTTACGATCTTTGGAACGCGCACTTCGGGACCCACGCCCTGGAATGGCTCGGCGCAGGATGGGTTCTCGCCTTGCTCTGGCTGCGCACGCTCTTCCGCTTCTATTCGCGTGTTGCCAAGTCCAACTTCCCGTTCCTCGATTGTGCCCTGGCGCCCCTCGGCCTGCCTCTTTTTGTCGCACTGCTTTACCGCAGCTGGTTTCAACACCGGATTCTCAAGCGCGTAAGCTGGAAGGGGCGGAGCTACGCCCAATAAGCGAGCTTCCTTGCGAGTTTTGAGCCATTCGGAAATAGTGGCCGGTTTTTTCGATCCTGCTGAAATTCACCTTGGCTCCATGAAACTTTAGTCAAACTCCCGAATCTTATCTGTGAGGCCAGCAATGATCTTTCTAACGCGGCGGGCGACGTTCTCCGCATCGCATTATTACTGGAATAACTCCTGGTCGACGGAGAAAAACGAGCACGTCTTCGGCCGCTGCGCGAATCGCAATGGCCACGGACACAACTACACGCTCGAGGTCACTGTGGCAGGCGAGCCCGACGCTGTGACCGGTTTCGTCATCGATCTCAAAGGTCTCAAGGACGTGATGGAGCGCGAAGTCTTGTCGGCATACGATCACAAGCACCTGAATCTCGATGTGCCGGAGTTCAAGCATGCCAACCCGACCACGGAAAACATCGCTATCGCTGCGTGGAACCGGCTTGAACCGGCCGTCAACGCCGCGGGAGCAGCGCGCCTGAGCCGCATCCGCGTCTACGAGACTCCGGAGATATTTGCAGAGTATCGAGGCGAAGCATGAAAGCGTATTTCGGCCGCCGCTACATGATCAGCGCAAGCCATCGGCTGCACACGCCGGCGCTCAGCGCTGAAGCGAACAGCGCGGCCTACGGGAAGTGCAATAACGAGTACGGCCACGGCCACAACTATTTTCTTGAGGTCATGGTGGGCGGGCCAGTGGACGAGGAAACGGGAATGGTAATGGACCTGGTCGAGCTTGACGGAATTGTAGGGGCACACGTGATCGATCGCTTCGACCACGCCAACCTCAATCTCGATCCGCTGTTCGCCGATCGCGTTCCCACCACCGAGAATTTCTGCACCACGGTCTTCGATGTGTTGCAGCAATCATTACCCGCGGGCCGCCTTGAGCATGTCCGCGTCGAAGAGACAGAAAACAATTTCTTTGAGTGTTCGTCGAGAGGATAAAACGACAATGGCGCAGCCAATTGCGGTAACAAAATCCGCGCATCGGGTTGTCGAGACTGAGGTAGGCCTGTCCGGCTTCACCACCCAGGAGATGTATCGCGAAATCCTGAGCCGCCTGGGCGAAGACCCCAGCCGCGACGGCCTGCGCGCTACACCGGAACGCGTGGAAAAGGCCATGGCCTTCCTGACCAAGGGCTACGATCAGGACCCTTCGCGCGTCCTTCATGGCGCGCTGTTCGACGTTGACTACGACGAAATGGTCATCGTCAAGGACATCGAGATGTTCTCGCTCTGCGAGCATCACATGCTGCCGTTCTTCGGCAAGGTGCACGTCGCATACATTCCCAAGGGAAAAGTCATCGGCCTCAGCAAGATTCCCCGGCTCGTTGAAGTGTTTGCGCGCCGTTTGCAGGTGCAGGAACGGCTGACGCGCCAGATCGCTGACACCATTCAGGAAGCCATTCAGCCGCAAGGCGTAGGCGTAGTCATTGAGGCGCGCCACCTGTGCATGATGATGCGCGGCATCGAAAAACAGCACTCGTCCACAGTCACCAGCGCCATGGTGGGCTGCTTCCGTCAAAAAGAAACGCGCGCGGAGTTCCTATCGCTGGTTCGACAAAATAGTGCGCCGACAGTCTGACTGCAACCGTGCGGACTTATTTTTTTCGAAGTCAGAATCCGCGCTTCAGACCCCCAGAGCACGTGGCGCTGACAGATAACGGCCGCGCAGCGAATTGGCTTCTTTGAGCGCTTGTTGAAACCTGCGTCCGGTCGTCTCTGAGATCCGTTTCAAGAGCGCCCCATCGCGCTCGGGATTCAGAATCTCGCCCGCAATCTCCTCCAGTTGGTGCCAATCGTGCCAGTCGCCGACGCGCCGCTGCACCAGTCCCAAAGCCTCGCCCATATCGGAATTTGCCTCGTCCGAAAGCTGCAGGATGTATCGCAGCTCCTTCACCTTCAGCCGGAATTCGTGAATGTTCTCGGCGTTGAGAGGCGGCCATTCGCTCAGCGTGCGCACAACATTCGCCGCCGCGCTATGGATCCCCGCTTGCGCGCCTCCATCCGATCCCTTCGTAGCTGTCTTTTCCGTGTGGTTCGCCACAGCGCGGATCCGCTTCGCGTACTCTTTCAGACTCTCCCGTACCGCACTTCGCCGCCGGCCAAGCACCCGCCTCAACTCGTCGGCATTCTGCTTGCGGGCAATGTGCAACTGCTCCACCAGCCGGGTTAGGGAATCGCCTGGCATGGAACGCGCCAGCTTGCGGGCGTTCGCGATCATCACGTCCATCTCTCTTACGCCGCCCGCGGCCTTGCGGACCGGCTCGATGGCCTTGAGCAGGCGCCGTTCTTCTTTTCCGTCCGCCTGCGCCAGAACCGCGACAATGGCCTCCACCCTCCGCACGGTCGTGCGCAGCTTGTGCACCTCTTCGATCGGAGGATCATTTGGCAAGCGCTTGAGCGTTTTGCTCAATTCCAGCACTGCCTTGCGTGCACGTTTCAGTTCTTCGGCCATCTCTCCTGTCAATTCTAGTGGCGCACCCAGTGTTGGCAAGCGCACGCGCCTTGGAGCAAACCAGATAAAGTGATCATGTGAACGGGCTTCTTGTCATCGATAAACCCGGCGGCATCACCAGTCATGACGTCGTCGATCGCCTCCGCCGCATCACCGGCGAGCGTTCCATCGGCCATCTGGGCACTCTGGACCCCATGGCCACAGGCGTTCTTCCGTTGCTGATGGGCAAATTTACCCGCCTGGCGCAGTATTTCTCGGCCGCACAAAAAAGCTACACGGGCAGCATTCGGTTCGGTTTCGCAACCGATACCTACGACGCGGAGGGAGACCCCGCCGGGCCTGACACCTGGCCCAATTACGCGCAAACTCTCACACTCGACCGCATGCGCGCTGCCGCCGCGCGTTTTCATGGCGAGATCGAACAAATGCCCCCGCCGTTCTCAGCCAAGAAAATCTCCGGCAAACCCGCCTACAAGTTGGCCCGCCAGGGCAAGCCGGTCCTCCTCAAGCCCGCGCACATCCACATCGAAGCCTTTGCCCTCGAATCCCTCGAAGGCTCCGAAGCTACTTTCACCATCGACATCAGTTCTGGCGGCTATGTGCGCTCCGTCGCGCACGAACTCGGCCACGACCTGGGTTGCGGCGCGCGCCTCAGCCGCTTGCGGCGCACGCGCGCCGGCATGTTCACTCTGGCTCAGGCCCACACGCTGGACGAGCTGCAAGCTTTCGCCGGAGATGCCGCGGCCCTCGATAGCCTCTGCGTCCATCCCCGCACTTTGCTGCCCGAAATACCAGCCGTCACCGGCGATACGTTGGCCTTGGGCCGCCTGCGCAATGGCGCCCAGGCAAACCTGCCGGAGTTCTCAGGTGCCCCACTTGTCAAGGTCTTCGCCGGCCCGCGCGATCTGGTCGGAATCGCTCGCCGAGTTGCGGGTACCCTCTTTCAGCCGGTGGTTGTGATGGGCTGACTGCATCCAAACAGGTCGGCGATACCCGCCTTCATGACGTCCCGCTTTTCCTCACGCCCGTGACCCCTCTCGCCTTAAACTAAAATTTTGCTGTCTTTATCAAGGAGCGGACTCGCCATGCCCTATCCCGCAAATTATCGCTATACCCGCGAGCACGAATGGATTTCGGTGGAAGGCGCCATCGGCTCGATCGGCATCACAGATTATGCGCAGAACTCGCTGGGAGACATCGTCTACGTCGATGCGCCCAAGGTCGGCGACACGGTGTCCGCCAACTCCACCTTCGGTTCCGTCGAAAGCGTCAAAGCCGTCAGCGATCTCTTCTCGCCTGTCAGCGGCAAAGTCACGGCCGTCAATGACGACCTGAAAACGGCCCCAGACAAGATAAACGAGAATGCGCACGAAACCTGGATCATCAAAGTGGAGCTTTCAAACCCGGCCGAGGTGAATACACTGCTCGATGCCGCCGCCTACGAAGCCTACATCGCCGAGGAAACGAAATAGTTCGTAGTTCGCGGCGCTTTGAATATGGATCGGAACTGTGCAATTGAATCTGCGAACCGGCTTTTAGCTTGATGCTAGAGGCTAGGAGCTAAAAGCTAAAGAATGCGCTACCTCCCCAAATCCGACGAAGAACGCCGCCAGATGCTCGCCGAAATCGGCGCAGCCTCCATTGACGATCTCTTCTCCGTGATCCCGGCCGAATATCGCCTTGGACGCGACCTTTCAGTACCGCGCCAGCAGGCGGAAAGTGAAATCTTGGCATATTTCCAGGAAGCCGGCCGCAGGAACGCCACCGATTACGCCAGCTTTCTCGGCGCCGGGGCCTATCGCCACTACCGACCGGTGATCATCGATGCGCTCGTGCAACGCGGCGAGTTCCTCACCAGCTACACGCCTTACCAGGCTGAAATCACGCAGGGCACGCTGCTGGCCATCTTCGAGTTCCAAACCATGATCGCCGAGCTCACCGGCATGGACGTGGCCAACGCCAGCATGTACGACGGGTCCACCGGCGCTGCCGAAGCCGTGATGATGGCCGTGCGCGTCACCGGCCGCCACAAAGCCGTCGTCGCCGCTACCGTCCATCCCGAATACCGCGAAGTGCTCGCGACCTATGCGACGCATCAGGGCCTGCCAACCACCATCGCCGGCTACGATCATGAAACCGCGCGCGTTAACCTTGAGGCGCTCGATGCCGCCATTAGCGCAGAAACCGCTTGCGTTCTCGTCCAAAGCCCCAACTTCTTCGGCGTGATTGAGGATATTCCGGCCATCGCCCAGATCGCACACGCCAAAGGAGCGCTGCTCATCGTTTCCGTTGCGGAAGCCATCTCGCTCGGCGTCATTCGCCCGCCTGTTGAAGCCGACATCGTTGCCATGGAAGCACAGTCGTTCGGCGTGGCGCTCAGCTACGGCGGTCCGTTCTGCGGCGTAATTGCGGCTAAAGAACAATTTGTGCGGCAGCTGCCGGGCCGTCTCGCCGGCCAGACGGTCGACGGGGCAGGGAACCGCGGGTTCGTGCTCACCCTCGCCACGCGCGAGCAGCACATTCGCCGCGAAAAGGCGACCTCGAATATCTGTACCAACCAGGCGCTCGTAGCCCTCATGGCCACAATCTTCCTGGCGGTTTACGGAAAAGAAGGCATGCGCGAGCTCGCCGAGCACAACCTGGCCAAAGCCGATTACGCCGCAAAAGCGCTGTCTTCGCATTCGGGCGCGAAGCTTCGTTTTCAGGGCGCGCCGCGCTTCCACGAGTTCGTTCTGCAAACGGACGAAGCACCCGGCGCGTGGAGCCAGCGGCTGCTGGCAAACAAGATCGTCGGTGGCATCGAGCTGAGCCGCTGGTATCCGGAGCTCGCAAACTGCACGCTTTGGTGCGCGACGGAAGTGGTGACGCGAGAACAGATCGACAGGGCGGCTAAGGTTCTCGCTGCGCAGCCGGTGGAGGCGTAGAAGATGTCAACGACAACGAATTCGGCCGGCCCCCACACCCTTGGCAAGGTCCGTCCCCACCAGACGCAGAACGAAGCCCTGCTCTTCGAAAAATCCTCTCCTGGAAAGCGCGCTTACAAGTTGCCGCCGCTGGACGTCCCGGCCGTCGACGTTCCTTCTCGTCTTGGAGAAGCGCGTCGCCAGAACCCGCCGGCGCTCCCCGAACTGAGCGAGATCGAAATTATCCGCCACTTCACGCGCCTCTCTACCTGGAACTATGCCATCGATCTCGGCATGTACCCGCTCGGCTCGTGCACGATGAAGTACAACCCGCGCGTCAACGAGGTTGTTGCTCGCATTGAAGGCCTCGCCGAAGCCCATCCATACCGTCCCGAGTTCCTTGCGCAAGGCATCTTGGAAATTTTCGATCTACTGCAGCGCTGCCTTCTCGAAATCACCGGCATGGACGCAATCACGCTGCAGCCCGCGGCCGGAGCGCATGGCGAGTTCACCGGCATCCTTCTCACGCGCGCCTGGCACCAGTCGCAAGGTAATCCGCGCAAAACGGTTCTCATCCCCGATTCCGCGCACGGCACCAACCCGGCAACCGCCGCCTTCAGCGGCTACACAGTCGAGAATCTCAAATCGAACGCCGACGGCGGCATCGATCTTGAAGCGCTCGCTCGCCAGGTGAATGAAGACACCGCCGCGCTCATGCTCACCAATCCATCAACACTCGGCGTTTTCGAATCGCAGATTCACCGTATCGCCGATATCCTCCACGCCAAGGGCGCGCTGCTCTACATGGACGGAGCCAACATGAACGCGCTTGTGGGTAAAGTCCGTCCCGGCGACTTTGGCGTGGACGTGATGCACCTGAATTTGCATAAGACGTTCTCCACGCCCCACGGCGGCGGCGGGCCCGGCTCCGGCCCCGTGGCATGCAAAACGTTTCTGGAGCCATTCCTACCCATCCCAGTCCTCGTCCGAACCGAGGACGGTCCGAAGGACCCCTGCCCGGATGCTGGCGATTGGGAAGACACCAACGCGGAGCCCACAGCCGACGGCTGCCCGCCCCTGTTTCGCGCGCCAATTCTCAAATCCGATGGCGAGCGCGTCGGCGATTCCGAGCCCTTGCCGCTGCACCCACTCGGTGGGCCGCTGCGCTGGGATTACGACCGACCCCTATCGATTGGCCGGGTGCGCGCCTTCTATGGCAACACCGGAATGTTCATCCGCGCCCTCGCTTACATTCTCGCCAACGGGCCCGATGGGCTGCGTCAGACCACTGAAGACGCCGTGCTCAACGCCAACTACATCCGCAAAAAGCTCGAAGACATATACGACCTGCCTTACAAAACGCCTTCGATGCACGAGGTTGTCTTCAGCGACAAGCGGCAGGCAGCTCTCGGCGTCAGAACTGGCGACATCGCCAAGCGGCTCATCGACTACGGCTTCCATCCCTACACGGTCAGCTTTCCGCTTATCGTTCACGGAGCGCTGATGATCGAGCCGACCGAAAGCGAATCGCGCGAAGAGCTCGACCTGTTCATCGCGGCCATGCGGTCAATTGCTCGCGAGGTCGAAGAAGATCCTGAGACTGTCAAGACGGCACCGCATTCCACGCGCGTCTCCCGCCTCGATGAGGTGCAGGCAGCGCGCAAGCCGATCCTCCGCTGGAAACCAGCGCAATAGGCACCATCGCCGCTATATACCCCACTGCTTCCGCTCACCTAAACTCTCAAACAGAGTGGCAGGCGCTCCTCCATCTCCGTCGTCGAATTATCGTGGTCGCCTTGCGCCTTCGCCCACCGGCTACTTGCACGTCGGCCACGCTCGCACCTTCTGGACGGCGTTTCAGCGCGCTCGCGAGGCTGGCGGCACGCTTGTTATGCGCATGGAGGATCTCGACCCCGACCGCAGCCGCGCCACCTACGCTGAAGCTGCTCTCGACGATCTGCGCTGGCTCGGAATCCGCTGGCAGGAAGGCCCTGACCTCGGCGCCCCCGATAAATGCGGCCCGTTCGCGCCCTACGTCCAAAGCAAGCGTCGCCCTATCTACCTCGACTTCTGGCGCCGCCTCTTGCGCACTGGCCGCCTCTTTCCCTGCCGTTGCTCGCGCAAGGATCTTGCCGGCGCGCTCACCGCTCCTCATGAGCGCACACAGTCCGCGGCCGCGAGCGGCAAAATCGACAGCGACGACGACGAGCCGATCTATCCAGGCACTTGCAGGCTTTTCATGGGGGGCACGCCGCAGCTTCCCGGCCCCACCGCCAGCGAGTTCGAAGACCCCTCCGGTGCTAACTGGCGTTTCCGCGTTCCCGACGGCGAGGTCGTCGAATTCATCGACCTCAATCTCGGCCCGCAACGCTTCGTCGCCGGTAAGGATTTCGGCGACTTCGTTGTCTGGCGCCGCGGCAATGTTCCCAGCTACCAGCTCGCGTGCGTAGCCGACGATGTTGCCATGGCCATCACCGAAGTTGTCCGCGGTGCCGACCTGCTCAAATCCACCGCCCGCCAGATCCTGCTCTATCGCGCGCTCGGCATCGACCCTCCCGCCTGGTACCACTGCCGCCTGGTGGTCGATCACCACGGCCGCCGTCTCGCCAAGCGCCACGATGCCCTCAGTCTGCGTGCTTTGCGCCAGCGTGGCCTCACGCCCATGAACATTCTTTCCGCCCAGTTGCCCATCGAGCCGTAACCCCTCCCTCGCTCTGCATTTCCTCGATCGCAGCCCATTCTTCAAGCGACCTGCGACCCATGGCCACGATGCTTTACCATCGTTGACGTAAGAAGCGGCCCTCCCCACATGTTGTCTGGGAGTCTTCGCCATCTTCGTAGGCCATGCCAGAAGAAGTACAACTTCGCCTCAATCCGCTGCGCAGCGCGCCCAATCTGCTCACGCTCATGCGCATTTGCATGGCTCCGTTTCTCGTGGCCGCCGTCCTTGAGGGCCACTATCTGGTCAGCTTTGGCCTTTTCGTGGCCGCCGGACTTACCGACGCCTTCGACGGCCTGCTGGCCCGCGCCCTCAAGCAGCGCTCCATGCTCGGCCACTATCTTGATCCTGTCGCCGATAAGCTGCTGCTGAGCACGCTTTTTCTGGTTCTCTTTTACAAAGGACTCATGCCCACCACCGTCACCGTCCTCGTTTTCGGGCGCGACGTCGGAATCCTGCTGGTGGCCGCCATTCTCTACGCGGCGGTCGGGCGTCGTGAGTTCCATCCCAGCGTATTTGGCAAGGCCAATACGCTTGCGCAGATCGCGGCCGTGGCAGCCGTTCTGCTGAGTCAGGTTACTCCTGGTTGGTATTGGGTCTCTATTGCCCGTGAAGTGGCTCTCGGCGCAACCATCGCGCTCACCGTCGCTTCGGGCCTGCATTACGCCTGGCTGGTCTCGCGTCGCACTCCAGCTCCAGCCACCAATGGAGTCGTGGCCAAATAATCGTTCGGTGCCCTGGCCGCCACGATAGCCAATTGCAATTGGCTGCGATTTACGAATCGTCCTTCAAGTCTTCCGTTCCAGCCGTGTCTTCAATCTCCATGTCGCGAAATTCTTCTGAATCGAAAACCTCGCCACATTCCAGGCACTCGACGAACTCCGTGTCTTCGTGCCGGGAAACGATTCGCACTTTGGGGTGTCTGCAGGCCGTTGCCATCGTTCTGTTGAACCTGTAGCTCCTACGCCGCTTCCGATGACTTCGCCGCTCCGGATCGGTGAAGGCCGCTCTTACTGAAGTTGTTTCCAGTTGAGAGTCTTCGTGTCCGGGGATGGTTGCTCAGAAGTGGGCTATAGGTGCTCTATCCGCCAGATTGTAGCCGTCTTTCGCCCAATTGCAAACTCAATTTTTGGTAATCGTCGTGGCTTTCTTCCGTGCTCCTCGGGCCCGTGTTCGCCAACTCGCTGCTTGAAGACAACTTCAACCGGACGTATACTGAATACGGACCTAAGCGGTCGCATATTGCATGCTAAAGCTCACCAAAAAAGCGGATTACGGGCTGATGGCGCTCAAATATCTCGCCGAGCACCCTGAAACACCCGCCCTCAGCGCCAAAGATGTGGCTGACGCCTATGGCATCCCCGCCCAATTGCTGGCCAAGATTCTGCAGCGCCTCACCAAGGTGGGCCTCCTCCGCTCTCATGCGGGAATGAACGGCGGTTACGCCCTCTCCCGCGACGCACGCCAGATTTCCGCCTTCGAGGTCATCCACGCCATCGACGGACCGCTGTTCATCACGTCGTGCTTTAAAGGTGCCAAATCCTGCGATCTGACGCCGAGCTGCACCATCAAGGAGCCCTTGGCGCGCGTCAATGAAACCATCGCCGGAGTCCTGAAAAGCATCAGCATTCAGGATCTTGCCGAGCGCGAGCCGGCTGCTGGCAAGGCTCATGAGGCGCAGGGCCTGGTCTCGCTCACGCTGTAAATCGCTCGCAAGTTTTGGAGCCACGTAGAGAAGCAGGATCGCCGGGCCAGTCCGGCGAATTAAATTGTCAGTAAGCTCGAAATGCTTGACCAAAACCTATGGCAGAAATCGTCACTATCGGATCCACTCCATCGCCCGACGCCGTCACCGCGCAGCCTGAGACCTCATCCGGCCTGCAGGTCACTCCCAGCGCCGTCAAGCGCATCCGCACCATCCTCGCCAAAGAAGGCATCTCCACTGAGGAGGGCGGCTTGCGGCTCGGCGTAAAGGGCGGCGGCTGCTCAGGCCTTTCCTACGCCATCGGCTTCGACACGCATCCGCGCGACAACGACAATATCTTCAAGTTCGAAGATGTCCGCGTCTTCATCGATCCCAAGAGCTTCGTCTACTTGCGCGGCATGACGCTCGACTACGAAGAAACGCTGATCCGCCAGGGATTCAACTTCCTCAATCCCAACTCCTCGCGTTCATGCGGCTGCGGCTCGTCGTTCTCCGTCTAAGTGCTGAGTCTGCCACCGATCGTCAATCACTAATCACTAACCACTCATCACTGTTTCAGCGCCTTCTCAATCCCCGCCTCCGCCAGCGGCGCCATAATCGCGTACCCGGCCGGCAGCGGATGTACTCCATCTCTGCTCAGCGACGGCGGCAACCCGTCGCGCTCATCCTTCATCGCCGAGTGAAAATCCACATAAACATGCCCATGGTCGGCCGCGTACCTCTTCATCCACGCATTGATCTGGTCGATCTTCGGAGCCGGCGTCAGCCCCGGCGACCATGAGTAGTCGAACGCGGGCGTAATCGAGCACAGCACCACGCGAATCCCGTTCGCCTTGGCCAGCTCAGCCATTGACGCGATGTTTCCCTCGGTCTGTTCCAGCGTCATCGGCCCAGTATTTCCCGCAATGTCGTTGGTCCCGGCCAGAATCACCACCACCGCGGGCTTCAGGTCGATCACATCCTGCCGAAAGCGCACCAGCATTTGCGGCGTCGTCTGCCCGCCGATCCCGCGATTGATATATGGCTTCCCGGGAAATGATTCATCCAGATTCCATCCCTGCGTAATCGAATCGCCCATAAAGACGACGCGGTTCTCGCCCTGCTTTGGCGCAGGCAGCATCGCATCCGCCTCCTTGAAACGGTTCAGCCCGCCAAAATCCACCAGCAGTTGCTGATCATGCTCGATCCAATACGCATTGTTAGGGTGTCCGTCGGGCAACGTCTGCGCCGGAGCTGCCGCAGGCGTCGCCGGCGCCGAAGTTTGCGTCGCAGGCATCCCGGTTTGCGGGGTGGTCGATTGTGCCTGCGCGCTAAGCGTCGCGCCCGCGAACAACCCGGCCACTGCGACGCTCGACAATACTCCCTTCAAGATTCTTCTTCGGTTCACGACTTCGCTCCCGGCGGCCACTCGTAGCCATCAGCCTCCGCCACGCTTTCATCCCGGAAACGATTGTAGGCAATGCGGCTCATCCCGGCCACTCGCGCTCCGAATCACGGCCCACACCGATGCACGATAAAATCCGTGTATGCCCCCTACGGCAGTCTCCTCTGAAATTCTCACGAAATATGAGCCCGTCATCGGCCTCGAGGTGCACGTCCAGCTTCTCACCGCCACCAAGATTTTCTGTAACTGCGCCAATCGTTTCGGTTCCGAGCCGAACACCAACATCTGCCCGGTTTGTATTGGCCTCCCCGGGGCGCTTCCCGTCCTCAACGCGAAGGCTGTCGAGTTTGCCACTCTCGCATCGCTTGCCCTCAACTGCGAGGTCCGCGAACAGTCGATCTTCGCCCGCAAAAATTACTTCTATCCCGATCTGCCCAAGGGCTATCAGATTTCGCAGTACGACAAGCCGCTCGCCGAGCACGGCTTCATCGAGGTGCCAACCTCCTCCAAGACCAACAAAAAAATCGGCATCACGCGAATTCACATGGAAGAGGACGCCGGCAAAAGCCTCCACGATGGATTCTCCGACTCCGCTACCCGCACTTACCTCGACCTGAACCGCTGCGGCACGCCTCTGATCGAAATCGTCAGCGAGCCCGACATTCGCACTTCCGACGAAGCCTTTGAATACCTCACTCGCCTCAAGGAGATTCTCCTCTATACCGCCGTTTCCGACTGCAACATGGAAGAGGGTTCGCTCCGCTGTGACGCCAATGTAAGCCTCCGCCCGCGCGGCCAGGAAAAATTCGGCACCAAAGTCGAAGTCAAAAACGTCAACAGCTTCAAGTTCGTTCGCGCAGCCTTGGAATATGAAATCGAGCGCCAGGCCGAAACGCTCGATTCAGGCGGCCAAATCACGCAAGAGACTCGGCTCTTTGACGCCAACGAAGGCCGCACCTACTCCATGCGTTCCAAGGAGCAGGCGCACGACTACCGCTATTTCCCCGAGCCCGATCTGCCGCAGCTCATCGTGTCCACGGAATTCCTGTCCGAGACCAGAAAGAAACTGCCCGAGCTGCCGGAAGCGCGCCGCGCGCGCATGATCGCCGAATACGACCTCAGCACGCAGGATGCGCATACCCTCACCGCCTCGCGCGAGTTTGCCGATCGCTTCGAATCCGCCGCAAAAACCGCGAGCAATCCGCGCCGCGTCGCCAACGTCCTTCTCAGCGAGGTCGGCGGCCGCCTCAAAGCGCTCGGCCTGGAGCTTGATCAGTCACCTGTGACCATGACCGGAATCGTTCTCGCCGCCGATTTGCTCGACGCCGGAACCATCAGCTCAAAGCAGATGAAGCAGCTTTTCGATGTCTGTTTCGAGAAGGACCAAGACTTCGGCACCGTCTACGAGCGCGAAAAGCCGCAGCAGATCACCGACGCCTCGGCACTCGAAAAACTAATCGATGAAGTGATCGCCGCCAACCCCAAGCAGGTGGAGCAGTATCGCGCCGGCAAGAAAACCATGGCGGGATTTTTTGTGGGTCAGGTGATGCGCGCGTCCAAAGGCCAGGCGAACCCGGCGCTGCTCAACGAGCTGGTCACAAAGAAATTGGAAGGTTGAAGCTCAGGTCTCAGAATGAGTCCGAAATCTGGTTTTAGAATGGGCCGAAGCCTGGCATCTCTCAATCGCCGCACAAAGTTGTGCCAGTCGCCTACTTCAGCTTCAAATCCGTGATGAAGTCTTTGCGCGCGTCCCACGAACTCACGGTCTTCGTCGCGCTCTTTCTAGAGTCCTTCTCGGCCCACAAGTCGAAATCGGTGCTCATGTCTACCTGTGCAAAATGGAAATGTCCGTCGGCCGTTGAATCAAAACTGCGGATAGTCTTGGTTTTCTCGTTCTTTAGAAAGACCAGCGCGCCGGCAACAGGCGCAGAACTCGCGTCCAGCACGGTCCCCGACACGGTGCGCATGCCGATATTCTGGGCCGCTGCAGTCGAAGATAAAAACGTGCTCCGCGATCCAGCCAGAAGCGCTCCGAATGCAAGAAAACTCATCATCGTTGCAGCCAGCACCCCGGCTCTGCTCATTCTTACTCCTCCTCTTCCTCTTCGAAGAGACTGACCTCGTCTTCAATACCTTCTTCTACGCGTGCCAGCTCCAGCGGTTCGACTCCAACAACCTCATACTCCGTCCCGCATTCCTCGCAGGTTATCACGTCGCCCTCTTCCACTTCGTCCATTTCAATGTCCAGGGCGGTGTCGCATTCTGGGCAGCTCGCCATAGAGGCTCCTCACTTTCCAATCCAAATCGTCTTGCGGCTCCGCCTTCAATCGGCAACCAACGCTGCAACCGGTCTCATAAATTCATCTGCGGCATCGTGAGCAAGTATGGGACCCGACAACAAGGCGCGTTCCATGAATTCGGTCGAGTTGACAACGACCGTTTATGAGACCGGTTCTAGTGTTAGGGAGAACCCGCCCTCAGGTCAAGACCCCAAACTGTGCACCAGTCGCACCGTTTTCGTTGCGGGAAAATATCCTTTCATGGGCGTTAGACGAAGCTTCTCCGAAAGGTTACTGAGCCACGCTCATGCCCGGAACGGCCCTCGTCTGGTTTCGATCCTTCGCCGGTCTTATTCCTTCCGCCCCACCCGTCCCACCATGACACCGAAGCGCTCTTGCGTATACCCTGTTGAATACGATGCCGCGTTTTGGCTCCACTCCGCTCGCGTTTCCCGACTTCAAGGGAGCGACGCGTCGCCTCATCCTGATCAACCTCGGCGCCTACTTCGCTCTGTTGCTGGCGAACTTCGCGTCGTCCTCCGCGGCTCGGATTGCCGAAGCATTAAAGCTCGATCCCTTCACCTTCATGCACGGCTACCTTTGGCAGCCGCTAACCTACAGTCTTATTCATCCGTCGGATGTAATCTTCGGCACTCTTTTCGAGTTGCTCTCCCTTTGGTTTCTCGCTGGCTTTCTTGAGAGCTTTCACGATGCCGGTTGGGTCACAAGCCTCTACGCAGTCTCCGTGCTCGGCACAGCCGCTGCGGCCTTGGTGCTTTATCTGGTTTTGCACACACTCGCCCCGTCGCTCCTCCTCAATGCCAGCCCACTCTACGGTTGCTTCGGCGGAATCTTCGGCCTTCTCGTCGCCATCGGCGTTCTTTATGGCGACATGCAGTTTCTCATGTTCTTCGTCATCGGCATCAAGGCGCGCTACATGGCCATCATCTACGCGCTCGTCGCCGTTGCAATGCTTTTCGGCGCTGAGCGCATGTATGCATTTGCTCAGCTCGGAGGCGCGCTAGCCGGATGGGCATTCATCCGCATGGCGCCGCGTCGCGGAATGTCGTTCATGCTCAGTGAAAGCCTCTATGGCCTGCGCAACCGCTACTACCGCTGGAAGCGCCGCCGCGCCGCCCGCAAGTTCGAGGTCTACATGCGCTCGCAGGGTCGCACCGTCAAGTTCGACGGCCAGGGCCGCCTCATCGACGACCCCGATGACAAGAAGCGCTGGAACTGACCACCAAGAACCAGAAGTCGTCGCACAAATCCAGCCTTGAAAGGGCACAATGCCCTTCCAAATGTCATCCTGAGCGACCGAAGCGGAGCAAAGGGAGTCGACTGATCTGCGGTTGCTTTTTGCGGCCCATGCCAGAGCGGCCGTGTCGTCGCGATAAAATCTCAATGAAATGTCCAACCAGATAGCTTTTCTCTTTCCCGGGCAGGGATCGCAGGCCGTTGGTATGGGCCGCGAGCTCGCCGACCGCTTTCCCGTCGCTGCAGAAACCTTCGCCGAGGCCGACGCCGCGCTCGGCTTCCCGCTTTCGCGTCTCTGTTTCGAAGGCCCTGAAGAAGATCTGCGGCTCACCGAAAACACCCAACCCGCCATCATGGCTGTCAGCGTAGCCGCCGCCCGCGTCGTGGCCCAGCACGGCATTCAGCCTGTTCTCGCCGCCGGGCATTCGCTCGGCGAGTGGTCCGCGCACGTTATCGCCGGCACGCTGTCGTTTGCCGACGCGCTCCGCGCCGTCAAAGCCCGTGGCCGCGCCATGCAGCAGGCTGTTCCGCCCGGGCAGGGAGCCATGGCCGCCGTTCTCGCGCTCGATGCCGCGCAGGTCGCGGAAGCCTGCGCCGAGGCTGCTTCCGAAACCGGCCTCGCCGTTCAAGCCGCGAATCTCAACTCGCCTGCTCAGACCGTCATCTCCGGCGCCGCCCCAGCCGTCGAAAAAGCCGCCGCACTTTGCAAAGCCAAAGGCGCGCGCAGAACTGTCATGCTTCCGGTCAGCGCTCCCTTCCACTGCGCGCTCATGCAGCCGGCACAGGAAGAAGTCGCCCGCGTGCTCTCGGCGATCGCCATGCACGCTCCGCGCTTTCCCGTCGCCGCCAACGTCACCGGCCGAATCGTAACCACCGCCGATGCCGTCCGCGACGCGCTCGTCCGCCAGGTCACAGGCGCCGTCCGTTGGGTCGATTGCGTGCAATCCCTCAAAGCCGCCGGCGCCAACTTATATATCGAAGTCGGCCCCGGCAAAGTCCTCTGCGGTCTGCTCAAGCAGATCGATGGGGAATTGAAATCGCTGAACGTTGAAGACACCGCGAGCTTGGAGAAGACACTCGCGGAAACCGGCGTCTCCTAGTCCATATGAAAGTCAACCTCGATATGGATCCGCGCGGCGACGGGCTTGCCATCTTTCATCGCCGGCGCAAATTCGTAGCGCCCGACTGCCTCCGCCGACTTGGCGTCAAGTCCGTATCCAGCAGAGCGTGAAACGCAGGCATCTCGCGGCGCGCCGTCGGTGCCCACGACAAGTCCGACCACAACGATAAAGTCCAGTTCCTGCCCTTTGCGTTTCAGCTTCCTCGCCTCATCTGAAAACTCGGCTGCGGGCGACTGGAGCACCGTCGGAGGCTGAACTCCCTCTTTCCTGAGCTGGCTCGCAATCCCGTCCGACGCAAGGCTATCCTCGAACTTTGCCGGGCATAGCGGTACAGCCAAGTCAGCTGAGTTTGAATGCGGATCTCGAACCGGAGTCGCGGCCAATGGGGCGGGTTGCGCCGGCGTCGTGGGCGGGCTTTGCTGCGCGAAGCAAGTGGCTGAAAAGACAACGACGATCGAGAGAAGGGACCATCTCACACATTGCATGGATTTCTCCTCTGAACTTGAGACGTGGCGATCTCCAATTTGTTATACGACGCCTAGCTCCCGCAGCACAAAAGCATAGTCCAGCGCAATCTCTTTCAAATAATCGTATCGCCCGCTCGCGCCTCCGTGCCCCGCTTGCATATTCGTCACTAGCAGCAGCGGATGCTCGTCCGTCTTCAGCGTGCGCAGCTTCGCCACATACTTCGCCGGCTCCCAATACATCACCTGGCTGTCGTGCAGGCTGGTCTTCACCAGCATCGCCGGATAATCCGCCGCGCGCAGGTTGTCGTAAGGCGAGTAGCTCAACATGTATTTGAAATATTTCTCGTCGTTCGGATCGCCCCACTCCTCGTACTCGGGAACCGTCAGGGGCAGGGAAGCGTCGAGCATCGTGTTCATCACGTCCACAAAGGGCACATGCGAAACAATCACGCGGAACAGATCGGGCCGCATGTTCGCAATCGCGCCCATCAGCAACCCACCCGCCGATCCGCCCTCCGCCGCCACGCGCTTCGGATCGCCGTATCCCGCCGCCGTCAAAGTCTCCACGCACGCAATAAAATCGGTGAACGTGTTGCGCTTCACCAGCATTTTTCCAGCATCGTGCCAAGGCTCGCCCATGTCGCCCCCGCCGCGAATGTGCGCATAGGCCATCACGACTCCGCGATCCAGCAGGCTCAGTCGATTCGAACTGAATCCCAGCGGTAGCGCATATCCATACGATCCATAGCCGTAAACATAGAGCGGATTCTTCCCCGTCTCGCGCCGATCCTTCCGGTACACGATCGAAACGGGAACCTCGACTCCATCGGGCGCCTTGGCGCGAATCCGCTCGCTCGCATAAAGTGTCCGGTCGAACGCGCCCGGAATCTCGAGCTGCTTCAGCAGTGTCGATTGCGCAGTGGCAACGTCGTACTCAAACACCGAGCTTGGCGTCACCAGGGATTGGTAGGCGTAACGAAACGACGTCGCATCGAAGATCCGATTGATGTGTGGATGCGCGCTGTAAGCGGGCTCCGGAAACTTGATCTCGCCCGTCTGCGCAGCCTCCGCGCCCTGGCCGGCAAATTTCCAAAGTCTTAGCCGCGGCAACCCATCCTCGCGTTCGCACGCGATAAAGAATCCCGCGAACAGGTCCACGTCCTCAAGCATCACCGCGTCGCGGTGCGCAATGCGTTCCGTCCAATGCTCGCGCCCCGGCGACTCCACCGGCGCCGTCACCAGCCTGAAGTTCCGTCCGCGATCGTTGGTCCGGATAAACCACAACCCATTCCGATGGTCCACCGAATACTCGTGCTCATCCTCGCGCGCAGCAATCAGCCGGAAATCCCCGCTCGGCTCATCCGCCCTCAGCACCCGCGCTTCGCTCGTCGTGTGGCTTCCTGACTCAACCACAATGTACTTTCCATCGCGCGTCCGCCCTGCCGCCACGTTGAACCGCTCATCGTCGTCCTGATATACCAACAAGTCGGCCGCGTGCTCCGAGCCAAGCACGTGGCGCCAAACCTGGTACTGCCGCTTCTGCTGCTCGTCCTCCACGGTATAAAAGAGCGTGCGATTATCCGCCGCCCAAACCACCGATCCAACGCGCTCCACCTCGCCCGCCAGCGTCTCGCCGGTTTCAAGGTCCTTGATCCGCAGCGTGTACTGTCGGAAACCCTTCGTGTCGGTCGTGTAGGCAAGCCATCGCCCGTCGTCCGTTATGTCCGTGTCGCCGACCGAGAAAAACGCGTGCCCCTTCGCCAGCTCGTTCCCATCCAGCAACACTTCTTCGCCCGCGCTCGCATCCGGCCCCGCCGCTCCGCCCCGCTTCCGGCAGTGGATTCCGTATTGCAGTCCCTCTTCCGTCCGCGTGTAGTACCACCACGCCCCATCGCGATAGGGAACCGAGACGTCGGTCTGCTTCACATGGCTCAGCATCTCCTTGTAAAGCTCCTCGCACAACCCAGCCAGGGGCGCCATCACCGCGTCGGCATACGCGTTCTCAGCCTCAAGATAGGCCGTCACCTCTGGATCTTCTTTGTTGCGCAGCCACGCGTAGTCGTCGGCCAGCACCACTCCGTGCATCTGCGTTTCCGTGTGAATTTTGCGGGCAATTGGCGGCGAAATCTGAGAATTCTGGCTCATTTCTCTCTCAGTGTAGTGCCTCCAGCCGTGGGAACCTTCCCCACCCGGCCCACGTACAATGATGGAGGAATGAAAGGCCTTCGCCGCGCTCGTTTGGCCCTGATCCTGCCCGTGGTGGCAGTGGTCTTCGCGTTCCTGCCGCATGTTGCGCGCGCCGAATCCGTCTCGAGCCTTCCCCAACCCACTGATTACGTCAGCGATTTCGCTCACGTGCTCTCGCCGCAGGCCATCGCAAATCTCGACTCCACCTGCTCGCAGCTCGATCACGAAGCCCACGCGCAAGTCGCCATCGTCACCGTGCAGTCGCTCGACGGAGATGACGCCGCCGACTACGCGAACCAGCTTGAAGATCACTGGAAGATGGGTAACAAGGGCGATAACAAGTACGCCATGGTGCTCCTTGCCGTTGCCGATCACAAATACCGCATCGAGGTCGGTTACGGCCTTGAAGGCATCCTGCCCGACGGCAAAACCGGTGACATTGGCCGCTCCATGATTCCCGACCTCCGCGCCAGCGATTATGACCGCGCTGTCACGTCGGCAGTCGACCAGATTGCCCAGGTCATTGCCGACGACGCCAAAATCACTCTGAATCAAACTGCGCCCCCACCACCCGACTCGCAGCCCGCAACCCACGGCGACGGCTCCGGAAAACTCATCCTCCTCATCCTCCTGCTCGTCTTTTTCGGGGGCGGTTCGCTGCTCCGCATGCTCTTTGGCGCCAGCCTGTTTTTCGGTGGCTGGGGCCGCGGCAATTGGCGCGGCGGGTCTGGTATGGGCGGCTTTGGCGGTGGTGGATTTGGAGGCGGAGGCTTCGGCGGTGGCGGCGGTGGAGGATTTGGTGGTTTCGGCGGCATGGGCGGCGGCTTTGGTGGCGGCGGCGCCGGAGGAAGTTGGTAGTGCGACTGCTTCCAGCATCTAGCAACTGGAAACGGAAAGCTGTTTCTACGAAGGAGAGATTATGAGCAAAGCACTTGGAATTACGCTGGCCGTAGTAGGTGTACTGATTCTTATTGTCCTCATGGTTTTTGGCAGCTATGTCAGTGCCAGAAACCAAATGGTCGCCAAGGATCAGACCGTAAAAGCGGCATGGTCTGAGGTCGATGTGCAACTCGAGCGCCGCGCAGACCTCATTCCCAACCTCGTGTCCACCGTCAAGGGATTCACGAAAGAAGAAAGCAGCGTCTTCGGCGAAATCGCGCAGGCTCGCGATGGCCTGATGAACGCCCAGACTCCCCAGGATAAAATCGCCGCGAACGGCCAACTCGATAACGCCCTCGCCAAGGTCCTGGTCCTCACGGAGAACTATCCGCAATTGCGCTCCAGCGACCAGTTCATGCGCCTGCAGGATGAGCTATCGGGCACTGAGAACCGCATCAGCGTCGCGCGCAAACGCTATAACGACGCCATTCAGGACTACAACACGTTCATCCTGCAATTCCCCAATAACATCTGGGCGGGAATCGCCGGCTTCAAGCAGAACACGGCCTACTTCGCCGCCAGCCCGGCTGCGCAGTCTGTCCCTAACGTCCAGTTCTAATCAAGGCGAACAGCCTCAAACCAAAAGGCCATCCCGCCCATGCGGAATGGCCTTTCTTGATTCCAGCCTGCGACCGATGTCGCTACTTGTAAGAGGCAATGGCGCTTGCCTCGTCATCGTAGATGTCAAAAACGGTATACAGCTTGGTCAACTGAAGCAGGTCGTGGACCTTCTTGGTCAGCTTCAGCAGTTTCAGTTTCGCGCCCTGATTCTTGGCGGTCGTATACGCGCTCACCATTTCGCCCAAGCCCGAGCTATCGATGTAGCTCACTTCGCCAAGGTCCAGCAATATGTTGCGCTGACCTTTGCTGATCAGGTCGCGAATTGCATCGCGCAACTGCACGCTGCCCTCGCCAAGCGTGATCCGTCCGCTCAGTTCCAACACTGTCACGCCGTCCACTTCCCTCGAAGCAATCGCAAGTGCCACGGAAAATCCCTCCTTATCGGTACATCGGTTATAGCATCTTTGCCGCCACCGGTATGCGGAAATCTATCACGGCCTGCCGTTCATGCTGGAACGGCAACCCGCCGCTCCGCACTATCGCCCCCCATGTTAAGGGCTTTTCCCGGCAGGCGCCAGATGCTTGATCATCGTTAATTCTGTTCCGGGGTGCAACTGCCGAAAGTGCACTTCGTCCATCAGCGACCGGATCAGGAAGATCCCTCGCCCCGTTCCGCGCAGAATATTTTCCTCGGCCAGCGGGTCGGGCAAATTCTCGGGGTTAAACCCCTCCCCCTGGTCGGCAATCACAATCACCAGGTCCTTGCCCGTGTTTTCCATCGAAACGTCAATGTGGCGTGCCGGGTCGTACTCGTTGCCGTGCAGCACCGCATTAATGGCAGCTTCGCGCACCGCCATCCCAATGTGAAAGCGCTGGTCCTCGTCCAGGTTTGCCTCGGTGGCCAACTGGTCCGCAGCCGCCTCCACCTCGGTCACGCTCTCCATGGTGGAGTTCAGCCGGAAACTCCGCCGTCCTCTACTCGGTCCAGTCACCGGGCTTCTTCGTGCCTCCGCTAGGCGACTGTGCACGCGCCGCCCACTGCTCCATGAACCTTGCTGCAGTTTCATTGTCTCCATGCGATTATGTCAAGCCGAGATCGGGATGACTTCCGTTGGCCCGCCCGCAAAATGGCATGGGCGTCCGCCGCATCCAAGGGAGTACACTGCGATTCGTAGAAGAACTTGCGGTCCCGCCACAATCGCAATCAATGGAACATCAAACCTCAACTCGTGTCAGTCTCACCGCCCTTCTCGGCACTCCGGTCACGGACGCGCAAGGCCAGCTGCGTGGCAAGTTGAACGACATTGTGGTGGCCACCGGACCTGACGGCGGCAAAGTCGCAGGAATCGTACTCAAAGGTCGCTCCGGTCTTTCCGTTGTGCCATCGCAGCAGGTCATGGAAACTCCCGCTGGCACGCTCGAACTGCGCTCCTCTGAGGCCATCGCGCCCCTCAAGGATGAAAGCAGCTACCTCTTCCTTCAACGTGACCTCGTTGACCGCCAGATCATCGACATTAACGGCCGCAAGGTGGTCCGCGTCAACGACGTCGACCTTGAATGGACTGACCAGGGCGCGGCCCATCACTTGCGGGTTGCCGAAGTCGAAGTTGGCCTCCGCGGGGCATTTCGCCGCGTCTTTAAAGGTGTCTTGCCACGCACGCGCCTCGAATCCATCTCGCGCAAGTTCAGCGCTCGTGCCATTCCGTGGCAATTCGTCGATGTCATCGAACCCGATCCGGCGCGGCGGGTCAAATTGCGCATCGAGCACGAGCGCCTCGCCGGCATCCACCCTTCTGAACTCGCGGATATTCTTGAAGATCTCGCCCCCGCCGAGCGCGAAGCCGTCTTCACTTCGCTCGATGAAGAAGTAGCCGCCGAGGCTCTGGAAGAAGTCGAGCCCCGCCTGCAAAAAGCACTGCTTGAAAAGCTCGACGACGAGCGCATCGCCGACATCGTGGAGGAGATGGATCCCGGCGCCGCTGCCGATCTTCTCTCCGAGCTTCCTGAAGAACAATCCGACGCCATCCTCGAAGAAATGGAGCCCGAGGAGCGGCAGGAAGTCGAAGAGCTGCTCGAGTTCGACGAGGACTCCGCCGCCGGATGTATGACCACAGAATTCATCTACCTTGGCATGGACGCGACTGTCGCGCAGGCGGTGCAGGCGCTGCGCAGCTTCGATGGCGATCCTGAATCCGTAACCGAAGTCTACCTGCTCGACGAAAAGCGATCACTGCGCGGTTCCATTCCGCTCTCGCGCCTGGTCATGGCCCAGCCCGAAGCGCGCCTCAGTGTCCTCGCCGAGCCGCGCGTCCTCTCCTGCCCGCCCGACATGAAGCAGAACGACGTCGCCGAAATGTTCGACAAATATAACCTCCACGCTCTTCCCGTCGTCGACTCGCAAAACCGCATGGTCGGCGTCGTCCACGCCGAACGCATCATCAGCTTCCTTCGCGAAAAACTGTAGGAAGTCGCCGATCCTCAGGATTCAGAGGGTTTTTGCCCCTTTTGCTCTGAACCCAACCATCGCCTGCGCCAAATCACTGGAGAAATCCAAAATCTGTGAAACAATGCACGGATGATCCAGGTTCCAAGAATCATTCAGGGTGGGATGGGGGTCGGTGTCTCCAATTGGCGGCTTGCCCAGGCCGTATCAAAGCTCGGCCAACTTGGCGTAGTCTCCGGCACTGCGCTCGATTCCGTTCTTGTCAGGCGGCTCGCGGACGGCGATCGCGGCGGGCACATCCGCAGAGCGCTGGATGCTTTTCATTTCCCTAAGATGGCCGCGCGCATATGGAACGAACACTTCATTCCAGGCGGCAAGCCGGCCGGCGCTGCGTATCCCACCCTGCCGATGCACCAGAAGCAAAGTCCCCGCAAGCTCATCGAACTGTGCATCGTCAGCAACTTTGTCGAAGTGTTTCTTGCCAGGGAAGGCCACAAGAATCCGGTCGGCATCAACTACCTTGAGAAAGTGCAGATGCCGCACCTCTACTCAATTTACGGGGCCATGCTCGCAGGTGTCGGCTACGTGCTCATGGGCGCCGGCATACCGCTGCACATTCCCGGCGTCTTGGACGCCTTTGCTGCTCAGCAGGCAGCCGAGTACCGGCTGGCCGTCACCGGCGCTTCGCAAGCCCAGCTTGCGGACGCAGACCAGCTGATGCGCTTCGATCCGGCCGAGTTCGCTGAAGGGCCGTTACCGGTGCTGCAACGTCCGAAGTTTCTCGCCATTGTTTCTTCAAACACTTTGGCTGCAACCATGCTCCGGCGCGCCAATGGCCGCGTCGACGGATTAGTGATCGAGGGCGCCACCGCCGGCGGTCACAATGCGCCGCCTCGAGGCAAGCTGCAACTCAACGCAGCCGGCGAGCCAGTTTACGGCGAGCGCGACCAGGTCAACCTCGCCGATTTGCGAACGCTTGGCGTCCCCTTCTGGTTGGCAGGCGGGTATGGCAATCCCGAAAAGCTCCGCCATGCACTGGAACAGGGCGCATCCGGTGTCCAGGTGGGAACAGCCTTTGCGTTCAGCAACGAATCCGGCATGAGCCGCGACTTGAAAAACAGTCTCTTGGCTCAGGCCGCTGCGGGAACGGGGCAAGTGTTTACCGATCCTCTCGCTTCCCCTACCGGCTTTCCCTTCAAAGTTGCCCAGCTTCAGAACACCTCGTCAAACAACGCTGTCTATCAGGAGCGAAAGCGCCTCTGTGATCTCGGCTATCTGCGCGAGCCTTTTGCCGACGCCCAAGGCAACATCGCTTATCGCTGCTCCGCCGAGCCAGTCGCCAGTTATTCTGCCAAAGGCGGCAACGTCGACGAAACTGTGGGCCGCAAATGCCTTTGCAACGCGCTTTTGGCCAACATCGGCCTCGCCCAGATTCGAAGCGGCAACGCTATTGAGCCTGCACTTATTACGGTGGGAGACGACTTGAACACGATTGCGCAGTTCATGGCGCCCGGACGCACGAATTACAGCGCCGCGGACGTGGTGAAAAAGCTGCTGAGTCTGACCGGCAACGATCCCACAGCACCTTCTCCGCTCGAACCCGCCACGGCCGTCGCATAACCCGCCGTCGTCATTGCGTCTCTCTGGCACTCACTCAGTGCGCGTCTTCTTCGGCAAGCAGTTTTCCCAGCCGGTCCAGTTTTCGCTCCCACGCGGTTTTGTGGTTGCGAATCCATTGCTCCAGCATGCGAAATCCTGCCGGCTCAATCCGGCAGGTCCGCACGCGGCCCAGCTTTTCTGTGTGCACCAACCTCGCCTCCTCAAGAATCTCCAGGTGCTGCATCACCGCCGTCAGCGTCACTCCCAGCGGCTCCGCCAGCTTTGTCACCGACGCGGGTCCGTCTACCAGACGGTCCAGAATCGCCCGCCGCGTCGGATCGCCAAGCGCGTGAAACAGCCGATCGATGTCAATGGGACGGTCGCGCATCGGCGTCCTCAAGCCAGTTCTTTCGCAAGCCGCTCGATAAGGCCGCGCCATCCCATTTCAATCATCTTCACGCCGTCCGGCCAGTCGATATAAGCGCCCTGATGGGTCAGGATCAAGTCCGTCCCCGTTTCCGAGGGCACAAACTCAAAGGTCGCCAGCATCACCACAATGGGCTTGCCGTTCAGCGACATTCTCGAGGTCATCACAATCCGCTTGTCGTCCTCGATGTCCTGAAAAACGCTTTCGTTTGCAATCACTGACCCCGCAATCGGATGTCCTTCCTTGAAGCGGTAACGAAACTGTTCGCTCCCCCCGACGCGAAAATCCATGCGGAATTCCTGGATCTCGTGGTCGCCCTCGGCGTACCAGCGGCGCTTCAACGCCGGCTGCGCGAAGGCTGAAAACACGCGCTTGGGAAGCTGAGGAAACTTGCGTTCAATCACGAACGTGTTGTGGATCGTGCTCGGCTCGGTTGCGGTCATCATGGTCTCCCTCCTTGGAGAAATACTTAAGCAACTACTTAACTATCACCGAATCGGCCCAAATTGTCAAGTGGATACTTAAGTATTTTTTGACAACCCCGATCTGACCCGCCCATCTCGCCCCAACTCCACTTCTCGCCGTCGCCCCATCCCTGTTATGGTCAGTGAGGAATCTTTGCATCCGCTTATCCGCAATCATCAACATCACCATGAACCCACCGTAGGAATACGACTGCAATGTGGAAGCGCTGGCGAATCCGGATCGTTCTCTTTCTGGCCGTGCTCGGCCCCGGATTCATCACCGCCAATGTCGATAACGACTCCGGCGGCATCCTCACCTACTCTCAGGCCGGCGCTCAATATGGCTACACCCTGCTTTGGACCATTATTCCCATCACCATCGCGCTCATCGTGGTGCAGGAGATGTGCGCCCGCATGGGCGTCGTCACCGGCAAAGGCCTGAGCGACCTGATCCGCGAGGAATTTGGCCTTCGCATCACCTTCGTCCTAATGGTGCTGCTGGTCGTGGTCAACTACGCCAACGTGGTCACGGAGTTCATCGGGATCGCCGGCTCGTTGCGCCTCTTCCATGTCACCAAGTTCATCTCCGTCCCCGTTTGCGGCGTGCTTGTCTGGTTTATGGTGGTGCGCGGCACGTATAAAAGCACTGAAAAAATTTTCATCGTCGCTTCGCTCGTCTACATCTGCTACATCTTCGCTGGCGTTCTCTCGCAACCCGACTGGCACGGCGCGCTCTGGGCCACCGTCAAGCTTCCCGCTCGAACCGTGTGGAGCGACAAAGCTTACATGTATATGGCCATCGGTGTGGTTGGCACTACCATCGCACCGTGGATGCAGTTTTATCTCCAGTCGTCGATCGTCGAAAAAGGTATTCGCGTCAAGGACTACGCGGCCTCTCGCCTCGATGTCATCGTGGGCAGTCTCTTCACTGACATCGTTGCCTGGTTCATCATTGTGGCCTGCGCTGCCACGCTTTACGTCCATGGTATGGGCGCCATCCAGGTCGCCTCCGATGCCGCCGAGGCCATGCGCCCACTCGCCGGAGACTACGCCTTCATCCTCTTCGCCTTCGGCCTCTTCAATGCTTCCATCTTCGCCGCGTCCATCCTCCCGCTCTCCACCGCTTACACAGTTTGCGAAGGCATGGGTTTTGAATCAGGCGTCGATAGGAACTTCCGCGAAGCGCCCTTTTTCTATTGGCTCTATACGCTGCTCATCGCCGGTGGCGCTGCCACGGTGCTTCTGCTGCCGGACGCCCAACTGATCAATGTCGCAATTCTCTCTCAAGTTCTCAACGGCGTCCTGCTTCCAGTGGTCATCATTCTCATGCTTCTCCTCATCAACCGCGCTGACCTGATGGGTGAGCACCGCAATTCGCGCCTTTGGAACTGGATCGCCTGGGGAACCAGCATCATCGTCATCGGCATGACGATGGTGATGCTCTGGGGCATGATTCCGGGTCACTAGAACCGGTTGCATGAATCGTGTTCTGAAAGGGCGCAGCTTTTAGCCGTGCCGCAAATCCCAAATAGACATTGGGGCTTTAGCCCCTGAGGAAAGCATCTTCATCGCCTCAGGCTAAGTAAGCAACCAGTTCTGGGATCTTGAGCGCATTCGGCGTCTAGGCAATATGTTTGTAAACAAGACTTCCCATCATCGATGAGATAGTGTCGGGCAGGAATTTCAACAGTTCCCGTTCACCACCCAGCTTTGAAAGTTGCACTCCGCTCGTTCTTGCGGCCTTGGGATAGCGCAGATAGCTCGTCTTTGTGCGCGTCGTGCCTATGCGGTCCTTGAACTCGATGAGCCCCGGATTCTCGAGCTCAGTCCGCCCCAAATCGATTCGCTCAACGCCTTCCGCTTTGCTCTCTTCAATCATTCGCCAAAGCAGAAATGGCATCCCACCGAGCCGGTGGTACCTCGCGTTGGAGCAGCCGTATTTGAAAACCACGCAATCGCGGTGCCGCAGGGTCAGGATCGCGGCCACGGAAATTCCGTCCTTACGCGCGACCCGAATTTCCGCACTCGGATTCATTTCCGTCATCACATTACGGAACCATGCCTTGGGCGGCGGCAAAAGACTGTGGCGCTTTCTTGTCATCAGATTCAAAGCGCAAAACTCGTCCACAAGTCGATCATTGCGGCTGCGCTCATAAGTCAATTGCTCATGCTCTGCATGACGGATCCGGCGCTGGAAACAGCTTTTGTGTAAATTGCGGAATAGTTTTTCAACCGATGGGCTCAAATCCAGGGTGTGCAGCCAAAATGCCTCCGTAGCCACAAGCGGAGAACCTGGGTCCGTCTCCCACGCCGTCGGCCGCAGTTCCACGTATTTCCACTGGTTGTAGCCCGCACCTTCTATCCAACCCGTCAGGTCCAGCGATGCATTTTGATGCAGCAGTGGCTGCGCATGGTCAGAGAATGGCAGCGAAATCAAGCGCGCGCCTGTGAACCTGCTGCGAACTTCGCAGAAGACGATTCCATCTGAGAGCCCTTCGTGCGCGCCCGCCGTCGTAAGGGCAATCGGCTTGAACCCGTAGGTCTTGGCCAACGCTGCGAGCCAACCCCTCGTATGAAATACAGACGCAGCCGGATGTGACGAAACGAGCGGCTCCCATCGTGGATCCAGCAACGGGTCAATATGATTGATGTTCATGAATTTCGGCCCGCCGGGTCCGGTTCGAATCAATGAAGATTTGTTTTCGGGCAGCACTCTAATCGGCACGGTGGCGAGCGTCGACACCGCTCCTGAAATTAATGTCTTGAACATTCAGTCTGTGCCTTCAGATTATCGAGTGTATTCCCTCCAAATACAATACTTTCTTGTGATTATCCTAAACGATCATCAATTCGCGCACGTTGGCCTACAACCTGAGTGTTATATCGTTTAGTTCGTTCCTTTTCCTGGTATCACCTAGCTCGAAGCCCGTTCGATGCGGCGCTTTCCCGATAAGGATACCTGAACTCGCAAAACGAGACGCGATGTTGGTTTGGCCAGGCAAGGCCGGCCAATTAAACCGTGAACCGCCTTACAGCAGTTTTCCCGCCGCCAGGTCCTTGATCAGTCCGCGATCAGCAGCCAGAAATTTATACTGCGTCAGCTCTTCTAGCTTCACCCAGCGCACCTCCTGGTAGATCTGGTTGTCGATGTCGCCAGTGAAGTCTCGCACCGCAAAGAATTGCAGATCGACGGCACCGCCGCCGCGATAGTTGTGCCGTATGCGCGTCACCGGCGGCCCCACCTCTGCGCGGATCCCAAGCTCTTCCACCAGCTCGCGCGCCAGCGCTTCCTGCGCGCTCTCGCCCGGTTCAATCTTGCCCCCGGGAAACTCCCACAACGAAGCCATCGGCTGATCCGCACGCCGCTGCCCAATCAACACTTCGCGGTCGCGCACAATCAGCGCTGCCGCCACAAAACGCAGTGCCGGACCAGGAGCATGCGGCTTTCTCGGCGCCGAGGCCTCATTCACGCAATCAAGTGTATATGAGTTGAAACGGAGACTTGTCTATGGAATGTCTCTGGCAAACTCTCTCTGCCTTACGCCGCCGCGGCCACGACCCACAGGCCACTTCACCAGCCGCTTCTATTCGCCGCCGACCGCGGCTTCAACCCCTTCGGCAGCACGAGGCGTGAAATAGCCCCAGCTTCTCTTCGCCGCGGCCTCCAGCAACGCCGGCGAAGGGTTCACGGGAAACGGGTATCGCGCCATCTCCAGCATCGCCAGGTCATGAATTGAGTTACCAAAAACTGCGTCCGGCGCGGGCAAGCCAACGCGTTTCAGCGCCGCCGCTTTGGCCTCATCCGTCGGCACGTCCATAATCTCGTCTGTAATGAGTCCGTCTTTCACGCGCACTTCCGCTGCCAGAATTCGATCCTCAGGAATACTGAAATCCCGCAGTCCCTCCACGATCACCCAACGGTTAGTCGAGCTGACCGCCCAAATATCCGTCCCCGCCTGCCGCAACTTCTTCACCAGTGCGGCCATCTCGGCAAACACGCGCGCCCGCACAAACTCCTCCACGTAGCGCGCCGCCGCCGTCTCCAATTCGCTGGCGCGTAGCCCCGCATACATCTGCACCATCTCGCCGCACATTGCCGCTTCACTCACATCGCCTGCGCGGTAGGCCCGATAGCGCGAATCAACCCAGTCGTTCGTCGAGCGCGACACCAACCCCTGTTCCAGTGACCACGCCATGAATCCATACCCGGCGTCGCCGCTCCACAAGGTTCCGTCGCAATCGAACACGGCGACCTTGGGCTTGCACGCAAATACCCGTTCTTCAAACTCTTCTGCGGTCCAGCGTCCGCCATTCTCTTTCGGACTCAATCGTTTTTTCTTTCCATCTGCAGCAGTCATTCACCTCCATTTTCGTTCATGCAGCCTGGTTTATTGGCGAATGCAAGGTTAATGAAAGATGTACCTGCGAAACCCGTTCCCCGCGCACCCGGCAAGCACTATTCCGATGCCGGCGGATTTGGTTGGATCGGTTCCACGCGGATCTTCGCAATTCGCCTCGCATCCATCTCCACCACAGTCAACCGCCGATCCTCAAACACGACGCTTTCACCCACGCTGGGAATGTGTCCGAGTCGCGCCAGCACAAATCCCGCCAAAGTCTCTACGCCGCCGTCCCGCGGCAAATCCCAGTTCATCTGCGTCTCCAGGTCTCGCAGATTCACGGTGCCATCCATCACCACCGTCCCGCCGGCGCTGCTCAGCACAGGATGCGTAGGTGCGTCGAACTCATCTTCCAGCTCTCCCGCCAACTGTTCAATCGCGTCCTCCGCAGTCACAAGTCCGACAGTCGATCCATACTCGTCCACCGCGATCGCCAAATGCCTCCGGTTTTGCTTAAAGTCCACCAGCAAATCCAGCGCCGACTTCGATTCGGGCACCACCAGCACCTCGTGCATGATCTGGCTAAGTCGCATTTCGCCATCAGGCGCGGCCTTGGTTGCGCGCAAATAAAACAGTCGCGCCAGGTCGCGCGCATACACCGCACCGACGATGTATTCCGGGCCGCGTGTCTCGTCATAAACCGGAATCCTCGACCGGTTTCGCCCAAATACCCGCGTGCACGCATCTTCCAGCAGCATGTTCGATGGCAACGAAAAAATCTTCTGCCGCGGCGTCATGATCTCTCTTACCTGCACGTCGCCAAGTTCCAGCGCCCGATGCACGAGCGTTTCCTGAAACTCCGGCAAAATGCCCAGCCGCCTCGCCGCCGTTGCAATCAGTTTCAGCTCCTCGGCCGAGTGAATGCTTGCAGCCCGCTCCCCTGCCGGAATATCGAAGGCGCGCAGAACAATGCCTGCCGACCGGCTCAGCAGGCGAATTGCCGGACGTGCAACTGCTATAAACACCAGCATCGGCGGCGCCACGGCCAGCGCCACCGCCTCGGCCCGGCGCAAGGCTAACGCTTTGGGCACTAACTCGCCGGCTACAACATCGAAGTACGTAATCAGCGCGAAACCAAGGACCACCGCCATCACATGGCCCCAGATCCGCGCGTCGGGCAGCGGCCCTAGCCAGCCCGCGAACATCTGCGCCGCCAGCGGCTCGCCCAGCCAGCCCAATGCCAAAGAGCAAAGCGTCACCCCAAGCTGTACCGCCGGCAGCAGGTCGTCAAGATTGCGCTGCAAGCTCCGCACGGCGCGCGCCCCTGGCACCCGTGCGGCCAATAGCTGCTCCACGCGGGTTTCGCGGATCGAGACCAGCGCAAACTCCACCGCAACAAAGTACGCGTTGGCCAGGATCAGCAACGCCACGCCGACCGGTTTAATCAGCAGCAACTCGTGCATCTCGCAGTGAGAATAGCATTGAAAGGTGCGTCGGCAGCCCGGAAGCACTCCCTAACCAGATCACCGAATGGAACTTGACGGCCCGCCGCTGCGTAGAATTGTTCAGGGGCGGAATGAGAAAGCCATGAAGCGTCTTTTTGCAGCAATCTTCATCTTGGCAACATGGGCGGTCCTTGATGCAGCTCCGATCTGGGCGGCCAACGAAGCAACATTTCAGCGCGACTTAACAATCACTGGCCGGCTCGATCTGACGGTCGCCACCGGCGCAGGATTCATCCATCTCACTAGCGGCCCGCCTGACCGCGTACACGTCTTTGCGCGCGTAAGAGCAGGCTGGGGCGTCAGCGACCAGATGATCCAGGACATCGCAGCGCATCCGCCGATCCAGCAAACCGGCAATATCGTGCGCATCGGAGCCGACCATCGCAATCTCGGCAACGTCAGCATCGAATATGAGATTCAGGCGCCGCCCGACACTTATCTCGACGCCTCAACCGGCTCGGGAAACATTATCGATAACGGCGTGGGTTCGAACGCCAAACTCGGTACCGGCTCTGGCTCCATTCAAGCCACCAATTTGCAGGGCGGCTTCACGGTGCACACCGGCTCAGGCAACATCGATGCCGCGCAATCCGGCGCTGGCGACGTCAAGGCCTCGACAGGCTCGGGAACAATCGTCTTGAAATACGTGCATGGAGGGCTGGAAGCGGGAACCGGCTCCGGCAATATCCGCGTCGACGGCACGCCGTCAGCTCCCTGGCGTCTCCACACCGGCTCCGGCAGCGTTGAGTTATGGACCGGCGGCGCCGGCCTCACGCTCGATGCCTCTACCGGCTCCGGCGGCATTCACAGCGATCGCGACATCATCTCCCATGGAACGATGGACCGTCATCACGTAAAAGGTTCCATCGGTGCTGGCGGACCCGAAGTGCACGTAAGCACCGGCTCCGGCAGCATTCGCATTCACTGACGGCACCGGCCCTCGCTCGATTCACGGAATAAAGTAGTACGGATCGGGGTATTTCACCGAGTACTCCGCCTCCGGCTTGCCCTTCAAATCGCTCCACTGGTCGCCAACATTCAGTGCCAGCGTGTAACCCGCGCCGACAATCTGTCCCCGCGCCACTGCCTTGAACCCTCCAATCGATTGCGAGCTGTGATCCGGCCGCATCACCAGCAGCTTCCAGCCCTCGAATCCCTGCGCTTGCAGATTTCTCTCCGTCGCCCCGCGCTGCGATTCATGGCGTCCAGTCAAAAAAATGATGCTCACCCCCAGTCGTTGCGCCTCTTTATAAAGCCGCAGCGTGCCCGGAATCGCCGGCGCATCCGCTCTTTCAAGCCACGCGTCGAATGTCGCCTCGTTGTATGCAAAATCCGCGCCCAGCATCTCCCCGTAAGTCGACAGCGTCGTGTCGTCGATGTCGAGAATGAGCGCGAGCTTTTCATGCGCCCCACGATGCGCCTCCCGCTGCCGTAGAAACGCAATTGCGCGATCCGCCTGCGCGTCCAGGTCGTGCGCATAGCACCCGCACCTGCACGTGCAATCGTGATAAGCCTTCAGCTCCGTCTTCAGCTCGCCAAGATTCGGAATCCGCTCCGCGGCAGCGTCGCTCGAGAATTGTGGCCGGCGACCTTGCTGCCCGGGAAGGGAACTCAGCCCCATCGCAATCATCACCGCCGCAGCAAGCAACGTTCTGTATCGGTTCACGTCACGCCCTCCTCTCTTTTGCTGTGTCTGCTAAGTGTAACCAACCCTGCGCGCCGCCCCCTTTAAACTGAAAACAACATGATCCGCGTTTTTCGCCCCATCCCCGTCGACCGCCTCAAGCTCCTCGTCTTCGATCTCGACGGCACGCTGATCGACTCGGCGCAGGATCTGTGCAACAGCGTCAACGCCACCCTGCGCGAATTCAATTTCGCTCCGCTTCCCGATCCCGCCATTGCCGGCTTTGTCGGCAACGGCGCGCCCATGCTCATGCGCCGCTCGCTCGCCATGGCCGCCAACATCGCTCCCGGCGAAGTCAACGAGAATCTCTTCGCCAACGCCTATGCCTTCTTTCTCCAGTACTACCGCGAGCACAAACTCGACTTCACATACGCCTACGAGGGCGTTCTCGATGCGCTCAAAGCGCTGCATGAACTCCACGACGCACCATCCGGCCCGCGCCGCATCATGGCCGTCCTCACCAACAAGCCGGTGCGCCCCGCGCGCGGCATCTGCGAGGGCCTCGGCCTCGCCGGCTACTTCCTTCACATTTACGGCGGCGATAGCTTCCCGCTGAAAAAACCTGACCCGCTCGGCCTTCGCACGATCATGGATCAGGCCGGCGCCAAGCCTGATGAAACCGTGATGATCGGCGATAGCAAAGTCGATGTCGAAACCGCCCGTAACGCTGGAGCATGGTCCGTTGGATGCGCCTTCGGCTTCGGCCCGCAGAACCTGATGGATACTCCTCCCGATGTCCTCGTTTCCTCCGCCGCCGAGTGGGCCGACGCTCTCATTCCATCGCAAGCTGCTCAAAAATGATGATTTAGCCAGGGCCTTACTCCCGGGAACTTTCTTCCCTCTTCTGGCGTATATTGGCTTGTAGCGAGGAGTGCACACCCATGCCTCTAAGGTCTCTCGCCCTTCCCCTCATCGCCGGAGCCGCCTTTGTGGCCGCGGCAATTCCCGCCTGCGCCGAGAACGACTCGGTTCAGTTCTTCAACAACATCCAGGTCACGCCCGACACCCCCGTCAACGACGCCGTCTGCTTCTTCTGCAACGTCCAGGCCCATGGCGAAGTCAAAGGCGACATCGTCGTCTTCTTCGGCAACATTCATCTCGACGGTCAGGCGCACCAGGACGTCGTCAACTTCTTCGGCAAGGTCACCGCGGCCGATAACTCCTCCATCGGCGGCGATCTGGTGTCGTTCTTCGGATCCATCCGCCTCGGCGAAAACGTTCGCGTCAATCAGGACATGGTCGCCATGTTCGGCACCGTGCACTCGCCGGCCAGTGCCTCCGTGGGCAAGGACCATGTTGTGTTCTCGCCCGTGATCTTCTTCGCGCCCTTCCTGGTCCTGTTCGCCATCAGCTTCTTCATCGTTCACGAAGTCCGCGTCCGCCGCGACCGCCGCTTCATGCAGGCCTACCCGGTTCCCCCTCCGCCCCGCGTCTAGGTCTTCATTCGCCGCAGCATCGCCCGAACGCTCATTTCCGAGCGCACACAGTCTCATCGCACAGAAAGCCTCATTGATCGGGGATACTCTCCGGCTTCCCAATATCCTCAGCCTGATTGCATAAATCTAGTCTTCAAAGGGTACAACTGGTAAGCCGGGGATTAAGTCCCACATCCGCTATTGATGCAACTAGCCCGCGGTTTCTCTCGCTGAAAGTTGAAGAGTCACCCGGATGACATTGCTTACAGCTCGCGGATCGCCGTCACCGGGCTCACCCGCAGCGCTCGCTGTGCCGGCAGATAACACGCCAGCAAAGACATCGCCCCGAGCAGAACCACCACGGCAACGATCGTTACCGGATCATTGGCGCCGATGCCGTAGAGCAGACCGGCAATCACGCGGTTCAACGCGAACGAAAGAGCCAGTCCCAGCGCCAGCCCGATTGCCGTCAGCCGCATTCCCTGCAGCAGCACCAGCCGCGCCACATCCGCTCGCGAAGCCCCCAAAGCTACGCGAATGCCGATCTCGTGCATCCTGAGCTGGGTGCGGTATGAAACCACGCCGTAAATGCCCGTGGCCGCGAGAATCAGCGCAATCACCGCGAAGATCCCCGCGAACGTGCTCTGCATAACGACAAAGGAATTTGCCATTGCGGTGTTCTCCCGCATCGTGCGCACGTCATAAACCGGGAGTCGACTGTCAACGTCCTGGATCGCGCGCTCGGCCGCCTGCTCCATGTCAGCGGGATTGCCAACGGTCTTCATTTGTACGATGAGTTCCGGTCCCGGTCGCTGATAGTAGCTCATATACATCATGGGGCCGGGCCGCTCACTCATCATCAAGTGTTTTGAGTTCTTCACTACGCCAACCACCGTGAACAGCTGGTTCGACATAGTCGGTATAGTCAGCTTTTTCCCGATCGGATCCTGTCCCGGCCAGTACCGGTTCGCCGCTGTCTGGTCCACGATCACCACGAGCGGCGCCTTCTCGTTGTCGTCCCGGGTAAAGTCGCGCCCTTCCAGAATCGGTATCCCCATTGTCTCGAAATACCGCGGCGAAACATCCGCTTTCCCTACTTCCAGCCACTCATGCGGCCGTGGAGCATATCCTTCCGGATACGCGTCCTCCGCCTTTCGTGACAACGTGAGCGGTACCCAGTCGGTAAGCGAAGCCACGGTCACTCCGGGCAACGTCTCAACGCGCTGGAGAATCTTGTCGCGGACCAATCGCGCTTGATCGTTCGGATAGCCGGAGATGTTCAGTCCCACCGACGCAGTCAGAACATGATCCTGCTCAAATCCCGGATCTGCATGGGCAATGTTCCTGAGCGTGCGCAAAAACAACCCCGAGCTGACCAGCAGAGCCAGCGAGAGCGCCACCTGCGCCACAACCAGGCCGCTGAGTAGCCGCCGGTTGTGCTTGCCGCCCGATACGCTTGCTGATTCCTCCTTCAGCACCTCGGCCGCCGGCACCTGCGACGACCGCCACGCCGGAAATGCTCCACACAAAACGCTCGCCAGAACCGCCAGCGCCGCAATCATGATCACAACGCCGGGATCGACCATGCCGTTTATCGCTATGGGGTTCGCGTTCGCCGGAAGGAAGAGTGCGAATGTCTTTGCCGTCCACAGAGTTAAGAACAACGCCGCCGCTCCCGCGCAGAGGGCAAGAATCACGCCTTCGATTACCATCTGCCTCACAATGCGCACCCGTCCTGCGCCCAGCGACTGCCGGATTGCGATTTCGCGCCGCCGCGAAACAAACCGCACCAACGTCAACGTGGCCACATTGGCGCAAGTGAGCAGCAATACCATCCCCGCAATGGCCAGCAGGATTGGGAGCGTGATCGCCATGTACCCGTTCGCGCCGAATGGCGACCGCCACATCGGATCGAGCGTGATGGTGTTCGTCCCCAGGTGATCGTCAGGATACGCCGCCACAATCCGCCGCATGATGGTCTCAAGATCCTGGTTCGCCTGCTCGCGGGTCACGCCCGGCCGCAACCTGCCCACAACGTTCAGCCACGCCCCGCCGCGTGCAGTCATCTGCCAGCCGCCCGTTCCCAGTGGATCGAGCGTCAACCACATATCCTGTCGCAGCCCGGGCATTGCCCCGATAAACCCCTTTGGCGCCACGCCGATCACTGTCACCTGGTGGCGGGCAATCTCCAGTGGTTTGCCCACAATCTCGGGATCACCCGCAAAATGCGTCTTCCAGAGTGAGTAGCTGAGAATGACATACGGAATGCTTCGCCCTGCAGTCTCTTCTTCCGGCCGAAAGAAACGCCCATAGAGAGGCTTCACTCCAAGCACATCGAAATAATTCGCAGAGACGTCGGCAACATAGATCCGTTCCGGCCTGGCACCACCGGTCAACGCGAGCCAGTCGTGGTGATACGCGATGAGTCCCTCAAAGCTGTGATTCTGGTCCCGCAAATCGCGGTAATCGAGGTAGGAGAACGGCGGAGTCGGCGAGATGCTCCACTGCCCGCGCATCACGCTTACCAGAGAGCCCATGTCGCGCGCTCCCGGGATCGGGTGCAGCATCGTCCCGTCAATCCAGCTGAACACCGTCCCGTTGGCGCAAATGGCCACAGTCAACATCACCATAGCCGCGATCGTGTACGCCGGATTCTTGCGAAGTTGCCGCAAGGCAAAACGAATATCCTGAAGCAGCCCTCTCACGGATGCCTCCCTTAAAGGAATTCTGCTCTCGGGGAATCAGAGTATAACCCCTCCTGATCTGCATGCGGCGTGCCAAAACACGTATGCGGGTAAGTTTCTATCCCTCACCGACATAGCCTGAGTGCAAAGCTTCCGGGCCCACCTCACACCGTCCGTTTATGCGCCGAATGTCCGCTTTCGAACGGTTCCTGCAGAGCCGAAGCAGCGCGTTTCTCGGTTCCGAGCGTGATGAATACGGCTCGATCGCCGATAGATGATCGCAAGGCAATTCGCTCCTCCAGCCGGCCTCCCGCGCGGAATCGGGAACACGTCGCGTCCGCCCCTGTTGTCGAGATCGCCCGGTCTATTCGTAGCGTAACGCGTCCAAAGGATCGACCTTCCCCGCACGCCGTACCGGCGGCAAGCATGCTAGCAGCCCAACTCCAATAAACAACGTTCCCACGACGATGAAGGTCGCGGGATCGCCGGGCTGCACCTCAAACAGGAATGACCGCAACACTTGCGACAAAACCGCCGCCAGCGCTATGCCCCCAAGCACGCCGCCAGCGATCAGCCGGAACCCTTCGCCGAAGATCAGCTTGCGGATATCTTTCTGCTGCGCGCCCACTGCGCTGCGAATGGCCAGCTCTCGGCGCCGGGAGGCCACCGACAGCGAAATCACGCCGTAGATTCCCACCAGCGTCAGCAGGCTTCCCACCACCGAAAACCCCGTCAGCAAGTGCATCGCGAAGGTCCGCGATGCCAGTGATTCGTCGCGAATCTGTTCGAGCGTTTTCACGTTCTCGATGGCCGCCGTTGGATCCACGGCACGCAGTTCGCGCTCCACCGCAACTACAACCGGGCGCGGATCGGCTGCGGTTCGCACCACCAGATGCTTTGAGAAGGCCTGCGCTTGCCACAACGGCAGATAGATCTCCGGCGATGGCGCCTGCGTCAGATCGTCAGTCCGCCCATTCGCGATCTCGCCGACGATCTCGACGCCTGGTTTGTCTCGTCCGTTCATCCAGAACTTCCGCCCAACCGAATTGCTGTTCGGGAAATAGCGCTGCGTGAATGCCTGGTTCACGATCGCCACATTCGGCGCTTTTTCATCGTCAGTCGATCGAAATTCCCGCCCATCGATGAGCGACATACCCATCACCTTGAAATAATCAGGCGTCACCGCGCGCAGTGGCAAAGCGATCATGTCGCTCGCTTTTGCCGCCGGTGGTTGGCCCTCAATGTCCACCGTCACGGGCCAATTGTTTCCCGTCAGTGGAACACCCCAGGCAAACGCAGCGTACTGCACGCCCGGAACCGCCGCAACACGCTCCAGAGCCTGCTTGTGAAATGGCAGCCAATTCTGCCGGCTTTGCACTTCTGTGACACTCATCGTCAGAATGCGGTCGGTGTTATATCCCGGCGGCACCTCCGCGATCTTCACCATGGTGCGAATCAACAGACCCGCGCCCACCAGCAATGCCAACGTCAGCGCGGTTTGCAGCATTGCCACGCCACGCAGCAAGCGCCTCTCTCCAATGCCCGCGGTTCCCTTTGGCCCCGCATCTTTCAGCACCTCCATCGGGTTCAACCGAAAGGCGCGCAGGGCCGGAATTGCTCCCGCGAAAAACGCCGCGATGACGGCCAACCCGAGCCCCCACCCCAAAACGGCCCAGCCTGCCGTCACTCCGTCGAGGCGCGGAACGGCATGTCCCGCAGTCGCCTTGAACAAGTCCACTGCGAAAATCGCGAGACCAACTCCGAGCGCCCCGCCGAGAGACGCCAGCAGCAAGCCTTCCGTTACCACCTGCCGCACCAGGCCCATGCGGCCCATGCCCATCGCGATTCGCACTGCATATTCCTGTTGTCGTTGCAATCCGCGCACCAGCAGCAAAGCTGCAGCGTTTCCGCAAGCGATCAAAAGTACAAGGCCGGCCGCGCCCAGCAACGGCAGCAGAATCCGTTTGCCATCCCGGTTCATCTCGTCGGTTAGCGGCTCAAGCTGGGGAGAGAAGCCTTCAAAGTCTTTGTCTGCACTCGCCTCTCTGGCGGTGAGTGCGGCCAGTTCCTGCTGGCCCTGCTGCGGAGTGACTCCGTCGCGCAGCCGCCCGACCACATCCCAATAGGGAGCTTTCATAGCCTTCGGGTCAGGACTGGCCGGCACCCACATATCCACCGTCGCGTTCACGTCGTAATTTGGTTCCTTCGCCGCTCCCGGCGAAGGCAGGAATCGCACTCCCGGTTCCATAATTCCAATCACGACCACCGGCCCATCCCAACGGCTGATGTGTACCGTCTTCCCGATAATCTGCGGATCGCCGCCAAACGTGCGCTTCCAGAACTCGTATCCGAGCACAATGGACTTCACGTTCCCCTGACCAAAATCCGAGTCGTCAAAACCGCGCCCCAGCGCCGTCTTCAGGCCCATCAGCCGAAAATAGTCCTTGCTTACTGCCATCATCTGCATCGACTGGCTGCCGTCATTGCGAATAAGGAAATTAAAGGTCCAGCTATAGGCCGCCACGCCCTGGAATGACCGCAACTTTTCGTTCCATTCCATCCACTGCTGCGCTGTCCAACCGCGCGGGCTGTCCATCTTTTGTCCGTCCGTGCGCACGGATTGAATGAGCATGAGTTGTTGCGGCTGCTCATAAGGCGGAGGCGTCAGCAGTACGCCCTGAATCAGGCTGAAGACCGCAGCCGTCGCCCCAATTCCCAGGGCCAGTGTCAACGCCGCAATCACCGTGAATGTCGGGCTCTTCCATAGCATGCGCAGGCCGAAGCGAAAATCCAGAAAGAGATTCGGGAAGAACAGGAGCGTGCGCGATTCGCGATGGCGCTGACGCAGCAGTGTCGGGTTGCCGAATTGGCGATGAGCAGCTGACCTGGCATCGTTCGCATCCATACCCTGGCGAATGAACTGCTCCGTCAGCAGTTGAAGATGCGTTTGCGTCTCGGCGTCGAACTCCGAATCCGCCTCTCTCTGCCCGAAGAGGCCGCGCACTCTCGCCGCAAGTCGAAAAATCCATCCAGTCATCTCTATTTCTCCGCCTCCAAACGCAAAACGCGCCCGATCACGCCCGAGATCCGCTCCCAGTTTTCCGTCTCCACCGCAAGTTGTTTTCGTCCCCGCCGGGTGATCGAGTAAAACCTCGCCTTGCGGTTGTTCTCCGACGTGCCCCACTCCGATTCGATCCATCCTTGCTGTTGCAGCCTCAGCAGTGACGTATAGACCGTGCCTTCATTCAGAGTCAGCACATCCTCGCTCACCTGCTCGATGCGCCGCGCAATCCCGAATCCATGCAGCGGACCCAGCGCATGAAGGGTTTTCAGAATCATCATGTCCAGCGTGCCTTGCAGAACTTCAGATTTATCGCCGCCCACGGTCGCTCCTTTGGCCATTGCAAAGAACATACCACGACTCATTTGCAATGTCCAAAGGAAAATTGAGCGTATCGGGAACCCGGCAGTGTTGCATTCCCGCACCGCATCCCCACCAGGCTGCGGCCTTCTGTGCGCGCTTTGCCGTGGAATCAACTCTGACAGGTTAGATAAATCGAATATGATCGAATACTCGAAAGGAAATGCAGTTCAACGTTCGCAGGGTGAGAATGCGCAACTCTTATGTTTTAAAAGAATCGAAAATCTTCGACCCGCGGGATCCCTCAACATCCGCTTATGGCAGCGACCTGCTCGATGCCAGTGTCACAAAGCGAGGAGAAAGCTGGTGGATGGTGTTGGCCGGCCAGGCTGCAGGATATGGCGCGACCGACCTCTACAGCGCTCAGCTGCCCAGGGGAGAATCTTTATCCGCGGTGGGATGGAAACCCCTCCGAGATTCCGAGGGAAAGCTGACACCTCTTTCGGCCCGCCTGAGAAGCGCTCCATGGGATGGCAAAGGTGGACGGCATTGCCCTTCCTATGTAAAAGGTTGGGACCCTGTGCAAAGTGCCTGGGTCGAGCGCATTTATTACGCGGGGGCTGCGGAGAATCTGTGGGGGCCTTATACGATCGGTTTTCTTGAATGGGACGGCGAGCAATGGCAAGATCAGCCGCAACCAGCCTTCGCGGCCAACGAAGATTGGGAGCATGCCAGCGTCTATGAACCCAATCTTGTGTATCACGAGGACAAATGGAAGATGTGGTACGTCGCTGGTTCCAACCATGAAGACTATTTGGTGCAGTGCTACGCCGAAAGCGCGGATGGCCGCACGGGCTGGAGTCAACACGCTGTTTTTGCCGAGCCTCAGATGAAGATGTTCGATTTCTGTGTAACGCAACGGGCAGGACGATTCGAAGCGATCTTCGCCCGAGTCTGGATGGGAAGAGGTGAAATGCCGTCAGAGACTGGGCTTTGGTGGTGCTGTGCCGAGGAGCCGTCCGGCACGCTATCTGACTGGGGAGAGCCAATCCAGATCATGACGGCAGAAGATTGCGGATGGCATGCAGGCCCTTGGAAGCCGTCTCTTCAGTTCGCAGAGGACACAGGCCGCCGCGCGTTCGTTTTCTTTGATGGCTCCTATCGCACTTCCGATCCCGGCCCATTCCCGTTCGCGTTCACTTTGGGGTGCGCGGAAGTCGACCTCCCAGGTCAAGAGTAGTTCGATGCGAATTACCCGCCGCCTCATCCTCACCGCGGCGATGAACTGCTCTCTCTGCGCGTCCTTCGGCCCTTTGACTGTGCCTTCGCTGGCAGACCGGCTTCCTCTTTGCTCCGGACCAGGTAGCGCTCGAACAGCGTGACCAGTTCCTCGGCAAAGAGCGGATTTTCGAGCAGGTCGGGCCGCTCGCTCGCCGCCACGTGAATGGCAGCGTGACCGACAACCCGAAAAAGGAACAGCGCGATATCCAGATCCGGCACCTGAACTGGGTAAGGCTCCAGAACGTTTGCTAGACGCGCAATCAGGTGTTTGTCTCTTTCACCATGCGCCCGCCGCGAGGCGCGTGGCAGCTCCTCGGCAAAGACCTTATGCAGTTTTGGATTGATCCTGTGTTCGGCAACCGCGCCGTCGATCAGAATCTTCAGCGCCGCACGTAAATTCGGTTGTGAGCGTAACTGCGCGATCATGTCAGGATATGCAGTTTGCCCTTTTTCTATGTGGCGCCGCTGAAGCTCAGCCACAATCGACTCCTTGTTGGGGAAGTATTGATAAAGCGAGGAGATGTTCACGCCGGCGCGCTCCGCCACGCTGTTCGTGGTGAATTTTTCCCAGCCATCCCTCACAAGAATGTAAGCAGCTGCCTCCAAAATCGCTTCCACCGTCACCCTGGCACGTTCCTGAGACGGCGTTTTACGCGGTTTAAGCAACCTTCGACCGGGCATGGGCACACCTCCCAAATGTGAGTAGACAATCTAAGCAAAAGCTTACATTATTATGAACATGAACGCGAATTCTGCTTGCGTAATCTCCGATTTTCGCACCTCCGTTGAGAGTGCTGCGACACCATCGCACGAACGATGGCGGACCTTTCAGTCGGTTAACCGGGACCGCCGTGCGATCAGGGATTTCGACGGAAGCCCAATACCCGAGGAGGACATCGAAGCCCTTATCGGCGAAGCCTTGCTGGCTCCGTCCAGCGGGAATTCTCAACCATACGTGATTCACTGGCTTCGCGACCCGGCGATGAAGGCCGCAGGCGCGGGCGCCTGCCGAAATCAACGCGCGGCGCACTCGGCCTCCGCGCTGCTCGTCTTTGTAGCTGGCAGCCGGTTTGCGCTCGAAACGGTCTCCAGGTTCCACGCCTATGTAGAATCGACACGCGAGCTCAGCGACAAATCCAGGGACTACCACCTGAGCGAGCTGAAGACCCGCAAAAGATTCCTGCGCATCGCTCCGTCCTTCCTCTGGTCGCCTCTCCACTTTCTCCTTACCACAGCGTTTCCTTCTCTCGCGCTGGTCCCCGTGGGGCCCAGCGGAGTGCGCCATTGGGTAGCACGAAGCGCTATATTCGCGGCGCAAACCATCCTTCTGGCGGCATCAGCGCGGGGCCTCGATTCTTGTCCGATGGAGGGGTTCGACGCGCGAAAGCTTGGCCGCATCCTTGGCCTCAAACGCGGCGACGTAATCGCGCTGGTAGTCGCACTTGGACGCAGGCGCCCTGACGCTCTGATTGAGCCGCGCTGGCGGCGTCCTTTCAAGTCGGCGGTGCGGATCCATTAACCCGCGCGGGAACAATCGCGTTTCCGCCTACGCATAATCTCCAAATCTTATTTCGAGCCGCTTTCACTCGCCCCGACACCGCCACGTTCCGATGACAAAAAATCGCGGTCGAACCCTGACCCTCCCCGGCACTCCTCTTGCTTGCCGAGAACAGAAGCAGTACGATCCCTCGCTAACCGTGAGGAAGTGCCCGTGAGCAGACCTACTGACCTCGCCCACTCCACGCCTGCCCCCAACCTCAAAACCCCAACAAACTCTACGCGCCCCACCTCAAAAACCCCAACACGCCCCCAACCTCAAAACCCCGCCAGCAATCATCCCCGGCCCACAAACAGGATTTGAACGTGTTCAGTATGTCCAACAAAATTTGAACGCGTTCAGTTTCTTCTTGACATCCCTCCCCCAGCGTCCTACTCTAATTTTGAACGTGTTCAAAACTCACCAAAATAGGCCTCCCGTGAACTCCATCCTCAGCCAACCCGCAAACCTCACCATCCACTACACCCTGTACCTCGGCCCTTGTGCCGCCTCACTCCCATGCCCTTAACCCTCACGCCCAAATCCGATGCCACTCGCCGCCGCATCCTCGCTGCGGCCCTACACGTCTTCCGCGAGCGCGGATTCGATGCCGCTACCATGCGCGAAGTCGCCGCCAAGGCCGACGTCGCGGTCGGCGCCGCCTACTACTACTTCGACTCCAAAGACGCCATCGTCATGGCCTTCTACCAGCAGGCCCAGCACGAAATGGCGGCGCCCCTCGATCAGATCCTCAGCCGCAGCCGTACACTCGAGCAAGGCCTCCGCGGCATCATCGGCCAGAAGTTCGAATACTTCGCTCCCAACCGCGCCCTCGTCGCCACGCTCTCGTCGCACATCGATCCAGCGCATCCGCTTTCGCCCTTCAGCAAAGCGACCGCAACAATCCGCGAGCGCGACATCTCGTTTTTCGCGCGCGCGGTCGCAGACTCTAATCTGCGCCTGCCGCCATCCATCCTGCCTTATCTTCCGCGCCTGCTCTGGCTCTATCAAATGGGCCTCATGCTCTTCTGGGTCTACGATCGATCGCCCCGCCAGGCACGCACTGCTCTCCTCTTCTCCAAAACGCTAACCATGATGCTGGTCGCCCTGAAACTCGCCGGGCTTCCCTTCGTCAAGCCTCTTTACCGGCCCGCCGGCGAACTGCTCAAAGCGATCTACGGAGAGGAGGCCCCATGAGCCTGCGCCCCTTACGCATCGTCATCCCCGGCGGCAGCGGCCAGGTGGGCCGCATGCTGGCGCGCTTTTTTCAGGAGCGCGGCCACCACGTCACCGTCCTCACGCGCGGCCCTTACTCTGCGCCGTGGCTCACCGTTCATTGGGACGCGAAGAATCTTGGCCCCTGGGTCGAAACTCTCGATGGCGCCGACGTCTGCATCCATCTCTCCGGCCGCAGCGTCAACTGCCGCTACACCGCGCGCAACCGCCGCGAGCTCTATGAATCGCGCATCGGCCCCACGCTCCTTCTTCATCGCGCGCTCGCCACGCTCACTCGCCCGCCGCGCCTCTGGATGAACGCCTCGACGGCCACGATCTATCGCCACGCTCTCGACCGCGACATGGACGAGGCCACCGGCGAAATCGGCGGCAACGAACTCATCTCGCGCCGCCGCCGCGCGCCAGAGAAATGGAATTGGACCGTGCAGCTCGTCAAAGATTGGGAGTCTGCGTTCTTCTCAACGCCCACTCCCGCCACGCGCAAAATTGCTCTCCGCACTTCGCTCGTCTTCAGCCCCGCACCCGGCAACGTTTTTTCTGTCCTGTCAAAGCTCGTCCGTGTCGGCCTCGGCGGCACGCAGGGCAACGGCCGCCAATACGTCTCCTGGATTCACGAGTCCGACTTCGCGCGCGCCGTCGAGTTTCTCATCGAGGACGAAGAGCTCGACGGCGCCGTCAATCTCGCCGCGCCCAATCCGCTGCCCAATCGCGAGTTCATGGCCGAGCTGCGCGATGCCTGGGAAATGCCCAACGGCCTGCCCGCGCCGGCGCCGCTTCTCGCCATCGGAATGTTTTTCTTGCGCACCGAGCCCGAGCTCGTCCTCAAAAGCCGCCGCGTCGTCCCCGGCCGGCTTCTCGATGCAGGGTTCAATTTCGATTTCCCCACGTGGCCCGAAGCCGCCGCCGACCTCGTCCGCCAGTGGCGCGAACGCGTAGACCGCTAGTTTGAGCGGCGATGTTGCTTTGAATTCGGTTGTGATCCTAGATTCCGAAAGGTCGCCGCTGATGATTGGAACAACTGGCGCTACTGTATTAATGATTGCCTATATGACCCTCGCCGGCGTCTTGGGAATCGCTGCAGGTGGACTTGGTTGCTTGATCCTGCGTCGTCCCTGGGGCTTCAAGACTGCGGCAATCGATGCGGCGTTGGCGATACTCGTCCTGATCGTCGTTCGGTTCATCTAGATGAAGATTCTCGGCGAGCGATCTTTGTCCCTGTCACTTCGGCGTCACATCCGTCACCGGCAAATCCCAGTGTCCCAGCAGAATCTCAAACCGCCTCTGCTCTTCTTTTTTGTACGTGTCCTGATCCGGCCAAAGCTCCTTGATAAACGCCGCCTCGTCCGGATTCGCACTCGTCGCCACCGTCGAATTCTTGTAAACAATCGTCACGCGATAATCCCAGCGCCCGTCCTCGGTCGTGTGATACGCCGGCGACTCGATCTTCAGCGACACAATCCGCCCCGTCGCCTCAATCTTCTTGAGCAGCGGCCAATGGTTCTTCAAAAACAGATCCAGAAACTCCTGCTGATGCCCCCACTGGCACTTGTAGTAGTACTCGATCGTGTAGGGCGCTCCTTCGCTCGATTGCGCCGGCGCACCCTGCGCCCGCAACTGCCCAACTGCAATCGCGCCACAAATCACGGCCAGAACGAGAACAAAAATCCTGCGCATACTGCCCCCTGCCAAAACAAATTGAAGTCCAGAATACTGCCGCCTCTTGACCCTGACCCCCTCAGATCCGGTGCAGCTGAATCACCTGTGTGTAGACCAGCCCGTTTGCATACGAGGCCAGGAAAGGCACAACATCCTCAGGCTTCCCTTCGATAAGTACATCGGTATCCATACTTGAATCCGCGCCCTTCGCAACTGAGGAGCCAAAGCGGAGACTGGCATCCCGCAGCCCTCCTTGAACGCTCTTGCGCAGCATCAGCGTGGTATCGAAGGTGTCGTATTCCAGCGAATTGTCTGTCACAATCACCCGCGTAATCGTCCAGCAGCCTTTCGGCGCATCGTCGGCAGACGGTGTACTGAACAGAAACGCGTCGCAGCCTGACGGGGTTTCAGCCAGCATTGTTCCGCCCGCTTTGGCCAAATAAAAGGTCGACCCCGTGCGATTATTCGTGATATCGTCCGCCGTCAGCGACAAGTACGACGAATTGTCTCCGGGCTTGATGACCGCGTAAAGCTTCCCATCCGGCGTAGCCCAGCTCCCCACGATGCGGTTATCAACGACAGAAGGCAATGGATTCTCAAGAACGACGTAGTTGCACCCCGAAAAAAACAGGGTGATCATCCCGCCTACCGCCCACAACAACTTCCTCTGCGATCGCATTCCGCCCCCTTTTATTCGTTCCCCAAGATGCCCAGACTAATACACCAACGTTTCATTCCACCGCAAAAAAAAACGGCCCCCGTGTTCACGGGGGCCAAGTTGCCTTGGTTCTCTCGCGTTGCGAGAGCTTTTTTGGCGGCCTAACGGCGGGGTGGCCGTTGGCGCGAGTGCAGAGCCTCGGGGGAGGAGTTGGCCGCTATATTACGGCTGCTCCGCGCCTGTCGCGGCTGGAGCGCTTTGGGGTGACGCTCCGGCCTGGGCCGCCAAACTGTTTTCCATCACACTCACGTGCACTGTGCTGGTCCGCACCCGCTCCGGCTTTTGGTTTTGGTCGCCGGTCGCGTTTGAGGCCATTTCCACCTGGTTGCCAAGCGCAACCGAGTGCATGCGGTAGATGGGAATCTGATGTTCTGCTACAAGGTAGCGCTTAACTGCTTCCGCTAAACGCTCGGAACTCTGTATGCCAACGCTGCCCGCACCAGGCGAGTGCGCTTCCAGTTCAAGAATGTAGCCTTCGTGCCCGGTCAGGCTCGAGGCCAGTTGATCCAGCGCCGCCTTCGAATCAGAAGTCAACACCGGGCTCGACCCGCGGAACTTGATCACCAGATCCGAAGCCTGATGGTACTGATCCAGGCCGTTCACTGTGGTGTTGATCTGGTTCACGTGGTTCGATGCGCTTTGCGCAGCGCTGTTCGCATTCTGCGCAGTGGTGTTGGCGTTCATCGCCAGCTGGTTCGCTGCATCGGCCGTGTTCTGTGCCTTGTGAATGCCCGCCTGCGCCCGCTCATCCACATCCTTGATGTAGGCCGCATTCTTGGCGTTCACTTCGTCCAGTTCGGTCAAACGGTCGTTAATTGGATCGATCTGCCTCTTTACCCACTTCTTGCGGGCAAAAGGATAAATCCGGCCCCAGAATCCCTCTTTTTGGGGGGCAAGAGGCGCTTCAGTTTGGGGCATTGGGGAGGGCTGAGCTTGCGGTGTCGAAGTCGATGTCGTGTCCGGGGCCTGTGTCGTAACCCCAGAGGATGTCCCGGTGTTTACTTGGTCCTGGGCCCAAATCGGAATCGCAATTGCACATGCCAACGCAATAATCGCCAGTTGGCGGGGGAATAGCTTTGCTTCTCTCGCAGATATTCTCATGTGGGTTTACCCCTTATTTGGCTCGCGGCATCAAGACTGCCGATACCGCGGGATTTGAGCGCTGCTGTCCGCTCGCCCTGATAAAAGCAAACCCGGTGCCAAAGAAAGGATAAGACCAAGAAATCTCTTATCTATAAGAAAATAAAATGTTTATTGAATCTGCTAAATGTCCGAAAACACCCAATCCCGGGCTCTGTATACCCCTGTTTGCGGGTAATTTTTGCATTCTCGCGTAGTTTCTACCCTGTCCCGGCAGGCTCTGCCCGATTCAGTGCCGGGCCGCCTATTTCAGCGCCACATGGACGATCCGAATCTCCGGAAACTCTCCATCCCAGTCCCGGGCAATCGGGTCGAAAACCAGCCTGAAGTCTGCATTGTCCCCCGGCTTCAGCGGCGCCGCCGAAACCGGCTCTACATCTATATATGGTTCCCGCGTACGAATCAGGTTCAGGGCCTGGGTTTCGTTCTGCGCCACCTCGTGAGCCGGGTCGCGGACCAAAACCTGCACCGTAATTCCGGTCACCGTCCGGTTGCCCGCGTTCGCGATCGACCCATCGAGATACGTCGTTTTCCCGCCCGCCAGGTTCGCGCTCTCACTCATGTGCAAACTGCTGATCGGCAAATTGCCGGCATAAGGATCGAGCGCCGCCGAGATCGGCGTCACCGTGGCCACACTCTTCGCGTGCTGGTAATAAACCACCAGCCCGATCCCGATCGCCAGCACAACCAGCGCAGCCACGATCAACGGCAGCCAATTCCGCTCCTGCGCCGCCTCTGGACGAATGAGTTGTGGACCTGTGCTCACGTGCGCGATTGTACACCCGGCTCTGTTACCTTCGTCGCTCGCACAACCTCTCGTTTACCTCGGCTGGTCTTTGCAGGGCATGGCTTCAGCCGCGCCAGCGACGAGCAAAATGCAAATGGGCATTACAGGCTGCGGAAAAACTCAATCGAAGGGCCTTGTAACAAGGGCCTGACTTCAGTCGGGCCAAAAGCGCAAGAATGAGAATTGGGCTTTAGCCCCTGTGTGTTGCTTTCTGACTGGCCTCCGCCACCGAACCGAGCGAAGCCGCTCACACCTCATCGCTCCCGCGCGCGTTCAATCCCATCGTCATCGATTCTTTGCATCCAATTTTTTCTCCGCGCGTCTAACGAGCATCTTAACCATGAGAGATGAACCGCCGTTTTCTCCGGCCGTCAATTCTCAGTGAACTTGGCAAATCGCAACCGAAAGATGGAACCATCAGGCTGATCGACCCGTAAACAGAACTGAACGGTATTTTTAAAAGGCAGGCCCCCATGTATCCCCCGCAGCAGCACGCGCACCCCTCGCCAGTTCCTTCCGCCGCCATTCCTCAATCTGGGCCCGCCGCCGAGCGCGCCTATCGCGGACTCACCATCGCAGCCATGGTCCTGATCCTCGCCAGCATTCTCTTGGTTTAACGGCCTGAGATGCACCGCGAGATCTGAGCTGTCATCCTGAGCGAGTTGTGCCGCGCACGTGCGCCGGCTCCCCCTCAACCGCGCGCCGTAGGCGCAATGTTTGTTAGCCCCGCGCTTCAGCGTGGGGAAGCCTATCCACCATGATTTTCGCGGAGTCCCGTAGGGACGGCGCCCGCAACGAGCGTGCACGCAAAACCTATTGGCTACTGCCTATTGGCTGCTTTTCTCACCCAAACCGCGCTCGTTTCACTGATTGCCTGAAGTCGTCGCCCTTCATCTCGACTCGCACACACATCTCCGCCAACCGAGACCGCATGCGGTCGCCAATCCTGTCGCCCAGCGTCGCCTCACGCGCCGCTCGCTCTACGTCGCTCTGTACGCCGCCCCCGGCCGGAAGGTCCGCATAGTTCGTTGTAATAATCGTGGTCTGCCGGTCGTTGTAACGCGTATTCAGAATCAGCGCCACCGTGTCCCACACCCATTCGTTCGGCTTCTGCGCTCCCAGGTCGTCCAGCACCAGCACTTCGGCCGCAAATACCGGCTTCAGTAGGTCCAGCTCCGTATGCCGCACCTCGGGGTTATAGCTGTTCTGGATGCTCTTCAGCAGCTCCCGGTAATCGCAAAAGAGTCCTTTCGCTCCCCGTTCCTGAATCAGCCGACGTAGAATGCCGACCGCCAGATGGGTTTTCCCGAGCCCCGCCGTCCCGACGAACAACAGTCCCCGGCCCGCCGTATCCACGGGATACGTCTCTGCAAATTTCCGCGCCGTTTGCAACGCCCGTCCCAATGAAGCATCCGCGCCAGGATAAGACGGCTCGAAGGCGTCGAGCGTGCACTCTTTATATCGCGCCGGAATCTGCGCCGCGCGAATCCGCCTTTGCTCCCGCTCCGCCTCCTGGCACGTGCACTCGCGGCTCACCCAGTTCCCGGCCGCATCCATCCCTCGAACCAGACCCGTTCCTTCGCAAATCCCGCAAACCGTCATCTCGATTTCCAGCCTAGCGCATCGAGCCTGCACCGCGTCTCGGTGCACTTCTCCCCCATCAATGTGGAAATTCAGCCGGCCGCACAAAAGCCGCTGGCAGCTCGAAGCTTGTAGCTTAAGGCCGGCAACCAGAAGCTGGAAGCTAGTAGCTAGTAGCTGGAAGCTGTGCTCTGCTACCTTGGAGCCTGACGTTTCCTCCCCTTCTTTTCATCATGTTCCCCCGACCCCCTCCCCGGAGCTGCGCTTTGGATCTGATCGACCGTCTCGCTGAACACAAAACACTCGCCGCAGCGCCTCGCGAAGAGCTTGCCTGGCTCGCCGCACACGGCACCCTTCAAACCCTCGATCCCGGCAAAATCCTTTCCCACAAAGCCGTGCCGGTCCAGGGCCTCTACATCATTCTGTCGGGCCACGTGTCCCTCTCCGTTGACCGTGGTTCCGGTCCCCAGAAAGTCATTGACTGGCGTGCCGGCGATATCAGCGGCATCCTTCCGTTTTCGCGCATGTCCGCCGCGCCGGGCGATGCCATTGCAGAGGAGCCCACCGAGGTGCTCGCGATTGACCGCAGTGACCTCCGCGAGCTCACGCGCGAGTGCTATGCCGTCACTGCCATCCTTGTCCACATCATGCTCGATCGCGCCCGCCTGTTCACTTCGAGCGACCTGCAAAACGAGAAGATGATCTCCCTCGGCAAACTCTCCGCCGGCCTCGCCCACGAACTCAACAATCCCGCATCCGCCATCGAGCGCAGCACCTCGTCCCTCAGCGACAGGCTTGAAGAAGCCGAGTCGGCAACACTAGCCCTCGGCACCGCTCGCCTCGATGAAGCGCAGCTCGCCGCCGTCGATCAGATTCTTAACGCCTGCATGGCTCGCGCTCCCCAAGGTGTTCGCTCCCCGCTGCAACAGGCTGAGCGCGAAGAAGCCATCGCCGACTGGTTATCCGATCATGGCCTGCGCACCGCAAACTCCGACGTTCTTGCCGACACGCCCGTCACCTTTGAGGCGCTCGATCAGCTTGCCGCCACAGTCCAGGGTCCTGCGCTCGATGCCGTCATTCGCTGGGCTGCCGCGGGATGCGCCGTGCGCGCCCTCGCTTCAGAAATTCAGGAAGCCGCCATGCGCATCTCCGGCCTCGTCATGGCCATCAAGGGTTTCACGCATATGGATCAGGCAATGGTCGCTGAGCCGCTCGATCTCGGCCCCAACCTTAGCAACACTGTCACTGTCATGAGAGCCAAGGCTCGTCAAAAATCTGCCGAAGTGGCCATCGAGCTCGAGCCTAACCTGCCGAAGGTCCGCGGTTTTGCCGGCGAGCTCAACCAGGTTTGGGGAAATCTCATCGACAACGCGCTCGATGCGATCCAGAATGGTGGCCGCCTCGTCGTCAACGCCCGTCGCGACGGCCAGCGCGTCATCGTGCGCGTCGTCGACAATGGTCCCGGCATTCCGCCGCAAATTCTGTCGCGCATCTTCGATCCCTTCTTCACCACCAAGCCCATGGGGCAGGGAACCGGTCTCGGTCTCGACATCGTCCGTCGGCTCGTTCAACATAACGACGGCCTCATCGAAGTCGATTCAAAGCCGGGCCACACTGAGTTTCGCGTCTCATTGCCCATCGCCAATCCTGAAAGCACGGTGCCCGCGAAATGAACAAGCCGGTTTTGCTCATCGTGGATGACGATCCGCAGGTCCTCGCCGCTGTTCGCCGCGACCTGCGCTCGCGCTATCGCGAAAACTACATGATCATCGGCGCGCCATCGGGCGAAGAAGCGCTCAGCGCCATGCGCGAGCTCAAGAGCCGCGGCGATTCGCTCGCCCTGATCATCTGCGATCAGCGCATGCCGGGCATGATGGGCAGCGAGGTGCTCGCCCAGTCCCGCGCCATCTATCCGCTCGCGCGCCGCGTTCTCCTCACCGCCTACTCCGACATCGATGCCGCGATCAAGGCCATCAACGAGGCGCATCTCGACCACTATCTTTCCAAGCCCTGGCAGCCGCCGGAGGAACGCCTCTTTCCTGTCGTCGACGATCTGCTCGACGCGTGGCAGGCCGAATATCTGCCTGAAGCCAAGGGCCTGCGCCTCGTCGGCTTTCAGTGGTCTCCGCAATCGCACGCCATCAAGGATTACCTCGCCAGCAATCTCATTCCCTATCGCTGGCTCGATGTCGCGCGCGACGCCGATGCTCGTGCTCTGCTCGACGCAGCCGGAGTCACAAACGAAGAGCTTCCCGCGCTGTTCTTTGACGATGGCTCGCCCGTCCTGCGCAATCCCGCCCCGCGCCAGGTTGCCGAGCGCCTCGGCAAGCCGCTCACCGCAGCCTTCGATCTTTACGACCTCGCAATCGTTGGCGCCGGTCCCGCCGGTCTTGCCGCTGCCGTATACGGCGCGTCCGAAGGTCTGCGCACGCTCCTTCTCGACCGTCACTCTCCCGGCGGCCAGGCCGGCTCAAGCTCCCGCATCGAAAACTATCTCGGTTTTCCCGCCGGCGTCAGCGGCAGCGAACTCACTCGCCGTGCCATCGCCCAGGCGCAGCGCCTCGGCGCCGAGTTCCTCGCCCCGCTTGAAGTCACAGGCGTATCCATTGAAGGCGGCTACAAGTCTCTCGCCCTTTCCGACGGCCGCAAGATTGTCACGCGCGCCCTGCTCGCCGCAACTGGCATGTCCTATCGCGAGCATCTCGCGCCCGGCATCAAAGAGCACACCGGCGCCGGTGTCTACTATGGCGCGGCCACCACCGAGGCCGCAGCCTTTCGCGATCGCCATGTGACAGTTGTTGGCGGCGGCAACTCCGCGGGACAGGGCGCAATCTATCTCGCCCGCTACGCAACGGAAGTCGATATCGTCATTCGCCGTGAAAGCCTCCGCGATACCATGTCGCAATATCTCATCGAGCAGATCGAGAAAACTCCCAACATCCACCTGCGTCCCCAAACCGAAATTGAAAAAGTCGAGGGCGACGGTCACGTCGAAAGTGTTGTCTTCAAGTCCCTCACCGATGGATCGACAGCTTCGCATCCCGCCGACGCGCTCTTCATCTTCATTGGCACGCGACCGCGCAACGACTGGCTTCCGCCGGAAGTCCTGCTTGATGAAAAAGGTTTTGTGCTCACTGGCCGCGATCTGATGGCCGCTGAAGGCTACGCCCGCATTTGGAAAGAGCAGCGCGAACCGTTGCTGCTTGAAACCAGCGTCCATGGAGTCTTCGCCGCCGGCGACCTGCGCTCCGGCGCCATGAACCGCGTGGCCTCAGCCGTCGGCGAAGGTTCGATGGTCGTCCGCCTCGTCCACGAATACCTCACCCTCACCTAATTTTTGGGGTGCCCCATCCAAGCTTCGCTTGGGTGGGGGAATCGCACTCAGTCGCACACCAGCGCGCCATCCGGATACACCTGCGCTTCCGCATCCTCCGGCACGCCCGCCCATCCAGCCTCAATCCCCGCGGTAAAGAACCGCTCCACCTCACCCAGCACCGCCGGCCCCGTCCGCGCCTGGTAAATCGCCGCGCGCAGCTTCGCGCCCCCCGGCACTCCATGCGTAAACCACGTCGCAAACTGCTTCATCTTCCCCACCGGATCGCCCATCCGCGCATCGCGCGGCAAATCCTTCGTCGCATCCGCTTCCGTCAGCAGCATCTCAAAATACGCGCGAGTCATCCTGTACCGATCCTCATTCGTCGGCCGCTCATACGCGCCCGTCGCCGTGTACTGCGCAATCTGCCGAAAGATCCACGGATTCGCCGGCGCCGCCCGCCCAATCATCACTGCGTCGCAGCCCGTCTCCGCCACCATCGCCGCCGCATCCTCCGGCGTCCTCACGTCGCCGTTGCCGACCACCGGCAGCTTCACCGCCTCTTTCACCGCGCGAATCCACTGCCACTGCGCCTGCCCGCTATATCCCTGCTCGCGCGTCCGCGCATGCAGCGCCAGTCCGTTCAGCCCCTCGGCCTCGGCCATCCGCGCCAGCTCCACGCACACAATTTGCGAATCGTTCCAACCCATGCGGAACTTCACGGTGAAGGGAATCGTCACCGCCTTCCGAATCGCCCTGAAGATCTCGCCGATCTTCGGCAGATCGCGCAGCAATCCCGATCCGCCATTGCATCCCACCACGCGCTTCGCCGGGCAGCCCAGGTTCAAATCAACCGTGTCGAATCCCGTCTCCTCCACGATCCGCGCCGCCTCGGCCAGCGTCTCCGCATTCGACCCGAAAAGTTGCGCCCCGATGGGATGTTCGTCATCGTAGAAAGTCAGATAGCGCCGCCGCTTCGTCTCCCGCATCCGCGCCAGCCCATCCGCCGACGTGAACTCCGTCATGATCAGCCCGCACCCCGACTCCACATTCGTAATCGCCGCATCAACGCTTTCGATCCCTGACCCCTGATCCCTGATCTCTGTTTTTTGATCTCTGATCTCTGTTCTCTTATCTCTACTAAACGCACTGGCATGCCTGATGAATCTCCGGAACACTGTGTCCGTTACTCCTGCCATCGGCGCGAGCACCGTCGCCGGCCGCACCACCACCGCGCCCAGCCGCACCTCCGCCGGCACCCGCGCGTCCGCAGGCATCTCGTGCTCCACCGGATTGTCCCAGTCCTTCTTTACCGTGAATCCGCGTCCTGCCATGGCGCTTGGCCCACCTCGCACTCCAGATGAATCCCGCGTTCAGCATTACAGCAGCTAGCAGCTAGAAGCTAGGAGCTAGAGGCTGAAAGCTGCCTTTTCCCCCAGACAAACGTGAGCCTCCGCCGTGGCGGAGGCCCTGGGTCCAACTCCTGCCTCGGCTTACTTCGCCGCTGCAACCGCCTTGTCGCTCTTCGCGTATTTCCGCCGGAACCGCTCCACGCGTCCCGCCGTGTCAACCAGGCGTTGTTTACCCGTAAAGAACGGATGGCAAACCGAGCAAATTTCCACGTGAATGTCGCCCTTGTGGGTCGACCGCGTCTCAAAGTTGTTTCCGCAGGCGCACATCACTCGCACCGCGGCATAATTGGGATGAATCTTTTCCTTGGGCATCGAAAAACTCGCCTTTCCTGCAATATGTCTCTATCTATTGTAGGGGGATTCGCCCCCTCGCGCAAACCGCGGGGCAGGGAGCTATGAAACGCAGCCATTAGCCTTTAGCTATTAGCCTTTAGCGCTGTCCACAATAACTTACGGCCTTGTGATTTTGCCTTGACCGCGATAGCCCACTCAGCATGAACAAGCTAAGAGCTAACGGCTAATGGCTGATAGCTGTTTCACCGAAAGTCCCTAGACCTTACTTCAACCCGCGTCACCTCCAGCGGCACAATCCGCTCCGCCTTCACGTGGATCACGCCTCCCTGATTCTGCACCGGTCCCTCAATCCGCAAAAATCTGCTCCGCGTCACCACCACACGATCGCGCTCAAAAACATCCGGCGTCAAAATCACATTCGCGATTCCCGTCTCGTCCTCCACCGACAAAAACACAAACCCCTTCGCCGTGCCCGGCCGCTGCCGCGCAATCACGCATCCCGCGATCGTCACGCGCCGGCCGCTCTTCAACGCCTCCAGCTCTCTCGCCGCAAAAACTCCCTCCGCCCGCAACTCCTCGCGGTGATACGCCATCGGGTGCGGCCCCGTCGTCAGTCCCGTCCCCGCGTAATCCGCCGCCAGCCGCTCTTCCGTCGTCATCTGCTTGAGCGGCATTGGCGCCGTGCTGCCTCGCCGACCCGCGAACTCGCTAAGTTGCTGACTTGCTGACTCGCCATCTCGCCGACTCGCTAACTCGCTGACTTGCGTGTGCCCCACGTCTCTCCGCCGTGGCGGATGAGACGTGGGATCGCATAAACCCACCTCGCTCCCTCGCTCCTTCGCCACCTCGCTCCCCGCCCCTCGCAGCAGCGGCCCCACCGGCCTTCCCGCCCACTCCACCTGCCACAGCGCATCGCGCCGGTGCTCCACTTCGCCCAGCGCATTCAGCGCTCCAATCTGCGCCAGCGCTACCAGCTCTTTTCTGTTCAGCTCCGGCACGCGCCGCGTCAAATCGTCCACGCTCTCGAACCCGCCTGCGTCCCGCGCCGCCACAATCGCCTCCGCCGACGTCTGCCTTAACCCCTTCGCGTAATTCATTCCCATGCGCAGCGAAATCGATCCATCCGCTTCCTTCTCCAACCCGCACAGCCACTCCGACCTCATAACATCGATCGGCCGCACCCGCAGCCCGTGCCTCTGCGCGTCCTTCACCAGCACCGCCGGCGCATAAAATCCCATCGGCTGGTTGTTCAGTAATCCGCACGTGAACGCCGCCAGAAAATGCACCTTCAAATACGCTGATGCATACGCAATCAGCGCAAAGCTCGCCGCGTGGCTCTCAGGAAATCCATACATCGCAAAACTCGAAATCGCCTGCACAATGTTGTCCTGCGCCGTCGCATCCACGCCATTGCGCGTCATTCCCCAGCGCAGCCGCCCCTCCAAATCTTTCATCCGCTGCATCGATCGCCGCATGCCCACCGCGCGCCGCAACTCCTCCGCCTCCGCGCCGCTGAAACTCGCCACTACCATTGCCATGCGCAGCAGTTGCTCCTGAAACAACGGCACGCCCAGCGTCCGCTTCAACACCGGCTCCAGCAGCGGGTGCGGATATGTCACCTCTTCCTTGCCCTGCCTGCGCCGCATATATGGATGCATCATCTTGCCCACGATCGGTCCCGGCCTGATGATCGCCACCTGCACCACCAGGTCGTAAAAACGCACCGGCGCATTATGCGGAATCGATGCCATCTGCGCGCGGCTCTCCACCTGGAACATACCCACCGTGTCCGCCTTGCGCAGCGTTTCATACACCACCGGATCTTCGGGCAGCAGCGCCAAATCAATCTGCTTCCCGTAATGCCGCGGTATCAGCTCGATCGTCTCCTTCACCGCCGCCAGCATTCCCAGCCCCAGCAAATCAACTTTGATCAGTCCCATGTCCGCACAATCTTCCTTGTCCCACTGGATCACCGTCCGTCCCGGCATTGACGCGCGCTCAATCGGCACCACGCGGTTCAGCATCCCCGCGCAAATCACCATGCCGCCCGAGTGCTGCCCTAAATGCCGCGGCAAATTCTGCATGCGCAAACACAAATCCAGATACTTCGCAATCCGCGGATGCCGCACGTCGAACCCCGCGGCGCGAAAATGTTTCTCCATCGTGTCGTTCGGCCCGCGCCACTCCCAATGTCCCATCAATCCCGAGAGCCGCGCCGCCTGCTCTTCTTCGAAGCCCAGCGCCTTGCCCACCTCGCGCGCCGCCGACCGCCCGCGATACGTAATCACGTTCGCCGTCATCGCCGCGCCCAGCGCGCCATAGCGCTCATACACGTACTGGATCACCTGCTCGCGCTCATCGCCCGACGCAAGATCCATATCGATGTCCGGCCACTCGCCGCGGCTCTCGCTCAAAAATCTCTCGAACAGCAGCTCCATCCCCACCGGATCCACCGCCGTAATCTCCAGCGCATAGCACACCGCGGAATTCGCCGCCGACCCGCGCCCCTGCACCAGAAATCCGCGCCACTGGCAGTAGCGGATAATGTCCCACACAATCAGGAAATATCCCGCAAACCCCAGCTTCGCAATCAGCTTGAGTTCATGCTTCACCTGCGCCCGCGCCTTCTCCAGCAAATGCCGTTTCATCGGCGATCCGTACCGCTTGCGCACGCCCTCCTCCACGCGCTTCGCCAGAAAGCTGTCCATCGTCTCGCCTTCCGGCATCGGATAATGCGGAAATTCGTAGCCCAGGTTTTTTAGCGAAAACTCCAGCCTGTTGCTCACAATGCGCGTGTTCGCAATCGCCTCGGGAATATCGCTGAACAGCGCCGACATCTCGCGCGCCGTGCGCAAATACCGCGCCGTATTGCGCGTCAGCAGCCGCCCCGCATGATCGAGCGCCACGTGATTGCGGATCGATGTGAACACGTCCAGCATCTCGCGGTCTTTTTCTTCCGCGTAGCGCACGCCATTCGTCGCAATCACCGGCAGGCCCATGCTCTCCGCCAGCCCCGCGAGCGATTGGTTCCTGCACTCTTCTTCGCGCTCCTGGTGCCGCTGCAATTCCACATACAAATTGCCGCGCCCATAAATCGCCGCCAGCCTCTCGGCCGTCTTTCGCGCTTCGCACTCACCGCCGCGCGCCAGCGCCGCAGCCAGCGGCCCTTCTTCGCCGCCCGTCAAGCAAATCAGTCCCGCAGAAAATTCTTCCAGGTCCTCAACCGTCGCCGCGCCCTCGGCCTTCGTTGTTTCGCGCATTTTGAAGCGCGTAATCAGTTGGCAAAGATTCTGGTAGCCCGTCTGCGACGCGCAAAGCAGCACCACCCTCGCCGGCTCTGGCGCAAATTTGTGCGGCAGCCAGCTCGCCGGCGTCGCCCTATTTCCGAACGACGCCACCGCAATCTCCGCGCCAATGTGAGCCTTCACTCCGCACGGCTCCGCCGCCGTATGAAAGCGGGCCGCGCCATACACGCCATTGCGATCCGCCAGTGCCATCGCCGGCATCTCCAGCTTCGCCGCGTGCTCCATCAATTGCTCGGGCAGCGTCGCTCCATCCAGAAAACTGAACGCGCTCGTCGCGTGCAGTTCAATGTACTCGCTTGTGCGCGAAGCCGCCGCTGCACACTCCCCCGCTGTCATCCTGAGCGAGTCCGCCGCAGGCGGACGAGTCGAAGGATCTACAGTTGCCTTTTCTATACCCTCCGCCGCATTGGCTCCCAGCACTTGATGATCATGGCCGAGTGCCGCCAGTCGAAGAGCTTGCGGCTGTTTTCCTCTGGCCCAACGGCCCGCCTGCGCGTCAGTCTCAGATGCAGTCTCCAGAGGCCGATACTCATCGTTTGGATGGCACACCGGGGTCCCCGGCGATTTCGCATTCGGCACCCGGCGCGTATTCGAAATGTCGGTGCTCCGCTCAGTCGTAAAACGCCTCCAGCCGCCATGTGTTCCGCTTGCAATCGCGCGTCAACAAACACGCGACGGATCGCCCATCGCTCTTCACCGCCAGCACATCCCACTCTTCCGCGTCCCACGCATCCAGCTCCCACCAGCAGCCGCTCGTCTTCCACGGCCCATACGCCGCCGCAATCTCATATCGGTTCTCTCCATCGATGAACGCCACCGGCCTCATCACAGAAGTTTGGGTGCCCCCGGTCTCGATTCTGTGACCGGGGATCGCACTACACTGCGCACTCGCACGAAAAACTGATCCCTGATCCCTGACCCCTGATCCCTGTATTTGCGCCCGCACCGCCCGCGCCGGCCGTACCCTCCGCAGCGCCATCCGCGAACGCGTTTCCATCTCTGCATCGCCACCTCGCTGGGTGCCCCGTCCAAGCTTCGCTTGGGCGGGGTTGAAACTGCGTTCGCCTGATGATCCGCCTTCCGCAATCCCAAACCCCTCCATCCTGAATCCATCCGCGCGATGCGTATCCTCGAGCACCGGCGATCCCACGCGCTCCTCGCCCACCAGCGCCCGCAACCGCGCCAGCGTCACATCCAGCCGCGAAGGCTCCGGCGTTTGCGGCGCAAACAATCCAAGCTGCACCTTGCTCTGAGCACCCGCCTCCGCGCGCATCGCCAGCCGCACCACCGCAGCTTGCGGCGGCTTCGATCCAATCTCCAGTTGCACCAGCTTCAGCAAAAATTTCCGGTCGATCGTCGGCACCGCAGGCCTTATCGTCACCGCATGCGTCTTTCCACCCTCCAGCCCCATCTCCACTGTCATCGCGCGCAGCGCCAGCGCCCGCCCCGCCGCCCGCGTCGCCATGCACTCGATCATCCGCGCGCCCACAAACAGCAATGAATCGATCTGCTCCACCGGCGTCTCAAACTCGCAAAACTCCTCCAGCGCAAACTCCGCTTCTATCGGCACGAATGCGTGCTCCGCCTCGCCGCGCGCGAGCGCCCGCCATCGCGCTGCCTTCGCTCCCACCCGCGCCACCAGCTCAGCCTCCGGCAGTACCGCCAACTCGCCCAGCGTCCCAATCCCCCACAGCGCAAACGTCGTCGCGTACTCTTCTTCCAACCCCAGCGCCGCCACTGGCAACTTCTCAAGCGCCTCCGCCTCCGCGCCATCGGGGATCACCGCGATCCCGCGCATACTCGCCGCCTTCATCCGCGCCGCATCGAAGTTTGCGCTCACCGCAACCGCCGCGCGAAATCCCGCCTCGGCCAGTTCATCTCGCAGCCGCTCCGCCACCTGCGCCGGCGGCCCAAACAACCGCTCTGTCCCGTGAATGTCCAAAACAAACGCGCACGCCGTCCCGCCGTTCGCACCCCAGCAGTCCGCCCCGCTAACTCCGCCTGCGTTCTGAAGGGTGCGGGCTTCAGCCCGTACGTTAGGCTTTGCAAAATAATGGGGGACTTTAGCCCCTGCGGGCGCTCCTTGCGATCGGCCAACATTGTTGATGCAGCCCGCGCAGCCCACTTCCTCAATCCGCGGAGAAAACTTTGCGACGCACTCGAGCATCACCGCCCGCGCCGCCGCCTCCGTCTCCGCCGATCGCCTCAGCAGCCACAGCCCGGGGTCCCCGACGACCGGGGTCCCCGAGAAGCGGTCCGTGCTTCTTGGGGTGGGGACGACAGGTCCTCGTCGTTGGGGTGACAATCCCTTCACGCCCTCCGCCTCCAGCCGCGTCATTCCCACTGCGGCGCCGCACCGCTCCGCCATTCCATTCAGCGAGCACACCCACTCCTCCGGCGCGCGTCCATCCAGCACCGCCACCGGCGCGGTCTGCCAGTCCGTTCGCAATCGCAGCAGCGCTTGCGCGGGAAACTCCGCCGCCCACGCGCATAAATAAAGTCCGCGGCTCATGCGCGCCTCTCCCCGCCCCACGCCACGTTGTCCCACGCCGCGTTCGCCTGCCACGTCGCCGCCGGCGGCTTTCGTGTCGTAATCTCAATCGGAGCCTGCCGCTCTCTCTCGCGCCGCACTTCGAAATCGAAAAACCGCAGCACCATCCCGCCCGCCGGCTCAATCCGCCGCGCCTCGCACTTCAGCACCACCGCCGCCGCAGACTGCGCATATCCCCGCTGCCCCAGCACCAGCAAGCTGCACTGCGTCCTCTCTGCCGCCTGCCGGTACCGGAACCACGTCGCCAGCGGAATCCTCGTCGCCTGCTCCGGTGCGGTATCCCCCAGGTCCAGCACAATCGCCGCAAACCCTCCCGCCTGCAGCAGCAGATCCGTTGCCCGCAACCCCTGCTCCAGCCGCGCCCATGCAGAGCTCTTCCACGACATGGGGTGCCCCATTCTAAAGTTCCCCGCATCGAGGCGAACTTTAGGGTGGGAACGAATTCCGTCAACTCCGCTTTCTCGTTCCCTTGTTCCCTTCTTCCCCTGGTCCCTCGTCCCACACCGCACCCACAGTAGCCCCTTCAGCCTCACCCCATTCGCCGCTGCAGACTCGGGATCGAACGCATCGCTTACATCCACCCACGCGCACGCCCTCTCCTCCACCGTCCGCTCAGCGATAAACTTCAGCGCCAGGCTCGTCCGCCCTGACGACGCCGGACCCGTGACCTCGCTGATCGCCCCCACCGGCAGCCCGCCATGCAGAAGCTCGTCCACCGCCGCCACGCCCGTCGCCCCAACCTCATACATCGTGCGCGGCTGCGGCGTCAGCGCCGCCGGAAACTTCCGCTCCAGCTTGCGCTCAATCTCCAAACGAAGTGCTGCCGCAGTGGCCATAGGATTCCAGGAGCTTGAATTGAGTCATGGCCACTTTGAAGGGGCACGGCTTTAGCCGTGCCATAAATCGCCCCAATGAATTGGGGCTTTAGCCCCTGAGGGCAAATCGTGCTTCAAATTGGCTCATGGCTAACCTTTCGCCTTTTATTCGCCTACTGTAGCGCCAAATAACTTCCCTGTCAAAGCCGCAATCCACAGTTTTTCCTCTGATTTTTCCCGCTTCTCTAGCCAAAACCGCTGCCAAAACGGCTAAGGCATAGCTATTGGCTACTGGCTACCCCGCTACTGGCTACTCCGCTGCCTTTCCCCACCAACTCGCCCCGCGCCGCGAGGCCAATCGCCATCGCCATCACGCGATCGTCATGCGTACCCGCTATCGCGCCACTACTCCCATTCGCCATCCGCACAAAGCTCCGGCACTCGCCCAGCAGCCTTCGGCTCTGGAACCGCTCCGGCTCCTCCACCAGCGCCGCATTCAACCGCCCCAGCATCGCCGGCCGGCTCACGCTCGTCGTCAGCCACCCCGCCTGCCCGTTTTGCCGGTACACCCGCGCGTACTTGCACGCCGTCTCCGCCAGCGCCAGCACGCCGCTCCCATGATTGTTCCTCTCCACCACCAGCCACGCGCCGTTGTACTCCCTTGCCAGCGCGCAAACAAACTCCGCCAGCTCCAGCCCGCCCACGTGCCCCGCAAACTCCGCGCACTGCAAGCCCGTCTCCATCTCCACCACCTGCGCTGCCGAATAATCTCCCTCGCTCCCGCCTCCCGCCGGATCCACCGCCACCACATACTCTCTGCCCCTCACCGGCGGCAGCCAGATCTCCAGTTCTCCATTTCGCCTGCGCTCCACCGGCTCCAGCGCGTTCTTCATCCGCGCCTCCACCGCCGCCAGTTCAAACACGCACTCGCCGCTCGCCAAAAAGCAGCTCTCCGCATCCTCCGCATACTCCTGCCGCGCCAGCCCGCGAAAATTCGCGCGGATCTTCCGCCGGTATCCAATCTGCCGCAAATCCAGCCCGTGCTTCTCCACCAGCCCGCGCTCTTCCTCGTTCAGGCTCGCCTGATCTACCGCCTCCGCGCGATATTGCTCCTCCATCCACCACGGAAAAAAGTGCCGCACCATCCCCGTCTCATGCGCCTTCTGCCACTCCTCGTGAAAGCACCCGCCCATACCCAGCGGCGTCGACTCCAGCACCATCTCCGCATCCGGCGCCATCGCCGCCCGCAACCCCGCCAGCGTATCTGCCGCATCGCCCGGCCAGCGCGCCAGCTCGCTGCAGTGCAAATTCTGCACCGTCAATCCCCGCCCCGCGTTTCTGTCCGCCGCGCTCACCACGCGATACTCCGCATCCATCTTTGGAAACACAATCTGCCGCACGTTCGACTGTCCCGTCCTCAGCGCTCCTCTGCGAACGTGTTCCGGCAGCCAGTCCACAAACCGGTGGACGATCCTGAAGATCTCCTCCGCGGCCTCCTGCGTATGCGCCACCTGCAGCGTCAGCGTCCCCGGCTGCGTAATCGTCTTCAAAAAGAATCGCGCCGCAACCCACGTCGTCATTCCCAGCTGCCGAGCCTTCAGCACAATATTCCGCTGCCCGCGCCTTTCCTCGAACTCCGTCTGCATCGCGTTGGCTTTCAATTGTGCCGGCCCGCCCTCGCGCGATCGGATCACCAGCATTGCTTCGGCCATCGACATCAGCGTGTTCCGTCCGTCCAATACATCGGGGCGTGTCTCCAGCGTCTGCCCCAGCTTCGTCAGCTCCCGCCGGGACGCTCTCTGAAACTGTCCCTTCCAAAACGGCGCTTCCATCTCGCGTGCATCTTCCGTTGTGCTCACTCGTCCCACCCCGCCTGGATCTTCCCATCAATCGCGCGCACGTAATCACAGGCTTGGCGCGCGGCTGCCCAGGCCGCACGCCAAGCGAAGGCGCAGCCCGCCCAGCCGCACCTGCAATTCCGCTTCATCGATTTTCTTGATTTCCGCACTTTCTTAGTGCGTTGGGTGCCCCCGGTTCCGCGTCGGCCCCGGCGGAGGGACCGGGGATCGCACGCCCGTCAACTCCCCGACTTGCGGGTGCCCCATCCAAGCTTTGCTTGGGTGGGGTAGGAACCAACATCCGCGCACGAGCGTTTGTGGGTCCCCCACGTTTCGATTCTGAGACGTGGGATCGCACGCACTCCACTCGCTAACTCGCCACTAACCACTAACCACTAACCACTAACCACTGACCCTGCCTCTCAATACCCTCCGCACCAGTACTTGATCGTGTACGCCGTCGATGCCGTCAGCGCCGCATTCGCCGTGATTGTGATCGCCGTCGTGCTCTCTGTCCATGTATTGCTCGTCACCATCGCTGCCGCGCTCAGCGTCGTAACCATGCAGTTCGCCTGGTTCGTGTGCGTATTCGGAAAACTCAGCGTCGCCAGCGTTCCCGTCGTCGGTCCGGTTCCCGTCGTCAGCGTCACCGTTCCGCTGATCCCATCGCATGTATGGCTCGTCGCGCACGCAATCGTCGGGCTTGTCCCCGCTGCCGCGCCCGCTGCCACTCCCATCGTTCCCGTGCCCATCATGAACTTGCCTTGCAGATAGCCGGTGGCCGTCGTGTTCCCCGTGCCTCCCACCTGCAATGCCGCGGTCGAATAATTCGTTCCGCCTTCGTACACAATCAATCCGCCCGTTCCCGACCCATTCGTGTTGTTGATCACCACTGCATTCGCGCCCGCGCCGGCGTTAATCGTCGTATTCGCATTCGCCGGCAGAATCACGCGATCCAGCGAATTCGCCGCATCCGTCACGCGCAGGTAGTTGTTCGCATCCTTCCGCACCTGCCACTCCGCTGTTCCCGAATAATTGTTGAACTGCACCGCGCCAATCTGGTCCGCGCTCGTTCCCGGCTGGATCGCCAGCGTCTGGCTTGCATTCGTTCCGTTCTGCAGCGTCACGTTGCCTTGCATCGTCGTCGTTCCGCTCATCGTCGCGCCGCTGAATGATGGGTTCGTCGCCAGCACCACATTCCCGCTCCCCGTCGTCGCTGCGGCAACTGGTTGCGCGCTTACGTTCGTCGCCACCACTGCCGCGCCGGCCGGAACCGCTCCTCCATTGATCTGCGTCGCGTTGGCATTGCCTAACTGGCCTTCTAACTGCCAGTAAGTTCCGTCATAAGTTGCGCTCAGCCAATGTCCCGCAAGCACATCGTTCGCCGCGAGGTTGCTGCTTTTCCCCCACTTCTTTATCGTTGTTGCCGCCGCTCCGTTTACCGTCAGCGTCGCCGACCCCGTATTCGCCGCATTGAAATCTATCGAGATCGTGTCACCGGCCGCGGGCGTGAACGAAGGCGTCGTCGTGCACGAATAGGCATTTCCTGTGTTTGTCGTTGTACACGTGCGAGGTACTGATTCGTTATGCGCAGTAGCCGCCGCCGGCGGCGCATTTGTCTGCCAGTATCCCAATCCCGTGAACGGCGTCACCCCGCCCACTGTCGCGCTTGTTCCGCTCTGGTTATAGAAAGCCGGGCTGTATTCGCCGCCCGCCTGTACGGTGCCCGAGCCCGTGCTGCCCGCGAACGTGCACGTCGTCCCGGTGCAGGACACGCCCGCGCCTGTGAATGTGAAAGCGCCAGCTGTCGCGTTAATCGAGGAGACTCCACCCGCCCCCGGCATGCAACTTCCGCCGCTCGAATTCAGGCACGTCAAAAGATGCGACGTGCTGTCGAGATACAGCCGGTCATTCCCGCTCGGCGGATCGGAAGGCGCGGCAATTTCGGCAACGTCCTGATAGTTGGTGGCGACACCACCAGAGAAAGCTCCCGAGCCGCCGGCCAGCGCATTCCACGCATAGCTCCCGGTCGCATTCGAGCACTGGTAAGCAGCAGGCGTGGCGTTGATCTCAATGGCGCCGGTATTTGCAGTAGAAGAGCAAGTGTCGCTGGGCGCACCCGTGCCGGAATAAGTTTTGAAGCCGATATAGGGCAACGTCCCCGTACCGGGAATCACCAGGTGTCCGTTGATTGATAGATTGCCGTTGCCATTTAAATCGATACCTTCCGTGGCTCCGTTATAAATTTGCAGGTTGTAGTCGTTTGTCCCATCATACAACTGAAATCGATTAGTTGACGAAGTTCCCGATAGTCTATAAATCCCTCCGGTAGCGTCGAGTAATGCCATCGTCCCGGCTGAAATACTTCCATTCGTCGATGTCAGCCCTCCAAATACTTGCAGATTGCCGGTAGACCCCAGTTGCATCCCCACGGTTGTGGCGCCACCAAACGTCCATCGAAAATAACTTGGACTGATACTTGGTAAATCCTCATCGAATTGACCTGTGCTCAGATACTCCTCTGTTTCTGTGCGCCGTGTTCCTCCGCTGTCAATCATATGTGTCAATCGATTCATCGAACTTGAAGAATTGGCGGTGGATACCGCCCCACTGACAAAAGCATTGACACAACACGCATCGGCAGCAGCATATCCTTGCGACATCGTACTTCCCGCTTCGCTCGAGGCCAAAAACAAACTTCCTAGATACTCGCCGCCCCCACTATTCAGTGGATAAAGCGACGACTGAATTCCCGTTATCTCGCCGTATGCCGCCGGAGCATTTTGCGGTTGCACGTCAGCTTCCAACCCGATATCCCATAAATTGGAACTTAGGCCTGACATATCGGAAGCGATCAGGTTGGCTCCCCAGCACTTCGTCGCATTTGCTAGATTCCTGCACTCTCCTAATATCGAAATTCCGTTCACGCCGTTCGACGATCCGTATGCTGAGGAGTTGTTAACGAAGGAACTTACGCCGCTTGCCCCAAGCGGGCCTCCTGCTCCTCCTCCCCCAACATTGCCGGGAATCGCGGTCCCAAAAACTCCGGCACTCGTAAAGTAATTTCCTGGGGCGGTAATAGCGCCATACTCCGTTGCCGGATTTAGTCCGTTGATTAGGGTAGTGTTGTAGGAGTTGTTGCCTGAACCGGAAAAAGCACCGCTGTTGTTGATAGCTACTGCGCTAGGCGCAATCGCATTCCCATTCACGATGTTCGTCGCTGCGCCCGCTGCCGTCGTTGCACCCGTGCCTCCTGAACCCATCGGTACCGCACTCATGCCGCCGATCGATGTCCCATTGCCTGGATAATATGCAATCTGCCCCGCGCTTCCCGAGCTAATCGTCCCTTGCGAGCCTCCCGATCCGCTTCCGCACGGCGCCCCCGTATTCGTGATGTATCCCGAGTTATCGATCTGCAGGCAGTTATCCCCGCTTGCGGCAGCAAGTCCCGGAAACTTGATCGCGTTCGGGGCCACAAAGGCCGCATCCAGGTTCGTGCTCGAGCCTGAATAAATATCTGTCTCGGCGCCTGATCCGCCCTCATAATTCAGTCTGATGTGTCCTGTCGAGTTACTCGCGTCGATGTAAGTATCTCCACTGTTCGTGCTTTGATACGCTTTAAAGCTGTCTAACCCTCCCGTCGCCGAATTCAATTCCCAGTTGTTGTTCTGGTCCTTCACCATGTACCATTGGCTGTTCCCGTTCCAGTCCTTGTAAGTGAACGATCCTTTCTGGCTCGTCGTGAGTCCCGGCCACAGGTAGTAATCCACCTCCGCGTCGGCGCCGTTGCGCAGTGACAACGTCCCGGTCGATTGCGTCGTCCCGCCCACCAGCAAATTCCCAACAAATTGCGCATTGCCGGCCTTGTCCACCGTCCCGACCGTCGTCGGTGTCGCCCCGCCGCTCGCAAAGGTCACGCCGCCCGTCCCGGCGTTCGTCGAGCAGTTGAAGCAGATGTTCCCCGTGCCCGCCGCGCTGAGCGCCGTCTGGTTGTTGGTACTGCTTTGGCCTGAATTCCATTGCTGAATCTGCAGTCGGTACACGTTGTTCAGCAGGTCCTGCACCTGGTAGAGCTGCTGCCCGCCTGTCGCATCGCTGAACCCGTAAATCCATCGGTACCCGTAATCCGTTTGAATTTCGTTCAGCAGCCCGCGCTCGTTTCCCAGTCCTGTCCCCAGCCTCCAGTGATTGGTCAGCGTCGCATCCTGCTGGCTCATGTACCAGTCGCCGTTCAATGAGTTGAAGCTGCGATGGAACGTGTCCAGGAAACTGTTCCTCGTGCCGTTGTCCGTCAGCTTTCCGGTAAACATCGTGCCGCCGGTCATCCAGTTGTTGTAGGCGCTTCCCGTATCCGCCACCACCTGGCTTGTCGAGTTCTCGTTGCGCAACCCCACAATCGTGTTGTTCTGCGCATTCGGCCCTAAGTGCAGCGCAGTTGCGCAACCTTCGACGTCTCCGCCCGTAAATGTATTTCCGTCCCCTTGCAGTAAGTTGATCCCGTAAGTTCCGCTAATTGGGTTCCCGCCGCTTGTCGGACAATTGATGTGCAGCCGCACAAACGTGCTCGCATTCATCCAGTCCGTCGTTGCCGGGTTAGTAATCTGGTGCCCGATGGCATTCACCGCCGTCCCGAATCCGCTTAGTTGGTTGTCCAGGAACGTTCCTCCCGTGTAATTCCCGGTTCCGTCCAGCGTCATTCCCGTCTGGTTTGAGTTACCCAGAAAATACAGGCTCTCTAAATCCATCTCTTGCGTCCGGTAAGCAACCAATCCTTGCGCCGTTGCGCTCGTTGCTCCTGTCGTATTGATGACGACGTTATCCAGATGGAATCCCGGCGTGTCCGTTGCATACGTCGGATCGCCCACTTGCACCGCCGGGGCCGATCCCGTGTACGCGAGCACCGTGCCGCCTGTGCTTCCGCTTGCCGCCGTTCCGCCGCGCAGCGCGCAACCACGCAGCGCTACGTTCCGTGTTCCCGCCGTCACCACAATCTCGTTCGCCGTCGTGATCGTCGCGCACGGCAGCAGAATCGCCACGTTCCCCGTCGCAATCGTCAAATTCGACGCCATCGTCAAATTGCCTGTGAAATTCCGCGCGTCGCATGTCCCGCCATAACTCCCACTTACCGCGCTCACGCACGCCTGAATCTTTGCGCCAACATCCGCGCCGCTAAACTGATCCACTTGGTAGAGGGCTCCAAGCTGCTTTGCAGTCAATGCCCCTGTCACGCTCCCTCCAGCCAGTGGCAACTCTGCCGCCGCCTGCGCGTCCACATAGTGCTTGTCTGCCGCCTGCATCGGTTGCGTCGGATCCGCACTCAAGTAAAGCGGTCCCGTCAGCGTTCCGCCGTTCGCCGAAAGGCCGCTCCCGCCGCTCAGCCCCGCGATTGCCTGGTCCACATACGCCTTGCTCACCGCCTGCACTGCCTGCGCCGCCGGCATCACCTGCGCCTGCACCTGTGCCAGGCTTGCCTGCGCTGCCGCCGGTACCACCCAGTACCGCGTGCTCGTCGTCCCATCGCTCATGTAGTACACGGCCGTGTAGTACTCTCCCGCCGGTGTCGCTCCAACATTCGGCGCGAGGTTCACGCTCACAAATCCATCGGGTGGAATCGTCATCGTCAGCGAATCCGCGGCTATCGCTTGTCCCGCCGCGGTCGTGAACGCCGGCCAGCTCAACACAAGTGTTCCCGCTCCTGGCTGTCCGTTGGCCAGAAACACTGTGCCTTGCACCGTCGTCGTACTCACCGCCTGCGCCGTCGCCGTCGCCGCCAGCACAATCGCCAGCAAACATGCCGCAACTCCGCGTGTCATACGCATTTCCCCAATGCCGTTCTTCATGAGCTTCATTCCCATCCATCCTTCTGCTTTTGCTGCCCTCTTCTATCGCCTTGCCCTGCTCGCACCTTCACCACTTACTCCACTAACTTCGCTAGCCCCCACTAACTCCGGGCTACCCCACCCCACGGCTTTGTCTTTGTCGTAAGGGTGGGGTTCCACCCAACTTACTCAGCTAACTCCGGTAACACGCTAACTCCGCTAACCCCGCCAGCCGCCCTACGCCGCGCCCAACTGTTCTTTTTCCGCCTCTTCCTCCCGCGCCTTGCGCTTCGCCTCCACAAACTCATCCCAAGTCGGCGCTTTCATCAGTTCATCCGCCAGGCTCGGCCCATCGTCTCCGTCCTCTCCGCCGTCCCTCTTGTTCTCAATCAGCTTCAGCACCATGGCCGTACTCTGCGTGTTGCCCGCCTTCGCCTCGTCCACCAGCGTCGTCGCAAACCCGCTGCAGTCCGACTTCACCGCCTTCTTCACCGAACGGCGCAAATCCTTCTTCGCGCCCTTGTACTCCTCCTCCTTCATCGGTTCTGTCTCGGCCTTCTTACCCGGCCTCCGATTTCCTGACCTCTTCGGTTCGGTCGGCACTGTTCTCGACCCTCTTCCCTCCATTCCACTCCACTTCGTGTCCTCGCCGCTCTCCCTCCGCGGCATCTCCACCACTTTCTCGTTCCTCGCTGCCTGTGTCGTTTCCTCGTTGCACCCTGCCATGCTCCCGCCCGTCCGGCCATCATCCCGCGGTCCTTCCGCCCGCGGCTCGCGCCGTCCACGCTCGGAGCTTGTGCTCTATCGCGGTTCCCCAATTGGTATAGAGCGGACCGATGTTCTCATCCGGTGTCCTCCCCTGAAAGGAAAACACCGCCCAGCTCTACGCCGGCCACTCTCCGGCAATTGGAACCGCCTTAGCCGCACCCGCTCTGCGTCCGGTTCTTCGCTCCTCTGCGCAACCTGCTCACCTGCTCTTGCAGTCCGCGCTTCGGCGCTGAAAAGCAAAAGGGGCGACTCGCTCTCCGAGTCACCCCTCTGCTCGTTCTCTCATTCCTCGCGCCCGCGCCTCCGCGGTGATGGCCCGAAGAAGATCGGAAGAACCTTTCGGCTCTTCCGTTGAAGATTTGAATCATTTCGTGATGATGCTTTCAGCTTAGCGCAAAACCGAATAATTACCGGCAAACTTCGCTAACAATAATTCTCATATATTTTTCAGCAACTTAGGCCTTTCACCCAGCTGTCGCGATGTTGACAAGTTTCGCTCCCTCAACCCAGCCACCAGAATTTGTCCCCTCGCTCCCTCCCGCCTTGTCCCTATGTCCCTATGTCCTTACGTCCCTGCATCTCCGCCCTACGTCCCTAGTCCCTATGTCCCTACGTCCCTCTCTCCCCCGTCACTCCGAAGGCATCCCCTGCACCACATTAGGAATTGCTTTGCCCTTCGCCGCATGCTATACAACCCCCAAGTTATTCTGCCTTTTTTGGCCATCGTCTTCATCGTGCGCCGTCGCTCTTTTCCACTCTGCGAAGGTCCGTCAGCACCGCGATGAGACCGCACACCGGTTCGTGAGTTACCACATCCCGGAGTCTTTGCAGCCGGCGGCCCGATCTTCAAGCAACCGCCGCCGCGCAACTTCCGGCTAGCCTGCGGCAACTCAAGCGCCGGCCTAACAAAAGGAGTTCGCTGTCATGCGCACGCTCTCTGCTTTGGTACTGTCCTCGGTTGCCTTGGTTCTCTCCGCCTGCGCAGGCATGCCCGTTCCCACCACCTCCGCCACCGATTCTGTTCCTGGCACCGTTCTTCATGGCACCGTTCACGGCGGCCAAAATCCCATCGTCGGTGCTCACGTCTATCTCTTCGCCATCAATGACACCGGCTACGGTGGCCCCGGCATCGCACCCAGCACCTCCAACCAATCGGTTTCGCTTCTCCACAGTGCCGCCAACACCACGCAGGATGGCAGCGGCAACTACTACGTCACCACCGACCAGAATGGCGCCTTTGCCATCACAGGCGACTACACCTGTCCTTCGAACTACTCCCACATCTACTACTACGCAACAGGCGGCGATCCCGGCCTCGGCTCCGGCGCAAACTCAGCTATCTCGCTAACCGCACCGGCCCCGTCCTGCAATTCCACCGCCAACACCTACATCAACGAGGTCTCCACCGTCGCCACCGTCTACGCCTTCGCGGGATTTGCCTCGGACCCGACCCACGTCTCCAGCTCCAACGCCACGCTCGCATCCGTCGGTCTCGCCAACGCGGCCACCACGCTCGCCAATCTTGAAGACCTCAACACCAGCGTTGCTCTCGCCACCACTCCCGCCGGCAACGGCATCGTCCCGCAGCAGGAAATCAACACCCTCGCCAACATCCTCGCCGCCTGCATCAACTCCACCGGTCCCGCCTCCACGCAATGCTCCACGCTCTTCTCCAACACCGCCAACAGCAACGGCGTCAACCCCACAGACACAGCAACCGCCGCGCTCGACATCGCTCACAATCCCGGCCCAGGCTCCGCGGTCATGGCCAGCCTCTTCGGCCTTCAGTCTCCCAACGCGCCCTTCTCACCGCCGCTCGCCGCCGCGCCCAACGACTTCACCATCGCCGTCACTTACTCCGGCGCAGGCCTCAGCGGTCCGCTTCCCGTCGTCATCGATAAGAACGGCAACGTCTGGGTCGGCAACACCGCCACCGGCGCAAACTCCGTCAGCGAGCTCAGCCCCGCCGGCGCGCCCGTCTCCGGCTCGCCCTTCACCGGCGGCGGAATAACCGATCCCTTCAGCATGGCTATCGACAAATTTGGCGCCGTCTGGACCGCCAATTATTCCAACAACAGCCTCAGCCAGATCTCCAGCGCCGGCGTCCCCAACGCCAACTCGCCCTACACCGGCGGCGGACTCAGCACTCCCGAAAGCATCGCGTTCGACCTCCTCGGCCACTCCTGGGTCGTCAACAATGTTGGCCAAAGCCTCAGTGAGTTCAGCGCTACCGGCACCGCCATCTCCACCACCGGCGACACCGGCGGCGGCATCTCCAACCCCATCGGCCTTGCAGTCGACGCGCTCGGCAATCTCTGGGTATCTGACAGCATCGCCGTCGGCGCCATCAGCGAGTTCCAGTCCGAAAGCACTCCGCCGGCCACGCCAGCCTCGCCCTCCACCGGGTTTACCGGCGGTGGACTTGCAGATCCCTGGGGCATCGCCATCGATCCCAACGGAAACGTCTGGACCGCCAACAGCTCATCCACCAAGAGCAGCATCAGCCTCTTCGGCGCAGGCGGCACCGCCATCTCCAGCGCCACCGGCTACACCGGCGGCGGCCTCAATGTCCCCGAGGGCATCGCCATCGATGGAGCAGGCAACGTCTGGGTCGCCAATCGCGGCACCACTGCAACCTCTCCGCCATATCCCAATAGCTGCATCAGCGAGTTCAGCTCTGTCGGTGCCGCCATCTCACCCTCCACCGGCTTCCAGGCCGGCCTCAACCTTCCGCTCTCCATCGCCATCGATGGCTCCGGAAACGTCTGGGTCTCCAACACCTCGCTCAACACGGTCACAGAATTTGTTGGCGCAGCCACGCCCGTCGTCACCCCCATCGTCGCCAACCTCCTGTTCCCGTACGGCTCTCGCCCCGTCAACCGCCCCTGACCGCTTCTAACCTCATTGCGCCTGCTCAACCTTCCTCAGCAATGTCATCCTGAGCGAACGAGTCCCGCGGAGTGCCCTCTGGGCCGCGGGACGAGAGAGCCGAAGGATCTGCATTTGCTTTTCGCCTTTTCGCAAAGCGCCCCGCCCGCACTTCGCTCGCTCTTCCTCAATGCGTCAGCTTGAGGCCGCTCCGCGGCAGAAAGATCTGCAGTTGCTCTTCGTCATTCGCTCACTCGCCACGCTTCCACCGCGGCAAATCCGAGCTCTATCCCGCTTTTCTGTTGCTTGTTCTCTTTGGGATGTGATACACAGCACACATTCCTTAGCTTTCCCCTCCAAATTGATCGGGCCGCGAAATTGGGCTGTACGACCTTGAATTAAGACTCTTCGAAAGGTGCCCTGCCGTGCGTAGACTCTTCCCGACTCTGTCGTTATCGTGTGCTCTCCTCCTCTCCGGCTGCTCTGGCATGCCGGTCATGACCTCGACCTCAACAGGCTCCGTTCCCGGCACGGCTCTCAAAGGATTGGTGCACGGCGGCAGGCAGCCCATTGTCGGTGCACACGTCTACCTTCTTGGCCTCAATACGACCAACTATGGCGGCCCAGGTATCCCGGCATCCGCCAACAATGTCGCGCAATCGCTCCTCACAAACGGCGCGGGACATGACAGCCTTGGCTACTACGTAACTACAGATGCGAACGGCATTTTCACCGTTACGGGCGACTACAGCTGCCCCGCTGACAAGCAGTTCAATACGTACTTCTACTCGAGCGGAGGCGACGCGGGCTCGGGCGCGAACTCGGCTGCAACCCTCGTCGGCCCTGCGCCAGCTTGCACTACCGGTTCATTCACTACTGTCAACGAAATCTCCACCATCGCGTCTGTGTATGTTTTCGCTGGCTTCATCAGCGATCCTCTGCATGCCGGCAGTTCCGGCAGCACTCTGGCGTTAACGGCCCTCAACAACGCAGATGCAACTCTGAACAATCTCTATTCTCCAGCCAGCGGCATGGCCATTGCGTATACGCCCGGCGCCAACGGCGGCTTCGGCACCGTGCCGCAGAGCGAGATTGACACTCTCGCCAACATCCTCGCCGCCTGCATCAACTCCACCGGTCCATCATCCACCCAGTGCACCACATTGTTCTCCAACGCGATGAACGGCAGCACCGCGCCTACTGACACCGCAACGGCCGCCGTGAACATTGCTCACAACCCCGGCGTCGATGTCGCCAACCTCTTCAGCCTTCAAACTCCCACTTCGCCCTTCCAACCCATGCTCAGCTCCGCTCCCAACGACTTTTCCATAGCCATCAGTTACACCGGCGGCGGTCTACTTAATCCCTTCGGCATCGCCGTCGATGGCTCCGGCAACATCTGGGTCACCAACCCATCCGTAAACGAGATCAGCGAATTCAGCCCCACCGGCGCGGCCATCTCCACCACCAATGGCTACAGCGGCGGCGGACTCGATAGCCCCCGCGATATCGCCATTGACGCGGCCGGCGATGCCTGGGTGACCAACGCAACGGGCAGCAGGCTCAGCGAATTCAATTCCAGCGGCGTCGCCATGTCCCCTTCCACCGGCTACACAGGCGGCGGCCTCAACGGGTCCTATGGCATCGCCATTGACGCGTCAGGAAACGTGTGGTCGGCAAACTTCGCCGCCAACAGCCTCAGTGAATTCAACTCCAGCGGTTCGCCCATCGCGGGTTCCCCATTTACCGGCGGCGGATTGACTTCCCCTCGTGGCATCTCTATTGACGCTTCCGGAAACATCTGGGCTGCCAGCGCAATCAATGTAAGCGAGCTCAATTCTTCCGGCGCGCCCGTCTCCACCTCCTCCGGCTACACCGGGGGTGGCATCAACAACAACATCAATATCGCAATCGATATCGCCGGCAACGCTTGGACCACAAACTACAGCAACAATAGTCTCAGTGAATTCAATACCAGCGGAACGGCGCTTTCCCCTGCCACCACCGGCGACACCGGCGGCGGGCTCGGATCTCCAACCGGCGTCGCCGTTGACGGTGCTGGTAACGTTTGGGTGGCGAACTTCGGCGGCGGCCTCAGTGAATTCAACTCCTCCGGCGCCCCCATCTCCGGTTCTGGCGGATACCTGGGGGTCTATAGTCCCTTCGCCATCGCCATCGATGGCGATGGCAATGTCTGGGCGCCCGACGAAAACGGGTACAGCATCACCGAATACGTTGGTGCAGCCGCACCTGTAGTCACTCCAATGGTCGCAAACCTTAAAACCCCTTACGGCTCGCATGCCGTCAACAAACCCTGATACCGGAGTTCCGATTATCCTGGCCGGGCGCATGGGTACCTGGCCATCGTCCAAAGCATCTCCACCGGCTGATTCTTTTATGACGCCGCCAGCACGAATCCGAGGACACCATGAACCTGAACAAGACTTTTCTTGCTTTCACCTTCGCCTTGATGCTTGTCCTCGCTCTTCCTCTCCGTGCTCAAACCGGCTGTGTCGACTCGCCCGAAGATCCCACTGTTGTCCTGGCTCTTGTGGCAGGCTTGGGCGTCCTCGCAGTTAAATTCCGCAGCTATCGCCGCCGCGGATAATCGTCTGCCCACGCTCTCCTGCTGGGTGCCGGTTTCTCCCGAACCCAATCTTGCCCTCTCCATCACTCCGCCATCTCGAAGCCGCTTCAGCGGTCGAGAGGTCTGCGGTTGCTCTTCGCCCTTCGCTCTGATCTATGATGTTTCATGGTTCGGGTTTCAATAGAAACACTGATGCGGAGGGGCCTGTGCCCAAATCGAAAATCAAAAGACTATACCTGATTCCAATACTCTCCAAGGCGCTCGATGTCATCGAGCTTTTGGAACAGGGCCACTCCGCGCTGACACTCGAAGACATTTATCAGCGGACGAATATCTCCAAAACCAGCGTCTACCGCATCTTGAAAACCCTTGTGCACCGCGGCTATCTGGCCCAAACCCCGAACGGCCAATACCGGCTGGTGTCGCGGCCCAGGCGCTTGCGCTTCGGCTTCGCAGGGCAGAGCGCCGAGATGCCCTTCAGCGAGGCAGTTTCCGGAAGCGTCACTGCGGCTGCAGCCGCCGCCGGCGTCGAACTGATTGTGCTCGACAATCGCTACGACCCTGAGGTGGCCGTGCGCAACGCCGAGGAGTTTGTGGCCAAGCGCGTTGACCTCGCCCTCGAGTTCCAGGTGGAAGAAGCTGCAGCTCCGCGCGTGGCGCACATTTTCAAGAAGGCCGAGATTCCCATGGTCGCAATCGATGTGCCCCATCCCAATTCGACCTATTTTGGCGTCGACAATTTCGAGATCGGATACGAGGCCGCCACGATTCTCACCCAATATGCGCAGCGAAATTGGAAGGGGAAGGTCGATCGCGTACTCGGCATTGGCTTCCGCGAGGCCGGCAGCTTCGTGCAGCACCGCATAACCGGCGCCTTCGATGGCATTCGTGAGCGGTTCCCGGAGCTCACTGCGGATCGTTTTGAACAAATTGAAGGAAGAGGCATGCGCGAGGCGAGCCGCCGGGCGATGAGTGCATATTTTGCGGGGCGAAAGAGCGGGGAACTGACGCTTGTGGCTGCCGCGAACGACTCCAGCGCGCTTGGCGTTCTCGATGCAGTGCGCGAAGCAGGCCAGGAGGCGAACTTTGCCATCGTCGGACAGGATTGCATTCCCGAAGCCATGGAGGAGATGCGCAGAAAATCGGGCGCATTCATCGGCTCAATTTCGCACGAGGCGGAAACCTACGGCCCCCGATTGATTCAGCTGGGAATCTCCATCCTTCGTGGCTACACGGTGCCGCCGTATAACTACGTGCATCACCGCTCTGTTTCCGCCGAAGCTTTGCCCGACCTCGATAAGCTCAAGAGAACGCCCGAGGAGAGCCGGCATCACGCGATCCAGGTGGCAGAGCTCGCTTGAGCGCTGTCGACCGGCCTCAATCCGCGGGACTTCGGTTTTTTGCCTTCCATCGCTTCATCGCCGATTCCCAATGGAAAACGATTTTCCGGCAGCTCCCGGCTGTAAAATGAATGTTGGTTCGGATTCTTCCCCATTGAGTCTTTCCTATGACGACGGCTACACCTGCACCCACCGTATTGCGTTTTCTTGAGGACCGCTGGGATCCCGCTGTTGCGGCCGGTCTCGACGAGCCTGAGCTTCTGCGCTACCGCTCCAATCTCCTTGGTTCCGACCTTCGCATCACCAATTTTGCCGGCGGAAACACCAGCTCCAAGATTGTCGAGAAGGATCCCCTCACCGGCAATCCGGTCGAAGTGCTCTGGGTGAAGGGATCGGGCGGCGATCTGGGCAGCATCAAGCGCAGCGGGTTTGCAGCGCTTTATCTGGACAAGCTCTTGTCGCTCGAGCGCCTTTACAAGGGTGTCGATTTTGAAGACGAGATGGCGGAGATGTATCCGCTGTGCGCCTTCCGCAACAATCCTGTCGCCGCGTCCATTGACACGCCGCTGCACGGATTCTTGCCCTTCAAGCACGTCGATCATTTGCATCCTGACTGGGGAATTGCGCTCGCTGCCAGCGCCAACGGCAAGGCGCGGATGGAAGAGTTCAATCGCGAGTTCGGCCACTCGCTCGTGTGGCTGCCCTGGCAGCGCCCCGGCTTTGAGCTGGCGTTGATGATGAAGCGGATCGTCGAACAAAATCCCGGTTGCGACGGCATCGTGCTCGGTGGCCACGGACTCTTTACCTGGGGCGACACGCAGCGCGAATGCTATCTGAACACGCTGCACATGATCGACAGCATCGGTCAGTTCATTGAGCGCCATGGAGAGTCGAAAGGGACGGTGCGCTTTGGCGGAGAGGCCGTAGCGGCCCGCGCCGATCGCCGCAGCCTCGCCATCCAGATCGCGCCGTTTCTTCGCGGGCGCATCAGCGCCAGGCAGCGCTTCATCAGCAACTACTCCGACGCGCCCGACGTGATGCAATTCGTCGACTCTGTAAACGGCAAGGCGCTGGCGTTCCTTGGAACCAGTTGCCCCGATCACTTTATTCGCACCAAAATCCGGCCCATGTTTGTGAGCTGGGATCCGAAAGAGGACATTGAAGGGTTGAAGACGCAGATCGACTGCGCGCTGGCCGAGTATCTTGACCAGTACCGCGCCTACTATCGCACCTTCGCCAAGCCCGATTCTCCTGCAATCCGCGACGCCAGCCCTACCGTGGTGCTGATCCAGGGCCTCGGAATGTTCAGCTTCGGCAAAGACAAAACCGAGGCGCGCATCACGGGCGAGTTTTATGCCAACGCGATTCATGTGATGGAAGGCGCGAGCCTTCTCGGCGACGGTCCAGTCAGCGGAACCGTGCCGCAATGCCCGCCCGGAATGGATCCGGCGAGCTTCAAGGTTTTCGACAACTATGTCGCTCTGCCGGCTTCCGAAGCATTTCGCATCGAGTATTGGGCGCTGGAAGAAGCGAAGATTCGCCGCCGTCCTCCCGAGAAAGAGCTGAGCCGCCGCGTTGCTCTGATCGTTGGCGGAGCCAGCGGCATCGGGCGCGAAGTGGCGCGTCTTGCGGCCTCTCGCGGTGCGCACGTATTTGTCGCCGACCGCAACGAGGAGGGTGCGTCGCGCGTCGCAGGCGAAATCGCAACCATTTCTTCGGCCGAGTTCACCGGCCACGCTGGAGTGGATATTCGCAGCCGCGACTCCATTCGCGAGGTGCTGGGCGAAGCCGCGCTGGCATTCGGCGGCATCGACATCCTCATCAACACCGCCGCGCTCTTCCCCTCCACTCCGGAGGGCGTCATCGCCGACGACATGTGGTCCGACACGCTCGCAGTGAATGTGACCGCGAATTATTTGCTCGCCGATGAAGCGGCCAAAATGTTTGATGAGCAGGGACTGCACGGAAATATCGTCTTTACGAGTTCCGCCAACGCGGTTGTTGCCAAACGCGGCAGTGAAGCCTACGACGTGAGCAAAGCCGCGCTCTCGCACCTCATTCGCGAGCTCGCGGTCAAGATGGCGCCCAATGTGCGCGTGAACGGTATCAGCCCCGCGACAGTGGTCAAAGGATCGACGATGTTTCCGCGCGATCGCGTGCGCGCCTCGCTGCGCAAATACAATATTCCCTTCCAGGAATCGTTCAGCGACGAGGAGCTGCGCAGCCGCCTCGCCGCCTTCTACGCCGAGCGCACCTTGACCCACAAGGCCATCGGTGGCTCAGATTGCGCTGAGGCCATCCTCTTTTTGGCCAGCCCTCGCGCTCGCTGCACCACCGGCCACGTGGTTCCCGTCGACGGCGGCCTCACCGAAGCCTTCGTGCGCTGAGAAAACCGGTGGAACAACTTGCGCGCGTCGCCATCGATCTGGGCGCGGAAAGCTGTCGTGTAGCCCTACTTCGCTGGCCCAGCGATCAGCCAAGCATCGCAGTCATCCATCGCATTCCCAACGGTCCAGTGCGCCACGGCCACTCGCTGCATTGGCCCATCGAGCAGATCCTCTCTGGAATTGAAGAAGGCCTGCGCAAAGCTGCTGCTGCAGCTCCCGAAGGAATCGCCTCCATCGGCGTGGACGGCTGGTCAGTCGATTACGTGCGGCTCGCGCCCGACGGTTCCATCTTGCGCGAACCGTTCTGTTATCGCGACGAGCGAACGACAGCGGCGAAAGAGGCCGCTGATCGCGTCATTGCGCCGATCGATTTATATCGGCGAACCGGAAGTTATCCGCTCAAAATCAATACGGTCTACCAGCTTCTGGCCGATTCGGCGGCGGCCCGCGAAGCGAGCGGCTCAAGGATTGATCCGCACGCGCCTTGGGTCATGCTTCCCGAGTTCGTCCTCTACTGGCTCAGCGGCCGTCGCGTGGCTGAGTACACAAATGCCTCGCACACCGGCCTCGTAAACTTGAAGACGCGCTCGTGGGATGCAGAGCTCTTCAACCTGCTTGGGCTCGAGGTTGAAGCTGCGCCGCCGCTCGTTTCCACCGGAACCATTCTCGGTCCAATGACCGGTGAATTGGCTCGCCTCGAAGCATTCCGTAACACGCAGATCATTGCGCCCGCCACGCACGACACGGCAAGCGCCATCGCCGGCATTCCCGCCGACCTGGGCGCAGCCGCCTACATCAGCTCCGGCACGTGGTCGCTGGTGGGAACAGTCACGGACGCCCCGGTCACCACGCAACACGCATTCGACGCCGGCTACACCAACATCGGTGCGGCGTGCGCCGGATTGCTGTTCCACTCCCTCATCAACAGCATGTGGGTGCTCAAGCAGTGCATGGACGGTTGGGCCGCGCAGGGGCGGCCGTGGAATATCGAGGACCTGGTCCAAAAGGCTGCTCAATGCAATTGTGCTGAAACGGGCGTGCTCGATATGGATGCCGAAGCGCTGATGCTCGACACCGATATGCCGCAGCGCATCAACGCCGAACTCACGCAGCGCGGATTCGACGCGATTCCCGACGTCGCCGGGAACGAACCGATCTTCGCGCGCACCATCTTCGAGAGTCTCGCGCGGCGCTATGCCTCGGCCACGGCGAATCTCGAAAAGATGACGGGGCGCAGGCTCGAACGCATCCACATGATCGGCGGCGCCACGCGCAACAAGCTGCTCGTACAACTCACCGAACAGCGGACAGGCCTTAAAGTCGAGATCGGTGAAACCGAAAGCGCGACCGTTGGTAATTTGGCCGTCCAGCTTGCAGCGAGCGAAGCGAACGGCGGCGCAGTCACGTCCGCGGCCGTGCGCGAATGGGCCAAATGCCTGTGTCAGAAATAACGGTTCGACGCAATTGAGAAAGGGCAACTAGCGATGGCTCCAACAAACAAGAAGGTTGCCAGGTTTCATCGCGCGGTGCGTGCAGCGCTGCGACCGCTCAAAAACGCAGACCGAGCTGCTGCGATGCGCGCTTACATGCGCAACCAGTTTGAGTATCTTGGCGTCTCCATGCCGGACCATCGCACCGCCGTCGCGCCGTTGATCAAGAGCTTCTCGCCCGCGGATCGGGCGGAGTTGCGCATGGCCGTCGAAGGACTTTGGCAAATGCGCGGGCGGGAATACCAATATGTCGCGATCGGGCTGCTGGGGCGCAACCAGAAGATTCTGACGCTCGATGACCTTCCGTGGCTGCTGGATCTGGTGCAGCAGAAATCGTGGTGGGACACGGTTGACTCGTTGTTGAAGGCGGTTGGCCCTGTCGTGCAGCGCGCGGGCGCAAAGGGCAAACGCGCCATGGATGCGGCTGTAAAGCACGAGAACTTCTGGGTGCGGCGTATTGCGATGCTGCACCAGCTAGGCTTGCGCGATAGCGTCGACACCGAGCGTCTCTTCCGCCATGCAGAACTCTTAGCCCCCGAAAAGGAATTCTTCATCCGTAAAGCCATCGGCTGGGCGCTGCGCGATTATGCGTGGCAGGATTGGCGCGCGGTCGAGAAGTTCCTTAAGACAACCCGGGTCGAATTCTCTGGGCTGACAGTACGCGAGGCGCGGAAGAATTTCGCCACACTTAAGCGAGCGGGCAGACGCGGCGCCTCTTGACTCTGCCGCGGCTTTGGCCGTAGTTTGTCCTTACACGGGAAAGGAGGTTGATCCAGCCTATGAAGATTGATTTACCAAGTTGTACGTTACGTGAGGTGACTGAGGCCTGAGGCCTAGCGTCTCTGGCTCCGGATAAGACCCGGCGGAGGGTTCTCCGTCATGGCTCTGGCAATCGCCGAAACGCGACCGCCTCAGTCCAATCCCAACAGTCCACCGGCAGCGGCCTGGGAGCGATAGCTCTCAGGCCGTTGTTGCTTAGAGGCGGAGAATAGAGAATTGGGACGGGGGATTTGAATGGAACAGAATCTGCAGGACACAATCGCGTTGCTTGAGCGCACTCCCATCGCACTCGACGCGTTACTGTGCGGCTTGCCTGAGAGGTGGACGGAGAGCAACGAGGGCGCCGACACCTGGACCGTGCGCTCCGTCGTCACGCACCTGATCCATTGCGAGGGCGAGAACTGGGTTCCGCGGGCGCGAGTGATTCTGGAATTCGGCGAGGCGCGCGAGTTTGCGCCGCTGGATCGGGAAGGGAGCGCCCGGAAGAGCCAGCGCAAAACACTGGAGCAATTGCTCGACGAATTTGCTGGGGCACGTGCAAAGGGGCTCGAAGATCTGCGCGCAATGAATCTGACTGCTGAGGACCTGCAGCGTCGCGGGCGCCACCCATCGTTGGGCGTCGTGACGCTGTCGCAATTGCTGGCCACATGGGCGGCCCACGATCTGACGCACATGCACCAGATTTCACGCATTATGGCGTACCAATATCGCGAAGCGGTAGGACCATGGGTGCGATTCCTGGGCGTGATGCAATGCGCGGGTCACAGCGCCAGCGCATAAGCCGAGCGTCGATGCCGTAAAATCAGCCTAAAGATGAAGTGTCCTTATTGCGGATTCGGGCAGGATCGTGTGGTGGACTCGCGCGAAAGCAAAGAGGCCGACTCGATCCGGCGGCGGCGCGAGTGCGAAAAGTGCAACCGGCGGTTCACCACCTACGAGCGCATCGACGAAATTCCATACATGGTGGTGAAAAAGGACGGGCGCCGCGAGCGCTTCGACCGGCAAAAAGTGTTGAGCGGCCTGCTGCGCGCCTGCGAAAAAAGGCCGGTCTCATCCAGCCAGCTTGAAACGATCGTCGACGCTGCCGAAACTTTTCTCGTTGACGCGCCGGAGCGCGAGCGCACCACATCAGAAGTCGGCGAGCTGATCATGCAGCACCTCAAAGGGCTCGACACGGTCGCCTACATTCGTTTCGCCTCCGTCTATCGCGACTTCAAAGACGTGAACGAATTCAAGCAGGAGCTCGAAGGGTTGCTGGAATCGCACCGGGGCTCAAAAGGCAAACGATAGAGATGACGCAGACAAAAACGCACAAAATCACGTTGATCCCCGGCGACGGCATCGGCCCTGAAGTCACCCAGGCGGTCGTCCGCATTCTCGAGGCCACCGGCGTCAAGTTCGAATGGGAGCGCTTCGCCGCGGGCGCCGAGGCATTCGAGATCCACGGCGAGTACATTCCCGCGGCGCTCTACGAGTCCATCGCGCGGAATCGCGTGGCTCTCAAAGGCCCGGTCACAACGCCCATCGGCGGCGGCTTCAAGAGCATCAACGTGACGCTGCGCAAAAAGTTCGATCTCTTTGCCAACCTGCGCCCCATTCGCAACCTCCCCGGCCTCGACACAAAGTATCCCGGCGTGGATCTCGTCATCGTGCGCGAAAACACCGAAGGCGAGTACGTCGGCCTGGAGCATGAAGTGGTTCCCGGAGTAGTTGAAAGCATCAAGGTCATCACCGAAAAAGGCTCCACGCGCATCGCGCGTTTTGCCTTCGAGTATGCGCGCAAGCATTCGCGCAAAAAGATCCACGCCATTCACAAAGCCAACATCATGAAGCTGTCCGACGGGCTTTTCCTGCGCTGCGCGCGTCAGGTAGCCGAGGAGTTTCCCGCCATCACCTACGGCGAGCACCTCATCGATAACACCTGCATGCAACTCGTGATGAATCCCTTTCAGTACGACACGCTGCTGCTCGAAAATCTTTACGGCGACATTGTGAGCGACCTGTGCGCGGGCCTGGTGGGCGGCCTTGGCCTCGCTCCCGGCGCGAACCTTGGCGTGGATTGCGCGATCTTTGAAGCGGTGCATGGCTCGGCGCCCGACATCGCCGGCAAGGACGTGGCCAACCCCACCGCCCTGCTGCAATCGGCAATCCTGATGCTGCGCCACCTCGACGAAGATGCCGCGGCCGACAAGACCCAGAAGGCGCTTGAAACGGTCTACGCCGGGCGCAAAACGCTGACGCGCGACGTGGGTGGAACCGCCGGAACCACGCAGTTTACCGACGCGATTCTGGCGGCGATGGCCTAGCCGCCAACCGTCCCGGCGTCACTGACCCTCCTGTACACTAAATAAAGTTAAGGCCATGAAAAACAAATACCCCGTCGGCATTTTGGGCGCGACCGGTATGGTCGGCCAGCGTTATATTCAACTGCTCGCGGACCATCCGTGGTTCGAGATTACGTGGCTTGCGGCCAGCGACCGTTCCAGTGGCAAGCCGTACGCGGAAGCTGCCAAGTGGCGGCTCGACACCGCTCTGCCCGACCGCATCGCGAAGATGATTGTCTCGCCGGCTGAGCCCGAGGGCGCGCCGAAGATTATTTTCGCCAGCGTAGACGCAGCCATTGCGCGCGAAATGGAGCCGAAGTTTGCCGCGGCCGGTTGCGCCGTCATCTCGAACTCCAGCGCCTTCCGCATGGCGCCGAATGTTCCGCTGGTTCTGCCCGAGGTAAACGCGAATCATCTGGAAATGATCGAAGAGCAACCGTGGCGCAAGCAGACCGGCGGCTACATCGTCACCAACTCCAATTGCTCGGCAATGGGATTGGTGCTCGCACTCAAGCCCATCGAAGAGCGATTCGGAATCGAACAGATCTTCGTAACCACGATGCAGGCAGTCTCCGGCGCGGGCTATCCCGGTGTCGCGTCGATGGACATTCTCGACAATGTCATTCCTTACATCGGCAGCGAAGAAGAAAAGATGGAGGCGGAGACCCTGAAGCTGCTCGGCACTTTGAACGGTCAAACTGTAACGCCGCTTGCTGCGAAGGTGACCGCGCATTGCAACCGCGTTGCCGTCATCGATGGCCACACCGAATGCGTTTCGCTCAAGCTTGGCGGCAAGTTCGGACGCCCTGTCGAGCGCGACGACATTCTCGCGGCCTGGCGTGAGTTTCGCCCGCTCGCCGGTCTGGGTCTTCCATTCGCTCCGGACCAGCCGATCGAGTGGCGCGAGGAAAACGATCGACCGCAACCGCGCCTCGATCGCGGCCGCGGCAAAGGCATGACGGTCACGGTCGGTCGGCTGCGCCCTTGCGGCGTGCTCGATTGGAAGTTTGTGCTGCTCTCGCATAACACCGTGCGCGGCGCGGCAGGCGCAACAATTTTGAATGCTGAAATGCTCGCAAGCCTCGGCAAGCTTGAATCTGCCGCCATGGCGGCAGGAGCGCGTGCGTAGGGAAGGTCGCGCGGCGCCGGCGGCCAATCAGCAAAGAGTGAGAAGCAGGCAATGAACTTGGTCGTGATGAAGTTTGGAGGCACGTCGGTCGAGGATGCGACCGCGATTGCACGCACGGCTGCGATTGTTGCCGGCCGGGTCACCAGCGGCAAAAGCCCCGTCGTTGTGGTAAGCGCGATGTCGAAGGTGACCGACCAGTTGTTGCGTGCCGCGGCGGCAGCGGCAGAAGGCGACCGCACCGGCGCGCTTGCCATCAGCTCGCGGCTCCGGGCACGCCATCGCGATACCGCGTGCGCTCTGGTGAAAGACGCAGCGGCCATTGCGCCGCTGATCCAGCTCATCGACGACAAATTCGACGCGCTCGACGAAGTGCTGCGTGGCGTTTCGGCCATTCTCGAACTCACTCCGCGCATCTCCGACCTGATTGTCAGCCACGGCGAACGCCTTTCCAGCCGTATCGTCACCGCAGCATTCCGCGAGCGCGGCGTGAACGCCGAGCATGTTGATGCGCGCGAGATCATCGTCACCGATTCCGAGTTCCAAAAAGCTTGCCCGCTCGACGACGTCATTGAGAAGCGCGCGCCGGAGAAGTTAATGCCGCTGATCTCCCTGGGCAAAGTCCCTGTGATGGGCGGATTCATTGCATCCAACGAAGCGGGACTCACGACCACGCTTGGTCGTGGCGGTTCCGACTATACCGGCGCACTCGTCGGTGGCGCGCTCAACGCCGAGACCATCGAAATCTGGACCGACGTCGACGGAATCATGACCACCGATCCGCGCGTGTGCCCCGATGCCTTGCGCGTCAGGGTCATCAGTTTTGAAGAGGCGGCGGAGCTGGCTTACTTCGGCGCCAAGGTTCTGCACCCCGCCACAATTTTGCCTGCGGTTAAGAAAAATATTCCCGTGCTTGTGCTCAATAGCCGCAATCCGGGCTGCGAAGGCACGCGCATCATTTCTGTCGCGCCGCATTGCAAAAGTCCGTTCAAGTCGATTGCCGTGAAAAGAAAGCTCAGCATTATCGACATCGTAGCCAGCCGCATGCTGATGACGCACGGCTACCTGAGCAAAATGTTCGCGGTCTTCGACAAGCACAAGTGCCCAGTGGACATGGTCTCAACCAGCGAGGTGAGCATTTCGCTCACGGTCGATTCGAATTCGAGCCTGCCGGAGATTGCCGCCGACCTGAGCAAGATGGCGGACGTGACCTACGAAGGCAAAAAAGCGCTGGTGTGCCTGGTGGGCGAGGACATTCGCGGCCAGAACGGCATCGCCGCGCAGGTGTTCAACGCCATCCGCCACATCAACGTGCGCATGATCTCGCAAGGCGCGAGCGAAATCAACATGAGCTTCATGATCGAAGAAGACGATGCCGACGAAGCCGTCCGTTCGCTGCATGCGGCATTCTTCAAGGAGCCCGATCCGGCCATCTTCGACGTTGAAGCGAGAAAGTCAGTTCTAAGTCCCTAGCTTACGGTTGAAAGGCAATCCCGAGTTTGCTTAACTGCGACCCACGACCCACGAACCACGATTCACGATTCACGAACTGAAATGCTAATCCTCGTTCTCGGCAAAGGAAAAACCGGCTCGCTCGTCGCGGAAGTCTCGCGAGAGCGCGGCCACGGCGTGCGCGCGCTCGACATTAACGACAACCAGGGCGCATCGGCCCTTACCGCGCCAAACCTTGCCGGCGTCGACGTGGTTGTGGACTTTACCGCGCCCGAAGCCGCCGTCGAGAACATGCGCGCGGTGCTCTCGCTTGGTTGCCGCATCGTCGTCGGCACAACCGGCTGGTATTCCAAACTCGCCGACATGAAAGCCCTGGCCATTCAGCGCGGCGGCGGCCTGCTTTACGGAACCAATTTTTCCATCGGCGTGCAGAAACTCTTTCGCTTGACTGCGGAACTGGCCCAGCTCGATGGCTACAAGTTCTCGGTCGATGAAACCCACCACGTAACCAAGCTCGATGCGCCGTCCGGTACGGCACTCACGCTCAAGGAAATTATTCAAAGCGTGCGCCCCGGCATCGACGTTCCTGTTGAGTCGCACCGCGTGGGCGACGCCAAGGGCGAGCATATTGTCCGCGCTGTCAGCGACCACGACGTGCTGGAGCTGCGCCACGATGCGCACTCGCGCCGCGGTTTCGCCCTGGGTGCGGTGCGCGGTGCGGAGTGGCTGGCCGGAAAATCCGGCGCGTGGGAGTTCCGCGAAATCTTCGACCAGCTATAGATTTCCCCTCATCGCTTTTCATACGCCAATTTCGAAGGACTCCGCACGCTGGTAGTGGTTCAGTTTGAAGGGTACGGGCTTTAGCCCGTACGTTAAGTCGTCCAAAATGATCGCGGGCTTTAGCCCCCGAGGGAATTTCGATTTCAAACTGACCCACTACTCGCACGCTGCGGTCCAAGTGTCACGTTATAAACTTGACTGATCATGGACACGACAGGCTGCGGTACAGCAATTGTGACGCCATTCAGGGCGGATGGTTCGATCGACGAGCCGGCGCTGTGGTCGCTGGTAAATTGGCAAATTGAATCCGGCATCGACTTCATCGTGGCCTGTGGGTCTACCGGTGAAGCAGCGACTTTGGACGAAGAAGAGTGGCTGCGCGCGGTGCGGCTGGTGATCGACTCGGCAGCGGGCCGCGTTCCCGTGTGGGCGGGCTGCACGCACAATTCAACCCGCGTGTTGGTTCGCCAGGCGGCGCAACTCAAGCGCGTGCCGGGCGTGGCGGCCGTCCTCTCGGCCAATCCCTACTACAACAAGCCCACGCAGGAAGGGCAGTTTCAGCATTTTCTCGCCCTCGCGCGCGAAGTCGCTCCGCTTCCGGTCTGCGTTTACAACGTCCCGGGCCGCACCGGCGCCAATCTCGAGCCTGAGACCGTAGCGCGTTTGGCCGCGGCAGCAAATAACATCGTGGCCATCAAGGAAGCCAGCGGCAAGCTCGCGCAGTTCGGCGAGCTCACGCATATCATGCCGCCCGGCTTCAAGATCTTCTCCGGCGACGACAACCTCGCGCTCGCCGCCATCGCAGTCGGCGCGCACGGCTTGATCAGTGTGGCGTCCAATGAAGCGCCGGCTGAAGTGACGCGCATGATTCGCGCCGCGCTCAACAATAACTGGGACGAAGCGCGCGAGCTCGAGCGCCGCTTTTCGCGTCTCTTCGAAGCCAACTTCTGGGAGTCGAATCCCGCGCCCGTCAAAACCGTGCTCAGCCTGATGGGAAAGTGTGGCGACTCCTTGCGCTTGCCCTTGGTGCCTCCCACCGCCGCCACGCGCGCAAAGCTTGAGCGGCTGGCGGGTGAACTCGGCCTGCTGAAGCATGTGCCGATTCTGGCCGGTGTCCGCTCCGAAGTATTCTGAAAAATCTCACCCGATTTACGTTGCAGCTCCGGTCGTTTGGAATATCTCGCTCAGAAAGATCGACTAAGTCCGCGTAAAGGAACCCCAGTTACCGTAGTAACTCTGCAAAAACCGCATCCAACACGGCCTGTTGAAACTTTTTTTTGAATCCGTCCACAACTCCCCGAATCGCACGGTGTCTACCTTGTTGACGGTCGAAAGTGGTTGATTAAGCCGGCCGCTGTAGTTAAATTTTGGCGATGGCTCTGTGCGAGCGCGCCTGGAACGACTCATTTTTCCCGTTCAGAATTGAAGAGTTCTTGCAGGTGTATCTTAGGATTCATCCCGCAACGGCTCCCGGTCTGGGCGGCGTTCCTCCAAGTGAGGCCAGAAAGAAGGGCCCACTTATGCGCGTTCACTTTAAGGCATGGTAGCCCGCAGAAAGCGACGTACACACTATGTCCCCTAAGACATGCAAAATGCTATTGAGGCTGGCGCTGGTTTCAGCCGCAACGTCCGTGCTCGCAGTTGCGGGTTGCACCAGCGGATCCGTGCTCAGCACGGGAACCCAGGGCACAACCACCGGCTCCACCTTCATCGTCGGTACGGATGCCCCTCCAACCGTGGCGTCAGTCGTCTCCTTCAACGTCACGCTCAACAGTGTTCAGCTTATTCCGCAGGGCGGCGGCACTCCCGTATCGATGATCAGCGGCAACCCGTCGGTCGACTTTGCGCGCTTCAATGGACTGCAGACGCTCCTCGACATGAACGCCGTTCCCGAAGGCACATATAGCCAGGTCACGATCTCCCTCGGTTCCGGAACCATCGGTTACCTCAACACCACGGCAGCTCCCCCCACCATCGCCACCATGGCTGCCACCTACACCAATCCCTCGGTAACCATTACGCTTGCGAACCCTCTCGTCGTTAAGCATGCCACGGCGCCTGTCGGCTTGCGTATTGACTTCGATCTGGCCCAATCCATCAAGACCACCAACGGTGCGGTCAACGGCACGGTCGATCCCACATTCGACGTCGCCACTGTAAAGAACAGCGACCACGGCGGCTATATCGACGAGTTCGTCGCGGGCGTGGTCAGCGTGAATCAAACCGGCCAGTCGTTCGTGGTGCAGGGCCCGCATGGCGAGAACTTCACCATCGATGTGAATGGCCAAACGGAATGGGACGGTGATGCCACGCTGGCCACACTGGCGACCGACGGCACAAGCGCCATCGTGGCAGTCTCGGGAAAACTTGACCCCGCAGACCAAACCCTCGATGCCGACGAAGTCGCGATCCTCACCGACACCGGCTTCTTTGCATCGGGCCAGATCACCTACGTCAATCCACCGCCACCGGCTACCGGCGCTGCCAGCAGCTTCGACTTGTATGTGCGCGGCCTTGAACCCACCAACACCGGCCTCACGCTCGGTCAGCTCGCAACGGTCAACCTAACCGGCAACGAAAAGTATTTCATTTACTGGGCGCACAATCCGCTCACTCAGTTCCTCTTCAACTCCAGCTCCCTTGTCGCCGGGCAGCATGTCACGGTGGGCGGGCCGGCAAGCGGTGCGGCCAGCGCATCCGATGTAACGGTCAAACGCATTCACCTCCGCAACTGGGGCTTTAATGGCACTGTCGTTCCCAGCAGCGAAAACTCCAGCAACGGCACCTTCCAGATGCAGGTGAAAGGCTTTGCGGGCGTCCTGGTTCCTGAAACCATCACGGTATATCTGGGACCGGCCTGCGACTTCCGCTACGGCTTTGGCGCGTTCAACGACATCACCGACGGCGCCAACATCCGCGTCGTGGGCCTCTTGCTCAGGAACCCGACCAACGGCAACGTGGTACTCATCGCGCGCCACGTCGACGGGCTCAACTTCACTGACTTCACAACCGCAGCCTGGCAGTAATCTCGAAGCCAGCGAAACGCTAACGCCGGGGCCGATCATGCGGCTCCGGCGTTTTTTTGTGCGCAACAACTTCGCTAGAAAAAGTCCGCGATAGGCGGGAACGTGAGCAGAAGGCCGACGAAAAGCAGAATCACCGCCGCGGCCATCACTTGCTTCACTTGGACATTTCGTCTCGCCCATAGCCAGTGCAGGACCGTCCACGCCACGAGCCACAGAACAATTGCGCACGCCGTCACTCCGGAAAGCGGCCCGGTGGGCTTGTAGAAAATCATCGCACTCTTGATCGATGCAACCTTGTCGGCCGCGATCGCGAAAATTGCCACCGCAACCGCGCCAATACCCGCCGCCACCACCGCGGCCGCACCCGCGCCGTTGGGCTGTAGCATCGCCTCTGCCGAGCTCCTGGAAGTTTGCGCAGTCATCTCTATTCTCCGTCGACGATCGTGATCGTGGGCCCGCCTGTTACCGGCGCGTTCTTATTGAGCATTGCGCCGAAAAAGCCTGCAACCCCCGCGGCAACAAGCGACACCCATACAAAAGTCAGCACCGCTGCCCGCATCTCCCTATGCATGCGCAGAGTGCGGCGATATTGATAGAAGACCGCGGTTGCCATGGTGATCGAGATGGGCACCAGCCAGGCCACATGCTCTTTCCACTCCATGCCAATGGAGTGCCACGCGGCGGTCGTCGGGCTCGACATTAGCAAACGCTGCGGAAACGCCGCCAGGTTCGCTGTCTCCGGCGGTGGCGCTGCCCGATACCACGGATAAATGATGTAAGCTCCGGTCAGAACCGTGATCCACGCCAGCACCGACATCGCGGTCATGTAGACAATCAGAAATCTTTCGTCTTCCACCCGGATCCCCGGCCCCACCGGCGAGCAGTACCGCCGATAAAGCTCCACCAGCGCGCCGGAACACGCCATGAGATAAAGCGCGCCGAAGCCCATGCCATGAATCATCGTCCAGAGTTCGCGTGCCGTGATCTCCATGTACGCCTCTCAATTCCGCACCGCGTGCGTATCCGGCCCGCTACGCATCAGCCCGGCATCCGGCCGGCCCAGCCGTGCATACGATCAGAACCCATTTCTGCTCGGCGGCCGAGGGAAAAGCAGATTCATCGCGCTCGGCTTCTTGTCATCCGCTCCGCCGCTCTTCGCGTCTTTGCCCCACGTCCAATACATGCCCACATACGCGTAATTCTCGGTCTGCCCGGCGACCGAGTGGCCGTAGCAAAACAGAATCTGCTCGTTGGTGTTGTGCTTGAAGTGGTAATAGCCGCCCACATCGATCATCGTCGACGCCTGCGTCTGGGCCGGCGCGTCTCCTTCTGCGCCATGCGCAAAAACTTCCGCGCCCAGCTCCCACTGCTCATTGAACTCGCGCTTGATCAGCCATCCGGTATAGGGAAAGTTGCGAAACCCGGTCTGCGGAACCACCTGGTAACCGCCGCCGCCATCAAACAACCACTTGCCCTCGTTCTTCTGCAGCCAGATGGGCAGCTTGTACCAGACTTTTCCCACGCCAAGCCCTCTATCGAAGTTGCCCGTCGGCATCTCGAACATCGTGAAGCTGCCGATCTGCGGAAAGTGTTTCGACTCCTTGATCCACGCCAGCTTCACGCCCAGTTCCATGTCCGTGAGCCCGAAAGCATCAGGCCCTTCTCCGCTCGGCGCATACACAGGATGATTCAACGGGGCGACCACGCCGAAGGGAAGAATGGCGTGAAGTTGGACGCGCGGAATCGCGCCCCAATTGAACTCGAACGCAGGACCGGCCGAATCGAGCTCCACAGGAGTCCCATCCACGCCGCCGAAAATATAGAACTCGTAGTGGTGCAGGTCCACGGGAACAGGATCGTCGGTCTGATAAGGCGGGCCTTGCGCGCTGGCTCGCGTAACGGCGAGCGCACACAAAAACAAAATCGCCAACCCAGGGCAGTTGGCTCTGGCGAGCGCAAGCGATTTTCTTTGGCGCGGGGAGGACTGCATGGGCCGGAAAGCCATCTGCCAAAAAACTTATATCGAAGTTCGATAATAGTCAAGACAATTTCCCGGGAACAGCGCTATAGTGTTTTCTGTGCAGAATCAAAGGCGCGAACTGTTTTACGGGCTCATCCGCATTCACGTGCTTCTGCACGCGAGCCTTCAGCCCATCTTCGGGCTGGCCATGATGGAAGAACTCGCGCACCATGGCTACCGCATCGGGCCGGGAACGCTCTATCCGCTGCTGCATGGCATGGAGCGCAGCGGCCTGCTCAGGACCGTTTCCGCGCGGTCCGCCGCCCGGGCGCGCCGCGTCTATCGCATTACCCCTGCCGGAAGAAAGGCTCTCATCGACGCTCGCGAAAAAGTAGACGAACTGCACCACGAGTTGCATGAGGCGCATCCGCGCAAGGTCGGCGCGGCTCCCAGCAAAACCCGCAAACGCCAATAAGCGAATCTCAACGCACGCGACTCAGCGGTCGCGCAATCAGAGCGATATGCAAATGGAACTCCGCCGCGATCGGCGGACGAGGCCCCCAGGCAGAATTTAGCGGTGATGTTTTCCGCCCCCGCCCCCACCGCCGCCAAAGTGGCTCATATGGGGCGCGCTCATGTGCCCGCCGCCAGAACTCGCGTGCCCGCCGCCGAAGTTCATATGTCCGCCACCGAAGTTCATGTGCCCCCCGCCAAAGTTCTTCGGCGCTTTATAGGAGTAACTCGGCGCGCGCTGGCTGTACGATCTCGATGCTCCACCGCCAAACAGGTGGAATCCCCCCGAGTGGTCGCTGCGCGCCATGTTGTTGTAGTTCTCGTACGCGCGGCTCGGGCCAGGCTGCGAATACGCTCGTGAATATCCCGGTTGTGTAAAGCGATAGGCCGGCGTCGGGCTCGAGTATCTGTAAGCCGGCCGCGTTGAATAATCCTGCGGCCCGTTGTATCCATAGTTCGACCGCCCGTTGTAGCCGTTGTTATAGCCAGGATTGCTGTACCTCTGCGGCATGCGGTTATACATTTGCGGTGCTGGCATTGTCGGCCGCGTATAGCTGTTGTTCCGTTGCGGCGACATGCGATTCGAATAATCCAGCCTTCCCGGTTCGGGGAATCCCTGCGCGGGCCGAACGTAGGATCCGGCGCCGCCGCGCCCACCGGAATTGTTTTGCCATCCGCCGCGTTCACCAGAATTGCCCGGCCATCCGCCGCGTTGGTTGTTACCGCCCCGATCGTATCCCCGCCCTCCGTTCTGGTACCCGCCTTCGCGTCCGCCCCAATTTCGGTTCCCCGAACCACCCCACGCCCCGCCACGTCCCCAGGCGCGCGGCCCTCCGTGCGGCAAGCCCCAATCGGCCACCGTTCTGCTGTGCGTGTAGTAACCGCCGTGATCAAACAGAATTCCGTGCCCCATCCAGTCCAGGCCCCACGCCAGCCATCCAAACGGCATGCGGTCAAATGCTCCCAGCGCAAAGCTCAATCCATATTGAATGGGAAGCCCGTCGACAAAATCTCCCAGCGCGCCGAAAAACGAAAAGCCGGGGCAAGGCTCGATTGGTGTGCCATACACACTCCAGGGATTGTAGGTCGGGACATACACTTCTTCCGGATTCGTCGGCGTCAGATCGATGTATCCCTGGTCGTCTTGCACTTGTTCCTGCGGAGTCGACTGCAGATTCCCCGCCTGCTCCGCGCGCTGCCGCAACACCTGCACCGTCTGCATCACGTCCTGCGGCTGGTTGTAATAGGCGTTCCCCAGGTTCGTCGTCCACTCCAGGTTCTGGTTCAGCATGTCCAGCACGTCAGGGAACGCGGTCAGCGCTTTCACGCTCGGATCCCAGTCGGTCTGCGCATTCGCGCCCGCTGCAATCTGATCGGGTGAGCCGTAGCCTGCCGCGCGCATCTGTCCCAGCCATTGGTCGGCCACCGCCACCTGCGCCGGATAGGTCGATGCGGCCAGAATCTGCGCCAGCAGCGAATCTGGATAAAGCGCAATTGGCGCAAGCAGCTGTTCCAGATCCTCCGCGCTCAGCGCTTGCGCCGGCGGCTGGCTCCGTTCGGAATATCCCGGCGCCTGCTGATCATAGGGCTGCTCGTCCGCATAGTTCTGCGGCGCGCCGGGCTGTTGCGGCGCATACTGCGGCTGCTGATCGGCGTAGGGCTGCGGCGCGTACTCCGGCTGCTGATACTGCGGCACCTGATACTGTGGCGCATATTGCGGCTGGTCTGCGTAAGGCTGCTGCGCCGGCTGCACATATTGCGGCTGCTGGTACTGAGGTGCCTGAACCTGCGGCTGGCTTGCATACGGCTGCGGCGCAGGCTGCGCATACTGCGGATCGCCGACCGGCGCCTGCGGCACCGGCTGCAAATACGGGCCATACGGGCTCGGCTTCGCCTGCGGCGTCGCACTGTATGGCGCCTGCGGAAACGCTTCCGCCGCAAAGGCCAGCGCAATGATCGCCAGCGCCACGCAGGGAATCAGCCAGAGAGCATTCGTGCGGCGACGCCCAAAATGCTCCAGCGCAATAGTTTGAGATGGATGCGGCTCGGAATCTGCGAGCGTTGACGGCGAAAGCTGCTCGGTCGTTCGGGGGTCCATGGTCCCTCACAGTCGACTTGGAGCCCGTTAGGCCACCGAATTCCAGCCGCCCGAAAGCGACAAGTTCGGCGGCCCAGGGGGAGGGCTTACCAAGCGAACCCCAACTTGAAGGATTAGTTTCGGCGTAAAAAAGAATGATTCTGGACCCACCGCGGATACGTTTCGCGCGGTGAAAAACTACCCGCATCAATTCTGATTAGCCTGCTAACTCTTTCTTCACCAACTCGCTCACCAGCCGCCCATCCGCCCGCATCCCAGCCGCCTGCAGCTTACCCTGCACCGCCTTCATCGAAGCGCCCATGTCCTTCACCGTCGGCTTGTGCCCCAGCGTCGCGGTCAACTCCCCAAGCGCTTCTGTCACGAGCTTTGCCAGTCCCGCCTCATCCAGCGCTTTGGGCAGGAACTCCTCGATCACCACGATCTCCGCCTTCTCCTTGGCGACAAGGTCCGCGCGATTGCCTTTCTCAAACTGCTCAATCGAGTCGCGCCGCTGCTTGATCATCGTGGCCAGCGTCTGCTCGCTCTCAACCTGCGTCAGCGCCGCGCGCTTTTCAATTGCCTTGTTCTTTAGCGCATTCTTGATCAGCCGCAGCGTGCCCGTGCGCTCCGCGTCGTGCGCCTTCATCGCGGTCACAATCTGCTGGCTTACAAGAGCTTCCAGTTCCCCTGCATCCGTCATCTCAATCTTCCTCAATTCTGAAATTCTACTTGACCGGCGCGGAAACCCTCCCTCGCACCAACACCGCTGCCGCTCTGCCCGCCTCGACTCGTCTATCCGGCCATTTTTCTGCAACATAGGCGATTTTCCACATTATTCTTGATCACAAAAATCACAAAAATGTGTATTATGTGATTGTCGTTGCTCCCATTCCTTCGTCCGAAATGAGGAAAAGATGATCCGCAAAACCCGCCTTTATACTCCCGGACCAACTCCGCTTCTTCCCGCAGCCCAGTTCGCCATGGCCGCGGCCGACATGCACCACCGCACCGCCGAGTTCCGCGCCCTTTTCCAAAAAGTACTCGCCCAACTTAAGGTCTTTGTCGGAACCAAAAACGACGTCCTGCTGCTCGCTTCTTCCGGCACCGGCGCGATGGAGGCCTCGGTCTCGAACCTCACCTCTCCCGGCGACAAAGTTCTCGTCCTCACCGCCGGAAAATTCGGTGAGCGCTGGACGGGCCTCGCAAAAGCCTTCGGCTGCGTGCCCGATGTAGTCACCGCGCCCTATGGCCAGACCTTCGACCTCGCTGCGGTCCGCGCCGCCATCAAGCCCGAGCACAAAGTCATCTACACGCAGGCCACTGAGACCTCAACCGCCGTCCGCCACGATGTCCAGGCCATCGCAAAACTGCGCGATGAAGTTGCGCCCAACACGCTGCTTGTCGTCGACGGCATCACTGGCCTCGGCACCACGCACTTCGATGTCGATGCATGGGGCATCGATGTCCTCATCGGTGGCTCGCAGAAAGCCGTCATGATTCCTCCCGGCCTCGCCTATTTGAGCGTCAGCGAACGCGCATGGGCGGCGATGGAGACCACCAAAAATCCGCGTTACTACTTCGACCTGCGCAAGGAACGCAAGAACGCCGTCAAGGGCGAAAGCGCATACACGCCGGCGGTGGCGCTGGTGGCCGCGCTCGGCGCCGCTCTCGACTACATTGCCGGGCAGGCGGGCGGCGACCTCGAGAAAGGCCGCATCGCTCTCATCGACAATGCGCAGGTGAACGCCGCCGCCACTCGTGCCGGACTCGTTTCGCTCGGCTTCACCCTCTTCGCGCCCACCGCGCCTGCGGCCGCAGCCACCGCAGTCGCGGTCCCCGAAGGAATGGATTCGGGTGTAGTCGTCAAAACGCTCAAGGCAAAGTTTTCCCTGATCGCTGCCAACGGCCAGGGCGAGATGCAGGGCAAGATCTTTCGCATCGCGCATCTCGGCTTTTTCGATTACCTCGACACCATCGCCATGCTCGGCGCCATGGAGCACGTTGCCAAGGACACGCTCGGCCTGCCCGTCAAGTTCGGCCAGGCCGTCGCCGCCGCGCAGGAAGTGTACGCGGAGGCAGTGAAAGAGTGAATGAATGAAGAGGTGAACGGCGCAGGTTCGTTGCAATCTCGGACATGTTGTCGGTGCCGTTGACCTGGTTCCTCACTCTTTCACTTCTTCACTTTTTCACTCGCGGAGCGATCAATGCCTGACCTCACCTTCGCAGAAAAGCTGCTCATCGCGCGCAAGCAGCTTGATCTGTATCAATACGAAATGGCCGAGCGGCTGGGAGTGCATCCCAACTCGCTCACCAAATACGAGCGCGGAGAAGGCAAGCCGCACGCGGCCGTGGTGCGCATGTTTGACTTGCTCTGCGAACAGCAGGGCATTCGCTTTGATGAATACACAAGCGCGTCCGCCGCGGCGGACAAGGGAGCGAGCATGAAAGTCATACTGGCTGAAAAAGTTTCTCCGGCCACGCTGGCCGTTTTCGCGGCCGAACCGGGATGGGACATCAAAACGCACGATCAGTTGCCCGATGGCTTGCCTGCCGCGCTGGCTGATGCTGACGCGCTCGTCGTTCGCAGCGCCGTTCAGGTCGACGATGCGCTGCTCGAACACGCTCCCAAGCTGCGCGTAATTGGCCGCGCCGGCGTTGGCGTCGACAACATCGACGCTGAAGCTGCCACGCGCCGCGGCATCGTCGTCATGAATACGCCGGGCGCAAACGCTGTGGCGGTCGCAGAGCTCACCATCGGCCTGATGATCGCGCTCGCGCGCAAGGTTCCCGCGGCCAACGCCACCATGCACGCCGGCAAATGGGAAAAGAAGAATCTGCAAGGCACCGAGCTGCGCGGCAAAACGCTCGGCATCCTGGGCCTGGGCCGCATCGGCCTCGAGGTCGCACGGCGCGCGCGCGGCTTCGGCATGGAAATCATTGGCACCGATCCGTTTGTCTCTGCGTCGCTGGCCCGCGAAAGCGGTATTTCGCTCGTCTCGGTCGAAGATCTTTTTGCAAACGCGGATTTTCTCACGCTGCACGTCGGCCTCACGCCGCAGACGCATGGCATCATCAACGCCAAAACCATCGCGACCATGAAGAAAGGTGTTCGCATCGTCAACTGCGCGCGCGGCGAGCTGGTTGTGGATGCCGACCTCGCAGCCGCACTCAAGAGCGGCCAGGTCGCAGGCGCAGCGCTCGACGTGTTCGCCGTCGAGCCGCCCAAGGATTCGCCCTACTTCGGCCTTGACAACGTCATTCTCTCTCCGCACATTGCCGGCTCAACCGCCGAAGCGCAGGAAGCTGTCGGCATCCAGATTGCGCATCAGGTGTGCGAGTACCTCAAGCAAGGTGTCGTCCAGAACGCAGTCAACGTTCCCTCGCTCAGCCGCGAAGAATACGTTCAGCTCGCCCCCTTCATCGATCTCGCCGGCCGTCTCGGATCGTTTCTTGCCCAGGCGGGCAAGGGAGGCGGCAAATCCGGCATCGATTCCATTCACATCGTCTACGGCGGCACACTCACCGAAGCAAAAACGGAGCTGGTGCGTAACGCTGCCATCGCAGGCCTTCTGCAAGGTTCAGAAAACGTCAACCGCATCAACGCCGCCGCGGTCGCTGCCGAACGCGGCATTCGCGTGCACGAAGAAAAGGAAGAGAGCCATCGCGGCGGTGCGGCCACTGTGCTCACTCTGGTGCTGCACACCGCTGCGGGCGAAAGCCGCGCCAGCGCCACCGTCATTCACGGTGAGCAGCCGCGCCTCCTGGCTTTCGACGGCATCGATGTCGAAGCGCCGCTCGAAGGCACGCTGGTGGTTTGCCGCAATCTCGACGTGCCCGGAGTCATCGGCCGCATCGGAACCATCCTCGGCCAGCAGGGAGTCAACATCGCCAACTTCGCTCTCGGCCGCGAGCGAGTCAGTGCGCGTCGCGGCGAAATCGCCAAGGCCCTCGCTGTCGTTCAGGTCGATGAGCCTGTCGCTGAGTCGGCCCTTGAGGCACTCAAGGTGATCGAAGCGCTGCTCGAGGCGCGCCTGGTCAAACTGCCCGACGGAAAATAAGCACCTGCGGTGCGGCAGCCGGCGCTCACGCGCCAACGAATCAAGGCTTTTACTTCGCCGGATCCTCGACGCGCCCCAGAAACAAAATCGATCCCGCGTCGTTGTCGTAGATCATGAACAGAAACGGATGATCGGCGCGGAAAACGATCGGCGGAGGCTCAGGGAAATCCCGGCGCATCGCCGTCGCGTACATCGTGATCGCTGTCGCCGCGGCAGCCTCGGTGCCCGTCTCCGTCACGTCCACGAATGCCTTGTGAATCGCCGCGGAAATGGCGAAGTCCTGTTTGCCGTCCATCCCCGAAAAGTCGGCCGACCCGCTGAAGGCCAGCGGCATTCCCATCTTCGACAGCGTCCCGCTCAGCTCGAACTCCTGCGTCAGGCTGAACTTCGGAAAAGTGAGAATCACTTTTTCCGCCGGCTCCAGTTTCTTGATCCATTCTGCTGCCTTCGCCGCCGTGAACCCACGCTCCAGCGCCGGCAGACCATCGTTTGCCTTCGGAAGCAGCACGATCATCGAGCATCCGCCCTTATAAGGGAGCTCTAATTCCTGAAATGACCCGCCGTCATAGTATTCGTATCCCGCTCCGGTGCGGTTCATCATCTGTACTTTCGCAGTCTGCTTCGCCGTCAGATGAAAATCCTCGGCATTCGTGTCTCTCAGGTCAAACTCATTAAGCCACGTTCCCTTGAAATAGATTGCGTTGGTCAAAATCAGCCGCGTTGCCGGCGTCACCGTTCCCGGCCCCAGCAGATTCTGGATCTTCTTGTTCGTCTGGTCCTCGACCCACTGGTTAATCGTGGCCCGTGCCGCCTCGGGCGACGTCTTGAAGTCGACCCGCCGGAATCCCGCTCCATAATCCGCCTGAACCAGTTTCAGATAATCGGGCAAGAAGCTCGCGTCCTGTTGCGCCCACAGCGCGTCGGCCGTATGCAATTCGTATCCGTAATGCTGACCATTCAATTGCGCAAGCAGCGCGCCCATCGCGGGATGCAGCCGATCCGGCGGCAGCGTGAAGTGGAAAACGTGCTGCATCTGGGTCGCTGTCTGGCCTCGCGCGCCTGCATAGGCCATTCCAAATGCGGTCGAGATGCTCTCCGGCGAAAAGAAAAGATTTCCCGGCTGCTTCGATAGTTGCGCGTAGAGATCGACAGCAAATGCGTTACTGCCTTTGGCAGCTTCAGCCTGGTCGGCCGCAGGCGACGGCGTCTGAGCCGTCAGAGCACCTGAAACGAATACGAATGCGAAAAGTAGAGAAAGCAACGGCTTCATGCGAGCCTCCTCGATTGTGCGATCCGATCGGCATACCCCCACCGACGTAGTTCCGCGCACCATCTAATCTTCGAACGCGGCCCGAATCGTTTCTTGCATCGAAAATCCCAACAACCGTCGCGCCGGCCCTTGCCGGCAAGTTTCTCGAGTTGCGCTAACCCATCAGCCCCTTGTGCCCCAGCCACGCCCGCAAATACGAAGCCTGGCCGACATGGTAGGTCTCGTGATAGGCCATGAAGTTGACGATGCCGCTGATTTTTCCATCGAGGCTCGGTGGTCCTTGTGTAGCGGGCTGCGCCAGCAAATCTTCCGAAGCGTTTTCAAGCGCGGCCGCAAGCGCGTGACCCGAGTCGGTCCATGCGCTGAGCAGCGATTCCGCCGCAGGATAAGCGGAATCTTCCATGCGCTTCTTGCCGCGCCCGAAGTTCTCCAGGATGGGCCGCGACCATTCCGTTCCGACGAAATGCAAGGTCCGGCCGCGGCAATACGCTAGATGGCCCATGATCCATGCAACGTGGTTTGTGTTTTCGCCAGGATGTTTGAGCCACTCTTCCGGCGAAAGGTCCGCGACCATCTTCGTCAGAAAGTCTGTGTTGTACCGAAACGTCCCTGCGGCATTCGCGATGATCTGGGGAACCGGCATACCTTCTCCTTATTTGCCGCTCAGAACTACGCCCGGCTCAAATACGCGCCCTCGCTCGTGTCCACACGAATCTTCTCGCCCTCGTTGATAAACGGAGGCACCTGCACCACAAGCCCGGTCTCGGTTTTGGCCGGCTTTGTCACGCTCGATGCCGTCGCCGACTTCAATCCCGGCTCGGTTTCCACTACCTGCAAATCGACCGTCTGCGGCAGCTCGATGCCCACCGGCTGCCCGTCAAAGTAGCTCACCTTGATCTGCAGGTTCGCTGTCAGATATTCCACCGCGTCGCCCAGCGTCGCGCTCTTCAACACCGTCTGCTCGTAGTCAACCGGATTCATGAAATAGTAGTCGTCGCCGTCTGCGTAGAGAAATTCCATCGGAACTTCGTCCACCACCACCTTTTCAATGGCGTCGGCAGAGCGGAAACGGTGCTCGAACATCGCGCCCGACTTCAGGTTGCGTAGCTTGGCCTGGATGAACGCGCGCAGATTGCCGGGCGTGCGGTGTTCGACCTTGAAAACCGTGTGCAGCTGGTCGTTATGCTTGATGATCATTCCGGGGCGTAGTTGGGTGGCGGGAATCGCCATAGAGGATGCAGCTCCTTGCTTTGCTTGCGCGCAGTGCGCAAAGAATATGCCATTTGGCCTGCTTCAATTGTAGCCGAGGCAGCGGATGTGAACTTTCCGCCGAATGTCCTTGGGCAAGGTCCTTCGGAAGTAGCCAAAACCCCAATACATGCGACGTGGCAAGGACGATTCGTCTACTACCAAAGCGTAACTTCCTCCCCATCGGCACCGGGATAGAATGTCGATGGGCGCAAACCCAATTCGCCCAAGGGAAGTTGGAAACAAATGCCCGAGCAAGTGTCCATCTGTGTGATCGGCTCCGGATACGTCGGCCTGGTGGCGGCCGCCTGCCTTGCCGACATAGGTCACAAAGTCATCTGCGTCGACAACGACGAAGCCCGCGTAAAGCAGCTTCGCGAGGGCGGCGTTCCCATCTTTGAAGAGCATCTGCCTGAGCTCCTGGCAAAGCATCGCGGCCACAACGTCACATTCACTTCACATCTGGCCGATGCCGTCGTGCAAAGCGAAGCCGTGTTCATCGCCGTTGGCACGCCCCAAGGCGAAGGCGGCGCCGCGGACCTGTCGTATGTTGAAGCGGTCGTCGCCGAAATCGCGCGCGCCATCAAGAGCTACAAGGTCATCGTCGAGAAGAGCACGGTTCCCGTCTACACCAACGACTGGATTCGCCGCGTGCTCCACCGTCACGGAGTCGATCAATCGCAATTCGATGTCGTCTCCAATCCGGAGTTCCTCCGCGAAGGCACTGCCGTCGTCGATTTTCTCCACCCCGATCGCATCGTCATCGGCGCAAGCAACCCCCGCGCCGCAGAGATGATGCGGCGCATCTACGAACCCATCGTCAGCGGTGCCTATTACCAGCATCCTGCAGCCGTGGCCGGTCCATGCAGCAAAGCCCACCCCGCGCCCCTGCTGGTTACCTCCACGCAAAGCGCGGAGATCATCAAGCACGCGTCGAACGCTTTCCTCGCCATGAAAATCTCCTTCATCAATGCGGTCGCAAATCTTGCTGAGGCCGTGGACGCTGACATTGAGGACATCGCCACCGGAATCGGCCTCGATAGCCGCATCGGCCCTAAATTCCTGCGCGCGGGACTCGGCTACGGCGGTTCTTGCTTCCCGAAAGACGTGGCCGCATTCCATTGGGTTGCTCAGGAGCGCGGCGTCAATCTAAAACTTCTTGAAGAAGTGCGCAAGATCAACGACACCCAGCGCGAAGTCTTCTTCAATAAGGTGCGCTCCGCGCTGTGGACGCTTCGCGGCAAGCGGCTTGCCGCACTCGGTCTCGCCTTCAAAGGTGACACCGACGACATTCGCGATTCACCCGCCATCGCCATCATCAGGCAGCTGCTGCAGTCCGGCGCCGTCGTCAGGGCTTACGATCCTGCGGCCATCGAACGCGCAAAAGAGGTGCTGCCTCCCGCTGCAAACATGGAGTACGCCGCCGACGTTTATCAAGCGGCTCAGGATGCCGACGCCGCGCTCATTCTGACCGACTGGAAGCAGTTCGCTTCGATCGATCTCGCGCGACTGAATCGGGCCCTGCGTTTCCCCATCGTCATCGACGGTCGCAATCTCTATAAGCCGCAAGAGATGCAGCGCCACGGATTCACGTACGTCAGCGTCGGCAGGCAGGCCAGCTACCAGGCGCAGGAAGGCAAGCCGCGCAAAGCTCCGGCCTGACTGGCTCTTGAGCGTGGAGATGAACCCGGCTCCGCGAATCCTTTTGCATTCAGTTCGGCGTTTTCAGTCCCGCATCGGCATTTTTTGGAGAACGAAGACTTGGCAAAGTCCGCACTCGTAACCGGCGCCGCTGGCTTCCTCGGCTCTCACCTCACCGATCGCTTGCTCGCTGAGGGCTTCGATGTCATTGGCATCGACAACTTCAGCACCGGCGACGCCGAAAACCTCGCGCACCTCGCCAACGATTCCCGCTTCCGTTTCGAACAGCGCGATATTTGCCAGAGCTTCGATCCGGGACCCGTCGATTACGTATTCAATTTCGCCTCGCCTGCCAGCCCGCCCGAATATCTTCGCCTCGGCATCGAGACCCTCCGCGTCGGTTCTGTTGGCGTCGAAAATACCCTCCAGATCGCAGAAAAATATGGCGCCGGCTATTTGCACGCTTCAACATCGGAATGCTATGGCGACCCACTCGAGCATCCTCAATCCGAATCGTACTGGGGCAATGTGAACCCCGTCGGCCCGCGCTCCGTCTACGACGAGGCCAAACGTTTTGCCGAAGCCACGGTCATGGCCTACCACCGTTCTCGCGGCGTCAACACGCGCATGGTGCGCATCTTCAACACCTACGGTCCGCGCCTGCATCCCGGCGACGGTCGCGTCGTCTCCAACTTCATGATGCAGGCGCTCCGCGGCGAGCCGCTGACCATCTACGGCGATGGCAGCCAGACGCGCAGTTTTTGCTACGTCGACGATCTCATCGAAGGCATCATTCGCCTGTCGCGCAGCGAAGAGCATCTTCCCGTGAACCTCGGCAATCCCGAAGAGTTCACGATTCTGGAATGCGCCAACGCCGTTCTTGAAGTCACCGGCTCAAAAAGCCAGTTGACCTACGTCGAGCTGCCGGTCGACGATCCCGCCCGTCGCCGTCCCGACATCACCAAGGCACGTACCCTGCTCGGCTGGGAACCGCGCATCGGCCTTAGAGAAGGGTTAAAAAAATCTCTCGCATATTTCAAGAATGGGATGGCATGACCGCGGCAGCGCTGTGACGCGTCACCGCGGCGGCTCGTATGGCTCGGCCCGCAACAGATCCGACAAGATGCCGCGCTCCTCCGGGCTGAACTGGCTCTGGTAGCGCGCCGAATTGAGTACCGTCGCGCGCTGGTCGAGCGGCACCGAGCGCAAATCCTGGAACGCCCGCTTCACCATGGCCTGCCGATCCGGCGGCAACGCAATATAGCTGCGCCCCGCCTGCCGCACCTGCATCTGCTCCTGCGGAGACATGCGCTCCAGCATCTCGCTGCGCGCGAGCCGGCGCTCGCGTTGTGCCTCCGGCAAAGTATCCAACTGGTGCAACTGCTGCACCAGCCGCTGTTGCGTGGCCGGCGGCAGGTGATTGAAGTTCGGGTCGCTGCGCAGCAGCCGTTCCTGGTCCTGCACCGGAAGTCCCTGATGCCGGTTCAGCCAGTCCCCTAAGTGTCCCGGTGGCGCCGCGCCGGGATACATGCTTCCCGGCCGGTTGGCATTGGGATACGTCGGCCGCGCGTACGTCGGTGCCGGAGCGGGCCGTGCGTACGTCGGTGCCGGAACATCCGGTCGGCCCCCATATCCGCCAAGCGCAGGCTGCGGCCGCCGCTGCGTGCCGTTGTATTGCGGCGCTTGGTAAGGCCGTTGCTGAGTCTGATAGTTCCGCGGCTGCGCCTGATTCGGCCTCTGCTGAGTCGGATAGTTCCGCGGCTGCGCCGGATACGGCCTCTGCTGAGTTTGATAGTTCCGCGGCTGCGCCGGATACGGCCTCTGCTGAGTTTGATAGTTCCGCGGCTGCGCCTGATACGGCCTCTGCTGATTTTGATACTGCCTCGGCTGATTCCGCTGCTGATTCTGCATCCGCGGCTGGTTGCGGTATTGCCCAGCCCCCTGCTGGCGATTCTGCCTCGCCTGTGCCTGCGCGTAACGGAACTGCGGTGCGCGGCCGCCTTCGAAACGCTGGCTGGCGCGCTGGCCCGGCGCCGCGGCAAACGTCAGACAGAAAAACAGAACCGCCCCGGCCATTGCTGCCGGACGCATTCTTTCCGCGTTTGAAGTCCAGTTCACCAGTCGTTCTCCGAGCAGACGCCTGGCGGCGTACAGCTCCCGGCAAGCGCCCGAAATGTAGAGTGGCTCAGTCTCCGTTGTTGTTCTGGCTATTCGTTAGCGCTTCCATCTGGTCCAGCACTTGCGCATTGCTGTCCAAAGTTTGCAGGTCATGCACCACGGCGGCATTCTGATTGGCCGGTTGCGCCGGCTGCATCCAGTCTGTCACGCCCAAATACGTGCCGCCGCCAATCAGCAACATCACCGTCAGCGCCACCGCCGCCAGCGGGCGCGCATGCAGTCCCGGCCCATACGCCACGGTTGCGCGCAGCCGCGCAATCGCTCCCGCAAACCAGCCGGCCGGCGCGGCGTCGCGCTCCTCGCGCATCCGCGCACCCAGCCGCGTCATAAAATAAGGGCTCGGCTCGGGAGCCTTCCAAGCATCTAGCGCCTGCATCGTTGCCTTCAGCTCTGCTAGCTCGCCCTGGCAATGCTCACACTCCGCAACGTGCGATTCAACCTTGGCAGAAGCCGGGCGCGCATCGAGCAGCATCCCCGCCAGCTCAGCGTCCATTCCCGCGCAATTTGTCTTTGTCTGCTTCATCGTTTTCCACCCCATCATTCTGCCGGTCGATTTCTCGTTCCTCGCATTCCCATTCCTGGGGCCCGGCTTCTTTTCACTCATGCCCTCAAACAAAATCCTTCAGTTTGTCCCGCAGTGTCTGGTAAGCGCGAAACAGCAGCGACTTCGTCGCCGACTCGCTCAACTTCAGCACGTCTCCAATCTGTCTGTAGTCCATCCCCTGGTACTTGTGCATCAACACCGCCATCCGTTGCCGCTCGGGCAGCGCCATCACGTGCTTCCTGATGGCTGCCATGCGCTCGTCGCGCATCAACTTCTGCTCCACCGTCGGTTCGTCGTCAGCCACATCCGGTGTCGTTCCCGATTCCTCGTCCGGCTGATCCAGATAGACGGTTTGCGCCGACCTTTCGTGCCGCGTGTCGCGCGCATGGTTCACGGCCAAATTCGTCGCAATCCGGTAAAGCCACGTCGTGAATCTCGCCTCCGCCCGGTAGCTGCTTCTGGCACGATAGACGCGCAGAAACACCTCTTGCGCTAACTCTTCCGCAACTGCCTGGTTCCCCACCATCCGGTATAGAAAATGAATCATCGGCCGGTGGTACTTGTTCGCCAGGTAATTAAAGCTGGCCTCGTCGCCCTCCGCCACGCGCAGCATAATGGCCGCATCGCTCTTCGGGTCCAGTTCCTCCCTCAGTCCTGCGCGTGGAATCCCGCCCGGCCGCAGAGCCGAACCTTCTCCCAACGCCTGACCGCTAAGGACCATCGTTGCCATATCTTGTGGAACCCCATCCGGGTCTATTTGTTGCGTCTCGTAAAGCGTTTCTTCGCCTTGGTTTTCATCCCCCAAGCCCGATTCGCCGTCGGTCTCTTGGTCTCGCCCGTCGGCTTCCGGCGCGCCGCCCTGGGCCATGGCATCGGCTCGGGCCAGCCCGGAGGGCAATCGGCCCCCGCTTAACCGGAAAAACGGGCCGGAAATCGGTCGCAACCCCGCTCCCCCGTCAATGGGAATCTCCATCCCCAGCCGAATTGAATGCGCTCTCCAGAGCATGGCTCGCACGAGCCTCGTCCAATGCGTTTCCGGCTGCAAAAACCTGTCCCGGCAGCCCTCGCGTTTGGCCGTAAAGCCCTGCTGGTGTTACTCTACCCTACGGGAAGGCGTTTTGAGCGCAACTCCGCCCAGCGTGGAACCTTAACCGTTTCGGCTGGCGGATTTAGGCGCAAATTCAGCCTCTCGGCCGCGGCTTTTTCGCCCTCGTTTCTCAAGATGGGCCCAAGCTGCACAGCCGACCCTCCAATGCCTGTTCTGGGCGCTTAACTCAGCGGTAGAGTGCCATCTTCACACGGTGGAAGTCGCAGGTTCGAATCCTGCAGCGCCCACCACCTCTTTTCACCAGAACTGCTATCCTTCCAATCCCGCCTTGGCGGGAGGGGGATCTGCGGTTGTTTTTCATCCCATTCAATTCATCGGGAGTCCGGGCCCTGCCAAGCCGGATCACTCACCAGCCATAAACGGTCAATTTATCCAGGTAGAGTGTCGACGAGCCGCTGGCCCCGTAGCCATCCACCTCGAAGTTGGTGAGGAGTACCGGCGCCCATCCCAGGGCAAAGGCTGATGAAACCGTCGCGTTAATATCCCCCTCCACTCCATCGAACCAGACCGACTGGTAAGTGACCCCGCCATTTTCGTCGCGCGAGTAGGTAATCTGCACATGATGCCACGTGTTCGTGGTCCAATTCCGAGGGTTGCACGGAATGAGCGAGTGCAACCACTGGTCCGAATAGGCTTCGGGCGTTCCCTCGTTCGCCGTGTAATCCCACGTCCCGCTGTAGCCGTCGCACTGGAAGCCGAAGATCACGGTCTGTCCGTTCGACATCACTTGGTTCATATCAAGCTCAACGTTGGCGATCCCTTTTGACGGCCGAGCCACGTAAACCCACCCGTCGTAAAGAAAGTTGGTAACCGCGGTATTATCCCCGATAACTGTGTAATAGAGTTCATCGTCGTAGTTTGTGAATTGCGTGGCGAATTCGCGCGCCTGGCCGCTCAGCGACGGTCGCGCGACAGTCTTCGTCGACCCGCTGGCTGTGGTACCCCCCGATGAAACAAGGCTCATGTACTGCCAGCTGCTGAGAGCTTGAATCCCATTGAAGATCAGAGCGTCCGATGGTACAAGGCTCGTCGGATCCGGAACCACGATGATGGCGACCGAGGCCTCGCAAACTGCTCCTTGTCTGCCGATCGACTTCAGATACACCGTGTGCGCGCCGGTAATGGACGATACAGAAGTATTGATCGACGAGCCTCTGACGATCGTCGGATTGTTGTTGTCGATCCAATAGCTCATGGAAGTGACGAACTGAGATGAGCATTCGGAAGCGGCTGCCACAAGACTGAACGGCGAAACCACTTCAGCGCCGGAAGTCGGGCTTGCGATGGTCACGTTGGCGAAGGCGGGCAACGCGCAAGCGAGAGGAACCCACGCGAGCAGAGTGAAGTGCTTCATAGACATCCTTGGTTGAGATATGAGCCTCAGAGCGGGCGCATTCGGCTTGCAAGATCACACTTGCCCGAGCCACTTGGAGGCACACCAACACGAACGGGAGCTACAAGAACTTCTCGCTGCTATCGATCTATTCGAATCCGCACTCTCCGCGGGATGCGCAGAGAATACGATGGACTCTGTTGATTGTCAAATCCCGAGGAAACAAAGTACCGACGCAGCTAGAACACAATCCGCAAAAGGGATTGATTGGTTGGCCGAGCAAATTTCCGTCCCCGGCGACGTAATTCACTACGGACCCACCAGCCTTATCACCTGAACTCTGTCATCCCGATCCGGCCCTGGCGGGAGAGGGATCTGCGGTTGTTTTTCATCCCATTAATTGACCGAATCCTGCAGCGCCCACCAGCTCCTTTACCGGAACTGCTGTCATCCCGAACGCAGTGAGGGATCTGCAGTTGTTTTTCATCCCATTTCGATCAATCGCACCCCCGGCCCTGCCAAGCCAGGTCGCCCACCTGCCAATCTGTCATCCTTTGGAGCCGACCCCATCGGCGACGAAGGATCTGCAATTGCCTCTCTCCATCCCTTTCCCAACAGCACTCAGTCGCGGCCCCCAAAAACAACGGCCGGACACTTGCTGTCCGGCCGCCAAGCTTGGAAATGATCGATTTTTACTGGGGCAGAAGCACGCTGTCGATCACGTGGATCACGCCATTGGTGCATAGAATGTCGGTCTTAACGACGTTTGCGTCGTTCACCTTCACCTTGCCATCCTCCACCGTGATCTTCACCTCTTGGCCGTTAACCGTCTTTGCCTCATGCAGCTTCACCACGTCCTTGGCCAATACCTTCCCCGCAACCACGTGATAGGTCAGGATCGAAATCAGCTTCTGTTTGTTTTCGGGCTTCAGCAGATCCTGCAAAGTCCCCGGAGGCAGCTTGGCAAATGCCTCATCCGTCGGCGCAAAAACTGTGAACGGCCCCGGTCCCTTCAGTGTGTCCACCAATCCGGCTGCCTGCAGAGCTGTCGCCAGAGTCTTAAAGTCTCCGGCTGCCACGGCGGTATCCACAATGTCCTTCTTGGTAGCGGCAAAAGCGCTGCTGCTCAAGCTCAAGGTCAGCAACAGGGCAGAGCAGATCATTACGTAGATTCGTTTCACGATGTTCTCCTTGGGTTAAATGTTCAGTTTTCTAACTCGACTCAGCGGTCGAAAATTTTGTTCCAACGCGGCAAATACCGCATGTCATGAGCTTGATCCTAGATTAAAATGTTTTGAGTATCCGTTAATCGAGGCTTGCCGAAGCACTTCCCTTTACGGACAGGAAAAAATTGAGGTGATTTTTGAAACACACGAAATCAGCCCGTGAACACCACCCGCCCGACGTCATCGGAGAGGCAATCCGCCCCTACGCCATCGCCGAAAAGTTGCGATCTTTGCGGCTGCGCAAGAGCATGGGTCTGGCTCAACTCGCCGCGCACACAGGTTTGTCGGCGGCCATGCTTTCGAAATTGGAGAACGCCCGGCTCGTGCCCACGCTTCCCACCCTTGTGCGTATCGCAACCGTATTCAATGTCGGTCTGGATTACTTCTTCACCGACCCGCGGAAGCGGCACGTGGTGGCAATCTCGCGAAAAGATGAACGAATAAAATTCCCTGCCGACGCCAAACCTCGCGATCCAGCGTATGACTTCGAGAGCCTCAACTTTCGCGCCAACGAGCGAAAGCTCAACGCGTTTCTCGCTCACTTCCACCCCTTGCCGCCCGATAAAGCCGCTCCCCACTATCACGCTGGTGTCGAGTTTCTCTACGTCATCGATGGTGAGCTTGAAATTTCGATTGGAGCCGAGATCCACCGCCTGTCGAAAGGCGACGCCATCTACTTCGATTCCATCCAGAAGCACTCGTATCGCAGTCGCGGCTCGGGACGCTGCACAGCGATTGTGATCACGACCGGCGCTTAGCCGGCCCCGACCGGTGCTTTCCCATGCCGCGCCACCCTGTGAGCCCCAACCCTAGGAATCGCCCACCCCTCTCCATGTCCCGCCCAATCAGCTATAGTTTCCAAGGAGCAGTTTCGCGCTCCGATCGCGTTCTGAATCCGGCGGCTTCCAAAAGCGCGCCGGAGCCTTCAACCGGCGCCGGAACCCGAAGCAAAGAGGTTACTTGTGAAACCAATTGTTCAGATGGTGGCATTCATCATGGCTATCGCGGTGGCGCTTCCGGCCATCGCAAAGGGAGAAACGAAGATGGCGGTTTTTGGTACGATGCCGGACGGAACTTCCGTCCCGATCTACACGCTCACCGACGGGCAGATCGAAGTCAGAGTCACCGCGTACGGAGCGCACCTGGTGAGCGTGAAGGCTCCCGATCGCAACGGAAAAATGCAGGACGTGGTCCTTGGTTACGATTCGCTCTCTGGTTACCTTGCCGATAACAAGACCTTCCTGGGCGCCATCGTCGGGCGCTACGGCAATCGCATCGCCGGCGGCACGTTCACGCTCGACGGCAAGACCTATCACATTCCTCTGAATGAGCCGACCAACGCTTTGCATGGCGGGCCTAAGGGATTCAATCAATACGTCTGGAAGTCTCAGGAGATCCCCGGCGGCGTCGAGTTCACGCTCGTCAGTCCCGATGGCGATATGGGATTCCCCGGCACGCTCACCTCGCACGTGCGCTACACCCTCAAGGGCAACACTCTGAGCATTAACTACAGCGCAACCACCGACAAGCCGACGGTCGTCAACCTCACCAACCACGCCTACTTCAATTTGCATGGCGACGACCAGGGCAACATCCTCGACCAGAAGCTTCAGATCGACGCCGACCGCTACACGCCGGTCAACAAGTCGCTCATTCCAACTGGAGAGCTCGCTCCCGTTGCCGGCACGCCGCTCGACTTCCGCAAGTCCGAAGTGATCGGCGCGCGCATCAACGACGATTTCCCGCAACTCAAAATCGCCGGCGGCTACGATCACAACTGGGTGCTCAACGGAAAAATGGGCACTATGCATCTGGCCGCAAAGGTCACCGATCCCGTGAGCGGACGCACGCTGACCGTGGAAACCACGCAACCCGGCGTGCAGTTCTATTCAGGCAACTTCCTTGATGGATCGATGACAGGTCGCCATGGCGTCAAGTACACCAAGCACTCCGGCCTGTGCCTCGAGACGCAGCATTTTCCCGATTCGCCGAACCATCCGGACTTCCCGACAACAACCCTGAAGCTCGGCGAAACGATGCACTCAACCACAACCTTCACCTTCGGCGTAGAAAAGTAACCGAGTCTGCATGACCACCATCTGGGTGCCCCGTCCAAGCTTCGCTTGGGCGGGACAGCACTCCCCTGAATTCACCGCGAACGAGCTAGCAGCTAGAAGCTAGCAGCTAACGCCCTTCCACTTCTCAAACCACCCCAGCCCCGCCGACGTACCCGCTGCGGGCGCGTACTCGCACCCGATCCAGCCCTCGAATCCTAATTGATCGATGATTCCGAACAAGTAAGAAAAATTCACCTCGCCCGTGTCCGGTTCATGCCGTTCCGGCACTCCCGCAATCTGAAAATGCCCCACCCGCGTCGCCTTCGGGTCGGCGAGATACTTCCGAATCCGCATCGCCAAATCGCCCTCTTCAACCTGGCAATGAAACAGGTCCATCAGGATCTTCAAATTCGGCGCGCCAATCTCCGCCGCAATCGCGTGCGCCTCCTCCTGGCGATTCAGAAAAAATCCCGGAATATTGCGCTGCGCAATCGGCTCAATCAGCAAATCCACGCCCGCCGCACGCGCCTGCTCCGCCGCCCACGCCAGGTTCGTCTTATAGACTCCCAGCAGCTGCGCGCGATCGGCGCCCTTCGGCGCAAGCCCAGCCATCGCATGGATCCGCGCACATCCCAACGCACGCCCATACTCCAATGCCAATAAAAAACCATCGCGAAACTCCTGCTCGCGCCCAGGCAGCGCCGCAATGCCGCGCTCGCCCGCCTTCCAATCGCCGGGAGGAGCATTAAACAGCACCTGCTTCAGCCCATGCTCTTTCAATTCCGCCGCCAGCGTCGCCGCCGGAAATTCGTAGGGAAACAAATACTCGACAGCCGTGAATCCATCCTGCGCGGCCGCGCCAAAGCGCTCCAGGAATCCATGCTCCGTGTACATCATCGTCAGGTTGGCGGCAAAACGCGGCATCGCAATCTCTCCGTTCTTCAGGCGCTATACAGCGCCGCAACTTCATAGACCGTTACCGACGGAATCGTGAACTCCACCGTCTCTCCATCCACATGGAACGGAATGTCGCGCTCAGCGCGCAGCAACTCCACGCGCGTCACTCGCCGTCCCCCCGGCAGCTTGAACCGCACCTTCTGCGCTCCAATCGGATAAAACTCCTGGAACCATCCGTGATGCGCATTGGGATTCGTGTAGTTGAGCACATGAATCGCAAACCCCGGCTCCGTCTCCCACGCAAAAATCTCCACCAGCCCCTTGCCGTCCACGCTCACCGGCGTCTCTCCCTGCGTCGCCCAGCGAATCGTATTCTGGAGCAGCCGATTCAAATCGCCCTGCCCCGAAAGCCACATCGTCGGCTCAATGTCGCCCGGGAAAAACGCCAGCCGGCTCGCGCCGCGCTCCTGCAACACCACCGCCGGCTCGTCCGTCCGCGGAACCGGCGGATACGAAAGCTCCGGCGGGTACGCCGTGTATCCCGGCACCACCGTCAGCACCGGATTCTCCACCGGCTTCAGCGGCAGCCGATGCTCTGCGCCCGCAATCCAGTGTGTATCACTGAACCCGTCGAGAATCAGATGCTGCCGCTCAATCCGCGCCATATACGAATTCGCATTCCCCGGCCGCCCAATCACCGGTCCCGCCGCATGGATCCCAAACACATCCGCCAGCCCGAAATCTGCGCGCCGCTCGTTGCGCTCCGTGTACATGCTGGTCTCGAACGTCCCCACCAGCGATCCGCCCTGGTTCACGTAATCGCGCAACTGCCCGCACTGCTCGTCGCTTAGCAGCGCGGTATTCGGCAAGATAATCGCCTTATACTTCTTGATCCGCTCCAGCTGCAGCCGGTCTTCGTGAATAAAGTCGAACAAGAACCGCCCATCCAGCAGCACCGCATACACCGCATCCATATACTGCTGCATTGTCGTGTCATGCGGCGCCTGGTAAAAAAGGCCCGTGCGCTGCCCCATCACCACGCCGACATTTGCGATCGTCTGCTTGTTCACCCAGTGCGCATCGTGCCGCGCCGACCATAGGAAGAATTCGCGTCCAATCTTCTCCCAGCGCAGGTCTTCGCCCAGCCCGCCTTCGCCGCCCACCACGTGATAGTAGGGAACCATGCCGCTCGCCAGCGTTTGGCTCGACCAGATGAATGACTCCGCCGCCGACTTCGTCACCTCGCGCCAGCGAATCGCCCCCGTCGTGTACGCGCCCGTCAAATTCGTCGCCATCTTTCCGTCGAGCACCGCGTTGCACACGCGTCCCTGCTGCGCCGCGCCCCACACCGGCGAGTCGCCCCGGCCCCGTCCCTGGTTGTCACCCTGGAACCACTCGCTGAACTCGCCCAGCATCGCCAGGTTAGGCGTCGCGTGGAATCCGCCGCCCATATTGTTGATGTAAAAACTTGTCGCCTTCTTTTCTTTGGCAATCGAATCGTACAGCTTCCACAAATACGTAAATCGCTCGTTGAACTTGTCCCAATAAGCCGGCGTCTTCGGCGGCGGCAGCGTGCGGCACACGTTGCAATAGCACACCGGCAAACTGAACGACGGCCACCCATTCGTGTAGTGCGCGTCCATGTCGTAGCGCGAATTCACCTCGCGCATCACCGCCGGAAAATAATCCGTCATGTAGGTCGAAAACATGCAGGTCTGAAACAGCCTGGTGTCGTCCGGCGTGGTCAGCGGTTGCCCATTTTCGTCGCGCATGAACCACTCCGGATGCGCCGCCAGCGCGTCCTCCCAGTTCAGGTCGGGACTGTAACGCGCCACCGCCCGCAGTCCGCGCTTCTTCGCCGCCTCCAGCAATTCGCCCGTAAAATCGCGCCCGTTCAAATATTTTCCATGCCGATGAAACGGAACCTTGCTCGGATAAAACGCAAGAATCCCCGTGATGCTGATGAAGACAGCGCCCACCTTCACACCCGACCAGTAATCGGCCCAGCCTTCAATGTCGAACACAGCGGGATCGTGCTCGGTGAAATTCGTCTGCCCAATGCGCCGCAGCGTTTTCTGCCACGGAACTCCGGCGGCATTCGCACTTTGCTGATCGGCCGCCTTCGCACCCGGCTGGGCCTGCGCCGCAGCAAACCGTTCTCCCATGCGCGCCATCGGCACCGTTGCCGCGGCAGTTTTCAAAAACCAGCGCCGATTCATGAAAGCGAAAAACCTCCGTTGCCATCCTACAGGATCGCTCCGGCGCTAAAAGCGGCACTCATTAACGGCGTCTGTTATAACGTGTCCAAGGCGGAGAACCTGATGGCTCTGTTCGACGACGAAGAGAAACTGATGAACGCTGACGACGGTCAGGAGCCTCCAGAGGAAGATCCTGTTGACCGTGAGGAGCGGCAGTATCTTGGGCTAAAGATTTTCCTCTGCACGATACCCGTCATTTTTCTTATTTGGTTCTTTGGGGGGACCATGACGTTGGGCCTGAATGCTGGCATTTGCCTTGGCATGAATGCACTGGCCGTCCTGTCCTGCTGGGAGTTGAGACGATGCTGGTGGTTTTGGTGCGTGATCGCTTTCATGCTGGCGCTAAATGAGCCACTCGTTGTTAAAATTCAGTGGCCAAATCATTGGGTTCCTGGTGTTGAACTCCTCCCCATAGGATTTGCCGATTTTCTGGCGACCGTCGCGGTCGTCCGATTCGTGCAGAAGTTCATCTTTAGATACGTTCCTCCCGAGCCAGAAGAAGACGACTAACCACGGCGCAAACGCGGTCCGATTCGCGACGCCTACTTCTTCTGCGCGTTCAGCTCGTCCAGCACCTTCTTCAAATCGTCGAGCTTCTGCCCGGCCTCCGCCAGCTTTCCTTCGGACGTCAACCGCTGATAATCCGCGAAATCACTATTGGCCTGATTGATCAGCGCACTCAAACTCTGCGCAGGCTGCGCCGCCTTAGTCGGAGCCGCCGCCGGCCCCGCACTGGCAGGCGGCTGCGTCTCTCCGCCTGAAAGCGTCGGCGCCTCAGATCCAAACAACGAGCTCAACGCCGCTTCAAACGTTGGCCCATACGCGAGCTTGTCCTGCAGCGCCAGCACCACCAGCCGCAACTCCGGCATCGGGCTCTGTGCTGCCTGCAAATAAATCGGCTCGGCGTAAAGCAACGCCTGCCCGCACGGAATCACCAGCAAATTCCCGCGAATCACGTGCGAGCCTTGCTGATTCCACAGCGTCAGCTGCCCCGAGAGCTGCGCGTTCTGGTCGATGCGCGCTTCGATCTGCTGCGGCCCATCCACCAGCCGCGTCTTCGGGAAATCGAACACCACCGCCTTGCCGTAGTTCGCTCCGTCGCTGCGCGCCGCAATCCATCCAATCAGGTTGTTGCGGTTGATCGGCGTGAACGGCAAGATCTCCACAAACTCCAGCCCGGCATTCCCACCTGCACTCGCCTCGCCCGGCAGCGTCATCAGCACAAAGTTCGGATGCATCTCCTGCGTGCTCTGGTCGCCTTGGCTCGAACTCGTCTGCGTCGCCACGCTCCACTGGTCTTCGCGGTTATAAAACACCTCGGGATCGGTCATGTGATACAGGCCATACATATCGGCCTGCTTGCTTAGCAGCGTCTCGGGATAGCGAATGTGCGCTCGCAAACCCGCGGGCATCGCTGCGGCATCTTTGAACAAATCCGGAAAAATGCCGCGCCACGCCGCCAGAATCGGATCCTCGTTGTCGAACACGTAAAAAGTCACCGTGCCGTTGTACGCATCCACCACAGCCTTCACGCTGTTCCGGATGTAATCGACCGGTTGGTTTTCGAGCGTCGTCGGCGCCGAGAATGGATATGTCGCAGACGAGGTAAACGCATCGATGATCCACGAAAGCCGCCCATCCGCGCCCACCACAATATAAGGATCCTCATCGAACGTCAGAAACGGCGCCAGCGTCGACACGCGCTGCAGCACGTTGCGTCGCATCAGCAAACGGCTATCGGCCGTGATGTCGTCGCTGAAAGGAACCTTCGTCAGATCGCCCAGATCGAATGCCAGCATCGCGCGCCGCAAAAATCCGCCCATCGCAATGCCGCCCGTGCCAACGTACGAAGACAAATTGTTGCCCTGCCCCTGCGGATAATTGAACTCCTGCTGGTGCGTCTTCACGTACACGTCGGTGTTGGTCAGTTCGCCAAAATAAATCTCCGGCTGCGTCACCTGGACGCCCGGCACCGTGCTCTGCACCGGCATATTCGAGAGGTAAAGAATCGGCAGCCCCTCCGGCGTGAATCCGTTCACGGGATTCATCGTCACGCCGTAGCCGTGCGTGTAAATCAGCTTGTCGTTGATCCAGTTGCGGCTGCTCTCGGGCAGCTTGTCCACGTTCAGCTCCCGAACAGCCAGCATCACCTCGCGCATCGAGCCATTGATCTGGTAGCGATCGATGTCGATCCCCGGAAACGTGTAGTACGTGCGAATCTCCTGCACCTGGCTCAGTGAATCCTGTAGCGCGCCCACGTCCCACAGGCGAATATTGTCCAGCGTCGCCTGGTTGTGCTCCGGATCGACGGCGGCAACGGTGGTCTCAGCGGGAAACTCCTGCTGGTCGAAGCGGTCCAGCCCGTATGCCTGCCGCGTCATGCTGATGTTGTCGGCAATATAAGGCCGCTCGCGGTCAAGCTGGTTGGGCTTCACAACGAAGGTGCTCACGTACCACCCGGCGATGCCGGCAATCACCCAAACAGCGATCGCGGGAGCAACCGCCGCGCCCAGCCACCGCGCCCGCGGCCGCATCATGCCGCCGGCAATCGCAATCACCGCGCCCAGCGCCAGCGCGATGCTCGTCAACAACATTCCCGCCAGCGTGATGTGCGCATCGGTGTAGGTCACGCCATCGAAGATCGTGTGTTCTGCGAAAAGCAAATCGAAGCGGCCCACATACTCGCGAATCGCCAGCGCAATCAGCAGGAATCCCGCGGCGATCGAAACTCCGCGCCAGGGCAGGGAAGCGCCGCCAATGCGTCCGCCCAGCGCGCGTCCTCCGCCGGTGGCGACCAGGAATAGCGCGGCCAGCACGGTCACGATGACGGCGAGCGTCAGCAACCATCCTGCGATCATCTCCCACGCCGGCAGCGTGAAGAGATAAAAGCCCAGCGGCCGGCCGAAAATCGGATCGCTGATCGCCGGTCCGTTCGGCGCGTGCCAGTAAAGCGCCAGCGTCTGCCATTGCGCCGCCATCGCAAGTCCCGTCGCCAGCGAAATCACCAGCGCGCCAACAACAGCAATGGTGCGCAGAAATTTCTTGATCGGCAGCTCAATGGGCCGCCCGCCAAAGAAGATGGTATGCGTATCCGGTAGATCGGCCGCATGACTGTGGCGCAACGCGAGAAACGCCCCCAGCAAAATCACAAACGTCAGCGCCGCAAATGTCGCAAACGTTCCCCACTCCAGGCTGAAGCTCTTCCAAAACACGCTCGCGTATCCCAGCGAGCCGAACCACAGCATGTCTACCCAGTAGGAGACGGCGGACCGTCCGCCCACAAAAATCAGGATAACGATGGCGAGGACGACATAAATTGCCAGGCGCGGGCTACGCCGCTTCCCGTGCAACGGCCAATCGATTGTTTCGGGCATTTCTCACCCCGCGCTCAACAAATCGCGCGCTACAAGCGGTTTCACAATTGCCTTACACCAGAGCCAAAATTGCCGAGTGGCTTTTTCATCAAAGAAAAAGCCACCCTTAGAAAACGCCGGAAAGTGCACGTTCACTGTGAAACCGCTCTGAGTTACCCAAGAATTGTACAGCGATGAAGCGGGCTGTTCCGGATTATTCCTGTTTGGGTATAATAGTTTTGTGAAAGGCGCGCTCAAGCCGCTGCGCTGGGTCGGGTCGGCAAAAAGAGACCTTCTGGCCATGCCGGACGAGGTGCAGCAGGTTTTTGGCTTCGCGCTCTTTCAAGCGCAGATCGGCCAGCTTTACCCCGCTGCAAAACCGCTCAAGGGTTTTGGCTCGGCGGGCGTCATTGAGATCGTCGAGGATTGGCGAAGCAATACCTATCGAGCGGTGTATACGGTGCGTTTTGCAGGAGCAGTCTACGTGTTGCATTGTTTTGAGAAGAAATCCAAGCGCGGCATTCAAACGCCGAAGCGAGATATGGACCTGATTCGAGCGCGATTGAAAGAGGCCGAGGCGCAGGCATTGGGAGTTGTGCGATGAGCAAAGCAAAAGTGGCGAAGAGCGCTTACCACGAGCTGAACTTTCGTGACGCCGACGAGATGCTGCTGAAAGCGCAGCTGGCCATGAAAATCGCTGAGGTCCTGCGCAAACGCGGATGGACCCAACAACACGCAGCAAAAATATTAGGCTTGACCCAGCCCAAGCTTTCCGGTTTACTGCGCGGGCAATTCCGAGGCATCAGCGAGGTCAAGATGCTGGACTGCTTGGTGCGGCTTGGCCACGGCGTCAAGATCGTCGTGGGACGGGCGCGCAGGAAACCCGTGCCGCGTGTCGAGGTTGTAGCCGCGTAGATTCTGGCGCTTTGCTTCGCCTTGGGATGCAGCCGAAGGATCTTTATTTTCCGTCGAGCGGCCTTCACGACATCGAGCTCTAGATCAGCTCGTTCCGCCCCGTGATGCTCAGCTCTTTCACAATCTTGCCCACGTCCTGCGAGTGGTCGCGATGGGCGATCAGCAGCGCGTCGTCCGTATCGACAATCACCAGATTCTCTACGCCCACCAGCGCCACAAACTTCCGCGGACTGAAGATGTAGTTGTCGCTCGCCTCAATTGAAATATGCCCCGTCGAATCGGCCACGTTGCCTTCGGCGTCCCCGCGTAGCCGCGTCTCCACCTGGTACTCGTAAAGAGAGGCCCACGAGCCCAGATCGTTCCAATTGAACTCCGCCGGAATGCAGAACAGTTTCGAAAGATGCTCGCCCTTCGCCGATCGCGGCTCCAGCACCGCATAGTCCACCGAAATGTTTTCGCACTTCGAATACGTCTCCCGAAACACTTCGTCGAACTTCGGCGTTCCCCACGCCGCCGCAATCGCCTCAAGCAGCGGAGCCGTCTCCGGCAAATGCTCGCGCACCGCGTTCGCCAGCGTCCGCGCCGACCACAAAAACATTCCCGAGTTCCAGTAGTAATTTCCCGCCGCCACAAACTCTTCGGCGCGATTCTGGTTCGGTTTCTCAATGAATCGCCGCACGTGCAGCGCCTGGTCGTCTTTCGTCAGGTCGCCGGTCTCGATATACCCGTATCCAGTCTCTGCGCGGAACGGCTCAATGCCCAGCACCACAATGTTCTCGCCCGCCGCCGCCACAGCGATCCCTTTTTGCAGCGCCTTCAAAAAGCGCGGCTCGTCGGCAATCACGTGGTCCGACGGAAAAATCCCCAGCACCGCATCTGGATTCTCGCGCTCAATCAAAAACGCGGCCAGCCCGCACGCCGGCGCGGTGTTGCGCGCCACCGGCTCCTGCACAATGTGATCCTTCGGCAGGCCCGGCAATTGCTCGGCAATCTCCTGCGCAAGGTACTCGTTGGTGATGATCCAGGTCTTGTCCAGCCCGGCCAGCGGTTTCAGCCGTTCCACCGTCTGCTGGATCATCGATCGCTCGCCGTCCAGCGCCAGCACCTGTTTGGCGTGGGCGCGGCGCGAGCGCGGCCAGAACCGGGTACCGCTGCCCCCGGCCAGAATCACGGGGCGAAAATCAATCTGCTCTAACATTCGAAGCACTATCCTACTCGACCAAGATAACGTTTGCACAGTCAGGACGGAATAAATTTCCCGTCTGCCCGTCCCGCACTCCACGCCCTTGCCAAATTGAGAGAAACGCGCCGTCCGCCCCGCTGGTTCCGGCTCTTTTTTAAGATGTCCGGCTTCGCCCGCGCCGGCTCGGCACTCAGGCCATCCTGCCTCGCCCATCCCTCGGTGGCGTAATCTAGTTGGAATGCTGCGTCAGGGCTCCATCCATCTCGGCCGCGTCGCCGGTATCGACCTCTACCTGCACTGGTCCTGGTTCGTTATCGCCGTCATTGAGATCGGCGCCCGCGACGGCCGCTACTCCTCGCTCGTTTGGAGCGGCCTCGAATACCTCGCCCTCTTCGCCATCGTGCTCTTGCATGAGTTTGGCCACGCGCTCGCCTGCCGCCAGGTCGGTGGCACTGTCGACCGCATCATGCTCTGGCCGCTCGGCGGCGTCGCCTTCGTCAATCCGCCGCAACGGCCCGGCGCAACCCTATGGAGCCTCGCTGCCGGACCCCTCGTCAACGTCGCCCTCGCGCCCATCCTCTGGGGCGTCTACCTCGCGGCGGGCGCTGCCGGACTGGCCGCTTCCAATCCCGACGCCTATCGCCTGCTCGGCTGGATCCTATTCATTGACATCGCCCTGTTCCTCTTCAATATTCTCCCCGTCTATCCGCTCGATGGCGGCCAGATCCTGCGCTCCCTGCTCTGGTATTTCATGGGCCGCGGCCGCAGCCTCTACGTCGCCACCGTCATCGGCTTCATCGGCGCCATCGGCCTCGTCGGCCTCGCCCTATGGATGCATTCAACCTGGTCGCTGTTCATCGCCGGCTTCATCCTGCTCAACTGCTGGGGCGGATTCAAGAGCGCGCGCGCCATGTTGCAGGCGGAAAAACTCCCGCGCCGCCAGGACTTCGCCTGCCCCAGCTGCGGCGCGCACCCTCCCATCGGCCCGCTTTGGAGGTGCGCCCAGTGCCAGCAAACCTTCGACACCTTCGAGTCGATGGCTGTCTGCCCGCACTGCGGAGCTCAATTTCCCAACACCATGTGCGGCGAATGCCTCAAGATGCATCCCATCGGCGAATGGGCGTCTGCGCCGGGCGCAGCGCAGACCGCTACCATCAGCGGCTCTTTAGCGAGCCGCTAGATTAGGCTGAATCAATTCTGAAAGCGAAAGGCTCGGCGCGTAGCCTTTTCCCTGACCACTGACCACTGACCACTGACCACTGATCACTAACCACTAACAACTAATCACTAACCACTGCCTTACTTCAGCCCCGTCAAAAACTCGCCCATCCGCCGCGTCCCCTCGTCGATGTTCTCCTTGGTCACAGGGTAGGAGATGCGAATGTGCTCGCCCGTCCCGAACGCCTCGCCCGGCACCGTCACCACGTGGCCCTCGTGCAGCAGTCGCGTCGCCAGCTCGGTCGCGGTTTTAATTCCGCCCTTGCCCAGGTACGCGCCAATGTTCGGATACACATAGAACGCGCCCTCCGGCCTCGTGCACGTCACGCCGGGAATCCTCGCCAGCGCCGCCAGCATGTAGTCGCGCAGCTCAATAAACTCCGCGCGAAACTCCGCCACGCACTCCTGCGAGCCGGTCAGCGCCGCAATCGCTGCCTTCTGCACAAAGCTGGTCGCGTTTGAAGTCGATTGCGACTGCAGCTTGCTCAAATTCGCCGCCACCTTCTTATCCGCCAGCGCAAATCCCGCGCGCCAACCCGTCATCGAGTAGGTCTTCGAAAGTGACCCCAGAATCACCAGGTGCTCTTTGGCCCACGTGAACGACCCGCCCGAAACCGGCTTGCCGGCGTAATTGAGATACACGTAGCACTCGTCCAGAAGCAAAAAAATCCCGCGATCGTGCGCCAGGTGCACAATCCGCTCCAGGTCCTCGGCCGAAACCACCGCGCCGGCCGGGTTCGACGGCGAATTCAAAATAATCGCCTTCGTCCGCGGCGTAATCGCGCGCTCAATCGCATCGGCCGTGATGCGGAAGCTCTCCGCCTCGCTGGTCTCGAGATACACAACCTTCCCGCCCGCGTACTGAATGATGTCTTTGAAGCTCACCCAGTAGGGAACCGGCAAAATCACCTCGTCGCCGTGATCGATCAGCACCTGGATCGCGTTAAACAGCGCCAGCTTGCCGCCCGCCGTGAACACCGCCTCGTCAATCGTGTAGTCCGACCCGAAATCCCTCGCGTGTCGGTCCACAATCGCCTTGCGCACGTCGGGAATTCCCGGCACCACCGTATAGCGCGTAAAGTTGGCCTCAATCGCGGCAATCGCCGCATCCTTAATATGTCGCGGAGTGGCAAAATGAGGCTCGCCCGCCCCAAAATCCACCAGGTTCACGCCCTGCGCGCGCAGTTTCGCGGCCTCTGCGGCCACGGCCATGGTCGCCGATACCTCAATGCGCCCAATCCGGTCGGCAAATATTTTTTGTTCAGCAATAACGGTCATATCTCTTCCATCTTCGCAGATTCCCCGGTCAGAGCAAAGTGCGAAGCACTGTGCGAATCGTCTTCAGTCAGTGTGTGCGTCTGAATGCGTTTTGAAGGGGCACGACTTCAGTCGTGCCGGATCTACCGCCAAGAAAAAAGCGGGGCTTTAGCTTGAAGGGTACGGGCTTCAGCCCGTACATAAAGTCCAGCAATATGAATCGGGCTTTAGCCCCTGAGGGAGGGTCACTTCAAATCCACCCACTATTGCCTCAAAGCGCGCCGCCGCCCTCAGATCCCCCGCCGCCCCTCGCTGAATCGGAGGTATGATGGTGCCAAATTCCTATGTGTCCCAAATGGATCAAAACGGCGCTCTTGTCGCTTGCTTTCGTCGCCTACGTTTTCGGCGCGCCGATTCTGCTCATTTGGCTCTCACGCGATTGGCGCTGGGTTCAGGGATGGATCTTCTACGGCACCTTCACATCCCTCTTTGCCATCTCCTTGATCTGGATGCTTTTGAAGGATCCCGCCCTCCTTGCCGAACGTATGCGCTGGCCCAGGCGTGGCGAAGAATCGCTCGCCGATATGGCGATCCTTTTCGCTATCAAGGTTGACGCCATCGCATGGCTCATCGTACTGGCCTTGGATCGGCGATTTGGCTGGACGCCGCGTTTGCCGCTCTGGACCGCTGCTTGCGGGGCCGTGCTGCTCGCCGCCGGCTGCTTTCTTATGCTCCGCTCCATCACCGACAACACGTTTCTCTCGCAAGTGGTGCGCATCCAGTCTGACCGCGGGCAACGCGTCGTCTCCACCGGTGTTTACGGCTTTGTGCGCCACCCTATGTATCTTGGCGCCAGCCTGCTGCTTGTAGGCGGCGCGCTTCTGGTCGGCTCCGCCGCGGGTCTGGTCGTCGGCGCCATCATGACCTGTCTGCTTGTGGTCCGCATCTTCGGCGAAGAGCGCGTCCTGGTTCGCGGCCTCGAAGGCTACATAGCCTACCGCGAAAAAACTCGCTACCGGCTCATCCCCGGCGTTTGGTGAGGAATTCGTTTCCCAAAATCTTTCCCCGGTCACGTAGGAACGAACCGCCCTTGAAGGGTGCGGGCTTGAATGGTGCGGGCTTCAGCCCGTACATAAGGTCCAGCAAAATGATTGGGGCTTTAGCCCCCGAGGGAAGGCCATTCCCAATTCACCCACGACCCTCAGATCCCCCCGCCCCCGCCGTTCCCGTTCCTGATCCGCGCCCTCAGCTTCTTCACCACGTTCGTCGGCACCAGCCCACTGATGTCCCCGCCAAAGCTGAACACTTCCTTCACCATCCGCGAGCTCACAAACGAGTAGCGCCCGGCCGGCTGCAGAAACACCGTCTCCACATCCGGCGCCAGCCGCCGATTCATCAGCGCCATCTGGAACTCATGCTCGTAATCTGAAATCGCTCGAATCCCACGCAGCACCGCCGACGCGCCCACCCGCTTCGCGAAATCCACCATCAGCCCCTCGAACGTCGCCACCGACACATTGCCCAGCGGCCCCGTCGCCTCTTCCAGCATCTCCACCCGCTCCTCCACCGTGAACAGCGGATTCTTCACCGGGTTCACCAGGATCGCTACCGTCAGGTGGTCGAACAGCTTCGATCCGCGCTGGATCAGGTCGATATGGCCGTTCGTCGGCGGGTCAAACGTGCCGGGATAAAGGGCTTTCACGGGCATTGCTGGCTCCGAAGGGCCTACACGCAGATTCTACGCGACCCACCCGCGCCGACGAATGCGCGGCTCGCGTGCCCAATTTGCCGCAATAAAAAGGGATGGGGCTTCAGCCCCCGAGGAACCCTGCGGCAAAAGGGCACAAAGTATCAGGGCACGACCGGGGAACCCACGCAGTGCGTGGGTCGCGTGCCAAATCCAAAAAACAGCCTCCTCGCCCTTCACACTTTCCGTCCTTCACGTTGTCATCCTGAACGGAGCGCTTTTCCCAGCGGAGTGAAGGATCTGCAGTTGCTTTTGTGCCTCGATCAGCATCAAGCTTGCGGCGACGCCACCTCTGACTTTCGCCGAAAACCCGCGGCAAAAGGGCACGAAGTATCAGGGCATGACTCATGACTTTAGTCGTGCCGAAAGGCGACAAAAAGGGATGGGGCTTCAGCCCCTGCGGCAAAAAAGCACGAAGTATCAGGGCACGACTTCAGTCGTGCCGAAAAAACGATAAAAAGAGACGGCGCTTCAGCCCCTGCGGAACCCTGCGGCAAAAAGGCACGAAGTATCAGGGCACGACTTCAGTCGTGCCGAAAGGCGACAAAAAGGGATGGGGCTTCAGCCCCTGAGGAACCCTGCGGCAAAAGGGCACGAAGTATCAGGGCACGACTTTAGTCGTGCCGAAAAAGCGATAAAAAGAGACGGGGCTTCAGCCCCTGAGGGATGCCCGTCACCAACTGTCCCACCATTGCCGCAAAGCGGCGCCAACTCGCCGAATTCGCACCCCAAATCACGCCAATCCCCTCCCGAACGCCTTTCCGGCAGCAGAAATGAGCCTCGGCCCTCCATACAAGAAACGTGACCCAAATCACATCCCCACACGAAAATTAGGGCCACCATAATTCTCAAGCGCCACCTCACCTTCGCCAAGGCATGCTCTACCGGAAACGGTTTTAGCGAGGCGGCGCTATAGATTTCTTAAACGGTGGATAGTTTTATGGGCCCCTTAGTTCAGGCTTTGCGTATCGAAAATCTTGAGGCAAGAATCGGCCTCCAGCAATTTGTATGTGCGGAGCTCGAACTGGAAATCGAGCTTGCACGCTCTGCCAAAGAAAGAAGAACCCTCTCCGCTCGGCGCACCCAGGCAATCCGGGAGCAAAACCTCGCCAAATTCGCACTCGAGCTCCTCAAAAGGGAGGCTGAATAGCGCCATGAACTCAGCCACCCCCGAACAAAAGATCAAGACGTTGCGGAAGCAATTGGCCCTCGGCCGCCGGCTCTGCTCTTCGCTGGCCAGGGAGTTCAAATCCCCAACGCTCGATTGCGACCAGAAGGCCGAGATCGCCCGTCGCCTCGACAAGGCATTCAAGGAATGCCGGGCCTTGGAGCTTGCCATCGACTTCATCGAGAGCCACGACCGCAATCCTCGCGTCAGCCTCGCCTGAGCAATCCCATTAACTCGTTCCGGTCAAGCTGCTTCTCAACGGGGCAACCCTTCCTCCGTTGGGCGCCGGCCCAAAGTAGGCACTCAGGCGCGCAGATCCCCCGCGAAGCAGGTAGTGGGTCAACTTGAATCCACAGTCGGTCGAAATGGCGACGAAATTGCCTGTTCTCACAAGAAAGCACTATGATCATGTTCTCGGGGGAAGACATGGCATATTCTGCTGTTTCTACCGCTCTAATGCGGCGGATCATTCAGACCGCAAATACCGACATTTTGATGTTTAATGCTGAGATTTCTCGAATTAGACAGGTAAGGCTGTTCCGAAAGGTTCTCCCCCGGCACCGCAAACCAAATCTTCTCATGATTCTTGTGACCAATGGTGGCGATCCAGATTCCGCCTACAGGATTGCGCGATGCTTACAGAGAAACTATGAGAAAGTCACGGTGTGTATTTCTGGAATTTGCAAGAGTGCCGGAACACTTGTAGCGCTCGGCGCGCACGAACTCGCCTTTACAGATTACGGGGAAATTGGACCGCTCGACATTCAGCTAGCCAAGAAAGACGACCTCTGGGGCCAAGAATCTGGATTGACTGTAACGACGGCGTTGACGGCCCTTCACGAGAACGCTCAGGATGCTTTCGACCATTTTTTGGTTTCTCTGACGACACGTAGCGGGGGCAGGATCACGGTCCGAACCGCATCAGAAATTGCTGCAAAACTGACGCAGGCAATTTATTCAGGCATCTCAGAGCAGATTGATCCCATCCATCTCGGAGAGGTCAATCGCTCAATGGCGATTGCTCGGGACTATGGCAAAAGACTAATGGACAAGGGCAACAACGCGAAAGAGGAAGAGACACTTCAAACACTGATCAGCGGTTATCCTTCCCACAGTTTTGTGATTGATAAAGAAGAGGCGGCCACCTTGTTTAAGAACGTTCGCGAGTGTACGCCTGATGAGGTGGCACTCCTTGAGGACTTGGAACCCTACTCTCTAACCCCAATGCCCGCTGACTCACCGTGGGTAAGGTTTATCTCCGATGACGTCGCAGAGGAGGATTTAGCAAATGCTCAAACAGCAAGCGCTCAACAAGTCCAAGAACAGCCTGACCATGGCGGAACTGTGGCGCAGGCGGAGACAAACGTTCAAACGAATGGAGCTTCCGCCGTCCCTCCCGCTGCATCGTGATGACGACAAAGAGCCTCTGCACCAAAAGCAAATTGGCCGGTCTAAGCAGCCTGCTAAAGTCCGTGAAGAATCGACCGCTCTTCGAGAAAGTTGACTAGCTCGGTAACGCTCCACACGCGGTTTGCCAATCCGGCTTCCATTGCAGCGTAACCCTGAGTGCCTGATGTACGCGGGACAAGTTGTAATACAGATAGAAAACCGCAACAATGTGTGAGTGGTTTTCGAGCTTCTTGCTGAAGGCATTTGTGAGGCGCGTAAACGGCCGATTACCCATCTTCAGCATCCCCTCGCTTCTTCCCCTGATTTCTTGTCAAGCCCCCCTCCCCGCCTCTGCAATCCACCCCGCCTCCGCCAACTCGCTGGTTCTGCTTCACTTATTCACTCTTTTCACCCCTTCACTTTTTTTCCCCAAGTTTGCCGGTAATTATGCCCTTTAAGCGCATCATGGTCTCAGAATCCAAATTCACCTAAGGAATGTCACCATGACAGATTCTTCAAGCCAACCCGCATCCCAAACCGAGTCCTTCACCGGCTCACTCGAATCAACCGAGCTCCCGAACACTGAACCCACCGGCCAGAAAAATGCCGCGCTTGAGCGCTGCATGCAGGCCTGGGATCGCTCCTACCACCTGGCTTCCATCAACCCAGACGATGACAGCCTCGAACCCGACCGCATCGATGCTGACGAGCAATTCGCCCGCGAACAGGGAGCGATCTCCTTCCGCGACGCCATGCCCCTGCCCGATTCCTACCAAAATGTCCGTGACTTCCTCACGTGCATCACCTACGGCATGCTCAACAAAATCCTCAGCCAGGACGACTGTCGCGACCTTCTCAGGGTGGCCGCAATTGCCCTCTCTCTCTTCAAAGCGCAATCCAGATCCGAGCAGCCCGATCCCAAACCCGCCGATCAGGCCGCATAATTTTTTTTAGTGTTGCACCATATCCGGTGCAAAATAGGCGGTTTTTAGACCACAACTCTACAGAATCAATGGTTTAGCTATTTACTTATCGATAACGACCCTGTTTACCAGTCGATAAATTTCTGTTAACCAATGGGTAAATCCCTATGTACGAATCGATAAACAACTATTAACCAATCGAGGCAATGACACACTTGACGCTCATAGTCATGGTGACCCTGTGCTTTATCTGGCTATTCGATATCCACCTTGTTGTAGTTGGCGCAATCGAGAGCGTTCACGGATATAGGGGTAGCGAAGTGGTCCCATTCACAGAACTGCGTCCAGTGGGGACCGAAACTGTCGCTGTAGTTAATCTTCCCAAAAGTTGCAAGATAAGCTTTCCCTTTAGAAAGTTTTTTACGGTCTTCAGGAGAAAGCCGAGCCGGAGTTTGGTCGGATTTGAACAGAATAGCTTGAAAGGGCAAGGCTTTGTTCGGAAATACTGTGCCAAACATCTGCAATACGTGGCCTTGGGAATAATTAAAAGAGGGTTCTTCTCCGCTGTTCACAATCTCAACCACTACATCGATGCTGACGGGGCCCGTTGGCGTCTTCCCAGTATTCTCGATTTCCCAAGGGAAAACGAGATAGTCGATCTTTTCAAGAGTTGGGAATGGGGGATTGCGAGTGACCGTGAGCCATGCACGATTGGCGATTGTCGTTGCGGCGCGATTGATCGTGTTCGCACTTTTTGCAGCATTGGCTGCATCTTCTGCCGCTTTGGCGGCTTTCATGTTAGCGCAGTACATCAGGATCGTTACTCCAGCGTAAATGGCAAGCAAGAAGGCAGTTACAATTTCTACGACAAAGCGGTAAGAATCTCTGGTGTCTTTCCTTTGTTCGAAAGCTTTGCGTTCTTCTGCAAGTTTTGGTGGAACGTGCGTTTCAATTTCTCCCGTAACGCGAATGTTCCCAGAGACGTTGTTCATTTCCTTACTCTCTTCTTTTTGATGGCGCTTGGGCCTTTCTTTGCGATTGGCGGATTTGGAGTGTTTTCTTGACATCAGGAGAGAGGGATGAAACACGAATACCACAATGGAGCAGACGCGCGAAAAAACTTTGAAGAAACCATGACCAAGCTCTTTCGCGGCCGACGGCTCGGGCGTTCCATCGGGAAGCTGAATCGCCGAACCGCCTTCGCCTCCTGCCGAGCATCGCCCCTAGCGCACCAGCGCCGCCAACGCCGCCCAGTCCAGCTCGTCGCGAATCTTCTCGTTCGCCGCGCGCCAATCCTCTGAATAGCCTGCCGGCAAATAATCCAGCTTCGGACCCGTTTGCAGGAATTGAATGTAGACGGCGACAGATTGAATGGTCGTTGCCGGCAACGAGTGATCGTAGAACGCCGGATTCGGCACCGAAAGCGGCATGGCTCCTTCTTCACCTGGGCCTGCCAGCGCGCCTTCCTCAGAGTTTGTGTTCACGGCGGCGGGGCCATTTCGGTCTTCAGAGGTCATGCCGGCGAGCTGCTGCTGGAGCTGCGCAATCTTGTCGGTGAGCAACTGGTTGGCAGAGGCTATGGCCTGCTGTACTGCCGGAATGTTTGTCTTCCCTGCGTACTCCTTGTTCATATCGTCGAGCCGGCTCTGGTAGCCCGCGATTTGTAACTGGATGAATTGCTCGCGGGTCAGAGGAATGAAGGGGGGCGCGCTGCCTCGCCCGATGATCACGCAGTCCGTGTCGTAGATGCTGTAGCCGCGAAAATCGCCCGTGCGCCGTCCGCCCTCAATCACGGGCAGATTGCCGTTCACCATCCACGGCTTTCCATTCGCGCCCGGCGGCGAATATTGATTCAGCGGGCACTGAAGAACGGTGTTCACAAAGATCCCGAAATCGGCCCCCTTGAAGGCGCTGGGGCTCGGCTTCTCCTGCGCCTCGAAAAATGCTCCGGCGGCGCCGGCAAAAAAGGGCAAGCCCGAATCGAACTCAGCCCAGTCCGTGACCTTGCCGTAGACGCGATTCACGCGGATGCTGTCGCCGATCGGCTTGGCGATCGCCTGGTCTCGCACAAGGATGTCGCGAAGCTTTCCCGCAATCACCAGCGCATCCTGCCGCTGTGGCGCGGCAAGAACGCTGCCGCCAATTTTCTGATCGATTCCCGAAACCAATGTTCCTGCCGGTCCGTGGTCGGGATCGATTTGCTGGGCGTGCGCGGGAATCGGAATGCACGGCGAAAACAACGGCAGAGCCGCACTGACAGCGAGAACCCACTTGCAGATGTTCATTGCATAAGCCCCCAAAGTTTTCACATCATAACCTTGGAGGGCTTTCGAGTTCGAGAGAAATCTTGCCTGGGCGCGCTAGCCGCGCTTGCCCCGCACCACTTCTTTGGCCTGCGCTTCGCCGCCGGCCGGAGCTTCGGGCACTTCAGCCTTTGCCGGCGCAATGCCGAGGCGCTTCCGCAGCTCGGAGTCGATCTTCGCGTAGATGTCCTTGTTCTCCTTGAGGAATCCGCGCGTGTTCTCGCGTCCCTGTCCGATGCGCTCGCCGCCGAAGCTGTACCATGCGCCGGACTTCTCCACGATGTTGTGGGTAACCGCCAGGTCCAGCACGTCGCCCTCGCGGCTGATGCCTTCGCCATAAAGAATGTCGAACTCGGCCTCACGGAATGGCGCGGCCACCTTGTTCTTCACGATCTTCACCTTCGTGCGCGAGCCCACCACCGTGTCGCCTTCCTTCACGGCGGCAATGCGCCGAATGTCGATGCGCACGGAAGAATAGAACTTCAACGCGCGGCCGCCCGTAGTGGTTTCAGGGTTGCCGAACATTACGCCGATCTTTTCCCGGATCTGATTAATGAAGATAAGAGCGGTACGCGATTTCGAAACCGTCCCCGTCAGCTTGCGCAGCGCCTGCGACATCAGCCGCGCCTGCAGGCCCATGTGAGAGTCGCCCATTTCGCCGTCGAGCTCGGCCTTGGGCACCAGCGCTGCAACGGAGTCGACAACTAGAACATCGATCGCCCCCGACCGCACGAGCGCTTCGGTAATTTCGAGCGCTTGCTCGCCTGAATCGGGCTGCGAGACGAGCAGGTTGTCAACATCGACGCCGAGCTTCTTGGCGTAGCCCGGATCGAGCGCGTGCTCCGCATCGACGAATGCCGCCAGCCCGCCGTTGCGTTGCGCTTCGGCAATGATCTGAAGCGTGATCGTGGTTTTACCCGACGACTCCGGCCCGAAGACCTCGGTCACCCGGCCGCGCGGCACGCCGCCCACCCCGAGTGCTGCGTCAAAGCTGATCGATCCGGTCGAAATCACGGCAATGGGCAGCAGCGCTTCGCGCGACCCAAGCCGGACAATCGACCCCTTTCCGAACTGTTTTTCGATCTGTGCGAGGGCGAGGTCTACGGCTTTGGCGCGTTCGTCGGCTACGGGCATTGGGAGGGCTCCTAAGAAAGTGCTTGCCCGGCCGATTTCGTGCATTTTGGCAGGAAACGGAGGGCTTGGATTCGAAGGGATTGTAGCAGGATGAGACAGTGAAAGACAGAAAAAACGGCGAACAAATGGGGAAAAAGCGGGCCCTGAACCTAAGACCCGTGCCAGGCGTCACAAAATCGCGCGATTCAGCCCGATTGCGCACATCAATTTGCGGCTTAGCGCGAGTCTCTCGCTCAGGCCGTATATGCGCCGACGCGAGTCTCCTTGCTCGTCAGCGCGTCACACTGGCGATCAAGCGCTTCGTACTCAGAGTCGTGAGCTTTGCGGAAGGCGCGAAATGCTTGCTCGCTGGTCCAGCGGTCGATGGTCAGATAAGCGCCGGGAACATAGGCGTCGCGGAGAAGCTCCGTGCCTTTGTACTCAGGCGAGGTGCGGAACAGCTGGGCCCAGGAACCCTCAGGCCCGTAGGCAGCCTCAAAGGCGGCTACCTTATCCTCAGCAATCTCAAACTGCCAAACCACAACAAACATGTAAACCTCAATAATGTCTTTATGGTAGCGCAGGGCCTGCAGAGGGAGAATTCCTCGTCCGGGTCACCGCTGGTTCGGCCCGGCGACGCGGGACAAGCTTTTATCACATTTTGGTATAGCGTCTCTCATTCGAGCGCATACTGAATATGGCTTGTTCTATGAAGGAGTAACCTTCCCCTGAGGTCTCCTTTTGCCGCGCCAGGAATTGTCACCCGGCGCTCGACTTGTTCGACATTTTGAAGGGCTTGCCGCCACGGGCGGGGACACCAACAGGCTCTTAATTGGCAGGCCTGTGCTCCCGGCCGCTTCAGTGCCGGCGACGCAACGCAAAACATTTTGAACCAGGCTCCAAAAAGTGAGGAATCGATGAAAGCTCGCTACCCAGGCATCCGCGTAACGGCCAACGGCAATCAACTCGTCAGCTACCACACTGAGACGCGCATCGCCGACGCCGGCGTGTTTTATCCCATCACGCCTTCCACCGAAGGCGGCGAGCTGTTCCAGCAGGCGTTTGCCGAGGGCAAGCTGAACGTATTTGGCGGCAACACGATTGCGATTGAGGCCGAGGGCGAGCACGCGGCGCAGGGCGGGGCCATTGCCCACTCGGTTTGCGGCAAGCGCGTGGTCAACTTCACGTCGGGGCAGGGCGTGGTCTACGGCGTTGAGCAGTACTATCACGCGCCAGGCAAGGGCTCCACGATGGTGCTGGAAGTTGGCGCCCGAGCGCTGACCAAGCATGCGTTGAACGTGCACTGTGGCCATGACGACGTTTATGGAGCTCTCGATACCGGCTGGATCATGGTGTTCGGCAAGGACGCGCAGCAGGCGGCCGATCAGTCGCTGATTCTGCGCCGCGTGACCGAGCTTTCGCTCACGCCGGGCATGAACATCATGGACGGCTTCCTTACCACGCACCTCGAGCGCACGTTCTACAAGCACGAGTCGGAGCTGATTCGCGAGTATCTCGGCGCGCCAGACGACATCATCGACTGCCCGACTGAAGCGCAGCGGGTTCTGTTTGGGCCTACGCGCCGCCGTGTGCCCAAGATGATGGACCTCACGAATCCCATCCTGCTGGGCCCGGTGCAGAACCAGGAACACTACATGCAGGGCGTGGTGGCGCGCAGAAACAATTTTGCCGAGCCCATTCTGAAATTCCTTGAAGAAGCCTACGAAGATTTTGCGCAACTTACGGGCCGGCGCTACGGCCTGGTCACCGAATACAAAACCAGCGACGCGGAGACGGTGTTCGTCTCGCTCGGTTCGGCCGCGGAAAACATAGAAGCAGCGGTGGACTACTTGCGCGCGACGCGCAACTCGAGCGTCGGCTCGATCCACGTGAACGTGATCCGTCCGTTCCCCGAAGCGGCGCTGGTGAATGCGTTGCGCGGCAAAAAGAACGTAATCATCCTGGAGCGTACCGACGAGGCGCTTTCCGGCGACAATCCTCTGGGACGCGACATTCGGACTGCGTTCTCGAAAGCGCTGCAGGGAACCGATGGACTCCCCAAGGTTGAGCTGGCCGAAGTGCCGCGCTTCTTTGGTGGCAGCTATGGGTTGGGCTCGCGCGACTTCAGGCCTGAGCACATTATTGGAGCATTTGAATACGCGACCACCGGCCGCGCACGCAAAGACGGCAAGACCGCAGCCGATGGCGTCAACTTTTTCGTGCTCGGTATCGACCATCCTTATTCGGTGATCGCCGACGAGACGCCGTCGCTGCTGCCCGAAGGCGCCGTCGCCGTGCGCTTCCACTCCGTCGGCGGATGGGGCGCGATCACGACCGGCAAAAACCTGGGCGCAATTCTGGGCGACCTGAACGATCTGCTCTTTGAGCGCGACCACCAGGTGGACGAGCTTGGCAACCCCAAGGAAGTCATCCACGTAAGCGCGAATCCGAAATATGGATCGGAGAAGAAAGGCGCGCCGACGAGCTACTTCATGGTGGCGGCCAAGGACCGCATCCGCGTCAACTGCGATCTGCGTCACGTGACCGTTGTTCTTTGCTGTGATCCCAAGGCGTTCACGCACACCAACCCGCTTGACGGCATGCAGGAGGGCGGCAGCCTGGTGTGGGAGTCGGACGTGGACGGCGAGCGCGCGTGGCAGAACCTGCCGATCTGGGCGCGCGAGCAGATCATCAAGAAAAAGATTCGCGTCTTCACATTGCCGGGATTTGAGATTGCGCGCAAGGCGACCGACCGCGGCGATTTGCAACTGCGCATGCAGGGCAACGCGTTTCTGGGCGCGTTCTTTGCCGTCAGCCCCATGCTGCAGGAGTTCGGCATCACGCAGGAGCAGTACCGCGACGTCGTCATGAAGCAGTATGTGAAGAAGTTCGGCAAGCTGGGCGACGCGGTTGTGCAGTCGAACATGGAAGTGATGACGCAGGGCTTTGAGCGCGTGAAAGAGATCGCGATCGGTGAAGTTGCCGCGGCTGACCACTCCAGTCTGCGCGGGCAGGCGCTGTTGCCGATTCTGGCGCAGGCGCCGGCGTTTGTTGAAGTGGGTGCAGGCGTTGTTCCCGCGATGCGCCGCTCGACCGCCACGCCGGAAGGTCAGGGACCGCGCACTCCGATCTCTCAGATCAACGTGTTCGATGCGGAGTTCCGCTCGCACTTTGGCTACAACCAGCCGGCGACGCCGCTTTCCGCGATGGGTGTAATTGCCGCGGGCACGGGGGATACCGCCTCAAAATATGTCGCCCGGCGCGAAACCCCGCTCTACATCCCCGAAAACTGCACGCAGTGCATGGAGTGCATCAGCGTGTGCCCGGATACGGCCCTCCCCAACTGCTCGCAAGATTTGGGCACGATGCTCGGAACCGCGGTGTCGCGTTACGTTTCCGATCCCGCGGAGCGGCGCAAGATGATCGAGAAGCTGCCGGAGATTGAGAAGCTGGCGCGGCAGCGCATGAATGCGGAGATCAAGCAAGGAACGCCGCTGCCAACGATCATTCGCGAAGTGACTGAATCGGTCGACGGCTTTTCGGCCGAAGCCAAGAAGCAGTTCTTCTCGATCATCGAGAAGGTGCCGATGGCTTACCAGAAGGTGAACGCTATCTTCTCGTCGCCGGAACGCAAGACGCCGGGATCGGGCGGAATTTTCTCGATCTTTGTTTCGGACCTGTGCAAGGGCTGCGCGGCCTGCGTGACGGCGTGCGGCGACCACATGGCGCTGAAGATGGTGCAGGAGACGGAAGAGGTAAATGCCGAGCACGAGACAGGCACGGCCTTCCTGAATCTGCTGCCCGACACGTCGCAGAAGTATCTGGGACTTTACAACAGCGCGAACCCGGCCGACTCAAAGACGGCGACACTGCGCAACATGCTGATGGTGCGCACGAACTATGACGCGCTGGTGAGCGGCGATGGCGCCTGCGCCGGTTGCGGCGAAAAAAGCGTGCTGCGTTCAATTGCCGCAGTCACCGAAGCGTATATGCGTCCGATTTACCACGCCAAGAGCGACCGATTTGTCGCGAAGGCGGGCGAGCTTGAGAAGTCGGGCGCGGCGAAACTCGAGGCGATCAAGGCTGCCGATCCCGAGCAGTACGCGCGGCTGCGGCGGGCGATTGCGCACCTGGTGATGGGCCTGGGTGGCGAAACCACCAAGGACACCGACGCGCGTATTGCCGCCTACGAAAAGGAAAATGGCGCAATCACCGACGCGCAGTTGATCGAGGCGATCGCGGCGGTGCTGCTGACCGAGGCATTCAACCACAAGAACCTGCAGCCTGTGGATGGGCGCCTGGCGAATGGCATGAGCGTGATGGCAATGGCCGCGCACACGGGCTGCAACACTGTGTACGGTTCCACTTCACCCAACAATCCGCATCCCTATCCATGGATGAACTCGCTCTTCCAGGACGGCATCACCGTTGGCTGGCTGATGGGCGAGAGCTTCATCGTCGATCACGGACGGCGTTCGGTGATCCCCGAGCGGCTCGCCGACATTCTGCTCACGCGCGAGCCCGCAGCCACTACGGACGGCCACGCCTGTGCAAACATTTTGAGCGAGGAAGAGTACTACCGCTTTACGCACTTTACCGATGCGCTGATGACCGATCAAGAGATCAAGGAGCTGCCGAAGGTTTGGGTTGTGGGCGGCGACGGCGGCATGGGCGACATCGGATACCAGAACATGTCGAAGGTGGTGCTGCAGAACCGGCCCAACGTGAAGGCACTGATGCTCGACACCCAGGTGTATTCAAACACTGGCGGGCAGAACTCCGATTCGACGCCGATGCTGGGTGGCAACGATATGAACGTCTTCGGCTCGGCGACGCAGGGCAAGAACACCGAGAAGAAAACGGTGGCAGAGACGTTCCTCGCCGGGCACGGGTCGCCGTTCGTCGCGCAGGTTTCCATGGCCAACGCGCCAAAGCTGTATCGCGCGATTCTCGACGGTCTGGAATATCGCGGCACGATGTTCATCCAGGCCTACACCACTTGCCAGCCTGAGCACGGCGTGGCCGACGACATGGCACTCTTCCAGGCGCAGCGCGTGCGCGACTCGCGCGGCGTGCCGGAGTTCGTCTTCAATCCGCGGCTCGGCGAGACCTACCAGGAGACGCTAGACGTCAAGGGCAATCCGTCGATCGATCTAGATTGGTACGAAACCAAGTCCAAGGTGACGAACGAGCCGTATCGCTACACCGTGGCGCACTGGTGCACCACGGAGGCGCGCTTCCGCAACCACCTGAAGAAGATCAAGCCGGAGCAGGCGGAGAAGATGATTCCGCTTGAAAACATGCTGGTGCGCATCACGCAGCAGGACGTGGTCTATCGGTACTACCTGTTGCCGGAACATCGCAGCTACATCCCCGATTTCGGCGTGTTCATCCAGGTTTTTGACGACAGCGGCAAGAGCACCTACTATTCGCTCTCGCGGCAACTGGTCATGTTCTGCGTCGAGCGGCGGAAAGCGTGGCGCATGTTGCAGTCGAAAGCAGGAATCGTCAATCGCGAGTACAAGGCGCAGAAGGAACTGCTGGCGGAAGTCGACGCGGGCAAGATCGCCAAGGACGAGTTCTTCGCGCACGCGCACGAGATGCTGGCCGAGAAGCTGGGCAAGGCAGTGCTGGCGAAAGCGTAAACGAAGAGTGGGATTGCCCTTTTCCCACCATCAGTCTTGCGGCACATATAGATCGACATACTCATTCACCGGCATCGCGTCGAGACGAGCCGGGTTCAGCGAAACCGCGAGAATCCGTTCCTGCTGCGCTTCAGGGAATCGACGGCGCAGGTTCGTTTTGAATTTCTCGATGAGTAGAGGAAGTCCTTCTTCGCGGCGGCGACGATGGCCGATGGGATACTCGACGGTTTCTTCTAGAACCGTGCCGTCGTTTAGCTCTACGCGCAGCGAATTGGAAATCGCACGCTTGTCGGGGTCGTGGTAGTCGGCCGTGAAACGCGGCTCCTCGACGCAGGTGATGCGCTCGCGGAGCGCATCAATCCTGGGGTCGGCCGCGATCTCGTCCTCGTAGTCCGCCGCAGTAAGCCGTCCAAAAATCAGCGGAATCGCCACCATATATTGAATGCAATGGTCGCGATCGGCGGGATTTGCGAGCGGGCCTTTCTTGTCGATGATGCGCAGGCAGGCTTCGTGCGTTCTTATCTCGATCCTCTTGATCTCATCAGCGGATATCCCGCGGTGGCCAAGCTCGGCATGCAGTTTCATCGCCGCTTCAACTGCAGTTTGCGCGTGGAACTCTGCCGGATAGCTGATTTTGAACAGCACGTTCTCCATGACATAAGAGCCGTAGGGCCGCTGGAATTTGAACGCCTGGCCGTGGAAGCTGACATCGTAGAACCCCCACGTCTTCGCGGTCAGAGCCGACGGATAGCCCATCTCGCCCGCGCGAGCCATCAACGCCAATCGCACAGCCCTGCTCGCAGCGTCGCCCGCGGCCCAGCTTTTGCGCGAGCCCGTGTTGGGCGCGTGGCGATAAGTGCGCAGGCTCTGGCCGTCGACCCATGCGAGTGACAAGGCATTAATGGTCTGTTCGCGCGTGACGCCGAGCAACTTGCAGACAGCGGCAGTTGATGCCACCTTCACCAGCACAACGTGATCGAGGCCGACCTTGTTGAAGGAGTTCTCGAGCGCAATGCAGCCTTGAATCTCGTGCGCCTTGATCATGGCTCCCAACACGTTACGCATCCTGACCAAAGGTCTGCCCTCCGCAGGAGCCGAACGCGAGAGCCAATCCGCCACGGCCAGGATTGCGCCGAGGTTGTCGCTGGGATGCCCCCACTCGGCGGCCAACCACGTGTCGTTGAAGTCGAGCCAGCGAATCATCGCACCAATGTTGAACGCGGCCTGCACCGGATCAAGTTGGAAATTGGTTCCCGGACCGCGCGCCCCATGGGGAACGACAGTGCCGGGGACGATGGGGCCGAGGAGCTTGGTGCATGCAGGATACTCGAGCGCTTCAAGACCGCAGCCGAGCGAGTCAATGAGGCACGCGCGCGCAGTAGACCATGCGAGATCGCTCGTGATTTCGTAGCCGAGCGCATAGTCGGCAATGTCGCACAGAACCTGGTCAGGCGCGGGACGGGTGCTGGTGTCGTGCGTAGACAATTTGCGTTCCTTGTTGTTCCCTGTCGGCGGTGACTTCTCGAGAAGCAACGCCAGATTGTCCGACTTCGTCCCGCCACTCCGTGACTCCGTTCAGAATGACAATCTTCAACGGAGGCCTTAAATCCGCAAAGCTAGCGGCGGTCCCTGATCGGAATGAACTGCAGATTCTCCGGCCCAGTATAGATGGCCGAGGGCCGAATAATCTTGCCGCTTTCGCGCTGCTCGATGACGTGCGCGCACCAGCCTGCGGTTCGCGCCATCACAAAAATCGGAGTGAACAGTTCGATGGGAATGCCCATGAGGTGATAGGCGACGGCCGAGAACCAGTCGAGATTGGGAAACATGCGCTTGGTTTCGTGCATGGTGGTCTCGATTTGCTCAGCGACGGCAAAAAGGCGCTTGCCGCCCGCATCGATCGCCAGCCGGCGAGCCTGCTGCTTGATGATGTTCGAGCGCGGATCGCTGATGGTGTAGACAGGATGGCCGAAGCCGATGATGACCTCGCGCGCATCAACGCGCCGGCGGATGTCGGCGTCGGCCTCCTGCGGCGACGCATACCGCTGCTGAATTTCGAGCGCGACTTCATTGGCTCCGCCGTGCTTTGGCCCCTTGAGAGCGCCGATAGCGCCGGTGACACACGAATAAATGTCGGAGCCGGTGCCGGCGATGACGCGAGCGGCGAAAGTAGACGCGTTGAATTCGTGCTCTGCGTAGAGAATCAGCGACACCTGCATGGCATGGATCCACTCGGCGCTGGCAGGGCGGTCATGGAGCAGGTGAAGAAAATGTGCCGCGAGCGGCTCCGCGTCGGCGTCGACGGCGATGCGCTTTCCGTTGCGCGCGAAATGGTGCCAATAAAGAAGCATCGACGGCAGTGCGGCGAGAAGCGAGTCGCCAATGGCCCGCGCGCCGGCGACGTTGTGGTCTGCCGCTTCAGGCCGAATGCAGCCGAGCACGGAAACGCCGGTGCGAAGCACGTCCATGGGATGCGCCGAGGCAGGCAACTGCTCAAGCGCGTGCTTCACGCCATCGGGAAGGCCGCGCAGGCCGATTAAGTGATTTTTATACTCTGCGAGCTCGGCGGAAGTCGGCAGCCTGCCGTAGATCAATAAATATGCAACCTCGGCAAACTCGCAATGCTCTGCGAGGTCGTTAATGTCGTAGCCGCGATAGTGCAGGTCGTTGCCGGTGTGGCCGACCGTGCAAATGGCTGTCTCTCCGGCGGCAGTGCCAGAGAGCGCGACGGACTTCTTGGGTTTGAAGGCGGCCGCTTGGCTCGCCTCCTGAGTGCTCATGGATCGACCTCCAGAGAGCTTTAAGCTATCGAATCGAAGCGAGGAATGTCTATGTGGTCTTCTTTTCGCGGGCGAACAATTCGTCGAGCTTCTTCTCGTAGGCATGGTAATCGAGATAGCGGTAAAGCTCATCGCGGGTTTGCATCAGCGGTAGCACATTTTTCTGCGTGCCTTCAGCGCGAATCGCCTCGTACACCTTCAGAGCAGCCGCGTTCATCGCGCGATACGCCGCGCAGCAATAAAGGATGATGTCGACGCCGGCCTTGGCGAGTTCATCGCGCGTGAAGAGCGGAGTTTTGCCGAACTCGGTCACATTGGCGAGGATGGGCACGCCGACGGCCTTGCGAAATGCGGTGTATTGCGCTAGCTCGGTAACCGCTTCGGCAAAGATCATGTCCGCGCCGGCGGCAAGGTAGCTCTGTGCGCGCTCGATGGCGCGGTCGAGCCCTTCGCCTGCAAGAGAATCGGTGCGCGCCATGATGACGAATGCGGGATCGGAACGCGCGTCGACCGCGGCCTTGATCCGATCGACCATCTCTTCTTGAGGGACGAGCTCTTTACCCGGCCGATGACCGCAGCGTTTCGCGCCCACCTGGTCCTCGATGTGCACCGCGGCCGCGCCGGCCTTGACCATCTGGCGAATGGCCCGCCCGATGTTAAAGGCGCTGCCCCAGCCGGTATCGATATCGACGAGCAGAGGAAGTGCGCACGCGTCGGTGATGCGGCGAACATCCGTTAGAACATCTTCCATGGTGCTGATGCCGAGGTCAGGAAGCCCAAGCGAGTTGGCGGCCACCCCGCCGCCAGAAAGATAAATCGCGCGAAATCCAGCTGCTTCTGCGAGCTTCGCCGCGTAGGCGTTGATGGTGCCTGCAACCTGCAGAGGTTTCTCGGCCGCAAGCGCCGCGCGAAAGCGCCCACCCGCCGAATTGGTGTTCGATCCGTCTGCCATTCCTCGTCCTTGGGCGCATCATAACAGGGTTTTCACACGGGCGGCTTTCACAACAGGGCCACGCGGTGCGACAATCAATCGCGTTACGAAACTGCGTCGGAGCCGACCCCAGAAGCAAGGCTCTACCCGGAGGAAAAATAATCCCATGAAGCACACCTTGATTTGCACCTGCCTGCTGTTTGCCGCAACCACTCTTCTGGCCCAGCAAAAAGCCCCGCCGCTGAGCCCGCCCGCCACAGCTTCAGCCACAATCGGCGGCAAAAACATCACCATCAACTACAGCTCTCCGCGCGTGCGCGGGCGCGCCGGCAAAATCTACACCAAGGATGGTTTGATTGCGACGAGCGGCGGATCGCAGTATCCTATTTGGCGCGGCGGCGCCAATGCGGCCACGACGCTGAAGACCGATGCAGATCTAACGATTGGCGACCTGAACGTGCCCGCAGGAACCTACACGCTGTTCATCGATATCTCCGACCCCGCTCACTGGGTGCTCATCGTGAGCAAGAAGACGGGCGAGTGGGGGCTTGCCTACGACAAGACTCAGGACCTTGGCAGGACGCCGATGACCACAACCACCGCGCCGCTGCTTGAGGACCTGACCTGGACTATCACCGACAACGGCGGAGGCAAAGGCACGCTGACGTTGGCGTGGGAGAACATGAGCGCGTCGGTGCCGATCCAGGTTCATTAACCACCGGTCCAAACGTGACCTCCGGCATGTTCGCTGGGCGGCAAGTTCGCAATGGATTTGCCGCCCGCCCGATACAATAGAGAGAGCGAATTATTCTTCGCCGAGGGGTTAGATACCTTGCCGCTGTATCCGTATCGCTGCACCCAGTGCGGCCACCGTTTGGAAAAAATTCAGCGCTTCAATGACGAGCCGGAGAAAACTTGCCCGGAATGCGGCGGCGAACTGGAGCGTTTGCTGACCGCTCCCGGCCTGAGCTTTAAAGGCTCCGGCTGGTACGTGAACGACTACGCGCCGAAGTCTGGTTCTGCAGCTTCTGAAAGCAAGCCGGACGCGAAGCCGGAGACCAAATCGGACGCGAAAACGAAAGCGCCCGCTGCGGAGAGCAGCGCTGCGGCAGCGTCGCCCGCTCCGGCCGCGCCCGCCACGCCTGCCGCCGCGCCGAAGTCGAGCGCTAAAAAAGACTGAAGCGCCAGTGCCCTGCCCCTCGCTGCCATAATGGCAGAAGATGCTGCTCAACGAATCCAATTTGTTGCCGCCCATTCCATCGCCGGTAGAGCGGGCCGATTTGGCCGCTCTCGAGTGGCAGCCGTTGTTGGCGCTGGTAACAGGGTTCGCCGCGTCGCCGGTCGGCCGCGAGGCAATTCTCGCTCTGCATCCCTCAACCGATGAGGATTGGATCGCGCACCAGCACTTGCTGGCTGCAGAAGTGCGGCTGATCCTCGAGGAACAGATTTCCATCCCCTTGGGCGGCCTCAGCGATCCGACCCAGCTTGTCGCCAAGGCACAGATTGAAGGCGCAGCGCTGGAAGCAATGGAGTTGCAAAGCATTGCGAGGCTTGCCAACGATGTTGCCTCGTGGCAGGCGCTGTTGCGCGAGCCTCCGGCGCGTCTGGCCGGAAAGCTGCCTCAGCTCACGCAGCTTTCAGCGTCGCTGACAACGAGTTTGCGGCCGCTCCCTGGGGTTCCCAACGACAGGTCCTTGTCGTTGGGGAAACTGGCCGAAGCCATCGAGCGCAAAATCCAGCCCGACGGCACGTTGGCCGACGATGCCTCGCCGGAATTGAATCGCATCCGTCGCGAGCAGGAGCGGCAGCAGCGAGTGATCGAAGAGAGCCTCCGCGCGGCGCTTCGGAAGCTTTCAGCAGAAAACGCGACGCAGGACGACGTAATCACGATTCGCGGCGAACGGTTTGTGATTCCGGTACGCGCGGAGCTCAAGCGGCGCGTCAGCGGCGTGGTTCATGGCGCCAGCTCGTCGGGGCAAACCGTGTATGTTGAACCGCTGGAAACAATCGAACAGAATAACGAGCTCGTCCGGCTCATTGAAGAAGAGCAGGCGGAGATTCATCGCATCTTTGTCGCGCTCACGCGGCAGGTTGCCGGCTATGCCGGCAGCTTAGTCGAGGGCGCGCGCGTACTGGCGTTGGTGGATAGCTTGCTGGCCCGAGCGCGGTTCGCGATTCAATTCAATTGCGTTGCACCGGTGTTCGATGCGAAGGAATTGTTGCTCAAAGCGGCGCGGCACCCATTATTGGAAAAGCGGCTGCGGGCAAGTGGCGGAAAGATTGTTCCGCTCGATCTGGAAATGACCGCGGATGAGCGGGAGCTCATCATCAGCGGCCCGAACACCGGCGGAAAAACCGTGGCGCTTAAGACGACGGCGCTTTTGGCAATGATCGCGCAGGCGGGGATTCAGGTTCCCGCAGAGCGCGCAAGCTTTCCGGTATTCACGGCGTTCCTCGCCGATATCGGCGATGCGCAGTCGATCGAGGCGGCGCTCTCCACGTTCTCCGCTCACATCGTAAATCTCGACCGATTGTCGCGGCTGGCCGATTCGCGCTCGCTGGTGCTGCTCGACGAGCTTGGCTCGGCGACCGATCCCGAGGAGGGAGCGGCGCTGGCCGTAGCCGTGGCGCATCATTTTCTTAAAGCAGGAGCGTGGACACTGATTTCGACACATCACACATCGCTCAAGGTCTATGCGGCGAACACTCCGGGCGTGCGCAACGTAGCGGCGGGCGTGGATGAGCAAACGCTGGTTCCCAATTATCGATTCCATCTCGGCGTGCCGGGCGCGTCGGCCGGGATTCAGACGGCGGAGCGGCTAGGATTGAACGCGGAGATCATTGCGGCCGCGAGGGAAAGGCTGGGCTCGCAACAGGGCGATATCGCGCGATTCCTTGACAAGCTCCATGCAGAGCTAGCAGAGCTTGAGCAAGACAAGAAAAAGACGCGTGAAGAGCAATATGCGCTGAACCTAGAAAGAAAGCGGCTTGAGCGCGAGGGCGATGTGGAAGTGCGCAATCGCGTGCGCGAACTGGAAGCAAAGCTGGCATCGCTGCTGAAGGAATTCGAATATCAAATGCGCGAGAATGTGCGCGCGGTGGAAGATCGTGCAGCGCAGCAGAAACTGTCGAAGGAGGCTGAGCGGCGCATCACTCGCCTGCGGCGCGAGTTTCAGGAGAGTTTTAATCAGGCCGTGGTGGCTCATCGCACCGGCGCGGACCAGGGCGACCAAAACGCGCAGCCGCATCTGCTGCGCCACGTCGTCCCCGGCGACAAAGTGCTCCTGAAGTCGATGGGCAAAGTTGCTGTTGTGCAGCGCGAAATCGAGAAAGATCTGTTCGAAGTGGCGCTGGGGCCGATCAAGATGCGCGTCAATCGCTCCGACCTCTCTGAGCCATCAGGTTCTGGAGCAGATTCGAGCAAGGCGAAGGCCGATCCCCTTGCTGCCGCGCGGAAACAAAAGGGCGTGCAGGTGACGGTGACCAGTGCGAACACCGATGAACTGCGGGCGGAGATCAATTTAATCGGACGCACGGTGGACGAAGCCAACGACGAGCTCGAAAAATATCTCGATCATGCTTTTCTCGCCGGGCTGCCTCGTGTGCGCGTTATTCATGGCCATGGCGCCGGCATTCTTCGGCGAGGCGTGCGCGAATTTCTCAAATCGCATCCCCACGTGGCGGGAATCGCAGAAGCTCCTCAGAACGAAGGCGGGCAGGGCGCGACCGTCGTCGAACTTCGACAGTAAGGGATGGGATGCATCTTCGCTGCTTGACATCGGTGTCGTGCGACGGTTTTTTAGCGAGGATGGCTTCGGGCGACGATCCTCGTGGGATCAAGCGCTGACTCTGTCCTGTATCATCAAACGCGTGATTCCGATGACGCGTATCCGAGTTTTCTCTTTCTGCTTTGTTCTGTTTATTACTGCGGCGGCGATTGCCCAGCGGGCTCCGATTCCGCAGCAACTAACGTTCACGCCCTACCACGCGAACGGCATTTACAAGATCGGCGAAACGGTGGGCTGGACGGTGACCCCTGGCCCCGAAGCGCCGACTTACGCTTACAGGTGGACGATTCGCAGAAACAATGCTGTCGTGCTGAAGGAAGGCAAGCTCGATCTTTCCTCGGGCAAGGACACGATCGAGATCGTCGGCGATCAGCCGGAAATGATCTATGTGGCGATTGAGCCATATGCCGCGCTCGCAGCGCCTTCCAGTGCTCCCGGTGCCGCGCCCGTTAGCGCAACCCAGCCGGGATCCGGTGCCTCAAACCCAAACAGCCCGGCCCCGGACGCTGCGTCGACGGCAGCCGCCCAGGCCGGATCCGCGACGGCGGGCGCGAGCGCAACGCCGATGGTGCCGCACTGGATCGGCGGCAACACTGGCCGGAACAACGGACTTTACGCGGTTGGAGCCGCCGTCGCGCCGACCGAAATTCCTCTCTCAACTCCGCGGCCGGCCGACTTCGATGCCTTCTGGGACGGCAAGCTGGCTCTGCAAGCCAAAGTTCCTATCGACGCTGTACTCGCTCCGGTCCAGACCGACGTGCCCGGTGTGGAGATGAGCATGTTCGCGCTCGATGCGCTTGGCTCAAAGGCGCACGGATATGTGGCGCGGCCGATTGCAGATGGCAAATATCCCGCGTTGATTCAGCTGCAATATGCCGGCGTCTATGCGCTGAACGCACATGCCGATGCCATGCGCGCTGCCGAGGGCTGGTTGGTGTTGAATGTGGACTCGCACGACAAGCTGCCGTCGGATCCATCGGGCGGCATCCCGACGAATTACAACGCGATTGGAAACACCGATCGCGAAAAGTCCTACTTTCTCGATATGTACCTGCGCGATTCGCGCGTGCTCGATTACCTCGCCACGCGGACGGACTGGGACGGCAAGACGGTGGTGCTGACAGGGGGGAGCATGGGCGGCCAGCAGAGCATGGCGCTCGCGGGACTGCGGCCGGACAAGGTGACCGATGTGCTGGTGTGCGTGCCCTCCGGCGCTGATACCAACGGTGACTTGCACGGACGCAAAGCTGGCTATCCTTATTGGCCCTCAGACAATCCCGATGCAATGAAAACGGCGCTCTACTTTGACACCGTCAACTTTGCTTCGCGCATAAAGGCGCCGGTGATGGCTGGATTCGGGTTCATCGATACGGTTTCGCCGCCCGCGGGCGTTTGGACCATGCTGAACCAGATTTCCGGCCCGAAAGAGCCGATACCTGTCATCGACTCCGAGCACGATAACTACACGTTCATGAAGATGGAGCCGTGCCACGCGAGAACGAAGGAGCTTCTGGATCTGCTGGTGAAGGGTGGAGTTTACACGCCGAAGGAGCTGCAGCCGTAGCGATGCGGAAACCGAACGACCGCAACTCCTTCGAATCGGACCCCCCAGGCCAGCCCATTCAGAACTACAGGCGCGTGTCGAAGATAGTCCTATCCCATGTCTCAAAATCGGGACCTGGGGCACCGGATTCCTTGTTCGTTGCGCCGCGGGCGCGATTGCCTGGACGGCAAGTCCTTACGCCATCGCTTCGCGGCCCATGGGCTCGAAGACCAGTTCGTTCGACTTGCGGTCCACGTCGATCCTTACGTGCGAGCCATGCAGCACCTCGCCATCAATTTTTCGCGGCCGGCGAGCCAGGTGGTGGCGCAGTATTACAACCTGATCCGCTTGGGAAAGACGGGCTACCGCGAAGTTAACCACGCCTGCCACGAGGTCGCGGTGCATTTAGGCAAGATGCTCGCGGCGCTGGGACCATTCGAGCTTCTTGGCGATGCGCGCGATCTCCCTGTGCTGGCGTGGAAGTTGAAGAGCCAGACCAACTGGTCGCTCTACGATTTGAGTGACCGGCTGCGGGATCGCGGATGGCAGGTGCCGACCTACCGGATGCCGGCAAATCGCGAAGACGTCGTAATCCAGCGCGCGGTGGTGCGCAACGGATTCACGCGCGATCTGGCGGAGATGCTGGTGCGCGACATCGAGCGCCACCTTGCATGGTTCGAATCGCAGCCCGGGCTCAAAGCGACCATGCTCGGTGCAGGTTTTCATTACTGAGAAAGAGTTTGAAACAATATGTTTGAAACGGCGATGACAACGGAATCGGAGGATTGTGGGAAAATCGCCTACAATAGTGGTCCTTTCCCGGTGCGAGGCTCTATGCGATTGAAAACCGCGACATTTTTGATTCTGGGAATCGTTGCCGGCTTCGCGCTGTGCCAGCCGCCCCCGGATAGCAATCCCGGGCCTGTCGAAGCCGAGCTGCTGAAGCCGCTGAATGTCCGGCGCCTCACGGTCGGATCCACATTCTTTCTGCGTGTTACGCACGAGTGGAATGGCCTGGGCTGCACGCTGCATGAGGGCTCGACCGTCGAGGCGACGGTTGAGCTTGCCGATGCGCACAAAGGACGCGGTGATTCAAAGCTTGCGCTTGCATTCAACCGGGCGCAGTGCAGCGGCTCCGAAATGAGGCCCATGGCGCTGCTTCTGGCTGCGGTCGCGGAGCCCACAGGCAACTATCAAACCGATGTCAATCTGATGTTCAAGATGCCGACCTCGATGAGCATCGATGGCCTAACCGGCGAGACCAACACTACGGGTCTGGGCGGCATCGACCTCAGCGTGATGACGCCTTCGCTGCATATGACCAGCGTCAATCATCATTTCCCGATGAGCTCCAAGGTCCAGCCCGGCGACGTGATAGGGATCAAGGGAATGAAGCTGGATCTCGGGACCGGCCCCAGGCAAAGCTCGATCCTTTCCACGCGTGGCGAGGATGTGACGCTCGATGCCTACACGCAATTCCTGCTGGTTCCTTCGGAGTTGGTTTTCACAAAAGTCGCCATCAAGCTCGAGGTGCCGGCCGCCTCTGCACCGCCTGGCGCGCTCCCCGAGCCGGGAGTTGCGCCATCTGCCGTCGAATCGCCGGATGACCTGGAGGCGTGCGCGCCGCCGGGATGCGCCGTAGATCTTCCGGTAAGTGCGCGCGAGCTGGCTGGGCCGAGCGGCGCGTCCATTGCCGTTCGCCCGCTTGGATACGCGCCGCGGCCGTCAATGAATCTTGAAGAGTTTACCGACGACGATGCTCTGGCCTGGGTCGGTCCGCAACAATTGCTCTTCGCCTTCAATGCGCACCGCCTGATTCGCCGCGAGGGCGATGACAGCGCGAGTGCGGTGCGCCGCGTGATCCGCGCGGTGCTGATCGACACGCAAAGCCGGACAGTGGTTCGTGCCGTCGATTGGGAGAACACGGGGAGGGGCCGCTATCTTTGGCCGCTGCCGCATCAGCGCATCCTGGTTCATGTCGGCAACGAGTTGCGCGTGTACGGACCCGACCTCGCGGTGCAGCAGGCGTTTCCGCTGGCTGGGCCGCTGGCTTTCGTCCGCATTGCGCCCAATGATCAGCTCGTCGGGTTGCGACATTTCGCGAGCGGTATTCGCCTGAACTTCACGCCAAGATTCGCGACCAGCTCTTTGAAGAGCCCGAAGAAGACGTCGAAGTTTCGATCCTCGACAAGGACTTCAAGGTGATTGCGCGGGCGTCGACGGTTTCGAATCTGCAGCCGCCGACCATGCTTAACGAGGGCCAGGCCGTGCTGCTCTCTCAGCCGAACAACCATTATCGGATCGCGCTGAACTCCTGGGACGGAAAGCAGTCCACGCTGGCCCATTTCGCGTCGCTGTGCACGCCCGAACTTTCAAGCGTGGCTCCCGACCTGCTCTTTTTGATGAGCTGCGCACTCGGAAGCGATCGCGCGGAGTACCGCGTGATTCGCGCCGACCGCAAAATGCTGATGCACGGGGAGGCCGGCCCGCGAGAGGTGGGACAGGAGATCGCTGGAAGCGAGTCGGAGTCGATGTTTGCCGTCAAGATGGTTCGCGCTAACCGCGACCTCTCGCCCGGCATGGATTTCACCGGCGGCGATCTTGAATCGGAGGAACTGCGCGTCTATAACTCGGCCAGCGGGAAACGGCTTTTTGCCGTGCGCGTGGACGAGCCGACCACCAGCCACGGCGGCTTCGCTCTTTCGCCGGACGGCGCCGAACTAGCGGTCCTGACGGACGCGCAGATTCAGTTTTTCGCTGTCCCGGCGCAGTGACATGCCGCCTGTCGCGATGCAGGGTCATGGTTCGCCATGTGAATCCCTGACCTCACTGACAACTGCTTTTACGCCATCGCTTCGCGCCCCATGGGCTCGAAGACCAGTTCGTTCGACTTGCGGTCCACGTCGATCCTCACGTGCGAGCCATGCAGCACCTCGCCATCGAGGATCTTCATTGCCAGTTTGTCCTGCACCATGCGCTGCAGAGCACGCTTCAGCGGACGCGCGCCGTACGCCGCATCGGATCCAGATGCCAGAATCAGTTGCCGCGCCGGCTCCGTCAATTCGATCGAGATGGCGCGATCTTCGAGCAGCCTGCGCAACTCGTTGAGGCGCAGATCGAGAATCTGGCTCAACTGCGCGTTGCCCAGCGGACGATAGATCACAATGTCGTCTACGCGGTTCAGAAACTCCGGCCTGAAATGCTCGCGCAAAATGCGCATCACGCTCTCGCGAGCCATGTCAAAATCGTGCTCGGTCTTCAACTTTTCGCCGGCGAGCATGGCCGCGCCGAGGTTCGACGTCATGATGAGCACCGTGTTCTTGAAGTCGACAGTGCGGCCTTTCGAATCGGTCAACCGGCCGTCGTCCATCACCTGCAGAAGCACGTTGAAGACATCCGGGTGCGCTTTTTCGATTTCATCGAACAAAATCACCGCGTACGGACGGCGATGAATGGCTTCAGTCAACTGGCCACCTTCGTCGTAGCCCACATATCCCGGCGGCGCGCCGATCAGGCGAGCCACAGCGTGTTTCTCCATGTACTCGCTCATGTCGATGCGCACCAGCGCCTGCTCGTCGTCGAACAGGAACTCAGCGAGAGCACGCGCAGTCTCGGTCTTGCCCACGCCGGTGGGGCCAAGGAAAATGAACGAACCGATTGGCCGTTTGGGATCGCTGAGGCCCGCACGCGAACGGCGTATGGCATTGGCCACGACGCTCAACGCATCGTCCTGCCCGACAACGCGCTCGCGGAGGCGGTCTTCCATCTGGACGAGCTTCTTCACTTCGCCCTCGAGCATGCGCGAGACAGGAATGCCTGTCCACTTACTCACAATGCGGGCGATATCTTCTTCGTCGACTTCTTCCTTCAACATGCGAGCAGCGCCGGCTTTGCCCTGCGCGGCATCGAGCTTCTTCAGCTCGGCCTCGAGTTTCGGCAACTCGCCATACTGAATCTGCGCGGCTCGATCGAGCTGGCCTTTGCGTGTTTGCTCTTCGGCTTCGAAGCGCAGCGCCTCGATTTTCTTCTTCAAGTCGCTGATGCGGGTGATGGCTTCGCGCTCTTTCGTCCAGCGGGCGCGCAGGGCCGTCGCTTTTTCCTTGGTCTCGGCCAGAATCTGGTCGACTTCGGACAAACGCTCCTTGCTGGCCGGGTCGGTTTCGCGTTTGAGTGCAGCGCGCTCGATCTCGAGCGAAGTGGCCTGGCGCTCCAACTGGTCGATTTCCGTCGGCACGGAACCGATTTGGATGGCGAGCGACGCCGCGGCTTCATCGACCAGGTCGATCGCCTTGTCGGGAAGGAAGCGGTCACTGATATAGCGGTGCGAAAGCGTTGCCGCGGCCACAATCGCCGAGTCCTTGATGCGCACGTTGTGGTGCGACTCGTAGCGCTCCTTCAAACCGCGAAGAATCGCGATCGTGTCCTCGACATTCGGCTCGCCGACGTAGACGATCTGGAAGCGGCGCTCGAGCGCCTTGTCCTTTTCGATGTATTTGCGGTACTCATTCAGCGTGGTTGCACCGATGGCCCGCAGCTCGCCGCGTGCCAGAGCCGGCTTGAGCATGTTGCTGGCGTCGATCGCGCCTTCGGCCGCTCCGGCGCCGACGAGCGTGTGCAGCTCGTCGATGAACAGGATGATTTGGCCGTTCGATTCCTCGATCTCCTTGAGAACGGCTTTGAGACGATCCTCAAACTCACCGCGAAACTTTGCGCCCGCGAGCATGGACCCGAGATCGAGCGCGATGACTCGCTTGTCGCGCAGGCCTTCGGGCACGTCGCCGGAGACGATACGACGGGCGAGGCCTTCGACGATGGCAGTTTTTCCAACGCCGGGTTCGCCAATCAGGACGGGATTGTTTTTGGTGCGGCGGCTCAATACCTGCACGACGCGGCGAATCTCTTCGTCGCGGCCGATCACCGGATCGAGCTTGCCGCGGCGCGCGAGATCAGTGAGGTCCTTGGCATATTTTTCCAGGGCCTGGAACTTGCCCTCGGGATTCTGGTCCGTGACACGCTGCGTGCCACGCACGGCGGTGAGCGCCTGCAAGATGGCTTCGTGGGTTGCACCCGCCCCGACCAGCACGTCGCGCGCGGGGTCGCTTTTCAAGTGCGCTATGCCAAGTAGCATGTGTTCGGTGGAAACGTACTCGTCTTTGAAGTTTTCGGCCTCGCGAAACGCCTGCTCAAGAACGCGGGTCAGCGCCTGGCTGAGGCTGGGCTGCGCGGCAACGCCAGCCACGCGCGGCAGCTTCTGCTCAATTCCGCGCAGATCGCTTTCAAGATGCTCAATGGGTACACCGATCTTTTCGAGCACAGCAGGGACCACGCCTTCGCGATCCTCGACGAGTGCGAGCAACAGGTGCACGGGCTCGAGCGCAGGGTTGCCGAACTCAGCGGCGTGCGACTGCGCAGCCTGGATCGCCTGCTGCGACTTGACGGTGAATTTGTCCCAACGTATGGCCATGAAAACAGCTCCTAGCTATCGGCTCTCAGCCCTCAGATGCGGGAACCAGGGTTCGAGCTCAACAGGTTGTGTTCATCCTGATGCGGGAACCAGGGTTCGAGCTCAACAGGTTGTGTTCATCCTGACGGACTAACGTTAAAAAAACAAGCGCCGAGGAAAGTCGTGCGGTTCCCCCGGCGCCACTTCCGAATCGGCCTGCGCGGCCAAAATCAGCACACTGAGCTGAAAGCTGAGGGCTGATCGCTGGCGACTGCTTTACGCCGCCAGCGTATGGTTCGCGTTCACGTTCACCTTGATCTGTTTCGGCTGGGCTTCGGGCTTCTTCTTCAGCTCAAGCTTCAGCACGCCGGCGTTGTAACTTGCGGCCACGTTCTCGGTGTCCACGGTCGAAGGCAGCGTGAATGCGCGATAGAAGCTGCCATAGCGCCGCTCAATGCGATGGAAGTTCTCTTCCTTCTCTTCTTTCTCGAACTTGCGCTCGCCCTTGACGGTCAGCGTGTTGTTTTCGACGCTCACATCGAGGTCTTTCTCTTCGATTCCCGGAACTTCGAGCTTCAGGACGACTTTCTTTTCGTCCTCATAGACGTCGACAGCCGGCACAAAGCTGGCCGTTGTCAGCGCGCTATCGCCAGTTTCATTGAAATCGCGAAATACGGAGTTAAGCCGGTTCTGCAATGCGACGACTTCACGGAACGGGTCCCAACGAGTGATTGCCATGATGAATTCCTCCAGATGGATCTGAAATTTGTAGGCGGGGCTACAGGCCTTCGGCCCAGCCACTCAACCTATCTGATGAGACTATAGCACAAATGATTCATAAAATATGAGCGAAATACGCTAATATTTTGAGGAATTCTTCAAGTAATTATTTTTCATATGTTTATGTGCTAATCGTCGGCCGGGATTGCTCCTGTCTCGGCTCCTCCGCTCGGGGATCGGAGGCGGGCGGGGGAGATCGGGGCGCTTCGAATACAATCCGCTTCATGCACTTTCCGGCATGGGCGGCGGGGATTGACTGGCGATGGGTGTGGCTGGTAATCGCCACTTTTCTTGCCGGCGTTTTGAACGCGGTTGCCGGCGGAGGGTCGTTTCTGTCGTTTCCGGCGCTGCTCGGCACGGGAATTCTGCCGGTCCAGGCCAATGCCACGAATACGGTGGCGATCTGGCCGGGGCAATTGACGTCGGTAGCGGCGTACTGGCCGGACGTGCGCAAGAATGTACGCGCCGCGGTGCTGATGGGTACGGCGGGACTGATTGGCGGCACGGCCGGAGCGATTGTGCTGCTGAACACGCCGCAAGCGACATTTCTGCACCTGGTTCCTTGGCTGCTGCTTGTGGCCGCAACAATCTTTGCTGTGAGCGGGCCGGTTTCACGCAGGCTGGAACGGTTGAAGCGCGCGCGGCACAGCCGCGCCGGGCATGGCGGAGAGCTTCCGTCAAAGTCGCGGCACATCGCGTTGTTTCTTTCGGCAATCGTAGTCAGCTTTTATGTCGGCTACTTCGGCGCCGGCGCGGGATTTGTGTTTATGACGATGCTGGGGCTCTACGGCTACGAAGACATCCACGCGATCAACGCGCTGAAGGTGGTGGCAAACCTGATGGCGAATGGCATCGCGTTCGTGATCTTCATCGTGGACGGACAGGTGGTGTGGCGCTATTGCGTGGCGGCCATGATTGCGGCGGCGGTTGGCGGGTATTCTTCGGCGAGCATGGCGAAGCGGGTGCCGCAGCCGGTGCTGCGCGCGCTGGTCGTGGCGATCGGGCTGAGCATGGCGGCGTGGTTCTTCTGGAGACAGTGAAGAGAAGAGAGCCAGTAGCCAGTAGCCAATAGCCAATAGCCAGTAGCCAATAGCCAATAGCCAATAGCCAATAGCGAAAAGCCAATAGCCAGTAGCCAGTAGCCTGTAGCCAATAGCCGGTAGTCAATGGCCAATAGCCAACGGTCGGCCGCCTGCGGGCGCGGGGACGGAGGAGCCAGGAACCAGAAACGGTGACAGCGAGGGGTCGGGGCGAAGTTTACTACAAAATTACCGTTATTTTTTCAGTAAACTTGCACCAAAATTGGTGCAGCACTGATTGATCCTAAATGACTTATATGTTTATCAAATGTACGCTCCGCCAAGAAAAAACGAGGGGTATTAATTTTCGCGTTGGCGGGGTCTGTGTACCGATCAGTAAACATCGGTTGACGGAAACGAAGGGCGTCGCCGCGCGGGCCGGCGGGAAGTCGGTTGAGTTTCAGCATGGGTCCATTGTGCGCCTTATGGGCATAATTACCGGCAAACTTCAGAGAAAAAAGTGAAGGGGTGAAAAGAGTGAGTAAGTGAAACAGAACCAGCGAGTTGGCGGAGCTGGGATGGGTTGGAGGGGCGGGGAGGGGGCTTGACAGCTTGGACAGGAGGCGGCGGCCGGGGAGGGGGGAATCGTGAGCGGGGATGGGAAAGAGAACAGCGGGCAGAAGAGTCCGCTGGCGGTCATTCTGCCGCGCTCGAATTCCGTGAGCCCGGACACATGCGGGGACCGCAACACGCAGGTATGTTGAGGTTGGCGCGCAAGGAGTCTTCGAGCGCCTAAAGGAACTGAACGAATGCCTGCACGGTGGGTGACGGAGCTGATCGGGTTGCTGGCGGGATTCTGCACCACGCTGTCGCTGGTGCCGCAACTGCATCGGATATGGCGATCGAAGAGCGCGCACGATCTGTCGCTGGCGATGTTCCTGGTCTTCGGCGTGGGTGTGGTGCTGTGGCTGCTCTATGGTGTCAGCATTCGGTCGCTCGCCGTGGTCACTACCAACAGCGTGAGCCTTGTGCTGGTGATTGTGATCTATTCGCTGGCGGTGCACTATGAGCACATTTCAGTGAAGAAGTGAAGAAAGAAGAGTGAAGGAGTGAAAGGGTGAAGGAGCTTTTTCACTGACTTCGCCGCGTCACTGTTTAACGGCCGACCGCACTTGCCTCAGGCGTCCGCCAGCTTTACCGATTGCAAAGGATATAGAGTGTTGCGCCCGGGACGATCGGGATCGTAGAGAGCCGTGGCGGATGAGCCCTCGGTCGTCGGCTCGCTGCGGAATACCTTTCCCTGAGATTTGCTTCCGTCGGGCAAAGAGAAATCGTAATGGAGGAAGTACCCGGTACTTCTTCCGCGGGAGCCCGCGTTGCAGCGAGTGATAACGGCTCGGGCGGGACGACCGCGGGCCAGCAGACGGCGCTTGGGCAATACGGCGGATAGCTGAATGGCGGCGAAAAGTGACATAAAGAACAGGCCGTTTCCGCCCGCGAGCAAGACCATGAGCCAATGAGTTTGGGACGTTGGCGGGTCCGACTCCGGATATGACTTTGGGGGATCGGAGGGCAGATAGAGGATTTCCAGGGGCGAGCCGACCTGAAGCGCCTGCCAATGCGAAGCCGCCATGACGGCGAAGCCAGAATAGGAGAGGCCGTCGAGTGTGAAATCGTAGCCTACGCTGTGGATTCCCAAAGCTGAAGACAGCCGCGTAACGGTGGCCTGGGTTTCACGCCCCTCAGCAGACAACAGACGGGTCCTGACCTGACCATCAGCCTCGCGGCGCAACTCGCCCCGTACCGCCTGGGAAGCTACAGCAATGCCGACGGCGATCGATGCGGCCGCGAGCACGCAATTCATGATTCCCATACCGCTGAGCCGGACGCGGCGCGGCAAGGGCTGCTCCAACTCGGGAGGCATCGTCCAACTTTCGATTGCACTTTCTACTGTGGGCATATTGCAGACAGCGTAGCACTCGTGTTTTTGAGGATCGATCCCCAGATCGTGGGAGCGCGGTACCGCAGTGACTGGCCGCGATCTGCGCAATCTTCGGTGTGCGGCTTCTTAAACCTGACCGCTGTAAACTGGAGCTATGAGCCACGAAGGCATACGCTTCGCGACGAAAGAGGAGCAGGCGCACGCGGATGCGCGGAGTCAGCCGTTGCCGAAGATCGCCATCACGCCGGAGAAGGTGCGCGTGCTGATGACCGAGGGCAAGGGGCTGGAGATTGACTGGGCCGACGGGCACAAGAGCGCGTGGAGTTTTGCGTGGCTGCGCGAGGCCTGTCCCTGCGCCACGTGCGTGGACGAGCGCGCGCAGCAGGGCCGCAAGGCGGGGCAGCCGAAGCCGAAGCCTGCGCAACTGCTGCCGATGTATGAGCCGCCGCCGAAGCCGGTGAGCGCGCATCCGGTGGGGCGGTATGCGATCCAGTTCAATTGGGCTGACGGGCACTCGGGCGGGATTTACTCGTGGGAGTATCTGCGGCGCGTGTGCCAGTGCCAGGAGTGCACGTTCAGCGAGGCGGAGACGACGGGGACGCCGAACTGATAAAGGCAGTGGTTAGTGATTAGTGGTTAGTGGTCAGATGGCGGGTTGCCGACGATACGACCGGAACCCGATTGTTTGGACTTCTGCAAGTCTGGATGAGCGCTTCGCCCTGATATCGTCAATTGGAAATCAGAAACACCCATTGATGAAGGAAATGAGGCCCGCATGGTCAGGATCTACACTGACACCAATGCTCTACGCTATTTCGGCGAAGCGTTCGCAACGAGGACCGTCCCTCAAGAAATTGCGCTCCAGCTGTTCCTGGCGCCGCTCGCCACGCTTGAACTTCTGTCGCAGCTCGGAACTGAGGGCGCGCAGAGTGCGTTCGCCGCTGTTCAGGCACTGCCCCGAGTTCACAATCCCGCCGCCTGCGGAGTCCTTCCGTGGTCAGATGATTTCTTCCGGATTTGCCTATTCAAAACGCAGCCCGGCCAAGACATAACTACACAGGCGATAAACAACGCAGTCAACAGAGTCCTCAATGCTGCAAACGCGGCGGAGCTCAAGGCAGAAGGTGAGGAAATGCGGGCTCTCCTGGACAAATGCAAGAACGAGGCCGCGGACAACTTTACCGCTCTGCGGGCCAGCGTAAATGCGGAAGGGAGAATTGACCCGGCTGAAGATCGCCGGATCTTTGCCCAGTCCATTGCGCGCCGAGCAGGTGTGGAACCGGAATCTGTCGATGTCGATTTGGTTCTAACTCACCTCGACGCTCATTATCGTTTTGAGCAACAGCGTATCAACGCCGCCATTGAGAACCCCGAGTACAACGTGACGAAGCGCGCCAACGACGTTTACGATTCTGAATTGCTCATTTACCTAGCCGATCCTTCTCTTCATTTGCTCACTTGCGATACTGGATTCAACCGGTCCAAAGAGTCATCTCAGGCAAACCGGATTCACATTGTGCCTGCCGACGATCTGCGCGATCCAGACTCCGCGACAAGGACCTTACAGGGCATTGTAGAATCCGCCAAGGCAGCAGCTTAAAGGTCTAATGACCACATCCGAGCGGCTAAACGAACTGATGCTTTTATATCGTCGCGAGGCAAAGAGGTCTGTCCGTGCAAAAGCTTACCTCGCGGCGACAGTGATGCGAGTCTCCGCATTCGAGGCTGGGCTGCAGGCAATGTGTTTTCTCTATCCGGAAGAAGTGAAGAGGACTACGGTCTATAAGGGGAAGCGTTTTCGCGGCAAGCGCAATAGAGCGCTGGAATTCTCTCTACATCAACTAATCAGCATCGCCGACGAGTTGGGTTGGTTTCCGGCGAAACTTATCCGGTGGGGCGGAAAGCGCACAACTCTTGCCGGTTACTCCCACGAGATCCGAAAGGCCCGCAATTACGTTCACCCCGCAGTATGGGCGAGCGATCGCGCAAATCCTCTGAAATTCACGAAAGGCGTTTGCGGAGTGGTAGATGAGGTGATCGATGTCGCCAATTCTTGGCTGCTTCATAGGATCGAAAAGGACCTGCTAAAGGCAATCAACCGGAATAAAGGGAAGAGGTCCTTCGGGGCAACGCCTAACGCTTCCTAGCAACAGCAACCGGGAAACCTAGCGGCGTGGCCTGATCTCGATCAATGCATCATCGCCAAAGCGCTCATCAACCGAAAACCAGCGCCAATGACAGGCTATCCGGAAAGAACGCCTTCGCGGGCCGCGCGGCGGGAAAAAAGCAACCGCAGATCTTTCGACTTTGTCCCAGGCCCAGAGAGCACCCCCGCGGCACTCCGCTCAAGATGACAAGCTTGAAATGCGGATGCCCGAATATGTCATCAAGTGCATGATCAAGCTGGGCGGCAGAATGGAATCGCGGTGGACTTCCAAATGCTCAGACCGCGATTTCGTCCGGATCGTCGAGACTGATTTGTGATTCAATCGGACGCCGAATGGCGCTCTCGAGTCTGGCCAGGAGTTCTTTCGGATGCACTGGCTTGGTAAGCACATCGAAATTGCAGCCTTTTTCTTTTGCCTTTTCGAGAAGGTCCGACGTTGCCGCGTTTCCCGAGAAGAGAAGAACTCCGCATTCGGGGAAGCGGTTCCGGATTTCGACGCCCATTTCGATGCCATTCATCCCGGGCATGGAAACGTCTGTTATGACAAAATCGGGCCGCTGGTGCTCGCATGCGGCGAGCGCAGTTTCAGCGTCGTAAAACGCGATCGCGTCATAGCCGGAGCTCTTGAGAATCGCGGACAGAGTATCGGCAATCACCTGCTCATCATCCACAACGAAGATTCTTTGCATCACTTTTCTCGATCATTTCCCTGGTTGGGTGGGGAAGCCTTGGTGGATTTATTTGCGATGGTCCTGCGACGTCTGTGAGGCGCTTTCACGCCGGGATGGTCTTTTTCAAGAAGATGGGCCTTTTGCAATACGACAGACAGAGGCACAACTTCAAAATGCCTGATTTTCTGATTCAATCTGCACCTGGATCAACCGTAGGCCGAATCCACAGATACGGGGACTTTTTCTTTGTCCTATGTTTAACCTGCTCTTATAAAACGACTTACAGAATTTGTAAGATTGCGAATAACGGTTGACTTTATTTTGGTTAATGCTATATTTAGTGCGTTGATTAGCGCAGCTATAACTTCTCGTTAGCGTCTCGTTAGCGATACAGGTTGGGGATCTTATCTATGCCTCAGAACAAGGCTCGTACGTTCAAGACCACGGCGCGAGTGGATGTACCCACGGGCCGGCATGGCAAACACAGAGAGATCGTGAACCGAATCCTGAATGACCTGGAGGGTCTGGACGGGGGCACAGCACTCAAGATTCCGCTGGACGAGTTGAAAGACACCAAGACTAACGTGCGCTCGGCTCTCAGCCGCGCCACGCGAAAAATTGGCAAGTCTGTGGGCACCGCAACGGATGACGATTACCTCTACGTTTGGAACTTGTAGGCAAGAGGGTTTGTGCAGGGGGTCGACGTGACGTCTTCTTTGCCTGATTTTGTGCGACGGTGCAATCCCGATGGAGGGATAGACTCCATATGCACCAGGTGCTACTCGACAATCGCCACTTCGACCTGGGAGGCGGACCTGGAATCAGCCGAGCTATGCCACCGCTGTGAATCGTCGAGATTAGAGCATTTCGGAAAACAGGTGGAGCGGGTCGATACATCTGTGGAGCCTGCGAAAAGATCAGACGCGGCATGAGAGTGTGTTTGAAATCGTGAACCGTGGCTCGTGGTTCGTGAAGCGTGAATCGTGAAGCGTGAATCGTGGTTCGTGGGTCCGTCGCAAGACGTTTGAAACTTTATAGGGCGTTCTCAGCACTGATTTACGGCACACGAGGCACGACCCACGAACGACCGTCCTCTACAATCTCCCCATGAGAATTGGATTTCTTGGCCTGGGCAAGATGGGCACACCGATGGCGCGGCATTTGCTTGCCGCCGGCCATGAGATGCTCGTGTGGAATCGCACGGAAGGCAGGACGGAACCGCTGCTGCGCGAGGGCGCGATTGCGGCAGGAACGCCCGCCGAGGCGGAGCTGGGCGCGGACGCCGTGATTACGATGCTGTTTGACGATGCGGCGAACGAAGAGGTGATGTTCGGCTCGAACGGATTGATGGACGCGCTGTCGCCGGGCGTGCTCCACATTGCGTGCAGCACCATCAGCGTGGCACTGAGCGAGCGGTTGGCCAACGAACATGCGCGGCGCGGACATGAATTTGTTGCGGCGCCTGTGTTCGGACGGCCGAGCGTGGCCGAGGAGGGGCGGTTGTGGGTGATCGCGGCGGGCGCGGAGAAATCTGTTGCGAAGGCGCGGCCGTTGCTGGAAGCTTTTTCGCGGGGGATTTCTGTGGTGGGCAAGGAGCCCGAGCAGGCGCACGCTGTGAAGCTCGGCGGAAATTTTTTGATCAGCGCGATGCTTTATTCGCTGAGCGAGGCGTTTGTTTATGCGGAGGGGCAGGGAATCGATCCGGCTGCGTTTTTTGAGGCAATCAACAGCGCGCTGTTTCAGTCGCCGTTTTATGCGGCGTATAGCAAGGTGATGCTGAACTCGCCGGAGAAGGCGGGAGCGACGGTTCTGCTGGGGGAGAAGGATACGCGGCTGCTGCGCGAGGCCGCTGCAAGCAGGGGGACGCACGTGCAGCTGGCCGATACGCTGGCTGAGATTTTTGCACGGGCCAAGGCCGCGGGGATGGGCAACGAAGACTGGGCGGTGGGCATGTACCGGATGTCACAGCGCGGAGCGGGGACGAGGGAATAGGGAATTAGAGTGCAGGGACGTAGGGACATAGGGACGTAGGGAACAGAGAGCAGAGAACATCCGATGAGGCTCAAAGGGAAGATCGTTTTTATCACGGGAGCGAGCGCAGGCATAGGCGCTGCAACAGCGCTGGCGTGCGCGGGCGAGGGGGCGCGGCTGTTGTTGGCGGCGCGACGGGCCGGAAAGCTGGCTGAGGTGGCTTCAAAGGCGCTGGAATTGGGCGCCGAGGCCGTGCATTCGATCGACTTGGATGTTCGGAGCCGAACTGCTGTGCAGCGGGCGGTCGATGAGTTGCCGGCAGAGTGGGCGGAGATTGAAGTCCTGGTAAACAACGCCGGTCTGAGCCGCGGAATGGAGAAGCTCTACACCGGAAAGATTGAAGACTGGGAAGAGATGATCGACACCAACGTGAAGGGGATACTGTATGTAGCGCGCGCGGTGGTGCCGGGTATGGTGGTGCGCGGGCGCGGCCACGTGGTGACGCTGGGCTCGATGGCGGGCGAGATCGTGTATCCGAATGGCGCGGTTTATTGCGGCACCAAGGCTGCGGCGCGGGCCATCAACGACGGGCTGCGCGAGGATCTGCTGGGAACGCCGGTGCGCGTGACCAGCGTGGATCCGGGATTGGTGGAGACCGATTTCAGCGTGGTCAGGTTTCACGGAGACGCACGGCGCGCGGCAAAGGTTTACCACGGCTTGACGCCGCTGACTGCCAAGGATGTTGCGGATGTGATTCTGTGGGCGATTACGCGGCCCGAGCATGTGAACATTGCGCGCGTGTCGCTGACCTCAGTGGACCAGGCGAATACGCTGCTGATTCATCGCGAGCCGTGACGCGGGCGGGTTCCGTTGCCGGCGATGCGGGGTGCCGGACTTCCTACCCGATGGACTGAATTTGTTTTTCGATATGGGCCAGTGCGGCCTCGAGAGCGGCGCGGCGTCCGGGGTTGGAGGTGCGCTGCGAGAGAATGTTCTCGCGCTGCAGATTGAGATCCTGCAGTTGACGTTTTCGCGTGGCGCTTTCAGTTTCCGCGGCGCGGCGCGCTTCCTCGCTCACGGGGCGGTCGCCGGATTGCGCGACTGGATTCTCCACGGCGTTTGCCATCTGCTCCTCCACCGATTTACTTTCCCAACCACGGGCCATATGTTCATTCTACGGGCGTATTGTGAATTTGCGTCCCGCAGAATGACGAGGGCGAAACCAGAAAGGCAGAGTGGCTGCGATGCGCGCCTGGCAGATTTCAACGTTTGGCATTGATTCTTTGGAGTTTGTGGAGCGGCCCACGCCGGCACCCGGTCCGGGCGAAGTGCTGGTCGGGGTCCGCGCGGTATCGCTCAATTATCGCGACCTGATGGTGGTGAAGGGGCTTTATAACCCCAAGATGAGGCTGCCGCGCATTCCGTGCTCCGATGGCGCAGGGGAAGTGGTGGCGGTGGGATCGTCCGTGACCGCGTGGAAGCCGGGCGATCGCGTGGCGGGGATCTTTATGCAGAACTGGCTGGACGGCACGTTGACGGCGGCGAAGTCGCGCGGCGCGCTGGGCGGCGACGTGGACGGCATGCTGACTGATTTCGTGGTGCTGAAGGAGCCGGGGCTGGTTGCGATTCCCGATCATCTGAGCTTTCAGGAGGCGGCGACGCTGCCCTGCGCCGCTGTGACGGCATGGAACGCTTTGGCTACAGGCGAACTGAAGCCGGGATCGACGGTGCTGATCCAGGGGACGGGCGGGGTTTCGATTTTTGCGCTGCAGTTTGCGCGGTTGAAGGGTGCGCGGGTCATTGGAATCAGCTCCAGCTACGAGAAGCTGGAGCGGGCAAGCGGAATGGGACTGGATGCGGGGCTGAACTATCGCGACAATCCTGACTGGGATCGCTGGGCGCTAGACCAAACGGGCGGAGAAGGCGTGGACCTGGTGGTGGAAGTAGGCGGCAGCGGCACGCTGGCGCGTTCGCTGAAAGCGATTCGGCCGGGAGGGATGATTGCACAGGTGGGCGTGCTGACGCACTCGGCGGATCCGTTCCCGGTGCCGCTGCTTCTGCATAAGACGGCGCGGATCCATGGCATTTACGTGGGCTCGCGCAGGGATTTTGTGGAGATGAATCGGGCGATTGCGCTGGCGGAATTGCGGCCGGTAGGCGAGGAGTTCGATTGGCGGCAGGCGCGCGAGGCTCTGGATCGCATGGAGGATGGCAGCCACTTCGGGAAGCTGGTGCTGTCGGTGAACTGAAGATGGGGCGGGTTGGCGGAGACAGCGGTGTTCGCGGGCTGGCGGGGTCGGCGGAGACTGGGATGTCAGCGGGGCTGTCCTGGGCTGGGTTGGTCGAGCAAGTTCACTGCGATAGATTGGACTTGTGGAACTATACGAAAAGATGCTGGCCGTAGCGATTGAAGAGGCGCGGCTCGGGCTGGCCGAAGGCGGTGTTCCGGTGGGGGCGGCGCTGTTCAGAAATGACGGCGAATTGCTGAGCCGGGGCCGCAATCGCAGAGTGCAAGAAGGCGATCCCAGCATTCACGGCGAGACGGACGCGTTTCGGCGCGCGGGCAGGCAAGCGAGTTATCGCGAGCTGGTGATAGTGACGACACTGGCTCCATGCTGGTACTGCAGCGGATTGGTGAGACAGTTTCGCATTGGCACAGTGGTGGTGGGGGAAAGCCGCACGTTTGCAGGAGGCGTTGATTGGCTGCGCGAAAACGGCGTGGAAGTGATCGACCTCGACAACCAGGAGTGCCGCGAGTTGATGGAGACGTTTATCGCGAGGCATCCTGAGATTTGGAATGAGGACATCGGGGAAGCCAGTAGCCAATAGCGAGTAGGCAATAGCCAATAGCCGGTAGTCTAGCCAGTAGCGAGTAGCCAATAGTTATTAGCTTCTTCTGCCTCGATGGAACATCTGAAACTTGAGTTCTGAAATTCTGGGGCTAAGAGCTAAAGGCTAGCGGCTAAGAGCTGCACTTGAGGGTGAATCATGCTGGAGCAGAAAACGCAGTTGAATATGCAGGGAACTTCGATTATCGATGGCAAAAGTGCCGATTCAGGCGGGGCCGCTTTTCGCGGCGTAAATCCAGCGACGGGCGAGCAGCTCGAGCCGGTTTACCATTGCGCGTCGGTCGCAGATTTGAATCGCGCCGCCGATCTGGCGGAAGAGGCGTTCGTTGTTTATCGCAAGCTGCCGGGCCGGGAGCGGGCGCGTTTTTTGCGCTCGATTGCCGACGGCATTGAAGCGATCGTGCCCGAGCTCGTGGAGCGCGCCAACCGCGAGACCGCGTTGCCTGAAGCGCGCCTGAAAGGCGAGTCAGCGCGGACGATCAATCAGCTTCGGCTTTTTGCGCAGGTAATCGAAGAGGGCTCGTGGGTGAATGCGCGCATCGATCCCGCGCAGCCTGATCGCAAGCCGCTGCCGCGTTCCGATATCCGGTCGATGATGAAGGGCCTCGGTCCTGTGGCGGTTTTCGGCGCGAGCAATTTCCCGCTGGCGTTTTCGGTTGCCGGCGGAGACACGGCTGCTGCGTTTGCCGGCGGAAATCCCGTGATTGTGAAGGCGCACCATGCGCACCCCGGGACCAGCGAGATGGTGGGGCAGGTGATTGCGCGAAGCGTGCGCGAGTGCGGGCTGCCTACCGGAATATTCGCGTTGCTATTTGGCGCGGGATCCGAGATTGGCACGGCGCTGGTCGATCATCCGAAAGTGAAAGCTGTGGGATTCACCGGTTCGCTCGGCGCGGGCAAAGCGCTGATGCAGCGGGCGGCGGCGCGGCCGGAGCCGATCCCGTGCTTTATGGAGATGAGCAGCGTGAATCCATTATTCGTGTTGCCGGAAGCGCTGCACGCAAGAGCGGCACAGATCGCAACGGGCCTCTTCGGGTCATTCACGCTGGGGGTGGGCCAGTTCTGCACTAAGCCGGGCCTGATTTATTTGCCGCGCAACGCCGATGCCGATGCGCTGGTGGCTGAGGTGAAAGCGCTCGTCGAAAAAGGTTCGCCCGCGGCGATGCTCACCGAGGGCATCTCAAAGAGTTATCGCTCGGGAATTGCAGACCGGCAGAAGCATGGAGCGGTGAATACGGTGGCACAGGCGTCACGGGACGGCGCGAGCAAGATGTGCGCGGAGCCGGTGCTGCTGGAGATTGACGGCGCGGATTTGCTTAAGAATCCGGAGCTGTCGACGGAAGTGTTTGGACCGGCCGCGCTGGTGATTCGCTATGGTAGCCGCGAGCAGCTCATGGAGTTGGCGCGCGAGATTGAAGGCCAGTTGACGGCGACGCTGCATGGGACTGAGGCCGACCTTGCGGCATTTGCCGATCTGATTGCGATTCTTGAGCGGAAGGCGGGCAGGCTCATCGTCAATGGATTTCCAACAGGCGTGGAAGTGTGCCACGCGATGGTGCACGGCGGGCCTTATCCAGCCACGAGCGACTCGCGCGCGACTTCTGTGGGCACTTACTCGATCTACCGGTTTGTTCGGCCAGTTTGCTACCAGGATTTTCCGCAGGCCGCGTTGCCAGACGAGCTGAAGGACGGAAATCCACTCGGGATTATGCGGTTGGTCGATGGCGTTTTCACGCGGGACGCAGTTCCGGGGCGGGCTTAGACTTGGGCAGAAAGAAGATCATGAAGCCGGAGATGACCAACAGGATCGACATGGCGAGGTAGCCCGCGCGGGCGCTCCCTGTGACGGCCTGCAGCCATCCGACGAGCCATGAGCCGGAGAATCCGCCGAGCGCGCCGAAGCTGTTGACGAGCGCGATCACCTCGCCGGCCACATTTTTCGGAAGCATCTCAGGCATGATGGCGAAGTACGGGCCGTAGGGCGCGTACATGCAGCCGCCGGCGATGACGAGCCAGAAGTAGGCCATCCAGAAATGGTGTTCCGCCGTGGCAAAGCTGCAGAAGAGCGCCAGGCCCGAGAGGATGAGGAACGGCCAGACAAAGCGGGCGCGATGCAGAACGCGATCGGAGAATGTGGCCACGATTAGCATTAGTACCACTGCGAGCAGGAATGGCCCGGCACTAAGCAGGCCGACTTGTTCAATGCCGCGCGCTGAACCGGAGCGAATCATCGCGGGAATCCAGATGACGAGACCGTAGACGCCGAAGCTCCAGCAAAAATATTGGAAGCACAGAAGCATGACGCCGCGCACGCGCAATGCGGCGAGAAAGTTTGCGTATTGGGGCAGCGCAGTCTGTTCGAGCGCGAGTGCCTGTGAGAGATGCTCACTGCTTTCCTTGGGCAGCCACGATGCCTGGCGCGGGTGGTCGCGTGCGATGACGATCCAGACAAAAGCCCACAGCACCGAAGGAATGCCTTCGAGGATAAAGGTCATCTGCCAGCCGACTGCGTGAATCAGGTAGCCGGTGGCGGCGGCCATCCACGTGACCGTGACCGGATTGCCGAGAATGAGAATCGCATTGGCGCGCGAGCGCTCAGCGCGTGTGAACCAGTTGGTCAGCAGGATCAGCATCGAAGGAAAGATGAGGCTTTCCGCGACGCCGAGCAGCGTGCGATCGACGACCAGCAGCCAATAGTTATGGATGATCCCAGTCAGACCGGAAAAGATTCCCCAACTGATGAGCGCGAAGAAGACGAGACGCGTGGCGCTGCGGCGGATGGCGTAAGTGGCTGCGGGAACCTGGAAGAGAAAATAGCCGAGAAAGAAAACCGACCCGAGAAAGGCAGCGCGGGATTCGGTGATGTTGAGCGATTTTGCGAGGCCGGCGGCTGCGCCGAATCCGAAATTTGAGCGGCCTAAGTAGGCCAGGCTATAGGTGATAAAGACAACCGGCGTGAGGTAAAGCCATCGGCGGCGCAAGCCTGCCTGGATTTTTTCGGCATGAACATGCGCGGCATTCTGCGAGAGGTCTTCGGGCACATCACTTTATAGCATCCGGCGCGGCTTGGTGTGCGGGCGCGATTCTGCCCGTCTCGCCTCGGGGAGCAACGCTCTGTTCATCAACCCATTAGAAAAACCGCTTCACATGTGACCTTGATCACGCCAAGTCGCCGATTTCCGGAACTACACTTGTCAGTCGTTTAGAGAGAATCGACTCCGGGATCATTGCGGCCAATCGTGGTCCCTTGAGCTGAACAAGAAGAGCGGCCGAGAGTGGGATCTCGGCCGGAGGATGACGAATGGCAAAGCCTGAGGAGATTCAGAGAATCAAGAAGGTCGCATGGGACCTGAGAGCCGACATCGTGAAGATGATTGGTGTGGGCAAGGCAGGGCACCTTGGTGGTTCGTGCTCGCTGGCGGAAATTGTGGCGGCGTTGTACTTCGGCAAGATGCACTTCGATCCCAAGGCTCTCCACGATCCGGACCGGGATCGTTTCCTGGTGAGCAAGGGGCATTCGGTCCTTGTGCAATATGCAGCGCTGGTGGAGCTGGGCGCGATTCCGCGGGACGAGATGGGAAAGCTGAAGACCCTGGGCGGTAAATTGCAGGGCCACCCGGACATGATGACTCCGGGAATGGAAGCGGTGACCGGCTCGCTGGGGCAGGGGCTTTCGATCGCGACGGGTATGGGGCTGTCATTACGGCTCAGGAAAAGCCCTGCGCGCGTTTATGTGGTGATTGGAGACGGCGAGCTCGCCGAAGGCCAGCTTTGGGAAGCGGCAATGGCTGCCGCGCGCTACAAGCTGGACTCGTTGACGGCAATTCTGGACAAAAACCGGATCCAGGCCACCGGTCCGACCAAGGAGATCTTCGACATCCCGAATGTTGAAGACAAGTGGCGGGCGTTCGGCTGGAACGTGTTGAACGTGGATGGGCACGACGTGGGCGCGATCCTGGACGTTCTTGATAAGGCCACAGCGACCAAGGGCGGCCCTACGGTGATCGTTGCCGACACGATCAAAGGGAAGGGCGTGTCATTCGCGGAGAATACAGCGGCTTTTCACAACGGCGTGATGACCGGGGAGCAATACAACCAGGCGCTGACTGAAATCGAAGAATCACGGAGGGTGATGCAATGACCTCGCCGAACCTGAGAAGTGCATATGGGGCCAGCCTCGTCAGGCTGGGAAAGAAGGATGAGCGCGTAGTGGCCCTCGAGGCAGACCTCGGCAAGTCCACGCAGTCGGTCATGTTTCAGACAGAGTTTCCTGACCGGTACTTCCAAATGGGAATCGCAGAGCAGAACATGGCTTCGACGGCCGCGGGATTTGCGCTTTCCGGCATGATTCCGTTCATTCATTCCTTCGCGGTGTTCGCCTCGGGAAGAACCTACGATCAGCTGCGAAACTCCATCTGCATTCCGAACCTGCCAGTGCGCATTTGCGGGTCAAGCGCCGGCCTTTCAGACTTTGGCGATGGAAAGACCCACCAGGGCGTCGAAGATGCTGCCCTGATGCGATCGCTGCCCAACATGACGGTGCTTTGCCCGGCGGACTCAATCGAAGTGGAACAGATGATGGACTGCATGCTCGATTGGCCGGGTCCGGTGTACTTCAGGATCAACCGCAACGATCTTCCTTTTGTAACTCCGGAGGGGGAACCGTACTCGATCGGCAAGATGACAAGGCTGCGCGAGGGAGGTGATGTGGCGATCTTCGCCTCTGGGATCATGGTCTCGAAGGCACTCGAAGCCGCCAAGACACTGGAGACAGAAGGGACTTCGACGCGCGTCATCAACATCAGCACCATCAAGCCGCTGGACCGGGACGCAGTGATCCGCTATGCCCGCGGAGTGGATGCCATTGTCACTGCCGAGGAGCATTCGATCATCGGCGGGATCGGCTCGGCCGTCGTCGAAGCCCTGCGCGGAGTAAGTCACGCGCCTGTGGAGTTCGTCGGCATACCTGACTCTTTCGGCATTTCGGCTGAGGGGTACAACGAATTGCTCGCACATTTCAAGCTCACTTCTGACGAGATTGCCAAGACCGCGAAATCGCTGTTGAAAGGAAAAGAAAAATGCGCATCGGTTTTATAGGACTGGGAATCATGGGCAAGCCCATGGCGAAGAACCTGCTCAAGGCAGGACACACGCTCGTGGTTTACGACATCGTTGAAGCCCCGGTGAAGGAATTGGTTGCGGCCGGCGCGACGGCGGGCTCGTCTCCCAGGGATGTGGCTGAGCAAAATGAACTCATCATTACGATGCTGCCCAATTCGCCCCACGTGAAAAAGGCTGTGTTGGGCCCAGGCGGTGTGATCGAAGGCGCCAAGCCCGGAAGCATCCTCGTCGACATGAGCTCCATTGCGCCCCTCGCCAGCCGCGAGGTCGCCGCCGAGCTCGAGAAAAAGGGAATTGAAATGCTCGATGCTCCCGTGTCTGGCGGCGAGCCCAAGGCCATCGACGGCACCCTTGCCATCATGGTCGGCGGCAAGGAAGCCATCTTCGAGAAGGTGAAGGAAGTATTGCTGAAGATGGGAGCCAGCGCGGTACTCTGCGGTGACATCGGCGCAGGCAATGTGACGAAGCTCGCAAACCAGATCATTGTCGCGCTGAACATCGCCGCAATGTCTGAAGCTTTCGTTCTTGCCACCAAGGCCGGAGTGGATCCCGAGCGGGTCTTCAACGCCATCAAGGGAGGATTGGCTGGCAGCACTGTGTTGAATGCGAAAGCCCCCATGGTTCTGGAAGGAAACTACAAGCCAGGTTTCAGGATTGAACTGCACATCAAGGATCTGCAGAATGCGCTCGATACCGCCCACGAAATCGGAACCCCGATTCCGCTCACCAGTCAAATCATGGAGATCATGCAGGCCCTCAAGGTGGAGGGAAAGCAGACCGACGATCACGGCGGCGTCATCCAGTTTTATCAAAAGCTAGCCAATGTCAAGGTCCGCAAGGGAGGCGCGAAGTGAGTGCGATGCGTCTGGCCGGCAAGACCGCTCTCATCACTGGCGCCGCGGGCGGCATCGGCGCGGAGATCGCCCGAAGGTTTTGCGAGGAAGGCGCCTCGGTGTTTATCGCCGATACGAACTGCGCGGAGGGACCAAAGATCGCCGCATCCATGGGAGCGGTCTTCCTCGAACTGGACATCACTTCGGAGGACAGCTGGAAGGCCGCGCTTTCCGCCGTACTGAAGCAGACGGGTCACCTTCACGTCCTCGTGAACAATGCGGGCATCAACATCAGGAAGAACATTGAGGAAATGGACGTGGAGTCCTTCGACGCGATGATCGCGGTCAACGTCAGGGGACCGTTTCTCGGAATCAAGCACGCGCTTCCGATCATGAGGGCCGGGGGCGGAGGGTCGATTCTCAACATGTCCTCGATATGCGGCCTGGTCGGCCACAAGTTTACGAACGAGACCTATACAACGACCAAGGGCGCTCTGACCATGCTCACGAAATCCGTGGCCGTACGCTATGCCAAGGACAATATCCGCTGCAATTCCGTCCACCCCAGCACGGTAGAGACCGCATTGGTGCAGACCATGCTCAAGGACCCCGAGCGCCGCGCAGAAAGGCTCGGCGAGGTGCCTCTGGGAAGATTGGCCAGCACAACCGACGTTGCCAACGCCCTGGTCTACCTGGCGAGCGACGAGGCTTCGTTCATAAACGGAGCTGCGATCCCCATCGACGGTGGGCTGACGGCAGGGTAGGGCGGCTCGCTCCAAGACTGTTGCGAAGTGTTGCGCGGCACGTTGATCTCATCGCATCCCGCTCAGCAGCTGCTCATTCAAAAGCCGGGTCGCCCCCTCTATACTGGTCTACGGAAAGGTCTTCCCCATCGTAGACATTTCACTCAGCTCGGTGCTGGAGTCGCAGGGTGCAGATCTCCTCGACGTGGCCACACACGCGCCCGGACCGAAGGGTTTGCTGCCGATCACGCCGGAAATGCTCCTCACCCAACCCTCCGGTAACTTATTCGGCCTGTCGCAAAACGCCGGAATGGGCTGGGAGCCGAATCGACTGCTCGATCCCGAGTTTCTGATTCTGAGCACCCACGGAGGCCTGCGCGCAGAGAATGGCGAGGCCATCGCGCTCGGCTTCCACACCGGCCATTGGGAAGTTGGCCTGCTGGTGGCTGAGGCGGCGCGCGAGCTGAAGACTCTCCACGCCACGCCGTTCGCGGGAGCCGTTACCGATCCCTGCGATGGCCGTACGCAAGGCACTCCGGGCATGATGGATTCGTTGCCGTATCGCAACGATGCGGCGATCGTTTTGCGCCGTCTGATGCGATCGCTGCCAACACGCAAGGGTGTGATTGGTGTCGCGACGTGCGATAAGGGTCTGCCCGCGATGATGATGGCCCTGGCATCCTCCGGAAAGATGCCGGCAGTACTGGTGCCGGGCGGCGTAACGCTGTTGCCGGAGTCCGGTGAGGATGCGGCGAAGGTACAGACGATCGGAGCACGCTTCGCCCAGCACCAGATTACGCTTGAATACGCTGCCGAAGTGGGTTGCCGGACCTGCGCGACGCCGGGTGGCGGCTGCCAGTTCATGGGAACGGCGGCCACCTCGCAGGTAGTCGGCGAAGCGCTCGGGCTTTCGTTGCCGCACACTGCGCTCGCGCCCTCTGGCCAGCCGGTTTGGCTTGACGCCGCACGTCGCTCGGCCCGCGCCATATTGCGAATGCATCAACTCGACCTTGGTGTCGACGGCATCCTTACGTCTGCGTCCATTCACAACGCCATGATATTGAAGGCCGCATTCGGCGGATCGACAAACCTTTTGATTCATCTCCCGGCCATTGCACATGCAGCGGGCCTGAAGCGGCCCACGGTCTCCGATTGGGTCAAGGTCAATCACCTTGTCCCGCGCCTCGTCGACGCACTGCCCAACGGGCCGCGGAACTTTGCCACCGTCCAGGTATTCCTTGCTGGGGGCGTTCCTGAAGTGATGCTGAAATTGCGCGAGCACGGGTTCCTGGACGAGAAGGTGAAAACCGTGAGCGGCGAAACGCTGGGCACGTGCCTCGATTGGTGGCGTGATAGCCGTCGCCGCGCTGAGCTGCGGCGTGACCTCAAGGAAAGAGACGGAATCGATCCCGAGGATGTGATTATGTCGCCCGATCGCGCACGGTCACGCGGGCTCGCGTCGGCGGTCTGTTTCCCTATCGGCAATCTCGCCCCCGAGGGATCGGTCGTGAAGAGCACCGCGATTGACCCGTCGTTGATTGGCGATGACAATGTTTACCGTCATGTGGGGCCGGCTCGAGTCTTCGTCACAGAGGCCGCTGCGATCAAGGCCATCAAGGCCAGGCAAATCTCAGAAGGGGATGTCATAGCGCTCATTTGTTGCGGCCCCCTCGGCGCCGGTATGGAGGAGGTCTACCAGATCACTTCTGCGCTGAAGCAACTGCCGCACTGCAAACACGTGGCCGTGCTGACCGATGCGCGTTTCAGCGGCGTCTCGACTGGAGCCTGCATCGGCCACATCTCACCCGAGGCGCTTGCCGGCGGCCCCATCGGTAAAGTACAGGAGGGCGATCAGATTGAGATTGTGATCGATCGCGCCAGTCAGATCGGAACTGTGCAGTTGGTTGGGGAAGGCGATGAGCGCTTCGGCGCGGAAGAGGGGACGCGGCGGCTCAGCAAGCGTAGGCCGCGGCCGGATCTCGCGCCCAATCCCCAATTGCCGGCGGACACGCGTTTGTGGGCAGCGCTGGTGACGGCGAGCGGCGGCGTTTGGGGCGGGTGCGTTTACGACGTGGACCAGATTGTGGAAAGACTGGAGAAAAAAGCGTGAGGCTTTACAAGACGAGCAGCGGCAATTTCGTGGAACAGGACGGCAAGCACTTTCGCGTGGGGGAAGGGAATTGGGACGCGCTGGTGGGCCACGAAAACCTGGGCGAGTATTTGCGGTCGGTCATTGTGGCGGGAAAGGCTGCTTCAGATTTTTCGTCGGCGCAGATTCTGGCGCCCATCGGCACGCAGGAGGTGTGGGCCGCCGGAGTGACGTATTTCAGGAGCCGCAGCGCGCGCATGGCGGAGGCGAAAGACGCCGGGGGCGGCGATTTCTACGACCGCGTTTATCACGCGGAGCGGCCGGAGCTGTTTTTCAAGGCGACGCCGAGCCGCGTTGCAGGCCCGGGCAGCCCAGTAAGGATTCGCGTCGACGCAACGTGGTCGGTTCCGGAGCCGGAGCTGACGCTTGCGATCAATCCGCGCGGGCAGATCATCGGCTACACGGTGGGCAACGACATGAGCTCGCGCGACATCGAGGGTGAGAATCCGCTGTATCTGCCGCAGGCGAAAGTCTACGACCGCAGTTGCGCGCTGGGGCCGTGCATTCTTGTTTCGAGCGACCCTTTGCCGACGGAAACACCGATCAGGATTGAGATTGTGCGCGGAGGGAACTCGGTCTTTTCCGGTGCGACGACTCTGGCGGAACTGAAGCGCAAGCCCGCCGACCTGGCTGCTTACCTTTTCCGCGAAAACAATTTTCCGAGCGGGGCGTTCCTGATGACGGGAACGGGCATTGTTCCGCCGGATGAATTCACTCTCGCGCCGGGCGACAAGATTCGCATCACCATCGATCCCATCGGCACGCTCGAGAACGAAGTGGTGCAGGGCAGGTTGGGTTGAGCGGGCGGGTTCTGCATCGGACCACGCGAGAAGAGAATTGAACGACCAAATCCCTGCCTCAGCGCGCCACTCACCCATCCCCGCCGGGTTGCCGCGACGCCGATGGAGGATTGCGTGGCTGCTTGGTATCGGCGTTTTGGTGAATTTTTTCGATCGCGTGAATCTGTCTGTTTCTCATGATTCGCTGATTGCGGCGTTCGGGATCTCCGATGTGGTGTTTGGGTATCTTTCGAGCGCCTACAACTGGACCTACGCGCTTTGCCAGTTGCCGATTGGAGTAGTGCTCGACAAGCTCGGCGTGCGGCGCGTGGGGCGGATCGGCACGTTTATTTGGAGCGCGGCCTCGTTTGCCGCGGCAGCCGCACCGAACCTGAATGCATTCTTTGGCGCGCGCCTGCTGCTCGGAGTTGGCGAATCGCCGACCTTCCCGGCGAACGGCAAGGCGATTGGACTGTGGTTTCCGGAGCGGGAGCGGAGCCTGGCCACGTCGTTCTTCGACGCCGCCGCGAAACTCGCTTCGGCCGTAGGCGTGCCGGTGATCGGGATCGTTCTTATTCATGCGGGTTGGCGCTGGAGCTTTGCGTTTACGGGCGCCATCAGCTTTGCTTACTTTCTTTTTTTCTGGAGGGTCTATCGCGATCCCGCGGAAGACTCGGAGCTATGCGAAGCAGAGCGGCTGCATATTGAAGACGCGAAGGCCGATACGGGGCCTGGGTCGCCCGGTGCGCCGGGGCTCGGACGCGAGACGCCGCTGGTGCAGCTTGCCGCCCAGCGGAAAGTGCTTGGCCTCGCCATCGGCTTTGGCGCGTACAACTATGTGTTCTTCATGCTGCTCTATTGGCTGCCTGCGTATTTGTCGTCTGGCCTGCACATCGATCTGCTGCACTCGTTTCTTTACACCAGCGTTCCATGGCTTCTGGCCACTGCAACCGACCTGTTTTTTGGCGGCTTCCTTGTCGACTTCCTTGTTCAGCGGGGCTGGAATCAAAGCGCGGTTCGGCGCACCGTCCTGATCGTTGGAACGGCGTTCGGGTTGGGGATTCTGGGCGCGGCGCATGCGCACACTGCCCAGCAAGCCCTTATCTGGATCACCGTTTCGCTCAGTGGTCTGGCAGCCGCGGCGCCGGTGGCATGGTCGCTGCCATCGTTCATCGCACGCCGGCCGGACGTGGGCAAGGTGGGAGGGATTATCAACTTTGCGGGCCAGGTTTCGGGGATCGCGGCGTCCATCCTCACCGGCTACCTGGTCTCCGCGCTTCACAGCTATGCAGCCGCATTTGCGGTGGCAGCGGCTTATCTGGCGGTCGGCATCGCGGCCTATCTTTTCCTGCTGGGGACAATTGCGCCGCCGTCGCTGCGGCGCGAAGCGGTCTAGGGCGGCCGCCGACTGGCCGTTCCGCCCAGGCCAATGAATGATGCAAACACCCTTTTCGGCGGCTGAACGTCAAAAAAGCTCAAGCGCAATGCCCTTTGAGGGACATTACCATTGTGTGTAACAGTTCAGGTGCACAGCAGGAAATTTGTTCTCCTGTAACCTCGGTTGGTGCAGAATAGTCGGATGGGAGTTGGAACCTAGTGCCCAGGATTCAGTTTCATCAACAACTCGCCGAGCTGAAAGACAAGCTGCTGGCCATGGCCGCGCTGGCGCAACAGGCCGTGGAGTCGTCTGTCGAGGCGTACACGCGGCGCGACAAGGGCCTGTGCAAGTTCGTCAAGCAGAACGAGCGGGCGATCGACACCGCGCAGCGCGAGCTGGACGAGATGGCGTACGACCTGCTGGCCAAGCAGCAGCCGATGGCGATCGATCTGCGCTTCATCCTCGCCGTCATCAAGATCAACGGTGACCTGGAACGGATTGGCGACCAGTCAATGAGCATCGCGCGGCGCACAAAAGAGACGCTGACCGCCGAGGACGTCGACCTGCCGGTGGATTTTTCGGCAATGGGCGACTTCGCCGCGCAGATGATTCGCAATGCGCTGCAGGCGCTGCTCGATGGCGATGCGCGCCTGGCTGACACGGTGCGCGAGATGGACGACGAGATCGATCGCATGAACCGCCGCGCCCACAACGATTTGCTGAAGCTAATTGAAGAGAAGCCGCAGTTCACGCAGCAGGCGATGAATGGAATCCTCGTCGCAAAGAACCTGGAGCGGATTGCCGATCACTCGTCGAACATCGCGACCGACGTGATCTTCTGGATTCGCGGCGCCGACGTGCGCCACCAGCTGAGCATGGCGATGGACTGAGAAAAGCAGCTATTAGCTATTAGCTTTTAGCCTCTAGCTCATACAGAAGACGAGGACCTTGGGATTGAATCCCAAGGTCCTTAACTCTTAGGCGCGGATTTAAGGTAGCTTAAACGCCGATCACTGCGCAGAGCTCCTTCACTGCGTCAGCGCTCTTCTTGAGCGCGGCGTCTTCTTCGGCCGTGAGCTTGATCTCGATGATTTGTTCCAGGCCGGACGCGCCGAGCTTGCACGGCACTCCGATGTAGTAGCCGTTGATTCCGTATTCGCCTTCGAGGTATGCGGCGCAGGGCAGAATCTTCTTCTTGTCCTTCAGAATCGCCTCGGCCATTTCGGTAACGGCGGCAGACGGCGCGTAGTAGGCGCTGCCGGTCTTGAGGTACTTCACAATCTCGGCGCCGCCATCGCGCGTGCGCTGGATTAGTTGTTCGAGCCGATCGGGCGCGATGAGCTCGGTGACTGGGATGCCAGCGACGGTGGAGTAGCGCGCCAGCGGCACCATGGTGTCGCCGTGGCCGCCGAGCACGAAGGCTGTCACGTTTTCGACGCTCACGTTCAATTCGGCGGCGATGAAACTGCGGAAGCGGGCGGAATCGAGTACGCCTGCCATGCCGATGACGCGCTCGCGATTGAATCCGGCCTGACGGTAGGCCGCCTGGGCCATGGCATCCAGAGGATTTGAGACGATGATGAGGATCGACTCGGGCGATTGCGCCACGACTTTCTGAACCACGTCCGACATGATTTTGAAGTTGGTATTGAGAAGGTCGTCACGGCTCATGCCCGGCTTGCGCGGAATGCCCGCGGTAATGACCACGATGTCGGAGTTGGCGGTGGCCGCGTAGTCATTGGCGCCCACGATGCCTACGTCGCGCTTCTCAATCGGCATGGCCTCTAGCAAGTCCAGCGCTTTGCCCTGGGGCACGCCTTCGACCACATCGATCAGCACAACATCTGCCAGTTCTTTGGCCGCGATCCAATGAGCGGCCGTTGCGCCCACGTTGCCGGCGCCCACAATGCTTACTTTTTTGCGCATGTTCTCTTCCCTCTCCGCGGGTTAAAGCCCACAGTTTCCGTTTTCGTTACATATTTCCGATGATCCGCGTGGCAAATTCGCTGGTTCCGACTTTCGTCGCGCTCTGAAGCTGCCGTTCGAAATCGTATGTGACCGACTTCTGCTGGATGGTCTTTTCCATCGCGGTTTCGATCATCTTTGCAGCTTCTTTCCAGCCGATAAACTCGAGCAGCATCACTCCTGAAAGAATCACCGAGCCGGGATTGATCACATCCTTGTCAGCGTACTTGGGCGCGGTGCCGTGAGTGGCTTCAAAGACCGCATATCCGTCGCCGATGTTTGCGCCCGGCGCGATGCCGAGTCCGCCAACCTGCGCGGCGGCCGCGTCGGAGATGTAGTCGCCGTTGAGGTTCGAGGTGGCCAGGATGCTGTAATCCTCCGGGCGAATGATGATCTGCTGAAAGATTGAGTCGGCGATGCGGTCGTTGATGAGGATCTTCGACTTCCAGGCGCCGTTGCCGTGGCTCTTGCCGATTGAGTCGAGCACGCCCTTGACTTCGGCGTAAAGCGAATCGCGGAAGCTCGGTGAGCCAAATTCCAGGCCCGGCTCAATCAACGCGGCGTTCTGTTCGACAGAAATTCCCGGCTTCGATTCCACGTTTCCGAGGATCCAGCTTTCGCGCTCGGTGACGACATTGTCGCGGAACTCCTGCGTTGCTACCTCGTAGCCCCACTCGCGAAATGCGCCCTCGGTAAATTTTTGAATGTTTCCCTTGTGAACGAGCGTGACGGTTTTGCGTCCGGACTCAAGCGCGTGGCGAATGGCGTAGCGGACCAGGCGCTTGGTGCCGAAGATGGAGATCGGCTTGATGCCGACACCTGAATCGGTGCGCACTCTTTTCTTGGTTTTGGACAAAAGGTCATCATTGAGGAAAGAGATCAGCCGCGCGGCATCCTCGCTGCCCTCCTTGAACTCGACGCCGGCGTAGACGTCCTCGGTGTTCTCGCGGAAGATGACGATGTCGAGCTTTTCAGGATGCTTCACCGGGCTGGGCACGCCCTGGTAATACTTCACGGGGCGCACGCACGCATAGAGATCGAGAATCTGGCGGAGGGCAACATTGAGCGAGCGAATGCCGCCGCCAACGGGAGTGGTGAGCGGGCCTTTGATGGATACGCGCAGATCGCGCGCAGCGGCCACGGAGTCGTCGGGGAGCCAGTTATTGAATTGCCGAAAAGCTTTTTCGCCGGCGTAGATTTCGAACCACTGGATTGCGCGATTGCCGCCATAGGCTTTTTTTACGGCCGCGTCGAACACGCGCTGCGATGCCTTCCAGATGTCGCGCCCGGTGCCGTCGCCCTCGATAAAAGGAATGATGGGGTGGTCAGGCACGGAAAACTGCCCATTCTTGTATTCGATCGGCTCGCCCGCTTTGGGCAACTCCAACCCGTTGTACGTGCTTTGCATGATTGTGTGGGAGGTCCCTTCCCGAAGAATTCGAAATTCGACTTGTCCTAGAGTTGAGGCTACCATCCGCAATTCGGCGGTGGCAACGGCGGCTAGGCGTCTTTTGCGCAATCGGCTGCGAACAGCGCGTCAGTGGACCGTCTGCGGCTCCGGTGGAGCGCTCTTGAACATGACGCGCAGCACGTCGATGTTTTTCGCGTAGTCGTCGTGCGCTTTGCGCGGGGATTCAAGAAAACCAAAATAATGCGCTGCGTTTTTGACGTAGAGATTGACGACATCCACGTCTCCGATTTTCGGCATGCGGTAGGTAATGATGTCGCTGGGGTCGCTCCAGGCGACCACCTGAATTTTTTCCTGGCTCGCGGGGTCGCCGGGATGCAGGACCTGCTGAAACTTTGCCTGATCGTCTTTCCACAGGTTCACAAGGGCCCTGAAGTTTTCTGCCGGAGACGTGGGAATGGATGGAGCCGGCGCCAGCCCGCGCGAAGCAATCGCGGTCGTAGTGCTCTGAGGCGAGCTTTCCAGGTTGGTGATCTCAAGCATTTCAAGCTGATTGGCGAAGAAGTACATTTGCGAGGTTCGCTCGAAGATGTAGCGCACGGCGTTCTCTTCCGCCGTTTTTCTGGCAGTCTCGGCGGGCGTGAGGCTGTTGCCGGGAACGTTTGCAAACTCGGGGTTGAGAGTGTTGAAAAGCAGATAGCTACCGAGACTGTGCGTAACGACGACGAACTCCTGATCGAGAACGTTGTCGCGGGTGAGTTGCGATCTCCAATCGTATTTTCCGATCCCGGATGTTGCGCCGGGATTGGCATTTGCCGCATTGGGGTCGAAGGCTGCCGATTTGGCCATCAACTGGCGCACTCCATCGCGGAGAATGCCGCCCAGGGGGCCGACCGACATGAGCACATCGGAGAGCGCCCAATCGACCAGCTCGGTTTTGAGCTCGCGGTTCATCAGGACGGCGCGCGGCTTGATTTGCCCGAGTTTTGCGGCCTGAGCCGGAAGAATCCAAGGATAAAACCGGCCAAGGCCGCCCGGATCCTGCGCGGAAGCATCGGAGCAGACGCGCAGCAAGCCGGCATTGGGGCCGGAAAGATGCACTTCAGGAACGATGACTTGCCTGCATTTAAGCGCCAGCACGAGCGGCCACCAGTTGATTTCGTCGACCACGAGTACGGCGGGATGACCCTTGAGATGCACAACCCAATGCACGACGAAGGGCGCCGACGCTTGCCATTCCTGAGGGCTGGTCCAGATGGGATTGCCCAGATAGGACAGCGTGGGCGGCTGGACGTTCGGCGAGAATTCGCCTTTGTCGGCGTACTCGGTTCCGTCGTTCTTCCAGTCGCTTATTTCGCAGAGCTTGAGGACAGTGCAGATGGAATCGCGCAGAAGCTCTGAATCGCCGGCACCGGCGCCGGCAATGCCGTGCACATAAAGGATGTGGACGGGATGGTGATCCGGGGAGTCGAGCGCGATGGCAATGCTGGAGAGGGCCTTGAGGGTTCCGGCTTTATCCTCGACTACTTTGGCGTGAGCCGGCAGTGCGCACACGAAAGCCAGAAACAGCAAGGAGATTTTGGGCGTGTAAGGCCGCATGGACGAGTCACCGGAGGGGGTGCTAGGCACGAATATAGCATTTTCGTTCCGCTGAAAACACGCACGGCAGCGGCATGCGGCCGGCGGAGGAGAGCGACGGGTTCGGGGGGTGGAGGATCAGCGGGTCGCTGGCATTCCGCCGTCGTCGAAGCGGGGAATGCCGAAGTGGCCGCGCAGATGAAGCATGTCTACGGGGCTGAGATTTCCGGCCACGGTGGCCAGCGTGAGGCTCTTGGGGCTCTCGACCAGCACCACTCCGCCGCGCACATTCGTGCCATCCATCACGAGCCACACGTCTGTGATGTCGGAGTGTGCGGCGCCGCCAAGATTCGTAGAAGTGAGGACATGCTTCCAGCCGCGCAGGTGATAGGCGGCCCTGATGGCGTTCACTTGCGAGGGGTCGGCCTGGCCGTCGGCGGCGAAGCGCAACACGTGCACGCTGACGCCGTCGAGCTTGGCAACAGTCTGCCTAAGGTCGGCGTCGGAATCGGGAATGAGCCCGGCCGCGGCAGCCAGCATCGTGCGGTCGAGCGTGAAGCTTTCCTTGGCTACGGCCTCGCTGCCGAGCGCCGAAAGCGCGGGAGGAGTCCACTCCAGGATCGCCTGGCTCAGGCCTGCGTCGGCCGGCGAAGGCTGCGCATTCTCTGAATAGGGTAGCGGTGGCGTTCCAGCGGCTTGCGCCAGGCCCAATGCGGAGCCGAGAAGGATGACGGTCACGACGGGGATTGCCCGCTGCGCAATTCGGTTCATCATGCTTATTGAACGCGGCAGGAGCGGAAAAGTTGCCATTTCGAACGGCCTTTTCGGCGGCTGGCTCAGGTTGCGCGCGTCGGTTCTGAGACGATGACGCAGGCGGATGCCGCGGAGACAAAGGCCTGAACCATGAATCGCAAATGAAAATTGTTGAAACTCTGTCCGCACCCGCCAGGATGCGATAGACTCATGCGGGAACCCGAAAATCGGGCACACTTCTTTCGCCTACGGAGGGCACATCGAAATTGGGAAAAAGAATGGTCCCAAAGAAACTTTTCTTCACCAAGGGCGTCGGCAAACACAAGGAACGGCTGACCTCGTTTGAGCTTGCCCTTCGCGACGCGGGCATTGCCTCGCAGAATCTGGTCCGCGTCTCTTCCATCTTTCCGCCGAATTGCAAGATGATTCCGCGCAAGGAAGGCCTGAAGTATTTGGATGACGGCGAGGTGGTTTTTGCCGTGATCGCGGAAAACTCTTCGCGCGAGCCGCACCGCCTGCTTGCCTCGAGCATCGGCGTGGCGATTCCGGCCGACCGCAACACGTACGGATACCTGAGCGAGCACCACAGCTACGGCGAAACCGATGACCAGGCCGGCGAATATGCCGAAGAGCTGGCCGCCGAGATGCTGGCCACTACGCTCGATGTCGAGTTCGATCCGGACAAGAGCTGGGACGAGAAGAAGGAGATTTACCGCATCTCCAACAAGATTGTCCGGACCAGCAACATCACCCAGTCGGCGGTGGGCGACAAGCGCGGCAAGTGGACAACCACCATCGCGGCTGCTGTGCTGATCCTGGAACAATAGACGCTGCGCGCGGCGGGCACTGCGTGCGGCAGACCTTCGGATGAGGTCCGAGGGGGGCGACGGCGGTCAAGCGGACGACAAGGGACTTGAGGCCAATTCCGCGCTGCGGGGTTGGCCTTGTTGCATGGGACACAACTTTGAGGAGGCGCGACGGCGAGCGCATGAAGACGGCGCACAGATTCACAGTTGCACTGGTTCAGATGCGCGTGGGCGCTGAGCCGGACGCGAATTTCGCGGCGGCGATCAAGCACATTCGCGAGGCGGCGAAACTCGGCGCGCAGGTGGTGTGCCTGCCCGAGCTGTTTCGCACGCAATATTTTTGCCAGCGCGAGGATCTGCACCTCTTCGATCTTGCGGAGGGGATTCCGGGGCCGTCGACGACGAAGCTGGCCGAAGTGGCGCGCGAGTTGAAGGTCGCGATCGTGGCTTCGCTTTTTGAGCGGCGCGCGCCCGGGCTTTACCACAACACCGCGGTCACGCTGGATGCGGATGGGCGGATTGCCGGCGTCTACCGCAAGATGCACATCCCCGACGATCCGCTGTATTACGAGAAGTATTACTTCGCGCCCGGAGATTTGGGTTTTCAGGCTGTGGATACGGCGGCCGGACGCCTGGGAACGCTGGTTTGCTGGGACCAATGGTATCCAGAGGGCGCGCGGCTGACGGCGCTGCAAGGAGCCGAGGTGCTTTTTTATCCCACGGCGATTGGCTGGCACCCGGCGGAGAAGGAAGAATTCGGCGCAGCGCAGTATGACGCGTGGAAGACGATGCAGCGCGCGCACGCGATTGCAAACGGGGTTTATGTGGCGGCGGTGAATCGCGTGGGACTGGAACACGGTGATGTGCGGGGCAATCGCGCCCAGGGACCGGGATTGGAATTCTGGGGCGGAAGTTTTTTGGCCGATCCTTTTGGGCGCGTGGTTGCGAAGGCCGGGCATGAGGCGGAAGAGATTTTGCTGGGCGAGATTGATCGCAGACTGATTGAGGAGACCCGCCGCAACTGGCCATTTCTGCGCGATCGCAGAGTGGATGCGTACGCGCCGATTACGCAGCGCTTTCTGGATCGCGCGGAGCCGGGGCCGATTCACTCGGGCGCGGCGCATAAAGAGCACAAATAGCCATGGCCGAGCGATTCCGACCGCAAACAACGCGTGCGCGATCGAAGACGCCGCGCGAATTGGGCTACCGCATGCCGGCCGAATGGGAGCCGCACGAGGCTACGTGGCTGGCATGGCCGCACAATCCTGAAGACTGGCCGGGAAAGTTCGCTTCGATTCCGTGGCTTTATGCGGAGATCGTTCGCTTGCTTGCGGCGCGCGAGCGGGTTGAGCTGATTGTTGAAAACGCGTCGGAAGAGCGAAAGGTGACCGGCATGCTGGAACGGGCCGGCGCAAATCTTGATCGTGTACGTTTTCATCTTTGGCGAACCGACCGCGGATGGACGCGGGATTCGGGGCCGATTTTCATTCGCAACGCTGAGGGCAAAGTTGGGCTCACGAATTGGCGCTTCAATGGCTGGGCGAAGTACGACGACTGGCGGCTCGACGACAAACTGCCCGGGCAAGTGGAAAAACTGCTGGGGATTCCGGAGTGGCAGCCGACGGTCACTGACGAGAACGGATCGGAGCACCGAGTGGTGCTGGAGGGCGGATCGATTGACGTGAACGGCGCGGGATTGTTGCTGACGACCGAAGAGTGCCACCTGAGCGAAGTGCAGCAGCGCAATCCGGGTGTGAGCCGCGAGCAGCTCGAACGCGTTTTCCACGACTATCTCGGCATCGACCAGACCATCTGGCTCAATCGAGGCATTGTGGGCGATGATACGCACGGCCACATCGACGACATCGCACGCTTTGCCGCGCCTGCCACAATCATTGCAGCCGTTGAGCCGGACCGGTGCGACGCGAACCACGCTCCGCTTGCCGAAAACCTTGCGCGGCTGAAAGCTGCACGAACTTCGCAGGGCAAGCAGTTCACCGTTGTGGAGTTGCCGATGCCGCGCGCAATCGTGTTTCGCGGCCAGCGCCTGCCCGCGAGCTACGCAAACTATTACCTCGCTAATGGAGTTATTCTCGCGCCGACGTTTCACGATCCCAACGACCGCGTCGCGCTGAACATTCTGGCCGAGGTGTTTCCCGGCCGCGAAGTGATTGGCGTGCACTCGGTCGACCTGATCTGGGGCCTGGGCGCGCTGCATTGCATGACGCAACAGCAACCGGCGGCGTCATCATGACGGATCGCGAGGCGATGGAGGCTGCGCTCGATGAGGCGCGGCTGGCGGCCGAGGGCGGCGAGGTGCCGATCGGCGCGGTGATGGTGTACCGGGGCGAGATCATCGCGCATGCGCAGAATTGCGTGATCCGGCACATGGACCCGACGGCCCATGCAGAGATTCTCGCGATAAGAACCGCGGCCAAGGCGCTCGGCAACTATCGACTCGCCGGCTGCACGCTCTATGTGACGTTGGAGCCGTGCGCGATGTGCGCCGGAGCCATGATTCATGCGCGACTGGACCGGCTAGTGTATGGAGCGGCCGATCCCAAGGCGGGCGCGTGCGGATCGGTGCTGCCGGTGCTGAACCATCCGCAGCTCAACCACCAAATGCAGGTGGAGCAGGGAATTGGCGCGGAGGAATCGGCGAAGCTGCTGCGGGGATTTTTTCGGGAGCGGCGGTGAGCGAATTCGATTGCGAAGATTCGGCTTCCGGAATTCGCGGGCGGTTTTACCGGCGCGGTTTCAGCCAGCTATCGTAACTTCCCGCGCCAATAGCTTTCGCAATGTCCGCCACATGGTGCCTTTCCATAATGCAGCCTTGCATGGTGAAAACCGTCTCGTGCGAGCCCTCCAGCGATTGCAGCAATTGCTTGAAACGCGTTTGATCGAGTTGCCGGATGCCAGCGAGCGCGTAAAGTTGCGCGGCTGCATCGCCCGTAGCGTAGACGGTCTCAAAGCTGGCGAGCGCCTCGGCGGGTGGCTGCGACTGAATGGTCCTGAAGTCGAGCTCTCCTTGGGAGATCTTGCCGATGAATCCGACCCCGCCAAATGCGAACATACCGGCATTCTCAAGGCTTCGAACGGCGGTTGAGAGGGCATCCTCAGCGGCAGCAATACTGCAAATCACGACGAGCAGCGTGGCAGCAAATCGCCTCACGACATTCCCCCGGAGATCGGCTCGCGCCGACAATGCGGCGAGCCATCTTGAAAGTTAGACGTTCGTGGTTCTGCACTTGTTTCGGCTCAGCGCCGCGTGAGGTTTTTGATTCGCTCCGCTTCCGCAGGCCACTTTGCGGCAAGCTCCGCATGGCTTCCGCTGCAATAATCCGCAAAATCGAAGCCGGGGGTCACAGTGCAGCCCAGCAACGCGAGTTTGCCGCCTTCCACGAGCCGTGTTCCTTGCCACACACCGGCTGGAACGACGAGCTGCGGATGATGACCGGCTGCGAGGTCCGGTCCGAGAGTGAAGAGCGCGGAGCGGCCGCCAGGCAAAAGCTGCAGCATCTCCACCGGGTCGCCCAGATAAAAGTGAAAAACTTCATCGGAGGCGAGAACGTGCATCTCGGAAAACGTGCCTTCTTCGAGCAGGTAATAGATGGCCGTGCCTTGCGCGCGAGTGCCGCGCTGGAGCTCGACCGTGCCGGGCGAGGTGTAGGTGCGGCGAAACCATCCACCCTCGATAGGGTGCGGCTCCAGATGTAAGAGCGACTTAATCTCGTCAGCCGTCATCCAACCTCCCGAGTGTTTCTGATCACTGATGGTAGCATCGCATTTAACTAAGATTTGCCCATGACCGTTCAGGTTTATACCACCTCCTGGTGCCGCGATTGCCGAGCCGCAAAGCAATTTCTCGACGAGCACGGCATCGCGTATACCGAGGTGAATGTCGACACGACGCCGTCGGCCTCGGCTGAAGTGATCGCGCGCGTCGGCAAGCGCGCGGTCCCGCAGTTGGTGATTGACGGCGAGTGGTTCCAGCCCTACTTGCCTGGGCGGGGGCTGCTGATCGATGAGCTGCATCGCCGGCTCGGAATTCCTCGCGGATAAGCCCTTATTCCTCGTACAATTAGAGTGGCCGTACATCGTGATTCGTGTTTCGTGGTCCGTGTTTCTCGGATCACGACGCGCCTTGAGTGTTGAAATACGATTCACGAGCCACGCGCCACGAACCACGAGAGGCTTCTCTTGATCGATCGCTACACGCGCCCGGCGATGGGCCGCATCTGGACGGAAGAAAGCAAGTACGGCTGCTGGCTGAAAGTGGAGGCGGCGGCGAGCACCGTTCTCGCCGAAGACGGAGTGATTCCGAAGGCGGCGGCCGAAGCCATCGCGACAAAGGCGACGGTTTCCGCGGCGCGCGTGGCGGAGATCGAGGCCGAAGTGAAGCATGACGTGATCGCGTTCACGACCGCGGTCGCGGAGAGCCTGAAGCAGCAGGGGCTCGATGCCGAGTCACGCTGGCTGCATTACGGGCTTACGTCGAATGATATTGTCGACACCGCGCAGGCGCTGCAGATCAAAGATGCGTCGGCACTGATCCGCGAGGGGATTGTGGCGCTGGCGGCGGTGCTGAAGCGGCGCGCGCTCGAATTCAAGAACACGCCGACGATTGGGCGGACGCACGGGATCCATGCGGAGCCGACGACGTTCGGCCTCAAGCTGCTGAACTGGTATGCGGAGGTTGAGCGCGACCTGTCGCGCTTTGACGCGGCCGCCGAAGACATGCGCGTGGGCAAGCTGTCTGGGGCTGTGGGAACGTTTGGTCATCTGAGTCCAAAGCAGGAAGAGAAAGTGTGTGCGCGGCTTGGATTGAAGGCGGCGCCGGTGGCGACGCAGGTGATCCAGCGTGACCGGCACGCTGCGTATATCGCGGTGTTGGCGATTCTGGGCTCGACGCTCGACAAGATCGCCGTAGAAGTGCGGCACCTGCAGCGCACCGAAGTGCGCGAGGCGCAGGAGTACTTTTCCGAGAAGCAAAAAGGCTCGTCGGCCATGCCGCACAAGAAGAATCCGATTACGAGCGAGCAGGTTTCCGGCCTGGCGCGCGTGCTGCGCGGCAATGCGCAGGCGGCGATGGAGAATGTTGCGCTGTGGCACGAGCGCGACATTTCTCACTCGTCGGTGGAGCGCGTGATATTTCCGGATTCGACGATTTTGGCGGATTATCTGCTGGCCAAGACCGCCGATCTTATTGACCGGCTGCTGGTTTATCCCGAGCGGATGAAGAAGAATCTGGAATCGACCAGCGGGCTGATTTTTTCGGGCCAGTTGCTGCTCGACCTAGCTGAGGCCGGCATGTTGCGCGAGGACGCCTACAAGCTGGTCCAGTCGCATGCCATGCGCGCCTGGAAGGAAGACTTGAATTTCCGCGACGAAGTGGCGCGCGACCCGAAAATTGCGGCGTTGCTTTCATCTGAAAAATTAGAAAAAACCTTCGACTACACGCGGCAGCTGGGCAATGTGGATGCGATCTTTGCGAGGGTGCTGGGAAGCTAGCAGCCAGGAGCTAAAAGCTGAATTTGACCGTCGCCATCACCGGAGCATCAGGCGCGATTTTGGCGCGCGAGGCGCTACGCGCGCTTGAAGCCGACAAGCGCGTGGCCCGTGTCCACTTTGTCGCCTCGGAAAACTCGTTGCGCGTGCTGGCCGAAGAGATGGGCGTTTCAGGGCGGACGAATCTGGTGAAGAAGCTGCTCGGCGCGGCCCCGAAGAAGATCGTTCAACTTGCCGACTCCGACATAGGCGCGCCGATTGCGAGCGGCAGCCATCCTTCGGACGGCATGATTATTCTGCCGTGCTCGATGGGCACGCTCGCGGCGATTGCGCAGGGCCTCGCCAACTCTCTGATTGCCCGCGCCGCCGATGTCACGCTCAAGGAGCGGCGGCCGCTGATTCTCTGCGTGCGCGAGACGCCGTTCAATCACATTCACCTGCGCAACATGACGGTGGCCGCCGAGGCGGGCGCGACGATCTTCCCATGCATTCCGGCTTTCTATAACCATCCCGAAGGCTCGGAAGAGATGGCGCGGCAGTTTGCATTCCGTGTGCTGGCGCATGTTGGACTGCCGCAACCGGGCGCCTACGTGTGGAAGGCTGAGGAGTAGTCGGCTCGCATCTGCATTTTTCGCCGTGCCCGCTGTTTCCGCGTATCATTCCAGTGAAGTTCCCCAAGGAGGCGTCTGCATGCGGAAGCTTTTGGCTGAGCTTTGTCTCTTCGCGATTCCCATGATTTCGGCCGCGCAATCCGGACCGTCGTCCTGGGCAAATCTGACGACTCTGCATCCGGGCGAGAAAATCCAGATCGTCGAAACAAACTCGACAAGACACTCCGGAACATTCGAAAGCTTTTCCGAGTCCTCAATCTCGATCCGCGATTCGAGGGGCGAAGCAAGCATTCAAAGGCAAGACGTGAAAACCGTAAAACTGATGGAGAATGGACACCGGATGCGCAACCTTCTGATCGGCACCGGGGTTGGAGCCGGTGCAGGCGCGGGAATCGCAGCAGCCGCCTGGGAATCGCACGGTTATTTGCGCGGCAAAGGAACCGGGGCCGCGCTGGGAGCGGGACTTGGAGGGCTCGCGGGCCTGATCGCCGGAACATTGATCCCGTCCCACGAAACCATCTATCGGGCAAGCGCGCATTAGGCGGCAGGCGCGCTAGCGTACATACTTTGCGGGATGAAATTTATTTGACAGGCCGCCATCCCGCCCGTGATACTGCCACCATGTCGTTTTCATGGGTTTACGGAATTGCGGCGATGGCCATGTGCATGTGTATGGTCCGCGGACCCTTCCGTCCGGCCCTGGAACGGCGCATGCGCTAAGCGCTACCGATTCTGAGGTCAAACGGCCCGGTCCCGAACAGGATGCGGGCTTTTTTCATTGGTGCTTCCCTTAGAATGGATCGGTCCGCGGCCACCCCGCTTTTCCCGAATCGTCGAACCAACGAAACTGAAGGAGATCATCATGTCCGAACCGAAACCGCAGCAGTTTGCCACGCAGGCCGTTCACGCGGGCCAGTCGCCCGATCCCGCCACCGGCTCGCGCGCCGTCCCCATTTATCAGACCACTTCGTACCTGTTCCAGGATGCGGACCACGCAGGCCGTCTGTTCGCGCTGCAGGAGTTCGGCAACATCTACACGCGCATCATGAACCCGACGACTGACGTTTTTGAGAAGCGCGTTGCGGCTCTCGAAGGCGGAGCGGCGGCGCTTGCAACCGCGTCGGGCCAGGCGGCGGAGACCCTCACTATCACCACGCTGGCTGCGGCTGGAGACGAGATTATCTCCACGACATCGCTCTACGGCGGAACCTACAATCTGTTCCACTACACGCTGCCGCGCCTGGGCATCAAGGTGAAGTTTGTCGACGCCGACGATTTCGACGGCGCGCGCAAGCTTATCAACGACAAAACGCGCGCCATTTACACCGAGACGCTGGGCAATCCGAAGCTCGACATTGCCGACATTGAAAAGCTGGCTGCAATTGCGCACGAGCACAAACTGCCGCTGGTCATCGACAACACGTCGGCTTCGCCGGCGCTGGTGCGGCCCATTGAGTGGGGCGCGGATATCGTGGTGAACTCGGCTACAAAATTCCTCGGCGGCCACGGCACGGCTATCGGCGGCGTGATTGTAGATGCTGGCAAGTTCGACTGGGCCGCATCGGGGCGGTTCAAGGATTTCACCGAGCCTGATCCGTCTTATCACGGGCTTTCGTACTGGACGACGTTCGGCCCACTGTCGTTCATTCTGAAGTGCCGCATTCAGGGGCTGCGTGACACGGGCGCGGCGCTGTCGCCGTTCAATGCGTTCCTGCTGCTGCAGGGCATTGAAACACTGCACCTGCGCATGGAGCGCCATTCGCAGAATGCGCTGGCGGTTGCAAAGCATCTGGCCGAGCATCCGGGAGTGGAATGGGTGAACTATCCGGGCCTCGAGTCGAGTCCGTACTACGCGCGGACAAAGAAGTACCTGCCCAATGGCGCGGGCGCGCTGGTGACGTTTGGTATTAAGGGCGGCTACGAGGCGGGCAAAACGTTCATCAACTCGCTCGAGCTGTTTTCGCTGCTGGCAAACATCGGCGACGCCAAATCGCTGGTGATTCATCCGGCATCGACGACACACCAGCAGTTGTCGACGGAGGAGCAGGCGGCTACGGGCGTGACACCGGAGATGGTGCGGCTTTCTGTCGGAATTGAAGACATTCGCGACATCCTTGCCGACATCGACCAGGCAATTGAGACGGCGAATGGGCAGAAGTTTGCGGGATCGAGCCGGGCGGTTGCGGCAAAATGAAGAACGGCTTCTAGCTTCTAGCTACTAGCTGCTAGCCTTGACATGCTGAGTTGGCAGCGTAGTCGAAATCGAGAAGTGAGGAGCTGGAAGTTACCGGCTAAAAGCCGAGAGCTGGAAGCTAGAAGCTGAGTTTATGACCGACAGCTACAATCGCAGCGGCGCTTCGCCGCCAGGAACGAAGACGATAGAGCCAACCTACGAAGGCGACTTCGTGCTGGATGGCTCTTTGCCGCTTGAGTGCGGCCGTTCTTTGATCTGTCCCACGCTGCATTACGCCGTTTACGGCCGGCTGAATGCGGCGAGAGACAATGCCGTTCTCGTTTGCCACGCGTTATCGGGCTCGGCTCTGGTGGGCTCGTGGTGGCCCGAAATCTTTGCTCCCGGCGCGGTCCTCTCGCTCGAGCACGATTTCGTGATCTGCATCAACATGCTGGGCTCCTGTTATGGCTCTTCGGGGCCCGGATCGGTAAATCCCGAAACAGGCAAAATCTACGGGCCGGACTTCCCCCTGGTCGGTGTCCGCGACAACGTTCGCGCGCAGGCGCGCCTGCTGGATTCCCTGGGCATCCGCCGGCTTCGCTTGGTTCTTGGCGGCTCCATCGGCGGCATGCAAGCGCTGGACTGGACGATTCTTCAGCCAGATCGCGTGGAGCGCGCGCTGATTATCGGCGTCACGCCGCTTTCTGCCATGGGGCTGGCACTGAACCATCTGCAGCGGCAGGCGATCCAGCACGATCCCGAGTGGGAGGGAGGCCGCTACCTGCCGCAGCGGCCGCCGCGCAGCGGGCTGGCACTGGCGCGCCAGATCGCAATGATTAGCTACAAATCGGCGCCGTTGTTCAATGAGCGTTTCGGGCGCAATCCCAACCGCAGCGGAGAAGATCCCTGGGACGCAAACGGGCATGGCAGCGGCCTGATCGGCGAACGGTTCGACATTGCAGGCTATCTCGATGTGCAGGGAAAACGATTTATCGAGCGTTTCGACGCGAATGCTTATCTTGCGATCCTGCGCGCCATGGACACGTGGGATCCGCTGCGCGGCTACGCCTCGCCGGAGGAGGCTTTTGGGCGCATCAAGGCGCGCCTCAGCTTTATCGGGATCAATTCCGACTGGTTGTTTCCCGCAGAGGACGTGCGACGCTTTGCCGAGAGCATTCGCGCCGCAGGCGCCCAGGTGGACTATCGCGAGATGAAAAGCGCCCACGGTCACGATGCATTTTTGGCCGAGCAGGTGGAGCTGGTGCGGCTGCTTCAGTAGACGTTTTCTGGCTATCGGGAATTTGCACGTTACCGCGGGTTCGCGCGACCGGCCGACGACCGGTTACCGGCGTGCTTCGTGTTCCATGCCCAGAAGTTAGCTTCCCTTGTCACCGGCAAGATCGGTTCATATAATCCTCGCAGGAAGCATCAGTGGTCGTGGTATCTTTATATCCGTCGCCCCTGACTCCGCCGCCCATGTTGGTTGCTCATTCGCAGGCGAGAGAGTGGTTCTTGATTTCCATTTCGGCATTTCCCAGGAGCATTGCATGAAGAAGTTAGTCTTTGCATCTGCGATGGCATTGGCAAGCATTTGCCTTGTTTCGACGCCAGCGTTGCGAGCTCAGGACTCCGGCCAGATCAGTCTTCCGCCGGATCAATTTAACGCTTACCAGAACGCCATGACGCAGACAGATCCCGGCCAAAAGGCCGCTGCGCTCGAGGGCTTTCTGCAGGCCTATCCAACGAGCCAAGTAAAAACCACGATTCTGGAGAACCTGATCGACGTTTACAACCAGCTGAACCAGCCGGCCAAGGCCATCGATGCCGCCAGCCGCCTGCTTCAAGTCGATCCCAACAACTTCAAGGCCCTCCTGGCATCGGTCTATTTGAAGAAGCAGCAGTGCAGCTCCACGCTCGATGCCTCTGGCGTCGCCACGGATGCGCAAACATGCGACGACGCGGCGGCATTGGCGCAAAAGGGCTTGACGGCTCCAAAGCCGGCAGCGACCTCTCAAGACGACTGGAACAAATTGACCGGCGCTGCATACCCGATCTTCCACTCGGCCATCGCTCTTGACGATGCGGTTTCAAAGAAGGACTTCGCCGCCTCCATCAAGGAATACACTGCCGAGCTGATGCTTTATCCGCCGGCTGCCTGCACGCAGCCTGGCCAATGCCTGGCCGATACTCTGCAACTGGCGCAGGCCTATGCCAAGCCTGGTCCAGCCAGGGACGAGGTGAAGGCTGTCTGGTTCTACGCGCGCGCATGGGACTTTGCGCCGCCGGCCTACAAGACGCAGATCGAGCCGCAGCTCGAATACTGGTACAAGCGTTTCCATGGCACGCTCGATGGCGACGCCGCGATCACGCAGCAGATTAATGCCATCAAGACTCAGGCGCAGTCAACGCTCTTCCCGCCTGCCGACTTTGCCATCGCTCCCGCGCCAACTCCAGCTGACCTGGCGCATCACGCGTATACCAGCGGCGATCCCAAGGCGCTGAGCCTCGAGGACAAGGAGTACATTCTGGCCAACGGATCTGACGCTGACGCCACCGGCCTGTGGGCTTTGCTGAAAGGCCAGCCGACGCCGGTTCCCGGAATCGTGATTGCAGACCCTGCGACGGAGCTGCACATCACAGTTACGACTCTGGCCTCGGTCAAGCCGAAAGATTACGTGGTCAAGCTGACCAATCCGGTGGCTTGTTCGGCTGTTCCGCCGCCGCCCTCCGACCTGAAGATTGCCGACGCGCAGGCCTACATTCTGGCCAACGGCGTGAAGGCGGATACGGATGCGATGGGCGACGTTCTCACCGCAGCACCCACGCACGTCCACAAGATCGTTATCGATCCATCGGTTTCGACGATCAATGTGGCCGTGACGCAGGATGCAAAGGACGCGCACACCGCCGACTTTACCGTGAACCTGAAGGATCCGCTGTCGTGCAAGGATGCGCCTGCCTCGGGCTCCGCGCTGGGCCTGCAGCCCGCGACTGAGCTGGACGGCACCTACGATACCTACACGCATACCGCAGCGCAGGGAACAACCGCAGCGTCAGCGCAGATTGTTCTGAGCGACGGATTCCTGCAAGCGGAGAAGAAGGCCGGCCCGGCGCACCACGTCGCGCCCAAGCCTTCGCCCGCGCATCACGCGCAATAACCGCTGACCTTCGCGGGCCGGTTTGACGCCGGCCCTGCGAGGCGCAGGAAAAGAAACTTCTGGGAAATTGGAAGGCAGGCAGCTTCGGCGGCCTGCCTTTTTGTTTGCCGTTCTTCTGATCAACCAGAGCCCTCGACCAAGGGGCCGCCCGATGCAATGGTTATTCGCCGAGCATGATCCTCTGGATGGCCGAGGCGTGGCCGGTGGCGGGATCGCAGGTGATGATGGCGCCGCACATTTTGGGATTTCCCTTGGCCGCCTCGAATTTACCCGGCATGGCGGTGAGGAATTTGTGCAGGACCAGATCCTTTTCGACGCCGATGATGCTGTCGTAGGGCCCGCTCATGCCTACGTCGGTCTGGTAGGCCGTTCCGTGGGGCAGAATGCGTTCGTCGGCTGTGGGGACATGGGTGTGCGTGCCAAGAACCGCAGTGACGCGCCCATCGAGATACCAACCCATTGCGCATTTTTCGCTGGTGGCTTCGGCATGAAAATCGACGACGATGACTTTGGCGCGGATCGAGGTGAGAAGGGCGTCGGCGGTGCGGAAGGGGTCGTCAATCGCGGTCATGAATACGCGGCCCTGCAACTGCAACACCGCGAAGTCGACGCCGCCGGCGGTTTTTCCTTCGTAAAAGCCGTAGCCCGGCACGGCGGGCTGAAAATTTGCGGGCCGGAGGATTCGGCGGGCGCGGTCGTGGGTGTAGGGCGCGGCGGTGTTCATGTAGTCGACGAGCTCTTTTTTATCCCAGACGTGGTTGCCGGTGGTGAGCACGTCGGCGCCCAGATCGAAGACCTCTTCGGCGAGACCGGGCGTGACGCCGAAGCCGCCGGCGGCGTTCTCGACATTGACGATGGTCAGGTCGACATTGTGGGCCTCGCGCACGTGGCCGATGTGCTCGCGGACGATTCTGCGCCCCGCGCTGCCGAAGATGTCGCCGATGAAGAGGATGTTCAAGATTGCAGCTCCTAGCTGCTAGCTTCTAGCTGTGAGAGCGGAGTTAGCGAAGCTAGTTTGAGGCATCCGCTTCCTCGTTCTCTTGGTCCTTTGATTGGTCGGTCCCTATCTTTCTCATTAAGGGGAAGAGGATTACGTCGCGGATTGATTTGGAGCCGGTCAGGAGCATTACGAGGCGGTCTATGCCGATGCCTTCGCCGCCGGTTGGCGGCAGGCCGTAGGCGAGCGCGCGCACGTAATCCTCGTCCATTTGATGCGCTTCCTCGTCGCCGCGAGCGCGCTCGGCGAGTTGATCGGAGAAGCGCTTGTGCTGTTCGACGGGATCGTTGAGCTCGCTGAAGGCGTTGCCGATTTCGAAGCCGCCGATGTAGACCTCGAAGCGCTCGACCCAGTCGGGATCGCCGGGCTTCTGCTTGGAGAGCGGCGAGACGGCGGTCGGGAATTCGTAGATGATGGTGGGCTGGATGAGGTGAGGCTCCGCAATGAATTCGAACAGGGTAGCGATCGCGTTACCAATCTCGGTCCCGCCGTCGAGCTCCCGCAGTACCTTCCCAATTCCTATCCTGGCGTTTTGAAGTCTCAAAATGTGGAGAGTATCCGTCAGATCGATTTCGAGATTCTCAAGGTCGATTTCACCCTCGACGGCTCCTACCTGAACTTCGTCGTCGGTCTCCAACTCGGTTATCCCCGGATCTGGCTCCAGCAGACCATCGAGTTTGCGTAAAGCGGGAATGAGCAGGGCGCGTAGTATGTCGGCGGATTTGATCTGGTTTTCGGTCGGTCGAGGCCCGGCTTCCTCGGGCCACCACTCGATAATCGCCTCGCACATTCTCAGCCGCTGCCAATTCTCTTTCGCCAGATCAATCGGCTTACCATTTAGATCGAGTCGAGGAATTGGGTTTCCACGTTCGTCCTTCTCGCCAGAGGGCAGGACAGTAGTCCCGTTCACCTTATTGGCCATGTCTATGAGCAGTTCAACCGTCAGGTCCATCAGGTCGTGGTAGTTGGCATACGCTTGGTAGAACTCCAGCATCGTGAACTCGGGATTGTGCTGCGTGCTGATGCCCTCATTGCGGAAGTTGCGGTTGATCTCGTACACGCGATCGAGGCCGCCGACGACCAGGCGCTTCAGATAAAGCTCCGGCGCGATGCGCAGGTAGAGGTCCATATCGAGCGCGTTGTGATGCGTGGTGAAGGGCTTCGCCGCCGCGCCGCCCGCAATCGGCTGCATCATGGGCGTTTCCACTTCGAGATATCCGCGGCTGTCGAAAAACGTTCGCAGCGCACGCAAAACTTTTGCACGCTTGACGAAAACTTCGCGGGCGTCGAGGTTGGCGAAGAGATCGACGTAACGCTGGCGATAGCGCAGCTCCACGTCGGCGAGGCCGTGATATTTTTCCGGCAGCGCAAGCATGGCCTTGGCGAGAAATGTCAACGTCTCCACGTGCACCGTGAGCTCGTTGGTGCGCGTGCGGAATAGATAGCCAGTGACGCCGATGTGGTCGCCGAGATCGAGCAGCTTGTAGAGCGCGAATCCCTGCTCACCGACGGCGTCGAGCCGCACATAAATCTGCAGGCGCGCGCCCTCCTGCTGCAGCGTGGCAAATCCGGCCTTGCCCTGCGCGCGGATGGCCATGATGCGCCCGGCGACGATGACGTTTGGGCGCTGAGCTTCGAGCTCTTCGCCGGTCGCGTTGTCCCACCTGGCGCGCACGTCGGCAAGGGTGATGGCGGACTGATCCTGCGCGGCGGGAAAGCGGTTGGGATATGCGGACTGGCCCAGCTCCGCAATCTTCTTCAGCTTCTCGCGGCGCTCGTCGAAGAGACGGCGCTCGAATTCGGATTCGAACTCCATGCTTCCTTTCCCAATGTCGAAGGTCCAACCGCCAGTATAGCGGCTGACGAATGCGGATTTGGGGCTCCTGATTCGCGCAGCCGGGATTGCGCGACGCTATCATTGGTGCCGCGAGGCGTCGCCGGTGTATAACCACGATGTATGGCGTACCAGCGGCCCGGTCCCGACGACAAGCAAAAGGGCAATGGCTCCGGCCTGTTCAGCGCATGGATTGAAGCGGAAAAGCTGATGCAGATTGCGCTGGTTCTGCCCTGCGCGACGTTTATCGGCTGGCTCATCGGCGAATGGCTTGACCGGCACTTCCACCAATCCTGGATTGCGATTGTGGGAATTCTCTTTGGCGCAGCATCCGGGATCTATTACTCCATCCAGGTGGCGATCATGGCCAACAGGGATCCCAAAATGCAGGACGAAGATAGCTCCGGCAAAGATTCCTCCGGGCCGAAAGGTGGCAGCGGGGGCTCGGCGCAATGACGGAAGAGACGCACCGGCTGGCCACACTGACGGACCACGGCCTGCAAGCGTTGCTGAAGCGGGCCATTCGTATCACGTTGATTGTGGGCGCGCTGGCCGCGCTGGTGCTTTGGAAGGCTTCAGGCTGGCGCGATGCGGCGATGTTCGCCACGGGCGCGGCCATCTCGGCGGCCAGCATCAATGAGTGGCGGCGGCTGATCCGGTTCATCGGTGCCAAAATGGACCAGCAGCAGATCCCGCGGGGCGCGGCGATCTCGGCGGTGCTTTTTGTGCTTCGCCTGGCGCTGTTTGGCGTGGCCATTTATGGTAGCCTGAAATGTTTCCGGGGTTCCGCTGTAGCGCTTCTCTGCGGCCTTAGCCTGGCAATTCTGGCTATGCTCTGGGAGGCGGTCCGCTTGCTTCGCAATTGAAGTGGCGCTTCGGTTTGCCCTCCTATTTATTTCAGGACAAGGGAAAAATGATCCACACGTTCTTTTTGGCGCGCTTGATTGACTTACTGCTCAGAGGCACCGAGCTCAGGATGTATGAGGCCATCGGCATCAGCCCGTACGATGCCGCTCAAAAAGCAAACTCGGTGAACAGCATGTTCTCGCTCGAAGTGCTGGTGACTGCGGTGCTCATTCTGTTTTTCGTGGTGGTGCGCCTCACGTTGTCGGTGGAGCGTCCGAACCCAGCGCAACAGCTTGCCGAAATGATTCACGAAGGCGTCGGTGACCTTGGCGAGCAGGTCGTCGGTCACGGCTTTGAGCGATTCCAGGCATTTGTTACCTGCATTGCACTTTTTATCCTGCTGAACAATCTCGTCGGCCTGGTTCTGGGCCTCATTCCCGGCGTTGAAACGCCGACGGCGATGCCTGAGGTTCCGCTCGGCCTCGCGATTCTGACATTTCTTTATTACAACTTCCACGGTGTGCGCGTGCAGGGGTTGGTGGGATATCTGAAGCACTTTGCTGGGCCGCTATGGTGGCTGGCGCCGCTTTTGTTTCCTATCGAGGTGATCTCGCATCTTGCGCGCATGCTCTCGCTCACGGTTCGTCTTTACGCCAACATGTTTGCCAGCGATATGCTCACGCTGGTGTGGTTTTCGCTGATTCCCATCGCGGTGCCCGCTGTTTTTCTCGGGTTGCATTTTGCGGTTTCAGTTCTTCAGGCTTTTGTTTTCATGCTGCTCTCGATGATTTATCTCTCGATGGCGGTGGCGGAGGAGCACTAAAGGCAGCTGTTAGCTTTTAGCCATTAGCCCTTAGCTTTTCATTGGAAAGGGCGCGGCTGTTGACTTAGCACAGAGAAGCTAACAGCTAAAAGCTAACGGCTAATAGCTGAGATCAAGTTTCCGCCGGAGCTGCTTCCGCTTCGGATAAAACGGACCGGCCGCAAGCGTGAGGGGGCCAGCACGGTGAGCTCCAACCACCCACTGGCGGCCAATCTTAGGAAGCAGGAGAACTATGCGTAAACTTCAAAACGTGTTCATGGTGCTGGCCGCGCTGAGCTTTGCGACGCCTGTTTTTGCTCAAAGCGGCTCGGCGGTAGTAAGCCTGGCGCCAATTGGCGTGGGTCTGGCGATGGGTCTGGCGGCCGGGTTATGCGGCATGGGTCAAGGCAAGGCGGTGGGCTCAGCATGCGAGTCAGTGGCTCGCAATCCTGGTGCTCGACCGGCCATCTTTTTGTTCCTGGTGCTCGGCCTCACGCTGATCGAATCTCTCACACTGTTCACATTGGTGATGGTGTTCCTGAAGATCACCTAGCATCGCAAATCCAAACCCGAACAAGCGGCCCGGCACAACGTCCGGGCCGCTTTTTTGTGCGTGGATTTCCGCTTCGGATCTGGATTGGCGTGTTTGCTTACGGATCGTTGCGCAGCAGCTCGATGGCCTTCTGGTAGCTGAGCCCTGCAGGGACGGGCTGGTACTCAGATTCATCCTCGGTGGTATCGAAGACGCGCGACTTCCACACCACGCGGCCGCTCATGACCATCTTGAAGTGAACAGTTCGCCACTGGCCATTACCCACATCGGCCTGCTCAATCGCGATGGATCCACCCTTGTTGAGGCGGCCGAGGATCCCCCAGCCGAAGTCGACGTCCTGCTGGAGATGGCCTTCGAGGCGGATGACGCGAAGATGGACCGGATCGACTAAGATTTCGCCCGCCATCTGCGTCAACACTTGGGTTTCGAGATCGGGAGCGGAATAGCCGGGATTCGGCGTGAAGGTGAATCTCTCGACTCTTCCGGATGGTGGATCGGCCGGGCCGGCGTCCTGGTAGACGAAGGCATTGGGCAGAGCGCGCAGAACCTTCAGAACGCGCTGCTCGTCCGCATCCTCGGCCTGCTTGCGGCGCCGCTGTTTCGCGGGATCGCCTGCGAGCTCGGTCAGCCGCGCCTGTTCCTTTTGCTCGTCGGCGGGATCGAGCGGCTTGCCGTTCTGCGCAACCAGGCGGGCTACGTCGCCGTCTTTTGTTTCGTAGATTTTCTTGGTGGTGCTCCAGTGGGGACTCGTTTTCTGGAGCTGATAGCGCATGGGATGGCTTGTGTCCGAGGCGGCTTTGGCCTCGTTGGCAAGCGCGCGATCGACAAGGGCTTGACCTTGCGTTGGGCTCCCAGTGGCGGAGTCCGTCTGCGCCAGACAGCAAGCCCAGCCGGCGCAGCAAGCCGAACCGGCGAGCAGGAGCAGGGCAGAAGAGAGTCGGGGCACAGGTCTAGTTTAGCTGGGGCGGCGATGCCAGTGGTGGGGATGGTTCGGGATCGGCGCCGGCTGCATCGTATCGCTACAGTTACTCATGAGGACATTTTCATGCGCGCGAATTGAAGGCACATGGCGGGATTGATATAGTGCGGGCAGGGACTTAACGAATTCGAGAAGGATCGTGGATATGGCTCAAGAAACGAATGGCGCGCGCATCGGCAAAACGATCGTGATTTGTGGCGAAGTGAAGGGCAGCGAAGACCTGGTTCTGGACGGCCGGGTCGAGGGCACTGTCAACCTGGCTGAAAACCGGCTTACGATTGGGCCGAATGCCAATATCGCGGCCGACCTGACGGCGCGCGATGTGCTGATCCAAGGCCACGTGCAGGGCAATATTGTGGCCAGCGGCCGCGTGGAACTGAGAGCCGGCTGCCGTCTTGAGGGCGACATCAAAGCGCTGCGCCTCGCGATTGAAGACAACGCTATTTTCCACGGCAAGGTCGACCTGACGCAGGGCGTGACCAAGACGCCTGAGTCTGCGCCAGTGCAGCAAGGCAGCTAGTGAGTTTTGAGGCGCGCGTGCGGCTGATTTGCCGGGTGGAGCGGTTGGAGCCCTGGGGCGCGACGACAGTCCGCTTCAGGTCCGCATAGAATAGAAGAATCGAGCGGAAATCTCCTTTGAAGATTGCAGGCCTGCGAGGTGCGGGCGTGTCAATCAGGAATAGAAACACCGGGGATTAGAAAACGCTCAAGAGGCAACCAGGGTGCTGCGCAGCTGGTTCGACAAAAAACAACAGAACACGCTGGTCCAGTTCGTGCCGGGGCTTACGGGGCCACGCGTGCCGCGCCACTCCGGCGCGTGGGGCGTGATTCGCAAGCGGCTGGAGGCTGAGCCCGGCTTGCGCGTCATCGACGTCGGCTACACTTCGCCGAACAACATCAATTTCCTCACCAATCTCGGCCACAGCGTTTTCCTTGCGGACCTCGAAGTGGACGCGTTCGGCGAAAACTGGATTACCGGGACGGACGAGGACGAGAAGCCTATTTGGAATTTCGCCGGCTACCTGGAGCACACTCTGAACTTCGCGGGCCGGATGTTCGATCTGGTGCTGTTGTGGTCGGCGCTCGATTATCTGCCCGAGCCGCTGGTGGCGCCGGTGGTTGCACATCTCTATGAGTCAATGAATCCCGGCGGCCAGGTCCTGGCGTTCTTCCATACCAAGATGCAAGGCGACGAAGCGGTGCGCTGCCGGTTTCATTTGACTGCGACCGATGATGTGGAGATGCAGTTGACGCAGCAGTTCCCGATTCAGCGTTGCTTTACCAACCGCAGCATCGAGCGGTTGTTTGCGGGATGGAGCGGCCATCGGCAGTTTCTGGCCAAGGACTCGGTTTCCGAAGTGATCATGACGCGGTGAGGGTTCGATCGCTCAGTGCCGGAGATTGTTCTACCTGGTGATGCGGTTCGTCTTCCACGCCTTGTAAAACGACCGAAATCCCAAAAAAGCAACCGCAGATCCTTCTCCCGCAGGGGCGGGATCAGGATGACAGCGCAACGGGAGAACCGGCGCTGTGGCCCCGAGGCTGGCGAGGAGCGCCGGAGAACGGCAGCCACGGCTGCAGCTCGACGACCTGCGGGGCTTCTTCCTTCGCCGCGTCCTCATACATGTAGCGCTTGCCCAGGTTGAACTCGCGGCAGATCTGATTGACGAGCGCAGCCATGCGCTCTCTGTAAGCAGACGACACGAACGCACTGGAGGCGTAGCGGCGTTCGTAGTCGGCCAGTTGCTCGGGAAAATGCTCGCGCACGAAGCCGAGAAACGTGGGCAGCGAGCAGGGCTTGAGGAAGAGCGCGCCGGAGGCGAGAAAGCTGGCGCCGGCGTTGGAAGCGGCGCGGGCTACGGCGCGGATGGAGGCGGCGCTGTCGGTGATTCCCGGCATCAGGGGCGAGCACATAACTCCCGCGCGGAGGCCGGCTTCGCGAAGCGCAGCGAGCGTACGCATGCGCAGGTCGGGGCGCGGCGCGCGCGGCTCGAGTTTGCGCGCCAGATTCGTGCTCATGGTGGTAACGGTGATGTGAACTGTGAGCGTGTTGTTCCTGGCAACTTCTTTCAGCAGTTCGACGTCGCGTGCGATGAGGGCCGACTTGGAGATAATGCCGAGGCGGAATCCGCGGTGCCGCGCGAAGACTTCAAGCAGGGATTGGGTGACCTTGAGGCGGCGCTCGAGCGGTTGATATGGATCGGTGGCCGTGCCGATGGAGATTTGTGTGCCCGGCTTGAGGCGCTTGAGTTCCTGCTCGAGCAGCCAGGCGGCGTTCTGCTTGAAGTAGATGCGGCGCTCGAAGTCGCCGGGCGTCATCTCCATGAACTCGTGGGTATAGCGCGCGTAGCAGTAGCGACAGGCGAACTCGCATCCGCGATAGGGATTGATGGCGTGGGTGAAGGGCAGGCCGCGATTGGAGGTGACCTTGTTGATGATGGAGCGGCTGGTGAGGGGGCGGTACTCGGTGAGGCAACCGGTGGAGTCGAGAGGGGCTTCGGCGGCGGTGCGGGCGAGGCCGGTGAGCGGCTCGGTGGGTTGGTTCGGGGAGGGCTGGAGGATGGGGAAGAGGGGCCCAATTTTCGCCATTTGTTCGCCTCATTGAAACTGTAGCGCGGATCGGGCGATGCGTCAATGGATTTCGTGGGGTGGAGGGAAAAGTCCCGAGTTCCAGGCGGTTTTGGAGGGGTGATAGGAAGAAGTGTCAATGACACTTGACAGATTTCGAAGAAGTATGTAATGTGTACTTGTCAGTTTGTAAAGGAGACACGTCATGATTTGTTCGATCAATAGTGCAGCCCAGCGCCGCTTTGTCAGGAGCAGCTGGATCGGCGCGGGTCTTGTGGTTGTGCTTACTGCCCTGGCTGCGGTTGCGGTGCGGGTGGCTCATTTGCATGGCCCGCTGGTTTACCCGGTGGCTGTGCTGCCGGCACTGCCCATCATCTGGGTACTGATTGAGACAGGCCGCTACCTCGCCGAGGAAAAGGACGAGTTCATGCGCAATCTGCTGGTGCAATGCCTGCTGGGCGGAATCGGCGGCACGCTGGCGGTCACGACTGTCTGGGGAAATTTGGAGCACTTCGCCGGGATCCTCCGCCTCGATCCGATCCTCATTTACGCGATCTTCTGGTTCTGCGCAGCGCTGACATATCCGGTGGTGTATCGGAGGTACCGGTGAAGAACCGGCTGAAGGTTTTACGGGCGGAGAGGAACTGGTCGCAGGGCGATCTGGCGCAGCGGCTGGAGGTGTCGCGGCAGAGCGTGAACGCGATCGAAACGGGGAAGTTCGATCCCAGCTTGCCGCTGGCGTTCAAGCTGGCGCGGTTGTTTGGGTTGAGGATCGAGGAGATTTTTGAAGACGGCGAGTCGGCAAGTTAGCGAGTTAGCAAGTTAGCGAAAGGGCCCCGGAGCGGGGCCTTTTCCGTTGGCGGGTGGGCAGTGTTCGCCCGGCCTTACGGGGCGGGCAGTAAGGGTGCGACTTTCCCGGGGTTTCACCCTGGGCTATTCTCGGCCCTCCCTCCGGGAGGGTTGAATCGGGCATCAGCTGGTCCGATCGATGCCCTCCTGTCGCCTCTTGAATCTGGCGGAGGCAGCCGGTCGGATCGACGCCCCTCCTGTACTCTATTGAATCTACAAGAGTAATCGCACAACTTTTGAATCGCGGACGAGAGTAACCCATGGGGCAGGGTACCGACAGGCTCCGCCCTAACATGAATCCGCCATTGTTGCGCTTTGCAAAGCGAAGTACCTCTATAACGTGGCGTCCTGACACTGGATAGCAGGCCGCGACAAATGCCAGACCGAATTAAGAGATCAAAAAGGGGATTCGTCACCGTGCAATACGCCGTTCGCCCCCGGGCGATCGGCACTTGAGAGCAGGGGCTCTCGCTAAACCAACTCTTAATCCGGTGAAGCAAGGTGTTTATGCAGGATCAGCCGGAGAACGGACTCGCCGCTCGTGCCACAGTCACGACGACGGCAGTACTCGGAGCCCTCACAGGCCTCCTGCTGGGATGTGTGCTGGCGATCCCGCTGGCCGAAAATCATCTGAAAACCTACATGGAACGGGTGGCAGCTCAAGACGATGCCTCGCTTAAGGAGGCGCGCTCTGTTCTGAATACCATGCAGCATTCCGCTGGTCCGGCTTGTTCAGAGGCGGAGCTGAGCAACCTGAGAGAACTGGTCTTTCGCTCGAACTATTTGAAAGCTGCCGGACGGATTCAACGAGGAAGGATTGAGTGCTCGACAACCGCCGGCCGGCCTGCGCGGCCGTTCGGCAATTTAAAAGCAGGGCAAGCTCAGGCCGATGGGACCATAATCTTTAGCAATCTCGCTCCTGCCGAAGATCAAAGCTTGAAGCGGACGGGGATCGAACTCGGCAATGCATTCGTAGTCTTTGGCGCACATTTGCCAGAACCCGACGGCCAAATGCCGATTCAATTGACAATCGGTCCGTACCAGGCTGGAGCCCAGGCAACATCAAGCAATGTCTCGCCCGAACCGACTTCTACCCAAGCGACCAGCGATGTGGCGCTGAGGGGAGGCTCGATCGTGGCCAGCCAATGTTCGCCGCTTATGTCACGCTGCGTCGTAGCATCGGTGGGCGTTGACGACGCAAGGCGCGGGGAAGTCATTGCGATCGGCGGCGCGACCATCGCGTGTGGGATCGCCGGCGTTTTTATCGGAATTATGCTATGCGGCTTTCACCGCCGCAGCATTTCAATCGATCAGCAGTTTAAGCGCGCAGTCGAGCACGAGCAGCTTCAGCTTGCTTATCAACCAATCGTCAACCTGGCGAGCGGACAGATTGTTGGCGCCGAGGCGCTGGCACGCTGGACCAGGCCGGACGGTGTTTCCGTCAGCCCGAGCGAATTTATACGGACGGCGGAGCAGAATGGTTTCATCGGCTCGGTTACCAATCTAGTTTTGAGGCGTGCGCTGAAGGAGTTTCGCGAGGTGCTCAACAGGCTGCCCGACTTCAGGCTGAACATCAATGTCGCAGCCGCGGACCTGGTCGATCCCCGGTTTCTGCCCATGATTGAAGCGGCCCTGGTGGCGGCCCGCGTGCGGCCCAGCAGCATCACGCTGGAGGTGACAGAAACATCTGCCGCAGATCGGGAAGACGCGCTGGAGTCGATCCGTTTGTTGCGCCGCATGGGCTTCGGCATTTCCATCGACGATTTCGGAACTGGTTATTCGAACCTTTCCTATCTGTTGTACCTCTCCGTCGATTCCATCAAGATCGACAAGGCCTTCACGCGGGCCATCGGAACGGACGCGGTAACGGTCGCGATCCTTCCGCAGATCATCGCCATGGCGCGAAACCTGAATCTCGCCGTGGTGGTGGAAGGAATCGAGTCGCCTAGCCAGGCCGACTACTTCTCCACCGACAACCTGAAGATTTACGGCCAGGGCTGGCTCTATGGACGCCCTGTACCCGCGAGCGAATTCTTCGGCTTGCTGGGTGTCATCGTTGATCAGCCAAGTATCGCCGCCATCCCAGAAGCCGCAGGAATCCCGAGCCTGGCTTGAGGCAAAGCGCGGGGTTGAAGCCGCGATTTGCGCAGCAGAAGCGAAGAATTCATAGGTGAGTTCCGTCGCTGTTGCTGTAGACTTGCCCCGGTCAGGCATTCCCCAGAGCATCGCTGACTAAATCAAGACAGGAGAAAGCAGATGAACACAAGAGGTTGGAGTGTCTTTACAGGATTGTGCGGGGTCGCTGTGTTTGCGCTGAGCGCCATTCCATCGGGCGCCCAGGCGACAGAGGTCAAGGAAAAGCCGGCGATGTACACGTATGTGGCGGACTGGCAGTTTCCGCGGGACCGGTGGGGAGACGTGGAGAAGGTTAACGCGGCGGACGACACAATCTTCCAGGCAGCGATGGCTGACGGAACGCTGGTGGGCTATGGCAACGACGTGAACGAGGTGCACACGGTAGATGGCAACTCGCACGATACGTGGTGGTCGTCCATGTCGATCGCGGGGCTGATGAAGGTGCTGGACAAGTTGAAGGCGCTGCCCCCGGCCGATTCGCCGATTGCGCTGAATCCGGCGAAGCATTGGGACACGGTGCTTGTGAGCCACTACTACAACTGGAAGCCGGGCGCATATACCGGCGCGTATTTGAATGTGGCGATGTATCAGTTGAAGCCGAACGCGGACGACGATGCGGTGGAAACACTGAGCAAGAGCGTGGTTGTGCCGATGCTCGAAAAGATGCTGGCGGACGGGACAATTCTCGAATACGAGGTCGACACCGAGGCTATCCATACCGATGCGCCGGGGTTGTTTGCGATTGTGTACGTGACACCGCAAGCGGAGGGCATCGACACGGTGCGCGCGGCGATCAGAGCTTCGCAGCACGGCAATCCGCTGATCGGCGCGGCATTCGATTCGTACGTTGATTACACGCAGCATCGCGATGAGCTGCTGAAGGGCAACGGGGCGTACAAGTAAAAGCGGCGAGTTGGCGAGTTAGCGAAAAGGCCCCGAAATGGGGCCTTTTCTGTTGGCGGGTTGGCGGGATGATGACAAAGGCAGAGTAACGAGGTTTGTACTACCCCACCCTAGCGACGAAAACAAATGAGTCGCGAGGGTGAGATGCTCGCTGAGTTTGAGGGCAAATTTACGAAGAAGTGGCGGGACAAATTGCTATGACTTACGCGGGTCTGTGATGTGCCAAAGGACGCC